>QFCE01002787.1_pt1:0-992500 | contig 1354281 bp, 1348 predicted proteins | sample 5346091 | NCBI WGS metagenome assembly QFCE01 (sample SAMN09062252, study PRJNA434731) | Human gut metagenome, whole genome shotgun sequencing project. | isolation source: stool timepoint A chromium assembly | host: Homo sapiens | collected 2015 | reverse complement strand
TCTACCGTCTTTTGCAGCGCGAGTACCAGACCGGTGGGAGCGCCTCCTGGACGGCCGCTTACGGCAGAAAAAAGCAGGTCAGCGCCACCTCGCTCGCGGCCGCCGCAGACTGGATGTTCTCCGAAGCCGGCATCCCCGCGTTTCTCGCACGGAGCTGGTCGGCTGCGTGGAACGTGGTCTATGTTAATGGCCAATGGGCGGTGTTCGATTTTACCAAGGGGAGCACGCTCCGCTCCCTTGACGATTACCGTTTGATCGATACGCACCCCGGCTCCACCCTCATGCTGACGCAGGTCATGCGGCCCGGTTCCTCCTATTATAATGCAAAGACCGCCACCGTGGACAAGTACTTCTCCTACACCAGCCTGACCGGAACCCCGCAGGCAACCGCCGCGCAGATGCAGGCATATATCAAAAAAGCCAATCCCAACGTCCCCCAGTCTGTGATCGATATGATTCCTTACTACATATCCGAAGGACAGGCCGAAGGGATCCGCGGGGATATCGCGTTTGCGCAGTCCTGCCTTGAGACCGGTAATTTCACTTTCCGCGACAGCGCCGTGACAATCGGTCAAAATAACTTCTGCGGCCTCGGCGTGATCGATAACGGAATGAAAGGCGCGTCGTTCGACACCCCGCAGCTCGGCATTCGCGCCCAGATACAGCATTTGAAAGCCTATGCGAACCATGAACCGCTCAGGAACGCCTGCATTGATCCCCGTTTTTCCCTCGTTTCCCGCGGCGCCGCGCCGACCGTGCAGTATCTGGGGATACAGGAAAATCCCAAGGGTTACGGCTGGGCCGCAGGCGCGGACTATGGCGTAAAAATATTGAACATCCTGGAGAATATCCTGACCTATTAACGGGTATACTTTCGGCGAGGTGAATGTGCATGGAACGGTATCACAATCTGACCGAAATGCTGGCGATCAACCACGCCGCCCACGCATACTTTGACGACCTGCCGGATTATGTGCGCGAAATGATTGTCAAGCGCGGCGACAACGTCCATTCCCCCGACGAGCTGCACGGCTACGCGGAAAAGCTTTTGCGCGGGGATGATTGAACAGCAAGGGACGGGAGTGTTTTTAACACTCCCGTCTTCCATTTTCGTCGAAGACTGTAACACACTTGTGCCTTTACAAATCGCCAAGCGCATGCTATGATAAACTGTACCACGGGAAAAGGAGGTCGTGCAATGCCGGATAAAAAAGGGACAAAGCAGGTTACTGCCAATAAAAAAGCATGGCACGATTACTTTGTCGAGGACAAATTCGAAGCGGGCATCGAGCTGTTTGGCACCGAGGTCAAATCCATTCGCCAAGGGCAGATCAACCTCAAGGATTCGTACTGCACTTTTAAAGACGGCGAACTTTTTGTGCGGGGCATGCATATTTCCCCTTATGAAAAAGGGAATATTTTCAACAAGGATCCCCTGCGTGTGCGCAGGCTGCTGATGCACAAAAAGGAAATCGCCAACCTGTTCGGCAAAACCAAGCAGGACGGTTATTCCTTGATCCCTTTGTCCGTGTATTTTAAAAGTTCGCGGGTGAAACTCGAGCTTGGCCTGTGCCGCGGCAAAAAGCTGCACGACAAGCGCGACAGCATTGCCGCGCGCGACGCCAAACGCGAAATGGACCGCGCAATGAAAGAGCGCAATCGTTGAATATTCGCATCTGCGGATACACCTATATGGGGCCGTAACGGGTTCGACGGGGGTGTTGAAGCCGGGATAGCGGGCCGCAGCGGGGATCTGCGTAAAAAGCTCCAACTGTTTATAAATTAAACAACAACGATTATACTCTTCAGGCTGCCTAATTAAGGCTTAGCCCGTCGGCTCAAAGAGGACCACGGCTTTGAAACCCGGCGTCGATTTAGTGGTGAACGTGTACGGGGTAAGAGTTGCCCCCGTCATGTAACATGACTCTACCAAAACGGTAAGCCTGTTTGCCGGCGTATCGCAGCGGGAATCCCCAAAAGACAAACTGCGCCCGGAGAAGTCACGGTGAATGCGCTTTCGGACAGGGGTTCAACTCCCCTCGGCTCCACCAATTTGATCCCAGGTCGAACCCCAGGAGCTGGGTTCGACAACTGGACTCATCAGCTCCATCATAACGCGCAGGTACGAATCATACACATTGTTAGGAACGTATTTGCGGTCACAATCAACAACGGCAGCAAGCAGTAATGCTTGCTGCCGTTGTTTTATATGTTGTGTAGAATTATTTTGCGCAATAAGGGGCAGGAATTGTTTCGGATAATAACATATAATTATAAAAACAGGATCATATAGAGCATCAATCCGGAAATATTTTCTGATATAAATAGGTGATTGATGCGATATATAGCTACGGCAAAAAAAATTAACAGCCGATAACAAGAGGTTAAAAGACCAAGGTTAATGATGCACATATATTGCGCTAAAGGCTTAACTTGTGCTAAATCTTGACATAGGACCAACAGCGACAAAAGATAGGTTACATGCTTTAATTGAAAAAGCGTGTTTAAACCATATGGTTAAACACGCCTTTTAATTACCAGCTACCGCCTTTCCAAAAGAATCCCTATTGTGGTTTGCACTTGCAATTTTTGATCAGTCTTCGATGTTCAGGGTTTCGTAAAGCAACATATCGCTTTCTTCTAAATGCCGCTACATTAACATCGGCCTATATTGACCTGCTGAACTCTAAAACAAGTGTTTTGATGCTACTACAATATAATTGCTGGGTAAAGCACGCTTGGCTGGCGTGCTTTATTCGTTCTCATGCCTCAGGGTGTAATCGGGTAGCGCTTTGATGCTTGGGCTTCTCGTGTCCGCATGCAATACTGCTACCCATCCCTCATTGTAGCGTTCGGTTGAGCAGGTTGGGTTTGTTGCCCGCGTCACGCAGTAGCTTGAATCGACATTGAGAGAAAGATGGTTTCCGATTGCAAATTTTGTATTGGGGGAGTGAACGTAAACTGTGTAGGCATTGATGTTTCCAAAGGCAAAAGCATGATCGCCGTCATGCGGGCTTTGTGAGAGATGGTGCCCCCTCCCTTTGAGGTGGGACACACAGATGTTGAGTTGTACGAACTGTCCGAACTGCTGTGGGAACTGGACGGCGAAAATCGCATACTGATGGAGACTGCGGGGAACTGCCATTTGCCGGTTGCCAGCCTCCTTTACCATTCCGAGTTTTACGGTTCCGTGGTGAACGCCATGCTGATGCATGGCTGCGGGAGTAACAGTCTACGGCGGGCCAAGACCGACAAGAAAGACGCGATCAAGCTGGCCAATTACGGTCTTGACCACTGGCTGGCGATGCCCAGTACATCCCAGAGGATGAGATACGGCTCATGCTGAAAACCACATACCGACAGTACCAGCAATGTGCCAAGGTGCAGACCATGCTCAAAAACAACCGGATTTCCTTGCTCGCCACCGCTTTCCCTGATGCAAACCGCCTGTTTACCAGCCCTGTCAGGGCGAATGGCAGCGAGAAATGGATAGGCTTTGTAGCTGCTTTCCTGCATTGTGAGTGTGTCTGTGGGTTAACCGAAAAGGCTTTTACAGCCAAGTACCAGAGGTGGTGTAACAAACACGGTTACAACTTCAGCCAGGATAAGGCGCTGGACAGTTATACCTCCGCCTGTGGACATTTCAGTGTTATGCCCAAGGCCAATACGACCAAGCTCCTGATAGAGCAGGCGGTGTTCCAACTCTGGGCTGTATCCACTGCACTGGCTGCGCTCAGAAATGCAGTCTCTGGCGGCATCGCTGCCGGAGTACTCCATTGTGATGGGGATGTTCGGTGTTGTGATCCGGCTCTCGGCTCCAGCTTATGGCGGAGATCGGCGCTGTGCGCCGTTTCCACTCCAAGAAAGCGTTGGTGGCCTTCGCGGGCATCGACGCCCCTCCATACCAGTCCGGCCAGATGGAAGTCCGTAGCCGCAGCATCTCCAAACGGGGTTCCTCCGCTCTGCGCAGAACATTGTTCCTGGTGATGAGCGTGATTTTCCAGCGTTCCTCCGCCGATGAGCCGGTGTACCAATTCATGGATAAGAAACGTGCTGAGGGAAAGCCCTATCGTGTTTACATGATGGCCTCCGCCAACAAATTCCTGCGCATTTACTACGCCACTGTGAAAAAGCATCTGGATAGTCTCGAAGCCTGATCTTATCCTGAACCTGTCCATTCTGGGCCAGAGTCAAAATTTCCGGTGGCTTGGTTTTCTGTGTCCTTTTTGCCGCACCTAAAAATAGCGGTTCATTTCAATTCGGTTCTTGACATTTGTTTGCTGGTCTTACATGAAAACATCGTTTCCGGCGCATATGGTGTATATAAACGCAGCGATAAGATCAACAGATATCTAGATATCTGTTGATCTTATCGCGTTAATTCATAAAAAATTCCTGATTGCATCGCTTAGCCTAAATCAGCCAATCCAAATCCAGCTTCCACGGATGGAGCTGAATATCCGGCTTAACCATTTCTCCGTGAAAGTCACTTCCCGCACTGATGTAAAGCTCATATTTTTGAGCAAGAGCTAAAAATTCTTCTGTCATTTGGTGCGTATGCCGCGAATACCAGCATTCCAGGCCATCCAATCCGGCGTTTTTTAATGTTTTAAGCACCTGATCGAGTTTTTCTACGTTTAGTCCCAACTGATATGGATGCGCCAATACGGCTTTTCCCCCGTCTGCATGAATCGCCTGTATGCACTCCTCCGCCGAAGCTTTAAAGCGCTCAATTTTTTGATATTCCGCTGTATCCAAATACCGATCAAATGCTTCTCTCATGCAGGATACATAGCCTTGTTGGACTAATACCTGAGCAAAATGCGGTCTTGCAACTACTTTGCCACCGGCAAGCTGTTCCACGTCGCCTATCGAAATATCGATGCCCTTTTCATGAAGAAAAGCAATGATACGATATTTTCGTTCGTTACGACTGCGTTGTAGCGTGTCACAAAGCGCAGGCAATGCAGTCCCGACATCAGACATGCCAAGTCCCAGAATGTGCATATAGCGATGCTCACTCGCTCCCAGCTCAATCCCTCGCAAAACCTGAATACCATATGTTCTGCCTGCACGGATCGCTTCCTCCGTCCCGCTCAGTGTATCATGATCGGTCAGAGCGAGCAGTTCTATCCCCGCTGCTTGCGCTTTGCGCACCAAGTCAGTTGGCGAAAGCTGCCCATCTGATGCCGCAGAGTGCATATGGAGATCTGCCCACACCATCATCTCATCCCTCCTGGCGAATTGCTACAATACGGATTACCGGTGGATCATCATTTCCATAAGGTGCAAATCCTGTACGTTCCTGCGCATACTCCACACGAAAACCGATTTTTCTCAGAGCTGCTACTAGTTCATCCATCACAATAAATCGGCGATAATGATTGTTGTAAAAAAAAGCGTTGCGTTCCTGCTGCTGCCCCTTGCCATACAGAGGATCATGTATCCCGCGCACTTCGATGAAAAACTTTCCACCGGGTTTAAGGGCACGATACATGGAGCGCAGCAACAGTTGTTCCTGCTTGCTGTTGATTGCATGAATCGTGAATCGACTATATGCGTAATCATAACTCTTCGACTGATGAACAGATTCGTTGATAAAATCACCACAGATAAAGTGCGGATTCCCTCTTTCCAACTTCTGGAGCATACGGATCGCAGCATCAGACAGATCAATCGCAACCACATCTAATCCGATATCCGCAAAAAACAAGGCATCCCGCCCGTTACCGCATCCTAGATCAACCAGCCGCCCCCCCGCCCCGGTCATCGTCGCCACATATCGTGCAAATGGAGAAGGTTCTATGGTGCAAATCTGATCCTGATAATAACGGTTCCAATAATCGCGGTTATCAATGGGGTTTTCCACGATATTAGGATATAAGATATGCTCGATCTGCTCGACCAGCTCCTGCGGCGTTTGTTCGCCGTCATTCTGCACGACCAGATCAGAGCTTTGCGGTTCATCAAATGGAATATCCACCCCTACCACGTTACATCCAGCCGTATACAATCCCTTTTGATTGCGTGCCAACAGAGTCTCTTTTTTTACCCGAATGTAAATTTCCTTATACTGGCTGATATTCTCGCGGTTCCACCGCCGTACAGAAGAGAACATGGCGATCGAACAGCAGATGACATCAATGCCTTGGTCGGCAAGCATCTTGCATACACGGAAGATCCGCCCTGCCCAGCGCAGGCGATCGTCCTGCGTGTAGCCGCTGTCCTCACCGAATATGGGCCGGATTGCATCCCCATCCAAATACACCACATTGGGCTTTGTGGCCTTGAGTCGTTGATAAAACAATCCACCCAATGTGGTCTTGCCGGCACCAGACAAACCGGTGAAAAAATAAACTGTCCCTTTGTGTTCCATAACGCCCCTCCTTATCAATGATAAAGCGGCTGCTCCAGCAGCGCAGGATCGAGTTCGAGTTTCTTCATCATCCGAAGGGGCTGTCCCTGTCGATTGACAAACGACAAACCCGCGAGCAGGCGGCAAGCCAAATTAAATCGTTTTTCTTTTTCCGGTATGATAACTGCAGCACACCTTTGGCGAATATCTTCTTCTTCCAGAGGTTCCCCTGTTTTGCCGTCTCGCCGATGTTCCAAAATACGTCCATACGTTCTCATAATATATCCATCAATACAAGTAAAACGCGCAATTTTTTCCCTTATCCATTGCTCATCAACCGGTTCACCTTTGTAGTAATGGAAATCATATCCATACTCTTCGTAAGCATCTCTCAGAAAATATTCCAAAAAGGCTCGCTCTTCATCATTTGCATATTCATCATAGGTTCTATAGACCGTGGCAAGATCAAAGCCCCTGACATTTCCCTCAAGCGATTCCGGATTGAGTCCATCCCGCCCTGAACAATAGGTCATACTCTCGGTATACGGGATGTCCAGAAATCCTGCCAAGGAAGTAAAGGTCGCCGTTGGGTTGAGCTTGCCATCCTCAAAGCGAACAAGTACGCTGTCTCTGTACAGCCGGTCCTGTGGGTCAATCATAAAGCTTCGGTTTTGTATACGCTCAGATACAACATCTGAAACCACCTTAAAGGTTTTCCCCCCCTCTCTCCCCTGATCCATCTGTGCCTGGGCATACATAAACCGAACACTTGCCGCATAGCTGGTCGTAATACGGCGCATAGGTGTGAATGTTTTGATATACTTGAAATTCTGAAAAATCGGGGATTCGCGAATAGATTCATACTGTTCAGAATATAGCGTGGATACACCTTTTTTCCCTGCCAACATAATATGATACAGCATATTTGGAAAGTGTGGCTGAAAAAAAACGGCGGGAACGATACGCGCTTTGTAATCCAAGCCTGCACAGGCATCTTCACGGCCCAGTAATAAGGAAACGAGCATATCCTTATCTGTCAAACGAGCCATCATACCTTTTTGCGTCTTGCCTGCCTGACGGCGCAATTCCTTTTTTGCAGTTTTGATTTTCTGGCTCAGTTCATGGAACATCACGGACTCCATGGTGAGCAGATTCGGATGGTTATGAAAGATTTCATTAAAGAAATCCCCCCCATTATGCGTGGCCAACTGCGTATGCCAGATGAGGCGCGTAACCTCTTGATAGGAAAACGGCCTGACCCTGTTCCTGCTGTAATCAATGCCAAATCGTTCAGCAAAATCAATGGGATATTGCGCAATCTCCTTTTCAACCAGAAAAACAAATTTTTGCTGTGGTAAAAGCCGGGAGAATTGCAGGCAGCTTAAATACGCACAAAAGGTATTCCAATCCGTATAGTGAAGATAGATATGGTTCTCGCGTGCTACCCATTCGCTTTTGCGCACATTGTCATTTAAATACTCCAACTGATATTGAGAGAAAACATCCTCTGCAAGGATGGGATTTTCAAGGTCATGGAAGAAGTTCCGGTCTATTACCGGATCATTAAAATCAATATATTCTCCAAAGCGGTTTTGGGTTTTGAAAAAAGGAATATACCCCTTATCATTAAAAGGGAAAAATAAGATTGGAAGGCTGTCAAATGGGAGGAAATCCTTACAAAACAAATAGGGATACCCGCCAAGAAGCTCACAGTTTTCCTGATAACATTTCTGCTGCGCTTCCACATTGGGCAGATAAAAGGCCTGCATCATCAGATCCATCAATTCCGCTTGATAATATCCGCGGTTGTACAGAGAAACAAAGGTCGTATAGGCTGTCTGATACTCTCCCTCTGAAAAAAAGATGTAGCTTGCAGCCTCCATCTCGGCAGCAGGGTCTGATCCATCCGACTGTTGCAGCACAAGCGTATATGCCTGCTGTGCAGTTTCTTTTTGGTCCAACTCTGCCAGACGGCGAGCCAGTGCAAGGGCATCGCTGTTCATAGGATCGGTCCTTTCTCATAAAAACGGGGGCGGACAAAATGCCCGCCCCCATCCGGATTATAACTTGGTGTGTGCCGCAAATACAGAGAAAATACAGCTTACTGGAGCAGCTGCAGAACGCCCTGCGGCACCTGGTTGGCCTGCGCCAGCATTGCCTGCGCGGACTGTACCAGAATGTTGTTCTTGGTGTACGCCATCATCTCGTCGGCCACGTCGGTGTCGCGGATGGTGGACTCAGCATCCTGAATGTTCTCGGTCATGACGGACAGGTTGTTCTGGGTGTGCTCCAGACGGTTCTGGGTCGCACCCAGCGTACCACGCACAGAGGATACGGTATTGATCGCATTTTTAATGGTATCCACTGCCGCCTGCGCCGCCTCCTGCGTAGCAACACTCAATGAATCAATTCCAAGAGCGGCAGTATGCATATCCTTGATTTTAACATCCAGCTGGTTGTACTTATCCGATGTGTCACCGATCTGCAGGGTGAGCGAGCTGCCATTCAGGCTCAGCTTATCCTTGGTAAATACGATGTCTGTCGTACTAATGTTGGCCTTTGTAACCGCAGCGTCATATACCTTGGTTTCCATGCCGGTCACACGGCTGATTTCCGCGGCAATCTGCTTGGCATCCGCAGCATCTGGGGCACCCTTAGAAGCAAGAGAGATGATGGTTACATCATCGCCCAGCGCCTTGATCTGATCGTTGGTCAGGCCGGTAGCAACCAGGAACTTGTGTCCATCCAATTCAAAGATATTTGCCTTCAACTGCTCCAAGGTAACGCCAGACGCAGCGCCGTCAGCGACTGTAATCTTGCTGGCATCAAACTTCTGCATGGAATCATAGGCTTCCGTACGGACAACGTCACCTGCCATAGATGCTGCAAAACCTGCAGCAAGACTGGTATTTTCACTCACACCGACGCCGACTACCTGTGCACCCGCAGAACCCTCCTGCTTGGAGGTAAAGACAATCTTGCTGCCGGTACCGGCCGCAATATCAAAATTAGCGGAGAAATTGCTGTCCGCCTTCAGACCAGCCACGATACCACTGAAAACCTTGGATGCCGCAAGCTTAGCGCCAGTACCGCTTGCATCGAGATAATACTTATTTCCATTTGCGTCGGTAAAATAATTTTTCGTGTTGTTCTTTGCAACGGCGCCCGTGCCATCCCCCTGATAGGTAAGGGAAACGGTTGTGGATTGCTCCTTGCCGCTGCTGTCCTTCCAGGTAACCGTGTAATCCAGCGTCTTGCCAATATCATCCGTAGTCAGCTTGCCGAGCGCACCGGTATCCGCTACAGCGGCAGTCGTATAGGTACCCTTAACCGCGGTGGTCGCATCAATTGCAAGATTATCAACCTGGGAGCCGCCACTCAGGCTTCCGTCCAGCAGCTTAATGCCGTTGAAGTTCGCGGAATCTGCAATACGGTCGATTTCGGTTTTGAGCTGGTCTACTTCCTTCTGCAGGTTGTCACGGTCAACCTCGTTGTCGTAGGTGCCGTTCGCGGACTGGGTGGCAAGCTCGACCATACGGTTGAGCATGTCCTGCACTTCCTGCATTGCACCCTCACCGGTCTTTACCAGCGAGATGCCGTCCTTTACGTTCTTCTGTGCGGTTTCCAGACCAGTGATCTGCGCGCGCATCTTCTCGGAAATCGCAAGACCGGCCGCGTCGTCGCCCGCGCGGTTGATCTTGTAGCCCGAGGACAGCTTTTCAAGGTTCTTGGACAGCGCTGAGGTATTGTTGTTGTAGTTGCGGTAGGCATTCATTGCCATAATGTTGTGCTGGATTCTCATAAATCATTCTCCTTTTCAGAATCCGTCCGCAGCGAATCCATCCGTCTGCGGCCCTTTAGTTGATAAATTTCTATTCAAAACGGGTCAATCCGTTTGAATCAAATTGATTTTTACGGTTTGCTGCTGCGGAAGCGCTTCATACATTCCGGCGTTGCTCCCCGCTCTTCTACCAGTTTGGAGCGAACAACCGGCATTTCTCTGGGCGCGTCGATTGCAATACGCGTCAGCTTTCCCTTTTGCGCATATATCTGAATCACAATATCATCGCCGATCGTGATATAATCTCCTTCTTGAACGGATAACGCCAGCATCTTCTCACCTTTCTTCCGTTTTCAAAAACTATACTTTTATAAACGCGACCGTAGGGGAAATTTTTTTATTTATTTCCTTATTTATAAAAGTATCCGACCGATATTATAAATAACATGGTAAGAGTAGGGTTTGTTTTGAAAAGTATACCTTTTCGAGTTTTCAGCCGCTATATTTATCTCTCTTTCTCAAATTTCACAGCTTTATAATAGAAAGTCCCTTTCGGCATGCCGCAGGTTTCTGCTGCCAGCCGGAGGGGTATCTTTTTGTCGCGCCACGCTTTATGTACTTCGTAGAAGTTATCGGGCAGGGGCAGAGCTGGTCTGCCGAACTTCACGCCGCGCGCTTTGGCTGCGATAATGCCCTCGGCCTGCCGCTTGCGGATATTTGCGCGCTCGCTCTCCGCCACAAAGGACAGGATTTGCAGCACAAGGTCGGCAATAAATGTTCCCATCAGGTCCTTGCCCTGCCGGGTGTCCAGCAGCGGCATATCCAGCACGCAGATCTCAATGCCCTTTTCTTTCGTTAAAATGCGCCACTGTTCCTGTATCTCTTTATAATTACGCCCCAGCCGGTCAATGCTCATAATATAGAGCAGGTCGCCCTGTTTTAACTTTTTCAACATGCGCTTATATTTCGGGCGATTAAAATCTTTGCCGCTCTGTTTGTCCATATAGATGCGATTGCTCTGCACTCTTTTGGCCCGCAACGCAGCAAGCTGCCGATCCTCGTTCTGGTCAGTGCTGGATACTCTGATATAACCGTAAATATTTCCCAAATGTTATTCCTCCATTCTGCATATAGGCAGTTATCCTGCATTTATTGTACAGAAAAGGGAAAAATACTTGGATAAAAAATCCCCCCTGCGGCTGTTTTTTAGCAGCAAGGGCTTCAGAGTTGATTTTCTGTCTTGGATATAGGCTGCTCAGCATCATTGAGTATGCTGTGTTACCAAAAATACGGCCACCTTGGAGATCCGTTCTCCCAAGTGACCGTATTCTTTATTACCGAAAGTATAGCACCGATATACGATTTTCCACTGATGTAGAATGGCGGATGTCGGATCGACCATCTGCTGCCACAGGTGGCGCAGACTGTTGCGTTTTTTAGCGACTAACAGCACACGCGGCCTATGCAGCATGCTGCGCCCATTGCACAGACAATATAGGCATACAGTTAGCGCGTCCCTCTCGTATTCGCCACCGGAGATGATAATCACTCGACGGCGGCTGCTAATGCGTACTGGGAACGACTCAAGTCTAGCATGTCGTCTGCCATGCGCGCAGGATGCTGGCAGAACTGGTCTATCTGCACGAAGATAGCATCTGTTTTTAAGCTGTGTACCGGTTGCTGTGCCATGTCGATCATGTCGCAGCCTTGCACCTCCTGATGCAACGCGCCGTACCGTCCGGCATGGCGCAGACCACTCTATCCTGTCACCTTGCTGGGATAACGCAATCTCTTACTCCGTTTGCACTCGAGGAAGCGCTATGTATAAGCAGGCACTTGATGAGTTACTCGCAGAAAACACGGAAGCAGGAATCGACTATATCCATGGAACGGAAACACTACTACGCCGCTATCTATCATAGGCTTTCTTTTACCGAACCTCTCGAAAGCCGGCCTGTTCCCACAGATACTGCGCGCAGGCGTGCTACCGCGCAAAACTTTTTCAATGGACGAGCATCGAAAAATGTTACTATTTGGAAGCGCGACGTATCGCGCCCGACGACTAAGTTCCCTTGTATGCTCGGCGATATGCTAATCCACCCGCTCTGCCGATACCGCATAAGTAAAGCTCCCCCTTGTCTAACGGCAACATATCACGTCGTTTTCAAGGGGGAGCTAATCACATCAAAACAGCCAATATGGCTTTGTTTGCGTTCAGAAATTTACTTCGGTGCCGTAATAGAGGCTGTGGTTGTAACCCTTCTTGAACCATCTTGTGGTGGGTAGTAATTACTGATCCGCAGCATCCCCTACCGTGTAGCACAACCCTTGGAGAGGGGCTTTAATAACTACTCTATGATATAGAATCCTTTCTGGCACTGCAATATATTGCGCCATAGCACCGTCGCGGCTATATTCCGCGCAATGGACGCCGAGTACGCGACGATGCATGCACAGATTCACCATGCCTTTACGGCAATAATAACATGAACCACAGTACTCTGTTGAATCGAACGTGACTCGGTCGCCCGGTTTGTACCGTGTCACACGCTCTCCAATACATTCGATCATTCCAGCTGCCTCGTGCCCCATAATGATCGGTGGTTGACGGCGACCACTCGACCCGTCATAGCCATGAACATCGCTACCGCAGATTGCGCAGGCCTTTACGCGAACCAACACTTCATCCGCTCCATAGTCCGGTGTTTTCACTTCGCGCATCTCGGCCAATCCGTTTTCTATTACTACTAACGCTTTCATAACGCCTCCTCCCATGCGCTTCGAACAAATTCTACGGCCTTACGGATACCATCATATCCTGTTCCGCTTGCTTCTTCTATGCAGACCAACCCATTAAAGCCTTGCTGTTTCAGATACGCCAATATTTCTTTGTTCGGGGTCACGCCAGTACCGATAACAACCGGAGCAAATTTACCCAACTCTGCCATATCTGAAATATGGACTGTCGCCACATCGGGATATATTTTTTTTAGAATGGGAATTGGGTCCAAGCCCAGTGCCGTCACATTGCCAGTGTCAAAATTCAGTTTTACACCGCTTCCTTTAATTTTCAGGGCAATTTCGAGGAAAATATCGATTGGAAAGCTGAAATCGGCATACTCCCATGCCGTTGGCTTGAAATGATTTTCATAAACCAGTGTTACGCCAAATTTAGCGGCCGTAACCGCGGCGCGGCGCAGCATTTCTACTGCCCAACGAATGCCTTCTTCGCGGCTAGTTTCCAGATGAGCTTGTCCCGCCAGCACGCGAACATATTGCAACCTCAGTTCTGAACACATTGCGATATCCCGCCTCAAGTATTCCAGTTCGCGTTCGCGCTGCAAAGCGTCCGGATGTGTGAAGTCTGGGTAGGCGGATGCCATCGCTATCGGAATACCGACTTCATCAATCAACCTGTTTACACGGTTCAGATAAACTGGCGTGTGTTCTTTCAGCATAGCTGTACTGATACCTGCCGCATCCAGCCCCATCCGCTTGGCGTTTTTCATCCAATCATGAAGCGTAATTTCACCTGATACTATTTTTTCATACAACGATACAGGTAAAACACTAATGGTCCTATGTCAAGATTTAGCACCAGTTAAAAAGAGAAGTTAATCCTCAACTTAACTTACTAAGAACAGTTTGTCTGTGTTTGCTCATAAAGTAATTCAAAGTCATTTGGCGACATGAGTGGATACGTTTGGTATTGTAAAAAGCTTCGATGTACTCGAATACCAGACGATATGCCTGCCGGTAATCCTGTATTTTAAACCGGTTCAGCCATTCCCGTTTGACAAGCGCGTGAAACGATTCGATGCATGCATTATCCCACGGAAAAGCCTTTTTCGAGTAGCTGCGCTGCATTTTTGCAGTAGCTTCTCGCTATGCCTGGGATACATACTGGCTTCCTCTGTCACTGTGGATAATTAACGACAGTTCTGTGCTGCGTCTGGCTTTCGCTTTACCAATGGTGTCAATCACACAGGATACCTCTCAAATCTGACTGAGTGTCCAAGCAATAATCTTTCAGGAAAACAGATCTATAATGCTTGTCAGATAGACAAAGCCTTTGTTTGTCAAGATATATGTAATATCGCTGCACCATACCGCATTTGGACGATCAGGAGTAAACTGTTCATTCAGGATATTTTGAAGTTCGTTGTTGAAATCGAAATCTATGGTAGTGATCGTCCACGGTTTCACCCATTTGGCCTTGATCCCCATTTCCTTCATATATTTCCCAACAGTACGTTCTACGTTCTGGGATGATCTCTCCATTCTGACGCAACTTTCTGGTGATTTGGGGAGTTCTGTAGTTTTGCTTGGATTCATCATGAATATCCTGTATTTTGGCTTTTATGTATTCCCTGCGCTTTTCCGTATCGGTAGGGGTATGTTTCAACCATGAACGGTATCCAGACCGCGAAACGCCTAAATAGTTCAGCATTCCGGAAACGGAAACCCGGCGATCCTGTTTTCTGGCAGCTTCCGTCTTTTCAGAAACCTCTATATAAATGGCTTCTGTTATTTTCCCAAAATGCTGATAACTTTTTAGCACATCGAGTGTGTCCTAGGCATCACGAAGCTCACGTTTCAAATGGGCAATCTCTTTCTGCTCATCAGAAGCGTAATTACCGGAGCCATGAATAGGGATATTTCCAGACTCCCTGAAATTCTTCAGCCATTTCGTCAGAGTGCTGTAACCTACACCGAGATTCTGAGTACAGCCACGAACACTAAGTTATTTATGATCAAGATAGTACTGGCCTGAATCCAGTTTAAACCGTTTGTCATGCTGCTTTGCATAATGAGATCCTCTTTCAAGACTATACTTCTATTGTATCATCTATTGCTTATTGGGAATTTGCTCATTTTGACTTGTACTATTTTTATTCTAGCAGCAGCGTGCCTCTGAATGAGCACTGGACGGATGACATCGAAAAGGACTTCCGCAATCGGCAGAAGAAAGGACGGCAGTGATCTGTTGTCAAGACAAATGAAGGGCGGAGGTCACACCTTTGTCTTGGAATAAAATTAGGCCATCACTTCAGCTTGGTGCCGGTCTGGACAGCGCTTGTTTAATCCCCCTTTAGTTTGGAAGCATTGGGGAAGGCGAGCAAACGATAGCCGAAGTCGTTCAAACTATGTACTATGAGGGATATGATTTCACACATTTCTGTTCCATGTCTATCCCTGCGATGCTTGTGGAGGCTATTGTTCGATTGGGCTATGCTGTCAAGCGTATCAAGGAAAGGCACACCGTTTAGGATTTCATTTTATTTTCCTTGAATAGAGCGAAGTACACAAAGTTGTTAACTATGTTGTTTATAGGCTATGCGGGAGCAGGGACAGCGAATAAAGGCAAGGCATATTTTCCTCGAATCCAGTTTCTATCAATTATCTGCAGCAGATCGCTTTCGCAAAAGACTCGTATAGACAATTCAAGTGGATTTTACTTGAAAAGCCAGCTCTGGCGAGATGCCTATGTACGAGGAAAAAGCAGCAAAGAACTTGATTGTGTGTTTGCGGAAGAAGAAAAAAACTTTGTTATCGTTACCTTGGTGATGGTTATGAATCTCAGAATCCGAGACTTGCGTGAAGATGCTGACCTGACGCAAAAGCAGATCTCAGAAATTATTTTGTGCGATCAATCCCTTTATTCCAAGTACGAGCGCGGGGAACGTGTATTGCCGTTCGATCTGGCAGTCAAATTAGCCGACTATTATCAGGTATCGCTGGACTATCTGTTCGGCCGTAGCAACAAACGAAAGTAAATACATAACAAAGCGGTACGGAGCATTCCGTACCGCTTTGTTATTTCGCTTGTAACAGTCACACCCCGACCCGCGCTTTTGTCGGTAGCGTACCACGCTGCCGCAGCACCGGCTGCTGAAAATCCCACGCGATAATACGCACCGGCGCTTCCGGGTCAGGCTCCTGCGCGAGATACTCCAGCAGCTCCATCCATTGCCCATGAAGAAGGGATAGTGTAATGCCTGCCTTTTCTTCCTCCTGCTCTTCCATCTGCGCAATGGTAACGCACCAGCCCTTCCGGTCAAAGTGCTGCACAAGGGCTTGTGCCAACCCATCCAACGGCAGCAGGATTGCGTTGTCCTCCCATGTGATATGGAGTTCATCTTCATATGCCGGAGTGAACGTGGAGCCTTTTTCAGCGCCCAGAGCGAATATTCCAGAATGTCTGCGATCGCTTCGGGCGTTTCGACGAGGATCACTTTCTCAAACGACATCATTGCCCCGACCAGCCGCACGGCGGCGTTTTTCTCGCCGTTGGGATTGAGCCGTTGGTTGCCGTTCCCGAAGTGGTACACCAGATGGAGAAAACGTTCTTCATCATAGATGCAGCCGACAAACCGGGAATATTTCAGGCTGTCTGTGCTGCGGACAGCCTGTCGTTCCTGTTCGCGCTTAATCTGTAAGGGTGTCTGGTACTTGCGCCTGCAAAGCAGGACGAAGAACAGCCGCGCCTCGTTGATGCGGCTGCGCCGAACCGCCTTTTCGATGCTGTGCGTGCCCGTCGGCTTGTCCCAGATGAAAGCGTTCGACTTCCTACGGTCTTTTTGCCTCAAGCGGCAATAGGCTTCAAATCCGGAATCTGTGACGAAAAAGCTCTTGTGCCCTGGTGCCTTGACAACTTCCAGATACCCCGCGCGGCATAGCTTCTGAAACGCATCCTGTGCGCGCGCATAATTGCTGTCCAGCAATTTGAGCGCATGGTATGGCAGCTGTCCGCAGACAACACTGACTTGCAGCAAAATCCATGCGGCGCTGTTCCTACATATCCGCATCGTATCCCGCTCCCAGATCGAAAACCGGGATTTTGCCGGGCCGGATACAGATCACGGTCTAATCCCTGTCGCCCCAGCAGCTCGTCTCGACATTGGAACAATAGATGCCGCTGTCGCTGGTCAGCAGGTGCCGCGCAATGATGTTCAGCGCTGTGCGGTTTTTTTCATTTCATCAAGACGTGGCGCGGGTTTTGAGTGTTTTTGAAACGCATTTTTATTTTTCTAAACAAGCATCAAAAACGCCAAAAAACCAAGTCATGCAACACGAAAAAAAGGGAGGGTGGTGCCGTTTCCTTTTATTCTTTCCTGCGCGGATAGGGTTTTCGCTCATCTGTAAAATCCAGCAGATAGTCAATACTGGTATCATAAAATTCAGCAAGACGTTTTAATTGTTGTGCTGGAATGCTGATATTGCCTAACTCATAGTCAGAATATGTTGTTTGATGCACCTGTAGCAAATCAGCCACCTGTTTCTGACTCATATCCTTGTCGTTTCGCATCCCTCTCATATGCTCATACATGCTATCACCTCAAAGCAAGTATGGCTCAAGGATATATTCCTTATTGATTTTGAAGGGTATTTCCCTTATAATAGTCTTGAGGTGATTGCTTTGGAGAAAAACGAATTATTTCTGGAGGTATTCCGCGAGGTCCTTTCCAAGCAGAATATCCGCGTGGAATTCCCGTCCCTCATCGGAGTGGACGTCAATAAGCTGATGGATTCTATCTATTACCGCGCGCTCAACCGGATCAAGGGCTATATCCGCGACGACAGCCTTTCCGATCCGGAATGCTTTCAGCAGATCGAGCTTGTCATTTCTACTTTGGAGCATCTGGGCAGCAGCGGCGGCTTCCGTCACGATTTTTGACCGTCGCGCTTCCCCTTTTCCGCTCCGTGCGCTGTCCCCCGCCTCCCGCGCAGCATAGACTGCGCGGGAGGGTTTTTTTATGGTTTCCATTAGTCTTTGCATGATCGTGAAGGATGAAGAGACGGTGCTGGCGCGCTGTCTGGACAGCGTGCAGGGGATCGCAGACGAGATCATTATTGTCGATACTGGTTCCTCCGACCAGACCAGGGCCATCGCGTCACAATACGGCAGGGTGCTGGACTTTGCCTGGTGCAATGATTTTTCTGCTGCGCGCAATTATTCGTTCGCGCAGGCGGGCTGCGATTATATCCTGTGGCTGGACGCGGACGATGTGATACCGCCGGAGAGCCGCGCGGGCTTTGCCGCGCTCAAGCAACAGCTTGCGGAAGCAGCCGCCGACGTTGTCATGCTTCCCTATCATGTGGCGTTCGACCCGCAGGGCAAGCCGACGTTTGTTTATTTTCGGGAGCGCCTGCTCCGGCGGGCAGCCGGATTTACCTGGCAGGGCGCAGTGCATGAGTGCATCACCCCACAAGGACGCATTTTGTATGCGGACGCAGCTGTCGAACACCGCAAGGAGCGGAAAACAGACAGCCGCCGCAATCTTGATATTTATGAAAAGCAGCGCGCCGAAAAAGGAACACTGACCGCGCGCGAGCAGTTTTATTATGCGCGCGAGCTGATGGCGCATCAGCAGTGGGACGCGGCTGTGGCTGCGTTCCGTGATTTCCTATCCCGTCCGGACGGTTGGACCGAAAACCGGATAGAGGCCTGCCGCAACCTGTCCGACTGCCTCTGCACGCTCGGGCAACGGGACGAAGCGAAAGCCGCCCTGCTTCTGTCCTTTTCCATGGATGAACCGCGCGGGGAAACCTGCTGTGCGCTCGCCGCGCTTGAATTGCAGGAGGAGCATTATGCCTTGGCCAGGTTCTGGTACGAAACCGCCTTGCGTGCGCCGCGCAGGACAGAACGGGGCGGTTTTGTGCAGGTTTCCTGCTATGGGTATATCCCCTGTCTGGGGCTGTGCGTGTGCTGCGACCACTTGGGGCAGCATGACGAAGCCGCCGCATGGAACGAGCATGCCGCGGCTTTCTGGCCGGATTCCCCCGCAGTCGCCTACAACCGCCGGTATTTTGCGCAGCGCGCCTCCGGTGCGGAGTGACCGGAGACCGCCCCCACGCATAGAATGCAGTGCCGAATGATATCATCCGGCAAATTTCCCGAAAGGAAGAAAGACATGTACGATCGCTCACAATTTGTTGGACGGGACGGTTCCGGCTGCTCCTCCGACAAGTGGATGGATAAGATCTGCGGCGGCACATGCGGCGGCCAGCAATGCCCGCCCGGTCCCACAGGCCCGACAGGACCTGAAGGCCCGCGCGGGTATCGCGGCGAGCGTGGTCCGATGGGGCCGCGCGGCTTTACGGGTGCGACCGGTCCTCAGGGGCCGGGAGGTTTCCCGGGCGCGACGGGTGCGACAGGCGCCACCGGCGCGACAGGCGCAACAGGGCCCGCCGGCGGCCCGACCGGCCCCACCGGCGCGACAGGGCCGACCGGCCCCACCGGTGCGACCGGACCGACAGGTCCCACGGGTGCTACCGGCTTCGGCGCAATCGGACCTACTGGCCCCACGGGGCCGACTGGTGCGACCGGACCGACCGGACCGACGGGCATAACGGGTACCGGTGCGACTGGGCCGACCGGTCCCACAGGTGCAGCGGGTTCCACGGGTCCCACAGGCCCGACTGGCGCAACTGGCACCGGAGCAACTGGACCCACTGGTCCCACGGGTGCAACCGGTCCAACTGGCGCGACCGGACCGACCGGACCTACGGGCGTGACGGGTACCGGTGCGACTGGGCCGACCGGTCCCACAGGTGCAACAGGTCCCACAGGCCCGACTGGCGCAACTGGCACCGGAGCAACTGGACCCACTGGTCCCACGGGTGCAACCGGTCCAACTGGCGCGACCGGACCGACCGGACCTACGGGCGTGACGGGTACCGGTGCGACTGGGCCGACCGGTCCCACAGGTGCAACAGGTCCCACAGGCCCGACTGGCGCAACTGGCACCGGAGCAACTGGACCCACCGGTCCCACAGGTGCAACTGGTCCAACCGGACCAACCGGCCCCACTGGTCCCACGGGTGCAACCGGCCCAACCGGTGAAGATGGCGATGCCGCCACCGTCCGTGTCGGCACAGTTACCACCGGAGATCCCGGCACCGAAGCCAGCGTCGTCAACTCGGGTACGGAAAAAGACGCTGTACTCGATTTTACGATTCCCAGAGGGCAGGATGGCCAAAGCGGTGCGACGGTCAACCTGTTATCCGCCTATTCCATCCCCTCGCACCCCGGCGGCACAGAAAATAACGCCCTGATTTTTGACCGGAACGCACTTTCCTACGGCACTTCCATCTCGCACGAGCTCAACAGCGCAATTTTCACCATCAACCATCCCGGCGTTTATGCCGTGGTCTTTGACGGCGGCATGGCGCCTGGAAGCGGTGTGACATTCCCCTATAATATCAGCTTTACGCTTGAGTTAAACGGGTCCTTTGTCGCTGGCGCTTCCGCATCGCATAACTTCCACACTTCGACCGAAACTGTAAGCATTGCGTTCACATCGCCGGTAGCGGTTTCCTCCGCCCCGGCCACGCTGCGGGTCATTGGCAGCGGAAGCACGTATTTTTACAGCAACATTTCCCTGACAATCTACCGGCTCGGCGATATCCCCACTTAACACTGTTTCTGGCGCGCGTCCGGACGGCTGATAAAAAAAACGGAAACGGGAAATTCCCGTTTCCGTTTTCTTTTTTACAGCAGCGCAAGAATATTGGCTTTGGGCATCGCGCCGACCGCTTTATTCGCGAGTTGGCCGTCCTTGATTACGGCCAGTGTCGGAATGCTCATTACGCCGAACTCCTGCGCGAGCGCGCCCTGTTCGTCCACATTGATTTTGCCGACTTTAATATCCGCGCGCTCTTCCGCGATCTCGTCCACAATTGGAGAAACCATGCGGCACGGGCCGCACCAGCTCGCCCAGAAATCGAGCAGAACCGGCTTGTCCGACTGCAGTACCTCCTGTTCAAAATTATCCTTTGTAATGGTTAAAACCGCCATATTCCTACACTCCTTTGCTTCAGTTTGTCACAAGTTCATAATAAAATGCATACTGCTGCATAACGCCCGCAAATCCCCGATAGCGCTTTAACGGGAAGCCCTTGGGATAGTGGGCATCCAATACCTGCCGGATATGCGTATCGATTGGGAACGCATCGATATGATGCAGCGCAAACAGGCAAATACATTCCGCTACCTTGCGCCCCACTCCGGACAGTCGCATCAGCTCGGTGCGGGCATGGGCATAGTCCATATGCCGGACAGCCTCCAGGTCTACTTCGCCCGATACAACCTGCCGCGCGGCGGACAGTATGTATCTCGCCCGATAGCCCAGACGGATGGGCGCAAGCTCCTCCAGCGTGCAGGCGGCAAGGCGTTCGACCGTCGGGAAAGCATTGTATACCTGTCCACTCCTATTATAGCAGATTTCCCCAAAAAGGGAACATAAATTTTCGACGCATTTCGTGATGCGCCCGATATTGTTCTGTTGGGATATGATAAAGCACACGATGGTCTCCCACAGCTCCTGCCGTAGGATGCGCAGCCCGCATCCCGCCGCAACCGCACGCTGTAGGTATTGGTCCCGCTTAGCGACCGCCCGCTTATACCTGCCATAGTCCGCATCCAGGTCAAAATATCCTCGCCAGACCGACTCGAATGTTTCCTCCGAACAATCGAACCGCACCAGCCGCCCTTCCTGGCAGACTTCGATATACTTCCCTCCCGCAACGACCGAGTACCTTTTTTCCCCCAGCTCCCGAAAGCGGAAGCATTGTCCCGACCGAGCGATCTGCTCCAAATCAAAGTCTGCTATCTCGCGTTCGATCATTTGCTCATCGCCTCATGCTCCGCCGCCAGCTCGTCATACAGTTGGTGGAACAGCCAGCCCAGATTCGTCTCTGTCACGACCGCTTTATACGGGATGGATACGCCGTTCTTTTTCATTTCACGCAGCAGGATCTCCAGACGCTTATCCGTAAAACCATCCAGCACCAGCACGGGCTCAGCCAGCGCCGGCGTCTCCGGCGCTTCGCGCGCATCGAACCCCTTTCGGCCAAGCAGACAGCCAATCGTCTGTCCTGCTGCCTCCGGCGCGACATTTCGAATACGCACCCCCATCCGTACCAGGATGGATTTCAAAACAGCGGCCTGTTCCCCGCTGTTGGGATCAAAATATAAAACGTTTTCCCGTGACACCGGCATATTCGGTTCCTCCTTATAGCATTTATTTTTATTATACCACAGCGACCGGCAAACCAGCAAGGAAAAGGCGCCTGCCGCACGACCCTGCAGCCGCGACGCCTTTCCGCCAATATGCCCGCCATCCCCTATATCTCCCTCTTGCGGCGGGTGCGCGAAGCATGTATAATGAAGTATACGCATTCGCTCCATATTCAGGCGGCAGACATTTGCCTTGACAGTCTTGGCATGGATATCTATAATTGTAGTTGGTTTGCGCTAACTATAATTGTCAATAAACTTTTCTATTATCAGAACGGACTTTTTATCATACTTCCATCCGGAAAGGAGGCCTTTTTATGATACAAGCATTGGTTTGGGCGGCGGCCGGCACTGGTTTTACTTTTGCGATGACCTCGCTGGGGGCCGCTATGGTATTTTTCCTGCGCCGCAAATCGAGCGCGTTGCTGCAGCGTATTTTCCTCGGCTTTGCGGCTGGCGTTATGATCGCGGCTTCGGTTTGGAGCCTGCTGATCCCCGCTATTGAAGAGGCCGAGGCGGCTGGCGGGATCGGCTGGATCCCTGCCGCCGGCGGCTTTATCCTCGGCATTCTGCTCATGCTCGCGCTGGACGGCCTGCTCCCGCATCTGCACAGCGGTGCCGTCCGAGCCGAGGGGCTGCCCTCCTCTTTCCGGCGCACCACGCTGCTCGTGCTCGCCGTAACGCTGCATAACATACCGGAGGGTATGGCGGTCGGCCTGTCGTTCGCCCGCGCGGCACAGCACAACGGAGAGGCCGGCCTGATCGCGGCCGCCGGTGCGCTGGCGCTCGGCATTGGCATCCAAAACTTTCCCGAGGGCGCGGCGGTGTCTCTGCCATTGCAGCAAGAGGGGCTGTCGCGCCCGCGCGCTTTTCTCTACGGCGCGCTGTCCGGTGTAGTGGAACCGATTTTCGGCGTGCTGGTGGTTTTGGCTGCAGCGCAGCTTACGCCTTTCATGCCCTGGCTGCTCTCCGCAGCCGCGGGCGCGATGCTGTATGTTGTAGTCGAGGAACTGATCCCGGAAGCACACCTTGGAGAGCATTCCCACCCTGGAACACTTGGTGTAATGGCCGGCTTTCTGGTAATGATGATCCTTGACGTTGCGCTCGGATGACCTACATAGGATTCTGCAAGCGCTCCCCAACCTGCTAAGCAGGCGCCGCAAAAAACCTTGCGGAACGGCTTTGTTTATGCTATACTTATGATAGAATATTAAAGTAGAGGTGGTGGCTTGATGTCGGCTATCCGTAAATAACAGGATGACAAAAATTCCTCATCGCAAGACGATGGGCTTTTTGCTGTGCTGATTTTACGGATACAGAGTCGGGCCTGCCTTTCATTGGGCAACCTTTTCGTTGCCGCCGTTTTTCGGCGGCTGCATGTTGTCGTCCCCATCTATCCAGCAGAACAGTTTAATGGCCCGTCGTCCCGGGCCATTTTTTGTTGTCCTAAAAGCGAAACCATCATTTTATAACAAAGGACAAACAAACCATGAACCGAGAAAACAAACGAAAAATGTATGAAAAGGGTTATTATAAAACCCATCCCTGTGCCGAAAGCTTTACCTGCCGCGTATGCGGGCGGCCGGTCGTCTCCGTCGGCGCAGGCAGCGGTCACCGCAACCATTGTCCGAACTGCCTGTCAAGCTTGCATCTGGACGATGAACCCGGCGACCGTACCGCAGACTGCGGCGGCATCATGGACCCCGTCGCAGTGTGGGTGCGCAAAAACAGGGAATGGGCGGTTATCCATCGCTGCCGCCGGTGTGGCACGCTCCATTCCAACCGGGTGGCTGCGGATGACAATCCGATGAAGTTGATGTCGATTGCCATGAAGCCATTGTGTGAACCACCGTTCCCGCTGGAGCGAATCGAGGAGATGACTGCTCTTATGGGCGGCAACGGCTGCTTAAATGGATAACGGAAAAGGCATGGCGAAGCCATGCCTTTTCTGATTTCTGCGCGTCTCGGGCTTTTCTCTGGAAGACAATATGCCTTTCCTGCTCCAACACGGACAAATTTCTATCCTTTGGAGAACAGTTGGTCTTCCTCAATGATTCCTTTATGGCACGCCGCCCTTTCTATTTGGGTAAAAATCATCGACACGACTCGAAATACGTCACACAGATAAAACTGATCGTATTGCTCCTCCTCCTGCTCCCACGCTTTATGAACAAACCGATTTCTTATTTTTCTTACTCTGCCCAAATACAACAATTCCTTCTGCAGCGTTTCTGTTAAATCGCACTGACAACACTCGCCTATTTTTGAATATAAAACGCAATTTCGTTGGTTCCTTTCTGTTTCTTTCCCGAAGGAATCGAACATACCTCACAAAACCATTGTGCAATTTCATTGAGCGAGGACTCCAAATATGAAAGAAGCAACAGCAGCATTGTATTTTTGTTAATATCGTGGGAAAGATTTTCCCAAGTGGTCACTGGCGAAAACATATATGCCGGATCAAAAAAAACGTCCAGTTCTTCCACCGTGTATTCCCTTTGGCGCCGGTAACCCTTTACCAATTCAAACCGGCCTTCCGACTCAGCAATCAGCGCCTTTAATTTGTTCTCAAGCTGGCATAATACAAACAGGCAGTAATCATTTATTTCTGCCAGTTCTTCTTCATATTTGACAAAAGGATATACCGAACTGACACTAAAAAACAAAAAATATCGTGCATTGTTATCACGATAAAATTCTAGGCTTTCTATCAGCCCTTCTTTGTCAAAATAAACTTTCATAGCTTTTCCCTTTTGGTGCAAAGCGAAAGCCCCTCTTTCCGTTTTCATCGTTGCAGCAGGCATACCGTCTCCACATGGCTCGTCCTCGGGAACATGTCAAACGCCTGCGCCCTTTCCAGCCAATAACCTGCGCCGCACAGCTCCGCAACGTCGCGGGCGAGCGTGGCCGGATCGCAGGATACATACACCACACGCGGCGGCAGCATCTTCAGGATCGCGTCTCGCGCTACTTCGTCCAAGCCCTTTCGAGGCGGGTCGACAACCAGCACATCGATGCCGCGTCCGGCAAGCTGCCGCGCCGCCTGCCCTGCGTCCGCACACAGGAATTCCACGTTTTCCATTCCGTTCCGCGCCGCGTTCCTTTTGGCATTCTCCACCGCTTCCGGCACGATCTCCACACCGATCACGGTTTTCGCCCGTTCCGCCAGCGTCAGCGTGATCGTCCCCGCGCCACAGTACAGGTCCAGCACGGTTTCCTCTCCCATCAACCCCGCAAAGTCCGCCGCACACGCGTACAGACGCTCGGCCTGGGCATGGTTAACCTGATAAAACGCCTCGGGCGAAAGCAGGAAGGAGTGTCCGCAAAGCCGGTCCTCCAACATGGCCTCCCCCCACAGCACATCGGTCCGGTCGCCGAGTATTACGTTGTCGCCGCGCTGGTTGTGGTTAAGCAAAATACCGGTCAGCGCCGGCTCGCTTTCACGCAGGCGGCTCACGAGTACCTCCAGCGCGGGCATCTTGCGTGTCGCCGTAATCAGTGTCAACTGGCTCTCGCCGCTCTTTTCGCCTACACGGACGTAAATATGCCGCACCGCACCGCGGTTTGCACCGTAATCATACGGCGGCACGTCAAACTCCTGCATCCAGGAGCGTACAACCGCAGCAATGCGGTCGGCTGTTTCCGACTGGATCAGGCAGCGCTCGACCGGCACGATTTCGTGGCTGCGCGGCCGATAAAAGCCGGTGACGATACCGCCCTCCTTATCCCGTCCGACCGGATACTGCGCCTTGTTCCGGTAATGCACGGTAGCGGGCGCGCCGGTAATGCCAAGCAGCTTGCTTCCGTCCTGCCCGCCGATACGAGTCAGCGCGTCGCGCACCTTTTTCCCCTTCGCACGCAGCTCCTCCTCGTAGGTGATGTGCTGGTAACAGCAGCCCCCGCACCGTCCCGCCGCCGGACAGGCAGGTTCTATGCGCGCGCCGGAAGGCGCAACCAGCTTTTCCACACGGCCAAACGCAACGTTTTTCGTCACCTTGACAAGCCGCACGTCACACTGGTCGCCCACGGCGGTGCGCGGGACAAACACCGCGCGTCCCCCGATTTTGGCGAACCCCGTGCCATCCGCAGTATAATCGCTGATCTGGCAGCGATAAATTTTATTTTTAATAAGCTCCATTCCTCACGGCGCTCCTTTTTCCGGTTTGTATCCGTATTATATCATGCTTCCGGCACATACTGCAATCGAAAGGAGCGGTACGAATGGAACGAAATGAAAAGAAAAAGCGCGTCTCCGCGGATATCCCCTTTTCTTTCCTCAATGAGATGGGACACAACACCCGCGCGATGGAGCGGTTCTTCGATCTGCCGCGGGAAACGCAGGAGACGCTGACCGACGCGGTTTCCATTGCGGACGACCCGAACGAGCGATCCGAGCAGGCGCTCAAGTCCTTGGCCAACGGCGGCGAGGGCTACTGCGAGCGGTTTTAAAAAGCAGAAAAGCGTCCATACGGACGCTTTTCTGCTTTTTGTTCTGTTTTTCCTCTTATTCTCCCTGATTGATCGCAGAAAGGCGCTGCAAAATCAAGGTGATCTCCTGCGCGGTGATCGGCTCCTCCGGCCGGAAACAGCCGTCCCCATCCCCTTGAAGGATGTTTTGCGCCGCCATTTTTTCAATCGCCGCCTGCGCCCAATAGCCTTGATATACATCGGTAAACACGGGCGCCCCCGCTGTGGAATCGCTGTCGGACAGCGTGGAAGCGATCACGCAGAATTCCGCGCGGGTAAGGAGCGCGTCCGGCTGATAGCTGCCATCCGCATAGCCGTTCAGCAGGCCGCGGTCGTGCAGCCGCGCCAGCGCAGCCGCGTGCGCACTGTCTGGGCTTACATCTGCAAACCGCGCCAGCTCGGGCTGCTCCACCGCAGTCTGATCGGTCAGGCTGTCCGCCAGCAGCACCGCCGCCTCCCCGCGCGTGACCGGCGCCGTATCATCCGACCTTGGGATATTCGTCTTGAGCAGCGGCGTGACCTTGCCTGTGGCCGCATCCACCCGCGCGGCAAACGGAAACTGTACGTTTTTTCCCGCCGCCCTGGTCGTCTGCGCAAATACGCGGTTCTGTGCGACCATGGCTTCCAGCTCATCCGCGCAGGCCTTCAGGTCGTCCTCGGTCAGGGAAAGGATCGCCGCGCGTTCCGCCGCATAATCCGCCTGGGTGTGTCCGGACCGTGCCAGGCCCAAGCCGCTTGCCCGCGACCATTCCGCGTCCATGTCAAAGGTGTTGACCGCATTTACCTGAAAGCCCGCCAGCTCGCTCGGCGCAAGCTGCATCGACCGCAGGTAATCCGCCGCCCCGCGGAACACCGCCACCGCCTCGTCCACGCTCACGCCGCCTGACGAAACCATGGTAACGCCGTTTGCATCGAACAGCAGGCTCGCGCCATAGGCGCCGCGCTTGTCGCGCAGCTCCGGCAGCATGTATTTCGCAGTCAGCAGCGGCCCCAGCACATCGTAAACCGCCATATTTTCCGGCGGCGTGCGGAACTGGCCGGTCAGCATGACATGGTTGGCGTCCTGCGTGTTTGAGGATACCACAAGCGCGCTCGGCCATCCGCCGGAAATCCATTCGCAGGAGGATATGCCTGTTCCCGCGGGCAGCGCCGCGACAAATGCCGCAGCCGCGCGCCGGAACGCTTCAAAATCCGCGCGGCTTCCGGTAAACTCCGCGACCACCCCTGTGCGCTGAAGTACACGCTCCAGCAGGGTGCGCATCTGTTCGAGCAGCGCGGCGTCCCCGCCCTCGTTTGCCGCCGCTTCCTCAATAAACGCCTTATAAGACATAGACGAGCCGACAAACCCCGCCGGAACGCGGTCCATGAAGCGGTTTGCTTGGGTGCTGGATTGCAGCATCATGCTGTATTCATAGTAATACGGATCCCGATATTGTGCGCGCAGGCTGTCTCTCCGTTCGGTCAGAAAGGTACGTAACGCAGCCGCATCCGCTAACGGCTGCCCACGCAGCAGCTCTGCCGCCGCCTGTACCGCATCCGCGGCCTTTCCGGCTTCCACACCGCCACCGAGGGCGAATGCAGGCTGAAGCGTATCCGGTGCGTCATACCGTTCGCCCGAAGACATTCCAGTATAAAGGGACAGCCCTGCCTCCTCGAACTGATCGTTCAGATATTCGCACAGCAGGCACCATACGGAGGCTTCCTCCTGCCGAAGTTCGATTGGGAAATAAAGAGAAAATGCCGGCGCTTCCGTATCCGTCGCCTCATTGAAATACCAGGTCACGCCATCCGTGGTTTGGCTCGTCTGTTCCATGGAAAACGGGTCCTCTGAAAAGGCGTTCAGGTCGAGTGTGGGAAGTTTGGCGAGTACCGCTGGATCATCCGGCTGGTCCAGCCAAGCATTAAACGCCTCGGTGTCCCGCTTCACCTGCTCCAATCCGGCCGCGTCCAACCGCGGTTCGGGGATGGAGTACTTAGCCGCGCCATTGCCGGAGATGACGATTGTTTGGAACTTGCTGTCCCTCCATTCTGCCGCAAGCGACTTAAAATATGACATATCCTGTCGCAAATCCGCAATAACGTCCGATCGGTCGATGCAAGCGAAGGGGTCCCCCGCATAGGTGAAGCCCATAAACACCTCTTCCCGTGCAAACTGCTGCGCTTTCTGCTGCTGGTCAAGCGCTTCGTCCAGTAACGCGGTTGGGAAGCCGTTTTGCGCCGCATTCTCCAGCAGCTTTTGGAATACCGAAACCACCTCATCCTTTTGCTCCACCGGCACCTCGGACAGTATCACGCCGACATTGTAGATGCCGCCCGCATTGCCGCCCACCGTATAGGGCAGCGCCTCGGGGAACGCCTCGCCAAGCTGCCGCTGCAGACAGGTCAGCATCGCGCCCCAGGCCTCCATCTTCCCTGTATCCAGGATGCTCGGCCCATGCGCCATAAAGCCGATGTCCACCGTCTGCGTGGAACCGGTCACATTATACTCCTGTACGATCTGTGCTTGCGCGATCGGCTGTGCCTGGATGGTCACAGCCGGCGTTTCACCTTTGTCTGTTTTATTCAAATATCCATCCAGCATTTTGAGCGTTTTACCGATATCCTGCTTTCCCGCCGTATATACCAGCATATTGGATGGGCGGTAATAGGTGTCGTATACCCACATGACGTCCTCATAGGTCAGGTCAAGCAGCTCCGGTATCGCGCCGCCGGAATCAAATGTTGCTGGGGAGTCGCCATAGAGGTTTTCATACAGCTTATCGGATACAAAATCTAGCGAATTCTGGTCTGTATCCAGGCTTTTCAGCCGCAGCTCGCTGTACACAATACCGTTATATCGCGCTTTTCCGTCCGAATATTCGATGCGGATACCCTGCTGCTTGAAAATATTCGGCTCGCTGCGCAGCAGCGGGAACAGCACACACGTCGTATAAATATCCGCGAGATTATAAAAGTCTTGCTCCGCCTCGGTGCGGAAAACATAGGTGGTATAATCCTCGCTCGTATACGCGTTCAGTTCCTGCGCGACCGAGCTGTTGCGCAGAATATGCATCAGGTCATTGAGAGGATATTGCTCGCTTCCGTTGAGCAGGGAATGCTCCAGAACATGGTTCGCGCCCTTGCTGTCCTCCGGCGGGGTTCGGAAGCCGATCGCGAACTCGCGCGTTTCGCTGCCGTTTTCCAGCCAGACGACCTGTGCGCCCGTATCCGTATGCCGGAGCAGATGGTATGTTCCTTCGCCTGTACCCTGCGTTTTTACCTCGGTAAACCCGTGCTGCCCGTATCTGCCCGCCGCGGCCGCCTCCGCCGGCACGAGCGGCAGCAGGAGCGCAAGCACTGTTGCGAATGCCGCCAACCGTTTTTTCATGGGATACACCTCACCCTCGTGTATTATCTGTACTGTATGTAATAGTACAGCTATATATTAACAAACCGCTGCCGACTTGTCAACAGCGGTTTGCCTGTTTTTTTACGCCTCAATGACCTCCTGCGCCATCTGGAAGAAATCATCCATCGTCAGGCTGCCCGGGTCAAAGGTATAGATCGAATAAGCGATGTCACCCTCGATCCACGATACGCGGTAAAACACCTTTTCCTCACGCTCGTCCGAACCGTAAGCAATATTGATCTCGCCGCGATCGAATGCCGCCTGTTCCTCCGCCGTGGGCTGGCTGTTGCCATCAGCCGGCAAATAAATGCCCTTCATCTCGCGGTAGTGTACCTCGGTACCCGCCACCGTGCGTACCGTATCGTAGGGAGAGGTATACTCGCCTTCCTCCTGCACCGGATCAAAAGCCAATGTCAATTTTACGCCATCCTGCTCATAATCGAGCTGAATACCGGTAAACGAACCCAGAGTATGGTTGTTTTCGTCCCGTTTATCGGTCATGCTCTCGTTACCCTTTTCAAAGACGAAGCCATTCGAGAATGACTCAACATATTTCGCTCCCGCTATATTTTCCTGCACATAGGCGGCTGTTTTTTCGAAATCCGTCCAGTTCTTATCCAGTCGGGTACTCGATCCCCAGCTTACAACGCCGCTGCCCGCGACCGCGCCGGTCACGGCAACTGCCGCCACCAGGCATACCGCTGCCAGACGCTTGCCCCATTTGGGCCGGCGGCGCAGTTCTGCGGGCGCTCCGCTCTTCAGCGCAAAATCAATCCGTGTCTTCAGCTTGTCGGGCGCTTCCAGCCCCTCTGCACACTGCTTCATCGTCTCTCTGATCGTGCGGTCCATCTTCATTTCATCCATTTGTTGCAGCCTCCTTTGGCTTTCCCTCTTTTGCGGTCAGCGCCTGCCGCAGATGGCGGCGGGCGGAAAACAGGCGGGATTTTACCGTACCTTCGGTCACGCCCAGCGTGCATGCGATCTCCTTAACCGGAAGGTCGTCAAAGTAATACAGAATCGTCACGACGCGCCGCTTTTCATCCAGCGCATACAGCGCTTCATACAGCCGCCGCTGCTCGTCGGTGCGGAGTACGGCGGACAGCGCGCTTTCCGCCTCTCCGGTTTCAAAGAATTCCGCGACCGGTGTCTCGCGTTTGGTTTTCCGGCAGTACTTCCACGCTGCCCGCGACAGCGTTTTCAGCAGCCACGGTCGGAATTTCGCACCGTCTTTCAGCGATCCGATCGACCGCGCGCAGATGACGAACGCCTCCTGCGTCAAATCTTCACCGTCCGCACGGTTTCCCGTAATCAGGCATGCGACGCGGTAGGCGTCGTTTTTATAGCGCGCATACAACTCGTCAAACGCCTGCATATCGCCCCGCTGCATCCGGCGAACCAGTTCTTCATCGGTCATGTTTGCAATGTCCTTTCTCCGTTTTCGGTGTACCTGATAATAAGAGCACCGAAAACGGCAATCGGTTCAAAAAAATTTTTTAGGTTTATGCGCCGCCTGTTTTGGTACACCTGTCAATAAGAGCCGACCTCCTGCCGTTTGGTTCAAAAAAAACGCGAGCCAGGTCGCTGGCCGTGTGGCGCGGACCCTTTCCCTGATATGACTATACTATACCCGAAATCAGACGCGGAGGAAAGTCCCTGCCACCCGCTACGCGGATATTTTTCACGGCTCCCGCTTTCTATCGTGCATCATATCGGCACTCTAAAAAGACTATTTATTCATTTGTATAAAACAAGACCGATATTCGCAAAAAACATCTCTATTCTACGTTTTCAGCGTCAAACCGTGCGCAAATAAAAAGCAGCCTTTCCGGCTGCTTTTGCTTTGTGGTTCTCTTTTCGCGCGGTTTCTCCGCGTTTATCCGATGTTTTGCGGCAGCCGTTTCAGCCCAGCTTAGGGAACAGCTCCTGATCGATCACCGCGTCAAGCGTCATACCTGCGTAAGCGATCTGGGCTAGCCCGTCGATGAACCGCGTGACCGCTGCCAGCAGCACGGAAATATTATCCGCAATAAACGGGATGATCTTTTCCAGCTCCAGCGAGCCATCCACTAAGGTATTGTGCTTCAGGTAGATCTGCCCCGCCTGCTCAAAAAAGCCGAACGCACCCAGCGCGCAGAAATCGTTGCAGTAGACGCACGCCTTGCGAAGCTGCGTCTCATGCGTATCCGGCGCGCCCTGGAACAGTGTGACGAAAAACTGCAGCAGCCCCATATCCTCCGCCGGAAGCTGCATCGGGATAAAGCAGCATTCTATCACAACGTCCTTGGCCACTTTGCCCTGACGCATAGCCTCGCACCGCAGCAGCGTCGGCGCGCCCTCCTGCCGCATTACCTCCGCGCGGAACCCGTTCTGATTCAGCACATCGGACATACAGCTCAATATCTGTTCCTGTTGCTCTATTTTCATATTCCTATATCTCTCCTTATGGAACACGGCGCGGACTCCCTGCCGCGCCGTGCATCGCTTATTTAACGCCGATGTCCCTGCGGTAATGCGCCGCCTCAAAATGGATTTTTTCCACATCCGCATACGCTTTGCGGATTGCTTCCTCCAGCGTGGGGGCGACCGCGGTCACGCCCAGCACACGCCCGCCGCTGGTGACGAATGTACCACCCCTGACCGCCGTACCCGCGTGGAACACGAACGAATCCTTCACATCCGCAAGGCCGGTAATCTCCTTGCCCTTTTCATACGCCTTGGGATATCCGCCGGACGCCATGCAAACGCAACACGCAGCGTTGTCGGCCCAATGGATTTCGATTTCATCCAGTTTTTCGTCGATCACTGCATTGAAAATATCGAACAGATCGGTTTCCAGCCGCGAAAGCACGGCTTGCGTTTCCGGATCGCCAAACCGTGCGTTATACTCGATCACCTTCGGCCCTTTGGGCGTCAGCATCAGGCCGAAATACAGCACGCCCTTGAACGGCCGCCCTTCCTTGGCCATCGCCGCGACCGTCGGCTGGAAGATCGTTTCCATACAAACGGCCGCGATCTCCTCCGTATAGAAACGGGAAGGGGAAAACGCCCCCATGCCGCCGGTGTTCGGTCCCGCGTCACCGTCGTAGGCGCGCTTATGGTCCTGCGCGGACGGCATGGTTTTCAGGTGCTTCCCGTCCACAAACGCCAGCACACTAACTTCGGGACCGGTCAGGTATTCCTCGATCACCACGCGCGCGCCCGCGCCGCCGAACGCATGCCCGTCGATCGCGTCCCTGACCGCGGCAACCGCTTCTTCCTCTGTCATTGCCACCGTTACTCCTTTGCCCAGCGCCAGGCCGTCCGCCTTGACCACAATCGGAGCGCCGTTCCGCCTGATGTAGTCGATCGCGGCGGTGGAATCCTCAAATACCGCATAGGACGCGGTGGGGATGCCGTATTTCTTCATCAATTCCTTGGCGAATGATTTGCTCCCCTCAATAACTGCCGCGTTTTTCCGCGGGCCGAACGCGCGGATGCCCGCTTCTTCGAGCGCATCCACCATGCCCAGCGCAAGCGGATCATCCGGCGCGACCATCACCAGATCCGGTCGCTGTGCCTTTGCAAACGCAACGACACCGTCGATATCGGTCGCCTTGATCTCCACGCATTCCGCTTCCTGCGCGATGCCGCCGTTGCCCGGCGCGCACCAGATATGATCTACCTTGGGGCTTTTTTTCAAAGCGTGGACGATCGCGTGCTCACGGCCGCCGCCGCCGATTACCAAAACTTTCATGATTTATCTACCTCCATACGGATGTATTGCTGCTGGGCGCGGAACATATCCACCAGTAGGGCGACATGGGCCAACGGCAGCAGCATGCTGGCGATCCGGATCCCCTGCGCGACCACCGGCTCCTCCAGCCAGTCGAACGCCATGACAAGCCACAGGATATACCCTGTGCTCCATACAGCCACCAGCACCCATTCCAGAACGACCTGCCGCCCCGCCGCGCGCATCTGGTCCGCCGCCGCAAGCAGCAGCATGCAGCCGAGCAGAATAAGCGGCACAAGCGAAGCATACTCCAGGATATTCCCCCAATACGGCGGCAGGACCGCTGGCCCGCAGACCACCGTAAAGCCGATCAGCACATCCGCTGTGATACTCGCCCGCCGGAACCACGGAGACGCCTGTTGTTGGGAAAGCGCGCCCGCCGAGATCACGGCATACGCCACCAGCTCCAGCATCCAGTTGCCCGCCAGTGCCGTGCTGCCCAGCATCGCCAGCTTGATCACAATGCCGGCCGCGATCCCCAGATAGGCGTAATAGCTTTTGAGAACATTCATACTTTATCCTCCGCAAGCAGCGTTTTCGCGCGCCACAAATACCGCACCATCCAAGCATAGGAAACCACCGCCGCAAGCAGCGCCACAACCTCCAGCCCCATCTGCACGCAGAACAGCACGGTATACGCGCCCTGCTGGACCGAAAGCTCGGCCTGCCCTTCGAAATACGGCAGAAAGCCCATCATGGACGCGCCGCGCTGCACAAGCGTCGCCATCGCCCAGGTGCGGCCCAGGCGCAGCGTCTGCTCAGAGGCGTCGGCCGCACGCAGCCGGCGGTCAAAATCGCGCTCCATCGGCAGGTAGAACAGCAGGAACAGCAGGTTGACCGCCATATTGCCGACCCATGCGGGATCCGTACCGTTCGGTACCGTCACCGTGAGCAGAGCACCCACCGCTGACGCGCCCAAAGCGACCCAGCAACGCAGCCAGAATGCCGCAAATGCGTTCATCAGATAGCACAGCGCCATCAGCAGCATACCGACCGGCCGGAGCGTCCCATTGAGGAACAGGGACGCCGCTATCTGCGCGGCAAAGGCAGCCAGCGTCCAGACCGCCGCACCGGAAGCGTTGCTCCGGCTCAATGATGGAACAGGCGCATGCCGGTGAACGCCATCACAATACCATATTTGTTCGCGGTTTCAATCACGTTATCATCGCGGATCGAGCCGCCCGGCTGGACGATATACTGCACGCCTGACTTGCGCGCGCGCTCTACATTATCCCCAAACGGGAAAAATGCGTCGGAACCGACCGTGACGCCGGCATTGCCCTTGATCCAGGCCAGGCGCTCCTCACGGGTGAGCGGCTCCGGCCTGACCGCGAATGTATTCTGCCAAACGCCCTCCGCCAGCACATCCTCGTATTCGTCCGAAATATATACGTCGATCGCGTTGTCGCGGTCCGGACGGCGGATACCTTCCTTGAACTGCAGGCCCAGCACCTTGGGATGCTGGCGCAGGAACCAGTTATCCGCCTTATTGCCCGCAAGGCGCGTGCAGTGGATGCGACTCTGCTGGCCCGCGCCCACGCCGATGGTCATACCGTCCTTCACATAGCACACGGAATTGGACTGCGTATACTTAAGCGTGATCAGCGCGAGGATCATATCATGCCTGGCGCTTTCCGGCAGCTCCTTCTGCTCGGTCACGATATTGGTGAGCAGGCTTTCATTGATCTCATAATCGTTATAGCCCTGCTCAAAGCGGATGCCGAAGATATCGCGCTGCTCAACCGGCTTCGGCGCATAGTCCGGATCGATCTTAACCACATTGTAGCCGCCCTTGCGCTTGGTCTTGAGGATCTCAAGCGCCTCGGCAGTGTAGTCCGGCGCGATAATACCGTCCGATACCTCCCGCGCGAGATAAGCTGCGGTATCCGCATCACAGGTATCCGACAGCGCCGCCCAGTCGCCGTAGGAGCACAGGCGGTCCGCGCCGCGCGCGCGGATGTAGGCGCATGCGATCGGCGACAGTTCGTGGTCAGCCTCCACGAAATAGATCTGCTTTTCCACGTCGGTCAGCGGCTTACCCAGCGCCGCGCCCGCAGGCGAAACATGCTTGAAGGAGGCCGCGGCCGGCAGGCCGGTCGCCTTTTTCAACGCCTTGACCAGCTGCCACGCGTTGAACGCGTCGCAGAAATTGATATACCCCGGCTTGCCGTTCAGGACCTCGATCGGCAGCTCGCCCTCGGTCATAAAAATGCGCGCGGGCTTCTGGTTGGGGTTGCAGCCGTATTTCAATGCCAGTTCTTTCATTCGTTTCCCCTCATTTCACATGCTTGTTTTTGATGACCTGCTCGTATTTACCCGTTTCCAGGTCGATATACCGCACGAAGAGCGAAATCTTGTTCTGTTCGTTCAGGCTGTCCCACATCATGTCCGCGAACTCCTGCAGCGGCAGCTCGATGCGGACGCATTTCGGCTCGCCGCGGAACGGGAGCAGCGGGTTGCCGTCGCACAGGTAGGTATGGATAAAATGGCCCAGCCCAGGCACCGGTTTGTCATATTCATAGAAAAAGCGCTTGTTCGAGGTCCGGTCGGAGGTAAAGTTTTTGAGAATAGACAGGCTGTACGAGCCGTCCTCGTTGATCACGCCGGAAATGCGGGAGGTATAGTTGGGCGCGTCCGGCTCAAACTGGCGGGTGCGCAGGGCGTCGATATAGCTTTTTCCCTGCCGCAGATAGTCGCAGATCGTATCCGTCTGGTCGCCGTTGGTCACGACCGTCCTACCCGCGCAGACACGGACCGGATGATAAATAATCAGGGAGGGGTCGGTCATTCGGGACGGGTCAAACGCTTCCGTGCGGATTCCATCCTCGGTTTCCACAAACACGCGGTTCCGGCTGTTCTCCGACCGGCCCATGATGAAATAGGCCGCAACGTTCCTTTTGTTATCCTTTGTACGGCCGAAAATGATGCCGCGGCCCGGATAGGTGTTGGACACCAACTCATCCGCGATATTGAACACATTTTTGCTCATAACGCAAACACACTCCTTTGTTACTTTCTCTTGACGGCCGCGCCGTCGACGGTCAGCCTGCCCGCGCAGAAATCGGACACGGCTTGCGGAAGCAGCTGCCATTCCGCCTGAACCATCACGCGCTTCTGCAGCGTCTCCGGCGTGTCATCGTCCTCCACTTCAATCGCTTTCTGCGAGATAATCGCGCCTCCGTCCACCACTTCAGATACAAAATGCACGGTTGCGCCGGTCACCTTCACCCCTTTTGCCAAAGCCGCTTCATGGACGCGCAAGCCGTAGAAGCCCTCCCCGCAGAACGCGGGGATCAGCGAGGGATGGATATTGATGATGCGGTTCTCATAACGGCGGCAGAAGTCCGCGCTGAGCACGGTCATAAAGCCTGCGAGCACAACCAGCCCGATCTCCCGTTCGCGCAGCAGCGCGTCCAGCGCAGCGCCGTATGCGTCGGGAGAAGCGAACTCCCTGCGCCGCAGCACCGCGGAGGGGATACCGGCCTTCGCCGCCCGTTCCAGCGCAAACGCGTCCGGATTGGAGGAGACGACAAACGCGATGCGCCCGTTTTCGATCTTGCCCGCCTGCTGCGCATCGATGAGCGCCTGCAGGTTCGTACCGCCGCCAGAAACCAAAACTGCAATGTTTATCATATTGGATCTCCATTTTCTGCGCCGCAGCGCGCATTGAATCAAACTCTGCGTAGCCGCGCCGGCGTCAGACGAGTTCCACGCCCTTCTCGCCGTTCACGCACTCGCCGATGATATACGCCTTTTCTCCCGCGGCCGAGATCGCGGCGACCGCGCGCGACGCGTCCTCCGCGGCAACCGAAAGCACCAACCCCGCGCCCATATTGAACGTGTTGTACATATCGCGCTCCGGTATGCCGCCCGTTTTGGCAATCAGGCCGAACACCGGCGGCACCGGCATGGCGCTTTTTTCGATCTTCGCGCAAATGCCTTCGGGCAGCATACGCGGCACGTTTTCGTAAAAGCCGCCGCCGGTGATATGACTGATGCCCTTGACATCCACCTTGCCCATCAGGGATTGGATCGCCTTGACGTAGATTTTGGTCGGGGTGAGCAGCTCCTCGCCCAGGGTTTTGCCAAACTCGTCGATATAGCGGCGCACGGACTTTTCATTGATGCCGAGCGTCTTGCGCACGAGCGAATAGCCGTTCGAGTGTACGCCCGAGGAAGCCACGCCGACCAGCGCGTCGCCCTGCCGGATCGTCGTCCCGTCGATCATTTTCTCCTTATCCACCATGCCGACCGAGAACCCTGCCATGTCGTACTCGTCCTCCGGATAAAAGCCGGGCATCTCCGCGGTTTCGCCGCCGATCAGCGCGCAGCCCGCCTGGCGGCAGCCCTCCGCGATGCCGGAAACCATCTGCGCGATCTTGGCCGGATGGTTCTTACCGACCGCGATATAATCCAGGAAAAACAACGGCTGTGCGCCGCAGCACGCGATGTCATTGACGCACATGGCCACGCAGTCGATGCCCACCGTGTCGTGCTTATCCATCAGGAAGGCCAGCTTGAGCTTGGTACCCACACCGTCCGTACCGGAAACCAGGATGGGGTCGGCCATGCCCTTGAAATCCGGACGGAACAGGCCACCAAAACCGCCCAGCGTACCCATCACGCCCTTGGTAAAGGTCGATTCGACCATCGGCTTCATCAGCTTGACCGCTTCATAGCCCGCAGTCACGTCAACGCCGGCAGCCTTGTAGCTTTCAGAACGGCTTTCACTCATAGTAATACTCCTTCGTCGTTTAATATGGGAGCGGCTTATTCTTTGCCGCTCCAGCAGTAGGTGCAGACCTTATCGTGGTCCAGGCCGATGGCCTCCAGCAGTCCGTCAAGCGACTGATAGCCGAGCGAACTGAATCCAAATTTTTCGCAAATTGTCTTGAGCATGCACTGGCCGCGCTTGGTATTCGCATCCGCGTATTCCTCCAGGTGCTTCTGCCCCTCATCGCCCTCCAGCTCCTGCACGGTGCGGCGGGCCAACAACTCCATCTCGGAATTACTGGAGGAGAAATTCAGGTATTTGCAGCCGTACATGATCGGCGGACAGGCCGACCGCATATGGACCTCTTTTGCGCCGGATTCGTACAGGAACTCAACGGTTTCACGCAGCTGGGTGCCGCGCACAATCGAGTCGTCCACGAACAGCAGCTTTTTCCCCTCGATCAGCTCGGGTACTGGGATCTGCTTCATCTTGGCGACCTGATTGCGGATCTTCTGGTTGGCCGGCATGAACGAGCGCGGCCAGGTCGGGGTATATTTGACAAACGGACGCGCAAACGGTTTGCCGCATTCGTTGGCGTAGCCGATCGCATGCGGCACGCCGGAATCCGGCACGCCGGCAATAAAATCCACATTTTCCGCCAGGCCGCGCTTTTTATCGTCGCACGCCATGATCTCACCGTTGCGGTAGCGCATCACCTCGACGTTGACACCCTCATAATTGGAATTGGGATAGCCATAATACGTCCAGAGGAACGCGCATATTCTCATTTCCTTTCCGGCCGGCGACAGCGTTTCAAATCCATCCGCCGTGACCTTGACGATCTCGCGCGGCCCAAGCTCATAGGCATCCTCATAGCCGAGCTTGTGGTACGCGAACGACTCGAACGAAACGCAATGCCCGTCCTCGCTTCTGCCAATCAGCACCGGCAGGCGACCCAGCCTGTCGCGCGCGGCGATGATCCCCTCCCGCGTCAGCGCGAGCAGGGTGAGCGAGCCGTCGATCAGCTCCTGCGCGTGCAGGATGCCGGATACCAGGTCGTCCTTCTGGTTGATGAGCGCCGCAACCAGCTCGGTGGAGTTGACCTTGCCCGAACTCATGGCCATGAACTGATGGCCATGGTCGGAAAAATAGCGGGAAACCAGCTCCTCCGCGTTGTTGATGATACCAACCGTGGTCAGCGCGTACAGGCCAAGGTGGGACCGCACGAGCAGCGGCTGCGGGTCGGTATCGCTGATGCAGCCGATGCCGCTGCAACCCTGGAAATCCTGCAGATCCTTTTCAAATTTGGTCCGGAACGGGGTATTTTCAATATTGTGGATCTGGCGCTGAAAGCCGACCTCCTTGTCGTAGACGATCATGCCGCCCCGCCGTGTACCCAGGTGCGAATGATAGTCCACGCCGAAAAATATATCCAGTACGCAGTCCTGCTTGCAGACCGCGCCAAAAAATCCTCCCATAGTTGCTCCTTATCTTTTTCCGGTTTTGGGTTTGCCCGATCAGGCGCGTTCCCGCAGGCGGTTACTTGCCCAGCACGCGCTTCATGATCTCCTGATACGCTTCCTCGACGCCGCCCAGGTCGCGGCGGAACCGGTCCTTATCCAGCTTCTCCTTGGTGGTCTTGTCCCACAGGCGGCAGGTGTCCGGACTGATCTCGTCGGCCAGCACGATTTTACCGTCCGCAGTCTTGCCGAACTCCAGCTTGAAATCGACCAGGAGTACGTTCAGCGTATCGAAATACTGCTTCATGACCTCGTTGACCTTGAACGCCATGCCCTTGATCTGCTCGATCTCCTCGCGGGTGGCGAGTTTCAATGCGATCGCGTGGTACGCATTCATGAGCGGGTCGCCCAGATCGTCGTTCTTATAGGAGAATTCGACGGTCGGCTCGTCGAACACGATGCCCTCCTCCACGCCGTAGCGCTTGGCAAAGGAGCCGGCCGAAATGTTGCGGATAATGACCTCGAGCGGTACGATAGAAACCTTTTTCACAACCGTTTCGCGCTCAGAGAGCTGCTCGACGAAATGGGTCGGCACCCCCTGCTGCTCCAGAAGCTGAAACATGTGGTTGGACATGACGTTGTTGATCGCGCCCTTGCCGACGATCGTCCCCTTTTTCTCCCCGTTGAACGCGGTCGCGTCATCCTTGTAATCGACGATGACCAGGTTCGGGTCGTCGGTCGCAAACACTTTCTTTGCCTTTCCTTCGTACATCTGCTCTTTCTTTTGCATGTCCATTTCCTCCATTTATATGTGTAATTTAAAAACAAACAAACCTTTGTTTTTGGGTTTTACCCAGTCCGCGCAGGTGGTTACGCAAACTGCGCCTTTACCTTTTCATCCTTGGCCATGACCTCGTCGGCCATTTCCTGCTTAAACTGCCGCAGTTTTCCGGCAAGCGCTTCGTCCGACAGGGCGAGCATCTGCGCCGCTAGGATGGCTGCGTTGTCCGCGCCGTCAATCGCCACGCACGCGACCGGAATGCCCTTGGGCATCTGCACCATGGACAGCAAGCTGTCCATGCCGCCCATCACGCTGGTTCCCATCGGCACACCGATGACCGGCAGCGTGGTGTAGGCTGCCAGCACGCCGCCCAAATGCGCGGCCTTGCCCGCCGCTGCGATGATCACGCCGAAGCCCTCTGCCGCCGCGTTTTTCGCAAGCTGCTCCGCCGCCGCGGGCGTGCGGTGCGCGGAGCAGATCCGCACCTCGGCCGGTATGGCAAACGATTTCAGCCGGTCCACGCATTTTTCCATAACCTTCAGGTCGCTGTCCGACCCCATGACGACGAGCACCTTTTTCATCGCATATTCCTCCTCAAAAACAAATGAGGACACGGATAGACCCGTGTCCTATATACGCGCTCAATTAGCTGCACCGATGCCCGAAAGCATGCACGAATGCCCGGTACCCAGATTGAAGAACTGCATGCGGATAGACTGCGCCGCCTTATCCAGAAACACGCTTCCGATCATGTGTACACCTCTTTCGCTGCTTGTCCTGCTATCAGTGGAGATACATTAATATTTTATCCAAAGCGCCTGTGTATTGCAAGCGTTTTACGCCGTTTTTTCTCGTTTTGTACAAATGCCCAAAGATGGGGGCCGCGGCTCTCAGCTTTCGTGCAGAACGCCCTTTCCGTACAGCACCGCCTCAATCTGGCGCACGCGCTCGCTCCAGGAGCACTGCGCGCCATAGGCCAACCGTTTGGCCACTTTCTCCGGATCATTTTCCGTCGCTGCCGCGTCGCACATAGCGATAAACTCGTCCGCGTCGTGCGCGATATACACCACGTCCGCGAAATCCTCGACCTGCAGCGGCTCGCGTGTGGAAACCACCGGCTTGCCGGTCGCAAGGTACTCGTAAAACTTGAGCGGGGATACGTCGCGGCTCAGCGCACCCGCGCGAAACACATTCAGGCATACATCCATCTGCGCCAGGTACGCAGGCAGCTCGGGCTGCGGCACCAGGCCGTGGAACACGATATTGGGATACTGCCGCAAATGCGACAGGTCCACGCCCGGCAGCGTCCGGCCGATCAGGAAAACAGTCGCATCCGGCCGATCCTTTGCCAGCTTTTCGATCAGCGCGTAATCGATGCACTCCTGCAGCATGCCCACAAACCCGAACACTGGATGCTTCAGGCTTTTCATATCTTCCGGACAAGGCAGGCTGCCTTTTTCGGTCTGCACGCGCGAAAAGATCTCATACGCCGCGCCATTCGGGATCATTTTTGTCGTGGGGTTCACCTTTTCCAGCGTTTCGGCCAGCCCGACCGCAGTCGCGAACACCTGATCCGCCACCCCCGCAAGGTCGCGCTCCATCCGGTCCACCACCACCGGATCGATATGCCCCTTGTAAGCCGAATGGCGGTCCACGCAGTCATAAACCAGCGCGCGGTGCGGCACATGCGCCGCGATATCGCAGGAGGACGGCGAGTAGCACCAGAGCACCGTTTCCTCCCCGAAGCCGTGCTCGCACATCTTCCGGCGCACGAATGCGGCCTGGCGCTTCTGGTTGAGGCGGTTGACCCACCGGAACTTGTTGAAAAACGGCAGGACGGGCGGCAACGCGTAGACCGTGATGTTTTCATGCCCCTCCACCTTTTCCCCCGGCCGCTTGTATTTCGAGAGATACGCGGACGCTTTTTTGGCCTTGAGCGGCGCAATCACCGACACCGGCGGATCAAAATACAGCACCTCCGCGTTCCGCAGGCGGCTCATCACGTTCTGCTTGCGGGTCGGCAGCGGGTGGTAGTTGGTCGTCGACAGACAGACGATATGGTTTTTCATGCGTTTTCCCCGTCCTTTTTTTCACACTTCAATCCCAGCAACAGCGCAGCGCAGCGCACGTTCTCCTGCTCGCGCTCGCGCAGCATTCCGGCGGTGCGGCGCACCTCCCCATCCAGCGCGCCGGACACACACTCGTCGATCAGGCGGCACAGCGGCTCCGCGCGCACGGTCTGCAGCTGCAGACAGGTGCGGCTGCCGATATATTTGAGAAAACCGTCCACCTTGATGTCGTAGCTCATGCCCACGACCGGCACGCCTTGTCCAGCGGAAAACATCAGCGAGTGCAGGCGGATGCCGACCACGGTTTTCATGCGCGCCAGGATGCCGATGGTCACCTCGATCGGCTGGCGGGTGCGCACCGCGTGCCACGGGCAGCGGAGCAGCGCCCCCACCCGCTCGGCGGGCAGCAGGTCGTTCGGGAATTCGATGGGGACGAACACCGGTGTCAGCCCATGTCTCTCATAGGCGTAATTGGCCGCCGCCGCAATCTCGGGCAACGCCGCGTCCAGCCCTTTCCAGTTTCGCAGGCCGAAGCCGATATAGCGCCCCTCAGGATCGATGCCGCTCTGCTCCATGGCGAGCGACACGACCTCGCGCGGCGCGGGGTCCAGGATAATCGTCGGGTCGGCGGATACGCGGATGTCCGGACGGGTCACGCCCATCTCGGCCAGAAGCGAACGGGAGTTATCGTCGCGCAGCGTAATGCGGTCGACCGACCGGTCGATCGTCTTGGCCGCCATGACGCGGTTGCCCGCGCGGTTGATCGGGCCGATGCCGCAGCCGTACATCATCACCTTGCAGCCGCGCTTTTTCGCCGCGCGCAGGGTGTAGCAGTAATACCAGATCGACCGCGTTGAGGTGACGTCCTGCATCAGCGAGCCGCCGCCGTTGATATACAGTGCCGCGCGCCGGAACCGCCGCAGCACGGCGAACACGTTGAACGTATAAATCGCGTTCGTCCGGTAGACCAGGCGAGTCTCTTTCGGGCGGCGGGACATAACGCAGATCGTGCGCTCCGGATCGAGCGCACGCATCTCCTGCACGATCGCCTCCAAAATAGCGTCGTCGCCCGCATTGCCGCGCCCGTACGCGCCGCAGATCACGATGCTCTCGCGCTCGTGTTTGGGCCGGTGGAAGCGGGCGAGCAGATGGCGGTAATTCGCCTCCTGCCGCGCGCACATATTCTCGCGGGAAAACTCGCGGGAGGCCTTGTCGTACAGCGCCTCGGAAAAGGCGCAGCGCAGCGCGGGGTCGTTTGCCAGGCGCGCCATGTATCTGGCAAGCTGGCGGTCGTCCCCAACTGGGAAAATATAGCCGTTTTCGCCCGTGTCGATCAGTTCGGGCATGCCGCCCACATCCGAGCAGATGGTCGCGCAGCCCGCGCAGACGCCTTCGAGGATGGAGTACGGGAAAGTTTCGGACACCGAGGACAAAAGGTTGATGTCCATTGCGCGGAAAAACGGCCCGACTGGGGAAACCCAGCCGCAGAACGTCACGCGCTCCGCCACGCCGAGCTGGGCGCACAGCCTGCGGAGCATCTCCTCATCCTCGCCGTCGCCCGCGATGAACAGGCGCAGCTGCGGCGCCTCCTCAAGCGCCGCGGCAAAGCCGCGCACGGTCGTCGCAATATCCTTGACCGCGGTCAGACGCGCGGCGATCCCGCACAGCACGTCGCCCTCCTCCACCTCCACGCCGTAGGTATCCCGCAGATAGGCAGCACGGTCAAATTCGCCCTCCGGCCGTTTGAAATCCATGCCGTTGTAAATCTTCACAATCCGTTCGGGATCGAAGCCGCGCTCGATCAGCGTGCGCGCCATCCGGTCCGCGACCGGCTGGTAAAAATCCAGAAAACGCAGCGCGACCGCGTTCGCCGCGCCGAATGTATGCTGCTTGAACGGATTGCCGAGATAGTCCAGCTTATAATCCGAATGCACGGTCGTCACGATCGGCACCTGGCGCGAACGGCGTACCATCGCCCCCATCAGATTGGCGCGACCGCCGTGGCAGTGGATAATGTCCGGCCGGAACTCGTCCACCAGGTCGCGCATCGCGCGCGCCGCGCGGAACGGGTTATGCCGCTCGATCACGCGGACGTCGATGCCGCGCTCACGCGCCTCATCCGCAAACGGGCCTGCGCGAAACGAAAGCAGCATAACCTCGTTCCGCCGGCTCAGGCCGGTGACCATATTCATAATGTGGGTTTTGGCGCCGCCCACGTCGCCGCCGCCCATAACATGCATGACTCGCAAGGGCAACTCCTCCTGATAAGGCTGGTAATACTCGCATGAGTATACCATAGTATACCACGGAACACCGGCAAATGCAAAAGAAAGCCGCCCGTCAGGGGCGGCTCTCCCGCTCACGGGAGATAGGTAAGAACGGTCACGCCGTTTTCCGTGCTTTTGGAGAACACGGCGTTGTCCTCATAGCGCAGCACGCCGTATCCCTCGTCCCCGTGATTGAAAGGGATGCGGATATCGTAGCCAAGGTTATCCGGATACGCACAAACGCTCGCCACGACCCTTTCCTTCCCCCACTCGACAAACACAAGCTGCACCATCCCCTCGCTGACGCTCTCCTTGACTGCGTCACTGTCCAGCCGGATGATGCTTTGGATTTCCTCCTTCGAGGTATATGGGCCAAATGTATATACCTCGTCCCACTCGAACGGGACCAGCTCGTTCAGGGATACCTGGGTCGACTCCTCCGGTATTGCCTCCACCGCGTGTTCAAGCGCGCGGGCATTCACACCGGCCAGCCCGCCGCTGAACAGGTAGCCGCCCAAAATAACGGCCAACAGCAAAATAAAAACATAGGATGGTATCCTGATCTTCCCTCTTTGGCTGTACATTGCATTCCTCCGTTCACAGCTTGTGTATTGTTCCATCCGGTTTTATCATAGCATACCGCCGCGCCCGCCGCAAGGAAAAGGCGTTTCCAGCAAAGCCGTATTTGTTTTTGCCGCCATATCATGCTATACTATGGTTATCTGACCGAAAGCGAGGGTTCCTCATTTGTCCGGTAAAAACACTATGACGCGCGACGCGATGCTGTTCCTCCCCGCCAAGGTGGTCGAGGGGCTGCTCGTCATCGCGTGCTCTTCCTTGTATACGCATATTTTCACACAGGGCGCGGTCGGCACGTTCGGCATTGTCAACACGACCGTGCAGTTCTGTTATCTGGTCGTCGCGGGCTGGATGGCGAACGCCGCCACGCGCTATGTGGGCGAGGAATTCCGCAGGGACCGCGCCAGCGCGCTGTTTTCGACCGTTTCAGCCATCTATCTGCTGATCTGCGCGGCCGTCGCGGCCGTCGCGCTCTGCGCGGCCGCGGTCACGCGCGATCCGGTCTGGCTCGGCGGCGCGTGCATGTTCTTCAGCTATACCGTGTTCCAGATCCTCAACTCCGCGCTGATCCAGCTCGGCCGGATGCGCGCCTCCATCTCGCTCAGCCTGTTTTCCGCGGCGGGCAAGCTGGCTATCGCTTATGCGATCGTCCACGGCGCATCCGATTACCCCTCCGCCGCGCCCGCGTTCATCGCCAACACCCTCGCGGACGGTCTGGCCGGCCTGGGCGCGGTCTTCGCGCTGTCCATCCCGACGGTCGCGCGCCTGCGCTGGTTCTCCCGCCCCCTGCTGCACAAGTTTTTCGCCTACGGCGTGCCGCTCATGGGGGTATCGATCGCGGTCGCGCTGCTCAACATGATCGACCGCTATCTGGTGACGGGTTTTTTCGGCAAGGAGGCCTTTGCGGTCTACAACCAGAACAACTCGATCGCTTCTGGTATTTTTACGATGATCTCGGTCGGCATCATGCGCGGCGTATACCCGAACGTGCTGCGCGCCTGGCGCGACGGCGGACAGGCCGCCGCCAAGCCGCTGCTCGACCAGGGCGTGCGGCTGTATCTGCTGATCGCGGTACCGGCTGTCGCAGGGCTGTCCGCGGTGGCGCTGCCCATGTCCCGCTTCCTGTTCGCGGCGGGGTACGACGCGGGCGCGCCGGTCATCGCCTACACCGCGCTCGCCATGCTTTTCATGGGGCTGACCGAATACGCCAACAAGGCGTATGAGCTGGAGCAGTCCACCATCCATGTGCTGCAGAACAGCGCAGCGGCGGCGGCCATCAAGGTAGTGTGCAGCGTTGTGCTGCTCAAAACGCTCGGGTTCACCGGCGGCGCGCTCGGCTCGGTCGTCGCGTTCGCCTCGTATTTTATCATTACGGCGGTGCGCGTGCGCAAGCGCTTTATTTTCCGCGTACCCGCGAAAAGCCTGGCGCGCATCCTGGTCTGTGCGCTGCTCTGCGGCGCGGCGGCGTTTGGCTGCACGCTGTTGCCCGCGAATAACCTGCTGCGGCTGGTCTGCGCGGTCGCGGCGGGCGCGGCGGTGTACGCAGTAGCCATCATCGCCAGCGGCGAGGGACGTGCGGAAGCGCAAGCCGTACTGAAAAGGCTGAAGCGATAATAAAAGGCAGATACGGTCATACTGTATCTGCCTTTCGGGTTTCATCATCTAGTCCTTTCGTGTCAGGAAAAGTCCAAGGAATGCAGCAACCAAGATAAGCGGCGCCACTCTGACAAACAGCCATTCAAATGCGTGCAACGCAACGCCGAGAACAGCCGTTTCCGGATCACTGTAATCCCAGCCCAGGTAAGGACTTTCCAACGCCAATAAGAATGCAAAAATTGCTGCTATGCCTGCGCACAATGCGATAAGGAGCCAATGCAGCATTTTCTTTCCTGCGGCTTTTCTCTGTGCGAGCTGCAAGTTTATCACCTCTAGCTTTGCGGAAATCGCCTTTAAGTCATCAGCTTCCGGCTCCGTGACGTTTTCTCCAAGCAGCGTGCTCACGGGTGTTGCAAGCGCTTCCGATAGGGAGATCAACATATCAGAATCAGGAACTGACAAGCCTTGCTCCCACTTGGAAATTGTTTGTCGCACCACGTTCAGCTTTACAGCAAGCTCCTGTTGCGAAAGACCTTTTGATTTTCTGATTGCTTTTATGTTTTCTTTGAGCATCGGGGATAGCCTCCATTCTTCTGGTCTTTGTCATAATTATATGAGGAGCTGCCCGTTGCTGCAAGCAACGCATTTTAACATTTAAGCGAATCCCGTCTGCTTTTTCCCGTAAAAAACTTGTTTATCTTCTCTTTTCATGGTACAATGTATTCCTGTATGAGAATGCTGAATAGAGAGGCGTTATAATTATGGAAATGATTCATGAAGCGGGACAGTACGTTGATACCGTCAAGCGCGTCTGCGGCGCGGTCGGTAGCGAGGTCACGTTCCGCGGCACCGTACACCGCGCCCGTGATATGTCCGATTTTTCGTTCATCATCATGCGTGTCGAGCGCGGCCTGATCCAATGCACGTTCCAGGGGGACGAGATCGGCGGCGTCAAGCGCGCGGATATTCGGGACGCCATGGTGCTCGAGGTCACCGGCAAGGTGCATGAGGAACCCCGAGCCGAGCACGGCATCGAGGTTGTGCTGAGCGCGGTCAAGGTCATCGGCCGCCCGTACGAGCAACTTCCCGTGCCGCTGGGCAAAAAATATATGGGCCTGTCGCTCGACGTCGATCTGCCGCTGCGCCCGATCACCCTGCGCCATCCGGTCAAGCAGGCCGTGTTCCGCGTACAGGGCGCGATTGCGGACGGCTTCGCCCAGTATATGCAGGCGCAGGGCTTTACCCACATCCACACGCCCAAGATCGTTGTCGCGGGCGCAGAGGGCGGCGCGAACCTGTTCAAGCTGGACTACTTCGGCCAGCCCGCTTACCTGGCGCAGTCGCCCCAGTTCCACAAGCAGTACCTTGCGGGCGCGTTCGGCCGCGTGTTCGAGATCGGCTCGGTTTACCGCGCCGAGCGGCATAATACCTCGCGCCATTTGAATGAGTATATCGGCCTTGATTTCGAGATGGCCTATATCGATTCCATGTATGACGTGATGGCAATGGAAACCGGCATGTTAAAGTCGGTCATGGCTTACGTCAAGGAGCATTGCGCGGAGGAGCTGGCACTTCTCAAGGCCGACGTGCCGGAGATCCGCGAGATCCCGACCATCCGCTTCCATGAGGCCAAGCAGATCATGGAGGAAAAATACGGCCATAAATCCAAAAACCGTTACGACCTCAATCCGGACGAAGAGGTTCTGCTCTGCCAGTGGGCCAAGGAGCAGCACGACAGCGAGTTCGTATTCGTTACGCACTTCCCGTCCGCCAAGCGTCCGTTTTACGCGATGGACGATCCGGAGGACCCCAAGCTGGCGTTGTCGTTCGACCTGCTGTTCCGCGGGCTAGAGGTCACGACGGGCGGCCAGCGCATCCACGATTATCAGGAGCAGATGGACAAGCTCGCGGCCCGCAAGATGAACGCGGAGCTGTTTGAGTCGTTCACCATTCTGCACAAGTATGGCATGCCGCCGCACGGCGGCCTGGGCATCGGCCTGGAGCGCCTGACCATGCAGCTTCTGAGGCTAAACAATGTGCGCGACGCTTCCATGTTCCCGCGCGACATGAACCGCTTGGAGCCGTAACCTCCTCCCCATCAATTGCTTTGTTCTGAAAAAGGGCCGCTGAAACGATGCGTTTCAGCGGCCTTTTTCTGTTACCCATCCTCAACAAGCCTGTACATGGTTTTACCACAAAAAGTTCTGCTATTTTGTTGTTTTTCTATTTTCTTCTTGTTATGGAATCCACATTGTTCTAAAACCAGCTTTTTATCATTGTTTTCCGGTCGAAATTGTCGTATAGTAAGCACCAGAGCGCGGTACCGCGCACCATTACCGCCCGCATAGCCGCGGGCTCACCGCTATACGACCAATGAGGAGAATGCAAATGCGAATGAAAAAATCACTGGCCGCGATCCTGTCCTCCACGATGGCGCTGTCCATGCTGTCCGTTTCGGCCGCAGCCGCCAACGCAAAGCCCGTTATGGAGGACGCGGCAAACAGTTGGGCCGCCAGTTCGATTGACCGATGGGTGCAGCACGGCATCGTAGAGGGCAACAGCGACGGCACCTTCAAGCCGTACCGCTCCCTGTCCCGTGGCGAGCTTGCCGCTATTTTCACCCGCATGTTCGGCTTGACCGAAAAGGCGGAAAACAAGTATGCCGACCTGACCGGCAGCGAGTGGTACGCGGACGCGATCCTGAAATGCACTGCGGCCGGCATCCTTGAAGGCGACGGAAAAAACGCCAATGCAGCGGCCCCCGTCACCCGTCAGGAGGCAATGACCATGTTCGCCCGCGCAATGGGTATGACGCCGGACGCCTCCCCCGACCTGAGCCAGTTCACCGACGGGGGCCGGGTCGCGGATTGGGCGGCGGGCTATATGGCGCCGCTTGCGGAAATGGGTATCCTGGACGGCGTAGGCGGCGGGCGTGTCGCGCCGGACGAGCATATCGACCGTGCTTCCACCATGGCGCTTCTGGACAAAGCGATCGAGGAATACATAACCTCGTCCGGCGAGATTGCGCTGAAAAATGAAAACGGCTTTACCGTTATCAATGCCGCCGCCAGCGCGCGCGATACTGAGGGCGTCACCCTTTCCGGCAAGGCCGCGGGCCTTGTCATTTCCGCGGGTACCGCGGCGGATGTGACGGCGGACGGCCTTACCGCCGGCAGCGTCCGGATTGATGGGCGGACCTCTGTTTCGCTGGACGGAGCTGCCAGCGCCGGCCGCGTGAACGTCCATGCCGCCGCGTCGGTCAGCGTCGGCGCTTCCTCCCAGGCTGGAGCGATCACGCTTCACGGCGCGGATGCGTCGCTGTCCGTTTTCGGTTCGGCAGACCGCGTTGAAATCGCCGAAACCGCCGCCTCCGCTTCGGTCATGGTTGCCACGGACGCGTCTGTGGAAACCGTCGCCATCTCCGCAGCGCAAACAGAGCTGTCCGCTTACGGCTCGATCGCTTCGGTTGATGTGACCAGGCAAGCTGCGGATACGCTGGTTTCCGCGGAAAGCGGCGCGCAGATCGATCGGGTATCGACCGCGGGCACGGGTACGACTGTCAAGGGCGCGGGTAAGGTGTCCCATGTTGCGGTTTCCGACGGCGCTTCCGGCGTCACAGTCAACACCATCGGATCCAAAATCGACAATAACAGCAGCGAGGCGGTATCCTCCGGAACCGGCTCGATCCAGCCCGGCCATGCCGGCACCTCGAACGGCGAGAACAGCGCGCCGACGCAGGACGGCCCTTCGAGCGGCGGCTCGGGTTCGGGCGGTGGGGACACTGTCCAGCAGGCCGATATCGTCAAGGCGCCGCTCCTCGACCAGTCGGGAACCATTGACGCCGATGCGCTTGTGCGGGATTATCAGGTTTCCAGCACTGTCAAAGGGGATGTGACCGAGGTCACCATCAGCGGCGAGCACCTGATGAAGCACCAGAACGCTCAGGGCGTTTCTGACTACTGGATTGGCTTCGGTATTCCAGCTAAGGAGGGCAATACCTACTATGCCGGATACGGCGCTGTTCCGGAAGAGCTCGGCGCGCCCGTGGACTCCATCGCAGACCGCACCTATGAAGAAAACGGCAAGACCTATAATACGGTATACTTCGGCTTGAAAGACGTGGATTTAGAAAACGGCGCGTATGTCGTCGTCAAAAACGGTGAAGACACCGCAGCCTATCGCGTCTCTTTCCAGGTCACGCTGGCACCCGCGGTGGAAAATATGCAGGTTTGGGTCGTAAACGACCAGGCCTCCTACGAGCGCCTCCCCGCAGACTATACGGGCGCGCATCCGTGGGACGATGCCTACCTGCAGCCGGAAAACGCGGCCGCGCTTCCGTGGTTGGCGGTCAGCTATGACAGCAACGTGACCGGCGCGGTGGAAATCCAGGTGACCAAGGACGGCACGCCGGTCGGTAGCAAATCACACGCGGAAAGCACGGTCAACACAGACCGCTACCAGCTCTGGCACCTGACCAAGCCCGCCGATTCCGAGGGCAGGGATTATTTTGACCAGGAGGATGCCGCTGGGACCTATGTGGTTACCATCCGCAAGGACGGCCAAACGGTATCGAGCGAGGCGCTCGTATACGCGCCGTAAACGAGGCGCGCCGCCATCCCGTTCTCAAACACGGCCGGCTGCCGGCAGACACGGCTCCGGACATGCGCAGGGGCGCTGGAAGCAAAGCTTCCAGCGCCCCTGTTATTTTTCTTCCGTTTCCTCGCGCCGGTACTCCAGGATATCTCCCGGCTGGCAGTCCAGCGCACTGCAGATCGCGTTGAGCGTGGAAAAACGGATCGCGCTGATCTTTCCGGTTTTGATTTTGGACAGGTTGACGTTGGAAATGCCCACCCGCTCGGACAGCTCGCCCAGCGACATCTTCCGGTCCGCCATCACACGGTCAAGCCGTAATATGATTGCCATACGCCACCGCCCTACAGTGTCTCGTCAGCTTCCTGCTGCAAATGCGCACCATAAGCAAATGCATAGGACAGGCACAAAACCACACCGCCAAGCAGCAGGTAGTTCCAGTTGATCAGCGAACCTCCGCCGGCTTCCATCACGATGCGCACACCGCCGCGGAGCAGCGTCTCCTGCCGCTCCAGCGCAAAACCGCAGACGGTATAGAGCAGCTCGGGCAGGCTGCCGCGCAGCAGTCCCAGCGCCATCACCAGCAGGCCGATGCCGCGCACCGCACGAACATGGCACGGCAGGAACGGCGTCCCCTGTCGGTCGATTCCCCGGAAAATAGCACAGCCCAACCACAGGATCCCTGCTATCACGATCCAGAACAGCGTACTCCACCAGAACGAAACCCCACAGACAAACCGTACCGCGCCCCGCCAGCCCTCCGTACCAGTCCAGCTTACGCCAAGGGAAAAATGCTCCACCAACATCTCCGCGGGCTGGAACAGCAGCCACGTCCCGTAGACGAGGCGCACCACAACCAAAGCCGCGGTGATCCAGAACAAAACCCGCAGCAGCGTCCCGATATCCGCGCATCTTGCCCGAACGATATCCTTCTGCGTCTCCAGCATACATTTCACCTCTTCCTGAAGAATATCACAGGCGTATATCTTTGTCAATAATAATTTAATGATAATCAATAAATAATATATAATTTTCATTAATCTTCGATTTGCATTCCCTATACTGCTTTGGTAACAAAACGGAAAAAACTCGCGCGGGCATGTCACAAAACCAAGCCGCCGCACGTTATAGAAAATGAACATGTTCTTTTCAGAAAGGAGGGCGCCAGATGGACGCCCGCACCTTGGATGAGCGCTTCGCTCTGGGCGGAGAACAGGCGCTCGCCGATGCGATCGAGCTGTACGGCCAGCCGCTTTTGCGGTATTGCCACCACATCCTCTGCGATTACCACGAAGCGCAGGACGCCGTGCAGACCACCTTTATCAAGGCCTATGATAACCGCAGCCGTTTTCGGGCAGGCACCAGCCTGAGCGCCTGGCTTTACCGACTTGCCTATACCACCTGTATCGACATGCTGCGCCGCCGGAAGTTCCAGCTTCTCACACCGCCGCCTGCCGCCGCCGACCCTGATTATATCGGGGACGACCTGCGGCGTGCGCTGCAAGCCTTGTCGCCGGAGCAGAGAGCGCTGGTATTCGGCCGCGTGATCGAGCAGCGCAGCTTCGATGCGTTGGCCGTCATTTACGGAAAGCCCGCCGCCACCCTGCGCAAGCGCTATGAACGCGCCCGCAAAAAGCTCGCACAGGCATTGGAAGGCACGCCGGCAGAAAGGAGGAGGAAGCAGCCGTATGAGTCCAACACCCGATGAAATCCGCATCCGCGAAGCGCTTGAGCGCATCCAGACACCCGCTTACGACATCGCCGGGGCGGTCAGGGAGCAGCGCGCCCGGCGCGGCAGGCGTATGCCGCTGCGCAGCCCGCGGCGGCTTGTCTCCGCCGTGCTGGCGGCGGCCCTGCTGACCGTAACGGCCGCCGCCGTATTTCAGGTTTCGGTCGGCTGGAAAACCATCTTCGGGCAGGATGTTGTAATTCCCGACGAGCTCGCCATCCCTCTGCAGAAGGGCGCCACCATGAACGGCTGCACGCTGACGGTGGAGGATGCCATCGTCACCCGCACTGGCGTCGCGCTCATCTATTCCTTCCGTTATGCGGATGGCTCCCCCCTTTCCAACCCAATTCACTTTGAAACGGTTTCCCTTTTGACTGACGGGACAGATACCGCCTATTCCAGCCGCGGGCAGAGCATCTTTACGGATTCTCGAGATGCCGTCCAATATTTTTATCAGGAGTTCTCCCTTGCCGAGGATCCCGGCGACCGTGACCTTACCCTGACCATCGGCCCCGCCTCCAGCATGGAAACCAGTGAAGTCCTTACCGCCAGCCTTGACCTTGCGGCGGTTTATCAGGCGCATCCCATTGCGTTTCCCACCGACCAGCAGGACGCTTACCGCACCTCCGCCTATTTGGAGCAGGATACTTCCTCCGTCCCGCTTCCGCAGGCTTGGGAGTCTTCGGAGGTACAGTTTGCCGGCGTTGGTTTTATGGGGGACGAATTATGCCTTGCGCTGATCACACCGCCCTATGACCTGTATCAAGGCGTTTCCTGTGATATTGTTTCCCTGCTGGACACCCGAACGGGAAAAATCATCGACAATACCGGCAGCGGCACCTACCCGCTGGAGGGGGAGGACAGCGAAATCCGTGAGGCGCGCTTCCAGGGCTTGACCGTGGACGACCTGCCGTATCTGCAGCCGCAGATCATCTACACCCGCAGCGTGCCGCTGACGCAGAAGCCTTGGGAGGTTTCTTTCCGCGCCAAAAGCGCGCAGACCTATTCCCGCGCGCTCAGCCTGGATCTTTCGGATGGCAGCCATATTGACCATCTGTTCCTGTCCCCGCTCGGCATCCGGATCGAAGGGACGCGTCCCGCCTCGCTGGACGAGGATGGGGGCTTGGACCGCGCGCCCCATATCGCCGTGATCCTGCAGGACAACAGTATAATTGGCGCCTCGGTTTCCGAGTGCGGCCTCTCCATGGAGGAATCGTCCGCGCGCGAAACGTTCGAGGTCACTTATGTTTACCAGGCAGGCACTGACAGCCGGCGCTTCCTGTCCGTCTCCGACGTGACGGGCATCCGCATCGGCGATACGACAATATCGATAGCAGAGTAGAAAGCCCATGGGGGCGAATAGCCGTGCGGCGGTGTGGGGCCGCTGCACGGCAAAAAGAGCAGCCGGTTGGATCAGGCTGCTCTTTCACTTATTGCACAACATTAATCCTTTTATTTTGTGCATCTCCTACAATTATTATGACCCGCCGCCGGTTTAGCGGCTCAAAATGATGAAAATACAGAAATCTGCAAAAAACGCTTTATTTTCCTGTCTTTTATGCTATAATGATAACATAAATCAGATTTTGGAAAGCATTGCACAGGAGGTAAGTACTATGACCAGAGGAATCCGCGTAAAAAATACGGACGACATTCAGAAGATCAACAAGATCGTCACCAAGTATGGCTTTGATATCTGGATCCACGGCAAGAGCGGCATGGTAGACGCCAAGAGCCTGCTCGGCATGTTCCTGCTCTCCCTCAACGAGCCTCTGCAGATCGTGCTGGAGGACAGCGTCGACCCGACCGCGTTGTTCAAGGATCTCGCCGATTACCTTGAGATCGACGACGAGGACGTTGACGAAAAGAAATGATTCCACGCAAAAAGCCGCTGCTTTAGCAGCGGCTTTTTCTATTGCCATAGCTCATACGCCGGATATGCGCCTGCCGGAAGATAGCCCAGCGTTTCGGCCAGGTGTGCGGATACCGGATGCGCTGCATCCCAGGACGGATGCAGCCCCCGTTCGAGGCACGCGAGGATAAGCGCCGCCGCGCAGGCGCGTGCCAAGCCCAGCCTCCGGTGCGACGGATGGGTGTCGATCTCCACTTCGATGCCGCCCGGCCAGTCCGCATAGCAGGACGCGCCACACAGCAGCCGCCCCGCCCTTACTGCCGCTATCCCCAGCCCATGCGCTGCAAAGTCTTCCCAGTCAGGGTATTGCGAGGTCAGATCCCTGCTCCATTCCTCCTGCCCCGCCTGGCGGAACAGCGCCCCGTCCATCCGGCGCAGGGCGTACTCATCCGGCACGCGGGCGGCCAGCACTGACAGCTTCGCACGCTGAAAGGCGTTCTTTTTTGCAAAGGCATACCGCTCCGTCAGGCGCGCCTGTGGATAGCACTGTTCGATCAGCGGCCGCCAGTCCGGTGTGCGCGGGATCAGTATGGTATATGGCCGCGTGTTCTCCGGCTGCCAGGCCGCGACACGCGCGTCCGGCTCTCCCGCGAAAAAGCAGAAATCCCCGACGCGCACCTGCGCCGACCGGTATGCCCCATCCGCGACCGCATATCCCATTCGTCCGGCAAGATAGGCGTACAGCATGCCCTCCTCCCAGCCGTTTAGCAGCGGGCCGATGCATTGGGGCGACGCAACGTGCCCGATCACAGGACCACCAGCGCCTTGGGCGCTTCGGTCAGGTTGATACAGCCGTCCTCAATCACATACAGCATATCCTCGATGCGCACGCCGAAGCGTCCCGACAGATAGATGCCCGGCTCGGCGGTTACGACCGCCCCCGCCGGAAGCCGCGCCTCGCCGCGCGGTCCCGCGGTCGGCGCCTCATGGATCTCCAGGCCGACGCCATGGCCAAAGCCGTGGCCGAACGCATCGCCGTATCCCGCGTCCGCAATGACCTGACGCGCCGCCGCATCCACCGCCCGTCCAGTGACGCCCGCCTTGCAGCACGCGATTCCCGCAAGCTGCGCGTTCAGCACCGTATCGTATACGGTCTGCATCTCGTCGGTCACATGACCGACCGCCACTGTGCGCGTCATGTCCGAGCAGTATCCGTCCACGATGCAGCCGAAGTCCATGGTGACGAAATCCCCCGCCGCGATCGCCTTTTCCGTCGGCACACCGTGCGGCTTGGAGCTGTTCGCGCCCGATACGACGATAGGGTCGAACGACATGTTTTCCGCGCCGTAATGCAACATCAGGTAGGTCAGCCGTGCGGCGACCTCTTTTTCGGTCACGCCAATCCGGATATCGTTCAGCACCTCTTCGAGCGCCCGCTCGGCAATGCGCTGTGCGGCGGCAATCCTGCCAACCTCATCGTCCCCTTTTGTGATGCGCAGGCGCTCCACACCATCCTCCAGGCGCATCGCCGCAGCGTGCAGCGCGGAGGACCAGGACATGTACTCCGCATAGGTCATCTGCTTGTCTTCCAGTGCGATTTTCTTTACGCCGTCCTGCCCAATCAGCTCGTTGATGACAGCGGAATAACTCCTCCCGCTGCCGATCTCGCGCACCTCGAACCCTGATACCGCGGCGCGCGCCGCCTCGACATAACGGAAATCCGTATAGAACACCGCCTGGTCCGCCGACAGGTAGACCGCGCCGGCGGTCGAATGGAATCCGGTCGCATACCGCCGACTGATTTCGCTGGTCAGCACCATCGCGTCATACGGCGCCTCGCGCAGCAGTGCGCGCAATTCTTCCCGTTTCATAGCCGCCTCACCCGATGATCGCCTTGACCGCGTCCACAGCCAGCAGGTAGCTGTGCTTACCGAAGCCCGCGATCACGCCCGCGCACACCGGCCCGATGACCGATTTGTGCCGGAACTCCTCGCGCGCATGCACGTTGGACATGTGGACCTCCACACAGGGCAGGCGCACTGACGCGATCGCATCCCGAAGCGCGTAGCTGTAATGCGTATACGCGCCCGCGTTGATAATGATGGCCGCGCAGTCCTCGCGCGCCGCGTGGATGCGGTCGATCAGCGCCCCTTCCACGTTGGACTGGAACACCGCGCAGCTCATGCCAAGGCGCTCGCACTTGGCCACGACCTCGGCGTTGATCGCGGCAAGCGTATCCGAGCCGTAGATGCCCGGCTCGCGCTGGCCGGTCAGGTTGAGGTTTGGTCCATGAATCAGCAGCACTTTTTTCATTTTTCCGTCTCCTTTTTATATAAGTCCATCATCATCCGCGCGTCCTCGGCCTGTGTGCCGGCCGATTCGCAGATAAAGGTCGGCGCATAGCCGCGCGCCGCCGTTTCCTGCGCAACCGGCAGGAAATCCGGCCCGTATACGGTATCCGAAAAGGTCAGGTGGCGCACCTCGCCTTTGTCATTGTATTCGATATGGGAAAAGTGCGCGTGCAGAATGCGTGTCCGCTCCGCACCGATGCCGTTTTCCAGCCGATCGAACAGGCGCGCCACATCCTCCCGCGTGGACATCCCGCCGCCTGTGCGGCAGTTCAGGTGTCCGAAATCGATGCACGGCAGCAGGCGCTCGTCTGCCGCCACCAGCTCGCAGACCTCCTCCGCTGAACCGAGCACGCTTTTTTTGCCCATGGTTTCCAGACAGACCGCGCAGCCGGTCAGGTGTTCCTCCTCCAGCGCACGCAGGATGTTTTTCACATTTTCATGCGTGTTGCGCATTGCACGCTCGCGCGTCAGCTTTCCCTGGCCGCCGCAATGGACCACCATGCGCACCGCGCCCAGCGGCACGGCAAGTCGCGCCGTATCCAGCACATACCCAATGTTTTTCTCCATCCGCTCGCTTTCCTCAGAGGAAAGGTTGATGAAATACGGCGCGTGGATGCTCATCTGGACGCCGTGCGCACGCGCGGCCGCGCCGATCCTTTTTGCGGTATCTTCCCCGCATCGCACACCGCGGCCGCACTGGTATTCAAACGCAGTCAGCCCCCTGGCCGCAATCCAGGCGGGAGCGTCCTCGCTTTTTTTAAAGCCCTCGGCGGCAAAGGATTCCGAATTGCCGGCGGGTCCGAACCTTGCTTCAATCATGCCGCGCCCTCGCTTCCATCCGGCGCCTGCCGCGCTCGATAAAACCGCGTTCGAGCTGGTAGCGCACATTCACCCAGAAAAAGCGGCGGTCCAGCGTCTGCACATAGCAGGTCAGCGCGCCGACACGGTTGCCGCCGAACACGTCGGTAAAGATCTGGTCGCCCACCACGGCGGTCTGGGAGAGCGGCACGCCCAGCCGCTCAGCCGCGCGCTGGAACCCGCCGGAAAACGGCTTCCCCGCGCGACTGATGAAATCCACACCGAGCGCGGCGCAGAATTTCCCCACGCGCGCGGCCCTGTTATTGGAAAACACCAGCACCTTCATCCCCGCGTCGCGCAGCGCGCGCACAAACGGCGCCAGAGAATCCGGCGGCAGCGCAGCCTTATGCGAGGCCATCGTGCCGTCCAGGTCGATCAGCACGCTGCGCACATGGTTCTCGCGCAGCAATTGCGGGGTAATGTCATAAATCGACTCAAATACATAGTCGGGAATCAGTTTGCTCATTCGTTTACTCCTGCGTTCTCACTTTGGGAATTGCCACATATAGTGTAATGGAATTTGTCCAAAAAGTCCAGAGCAAGGGAGTCGATCACAATGGTATATACGAAAAATCTCATCCTGGTATGCACCGGCCGCGACACGGTATATGCGGCGAAGCACGGCATCCCCGTGCTGCACCTCTGTCTTGGCATCACGCCCACCGGCGCGCTGCAGCGCCTGCAGCTTCCCACTGTGCAGGCGCGCTGCCTGCTGGGCCTGTGCGACCCGCCGCGTTCGCTCGCCGACTGCAATGCAGACAGGCTTGCCGCCGACCTGGTGTTCGAGGCAAAGCGCACGGACGCGCCCGGCGTGTTCGCGGATTTTGAGCACGATACCCCGCGCGGCCGGATGCTGCTCGCTGCGTTCGACAAGGCGCTGCACGAGGCGGAAATCCCGTTCTACGTCCCGCTCGCCTGCGGTCGGTCGCTGACGCATGCGATCCTCACCACGCCGACCGCGCTGTCCGGCGGCAGCCTGACCGACTACATCTCCTCCCTGCAGGGCATTTACGGTGCAGCCCGCATCGCGGCGTTCCTGCAGCCGGTCTCGCAGGATTTCACGCTTCCGTCCAACTCGCCCAACGGCAAACCGCTCACCAACACCGAGCGCGAAACCCTGCTCGGCCGCACCGGATCGCAGACCTTTTTCTCCCGCGAGCTGTGCGCCAAGTATTTCACCTATACGGACAGCGAGGGACGCGCGCACTTTGTCCTGTTCGACGATGCCTCCACGCTCGAGGCCAAGCTCGCGCAACTGTCCGGCTGCGGCGTGCAGGCCGTGTTCGCCCTGTTTCCGGACGCAAAGCAACTGCTCAGTCCGTCGTGACCGGCGCGGTCCTGGCCCGCGTCAGGCCGAGCAGGTCCGCCGGCGCGCACTCGATTTGGAAACCGATCCTGCCTGCGGAGACAATGACAGACGGCAGGTGGTTCACACTTTCGTCAAACACGGTCGGGAACGCCTTTTTCATCCCGACCGGCGAGCAGCCGCCGCGCACATACCCCGTCAGGCCGAGCAGTTCTCGGACATGCACCAGTTCGACCGCCTTTTCCCCCGCCGCCTTGGCCGCTTTTTTCAGGTCAAGCTCCTTCGCCACCGGAATGACGAACACATGGCAGCTGCCCGACCGGCCGCGCGCCACCAGCGTCTTGAACACCTGCGCCTCATCCTGTCCCAAAAGCCGCGCGACCGTTGCGCCGTCTACCGCTTCCTTGCCGTGTGGATACGCATGCGCCGTATAGGGGATCCTGTGCTGCTCCAGCACCCGCATTACATTGGTTTTATCCGAAGCCATCGTCCTCGCTCCTATCTGCGTTTTATACAGATATTATAGCTATTGTTTGTGCAACAAGCAAGAAATATCAAAGGGGTTTCTCTGAGGAGAAACCCCTTTTCCCGCACCGCCCGTTTTATTTTTCGCGCGCGATGATGATGCGGATGCGCCCGCAGTCCCCTGTATCCTTATCATAATAGCAGGTGATGCTGTATGAATCGAAATTGTTCCGCAGTTCGGTCAGTGAGAGCAGGCTGTAGCTCGCGTTTTCGGACCGGTATACCGCGCACTCATCCGAAAACAGCCAACCGTCCCCGTCCTTGGACACTCCGAGCTGCGTGATGGTATCCGGATTCTTGATCTCCTTCAGCGCGCTCACCGCGGAAAGCTGCCCGTCCTCGACCGTCAGCCTGGCCGGTCCGTTGGAGGCGCCCAGCGTCCTGCCGTTGGTGGAAAGCGTCTGTTTTTCTCCATTCACCAGGTAAGTATAGCTGCCGGAAACGCTCATATCGTCCGACTGCTCCTTGACGCTGGTGATGATGCCGTATTCATACAGGTCGCCGGTAAAATCGCGCAGGATCAGGTCGGTGATCTCGCCCGCGCCGTTCGTCGCGCAGTAGCGCACGTCCGTGGAGTCCAGCGCTGCGCCGTTTAAGCGGGAGTAATACACCCGCTTGGCGCTTGAGGCGTTGGTATCCAGGATGCGCACGTCCTTTGCCATCGTTTTGCTGCCGATCGTGTAGCCGGACACCGCCCCGCGCACCGTGGAGGACTTCAGGATAGAAACATCGGTTTCGGACGAGCCGAAACCGATGGATACCAGGTCCCCTGTGCTGATCGAGGTCCGTGTGCAGGGATATACATAGCTGTTGCCATCCATAGCCGTGACCGTAATGGTGCGCGAGGTATAGGCGTTGCCGACCGAATTGTAGTATGTGCCGGTCCCCGTGGCGGTCACCATGCCGACAACCTCGGACACATATTCGTCCGCCGGCAGCGCGGCGGCGACCTTGCCGTCGCGCCCGAGCAGCAGGGTCACGATATCGCCTACATTCAGCCCGCCCAGCGTGGACAGCTCGCAAGCGGCGTCGCTGGTCTCGATCTCATAGGTGTTGCCCGCGACCGTCACGGAGGTCGGGGACGCCGCCGAGGGCGAGGCGGACTGGTAGGTGCCTGTCACCGCGTTGGCATACGCCCATACCGCGGAGCCGGTGTAATACACCACGTCGTACCGTTGTATCGCATCCGCGGAGGAGGTGTAGCCGTTGCGGTACACGGTTTTCCCCTCTGTCGAAACGATGCTGGATATGCCGTTTTCCACAATGTAGGGTCCCTTCATTGTATCAGAAACGATATTCAGGTAATCGATCTCATCGTTTTCGTTCAGCGTGTAACCCAGCATCTGCGCGTAGACCTGTCCGTCCTTGGTATCCGCGTTGAGCAGGTTGTAAAACAGGTACATCATGTTCCGCCGTGTCATGGCCGAACCCTGCGACGCGGTGACCTTGCTGTCCAGCCCCAGCGATTCGTACAGGGCGAGCTGCCCATACGGATAGGAGCCGGAAAAGTCCTCGGTCGTGTAACCGAGCAGCTTGAGCACGCCGGTCGCGGCCTCCTCCAGCGTGACGGTTTTGTCCGGCCGGAAGCTGCCGTCCAGATAGCCGGTCAGCCAGCCCTGCTGCACGGCGGTCTTGATATAGCCTGCCGCCCAGTGGGTATATGGCACATCCTTGAACGGGGAAGAATTGGATGCCCCCGCCACCTTGTCCTGATAGGTGGAGGCCGCAACGAGCATCTTCGCGTATTCCGCGCGGGTGACCGTTTTGTCTAGGTTCATATCCCCGTTTGGGTCGCCCACCATAATCTCCGTGGACCGGATCACCTGCTCGATCACACTATCCGATACCTCGGACGTGGCCAGCGCGGCGGGCAGGCCGCCCAGCAGCACTGCCGCCGCCGTCAGCAGCGAAAGCAGTTTTTTCTTCAAGAGTAACTCCTCCTTTTTTGTGCGCCCATCGCGGAGGCGAGGGCGAGTTATCCGAAAATGGTTTCCGCTGGAACTTTTTTCGGTATCCAAGGGGGAACCTGCCCCCTCGCGTGCTTTTCAGTCGTACCGCAGCGCGTCGATCGGGTTGAGCTTCGCCGCCTTGTTCGCGGGCATGAAGCCGAAGAACACGCCGATAAACACGGAAACGCCGAAGCTGATTGCAACCGCGCCCACGCTCGGCGTCGTGGTCATGCCAATGATCTGACCGGCGATCACCGCGACCACCGAGCCGAACACAATGCCGATCACGCCGCCCAGGGCGGAGGTCGTACCCGCTTCGATCACGAACTGCCGCATGATATCCTTTTTCTTCGCGCCGAGCGACTTGCGGATGCCGATTTCGCGGGTGCGCTCCGTGACCGAAACCAACATGATGTTCATAATGCCGATGCCGCCGACCAGCAGCGAGATGCCCGCGATGCCGACCAGCACCATGGTCATCATATTGGTCATCTCGGTCATGGAATCCACCATTTCCTGCATGTCAGAGATCATGTAATAATCGTCGTTCTGGAACACCGCATACAGCGCGTTATCGATCAGGGTGGTGCCTTCGCTGTTGAGGGACGCATCCCGGGTGGCAAACAGAAAGCTGGATATTGCGCCGAATGTCAGCTTGGAGGCCGTGGTATACGGCAGATATACACAGTCGTCCGCCGAGCCTTCGGAGGAATCGTCCTGCTCCTCCAGCACGCCGACCACGGTCAGAGCGTTACCGTTGACCTTGATGGTCTGCCCGACCGCATCGCCGCCCAGCATATTCGCCACATAGGTCCCGACGACCGCCACCTTATTGCGGGCATCCAAATCTGCATAGCTGATGAAGCGGCCCTCCCGCATCGTCAGCTTGGATATCTCCGCGTACTGCTCGGAAACGCCGGTCACGCCCGTGGAGCTGAAAGAATCCGAATCCGTTCCTGTTTTCACCGAACCCATGACCGATACCGTCGGACTCATGCCCATAAAGGTATCCGTGTTTTCCTCATACAGCGCGTACATGTCGTCCGTATCCACCGTGCGCGAGGAGCCGCGTCCGGTTACGGTCACGGTCAGCGTATTGGTACCCATATCCTCGAACATGGAGGTCACCTCTCCCGTCATGCCCTGCATGAGCGAAACCAAGATAATGACCGACGCCACGCCGATGATAATGCCCAGCATGGTCAGAAACGCGCGCATCTTGCTGCCCGACAGGCTCTTGAACGCCAGCTTGAACGCCTGTGTGAACCCCATCGTCAGTCCCCCCTCGGAAACGCGTCGCGCGCCGCGCCGTCAAAAATGATTTTGCCATCCGCCACGCGCACGACGCGCTTGGCCTCCTGCGCGATGCCGTTGTCATGCGTGATAAGCACGATCGTATTGCCCTCGTCGTTGAGCTTTTTCAAAAAATCCAGCACCTCGCGGCTGGTGCGCGAATCGAGCGCGCCGGTCGGCTCGTCGGCCAGGATGACCGAAGGGTCGCCTGCCAGCGCCCGTGCGATGGAAACGCGCTGCTGCTGGCCGCCGGAAAGCTGCGTGGGCAGATTTTTCTCTTTGCCCGCGAGTCCGACGCGTTCGATCTGGAGCCGCGCCCTCTCGGCGCGCTCCTCAGCGGGTATGCCCGCGTAAAGCAACGACAGCTCGACGTTTTCCTGCACGTTCAGCTTGGGTATCAGGTTGTACTGCTGGAAAATAAAGCCCAGCGTCTTATTGCGGATCTCTGCCTGCTCGTCGTCGGTCAGCTCGGACACGTCCTCGCCATTGAGCAGGTACTGCCCGCTGGTCGGCACGTCCAGACAGCCAATAATGTTCATCAGCGTCGATTTGCCCGACCCCGACTGTCCGACGATGGCTACAAATTCTCCCTTGTATATCTTGAGCGAAACGCCATCCGAGGCATGCACCTCGGTATCGCCCATCTGGTATATCTTATAAATATCGCGCAGCTCAATCAGCGGCGTCCTGGTTTCGGTTGTCATCACGGCATACCGCCTCCGCCCGGCATGCCGCCGCCTGCCATACCACCGCCAGAGGGCATACCGCCCATGCCGCCCATATCACTGCCGGAGGGCATATTACCCATATCGCCGCCTGGCAGCATGCCGAACTCATCGCCGGACGAGTTGCGCTGCACCTCGGGTACATAGACGATATCGCCGGGCTCGATGCCGGAGGTGATTTCAATATAACTGTCGTCCGACAGGCCGGTTTCAACCTCGACCGCCCGCCATCCGTCGGGCAGAAGCACGCCGCCCACCATGGCGTTTTCCGTGTTTTTCGCGCTGTCATCCTTGACATAAACCGTGTTCCCGCGCTGCACAGACGCGATCGGCACGGCGACCGCGTCCGCCGCCTCGTCCACCACGATGGTAGCGTCCACGTTCATGCCCGGCAGCAGGCCTTCCGGCGGGTTATCGATCTGCACGGTCACCGGATAGGTGGTCACACCGTTAGAGGTCGTACCCGCGACCGAAACCTTAGTCACAATGCCTTCGATCGTCGCCGTGTCCGTGAGCGAATCACAGGTGATATTGACCGCCTGGCCGACCTCTACCTCGTTCACATCCAGTTCGTCGAGCGAGATATCGAACGTCAGGTAGGAGAGGTCGTAAATGACCGCGAGCGTGGTCTGCCCATTGGTGGTGTCGAGCGTATCGCCCACCTTGGTGTTCTTGGTGATGACCGTGCCGTCAATCGGCGCGGTGATCGTGTAGTCGTCCAGCTTATCTACCGTATTCTGATAGGAAAGCTGCTGCTGTGCGAGCGACAGGCGGCTGCTCTCCACCTGCTGTTCGACCGAGGAAGAGGACAAAACCGCAATGACCGTGCCGGGCGAAACCTGCGCACCCTCGCTCACTTTCAGGCTCGTTACCGTACCCGAAGCGTCCGAGGTGATCGTGGATTCCGACCGGTATGTAAAGCTCGCGCCCTGGTTGCTGGCGATGCCGTTCACGGTCGCAGAGGCGGTTGAGGACGTTGAAAGCCCGCCCGGATTGCTGACCTGTATCGTCACATATTTGACGATCTGGTAACCGTCCAGCACGGTTTCGGCCGCGTCGATCGCCGTGACCGTGCCGCTCAGCGTCTCGAACGAGCTGTCCATTGTTACGGTTGCGGCCGCGCCGACGCCGAAGTTTTCCACCTCCGCGGAATTGAACGGCACCACCAGCTCCATCACGGAAGAATCACGCACATCCGCAATCGTCGCGCCCGCCTGCACTTCGTCGCCCACCTCAACATACAGTTCGGTAATCATGCCCGACTTTTTCGAGGTTACATTCAGGTCGTCCAGGCTTTCCAGCGTCTGGCTGTAGCTGTTCTGGCTCTGCTGTAGGGAAAGCTGCGCCTGCTCGACCGAGCTTTCCGCGTCTGAGCTGTCGATCTCATACATGACATCGCCCTTTTTTACCTCGTCGCCCTCCTCAAATGTGCAGGACAGCACCTCGCCCTGCACCGATGCGGTCACGCTGTACTGGTTGGCCGGCTCGATTGTTCCCGTCGCGGACAGCGTCAGTTGGATGTCCTGCCGGACCGCCTCGCTTTCCGTATAGGTCTGCGTTCCGTCCGCACCGCCGGCTGTCAAAATATGATGCACGCCCCAGCCTCCGGCAAGCAGCACCACCGCCACGGGGATGACCACCTTCTTTTTCAGCTTCCTGCGTTTTTTCTTTTTGCTGTGCGCGCCAGTCGGTGCCATATCCGCAGCCGCTTCTTCATTTTGCTTTTTCTTTCCCTGAAACAGCCTTTTTCCTTTCCATTTTCCTTTCCATGGGGCTTTCCCGCGCAGTTTTTCAAACGGCAATTTCAAACCCTGTTCCCTCCCGTGCTGGTTTATCAATTCGCGCTCTATCATAAGCGCAGTATATTGAAAAAGCATTGAAGAAATCCGGCTTTAACAAATTTTCCACCGCTCATACACAAAAACTCCATACACAGCCTGCAAAATAAAGGCATCATCTGCCAAAGGAGGCGCCGGCTATGCGTGTTCTGCTTATCGGCCCCAGCCCTAATGAAAAAATCCTGCCGGCGCTGCGGCGCGATCATATCCTTGCCGACTGCCTGCCCCGGCCGGAGCAGACGCAGACCGGCTTTCCGGAAAACCTTTACGACGTGGTCGTCCTCTTTTCCGATACGGACGCCGCCGCCCTGCCCGTCCGGCTCCGCATGGTGCGGGAGGACGGCGTTTCAGTTCCCATTCTTGTTGTCGCGCCGCGCTCCTCCGCGCGCGACCGCATCCGCGCGCTGGACGCCGGTGCGGACGATTTCCTGACCGAGCCGTTCCTGATCGCCGAGCTGCTGGCACGGGTACGCGCGCTCGGGCGGCGCGGACGCATCCTTCAGCCGCGGCTGCTGCGCGCGGGCGACCTGACGCTCGACCGCGGACATTTCCTCCTCTCCGGCCGCGCTGGCGAGGTGCGCCTCTCCAGCAAGGAGCTGCAGTTGGCGGAGCTGTTTCTGCTCCATCCCGGCCAAATCCTGCCGCGCGACACCTTACGGCAAAAGGTCTGGGGCTGCGATACCGAGGCGCGCTATAACAATATTGAGGTATACCTGTCCCTCCTGCGGCGCAAGCTGCGCGCGGTCGATTCCGTTGTCCAAATCCAAGCCGAGCGCGGCGTTGGCTACTATCTGGAGGTCCAGCCTAATCATATGCAGGCATAATAAAACGCCGCAACGGTCATCCCGCTGCGGCGTTCTTGCTTTTTACAGGCCGCGGTGCTTGCTGCGCTCGATCGGGCCGAACCAACTGTCCGCGATGCGCTTCAGCAGGGTCCACAGCCCGCTGAACCTCAAACCATAGTGTTTCATGCCATGCCCCTTCCTCCGTCCGCACTTCCTGTCCCGCGCCTTATGTATCACAAGGCTTGTCCTTGATTGTATTGTACCCCTTTTTTCTTGCTGTTTCCCTCTCAAAATAATGAAAATTTTCTTAAGATTTTGTTAATCTTCTTCTGAAAAAGGGGCTGTCCCCCATGGACAGCCCCTTTCCCCCTTTACTCCTCCGGCTCCGCCGCGTCCTCTCCCAAGGCGAGCACGGTTTCGCTCTCCACTTCGCTCAGCTCGGTCACGCTTTTGAGCTTGCGCCGAATCGCGCGGGTGCGCGTGCCGACCAGCTTGTCCAGCTCGCGGCTGGCCTGGTCCAAACGGGTCTGCGTCTGCGTCAGGCAGGCCTCAAATTTATCAAACTCGGTCTTGACCGCCCCGAGCACGCTCCACACCTCACCAGACCGCTTTTGTATCGCAATCGTGCGGAACGACATTTGCAGCGAATTGAGCAGCGCCGCCATCGTACTCGGTCCCGCGATGTTCACATGGTAATCGCGCTGCAGCACCTCCACCATGCCGCGGCTGACCGCTTCCGCATACAACCCCTCGAACGGCAGGAACAGGATGCCGAAATCCGTCGTATATGGCGGCTCCAGATATTTGTCGCGGATATCCTTCGCTTCCGCCTTCAGCGTATTGACCAGCGTTTTGGCACAGGCGTCGAGCTGTTCGCGCGCGCCGTCCTCATAGGCGTCGCGCAGCGCGCCATACGTCTCGCCGGGGAATTTGGAGTCAATCGGCAGCCAGATAAAGCCCCCATCCTCCACTGGCAGCTTGACCGCGTATTCAACCACGTTGCGGCTCCCCGGCCGTGTGGCGACGTTCACCCCATACTGCTCGGGCGCAAGGATATCCTCCAGAATCGCGCCGAGCTGGATCTCGCCCACAATGCCGCGGGTCTTGACATTGGTGAGAACCTTTTTCAAATCGCCCACGCCCTGCGCCAGCGTCTGCATCTCACCGAGGCCCTTATAGACCTGTTCCAGCCGCTCATTGACCAGCTTGAACGATTCATTCATACGGTCGGATAGCGTTTTCTGCAGCTTTTCGTCCACGATCCGCCGCATATCGTCCAGCTTTCTATTGTTATCCTCCTGCAGGGCGCGCAGGTTTTTATCCACGGCTGCGCGGATGTTTTCCAGGCTTTGCGCCGTTTCCGCCGTAAAGCCGTGCAGCCGCTTTTCAAACTGCCCCAGCTGGTCGGTCACGCCACCCATCCTGCCGGACAGGCTTTTCTCCATCGCGGAAAGCTGGTCCAACTGCGCCGCGCGGCCTTCCTTCAGATTTTGGCTGACCAGCGTCCCCAGCGCCGCGATGGTGCCGCTGTCCTCCTGCCGTTCCTGGACCGCGGGTTTCCGCGTCAGCAGGATGATGACCAGCGCCAGCAGGATGATGACCAGTACCAGCGTGGCCACAGATAGGTATTGCATTGTCTCGGTCCTTTCTCAGCTTTGTGTTTTACCGCAGGACATGCAGCTCCTTAGCAATGCGCTGCATCTCCTCATCGGTCGCCGCGATAACATCCGCGCACTCTTTCAGGTCGTCCGATATGTGCGGCGGCACCTGCACATCGGATTTATACCGAAGCTGATGCTCCAGACTCGCCCAGAAATCCATGGCAATCGTCCGCAGCTGCAGCTCGATCCGCACCGGCTTGGTTGTTTCCGACAGGAAAATCGGCACCTCCAGGATCAGGTGCAGGCTGCGGTAACCATTCGGCTTGGGGTTGGCAATATAGTCCTTCTTTTCGATCAGTGTCAGGTCGCTTTGCCGCATCAGCATATCCGCCACCGTATAGATATCTTGGATAAAGGGGCAGATCACGCGGATGCCGCCGATGTCGTTCAGGTTATCCATCATGGACTGTAAAGAAATCGGGAAGCCGCGCCGCTTGAGCTTTTTGATAATGCTGCGCGGCGATTTGATACGGCTTTTGATCGAATCAATCGGACTTGGCTTGCCGGAGATATTCGATTCGTCGCTCAAAATATCCAGCTTTGTCTTGATCTCTCGGATTCCCGCCTCATACAGCAGCATGATCTGCTGCAACTGCATGGCGGATTCCATCAGTTTCTCCGCGTCGTGTTCACCCAGCATATCCATTTCGAGAAAATCGGTCAGTTCCATTGCATTCCTCCTGCATACAGGCATTACATCCCTTCGGTGTCTATTATAGCATAAAAGCGCCAACTGGGCAATCCAGCCGGCATCGCCCGTGCAAAAGCAGGCAAAATCAGAGCTTTTTGTTATAGTACAGCAAGGTAATGCATTCGATAATCAGCATTGTTGTAAAAATGAGGCCAAAGGCTACCAGCATGCCTCCAAAGAACGCCTCCATTGCCTGCATCCCAAAAATACTGAGCAGCATACAAACAAAGCACACCAGTTCCGCGATACCCAGCGCACGGCTTTTAGCGCGCCACTCGACCAAACGATTTCGCTCGTCCAGTTCCGCGATCTTGTCCTCGCGCGACATCTCCCGGGAAAAGCTGCGGAGCAGTCCGCTGCCGCCGATCAGCAGGCATAAAATTATCATAACCGTTCCTTTCAGGTCAAATCCTTTCCATATGCTGATCATCAGCTGGAGCGTGCCAAGCACTATAAAACCAATTCCATACCAGAACGTTTTTTTGTTATAGATTTTCATACCGCTTATCCTCCTCTTCCCTGTTTTCTTTCAGACAATAGAGCTCCTCGATCGATGTGCCGAACTGCTCCGCTAAACGGTAGGCCAGCAGCAACGAGGGGTTGTACTGCCCCTTTTCCAACGAGATAATCGTTCTGGCAGACACATGGACCCGCTCCGCCAATTGCTGCTGTGTTATACCAGCAGCCGTACGCAATTCTTTTACTCGGTTTTTCACTATACCACCGCCGAATATGAAGTAAGCTTCACATGAAGTATACTTCATATTATATAACAATTATCCAAACTGTCAAGAAAAAACGATTCTCTATATTACAGATCTACAAAATTTTTTACAAACCCATTTACGAATCATTTCTTCTATTCGCTCCATCCATATCAGCATCAAAAACACGGATTGCAGGCGTCGAAAAGCAGCCTGCAATCCGTGTTATGAAATGATTTCAAGTCCATCGTACGGTTATAGTTACCAGTTCATATCCCATTCCGCTTTTACGCTGGGGTCAGTTGAATTGCGTATTATCAACTCTCCCTCCAAGCAAATCATCATTCTGGCGGACTGGTCATTATTGACCCGACGCATAAAAAGCTCGAACGCCTGCGCTCCCATTTCTTCTTTCGGTATATGAATGGTGGTCAACGACGGCGAAATCAGCGAAGCCGGTGTGTTATCGTTAAATCCCACCACTGCAATATCTTCCGGAATCCGGATCTGTTGCTGCTTCAAATAGTTAATCGCGCCAATCGCCATTTGGTCGTTGCCTGCAACAACCGCATCGATTGTTCGTCCTGTATTTAAGAGCTGCTTCATGGCCTCATAGCCGCTTTCGCAGGTATAACGTCCCTCAACAATCAGATGGTCATCCACGCTCAGCCCCTTGAGCAACAAGGAAGATATAAAGCCTCTGCGCCGGTTTTTACCCATCATGTATTGGTTTGGCGCTGCGATATGCGCGATGTTCCTGCGTCCGCTCTCAATGAGGTAATTAGTTGCTTTCATGGTCCCTTCCAAATCGTTAACAACCACTGCGTCTAATTTGGGACTGATCGCTGCTTCAAGGCAGATAATATGCATCGGCTGTGATGAAAAATTGATTGCGTGAAGAAAATCCAAATATTCCGCGGTTTCAATTTGATCCACATCCGCGCAAGACGACAACATAACGCCATCATAATTACGCGAGCGCAACAGATTAATAACTCGTCTTTCCTGGTTAATATCGCCTTTTGTATTAAAGATACTGACCGTGTAATCCTCTTTATCCGCAGCGACCTGAATACTTTTTAAAAGATTCGGAAAAAAGATGCTGGTGATAGAGGGAATAACGACGGCAATTTGCTGGGATTTTCCTGTCTTCAGCTGGCGACCAACTAAATTAGTTTCATAATTCAGTTCTTTAACCGCCTTCATAACCCGTTTTGTCAGAGCGAGACTAACCGGTCTGGTCCCATTCAGCACATTAGATACAGTAGAAATTGACACGCCGGCGTGCCGCGCTACATCCTTTATACCAACAGACTTTTCCGTAAGTATCATATTTCGGGCTTCTTTCTAATAAATTAGCTTACCCCGTTCTGCTACTTGCAAATTCAGGGTTGAATATAGCTGTTTTATTATATCTGATTTTTTTTTGAAATTCAATCTTCATCTTTACATAATTCCCCAATTCAATCCGTCCGTTTGCGGGAATCGAGAAATACCGCTATAACAATAACAGCACCCTTGACCACACTCTGCAAATTGGAGTCGATCTGCAGCATGGTCATGCCATTTACCAAAATACCCAAAATCAAAGCGCCAAATACCGTATTGACAACTTTTCCACTACCGCCGGAAAAACTGGCGCCACCTAAAATTACGCAAGTAATCGCATCCATTTCATAGGCGTTGCCAACAGAAGGATTCCCCGAGCGCATTCTGGCTGTCAGCACAACAGCGGCTACCCCCGTGCAAATACCGGCAATCACATACCCCATGAAATTACATAGACGAACATTAATACCCGAGACCTTTGCAGCAGTTGCGTTTCCTCCAATTGCATATATCGAAGTTCCGTATTTTGTGCGCTCCAAAATAATGTAAATGATAATCGCCATCAAAACAAATATCCACGCTGCAATAGGTAATCCCAAGAAAGAATCTGTCCCGATGCTTTCAAATGCGTCATAAAACCCATTGATGTTTTTGCTATCGGTAATCAGCAAGGCCGCTCCTCTTGCTGCTGACATCATTCCCAGCGTTGCGATAAAAGCAGGAACGTTGCCATACGCTATAAAAAATCCGTTAATCACTCCTGTCAAGGCTCCAATAACTATTGCAATCAAAAACACCAACGGGATGGGAAGCTCCGCTCGAACCGCCAAAGCTGCAAAAACGCCGCACAGCGCTACCACCGAACCTCCGGAAAGGTCAGTACCGCCACTGACAATGGGGAACATAATGCCCAAGGCAATAATACCGATCACAGCCTGTTGACGAATGATATTAACCAGATTCGTGCTTTTTAAAAACGAATCCCCTTTCAGGATACTCATAGCCAACACCAGCGCCAACAAAATTAAAATAGCGCTGTACTCTTTAATAACGACCTGCAGTCTGTCTTTCATTGCAAGCGACTTTTTCATCAAGAATTCCTCCCCATTTAATCTGCTGTACCGGTTGCGTAGCGCATGATCTTTTCTTGAGAGAAATCCTTACGCTCAATGATGCCGACGGCTTTCCCCTCGCTCATTACCAGTATTCGATCGCTCATCCCCATGACCTCCGGCATTTCTGAGGAAACGATGATAACGCATTTCCCTTGCTTGGCAAGGTTTGTCAGCAGCCTGTGAATCTCGGATTTACTTCCCACATCGATACCGCGTGTGGGCTCATCGAAAATAAGGATATCGGGGCTGGTTAGCAGCCATCGTCCGACCAATACCTTTTGTTGATTTCCCCCTGACAGATTTGAAATCGGTGTGTTAATTCCGGGGGTCTTTATCGAAAGGAGCTTTTTCATCTCTTCCGCAGAATGCACGGTCATTTTCCGCATGATAAAGGGCCCTTTTGCATGTTTGGATAATGAGGCAGCCACTGTATTCAAACGCACGCTTAACGATAAAAAACAGCCGCTTTGTTTTCTATCTTCCGTAAGGAGGCAAAACCCATATCGAATTGCATCACTGGGCGATTTAATCCGCGCTTCTTTTCCATCCACATAAATTTTACCCGCAGACTTTTTTCGAACGCCAAACAGTGTTTCAACGACCTCGGTACGCCCTGCGCCCATCAGGCCGGCCAAGCCAAATATTTCTCCCCTGCGAACTTCAAAGCTGACATCATGAAATTCGTTATTACGGCTTAGCCCTTCTACCTTCAAATAAACTTCTCCGATTTCCGCTTCTTCCTTGGGAAAAATATTGGTAATTGTACGGCCAACCATCATTTGAATCAACTCATCATAAGTAATATCGCTTGCCAGCTTTGTTCCAATGTATTGACCGTCACGAAACACCGATATATCATCGGAGATTTCAAATACCTCGTCCATCTTATGTGTGATGTAAATGATACTGACTTGCTCATCCCTGAGCTTGCGAATAATTTTGAATAGATGCGCGACTTCTGTTTCTGTGATGGCGGAGGTCGGCTCGTCCATGATAATCAGTTTTGCATTATATGAAATTGCTTTGGCAATCTCACAAAGCTGCTGCTTGGCAACACTCAAGGTTTTCATTTTTGCATCTGGATCTATATCAATCTCCAGTCGATTAAAAAGTTGAAGAGCCGCTTCATGCATCGCTTTATCGTTTTTGATCCAGAGTCCTTTCAAACATATTTCCTTGCCTAAAAAAATGTTTTCATATACTTTGAGTTCCTGCACCGTGCTTAGCTCCTGATGAATCATGGCCAGGCCGTCATCCAGAGCTTCTCTTGGCCCTTTATAGTGTACTTCTTTCCCGTTAAAAATGATTTTCCCACTGTCCCGCGAATAAATTCCCAACAAGATTTTCATCATTGTGGACTTGCCAGCGCCATTCTCCCCCATCAGAGCATGGACGGTTCCCTTTCTTACGCGCAAATCCACATCTGACAGAGCGATCACCCCGGGAAACGCTTTACAAATACCGCTTGCCTCCAAAATATACTCTTGTCCCAAAAGTACTCCTCCTTGCCGCATGATAGTTTACAAATGGTTGCCCGCTTTTGCGGACAACCATTTGCGCAGAAAGAGACAGTGCTGCTTTTCCATTCTTAATACAGGAAGCGCAGCAGCGTTCCGACCTATGTATTTTTAGGTGTGTTTAACTCCACAATGCCAAATATTCATCCACATTATCTCTATTAACCAGCAGATCTTTCAGGACGACATCTTCCGGCTGCCCGCCTTTGGCCAGTGCCAGCGCAGCATCCAGCGATTCATAGGCCAAACCTTTCGCGTCTGCATAAAAAGTAAGCGTCATATCGCCATTCTTTACATATTCGCAGCCCATCTGAAGGCCATCAATACCCGCGACAACAACATCGTCTATCCCTGCATCCTGCAGCGCCAAAATCGCGCCGATTGCCATTTCATCGCAGGCCGCGCAGATTGCATCAAATTCAATGCCAGAGGTAATCCAGGTTTCTACGATCGAAATGGCGTCTTCACGCAACCAATCTCCATCCTCGCGTGCAACCAGTTCACATTCAGGCGATGCTTCCAAGGCAGACATTGAACCTTCTTCTCTTTCAGAGGCAACCAGCGTACCCTCCGTACCCGCCAGATATGCGATCTTACCGGAGCCGCCAATGGCATCGATAACCGCCTGCATCTGCGCTTCGCCAGTCTCTACACCATTTGCACCGACAAAACAATCCGCATCTTCCGCATCCTGCTGCATGGCTACATAATTGATCCCCGCTGCTTTGACGGAATCAAGAATAGAAAGCGAGGCTTCATAATCGACAGGCTTAAGGCAAACGCTGTCAATTCCCATTTCAATCCAGCCTTCTACGACAGCCATTTGTGTGGACACATCAGATTTACCATCGCCAATGATGACTTCCACATCCGGGTGTTCATCCGCCCATTGCTCAACATAATCGATAACAGACGAAACCCAGGTATCATTCAAATCGTTTACTGTGTAGCCGATAACGATTTTATCTTCTGCTGCCTCGTCCTGCGGCAAATCAGCGGAAGCATCGTTTCCGGATGCTCCATCTGACGAACATCCAGCAAACAGGCTCATCAGCATTGCAAATACCACAAACAAAGCGATTCTTTTTTTCATGATTTTCCTCCTCTTCTCGTCCCTACATTCATGGTAGAACTGCTTTTGTTATTGATCCCCTGCTTTCCGGATCAGGGGATCTCATCAAGTTTGACAGCGCGGTTTTCTCTCCAGGAAAGTGTCGCCGCTTTTGCTATCCGCACTGCTTGCAGCCCGTCATAGGCCGTAACCGGCGGTTCCGCACCATTATTCACCACATCAAAAAATGTCGCTTGCGCATGCACGAAAGCATCTGCATAGCGCTCCAGAAAGAAATATACCGGCTTATCTTCATGAACGCCGTCTTCATTATGTATGCTTACTGTTGTCTCCGGCACATTCCCTACCTGTGCAAAACCTTTTGAGCCATGGACCTCGGTACGTTGGTCATATCCGCAATTCGACTGACGGCTCAGATCAATCAGTCCAACCGCTCCACTATCGAATTTCAAAACAGCCAGAGCCGTATCGATATCACCATACTCTGTCAATACAGGATCAATCAATGCGTTACCGCAGGCATATACCTCAGAGACTTCAGAACCTGAAAAAAATCTGGCAAGATCAAAGTCGTGAATCATGGAATCAAAATAAATTCCTCCACTCGAGGCAATATATTCATAAGGAGGCAGCGCGGGATCTCTTGAACAGAGTTTAATGATTTGAGGAACCCCAATTTTTCCACTGGACACTGTATTTTTCAGTTTTTGTTGGTTTACATCGAAACGGCGCATAAAGCCCATCAGAAATTTTATGCCGGATTTTTGTATTGCTCCAATGGCCTGGTAAATTTTTTCGATGTCAGAATCCAGCGGTTTTTCACAATATATATTTTTACCGGTTTCGCAAGCCCTCATGATATAGGTGCAGTGCGTTGGTGTCGGTGAGCAAATAAATACAGCATCTATTTCCGCGTCCTCGAAAACACAGTTTGCGTCCACACCCGTATTTTCTATGCCAATTCGACCAGCCCACTGTCGAGCTTCTTCGGTCAGGTATGGATCAATAATGTATTTAATTCGGACATCCCGTTGAAACCGAACCAATGCTTCAGCGTGAACTCTCGCGATACGGCCAGCGCCCAGGATTGCAACAACATTTTTCATAAAATACCCCTCAGTATTCCTCCGGATAAATTACTACTTTCAAAGCCTTACCTGCCCGCAGCAGCTCAAGCCCTTTTTCATACTCGCTGAGCGGGAAGGTATGTGTTACAATCTCCTCCAACGGCAGTATTCCACTTTCTATAATGCGAGCTGTTTTTTCAAAATAATATTTTCCAAGGAACCCACCAAAAATCGCTGCCTCTTTGCGGACAATCTCTGCCAGCCGTACCGGCGGCATAGCCGTTTCGTCATGTCCGAACATCACGATTTTTCCTCCAGGGCGAATCATGTCAATCGCTGTGGGCAACAGTTGCCCTACCGCTTCAATACAATGGTCCACCCCCAGTCCATCCGTTTCCTCTAAGCAGACTGCCTTCAAATCTTCCTTAGCAGGATCAACCACACGGGTGGCACCACACTTTAACGCTTTTTCTCTGCGGTATTCATACGGCTCCGACACGATAACCTTTGTCGCACCATTTGCTTTTGCCATTGCCGCAAAAAGGAGTCCCATAGGGCCTGCCCCCAGAACACAAGCCGTATCCCCTGCTTGAATATCCAGTTTTTCAATAGCATAACCAACACAAGAAAGCGGTTCAGCCAAGGCGGCAAGCTGCCAAGGGGTATCTTTGCTGATCTTGTAAACGGAATGTGCTGGAACACAGGTATAGCTTGTCAATGCACCGTCCGCAAAAAGCCCCCTCGTAACTCCATGCTCCGGCCACGGCGTATCCTGCTGGCTGTATAGCGTAGTACACTGGCCCGGACAGTCGCTCCGGCAATTTTTACAGCATCCGCATGGCGGGTGCGGATCAACAATAACTCTGTCCCCGGGCTTCAACCAATCCACTGCCTCCCCTACCGCGGCAACCTCACCACAGTATTCATGGCCAAAAATAATACCAGGCTTTGCCGGATGCATTGGCGGATCCATCAAAACATGCAGATCCGTACCGCAAATACCTACGCCCAGCACTTTAATCTGAACGTCATCCGGCTTTTCCACCTGTGGTACTGGACGATCCTCATAAGCATATTCCCCCGGTTTTTTGAAGATAATTGCTTTCATGGTGTTCCACGCCTCCAGTTGAGTAAAATTCAATACGGTTATACCTAAGTAAAAAGATCATTACATGCTTTACCATAAATGCAGGCTGTTTTGATAAAAACGTTTTTATTTGTTGTCGCCATTATACAGAAATGCAATATTAATTTTGTTAAATCCATCATTTTTGTTAAATATATGATATATACTCTTCTTGTTATTGTGATTTATAACCAATTGACACCCTTTTTTCTCTTCATGATATATTTTCATTAAGAATAAAAACGTTTTTTGTTTGTGGACCAAACCAATGAAAGGAGCAATATTTCATGCAAGAGAAGTACTTAACGACAGCGTATCCGAACATATTTTTTGAGGATAACAAGGTAGGACGGCTGAAGAAACGGCTGTGGGACGCCTCGGAGGAGGAGATCCAGGCCATTCTGGATGATTACGGCATCCCGTCCGACAGTGAGATCGGAAAGCCGGGCTGCTATATCCAGACCTCGCCTCGCAAGATGGTGATTGAGAAACGCCATAAGAACGATATCGTCCTGGTGCCAATCGGCTGCACCGAGAATCACGGCATCCATAACAACTCCGGCCTGGACACGTTTATGTGTACCTCGATCTGCGAGGCGGTGCGACGCAAGACGGCTAAGGCGGGCCACGAGGTCGCGTTGGCGCTTCCACCGATCAACTACGGCGGCCATCCCTACCATCACTGCGGTATGCCCGGCACGGTCATGACGAGTGAGAAGTCCATCGTTGATACGCTGATTAACGTAATGGTCGGCTTGTGGGACGATGGTTTCCGCAAGATCATCCTTGTCAACAACCACGGCATGGACTGGATGCTCGAGTCCGCGATTCAGGAATTCTTTAAGCGCTTTGAGCTTCCGGCATTCGCAACGGTCGTTGAGTGGCATCGTGCGATTCGTGAATTTTGGTATCCGCTGGGCGATGAGCGGCCGGACTTCGTCAGCACGCCGTTTGTGCATGCGGACGAAGCGGAAACCTCTGCGGCGCTGCTCATGTTCCCGGGCATGGTGGATATGGGCTGTGTGGTGGACGCGCAGGCGAAGTCAATGGGGATGCTGGACGAAGGCTTCTATGATGGCTCCGTGGACTCATTCCACCGTCCGAACAAGTGGTCCGAGGCGGAAGGCCACCGTGTAATTGAGCGCTTCGGTACCCCTGAGGGTGTTGTGGGCTACCCGTCAAGAGGTGAAGCAAGAAAGGCAAAACGTCCGATTGCCGCGATCTGTGAATACCTGAACTGCATGGTCGAGGACATCCTGGAAGCTTATCCCGCGGGCAAGGTACCCGATCCCCGCAAATTCTCCCTCCGTCCTTACGAGGAGATCGAGCCCTGCCTCCGCGAGCCCCTCAGCGACGGCTGGAAGAGCGTGCATGAGCTCCCCAGACGCGGCCTCTTTATTGATTGACCCTTTCTCTTTTCTTCTTTTTTCTCAATATGCCGCTGTAACTGGCCTTGGCCGACACGGTGGTATACTCCTCATATCCCTCCGTGGATAACAGCAAAAAGGGACGTTCTGCAGAACGTCCCTTTTTAGTTATTATGTCTTACTGCCGACCTGCAACCCACATGCTATCATACTTTTCCGACCGTTAGTTACCCTCCTCTCAACTGTTTTATTGATTCTCAGTTAAGGCTCGGTTGTTTTTGAAATTCAGCTTTCCCATAATTACAGATAAGCCGCTTACGAGCTTTATACTGAAATCGGGAAAAAACCTATTATCAATTTTTCCCATATACGGCTACATGGGTATTTTGATCTTCCTCAGCATGCTGATCAATTATATCTGGCAAAGCGCGGAAAAAGGCATGCTCCTTCCGCTGGGCGAAAATCCCTGCGGCTGCCGGCTGCCCCCATACGTCCCTCGCATCTTTGCAAAATCAATATTTCGTCTAATCCTCTCCACCGCGCACAACGGAACGCGCCCGTTTCCCGTCTAACTTTCCCTGCCTATTGTGGGACGGGCGAAAAAACGCTATAATTTGTATGATTTTACATAGAAAAACAAAATATCGATTTCGACTTCTTTAACGCCGTAGTGCTGGCTCTGTCGGGCTGCTACAGTGTGCTGGCGGCTCTTTTCGATCCGGATACCGCCATCTCCATATTCGGCACCGCCTACTGGTTCCCCCCAGATCGCTGCAGGGCTTTTTGTTGCCCAGCGACCGGACGGACAGTTCTGGTGCATCTTTTTCCTGCGACGCGGTTTCCATCCTGAGTTCTACCGCAGGCTATGTGATCGGGTCCTGGTTTTCCCCTTTGACACCGCGAATCCCGGCATGCTTTGCGTGCGCAACCTGGGCATCATACTGGGGACAGTCTTTGCGGTGCGCTTCCTGACTCCCCGCTTCCAGCACCTGTGGCGCGCCGAAAGGGTACCTTGGACACCGCTGGCCATGACGGTGTTCATGCTGGAGCTGATGATCCTCGCCATGACCACCTATCCCGAGCTAATCTTCTACCGCAGGGGCGAGCATATCAATCTGCTGCACGTATGCGCAGTCAGCGGCGCGGTGCTGTTCATGCTGGTGATTTGCCTGAGTCGGGTAAAGGCCTCTGCGGACCACGCCAAGGAACAGGAGGTCCAACTGGCCATGTCCGAACGGTATTACGCCGAACTTACGACCCAGCCGCAGGAAAACCGCATCCGGCTTCACGATTTACGCCACCATGTCAACGTCTTGAGCGGCCTGTGCAGCCATGGCGATATGGCGGGGAGCGTTTCCTATATCGCGGGAATAGAGCAGTCCATTCCACCCTCCCGCTACCGACACTATTGCCTCAGCGGCGCGGTGAACGCGCTGCAAAAAGCACTGGGAGCGATGGAAAATCAGCCGCATGCTACCGCGCCTCCGCGGGCGACCGCCGTACCATACAACGAAATGCGGCGGCAATATTGCAAAGTCCCCTTTACGCTGTCATAAAATACAAAGCAAGCAGCGGAGAAACGCTTTGTTTCACGCAGTATCCAAGCAACAGCGGCTGGATGATTACCTCAAGGCGCTGGATATGGCGAGCAAATATATGGACGAACTGTGTCGGGAGGACGCACTGCCGGCATGGCTGCGGAGCTACAGCGGCAAACTGGAAGAACTGTTCGGAAGCTATATTGTGGACCCTTACGCCGTGATCGGCGGAAAGATTATTGCGCCCCCTGTGGAGGGATGCGGCGTATGATTACGGCTCCGCCGACTAGTACCGCAGTACTCTGTCCGCCGCCGGGATCGTATTCAGCGACATATACATAGATGCGATTTCACCATCTCCCGCAATCTGGAAGGGTGGGGGACGTGCTGGCCATGGATGTGTACCTGACCAACGAAAGCGTCATGGATATCGAATACACGGTTCCCGAAAGCTATCATTCACACAGCTTTGCAGCCGCCGTCTTGCCTGGAACAGTTCTACCACCGAGTTCACCCGACACAGCACCATATAGGGGACCACTGGCTTGCTGATGATATCCATGCCCCCATCTCGTAGGCGGCTTTCATGGAGGCGTCCGGCTCGGCTGTAATGAGGAACACAGGAAGCGTTTCCAGCAGGGCCAATCCTCCTCTTTCAGCCCCCGCAGGGCTTCCAGGCCGTTGTTATCCGGCCTGAACACATGCAGCAGCACCGCGCACGAATGGCCACGCCCCCGCAAGATGGCCTGCAGTCCGGAGCGGCCGTTGTCCGCCTCCTCGCTGGCATACTATTGGGAGAATAAATGCTGCAGTATCCCTCAGTTGATTTCGTCATCGTCAATAATCAGAATGGTATTCATATCAGATGCACACGCAGACAACTGATTAATACGTTCCATGTAGCGTTTCCTCCTGTTCCAGACATCCAGCACAGGATGGAGCCTTACAGCCGCCGCTCTGCTGGGGACGCGAGGCGTGCTGCACCGGATGTTGAAAAATTTATCGCTGTAAAGTTATTTTTGTTATACCATTACCGTCCGGCAAATTTCAAGCGGGGCCGCCCGCATGGACGGCATATCGGCGCCGGATACGGCGTTACGGCTCAGAAAGTCATCAATCTGCGGGGCGCGGACGCGATCAGTACCGGCGCGTTGCCGCCGTTGTCCCTCCCGCCTGTTATCTCACATGCAAAAGCACCGTCCGACTCCTTTGTCGGGCGGTGCTTTCACACCATAGGAAGGCTTCAAGCCGCAAGGCCCTGCACGCCATATCGGTTCAGCTCAGGAAGCACACAATGGTGATCGTGTCCCGCTCCTTCCCCGGTTTGAAGGTGATGTAATCCGCATTGTCTCGGATGAAGCTGACCGCGTTTCCCGCCGGCTCCGCGTCCGCGGACTCCATCGGATCCACGCCGTCCAGCACCGCCGTTACACGAATATTGACCATCTGCGCATCCGGCGCTACGCCGCACTCCACCATCACATGGCTGTCCGGCTCCGCCCTGCGGCAGCAGAGCGCGAACACCTCGTCCACCACGACCGCTTCGCGCGCATAGTGCCGCTTGTCGATGCCGTTATCTTCGAACTGCTTTTTGAGGAACGCGGTCACCTCGCCTGCATACTCCGGCCGTGCGGGTACGTCGCAGTGCGCCAGCTCCTTATCGCCCTTGCAGAACAGCAGGGTAAGCAGGGCAAAGCCGCCGTTGTCCCGTCCGCTGCTACAGTGCGCCAGCGCGTGATCGGCCACAAAGCGCAGCAGTTCGCCGCTGTCCAGATTTTTGCTGCGGCTGGTATTGAGGTCGGCGCGCAGGCGCTGCCCGCCATAGGCCTCGCCCGTCCGGTCAGGCAGGTCGGTCAGCCCCGCTGTGTTCAGGAAGATGCGGTCCCCCTGCTTGAAGCGCAGCTCCTGCGAGCGGTAAGACACGTTCTCGTTCATGCCCAGCGGCGCATAGACCGGCGCCTCCAGCCACTCATAGCGGTCCTCGTTGCGCATGAACAGCGGCTGTTGCTGCCCCGCGTTGACATAGGTAAAGCGCCCGTCCGCCGTGCTGAGCGTGGCCACCAGCGCGTTCAGGCTGAACTGGCTGCCCAGGTCGTACAGCTGGGTGTTCACGTCCGCCATCGTTTCCTCCAGCGAGCGCCCCTGCCGCAGGCGGCTGCGGATGGTCGTCTGTGCGATGACCATGAACAGCGCTTCCGCCACGCCGCCGCCCGGCGTCTGCCCCAGCACGATGCACAGCAGGCCGGGATCGATAAAGAAATAGTCGTAAAAGCGGCAGTCCCGCCCCATGCCCTGCTCGATCAGGCCGCTCACCTCAAAGTGCGCGCGGCTGGGGATATCGGGCAGCACCTGCGGCAGGGCGGACGCGCAGATCTCCTCCGCCATGCTGCGGCGCGCGCGCTCCTCAGCCTCCTGTGCAGCCGAGCGGCAGGCCTGTTCCAGCCGGTCATCCTCCCGCTCGGCCAGTCGCTGCACAGCCTGCGCCAGCGCGCCGACTGCACCGCCGCGTCCGGTCAGATCGGGCGGGAGCGCGTCCTCCTCGTCCGCGGCGCATCGTTCGACCGCTTCGCGCAGGTCGTCCAAACCGTCGTCCGCCCCGTCCCGCAGCAGACGCAGAGCCCACGCCGCCAGCACAGCGCCCACAGCCGCCATTCCGACACAGGCCGCGACCAACCCTGCAGACGGCCGCACCGCCGCCAGCAGCAGGATATCCACGGTGGTCGCTGCCAGCACGCCAGCCAGTATGTTGCGTTGTTGCTTGTTCATCTTGCATCCTCTCCGTTACGGGGCCTGTTCCCCCTCGTCTGTCAGCAGGTCGGCATACTCGCGCAGCTCCTCCCGCACGACGACGATGTCGTTTTTCTTCATTTCGCCCACCGCGGCGCGCAGCAGGTGCCGCATGCCGATCGGTCTGTCCTCGCCCGCCGCCATGAACGCGGCCGACAGCACGATATTCTTGATATGCCCGCCGGACAGCTCGAACTTCTCCGCCAGAAAGCCCCAGTCGATATCCCCGGCCAGCGGGGTGGCGGAGGGCATCATGCGCCGGTAGATATCCTCGCGCATACGGCGGTCCGGAAAGGGGAAATTCACCACATAGGTGATGCGGCGCATGAACGCCTCGTCGATGTTGCCGATCAGGTTGGTCGCCAGGATGCACACCCCGTCGTACTCCTCGATCTGCTGCAGCAGGTACGCAACCTCGACGTTGGCGTTGCGGTCGTGCGAGTCCTTCACCTCACTGCGCTTGCCGAACAGCGCGTCGCATTCGTCAAAAAACAGGATGCAGTTGGAGTTCTTCGCCTCGGCGAACACCGCCTGCAGGTTTTTCTCGGTCTCGCCGATGTATTTGCTGACGATCTGCGAAATGTTGATCTTGTACATCTCCATGTTGAGCTGGCGCGCGATGATCTGCGCGCACATGGTCTTGCCCGTGCCGGGCGCGCCCGCAAACAGGATGGACAGTCCGCGGCCATAGGCGACCTTTTTTTCAAAACCCCACTGATGATACACGCGGTAGCGGTAGCGGATATGCCCGCAGGCCTGCTGTATCAGCCGCTTCTGCGCGGAGGGCAGCACCACGTCGTCCCAGGTATACGCCGCCGGCACGCGGTGCGCCAGATCGCCCAGCTTATGCACCACCTGCCGGTAGCAGGCGGCATGCAGCCGCGCGCCGTCCAGCAGTTCCTGCCCGTCCAGCGCCGCCATTCCCGCCGCCTGGCGGCAGGCCTGTCGGATCTGCTGTGGGGAGAAATGGAACTTGGCCGCCAGCTCCTCGGCGGTCACGTCGGGCGCCAGGCGGCTGTCCCGCAGGTGGGTGCGGAACAGTTCGAGCCGCTCGCTCTCGGTCAGCGGCGGCAGTTCCAGATCGACGGTCAGCCGCTGCACCCGCGCCCGCACCGGCAGGCGCGACAGCAGGAACAGGCGTTCCCTGCCGGTTTCCATAGCGCAGAGCGCGTCCACTAACTGCTGCGGTGCGGCGATCCGGTCGCCTGCCTCGTTTTCCCGATCCAGATGGTAAAAGCACAGATAGGCGTCCAGCAGGCAGGCCGCGAGCGCGGCCTCCCCGGCGCGCGCGCGCCAGTCCTCCCCTTCCAGATCGGCGAACACGCCGCGCTGCCGGTGCCGCGCCAGCAGGTGCTCGATCTGGAACCGCTTGCCGCTGCCCGCACCGCCGGACAGGCAGAGTACGCAGGGCAGGCGCTCCTCCATCATGCGGTCCAGCCGCCGCGCGACCTCCCCCTGCACGATGAGCGGGCCGTCCGGGCGGCCCGCCGCCCCGTCGAACACCGTCAATCCCTGCCGGCCCGCGATCGTCCCACCGGAAAGGTATTCCAGCGTCAGCGGCTGCAGCACAAGCTCGCCCCGCGCCAGCGCGTCCGGCTCGAACAGGCGGGAAAACCGCCCCTGCCAGGCGAATCGCGCCAGATACTGCTCCATATCGCCGCCCTTAGGCAGGAAAAGCTGCACCGCCAGCGCGACACCCGGGCTTTTGCGGGTCATATCATCTTGCAAGTAGGCGAGCAGCTTTTCATATTTGCGGTCGAGCACAGCCGCGTACGCCAATATCACGCAGTTCTGCTCGAACGCATCCAGACCGCAGCGCTCGAACAGACGCAGCAGCGGGATATCCGCCCCGCCCTTGCGCCCCAGCCGCAGGGCGATCGCCGCCTGCGCCTCCCCGATCTGAGCGCTCTCCTCCGGCTCCAGTTCCTCCTCCAACCCCATCTGGGCGGATCGGGCGAGCTGGTGCTCGAACTCCTCGCGCGTCACCACCAGCCCGAGCATGTTTTTCATCTCGCTCGCTGGGCCGAGCCATTGATGGTGTGCGTAAAAATAGTACAGCCGCAGGTCGAGCCACACGAACAGGTCGTGCATCAGCGCCCATTGGCTGTCATACCCCGCGCCGGTCGTCAGGTCGACCGGCCGGATTTCCTCCGCCCGCATCGCGTCTCCTCCTTTTACGGTGTTTTGACCGTCACCGCTGGCGTCATCGTCACCTGAATCACGCCGCCGTACTGGCACATCAGCTTGCTCGCGTTATTGAGCAGTGTTTTACCGCAGACCGCGACGGTCGGCGCGCCGGGCGTCCACGGCGCGACGGTTACCGGTATGCAGGCGCTGGGCGTCAGCACACCCAGCGCAGCGGCGGTCGCCGCCGCGACCGCCGGATTGGCCGGGCAGGAACACATACCGAAGGTCGTGCATTTGTTGTCCATAATGGTCGCCGCGGGCATGCTGCCCATCATGACCGTCTGCTGAGAAACGACCGGCAGCACCATCGGCACGGTGCCGAACGAACAGGTGCATACCGCTGTATTGACGACTGGATTTGCCATGCTTTTTCTCCTTATTCAAACCGCAGGATGACCGCCTGCTCCCCGTCCGTGACGGGCTCAGCGTACTGTATGCTGCCGCCGCAGAACACGGCCAGCCGTGCCGCCTCGCGCAGCATCATGCTGAGGCGGCCCTGCCCGTCCGTGCGATACTGCTGCGCGGGCAGGAGCGCCCTGCCGCGCGTGTGCGCGTGCGCCAACGGCGCGGCCAGACGGCCTTCCTCTCCCTCGACCGCCTGCAGGTGAACCAGCTCGGGCGCCTCTTTCTCCTCAAGCAGGAATACGCCCGGCACGGGCAGCGTGTCCGCCCCGCCCCGGCAGAACAGGCGCAGCGTCTGCGCGCCCTGCTCCGCCTTATCCTGCGCCAGCTTGAGCGGCGCGGACTCGGCCGCCGCCAGCCAGACCGGCTGGTCCGCCAGCGGCTTCCCGCCGCGCGTGACAGTCAGGCGCACCGTGGCCGCGTCCTTGCCAAAGGGATAGCCCAGCCCTGGCTTGAGGTCGGCGCTGCCCTCCCACACCGCATCGGGCTGGATCTCCATGACCAGCTCCTCGGTCTGGAAGCCGCGCAGGCTGACCGACAGGGTATGCCGACCGGCCGGCAGATCGGTCCAGACCCGATAACCGCCCTGCTTTGCCTGCGGCTGGCTGGGCGCGCCATCCACGCGGAACAGCGCGCCGCTGTTTTCGACCGGCGTACCCAAAAATCCGTCCCGCAGCCGCAGCACCGCGCTCACGCGGCGCTGCACCTGGCCCTCGTGCGCCTCCGGATCGATCGCGACCTTGAAATCGGTGACGCGCGCGATGCGGCGCTGCCGACGGGAGGCGATCGTCACGCCGGTGACCATGAGTACGAAAGACAGCTTGTATTCCTTGGAGGTGTTGTTCCAAATCTTGAGCAGCTGTTCGAGCGGCACCTTCTCCACCGCCAGATGGAGTTGCGCGCGCTCCTCCGCGAGCGAGCCGGCCAGGTACCGCTGCGGCACGACCGGATTGTCCCGCAGGGTCTGGATCGCCGCACCGATAATGCGGTGCTGGTCGGCCTGCCGGAGCTGCGCCGGCGCTTTGGAATGGGCGGTCGCCAGATAGCGCAGGGTATACTGCGCCGCCGTGCGGCGCTGGGTGTTCTGGTCCATCTGGTAATAGCCGCTCGTCATGTTCTGATTTTCTTCCTCGATATGATACAGGTACAGCGTTAGCTGGTTGTTCTCGCTCTCATGTGGAGAGCACAGCGCGATTAGCTCGCGGTTGCCCAGCGGCTCGGGGGTCAGGCTGTCGCGCAGCAGCTCCACCACTGCGTTGCCCGCCTCGACGATGGCAGTATAATCAGCCAAGCCCGTTCACTTCCTTTCCGTTATTGTGCGGATGTATCGTACAGCGGAAGCAGCGCCTCCGCCAGCCAGTCCTGCGTGCGCGATACCCAGCCGCCGGTCAGCTCGTTGAGCGTATTGGCCTGCCGGGTGAACACGCCGACCGCCTGATAGAGCGCGGTCTGGCTGTCCGCGCGCGCGGAGAGCGCTTCGTACCATCCCGCCTTGCTGCCCGTACCCATCGCATAGGCGCCCGCCGCGTCCGACGCCGCGGACGCGGCCTGCTCATAGGTGGACCGCGCGCTGTTTACACCGCTATATGCCGCCGTAAGATCGGCCAGCGCCGTTTTAAGCGCCAGCGTGCGCGCGTCGTCCGCCGCGCTGTCAGCACTGTCCGCATCGCCGCCGGCCTGCGCATAAGCGGCGGCCACCAGCGCCAGATCGTTGACCTGTAGCGTCGTCGGGTCGAACAGCACGGATAGCTCGCTCAGGTCGTACAACGCGGGATCGCCGCCGCCCGCAGCGGCCGCCGCCATCGCGGCCTTGGCCATTTCGGTGGTGCAGACGCTGATCTGACCGTTTAGCTCAGTCTGTCGGCTCTGTAGCGCGGATACCGCGTCCGCACTACCCGTGCCACTCGCCTGCGCGTTCTGCGCGTCGCGCAGCAGCTCCTGCGTGCGCGTCAGACTGCCCTCGAGCGCGGCGCGCTGCTCCGCATTCTCCCAATAGTCCAGCATCGCCTCGACCGCGCGCGCCGCGTCGGACGCGGTCGCGCAGCCGGAAAACGCGCCGCTCACGTCCGCCTGGCCGTAATACGGGTTTTCCGCGCTCTGCTGCACCGCGCCGGTGCCGTTCATCCGGTCGAGCGACGCCAGGAACGCCTCGAGTTGTGCCTGCTCCTTGGCCGCGGCCTCCGCTTCCGCCGCAGCGTCCGCATCCGACGCGGCTGGCAGGGCGGTGGCCAGCGCCCAGCGCACCAGCACGGCCTGGTCGTTTTTGCGCAGCACCTCGGCGTTGCAGCCGTCCAGCGCATAGACCTCGCTGGCATACGAACCTGTGGACAGGTTCACGCCGTCGGTCTTGCTGTACTGCCGCGTGCTTACCGCGGGAGCCGGCCATCCATCCAGCGTCACGTTCGCCTGCCCCGGCAGCAGAGCAAAGCGGGATTCGCGCGGCGCGGACAGGTAGACCGTATGCACCGCCGGCTCGCTGTCCGCGGTCTGGTAGCTGCACAGCGCGGACAGGCCGATGGCGGGCGAGCTGATGACAAAGCCGCCGCTTACCTTGTCGTAGTCGGCCGTGCCGCTCTCGCCGAGCGCCTCGCGGAACTCCTCCGCGGTCAGCGTCACCAGCCAGGCGCCGTCCACGGTGCCGTTCGCCATCCGGCCGACATAGGCGGTCTTGCCGCTCTGGGTGTACAGGGTGCCGAAGCCCATGGGGACCGTGCCGTCCGCCTCGCCGTCGTAATACAGCCGTCCCGCCTTGTACCATTGGATTGAGCCGTCGGGCGCGCCGTCCGCAAATACCGCGTCGATCCGCTCGTTTTCCGCCGGATACAGGCTGCCCTCGCCGCTATACAGTCCCTGCGCGAAGCCGCCCTCGTATAGCTTGACGCCCTGCTCGTCGTATGCCGTCCCCTGGCCCTCATACAGGCCGTCCGCGAACGCACCTTTGTACTGCACGCCGCCGTTTGCGTAATACGCCATACCCTCGCCGGACTGTACGCCGCCGGCAAAGCCTCCCTCGTACAGCAGCACGCCGTCCTGATACAGCGTCCCTTCTCCCTCATACAGGCCGTCCGCAAACTCGCCCTCGTACAGCAGGAGCCCCGCCTCATAGGCCGTGCCTTTGCCCTCGCGGCGGCCGTCCGCGAACGTGCCCTCGTAAAGGAGCAGCCCCGCCTCGTCGTATTCCCTGCCCTGGCCCTGCAGCAGGCCGTCCTCCAGCCGTCCCTCATACAGGGGGAGGGTTTTCTCCGCATCCGAATAGACGACCACACGGCCGGTCCAGTTTTCGATGCGGTTGTCCCCCACATAAAAATGCGCGGTAAAGAAATGGCTCAGGAGGAACGGCCACGCCACGAAATACGCCAGCAGCGCCAGCACGATCACGCCGACCGCCAGCGTAAGCAAAAACTTTTTGGAAATGAACAGCCGTCCGGTCTCCACATAATCGCCGCGCGAGGTCGGCTTTTTGGCGATCGCAGCGGCGGACTGCAGCGAGTCCGCCGCCACCTTGGTCGCCTGCCGCGAAAAATTGGTGAGCCGTTTGAGACGCGCCCACAGCCCCACCAGACGGCGGGTGAAAAACGCACGGATCGTACGGAAAAATATCCCGAAAGACCGCAGCAGTTGTGTCAGCAAATGGCTCAGCAAAATGTGTTCCTCCTCAGGCGTGTACCCCTGTTACACGTCATACTCTCTCAGATGCTCAAAACGGAATAATGGACCAGCAGCCACAACGCGGCCAGCGCCAGTACCACCGCCGCCGCAAGCCCTGCCGCCCGCAACAGCAGCCTGCGCCGGTAATCCGGCGGGGTGTAAAGCGTCTGCTCCGGCGAGCGGCGGACATAGCCGTCCGCGCAGATGTACGGCCGCGCGCCCTCGTCCGGCGCGTCCCATGCCGCGTCGTCCTCCAGCTCCTCCGGCTGCCTGCCCGCGCGACGGCGCGCGGCATCGCGTCCCGCTCCGTCGATCGCGCTGTTGGCCCTGCCGGCCAGCCGGCTGATTTCACCGATCAGACTGGTCTTGCGCCGCAGCTTTGCCGTCTCGCCCGCGGCGCGGTTTTTGACCGTGGATTCGATCTGTTTGCGGATGATGTCAAGCTGTGTCAAGCCCATCGCGCAGCCCTCCCGTCATATTCCATATTCCAGGCTGACCTCCTGCTCCGGCCGGCTGGCCAGCCGGTCAGCCAGATAGAGATAATAGCGCGCCCCGCCATCGCCCGGGTGGTCGTGCACCAGCTCGAGAAAGATGCGCTTGGCGGCGGCAAAATCATGGCTATACAGCGCGAACACACCCTGCGAAAACTGCCGGCCGGTCGTCTCTTTGCCGCGGCGCACGCCGTACGGGTCGCCGTCGAATATCTCGTAAACACGGAGCAGCTCGTCCCCCTGGCGGCTCTTGCCCATATAGCGGCTGCCATAGCCCGCCGCACCGGCGATCACGTTCTCCGTACACAGGATGCCCGCGTCCAGCCGCCCTGCCAAGCCGATCAGGTGGCGCGCGGTGGTAAAGCTGGCGGAGATCGTGGCCGGCTCCATCTGGTTCTCGTCGCCGACGACGCCGATCATCACCTCGCCCACGTCCAGCGCAATACGCAGCGTAACCGTCGGCAGGCCGTCGATCGCGCGCTGCTCGTTGAGCGAGAGCACCTCCTGCTGCACAGCTACCGCCGTGCTGACCGCGTCAGCCTCGCCGCCATCCAGCACCACGTCATAGCCATTGTAGGCGAAGTTGAACACCGTTCCACCCTTGCGCGCCACGATTGCGGCCGTGCGCTCGATCACCTCGTTGATGCTTTCAAACAAGGCGCGTGTGGCGTTGTCGTATACCCGTCCTGGGAACTCGAACCATACCTGCATCGCGGACATGCGCCGCGATGCGAACGTGCGCTTGTCAACCTCCAAAACCGAGTCCTTGCCCAGCAGGGCGAGCACGCGCTCGGGTACGAACCGCAGATAGGCGCGGATCACCCCCGCAAGGTTGTCCTCCTGCCGCTGCATGGCGCGCGCCATGCTGTTGAACGACGCGGCCAGCCCTTCCAGCTCGTCTCCGGTGGAAAGCGAAAGCCGCGCGGCCGTGTTCCCGCCGGACAACCGCTCCATCGCACGGCTGACGCAGCCCAGCCCGCGGCCGACCAACAACAGCACGATCACCGCCGCCGCCCAAAGCAGCGCGATACCCGCCCACAGGCCGGATATGACACGCGCTGTGTTATCCTCCAGCCGCGCGGCCAGCGCGCCGCCCGCCGCTGTCAGGAAAACCGCTTTCCCCTCCCGATACAGGCAGAGGCAGAACGCCTCCCCCTCCTGCGAGAAAGCGCTGCCGTTTAACACAGCCTGCCGCGCCAGCGCTTCGGAAAAGCCCGGCGAAAGCGCCGCCCTGCTCCCCGCCGGCAGCGCGCCGCCGCACACTATCCAGCCGCCCCCGCTCTGTTCGTATACCGCGGCCGTTACCGCCGCATAATCGCCCGAGGACAGGGCGCTCAGGCTGTTCTCGATCTGCGCGGGCAGTTCTTCGTCCGGCGCGCCGCTGTCCGCCGCTATCACCGCGGCGCCTGCCAGCACGCTTTCCACCTCTCGCACCAGATTGCCGCGCACCATCGGCCCGACCATCAGGCCGCCGGCCAGCGTGCCGGCCGCCAGCGCACACACGGCCAGTACGCCGCCCGCGCCGACCGCCAACGGCAGGAAGCTGTGCCGCCGGCCGCACAGCAGGTACCAGACCAGCGCCGTTGCCAGCAGCCAGCCGAGCAGCAGGCCGGCCAGTATCGCAATGCTGGCCGCGTCCGAGCGGTACAGCAGGCCGTTCAGCGAATCCACGCGGCTCTCGGTCACCCGTTCAAGCGTGCGCCCGTCCCGCAGCAGCAGCACGCTGCCATCCCCGCCGAACGACAGACTGTTCAGCCCGTCCAGCGTCGCGCTGCGCCCAAGGTCGAACACCTCCGCGCACGCCGTCCCGGCAAGGTCGCAATAAAACACCTTTAGGCTGGCGCTGTCTATGTAAAAAAGACCCGTGCCAACCTGTGTCAAATATGCCACTATGCAGTTGTCCAGGGAAAAGTCCACGCTCCTCCCGTCCAGCTCGAGCCACCCCGCGCCGCCGAGCGCGGCCGTCGCGTCCGCCAGCACCGCGGCCGCGGACGCGCCGCGGGCGGGCAGAAGCTCGCCTTGCTGCAGGCCACTTCCCGCGCCGCAGCGGTATATCTGCGCCATGCCGTCATCCACCAGCACAAACTGCACCGCGCCGTCCTGCTCGCTGAAACCGGACAGGAACGTACCCTGCCCTGTCGCCGCGCCCGTGCAGGGATACACGAGCAGGCGCTCCGCTTCTCCGTCCGTCGGGATGCGGTAAACGGACAGGTTCTGCGATGCGCTGTCCGCCCGCTCATATACGCCGAGCCAAACCGCCCCGTCCGCCGCCGGATACAGGCCCGCGACCGTGCAGTCCACCGCTGAAACCGGCAGCTGTACGGTCCGCTCGCCCGTCCGCCGTCCGTCCAGCGTGCCGGTCGTCAGGCGGAAAGCGTCGTCCGTCCGGCTGACCACCGCGGCCGATCCTTCCCCGGCCGACGCAGCCAGATACCGTTCGGTCCCCCAGCCGTTGACCAGCACGGACAGGCAGTCCGCCGCGAGCGGCTGGAAGAACAGCGCCAGCACAAACGCGGTCAATATGCCGATGATGATGAATGATATCTTGTTTCGTGCCGCACCCACAGTTTTACCTCCGGTTTCGTCTGAACGCCCTCTTTATGTTTTTCCACAGGAACGCAAACCAGCGCTTGAACGCATTTTTTTGATCGAGCGCCTCGTATTCCACAGTAATCTCCTCCACCGCCCGATGCCAGCCTGCGTACAGCGGAACGATGGACGGGAAATCCCCCCGTTCCAGCCGGCGGCAGAACGCGCGCTCCGCGTCCCCCTGCCGGAAGCGGGGCGCCAGTATCTTGCGCGCGTGGTCGGAGGCCAGCAGTGCCAGCTCGCGCGCGTTCATCGCCTCCATCGGGTGTATGCGAAAGCGCAGGGCGATGCGTTTTTCCCTCGCGTCCACCCGCACGTTATCCGCCAGCAGCGCCGCACAGCCGACCGCTGGCGGCAGGTCCGCCAACAGCAGCGCCTGGTGCAGGAGCTGCTCGGCAAAGGCCAGCCGGTCGCGCCAAGACCAATCCGCGCCGCGGTAAAAAACCCGATCGATCGGCACGCCGCCGCAGGGCCGGAATACCGCGGTCAGGCTCTCCTCCGCCAGAAAAGCCTCGCAAAAGGCCGGGCAGTCCTTTATCTCGGAGAAAAGCCGCGCATAGATGGGCAGCCACGCCCCCTCATAGATATTGAGCAGGCGCACAGGGGTTTCGCGCTCCGTGATATCCACAGCCTCTGCAAAGGCATAATCGTCTCCCGCCTCCAACACGCGGACGATCTTATACCGCCCGCGCACCATCACCGTTTCCATGCGCGCCCTCCTTTCCCGTTATCCTGCTTTATTCCACGATGACGAACGCGCTCGCCGTCACGCTCTCGTCCACGCCCGCGGTGGCGATGATCTCATAGGTACCCGCCAGTTCGGGCGCCTGATAGATGCCGTTGCGGTCGATCGCGCCGCCATTCTCCTCGCGCACCTGCCAGCGCACGCTTTTATCCTCGCTGCCTACCACGTCGGCCTCGAAGCGCAGCGTGCCGCGGCAGCTCACGCGCGAGAACTCCGGCGTGACGCTGATGCTCACCTTGCGCTGCGCCAGGATACGGCTGGTGTCCCGCTCGGGCTTCTGTGCGAAGTAATGCACGGTCAGGCGGTTGCCGTCCACGCTGTCGTGGAGCCACAGGCCGATGCGCATGGTGCCGCGCTCCGGATAGACCAGCGCCGCGGCCTCCGCCCAGGGCGGCGCGGCCGGCGCGTTCTTACCCTTGAATACCTCGCTGCTGCCGTACAGCAGGACGGTTTCATCGCCGCTCGCCTTGTCCTCAAATTCCACGCTCAGGCGAATATCCACCGCGCCCGGCCCCAGCCCGTGCGCGATCTCGTCCGAATACACGCGGCTGTTGACGCGGATGCCGCCCGGTAGGGTCAGGTCCACCGTGCCGTGCGCGACCGCGTAGTCATACTGCTCCGGAGAGGGGATGCCGAAGTCAAAATGCAGCGCTCCGGTCGCTGCCTGATAGACCGCCTTCACATCCGGCTTCTGCCAGTATTCCAGGCTGCGCACCGAGGTCGTGACCGCCTGCGGCCCGCCTCCCCCGCCGGTCTGCCCTGCCTGACGGCCGAGCGCCTGCCCGAACGGCAGATCAGTCACGCCGCTCAGAAACACGCCGCCCGCGGAGTTGATCAGCTCGAGCTTTGCCAGGTAGATCGGGATATCGCGGCCGAGCAGGCGACGGTCCAGATTGTCTGCCGTGCGCACGCGCGCGTCCAGGTCCGCCTGGTCACTGCACAGATGTACTCCGGCCTCGACCTCGATGTAGTTCTTATACCGGTGGCTGCCCAGCTCGAGATCAAGCTCGCCGCCGGAGGGGAACAGCTTGCTGTCCACATCGCGGAGCTGACGGGCGCGGAGTGTGAAAGCTGCCGTGTATACGCGGCGCTTTTCCTCCGGACTTTCGCTGAATTCCATGCACACACGGCCGTTCTCGCTTTCGACGAACGCGCTCTCGCCGTCCAGCCGGAAATGGACGGGCGGCGTTTTTTCGTTCTTGACCACCAGCATCTGTACCTCGAACTCCTGCCCGCCGCACACGTTGGACGGCACGCTCAGCACGAGCGTCAATTCGTTCGAGGCGTACAGCACGGTCACATTTTCGCGGCCGGCGGCTTCCAGCAGCTCCTGGTAGGCGGGCGGCTGGGCGGTCAGGTACACGCGGCAGCCCTCGCGCGTCATATTGAACTGCCGGCTCTCGCCTGTATCTGCACCCACCGCGTTGACCGGCTCGATATCGGTCTCGTCATAGGCCATGCAGAGGTATCCTGTGCTCTGCCCGAGGAGCGACTCCTGCCCCTCGATCATCTGCAGCTTGCGCAGCATGGGTTCTTCGAGCATGATCATGCGCCCCTGATAGTCCAGCGCCATGCCACTCTCAATCAGCAGGGTTGTATCGTCGCTCGCCGCCACGCCGAGGCCGCACACCACGCCCGCGCCGAAGCGCAGCCGGTTGAACAGCTGGGTTTTGCTGCGGTTATAGCGCTGCTCGATCTCAAAATCACGCACGGTCAACAGCTTTCCATAAAAATACCGGTTGCGTTCCATGGGGAAAAAATCAGCATTGCTCATGTTGTCGCTCCTCCGATCGTTGTATCATAATGAATCGTGACGTTTTCGTCTATCACCGCAGGGACATAGCTGCCCACGCGCGAGTTGATGCCCAAGTAGGTATGCCAGTCAAGCTGCACGCACTGCTTAAGCAGCACCAGTTCGAGCGACATTCCCGCTGGGATCAGCCCCTGCATCCGCACCAAAAACCATTCCATCCGGTCGCGGCTGGCAAAGGCGTCCTCGTTCAGCAGGACGAAAAAGCGGTAGGGATCGTCGCCGTACAGCCTGCGGTACAGCACGGGGTTGCGGCACTCTGCCCGATTGGGGTCCACCATGAAATGCTCGATGATGAGCGGCTCCCGTCCGGTCAGGCGGTGTACGCTGCGCCGCACGCCCGCCACGGTGTACAGGGCTTCAAAGTCGTCCAGCGCGGTACGGATGCGCGCGCGCGCGTCCTTTTCCCCCTGTTCCACGCACACCCACTGCGCCAGACAGCCCAGCATCGCATCCGAAGCGCCCGCCGCGTCGAGCTGCCGGGGCAGGGCCTCCACCGCGTCCTCCATATCCTGAAGCATGCTGTTATAAATGGAAAGGTAACGCTGGGTGAAGTCGTCCCCCCGATAGATCGACGGCAGGTAGTCGATCATATGGTCGCCGCCCATGCGCAGGTGCAGCGCCGTGACAGAAGGCGCGCACGCGCCGGTCGCCGTCAGTTCGAAAGCGACCCACAGGTAGCGGCCGGCGCCGGAAAGCCAGCAGTCCGTGCCAGGCGGCTCGGGCGCGCCGTAGCAGCGCCGCAGCAGCGGCAGGGGATCGTCCTCCCCGGGCGCGTCAAAGGCGGCCTGCAGCGCCTCCCACGCAGCCCAGTCCGGCGCGTCCGCGCAGCGGGTATAGATGCGCAGCCCGCAGTCCTGCGGCAGCACGGCGTCCACGATCAGCCGGCTCCAGGCAAAGCCCTTCTCCCCGCTGTCCACGGGCGGCAGGCAGAACGCACCCGCGTGGTGCGGGGGTGGCAGCACCAGCGCGTCGCCCTCGCACGCCACATGGCGGAACAGCCCATTCTGCCACTGCTCGCGGCAGCATAATGTCATAAGATCCTTGATGGCGCTCATGTTTTCCCTCCTTTACGGGAGACCGGCGGCTATATGCGGCCGATCTCCACCTCCGCGCGCCGCAGCACGGCAACCCCGTCTGGCGGCACACGGATATCGCCCGCCGCGGTCTGGTACGCGTCCGGTCCCGCGCCGCGCAGCTCCAGCCTCTGCACCTCCAGCACGCCGGACAGCTTCTGCACCAGTGCCAGCATGTCGCTCCGCCGCACCGGTGCGCCGATATCCGCACGCGCGGCCGACAGACGCGCTTCCAGCGCGTCCTCCACCGTGCGGCGGTCCAGCGTGCCGTTGGTACGCAACTGTACCGTGACATCCACGTCCACATACCGCGGGCCGATCGCCTGTGTGCGCACGCCGATCGTCCGGCGCTGCCCCAGCCGACGGGCCACCGCCGCCAGAAAACGCGTGTCCGGCGCGGGCCGCTTCTCCTCTGAGGCCGGAATCACGACCACCGTCACCATCGCGCGCCCGCGCGCGCCCACAGGCGCCTGCGGGTCATAATCCGGCAGCGCCTTGGCCGCCGCGACGCGCAGGCCTGGTGTGCGCCGCGCCTGCTCCTCATAATCGCCGGCAGACAGGCATTTCCCTGTATGGCAAAGCTGCCGCAGCAGCCGCTGCCCCGCCTTGGCCAAGGATTCCGCGTCCCGCCCGCCGCAGGCGGCGGTGTTGCCGGCCGGCTGGCCGCCGTCCTCGAAATACAAGCCCGCGTCCGCCGGTATATTGCCCATGCCGCACTGGGACACCGTCAGATCCATCACCAGCACCGAGCCCTTGCCCGGCACAACCATCGCGCCGTATCGCCCATTGCCGAAAGAAACCGTCTCCCGCACCGGATCGTAGGTGAACGCCCGGTCGCGCGGGCCGCAGGCATACAGGTCATCCACACAGTGCCACACCGCAGGACGGACCGCACCGTCCGGTTCGAGCGTCTGGCACAGCAGGCGGAAGCGCTGCGGCAGCACGGTCTGGCCGTCCAGATTCAGGTACAGTTCCTCCCCCGGCCGGCCCACGGTATCGAACAGCAGATCGTGTACCCGAACCGGATCCAGGCAGACCACTAACACATTGTCCGCCCCATCCATGGCTGCGGCCTGAGCATCAAGCAGCAGGGTACGTCCCTTCGCCACATTCTCCTCCTCATACTGTTCGAGCTGGGTCAGCCCCTGCGCCGTGCGCAGGAACACGGCCAGCTCTGCCGTGCGCGCGAGCGCGTCCTCCAGCGTGACCCGCTGCCCCGCGCCCGCTTCCACGGTGAACCAGTGGCTACGGGCGCGGGTCTGCTGCTGCGCCGCCTGATACCGGCGGTCGGACACGCCGCACAGGCGCGGCTGCTCCTCGCAGCCCGCACGAATGAGCGTCAGCCGCAGCCAGCGCAGGCCGTCCGCATCCGCGGGCCAGTCCACGGGCGCGGCCAAGCGCACATAACCGCTCCGGCTGAACGCATAGGTTTCATCGGAGAGCGGCCGCACCTGCGCCGCCCCCTCAAAGGTCCACGCGATGTCCCGCGGCGGATCCTGCCCCGCGTCGAACGGGTTGCGAGCCGCGCCCTGCGGCGGCGTTACGTCGAACCACAGCCGCAGCGTCCCGCCCGTCTCGCCGGAAAAGCCCAGCCGCAGCGCGCTGCCGCTCTGTCCGCTGAACAGAAAGGGCCGCAGCTCCATGCTGCCGGACAGCAGATCAGCCGCGTCCGTGGCGCGCCCCTCCTGCTCGATCTGCACGCGCTCGAGCGTCGTACGGCGCGCCATAATCGGCTCGAGCAGTTCAAAGCACACCTCCTGCCGGCTGGTCAGGCGGCTGAACGCGGGCCGCGCCTGCGTGTCCGCCGCCTCCAGCGCGCAGACCGCGGGCTGCGGCGGCGTGGGGCACACCCCGGCCAGCGCCAGCAGCCCCCGCCGCAGGGAGGGCGTGAGCTGGTCCATCTGGTATTGCTGCATCTCCTTATACCAGGCCATCAGCTCCAAAAGCGTGATGCCCGGGTCGTGCGCATTGTGGTCGGTCCACTGCGGACACAGCCACGGCAGGCGGCCGACCGCCTCGTGCATGATATCCTCAAAGCGCTGGTCGTCCAGCTCGCGCGGGATCAGCACAGGCCGTCCCTCCTTTCCTGGTCAGTTTTTCTATCGCACCCGTACATAATGTACACCGCTGCGCACTACTGCATACGGGAAATCCGCATCATGCTCTAATGGGACGAGCCGCGCGCGGCCGTCCTCGTCAAACGCGCCCTCGGCCAGTATCCGGTCGATCGTATGCACGCCCGGCGTATCGCGTACCACGCGCCACAGCTCGTCCGTGCGGATCTGGCTGCCGATCCGGCGCTGCCGCCAGGTATCGCCGATCAGCGTTTCGATCCGGCGAATGATCTCCCGCTGGATCTCCGCCGCGCAGTCTATCTCCTCCAGTTCGACCGCGATGCGCGTGCTCACGGTAATCACGGTCGCCGGACAGACGTGCAGCCTGCCCTCAGCGGTCAGGCAACAACTGCACCGCTCCGCAAGGAAGGCATAGATGCGGTCGCACAGCCGATCGGCGGCGGGTCCGTCGTCCACGCCGGTCACGACCACGGTCACATGCCCGGGCGCGCGGGCGCCCTTTTCGTCCCGTCCGGAAAAGCATTTCACATGCAGCACCTGCGGGAAAGCCTCGAGTACCAGCTCTTCAAAATCGCTCGCGCCTGCCGCGCGGCCGCGGTGGCGCAGGCGCTTGTTGCCGACCGCCTCGATCCGTTCCTGTGGGAAGCGGTCGGTGCCGCCGCCCATCGGCGTGATGTTGACTACACCGCTGATGCGGGGCAGCGCGCCGACCAGCGCGTTCACCCGCCCCGCTGGTACATTGCCGCGCGCGCCGCCGCCGCTGACATAGCGGACGCAGACCGTGCGGTCGCCCGGGGCAGGCACGCGGCCGCGCCGCCCGTCGCCGAAGGACACCGTCCCCGCATACGGATCAAGCACGAACGCGCGCGCGTCCGGTGCGGCCAGCGCCAAGTCGTCCACCTGCCGCCACCGCACCCAGCAGTGCGTCAGCACGCTGTCCGCCCATTCCAGACGCACGTCCTCGGGCTGTTGCTCAGCGAGGCGCTGCGCATCCGCCAGCGGCAGTGCGCCCGCCTCGTCCACCCATACCTCGCAGGTGGCCACGGGCGTGCGCAGGAGCGTAATCGTCTTGCCCGCGTCATAGGGCGCGGTGTTGAAATACAGAGCCTGCTCCCGCTGAAGCTGCCGCGCCGTGACCGTGTTCAGCCGCACCGCGGCGATGCACGGCTCCGGCCCCTGGAAGCCCGAGCTGCGGCTGACGCGCAGCCAGCAGCCCTCCGCCCCGAACAGGGAAACGCGCGGCAGGCGCTCAGGCAAGTACAGCATCACCTGTCCGGTGTGGTGCAGGTTGCCCGTCAGGTCAACGGCCGCGACCGCCTCGAACCGCTCGCCCGTGCAGCACTCCCAGACCAGCTTGTCGGTCAGCGGCACGCGGCCGACGACCTCGAACAGCAGGGAAAGCGGCATCGCGTGTGGCGAATGGTCAAACCGCAGGTACATGGCGCGCGGCGTCGACTCCATCGGCTCGAGCGCGGGCAGGTGCAGGTCGGTGATGCGGTCCGCGCCCTCGGCTACCGTGCGGCGGCCGTTGTTCTCCGCACCGCACTGTTCTGCGGGTACGAGCGCGTCGTACGCCCAGGACAGTTCGGCTCCACGCACGAACGGCACGATCCAGCGTGCATAATCGGAAAAGCGGTTTTCCACCTCGGCCACGCGGGCGCGGATATACAGACCCGTCTCGGCGTTGACCTCGCACGGCGCGATGTCGTCCGGCACGGTGAAGCGGGTCTCGAGTACGCCGTCCCGCTTGCAGGAAAATGGATTCCTGTCGCCCTCGGTCTCCAGCCGCCGCCATCCGCCGCCGTTGTAATACTCCCACACCACGGCGGAGATATAGGCGTTGTCCGGCTTGCGCTCGACCGCGCCCCTTTTATCAATGATCGCCTGCGTAAAGTTATAGTGCGGCGGCTGCTCAGGCGGTTCCTCCGCAATCGGCGCGATATCCAGCCGCAGGTTGGCCGTTGCGCCGCGCTTGGTCAGCACCGTGTCCGACCGGATATAGAACAACGCGTATGGCATGGGCCGCTGGCCGAAGCAATAGCCGCCCTCCGGCAGCGCGATGGGCAGGTCGCCGCAAAACAGCGTATCCGCCCGGCAGCGCGCCAGCGGTGCGGAGCGCAGGAGGGCGCCCTCGATAGTCAACGCCGCGTCCGGCCGGCCGGTGCAGCAGATGCACCGCCTGCCCGCCTCGTCCGCGTCGATCGACAGGCTGCTGTGCTTTTCCAGCACCAGCCTGCCGTTTTCCGCGCGCACCGTGTCGAACGGCAGGCTTTCACCCGCGTGCATATAGCTCCACTGTAGCGCGGCCAGCTTCTTTGCGCTCTCCTCTTCCAGATAGCGCGCGCTCTGCCGCAGCTCCAGCTCCACCGTACACGGGCAGTCCAGCCGCAGCATGTCCGGCTGGCTGAGCCAGAAGCGGTGGCGCTGCAGGTTATCTCCACAAGGGGTGAAAAACCGCTGCGGCCGCGTCAGGTCGGTCTTTTCCAGCCAGTCCGCCACACCATCCGCATAGTAGATATCCAGCAGGCGCGCTGGGGTGGCCTCGATGGCACGCTCGGTCTCATAAACGATATTGTCGCCCTGTCCGTCCGGCGTGAACACCTGCGTACCCGCCGGCACGGCCACCGGCTCCTCCACCGTTTCATGCACGGTGAACTGCAACGTGCCGGCGGCAGACGCGGGCGCGGGCGGACGGAAGCCGATCAGGTTGAGGAATTCGGTATACAGCTTTTCCGGTACGGAATTCATACGGTCAACCGTCTGCTCGAACATGCGGCAGAACAGCTCGGCCAGCGCCGCGCCTGGGTCGTCCTGCGCGTCCTCAAAGCGCCACTCCGGCGTGTAAGCCGCAGCCAGCGACCGGACCTGCCGCCGCAGAGTGTCCAGCGTGCGCGGGTCCAGCAAGGGGGTGTTCACAGCGCATTACCCCCTTCCGATCCTTCCGTCAGATAAAACGGATAAACATGGTTATAGCGATTGTTGGTGCTGCGCACCGTATAGCTGACCTCTACCACGATCGCGCCGGTCAGCCGGTTCAACTCGCGGCAGGCCACCTCCACGTCCACAATGCGGGGCTCCTGCAGCAAAAGCTGCTCGCGCACCTCATAGGAGATGCTCTGCATCATGGAACTGGAGGCGGCGGCAAAGGTATATTCGATCACGTTGGAACCAAAGCCGGGCCGCATCACGCGCTCGCCCTGCACGGTATTCAGGATGATGCCGATGGCCTCGCGAATATCCTCCTCCTGCCCGACCATAGCGAATTTGCCTGTGCGCGGGTCCACCTGCAGGGGGAATTTCAGGCCCCGTCCCAAAAACTCTTTGCCGTTCACTTGCTTCCACTCCTTTCCGCAGCCCGCGCCGTGCGGGGGTTCCCGCCCACTCTCAGTTGATATTGACCATCAGGCCCTTGACGGTCGTGTTGCCGCTGGCCGTCAGCTCAAGCGTGCCGTTCGACTTGACCGCGGCCTGCGAGCCGCCCTCGAGCGTCAGCCCGGCAGAGGCCTTGGCCTCGATGTTCGCGCCCTGCACAGCTACCTTGCTCTCGCCCTTGGCCGTGATGTTGCCGGCCTCCTCTATCGTGAGCGCGGCCTTCCCCGCAGACAGCTCGATCTTTTTCGCCGCCTGTAGGGTGATACCGCCTTCCTTCAGGTCCATCAGCAGAGCGTTTTGGCTCTCCTTGTCCCGTAGTTCGACCTTCTGCGCCTCGTCGTCCAGCACCAGCGTCGCGCCCGAGGGCATGGTCAGCGTGACCTTGTGCTTTTCCTCCTCATCGTGCATCAGCAGTTCAATTCCGGAGGGGGTACGCAGCGCGTAGTCCTGCACCTTTCCGTCCGCGATGGTGTAGGGTGGCTTGACCTCGGTCGTCCACAGCCGTCCGATCACAACCGGCCGGTGTGGATCCCCGTCCAGATAATCCAGCAGAACCAGGTCGTCCACCCGTGGGAACCAGAAAAAGCCGTACTCCATGCCGCCCGCCGCCGCCGTCACATAGCACCAGTCGGTTTCCTCGGTGTTTTCCGATCCGACCGGCAGGCATTTAACACGGTTGAATTTCTCCGGATCGGTCACATTGGTCACCTTGGCGAGTGTCGGCCCGCGGCGGTCCATTTCCCGCCGCAGCCCCGCGCCGCTTTCCCGAAAGAGCGAATCCAACTGTTCCACTATGCTCATTTGGTTTTCGCTCCTTTCACCTCAAACGTGGTGGAATACCCCTCGCTGTCAAACCGGTGCTTGACGCGGCTGATAAAATAGCCGCCGTTCGTGCTGCTGTCCAGCCCGTCGATCTCGATATACCGGCCGGGGATAAGCTCGGGGATGCCGATGCACGCCCCCTCGCCCGATACCAGCCCCATCGCAATGCTGTTAAGCCGGTTCTGGGCTATCAGCTCGCACTCCTCCTGGGTGCGGGCGTATTCGCTGTATTCGCGCAGCACGGCCGACTGCAGGGCGGGCGCCAGCTTTGCCGCGGACTGCTCCGCCGCGCCGCCGATCGTGACCGTATCCGCCGTACCCTTGATAGGCTTCTGGTTGACGTCCCGTCCCCAGACCTCGACCCTGCCGACCTGATGCGCCAGCGAAACGCGTTTGGTAAAGCTGCGCAGACCCGCGCCCACCGCCAGCTTGATCAGCGGCTTGGTGTCCGACGCCACGTCGTCAAAAATCAGTTCCCCGTCCACGGCAAACAGACTCGCCCCGTACCGCTGTGCCAGCAGGTTCAAAAAGCTCCAGTCGTCGATCTGCTCCTTGATGATGGGCGTTTTCAGCTTCTGGAAACCGGAGAGCAGCCCGACCGTCGCTCTTTTGGCATAGCCCTTGGCCACGCTTTTGCCCAAAATGTCCTCCACCAGGTTTTTGGCCTGCTGCTGGCCCGCGTACAGCGGCTCGCGCATACTCATCAGGTACCCCAGGCCGTCGATGCCGGTGATCTCAATGCGCGGCCCTTCGTTGCCGTTATACACAAAGGAATACTCGTCGATATAGCCGTAAAAGATCTCCTCCATCTTGACATAGCCGCCCCTGACGGCCAGTTTGGCTCCGGCCTTGACCGACTTGTCAAAGTCGTTCTTCCACTTGCTCGCTTCGGCCCTGTACTGGCTGTCCACGGTGAAAGAGCAGCCGCCCGCGCTTCCGTCCGCGTTCAGCTCCACCTCAAGGTTGAGGATAGGGATCTCGCGGCTGGAATAGGTAGTGCTGCCGATGGTGACCTCCAGGGCGGGCGTTATGAAATTGACGTATTTCTGCTGAAGCGCCTCGTAGGTATAGGTCGCTTTGTCCAAAGCCGTCCGCCTCCTTCCGTCCCTCAGTCGATCGCCGGCAGGACCAGCCGCTCGCCCGAGCGCAGCCTGCGCGGGTTGGCCAGGCCGTTGGCCGACGCGATCGTGCGCCACTGCTCGGGCTGCCCGTATTCCTTGACCGCCATCGCCCACAGGGAGTCCCCCTGCACGACCGTGCGGTACTTGGTGGTGTCCGGCGATTCAAACGGGTGCATTTTTGCGTCTTCCAGCAGGTTGGTCACCTGATGGAACACGCATTCCATCGTCGCCCGCACCGGCATGCCTTTTTCGTTGAATTTGGTAAAGGTCTGCGTACACTGCGCCAGGTATCCGTAAAACTGCAGCGACGACCATTCCAGCTTGAGCGGCGGGATGGAATGGATGGAGGTATCAAAGCGCATCAGGTTGTAGATTTCCTGGGTGTAATCGCGCACGTCAAGCATCTTCGCCGCGGAGGGCAGCAGGCTGTTGCCGGCAAACTTGGCCTTGTCGATCGGCGAGCCGCCCACCTCCGCCCCGGCGGACATGGTATCGAAAAACAACGTAAAGCTCAGCGTTTCGGAGTCGCCAGACGGCACCTGCGATTCCTGCCCGTTCGCGCCGAACGCGTTTTCCTTGGTCATGTTCACGCTGCGCGACTGCACATATTGCTCCGGATTATAGAGTACGGTGATTTTTTTCCCCTTTTCATCGCCTGCTGTCACTGTGATCGTCATTTTTTCCAACGGCATCAGGATATTGGGGTTGGGTACGCCAACGAACATCGTCCGGCTCCTTTCTGCTTATTTTCCGCTGCGCCGCAGCTCGCGCCGCAGCCGCTCCTCGATCATGCGGTACACCTTGTCCGCCGCGCGGCGCAGCTCGCTGTCGCTCAGGCGGGCGGGGGCTGCAGGACGCTGCATTTCCAGCTGCCGGTTCTCTCGGAATATGACCGGCGCGGCTTTCGGCATCGCGCCCGGCGCGGTCCATTCGATCTGCCCCGGCTGCGTCCCCGCCGTCTGCTGCTGCGCCGCTGAAAAGCGGTGCGTGTTCTGGCTGTCCGCGCGGGACGGCTGCTGCAGGAAGCGCTGCGCCCATTCGGGCAGCGCGCCGGTCTGGGGCGGCGTTTCACGACCCGTTTTCTGCTCCACCGCCTGTATGGGCAGGTAGGACAGCTCGTTTCCGTCCGCCGCCGCGGACTGGACAGACGCAGCCTGCGGCTGTACCAAGGCGTTGGACAGCGGCGCCATCAGGCGCGCCGCCGCGATCTGATTCGCCGGCAGCGTCCGCACCAGCGTGGTCTGTAGCAGCTGTATAGGGTGTGCCGGCAGGCGGCTCGCCAGATGGCGCAGTACTGTGCGCGGCCGTTCCACCGTCCGCCCCTGCCTGTGCGCGGCTGTCCTGCGTGACGCGGCCTGCGCCGCGGCCGGCAGCGCCGCTCTCTCAGCCCTGTACATCAGATTGGTATCCGTCTGCAAAACGCCCTCCGCGCCGCCCGTGACAGGTCGCGCAGACCGCCGTTCCTCCGCTTTGCCGCGTCCGTCCGGTATCTGGAAAGGCTCGGTTGCTTCCGCCAGTACGGTATGGGACGCCGCCGTTATATTATTCCGTCCCTCCGTGCGCGCGGCGCGGGTGGATGCGACGGCGGTCCATTCTCCGTCCGCCTCTGCCGATTCCCATACCGTCTGCGCCCGTTCCTTCCGCCATGTCAGCGGCTCAGGCAGATCCATCTCTGTTATTGGCGCCGGCCGCAGGATGTCAGGCACGGCCTGCGGCGATTTCCCGCCGACCGCTTGTGGTACCGCCTGCGCCGGCCATTCTGCTGTGCGGTTGCTCGACGGTACGGCGGTATTCGCGCCGGCAGGCTTGCGCCCGACGGCTGACGACTCGGCCCGACGGTCTTTTCCGGCTTCCTGTCCAGCTGTCTGTTCGTCTAACGCGAAACGCGCTTCCCTCTGCTTTGCCGCCTGCTGTCCCGACCGGATATGCGGTTTTTCCGGATCTGCCGCAGCTTTCCGATAGAGCAGCGGCTCCGCAGGAAGCGCCGCCGCTTCTGTCGACGTGTCAGGCGTGTGCTGAGCTGCCCTTGCCCGCGGCGTACTGTCCTGTCCCGTGAAATCAGTTTCAGAAGTCGTCTGTGCTTCCCCTGTCTGCATTTCAGGGGGCTGGGCCTTCTCCGGTATCGCAATCTCTGCCGCCTGTTGCGCGACCCACGTCTCTGTTTCCGACTGGGGCGGCGCATCCCTTCCCTGTGATGGGTGCGCGTCGGGAACGGCCATGCTGTGCGGTTCATCCCCTCCGCGCGCAAAACGCCCGTCATCCGTTCCCCGCGAAAGCAGGGGACGTTCCCGTCCCTCTACGCGGTGCAGCAGCGCTTCCTGCGGCAGAGCCGCCTGCGGCGCTTCTGCGCCCGGCAGGGCCTTTTCGGCCGCGGTCAGGTCATGGGCTGCGTATCCTGCCAGCATTGTTTGCAGCGCCGCCACGTCGGATTGCCCTGTCTGGGCCGATCCCCTGTCCGTTTTGAGCGCTTTCCGGCCGGCATCCGGTTCGCCGCGAGCGGCGGTCCGGTTATCTGCATCTGCCGTCGGACCAGCCTGCGCCGGCCTTGCATCCTTTTCTCCAGAAAACACTTCGTATTTCCGTTGCCCCTGCGCTTCGGCGCGGTGCAGCAGCGCTTCCGGCGGCAGAGCCGCCGCGTCGGATTGCACTGCCTGAGCCGCGACCGTACCCGCTTTGAACGGCCTTGCGTCCGACAGAATATCCGCGCCGTCTGCCGCGCGGTGCAGACCCGCGTTTTGCGGCGATGCTGCAGCGGATTGTTCCGTCTGGGCCGCTGCCGTATCCGTTTGACGTGCCACGCGGGCGGTATCCACAGCGGCATCCGGCTTACCGGATTCCGCAGCTACCCGGCTTTCCTTATGTACCACGCCCGTCCGCGCCGGTTTGCTGTCCATTTTTTCGGACAACGCCGTATGCCCCCGCTCTTCTGTGCCGCCGCCCGCACCGTTTTCTTCCCGCTGCACCGACCGCCGCACGGCCTGTTCGACCGCGCGGTCCAGCCGCTGCACCATCCGGCGCACAGCGCCGCCCGTCTCCTGCGCGGCGGCATGCGGATGGGTCAGCGTCTGCTCTTGTGCAAGCACGCCGCTCGGGATCGCTTCGGCTTCCGCCTGCTCCAGCGCGCGCTGTCTACGTAAGCGGAGTTGGTCCGGCAGCAGGATGCTCCCGCCGAGGGGCTGTCCTTTCTCCGCGCCCCTTACCCCTTTGGAGGCGGTAAAGCCCGGATGCTCTGCCTGCCAGCGGGGCGACCAACCTTCCCCTGCTGGGGCGGCTGTACTCCACGAAACCGGCGTGAGCGGGGTAATCGCCCATCCGGTCTGTCCGTACGCTGCGGTCTGCCGCGCGCGGCCCGCCCCTGCACGGCGCGCCTGCCGCACTGCGGCGGCGGCCTGCATGCCGATGGGCGCGCGGAACGGCTTTCCGGCGGCGGCCGTGCGGCCCGCCTGCGGCGTATCTGTCAATTTACCCTCCGGTCGCGCGGCCTGCCGCGCGTTTTCCGCAGCCGCAACCGCCTGAACGGCAACAGCCAGCGACCTCTCCCGCGTGGACAGGAGGGTATCCGCCGCGTGCGTCTGTGCGGCTCCTGCCGCCCTGTGCCGTGCCGCGTGCGTTTCCTCCCGCGGCAGCTCAAGCCGCACGTTTACATGCGCCTGCGCGGGCGCGGCCTCGCTGACGCGACGCTCGAGCAGGTAGACCCGTTCCAAAATACGCGCCACCGCCTGCGCCTGCCGTTTATCCGCCTGCCGCCGCTCCTTCTTGAGCGTTTCCAGCACAATCTTGAGGTCTACGTCCAGATGCAGCTCCCGCTCCGGCGCATGGGCGAGGACAGACTCGCCCTCCTCCAGCAGCGCGAGCGGCTCCTCGCGGTACAGTCCGGTCTGCCAGGCGCTGCGGGTGCGGATCTCGTCACCGAACGCAAGCGACAACAGCCCAAATAGAGACAGGCCCAGCCTGTCCCTTTTCGCTACCGCCATATCCGTTTTTATTACGGCAATTGAATCCATCAGCAGCACCCATTGTATATCAGTTCAATCCGGCTGACCGCCAGCGCGGCCTGGTTGCTGTCCAGCGACGGCCCCACATACTTCTGCAGGTACGCGCCCACGATCGACCAGGTGCGCTGGGGCGTACCGAAGCTGTCCTTGAGGATGACCGTCCCCGCCAGCGGGATGGACACGCCCAGGTTGCACATGTTCATCAGCAGCGAGACCGAGTCCACGCTGGTCACCGTACCCTGCTCGAGTACGAGCACCTGCGGCTTGTTCTGCTTGAAAAAGAACCGCGGGTAATTCAGCCCGCCTTCGTTGAAAATCTCATACTCGACCTCCATATCCAGGCCGGATACCGAGGTGAACTTCCCTTCCAGCACAGCGCCTGTACCAATCAGCATCACCTCAAAATAAGCGCCCGACAAATACGCCATGCCGCAGTACACCTCCTTGCTGGGCGGTTTGGTCATATCATCCCGACTGGGGTGGCTCGTGCGTGATGCGCTCCATGCCGGTGATGGCAAAGGTAAGGCTTTCCGAAAGCACCTCGCTGCGCCCGCCGTCCATCGGCGTCAGCTCGTAGCCGATGGGCAGCGCGTCCCTGAGCGACCAGGTCACGCCGCGGTTGCCCTTGTCGTCCAGCGCCACGATGTTGAGCGTGCGCCGCAGCCCCGCGCCCTTCGGCCCTGCCTCCGGCCCTGCGGCCGCGGAGAAAAGCCAGTCCAGAAAGTCGTTATCCCCCACCACGCCCTTGGTCAGCGTGACCGGCTCAAAGCGCGTCAGCACAGGGATATAGTCCTGCACGCCACGGTTGTCGTTACCCGAGCGCGCCTGCACGGTGTCAACCGTCATTTTCACGCCGGAAAAATGCGTGAACGCCGCCACGGCCACGCCGCCGCTCTCCACCTCCACCAGGAAGCGGAAAGCCTTAAAGGGTTCTTGATAGGTGACGCCCATCTTGCTTTCCCTCCCTGCTTTCAGCGGAATTCAAAGGTATTCTGCTCGGTATTACTGAGCTTTTTGTTCACAGCCGAGACCTCCCTGCACCACCGGCGGCGTTCCAGATGGTTCAGGCGCATGACCTCGTCTCGGGACCAGTGCAGGTAGTACGACAGGAACGTCATCTCCTGATATATGCGCTCCTGCGGGTACAGCACCAGTCCTAGCTCAACAAAAAATCCAGCGGCACCTCAACCGCTTGGTTGCAGTGCGGGCAGGTCACCTTGTAAACCGGCAGCTCGGACATATTGATGCGCTGGTACAGATCCTGCAGATAGGCGAGATCCATGGTGAACAGGTTCTCGATCACCCGCGTGTTGATGCTGCTGAGCGTACCCAGCCGCGTGATGACGCGCGAGAGCAGGATGATGGTTAGGTAGCCGGAATTCTGCTGCACGCGTGGGTCGCGCAGGGGCAGGATCTCGTCCGCCGCAGTCGCCAGGCGCATGGTGCCGCGCCGGTGTACGTCGCCGTTCTGGTCCACATAGCCGCGCGGCAGTTCAAACTCAAATTCAGTCTCCATGTAGCTTCTCCTTTCGCTTCAAAGGGGTCGGAAGTGCACGGGCGCTTGACGGGAAGCGGCCTCCCGTGCGCTTCCGGCCGCCCCGGCGGAAAGCCGGGGCGCAGGCCGAAAACAGAGCGCTGCTATCAGATCGTGGAGGGCTCGCCCGCTACGCCGCCCGGCGTGTGCTCGAGGCCCTCATGGCACAACTCGAGCGACTGGATGGCGACCTCGCCGCCCATGCCGTTCAGGTCGGGCACGGTGTAGCCCACCGGCCACGCGTTGATCAGGTTCCAGGACGGGCCGGGGTTGCCCGCGTCGTCGATCAGGGTGATAGTCACGTTGTGGCGTATCATGCCGGTCGGGGGCGCGGTGTTGGTCGGCGCGACCGCGTATACCCAGTCGAGGAAGTCGGAATCATCGGACACGCCCCAGCGCAGGGTGACGTTGCCGAACTTGGTCAGGCCCGCGAGCTTGCGCGGGGTGTTGCGCAGGTCGTCGCCCTCGCGGTATTCGACCGCATCGACCGAGGAACTCATGCCCGAAACCTCGGAAAAGCCCGCGCGGCTGATGCCGTCGATCTCGACCTGGTATCGGAATACTCTATATGGATAGTTGATTGCCATTTATGTTCGTCCTTTCTGCCAACAGTGGGCTTTATTTATTCGCCGGTCGCGGTCTTCTGCGTGATGCGGAAGATCACGAATTCAGCGGGCTTGACCGGCGCGATACCGATCTGGCAGATCAGGCGGCCGTTGTCGATATCATCCTGCGTCATGGTTGTCGGGCCGCACTCCACGAAGAACGCCTGCTCCGGACTGGAGCCGGCCAGCGCGCCGTCGCGCCAGCAGGTCGCAAGGAAGGTCTCGATCGTGCGGGTCACGCGGCTCCACAGCGTTTCGCTGTTGGGCTCGAATACCACCCAGTTGGTGTTCGCCTTGATCGACTCCTCGATGAAGATGAACAGGCGGCGCACGTTGAGGTACTTCCACAGCCCGTTCGAGCTGATCGTGCGCGCCCCCCATACACGGATGCCCTGGCCGGGCAGCGCGCGGATCAGGTTGACACCGATCGGATTGAGGATATCCTGCTCACCCACGTTGTAATTGCAGGACAGGCCAGTGCAGCCGCGGACGACCTCGTTCGCAGGGGCCTTATGCACGCCGCGGCTGTTGTCGCTGCGGGCGTAGACGCCTGCCATCGCGCCGGAGGGCGGGAAGTAATCCGCGCGTTTGGCGCCCGCGTCAAACATCTGCAGCCATGGATGGTACATCGCTGCGTAGGTCGAGTCGTACATATCGCGGAAGGTAGCCACGTCGTTCGTCTTTTTCAGGTCCATCGGCACGTCGAGGATGGCAAAGCAGCTCTTGCGGTTCTCGCAGAAGCTGATCAGCGCCGCCTGTACCTCGGGCGCGGTCACGCCGGGGATCGCCAGCACGGATACCACGCCGTTCTCCTGGAACGCCTGCAGGCCGGTGCGGCGGCCCGGGCCGTCGTCCGCACCGATGTACGCGTCCGGTGTGACGCTCTGTACCGATCCGTCGCTGCCGCCCTGTAGGGTCAGCACCATTTCGTCCCCCGCGCCGCCGCATAGCTCATACGGCGTGATGCCGGCCGCCTTGGCTGGCGCTGCGGACGCTTCCTTTTTCTCCTTGCCCTCTTCCTTGGCCGCCGGCGCGGGCGCCGCCGCCTTGACCGGCACGACCTCCACGCGGATCAGGTCGCTCTTGGCGGTCTTGACCGGCGCATAGTTAAGCGCCTCGGGCTTGAGGGACAGGTTTTCAAAGACCTCCACCGTATCGTCCAGGCGGGCGGTGATGGTGATTTCGCAGGTACGGATGTACTTGTCCGTGCCGACCTTGGTATCCGCCACGGCCAGCGCACAGGGCGCGTCCAGGGTGACGACCCTGTCGAGCACGCTCTTGATGGTCGCGTAGGCGGCGGTCTTGCCGTCGAACAGTTCGACCACGTCTCCGGTATTGAACCCGTCCGCGTTCTTGAGCGTCAGGTCCGCGCCGCTCGCCGCGAGCACCTGGGTCTTGGCCTTGCTGGAGGCCGCGACAGTCACGCGCATCTTTTCCGCCCAGGCGCCCGGGTTAGCCGCAGTGATGCGCAGCGCGCCGGTCGTCAGGGCAGCAGCTTTTGCGTCGCCCGGCACGGCGCGCATGATGTAGGCGCGCGCGCCGCCGTTCATGAAGAACTGCTCGACCGCATAAGGCAGATAGCGTGCGTCGCCATAGCCCGCCTTGCTCAGATAGCCGCCGTATATGCGCGTGTAGTCGGCAAAGCTGGTAACCAGCTGCGGCTGGCCGATCGTAGGGCCGCGCTCCGCCAGGCCGACAAAACCCGCCGTGCTGGTGCTGACGCCCTGCATCGGGGTCGCACCCGAGTCATACTCCTCCACATACACACCTGGGGATAAATATTCTGCCATGTTTTTGCTTCACGCCATTGTAGTTGGCTGGGGGCCGGTCGTGAAGCTCCCCTCCTTTCTAAATTGTACTGGGTCTGCTTCTATTATTTTCGCGGACGTTTGAGAAATAAACCAGGCCTCGGGTCGCCCGGTTTATTTCTCAAACCCGATCCCGCACAAAAAACGGTCAGCCGCGGCAGGCGTTCTGGAACGCGCCCCAATAGCGCGCCATCACCGCCGCGCTGTATTCGAGCGCCTCTGCCAGCCGCTCGCGCGCGCTGTAAGGGTCGCCCAAGTCGGCGCGGATGCGGAAAACCGGTGTTTCACCCTGCAGGAACATCGCGCCGCGCGTCAGCGCGCCGTTCGCTTCGCCACAGGCTTCGAGCGCCGCCGCCCATTCGCGCGCGGCCATAGGATAACGGCTGTAGATCAACACCTCGCCCCGCCTGCACCGGCAGGCAAGCTCCCACACCATCACGCCCTCGCGAAAACGGAAGCGCGTCCATACGCCGCTCTGCTCCCACGGCACGCCGCTGTCGCGCAGCAGCGCTTCCAGCAGCCTGCGGCATTCATCCTCCTGCAAAGGAGACACCTCCCTGTCCGGCCAGCCCGTCGGGCGCGGCCGGTGCGGCCTGCACCGCGGGCAGCGCCGCCCAGTCGGGTGGAGCGGACGCCGCGGCGGACGCCGTTTTGATATCCTTGGGCGCTGTCCGCACCGCGTCGGGCGGCGGTAGCGCCGTGACCGGCTCGATCCGTCTGTCCTGTCCCGCCAGCAGGGCGAGCAGAGCGCTGTTGCCCATCTGTGCGGAGAGCGCCAGCACCATCGCGGCGGGCAGGCGCGTCAGCGGCACGCCTGCCTGCACGGCCTCCAGCGCGATTCGCAGAGTCTGCTGTTCGCTTTGCGCCGCGCGGCGGCGCTGCTTGTCCTCCCGCACCTGCTGGGAATGGTGCGCCGACGTTCTGGCGGCGTTCTGTTCATTCTGCTGCATGGCCGTCCTCCCCGTCCTGCGGTGGCCTGGGCGCGCTGCCGTTCGGCTGATCCGGTGGCTCGGGCGGCGTTTCGGCCTGTTCGACCGCCTGTACCAACTCGTCGGTAAAGCTGGGGGCTTCAAATAAGGTAAGGGCTTCGGTCGCGCGGTCCGCGATCAGCCGCAGCTTGTTGATAAATTCGTTGCGCATCTGTGCTTTTTTGCCGATCATCGCCTGCACGCGCACATAGGCGTTTTGCAATAACTGCCGCTCCCCGTCGTCGCCGCTCTCGCGCAGGCGGGCGCTGTACTGCCCTGCCAGCGCGCGTTCGCGGCTGTCGTCCAGGAACGGGTACATCCTGCGCAGCGCCTGTGCGCCGCCGCCCGCGCCCATATCGCTTTTTCCGGCCGCGAGGTCGGCCATGGATTCCACCATCTGCCGTGCGTCCGCGAGCGTATCGACCACCAAGCCGACCGCGCTGTCCGCAAAGCCGCGGTTGAACACCACGCTGTCCGGCCCGTGTCCGGGGATGACGCGCTGCTGCGAGCCGCCCTCGAACAGGCGGCGCTGCTGCTCCCTGACCGGCTGGGACTGCCCGACCGTACGCTTCAGGCAGGAAACCAGCATCATCTTGCCCGTCCCCGCCATCACCGCGCCGGCCAGCGTGCCGCGCTGGAACGCCGTTTCGGAAAAACGTCGCACCATGTCCTGGTTATCCGACCAGCGCATCTGATACAGGTCTTTAGCGTTGGTCGGGTTGGGCTTCTGCGCGTCCCGCACTGGTCCGGTTTGCTGTTCCGCCCACTGCGGCGGCTGCGCGGCCTGCTCCGTGCGGGTAAAACCGCCGGCGCTCTCCCCAGCCAGCGCCGCCGCGTGGCGGCGGCCAATCTCGTCAAAGGTCTGCCGGAAGTCTTCGGTAATATGGTACAGCGGGTCGCGGTGGGAGAAAAACTCGCTGCCCGCCGCCCAGGCGAGCTGGCGGCGCGTGTCTTTCTCCGTAACCGGCGGCACGGCCGCCTGCGCCTGCCTGCGTTTTACCCAAGCGTGCTGCAAGACCAGCCCTCCCCGTACTTTTCCTCAAAACCGTTCCAGCGCCAGGCGCATGCTGCGCGCCACGTGGCGGAACTCCACCGGCCGCAGGATAAAATCCGCAAAATGCAGGTGCAGCCCCTGTATGGCATACTGCGTGGTATCGTCCATCAGGATGATACGGCAGGCGCGGTCGCGTTCCTGCAGCGCGCGGGCGGCCAAAAAGCCCGTACTGCTGCCGAAACCGATATAGGCGATCTGTATTGCCCCAGGCGCCTGTCGGGACAGCTCCTGCGGCGTGCTGATGCACACCACGGCCGCTGGCAGGCTGCGCAGCCTGCAATACTGTTCGATCCATTCGCACAGCCGGGCCTGTTCCTCCGCCTGTGCGGTGCATACCGCCAGCTTCATTGATGCACGCCCCCACCAGTTGTCGTCTGATATCCTGACCTGTTTTGCGCAGGCTCCCGCCTCCGCTGTTTTGATTGTACCTGAAAAGAAATCCGGTTTTAAGCGATTGCGCACAAACGGCCCGAAAGTGTAACAACATGCAAACCGCCCGTAGATTCCGCTATGCTATAATGACAATAGCATGATACGCCGTTCGGCACGTTTCGACCGTTCCCGCACCGTGCCATGCCACGCGGCGGGAGTACCGCCGCATGAGACCCCATCGACCGAGAAAAGGGTGACGTTTATGCAAACCTATCAGAAGAAAGCCAAGCCTTCCGCTTGCACCGTGCCGCGCAGCCGCCCCGCGGCCGCCCACGCGCCGCAGCAGCCCCCCCTGCGCGGGATGAGCGACCTGTTTCCGGTCGAGCATGCCGGACGGCCGGTTGACCTGCCCGCGGCGATCCAGTCCAAAATGGAGAGCGCTTTCGGCGCGGACCTGTCCGGCGTCAAGCTGTATGAGAGCCAGGCGGTCGCGGATGCGGGTGCGGACGCGCTGGCGCAGGGCAGCCACATCGCCTTTGCGCCCGGCCAGCTCGACCTGGTTTCCATGCGCGGGCAGGCGCTGCTCGGACATGAGCTGAGCCACGTTGTCAGCCAGGCGCGTGGCGAGGTGCGCGGCTCCGGCCTGCTGGAAAACCATGCGCTCGAAGCCCGCGCCGACCGCGAGGGCATGATGGCGGCCATGGGCCAGAGCATCTATCCTGGCGCCACAGCAAGCCCCGGTGCGTCAGCCGCAGTCGCTGCGGCAGGGGCCACAGGACCAGTGCAGGCGCGGCGCAGGCGCAAACGGCAGGATCCTGTCGTTTACGGCCCTGAAAACCGCCCCTCCGCGACCGACCGCCGGCTGGGCGCAAACGACATCGAGGGGGACTCTCTGGGTGGCAACGCGCTGGATGCCGGTCTCGCGGCGACTGACCAATTCAACGAATTCAGCTCGACCGTGGAAACCCTTGCCTCCCAGCGGGATAACGGCAGCTATGTGCTTGGCAGGTTCGGTGCAAAAGCGGGTGCTGTCAATGACAGCGATTTTATGGGGCATGCCGCAGCGATCGGCAGTATAATCGGCACGACGAAAAACACGGTCGATACGGCCAAGGATATCAAGGATACCATCACCGACCAGAATGCAGGGACAGCAGAAAAAGCAGCGTCGCTTACCAGCAGCGTCGCCTCCTGGGGTTCGGACGCGCTCGGCACAGCCAAAAACCTGACCGGTCAGATCATCCAGAACGAGGCGGTAAAAGAGGCCGTCGGCAGCCAGCTCGAAGCGCACGGCAGCTACTTCCAGATGATCGCCGGCACGGCGAATGCGGCAAAGGCCACAATCCACGGCCACGAGGCCACCGGCGACCGCCTGGCCGCCGAGCGGGCGGGCCGCATACTCGCCTCGGATTCCTCGCAGCGCGCCGCTTCCGGCGACGCGGAAAAGATCAAAAACGATAAGCTGCTGCGCAGCATGGCGACCAACGCCCGCAACGCCGCCAAGGTCCGCAAGGCGGAAAGCGTGCAAGAGGGCGTGAACGCCGGCATGGACATCGTCAACGGCGGGCTCGGCCTGATTCCCGGCGTCGGCAATCTTGCTGCGATGGGTGGCTCTGCCGTGAAGACGGTTGTCAACACTGGGATGGAGGCCCATGTGGATCAAAAGCGTAAGGAAGCACGCGAAAAGAACCTGGATAACCTGTCGCTGCGCGCATCGCTGGAGAAAAAGCTCGGCATGCGCGACGACCTGCCGGAAAAGAAAAAGAACGAGATCCGCCACCGCGCCAAGCATATCGCCAACCAGATCACCTCGGGAGAGCGCGGTGCGACGACCAACAAGGTTGCAGGCATGCACAAAACGCAAAATGATGTGACGGCCCTTAACCAGCTATCCTCCCAAGATAACGAGGAAGGTCAGCGCGCCCGCAAAATCGTTAACGTCATGGGGATCGGCACCAATTCCAAGGGCGAGATGCTCGATACCGATGCGGCTTCCGCACAGGTCAACGCGGACTTTGCGCGGGGCGGCTCCGTGGAGGAGCAGATCGGCGCGGCCGACGCACACCAGTTTGAAAAGGAACATACCGTTCAGGCTGAACTCAAGCGGCAACAGGCATCCGCCGAGGCAAAAAAGCAGAAAAAGGCGGCTAAACTGGCAAAAAAGGAGCAGAAAAAAGCCGCACTCGAACACTTTAACAGTCTGTCTGAGGAGAACCGGCAGAACATCCGCGCGGCCAACAAGCGCCGCAAGGAGGAGAAAAAGAATCTGATTAAGGACAAGGGCATCAAGTGGTATGACTTTCAAAAGAAAAAAGAAGCCCGGCTGGAATACGACATCGCGCACCGCGTAGGCGATGAATACGGCGGACACGACACCTCCGAAAAGGAAGCCCAGCTCAATGAGCTGCGCGAGCAGCGCGCAGCCAGGCAGGCCGGCAAGGAAAATAAAAAACAGTTAAAAGCCGCCCGCAAGGAAGCCCGCAAGGAGGATAAGGCTTACCAGAGCCAACGCGACGAACAGCGCAAGCTGGCCGGCATCAAGTGGTACGAGTTCAAAAAGAAAAAGGAATTCAACAATGAATACGACTACGCCACGGGTACCAAGGAGCGTCCGGACGCCAATGCGCCTGAGGGCAGTGCAACCGCGAATGCCAATAAGCCCTGGTACAAGCGTGCAGGCGATCACATAAAGAACAAATGGTATTCCATGCGCCGTAAGCATCAGCGCGCCCGCGACAGCTTTGTCAATGAAGAGGAGGACTTCAAGCAACTCAGCGGCTGGCGCAAGGCAAAGCTGATTGTGCAAAACCCGCTAGCCTTTCTGAAATCCAAAACTCAAAAGGGCCGCGCGGCAACCGCCAAACGCAACGCCGAGGCCGCGGCGGACAGTCAGATGCTGGAGCAGCTCATGAATAACCCTGATTCTGTCGGTGAGGACGGCTCGGTTTCGCTGCCGCACAATTCCAATGTATCTGCGGACGCGCTGCAAGCCGCCAAGGCCAACCTGAAGCCAGTGGACGCCTCCCAGCTCTCCACCAGCAACAAGCGCCGCCGCATCACCAGCGGAACGCACGCGATCGATGAGATCCGGCAGGCGCGGGAGCAGGCTGAAAGCAGCGCCGCCCCTGAACAGGCGCCGCCGGAGGCGGCTCCCTCCGACGCATCCGAGCAGTATGACCCGCATATGATGTCTGTTTCCGCTAAGGTGAAGCGGTACAACACACCGGACGGCGTGAAAGCGCCGGTCCGCGAGGAGGAACTTGCGCCCTGGTACCGCAAAAAGGCCAAAAAATAAGCAGGCGGGGCGCTTATCCCGTGATACCGCGCCCTCCTGCGTGCAAACCATGCTATAATAGCACCACCCTCATACCGAAAGGACCTGACTTATGGAACGATCCAAACAGATCATGGATGCGCTCGAAGCGCTGCTGCGCGAGCAGGGCTTTGATGTCCAGCCGGACGGCCGTCTGGACGAACATCCCGGTGTCAACATGCTGATCCCATTGCAGGAGGACGGCACCGAACTGGTATTTGCCGAGCTGCACTTCATCACAGGCCCGCAGGGCTTTGATGTGATTCAGCTCTACACCACGCTGGTGGGCGAGCTGCAGCCGCAGGCCGCGGCCGAGACCGCCAAAGCCATCGCCGTGTGGAATCAGGATCTTCTGCTCGGCGCTTTCGCTTTGCGGGATGACAGACAGCTCTACCACCGCTACTGCCTGACCGTGCCGCGTTCGCTCGCCCCCGGGCAGGCGGCGGCGCTGGCGCTGGACGCGTTTTCGTTCATCCTTGGCCAGATCGCCGAGTACCACGGGGACGCGCTGCTGCTCGCCTCCGGCACCACCTTTGAAGCGCTATGCGCGATGGACTGACCGCGCGCACGCAGGCATGAAAAAGGGAACGGCCCTGCCGGACCGTTCCCCCTCTATCTTTCCCATTCAGAACATACCGGCCGCGCCGCCGTTTTTCCAGTTGCGCAGGAACAGCCAGTCCATGAATTTCCGGCGCGTCGCCGCCGCGTCCGAGGAGCCGATCGGCACCAGGTCGCCGTTATCCATCACAAAATCTCGTTTTTCCATGCGCAAGATGTGTCGCTGGTTGACCAGAAAGCTCCTGTGGCAGCGCAGAAAGTTTTCGCTTGCGATCTCCTCCTCCAACGCGTTCATGCCGCGCGGGGTCTGGACTACGCGCCCGGCGGTGTGGATAAACGCGGTGTGCCGCCTGATCTCTATGTATAAAATATCCCGCAGCAAAATTTCTATTTCGTCCCATTCCGAGCGCACGTTGATCGTACGGAAATATTCCCGCTTTTCCTGTAGGCACCAGTCCAGCGCCGCGTCCAGATCCCGCTGGGCCACCGGCTTGACCAGATAGTCCGAAGCCTGCAGCTCATAGCTGGCGATACCGTGCTCCACGCTGGTGGTGACGAACAGCAGGGCGCATTCGCTGTCCTGCGCGCGCAGACGGCGGGCGGCCTCCATCCCGTCCGGACCATCCATATAAATATCCATCAGGATGATGTCCCACCGGCCCGGCCGGAACAGGTCGAGGAATGCCGCGCCGCTTTCCAACAACTCGATCTCCCACGCTACGCCCTTGCGGCGGCCGTAGTTTTTCAGCAGACGCGCCATCTGCAGGCGCTCTTCTTCCAAGTCGTCGCATATGGCGACCGATATCCGCATGTTATCCCTCCTCCGCGCCGCGCGCCCGCCGGTAAACGGCCAGCGCCTCCTGCACCTGCCGGAGCCTGCCGCGCGCGACCGATATCACCTTGTCGTTGTACATGATAAGCTCCCCGCCGGACACCCGTCGGACCGCCCCCAGATGCACCACAAAGCTTTTCTGCACCCGCAGGAAGGGCGGCTGTGGCAGCGACTCCTCCAGCGCGGACAGCGCGCAGTTCACCTGTAGCGCTCCGCCGGCACGGTAGAGGACGCTGCTGCGTCCGGCCGCCTCGGCATAGAACAACTGATACAGCGGGATATGCACGCGCCTGTGCTGCGCGGGAAGGTCGAGCCAGCCCAGCCCTTTCTGCCAAAAGCTGAAGCAGCGTTCCATCGCGGCGTCCAGTCCGCTGTAGGTAACCGGCTTAGGCACAAGCGCGTTCGGATGGCACTGGTATACGTCGATCGCCGTGCGGTCGTCCTCAGCCAGCAACACCAAGCCGCAGTCCGGATACGCCGCGCGCACCGCCTGCAGGCAGGCAATATCCTGCCGGGCAAGCCCTGCGCTGTCCACCAGGAGCAGCGCGCACCCGTCCGCATCCAGGGCGGCGGGCGACCCGCTTTCCATCGCGAGCTGCAACTCGACGCAGATTTCCTCCGCCCAGGCGCGCAGGAACGCGCTGACCCTTTGGGCGGTCTTCTCTTCATTCGTATAAACGGCAAATCGTACCATTTTCCCCATGCCGCATTCAACCCCGCTGTTTTTGGTTTTCCCCCTGTTGGGTTTATCTTACCACAGTTTGCACGCGAAGTGGCGATTTCTGTCGTGAACAGGAATTTTTTCTTGTTCCGCGCCCGCACGGCATGCCCAAGGAGAAACGCACATGAATTTTTTAGCGATCGACGACGAACCCCTGTGTCTGGACGACCTCCGTCTCACTTTGGCGGAAGCCGCACCCGACTGCTGCTGCGCCTGCTTTTCTTCCCCTGCACAGGCGCTGGCGTATGCCCAAACCCATCCGATCGACGCCGCTTTTCTGGATATTGAGATGAGCGATGTGAGCGGGCTGGCGCTGGCCAAGCAGCTCAAGGACCTGCAGCCTGACCTGCACATCATTTTCGTGACCGGCTATGACAAATATGCGGTATCCGCCTTTGCCCTGCACGCCAGCGGCTATCTGCTCAAGCCGGTGGATACAGACGAGCTGAAGCGGGAGCTGACCTTTTTATACGGCGATATCCCCGCCCCGCATGCCATACGGGTGCAGACCTTCGGCGGGTTTGAGGTATGGGTGAACGGCGCCCCCCTCGCATTCAGCCGCGCCAAGGCCAAGGAACTGTTCGCCTGCCTGATCGACCGCCGCGGCGCGGGGCTGACCACACGGGAGGCGTGCAGCCTGCTGTGGGAGGACGGCGTTTACAATATCGCGCGCAAAAACTATTTCCAGACCATTGTACACGACCTGCGCAGCACGCTCAGGCAGGCCGGCATCGAGCATATCCTGGTCAAAAGCCACAACAGCATCTCTGTCCGCGCCGACGAGATCGACTGCGACAGCTACCGCTTTCTCGATGGGGAGCCGCAGGCGGTCAACAGCTACCGCCACAACTATCTGCCGAGCTATAGCTGGGCGGAATTTTCCGTAGGCAAAATGGAAGGCCTGTGATTGGCCCGTTGTCCTTTTGTTGTCCTTATCGGAGTATACTGTAAATTGACAAAGGAGGTAAACGCCATGGATATCCCCGCCGCGGTCCGCGGCTCGCCCGTTCCGTTGTGCATGCATGCCGACTCGCCTGTCCGGCAGCGCGGTGGGCGGCCATCCCCGCGGAAAGCAGCCCGCACCATCACGCTGCGCAGCTGCGGTGAAGCGCAGGTGCTTCCTGTCGAACAGATCGTGTACGCGGAGGTGTTCGACCACGAGCTGCATATCCATACCGCAGACGGCAGCACCTATTGCGGCAGGGGACATCTTTCCGCGCTGGAGCAGCGGCTTTCCAGCTGCGATTTTCTGCGCTGCCACCGGAGCTATCTGGTACACCTGCCCTATGTCGCCGGACTGCGCCGGTACCGGATCACCCTGTCCGGCGGCGCAGCGCTCCCCGTAAGCAAGCAAAATTACCTGCTGATCCAACGGGCGCTTGCCGCCTACCGGCTGCGGGCAGGCCGCCCCCATCCCTGACAGATACCATTTGGAAAAGGAGTTATATCATTATGAACATCAGCAAAAGCACCGAAAACGGCCAGACCGTCCTCAAGCTGAATGGGCGCCTGGACACCACCACCGCTCCGGATTTCCAGGATACCCTGCTCGGTGAGATCAAGACCGGCAAGAGCATCCTGCTGGACTTTTCCGAGCTGGCCTACGTCAGCAGCGCTGGGCTGCGCTCCCTGCTCACCGGACAGAAGGCGGTCGCCGCGGGCGGCCAGACGATGACCCTGCGCCATGTTTCGGACGAGATCATGGAGGTGTTCGATATGACCGGCTTTTCCGATATCCTGACAATTGAATCCGCCTGACAGCACGCATGCTGTCGGGCTTACTGGCGGCTGTCTGCATCTACGGACAGCCGTTCCGCTATCCGAGTATCGAAAGATTGGAGATTTGGCATCTATGGACATCCACCACAACCGCATCCCATTGACCCGACCGCAGCATCAGATCTGGCTTGCAAGCGAAAGCTGTCCGGACAAGGCGCTGTATACCGAATCCGTACTGCTGACCTTTGACAACGCTCCCGCCCCCGCGCAGCTTGACCGCGCGCTCAACCGCCTGGTGCAGACGACCGAAACCCTCCGCCTCCGCGTGACGCGCGGCAAGGACGGGCCGCTACAGTACGACGCGGGCTACACGCCTTTCGCCTGCCGCGTGATCCCACTTTCCGGCGAGGAGGAGCTTACCGCCGTATTCAATGAGCAGTCGCGCTACTGCTTTGACCTGTACGACAGCGCGCTGTTCAACGCGGTCATCTACACCCTGCCCGGCAAAACCGCGCTGCTGCTGCGCGTACACCATATTGTGGCGGACAGTTACGCCATGGCGGCTGTGTACAGCCGCCTGCTGGCGATTTGCGCTGGCGAGGATCCCCAGCCGTTCGTCTCCTTCCTGTCCCGCGCGGCGGCGGCCGGCGCGGATGTGGAAGAGGAGCGCCTGGCAGACCGCGGCTTCTGGCAGGATTACCTCAGCGGAGCCGAGACCGGCCGACTGCCCCATCCCACGCCCGACCAGTCCGGCCACCGGCTCGTGTGGTCGTCGCACACGGTCGGGAAGGAACGCTCCGACCGGTTGCGCGCCTTTGCCGCGCAGCAGAACGTCACGCCATACTGCGTATTTTTCGCCGCGTATGCGGTCTATCTGTCGCGCATGCTGGGTACGGAGGATGTCGTCATCATCACCCCCCGCCTCAACCGCGGCACGGATGAAGACCGTAATGCCGCGGGCATGTACACGCTCGCGGTTCCAGTGCGCCTGCATATCGCGCCGGATGCCAGCTTTGCCGCGCTGTGTCAGGAGGTGCAGGCGCAGAACCGGCTGGCGGCGGCGCACAAGGGCTACGGCCTGTCCGAAATCATGGGCGACTTGTCCCGCACGGGCATGGCGGGCGCGCTGTCGCACTTTACTCTATCCTACCAAAACTTTACCCTGCCGCTGCACGGGCTTCCCGTGCGGTGCGCGATGCACTTCGGCGGCGCTATGACCAACCTGCTCACCCTGCACGTCCTTGACTGGAGCGGCATGGGCGATTACCAATTCCGGCTCGACTACCGCGCCTCTTATTACACACCGCATGAGATCACACAGATCGCGCAAATGCTGCGCGCCATTCTCGATCAAGGCATGGGGGACTGCACCCTGCCCTGCCGCTCCATCGAGCTGCTGACCGACGAGGACAAATTCTGCCAGCGCGCGCTGCTCTCCGGTCCAGTGCTGCCGGTTGACCCGAACGATACCATCATCACCCGCTTCCGCGCGCAGGCGGCGCTTCATCCGGACCGGCGCGCCCTGTCCGGCAAAGGCCCCAGCTACACCTTCCGCGAGCTGGACGAGGCCTCTGACCGTGTCGCGCGCAACCTGATCGCCGCCGGTGTGCAGCCGCAGTCCTATGTGGCGTTCCTGCTGCCGCGCACCACTGCGCTGCCCGTGATGCTGCTGGGTATTCTCAAGGCGGGCGCGGCCTATGTGCCGATCGACTGCTCCTATCCCGAAGAACGCATCCGCTTTATCCTGTCGGACAGTAAGGCCGGCCTGCTGGTCACGGAGGCGGACATCACGGGCGCCGGCTGTCCGGTTATTGCGCCCAGCCCGCTGTTTGACCCGCCGCAGCAGCCGGACGCACCGCTGCCCGCGGTCGGCCAAGACTGGCTGTGCTATATCATCTATACCTCGGGTACGACCGGCAAGCCCAAGGGCGTCATGATCGAGCACCGCGGCATCGTCAACTTCATGCAGCCGGACAACAATGAATTCAACCGCGATATCTGCGCGAACGGCAAAGGCATCGTGGCGGTCGGCTCGGTCTGCTTTGATATTTCCATGTTCGAGCTGTTCTCCACCCTGCTCAACGGCATACCCGTCGTATTCGCGGACGAGGAGGGGATGAACAATCCGGATGCGCTCGCGCAGTACATAACGGAGAACGGCGCCAACATTCTGCACTGCACGCCCTCCCGCCTGCTCGCCTATCTGGAGGAGCCCTCGTTCCGCGAGGCCATGCGCAGCGTGGATATCGTGCTCGCGGCCGGCGAGGCCTTTACCCAGCCCCTGCTGGACGCGCTGCACAGGGCCACCCCCGCGCGCCTGTATAACGGCTACGGCCCGACCGAAATCACCATCGGCGCGACGGTCGGCCGCATTCGGGAGCGTATCACCATCGGCTCGACCATCGCCGGGGCGCGCATCTACCTGCTGGATAAGGACCGCCGCATCGTACCGCCCGGCGCAACCGGCGAGATCGCCGTGGCGGGCTACGGCGTGGCGCGCGGCTATCTCGGCCGTCCCGACCTGACCGCGGAACGCTTCATCGAGCTGCGCGACGGTCCGATCAACGATCGGGTATACCTCACCGGCGACTATGGCTATGCCCTGCCCAACGGCAGCCTCGCCTACTGCGGCCGCAACGACGAACAGGTCAAGCTGCGCGGGCTGCGCATCGAGCTGAAGGAGGTCGAGCGCTGCATCGAGTCCTTCCCCTACATCCGCCAGTGCGCCGCGCTCGTCCGCACGATCGACGGGCGGGAGCACCTCTGCTGCTTCTACTCCGCCGCCGAACCCTGCGATGTGGACGAGCTGAAGCAATACGCCGGCGGCTTCCTGACACGCTACATGGTACCCGACCTGTTCGTGTATCTGCCCGATCTGCCGCATACCTCAAACGGCAAGATCGACAAGCGTGCGCTGGCCAATCAGGCGATCCATGTGGAGCGCACCTACATCCCGCCGCGCAACGCGCGTGAGCGGACCATGTGCCGCATCTTTTCGCAGGTGCTGAACCTGCCCGAAGAAGAGATCGGCGCGACCGACAGCTTCTTCGATTTGGGCGGCACCTCGCTGCAGGCGGCACAGATCGTGCTGCTGGCCAAGCATGAGGGCTTCGAGCTGGAATACGGCCGGGTGTTTGACCATCCCACCGTGCGCGATCTGGTACAGTGCTGCGATCTGGACGGCGGCGACCTGCCCGAGCCTGTCCTTTCGAAAGCGGGCAGCCTGCCCTGCACCCAGCAGGAAGCAGCTCTCCTGCGCGACGCGCTTTGCCGCAACCGCAATTACCGCAAAGGCCTGCACCCGCTCGGCACCGTGCTGCTCACCGGCGCGACCGGCTTTCTCGGCATCCATGTGCTGTACGAGCTGCTCACTACAGGCTATAACAAGATCTACTGTATGGTGCGCCCCAAAAACAACCTGACGCCGGAAAAGCGTCTCAAGGGCTCGCTTTTCTACTATTTCGAAAACAACTTTGCCGAAGCCTTTGGCCACCGTCTGTTCGCGGTGGACGGCGACCTGATGCGCGAGAATATCGCCAGCCTGCCGGACGGCGTCAAGATCGACACGGTCATCCACTGCGCGGCGGACGTCAGCCACTTCGGCGTCGGCAACCGCATCCGCCAGACCAATGTGGACGGCGTGCGCAACGTGATCGCGTTCTGCAAACAGCATGACGCCGCGCTCATCCACATCTCCACGCTCAGCGTGGGCGGCTTTATCGAGCGTGAAATGGCCGAGATCGGCGTATCCCTCAGCGAGCAACGCCTGTGGGTGCGGCAAGACCTGTCCAACGACTACCTGGAAAGCAAATTCACGGCCGAAAAGCTCATCCTGCTCGAAACCGCGAACGGCCTGCGCGCCAAGATCATGCGCGTGGGCAACCTGCAGGGGCGCATCACGGACGGCGAGTTCCAAATGAACCGCGCCACCAACGGCTTTACCAAGCTGCTGCAGTCCATCGTCCGCACCGGACTCTGCCCGCAGTCCATGGCGTGCAGCTGGATCAATTTCTCTCCGGTGGACGCGGTCGCCCGCGCAATCTGCCGTCTGGCGGGCAGCGCGGAGGAATACACCGTGTTCCATATCTTCGACAGCAATGACCTGCCGGTCAGCAAACTGCTCACGCGCATTTCCGCGCTTGGCTATCCGGTTCGCGCGGTGGACGACAGGGAGTTCGACGAATTCATGCTGCACGCCGCCGAGGACCCTGCGTTCAACGGCGCGCTGGACGGCTTCCTGACCCGCGTGACCGGCGGTCGCCATCTGATCGAAACGCCCTGCGAAAGCGGCTTCTCCATCCGCGCGCTCGAGCAGGAGGGGTTCCTCTGGCCCGAAATCTCGGACGAATACCTATCCGCATATCTGACCGGACTAGATACACTGGGCGCGTTCCAGTAAAAATCCCCCCATGACAGGAGGAATCATCCATGCAAGTTGAATTTTCCGTGACGCTGCTGTGGTCGCTGGCGAACAATCTGTCCTTTTGGGCGGCGGCTCTGCTCACCAACAGCACGCTGACCCGCCGCCGGAACGCGGGACAGACCTTCCTCGGCTGGGTCCTGTTCGCGGCGCTGCACCTTGTCACATGCGTCGCCAGCTACTCCATCAATATTACGGACGACAACATCAATTTTTTGAGCATGCTGGTGCTCATGCCGGCAGCGGCGGTGGTGCTGTATGCCGACGAACGCGCGGCACGCGTGTTCACCTCGGTCATGGGTGCACTGATCGCCAACGTGACCACGTTCTTCTTCTGCGGCACCACGCTTAGCTTTATCGACAATACCCCCAATCCGTACAATATGCGCACGGTCGGCATTTTCCTCTGCATCAAGGCGTTCTGGTTCACGGTGATGTTCTTTGCCTACCGCCGCTTTGTCAGCAAGATCGTGCAGCAGGTCATCTCGGTGCTGGGAAAGCAGCTGAAAAACTATGTACCCATTCCAGTCTACTGCTTTGTCGCGTTTGCGATCGTCAACCGGCTGACCAACACCCTCGGCATCCTGCCCGGCCTACCGGATACCCGTGTATATTTTATCATTTTTTATTTGATTATTTGCTCGGTATTCGTTATCCTGTATTATGAGATTTTTTCCACCGCGCTGTGGTCCTCCCGCGCGCTCAAGACCGAGGCGGAGCTGAACGTTGCCAGCAACATCCAGCGCGATATGCTGCCCAATATCTTCCCCGCCTTTCCGGACCGGAACGAGTTTGACGTTTACGCCACTATGGATCCTGCCAAGGAGGTCGGCGGCGACTTTTACGACTTTTTTATGATCGACCAGACCCATCTTGCCATCGTCATTGCGGATGTGTCGGGCAAGGGCGTGCCGGCCGCGCTGTTCATGGTGATCGCCAAGACCATCATCCGCAACCAGGCGCAGTCCAGCCTGTCGCCGGCGGAGATCTTCACCCGCGCCAACGAGCAGCTTTGCGAAAACAACGGCGAGGGGCTGTTCGTCACCGCCTATCTCGGCATCCTCGACCTGCGCACCGGCGTGCTGACCTATGCTAACGCGGGCCACAACCCGCCCTTGATCCAGCAGGAGGGCGGCCGCTTTGAATGGCTCAGGTTGCGCCCTGGCTTCGTACTCGCCGGCATGGAGGGCATGCGCTATAAGGAATTCCAGGTCACCCTGAAGCCGGGCGACTGCCTGTTCCTGTATACGGACGGTGTGACCGAGGCGACCAACGCCGCGCTTGAGCTGTACGGCGAAAAACGGCTGGAGGCCGCGCTCAACGCCGACGCCGCGAAAGGGCTCGTCCCCGACCAGCTGCTGCCTTACGCCAAATCCCAGGTGGATCTGTTCGTCTCCGGCGCGCCGCAGGCGGATGACATCACCATGCTGGGGCTGCGGTTCTGTGAGTACATGCCGTCCAATTCCAAGGAGGAGACACTATGAAAACGATTACCGTACCAGCACTGACCGAACAGCTCGATACGGTGCTGGAATTTGTACAGGGCGAGCTTGACCAGATCAATTGTTCGACCAAAATCTGCAACCAGATTGCGATCGCGGTAGAGGAAATTTTCGTCAACATCGCCCACTACGCCTACCGGCCCGACGTGGGCGACGCAACCATCCGCTGCCAGGTCAGCACACAGGGCCAGCCGCAGATCACAATTGAATTTCTGGATTCCGGCAAACCCTATGACCCGCTGAAAAACGACGAGCCGGACACCACCCTCCCCGCGGAGGAACGCCGCATCGGCGGCCTGGGCATCTTCATGGTCAAACGGCTGATGGATACCGTCCAATATGAATACAGGGACGGAAAAAACATCCTGACCCTGCAAAAACTCGTATAGCACTACCGCGAAGCCTCCGCCGGTTTACCGTGCGGAGGCCTCGCCATGTGGGGATGGACCGCATATGCCGCTGCATTCCGCTATTCCCAGCCGAACGCATGCGGCGCGCCTGTCCCCCGCGTATTCCTTTATCCTGCTTTTCCGGAGGTATCCCGTCTTGAAAAGAATCGTATTCGCCGTATTGACAACGCTGATTATCCTGACCGCCTTTTCCCCCGTGCTGCTCACCTATGTCTCCCCCATGGAGGACGCCTCCTATAATCTTTCGATCATCGGGGAGGACGGCCAGCCGTGGCAGGGCAACAAGGGCTGGACAGTGTACACCTGTACGGAGGGGGCGGTGAAGGAGCTGACGCCCACTGGCTACGGCGCCTATTATGGGCTGGACTATCCGGGGCAGACGTTCTATTTTTCCCGCCGGCTGACCGAGGAACTCGACAGCCCGACCCTGCGCATCGGCGCAGCAAACCGCACCTTCAGCGTGTTCCTGGACGACGAGCTGATCTACACCGACTGTCCGGAACTGGACAACCGCATCGGCTATCTTACGCTCCCCATGCTGGAGGCGGACCGCTTTGAACCGCTGGTTGTGTCCCTTCCCGCGGGCTATGCGGGAAAAACGCTCACCATCGCGCAGTCCACCTATGCCGTGGGCAGCGACGCCCCCGGCTCGGACGCCGATGTGTTCCCCGCAGATATCACACTCTATTGCGGCTACGCCTATGAAAGCGGGCTGATCGCCCAGACCGCCCGCCATATAATCCCCGCGGCCCTGCTCTTCTCAGCAGGGGTTTTCATGCTGATTATCTTCATTTGGAACGCCTCCTCCGGCCGACTGGACGCCAGCCTGCCGCTGCTTGCACAGCTTTCCTTTGCCCTGATGCTCCGCGAGATCGTGCAGGCGCCGTTCTTTTTCTACTATTTCGGCGTCCTGCCGATCGACCTGACCGCGCTTTGTCTGTATGTGTCGGCCTCCCTGCTGCTCGGCCTGCTCGTCTGCCCGCTTTCCGGCTGGCTGCGCTGGACGATGCTGACCGTCGCGCTGCTGCAGTTCGGCGTCGTCTGCTATAATACGGTCTGCGAATATCAGGGGACGGTGCATGCGCTGCTTTGCGCCAAAGCGACGGTATTCGCCCTTTTGCTGGCCTTTCTTCTGGCGCTGCTGGCCTGGCGGCGCGGCTCGGCTTTCCACCGGCAGTTTTGCCTGCTCGTACTGACCGGCGGCGCAATCGCCGCCCTGTTCCTGCTGCTCGGCCCGCGTTTTTTTCCAGAACTACAGCGGGCCGACGGCGCGCAGGCCACCGCGCTTTCCCTGCTGCTCGTCCTGATGCCGCTGTGTTTTGTTGCAGCCCTGATCGCTCTGGCCGTCCAGACTGTCAAAGGCCTGGTGCGCCGCCGGTCGGAGACCTCCATCCTGCTCGCCAAGGAGCAGTTCGCCCGCGCCAGCTACGACACCCTGCGCGCACAGACCGAGCAGACCATGGAGCTGCGCCACGACATGCGCCACCATCTGACCGTGCTGCGCGCCTTGTTGCGAAAGCAGGATTATACGCAGGCGCAGGAATATGTGGACGGCCTCATTTCCCAGAGCAGATCGATTACACCGGTCGTCCGCTGCGGCAATCAAATGCTGGATATCATCCTCAACGGAACGCTGGCGGCGGCCTTGCGCGACAAGGTTCGGGTGGAAGTCGTTCACGCGGCGGCGCCCGCCTCGCTCCCTCTGTCCGACCCCGACCTTGCTTCGCTGGTGATGAACGTGATGGAGAACGCCGTGCATGCCGCGTGCAGCTCGCCGGTCGGCGAGCGCTTCATCCGGCTCGATATCCGCACCAAGGATAATTTCCTCGTTTTCTGCTGCTGCAACAGCGCGCCGCTGTCCGAACCCGCCGCGGGATCGAAAAAGAGCGGTCCGCTCTCTTCCCACGGCTATGGCCTGAAGATTATCGACCGCATTCTCAAGCAGGCTGGCGGTTTCTGCCGGATTGAGACCGGCCGCGGCCAATTCCAGCTCACCTTTGGTCTTCCCTTGCGCTGCCCTGAAAAAACGGCGGCGCATAAAATGCAGCAAGGCTAACGGATAAGGCCGGCAGCTTTTCGCGCGGATGCGTGAAAAACTGCCGGCCTTTCCGCTTTCCTCCCCTATTTCGTCGAGGTTCCTGACCGTTCCAGCATGTCCAGTATATTCGTATCGATCCCACGGCAGCCCTTTTCCACGATCAGCGCTTTCACCTCTGTGATTGTCGGCAGGCTTGGCATCGCGCCCATGCGGGATACCGTGATCGCCGCCGTATGGCTGGCAAATGCCAGCGCCTGCCGCTCATCCAGCCCCGCAGTGAGCCCCGTGCAGAACGCGGCGACAAACGAATCCCCCGCCGCGGTCGTGTCGATGATCTTATCCATATGGACGGACGGGGTATAAACCGTGCCGTTTTGGTTGACGCAGACCGAGCCGTTCGCGCCCAGCGTAACGATCAGGTTTTTCACCCCGCGCTGCATAAAATAGCGTGCGGCCCTGTGCATATCCTCCCGATTGATGCCATTGCCAACAGCGATCTGCTGTCCGGACATCAGCGTCGCCTCATGCTCATTGGGGGATAGATAGGTCACATGGCCAAGCAGCGTATCCGACAGCGCCGCAGCGGGCGCTGGGTTGAGCATAACGGGTACGCCGGCCTCATAGGCCCATGCGGCCACGGACTCTACCACCTCCATGGGCAGTTCAAGCTGCAGCATCACAAGGTCATAGTCCGCAACGCGGGCTTTCAGCCAGGTGATCTCCTCCACAGTCAAGGTAAAGTTCGCCCCGGGGCAGACAGTGATCCGGTTTTTTGCGTCGTTTTCGCTCACTTCAAGCGTAATGTGCGCAACCCCCGTCGCCTCGGCCGGATCGGTCAGCACCCTGGAAACATCCACACCCGCAGCAGATGCCGTTTCGAGCAGCGTTTTGCCGAAGCCGTCCCGACCGACCTTGCCGACCATAGCGACCTCCGCCCCCAATCGGGCGCACTGGACCGCCTGATTGCTGCCCTTGCCGCCCGGGGCGGTGGTGAATTTCATGCCGATGATGGTTTCCCCCTCACGCGGCGCACGTTTCGTAGACGCCACCAGATCCATCATGATGCTGCCTACCACCAGAATATGAGGAATTTTTCCCATGTCTTTCTCCTTGTCTCCCGCTTTTCAGAATCGTCCGCCCAGCGTTTCCTTTGCGCCGCTGTATGCCGCCTTGGCATTCATTTCGTCCAGAATCGTCCGTGCCGCGAGCATCTCTTTCAGCGAGGCCCGCGGACGTGCGCTATTTGCATAGTCCGCAAGCGTAGTACGGGCGAAGATCGCGTAATAGGGATCGCTGTCCGTGTTCAACGCGATATGCGCCGGCACCGCACCGAAGGTACGCAGCTCCAAATCGTTGTCCGCAAGGATGTAGTAACCATTTTCAGTCACGATCGTCCAGCGGTTTTCACGCTTGGCACCGTCCGACATGGGATAGGCATAGCCGCTCTCGATCAGCAGGGACGCGCCCGTATCCAGCCGCAGCATGGAGGAGGCATAGGTCTCGATAGCATATTCCGAGGTGTATTGGTAGACCGAGGACAACATCTCCGCGCCTTGGCTGCCAGTCAGGTAGAGCGCCATGTCGATGAAATGCACGCCGAGATTGGTCATACAGCCGCCTCCCGCAGTCTCCTGTGACAGCATCCAGCGCGAGGTCGCAAGGTAGCGCGACGGTGGTCCCGCCACGAATTTGTAGGACATATGCACAATTTTACCGGAAAGATACCGGTTTTTCAAGTCGTTTACCGTGTCGCTGTACCGCCAGACGAATGGAATCGCGCAGAACGCATTTTTGCGCTCGGCGGCATTGTACAGTGTCTCCACCTCGCGGCGGTCAAGCCCTGCGGGCTTCTCCATTGTAAACGGGATTCCCGCCTCGATCAGCTCGGAGGCGACCGCATGCATCCGGTAGTGCGGGGCAAAGGCAAAGACGAAGTCCGGCTTCACTTCATGTAGCATCTGCCGGTGATCGGTGTAGGCTGGACAACCGTAGGGCGCGGCAATGCGGGCGGCAATGCCCGCGTCACCATCGCTCACACCCACGACCGAGTTCTCCGGCAAGCCGGGCAGATAGAGCGGTACATGCCAGTGGCTCACGCCCAAGAGGGCGATCTTCATGGTTTGATTAATCATAGCACATTCCCTCCAATGCTGTTGGGCGTTTTGGGATAAATTTTCACAGCTCGATGCCGCGCAGGTATTCCAGCGACCGCTTCATACCGATGGATGCGTCCGGAATATCATCCGGATGCCACCGGCGCTCATATTCGAGGGACAGCCAGCCGTCATAACCGCGCGCTTTGACCGCGCGCAGGATCTCCGGCCACGGTATAACCCCCTCGCCCACGATGCGCGTATACACATTGCGTTCGGATTCGTCCGGTCGCGCTACATTGGAAGAGGAAAACGCCACACCTTCTTTGAATACCAGATCCTTCACATGCATGTATGCCACATACTGCTGCTGTAGGGGAAGCGCTTCTTCATATCCTTCGTTTCCGGTAAAGGTCAGGTTTGCCTGATCGTACAGGATGCGGACTGCCGGATGGTCAATTTCCCTGATAAGCGACGCGCTTTCTTTCGCCGAAACCGCCATTGTATTAAAATGGTTCTCAATCACCAGCGTCACGCCTTTTTCTGCTGCTGCATCGCCCAGCTCGCGCATGGATTCGATCAGTCTGGCGCGGCGCTCCGCTAATTTCTCCGTATCCCCAGCGGCCAGATTACCGCCGTAAATGCGGATGTACTTTGTACCCAACTGATCGCAATAACCCATCACCTTTTTGATAGCGGCGATTTCGCGCTGGCGGACCGGTTCGTCCAGCGAATTGAAATAGGAGTTATATGGCGTCAGGCAGATGATCTGGATGTTGTTCTGCTCTGCACACCGCCTGACCTCGGCCAAAGTATTTTCATTGCAGTCACATGGTAGCCCAGAGCGGTAATCATTCTGTACAACAATCTCGACACCGTCTGCGCCGATGCGATGCAGCAGTTCGAGCGCCTCGCAAACAGTGTATTCCGGTGTACCCATGGTATGTCCGGCAATTTTGAACATAGCGGCTCCCTCCTTTAATCCATCGCCGGCAGCCCGGCGGCACGCAGGATGCGGTCGAGCAATTCGTGGGTCTTGTAGGCGTCCGCCGCATCGGTAAGCGGGGTTTTGCCGTCGCGCACACAATCGAGGAAATGACGGATTGCATTCGTAAAGCCCAGTTTATCCTCGGACTTGGCCCAGCCCATAGCGAGCGGGGTCATTGCAGTCTTATGCTGTTCCTCCGCATCCGTCACTGTCACACTGTCCGGCATTTTAATAAACGCCGAGCGGTTATTCCCATGCAGTTCAATGGTTTCCTCCCACTGGCCCGAGCAGCGGGCCGCGATCAGCATACCCGAAGCGCCGTTCTCGAATTCCAGTTGAGCGGTCGTAAACGTCTCATAATACGGATCCGTGAACTTGGTCAGCGCATTGACGTCCTTGACCTCACCGCCGTAGTAGCGCATCAGATCGACCATGTGGATCGCGTTTTCCAATGTGGCGCGGTACTCGGTCGCCGGACGGTTTTTCTGTGCGATGATCACCTCCGGAGACCCTTCCCCATAAACCGCCTTGGCTTTTTGGCAGACTGGCGCGTAACGGCGGTTAAAGCCGATCATCAGCTTTTTGCCGGTCTTTTCCGCAACGTCTGCAATGTACGCCGCATCCTTCAATGTGGTTGCCATTGGTTTTTCACTGTATACGTCAACCCCATGCTCCAACAGAAAAGCAATCTGCTCTGCGTGGCATTGCTTGGGGGTCAGCACAAAGGCGCAGTCCAGGCCGAGCGACACGAACGCTTCCAGGGTATCGACCGCATGCTGCGCACCGCAGAGACGTTGCGCATGCTGCGCGTTTTCCAGCTTGCCTGCCATCAGCCCGACAAACTCCACATCGTCAAACCGCGGCAGTACGGGAAGAAAGTTGTTCTTTGAAACATAGCCGATGCCGATTACACCAACTCGCAGCTTTTTCTCAGCCATTGATACCCTCCTCCTTATAGTACTCTTCCAGCACGCGCTCGAGCAACGCGTATTCTCCGTCCGTCAGCTTGCGCAGCGGCCCGCGGCAGGTGTCATTTTCAATGATGCCGCGCAGCTTGAGCAGCGCTTTAAGCGCCGGAATGCCCGGGACTGCCGCCAGTTCGCGGTCGGTCCTGACAATCTGCTGCTGCGTCCTGCGCGCGCCTTCCATATCGCCCTCACGGTACTGGCGGTACAGGCGATTGAACCGTTCGTGGAAGATCGCCCCCGGGCCGGTCACCGTGCCGACACCGCCTGTCATCAGGCACGGGAGGAACAGGCTGTCGCAGCCGATCAGCAGGTCTGGGATGCGCTCGCTGCACAGCAGATAATCCTCAATGCGCATCAGGTCAGGGCAACTGTATTTGATGCCCGCAACATTTTCGTATTTTTCCATCAGCCTGCCCAGCAGTTCGGGTTTGACGTCGCTCGTTGTGCAGCCGGGAATGTTATAGATATAAACCGGATAATCCGGCGGTACGCTCTCGACCACCGCGCTGTAATAGCCAAGCAGGGATGCCTCGTCCATAGGAAAGAATGCCGGCGACATCACGCCCACGCCATCCGCGCCGATTCTGACCGCGTGCCGCACATGAGAGATAGTCTCCGCAGTCGTCATGCTGCCGCACTGGATGAATACCGGAATGCGCTTTGCCACGGTTTCCACCATAATTTCCGCTGCCGTTTCGCGCTCCTCCCTGCTGAGCAGAAGGCTCTCCCCGTTGGTGCCGTTCGGATACAGGCAGTCCACCCCCGCCTGCACCAGATATTCCGTAAAGCCCGCCAGTGAGCGCTCATCCATTGATCCATCTTCGTGCATCGGCGTAATAGTCGGAATAACCACGCCGGATAATCTTTTTTCGTACATCATACTCTCCTTTTCCGTTATCTGCACCGCTTCAGCCCATAGCTCCGCTACGTTCCGCCGCCTGCTTCCAGGCCTTTCCCAGTGCGCTGGCCGCCTTTTGTCAAGTCCTGCTATTTTTCCAGCACCTCCATGACCTGCCGGCATGCCTTATGCCAGTTTTCGGGGATATCGGCTTCAATGGTCAGCGTGCCGTCATAGCCCGCCCGCTCCAGGCTGTCAAGAAACACACGGTAATCATAACCGTCCCTCACAGAAGGATAGTTTCTTTCCGGATAGGAAAGCGGATAATCCATGTGGATATGATGAATATACGGCAAATAGGTTTGCAAATCCTGAAACGGCTCTCCGGCCGCTACCATATGCCGAAGATCCGCCATGGTAAAAAGGTTGTTTATTTTTACTTTTTCTATCAGCTGCACCGCTTGTACAACTGTATTGATATAGTTTGAATATTTCGGTCCCAGCGGCTCCAGAATCAGTTCCTGATGATTTTCCTCCGCTTTACGCGCCATCAGGCGCAGCGCTTCTATGAACGCCTCTTCTTTCGGCCGTTCTGACGCCGTCCGTATCCAGCGCGCCTTGCCGTTCCCCAGGATAAGGGTACGGATACCAAGCCTCGCCGTTTTTCCGCAAGCCTCTTCCAGGTATGGCTCCAGCGATTCGGGTTTAAATCCCTCCTCGAAAAACAGCGGCTCTGCCACCGGCAGCAGGCGGGAACCAATCTGTATCGGCACGCCGATTTTTATGCTCTTTTTCAATTCATCCAGTGCTTCCCCGCTTAGATCCGCGATCTCGGGGACATCCAATTCTGCGAAATCATATCCCGCCTCTGCAATCGGCAGATAGTCTTTTATTTTGCCAAACCCACCTATTTTCATAGCAGCACCTATCCTTTCCGCATCCTGGAAACTCCAAGCCGGACGTTCCGGCCATTTCCCAGGCATAAAGATCATTTTTATTCAAACGGCCCTCATTCCTTCTCTTTTCTCAGCTTTTAAGATGAGTACAGAGCCGAAACGAGGGCCGCTATTCAGTTAACCGCTACCACATTCCATCCAGCGGCACGAATTAGTATTTTTCGCGGGTCGCAACGAGCAGCTCGTACAGTGCTTTCTGGCCATCGCTCGCCTTGGATAAAAACGCATCGACAACAGGCTGCGTCTTTGCCTGGAACGCTTCCTTGTCTGCTTCCAGGATCTCAACGCCATTTTCCTCCATGACCTTCAGGCCTTCCTCGGTGGCTGCCGGCCAGATCTCGTTATTCCACTGATCGGCAAACTTCTCGCCGGCTTCGAGGAGCGCTTCCTGATTTTCTGCCGAAAGGTTGTCGAACCATACCTTGCTGACGAAAACCGGATCCGGAATGGTAAAGTGCTCGGTCAGCGTGAAGTACTTGCACAGCTCATACCAGCTATTGGCGGCGATGACGGAGGGTGTGTGATCCAGACCGTCGATGGTACCCTGCTGCAGGGCGGTGTAGATCTCGCTGGAAGCCATGGGGGTGCCAATCGCGCCCATCGCGTTTACGGTATCCGCCAGAACAGCATCCTCCATGCAGCGCAGCTTCAGGCCTTTGAGGTCGTCAACCGTGTTCACGGCATGTTTCTGGTTCAGCACGCTGCGGCTGCCGATGTCCGTCCATGCGATGATCTTGAAGCCGTTTTCCTCCGCATTGGCCTCCAGCACCGCTTTTACCTCGTCATCCATAACGGTGTTCACGGCCTGGCTTCCGTCCTCCCACAGATACGGCAGGGAGAACACCGACCACATATCGTTGAAAGCGGACAGATCGGTGGCGGCGCATTCGGTCATCTCTATGGTGCCTGCCTTCAGCCCCTCAAAAGTCGCGGCCTTGTCGCCCAACTGGGAGGAGGGATAGAACTCCATTTTCAGCCGGCCCTCCGAGCACTCCTCGATCAGCTCAGCCAACACATTGGCACCATCCGCCTGCGTGCCGGTAGCGGGAAAGGTGACGGAATATTTTACCGTAATTGCACTGCTGGAACCATCGGAGGCAGGGGTTTGGCCGGAGCCGCCGCAGGCGGTGAGCATTGTCGTCATTGCCAGAACGCAGGCCAGGGCCAGAGTGAACTTCTTTTTCATGGTAAATCTCCTTTTCAATCAATAGTATGGTTGGTTTGGTAAGCATACAGATATTTCCCGGCGTTTACGTCCGCCAGAGAGCAGGATTAAATCGCCATGCCGAGGAAGGAGGGGAGCCCAAGAACCAGAAACGGGATATATGTAATCAGAAGCAGGCAGAGCACTTCGGCTATCATATAGGGAATGGTACCCTTAATTGCTTTTTCAACCGGAATACCGGCAATCTTGGAGGTGATGAACAGGCAATAACCCAAGGGCGGCGTGATGTTGCCGATGGTCAGGTTAAAGGCCATGATAATGCCGAAGTGAATCAGGCTGATGCCCATGGACGCCGCTACCGGAGCCAGGATGGGAGCCAGGATGATAACCGAAGCGCCGCCATCCATAAACATGCCCATGATGAGCAGCAGGATGTTGACCAGAAGCAGGAACATGTACTTGTTATCGATAATTGAGAGGATCAGGTCGTTCACAATCACAGGCATCTGCAGCGCGGTAAGGCCGTAGCTGAAAACCTTGGCGCAGGCGATGATCAGCAGCAGCGGGGCCGCGCTGTTGACACCCTGCAACAGGATCGGTCCAATCTCACGAATCTTGAGCGTTTTGGTGATGAACAGGCTAACCAGAAGCGCGTATACAACCGAAATCGCGCCGGCCTCGGTAGGGGTCATGATACCGCCCATAATGCCTCCAACAACGATCAGCGGCATACCCAGCGGCAACAGTCCGTCAATGATAGTCCGCTTGATCTCGCCCGCGGACAGGTGTTCCGTGCGCTTCGGGAAATGGACCACACGGTCGCGCAGCAGCACCACAAGCATCAGGATCAGGCCGCACAGGATGCCTGGCACGACGCCGCCCATAAACATCGAGCCGACCGAGACGCCGACCGCGGTCGCGTAGACCACCATGATAATGCTCGGCGGGATGATCGGTCCGCAGGTGGAGGCACTGGCAATTACGCCCGCGGCCTCCTGGGCCGAGTACCCCTCCTTGACCATGGCAGGGATCAGGATACCTCCCATGCAGGACGAGCATGCCTGCGCGGAGCCGGTAATGCCGCCGAAAAACATGCTGGATACGATGCCTGCGTGGGCAAGGCTGCCGGGCAGCCGGCCGATCAGCAGCATGGCAAAGCGGATGAGCTTTTCCGTGATGCCGCCTCGGTTCATGATCTCGCCAGCAAGCATAAAGAACGGGATTGCCAGCAGAGGCAGACTGCCAATGCCATTAAATATGGAGTTTGAAACGGCAAGGGTTGCGATGGGGGTATTGGTCGTCACGCCAAGCGCAACCAGGCTGAGCGTGCCGGTAAACAGCAGGGAAACATACACCGGAATGCCTGCCAGAATAAAGACAAAAGTCAGGATGACCAGCAGGGCGATAATTAAGCCTACACTCACAGGGGTTCGCCTCCTTTATTCTTGTTCAGTCGCGGGGTCATCGACGGTGCGGCTCTTGATCGTGCGCAGATACTCGTAGATCATCAGAGCAAAGCCTATCGGGATCGATACATAATAGTACATTCTGGGAATGCGCAGCGTGGTACTCAGCATGGTACCGGCGGCGGTATACTGTGCGGTCCAGATGAGCAAGAGCACCAGGAAAACAATGGTAATCGCCAGGAAGACCGACCGCAGCGCAATGCGCACCGCCTTGCTTTTTGGTTTGTTGACCAGCATTGTGAATTCGGTATGTCCGTTGGTGCGAACCGCTCGGGCGCTGCCGAACATGCCCATGGCCACCAGCAGGGCCTGATTGACCTCATCCGCCCACAGGAAGCCGGTTTGGAAAATATAACGCGCAATAACAGTGGCCGTTGCAATGCAGACGATAGCGGTCAGCGTTGCACCGCAGACGATGTTCTCAAGCCATCGGATAATCGTATCGATGCTGTTAAATAACTTTTTCATACTTTCTCTCCTATAGGCACTGTTTTGTTATGCCCACCACATTCCGGATGTTTCCGCAAAGATCGCGCAGCTTTTCACCATGTCCACCGCGTGCTGCAAACCTTCCAGCCGGTTGATCAGGCTGTCCTCATGCTCAATGCTGATCGTTCCGTCATATCCGGTCTTCCGCAGCTCGGAAAAAATATCTTTCCAGTACTTCGCGTCATTCCCGTAGCCTATCGTTCGGAAGATCCAGGAGCGGTGCGTCTCGTCGCTATAATGCTTTGTGTCCAGAACGCCGTTGCGCGCGGTGTTGTACCGGTCGATGCACACATCCTTCGCGTGTACATGGTAGATCATTCCCGCAAAGGCCCGAATCACGGCCACCGGCTCCATCCCCTGCCAGAGCAGGTGGCTGGGGTCGAAGTTGACGCCGATCTCCGGCCCGACCGCTTCCCGCAGACGTTTCAGCGTATCCACGTTGTAGACACTGAAGCCGGGATGCAGCTCCAGCGCGATTTTGCTTACGCCGCAGTCCTTTGCACTCTGAGCGAAGCTTTTCCAATACGGGATCAGGACCTTGTCCCACTGATATTTGAGAATATCCAGATTATCGTCCGGCCACGCACAGGTCACCCAGTTGGGATATCGGGACGCTTCGCAGTCCCCGGGGCAGCCGGAAAAGCAGGTGATGGTATCGACCCCCAGCTTTTCTGCCAGGCGGACGGTGTTGCACATATCCTCATGATACTCTTCCGCCTTCGCCGGATCGGGATGCACCGGATTGCCGTGACAGGAAAGCGCGCTGATCGTCAGACCGGAGGCTTGGAGGGTCTGCTGAAATTCCTCCAGCGCCTCGGGAGAGGCAAGCAGGCGTTCCGGCGCGACATGCGCCTTGCCGGCGAATCCGCCACAGCCGGGTTCTATCTGCTCAATCCCCATTTCCCGAAATATTTTTAACGCATCTTCCAGCGGCCTGTCCTGCAGTACATTTGCCACAACGCCTATTTTCAATCCATATTCCTCCTTCCCTTGTTCATCATATGCTTATCAGACAACAACCCACTTGCCGCTGTGGGCGCTCTCATACAATGCGTCGCAGATCTTCATCATATGAAGACCGTCCTCAAAGGTCGCAAAGGGGTTTTCCGGTGCTTCGCCGCGAATAGCCCCATAAATCGCTGTGAAATTCTGCTTGAAAGCATCGGGGAAGCCCTCCGCGTGGCCGCCCGGATATCCGATGACAGCGGCCGTCGCACGGTCTACCAGGGAGGGGTCCTTGGTCAACAGCCCGTTGGGACCGTCCCGATGGCCGATCAGCAGATCGTTGACCCGCTCGTTATCCCATTCCAGCGACTGCCTGGTGCCGGCCACCTGTAGCACGGTCTGATTCTTCTTGCCAGAGAATACTGCAGAAAACGTGGCGGTGCCGACAGCCCCGCCGTCGAACCGGAGCAGGACGCAGGAGAAATCCTCCGTATCAATGTCCACATCTTTTGGACCCTGCTCCGTCATTTGCGTGCGCTGTGGATAAACGGTTTTAAATTCCGCGAAAACCTCGGTCACCTGCTGGCCGGTGACGTATTCGGCCAGATCAATCCAGTGGGAGCCTAGGTCTGCGGTGGCCCGTGTCTTGCCGCACTGGTCGGACAGCAGCTTCCAGCTGAAATCCGTCTTGTACTGCAGCCAGTCCTGCAGATAGCCGCCCTGGATATGATAAATTTCACCGAGCTCTCCGTCCAGCGCCATGCGCCGCATCCGGTAGGGGATGGGGTAATAGCGGTTGTGGAAGTTCAATGCGCCGATCACGCCGCTCTTGCGGACCGCATCGACCATTTTCTGCGCCTCTTCCGCGTTTCGCGCCATGGGCTTCTCGCAGACGACATGAATACCCCGCTCTATGGCTGCCATGGCAATCGCCATGTGGGTGCTGTTGGGCGTGCAGATGTGAATGCAGTCAGGCTTGCAGGCATCCATCATTTCCACATAATCCGCGTAGCCCGCGGGAACGCCCAGCCGTTCGGCCTTTTCCTTTGCGCCAAACGAATCCGCAATGGCCACAACGTCCACATGGGGGATTCGCCTGAGCGCTTCCACATGGGCAAACCCGATAAAGCCCATGCCGACTACCGCTGCTTTTAAGCGTTTCATATGCTTCCTCCCTGTTTATCGTACTTATACTGCGATTGCAACCGCGCCCATCAGAGCGGCTTCATAGCCAAGGGCGGTCGGCAGGATCGGCACGTCTTTCATCTGTGCAAAGGTATACCGTTCCATAGACCGGCGAATGCCCGGCATGAGCAGGTCCAGCGAAGCCGATACCCCGCCGCCGATAATGACCGCTTCCGGATCAAGAATATTCGTGTAATAGGAAATGCCCTTGCCGAGATACTCGCCGACCTGCTGGAAAATCGCTGCGGCGGTCTCATTACCGTTTTTCGCCAGCTTCGCACAGGAAGCGCCCGAAGGGCTCTCTCCCAGCCGGTCGAAAGCCGCCCGGAAAGCCGCGTCCTGCCGCGTCCGCTCCTCGATCAGCCGGTTCAGGGCCGTTCCGGAACCATGCGCTTCCAGACAGCCCTGCTCTCCGCAGGGGCAGCCGCAGGGCTTTTGGTATTCCACCTTGAGATGGCCGAACTCACCGGCATAGCCATGTGCGCCGCGAATCAGCCGTCCATCGCTGACGACCGCACCGCCTACGCCAGTGGAAACGGTCATCCACCCGAAGCTGGAAAACCGCTTCCCCAGCCCGAAGCGCACCTCTCCCACGGCGCAGGCGTTTACGTCATTTTCGCACACAACCCTGGCAATCCGGAGCTTTTTGGAAAGATACGCCCTCACGGGTATCTGGCTCCAGCCCGCGTAAACCGCCCGAAGCAGAACCCCTTCCCCGCGCTCCACAATGCCGGGAAGGTTGACCCCGATGCCGGCAATCTGTTCCATACGCAGGCCGCGTTTTTCTGCAAACCGGCAGAGGATTTCGCAGCATACATCCAGATGCCGCAGGCAGTCTCCGGTTTCGGTGGGAAACTGCTGTTTTTCATAAATTTTTCCGGCGTCGTCCGCAAGGGCGACAATGGTTTTGGTACCGCCGATATCAAAAGCCCCAATGTACATAGGCTTATCCCTGTGCGTTCTGGATGGCACGCTTCATATCCTGCGAGATGGCGTGCTCCAAAATCAGGTGGATGTCCTCCACCACGCCGTAGTTCTTTGAGGGGAGCACAATGGAAAGGTCGGACAGCCCGATCAGACTGCCGTTGTAATCGCCTACAATGCAAATCGTTTTAGCGCCGGCCGCCTTTGCATACTTTTGCGCCTCCACCAGATTGCCGGAGCTGCCGGAGACGGACAGAGAAATCACTAGGTCGCCTTCTTCCAGAAAATTTTTCAACTGCTCTACCATGGTCTGGTCATAGGCGTTGTCGTTGCCATAGGCGGTGAAAATAGAGGAGTGGTCAGAGGGGGCAAAGATCTTCAGCCGCTTGGAGTCCCCAATGTTGATGCCCTTGCCAAAGTCACAGACCCAGTGAGAGGCCGCGGCCGCGCTGCCGCCGTTGCCCAGCACGAACACACGTCTGCCGTTCTCGCGCGCCTCCTCCAGACAGGCCTCCAGCTTTTCAATGTCAGACCGGTCGATCGCTCCCAGCGTGCGCTGGAGCTCATCGCTGTAATTATCAAAAAACATGTTGCTTTACCCCCGCTTATTCGGCATGTTCGCCGTCATATGCGCTCTTGTCGTCATCCAGAACGTCATAGCCCGCCCGCATGTACAGGTCGAGCTGCGGCGGCGTCGCGATACCGAGCGTTACGAAAGGCTCTGTGTTTCCTGCGGGGTTGCGGGTGCCGTGCAGTACGCTGGGAGGCGCGAACACAATATCGCCGGCCTTGCAGGGGATCCACTTGTCATAGAGATAGCACTCGCCCTCGCCGGAATGAATAATCAAAATTTCTTCCGAAATAGGGTGCTTATGCGGTGCGAACTCTTTGCCGGGCTCATGGAAGCCGACCGCGATATTGGTGTTTTTGCATCCCATCTTGGGGTTCAGCGCGAAGTGAACCACATGGCCGTTGGGCATGGTCCAGGTTTCGCCGCCGCTGATGCTGAACTTGCCGCCATACTTCTGAACATATTCTTTCTTTGTCATCTCCGATATCTCCTTTATGAAAACTGAATCACTGCTTTGATGGCCGCGCCGCTTCTGGCGTCGGCAAAGGCCTGAAGGGCATCCTTATACTCGTAAACCGAAATGAGCTTCCGCAGATCGTCTTTCATCTGGACCACCTTTTCCACCACAGCCGAGGTTCCATCCGTTTTCAGCTGCGGCGCGGGACCCTTGGAGCCGATAATGGTCAATTCTTTTCGCATAATAGGCAGCGGCTCAAATCCATCAATGCCGCCGAAATACACACTGGGAACAACAATCTTACCACCGGTGCGGGCAGCGGCCATGGCGTCTTTCAGAACAGGAGGCGCTCCAGTCGCTTCGATGACGATATCGACGCCATCCTTCGCGGTCATCTCTTTAACCTGCTCCATCCAGGCGGGTTCGGATGTGTCTATCACATCCAGCAGGCCGGTCTTGCGCACCTGCTCCAGGCGCAACTTGCTGCGGTCCGCGCCGATCACCGTACCCGCGCCCATGGTCTTGAGGATCATGGCGGCCACCAGGCCGATGGCGCCCAGACCGATCACCAACACGCTGTCGCCGGGCTGGATATTTGCTTTCATTGCCACATGGTAAGCACAGTTGGCCGGCTCCAGAATGGAAGCGGTGATATCGTCCAGTTCGTCAGGGATGGGGCTGAGGAAGCTGTACGCATCCGTGTTGGTCACCAGCGTTTGCTCCGTGAAGCCGCCGGGCAGAAGGGCGTCATTCAGGCTCTTACAGTAGTTCTGCATGCCGTTGCGGCAGAACCAGCACCGGCCGCAGCCCTTGACCAGCTCGCTGGCGACGCGCATCCCTTTTTTCAGGCCGTTGGCGCCGTTGCCCACCTCCGTGATAACGCCGGAAAACTCATGTCCAAAATAGTGCTCACCGGAGAGGTCCCGCCTGCCGTTATACAGTGCCAAGTCGCTTCCACAGATGCCGCAGGCCTTTATGTCTACCCGAACGGTGCTGTCCGTGATTGCCGGGCGTTCATCGGTTTCCCGCATTTCCAACCGGCTGGGAGCCAGTAATCTGATTGTTCGCATTGCTATCGTACCTTTCTTCATCGATTAAACGCAGCCCGAGCCGTTTCGATGCCAATCTGCATCTGTCGGTCCGCTTCTTCCACGGTGTCGAACCATAGCTTCCATGGGTACAGGCCGAACACCTCGAACGAGCAGTACTTGTCAAAGCCCGCTTCCTGCAGAGCGCCCGCGACAGCCTTGAAATCAAAGTGTCCGGTGCCGGGCGCGTGGCGGTTGGAGTCTGCCAAGTGCAAATTCTGCAGCGCATATCCGTATTTCCGCACAGACTCGACAGGGTCGGCTTCCTCAATGTTCAGATGATAGGTGTCCGCCATGGTGCGCACATGAGGATGATCGACCTGCTGCACAAATTCGGTCGCCTGCTGCATCGTGTTCAGGAAGTTGGTCTCGTAGCGGTTGATCGCCTCGACCGCAAGGTAAACCTCCTTGCTTGCGGCGTATTCGCCCGCCTGGCGGATCACCTCCGCCATACATTTGACGGCTTCCTCGCGGTCGGTATCATCGTCCAGATGGCGGGTAGCGCCGCCGCTGCCGATGATGACGGTCGCGGCCTCCATATCAGCGGCGACATCAACCACCTTGCACAGATAATCCGCGCATTTGGCGTTGAGCGTCCGGTCCGCTGTGGCCAGCTTGACGCTTCCATCAAAAATGTAGTGGAGGGCGCTGCATGCAAGGCCCGCGTCACGGATCCAGCCCTTAACCTCGCGGCGGCGTTCCGGTGTGCTCTCTACGGGCAGATGCAGCGCTGCGGTCAGCTCCACTGCATCAAACCCAATCTTTGCGGCTCTGTTGATGGTATCATGCAGGTCATGCATGCCATAGACCGCCGTACACATGCTAAACTTCATAAATAGGCTCCTTTGGGATCTCATCAGTATCGTCTGTATGGGTCTGTGCTTCGATAGAAAAAAACTATTAAAAATTGTTGATCGTTTGAATCGAAATACATGCGAAGAATGGATTGGATTTTTTCACAGTACATTCGTGATTTCTAACAAAAGCTTTTGTTTATCTTCACCAATAGTGTAGCATGGTGATAGCGGACAAGTAAAATACTAACAAATTATTTTTTAATAGTTTGCGCTTATAACAGAGGAAAGCGCGCAATTCCCCATCGTTCGCTTTGTTGATTTTCAACATTTTATTAGTGTCTCATCCATTGACATTGCAGCACAGTGCATGTATAATAAGAAAAAACTAACAAAAAGCCCTGCGTAAGTTTTACTTTTATGATAGGGAGGATGCTCTATGACGCTGAACCAACTGCTGTATTTTCAGAAAATTGCCGCAATGGGCAATATGGGAAAAGCCGCAAAAGCGCTTCACATTTCCCAGCCCAGTTTGAGCGTCTCCATCTCCAACCTGGAAAAAGAGCTGAATCTCTCCCTGTTTCATCGAAACGGACACAATTTAGAGCTTTCCGCCGAAGGAGAGCAGCTTCTGGCGCATGCGGAAGCCATTTTAGCGGATTTACAGGCCGCGCAGCTACATATGCAGTCGCTCTCCGCCAATCGGGATATCCTGATCCGTATCGGCTGCATTTCACCGGTTTTATGGGAACACCTGCCGCGGATGGTCCGCGCGTTCCTGTCCAGGCCGGAAAACAGAAAAATGAAAGTCGAATTCATCACGGACAACACAGTTCCTCTGATTGCAAAGCTGCGGGATGGGTATTGCGATTTTCTCATTTGCTCGGCTTCCGACGAGGACGGTCTGTGTCAGACCGAGTTGATTGCGGAGCCCTTTGTGCTGCTCTGTCCGCCTGACGCCTATGTGCCGCAAAGCTGGGAAGACCTGTTTGCCTGCAGTGTGATCGGCTTTCAGAAACAGACCGCTGCGTATTATGAAATTTACGATATGCTCAAGCCCTATGGAATCGAGCCGGTTTATGGCCATATCGCCCCCGATGAGGCAAGCATCGCCAGTCTGGTCGCCCACGGCTTCGGTTATGGCATTTGTCCCCACGTGTCCCTTCTAAAGAATTACAACGTGCAAATCGCGCCCTTACCCCTCCCTAATAAGGGAATGGTGCGCCGGATTTACGTCACCCAACTGGCCAGCCGCCCACCGGTGGGCGCGGCCCAACGCTTCCTGAAATATCTGATGGCGTCGGCCGGACCAGACAAACAGGAAGCTCCGTTTACCGGAGCCCTGCTGTGAAAAAAGCGCCGTCCCATCGGTCATAACCGATGGGACGGCGCTTTTTAGGGGGATGTGCTGATATTTTTCTGTATGCTGGGCCGCGGCACACGTCCCGTTTACTGATTGACGGATTCCACGATGGCATCCGCAAGGGCATCCAGCTCCGCCGCTTTATCCGGCAGCAGCGCGGAGGCCATGGACAGCCGCTCGTTGAGCACGGTCATATTCTTGAGTTCCTCATCGATGAATTTCTGCATCAGGTCGCCCGACTTGACCGCCCACGAACCGTTTTCGATGATCGCAAAGGTGCGGTTCTGCAGGTTAAGCGCCTTCATATCCATCAGGTAGTTGTGCATGACCGGATAGATACCAAGATTATAGGTCACAGAGGCCAGCACGATATGGCTCAGCCGGAAGGTTTCGGAAATCAGCTGTGAAACATGGGTGTTGGATACATCGTACAGCCAGACGTTGCTCACGCCCTTTTCACACAGCTTGCCTGCCAGCGCCTGCGCCGCGGCTTCCGTATTGCCGTACATCGAGGCGTAAGCGATCATGACGCCCTTTTCCTCCGGCTCGTAGCGGCTCCAGTGATCGTACTTGTCGATAAAGTACATCAGGTCCTTGCGCCAGACCGGACCGTGCAGCGGGCAGATGAATTTGATCTGATCCAGGATGCCCGCCGCCTTTTTGAGCAGCAGCTGGACATGCGGGCCGTATTTTCCCACGATGTTGGTCAGGTAGCGGCGGGCGTCGTCGATCCAGTCGCGGTCGAAGTTGACCTCGTCCGCGAACAGCTTGCCGTCCAGTGCGCCGAACGAGCCGAACGCATCCGCCGAGAACAGCACGCCGTTTGTGGTGTCAAAGGTGACCATGGCCTCGGGCCAATGCACCATGGGCGCCGCGACAAAGGTCACAACATGCCTGCCGAAGCTCTGGGTGTCACCTTCCTTGACCTCGATCAGCTCATGGCCGTCGATGTCAAAGCCGAACTGGCGCATGAACATGAACGCCTTTTCGGTCGAGATCACCTTAACCGACGGATAGCGGAGCAGGATCTCCTCGACAGAAGCGCCGTGGTCTGGTTCCATGTGGTTGACGACCAGGTAATCCAGTGGCCGCCCGTCCAGCAGATGCTCCACGTTTTCAAGGAGCTGGCGGCAGGCCGACCAGTCTACCGTGTCGAACAGCACGGTCTTCTCATCCAGCAGCAGGTAGGCGTTGTAGGACACGCCGCGCGGGATGGGAAAGATGTTTTCAAACAGGGCGAGACGATGATCGTTCGCACCGACCCAGTAGAGATCGTCCGTTACATTGCGCACGCAGTACATATATTCTCCTCCTTATTCTTCCAGTCAGGCTTCAATGAACATATCCTTGCCTTCGCCGCACTCCGGACACACCCATTCCTCGGGCAGCTTTTCGAACAGCGTACCGGGGGCGACCTCCGCGTCCTCGTCGCCCAGTTCGGGGACGTATTCGTAGCCGCAGCCGCCGCAGACATAGCGCTTGCCAATCGGCTCGGGCTTGGGTACAGGCGGGCGTTTCATTTTGACCATGGGCGGGGCGGGCTGCTTTTCGCCGGTATCGAGCGCAGCGGTCAGCAGCGGCAGGATCTCGTTGACATCGCCCACGATACCGTAGTCGCAGTTTTTGAAGATCGGCGCATTGCCGTTCTTGTTGATTGCTACAATGGTCGAGGCATCCTTGATACCCTTAAGGTGCTGGATCGCGCCCGAGATACCGCAGGCAATATACAGGTTGCCCTTGAATTTCTGGCCGGACATGCCGACATAGCGGTCCAGCGGTACATATTTGAGCGTCTCCGCCACTGGGCGTGAGGAGCCGACCGCCGCGCCCGCGGCGCGCGCCAGATCCTCGACCAGCTTCATGTTCTCCCTGCTGCCAATGCCCTGTCCGGCGGAAACCACACGCTCCGCCTGCGTGATCGGAGTATCGATTGAAATGCCGACGGTGAAGTCGTGTCCGTCCTTCTGCAGCGCCGCCACCAGCGCCGCCACCTTCTCTTCCGGCGAGCCTTCCTTGAATATGTTGTGCTTGCGCACGCCCGTGACCGGCGCGGGCTTCTTGGGCCGGCTGGAGGTGCCGCCCTCGCTCTTGGGCGGCCTGCCCAGGATGTTGGACGCGATCACGACGCGCTGGATCTCGTTGGTGCCTTCATAGATGGTGGTGATCTTGGCGTCGCGGTACATGCGTTCCACATCCATGCCCTTGAGGAAGCCCGTGCCGCCGAAGATCTGCAGCGCGTCGTTGGTGACCTCGAGCGAGATGTCGGACGCATACATCTTGGCCATCGCTGCCTCCATCGCATACGGCTCGTGCGCTTCCTTCAGTTCAGCCGCGGAGTAGACCAGCATCCGCGCGCAGCGCAGCTTGGTCGCCATATCCGCGATCTTGAACGAGATCGCCTGCTGGAAGCCGATCGGCTTGTCGAACTGCACGCGCTCCTTGGCGTAATCCACCGCCGCTTCATACGCGCCCTGCGCGATGCCAAGCGCCTGCGATGCGATGCCGATGCGCCCACCATCCAGCGTCGCCATCGCAATCTTGAAGCCCTGCCCCTCCTTGCCGAGCAGGTTCTCCTTGGGTACTTTCACATCGTTGAAGATCAGCTCTGCGGTGGACGAGGAGCGGATGCCCATTTTGTCATAATGGTCGCCAAAGCTAAAGCCTTCCCACCCCTTTTCGACGATAAAGGCCGAAATGCCGCGGGTACCGATATCCGGCGTGGTGACCGCGAACACCACATAGGTATCCGCCTTGGGCGCGTTAGTGATGAAGATCTTGCCGCCGTTGAGCAGATAATGGTCGCCCTTATCGATCGCGGTCGTCTCGGTGCCGCCCGCGTCAGAACCGGCATTCGGTTCGGTCAGGCCGAACGCGGCGATCTTTTCGCCCTTTGCCAGCGGAACCAGATATTTCTGCTTCTGCTCCTCGGTGCCGAATGCGAAGATCGGCCACGAGCCGAGCGACACATGGGCGGACAGGATAACGCCCGTGCCGCCGTCCACGCGCGACAGTTCCTCAACCGCGATTGCGTAGCTCAGCACATCCTGTCCGGCGCCGCCGTATTCCTTGGGATAAGGCAACCCCATATATCCGAGCTTGCCCATTTTCCGGACGGCTTCTGCCGGAAATTCATTCTCCTTGTCCATGAGGAAGGCCTGCGGCTTGACCTCTTTTTCCGCGAAAGCGCGGATCTCAGCGCGCAGCTTTTCATGCGCGTCAGTGGTATGGAACAACATGGGGAAACCTCCTTATTTGATCCTTCTTGTGTTGCAAATGTTTTGTTATGCATATAGTATACCATTTTCATATTTTTTCTTGCAATGCCACTTTTGTACGAATCAAATGCCTTCTTTTTGCGTTTCTATCCAATCATATGCGCAATATATCCAAACAAAATATACTTTTTATGTGTGTTTTAGCATTTGTGGCTCCCGCCCGCAATCCCATTCGTTTTACGGGCAAAAACTTGCTCCCCACTGCCGTTCCAGAAGCTGGGAGCCTTATCGACCGTTTGCCCTCTTACATTTCCGGTTTTTTTCTCCGGTCGTGTTTTTCGTAATATTCTTTTTTTCGACATACCTTTTCCGCTCCGCGCCTTTTATCAGCAGCGGCATGGATGAGACGTCCCGCTCGCACTGGATTCCCACCGAGAAATGGTAAGCGTCTTTCGACTGGTCCTGCGCCAGCGCCTGGTGCCGGAAAAAGCCGGTCGGCTCAGGCGAGCCGCCACTGTGCGCTTTCCTGCTGCAGCTCCACCATGCGCCGGTACAGGCCTCCCTCGGCCATCAGCTGCGCGGGCGAGCCCTGCTGCGCCACGCGGCCGTTTTCCAGCACCACGATATGGTCGGCTCCGGCCACGGTGCGCATCCGGTGGGCGATGACCAGCACGGTCTTGCCGGCCAGCAGGCGGGAGAGCGCCCCCTGCACCCTGGTTTCGTTTTCCACGTCCAGGCTGGCGGTCGCCTCGTCCAGCAGCACGATGGGCGCGTCCTTGAGCAGCGCCCGGGCGATCGAGATGCGCTGCCGCTCGCCGCCCGAGAGACGGGCGCCGTTCTCCCCGATGGGGGTATGGTATCCGTTCGGCATTTTGCGGACGAATTCATCGCAGTTGGCGGCTCTGGCTGCGGCCAGCACCTCCTTATCGGTCGCACCGCGCCGGCCGAGACGGATATTTTCCAGCACCGTATCGTCGAACAGCACCACGTCCTGAAACACCATCGAGTAATCCGTTAGCAGCACCTCCGGCTCCACGGTGGCGATATCCACGCCGCCCACCTTGACTGCGCCCTCGGCAGCGTCCCACAAACGGGCAGCCAGCCGTGCGCAGGTGCTCTTGCCCGAGCCGGAGGGACCCACCAGCGCGGTCACCTCGCCCTCTTTTGCTGTAAAGCACACGTCGTGCAGCACCTTTTTCTCGTCGTAGGCAAACTCCACATGCTCGAATACAATGTCGTGTCCGTTGGGCTGAAACGCCGCCGCACCTTCTGCCACGGGCATGTCCTGAATCTCCATCATGCGGTCGGCGGAGACCTGGGAAACGAACATCTCCGCGATCAGCGCCAAGCTCTGGTCGAACGGCGCATAGATGCGGGTGATGACCAGCAGGAACAGGAACAGCAGCATAAAGTCGATGCGGCCGGAGAGAATCAGCTCCGCGCCCACGAGGATGGTCGTCGCCACACCAAGGCGCATAATCACGCTGGCCGCGTTCACCAAAAGGCCGGTGGATAATTCGCCGCGGATCGTGACCCGCTCATGTTCGTCGATCTTCTGCCCCAATTCTGCGAGGTAACGCGCCTGCTGGTTGGCGGCGCGGATCTCGCGGATGTTCTCCAGCGCCTCCTGCATCCCATCCGCCACGCGGACGGCGGCTTTTTTCGTCCGCTCGGCGCTGCGTCCCGCGAGCCTGCGGCTGCCGAACAGCAGGCCAAACGCCGCCGGCACCCCCCACAGGCAGGCGGCCGCCAGCCGCCAGTCATATACAAACAGGCATACGGCCGCGACCCCTGTGGAGATGTACGCGCCGTACAGATACCCCAGCACATGCGACCAGACGTGCTCCATGCGGTTCACGTCCCCCATAAGGGTCTCGGTCAGGTCGGCCAGATCCCGCTTGCCGAAATAGCCCAACGGAAGCTTGCGCAGGCGCTCCGCCAGACTGAGGCGGGTGGCCTTGACCTCGTTGTACACCAGGCCGTAGGTGGCGCGATACTGCTGCAAATGGGTCGCAAAGGACAGTAGGAGGAACAGCAGCACCCCCGTGATGAAAAGCGCCGCGTTGGGCAGCGGCTCCCCCTCGGTCAGCGCCCCCATAAAGCCGTCCATCAGCAGGTACAAGATGCTGATGCCTCCCAGAACGATCAGGTTGACGATGACCGTCCAGAAGGTGCCTTTTTTGACAGTTTGCACACCTTGAGCGGTCAGGGCGTATTTGCGCTGAAACTTTTTGCCAAACATGTTACTCTGCCTCCCTTTCGCTGGTGATCTTCCACTGGACCGCCGTGTTATAGTCCGCCCACATTCTGGCGTACAGCCCCGTGGCGGCGACCAGCTCCTCATGCGTGCCTTGCTCCGCGATGCGCCCTTCCTCCAGCACAATGATCTTATCCGCCCCCACGACGGTGGACAGGCGATGGGCGATCATGATGACGGTCCGGTCCCTGGTCAGCGCGGTGAGGGCCTTCTGGATCCGCACCTCGTTTTCGGGATCGGCAAAGGCGGTGGCCTCATCCAGCACCACGATGGGCGCATCCTTCAGGATCGCCCTTGCCAGCGCAATGCGCTGGGCCTCGCCGCCCGAAAGATAGGTCCCGTCCGAACCGATTCGGGTATCCAGCCCGTTCGGCAGCTTTTGCAGAATATCTCCGCATTGCGCTGCCGCAAGCGCGGCTTCCACCTGTTCCCGCGCGGCTTCCGGACGGGCGGCGCGGACATTTTCCAGAATGGAGGTCTTAAACAGGCGGCTGTTCTGGAAAACGAACGCGACCTGCTCCATCAACGTGTGCGGGTCAATCTGCCGCACGTCCACACCGCCGACCTCCACCACGCCCGACGACGCATCCCAGAAGCGGGGGATCAGGCTGGCGGCTGTGGTCTTGCCCCCGCCCGAAGGACCAACCAGCGCGACCGTCTGCCCTGGCTCCACTGTGAAGGAAACATGGGACAGCGCGGGCGTTTCCGCACCATCATAGGTAAAGCTGACGTCCCGAAACGCCACCCGACTGCCGCAGGGCGTCCGCGGATGCTGTGGCGACTGCAGGCTGGGGGCGCACATGACCTTATCGATACGGCTCAGCGCAGCGCTCGCCAGCATCATCCCCGAGGCGGCAAACATGATCTTGGCCAGCGCGGTGGAGATGATAGCCGAAAACACCGCGTAAAAGGCAAAATTGGTGATAAAACCGGCCAGACTGCCTGCGGCCAGCGCGCTGGGCGCGAGGAACAGCGCCGCGGGTACCAAAAACACGAACGCGCCCTCGGTGAAGGTCAGGTTTACGGACTGGGGTACTCGGCACACATCCGCCTGGTAGTACTCGGCCTTGGTGCTGTAATCCTCGATCGCCTGCTGGAAAGCCTTGAACGAATAGACCGTCTGCTGGAATATCTTGACCACCGGAATGCCGCGCACATACTCAGTACCCGCCTTGCTGATACGGTCCAGCGCGGCCTGATACTCCGCCATAATTTTGGCGTTTTTGCCGCCCATCATGGAAAACATGGCGATCACTGAGATCACCGCGGCCAGCAGGCAGGCGGCTCCCATCCGCCAATCAAAGGCGACCATCAGCGCCAGCATGCTCACAAACAGGACGATCGTTCCGATGATATCCGCCAGGTTGTGCGCCAGCAGCGTTTCGGTATCGGCCGCCGCCGCATCCAGCCGGCCGCGGATCAGACCGGACGCATTGGCGTCGAAAAAGCCCAGCGGCGCTTTCATCATATGGGCCATGCCCCGCTTGCGGATGTTGGCCGCGGTGCGAAACGCCGCCAGGTGGGTACACATCAGCCCCGCAAAATACAGGACGATGCCGCCCACCGCAAAGGCAAACGCCAGCCAGCCCCAGCGGGTAACGTTTTGCGCCCGCGTCCAGTCCGGTGCGGCGGCGATCAGATCGCGGGCGGCCAGCCAGATGCAGATGTACGGCGCCATGCTCAGTAGCATGGATACAGCCGACAGTGCCAGCCCCAGAAAGGTCAGCCCCTTTCGGCTGCCCGCATAGTCTAGCAGGATGGCCAGATCGCTCTTCTTTTTGTTTTTCATCTAAATAACCTCCTTTTGGTTAGCTTTTGCTAACTTTATGTCAAAACAACAGGGAATACGATGCCGCATTCCCTACTGTGTTCAACCAAACGAAAGCTCAAACAGACGCTCCCATCCGCCGGTGTAAAACGCCCGCAGCTGCTGCACATCCCGCAGCGCCTGGTCGTGCGGCATATCGTGGACCACCACCTCAAAAATGCTGTTGAACATGCCGCTGGCAATGATATGGCACAGGGAGCGATCCAACGGCGGAACCTCCTGCCCCGCGCGGCGCAGAACCTCGATATACTCGAGGGTTGCCTCGACCTCCACCTCCACCATGTTATGGACAAAGTTCTCATAGCTAGTGCCTTCCGCCCCGCACAGCAGCAGCTTTACCGGCTCCCGATGCTGGCAGATGTAGTCCACCATCCAGGTGAGATAGGCGCCGGATTCCTTCCCCACATGCGCCGGCTGCTCGGTCTCAGGCAACTCGGCAAAGGAAAGCTGCGCCTCCATGAACCGGCCCATCAGGGCGGCAGCGTGCGGCTCCACGATCGAAGCGAACAGTGCCTCCTTGCTGGAAAAGTAACCGTAAAAGGCGCCGGTGGTCACGCCGGCGTTCTTGACAATCTGCCGCAGCGAAGCGCCCTGAAACCCCTTGTCCAGAAATTCAGCCAGCGCGGCCTGTTCGATGTTCTCCAATGTGGTGGTGGCTCCCTCTTCCATTTCGCTGCACCTCATAATAACACTGTTATATAACATCGTTATTGTACTGCGCGGCTTTGCATTTGTCAACCGGAAAACCATATTTTTGGCGCACCGGCCAAAAAGTCGACGGGAGGCGATATGCGACTCAACTGGTGCTTGCATTCCGGACAAATTTATAGTATCCTTTAGTTAGTTGACGCTAACCAATTATAAAGAGGAGGACATCCATATGTGGAAATACACGGTACAGGTCAGTGGGATGATGTGCGGGATGTGCGAGGCCCATGTCAACGATGCGGTCCGCAAAGCCTGCCCCGTAAAAAAAGTGCGTTCCTCTCACAGCAAGGGAGAAACGGAAATCCTCACCCCGGAAGAACTGGACGAGCAAGCCCTGCGGAACGCTATCTGCTCTACGGGTTATGAGGCGGGCGAAATCCGCAAAGAGCCCTACAAAAAACGGGGCCTGTTCGGCTAAACGCAATATATGAGGATTATGCCAAGCCGCGGAATATCCCCTATACCAATTAAAATACGTACGTTCTCTTCCATCGTGTCTCACCTTTTTGGGTCAGGTCCCTTTCAAGCGACTTGCGGAAAAACCACAAAAACAAGCGGACAGACGACTACACAGCCCATCCAGGCGTTAGAATCAACCGCTATCGGTATGTTTTACTCGAAAATCACTTAAAAACCATCTGCACAAGCAGCATATAGCAGACGGTCCCGCCCGTGAGGGAGAGAAGCATCTGCTTTTTCCAAAGGTGCAATCCCAAAACCACAGCCGCCGCAATCAGCTCCGGCAAACCGTGGTTCCCGCCAAAGACAGAGACATCTCTAAGGCAGTAAACCACCACAAGCTCTACCGATCCGGCAAAAACCAGCAGGCTCATGACCATCGGATATACAAAGCTGAACCCCGAAACGTTCATGTAGATGCCGTAGGCCAATCCCCAAAACCAAAATCCCGCAAAAATCGGGATGGTATATGGGAATACACATTTTAGCGCGTTGAAAACGATATTGCGTTCCCTCATGGCAACCCTCTTGAAATTATAATAAACATAGTGCAAAATGTAACTTATTTTAAGCGAGGAAAAACTTTGGAGATTGGAAAAATCATTGCATACAACCTGAAACGGCTGCGGGAGGAACGGAATTGGAGTTTGAGCCAACTGGCAGAGATGGCAGGGGTTAGCAAGGTAATGCTGTCCCAGTTGGAAAAAGGCGCTTCCAACCCTACCATCAATACGGTCTGGAAAATCACCGGAGCCCTGCACAAGCCATACACCAGCCTTTTGGCGCTACCACAGGATCACACCATCCACATCCGCAAGCAGGACATTCAGCCATTGGTCGAGGGCAAGTATCACATTTTCAATTACTATCCCAAGGATGCGGACAGAGATTTTGAGTTATATCAAATCGAACTGGAGCCCGGCGGCCACGAATCCATTGGCCATCCGGTTGACAGCAGCGAATACATTATGATGATAGAAGGCCGTATGGAATTAAAGGCGCGGGAGAAAGTTTACCTGCTCTCCCCCGACGACGGTTTCTGCTTCAATGCCTCTGTTCCCCATGTATACCCGAGCCGGAAAAACCAGAACGCCAAAGCGGTTCTGATGATCTGCTATACCTGACACGGTGCCGACGCTGTTTTTTCAAATTTCACGGCCTTGGAGTAAAACGTGCTGTTGTTGGCAATCCGGTGCAGGGGCACGTTTCCTTCAAAAGCGGCCACAAACTGCATATTGCCAGTGGCCTCTGTCCCGTCCCAGTCTTGTGCGGTCTTGGTCTCGCCGCCGTAGAACCAGCCCTTGAATACTGCGCTGGCGTTCTTCACCTCTGGGAAGTCGTCGGTAGAAAAGGGATCCTTGCCATCCTTTTTCAGAGTCAGGCTTGTGCTGCCGGTTTCGCCCAGCGTACCATCCGTGGTGATAAAGGTGATGGTGTAGTTGTCCTCACCGAACACGGCCTGGAAAGTCATGTTCTCCGAGATTTTCAGCGCGGCAAGTTCCTGGTCGGAATACTTCGTCTTAGTCGCAGCCGGATCGCTGGTCAGCAGCCAGTGCTGGAACACCTTTCCCTCCGGTGTCTACGGTGCGGGCGGGAATGCGCCGTTGCCCGAGGTGACGGAGATCGTGGATGTACTGTCAGCGTTGCCGCCGAGGTTTCCGAATGTTACCTGATAGCTCAGCAGATCCCAGTTGGCAGAAGGGTATTCTGGGCTATACCGTGGCCTATGACAAACCCTCCGCCGTCACCGGTACTGCTTCGGCGGACAGCGCCATTTATCTCAACGGCGAAACGGTGATCGTCAGCACAGCCAAGCCCTACACCAAGGAAGGCTACACCCAGACCGGCTGGTCCTCCGCGTCCAACACCACCGATGTGGCGACGGTGAACAAGACCATCCCACCCTCTGCCGCTGTGATCACGAGAAGCGGCACCGACGTGACGAAAAACTATCAGATTGCCTATCCAGCGCCCTGACCGTCAACCGAGTCGCGCCCACAGCAAGAGATTTTACCTTCACCTCCGGCCAATCTGACCTATGACGGCAATGCCAAGGCCGCCGCCGTGACGGCCAATGCAGAGATCATGGGTATGGACGAGACGACAGTGAAGTATTCCGCCCCCTCCCCACGAACGCCGGAACTTACACTGTGTCCATCGACGTTGCCCTGGGCGCTAACTACACCGCAGCCAGCGGCCTATCGGATGCGGGCTGGATGTTCACAACCACCAAAGCGCCCCAGGACACGCCCGCCGCGACCTGTGGGAGCATCCCGATCCGGAAAAGCGCTGTCATGGAGGACGGCGTGGAAACCAGTCTCTCCAGCAATGTCGTAACTATCTCCATCCCGTTCAGGCCAGCCGCTCCCACGCAGGTCCGCGCATCGGCCGAGACTGTAAAAGAAAGGGCGGATGGCGGCTTTGTCTTTACCGGCGGACTACGAGTACAGCAGCGATGGAGATCCCACCTAGGTCGCCTGCACGGGCGGCGAAAAGCTGGCCTCGGCAGCTATCAGGTGCGGGAAAAAGCTACCGGCAGCAGCTTTGAAAGCGAAACGGTCACCCTTACCGTCACCGCCATGCGCTTCGCCCAGCTTCCTGATGGTGGGAACGAAAGAGCCTGGTACTACGCGCAGATCATCGGGGCGGAGCGGTACGGCTGAGTCGGCGGCTATCCCGATGGGACCCTCCAGCCGCATAACGCCGTTGCCCGCGCCGAGGCCACGAGCATCATCAACAATACGCTGGGCCGCAGCGCGGACAAGGCCATATCGACGCGCATTTGGACGAAATGCGGCAGTTCTCAGATGTAGATGACACAGCCTATTGGACCTACTATGGCATCATGGATTCCGCCCCCCCTCACACTCACAGAAAGACGATGGCGGCGAAAAGTGGACAGGGCTGAAATAACGCTCGCTGCCGCCGTGTACAGGAGCTTTCTTGTGAGGCGATCCTACTTTCATTCGAGAGCAGCCGTCAAAACAGGTACACGGACAGGCAGAGATGCCAAAATAGTAGCGGAATATGTCAGCACATTCCACTACTATTTTTATCGTGCCAATCAATCGGTCAAAGCAATTGTACGCGCGAAGTGTCCACAGCGACTACTTCTGGAACAGGGAAGCTGCCTTTCTTCAAAGTCGTGAAAAAGCTTTCCATGCGTGCGTTGTCAAAGCAGCATTATGTGCGGCTCATGCAGGACAGAACCGAATCCAACGATCACTCCGTCGCAGCGGCAGGATACAGCTTTCCATCCGCGCTGCGACGTTCTACCGCTTGCTTCAGCGACTCCCCCAGCTGTATGCCCCGCACCTCTCTTTTTTCAGCCGTTCTTCCCACTTCCAGTTATACTCCGTTTTCGTCAATAATCCCAACTACCATAGCCTTGTGTTTACAAACGAATTGAGTAAATCACTGAACCGCCGGACGGTCTACAAGCATCTGAAAAAGATTCTGTCCAGCATTGTCTTGGATGACTGTTATTTTCACACGCTTCGTCATACGTTTGCGACGCTTTCCCTGCAAAACGGCGACGACGTGCTAACCGTCAAGGAGAACCTCGGGGATCATTCCGCTGCATTTACCCTGAACACCTACGGGTATCTGATACAAGCCATGCGCCGCGACAGTGCAGAACGCATGGAAAAAGCTGTTCCAAACGACTGTGATCGCCAAAAATGCGTGATTGTCGTCAGGAAAATTGTCCCACGCAAAAATGTTCCATGTTTTTGCACAAAACAGCAAAAACCGAACTTTATCTTTCGATAAAGTTCGGTAATCTGGCGGAGAGTCAGGGATTTGAAGAGCCGATTTTTGGAACTTATACACTATTCTCGTGTTACCACATGCCGTTTCATCCGAAACAGCGTGAAATCCTGAACATTTAGACACAATTGGTTTTTATGCTTTCAGGCTGTAAAGGGTACTTTTAAGGGTACAGGACAGCCCCGCTTTGCACCGCGGTTTGATCTCAAAACACCCATCCACTATTGTTTTCCTGCCCCTCGCGTCGGCACTCATACCGACGCGAGGGGCAGCTTTTATTTTGTATAACGATAGACATTTCCCAACGCTTGACACTATGTTTTACGTTGCAATCACCTGCAATGCTTTTATCAGAACCTGTTCCTGTTTTTTTATTTCTGCCACAAAGCTTTCATAGCAATCTACTTTTCGCGGGATCTGCAGTCCATATTTGACAACGCAGATATCCTCCCTTGGTGCAACATTGTTTTCGAAAGTAGAGCCCTTGTTCAGCTTCAACTGTAAAATGCAATCTTCCCCTATTTCTGGATAGAAAAATATTCCTTTCTTTGCATCGAATCGGAACATGTAAGCAAGCATTTGCAGATAATCTCTGTTGCCGATATTATGCATCGGCTTATATTTAGCGTCTGCGATGACACGCTGTGCAGTATTTTCACTAATAAAATCTGGATATATCAAACCTTTGCGCTGCGCGAACAACCACTGTGCCCCTATACGACGCTTGTTCATCGGATGATAAAAGTGCTTGCCTATCAGGATATTGGTATACTCTTCCCACAGCCATGCTCCATCAAACAGCAGTCCGAAAACTTGACGCGACCCCGACCCCATCTGATGCTGCTCGTGCTGCAAAATCAAAAGACACAACCGTTGTAGCGCCCGATACTCGCGATAATACGCATGCCTTACCGGATCATTTCTATTTTCTGCAACAATTTTAGCCCTATGATAGGGTTGATATGCCGGCGTTGCACTCACAACCAGCGCCACTTCATCTCGCACTGCCGCAAGCAGTTTTCTGCCGAATGCCTTTGGCTTGATGTACTCAATTGTATGGCGCACCAATTCCATCAACGCATTGTCATAGGAATACTCTCTCTGATGATACGCAACAGTTCCCACAAAAGGCGTGTTCCTAGTAATATGCCGGGCAACATCAATAACGCCTTTTACATTGCTGTCATTGTAATTTCTCTTCACATATGTTTTGTAAACACCCTTGCGCATCGCCGCCTTGAGATAACGCGGAAACAAAAACACCAACAGGTGAAACAGCGCATTGTCCTGATTTGCATCCGTCATCAAATCGACTAAGTTTGGATATTTCAACACTTGCTCTAGCAAATACTGAAAGAAATAGTCTTTTTCACCGTCAGAGAAGCGCGAAGTAATAACGAGCCGCTCATTCCCATACCCCACAAACCCCATTACATTTCCGGAATGATAATAGTCATTCACGCTTTGCAAAATCATTTGCTCTGCTGTAAGGTCATCCGATTCGTCCATCTGCTCCGGGAACACAAAAACGCCCTCCCTTTCGAGCTGTTTGAGCGTTTTGTTTGCGACCTTTTGCGTGATGCCTGAAATTTCACAAAAGGACGCTTTGGGCACGACAGCGTTATCCCTAATTCTCAGTTGCTTCATCTGTATCTCCGTCACGCGTCTCCGGATAGCCATACGCTTTTTCGAACCGCTGCATTATGCCAGATTCGTCATACATACCGTGGACATACTCCTGCAGCAAAGGACGCAAGCAATCCGTCCAGAGCTGATCAAAATTCAAAGTTTGCAGCTTCAAAAAGTATGCTGGGCCAATTTGATAGTTTTCATTGAGTTCTTCCGTATTGGCAATCACTTGATTCAGTGCCGTCATACGGCGAATCGCTTCCTCTTTCTTCTCCCCGATCTGGTCGAGCATCTCCAGCCGGTCGTTCTCTTTGATCTCGATGAATCGAAAACGACGGCGTATCGCAAAATCGAAGCTATCCACCGAGTGGTCAATGTCGTTCATGGTTCCAATCAGATAGACATTCTCCGGGATATAGAATTTTTCATCCGGATCCGCATGCATATTGGCATATTGCGTCGATACTGCACCGGTCTCCCCTCGATAACCCGGATCTATCGCAAAGAAAAGCTCCCCGAAAATCTTCGAGATCTCACCGCGGTTGATCTCATCGATGATAAAGACATAGTTTTTCCGATTCTCGCGTTTGATGTTCTTCTTTACACCCTTCTTCATTCTGGCTTTTATTTCTTTATACAGCGCAAAATCATAGGAAAATGCTTGTGTTGCAAATTTTTTGCCGAAGAAGCTGGTAATATCCTTTATCTTATCGAATCTTTGCTCCGCTTCCAGCATTTTTCTGATTTCATCCATATTGAGGCTGAGTGTATCCACAGATGCATTTCCCGGAATATGAATGGAAATGTGTTGATCATCAATGCCGGTAACGAAAAACGTGTTGCCGGTAACGGTATGAAACTCGTCTTCTCCCAGCTGCACGCTCGCAAAGAACGCCTCCAACGCATCTTGCGCGGATACTTCCTTTGCAATCATCTCCTGCGATTTTAAAGAATCCTCATAGTTTTTTCTGGCGTGGGCAATAAACTTTTTGAAAATACCGTCCTGTAATGCAAAGCCCATTGAGCCATCGTCGTTGAGCTTAGGCCGCAACCCCTCAACGAAATCCGTATAATCATAGCTCGGATGAAACTGTACAAACTCCACCTGCTTTTTTTGCTCATCCGACAAATCCTCATACCGATCATGGTATCCATCGCTGACAATATCCGCTGCAATTTCCCTCGCGAGATAGGTTTTACCTGTGCCGGGTGCTCCTCGGAAAATAATATTCTTTGAGGCTCGCAGCAGAGCCGAATATGGATTTGGCGCATCTTCGACGCGCTGTGCCGGCCTAACAGGTATATTTTCTATGTTATTCTCTGTTTTTTCCTCTCTCTCATTCTTATCACGATATACTAAAACAAATCGGTCTCCCGTCTCTCCAAATCGCCTTAAGCATTCCTGCACAAATAGGATTGTCGAAAAAATATTCCAGCAGTACAGCACAAACTGTCGGCCGTTATCATACCCATATGTCAAATATTCAATCGTATTGCGGTATTTTCGATATTCATTGACGCTTGAATATATGCCGCGTATCACCGGGTTGCTCGGCTTATACTGGCAGATCGGAAACGTTTCTTTTTCCTCTACGGATAATGCCGCTAGCTGTTTCTCAAAAATTTGACACGCTATTCGCGGCATGGTCTGATTGGTATTTCGCCTTTCACCCCTGCCATATTTCCGCCGGATCACTGTTCCGTCCACTTTCTCAAAATACGTATCAAGCGGCTTATAATGGTCTCCCAATCCCAAGTCGTCCACTGTAAAACGCTCATCTGTGGATGATATTTGATTAGCAGTGATCGTCAATTCATATTTCTGCTGTTTTTCTTCAATCTCAAACCCTTCGCGCTGTAAAAATGTTTTTGCTTCTACGGCGTTAAACGTATCTGCTGCAATTTCTATACCGTTTGCCAGATGCGCCGCCACAGCAATCACATATTTTGGTGGATATCTCTTACCATCTTCTGCGATAAGCTCATATCTTGTGCTTTGATTTTGCGCTGGTACGCCATGGGCATCAATGTACTGCAATGCCGCTATGATATCCTGTTTTTTTATCTTCGGAATGGCCATATTATACCTCATTTTCGTTGAATCTCTACATCTGCATTATATCTCAACACTTAGCATACTTCCATGCATATCAGCGTCACCTGTACGAAACAACTTATATTTTCGCCAGCAGCTCTGTCTTTTTCGCTTCGAATTCCTCCTGCGTAATGGCGCCCATTTCCTGTAGCTTTGCTAACTTTTCGATCTTGGCAAAAACATCCTCTTCCGGCGCCTCTGCCGCGTCCTCTTTCTTTTTCTTCCCCTTGGCAAAAACACTGCCGATGCCACTTTTCAAATCCTGCATTCCCTTGGCTGCCCGGTTCTTGATCGAGCTTTTCTCTTCCCCCGCCGGAACATCCTCATCCGTGACGTCCTGCATCGCTTGATAATCCGCCATGATCTCGTCCTCGGTATAATCGAAGTTCGCTTTATCCAAGGACACGGCCAGTCGTTTTGCCATCGGCAGCATAGAAGCGAAGTTCAGGCCGCCAGACACCACACCACCGATCACAGGGATCGCCTTAGAAATGCCTTTGGCTACCGTATCCTTTGTCACCTTAACGCCGACCAACTTTCCAACCTGCTTGACGATCGGATACCAAAGCGTTTTGGTGAGCGCCTTTTGCGGCAGTTTTTTGAGCGTCGTTTTCGCCAGTTGTGACGACAGAATTCTAACGCCAGCCGCTGCACCGGATACGCCAAACATAACGCCACAGTACAGAATCAGTTGTCCACGCACGATCTCATCATCGATCTGCCCGTCTTTCCACAAGTCCTGCGCACCATATAAATACGCCAGTTCCTGCGCCAACCGCAGCGACATGCCAAAAAACTGCAGGGTATCTGCCGGAACAGTCAGTCCCATGGCAAGACCACCCGGAATGCCCATAGCAAAGGAAGCCGCAGACGAAGTGCTTGTCCGTATCAAGATGAGCTTATTGGCAATTCGTGCCAAATCCTCCCGGGTGCAGCCGGCACCGATCGGGCCAAGGTCGATGATTTGCTGCGTATCCACATCCTCTTTGGCGAAGCATTCTCCCAAAAACTTCTGTCGATCGACTTTCACACCCGGAATCTGAACGGCGTTGTTGATAATTGCCTCAAGAGCGACTTCGCTGGTTTGTGCGCTATAAACTTCCTCCATCTTTTGCATCCTCCTAAATTTCGATACACCCTGATCTATCCCATACTATAACACAATTTATCATTTCAGGAAATATTTTGTTCTTGTTGCCTCCCTATAAGCCCAACCGTCCGACTAATAGTTGGGCGGTTTTTGCTCCTCACCGTTTGCGTTCTAGCGCGGCCACGCGAAATTTGCAAGCCCTGTCATGGGGATGTGATTTCGCAATAAAAGTTCTTGACTGCACGCAGCGTGCAGTTTTATGGTGAGGAGGTAATGAAAGCGGAAAAGACATTGCGCGAGGTTTGTGCGGCGCTCCAAATTTCCCGAAGAACGATACAGGGTTACGAAAAAGCCGGTCTGGTTTCCCCTTCCGGCAAGAACAAATACGGCTATTTACTCTATAACCCAACAGCTCAAAAGCGGATACAAACCATTCACTTCTATCAGCAGCTTGGGTTCTCTATCAAGGAGATCCAAACAATCGCAGACGCTTCGAGAGAGATACAAAAAGCGGCGCTTGTCAATCGGATTGCCGTGCTCGAAGCCGAACAAATACAACTACGGCACCTAATCCAACAAGCAAAGCAGTACATCGCTGCGCTTTAAGTAAATCCATTCTCTATGCGCAATCACACCCTACACACTTCATTCAAGGAGGAACCAAAATGAAAAAAACACTCATACTTACGTTGACCTTATGCCTTGCCGGTATACTTGCCGCCTGCGAAACGGCTTCTGCTCAACCAGCCAACACACCCCTTACAGACACTTTATCCGAAAGCGCCACAGGTAATCCACAAACAGAACAGCCGATTGTTGCATCCGACCTCAAGCCGTCGGAAGGACTGGAATTTGAAAGCAACGGAGATGACACCTGTACGCTAGTTGGGATCGGAATTTGCAAAGACGCCGACCTTGTCATTCCGACAGAAAGCCCAGATGGTGAAACCCTCACCGTGATCGAAGAAGATGCTTTTATGGGATTAGAAGATGTCAGCAGCGTCACCTTGCTAAACGGCAATTACGAAGTGGAAGATCGTGCATTTCAGTATGGCGAAATGACCGAAGTACACGTCATTGGCGGTACGCCGATCATCGGTGATAGCGCTTTCTCCACCTGCGAAGATCTCACGCGCATTACTTTTCAGGACTGCAACGTACAGCTTGGCGAGTACGCGTTTTTGGGCTGCGGCAAAGACGCTGAAGTGGTTTTCACGAACTGCACTGGAACTGTGGATAAATATGCGTTCCAGTACAGTGATCTTGCCAGCCTGTCCATCGACCAATGCGATTTGAACATTGCGAAAAGTGCATTTACATCCTGCGAAGCGTTGACCGCGATCACATTTCAAAACAGTACACTCACAGCCGGTGAGTACGCGTTTTTCGGTGTAGGGGACAAAGCTGTCGTACAGGCAGATAACTGCGCGCTGACACTCGACAACTGGGCATTCCAATATGCTTCACTCAGCGCACTGACAATCACTGGAGACAAAGCGGAATTGGGCGATGCCGCATTCGGCAGCTGTGAAGATCTGACAGCCGTAACCATCGACTGTCCCACTGTAACACTGGGGGAATATGCGTTTTCCGGATGCGACGATCTCACCAGCATATCGATCTGCGACAATGGCAGAAAAGATAACACGATCACCATCGACAACTACGCGTTCCAGTATAACAACAAACTCACTTCGGTTACCGTAGGTAACGGCACGGTGGAAACCGGCGAATACCTCTTTTCCGGATGCCCAGATGATCTGAGCGTTTCCATCGCAGGAAAAGACTATATGACTTTGGCATAAGCAAACCCCGAAGGAATGCGAACGCATCCCTTCGGGGTTTACTGTTATCGCGCATTCATGCTTGCTAAAACCAAGAAATCATGATGCCGCCAGAATACCATACTATAACTTTGCTTCGTGCGGAATTGTGATTTTGTCAACCGTGATCCTGCCATCCGCGACTTCCGCCAACATCATGGTGATCTCCTGATGAAAGCGCCGCGGGCCGCAGGAACCGGGATTGAGCCAGAGCACGTCGTCTTGTTCCTGCTGCACATACTTATGCGAGTGGCCGAACACGACCACATCCACACCCGAAAGGTCTTTCGGTACTTCCTTTTTGTTGTGCACCATGAAAAAGGTCACGCCGCCCAGCATAACGGTCAGGTCGTGTGGGATGGCTTCTGCCCAATCCTGATCGTTGTTGCCGCGAACAACATACAGCGGCGCGTACTGACGCAGTTCATCCACGATGCTTTGCTTGTTGATGTCGCCGCCATGCAGAATGACATCGACGGTTTTCAGATATTCCACCACCTGCGGCCGCAGTAGGCCGTGCGTATCAGATAGAATGGCAATTTTCATATAGCTTTGCTCCCATTATGGCGCAACACGGCGTATTTGCTCCAAATCGCCGCTGCACAGCGCCTCCAAATTGCGGAATATCTTGTCCGGTTCCCAGTCCCACCACCGAAGCGCGAGCAGATATTCTGTCAACTCCGGCGAAAAGCGTGGACGGATCACGCGACAAGGATTGCCCGCCGCGATGGTGTAAGGCAGAATATCGCTTGCCACCACAGCATTTGCGCCGATGATTGCACCGTCCCCGATGTGTACGCCGGGCAGCACCGTGACGTGCTGTCCAATCCACACATCGTTTCCCACAACGGTATCCCCTTTGAGGGGCAGTTCGTCCAGCGCGGGTATACATTTTTCCCAGCCGTGCGCGAAAATATTGAAAGGATAGGTCGTGACCGAGGCCATGCGATGGTTTGCCCCGTTCATCACGAACTCCACGCCCTTGCCGATCGCGCAGAACTTGCCGATGATCAGTTTGTCCCCGAGAAATTCATAATGGTGCGTCACATGCGCCTCAAAATCCTCGCCGCCGGTGTCCGCGTCATCGTAATAGGTGTAGGCACCCACCTCGATATTGGGGCGGGTGATGACATTTTTGATGTAGCAGACACTGGGGAGGTTTTCATTTGGATGCACCGCATCCGGGTTGGGTCCAAACATACCATGTCCCCCTTATCCGTTTTGTATCTCCCGGTAGAACGCACGGGCTTTATCCAGATCACACGCACTCGGATGCCCCTTAGCAATACCGCCCACCAGTTTCCATGGCCCAAAGGTATCATAACCCCGGCAGCCGAATGCGCCAAGCACCGGGCATCCTTTCTCCCCTGCGATTACCGTCAGTGTCTTAAAGCCGTTTCCTTTAGCCGCGCCATAGGTGCAGACGAAAAACACTGGTTTTCCCAGCGGCAGGTATTGCCGCGCGAATGCAGTCACTCCCTCATGAAACTTGCCAAAATACACGCCGGAGGCAAAACCGACACAATCGTAGTCCTCCAATGACACAGCCTGCCGCGTCGTAACATCGATTAGGTCAATATCTCCCTCCTCCGTCATGGTCTGCAATACCTTTAACGTATTGCCATGATGACGAGAGTAGTAACAAATCGCAGTTTTCATCGTGTGCCCTCTCTCAACCGCTTCTTTTCCTCCTGCTCCTGTATCACCGTCGCGATGATCTCTGCCGCAAGACGTGAGCCCTCTTCGTTTGGATGAACGCCGTCGGCTGCATAAAGGTTCTTGGCATCGGACAATTCGTAAAACCGCCGTCCAACCTCTGCGAGTAGCGCATGGTTGTTCTCTGCCGCTTTGCGGTAAGCATCCGCAAGTCCGCACGCCATATTATCATAGCCCCAGCCCTTGGCCGCAAGCGCAACACTGCCCCGCAGGTAACCCCAAGTGGCATAGAGGATCGGCACCGCTCCCTTTTCTCGGATTATCGCACACAGCCGCTCCACGCTGGACAAAAACCGTTCCGGTGAAGAAACCGGCCCGTGGCTCATCCCCTGTAAAACGACATAGTCCCAATGCTCCTGCGTGAGCGCTGCCTGCGTCCGTGCGCCCAGCTTGGTTTTGGGATTGAGCTGCTCAGACAGCCGCGCGCCGCCGCGCGTGTGGTGTACGACCTCCGCGCCGGTCAATTCCACCAGCATCCGCGCATATCGTTTGCAAAATTCAGGCTATTTCATAGCATGAGAATGCGCATCGCGATGCCACCTTTTCGTTTTTATTCTCTTTCGTTAGACAAAACCGAGAAAAAGAGGGAAAGCGCCGCTTATCTGCTGTCCTCTCAGCGCTGACACGCGAACTCATGAGAAAAGATGTTCTTTTTACGTTATGATCGGTTCGCTCATTCGCAGAATAATTTTAAACCGAGCGAGCATACCGCAATGAAGAAACAATTGATACAGCTTTACACATCACCATTTTATTTTATGAGAGTCCTTTTTAGTAACTTCCTTTGATACATTCTATCAGAGGAGTAATTGCAGTTTGTTCTCTAATATGGGAAGATTTTTCTTTTTCAACTCACACTCCCAAATTCGAATAACCGTCCATCCTCTATGTTCAAAGAGCACCGTCACTTCTCTATCGTGATCCATATTTCTTTTTCGTTTCTTAGCCCAATATTCGAAATTTTCGCTTGGGCGAGTGTTTCTGCAATCATGTCCGTGCCAAAAACATCCATCGACAAATATAGCTATTCGTTTTTCAAGAAAAACAAAATCCGGATGACCTTTTACCTTATAATTTCTCCTCCATCCAGTGATATGATGGTCGTTAAAGTAACTAATAAGCTTCATCTCGGTACTCGCATTTCCGGACGATTTTACAGATTTCATTATTTGCGAGCGTTTTTCTTTTGAAAAGACATCAGCCATCATCTCACCTCATTTCTTTGGTATACCACAAGTATGGCCTCAAATAGAGAATTCGTTTTCTCAGTAAGGTAAAAGTGGTATTTCGCCGTTTATTATGCCATGCAATACGTCATCAATCTCAGTAACATATTGCATCTGCTTTGCTATCTTATTAAAAAGATCGAGCAGTTCCGTAAAGTCATCTCGCGTAAACTCACAATGCGTATATCTATAGGAATGAAACTTAAGCCAACAATCCTTGATTACGTTATAACCCGCTACAGTAAATTTCTGAATTGCTACGGGACAATAAATTCTAATCTCTATATTGGAATTTTCTCCTCGAACAATACATTGCTCGTGTTCCTCATCAAAAGGATTTCTAGATGCTGATCTGCTATGTTCCAATCGAAATCCTGTAGGCAACTGTCTGGAAAGAGCTTCGTAATCTAACCCCAGCACATTCTCAACTGCAGAGTTATTTTTCTCGATATTAGCAAGTAACTCTCCAAGTGAAGCCAATTTCAAAAATTCCTCTGCATTAGATACAATCGGAATTCGTGCACGACTTTCGGATTGGTTGACTACATAAAGTGCGCCATAAAATTCCTCTAGATAGATTTGAGAACAAAAAATTGCGTAGGCGTAGAAAACCATTTTTCGGGCACATTCACGTTCACTTAATCCAGTCATCGCAACTAAATGGGCAATAATCGCCCCATGTATATTATTTACAACTTCTCCTGTTCTAGTGTTCGGAATATACTGGTTCAAGTAAATATGTCCATTACCTCTTCGGCTAAGATCATTATCTGGAAAATACCAGCAGAAAGATGTAAACTGACCAAGTGCTTCGTCAAGATCCTTCGGAGCGTGTGCAAGAGAAAATCCGACCGTATCATCTCGTTCATATATAGCTTTTATTTCTGGCCGAATTCTTGCGCCTCCACCCCCGATACCGGCCTGATATTCAAACACTGTGTCCCACAAGAAAGCATTTGAATTAACAAATGGTCTGAAAGAGCAAGGTCGAATATTCTCATTCAATACAATGTCCAATTGCTGTCTATCAACGCAAGTGTTTAATGCATTTTGAAATGCTGTAATTTTTGCATTCACAACTTTTTTATCCTGACGTCCAATCCATTCCATCGCTTTATCTATTCCACCGCTGGCTATTTCACGGCTACGTCTTTTGAGCATCGGCTGCTTAATATGTGTCAAAAGTGCTGTAGGAGCCATTTTTGAGCCCGAACACTGATTTAGAAATACTGCTCTGCCGTTATCATTGCTAATAGGCCAAAAACGGGCATACAGTTCTTGGTTAAAGGGCTTTGATGGCATAAACGAATACATCATATCCGAAACAGAGAAGGTTTCAAATAAAGGCAGGACGGCCCGAATATCTGCTTCAAGAGCCGCAATTTTTTCGATACGACGACCTCTGGACATATCGAGATAGTTGACTTTGCTTATAGGTGTATTTTCACCATATTTTCTGGTCAGCAGTATTACTGCTCGACCTTGCATAGTATAGAAAAGGCTATCCCCGCGAATACCTGTTCTCGCATCAGTGTCAATAGCAACAGCCCATATATGAGAAAAATGCTCCACTAAATATTTTCTGGCATATTTATACGACTCGGTTTCTAAAAAAGATAGTGGAACAATAAATGCCAAGACAGAATGGCACTGGGAGTTCAACAATTTTTCACAACTCCACCGTACAAACTGCATAAACGGGTTGTTAATTTGCTTTTGAGTGTTCTGGCGATTGTGGCGATTTCCTACTGGGGGACGAAAATCATCCATCAGTTCCGATATTCGAGAAAAATCAGTGGAAGTATTATTTCTAATGGAGTCTGAACACGGTGGGTTACCAATAATCAGCTTTATCGGTCTTGAAGATAGTTCTTTTGCACGGATTAACTCTCTGCCCTCAATAGAAGCAGGATTAGCATCTTCTCCAAGAAGGCAATTGCTCAGAGTGTTAGCTAACAAAATACTTGTTCTTAAATTTCTCCGTCTATACTTACGCTCTACAATAGCCATGCGGTAATTGGCGAGCATATAGGGTGCCGGTAAAATTTCAAATCCACACAAATTATACGCACCATCGCCATCATCGTGTGCAACGATGCGCTCTAGGAACGACCCTGTTCCGCAACATGGATCAATAATAGTGTTTCCGGTTTCATAGATAGACGACCCATCAAAATTGTCATAAACCACCTGATTTGTCAGCCGAACTATAAAATCTGCAAGAACTTTTGGTGTATAGAAGGCACCATAGTCAAATCGTGATTGTGCATCAAATTTTGTTAAGAACATTTCAAAAAGGTGGTGATAATCTGGATTCATAAGCTGTTGGTCTGTCATTTGCACAAAAGAGAGAAACAATATACACTCATCAACCCATTGCCCAATAAATGTACTATCACCAGCATTATCTCTTAAATATACCATCAGATTACGGAAGGGAAGCAACGCCTCACCGTCAACAATATCGTTAAACGCATACGCTCTAATTTTTTCTGCTTTCTCAGTAGGAGAATCATCGCTTGTACAAAGCACACGATGTGCGTACAACAAGCAAAACATAATAACCTGCGCTGTAAAATCAGAAAAAATTGCTCCTGTGCGAAGCGTCGAATCATTATGATTGTAAACAAGTTCCTTTAATCCATGCAGCAAAGCAATGACTTGGCGTTCATCATCATTTAGAGCTTCTTCAGCTGTTAAATCTGCCTGTACCAGAATTTCGTCAGCAAGGTTTCTTGTGCGAATAGCTACTAACTCTACCAATTTTTCTTCATCCACTCTTTGAGGAGTTGGATTTGAGAAGAACTGCTCCATGTAGAAACGGAACTTAGGTTCTACTGGTAAACGAGACCAGTCAGCGGCAGACATTTTCTCTTTATCAATAATCGAAACGACTATAGGAGTATCAGTGAAGCAGAAGACAAAGTCTATGCCATCAGTGATCACCAATTTATGCCCTAAAGTCAAATATTTATTAATCTGATTCTGATATGGTGCAATATCGAATGGATCAACAGAAGGACCCTTGCCTTCGATATATCCATACACGCCAAGTGATACCGCATCTTGTATTCTCCAGTCAGGTCTTCCCATGTGTCCTTGATTTCTGGGTTCTAAGATAATATCAAAATTTCCTTGTGGATTTAGATCCCGTGCTATACTGGTAAAGAGTGCATGCATAGGTACACGAAAGGAAAGTTCGGCGGTATGCTGTCCACCACGAACTGCTGCATTATATTCTCGTTGATATGCTCGCAAATAGCTTTTGACATCAGCATCAAATGCCATTATTTTCACCCGCCTTTTCGTAACACTCAATAATACTCTTTCCGATATATTCTGCCATTACTGGAGGAACAGCATTACCTATCTGTCTGGCAATGTCAACTTTACTTCCGATAAACTCAAAGTCAATAGGAAATGTCTGTAACAACGCACCCTCACGCAAAGATATACTACGATCCTGAGTAGGATGTCCGAACTTGCCCCTAGTAAAACTATCAAATCTGGCAGTTATCGTTGGTGCAACGTCGTCCCATGCCATACGCCCATACACACTCCGAAAGCCAATTACTGAACTATCGATTTTATGACAGTTTGCTAACAAGTCATCCGGAAGATCATCGCGCCCTTGACCTTCTTTAATTGCACGAATTCGCTGCAAATTTCGTTCAGATAGACGATCCCGCCGATGAAGGGATAATCCTGGATAATCTGTTCCGTCTTGTGGTGGAACAGGAAGATCCCCTATCGTATCACGAACGGTATGGTGGACCCCGGTAGGCGTAGGATATACATAGCGATTTCCAATATCTTTTCTTTCGCCGACAACTATATATCTTTTGCGCCTTTGCGGAACCCCAAAGTCCTGAGCATCTATAAGTTTAATGTGAACATGATACCCCATTTGTTCAACATCTTCAACAAGGTGTTGTAGTATTGTTTTTCCTCGTTTTCCCGCAATACCAGATACGTTTTCCATAACAAAATATTTTGGGTAAACTTCCTCAATCAATTTTCCATACATCAATACCAATTCATTTCTTGAATCGATATCGCTGCCTCTTCTTTGGATCGAAAAGCCCTGACACGGTGGTCCTCCTGCCAATAGGAATAGATCGCCACGATTAAGATTGCAACGCCTAAGTAGTTCTCCATTAAGCATATTGGAAATATCTGCAACAACAGCTGGATGGTTGAAATACTTTTTATTACTATTAATTGAATCAATACAGAGTTTATCAATATCAAAACTTACCAGAATGTCAAAGCCTGCACGTTTAAGGCCAAGGCCAAGGCCACCTGCACCGCAGAAACTATCAACACAAGTATATTTCGTCATTTTTTAGATCTCCCACGTGTTTTAATGCCAGCAATAACGCTGGAATATGAGCTGCTTACCGGCTCGGTAATCGACTTAGGCCCCTCTGTCAATTCAGCCTCTGTAGGAGTCTCAGACAGCAATTCAATTAAAACACTTGCAGCTATAGCTGAAGAGAGCATCGGAGGAACTGCCTCCCCAATCTGCCTATATATGTCATCTGATTTGCCACAAAACTCGAAACCCTGAGGGAAACTTTGAAGAATTGCAGCTTCTCGTGCTGTGAGCCCTCGATCCTGATCAGGGTGAGTATATCTTCCACTGGCAGGGTTTCTTGCATAATGGGTAATTGTAATAGATGGCTTATCCCAGAACAGACGACCATACACATCAGAAAAACCTTTTATTTTATCCAAACACTTCGGACCTACACCAACAGGTCTATTCCCGCCATCATGTGGGACCTGCTTAATAACCTCAATCGTACTCTTCTTATGTGAAGCGCTTTTGTGCATTGGATCGCCTGGTGCTGCAATCCCTGCCTCCACAGCAGGCAAATTCGCAATCGCATCCCGAACTGTTCTATATTCCGAAGGTTGCAAGTAGCCTTTAGGCAATACAAATTCTTTTTTCATTCCAATTATAATAGACCGGAATCTTTCTTGTGGAACCCCAAAAGCGGCTGCATTATAGATAGCCCCTTTTACAATATAACCATTTTCCTCATAACATTTTTTGGCAGCGGAAAAGTATTTCCAATAACGAGCAGATAAAAACTCCGGTACATTTTCCATAATAATTACTTCTGGCTGTACTTTTTTTACAATTGCCGCAAAAGCCATAATAAGACTGTTTCGCACATCGTCCTCTTCGTTCCAATGCTTTTTCCTGTGCGAAGAAAACCCCTGACAAGGCGCGCAGCCAATCATAATTGTAATTTTGCTACTATCGTATCCAATTTGTTCAAGAAATTGATCAAGCTTTCCGTCCTCAAATGCTAAAGTAGTAATATCCTTATGAATAAGAGGGGTTCCAAAATTATGGCTATAGGTTGTAGCAGATACCTCATTGATGTCGCACCCGCCAAGTATTTTAATTGCAGGAACTACCCCATTAAGAGCTGCAAATCCCAGAGAAGTCCCGCCGGCACCAGAAAAGAAATCAATTAACTGAATCGGATTGTTTTCATATGATGTGCTATCCATAGGGCGAAAATCACTCAAGTAATTCTGTACTGCTAAAATCAATTCTTTAATATATGGTCTAAAATTATTTGATGCGCTGTTACTGTACAACGCATCTTTCATAAGATCTATCCACATTGCACAGGTTTCCTTACTCATCGACCGTCTCCATAATATCATCTAAATGACAGTCCATAGCCTCGCAAATCTTCATCAGGACATCCGTGGTGATATTGTCACCTTTTCCCAGCTTGGCAATAGAGGCCGAACTAATGCCAGCCTTATCCCGAAGATCACTTTTCTTCATATTTTTGTCAATCAGCATTTTCCAAAGTTTATTATAGCTGATACGCATTATTCTTATCCTCCTCAATGAATCCCCATCATCATATCATAGTGTTGCTTTTGATTCATGGATTCAAAAATCATTTCAAAAATATTTCTGCATTCCGTAGCATCGAGGCATTCTTCCACATAATCGATTCCTTCGTTCATGCCAATCGAACTAGCATTGATATAGGCAAGCATAGAGGAAGCTAACTGGAACTTCTCCTCATCGTCATTACCGTCCATATCTTTGAATTTTCCTTCGGCTTTACCTCTAACCAGAACGACTTGGCGAAGGCTTGTACCCTCATAACCGCAAAGCTGTAAAAAGTAATACTCCAAGATGCGCCGGATGACATTCATTAACGGTACCGCTGACTGTATCTCCTTATACTCATCCCATAGGGCAGCATAGGAATTCTTAACCGGGTTGACATTCATGCGCTCTGTGGGGATGTTTGGATTAACATCATCACACAACTTTATTGTGGACTTAGAATCCAACTTCCGGATAAGATAGTACGAAACATACTCGTACTTGGAGATATAACCGTAAGTAATTTCACGGTGAAAGTAAGCGTTGTGTGTCAGAATAAAAATCTGCTTAATAAAGTTACCGTCTACTATTCGATTTCTATTATCGGCATTGTTTCTGCAAATTTCGATCATCTGCCGTACCAGAGTACTGACGATAAAGAGTGAGCCGCTATCCATACTGGAAACGGGATCATCAATGACCACAATTTTGTCTCTCGTCTCATCTTCTGCCGAATCACTGCCATATACCAGATGGTAGAAATACAGAAACGCAATGAAGTTCTTTTCGCCCTCACTCAAGTTGTCTGCAATGCTTCCATCCGGTCGACGAACCTCGTAAACATGGTCAACGCCGGCTTTCGGCTGAAGGCTGAAACCTTGCAATCCGGAATCACGCAGCATAGTGTTAATACTTTCCTTGGCAGTCTCGGTTTCAACTGTCTGCCCTCGTAGGGATTTCAACGTCCTTTCGATACCTTCCAAACTCTTTTTTTGTGCTTCGATTTCCGAATTAAGGGTTGCCAGCTCAGCTTCTATTTGAGCATCACTCTGCTGATAAGCAACAATCACATCTCTAAGCCGGAACGCCAACAGCGAGAAAGCTTGCTCAGTACATTCGGTCCTTTTCTTTGGGCCTGCATCTACAATGGCGTTATTTGCCTCAATCAGCGCATTAAATCTATTTATAATAAATACTAGTTCCTCCAGAATTGGAGCAATGTCAGAAAGGATTACTGGCAATGCTGGATTCTCAGTTTTTATCTTGATCTTCTCAATATTTTCCTGAATAGCTGCTTTGAGAACCTCCAGCTTCTCTGTGTACGGCTTCACATCTATCTGGGGATAAACATCTTTCGGAATGTTCTGGAGAGGTATAAACAGGGTGTTTGCTGTTTTCCTATAAACTTCCAGAAAATCGATTAATTTTTGCAGGTTAGTTTGATATCTAGTATCAAAACTGTCAATCACTATCTGCTCAAAATCCTCCGAAAGATTTCTGCCACAGTATGGGCATTTTCCGTTAGCGTTATGGGCATAAAGATCGTGACCTTGACGCATCCACTCAGTTGCTCCGATATTTCTCAAAAATCCAGCAAGCTCAGTATCAGCACTATTTACAATGGCTACAGTCAATATATCGCTTCCTGCTATAGTATCCATTATAGCCGTATCGGCAATAGTGGAAAAACGCTGGTACCTCTTTGCTGTCTCGGAGAATGCCGAGTCATACAACCTGCGGAATTCCTCCAAGTCGATCTGCTTTGGAATATGCTTTAATATCTCTCTGGTAAATGGTTCAGATTTTCCTTTACCGGACTGCGTTTTTGCAAATTCCTCTCGAAACGCCTTTTCTCTATCCCAGCATTCCTTATAGAAAGCCTTCTTTAATTTTTCTTGTGTAGCTACTCGCTCCATTTGTTTTTCAGTTGCAGTGGTCAATGCCCTTCGAGCGGCAATACGCTCTTCGTTTTTTTCATCGATTTGCCGTTGCGCTTTCACATTTTTTGCATTGAGGGTGAAAACCCCTTTCATATTACGATAGCTTCTGAAATTAGCATCAATAAAATCTTGGTTATATACCAGTGGCAGATAATTGGCTGCTGTTCTGCCTGAGGCATATGTCACCCCCACGCCGCTGAGTATAGCCTTCGCAATGGTAGATTTACCCGTACCATTATTACCAAAGAAAAAATTGACAAAGGTCGGTTCAATGTGGCAACCTGTATCTTTATAACTTGCCTCCTGTAAATCGATCCGGGTTATCTCAGACGAGATCTTAGAATTCATCAAACTCCCCCTATACGGGCATAGGCATCCCTAGGATACCAGCCTCTTTAAAAGCCTCAAATACATTTACCTTCCGAACAGACCAAGCGCTATAGTTAAGGTCAGTAATTGCGCAATCCATATTTAGTCCAAAGAACATAGCATTGCGTTTGTTGCATAGTTTTATTTGCTGGATTGGAGCGATAGGCTTGAAGGCTATTTTGACATTTTTCCCGATGACCATCACTTTTTGTATGTAGCAAAGCATACAATATTGAGTAGGGGAAGTCGTACCATTCATAGCCGTGTTTTCCTGACAGATAATCGCAGGAAATCGTTTCAGTTCTGCAATGCCGTCTTCTGTAAGGGTCGAGCACCTCTCGAATATTTCAGGAGGAACATTATGTTTTGTCAAAGCTCTACTCGTGGTGACAGATATAATCCCATCTTTGAAAACATCCTCATCAGGGGTAACAATTAGCTGATAGTATTCCTTACTAAATGATTGAATAGCTATCATCATTTCTGCCGAAGAGTCTGCCGATTTTGGATAACTTATATTGTATGTAAAGTTAACTGTAGCCCCCGGCTGATTATCTACATAAACATTATTCGTGCCGGTTTGTTGTGTCTCGGAAGCAGGCGGCAAGTTATTCTGCTTCACATATAACTCGTTCCTCATATTGCTTCGCCTCAAAAGTTAAAATTCATTGTACCGTTATTCGTCAGGTTAAAGTTGTTCTCTCCGTTTTGAACAACATTAGTCTGATTCTGAATAACGGTTATTTTTTTATCTTCTTTGGCAGAACTTGGTGGCGTATAATCATCCATAACCTCTGCCTTAACTTGCTCTGTTCCTTCAGATCTATCCCAATCACTATCTTCTGGAATAGGATATAGCCTTCGATATAAATCAGCCATCTTTTTCCGTAATTTAAGTGACTCTGGTTGAAATTCATTACGCAGGCGCTGTCCTTCTTCCCATGATTCATTTCTAAACAAAAACCTATCCATGCTTTCCACATATCGTAGATACTTATCTGATATATAGCAACGGTATTTGGACATAGTTTCGATAATTTCAATAATTAGATTTCTTACTTCGTCGTCTGATATTTCGCGTAGATCATACCGCCACGCTCCACACACCAAGTCATCAATATAGTCTGGCAGATCTCCTGCTGTCCAGGTAGCTGTTGGATCATTGTCTATGCAGTACCGAAGGATAGGCTTACTTTGCTTCCGAAAACGGCTCAGCAGCTCCTGATCGTGATTTGAAAGCGATGATTTCCAAGCCCTGTCGGGGTCTTCGGTAGGGGTATCTGCTTCATGTGAGGGAAGCTCAGCATCACTTGCCGTGCTTTTCTGCTTGCGCTTTACAGAGGCGGCATCTTTGATGATTTTTTCAAAAAGTTCCGCAATTAGATACCCGGCATTATGTTGGGTTATCCCGGGAAGATAATTTTTAAAATTATCGCACAGCCGCTGCACATTTGCATCCGGCAAATCTTGAATATACGTAACGAATTCCTCTGGTTCAACAAACCGTCCGATTTTCTGTGCGATCCTTGTGATTTTTGTCGTTCCATTGTAGTACGCCTTATATGTGTTTTCGCTATACCCGCCCAAAATATCACCGCTATCGTCAGTAAGAATTTCTTCAAACATCGATTTTGTAAAGGCGCGGGTACTGCTGCCAAAACCTATTACTGGAAAGAGCAGTTGCATAAAGGTCGAAAATTCCATAGCCAAACTCCTATCTTAAACATACCAAAATATACCGAAGCCCATCCGACGCTATCAAAGTCTACCGGTATGATTATGTATAATCAGTTCGAAGGCGGGACCTAATCACAATTCGCATCGAAGTAATCAGCAAACAGTTTTATATCATTATATCATGCGAATATGCGTCTTGCAATTTCGTTTGCAAATTAATTATTTCTATACGCATCATTTATTCTGCGAACGAAAACTCTCACTTCAAACTGTAGTGGCCGGCATCGCTTGATCTCCGATGGCTCAACCCGCCACGGCAGACAATTCAATACCGTAGCTGCCTTTTGAGCGGGTTAGCTGCAATCCGAAACGGAGAGATTCGTTTGGACTGCGGTTACTTTTTCCCCCATTATGCAGCTACTTTCAATTCCTCCGTTTCGAGAAATCGAAAATCGGAGGAATTTTTATGACAAACAATGACAAGCAGAATCGTATCTACATACGCTCTGCCAAACAATGGGTACCCTGCACTAAAGAACAGTTTGATGACTACTACCGCGACATAAACGCATACCGTCGCACTCAGCAGAATCATGGTCGTTGTGTATGCCCACCTTCCAAGAGGCTGATGTGCGACATGGATTGTTGGACCTGTCCTTACTGCACGCAAGGAGATCTGAGTTCCCTGGACTCGGGTCATACCGATAATGAGAGCACGGAAATGAACTGGCTCGACCAATTGCAGAGAGAGATGCCCGACCTTCAAGTCCCCTCCAGTGAGGATCTTGTAACTGATGTCCTTTATATGCGTCAGCTTCTCGCTCGAGTGTGTGAGCTATTGCCTCAGGCCATTGAAATTTGGAGACTCCGTCAGCTAGGCGTAAGTGATGATGCTATTGCCACCAAAATCGGCACTGGTAGAAAGACCTTCGCTTACCGCATTAAGAAAACTGCAGAAGTACTCAAAAAGGAATTTCCGGACTTTTTCTAAAAAGTTTGCTTACTTTTTTCCAAAACAGCTACTTAGTTTCCATTTGGCAGTGTAAGGAGCAACACCAAGAGTGTTTCTTCCGGAACGCAAAAGATTGTCGAAGGCGCTTTACTTAGCAAAATCAAAGGAGGTGAAACACCATGGAAATGATGCAAACCATTCTCATTACCGCGCTCCTGTTTATCCGACTGTGCATCAGCATCAATGTTCTAGTAACTTCCATTCAGTCCTGTATCTATGACCGGAGACGTGAAAAGCGTGAGCTATCTCGGGCTGAATGCGGCAAAGAATATTATGGCAAACATACGGATAACTTACTGAACAAGTAAGCCACTCCACTCTTTGAGTTGAACCAATCCAGTAAAAATGGACAGTGACAAATACCCCATGACGTAGAAAAACAGAAACTATGAACCGCCTCTGTTTGTGCTATCCGCGCAAACAGAGGCGGTTCAGTAAATCAATTTACTGCCCTATTGGGCTATGCAAAAGCATCGGTTACCACAACAGCCGATATTGGAGCTTACAGTGATAAGAACATACCAATAGTCAGTTTGTATCGCTATGTGAAATCTTCTATATTCCAAATACTTTTATTCTCCTATAACACGGATGACAACCTTGTTCAACTTGTCGACCTCGCCTGTAGTGAAACCATCTCTACCGAGAGCATTCGGCACCGATGGATATTTCTACTATCAAACAGGCTTTTCATGCTATCTTTGAACACATCTGTCTGTCACAGCATCTGGAGTAGCTTACCTAAGATTATCTTAATCAAAATCTTGACTCCGTTCTATGATCTGAGTTGTTATGACAGGACCGCTTCTCTCCTTGGAAAATATCGACGCAGCGTTTGAACTTGAAAAGCAAAAGTTGACCAAAAGCAAGAAATCCATCAAAATTTCTCTCAACCCTGTATTCCCACGAATTCAAATTGAACGACGCATATGCAATCTCCCAACTTATACTCCTGATAACTATCCTTCAAAAGTGCAATATCCACAATTTGGAAGCCGATATATCTTTTTAGGCTCGACTTGCAAAATACCACGTTCTATGCAGTGTGTAAGACGATTACCACATCGATCAGACTATTAACAACCGTGGCGTAACACTAAATATGTAACTGGTACGGCTTATCATTCATATAGGCAAAAGCTCCCGCTTCGAGTTGGCACAGGCATTTGAAGAGCCTTCTTATAGATTTTATGAACTTATTTCGTGTTATTATGTTCGCTTCGTTCCATCATCTTTATTATTTAGAACAATTAGACGCACTATGTTTATGTAGTGTCAAGCCGCCAAGGGTATTATAAAGGGTACAAAACGCCGCTATCATCGTGTTGTAGTTATACATGAATAAGCAGTACATTCATTTCGCTTCTTGTCCCTCGTGTCAGATGGTACTCTGACATGAGGGACATTTTCATGTTTGGTCAGCCTAACAATCGGATTCACACTCCCCTTTGCTTCCATCTCAACTAAGACATAGATAGTGCGATCTCTACGGCAGGTACGCGGCGGCTCCTGAAGCGTGGCTAAATATTTCATCATGCCGTTGTGAACGATATCCTCTACAATCCGTGTGATTAAATGGAACTTCCAACTGTCTAAATTGGTGTCATTGGAATACTCCACAAATATATTGCTCGTAATCCCAATATTCCTTACAAATTTTCTCTTGACCCCCCCCTTTCTGCCGCGTATAATCTGCTTGCTGCAGTCCCATTTAGGACTTATATGGAAGAGGGAGATACGTTATGATAGCCGAAGCCTTACTCATACTACAGGAAATCAATCAAACGATCAGCAAACTGCGCGGTATTTATGATATCTGGGGCCGTGACAACGGCCTTGGCTACCATGAACTGTTGGTACTGTACCAACTGCGCGAAAAGGGCTTCTGCTCACAGAAAGAGCTGTGCGAAACCTATTTGCTGCCCAAGCAGACGGTACACAATATTGTTTCCCGATACTTTCAAAAAGGGTATTTATGTGAGTTGTCCGAAATGAAACGCGGGCGTGAAAAATTTTTCCGCCTGTCGGAAGCCGGCCTTGCCTATGCCGAAACATTCCTTGAGCCTTTGACGCAGTGGGAAACCGCCTCCCTTAATGCGTTCGGTCTGGAACAGGCTCGGCAGATGGTCGGCCTGATGAAGCAATATCACAAGATTCTGGAACAACAATTAGACTGCGAGGGGTAAATCAATGGCAAACACAGAACAGGAAAACAATCTTTTTGACAGCGATCGGATAGGGTCTGTGCTGCTGCGCATCGCACCGCCTGTCATGGCGGCACAGCTGATCCAGTCGCTTTATAATATTGTGGACAGCTACTTTGTTGGTCAGTTTTCTGCCGAGGGGCTGACCGCGCTTTCCATACTCTTCCCTATTCAGCTGGTCATTACTGCGATCGCGGTCGGGACCGGTGTAGGCGTTAACACCTTGATCTCCCGCTACGACGGACAGGGCCGCCACAGCCGTGCTCTATCTGTCGCAGGTACCGGAACCATGCTGGCTTTCCTCAGCTGGCTGCTGTTCGCCCTCATCAGCGGGCTTCTGCTCGCACCATTTGTGCACGCATCTACCCAGTCCGCACGGGTAGCCGAGGAAGCCATGACATATGGCTATATTGTCTGCATCGGCAGCATCGGTGTATTCCTTGAAGGCACATGGACCAAGGTACATCAGGCGCGGGGAAACATGCGCCTTCCGATGGCAGCGCAGGTTGCAGGCGCGCTGACCAATATCGTGCTTGATCCTCTGCTGATTTTTGGCCTTGGCCCATTTCCTGCGCTTGGGATCGCAGGCGCTGCCTATGCCACGGTCGCCGGACAGATGCTCGCAGCGTTGATCACTGCCTCCGCGCTGCACAGGCCGCCCGTCTGGCGGGAGGCGCGCTTTTACATCCGGCGTATCTACCAGCTGGGCTATCCGCCCATCCTGATGCAGACGCTTTACACCGTATACATCATTGCGCTCAATCTGATCCTTGCCGGTTTCTCTGATCAGGCGGTAACTGTTCTGGGTCTGTACTACAAGATCCAGTCCTTTTTCTTTATCCCGCTCGCGGGGCTGCAAACCTGCATTGTCCCGTTCCTCAGCTATACCTATGCCAAAAAGGCCTACCGGCGCTGTCAGGGGATCATCCGTTTTTCCATCTTTCTGGCCATGAGCCTGATGCTGGTCGGCGTTGCCTGCTTTGAACTGATCCCGCAAACGCTTCTGCGCATTTTCACCTCTAACGCCCAAGTGCTCACGATCGGCGTACCTGCATTCCGCATCATCGGCATCAGCTTCATCCCTGCAGTTCTGTCGCTGATCTTCCCGGTGTTTTTTCAGGCGATTGGCAAATCGCTTTCCAGCGTCCTGCTGTCCCTGACGCGGCAGATTTTCTGCCTGATCCCGCTTTTCTGGCTGCTGTCCAAAATCGGCCTCACGTTCTCCTGGGCCGCATTCCCTCTTGCGGAAACGATCACCGGTATTTTAAGCCTGATCCTGTATTTCCGCTGCGTGCGTGACTGGAACATTGCCGGCAAGTATCAGCCGCAGCAGGCCAGCAATACACAGCATCTGAAAATGCTCATTGCAATTATCCACCACAAGGATGAGGACGCTGTCTGCGCCGCTCTGACGACGGCCGGATATCCCTTCACCCGCACGGCTTCCATCGGCGCCTTCCTTTCCGGCGGCAGCTGTACGCTATTCATCGGCACCGTAGCAGACCGGGTACAGCCTGCCATACAAATCATCCGTGCGCACTGTTCCCTCCGGGCCGAGTCGATTCCCTCCGATGGACAGCCTGCGGTACCCACAGACGTCGGTTCTACACAAGTGACAGTTAGCGGCGCTACAATATTTGTGACTGATGTGAGCCGGTTTGAAAAGATCTAAACCAACAACATTTCCCCCTCCAAATACACCCTTTTGCAGAAAAGAACCGCGGCGCAATGTACGCCGCGGTTCTTCACAGAAAGGGATGTATATGGAGTTTTAACTTGTCTTGCTTTCCTGCGCCTGCTCTGTCTCAGTCAAGCGATCCTTGTTGATGTCCATCCATAGATCAGCGTTCTTGATGCCGAGCTTTTGCGGGTTGAATACCGGCTCCTTTCCAGACTTGTACTGCGACCGGTAATCCTTATAGACCTTGATAACCGTGTTGGACATGATCAGCAGGATAATAACGTTGAACCATACCATCAGGCCAACGCCCAGCTCACCTGCTGCAAAGCTGCTCGCCGAGGTCTGGATCGCAAAGAAGAAGAATACCAACGGCATCACGAAGCGCAGCGCCCAAATACATACGCGACGGGTTTTGAGCGTTTTTTTGCGCAGCAGATAGGCAATTGCGGTCTCGCCCTGATAATAGTAATTGAGAACCGTGGTGAAGGCGAAGAAGAAAAGGAACACGGCGATCAGTATGCTGCCGATTGACGGCAGAATGGTCGCAACGCCCTCCTGCGTCCATACGATACCCGCCGCGTCCTGTGCGGCCTGCTCTGCCATGATGGCCGAACCCTGGCCGATATGCAGTACGGTACCGTCAGGCGACTTGACGTTGAAGCAGTCGGTCAGCAGGATGATCAGGCCAGTGCACAGGCACACAGACAAATCGATGAACACGCTGAACGAATTGACCAGCCCCTGTACGCCCGGATGCGCACATTCGGTGGCAGATGCGGCCGGAACCGCCTCGCCCATGCCGGCGCCCGAGGAGTTCACGCTTCGCTTGACGCCCCACAAAACCGCGCTGCCGAGCATACCGCCGTAGATGGCGTTCGTGCCGAACGCGCTTGTGATGATCGTTCCCAATACACCGGGGATTTCTCCGAGATTGGAGACAAGGATGACCAGCGTCATCAGCGCAAAGCCGAGTGTCATAACCGGCACGATATAGGTTGCGGTCGCTGCGATGCGCTTGATGCCACCCGAGATGACGATGAACAGTAGAATGGCAGCGATCAGGCCGCTAACCCACAGCGGGATACCCAGGCTGTTCTGGAAACCGGTCGTAATCGAATTGGCATGCGGCGCAACCGTCAGGATTGGCACGCATACCAGCGTCAGCATAGCATAGATCAGCGCTGGAACCTTCCATCCCAGACCATTTTGGATGTAGTAGTACGCGCCGCCGCGGTATTCGCCGTCCTGCTTGATCTTATACACCTGTCCCAGACTGCATTCCGCATAGGAGATCGCCGTACCGAGGATCGAGGTGACCATCATCCAGAAAATCGCGCCCGGGCCGCCGCTCCATACGCCGACCGCAACGCCCGCCACATTTGCTGTGCCGACGCGGTAGCCGACGACCGTGCAGAAGGTGGCAAACGGAGAAATACCTGCGTCCGAACTGCTCGTATTGAACAGCAGGTGGACCTGATGCCGGATATTGCGCACCTGCACAAAGCCCAGCCGGATGGTTAAATAAATGCTTGACAAAAGGATCAGAAAAATAATGGGATCCGCCCATACAAAATTGTTTAGCTGCGTGATAACATTACTGATTGCTTCCATGTTTTCCCTCCTTGTCGAACATACCTGTTTCTCTCTCTCTTATTTGCCGGGGAATTGGGGAAATATCTTTCGCTATTTACTCATGCTTCATTCTGATACCGCGCAAACAGGCTTTGGCAGGATGCCTGACAGTTCAGGTATGCACCATACGCCTCATCATAAGCGGACTTTTTCGCCGGGTCCGGCTCGTACAGCTGGCCTTTCTTCACATACCGGTCGATTGCGTCTTCGGGCGTGGAAAACAGCCCTTCAGCCGCGCCCGCCAGCATACCTGCGCCGATGCCGGTCGCATTTTCCGACTCCATCACCTGGAACGGGATGCCAAGGCAGTCCGCCTTCATCTGGTTGCACAACGCAGAGCGCGTACCGCCGCCCGTGCCAATAATCACTTCCGGGTTGCCGACCGATGCCCGGATCACTTCGATGCAGTCCCGGATGGTGAAAACATTTGCTTCATATACCGCGTGCGTCATCTGCGGCAGGCCATGGTTCATGGTCAATCCGAAGAACACGCCGCGCGCACTGCTGTTCGCCGCCGGGGTAATCTGTCCCTGCAAAAACGGCAGGAACAGCAGGCCATCCGAGCCCGGCGCAACCGAAAGCGCCGCGCCGTCCATCTCCTCATAGCTGCACCGCGCCAGTGTATCTTTATACCAGCGAAGGTTGCCGCCCGTGATCAGCGATGCATTTTCCAGCGTCCAGTACTTACCATCCGCGGAAATATGCGTCAGCATAGTGCCAACCGGGTCATATATCGGTTTGGTGATGTAGGTGGAAATCGAGGTGGACGTGCCGCTGATATCCATCACTTGACCGGGCTGCTTCATACCCGAGCCCAGCATAGCGATCTGATGGTCACTGTCACCCACGACGACCCGTGTATGCTCGCTTAAACCGAATTCAACTGCGCGCTGCGGACGTATGGTACCTGCAACCTCATATGCGCTTCTGACCTCAAACATTTTGTCCATGTCGAGTTCTGCTGCTTCAAATATCGTTTCCGACCAGGTGCACGAGCGGATATCAAACAACTGTGTATAGGACGCGCCGCAGTATCCGTTGACCGGCGTACCGGTCAGATAGCCCACGAAAAACGCGGTCGCTTCGCAGAAATACCGCGCCTTGCGGTAGATCTCCGGCTTGTTCTCCCGGATCCACATGATCTTGGTAACATCCTGAAATGGTGTGATGGGCGAGCCGGAGATCGTCAGTGCATCCTCCTCTGAAATCCGTTGGCGCAGCCGGTCGGCCTGTTCGCCGGTGCGGCTGTCCATCCAGATGATGCAGTTGTCGATTGGAACACAGTTTTCGTCCACAGGGACGATGGAAGCGTCAATGCAGGCAAACGCGATTGTGCCGATATCCTCTGCGGTGATCCTGCCCTGCTCTTTGATCTGCGCGAGAATATGCCCCAACGCATCCAGCCAAAGGTTTGCATCGCATTCCGCCCAGCCGGCCTGCGGGTACACGGGAAGATATTCGCTGCTGGCCTGCGCGACCAACTCCCTTTCCGGGTCAAACAGATAGCCGCGCATGCTCTGGGTCCCCATATCGATACCGACATAATATTTCATAGCTTATTTCCCTTCCAGATAGTGCAGCACAAATTCCAGATTCTCGCGGAATGAGCCACCCTTGACGAAGTTGGCGCCGAACAGCGCGCTGCCCATGGTATACGCCTTGCAGCCCAGCTCGTTCATCAGATCCATGCGTGCGGTATTGCTGATGCTGCCCGCTATGGTCAGCTTATCCATACCGATACGATTGCCGACCGCATAGGCCAATTCCATCGGATCGCCGTCTGTGTAGCGGAACGCGGTCAGATCCACACCGTCCGCCCCCGCTTCGATCAGCCGCACGCTGTCCGCCACGATTTCATCGATCGTACCGGTAAGCGCAACCGGGCTGCCGCCGACCTTGCCAGGAAAAGGCAGGTATTTCATGCTGTACTGCTCGAGCACCGGCTTGACTGCCGGATAATACACCGTACCGGTCAGATAGTCAAAGCCGCATTCGCCGGCGAGCTTTGCGCCCTCCACGCAGCCCTCCTCGGTGTAGGTGACAACCTCCAGATAGGTGGTCTTACCCGCATCCTTCATTTTTCGGTTGAGCGCGATCATTTCATCCTTGCTCAGGCCAACATCTTTGAAGCCCCAGTGCTGCGCAGGCAGATCCTTGCATGTGTCAAAAACATCCGCCGCATTGGTGACTGTGATATCGTTGTTGGTCAGCATAATAATCAGTTCGGGTTTCAAAGCAATGCATCCTCGCTTTCTATTCTATCATTAAAACTCGCTCGGGGCGAGGCTCCAGCTTACAATGCACTTTTCTTCGCTGATATTGGTCAGCTGGTGCGGCTCACCGGGCGGAATCAGCTGCGCCATGCCTTCATGCAGCTCGTAGAGTTTTTCGCCGCAACGCAGCAGCACGGTGCCTTTCACCACATAGAACACCTCATGCGAGGCGGCATGCCCAAGATCTACTGCTCCTGTCTGCCCGGGCATCAGCTCAGAGGTGCCGAAGGTGATCTTCTCCGTGTGGAAATACTCACGGCACACCTCTACGCCTTCCAGAAAGATTTTTGCCTCATCGGCTTTGACGATTTTGGTCTCCATCTGCTGTTCCTTTCCTTTATGTGCGTCCCCTCATTTCATGCATGCGGGAGAAACAGCGATCCATCTGAAAAGCCTGTGCTTTCCCGCTGTTTTCTCCCGCCTTGCACAGATGAGGGAACCTGTGTTTTGAAAATTACCAGTCGTGCTCATAGAACTGCTCACTGGCCTGCACGTCGAGCGAAGTATATGCCGTCACCTTGACCGGACGTACCGGGCCGCGCTTGGTCGCCTGCGGCACCTGTGCGGGCGGAACATGCAGTTCCTGCGCAATAATACGCTCGATCGTCTTATGGCAGTTGCGCCCCTGGCACAAGCCCATGCCCGGGCGGAGCACACGCTTGACCTCGTTGACGCTGGTCGCGCCGTTGCGTACTGCCTCGATCACTTCTGCCTTAGTGATCTCTTCACAGCGGCAGACATACATATTATCCTCGTTGGCCTCGGCCAGCACGGCATCCGAGGGCTTTTGCAGCGCCTCCTCCGAGGCGATCCGCTTCCCGTCAACCGAGATGCCGCGTACCTGCATGCCAAATCCCTTGGGTACCTTGACCTCAACCACAGCCGTCCGGTCGTTGACCTTGCTCATCACCATGCGAATGACCTCACCCTTGGTCAGGAAGCGGCCGTCCCGGCTCAGGCCGTATACCTCCTGCCCTTTTTCGGGCAGCGGGTAGTATTCATACGGCAGGGTCACCGTGTCAAAATCCTCCGCAGTCTGATCCACAAGGAAGATCGCCTGTCCCGGGCAGCCGGCTACGCACAGGCCGCAGCCCACGCATTTGTCCTTATCCACAACCGGCAGATTGGTGATCGGCTCACCGACTGTGATTGCATGGTGCGGGCACAGCGCCTCACATGGATTGCACGGAATATTCTGCGCGCATTCAATGACCACGCACTTTTTCTGCGACAGGACCTCCATCCCCGGGAAACCCGGTATATCCTTCACTTCGTCAATATCCAAAAAGCCGTCTCTTTCAAGCATGCTGCTTCACCTTCCAATCCTCCATCTGCCGGATGATCTGCTCCTTTGCCTGCGCGCGGCCTGCACCGAAAGGACCGGTACGAAGCTGGTTCAGCGATTCCCACACCTTTGCTTTAGCCTCCGCCGCCTCTGCTTCGCTGATCTTGCCCAACGACTGCGCCGCAGCAATGCCGGCAAGCTTACCTTCCTCGATCGCCGAGGAGGCTTCTTCCACGCCGGAAGCATCACCTGCAACGTAAATACCATCCTGGGTTGTCATCATATCGCGGTCGTGCATCGGGACCTGGCTGCCCAGACGGCCTGCGTTAATAAACTCCACATGCGCCATGGCGGGAAGCGCGATATCCGGTGTCAATCCCACCGCGATGCCGATGCAGTCGCACGCAATGAACTGCTCTGTACCCTTGACAGGCTGGAACTTGTCGTCCACTTCTGCGATGACTGCGCCGACAATGCCGCTCTTGTCCTCGTTCGGAACAGCTTCGAGCACGGTGTGGCCGGTAAAGATCGGTACACCTGCACGGCGTACTTTGGCCGAGTGTACGCCATAGCCGCCCAGTTGAGGCGCAGCCTCAACAATGCCCGCTACCTCAGCACCCGACTGCAGCAACTGATAGGAAACGATCAGGCCGACGTTGCCCGAGCCAATCATCAGCACCCGCTCGCCGACTGGCACGCGATTGACGTTGATCATGGTCTGGATTGCACCTGCGCCGACCACGCCGGGCAGGGTCCAGCCCGGGAAAGCCAGAGGATTTTCCGATGCGCCCGTCGCCATAATGATTTTTTGAGGGTGTACAATCATGCCGGTCTCGCCATCCACAGCAAGGGCCACACCCTCGTCGTTTGGGTATATGCCGTAGGCAACCGTGTTCAGCATGACCTCCACGCCCAGCTTTTCCACTTCGTCCAGCAATTCGTTGCCGATATCCACGCCGCGCACGCCTGCATGGTGGCGGCGGGAACCGAAGAACTTGTGGATCTGCTTGAACAGCTGGCCGCCCGGCTTGCTGTTTTCATCCACCACAAGCACATCTGCGCCGTACCGTGCGGCCTCGATTGCGGCGGAAAGCCCTGCGGGACCTGCACCGACAACCAGGATCTCAACTTCCTTATTCATGCTTTACCCCTCCCATTTGCCAAGGCCGTCCTGTGTCTCGATTACCATGCCGTCCTCCACCGGGGTAACGCAGGTGCGGACGTTGGGATCGCCGTTGACTGTCATCACGCAGTTCGTACAACGACCGATTCCGCAAAAATAGCCGCGCGGCTCATGCTTCTTGATGCTGATGTTCTGAACCTTCACGCCGTTTGCCAGCAGCGCGGACAGGATGGGCTCGCCCGCCCTTGCGGGCATCTTTTTCCCGTCTACAGTGATCCAGACCTGGGTACCCGGCTCCAAATCACCCAAAATAACATGATGTTCAATTCTGGACATATGAACTCCTCCTATTTCTTCGCTGCGTCGCCGCGCTTACGCCTCGCCGGTCATCATTTTGCATGCGCGCATGCCGACTGCGGGGCCAAGTGCAAAGCCGCAGAAGCCGGTGACCGCATAGTACACGCCGGGATAGTTTTCCACCTCACCCATCCAGGGCAGGCGGTCGGGCGTAAAGCCCTCAAAGCCCGACCAACTGCGCAGGATGTTGAGCTTTTTGATCGAAGGGAGAATCGCCTGTGCCTCCCGGACATTAAAGCAGAGATTGTTAATCGATACGTCCTTAACGCCGGTCTTGATATCGCCGTAGCCCTCGCGGCCGCCACCGATCAGGATCGAACCTTCCGCGGTCTGCTTCATGGTCAGCGTCGGGGTGGTGAACGTATAGTTCAGGAAGGGCGGTGCCTTCTCGGTGACGGTGATCATGTTATGCTGCTCCGCGAATTCAATATGTACGCCAAGCGGGTCGAGCAGTTTAGGCGAGCGGATGCCGCACGCGACCAGCACCTTCTCTGCACGGATCACATCGTCTGCAGTAAATACATCGTAGCCGTTTCCGTCTGCCGCGCGTTCGATTTTGCTGACCGGCTGGTGATCCATAAAGCACGCGCCCTTTTTCTTCGCCGCTTCGAGCACGTTCCGTCCTGCCTTGAGCGGATTGGCATAGGCAGAAATCGGGCTGAAATTTGCAGCGATTACGTCGTCCGCTACGCCGGGAACCATCTCGCGGATAGTTTCCCGGTCAAGCCGCTTGACCGGCAGGCCATTGGCGCGGAATCTCTCTTCCTGCTCGTCGAGCATGTGCAGATCCTCCTCAAGCAGGATGGCATAGATGCCGCCCGTGCGGTGGTAGCCGACGTCAATCCCGTCCTGATTCTGAAACTTATCCCACAGCTCGGCGGCTTCCTTGTGGTAAGGCAGTGATTTCGGCGGCTGCTGCAGCAGCTCGATGCCGCCCGCATTGACGCCCGAGGCCTCGTTACAGGGATAGCCCTTGTCGACCACCGTTACCTTTTTGCCGCGCTCGGTCAGGAAATAGGCCGCGGTGCATCCGACAATGCCCGCGCCGACAATCAAATAATCTGTCTGTTTCACAGGGAAGCCCTCCTTGTCCGCAAATGATCGCGCCGCTTATTCCTTGGACAGCGCGCGGATGTTGCTCCACTCGAGCACCAGCTTTTTATCCTCCTCGGTCAGGCCCTGGCGCGGCCGGCGGCAGATGCCCTCTTCAAAGCCGTACACCTCTTTCAGGATATACTTGACCGCCTGCGTCGGCCGGTCAAAACGTTCCGTCATGTTGACCACCGGATAGAGCTTTTTATACAGCATCAGGCCCTTTTCAAAGTCCTTCTCCTCCAGCATGGCCTTGTGGAACTGCATGGACAGCTTGGGCAGGATGTTTGCGGTCATGCTGATCCAGCCGATCGCGCCGGTCGCATATGCCTGATACAGCAGATAGTCGCAGCCGCACAGTACGCCGATGTCGTCCTCTGCCTCTTCGCCTGCAAAAATGTAATCGGTCATCACGTCGATCATCATGGAAGCGTCCTTAACGATCTTGACATGCTCCAGCTTATACAGCTCGCGCATGGTCTCGGTGGTGATGCCGGTGGTAACATTGCCGTTGTTGTAAACCATGATGTCCAGGCCGGAATGGTCGTTGATGTATTTATAATGCTCGTAGATCTCGTGCTGTGTCGGGTGATAGTAGAAAGAGGGCAGCACCATGGCGGCGGAAGCGCCTGCTTCGCGCGCATTTTCCATCAGCTCCACTGCATCCTCAGGGCGCTCACGCGAGCAACCGACAATGACCGATACACGGTCCTTGACATACGGCACCATCTCACGGACATAGGCCTTGTGTTCTTCGAGCGACATGCTCTGGTATTCGCCGGCCGCCATCAGGATGCCCAAGCCATCAATACCTTCGCTGATCATCCAGTCCGCATGCTTTTTCGCAGCTGTAAAGTTAAAGCTGCCGTCCTCATTCATCGGGGTTACCATTGCGGGATAAACGTGCGCAAACTTGTTCATAGCGAATCTCCTTTTCCTTTTGCCATGATGTGTGGGTTTTCTTTTTCCCTCTGACAGGGAAGCGGTCTTGAGCTGTCGCACCGCCGCGGCAACTCAGATTTGTGGAATGGTGAGCATGCTGCCTTGTGTGAATGAAGTGTGCAGCAAATTATTTACTCTAATATAAATTATAGAATCAATTCTAAAATAAACAAATACAATAATCTTATTATAATGATCTATTTAATAATATTATCTTATATATTTCATACATAGAATGGATTTTAGATTGCATTTTTCACAAAGGATGCTATAATTATTCTATAAAAATTGACAGACCCACCGAATGGAGGTAGATTGCATGCGCCTTGAAACCTTCCAGAACTTCATTGCTGTTGTTGAGTGCGGCACGATCACTGCCGCAGCCCGGCAGATGCGCATCGCCCAGCCTGCGCTCAGCAATCAGATCCGCATGCTGGAGGAAGAGTTCGGTGTCCAGTTGCTCAAACGAAGCACACGCCGTGTAGAACTCACTGAGGCTGGGCGGGTGCTGTACACCCGCTGTAAAGCAATTTGCCGATTGGAGACGGATATGAAGCACGAGCTCCTCGACAGTGCGCAAAACGGAAGTGGCACGCTGCGGCTGGGAATTTCACAAACTCTGCCCCAGAAATTTACCGAGCGCATCCTGCGGCTGTGCAATCAGGATGCGCCCGGCTTGCGTTATACCCTCTACACTGGCAGTGCTGGTGACGTAGCAGCTATGGTACAGGACGGCTTTGTGGATATTGGCGTTGCCGACCTGCATCATTCAGCTCCGCCTGAGCTCGATGAAGTTCTGTCTGTGCCGGAATATCCTCATGTAGTTTTCTCGTCCGACAATATATGGCTCCCCTCCACCCGCGCGGCTATCTCCATTGCGGATCTGCGTGACGTCCCGCTCTGCCTGACTGATCGAGACAGTGATATGATTTCACAGCTCTGCATGGAAGAAGGCTTTATGCCTACGATCCGCTGTGTCAGCAGTAGCCTGCCGCAGTTGTACTTCTGGATAGAACACGGACTGGCGGTCACGGTGCTCTACCTGAGCCAAACGGATGACCTTCCCCGTGAATTGAATCGTAAATCATTGACTGTCAGCCAAAATCCATCCAACCGTGTGTTTCTCGCCAAAAAAAATCAGCCGCTCGCTGCAGCCGGTCATTTATTCATCCGCTTCGCGCGTCAGTTGTATGCCAGCATTTAACCACAAAGGGCAGATGCTGTAATGCGTCTGCCCTTTGTGCTTTTGTACTTATTACATAGGGCGCGACGCACCATCTACACCAGTACCTAAAAGCACTTTCCTACTGGAGCACCAATTCAAAGAGGGAGCACTGCAAAATATTTGCAATGCTCCCTCTGGTTTTTTGTCTTGTTCCTCTATGCCGCCAGCATCCGGTCGACAAAGTCCTGCAACATCCCACCATAAACCTCGGTCACAGAGATTTCATCGTGATTCAAATAGCAAAGCTGGTCAATGCCATTTGAAAAAACGCTGATCATCTCGAATAACTCCTCCGGTGTGCGGTCCGTGCGGATCTCCCCTTTTTTCTGGCCCTCCTCCAGTAATTTACGGCAGATGCGGGCATAGGATCGATCCGGATTGAGTATATAGTGATACGCCACTTGCCCAGTCTCTTCGCGCAGCATATAAATGGTTGCTGCTCGCAGGAATTCTTCGCCCCCCTCATGTGGCAACCCCTGTGCAAAAATCAGGAATGCATAAAGCTGATGGAGAACCGGTACATCGCTTTCCTGGTTTGGAACCAGCACCCGCTCTTCATATTCATCAAATGATTGCTGCAGGTAGGTCGTCAAAAACAGGACAGGCAGTTCGTCCTTGCTTTTGAAATAGTGATAAAATGTACCGACCGATGTACCAGAAGCCTCTACAATATCCTCAACGGATACCTTTTGATAACCGTGCTCCCGAAACAGCCTGATTGCACAGTTGTAGATTAAGTTCCTATTTTTCTCGGATTTGAGCTGGCGTTTGCCGGGCTTCAGAGACATACCGATCCCCCATTTCACATTATATTAACAACATTTTATTTTAGAATTGATTCCATTATATCATCCTTCTATGACCTCCGTCAACCAAACTATACGTTCGCACGATAGCCACATATTTATAATTGAAAAAATGTTTCTTCTCAAATATAGATTTTCTCTAAGCATCTTGACGATATGACATTCCATGGCAAAAATCCTTTATGCGGTAGTAGATGCCCGGCCAGTTTTTAGGCAGCAACCCTCGGTCAGTCAGCTCCTGCAGGATCGGGATCTGGAAATCCCACACAGCAAAAGTCAAGGGTACATCAGGTGTAAGTTCCTTTGATAAGTAAACCAATACATCCATCCACCTGCCATCGAGCGTAGACAGGAATATGCCATCCGCAGGGCGTGACTTATCCTCCAGATACCGCAGCATCTGCGGCCAGTCCTCGCGGCCGAATGCCTGCGCGAAGTATCCGGCACCTATTGTCAGCGGCAGCAGCACTGCGTTGTCATCGTATGAGATGTAGTAGTTGAGCTGCATGTGCCGGAGCGCGTCGCTGCTTTTGTTCAACGCCCATAAGGAGTATTCCAGAATGTCCACGAGTCCTTTCTCCGTCTCGGTCAGGATGATCTTTTCACAGGGGATCGTGTCCTGCTCGCGCAGCCAGACCGACGCATTGCTCTCGCCGTTCGGGTTGAGCCGCTGGTTGCCGTTTCCGAAATGGTAGATCAGCGATACCTGCTTGCCGCGCTTGATCTTGCCGACGAAACGGGAATATTTGAGACTGTCCGAGCTACGGGCATCCTTTTTCTCCATCTCGCGCTTGATTTCCAGCGAGGTCTGGTATGATGCGTGGCCGAGAAAGGCGAAAAACATCCGTGCTTCATTGATGCGGCTGAGCCGGATGGCTTTCTGGATATTGCGGGTGCCCGCAGGCTTTTTCCTGATTGGTGCGCGCCCCTCTTTATGCAGCATCCGGCAATAGGTCTCAACCCCGGCATCTGTGGCGAAAAAACTTTTGTGCCCCGGCGCTTTGACAACCTCAAGGTATCCTGCGCGGCACAGCTTTTGAAACGCATCCTGCATGAGTTCGTAGTTGCTGATCACTAATTTAAGAGCGTGATACGGCAGCTGCCCGAAGATGACGCTGGTTTGCAGCAGGATCCATGCGGCGCTGTTTCTAAAAATCCGCATGATCCCCTGCCTCCTCACAGACCGGGATCTTGCCGGGTCGGATCAGGATCACCGTCTGGTCTTTCGTTCCCCAGCAGCTTGTCTGGATATTGGAGCAGTAGATGCCGCTGTCGCTGGTGAGCAGATACCGCTCAATGACGTTGAGCACGGCGCGTGTTTCCAGATTATCATGGTCGCGCACATCGGCGGGATGATGCGACGCAGAATAGCAATGGAGAAATTCTATCGTGCACTCCCGGAATCTGGGCAGTGCAGATGCGTGGCGGGCCAGCAGGGTATCCAGTGGTTCGCACACGAAAGCACTGTCGTGGCTCCGCTTGGACAGCCGCAGCGGAAGCCGGATCACCACCGAACCATCTTCCCTCACTTCCAGCGAGTACCCGTCCGGCAGGGATGCATGTTTGCTCCGTGCCATACTTTCCCCCACCCATGCCCGCGAAAAAGATTTCCTGCTGCACAGGAGATCTTTTTCGCGGGCTTCTGCATATACCTCGCGTGCGGCAATGGCAACATTTTGTGCGGTATTTGCGAGACGGTGCAGGTAATCATCATTCTCTCTACTGATTGTAAGCCGTTCGGATAATTCATTCAGTTTATGCAGGGCGGATTCGTATGCCGCCCTTGTGGGATCGGTCATTTGCCTCTCCTCCTTTCTTGCGTTTTTGTTCGTGATACATTAGAACAGTACCGCCCCGGTTGTACAGCAAACGGACCGGTAAAGAGGAACCGCGTGTGTTTGCAAACACTGGAATCCTGTAACGTCTCCAAGGTCTTGGAATGCCAGCTCGGGCTGATTCAGCTGTGTTTTTGCAATTACCGTCCGGAATTACAGAATTCCAAAAGTGCACCTTTTCGGCGGTTTACATTTTTTGAGGAAAAGGTGCACTTTCCGTGAAATTACCGTCCGGTTTTGTAAAAGTACCGTATGCCTGAAATGGCCGGAAAAGTTCCAATTTCTGAAAACCTTACGAATATGTCAGTTCTCGGTCTGGCGGTCGATCCATGCAAGAACCTTGTCCTTGGGCGCCAATTTCCGTTTGCCGATACAGAGCGTAGGAAAGTCCGCGCGGTTCATCAGCTGGTACGCGCCCGCGCGCGAGATGCCCAGCATCGCAGCAAGCTGCTCGGCATTCAGCACGTCAGGGTAGTCCTCATATGCCATCCGCTTCATATTTATCCCCCCCCCTTTTGCAGTTGACAAATCGGAGTGTTTAGTCTATTATAGAAATATAGTTCTATGGAACTATAATAACATCTTGAAAAGATTTGTCAATAGGTTTATAATCATTTTATAAATAAATATTTCTATATGGAGGTGCATGATTTTCTGTGAAGCAGATTATTCCGTCCGAGTGCCATCTTCGCGTGTATGTTACAGCAAAGCAGGAGGTTGTTGAGTTCTTTGACAATGCAATACACATGCAGTACCGGCACACCTTTTCTTACGGAGAAAGCATGATCCAATTGCTGGAGAACTGGCAGAAAGATGATGAAGCCATTTTACAGGAAACTTACGAATATCTGAAAGAGAGAGAACGTGTAGGAGAGGAAAACATGGGGGAATGGAACGAGATATTGTTCCGCTTCCAGCATGTGCATAATCCTTTTCTCTATCTGCTGGTGATGCAGCTTGCGCCGTTGCTGCTCAAAAGCTTCTACAATATTGATCCTTCGATTGTCACCGATTTCCGCGATGAGCTGGACAAAGTCAGGGCAGATGCGCACACGCTTCTGTTCGATTGCCTGAGCCCGGAAACGGAGGATATTTACCGCCGGTATTGGGAGATCTGGAAACGCACGCCAATGCGCTTGCCCTCTGTTCGTACGGAATTGCTTCCAGCCCGCACACGTGCGGCCTTTAACGGCTGGATCTCCCCGGCCGAGAACACGGATCCGGAGTATCTTTACAGCACAGAGCAGCAGATGGTAATGGCAGAAGTCTGCTATCCCAAATCCGTACAGGAACTGTACGTTTTTCTCAAATCCACCTATCTGCGTCGTGCGATTCGCTTCAAGCGTTGTCAGCTGTGCGGCAAGCTGTTTGCCGCAACGGGCGGCGACCGGACAGAGTACTGTTCCCGTGAATATGAAAAGGGCAAGACCTGCCGGGATGTCGGAGCTGCGCGTGTCTACCAGAAAAAGCTGCTTGGAAACCCGATCACCCGCGCCTATAACCGCGCTTACAAGACCCATAACGCCCGCATCCGCTACGGGACAATGACGCGGGAAGAATTCAATGCCTGGACGGCAGAGGCGAAAAAGCACCGGGATGCGTGCCAGAATGGGGAAATCTCTCTCGAAGCGTTTGAAGCGTGGCTGAAAACTTAACTGAAAAATCGGGAGTTGTTTCCGTTTTTCAAATATAAACGAAAGGAGTGTTCGGCTTATGAGCACGCGGGAATCCCGCGGTGCAGCGGGCAGCGGCAACATCCGTCAGCGTTCAGATGGACGCTGGGAAGGCCGCTATACTGTCGGCATCGACCCGGGTACCGGAAAACAGGTTCAAAAGTCCATCTATGGCAAAACACAAAAGGAGGTGCGCGAGCGCTTACGAAAAATCACATCTGAAATAGACGATGGGAGTTATCTGGAGCCCTCCAGATGCAGAGTGGGGCAATGGTTGGATATTTGGCTGAAAGAATATACAGACAACGTGAAACCCTATACGAAGTATTCTTATCGCATCACTATTCAAAACCATTTGAAGCCTGCATTTGGATATGTCCGTTTGTCCGAACTCAACACGGTCATGATACAGGCATTCATAAATTCGTTGGTGCGCAGCAAGGAAGAAGGCGGCAAAGGGTTATCTCCCAAAACGGCGATCAACATCCACGGTGTGCTGCATCGTTCACTCAAGCAGGCTGCCAATATCGGCCTGATCCGCAGCAATCCGGCAGATGCCTGCATCCGTCCGCGCGGCGAGCGACAGCCGATCCACCCTTTGGAGGATGAAGAGGTAGGGCTATTCCTGAATGCTGTGAAAGGCCACCGGTTCGAAGCCTTATATCTGGTCGATCTGTTTACCGGTATGCGGCAGGGAGAGATCCTTGGATTGACTTGGAACTGTGTTGACTTCCGACGCGGTACGATTTTCCTGTATCGTCAGCTGCAGCAGCGGCAAACCAAGGGAGACTTCGGATATTATTTTACCTCGCTCAAAAACGGAAAATCTCGTACTGTGACCCCTGCCCCAACTGTTATGCAGATACTGCGCGAGCAGCGCGGAAGACAAAATGAAATGCGGCTACGCGCTGGTGCTGCATGGCATAATGATGAGGATCTGGTTTTTACTAATGAACTGGGCCAGCCTCTGAGCAGACGGACTGTTTATAAGAATTTCAAAGCGATTGCAGTTGGTATCGGTCTACCAAATCTTCGTTTCCATGATCTGCGTCACACATTTGCTACAATATCATTTCAATCTGGTGATGATCCCAAAACAGTGCAGGAGAACTTGGGACACCACTCCGCGGCCTTTACCCTTGATGTCTATGGACATGTCACTGACCGTATGCGGCGCGAAAGCGCCGAGCGAATGGAGCGCTTTATCCGTTCTACAATCGCCCGATAAGGGTCAAAATAAGGGTCAATCTGATATGCATAGATTTTAACCTTGAAAATAAGTTCTGAAAACGACTTCAAATACAAAAAAATACGGCATTAAACCAAAGTTTAATGCCGTATTTCTGGCGGAGAGTCAGGGATTTGAACCCTGGAGACGCTCATCACGCCTACACGATTTCCAATCGTGCGCCTTCGACCACTCAGCCAACTCTCCATAGTCTGCTGCTCTCACAGAGGACGAGATATATTATATCCTATATCCTTGCTTTCGTCAAGCCTTTTTTCTCTTTTTTTGCAATTGTCATGCGCAACAGCAGTACCCCCAACAGAAAAGCCTTATGCATCTTTTCACGGATGCACAAGGCTTTTTTAGAATCTCATAGCATTCGGCCGCACGACGCTGCACGAAAACGGATATACTGAACCGCCCAGGGTGGCTTGCAATCCGCGTCATTCCGCCACAACCTGCAGCCTTATTTCTGGAATTGGGAACGCACCTGCATATACTGCACAATTTCTTCCACCACGCCGTCGAAGCCCAGCACACCGCTGTTGAGCGACAGATCGTAATTGCGCGCGTCATACCAGTCGCTTCCCGTGTGGTGCTTGTAATACTTGGCGCGGTATTCGTCGATCTCTGCGATTTTTCTGGCCACCGCATCCTCCGGCATCGAATCTATTTTCATAGCCTCCTGCAGGCAGAACGCCGCGTCCGCGTGGACGAACACCCGAACCACGTCCGGCCGCCCCTTGAGGATATAGTCCGCGCAGCGCCCGATCAGCACGCACGGCCCCTGATCGGCCAGCTTGCAGATGATTTTCGCCTGATAGTCGAACAGCGCGTTGTCACGCAGATAGGCCTTGGAGGAGTCATTGATTACGCTTGTATCTCCTTTATAGCGGCTGCGCAGGCGGGTCAAAAAGTCGGGCTTGAGTCGTTCGTCTGAAAACAGCATGGCATTGATACCGCTGTCCTCGGAGGCCATCGTGATAATCTCCCGATTATAGTACGGGATATCCAGCTTGTTCGCCAGCATTTTGCCGACCGTTTTGCCGCCCGACCCATACTGGCGGGCGATCGTGATAATATACGGCTTCATTCGCGCTTCCCCCTTACTCTCCCAAATAGGCTTTCTTGATGGAATCATCGTTCAGCAGATCAGACGCCTTGCCGGATTTTACGATCCTTCCGGTTTCCAGCACATAGGCGCGGTCCGCGATCGAGAGCGCTTTTTTCGCGTTCTGCTCAACAAGCAGGACGGTCGTCCCCGCGGCAGACACCTCCTGAATGATTTTGAACACCTCGCCCACAAACAACGGCGACAGACCCATGGATGGCTCGTCGAGCAGCAGGATGCGCGGCTTTGCCATCAGCGCGCGGCCCATGGCAAGCATTTGCTGCTCGCCGCCGGACAGCGTGCCTGCCGCCTGGTTTTTGCGCTCCTCCAAGCGCGGGAAGCGCTTGTACACCTCCGCCAGAGATGCCTCAACCTCGCCTTTCGGTCGGGTATAGGCGCCCATTCGCAGGTTTTCACGCACGGTCAGACCCGCAAATACCCGCCGGCCCTCCGGCACATGGCTCATCCCCAGCCGGACGATCTCATGCCCGGGCTTTCTGGTGATGTTTTTGCCCTCAAACGTCACCGTGCCGCTTTTGGCGGGCAACAGTCCGGTGACGGTATGCAGCGTCGTAGTTTTACCCGCGCCGTTCGCGCCGATCAGCGCGACGACCTCACCCTCGTTTACCGTAAAGGAAACGTCGCGCAGCGCGTGGATCAGGCCGTAGTACACATTGATATCCTTTACTTCCAGCATTGCCATACTTCGTTTCCCTCCTTATTCGCCAAGGTAGGCCGTGACGACCTCCGGATTTTTCAGCACCTCGCCCGGCGTCCCCTCGGCCAGCAAACGGCCGAAGTTGAGCACATACAGGTATTCACAGATGCCGGAAACCAGCTTCATGTCGTGCTCGATCAGCAGCACGGTCACGCCGAAGCGCTTACGGACGACCTCGATCGTCTCCATCAGCTCGGCGGTCTCGTTCGGGTTCATGCCCGCCGCCGGCTCATCAAGCAGCAGCAGCTTGGGATTGGTCGCCAGCGCGCGGGCGATCTCCAGCTTGCGCTGTTTGCCGTACGGCAGGTTCGCCGCCTGGTAATCCGCCACGCTTTCCAGCCCGAACACGCCCAGCAGCTCCATCGCGCGTTCATTCATGGCGCGTTCCTTTTTGCGGTAGGAGCCGACATGGAACAGGCTTTCCGCTAACGAATAGGTGATCTCGTTATGCAGGCCGGTCTTTACGTTGTCCAGCACGGTCAGCTTGGAAAACAGGCGGATGTTCTGGAACGTGCGCGCCACGCCCATTTTGCAGATATCGTGCGGCTTTTTCCCGATCAGGTTCTGCCCGTCCAGCCGGATGCCGCCATCCGTCGGGCGGTACACGCCGGTCAGCATGTTGAACACAGTGGTTTTGCCCGCGCCGTTCGGACCGATCAGGCCTACCAGCCCGCCCTCCTCTATTTTCATGGAAAGCTCGTCAACAGCGCGCAGGCCGCCGAACGAAATCCCCAGCGAAGTCACTTCAAGCATTGCCATATCACGCGCCCTCCTTCCCGTTCTTTTCCAGCTTGCTCATCTGCTTCATGCCGCGCTTTTCCAGCAGCCGCGCCTTAAGCGGCGAGTTGTTGAACAGCATCATCACAATCAACAGGATCGCATAGATCAGCATGCGGTATTCGCCGACCTCACGCAGCACCTCGGGCAGGATCGTCAGCAGCGACGCGGCGATGATCGAGCCCCAGATATTGCCCAGCCCGCCGAGCACGACGAAAACAAGAATCAGAATCGAGGTGTTGAAATCAAATTTAGCCGCGGTAATGGTAGTGTAGTTCATGCCGTACAGCGTGCCGGCCATACCAGCGAATGCTGCCGAAATGACGAACGCCATCAGCTTATACCGCGTGGTCGAAATGCCGATCGAATCCGCGGCAATCTTGTTATCGCGCACGGACATGATCGCGCGGCCCGCGCGGCTGTTAATCAGGTTCAAAATCAGGAACAGCGTGATCAGCACAAGCACAAAGCCGGTGGTGAGGGTCGACAGTCGGGATACGCCGGACACGCCCATCGGCCCGTTGATGATCATTTCCCCACCTTCCGCCAGCTCAAACCGCTGCTCGAGCAGGCTGAAGTGCAGTCCCGTGCTGTCCAGGCCGATATACAGCACATTGATGATATTTTTTATAATCTCGCCAAATGCGAGTGTGACGATCGCCAGATAGTCTCCCTTGAGACGCAGCACCGGCACGCCCACGATCACGCCCGCGACCGCAGCGCAGATACCGCCCACAAGGATCGCGACCGCCAGCCGGAGCGGCGCGGACGGGATCGCTTCCGCCAGGCAGGTCGTCGTCACGACGCCCGCGAACGCGCCGACCGACATAAAGCCCGCGTGGCCGAGCGACAACTCGCCCAGGATACCCACAGTCAGGTTGAGCGAAACCGCCATGATGACATACGCGCAGATCGGCACAAGCAGGCTTTCCAGCAAGCTGGAGATATTGCCCGTCGCCACCATCACCTGCAGGTAGATGTAGCCGGCGATCACAATGCCGAAGGACAGCAGCGTATCGCGTCCGGCCTTAGAGGCCGCATATTTCTTGAACTTTTTCATCGCAGCGCCGCCCCCTTAAACCTTTTCGCTCACGCGTTTGCCGAGCAGCCCGTCCGGCTTGACCAGCAGCACGAGGATCAGCACCGCGAATACGATCGCGTTGGAAAGCTGGGTTGAAATATATGCGCCCGCGAAAATCTCGATCACGCCCAGCAGGATGCCGCCGACAAACGCGCCCGGGATCGAGCCGATGCCGCCGAACACTGCCGCGGTGAACGCTTTAATGCCGGGCATCGAGCCGGTCGTCGGCATCAGCGTCGGATAGGCCGAACACAGCAGTACACCCGCGATCGCGGCCAGGCCGGAACCGATGGCGAACGTCAGCGAGATCGTCGTGTTCACATTAATGCCCATCAGCTGCGCCGCGCCCTTGTCCTCGGAAACTGCACGCATCGCCGTACCCATTTTGCTCTTGTTGGTAAACAGGGTCAGCACGATCATGATAACAATGCAAGCAAGCACCGTGACCAGCGTGACCGGCGTGACCGTAAGCTGTCCGTCAAACAACTGGAACGGGCTGCCCTTTACGACCGAGGTAAAGCTTTTCTGCCCCGAGCCCCAGATCAGCAGCGCCGCGTTCTGCAGGAAATAGGAAACGCCGATCGCCGTAATCAGCACCGCCAGTGACGGCGCCATGCGCAACGGCTTATAGGCCAGCCGTTCGATCACAACGCCAAGCGCTGTGCAGACAACGACCGCGAGCAGTACGCCCGCCGGAGCGGGCCAGCCCAGATAGGTCGTGGCGCAGAAGCACATATATCCGCCCACCATGATCACATCGCCGTGGGCAAAGTTTAGCATCTTCGCAATACCGTAGACCATGGTATAGCCCAGCGCGATGATCGCATAGATGCTGCCCAGACTCACGCCGTTGATCAGATGATTCAGGAAACCCATCATTCGGAACACCTCAAATCTCTTTTATTTCTCTTTTTGCTTGTGGGTTGGGGCAAGGGCTCGGCAAGCGGCGTCGAGCCGTCGCCCCACCCCATAACGCGGTGAATACCGTGGAATAGACGCAAAGGAGGGCCGTAGCGTTCTGCTGCAGCGCCCTCCTTCGTTCTTTCGTTCAACTGTTTTCAGCGGTCCGTTACCCGAACGCGCCGAAGGCTTTTACATGCCTACATACGCGCCGTTTTCAATAATCATGCCCTTCGGGCTCTTGGATACCGCACCGTTGGAATCCCAGGTGATACCCGCGCCGTCGCCGGTCAGGCCCTCGAACGTGATGGTCGGGAACGTCTCGATCATCTTGTCGCAAAGGTCGGAAGCAGACATATCCGGCGTGCATTCCGCTTCCTCAAGCGCCTGCTTGTAAGCGTAGATGCAGTCATATGCGTCAGCCGCGAACTGGTTCGGGGTCTCGCCGTACTTTTCCTTATACTTGGTCACGAAGTTTACGGTCTTTTCATCGGTCGCATCCGCATTGAACGGGGTCAGCAGCATAACGCCCTCTGCCAGCGTGGTATCGAAATTCTCGACAGTCAGGATGCCATCCATACCGTCCACGCCAAAGAACTTGGGCGTATAGCCCATCGCGTTCGCCTGGGTCAGGATCAGGGACGCCGGGGTGTAATAAATCGGCAGGAACAGCAGGTCAGCGCCGGCGCTCTTGCACGCGTTCAACTGCACCGAAAAGTCGTTCTGCGTCTCCGTCGTAAACGCCTGTTCGGTCACTATCTCAAGGCCCTTTGACTCTGCTTCAGCCTTGAACTGCTCCAGAATACCGGTGGAATACACGTCGTCGCTCTTATAAATAACGCCAATCTTGGTGCCGAGCTGCTGATCCGCGATATACTCCGCGGAAGCCATGCCCTGATTCGGGTCGGAGAAACACATCTGGAACACAACGTCGTTGCCCTCTATATTGGCCGGAGAGGAAGCCGACGGGGTCAGCGCGAAAATGTGATCCTCCTCGTGCAGCGGCGCGATCGCTTCGCCCGGCTTGGAGGTTACCGCGCCGAGGGAAAGCTGGATGCCCTCGTCCTTGAGCGCGTTGTACGCACTGACAGCCTTTTCCGTGTTGTGTTCATCATCCTCGAAAATGACCTTGATCTGAATATCCCCGCCTTCCGCGTTGATCTCCTCCGCCGCAAGCTCGGCGCCGTTCTTGACCGCGTTGCCGTAAATCGCCGCTTCTCCGGTCAGCGGCGCGGTGCCGCCGATCAAAAACGCGGTTGCTGCAGCATCCGTGTTATCCTGCCCGTCGCCCGCGCCCTGCGTATCGGTATTGCCGCCGCAGCCCGCCAGCGCTGTTACCAGCATCGAGCCGACCAGAAGCATGCTCAGACTTTTCTTCATGGTTATCTTCTCCTTTACAAACCTAATCCCTCGCCCTTTCCGATGTGAAATCATTCGGGCGCTTGGATTATTTTTTCTTATTATACTACTCTTTCTACGATTTGGCAGACTTTTTTTCGCCTTTTGAGCAATTTCGGGCAAACTACCTATTATCTTTTCGTAAGAATTGCAAAATTTGTGCTTTCTTCCGAAAAACATTTGTCCGCGGTGCAAGGAATCATGCAACCGATTTCAGTGGCGCAGCCCTTTCTTCATGTTCGGCCCCCTTTTGCCCGAGTGCAGAGAAAAAGGCAGGCCGCGAATGCGGCCTGCCTGCCAAGGTGCCCGGCTCCGGCGGACGCTCCCTCCGCCGCCCTGGAACAGGGCCGCCGTTTATTCCAGCTCGAACGCGCCGGTATAGAGCTGGTAATACTTTCCACGCTCGGCAATCAGCTGCGCATGGTTGCCGCGCTCGATGATATGGCCTAGCTCAAGCACCATAATCACGTCCGCGTTCTGCACAGTCGACAGGCGGTGTGCGATCACAAACACGGTGCGGCCGTACATCAGGCCGTACATACCCGCCTGCACGATGGACTCGGTGCGGGTATCGATGCTGCTGGTCGCTTCGTCCAGGATCATAACCGGCGGATCAGCCACCGCCGCGCGCGCAATGGACAAAAGCTGGCGCTGACCCTGTGACAGGCTGCCTCCGTCCCCGTCAATCACCGTATCATAGCCGTCCGGCAGACGACGGATGAAGTCGTCCGCGCCCGCAAGCTGCGCCGCGGCTTCGATCTCCTGGTCGGTCGCCTCCAGATTGCCGTACCGGATGTTGTCGCGGATCGTACCGGTAAACAGGTTAGTGTCCTGCAGAACGATGCCAAGCGAGCGGCGCAGGTCCGCCTTTTTGATTTTGTTGATGTTGATTCCATCGTACCGGATCTTGCCGTCCGCCAGATCGTAAAAGCGGTTGATCAGGTTGGTAATCGTGGTCTTACCCGCGCCGGTCGCGCCGACAAAAGCAACCTTCTGCCCCGGCTCGGCGTACAGCGTGATATCATGCAGCACGATCTTCTCCGGATTATAGCCGAAATCCACGTCGAAAAACCGAACGTCGCCCCGTACCTGCTGGTAGGTGGTCGTACCGTCCTCATGCGGATGCTTCCACGCCCAAATGTTGGTTTTTTCCGGCGTTTCCACCAGTTCGCCGTTTTTATCGTACTTGGCGTTGACCAGGGTGACATATCCGTCGTCCGTTTCCGGCGCCTCATCCATCAGCTCGAAAATACGCTCTGCGCCGGCCAGCGCCATGACAATGGAGTTGAACTGCTGCGAAATCTGTGTAACCGGCTGGGTAAACGATTTGGTCAGCTGCAGGAAGCTGGCGATCACGCCGATGGTGATGCTGCTTCCAACCACACCGGACAGCGCCAGCGTGCCGCCGACCACGGCCACCAGCACATACAGCAGGTTGCCAATGTTCATCATGATCGGCATGAGGATGTTGGCAAAGGTGTTCGCGTTCTTCGCATTTTCCCGCAGCTCATCGTTGAGCGCGTCGAACTGCTCCTTGCACTTATCCTCATGGCAGAACACCTTGACAACCTTCTGCCCGTTGATCATTTCCTCGATATAGCCGTTAACCTTGCCAAGCGAGGTCTGCTGCTCCAAAAAGTATTTTGCCGACTGCCCGCCGATCCGCTTGACCACCACCAGCATCACGGCGACGCCTGCCAGCACGAACAACGTCAGCCACACATTGGTCGCCAGCATGGCGATAAACACCGCGATGATCGTCATTATGGAGGAGAACATCTGCGGGACGGACTGGCTGAGCATCTGCTGCAGCGTGTCTGTATCATTGGTAAAATGGCTCATCAGGTCGCCGTGGGTATGGGTGTCAAAATAGCGGATGGGCAGGGTCTGCATACGCCCGAACATCTCGTCGCGCACCTTTTTCAAAATGCCCTGCGAAATGGCCACCATCAGCCAGTTATACAGGAAGGTGGAAACAATGCCTGTCAGATAGATCAGGCCCATCAGCAGGATGGCATGTATCAGGCCGGTGAATACGGGCGCGGCTTCCAGCAGCAGCGGCGCGATATAATCGTCGATCAGCACGCGCAGGAACATCGAACCCGCTACGTTCACAACTGCGGAGATCAGAATGCACACCAGAACCACGCCGAACTGAACCGCGTAGCCATCCCTGATATAGTGTAGCAGCCGGCCCAGCGTCTTTTTCGGATTTTTGCTGCGTTTACCGCCGGCCATCTGTCCCCGGCGGCCAGGGCCGCCCATTGCGGGTCTTGCCATTATTCCTCGCCCCCTTTGTTCATTTGCTGCTTATAGATCTCCTGGTAAATCGGGTTGCCCGCGAGCAGCTCCTCATGCGTGCCGACCGCCTGGATCGCGCCGCCGTCCAGAATGACGATCTGGTCCGCGTCCTGCACGGACGAGACGCGCTGCGCGATAATCAGCTTGGTCGTACCCGGGAGCTCCTCCGCGAACGCCTTGCGGATCAGCGCGTCGGTCTTGGTGTCGACCGCGCTGGTCGAGTCGTCCAGAATGAGTACCTTGGGCTTTTTCAGCAGCGCGCGGGCAATGCACAGACGCTGCTTCTGGCCGCCAGATACGTTGGTGCCACCCTGCTCGATATAGGTATCGTATTTCCCCGGCATCTGCTGGATGAATTCATCCGCCTGCGCCAGGCGGCACACGTGCTCAAGCTCCTCGTCGCTCGCGTGCTCGTTGCCCCAGCGCAGGTTCTCCTTGATCGTGCCAGAGAACAGCACATTCTTCTGCAGCACCATGGCGACCTGCTCGCGCAGCGCTTCAATGTCATAATCGCGCACATCCACGCCGCCCACCTTAACCGAGCCGGTCGTGACATCGTACAGGCGCGGGATCAGCTGTACCAGCGTAGACTTGGCCGAGCCGGTGCCGCCCAGGACTCCGATGGTCTGCCCCGCCTTGATGTGGAGGTCCACGCCGCGCAGGGCAAGCTTACGCGCATCGCCCTTGTAGCTGAAATTGACGTTATCGAAATCGATATCCCCGTTTTTTACCTCGGTCACCGGCTGCGCCGGATTATGGAGGTCAGGCTGCTCCTCCAGCACTTCGACGATGCGCTCCGCGCTCGCCTTAGACATGGTAATCATGACGAATACCATCGCGACCATCATCAGGCTCATCAATATCTGCATCGCGTAGGAAAACAGGCTGGTCAGCTCGCCGGTCGTCATGCTGCCGCCGACGATCAGCCGCGCGCCGAACCAGGAAATCAGCAGCATGCAGGCATACATGCAGAACTGCATGAGCGGCGAAACGCCCGCCATAATCTTCTGCGCCTTGGAAAACGCCTTGTAAAGCCGTCCGGAAACGTTTTGAAACTTTTCGGTTTCATATTCCTCACGCACATAGGCCTTGACCACACGGATGCCGCGCACGTTTTCCTGCACGACCGTGTTCATCTGGTCGTAGATCTTGAACACACGCTCGAAGATCGGCCCGACAAACTTCATCAGCAGGCCCATGCCCACCGCCAAAACAGGAAGCACGCCCAGGAAAATCAGCGCCAGCTCGCCGTTGATCTGAAACGCCATGATCAGCGCGAACACCAGCATGACCGGACAGCGCACCGCGATGCGCGTACACATCTGGAACGAGTTCTGCACATTGGTCACGTCGGTCGTCAAGCGGGTGACGATCGAGCCGGTCGAAAACTTATCGATGTTGGAAAAGGAAAAATCCTGCACCGCATAATACATGTCGTGCCGCAGGTTGCGGGCGAAGCCGGTGGAGGCGCGCGCCGCATAGGTGCCTGCCGCCGCGCCGAACACCAGCGCCAGCGCCGCGCACGCCACGAGGATGGCTCCGTATTTCCAGATCTCTCCCATATTTTGCGCATCAATGCCCTTATCAATCAGAAGCGCCATTACTGCGGGGATAACGACCTCCATCACAACCTCGAGCACCACAAAAAACGGCGTGAGCAGCGCATCCTTTTTGAACTCGCGCACGCTTTGTAACAGCCTCTTTATCATTCTTGTCCCTCCGAAGCCCTGCGTTGATAGTTTTCCAGATTCGCGCGGATCCTGCCGCACACGCGGAACCAGGCGTCCATGTCCTCCTCGCTGATGCCGGCACGCATCAGCGTCTCTGTGTCGCGGAACTTCTTTTTGATCCGCGCATCGAGCGCCAACGCTTTGTCAGTCAGCACCAGCCGTTTGAGCCGCCCGTCCTGCGGCACCGGCTCGCGCCGCAGCAGCCCGTGCTGCTCCATGAGCTGCAAAATGCCGGTCGCAGTCGAACGCCGGAAGCGGAACTGAGTCTCCACATCCTTTTGGAAGCGGTCGCCGTCTGCAACCAGCAGGTAATGAATAATCATCCCCTGCATACCGGTCACCTTGCTGAATTCCTCGCCCGATTGGCACGCCATCTGCCGCTTGAACAGATTGTTCAGCATGCCGAGCTCGCCGCAGATCGTTTGCTCCTGCATCAATTGTTAGCCTCCTTACTGTTAGCTTACTAACACAGTATACACCGATTCGTTGTGTTGTCAACAGATTTCACAAAAAGTTCAAAAAGGGCGTTCCCTCTGCCAAACGGAACGCCCTTTCTTCTCTGTAATTTATGCACTTTTACGGCTTATACGGCTTTTCTAGATACATTTTCTGTAAAAATGAACGGCCAGTCTCTGTACGGAACACCCGTTCCCCCGCCGTTCCACAGGCCTCCGGCGGCAGGGCGCTTTCATATGCGTTGACCAGAAAATCCGCCTCAAGCAGGATGCGGAAGGCAAGATCCTCCGAAGCGTCGAAACTGTGATGATGCGCGATCAGCCAAGCAATTTTCTCCGCCTGCGCCGCCGAAGCGCCGGCCTGCGCGAGCAGCGGCGCGGCGACCGCCGGCCCCTCCAGCTCCTGCCACTTCCCGCCGGAAGAGCCGTGCTTGCGCTCCGCTTCGTGAATGCCGATATCATGCAGGAGAGCCGCAGCCTCCAGAATATTCTGTTCTTCCTCCCCCAGGCCCTCGCTTCGTCCTAACAGGCGGCAGAACGCATATACTTTCATAAAATGCTGCACCCGACGCGCGTCCCCCGCATCATAGGCGACTGCCAGCGCCGCCAGCTTTTCCAGATCGATCATCGTCAAGCTCCCTCCCAGCGGAACCGCTCCATATCCACCCGCCCGTCGGCGGTAAACTCTATCCCGTCCGCCTCCAGCATTGCGCGCTGTATATCCGCGCCGCCGAATGCAAAAGCTGGAGAGGTACGGCCCTCTTTGGTCACCACGCGGTAGCATGGTATTCCTTCCGGATCCGGATTCGCGTGCAGCGCATAGCCGACCACCCGCGCCCAGCGCGGATTGCCCGCCAGCAGCGCAATCTGGCCGTAAGTCGCGACCGTGCCGCGCGGGATGCGCCGGACGACCGCATAAATTTTGTCAAAACTGTTCATTTTGCAAGTCGCACCCCCTCGCGCTTCATTATATCAGGTAAATCTGACAATTTCCATCCCCATTCCACAAGTAAAAAATGTATATTTTTAACACGCTAAATTGTTGCACACATTCGCAAAATACTATATAATAATTACACACTACAGCATGTATGTAAGTTATTCCGCACTTTTCCCTGATTATTGGAAAGAGGCTGCGGCAGAAATGTAAGGAGGACAAATCAAATGGCACTTACCAACACTTACCTCAAGCGCGTATACGAAACCATGCAGAAGCGCAACCCGAACGAGCCGGAATTTCAGCAGGCGGTTCTTGAAGTACTCGAAAGCTTCGAGCCGGTCGTAGAGGCGCGTCCGGAGTTGGAGAAGAACGGCATCATCGACCGTATCGTCGAGCCGGAGCGCATGGTAATGTTCCGTGTTCCGTGGGTGGATGACGAGGGCAAGGTTCAGGTCAACCGCGGCTTCCGCGTGCAGTTCAACTCCGCAATCGGCCCCTACAAGGGCGGTCTGCGCTTCCATCCGTCTGTCAACGCGTCGGTCATCAAGTTCCTCGGCTTTGAGCAGTGCTTCAAGAATAGCCTGACCGGCCTGCCCATGGGCGGCGGTAAGGGCGGCTCGGACTTCGATCCCAAGGGCAAGTCCGATGCGGAAGTCATGCGTTTCTGCCAGTCCTTCATCACCGAGCTGTCCAAGCACATCGGCCAGTTCACCGACGTACCGGCGGGCGATATCGGCGTCGGCGGCCGCGAGATCGGCTTTATGTACGGCCAGTACAAGCGCCTGCGCAACGAGTTCACCGGCGTACTCACCGGCAAGGGCCTGTCCTACGGCGGCTCGCTCGCGCGCACCGAGGCGACCGGCTACGGTCTGTGCTACTATATGAAGGAAATGCTCGCTTACAAGGGTACCTCGTTTGAGGGCAAGACGGTCGCCATCTCCGGCTCGGGCAACGTGGCGATCTACGCCTGCCAGAAGGCGACCGAGCTGGGCGCCAAGGTCGTTACCGTGTCGGATTCCAATGGCTTCATCTACGACCCCAACGGCATTAACCTCGATGTCGTCAAGGACATCAAGGAGGTCAAGCGCGGTCGCATCAAGGAATACGCGGACCGCGTGCCGGGCAGCACCTACACCGAGGGCCAGCGCCCGTGGAGCGTCAAGTGCGACGTCGCGCTGCCCTGCGCAACCCAGAATGAGATCAGCGGCGACGACGCCAAGGCCCTGATTGCGAACGGCTGCAAATTCGTGGCCGAGGGCGCGAACATGCCGTCCACGCCGGAGGCTGTGGAGGCGTTCCTGGCAAACGGCGTCTTCTTCGGTCCTGCCAAGGCGGCCAACGCAGGCGGCGTCGCCACCTCCGGCCTGGAGATGAGCCAGAACTCGCTGCGCCTGTCCTGGACCTTCGAGGAGGTTGATCAGCGTCTGCACGATATTATGGTCAACATTTTCAAGACCTGCATTCAGTCCGCTGAAAAGTACGGCCACAAGGACAACCTTGTCATGGGTGCGAACATCGGCGGCTTTGAGAAGATCGCGGACGCCATGCTCGCTCAGGGCGTTTGCTAAATCTCCTCTTTCTTCTGCCAACTGAACAGAAAAGGCTTCGGAACATCGTTCCGAAGCCTTTTTTCTCTTTGCCAGCCTGTCCACGTGTTCTTTCCAAAAACCGGCCATACTTTGTCCGCTTTTTGTGCTATACTACTGGTGAGGGGTGAAGCCATGCAAAGCGGACGCTTGTTTGAGATCTTATATATCCTTTTGGAGCGCGGTGGCGCGACCATACCTGATCTTGCCTGCCAGTTGGAGGTATCTGAGCGCACCATCCGCCGCGATATTGACGCGCTCTCCGCGGCGGGCGTGCCGGTTTACGCGGCGCGCGGGCGGCGGGGCGGCGTGCGCCTGATGGACGGCTTCGTGCTGTCCAAATCCCTGCTGTCCGCGCGCGAGCAGGACGAAATCCTGTACGCCCTGCAAACCCTTCGCGCCACCGGAGCCGTGCAGGATGGCGCTCTGCTCACTCGCCTGTCCGCCCTGTTCCGGCGCGAGGCCGTGAGCTGGATCGACGCGGATTTCTCCGATTGGGGCGACTCCGGCGAGCGGCGCGCGCTGTTCGAGCTGCTCAAGTCGTCTATCCTGGAGCGTCGGGTGCTGGCCTTTGACTATTACGGGCAAAATGGTGCTGCGGCGCGGCGCACCGTGGAACCGGTCAAGCTGCGGTTCAAGGGAATTTCGTGGTACCTACAGGCATGGTGTCGGGATCGACGCTCTTTCCGCACCTTCAAGCTGTCGCGCATGGAGCGTATCGCACTGCTGGACGAGCGCTTCGCGCCGCACGGAGACCCGCCCCCGCTGGACGGGAATCAGGCTGTATCCGTGCCGACCACCCGCATCGCCGTCCGCTTTTCCCCCGCCGTGGCATTCCGCGTATATGATGAATTTGAACGCGCCTGCATCTCCCCGCAGCCGGACGGATCCCTGCTGGTGCGGACCGAATGGCCGGTAGGTGCCTGGGGTGCCGGTTATCTGCTGTCCTATGGCTCGCATGCCGAAATCCTGTCCCCGCCCGCACTGCGCCGCCACATCGCGGCGGAAGCAAAAAAAATCGCCGCGCTTTATCCAAATGCGGACGCGCCCTGTCCGGTATCCGATGCTACAATGGAGCCATCAAAACCGAAAGGATGAACGCTATGCTGCAATATGAAACCGTATCCCTGCCCGCCCGAACGCTGGTTGGGCTGAAATGCCGCACAGGGAACGCCGATCCCGCCTGCGCGCAGAAGATCAGCGGCCTGTGGGAGCAGTTCATGCGCGCCGGCCTGATGGCCGGACGGGAAGGCGCGCCCTGCTACGGTCTATATACCAATTACGGCTGGGACGACGAGAGCTACGACGCGGTCGTGGCCTGCGAAAGTGAAGCTTGCCTCGCGGGGTGCGTACCAATCGAGATACCGGCGGGCGAATACGCTAAATTCCATTTTCACGGCGATATCCGCGCGATGCCGATGCAGGCATGGGGCGAAATCTGGTCCCTGCCCCTGCCGCGCGCCTACGGCGTGGACTTTGAGGAATACCGCAATTACGAGGACGGGCAGGCGGATATCGATATTTACGTCGGTCTGGCGGACATCTGCCAGTCCTGCGGCATGCCGATGGCCAGGCCCGCCGACCGTGGCACCGAAGCGGATGGCACGCAAAGCCGCACCTACTGCACCTACTGCTACCAGAACGGCGCGTTCACCTACGACGCAACCATGGAAGAGCAGATAAAGCACAACCTCAACTGCGCACCCGAGCTGTACACCGACCGCGAGCGCGCGAGAGAGCAGATGCGGGAATATTTCCCCACTCTTACGCGCTGGAAAGGGGAAACGGAGTAGTGAAAGGCTATGACAACTTTTTCCTGCCCGTCGATGATCTGGACGCGGCGAAACGGTTTTACGGCGGCGCGCTCGGGTTGGATCTGAAATTCGACTTTTCCGACAGCGGGATGTCCGCCTACCGTGTCGGGCAGGAGGAGCCGGCCATTATCCTCAAGGACAAGTGCCGCTTCCCAGTCCAGAAGCCCGTGACCTGGTTTGAAGTCAGCGATGTCAAGGCACAGTACCGTCGGATGCGCGCGGACGGCATCGCATTCCTTTCCGAACCGTTCCATATGCGGACCGGCTGGACCGCTGAATTTGAGGACCCGTTCGGCAACCGACTGGGCATCACCAATTATCTGCAATAATACAGCGCGCCGCTGCAAGCAGCGGCGCGCTTTGCTTGGCGGAGTGTAATATACTGCAAGAATTTTGGCGCGCGGTATGCTATACTGTCTGCAGACTATGAAAGGAGGCCGCGTCATGCCGGATGAATCCCGTACCGTCTGCTACGACCAGGTGCTCGGCATAGAAGCTTATCACCTGCAGGGCGTCGTGCAGAAATTCCCCAACCACTTCCACGAGTATTATGTCATCGGCTTCATCGAAAGCGGCGGGCGCCATCTGTGGTGCGGGGGACAGGAATACGATATATCGGCCGGCGACCTTGTGCTTTTCAATCCGCACGACTGCCACTGCTGCGCCCCTGTAAGCGGCGAACCGCTGGACTACCGCGCGGTCAACATCCCACCCGACGTTATGTGCCGTGCCGCAAGGGAGATCACCGGCAGGGAGCAGCCGCCCCGTTTCACGCGCAACCTTTTGCCGCAGAGCGAGCTCATGCACGCCCTCCGTGCCCTGTACGACGCGCTTGTGCGCGATGCGCCCGCGCTGGAAAAGCAGGAGGCGTTCTATTATCTCCTCGAACCGCTTCTGTCCGGCTGCACCCTGCCGCCAGCCGGAGTGGAGCCGCCGCCCGCGCAGAACAGCCAGATCCAGATGCTCTGCGCCTATATGGAGCAGCATTACGCGGACAGCATCACGCTCGACAGCCTGGTTTCCATGACAGATTTCGGCAAATCCTACCTACTGCGCCTGTTCGCGCGGCAGGTTGGCGTTTCTCCCTACCGGTATCTGCAGAATATCCGGCTCAGCCGCGCCAAGGAGCTGCTCGAGCAGGGCGTTCCTCCGGCCGACGCCGCGTGTCTGACCGGCTACGCCGACCAGAGCCATTTCACGCACTATTTTAAGGAGTTCATCGGGCTTACGCCCGGGCAATACCAAAAAATCTTTACCGGAAACGATATGCAGAAGGAGCGGTAATCATGGATACGCAAACAGAAAAATGTGTGCTGGTGATCGACGGGACGCTGCCGCTGGGCCTGATCGCCAATACGGCAGCCATACTCGGCATCACGCTGGGCAAGCATCTGCCGCAAGCGGTGGGACCGGATGTTCGCGACAAAAGCGGCCGCGCCCACCTCGGCATCACCGCCCTCCCCGTACCCATCCTGCGGGCAGACCGGCAGACGCTACGCGCGCTTCGCCGGAAACTGTACGAGCCGTGCTTCGCCGGCTTGACCGCCGTGGATTTCTCCGACCTCGCACAAGGCTGCGGAACCTACAGCGAGTTCACCCGTAAGGCCGCGGCTACCCCCGAGGAGGAGCTGTCCTATTTCGGCATCGGCATCTGCGGCGCGAAAAAGCTGGTCGGCCGGCTGACCGGCAACCTGCCGCTACTGCGCTGAAGCCCTCCATGACACAACGCCGCCCGCCGTTTCCGCACAAGACAAGGAAACAGCGGGCGGCCGCTTTCTGTTTTAATGGAATTTTGCCCGATAATCCCCCGGCGACATCCCTTCCTGCTCATGGAACAGCCGGATCAGCACCTTGCCGGATGGCAGGCCGACATGCATCGCGATTCGCTCCAGCGAATCGTTTGTCGTCCGCAGGTACTTTTTCGCATATTCCATGCGGATCACGCTGACCGTATGCGCAAACGAGCGGCCGAACATTTCCTGAAACAGGCGGTTGACGTGGCGCGGCGTCACGTTTAACTGCTGGGCTACCATGTCTATCGTCAGCTCATCCGCATAATTGGAGTGTATGTACTTCGATGCTTCCAGCGCGATATTCTTATAGCCGAGCGGCGTTTTCACGTCCGAAACCACCGAAGTCGTCTGCCGCAACAGGTTGAGGACGAACAGGTAATATAAAATGCCGATCTGGCTGGCCCATCCGATCTTCCTGTCCTGTATCTGCTTGTGTATATCCGCAAGAAGCGCCTGCTGCGAAACCGCGCGCGGCAGGTAAATATATTTATTGGTATCCGCTTTATCCAACGCTTTGGCGATTTCCCGATACTCAAGCTCCGCGTCGATCGACGAATTGCCGCTTTTCGGAATAATATCAAAGATCATTGTGAAATACACCGCGGGCTTTTCCGGCATATAGCGCAGCCGGTGCAGATAGTTCTTGCCCAGCAGCACCATGCTGTTTTCATATAATGGCAGGCTGTCCTGTCCGCAAACCACATTGGCTTCCCCTTCTATGCCGTAGAAAATCTCATACAGGTCGTGCTGATGTTCAAATACCGGTATGATCCGGCTCATCTGCTCCGCATAGTAAAGAACAAAATCAAAAGCGCCGAAAGGAATAGTCGTAATATGATTATGATATATCTGTTGATTGCGGTACTCTGCCAGCAAAGCGATCTTTCCGCCTTTTTCTCTCCTGTTATCAGCCCTCATTCTCATAATGCAAAAAACACAGGTTATTTGTTATTTTTGCATAGTGATTTTATTTTACAGGATTTCGCTGTGCTTTGCAATAGCGGCATGCAGCTCACGCCGGTTGGACACATGGCGCAGCAGGACGCTGGAACGGGCGTCCCCTCCATCCAGGAACAGCACGCGGCTGAGCAGCATTTTTTTGAGCTGGGCATGCGGCAGGCTGAAGCGCTTTTCGCCCACATGGCCGAACGTGCGCCGGTCGGTGACCAGAACGCACGAATTCTGCGTCAGATACAGGGTATGTGCTGCGCTCGCCATCATCCACATGGAAAGCACGCTCGACAGCAGGACCGCCGCGTGATAGCCGGAAAACAGCCGCCCCGCAGCAAACGAAACCGCGGCGAATGCAAAATAGCCGCACATGGTCGGGATGGAATTGAACAAAGCCACATCCTCCACCTGCTCGCCAGGCTCCAACTGGTCAGCCAGCTCATCCACCATCTTCCGGTATCGCGTCGTCATATAACACACCCGTTTCTCCTGTTTTTTTCATTATAACATGGGATACCACACTTGTCAGGGGCGTTTGCTATAGAAAAAAACGCGAAATTTTCTATTCCCCAAAAGGGACATGTTTCCCGCGAAAATGTCTGAAATATAAATTGACTTTGACTGAAATGCTTGGTATTGATTAATATAGCGCTGTGTACAGCGTTCGGAATTCTATACTTTACATAAGGCAAAGGAGGCAGTTTGTGATGAAGACATTATGCGGCGTATTGGTTGGCGACATGAAAGATCCCAACCCAGAAACACGCGGCAAGGTAGCCCTGGTGGATATCCCATTCCCTGCCATGGGACCGCAGGATGTCCGGATTAAGGTCGCGTATTGCGCGATCTGCGGCTCGGACCCGCACTGTGTTGCCGGCTGTTTCGGCCAGCCGAAAGGCTCCACCGAGCCGATCCCGCTCGGCCACGAGATTTCCGGCGTCGTCGTTGAATTAGGGCCGGAGGCCAACCACAAGGGCCTGAAGGTCGGCGACCGCGTGGCGGGCAATTTCCTGCGGTTCTGCGGCGGGTGCTATTATTGCCAGAACGGACAGCAGCAGTTCTGCGTCAACGCGCAGCAGTACAACCGCCCCGGCTACGCGCCCGAACTGATCTGGCACGAGGACCAGGTCTACAAGCTGCCTGATTCGGTCAGCCTGAAAGAAGGCTGCCTGCTCGAACCCATGTCGATCATCGTGCGCATGATGGACAAGGCGCAGATGAAGGTCGGCATGCGCGTCTGTGTCTGTGGCGGCGGCCCGATCGGCCTGCTGGCCCTGCAGACCTTCAAGCTGTACGGCGCGACCGACCTGACCATGATCGAGCCGATCGCGGACCGGCGCGCGCTGGCTTCCGAGCTTGGCGCGGACCATTTGATCGACCCCGCTTCCCAGGATGTTGTGCAGGCCGCGATGGAACTGACGGGCGGCCTGGGCTATGACGTTGTTCTGGACTGCTCCGGCTCGGTGCGCGCGGTCACCTCGCTGCCTGATATCACCGCCAACTGCGGCATGCTGATCTACGGCGCCCAGTATCCGAACGAGTACGAACTGCCCTTCAACATCTCGAAATACTGCTACTTCAAGGAGATAACGGTGACCGGCGTAATGGTCGCCCCCTATGCGTATCCGCGCGCGCTGCAGCTCCTGCCGCGCCTCAACCTCAAGTGCCTGACTGAAACGGTGTTCGACCTGGATGACGGCGTGGCCGCGTTTGATGCGCAGCTGACCGGAAAATACCCCAAAATCCTTATCAAGTGCAATCCCGACCTCGAGTAATTTTTCCTGAAAACGGCCGGAGGCCTCGTCCTCCGGCCGTTTTTTCTCGCCTTCTCAGGACAGGAGCGCAAAATCCGATATGTGCAAAAAGCACACCCGTTTTTTTGTAAACATTTCACAATATTCCAACTCTATACCGCTTATTTTGGACACAAAATGCAATTTCATGTCCGTAAAACCAGACGACAGACACTAAAAACCGTCGTATGATACTTATACACAAGGGGAGCGTCGAATCCGCATTGTCATTTTTCACAAAACGCAGTCGCAAAATACGATAATTCAACCATATCGTTATTTTTCTGTCAATATAATTGTGAAAAAGTTCACACTTCCCCTGCGCGTATTCAACATTCAAGGAGGTATTGTGATGGCAGACAAACAGGAAGTAAAGCGCTTAAACGACTTGGCGTATGAAATGCGCACAAAGCTGATCAATCTATGCGGCGTATACGAGGGTGCCGTACATATTGGCGGCGACCTGTCGATGACCGACCTGCTGATCGGTCTGTTCCACCACGGGCTGAACGTTGACCCGACCGACATCAAAAATCCGAGGCGCGACCGCTTCGTCCTTTCCAAGGGGCATGGCGCGGTGTGCATGTATATCGCGATGGCGCTGCGCGGCTTTTTCGATTATGACGAGATCGTGCGCACCTATGGCCAGATGGACAGCGCCTACGGCATGCACCCCTGCAAGGTACATCTGCCGGGCGTGGAATGCTCCTCCGGCTCGCTGGGACAGGGCCTATCCATGGCGGTCGGCATGGCCATCTCCGCCAAGGTCAAAAAGGAAAGCCACCGCGTCGTCTGCATGCTGGGGGATGGCGAGAGTTGCGAGGGCTCGGTCTGGGAGGCCGCGATGTCGGCGCGCTCCTACGAGCTGGGCAACCTTGTCGCGGTCATTGACCGCAACAAGCAGATGATGTGCAGCTATACCGAGGAAATCACCTGCATGGAGCCGTATGCCGACAAATGGAAAGCGTTCGGCTGGAACGTGATCGAGATTGATGGACACGACATGAACGCCATCGTCGACGCGCTGGACAGCCTTCCGCCCGTGACCTCCCTGCGTCCGACGGCGATTGTGGCGCACACCACCAAGGGCAAGGGCGTGGACTTCATGGAAAAGGTGATCGGCTGGCATGCCGGCAGCCTGAACAAGGAAGACTGGGACCAGGCGCTCAAGGATCTGGCAAAGAACTACGGTAAGGAGGCATAAAGATGGCTGGCTCATTTAACTTTGGAGAATGGATTTCCGCGCGCAGCGTGATCGGGGACACCCTGGATGAGATCGGCAAAACCAATGAAAAGCTGTTCGTCTGCACGCCCGATGTCGGCATGAACCTCAAGCGTTTCCGCGAGCATTATCCAGACCGGTATATCGACGTCGGCATCGCGGAGCAGAACTGCGTGGGCGTTGCGGCCGGCCTTGCGCTCGAGGGCAACATTCCGGTCATCATGGGCATGCTCCCGTTCCTGTCCATGCGCTCATGCGAGCAGGTCCGCACCGCGGTCTGCTATCAGAACCTGCCGGTCCGCATCATCGGTACGGGCGGCGGCCTGACCTCGGGTGGCGGCTCGACCCACAACGCGATGGAGGATATCGCGATCCTCAAGAGCATGGTCAACATGACTGTGCTGTCCATCGGCGACCCGAACATGATCCGCGACATCCTGCACCTGTCCATGGACTATGCCGGCCCAATGTACATCCGTCTGGCGCAGGGCAAGAAGGACCGTCAGCTTTATGAGCCGGGTACGATTGAATACAAGATCGGCGGCAGCGTGACCGCGCGCGACGGCAAGGATTTCACCATCCTTGCGCATGGCGAAATGGTAGGCGAAGCGCTTGATGTGGCGGAGGAGCTTGCGAAAGAGGGGATCGACGTCCGCGTGATCGACATGTATTCCATCAAGCCCTTCGACGAGGCGGCCGTCCGCAAGGCGGTTGAGGAGACGGGCAACCTAGTCGTCTGGGAGGACCATCTGATGAGCGGCGGCCTGGCCAGCACGCTGTCCGACTTCTTCACGGACAACCACATCCAGCCCAAGTCGTTCCGCCGGTTCGGCATCCCGCAGGTCTACGCGGGCTTCGGCAGCGGGGAGGAGCTGCGCCGCAAATACGGCTACGCCGCGGAAGACATCGCCGCCTATATCCGCTCGGCCGCGAAGTAACCCTGTCCCTCGGCGCATCCTGTTCCTGCGGAGCCGGCCGGAATCCGTTTCCGCAGGGGCAGGCTGTTTATCCAACAACACGGAGATAAGAAAGGGGATTTTTCATGAGCACACAAACGACCGCAACCTCATCCGCTGCCGCAGTGAATGAGTATACCAAGCTGAATATCCCTCGCAAAATAGGCTACGCCTGCGGCGACTTTGCCTGCAATATGAGCTGGACGTTGGTCGGCTCCTACCTGGTGTTCTTCCTGACCGATATTGCGCTGATTAACGCAACGACGGTCGGTTTGCTGATTTTCATTTCGAAGTTCTGGGACGCGGTCAACGACCCCATCGTCGGCTCGCTGGCTGACCACACGCGCACCCGCTGGGGGCGGTACCGTCCCTGGGTCATGTTCTCCTTTATCCCAATGCTGATTTTCAACGTGCTGACGTTCACCACCAATCTGGAATGGTCGGAAACCGCCCGTACTTGGTGGGGTCTCGGCATGTACTTCATCCTCGTACTGGTCTATACGATGGTGAATGTTACTTACTCCGCGATGCCCGCCATGATGACCCGCGATACCGAAACGCGCAGCGCGCTTTCCAGCTACCGCATGACCGGCGCGTTCCTCGCCATGACCGTACTGTCCTATGCGACGCTCCGCGTCGTCAACGCGATGGGCGGCGGCGCGACCGGTTACCGCAACGCGGCGATTGTGTTCTCCCTGCTCGCAGTACCATTCTTTATTATCACGGTCGCTTCCTCCAAGGAGGTCGTCACAATCGACGACACCAAGACCGAAAAGGTTTCCTTTATCAAGCAGTTCAAGGTGCTCAAAGGCAACTGGCCGGTTATCCAGCTTGCCATCGCCTACCTCGGCTGGGGCATCATCCAGGGCGGCATGACGTTCCGCCTGTACTTCTGCACCTATAACGCCGGCGACGAGCTGCTCTATGCGAACACACAGACCCTATGGTCGGTCATGGGCATGGTGGGCGCGTTCTCAGTCAGCTATCTTGTCACCCGCGTCAAGAACAAGGGGACACTGGGCGGCGTTTCCTTTACGCTGATCGCCATCTGCTCGATCATCTCGCAGTTCCTGCCGATCACCACCTCGGGCGGCCAGATCATCTATTATGTGATGATGGGCGGCGTGGGTCTCGGCTCCGGCATGATGCTGGGCAATGTGTTCGGCATGATGCCCGACACCGCCGAGTATACCTACCACAAGTGCGGCGTTTACTGCGCCGGCTTCCTGTCCACATTCATTAACTTCATGCTCAAGGTCGGCCAGGCGGTTTCGATCGCGGGCGCTGCGGCCCTACTCGACGCACTGGGCTATGTGGCGGGCGCGCAGCAGAATGCAACCGTGCTGTTCGCCATGAACTTCGGCTCGCATATGTTCATCGGCCTCTGCTCGATCGTATGTGCGATTGCACTGTTCGCATACAAGCTGGATAAGGCCACTTATGATAAAATTGTCGCCGACCTGCGTGAGCGCGGTATGGCGAACTGAGTACCTGTCACACGGATTTTCTGAAAGGAGTGTCTATATCATGGCAACAATGAAGCAGCTCTGGTGGGTGGATTGGGACCAGATCGAACTGCGCGAGGTCGAAATCCCGCAGGTCAAGCCCAACGAGGTCAAGGTCAAGGTCGCATACGCCGCGCTTTGCGCGACCGACGTGCATCAGGTGACGATGGGCGTCATGAACAGCAAGCCCCCCGCCCCGCTCGGACACGAGGCCTCCGGCACGATCGTCGAACTGGGCGAGCAAGCTGCCGCCGCCGGCTATAAGGTGGGCGACAAGGTTACGATGTTCCCCGTTTCCCACTGCGGCGAATGCGAATGGTGCAAAAAGGGCATGACGCAGTACTGCATCAATTCCAAACCCACCGGCGCTTTCGCGGAATATGTCGTCACGGATGTCAAAACGATCTACAAGCTGCCGGACAACGTTGAGCTGCGTGATTACGCGATCGTGGAGCCGACCAACTGCTGTCTGCGCGCCATGGACCTTGCCCCCATCCGCCACGGCGCGACCGTATGCGTCGCCGGCGTCGGCGGCATCGGCTCAATCATGCTCAACCAGATCCTGCTCTCGGGTGCGGCTCGCATCACAGTCATCGATCCGGTACCCGAAAAACGCGAGCTGGCGCTCTCCATGGGCGCGCAGTACGCGATCGATCCCTTTAACGAGGACGCGGTCGCCCGCGCCATGGAAATCACCGACGGACTGGGCTTCGACTATGTGTTCGAGATGTCGGGCTCCCCCAAGGCTTCCGAAACGCCGCTCAAGATCCTGGCCCGCTGCGGGACCGCGGTTTACTTCGCGGTATTCCCGCCCAAATTCGAGATGCCGCTTAACCTGCATGACCTGTACATGAAGGAGGGCCGCATCCAGACCGTATTCACCACGACCACGATCATGAACCGCTCCATCAACATGATCGAGCGCATGCAGACCGACAAGATCATCGGCAAGATTATGCCGCTGAGCGAGGCGGTGGAGAGCTTCGAGGTATTCAAAACATCCAAATACCCGAAAATCCTGCTCGACTGCAGCAAACCGTAAGCCATCCTCTTTCTTTCACAATCTACAAGCTTCCGGCAGCGGAGGTGCGTCCAGCGTACGCGCCTCCGCTGCCGGACTTTCTTTGTATAGCATATGGCCGCGCAGTCATATTCCTGTCCCCTTTCTCATACCCTTTCATCAGAGGAAAGGAGGCGGCGAACATGACAGGAAGACGTCCGGCGCGCAAACGCGCCGGCAGCGGAAAAGGGCTGCTGCTCGTGGTGGTACTCGTTCTCGCCGCGGGAATCATCAAATATGCGGACGCGCCCCTCGCCGTTTCCGCGCGCGAAAAAGCGGCGACGGCGCTGGCCGGACTGCCGGGCGCGGACCGTATCCTTGCCGTGTTCGGCGGGGATGATACGGTGCAGGATGTCAGCGAGGTATTCGGCGCACAGCCGGACAGCCAGGAGAAGGAGCCAGACTATGCCGTATCCTCCGGCGGCGCGGACGACATCCTGGGGCGGGAAAAAACGTTGTTCCCCGATACGGTCGACCAGACCGTCTATCCGATGGAATTCGAACACATCCTGCCCGCCGAAGGCACATTGACTTCGGACTTCGGCAGCCGTCTCAGCCCGACCACAGGACAGCCGGGCTTTCATTACGGCTTGGACATCGCAGCGGATGAAGGCGTCCGGATCGGCGCCTTTGCGGATGGGACGGTGCGCGAGATCGGGGAGTCGAGCTACGGCAATTATCTAATTGTAGACCACGACGACGGCTTTTCCACGCTTTACGCGCACTGCAGCAGCATCTCGGCCAAGGTGGGCGATTCGGTAAGCTGCGGGGAGGAAATCGCACGCGTCGGCCAGACCGGCAACGCGACCGGCCCGCACCTGCACCTTGAGCTGTGGAAGGATGGCGCCGCCCTTGACCCATCCGATTACCTGACCGAGTTTTAAGTGAAAAGGCTTGAGGTCCGCGACGGGTTCCTCGTGCTGCTGGCCGCGCTCTGGTGTGTGGACGAAACCAATACCCTGCCGCTGTTCCTGCTTGCCGCGGCCATACACGAGCTGGGGCATGTGCTGGTGCTGTCCCTTGCGGGCGGTCGGGTGCTTCGGCTGACGCTTACCGCCTGCGGCGCCGTGCTTCGCTGCACCCTGCCAGAGGGCCGCTGCGCTCGCGCCGCAGTCTGTCTTGCCGGTCCGGCGGCCAGCTTTGCGCTTACCGCCTTCGCCGGAGAGCTTGGGCTTTACCGCCTTGCGGGCGCAAGCATGTTGCTCGGCGCGTTTAACCTGCTCCCCATGCCGCCGCTCGACGGCGGCATGGCGCTTTGCCACCTCGCCGGCGGCCGGTTCCCATTCGCGCGCGGCGCGCTTTCGCTGGCTGTCATGGCCGGACTTCTCACCACAGGCTGCTGGCTGTGGCGGCAGGGCGGCGGTGCCTGGCTGCTGCTCATCGGCGCACTGATCAGCGCCCAAACAATGAAAAACCTTGCCAAAACCACCGAATAGGTGTAAGATAAAAATACCATCAGAGGTTTGCTGGAACGGAGGCTACATGTTTCACATCGGCGATCAGATCGTACACCCTCTGCACGGCGCAGGCGTAATCGAAGATATTGTCGAGCGCACCATTGACGGTACGCCCGCGCAGTATTATGCGCTCCGCCCCGCGTTCGGCGACACGCAGCTCTTTATTCCGGTCGATTCCTGCGAAAAGCTCGGGATACGTCCGGTATGCTCCAGAGCGCAGGCCGAGGCTTTCCTGCACAAGCTGGACGACGTTGCGCGCAGCGAGGATAAGGGTTGGAACCAGCGCTATCGGGAAAATATGCTGCATATCCGTTCGGGCGACCTGCTCGAGGTCGCGCAGGTTGTCAAAAACCTTGCGGAGCGGGACCGCGAACGCGGCCTGTCCACTGGGGAAAAGAAGATGCTCGCTTCCGCCAAGCAGATCCTGGCCTCCGAGCTGGCTTTTTCGCTCGGCATTTCCCCCGAGGAGGCTGGGAACCTCATCCGTCAAAGATTATGTATCTGAGCAAAGGCTTTGCATTGCTGCAAAGCCTTTTTTAAGGAGCGTATGCCATGTTTGGAAAACGGAAGAAAAAAGCCGTACCCGCCGCGGTCTGCGCGGTGATTGTCGCCGCCGGCTCGTCCCGCCGTATGGGCGGGGAAAACAAGTTGCTGCTGCCGCTCGGGGACGTCCCCGTGCTGGCGCATACGCTGGCCGCGTTTGAAAAATGCGCCGATGTGCGCGATATCGTGCTGGTGTGCCGCGAGCAGGATATCGTCCCCTATACCGAGCTTGCGCGGACGTTCGGCATCTCCAAGCTGCGCACGGTCACGCGCGGCGGGGGTAGCAGGACCGCCTCCGTCTTGGCCGGCGTCAACGCCGCGCCGGAGGATACGGCGCTTGTGGCCGTGCATGACGGCGCGCGGCCGCTCGTCTCCGAGGCGGTCATCTCCGAGGCGGTCTATGCGGCCGCTGCGCACGGCGCGGCCGCGCCGGTCGTTCCGGTCAAGGACAGCATCAAGCGCATCGAGAACGGCGTCATCGCGGCCGACGTGCCGCGCGACACCCTTGCGGCCGTGCAGACACCGCAGGTATTCGCGCGCCCGCTGCTTCTGCGCGCGCTGAACGAGGCTGCGCGTCAGGGACAGGCCTATACCGACGACTGCGCCGCAGTCGAAGCGCTCGGCCAGCCCGTATACGCCACCCACGGAAGCTATGAAAACATCAAGATCACGACGCCCGAGGATATCGCGGTCGCCGAGGCGTTGCTGCAAAAGGAGGAAATCTGAACATGCGGATCGGGCACGGTTACGACGTACACCGGCTGGAACAGGGGCGCAGGTGCATCATCGGCGGCGTGGATATCCCGCACAGGACGGGACTCGCGGGGCATTCGGATGCGGATGTCCTCACCCACGCGGTGATGGACGCGCTGCTCGGCGCGCTCGCGCTCGGCGATATCGGCAGGCATTTTCCGGATACCGACCCGCGTTACGCGGGCGCGGACAGCCTCGCGCTGCTGCGTCAGGTAGCCGCGTTGCTGCGGGAGCGCGGCTGGCAGCTGGGCAACCTGGACGCGACTGTACTCGCCCAGGCCCCGCGGCTCGCGCCGCACATCCCACAGATGCGTGAAAACCTAGCCGCGGCCATTGGCTGCGAAACGGACCGGATCTCGGTCAAGGCCACAACCGAGGAAGGGCTTGGCTTTACCGGAACGGAGCAGGGCATCGCCGCGCACTGTGTATGCCTGCTGGAACCGGAATAAAAAGCGTGGAGCCTATGGCTCCACGCTTTTTTGCTGCATATTGCGCGTAATCCGACGGAAACGGAAGAAAAACAGGACCGTGGTCGTCGCCGCGGCAAGGAAATCCGCCACCGGCTCCGCAAGGAACACCGCGAACAGCTTATCCTCAAAGAAGCGCGGCAGAATCAGGATCAGTGGGATCAGAAGGATGATCTTGCGCTCCAGCGCGAGGAACAAGGATATTTTCGCCTCCCCCAGAGCGACGAACGACTGCTGGAACCCCCACTGGAACGCCGCAGTAAAGCCCACCGCCATATAAATCCGCAGCGCCCACGCGGTCATCTCGACCAGTTCCGGCTTGTGGTTGAACAGGTATACCACCGTCCGCGGGGAAAGCTGTACCACCACCCAGACGCAGCACACAAACACCGCGCCGATCAGCACGCTGTACCGGATAACCTCCTTCATCCGCTTACTGTTCCCCGCGCCGTAATTGAAGCTCAGTATGGGCTGCGCGCCCTGCATCAGCCCCAGCAGCGGCATCTGCATCATCTGCATGACCGAGGTGAGGATGGTCATGGCGCCGACCGCGAGGTCGCCGCCGTACTTTTGCAGGGAGACGTTGAACGTCACCGTCAGCAGGCTTTCTGTCGACTGCATGACAAAGGGCGACGCGCCCAGTGCGACCGCGGGCCAGAGCAGGCGCCTGTCCAGCCGGAAAAAGGCCTTTTTCAGCCGCAGCTCGCTGGAAGAGCCGACCAAAAACCGGACTACCCACAGCGCGGACACCGCCTGCGAAATCACGGTCGCGACCGCCGCGCCGCGCACCCCCATGCCGAACAGGAAAATGAACACCGGATCGAGCACAACGTTGAGCACCGCACCGATCAGCACCGTCTTCATCGCCACGCCGGATTTGCCCTGCGCGGTGATAAAGCCGTTCAGCCCCAGCGCGGTCATGACGAAGATGGTACCCAGAACGTAAATGTTGAGATACTGCATCGCATAGGGCAGCGTGTCTGCGGACGCGCCGAACAATACAAGGAGCGGCTCCTGGAACAGCAGGAACACCGCCGTCAGCACGACCGCGAGCGCCCACAGCGCGGCCGTACAGGTGCCGAGCGTGCGCTCGGCTTTTTCGTGCTCGCCCGCACCCATGGCAATGGAGGCGCGCGGCGCGCCGCCCATGCCGATCAGCGCCGCAAACGCCGCAATCAGTGTGATAACCGGAAAGGTCACGCCCATGCCGGTCAGCGCGAGCGCCCCCTCGTCCGGTATGCGGCCGATGTAGATGCGGTCCACGATATTATACAAAAGGTTGACCACCTGCGCGCAGATCGTCGGCAGCGCCAGGCGGACGAGCAGCGGGCCGACCGGATCTCGTCCCAGGTCGGCCTCGCGCGTATCGTTTTTTTTCTTGTTCATGCCTGCGCTCCGTCCTCCCGAATGAGGATACGCAGCGCCTCGACCGCCGCACGGACACCGCGCTCGGACGCATCGGGCGGAATATTGGGCGCCTCGTCGTTATCCGCGTTCCACAGGACGTTGAGTACCGCGCCGCATCGCACATGCAGCACCTGCGCCACAATGAACAGCGCCGCGGTCTCCATTTCGCTCGTCAGCGCGCCTGCGGCCTTCCACGCCTTCCATTTGGCGAGCAGTTCCTCCGCAACAGGCTGCTGCGCGGGCCGTATCTCACCGTAAAAGCTGTCCTTGGACTGGATCACGCCGATATGATGGGTGAGGCCGAGCCGCACCGCCGCCTCCCGCAGTGCGGCAACAACCGAGAAATCCGCCGCCGCTGGGAACTCGATGGGCAGGTATTCGCGGCTCGTTCCCTCCTGCCGGATGGCCGCGGTTGCGATCACGATATCGCCGCCGCACACCTCGTCCACGATGCCGCCCGATGTCCCCACGCGGATGAACGTGTCCGCGCCGCACTCGACCAGCTCCTCCAGCGCGATCGCGGCGGACGGGCCGCCGATGCCGGTCGAGCATACCGCGACGGATACGCCGTCCAGTCTGCCCGTCCACAACGTATATTCGCGGTTCTGCGCGATCTGCTTCGGCTCCTCAAAGTAGCGCGCGATCTTGCCGCAGCGACCCGGGTCGCCCGGCAGGATGACATACCGGCCGATATCCCCCTTTTGAATCTGAATATGCATCTGTTTTCCATCGATCAGCATACAATCGTCCCCTCCCGTTCTATGGTACGTATATTTTTTTCCGCCTTGCTGCGCGGCAGCATGACCTCATGCCCGCAGCCCAGGCATTTGAGCTTGAAATCCATGCCGGTGCGCAGTACCCTCCATTGCTTGGAGCCGCAGGGATGCGGCTTCTTCATGGTCAGGACATCATTGACCTGTACATCCACGCAATCACTCCTCCCATATGCCGCGGGGCTATCCCTCCGCGGCGGCTTATCGATTCCTCTTTATAATCATACCACATCCGCGGTGCTATTCCCAGCCGTTTTTTCATATAGTAAGGCAGACCCCAAAGGAGGCTCGGCTTTTATGAAAACAAGCGAATCCTATCTGCCCGAGGGCAGTTACGCCGCACTTCCCGCTGTGCGGCAGGCGTTTGAATCGGTCGACGGACTGCGCCGCGCACAGGACGAGGGCATGATCCTGGAGGCGGTCACACAGCGATGCACCGCCGCGCACGACCTGTTGTTCGATTTTGGCTTCGCGCAGGGCATCATGCCGCGCTCATGCTGCGCGCTCGGCGTTGCGGAGGGGGACACCAGGGAAATCGCCATCCTGTCCCGCGTCGGCAAGCCCACCTGTTTTGTCATCACGGAGCTGGACGAAAGCACCGCGCCGCCGACCGTCTGGCTTTCCCGCACGATCGCCCAGCAGCGGGCGCAGGACCATTTGCTCGCATCGCTCCGGCCGGGCGACGTGATCCCCGCCAGGGTGACCCACCTGGAGCCGTTCGGCGCGTTCGTGGATATCGGCTGCGGCGTGGCCTCGCTGATCGGCATAGAGAACCTTTCGGTTTCCCGCATTTTCCATCCGCACGACCGGTTGCGGGTGGGACAGCACATCTATGCAGCCGTGCGCGCGGTTGACCGCGACGCGCGGCGCATTTCGCTTACCCATCGGGAGCTGCTTGGCACCTGGGAGCAGAACGCCGCCCTTTTCTCCCCCGGCGAAACCGTACGCGGCGTGGTGCGGTCGGTGGAACCTTACGGCGTGTTCATCGAGCTTGCGCCCAACCTTTCCGGCCTGGCGGAGCCGCGCGGCGACCTGTCCGCAGGCACGGTGGTTTCCGTGTATATCAAATCCATCCTGCCCCAGCGCATGAAGATCAAGCTGACCGTGATCGATGTGCTCGCCTGCCGCGAGCCGCCCCCGCCGCCGCGGTATTTCATCACCGACGGGCATATCAGCCAGTGGGTCTACACGCCGGACTGCTGCGACCGGAAATACATTGCGACGGAATTTGAATAACAGCCAGCGGGAGGGGGGCGGCCCCTCCCGCTGGTTCTGTCCGCTACCCTTTTATTTTCTCCCAATACGCCTTGGCCGCCTGCTCGGTCTTGTTGGGTCCGTACTCATAATACCGCGCGCCTTTCAGCTCGTCCGGCAGATATTGCTGCGCGGTCCAATGGTGCGGGAAGTCGTGCGGATACCGGTAGGTCAGTCCGCGTCCCAGCTTGGCCGCGCCGCCGTAATGCGCGTCCCTGATATGCGCGGGGATGTCGCCGGTCCGGCCTGCGCGGACATCTGCAAGAGCCGCTTCCATCCCCATCAGCGCACTGTTCGATTTCGGCGCGGTCGCCATAAGCACAGTCGCCTCAGCCAGCGGAATCCGCGCCTCCGGCAGTCCAAGCTGGAACGCGCTGTCCACACACGCCTTAACGATGGCCACGCACTGCGGATAGGCCAGCCCCACATCCTCGCTCGCGATGACCAGCATGCGCCGCGCGGCGGAGATCATGTCCCCTGCCTCCAGCAGACGCGCGAGGTAATGCAGCGCCGCGTCCGGATCCGACCCGCGGATGGACTTCTGTAGCGCGGACAGGATATCATAGTGGCTATCCCCATCGCGGTCGTACCGCATATGCGAGCGCTGGGCGGCCTGCTCCGCATCTGCAAGGGTGACACCGCTTTCCCCCGCGCCCAGAACAAGCAGTTCAACCGCGCCCAGTGCCTTGCGCACATCGCCGCCGACCGCCTGCGCGATGTGCGCGGCTACTCCGTCCTCGACAGGGATGTCCCGCTCCCCGATGGCGAGCGCAAGCGCCCGCTCGACCGCGCGCTTCATATCCGTCGGACCGACCGGCTTGAACTCGAATACCGTGCAGCGACTGAGGATCGCGTTGTAAATATAAAAATACGGATTCTCGGTCGTGGACGCGACCAGCGTCATTTTACCCGTTTCTATGAACTCAAGAAGGCTCTGCTGCTGCTTTTTGTTGAAATACTGGATCTCGTCCAGATAAACCAGCGCGCCATTGGGGGCGAGGAAGGTGTCCAGCTCGTCGATGATGGCCTTGATATCCGCGATGCCCGCAGTCGTGGCGTTCAGGTGATACAGCTTGCGGTCGGTCTGCTTTGCGATGATGGACGCAACCGTGGTCTTGCCCACGCCGGACGGGCCGTAAAAGATCAGGTTGGGGATATTTCCGCTCTCGATCACGCGGCGCAGCAAGCCGTTCGGACCGAGCAGGTGCCGCTGGCCGACCACGTCGTCCAGCGTCTGCGGGCGCAGCTTATCGGCTAAGGGTTGGTACATAGCGTTCTTTTCCTCCATCCAGTCAGGTTTACAGGGGATGCGGGCGTATGCATTTCTATATGTGTTGATTATACCACACCTGGCAGTCCAACACAAACAGGGCTTGACTTTTTCGCTTTACTGTGATAAACTATCCGCAGTCAACAAACTGCAACAGGAGAGTGCCTTATGGACAAGCCTTTTCTCGATAAGCTCCGCAAAATCGACCCCTATGTGCCGGGCGAGCAGCCACAGGCCGCCGATATCATCAAGCTGAACGCCAATGAGAACCCGTATCCGCCCGCGCCGTGCGTACAGGAAATCCTGCGCCGCTTCGACGCCGCCCAGCTCGCCCTCTATCCGGACGCAAACGGCAAGGCGCTCAAGTCCACGCTGGCCGGACGCTTCGGCGTAAAACCCGCGCAGGTGTTCCTCGGAAACGGCTCAGACGATGTGCTTGCGCTTGCCTTTCAGGCGTTTTTCTGCTCGGACCGGCCGGTCCTTTATCCGGATATCACCTATTCGTTCTATCCGGTCTGGTGCAATCTGTTCCGCATCCCTTACGAAACCGTGCCGCTGGACGGGGATTTCCGTGTGCGCGTCCGCGACTACGACCAGCCGAACGGCGGCGTTATCCTTCCCAATCCAAACGCGCCGACCGGACGCGGCGTAACGCTGGATTTCCTTGAGGATCTTTTGCAGCATAACCAGGACTGCGTGGTTATCATCGACGAGGCCTATGTCGACTTCGGCGCGCAAAGCGCCGTACCCCTGCTCGGCAAATACGAAAACCTGCTGGTCGTGCAGACCATGAGCAAATCCCGCTCTCTCGCGGGTATGCGCATCGGCTACGCACTTGGCTCAGAGGTGCTGATCTCCACGCTCGAAGCGGTCAAAAACTCCTACAATTCCTATACAATGGATGTGCTCGCGCTCGCGGCGGGGCAAGCCTCGGTCGAGGATGAGCGGTATTTTCAGGAGACCTGCCGGCGGGTGGCGGAGACGCGCGACCGTTCGGCCGCAGCGCTGCGCGGGCTGGGCTTTACCGTCCTCCCCTCCCTGACCAACTTCCTGTTCGTCACGCATCCCAAAAAGGAAGCGCCGGTCATTTTTGAATATCTGCGGCAAAAAAATATCTATATTCGCTATTTCAGGCTGCCGCGCATCGAAAATTATTTGCGCATTACGATCGGCACGGACGAACAGATGGACCGGCTGCTCGACGCGCTGCAAGCATTTCTGTAAGGCGGCGCGGATATGCCGCCTTCATCCATGCTGTCAAAAAACTCGTGCCGCGGAATCCCGCGGCACGAGTTTTCCTATTCTTTTATCACCAGCCCCAAACGCTTTGCCAGCATGGCCGCCTGCTCCGCTGTCACAATCGCGCCGCGCAGCTCGGCATTGGTGTCCGAAACCACAAGCCCGTCCAGCTCACAGCCGGTCAGGTCGAGCCCCGCGAGCGGCGTGTGCAGGAAGCTGGCTTCCCGCAGGCGTGTTTTGTCCAGGCTCAGCCGCTTCCAGGTGCATTCGTGAAACGCAGCATGGCTGAGGTCGCAATCGGAAAAGGCCACCTCGCGCAGGCGCGCGCGGTCAAACGTCGCATAGGCGAGCGCACAGGCCGCGAACGCGGCCTGCCGCCATCCGGTTTCGGCAAAGCCCGCCCCCACCGCCTTGCAGTCCTCAAAGACCGTGCGCTCCCAGAAAGCGTCCCGCCAGCCGCTGTTCGACAGCTCGCAGCGCCGGAACACGACGTTGCCCAAATCCGCACGCTCCCAGCGGCATCCGGTCAGCCGGCAATTCTCAAACAACACGCTGCGCAGCCGCAGCCCCTCATAGCATGTGCCGGACAGATCCGCGCCGCAGAGATGCAGCCCCTCAACCGTCCGCTCCTCCTGCTCGGCCCATGCGAACCGTTCCGCCGCGTCCGGCACAGGTGCAAGCGATTCGGGCAGCCGCACGGTCATGACCGGTCGAGCAGCTTGATGATCTCGTCGATCTTTTTCTCGCGCGCCTGCTCGTCGCCCGTTTCAAACGCCTCCTGCACGCAGCCGGACAGGTGCGCGTGCAGCACCTCACGCTGCGCCTTGTGTACCAGTGATTCGACCGCCTGCAGTTGGGTGACGATATCCATGCAGTAGCGGTCGCACTCGATCATTTTCAGCACGCCGTCGAGCTGTCCCCGCGCGGTACGCAGGAGCGGCTCCACCTTTTTTCTGTCAGCCCTCATGCAAAGCCGACCACCTTATAGCCGGCCTGTTCCACCGCCTCGGTCAGCTTGGCCTCGTCCGGTATCACGTCGCCCTGCAGGGTAGCCGTACCGTTCTTCAGGTCCACCTCGACGGCCACGCCTGGGAACACCTCCAGCGCCTTTTTGACGTGCGCGACACAATGCTCGCACATCATTCCCTCGATCTTGATCACCTTTTTCATTTTTGCTTCCTCCTTTGGCAATACGAAATATTGATCCGGCTCGACCGCCGGCTTAGGGGTACTTTGGAAAAACTTGAGCCGCAGCGCGTTGGACACCACGCAGACCGAACTCAGGCTCATGGCCGCCGCGCCAATCATGGGGCTGAGGCCGATATGCAGTGGCAGCCACAGCACGCCCGCCGCGATCGGGATGCCAATGCAGTTATAGAAAAACGCCCAGAACAGGTTCTGCCGGATATTCCGCATGGTGCGGCGCGACAAACGTATCGCATCGACCGCGTCCATCAGGTCGCTTTTCATCAGCACCACATCTGCGGAGGAAATCGCAACGTCCGTCCCCGCGCCGATCGCGATGCCCACGTCCGCGCGGGCGAGCGCCGGTGCGTCGTTGATGCCGTCGCCGATCATGGCGACCTTGCGGCCCTGTTCCTGCTTTTCGCGTACCACGCGCTCCTTATCCTGCGGCAGCACCTCGGCGACAACATCCCTGACGCCCAGCTCGCCCGCAATCGAACGAGCGGTCGCCTGGTTATCACCCGTCAGGAGCGTGACCTCGATATTCAGCCGCTGCAGCGCTTCGACCGCCGCACGGCTGGTCGGCTTGAGGACATCCGCCACGGCAAAAATGCCAACCACCTGCCGGTTTGCTGCAAAATACAGCGGTGTTTTTCCCGCCGCGGCAAGCGCCTCGCCCATTTGCTGCGCGGACCGAGACAGCGCAAGCCCGTTTGCCAGCAGCATGCGGCGGTTGCCCGCCATGCAGGGTACCCCGTCGATGCGGGCGCGCACGCCCTGCCCTTCCACCATCTCGAAGTCCGTCGCCGTGCGTTCCCGCACCCTGCGCTCCCGCGCATACCGCACGACCGCGTCCGCAAGCGGATGGTCGCTTTTCGCTTCGATCGATAAGGCGAGAGAGAGCAGGTCGTCCGGCTCCACGCCAAAGGATTTGACATCGGTCACGACCGGACGCCCCTGCGTCACCGTGCCGGTTTTGTCCAGAATCACACTGTTTACGTTATGCAGGTTCTCCAGCGCCTCGGCCGACTGGAACAGCACGCCGTTCTTCGCACCCACGCCCGTGCCGACCATGATGGCGACCGGCGTTGCCAGCCCCAGCGCACAGGGGCAGGATATAACCAGCACCGCGATCGCGCGGGTGAGCGCGAAGCTGGGCGTTTCGCCATACATCAGCCAGACGATGGCGGTAAGCAGCGCAATCCCCATCACGACCGGCACGAACACGCCCGCGACCTTATCCGCCAGCTTGGCGATCGGCGCCTTGGAGGCGCCCGCCTCCTCGACCAACCGGATGATCTGCGACAGCGTGGTGTCATCGCCCACGCGGGCGGCTTTCATCACAAAATAGCCGCTCTTGGATACCGTCGCGCCGATAACAGCGTCTCCCGTATGCTTTTCGACCGGCATGCTCTCGCCGGTGATCGCGCTTTCGTCCAGGAAAGCGTTCCCTTCCGTGATCTCGCCATCCACCGGAACGGACTGCCCGCCGCGCACGACCACCAGATCGCCCACGCACACCTCCTCGATCGGGACGGAAACCTCCTGCCCGCCGCGCAGCACATTTGCCGTCTGCGGCCGCAGGTCCATGAGCGCGGCGATGGCCTCGCCGGTCTTGCGCTTGGCACGCGCTTCAAAGAATTTGCCAAGCGTAACAAGCGTCAGGATCATGCCTGCGGACTCAAAGTACAGGTCGTGCGCATAGGTGTGTACCGTATGCATATCGCCCGCCGCGCACGCATAGCCGATCTGAAACAGAGCATAAACGCCGTACACCAGCGCCGCGCCCGAACCAACCGCGATCAGCGCGTCCATGGTCGGCGCGCGATGAAGCAGCGTCTTAAAACCGTTGATGTAGTATTTGCGGTTGATAAAAACGATGGGCAGGGTGAGGAGGAACTGCACCAGCGCAAGCGCGAACGCATTCTCCGTGCCGCTGACGAACGCGGGCAGCGGCAGGCCGAGCATCGGCCCCATGGAGAACACCATTAAAATAATCAGGAATACCGCGGAAACGACGATACGCGTTTTCATTTCCCTGAGCTCGTCGTTCGCTTTCGGGTCCTGCGCGGGCGCGGCCTGCTGCTTCCCGTCGTCCGCCGCCGCAGTATAGCCGCCGGACTCTACCGCATGGATGATCTTCTGCGCATCGCATACGGTTTCGTCATACTGCACGGCCATGCTGCCTGCGAGCAGGTTGACCTGTACCTCGGAAACGCCCGGCACCGCCGAAACGCTTTTTTCCACATGCGCCGAACAAGCTGCGCAGCTCATGCCGCCGACGCGGAATCTTTGCTTCATATCTGGATCTCCCATCCTTATTCCCCTCCCCCAGGAGGGGGTGTGTTCTATGGTCAGTATACGGCAACCGGACCATTTTGTCAAGTAGTTTGCGCAATGGAAAATTCAGATATGCAAACCGGCTCCGGTATGAGCCGGAGCCGGTTGAAAGCGTATATATTCGGATAGTGCAACGCGGGGCATCCGCCGCAGGCGGGCAACCGAGCGTTTAGATACCGCCGCCGGATAAATTATATTGGTCGGTTATATCCCTGTTGTTTTTATCATAAAACGTTATTTCGCTTCGATCCACATGTTTTTCCTGCGCCTGATCGCTGATCTCTGTACAAAGCAAAAAATGATCTTTTTGTTCCGGCGTATATAATTCATAGCGCTCACCGCCGATTAAAGCTGTGGCTTTGCAAATTCGGGCCGTGATATCCCTGCCCGCAAACAAAAAATACTTTTTCCCACCGCTTTCAATAATGCCGTCCCTAAAATGTCCGCCACCATACGACATGCGGGCTATCCTATACCGGCCAAACACACTTTTTTCCAAAGCCACGCTGCCGAAATCCAAATCTTCGCCAATCTCCATCAGGCAGTAGGTTTTATCGCCAATATTCACGCTGTCATACAGCGCAATATAGGGGGAAACCTCCGTTTTTCTCCCTCTGTTATAGAATTTTGAGATATGTTCTGTCAGGTTGGCCATATCCGGTTGAATCGGATAGGAGAGGTAGGCGTCTGCCACTTTGCAGGCAACTGCTAAAAGCAGAACCGCTATCGCCCCTATTATCAAGCCTTTTCTTTTCCCCATCTAACCCTCGCCTCGCTTTGCCGCAGCACAATCACGATCCTATCAAGCCGCACCGCCGTATGCTGTGCCTGCACGCGCAGCACTCATGCCGCTCCGCCTCAGTCGGTTATTGTTGTGGAGAACGAAAGCGTTTCTTCCTGCCCGGGCTGCAGGACGCGCACGCCCACCTTGTTTTCGATCGCGTGATCCAGATAGCCGCCATCCGGCAGGGTACTCCAGGGCTCAAGGCAGACAAACGGCACGTCAAAATCCTTATAAGGGCTCCATAGTGCAAAGTACGGAAAGTCCGAAAAGTCCATGGTCACCCGCTTGTCATTTTTCCGGCAAACAATCGAGGCGCGCCGTACCGGCAAATCATCCAGGATCATCGCGTCCGCGCGGAATGTCTCCCTGCCGATTGGCAGACAGCCGTCCACGAGCGGCAGGTCGCCATGCTCCCTGCTCAGCATTACGTTTTCATCCGTGATTACCGGATGCAGCGCCTGCACCCCTTCGAATTCCACAGCGTAATCCGTGATCTGCTCCCCCGTCTTCCAGCACAACGTATAGGCGTCATGCCCACCGACCTCGTAGTACATCGGCGTATCACTTTGGTTGCGGACCGCATGCTCCTTTTTCAGCGTCGCGCCCTCCAGCGTATAGCGCACCGTACAGGCAAAGTCCCACGGATACATTTTTTTCGTATATTCGCTCTGTTGCAGCAGGAACTCCACGCAGGTATCGCCCACGCGGTTCGCACGCCATTCCAGATCGCGGCCAAAGCCATGCTGTGTGATTTCATACGCCGTACCGCTGACTGTATAGGTCTTATCCTTGAGCCGCCCCACAATTGGGAACAGGATCGGCGCATGGCGCTTCCATGCAGCCGGATCGGCCTGCCAGATATATTCCGTACCGTCCTTTTTGCTATAAAAGCTGGTCAGCTCCGCGCCCATTTCGTTAACCGTCACCTTGAACCGTTTGTTTTCCAATACCTGCATATTCATTCTCCTTCCCGATGGTTGAATACCATCAGCGTACCTCTTTTATGAAGGAAAGTCAATACGCACCCGCGCGTATCCGCACATTTATGAGCCCATGGGCCGAATAGGCTGAATTGCGGTGTTATCAGCAAACAGAATGGGAGAGCAAAGCTGTCAGGGCCGGAATAGAATGATAATGCTTGGAGGCGCGTTGTTCTCCAGAATAAAATGCCGTACGCATAATATGGTTACCTCCAAGTCTGAGAATCTATTCAAGCGAAGGTTGACTATTATGAATTGTTATGGATATAAATCCTGCTGCCCCTCCATGTCAAGCGAAGATCATTTCATTCCGGGGCCACAAGGTCCGCAGGGGCCGCAAGGACCACAGGGGCCACGGGGGGAACGCGGACCTCAGGGAGCCCGCGGTGAAAAGGGTGAAATGGGCTGCCCTGGTCCTGTTGGTCCAAGAGGAATGATGGGGCTTCAAGGGCCGCGAGGGCCACAAGGTGTCCGTGGTGATATGGGGCCAAAGGGTGATCCAGGTGCTGTCGGACCGCAGGGGCCGCGCGGCAATCCGGGTCCCATGGGCCCGCAGGGTGACAGGGGTCCGGCCGGCCCGAAAGGAGACGCCGGTCCTGTAGGGCCAGCAGGCCCCAAAGGGGATAAAGGTGAACCTGGCGAACGTGGGCCAGCCGGAGAACAAGGCCCGATGGGTGAACAAGGCTTTGCTGGGGAAAGAGGCCCACAAGGCCCGCAAGGGGATATGGGCTGTCCCGGTCCGCAAGGCGAACAAGGGCCGCAAGGTGAACAGGGTCCACAGGGCGAGCGAGGGCTACAGGGCGAAAAGGGTGATACCGGTCCGCAGGGCGCAACCGGTGCTACGCCCACCGTAACCGTTGGAACGGTAACTGCCGGTGATACAGCGGGCGTTTTGGCAAATGAGACCGACACCGGCATATCTCTGGATTTCGTCCTTCCCGCCGGCCCTGCCGGTCCACAGGGCGCAAAGGGTGAGGCTGGTGAAAAGGGCGATACCGGTCCGCAGGGCGCAACCGGCGCTACGCCCACCGTAACCGTTGGAACGGTAACTGCCGGTGATACAGCGGGCGTTTTGGCAAATGAGACCGACACCGGCATATCTCTGGATTTCGTCCTTCCCGCCGGCCCTGCCGGTCCACAGGGCGCAAAGGGTGAGGCTGGTGAAAAGGGCGATACCGGTCCGCAAGGCGCAACCGGTGCTACGCCCACCGTAACCGTTGGAACGGTAACTGCCGGTGATACAGCGGGCGTTTTGGCAAATGAAACCGATACCGGCATATCTCTGGATTTCGTCCTCCCCGCCGGCCCTGCCGGTCCGCAGGGCGCAAAGGGCGAGGCTGGTGAAAAGGGCGATACCGGTCCTGCACCAGCCATTGAAATAGCAGAGGACACCGTCACCTCTTATAAATTGCGTTTTAAAACCTCCGCGCAGGATATTGTGAGCCCCAATTTGCGTGGCACCTCCATCACGTATAATGCCGACCTGTCCAAAGCCGGCAGTACGACGGAAGTTCCTCTTGACGCGCTAACTTTGTCAGCGGAGTATGTTTCAGCCGATGCAATACGGTTATCGATCCGCCCAAAAGAGACCGGCACTTCAGTGCTGGCAGATATACGCCGCGTCAGCATCTACGACGGAGGTGTATTTGATATTCAAACGAATGACAATACGACCATTACTACGCGTATGGTGCTGGACGATACGCTTTTCAGCCACTCTCGCGAAATGCACTGGATGAACATTCGGATTCAGAACCCATCTACCGGCCTGTGGTCCATGTGTGTAGTACGCACCTTCTGTTCGCTGAATGGAAGCCGCACTTCGATTTGCGTTGACTGGCTATATACAGGCGTATCTTTTAAGTAAGGCAAGTAGAGCCGTGAAATCAGGCGGCTCTACTGGTTGAAACAAAAAGCTCTGCCAGTATGTTGGCAGAGCTTTTTGTTTTTCCTACTAAAGCAGTTCCATCTTGGAGTCCGCTTCGGTGATGGGGCGCAGCGGTCTGCACGGCACGCCGACAGCAAGGTAGCCCGCTGGAATATCCTTTGTCACCACACTGCCCGCGCCGATGACCGCTCCATCACCAATCGTCACACCGCCCAGCACCACAGCGTTCGCTGCGATCCAAACATCGTTTCCAATATGGATATCTTCTGCATATTCGGACATGGAAACATGCCCATCCGGATAGCGCATGCTGGTACGTTCCGCTGCAATCAGCGGGTGGTTGGTCGCCATGAGTGAAACGTTCGGTCCAAGCATCACATTATCGCCGATATAAATGCGCGCGTCATCCATCACGGTTAGGTTAAAATTGCAGAAAAAGTTTTCCCCAATAAAGGTATGCGAACCATAGTTGAACTGAATCGGCCCCTGAAAATAATATTTTTCCCCGATCGCGCCGATAAACTCACGCACGACTGGCAGCCGCGCCGCATCATACTCGTCCATCTGATTGAACCGCTGGCACAGGATATGCGCCTTATGCTTGATATCCCGCAGTTCCCTAGTACGCGCGTCGAACAGCTTGCCCGCAAAAATCTTTTCCTCTTCCGTCATCTGTTACCGCCTCCAAAACAGTCCTTTTGTCTGCGGCCGCCCGTTCAGTCGAGCGCCTTTTTCAGCTCCTCCACCTTATCGGTCTGCTCCCACTTGACGCCCAGCTCCTCGCGCCCCATGTGGCCATAGGCGGCGAGCTGCTTGTAGATCGGCCGGCGCAGGTCAAGCGTTTCGATCAGTGCCGCCGGACGCAGGTCGAACACGCGGCGCACGGCCTCGGCCAGCCGGCCCTCGTCAACCACACCCGTTCCGAACGTTTCCACCATGATGGATACCGGCTCCGCTACGCCGATCGCATAGGCCAACTGTAGCTCGCAGCGCCGCGCCAGCCCCGCTGCGACGATATTCTTCGCTACCCAGCGCGCGGCATACGCCGCGGAACGGTCCACCTTGGTCGGGTCCTTGCCGGAGAACGCGCCGCCGCCGTGCCTGCCGATGCCGCCGTAGGTATCGACGATGATCTTCCGTCCGGTCAGGCCGGAGTCTCCCTGCGGGCCGCCGATGACAAAGCGGCCAGTCGGGTTGATATAGTATCTGGTGTTTTCATCCAGCAGATGACTCGGGATGACCGGACGGATCACCTGCTCAACCATGTCCTTGCGGATTTGCTGGAGGGACACCTCGGGGCTGTGCTGGGTGGAAAGCACAACGGTATCGACCCGCACCGGCTGCCCATCTTCATCATATTCGACCGTGACCTGGCTTTTGCCATCCGGCCGGAGGTAGTCGAACATGCCGTTCTTGCGCACCTCGGCCAGACGCTTGGCCAGCTTATGCGCCAGCGAGATGGGCAGCGGCATCAGCTCGGGTGTTTCATCGCACGCGTAGCCGAACATCATGCCCTGGTCGCCCGCGCCGATGGCGAGGTCCGCGTCAGCCGCGCCCGCTTTGCGCTCCAGCGAGCTATCCACGCCCAGAGCGATGTCGGGCGACTGCTCATCGATCGAGGTCAGCACCGCGCAGGTGTCGCAGTCAAAGCCGTACTTGGCGCGGTCGTAGCCGATCTCCCGAATCGTGTCGCGCACGACCCTGGGGATATCCACATAGCAGGTCGTGGAGATCTCGCCCATGACCTGTACCATGCCGGTCGTGCAGGTCGTTTCGCAGGCCACGCGCGCGTACGGGTCGCTCGTTAAGATTTCGTTAAGGATTGCGTCCGAAATCTGGTCGCAGATCTTGTCCGGATGCCCCTCCGTGACGGATTCCGATGTAAAAAAATGATGTGCCATAGCGATTTTATTCCTTTCTGCATTTTTCGGGAGAGCAACAAAAAACGCTCCCTTTTGGGAGCGAAAAGTGCGTTTTGCCCCCTCATCTTTCGTGTTCATACGCCGGATTTGGCACCTTACGCATGGATTTGCGCAGGTTGCCGGGTTTCACAGGGCCGTTCCCTCCACCGCTCTCGATAAGGAAATTTATTCATTTACGCAGTCTATTTTATATAAAAATACGCGCTTTGTCAAGGCGTATTTTCGGCAGCCCCGCACCTTTACAGTGGATTGACATTTCTCCCATGCGCGTATATATTAAATAAGTAAGATTGCGGTCTTGCGGCGGCTTTCCCCCATTTATACCAGTTCAGGAAAGCATTTCCCAGCGAAAACCCCTGTTTTCTGCAACGCAGAACGCATCTTGCCGCAATTTTCCATGCGTCTTGCGGCGCATTGTTTTTTACACGGGAGAAAAAGGATACTTATGAATGTAAACGTAGGAATCGACATCGGCTCGACGACCGTTAAGATCGTTGTCGTGCGCGATGGGGAGATTATCCACAAACATTATGAGCGCCACTTTTCCAAGGTGCGCGAAAAGGCTGTCGAGCTTGTGACAAATGCCCGCAGCCTGATCGGTGAGGACGCCGTTATCCACTGCGCGATCACCGGCTCGGCTGGCCTCGGCGTTGCCAAGGCGTCGGGTATCGACTTTGTGCAGGAGGTATTCGCCACCCGCAAGGCGGTCGGCGTCCATGTCCCGCAGGCCGACGTGGTTATCGAGCTGGGCGGCGAGGATGCGAAGATCGTTTTCCTGACCGGCCAGCTGGAGGAGCGCATGAACGGCTCCTGCGCCGGCGGCACGGGCGCTTTCATCGACCAAATGGCGATCCTGCTTGACGTGACGCCCACCGAACTGGACGAACTGGCGCAGGGCGCGGAGCGTATCTATACTATCGCTTCCCGCTGCGGTGTGTTCGCCAAGTCGGATATCCAGCCGCTGCTCAATGAGGGCGCACGCAAGGAGGATGTTGCCGCCTCCATTTTCCAGGCGGTCGTTAACCAGACGGTCGCGGGGCTTGCGCAGGGGCGCGAGATCAAGGGGGACGTCCTCTTCCTCGGCGGTCCGCTGTTTTTTTTCAAATGCCTGCAGCGACAATTCCAGAAAACCCTGCAGCTCGACGACGACCATGCGCATTTTCCGGCGCTCGCCCCCTATGCTATCGCGGCGGGCGCGGCGGAATATGCCAAAGACACCCGCTCCACCTATTCCGTCGATTCCCTGCTGGAAGCGCTGGAAAAGGCCGCGGCCGCGCCTCTGGTGGCCCAATACTTGCCGCCGCTGTTTGAAAACGACGAGCAATACCAGGCCTTCAAGCGCCGCCACGGGGTACACGACGTAATGACGGAAAACGTGACCGTTTATCAGGGCGACGCTTATCTGGGCATCGATTGCGGTTCAACAACTACCAAATTGGTATTAATCGGTGAAGACCATCAGATCCTGTTCCACCATTACCAGTCCAATAAGGGCAATCCGGCCGACGTGATCCGCGAGCAGCTCACCAAGCTCTATGAGCTGTGCGGCGACCGCGTGCATATCGTGTCCAGCGCAGTCACGGGCTACGGCGAGGCGCTCATCCAGAACGCCTTCGGCGTGGATTTCGGCCTGGTCGAAACGGTCGCGCACTTCCGCGCGGCGCGCCACTTCTGTCCGGACGTGGACTTCATCATCGATATCGGCGGGCAGGATATCAAATGCTTCAAGATCCGCAACAAATGCATTGATAATATTTCGCTCAACGAGGCCTGCTCGTCCGGCTGCGGCTCGTTCATCGAAACCTTTGCCCGCTCGATGGGCTATTCAATCGAGGAATTCTGCAAGCTCGGCCTGTTCGCCCAGCACCCGATCGACCTTGGCTCGCGCTGCACGGTATTCATGAACTCGTCGGTCAAGCAGGCGCAGAAGGACGGCGCGGGCATCGACGCGATCTCGGCCGGCCTGTCGGTTTCGGTCGTCAAAAACGCGCTGTACAAGGTCATCCGCGCTCACTCGCCGGATGACCTCGGCCAGCACATCGTGGTGCAGGGCGGCACCTTCCTCAACGACGCCATCCTACGCTCGTTCGAGCAGGAGATCGGCCGCGACGTGACCCGTCCCGCGATCTCCGGCCTGATGGGCGCATACGGCGCCGCGCTGCACGCCAAGGACAACCGTCCCGCTAAAACCACGCTGATTGGCATGGACGTGCTTTCCCATTTCCGCCACACGGTCAAATCCGCGCGCTGCGGCCTGTGCGAGAACCACTGCAGCCTGACGGTCAACGATTTCGGCGGCGGGCGGCGGTTCATCTCGGGCAACCGCTGCGAACGGCCGCTCGGCGGCACAAAGAAGGCCGAGCTGCCCAACCTGTATAAATGGAAGCTCGAAAAGCTCAAGAGCATGGGCGAGCCGAGCGGTAAGCCCATGCCGAATGGCACAATCGGCATCCCGTTCGGCCTGAATATGTATGAGCTGCTGCCGTTCTGGACCACGTTCCTGCGCGCGCTCGGCTTTGAAACCGTACTGTCCGACGTATCCACGCGCGATATGTATATGCGCGGGCAGCACTCCATCCCGTCGGACACGGTCTGCTATCCGGCCAAGCTGATGCACGGGCATATCGAAAACCTGCTCGACAAGGGTGTGGACGCGATTTTCTATCCCTGCATGACCTATAACATCGACGAGGGCCGCGCCACCAACTGCTACAACTGTCCGGTTGTGGCCTATTATCCCGAGCTGCTCAAGGCCAACGTGAGCGCGCTGCAGGACTTTGACTTTATGATGCCGTATTTTGAACTGACCGAACCCAAGCGCTTTGTCCAGCAGGCGGTCAAGTACTTTTGCGGGAAATACCCCAGACTGAAGAAAAAGCAGGTGGCCGCTGCGTCCCAGGCCGCGTATCAGGCGCTGGCGGACTATTATGCACAGATCCGCATCGAGGGGCAGAAGGCCATCGCCTACGCGGACACGCACGGGCTGGATATCGCGGTCATCGCAGGCCGGCCGTACCACGTCGATCCTGAGATCAACCACGGCATCGACCAGCTCATTGCTTCATTCAACATGGTTATCGTGTCCGAGGACGCGGTCTGGCAGCTTGCCAAGGTACCGGAGGTCCATGTGCTCAACCAGTGGACCTACCATTCCCGCATGTACGGCGCGGCGAAGTATGTCACACGCAAGGAAAACGCGCAGCTCATCCAGCTCGTATCGTTCGGCTGCGGCATCGATGCGATCACAACGGACGAAATGCGCGCTATTTGTGAAGACGGCGGCAAAATCTATACACAGCTTAAAATTGACGAGATCAGCAACCTGGGCGCGGCCAAAATCCGCATCCGCAGCATGCTGGCCGCAGTAGAGGAGGGCAGAAAGCTTGCAGAACAACAACATATCAGCTAACCCTCCGGAGCGGCCGCGGTTCACTGAGGAAATGCGCAAGGATTATACCATCCTGGTACCCAACATGCTGCCAGTCCAGCTCGGCTTGATGTGCCGCCTGATGAAAAACTACGGCTACAACATGGAGCTGCTGCATACCGAAGGCCCGAACATCGCGGAGCAGGGTCTGCGCAACGTGCATAACGACACCTGCTATCCGGCCCTGCTGGTCATCGGCCAGCTGCTGGACGCGATCGAATCCGGCAAGTATGACATCCATAAGGTCGCGCTCATTCTACCGCAGACGGGCGGCGGCTGCCGCGCCTCCAACTATATCCATTTGCTGCGTAAGGCGCTGGATAAAAACGGATACGGGTTTATTCCCGTCATATCGCTCAACTTCGCTGGACTCGAGGCGGACATCAACCCCGGCTTCAAGCTGACCAAAACTATGGTCATGCAGATCGCCTACGCGCTGCTGATCGGCGATCTGATCATGATGGTCGCCAACCAGTGCCGCCCTTATGAATGCGTTCCCGGCTCGACCGATAAGGCGATCGACATCTGCATGAGCGCGGTCACCTCGCGCTTTACCAGCGACCGCATCATCCGCTACGGCGAAGTCAAGCACCTGTACCGGTATGTGCTGCAGGTTTTCGGCAAGATCAAGCTGGACAAATCGCAAAAAAAGAAGATGGTCGGCATCGTGGGCGAGATTTATGTCAAATTCTCCCCGCTCGGCAACAACCAATTGGAAGCGTTTTTGCTCTCCGAGGGCTGCGAGCCTGTCCTCCCCGGTCTGATGGACTTCTGTATGTACTCAGTCTACAACTCGGTCATCGACCATGAGCTATACGGCCGCTCGGGGGCGCGCGCCGCGACCTATAAGGTGATTTACCAGTTCCTGCTCAGCAAGCAGGCGGATATCATCCGCCTGATGAAGCGGGACGGCAACTTCCGCCCGCCCATGCCGTTTGAAGAGGTGCGCAAAAAAGCGCTCGACATCATCGGGCCGGGCGTAAAAATGGGCGAAGGCTGGCTGCTGCCCGCCGAGATGGTCGAGTTGATTACCGAGGGCGTGACCAATATCGTTTGCACCCAGCCGTTCGGCTGCCTGCCCAACCACATTGCCGGCAAAGGGATGATCCGAAAAATCCGAGAACTGTATCCGCAGGCGAACATCGTCGCGGTCGATTACGACCCCGGCGCGTCAAAAATAAACCAAGAGAACCGCATCAAGCTGATGCTATCCTCCGCCGAATAACCCTGATACGACCGAAAAATGCCGCTGACGCGGCGTTTTTCTTTTTTGCGCTCCGCTGCGGCGCGGGGTTTTGCCGCGCTCCGGATGTCACGCCGCCCCCCCGCCGCATAGCATGAAGTAACCGCCCTTTCCCTGCGGAAAGCGCGGCCAAATCCTAAATAGGGAATGATAGCATGAACCATGAAACCTTTTTCCCGCTGCCCGACCTGCCGGAAGGGATGGGCGCGCGCGTGCGCACGTTACACCTCTCGGGCGGAATGCGCCGCCGCCTGCAGGATCTCGGCCTGGTTGACGGGACGCGGGTGACCTGCATACAGCGCGCCGCCGCGGGTGATCCCACCGCCTACCTGATCCGCGGCGCGGTCATCGCCCTGCGGAAAAGCGACGCCGCACAGATCGAAGTCGGGGTGGTCCCTTGAGGCAGCGCACCGGAGCGCCGGTGGTCGCGCTGGCCGGCAACCCGAACGTAGGCAAATCGACGGTGTTCAACGCGCTCACCGGCAGCCGCCAGCACACTGGGAACTGGAGCGGCAAAACCGTTGCAAACGCATACGGCGTGATGCGCTGCGGCGATACAGGCCTGACGCTGGTCGACCTGCCCGGTACTTATTCCCTGCGCGCCCGCTCCTCTGAGGAGCGCGTTGCCCGCGATTTCCTCGCCTCCGGCGATGCGGACGCAGCCATCCTTGTTGCGGACGCGACCTGCCTGGAACGCAATCTGATTTTGGTCCTGCAGGTACTCGAGGTCATGCCGAACGCCGTACTCTGCCTCAATCTGATGGATGAAGCGCGCAAAAAGCGTATCCGAATCAACACCGAAGCCCTGCAGCGCGAGCTGGGCATTCCAGTCGTCCCCTGCGCTGCGCGGCGCGGACGCGGCCTGCCGCAGCTCACGCAGGCGGTATGCTGCGTGCTGGAAAACGATTCGTCCGGTCCGGTCGCTGCGATCCGCTATCCGGATGTGATCGAAAACGCGCTGCAGCGGGTGGGCGGTACACGCGGCGAAGCGCTTGCCACGCTCGCGCTGCACCCGCCCGGCGGCCTGACCGGACAGCAATTCGACGACATGGTAACCGCCGCGGCCGCGCTGCGCGCGGAGGAGATCGCCCTCACCTGTGTCCAGGTACCGGAGGCTGCCTGCGCCCGCGACCGGCAGCTCGACCGCATCCTGATGAGCCGCCGCCTGGGAATCCCGCTCATGCTCCTCCTGCTCGCCCTGGTCTTTTATATCACCCTGTTCGGCGCAAATGTGCCAAGCGAATGGCTCGGCACGCACCTGCTGGGCCTGACCGCGCCGATCGCGGCCGGCTTGTCCGCGCTCGGGCTTCCTCCCTTTGTTGTTTCCATGCTGGCCGATGGCGTATGGCGCGTGCTGGCGACCGTCGTATCTGTCATGCTGCCGCCCATGGCGATCTTCTTCCCATTGTTCACGCTGCTGGAGGATGCCGGCTATCTGCCGCGCGTGGCCTTCCAGCTCGACCATGCGTTCCAGCGGGCGCACGCCTGCGGCAAGCAAAGCCTAAGCATGTGCTTATGGAAAAAGTGTATGCGGCCGCAGCCGCTTGACAGGCGCGGCGCCATCGCGTATATTTGATTATAACAAAAAGTTAGCAATATCTGCACTTAACAAAGAGGTTCAAGGCCTTTAATCAGATCTCAGGAGTTATAAAGAATGACAAAAATATTATTCGTGTGCCACGGCAATATCTGCCGCAGCCCCATGGCCGAGTTCGTAATGAACGACCTGCTGCAGCGCGCCGGCCTGTCCGGCTGCGCGCAAGTCGCTTCCGCCGCTGTGAGTGCGGAGGAGCTCGGCAATCCCGTCTACCCGCTAGCGCGCCGCAAGCTGGCCGAGCACGGGATACGATGTGACGGAAAAACCGCCCGCCTGCTGCAGGCGGCGGACTACCAGACCTACGACCTTCTGATCGGCATGGACCGCCGCAACCTCGAGGCGATGCGCCGCATCTGCGGCAGCGATCCTGACCATAAACTGTGCCTGCTGCTTGATTTCACCGCCCAGCCCCGCGATGTTGCCGATCCCTGGTACACCCGCGACTTTGAGCAGACCTGGCTGGATATCACAGCCGGCTGCACCGCCCTGCTCCAGACATGCTTCAGCGCGCAGACGGGACCTCTATAACCACACCCACGCCAGCCAAAGAGCGGCGGTAAAAACTTACCGCCGCTCTTTTGTATCCCCTGTTTGCCCATCCCGTGCCAGCAGCCCGCGCAGGCGGTTCCGGTTATAGACCAGGTGCAGCGTCATTGCATCCTCTGCGGCAATCGGGTCGTTTGCACGGACAGCCTCCACGATGGCACGATGCGAGCTGATCGTTTCTTCCTTCAGGCGTGCGTCCGTCAGGTCGATAAACAGATCGATCGCCCCCAGAATGATCGGCTCCAGATTCGGAATCACCACATTGCCGCTCAGCTCGCCGAGCTTGGCATGGAACGCGGCGTCCTCCTGCGTGTGCCGCGCGCCGGCAGCATACCGCTGCTCGACGGCCAGCGCCAGCGCGGCCAGCTCGTCCGCCTGCGCGGGGGTAGCGCGCAGCGCGGCCAACGCGGCAACACGGGGCTCGAGCATCATGCGGAACTCCACCAAGTCGGCAGCCAGCTTCTGTTTATCACGGATAAAAGTGAAGCCCAGCGGATCGTCCGATACGCCGGTGTTCCCGCTGACGAACACCCCCGCCCCCTGCCGCGCCTCCAGGATATTGCGCGAGGACAGCATGCGCACCGCTTCCCGCAGCGTGCTGCGCCCCACTCCCAGCAGGCCGGACAGTTCCCTTTCGTTGGGCAGCCGGTCCCCCTGCTCCAGCCCTCTGTCCACGATATATGCGATCAGCGCGTCCGCTGTCTGGCCGGCCAGCGACCGGTTATCCTCCGCCATGGTGCCGCCTCCTTTCCTGTCTCTATTGTATCCCAACCAACCGGCGCGCGCAAGCACTTCCCAGCATTTCCTCCCCAAATCATCAGATATATTCCATCTTCTTTATTTTTTGTTTGTGTTATTTTCCCGATTTTTTGTTTTATTATTGACTTGTCCTACTGGAAGCGTCTATAATAAGCTTAAAGTCATCAGATGAATTTGATGGGTGCGTAAAACAATCAGGCAAAACACGTTTGAGAGAAAAGGAGCGGAACTGGTATGATAAGTCAGGAGATTCGCAAGCTCGCGCCGGAGCAGGACCCGCTGCGCATGGGCATGGGCTGGACGGTGGAGGATCTGTCCAAGCCCCAGATCATGATCGAGAGCACATTCGGCGACAGCCACCCGGGCAGCGCTCATCTGCTTGAGCTGGTTGACCGCGCGGCGGATGGCGTCAAGCAGGCGGGCGGCCAGCCCGCCCGCTATTTTGCCACGGATATCTGCGACGGTATGGCGCAGGGGCATGACGGCATCAACTATTCGCTCGCCTCGCGTGACACGATCTGCAGCATGATCGAGATACACGCGGGCGCGACGCCGTTTGACGGCGGTATTTTTGTGGCCTCCTGTGACAAGGCGGTACCCGCGCACCTGATGGGGATCGGCCGCGTCAATATGCCTTCCATCCTGGTCACGGGCGGCGTCATGGACGCGGGTCCCGACCTGCTGACGCTCGAACAGATCGGCAAATACAGCGCCATGTGCCAGCGCGGCGAGATCACCGAGGAACAGCTCACCTATTACAAGCAGCACGCCTGCCCCTCCTGCGGCGCGTGCTCGTTCATGGGTACCGCCTCCACCATGCAGGTCATGGGCGAGGCGCTCGGCCTGATGCTGCCCGGTTCGGCGCTCATGCCCGCCACCTGCGAGGACCTGCGCGACGTTGCGCGCCGCGCGGGCGAGCAGGTCATGCGTCTTGCGCAAGCCGGTCTCAAGCCGCGCGATATCGTCACGCGCGAGTCGTTCGAGAACGCCATCATGGTGCATGCGGCGATCTCCGGCTCCACCAACTCGCTCATCCATATGCCTGCGATTGCGCATGAGTTCGGCATCGAGCTGGATGCCGAGCTGTTTGACCGCATGCACCGCGGCGCGCATTATCTGCTCGATATCCGTCCGGCGGGCAAGTGGCCGGCGCAGTATTTCTATTACGCGGGCGGCGTGCCGCGCATCATGGAGGAGATCAAGTCCATGCTGCACCTCGACGCGATGACCGTCACCGGCAAAACGCTGGGCGAAAACCTGGAAGAGCTGCGCGCCAACGGCTTCTATGACAAGTGCGACGAATACTGCGCCGCGCACGGCGTGACCCGCGACGACGTTATTCGCCCATTTGACAAGGCGATCGGCACGGACGGCGCGATCGCGATTCTTAAGGGCAACCTCGCGCCCGAAGGGGCGGTCATCAAGCATACGGCCTGCCCCAAGGAGATGTTCCAGGCGACGCTGCGCGCCCGCCCATTCGACAGCGAGGAAGAGGCGATCGACGCGGTCCTGACCCACAAAATCCAGCCCGGAGACGCGGTGTTCATCCGCTACGAAGGCCCCAAGGGCTCCGGCATGCCTGAAATGTTCTACACCTCGGAGGCGATTTCGTCCGACAAGGAGCTTGGTCGCTCGATCGCCCTGATCACGGACGGACGCTTCTCCGGCGCGTCCACCGGCCCGTCCATCGGCCACGTTTCGCCCGAGGCGGCCAGCGGCGGCCCGATCGCGCTGGTCGAGGAGGGCGACCTTATCCGCATCGATATCCCCGCGCGCGTGCTTGCGATCGTCGGTGTGAACGGCGAGGAAAAAACGCCCGCCGAAATGGAGGCAATCCTGGCCACGCGCCGCGCCAAGTGGCAGCCGAAGCCGGCGAAATACACCTCCGGCGTGCTCAAGATCTTCTCCGAGCACGCGGTATCCCCCATGCAGGGCGGTTACATGAAATAACGCGCAAACAGGCTTTCCCAACCGCCTGCGGCGACCAGCCGCAGGCGGTTTTCCTGTCCGCGCGGCAATGTTAAGCACGCTTAAAATGTTCGCTAAGCCTTCGCAAGAGCCGTTGAACCGCGTGCTATGCTCTGCAAATTTATGCTGAAAAAGTTTATCTATAACTATCGCGATCAAGGCTTGTGCTTTAAGCCTTACTGTGATTATACCTACTTATTCGTCTGATACACGCTCGAAACAATCCGCAATGTCCCGATTCCGTCCTATAAAAACGGCCGGCCTGCTATATAGTATCCTTAAAAGCGCTCCGGCACGGTCCCTGCGTGTCGAAGCGCTTTTTCGTGTTATTATGTGGAGTTATGCCGCGTCCTGCAGCTTCTGTGCGGCGCGGTATCCCTCCGCCACAACGACCGAACCTGCCGAATTACCCAGTACCATGACCGCCATGGACAGCCACGCCTGCCCGCTGTCCCACACGCCGGCCAGCGAATAATAAAACATATTGGCAACACAGTGCTCAAAGCCGGAAAGGATGAACACTGCAACGGCCAAAAATACCGCAGCGTATTTGCCCAGTGCAAGCTCAAAAACGCCAAACCCATTCACGCCAATGTACATCAGCACGCCGCAGAACACCGCTAGGATAAAAACGCTGACCGGCTCGTCCTGCAGCTTTACCGCACTCAGCTCAGCCGCGCGTCCAACCAGATTTGCCGCTGCGCGCGTCTGCCGAAGCAGCAGCGCTGTGCCGAATGCGCCCGCAAAATTTCCCGCAAGCGTCAGCAGCAGCTTCGCGGCATAGCCGTGTCCGCCGCGGAACAGATACCCGATCTTGCCGGTATACAGCCACAGCCGCATGGAAACCACAAAAAACAATCCGATGCTGAACAGCGAAGCGCCGACCACCTTGCTGTCCACCGATAAATATACCGTCCCGCCAACCGAGATCATCATGCCGGCCAAAACGCCGGACAGCAGTATCCCCATATACGCCCTTGCACCGCCTGTTTTCTTATCCATATCCGTCGTCCCTTTTCTCTGTTTCGTTTTTTATTTATGCTAACCTTTTCGAAAGCAAATAAATTCAGGTAAAATCAAAATTTATGATTTTATACCGCCATGTCATAAAGATAAAATTCCAATTCGCCTTTTTGTCCTTTCATATGGACAAGGTGTTTGTACTGCTGTTGGCGTACCATGCCCTGATGCTCATAAAATCCGAAATTACAGCTTGTATCGGTATAAAGATAGAAATCGCTAATACTCCGGCTTTCCATATAGGCTAATAAACAGCGGAACAGCATTTTCCCGATCCCAAGCCCTCTGTATTCGGGGGACAGGGCAAACAGGGCAAGCTCCCCTTTATAGTCTTTGCTGCACTGTCTTAAGAGCCGGTTGTCTATATCGTCCACATTCTTATAGAAATTCAGTATTTCACGCCCCTCTTTAGAAATCAGCAATCCGCATAATGCGGATATTTGGCGCAGGCGATATTTCGGCGGACAGTGATGTTTTTCTATATCCTTTCCCAAAATCAGTCCCACAGGAACACCGTTGACTTCCGCAACTCGCGTATAGGTCTGATTTGTCAAACAGGTTGCAAGATAGACTTTTGCAAGCTTACGAGCTGTCTTTGGGGTTGCAAATCTGTCATAATTCCATGTTTTTCTTATCACATCTTCCAATGCTGGTACATCTTCTTTCTTTAACTCTCTTAATTTTATGTTATTTTCCATATCCGGTCAAACCCCTTTCCTTTTGCTTTCATTTGGCATATACTTATCATAAACTATACAGTAAGTGTAATGTCAACGAGGTAATTTATGGAAAATAAAACCATACGGCTTACAACCGCACAGTTCGCAGAATTACACAATGTCAATAAAAGGACGTTGCATTATTACGATTATATCGGTTTGTTTTCTCCACGCTACAAGGGGGAGAACGGATATCGATATTATGACTATTCACAGAGCATAGATTTTGAATATATCCGTATGCTGAAAGAACTCAATCTGAGCATTGCGGAGATCAAAGCATTTATCCATTCCTTTGACGAACAGAAATTCCTTGAAATTGTTTCTGTCAAGCAACGGGAAATTGATGCGGAAATCCGAAAGCTGAAAGCGGTCAAGTCTGTTCTAAGCCAGAAAAAAGAACATCTTTTACTTTGCCAGCAAATCAGCGATATCCATATAGAAATAGTTTATCTGAAAAAAGAATATCTGTTGACCGTCCCTTATGAATTTGAGGAGGATAACCTTATCAAAGTCTTTACATATGTTCAAAGTATCTGGCCGCCAGAACAGTATCGCTCAGGCGTAGGGAGCTATATCTCTCTATATAAGCTTCAGGAGGGACAATTTGACAAATATGACGGCTTATATACGGTGATAATGGAACATAAAAAGCAAAGCGGTTTTATGATAAGGCCAAAGGGAGCGTATCTGTGCGGCTATCTAAAAGGTGGATGGGACAGACTTCCTGAATTATATAAAAAAATGCTAAATTATGCCAACGAACACAATCTACAGCTTACAGGATATTCCTTTGAGCGCGAGCTTACAGACTATATGATTGCCAACGAAAAAGAATACATGACGCAGGTTCTGATTAAGATTGCAGATTAGACTTGATACATATTATATCAAATCAAAATGTGTCTGACAAACCATACGCTGTGCAACCCCTGCCGCCCAATCTGACATATAAAAATAAAAACGGATATCTTGTCGTATTTCGGCAAATAAAGCTCTTGTAAAGTGCGAAAGATTTGTTACAATTAATTTGTATGCGGCGCGGTCGTGGCATTCGGGCGCGCGTCCGCCGCAGACAGGGGGAAACCAGCCACAAAAACCGCGGGCCGCACCGCCCGCACCAAAGAAGGAGGAAGCATGAGCAAAATAGAACCGTATATCACCAGCATTCCGGATTTTCCCGAACCGGGCGTGATCTTCCGCGACATCACCACCGCCATCGGCAGCGCGGACGGTCTGCAGCTTTCGGTCGACGAGATGGCCGCGCTGCTCGAGGGGGAGCCGTTCGATGTGGTCGCGGGTCTGGAATCCCGCGGCTTCCTGTTCGGTATGCCGATCGCGTACAAACTGCACAAGCCGTTCATCCCCATCCGCAAGGAGGGCAAGCTGCCCCGCGAGACAGTCGGGGCGACCTACAGCCTAGAGTACGGCACCGCCACAATCGAGGTCCATAAGGACGATATCAAGCCCGGCATGCGTGTCGTCCTGATCGACGACCTGATCGCGACCGGCGGCACGCTGGAGGCGGCGGCGCATCTGTTGGAGCAGCTCGGCGCAAAGGTCGTCAAGATCGTCTGCCTGCTGGAGCTGAAGGGCCTGCATGGGCGCGACCGTCTGAAAGACTATCCGCTGGCGACCGTCGTATCCTACGACGGCAAATAAGAAAGGGAAACCAGAGAAAGAAAAGGGGCTGAAAAACAAAATGTTGGAAAGAGTATTCAAGCTGTCCGATAATAAGACCACCGTCCGGACCGAGGTCATGGCCGGCGTCACCACGTTTATGACCATGGCGTATATCCTCGCGGTCAATCCAAGCATTCTCGGTTCGACCGGCATGGACCCGACCGCCGTCCTGCTCGCTACCGCGCTGGCTTCGTTCATCGGCACGGTGTGCATGGCGCTGATGGCCAACCTGCCGTTTGCCCTGTCCGCCGGCATGGGCTTGAACGCTTTTATGGCGTATACGGTCGTCGCCGGTTACGGCTACAGCTGGCAGGTCGCGCTGCTCGCCGTCTTTGTCGAGGGTCTGATCTTTGTCGTCCTCTCGCTGACCAATGTGCGCGAGGCGATCTTCAATGCGATCCCGCTGACGCTCAAACGCGGCGTTTCCGTGGGCATCGGCCTGTTCATCGCCTTTATCGGCCTACAGAACGCGGGGCTGTCCGTGGATTCCTCCACGCTCGTTACCATCACCAGCTTTACGGATAACTTCCATACCGCTGGCATCTGCGCGCTGCTCGCGCTGGTCGGCCTGTTTATCACCGCCGTGCTGTATATCCATCAGGTCAAGGGCGCTATCCTGTTCGGCATCCTGCTGACCTGGATCATTGGCATGGCCTGTCAGGGGGTCGGCCTGTATGTTCCAGACGCGGAAGCGGGCTTCTACTCCCTGTTCCCCGCGTTTGGCATGACCGATTTCACCAAGCTCGGCCTGACGTTCGGCCAGTGCTTCAACGTGGACTTCAGCACGGTCGGCATCATCAATTTTATCGTTGTGATCTTCTCGTTCCTGTTTGTAGATATCTTCGATACCCTGGGTACGCTGATCGGCGTTGCCACCAAGGCGGATATGCTGGATAAGGATGGTAAGCTGCCCCGCATCAAGCCCGCCCTGCTGTCCGACGCAATTGCGACCTCCGCCGGCGCGGTGCTCGGCACCTCGACCACGACGACGTTCGTCGAATCCGCCTCCGGCGTTGCGGTCGGCGGCCGTACCGGCCTGACCGCCCTCGTCACCGCCGGCCTGTTCCTGGTATCCACCCTGTTCGCGCCGATTTTCACCGCGATCCCCTCGTTCGCCACCGCGCCCGCGCTCATCATGGTCGGCTTCCTGATGGTTGGCACGGTGACGGAAATCCGCTTCGATCTGGACAACCTGACCGATGCCATTCCGGCTTACCTCGCCATTCTTTCGATGCCGCTGTTCTACAGCATCTCCGAGGGCATCTCCATGGGCATTATCTCCTATGTGCTGCTCAACCTGGCGGCCGGCAAGGGGAAAAAGGTCGCGCCGCTGATGTATGTACTGGCGGTCCTGTTTATCCTCAAATATATTTTCCTCTGATACATTCGGGAAATGGAACGGGCGTCCGGCGTTGAGCCGGACGCCCGTTTTGCGTATCCCCGATTCAATAGAAAGCGGGACGCATCCGATCTTCATCGGCATGCCCCGCTTATTCAATCCATTCCACTTCACAGGGCTCGGGCAGAAAACGGAAAGAGATCGAGAGCTTCTGCCGTTTGGCCCTACCCCTTTCTGTTTTTTCGTATGTACCTTGCCCTACTTCGATCCGCCCGATCAGTTCAAAGAGCAACGGCGGCGTCAACTCGTCGATATCCTTATACTGGCGGATCAGGGCGCGCAGATGCTCCTGCTGCTGCCACAGGCCCGCATCTCCGGCATCCGGCTGCAACGCATCGCGCTGTTTTTGCAGCTGGGCCGTTTTCTGTTCGTATCTTTCGAGCAGCGGATAGAAATTTGTCCCTCCTATCCTGCCCGCTGAACGATCCTCATAAAGCTGTGCGACCAGGCGCTGCATACGGGCCAGTTCCTGATCCAGCCACTCCCGCTCGCGTCCGGCTTCCTGTTCCCGCTCGGCCAACCGCAGGCGGCGGTTCAGGCGTTCAAACAGGTCGTCGCATTCCTTCTCGGACAGACAGGCATACCGGCGCACCGCCTCCAGCACGCAGCGATACAGGCTCTCATACGCGATAAAATGATTAGAGCAGGCCGATGTGCCGTGCAGCTTGTATGCGCCGCAGGCCAGATTCGCGGCCGAACCCTTTTTCCGCGTACCGACCGTGGACATGGCCTTGCCGCAGTCCATACAAAACGCCAGGCCCGAAAAGAGATTTTCAAACGTCCCTTTCCGGCCACAGCGGCGGGACGCGCGCTGGTGCTGTACCGTCTCAAAGGTCTGCACCGAGACCAGCGGCTCATGCCGTTCCGGTACAACGATCCATTCCTCCGGCTGCTTTTCCCGCGTTTTCTTACTCTTGAAGCTGATCTTATCCGTCTTCCCCTGCACGATACAGCCCAGATAGACCGTATCCCGCAGGATCCGGCTGACACCGCCCGCAGTCCATTCCTTGTGCTTTGAGTAGCAGTCCGGATTCAGCTCAGGATGCGCCTGGCAGCGGTATAATGCGGGCGGCGGTTCCCCGCGCTCACCCAGCCTCCGCGCGATCTCCGCCGGACGGGAGCCCGCCGCCGCCCAAATAAAGATCTGCCGCACGATCTGCGCCGCATACCCGTCCGGAATCAGATGGTTTTTATCCCTGGGGTCTTTTTGATACCCATAGGGTGCGAAATTCCCGACGAATTTCCCTTCCTGCATTTTCGCGCGCAAGGCGCTGCGGATTTTCCGGCTGGTATCGCGCGCATACATCTCATTGACAACATTGCGGAACGGCGCCATATCGGTATCCGCCCGCGCGGTATCGAGCCCGTCATTGACCGCGATCAGACGCACGCCGTGTTCTGGGAACACCAGCTCTATATATCGTCCGATCTGGATATAATCGCGCCCCAAGCGGGACAGGTCCTTGACCAGCACGATGTCGAACCGGTGCTGCTCCATATCGCGCAGCATGTCCTGAAAGCGAGGGCGGTCGAAGTTCGTCCCCGGCCACCCGTCGTCTACATACTCGTCCGCCATAGAGAAGCCTTGCCGTGCGGCATACTCCCGCAGCAGGGCACGCTGGTTATGGATGCTCTCGCTCTCACCCCGGTTGGCGTCATCGCGGCTCAGCCGCAGATATAGTACCGCCCGGTTGGCGGCAATACGATCATGCAAGCGAGCCTCCTCCCTTCGTTTTCCGCCTGCGAACGGTCACGACCGCTTATGTAGCTGTTTTCTCCATTTCAAATTGTGCGGCGATCACGTTCTCCAGCAACTCCAGTAAGGTACTGCTGTGCTGTGCCGGACGCGCTTTGGGCTTGGAGTCAGTCATGCGCATACCTCCTTTTTGCATCCTTTTACTCGTACAGGTTCTTACATATCTATAATATGTATATAACACCTTCCTGATTACGGTTTTCCGCGGCAAACACAGCATTTCCCGCACTTTCTCCGCCTCTTTTCCCCAAAATAACGCTCGATGCCGTGCATGCTGGCGCTTGAGCTTGTGGCGGACTGCCTTTTTCCTGCCGGAGTGAGTCAAGCTCCTCCTTTTCACTATATAAAAAAACGAACAAAAAGTTCGCATCCACTTTTTCCCCAAGCATGTGCATGGGGTTTGGATGCAACGCCTGCGGCGTTGTCGGCTGCCGCATCATCGACTCCCCGCGCGAGCGTCTGATCGCCATGCTCACCAACTCGTTCGCCCCCTGCAACGGGCGCTTCCCGCTGCTGATCTTCCTCTGCTCGGTCTTTTTTGCCGGCAGCGCCGCCGGCGGCTCCCTGCTGCTGACCACGGTCATCGCAGGCAGCGTGCTGCTCACGCTCGCCGCCTCCCGCCTGCTCTCCGCGACAATACTGAAAGGGGTGCCCTCCTCCTTCACCCTCGAGCTGCCCCCCTACCGTGCGCCGCAGATCGGCAGGGTCATCCTGCGCAGTATATTCGACCGCACCCTGTTCGTCCTGGGTCGGGCGGCAGCGGTCGCCGCGCCCGCTGGGCTGGTGATCTGGCTGCTCGCCAATATCACGGTCGGCGGCATTCCGGTTTTCAGCCATCTGACTGCTTTCCTCGACCCCTTTGCGCGGCTGCTCGGCCTGGATGGAGTCATCCTGCTGGCTTTCGTGCTGGGCTTCCCCGCCAACGAGCTGGTCATGCCGCTGATCGTGATGGGCTATCTGGCAACCGGTACGCTTGCGGACATCGCAGACCTTGCCTCGTTCCATACCCTGTTGCTCGCCAACGGCTGGACGCTGACAACCGCGCTCTGCACGCTGTTCTTTGCCGTTGCACACTGGCCTTGCTCCACCACCTGCCTGACGATCTGGAAGGAATGCCGCAGCGTCAAATGGACGCTTGCCGCCATCGCCCTGCCCACAGTTTTCGGCTGTGCGCTGTGCTTTATCGTGCATACCGCGAGCCTTTTGCTGGGCTTTGCCTGAAAAAAACCGCCCTGTCCAGGGCGGTTTTTTTATCGGCGTTTTGGTCCGCGCCAGCGTATCAATCGCGGAATTCCAGCAGCTTATACGCAGGGAGCTCCAGCGCGTCCGCGATATCGAACAGGGTATCCATTGACGCACCTGCTGTCGCGCCCTCGATTTTCGCGATCGTGGACCGGTCCACATCGATTACCTCCGCCAGTCCTTCCTGCGTGAAATGCCGGTCCTTCCGGTAGTATGCGACATTAAGCCCGAGCTTCCTGTATTTATCGGAATGCCTGAAATCCATTCTTATCACCTCATGGTAATAAGTCTACCCATGTAATGCCCCGATAAAAATATCATGCTATTCTACTTTTGTGCGTTTACACTCACCATTTGTTGAGTTAAACTCCACAAATGCCTATTTTTATTCCACAAAAATACAAAAAAGGAGATTTTATCATCCTGCGGCACTCCCGCAGGGTCGGAACGGGAACATTTGTTTTCCCTCTGTTTTTATGCTATACTGGTTTTGTATCTCCATCATGAAACGAGGAAACCTATGGAACCGACCAAATTCGACCTGAAGTACGCGTCCATACGGCGCGCCATTATAGAGCGGCGCTTTTCTTCCCTGAACGAAAAGCAGCGCGAGGCGGTATTTGCCACCGAGGGGCCGCTGCTTATCCTTGCGGGCGCGGGTAGCGGCAAAACCACCGTGCTCATCAACCGCATCATCAATATCCTGCGCTTTGGCGAGGGGCTGGACAGCTCCTATGCGCCTGCAGGCGCCACCGAGGAGGACCTGCTGTTCCTCACCGAATACCTGACCGCCCCTCAGCCGGAAAATCGGGAACACGCGGAGCGGCTGTGCGCCATGCATCCGGCAAAGCCGTGGGAGGTCATCGCGATCACGTTCACCAACAAGGCCGCGCGCGAGCTGCGCGAGCGCCTGCAGGCCGCGCTGGGAGATGAAGAATCCGCCTCCGCCGTCTGGGCCTATACGTTCCATACCGCCTGCCTGCGCATCCTGCGGCGCCATGTCGACCTGCTCGGCTTTGAGACCGCTTTCACCATCTATGACGAGGACGATAAAAAGCGCGTCGTCACGAACGTGATGAAATCGCTCAACCTGGATACCAAAACGTTCGACCCGCGCACCGTCATGAGTATGATCAGCCGCGCCAAGGACAAGCTGATGACCCCTAGGCAGTTCCGCGCGGACGGGGCGGGCGACTACTTCCGCGAAAAGGTCGCGGAGGTGTACCAGCTTTACGAAAAAGAAATGAAAAAGGCCTGTGCGCTTGATTTCGACGACATTATCATGAAAACCGTCCTCCTGCTGCAGAGCAATCCGGATGTGCTGGAATACTACCAGCGCAAATTTCGCTATGTGCTGGTGGACGAGTATCAGGACACCAACTACGCCCAGTATGTGCTGACCAGCCTGCTGGCGGGCTATTACGAGAACATCTGCGTTGTCGGGGACGACGACCAATCCATTTACAAATTCCGGGGAGCCACCATTACCAATATTCTCGAATTTGAAAAGCAGTTCAAGGACGCGAAAACCATCCGTCTGGAACAGAACTACCGTTCGACCGGCAATATCCTGAACGCCGCCAACGAGGTCATCCGCAACAATGTCGGCCGCAAGGGCAAGGAGCTGTGGACCGACCACGGCGACGGCGCCAAGATCCACCTGCACCGCTCGGACAGCCAGGAGGGCGAGGCCGCCTACATCGCGGATACCATCCGCGAGGGAGTGGAGCAGGGACTTCGCTGGGGTGATTTCGCGGTGCTTTACCGCAACAACGTCCTGTCGGACAATATCGCGGCCGCGTTCATCCGCGCGGGCATCCCCTACCGTGTGTACAAGGGACGCGACTTCTTCTCGCGCGCCGAGGTGCGCGATATGTTCGCTTACCTGTGGGTGCTGGAAAATCCAGCGGACGAGCTGCGCCTGCGCCGCATCATCAATGTACCCGCGCGCAAGATCGGCGACAAATCGGTTGAAACGGCGGCACAGCTCGCTGTGGGAAACGGCGTGACGCTGTACGAAACGGTGTGCCACGCGTCGGACTATCCCGCCCTGTCCCGCGGCGCGGCGGCGATGGAAAAATTCGGCGAAATGATGGAAAACCTGCGGAAGCAGAAGGAGTTCCTCTCCCTTTCCGAGCTGTACGACGGGCTGCTCGACCAGACCGGCTATCTCGCCGCGTTGGAAGCCAGGGGCGGCGCGGAGGAGCAGAGCCGTATCGAGCATATCGAAGAGCTTAAATCCTACATCGTCAGCTATGAAAACGACCATGACGACGCTTCTCTTGCGGGCTTCCTTGAGGAAATGGCGCTGTACACAGACGCCGACCAGTCCGGCGAGGAGGAGGACGCGGTCCTGATGATGACCATGCACTCGGCCAAGGGGCTGGAATTTCCGGTCGTATTCCTCGCGGGCATGGAGGACGGCCTGTTTCCCGGCTTCCGCGCGATGGAGCGCGACGAGGATATGGAGGAGGAGCGCCGCCTGTGCTACGTTGCGGTGACGCGCGCCAAGGAGCAGTTGTACCTGACTTGTGCCGAACGGCGCATGCTGTACGGCCGCACTCAATACGCGCATCCCTCCCGCTTTATCGACGAGATGCCGCGCGAGCTGCTCGACAGCAACATTGTGGAGCGCCGCATGTTCCAGCAGGTCACCCAGCCCGACCCCGGGCTGTCCCGCGCGCAGGTCGCGCGGGCGCGTTATGTTTCCCCTGCCGCGGCCGCCCCCTCCTTTGCCGCTCCCGCGGCACAGCCGGCCGGTTCCCCCCTGCCCGATTTCTCCGCCGGCTGCCGCGTACGCCACAAGGCATTCGGCGATGGGATGGTCGTTTCGGTCAAGCCCATGGGCGGCGACGCGCTGCTCGAAATCGCCTTCGACCAGAAAGGCACCAAGCGGTTAATGGCAAAATCGGCCGCGCAATTTATGGAAAAACTGATATAAGGCTGGAAAAAGAGGACGGACGCGATGCGCCCGCCCTCTTTCTTTTACTAAAATTCAATAAAGTCAAATGCCACGTTCCTTTCGATCACCTGTATCAATTCGTGTGGCTCCATATCCAATGCAAATGCTATTTTAAAAATCGTATCAAGCGTCGGACTGCGCAACCCCCTCTCAATCTTACTGTAGTGCGTGCGGTCAAGAGCAGCCAAACCGCTCAGTTGTTCCTGCGTCAACCCTTTTTTCCGCCGCAGCCCCTGTATTGTTTTACCAACAGCCTTGGTATCCAGCATGAATGTACCCTCCTACTGTTTTCCATAATAGCAAGGGCTCATTTTGTTTCTGAGGTCAGTTGACCTCAACCAGAAACTGTGATATAGTTTAGGTAGTAATCCAAAATCAAAACACAGAAAGGGCGAAAAAGATGAAAAAAGTATTATCACTGTTATTCTCGGGTGTCATAACGTTTTCCCTGTGTGCATGTGGACAGGGGAACTCCAGCGGTTCCCCCACAGACGAGGATCTAAACAATGCGGCTGGCAACCTCTATCTGGCTGAGGTGGCGATCGATTCTGCCGCATCACTTCTACTGGAGAACTGGACGACAACAGGAAGTGTCATGAACTGTTATTTTGATGAAAGCGCATACGAAGAGTTAAATAGCGGTTCTCTCAAAGACCGCGCCCAAAGCGTCCATGATTTCCGCAGCTACGCCAAAGATGTTATGGACGATGCCAAAACACTGCTTGGCACAGAAGGCACCGGCGACTTTTATGATGCAGCAAAAAACTACTATCTAGCTGTCAACGATTATTACAGCCTGATCTCTGCTTATCCCAGCGGCTACTCCAAGCTGACCTACTCCAGCGCCATTTCCGAAAAGAAGGGTGAATGCCAATCCGCTTTCAACGAACTGACCTTTTACACATCTGCGGATTCTGTGGAAGCAACTGAATCAGAATAACCCAAGCGGGCTGTCCCTCAACGGACAGCCCGCCTATTCCATCAGCTTTTCCCGCAGCGCCTGGATCGCCCGTTTTTCAATCCGCGACACCTGCACCTGCGATACTCCGATGATCCTGGACACCTGCTGCTGTGTTAGGTCGCGCGAGAAACGCAGCGCCAGCACCTGCCGGTCGCGATCCGGCAGCGTCCTCAGCGCCTCGCCCAAGGACAAATACAGGCAGGCACGCTCCTCCATGCCCTCGTCGCCTACAATATCGCCCAGCCGCCCGCCGCCGGATAGCTCGCGTTCAAAGGAGTCCACGGCTACGTCCGCCTGCTCGCATGCAGCAACCTCTTCCACGGTCAGACCGGCGGCTTCCGCCAGCTCGGACACGGTTGGCGAACGACCGGTTCTGCTTTCCAGCTCGCTTTGGATGCGCCGCACCCGCACCGACCGCTCCTTGACCGACCTGCTGACCTTGACCGCGCCGTCGTCCCGCAGGAAGCGTCGGATCTCGCCCGCGATCTTGGGTACCGCATAGGTGGAAAATTCGTTGCCCAGCGCTGGGTCAAAGCCGCGAACCGCCTTGATAAAGCCCACGCAGGCGAGCTGGTACAGATCGTCCGGTTCGGCGCCGCGCCCATAGTAACGCCGCGCGATCGACCAAATCAACCCGCTGTTTTCCTCGATCAGCCGAGCTTCCGCGCCGCGGTCGCCCGCGGCGGCCTGTTCCAGCAGGCCGCGCATGCTGGTCGTCACGCGCCGCGCTCCTTAAGTACCTTGACCATGGTCACCATCGTCCCCTTGCCGGGCGTGGAGCGCACGCGCAGCTTATCCGTAAAGGTTTCCATGATGGTGAAGCCCATGCCGCTGCGCGTATCGTCGCCGGTCGTGAACATGGGCTGGCGCGCCTGCTCGACGTTCTCTATGCCGCGGCCGGCGTCCTTTACCTTTAGCTCCAGCACCCGCCCTTCCAGCAGGCGCACCGCGACCGTGATAAAGCCGGCCTTATCCGCGTAGCCGTGTACGATCGCGTTTGTGACCGCCTCGCTCACCACGGTTTTGATATCGCCCAGCTCCTCCATCGTGGGATCGAGCTGCGCCACGAACGCGCCTACCGACTGCCGCGCGAACGCCTCATTGACCGAGCGGCTTTCAAATTTCAGGCTCATTTTGTTAACGACAGCGCGCATCTTATTCCCCCCTCTCAAAAATCATAACCTGCGGCAGTCCCGCAGCCTCGAACACGCGCATGGGCTGCGGCGGCGCGCCCCGCACGATAAATTCATAGCCGCTGCGCGCGCAGGTACGGTGCAGGTGCAGCACGACCGCCAATCCCGAACTGTCCATGAACGTCAGTCCGGACAGGTTGAGGATCAGCTTTTCGCAGGGGTAAAGCACAAGCAGGTCCTCCGCCTGCTCGATAGCCGCACGCGCCGCATGGTGGTCCAGCTCGCCGGAAAGCGAGATCATCAGCGTACCGTCCCGCTCGGCCTGTGTGATATGCAGCATATATATTCACCTCGTTTGTTCTCCCAAAAAGAAAAAGGCCTGTACCCTTGTACAAGCCTTATATTACCAATATTTAACTGTTTATTCTGCCGTTTTTTGTCGCGTCCGCAGGATTTTTTCGGCCTCTCCAACCAGAAACAGCGAGCCGCACACCAGAATGCAGTCCTCCTGCGAGGCATTCCCCAGCGCCGCGGCCAGCGCACGCTCTACCGTATGGCAGTCATATACCTCGGCGCAGCCCTGCTCCGCCAGCGCGGCAACCGTCTGTTCGTTCAGGGAACGGTCCTCCGTATCCGGCGCGCAGGCATAGAACACGTCCGCGCGCCGCGCCATCCGCCGGACGCAGACCTCGTACTCCTTATCCCGCACCATGCCCATGACCACATGCAGGCGGCGCATTTTGAGAAGCTCGTCCACCGTGCGGCAGAGCGCCTCTATCCCCGCCTCATTGTGCGCCCCGTCGAGCAGGACGAGCGGCTGGTCCACCACGCGCTCCAGGCGGCCCTGCATGCGCGCCCGCGCCAGGCCGCGCACCGCGGCCTCCACCGGTATCTCCCAGCCGCGCAACCGCAGAGCGTCCACAGTGCGCAGCGCGGTCATCGCGTTCTGTAGTTGGTGGCGGCCGGGCATGGCGACAGTGTATCCCTGCCCCCGGCAGACAAAGGCCGAACCGTCGATACCGCAGCGCAGCAGGCGGCATTCGCGCTCTCCCTCATACCACACCGCACCCAGCGCTTCGCACGCATGGTGGATCACGACCTGCGCTTCCTCCGGCTGGCCGTCTGCGCACACCACAGCGGATGCCGGCTTGATGATCGCGGCCTTTTCCCCCGCGATCTCGGCCACCGTATCGCCCAGCACCGCCATGTGGTCGCGTGAAATCGGGGTGATGACGCTGACCTCGGTCGTCCGCACCACATTGGTTGCGTCGCACCGGCCGCCCAGCCCGGTTTCCAGCACCACAATGTCGCAGCCCTGTTCCGCGAAATACCGGAACCCCAGTGCGGTGGTGAACTCAAATTCGCCGATCGTTTCCCCAGCCGGCAGGGACAGGCCTTTCGCCGCAGCCGCCACCTCTCCGGACAGCCGTGTGAGATCGCCGTCCGATATCAGCGCGCCGTTTACACGGATGCGCTCATGGAACTGCACCAGATATGGCGAAGTATACAGCCCCACCCGATAGCCCGCAGCCTGCAGGATCGACGCGGTCATGCACGCGGTCGAGCCCTTGCCGTTCGTACCTGCGATATGGACGAAGCGCAGCCCGTCCTGCGGGTCCCCCAGCGCCGCGCACAGCGCGCGGATGCGGTGCAGCCCCGGCATGCCGGTAAAGCGGCCGAGGGCGTGGATGTAGTCAATTGCTGTTTTGGGCGTTCCGCTCTGCATCATAACCGTACTGTTTCCCATCCTTTCCGTTTTCCGCTACCATTCGGATCTGTTTGTCCAGCTCCCTGTAAAACGCGGCGATATGTATTCCGTCCACCAATGCATGATGGCACAGCAGAGAAACCGGCAGCAGGGTCCTCTGCTCCCGTGTGAAATATCTGCCCCATGTGATGCGCGGATTGCTGTCCGCAGGCTGCGGCACCGGCTGCACCAACGCGGTGTAAGTCAGCCACGGCAGCGTAGATACAAAAAAGCACGCCTCCGCATCCTCTTCGCTATCGCCCAGCGAGCGGGCGGTGGCCGCCCGCTCCTGCACTCGCGCCGCATAGGACAGGAAGTCCCCAAAAGCCATCCCGCTGTCCAGTGTACAGTAGCAGTATGTGCCATCTTCCAGCGCAACAGTATGCGATGTCATACACCTGTCAAATTCGATGATCTTGTCCCCACGAATCCGCTGGCGCAGCTGCGGCACCGCGTTTGCCGCACGGGCCGCACAATAGCAGACCGTTAGGAAAAACGGTATCCTCTCTCGCTCCATCCGTTGCATCAGCAATGTAATATCCACCTCCGCCGTCAAGCCTACATAGGGATAGGCAAGGCCGCGGAAATACGCAAAATGCTGGATGCGCGGATAGTTCTCCATATCAATCCATCGGTAGCCCAATCGTTTCCGCCTCCTCTCTGTGAATACGCGCTGTCCACGAGGATATGCGCCTGCCGTTTCGGAACGACACCCCAACGTTTTCATACGTCTGCCCGTCGAGCTGGCGCAGCGTTTCCGTACCGCTGTATCCGTCCTCCGTGGAGCGGTATATTGATACGATGCACGGGCCGACGATCTCAAATGTGCCGCGCAGCGTCCCCAGCGCGGGGTTGTACGATTCCCAGCAAAGCGTGTCTGGCGTTTCCGTACGCGCGATGCGGTAGCTGTTGGAAAACTGAACCGGCGGGTCGGACCGCACGGTGAGCGTGCCTGCCAGCGTCCATTCGGATGCCGTGCGCCGCACCTGCACCTCTCCCATTAACAGGAACGACCGCCCCTCCGCATCATAGTAGGTGCCGCTGGCCCTCCATACTGTTGTTTGGAAAAAATAAGTATGCTCCATGCCTTTGTCTCCGGACTCCGTTTTATTCAGTATTATAACACACTTTTACAAAAAGAAAAGGAGGAAGCGCGGCTTCCTCCTTTTTCCTCTGTTCGTTTTATCCCAGCGCGGCGATAGATTCCTCGAGCTTGGCGAGGTGCTCGCGCAGCTTTTCCGCCTTCTCCCGCTCGACCGCGACGATCTTTTCCGGCGCCTTTTGGGTAAAGCTCGGATTATCCAGCTTTTTCATCACAAACGCGATGTCATCCTCGACCTTGGCCTTCTCCTTTTCGAGGCGCGCGCGCTCGGCGGCGAAGTCGATCAGGTCACCCATCGGCATATAGAGCTGCGCGTCGCCCGTGACGACACTTGCCATTTTGGCCGCGTCCGCGGGTACTGCGTCCACCAACTCGATCGCGGAGGCATAGGCCAGCTTGGGGAAGAAGCCCGCACCGGCGGCGAAGGTATCGCGCTTCTCGGTCAGGATCAGCACCTTGGCCTTTTTGGAGGGCGGCACGTTCATCTCGCTGCGGCGGTTGCGGATCGCGCGCACCGCGTCCATCAGGGTCTCCATCTGCGCTTCCTCTTCCGCAAAGCGCAATGTTTCGTCATACTGCGGCCATTGAGACACCATCACCGACGGCCCCTCGTGCGGCAGCGCCTGCCAGATGGTTTCGGTGATGAACGGCATGAACGGATGCAACAGCTGCATCGCGCCCGACAACACATAGCATAGCACCTGCTGCACTTTCTCGTCGCCCGCCTGCAAGCGGGTCTTGGCGATCTCAATATACCAGTCGCAGAAGTTATCCCAGATGAAGTCGTTCAGCTTCGCGGCGGCCAGGCCCAACTCATACTGGTCGATGTTGCGGGTGACCTCGGCCACCAGCGTGTTATATTTGGAGACGATCCACTTGTCCTCAAGCGCGAGGTCGGCGGGCAGCGACGCCGCCTTGTCCCTGCCAATCGTCAGGTTCATCTGGATGAAGCGGGACGCATTCCAGATCTTGTTGCAGAAGTTGCGGCTCGCCTCGACGCGCTCGGTCGAGAAGCGCATGTCATTGCCGGGGCTGTTGCCGGTCGCGAGCGTGAAGCGCAGCGCGTCCGCGCCATACTGGTCGATGACCTCCAGCGGGTCGATGCCATTACCGAGCGATTTGGACATCTTGCGGCCCTGCGCATCGCGCACCAGACCGTGGATATACACGGTCTCGAACGGCGTCTCGCCCATATGCTCGACGCCCGAAAAGATCATGCGCGCCACCCAGAAGAAGATGATATCGTACCCCGTGACCAGCGTGGAAGTCGGGTAGAAGTAGTCAAGCTCCGGCGTTTTTTCCGGCCAGCCGAGCGTGGAGAACGGCCACAGCGCGGACGAGAACCAGGTATCCAGCACGTCCTCCTCCTGGCGGACGTTTTTGCTGCCGCACTTCGGGCAGACGTGGACGTCTTCCTTGGAGACGGTCATTTCGCCGCAGTCGTCGCAGTAAAACGCCGGAATGCGGTGGCCCCACCAGAGCTGACGCGAGATGCACCAGTCATGCACGTTCTCCATCCAGCGCAGGTAGGTCTTGGCGAAGCGGTCCGGCACGAACCTGGTCTTGCCCTCGTGTACCACGTCCATTGCGGGCTTCGCCAGCGGCGCCATCTTGACGAACCACTGCGCGGAGGTCATCGGCTCAACGGTCGTGCCGCAGCGGTAGCAGGTGCCGACGTTGTGCTCGTGGTCCTCGGTTTTGACAAGGTAGCTGCCCTCCTCGAGGTCACGGATAACCGCCTTGCGGCATTCGTAGCGGTCCATCCCCTCGTACTTGCCGCCGTTTTCGTTGACGGTCGCATCCTCGTTGAACACGAGGATCTGCTCAAGGTTGTGGCGCTGTCCCATCTCGAAGTCGTTCGGGTCATGGCATGGCGTGACCTTGACGCAGCCCGTGCCGAATTCCATATCGACGTACTCATCGCCGAAGATCGGGATCTCACGGTTCATGATTGGCAGGATGCAGGTCTTGCCGATCAGATGCTGATAGCGCTCGTCGTTCGGGTTGACGGCCACGCCGGTGTCGCCCATAAAGGTTTCCGGACGGGTGGTGGCGACCACCAGGTCGCCTGAGCCGTCCGCCAGCGGGTAACGGATGTGCCACAGCTTGCCCGGCTGGGTTTCGTACTCAACCTCGGCGTCCGAAAGCGCGGTCGCACAGTGCGGACACCAGTTGATAATGCGGTGTCCCTTGTAGATCAGGCCCTTATCATACAGGTTGACGAACACCTCGCGCACGGCCTTGGAGCAGCCCTCGTCCATGGTGAAGCGCTCGCGTTCCCAGTCGCAGGAGGAGCCGAGCTTTTTGAGCTGGCTGATGATGCGGTTGCCGTACTGGTGCTTCCAGTCCCACACGCGCTCGAGGAACTTCTCGCGGCCAAGGTCATAGCGGGTCTTGCCCTCCTCCTTGCGGAGCGTCTCCTCCACCTTGATCTGGGTGGCGATGCCCGCGTGGTCGGTGCCGGGCATCCACAGCGCCTCATAGCCCTGCATACGCTTGGTGCGGATGAGAATGTCCTGCAGCGTTTCATCGAACGCATGGCCCATGTGGAGCTGGCCGGTCACGTTCGGAGGCGGGATAACGATGGTGTAGGGTTTCTTGTCCGGATTGACCTCGGCGTGGAAAAAGCCGGAATCGTTCCAGAAGCTGTACAGCTTGTCCTCGACCGATTTCGGGTCGTAGGTCTTTGGCAGTTCGCTCATTGGTCTGTCTCCTTTTCGGTTTGATTGCGGAAAACAAAAAGGCACGCTGTCCGTACAGGACGAAGCGTGCTCCGTGGTACCACCTGAATTCGCGGCAATGCCGCCGCGCACTCGTTTGCCCGTAACGTGGGCGGGACGGGACAGCCTACTGGCATTCGGCCTCCTGCTCCAAAGCGACTTTCTTCCCTCCGCCCAAGGGCTTGCACCGACCGCCCTCTCTCTGCAGCGCGCGAAGCGGGAATACTCCTCTTTTTCATCGCATTTTGCATATCAACTTTAACAGTATATCCAAAAACCGCAGATTTGTCAAGCGGCGCGGCACCCCCTCTTTCCTGCCTGTCAAAAAAAACATGCCTTCCACTTGCAATCCCCCGAAAGATGTGGTTTAATATTACTGTCTATGAATACCAAACTGCGATGAACAGGGAAAGTAACGCCATCCCCCTCTTTTCAGAGAAGGCGGCCTTTGGCTGCAAGCCGCCCAAAGAGACATGACGCGAAGTTCCCCTGCGAGCACCGGCGCTGAACGGCTTTTCCAGTAGGCGCAGGCGGGTTGACGCCCCGTTACCGGCGTTCAATGAGCGCCCGGCTCCGGCTGGGAATCAGGGTGGTACCACGGAAGCTGCTTTTATGCCTTTCGTCCCTAATTCATGGGACGAAAGGCTTTTATTTTGTCCCAAACGCTGATTTTTCATATAAAAAGGAGAGGCAACCATGAAAGAAAAGCTGCAAGGCATCCTGCAGGCCGCAAAGGAACAGCTTGCCGCCGCCGCGGACCCGCGCGCGCTTGACGAAGCGCGCGTCAAGTTCCTTGGCAAAAAAGGAGAGCTGACCGCGCTCCTCAAGGGCATGAAGGACGTTGCCGCAGAGGAACGCCCGGCCGTAGGCCAGCTCATCAACGACGTGCGCGCCGAGATCGAAACCATAATCGAAAAGCAGAAGCTGGTCATTGAGCAGGCCGCGCTCGCGCACAAGCTGGAGGCCGAAACAATCGACGTGACCCTGCCGGGCGAGGAGGTCGTGATCGGCAAAAAGCATCCGCTCAACATCGTGCTGGATGAGTTCAAGGAAATTTTCCTCGGCCTGGGCTTCTCGATCGCAGAAGGTCCGGAGGTCGAGCTTGACCATTACAATTTCGAAGCACTCAACATCCCCAAGGACCATCCTGCGCGCGACACGCAGGACACCTTCTATATCTCGGACAACGTGGTGCTGCGCACGCAGACCTCCCCGATGCAGGTGCGCACGATGGAGAAGAAAAAGCCGCCCATCCGCATCATCGCGCCCGGCCGTGTGTACCGCTCGGATGCGGTGGACGCGACCCACTCCCCGCTGTTCCACCAGATCGAGGGGCTGGTCGTCGATAAGGGCATCCGCATGTCGGACCTCAAGGGTATCCTCGAGCTGTTCGCCAAAAAGCTGTACGGCGAGGACACGGTCGTCCGTTTCCGCCCGCACCACTTCCCGTTCACCGAGCCGTCGGCGGAAATGGACATCCAGTGCTACCGCTGCCACGGCGAAGGCTGCCCGCTCTGCAAAGGCGAGGGCTGGATCGAGATCCTCGGCTGCGGCATGGTACACCCCAAGGTACTTGAGATGAGCGGTATCGATCCGGAGGAATACTCGGGCTACGCGTTCGGCATCGGCCTGGAGCGCATGGTCATGGGCCGCTTCAAGATCGACGACATCCGCCTGTTCTATGAAAACGACGTGCGGTTTTTGGAGCAATTTTAACGCGCTCGCGTGCTTATAAGGGACTTCACAAGTCCCTTATATACGAAAACCGGTCCCGAAGGAACCGGTCTTCGACACCCGAACGTCGCCGCCCAGGGCGGCTGGGTCGGGGTGTCAAAGATCAGGCATGTCCTCACTTTTGACGGGCGCGCCATGCGCGCATAAAACAGAAAACCGCGAGCATGTATCAGGGTTTTGATACCAGAGCGGAGAAAAGTTTCGCCCGTCGGAACCTTTCGCAGCCTAGAACGCGTCCGAACCATGGTTCGGCGCGTCCCCCTCGATTGAAACCGTGGTTTCAATCGAAAAATTTCAAGGAGGAATTTTTGTGAAACTGTCGCTTTCCTGGCTTTCGGATTATACCGATATTTCCGGCGTCACGCCCAAGGAGTATGACGCACGGCTTACCATGTCCGGCTCCAAGGTCGAGGAGGTTTTCTACCTCGGCGCGGAGATCGAAAACGTCGTGACCGGCAAGGTGCTGTCGGTCATTGACCATCCGGACTCCGACCATCTCAAAATCTGCCAGCTCGACGTGGGGCAGGGCGAGCCTGTCCAGATCGTCACCGGCGCGCCCAACGTGACCCCCGATTCGGTGGGTGAGGTCTGCCCTGTCGCGCTGCACAAGTCCACCCTGCCCGGCGGGGTCAAGATCACCAGAGGCAAGCTGCGCGGCGAGGTCTCCAACGGCATGATGTGCTCGTTCCAGGAGCTGGGCCTGACCCACGGCTGCGTACCCTATGCGTGCGAGAACGGCATCCTGTTTCTGCCCGCGGGTACTCCGGTGGGCGAGGATATCAAAAAGGTACTCGGCCTGGACGAATATGTCGCGGATTTTGAGATCACCTCCAACCGTCCGGACTGTCTGAGCGTTATCGGCCTGGCGCGTGAGACCGCCGCTACCTTTGACCGCCCGTTCGCAGTCAAGTCCCCCCTGGTCAAGGGCGTGGGCGATGATATCAACAAGCATATGTCGGTCGAGGTCAAGGATCCTGACCTGTGTCCGCGCTACACCGCACGTCTGGTGCGCAACATCAAGATTGAGCCCTCGCCCGTGTGGATGCGCGAGCGCCTGCATGCCTCCGGTGTGCGGCCGATCAACAACATCGTCGATATTACCAACTACGTCATGCTCGAGTATGGCCAGCCCATGCACGCGTTCGACTATTCCTGCCTGTCGGACGGCAAGATCGTCGTGCGCCGCGCGCGTAACGGCGAGTCCATCCAGACCCTGGACGGCCAGGACCACGATCTGACCGACAAAATGCTCGCCATCTGCGACAACGACAAGCCGGTCGCGGTCGCGGGCGTGATGGGCGGCGCGAACTCCGAGATCGAGGACGACACCAAGACCGTTGTGTTCGAGTCCGCGTGCTTCCACGGCGCGACCGTCCGCGTGACCGCCAAGGCGCTCGGCATGCGCACCGAGGCGTCCGGCCGCTTTGAAAAGGGCCTCGACCCCCGCATGACGCTCGACGCGGTCAACCGCGCCTGCGAGCTGGTCGAACAGCTCGGCGCGGGCGAGGTCATCGACGGCATCATCGACGTGGACAACTCCGACCCCAACCCCAAGCGTCTACCCTTTGAACCGGATAAAATGAACGGCCTGCTCGGCCTGTCCCTGTCCGATGCGGAGCAGCAGGCTTACCTCGAGAAGCTGGGCTTCACAGTCGAAAGCGGCGAGGTCATCGTGCCGAGCTTCCGCACGGACATCGCGCGCATGTGCGACCTCGCGGAGGAAGTCGCGCGCATGTACGGCTACGACAAGATCCCGACCACGCTGTATGCCGGCGAGATGGTGCAGGGCGAATACACGCCCAGGCAGCAGGCCGAGCGCGCCGCGGCGCTGGTCTGCCGCGAGGCGGGCTTTGACGAAGCCATGAGCCACTCGTTCATCTCCCCGAAGTTCTATGACATGATTGGCTGGGCCGAGGACGACCCACGCCGCATCTCTACCACGATTTTGAACCCGCTCGGTGAGGATTTCAGCGTCATGCGCACGACCGTGCTGCCCTCGATGCTGGAATCGCTTGCGCACAACCACGCGCACCGCAACCCGACTGCGTCGCTCTACGAGCTAGGCACAATCTATACCCCGTCCATCAAGGACGGCAAGGCCGATCCGGACGTGCTCCCGCACGAGGAAAAGGTGCTGACGCTTGGCTCGTACGGCCGTCTGTCCTTCTTCCAGCTCAAGGGCGTGATCGAGGCGTTGTGCCGTGAGCTCAACATTAAGGGCGTGCAGTTCGTGCCGGAGAAGGCGAACCCGTCCTATCACCCGGGCCGCTGCGCAAACGTGCTGATCGGCGGCGAGCAGGTCGGTGTATTCGGCACCGTGCATCCCACGGTCGCAGACCGCTACGGCTTGTCCGGCGAGGTGCTGGCGGCTGAGCTGCGCATGGATGCGCTGTTCGCATCCATTGATCCCAGCAAGCTGTACCACCCGCTGCCCAAGTTCCCTGCGTCGACCCGTGACATCGCGGTGCTGGTGGACGATGCCATTCCAGCGGCCTCTATGCAGGCTGCGATCGAAAAGGCTGCCGGCACGATCCTCGAGTCGGTCAAGCTGTTCGACGTGTATAAGGGCAAGGGCATCCCGGAGGGCAAAAAATCCGTGGCCTACTCGCTGTCCATGCGCGCGCCCGACCGCACGCTGACCGACGAGGAGTGCGACAAGGCGATGAAGAACGCGCTGGCGGCACTCGAAAAGTCGTTCGGCGCGGTCCTGCGCAGCTGATAACAGACCGGTTTTCCAGAAGCGGGCGGTATAACCGCCCGCTTTCTGTTTGGGTTCGCATGCCCCCGCTGTGCAGGGGGAGCTTTTCCCAGACTTCCCTGACGGTAACCAATCCTGCCACAGTACGGCTTGCGAACCGCACTGTGGCAGGGTTGGAAAAAGATTTCGCCCCCATTTCGGCCGATAAGGGCTTTACTTTTCCGTTGTTTTGTATTATGCTGTTTATAGCAAAAACCAACCGGTAGGATCGGAAAGGAGACAGACATGCTTGACGGCACAAGAAAATTCAGCCTTGTAGACGAGTCCAACAAGGAGATGAAGCGCACGCTGACCGCAGTATATGACGCGCTGAAGGAGAAGGGTTATAACCCGATCAACCAGATCGTAGGCTATCTCCTCTCCGAGGACCCGACGTACATCACCAACCACAATAACGCGCGCAGCCTGATCTGCAAGATCGACCGCGACGAGCTGATGCAGGAGCTGGTGCAGTTCTACCTCGATAACTGAGGCGGGGCTTGACAAACGGCGCAGGACCGTTATAATGAAAAGTAGCAAAGGGCAGTCCGGCAAAGACGGTTGACCCTAAGTATCTATCATTTCAAAAAATGACCGTACCCGGGGCAAGTGGGCGGTCATTTTTTTATGGTCTTGACGATTTCAAGAAGGCGCAGCATCAAAATAATCTGCCGCACACTCTCCATAAAACCACCTTCTCTGCAGGAGCGTGGCCAACCGCTTTTTCGTCTTTCCGGACCGCTTACTTCTATGGTATACGTCTTTTCACGCTTTGCAAAGCGAAAGGGGATTTATGAACGGTTTTCTCCCGATTTCCAAACAGGATATGCAGGATCGCGGCTGGTTCTACTGCGATTTCCTGCTCGTCACCGGCGATGCCTATGTCGATCATCCCTCGTTCGGCACCGCGATCATTTCTCGTGTGCTCGAGGACGCGGGCTACAGAGTCGCCATCCTCAGCCAGCCGGATTTCCGCGACGAGCGCGACTTCCTCGCCATGGGCCGGCCGCGTTACGCGGTACTTATCAACGGCGGCAATATCGACTCCATGGTCGCGCACTACACCGCAGCCAAAAAGCGTCGTTCGGACGACGCCTACACCCCCGGCGGCAGGGCGGGCAAGCGCCCCGACCGCGCGGTGACCGTTTACGCCATGCTTGCGCGGCGCGCATTTCCGGAGGTGCCGGTCTACCTCGGCGGCATCGAGGCCAGCCTGCGCCGCTTTGCACACTATGACTACTGGGCCGACCGCGTGATGCCCTCCATTTTGGAGTCCACGGGCGCGGACGGGCTGATGTACGGCATGAGCGAGCGCTCGGTGCTCGAGCTGGCGCGCAACCTGAAGCACGGCAAAAAGGGCGCGGACGCCTGCGTGGGTGTGCGCGGCACGGCCTATCTGGCGCACGATGTGGAGGGACTGGCGTTCGACGCGGTCGAATGCCCCTCCTACGAGGATGTATGCGCACGCAAGGCGGACTACGCCCGCTCGGTCAAAACGCAGTACGACGAGCAGGACCATGTGCGCGGCAAGGCGATTTTACAGCGCCACGGCAGGCGCGTGATGGTCCAGAACCCGCCCTCCCTCCCGCTGACCACCACGGAGATGGACCATGTGTACGCCCTGCCCTATATGCGCGCCTACCACCCGTCCTATGAGACGCTGGGCGGCGTACCCGCGATTCAGGAGGTGCAGTTTTCCATCATCCACAACCGCGGCTGCTTCGGCGCGTGCAATTTCTGCGCGCTCGCCTTCCATCAGGGACGGTACATCCAGGCACGCAGCCATGAAAGCGTGATCGCGGAAGCCAAACAGATCGTGCAGATGCCCGGCTTCAAGGGCTACCTCCACGACGTCGGCGGGCCGACCGCGAATTTCCGCTTCCCCGCTTGCAAGCAGCAGGAGGAACACGGCCTGTGCAAAAACAAGCGCTGCCTCTTTCCGTCCGCGTGCCAAAACCTCGAAGCCGACCACACGGATTACCTGAGTCTGCTGCGCGCGCTGCGCCAGCTCAACGGCGTTAAAAAGGTATTCGTGCGCAGCGGCCTGCGCTATGACTACATGATGGCCGACCATAACGACGCGTTTTTCCGCGAGCTGGTTGAGCACCATATCTCGGGTCAGCTCAAGGTTGCGCCCGAACACATGAGCGATAACGCATTGTATTATATGGGAAAACCATCATTTTCTGTATACGAACAGTTCCGCGAGCGGTACGCCCGCATCAACCAGAAGCTGGGCCGCAAGCAGTATCTGGTCCCCTATCTGATGAGCTCCCACCCGGGCGCGACACTGGACGACGCGATCCTGCTGGCGGAATACCTGAACAGAGTCGGCTATATGCCCGAGCAGGTGCAGGACTTCTACCCCACCCCGGGTACGCTCTCGACCGCGATGTACTACACCGGACTTGACCCGCGCACGATGCAGCCGGTCTATGTGGCCAAAACACCCGAGGAAAAGGCCATGCAGCGCGCGCTGCTCCAGTGGCGGCGGCCGGACAAGCGGCCGATCGTGCTGGCGGCGCTCAAAAAGGCCGGGCGCGAGGATCTGATCGGCTACGGCAAGGGCTGTCTGATCCGCCCGCACCGCGGCGAGCAGCCGCCCACGGCGGCGAAAAAGCCATCCGCCCCGGCGAAGAAGGCCGCGGCCGGCCGCGCGCCGGCCCGCACAGGGATGGGCCGCCCCTCCGCACCCAAAAAGAAAGGCTGGGCCAAGGCCAAGCGCAAAAAATAAATCCACACCGGCCGTTGACAAACGGCCGGTGTTTCCCTGGCAAACATCATCCTCGACCCCATCATGATCCTTTCGCTGGATTGGGGCGTGGCCGGAGCCGCCACCGCCACCGTGATCGGCAGCATCTGCGCCTGCGTCTTTTACCTGTGCTACTTCCTGCGCGGAGTGGTCAATTTCTTGGTCGTCTGCACCACGGTGAGGCGCGCGGTTCTGACCGCGGCCTACTACTTCGCTGCGGACCGCATCATCTCGGTGTTCATCAATGACGCAGACGTGATCCAAGCGGGCGTACCCATGTTGCGCGCGCTGATGCTGTCCATGCCTGTACTCCGCATCCTGTTCGTGCTGCAGGCTATGGGACGCGCGGCCGCGTCGCTGGCGCTGGCAGGCAGCCGGCAAGGCTTCGTATTCGTCCCCTGTCTGTTCCTGTTCAACGCCCTGTTCGGGCTGGACGGCATTATCTTTACCCAGCCGATCGCCGACCTGTTCTCCGTGGTCATGTCGGTGGTGATGTTCATAACCATCACTCGCAAGCTGACGCGGCAGGCGCAGACCGCCTGACTCCGCCGCCCCGCCTTTCTCAAAACCGGACTGCGGCCGCAGTCCGGTTTGCTTTTCCGGCGCTTCGGACGGCGTACACAGTCTGCTTTCGCCGTTTTTCATAAAAACCCGCCCCTTCGGTGGGATTTCTTTTGCATTGCGCCGCCCGCTTTTTGGTGTTAGAATAGATACTGATAAATTGTGTAAATCTCTCACAGAACGAGGAATGTGTTTATGTGGATTGCGGACAATTGGAAAGATTACGCTGTGCTTGACTGCGGCGGCGGCGAAAAGGCCGAACGCTGGGGCACTCAAGTGCTGGTGCGGCCGGACCCGCAGGCCATCTGGCCGCGCGAGGCGTCCTGCCGCGCGTGGGACAGGCCCAACGCCATCTACCACCGTTCGAACGCGGGCGGCGGCAGGTGGGAAATCCGCAGCCTGCCCGAGCAGTGGGCCATCCGCTACCGTGAGCTGACGTTCCAGCTCAAGCCCATGAGCTTCAAGCATACCGGCCTGTTCCCCGAGCAGGCCGCCAACTGGGATTTCATTGACCGCATGGTGCGGAACGCGGGCCGGCCGGTAAGCGTACTCAACCTGTTCGCCTACACGGGCGGCGCAACGCTCGCGGCAGCGGCAGCGGGCGCGTCGGTCTGCCATGTGGACGCTTCCAAGGGGATGGTCCAGTGGGCGCGCGAAAACGCTGCCTCCTCTGGCCTTTCCGACCGCCCGATCCGCTGGATCGTGGACGACTGCAAAAAGTTCGTCCAGCGCGAGATCCGGCGCGGCCGCAAATACGACGCGGTCATCATGGACCCGCCGAGTTACGGACGCGGCCCCTCGGGCGAGACCTGGAAGATCGAGGAGGACGTGGCCGAGTTTGTCGCAATGACGATGAACGTATTGTCGGATAAGCCGCTGTTCGTACTGATCTCCAGCTATTCCACCGGACTGGCTCCGTCCGTCATGGCCTATCTGCTCGGCATCACGGCGGCCAAACGCACCGCGGGGCGCATCGAGGCGCAGGAGCTTGGCCTGCCGGTCGAGTCGACCGGACTGGTATTGCCGTGCGGGTCGAGCGCGCGGTTTATTGCGGCGGAATAACGGATACGGCTGTATCCAGCGTGTAAAACGCAGGGTACGGCACGAACTGCTTTCTGATGGAGGAAGGTGGGAAAACTAATGCTGCAAAGTTTGCTTTTTAATTTGTTTATGTATCTCCCTGATATCCTTTTCCTGATTCTGTTGTATTTTGTCGTCAAAAAAGCGGTCAAGGACGCGATTGACGAGTCCAACCGACCGAAATTCTGATTGTTTTAAGGATGAAAAAGCTATGTCCGAGATCATCAAAACAGAAAACCTGCAATACGCCTATCCCGCGGAGGAGGGACAGCTTTCCGTACCTGTTCTGAAGGGCGTGGACCTTTCGATCAAGCGCGGCGAATTCGTCGCCGTGCTGGGGCATAACGGCTCGGGCAAGTCCACCCTCGCGGGCTGCTTCAACGCCATCCGTCTGCCGACGGGCGGCGTGTGCTATGTCGATATGATGGACACGCGGGACGAGAGCAACACCTATGAGGTGCGAAAGACCGTCTCCATGGTGTTCCAGAATCCGGACAACCAGCTTGTCGCCACGGTCGTGGAGGAGGACGTTGCGTTCGCGCTCGAAAACATGGGCGTGCCGCCCGCCGAAATCCGCAAACGGGTGGACGAAGCGCTCCGCGCGGTCGGCATGTACGAATACCGCAAGCAGGCGCCGCACCGCCTGTCCGGCGGACAGAAGCAGCGTGTGGCCATCGCGGGCGTGATCGCCATGATGCCGCGCTGCGTGGTGCTTGACGAGCCCACCGCCATGCTCGACCCCCAGGGGCGGCGCGAGGTCATGGCGGTCGTGCGTGAGCTGAACCGCCAGTACGGCATCACGGTCATCCTGATCACGCACCACATGGACGAGGCCGTGCAGGCGCAGCGCGTGGTGGTCATGCATCAGGGGAACGTGCTGATGGACGGTACGCCGCGCGAGATATTTACGCAGGTGGACACGCTGCGCGCCGCGTCGCTCACCGTGCCGCAGACCATTGAGGTGCTGCACAGCCTCAACCGGCAGGACGGCGAAGCCTTGCCGATCGACGCGCTTTCCATCGGTGAATGCGCGGATATCCTGGAGCAGTATCTGGCATAGCGGCCAGAAGTGCCGCGCGCCTTTCACCCCGCACATCAATCCATATGGGAGGAGAACCCATTGTCAACGATTCTTGAAACACGGGGCCTGACCTACGTTTACGGGGCAGGCACCCCCTTTGAGCGCACCGCGCTCGACCATGTTGACCTGAAAATACAAAAGGGCGAGATCCTTGGCGTGATCGGCCACACCGGTTCGGGCAAGTCCACTCTGATCCAGCATTTTAACGGCCTTCTCAAGCCCGCCTCAGGCGAGGTGTTGCTGGATGGACAGCCCATCTGGAACGAAAAGGGCAAATGCGCGCGCGAAACCCGTTTCCGCGTCGGCCTGGTGTTCCAGTATCCGGAATACCAGCTTTTCGAGGAGACGATCGCCCGGGATATCGCTTACGGCCCGACCAACATGAAACTGCCGCAGGATGAGATCGACGAACGCGTGCGTGAATCCATGGATGCGGTTGGACTGGACGCAAGCCTTGCCAGCCAGTCTCCATTTGCGCTGTCCGGCGGCCAGAAGCGCCGCGTCGCCATCGCGGGCGTAATTGCCATGCGTCCGGACGTGCTTGTGCTGGACGAGCCGACCGCCGGCCTCGACCCTGCCGGACGGGATGAGATCCTCAGCCTTGTCAAGCGGTACCACGACCAGTCCGGCGCGACCGTGCTAATCGTTTCGCACTCCATGGAGGACATCGCCCGGCTGGCCAACCGCCTGCTCGTGATGAACCACGCGAAGATCCTGTTCTGCGACACCCCGCGCGAGGTATTCTCCCACGCGGAGGAGATCGTCGCGGCCGGTCTCGACATCCCCATGATTACCAAGGTCATGCTCGAGCTGAAAAAACGCGGACATGCCGTGGACACCTCGGTATTCACCGTCGCGCAGGCCTTGGAAGCGCTGCGTGCCTGCAAGCGGAAGGAGGCGGCGCACTGATGCTCAAGGACATTACCATCGGCCAGTTTTTCCCCGGCGACAGCGCGGTACACCGGCTTGATCCACGGGTTAAGATCGTATTGACAATCGTGTTCATCATCGCGCTGTTTCTGGCGGGCGGTCCGGTTTCCTATGCGGCCGTGATTGCTTTCCTTGCCGTGGTCATCGGCATTTCCGGCATTTCCCTCCGTCTTGTCGTGCGCGGGCTTCGGCCGGTCCTGTTCATCATCGCGTTCACCGCGGTGCTAAACCTGTTCTACACGCCCAGCGCCACGGGCGAATATCTGTGGCAGTGGGGCTTCCTGCATATCTCCTGGGAGGGCGTCAAGGTCGCGTTCTTCATGGTGCTGCGCCTGATGCTGCTCATCATCGCGACCTCCATGCTGACTTATACCACCTCCCCCATCCAGTTGACCGACGGACTGGAGCGCCTGCTCTCGCCGCTGAAAAAGCTGCACGCGCCCGTACATGAGCTTTCCATGATGATGTCGATCGCGCTGCGCTTCATCCCGACGCTGATCGAGGAGACCGAAAAGATCATTTCCGCCCAGAAAGCGCGCGGCGCGGATTTTGACTCCGGCAATCTAATCCAGCGCGCCAAGGCAATGATCCCCATTCTGGTGCCGCTGTTCATCTCGGCGTTCCGCCGCGCGGATGAGCTGGCCACTGCGATGGAGTGCCGCCTGTACCGCGGCGACGTGGGGCGCACGCGCATGAAGCAGCTCCATATTGAACGCGTGGATATCTGTGCGTGCGTTATTTTCGCGGTTGTAATCGGCGCGGTGATCGCGCTGGGGCGGTACGGCCTATGAACATCGCGCTTATCCTCTCTTACGACGGGACGAACTACAACGGCTGGCAGGTACAGAAAAACGGTCCCTCCATCCAGGAGAGCATGGAAACCGCAGTCTTCCGTCTGCTCGGCCAGAAGGCGCATGTTTCCGGCGTGGGGCGCACGGACTCCGGCGTGCATGCGCGCCGGTATGTCGCAAGCTTTCGGGCGAACTGCACCATCCCGATGGCGCGCCTGCCCTATGCGCTGAACAGCTTCCTGCCCGATGATATCGCGGTTTCCGGCGCTGCCGCCGTTCCGGAGTCGTTCGACGCCCGCTTTGACTGCACCAAAAAGGAATATGCGTACTATATCTATCCCTCGGCCCTGCGCGACCCGTTCCATGCCCGCTACGCCTACCGATACCACTACCCGCTCGACCTTGCGAAAATGCAGCAGGGCGCGCAGCGCTTTGTCGGCAGGCAGGACTTTGCTGCCGTGCGCAGCCAGGGTTCGCCAGTCAAAAGCACGGTGCGCACCGTGTTCTGGTGCGAGGTCGAGCCGGTGGGCGGGCTCATCCGCATCCGCGTCTGCGGCGACGGGTTCCTGTACAACATGGTGCGCGCCATCGCAGGCACGCTGGCCTATGTGGGCGGCGGGAAGCTGACACCGGACGACGTCACCGCGATCCTGCGGTCGGGCGACCGAGAGCAGGCCGGCCCCACCCTGCCCGCGAACGGGCTGTTCATGAACCGCCTGTGGTATGAGCATACCCCCGCGCTCGACCCGTTCCAGCTCGGAAGCTGAACCCGTTTTTATGCGGCCTGTTCCATATGCGCCCGATAATTTAATTTTTATTCACATTTTTATCCCCAAAACGCGATACAATGAGGAGGCGGAAGCATTTGACCACAAAGACCAGGAAAACAAAACAAAATATCATCCGTTTCCCGTCCTCCAAAAAAGAACGGCGCAGGCTACTGCTCGAAAGCAAGGATATCCGCGTGCGCATTGTCACCACGCTGCGAACCGCCTGCGGCTGGCTGCTTGTGATCGCGGTTTTCCTGTTCCTGCTTTCCAATTACCGGCTTTTCACGCCCGCTTCCATCCAAAGCCTTGCCAGCTATGCGATCGCGGGCCTGCGGGAGCATGGGGGCGACGCGACCACAATCGCCTATGAAAACGGCTCGTTTTCCGATGCGGCGCTGTTTGAATCCGGCCTGGCCTATGCGGACAGCGATTCCCTGTTCCTTGCCAAGCCCGGCGGCCTGGTAACGCTGCGGCAGACGCTCGGCTATACCGCCCCCGTGGTGGAAGCCTGTGACGATTACGTTCTCGCCTTTGACTGCGGCGGCACGAAAGCCGTGCTGGCCAATTCGGTCTCCGCCGCTGCGGAGCTGGAGCTGACCTCCCCAATCATCACCGGCAGCATTGCCGAAAACGGCCATTTTGCGCTCGTTACAGACGAGCAGGGCTACCGCACCGCGGCGGCCGTATATGATACCAGCGGCAAAGAGGTTTTCAAATACCAATCCTCGGAATACTATATCGTATCGGCCGCGCTCTCGCCAGATGGCAAAACGCTCGCCGCGCTGGCCTTCCGGCAGGACGGGGTCATGCTCGACTCCCACCTGCTGCTTTATACCGTTTCCAGCGGCGAACTGGCTGCGGACGCGGTGCTGGAAGGGACGCTCGGCATTGACGTCCGCTTCCTGTCCAACGGTACAGCCGCCATCCTGGCGGATGACGGGCTTTATCTGGCCGACCGGAAGGGTGGAACTGAACATGTGCTGACCTTTGTTTCCAGCGACCTGCTCGCCTTTTCCATGCAGAACGGCGCGGTCGTACTCGCCACCCGCTCCTATTCCGGCGGCGCGCGCAGCGACCTGTATACCGTACAGGAGGATGGCGTGCTGAACGGTCCTTTCTTCCTGTCCGAGGAGCCGTCCGCGGTTTCCCTGTCAAACGCGGGCTTTGCCGTGCTCACTTCCTCCGGCGTATCGGTATATGACAGCAGCGCTGCCCCGCTCTGGCACAACAGCGAGGCTGTCGGCGCGCGCAGCGTGCTGCTGACGGATGACGGCACTCTGTTCGCCCTATACGCAAAAAACACGCGGCTGTTTACCGCGCATTCTGAACAATCCGAGGATATCTCCCATGCAAGCTGATCTATTATTAGACCTGCTCAACCTGCCGGACCTCGTCATTCTCGCGGTGGTGCTGATCTGTATGGTTCTGGGCTTCCGGCGCGGCTTCTTCGGTTCGCTGTACGGCTTGGTCGGTAAGCTCATTGCCCTGGCGGCGGCGTTCTTTGCCGCGCGCGCCGCCGCCCCTATTGTTGCCAAGTGGGTCGTAACCCCCATTGTGGGCGATATTTTTCAAAATCAGGCCGCGCTGGGCGAGGCCGCCGGCCTGCTTGACGGGCTGCGCCAGACCGTGACCGAGGCCGCGACCAGCATGGCCGAAAGCATCGCTTTTCTGCTTCTGCTTCTGCTGTGCGCGATCCTGTTCGGCTGGATCATCAGCTTTGCGGCCAAAAGCCTGCACTTTATCGCCCACCTGACGCCGCTCGGCATTCTGGATTCGCTCGCCGGCGGTATCGTTGGCGCCGCGACCGGCCTTGTTCTGGTTGCCCTGTTGCTGCTCGGCATTGAGTGGTTTTTCCCCATCACCTACTCCTCGCTCGGCTGTCTTTCGCCTGAGCGAGTGTCAAATACCCTACTGCTGGCAAAACTGATGGATATACTGCCGGTGGCGATCTAACCGCGCCCCCCTACTTCCGAAAAGGAGATTTCACATTATGAACATGCCAATGTGCTCGCGATGCAAAAAAAATATCGCGGTCGTCTTCATCACCAAGATCGAAGGGCCGGACAAAACGACCCAGGAGGGCCTGTGCCTGAAATGCGCGCGCGAGCTGGGCGTCAAGCCGCTCGACAATATCATGGAGCAAATGGGCATCACCGAGGACGACCTCGAGGCCCTTTCAGGCGAGATCGGCTCGCTGTCCGACCTGAACGACCTAGTGCCTGCCGGCTCGGACGGGGCGGACGACGACGCGCCTCACGAAACCGACCCTGCGGCGCCGGTCCCGTCCTCCCCCGCCCCACCCCTGCCGCCGCAGACGCCACTGCGCGACAGCGCACGCACGCGCACGCAGGCGCCCCCGCGCGAGGATAAAAAGCGCAAATACCTGAACAACTACTGTGAAAACCTGACGCGCAAAGCCGCCGAGGGCCGCATCGACCATATCGTCGGCCGCGACCGCGAAACCGACCGCGTCATCCAGATCCTCAACCGCCGCCAGAAGAACAACCCCTGTCTGATCGGCGAGCCCGGCGTGGGCAAGACCGCCGTGGCCGAAGGGCTGGCGGTGCGCATCAACGAGGGCAAGGTGCCGTTCAAGATGCGGAACAAGGAGGTCCACCTGCTCGATCTGACCGCGCTCGTCGCGGGTACGCAGTTCCGCGGGCAGTTTGAGAGCCGCATGAAAGGCCTGATCGACGAGGTGAAAAAGCTCGGCAACATCATCCTGGTGATCGACGAGGTGCATAATATCGTCGGCGCGGGGGATTCCGAAGGCTCGATGAACGCGGCCAACATCCTCAAGCCCGCGCTCGCGCGCGGCGATATCCAGGTCATCGGCGCGACCACGCTCAAGGAATACCGCAAGTATATTGAAAAGGACGCCGCGCTCGAGCGCCGCTTCCAGCCGGTGTATATCGGCGAGCCGTCGGTCGCGGAGACCACCGAAATCCTCAAGGGCATCCGCTCTTATTACGAAACCTTCCACGGCGTGACCGTGTCCGACGAGATGTGCCGCCGTGCCGCCGAGATGAGCGAGCGCTATATCACCGACCGTTTCCTGCCCGACAAGGCCATCGACCTGATTGACGAAGCCTGCTCGCGTCTCAATCTGGACTCCCCGCAGCTTTCCGAAATCCCCGCGCTCCAAGCGGAGCTGGAAAGCCTGCAGACCCAGCTCGACCTGCTGACCCAGTCCAGCGCGCGCACCGATCAGGAGGACACTTACGCCCGCATCGCCGCCTGCCGCCAGCGCCTGCTGCAGGTGGAAGGCCGGCTGCACGAGCTGCTGACCCAGCCCGCCCCAGCGGTTGACGAGCAGCTCCTCGCCTCGGTCATTGAGATCTGGACCGGCATTCCAGCCTCCAAGGTCGCGGCGCAGGAATCCGCGCGGCTGCGGGATATGGAGAGCCGTCTCAAATCACATGTGATCGGCCAGGACGAGGCCGTGGACGCGGTCTGCGCGTCCATCCGCCGCTCGCGCGCGGGCATCAGCCCCAAGCGCAAGCCCGCGTCTTTCCTGTTTGTCGGACCGACCGGCGTGGGCAAAACCGAGCTGGTCAAACAGCTCGCGCTCGACCTGTTCGATTCGCCGGACGCACTGGTGCGGCTGGATATGTCGGAATATATGGAAAAGCACACGGTTTCCCGCCTGATCGGTTCGCCCCCGGGCTATGTCGGCTATGACGAGGCCGGGCAGCTGACCGAAAAGATCCGCCGCCGCCCATACTCGGTCGTGCTGTTCGATGAGATCGAAAAAGCGCACCCCGATGTGCTCAACGCCCTGCTGCAGATCCTTGACGACGGCCGCCTGACCGACGCGCATGGCCGCGTGGTGAGCTTTGAAAACACGGTGATCGTCATGACCTCGAACGCCGGCTCCGCGACCGGCGGCACGCCCGCGGGCTTCGGCCGCACGGTCTCCCAGCAGAGCAAGGAGCGCGCGATGAAGGCGCTGGAGGATATCATGCGTCCTGAATTCCTCAACCGTATCGATGAGATCATTGCGTTCAACCAGCTCACAAACGCCGATTTCCGCCGCATCGCCACCATCATGCTGGGCGAGTTGCGCGATACCCTGGCGGGCAAGCAGCTTCGCCTGACCTGGGACGACACGCTGCTTGACTACCTGACCGAAAGGTCGTTCTCCATCAAGTTCGGCGCGCGCAACCTGCGCCGCCTGATCGAAAAGGAGATCGAGAACCCGCTTGCAACTGCGATCGTCACAGGCGAGCGCCCGCTTTCCGGCGCATACCTGCACGCTGGGAATGGGAGGATCATTCTGGAAACGATCTAACCTTCTCCTCTGCTTTTACCACAGCCGGACGAATATCGTCCGGCTGTTTTTTTGTAAAACATTTATGAATTACAGCATACAGACAGGGACAAACCGCCGTTCATAGAGTATAATAGTGTTCATTCAAACACCATATTCCATAAGGAGGACGCATATGAGCCAATTAAAGGATTTTATTCATATCCTTTCCGGACGCTTCAACAACGCACAACAGTTCCACCTGCTGCAGGAACAGGGTGTGACGGACTTCCCCTATGCCGAGCATGTCAACACCCCGTGCAACAACAAGATTTCGGGCCTGCCTGAGGATTTTTCAGGTGTGTTCCTCATTGAGGAAAGTTATTATACGATCAACGGCCATACCAACGCTTCGTCACACCTGTTTCTTTTCACCGAAGAGGCACACGGGATTTGCCTGACTTCATTCGATCTCCCCTCAGGCTGCAGCAAAACCAATTTCACCTATGAAAGCATGCAGCCGGTCGCCTATACGGCGCTACGCGCATCAGAAAAGTTCACGCCTGCGGTCTACCGTCTGAAGGATGGCGTTTGGGAGGGCGGCAGTGAAAGTATGTTCACCCCCACGCTCAAATTCAAACTGTTCGAGCGTTTTTCGGATGAATTACTTGAGGTATCTGAAGTTATGGAGATGAACGGCAAGCGTACTTTCGGGTATGACCAGCCTATCCTTTACCGTCGTGCGCAATAAACAAAACCGCCTCTTTGGGGCGGTTTTTCCGTCAGCCGACACAGGAAAAACCAGGCCGGCCTATTTGCTCTCCCCACACAAGTACCGCGCCATAAAAAATCCCCCTGATCGGGAACATTCCCCCTCCCACACGCATCCTTATAATGTCCGGACAATGGAGACGAGGTGAAACGATGGAAATGATATTGACTGGTATGCAGGAGGATGCGCGCGAGCGTTTTGCCGCCGCAGTGACCGCACACCGGCACGCTATGTACCGCGCGGCGCGCGCCCTGCTCGACAGTGACGCGGACGCTGAGGACGCGGTCAGCGAAGCGACCTTACGCGCGTGGCAGGCATTCGGACGGCTGCGCGAGGAACGGGCGTTCAAGGGCTGGCTCATCAAGATCACGGTCAACTGCGCTTACGAGCATCTCCGCAAGGGCGCGCGCGTGACCTATACCGACGACCTCGAGCCGCTCGCGGGCGGCTCGGAGGATAAACACGACCTCGGCCTGTGGGACGCGGTCTGCCGTCTGCCGGAGGATCATCGGATCGCGACCGTGCTGTTCTATTACGAGGATATGACCACCGCCGAGATTGCCAAAACGCTCGGCGTGCGCGAAGGCACGGTGCGCAGCCGCCTTTCCCGCGCGAGGAACCGTCTGCGCATGCTGTTAAAGGAGGAATAGGGTATGACATTTGATGAAAAGCTGAAAGCGCGCGCCGCGCGGGAGGACTGCCCTACGCCCGACGGCTTTGACAGCCGTATGGACGCGCTGCTCGATACTCTGCCCGCGCGGACGGCACAGCCCGCAAAAAAGCGCCGCCCGCTCCGCATGGCTGTGTGCATCGCCGCAGCGGCCGCGCTGGTTGTAGGGGCTTCAGCGGCTGCACCCGCGATGCTGGAAATGACACGCAACGCAATCGATTACTTCAGCGGGAACCGCACTTCGGAATACGCCGCCCACCAGGAACGATATAAGGCCTATAACGCGGCGGTCGACACAAGCCAGACCATAGACGGCATAACGCTGACTATTGATAACATCGCGGCTGATGACAGCTATATCAATATTTTCTATACTATGTCGAGCAAGTCTCCGCTGGAACAGATTGGTGACAGCAGCGACCCCGAAAGCTGGCGTGCCGCTTGGTCTGCGCCTGTATTCTGGGCGGCAGTTGATGGCAAGGAACTGGATACAACAGGCGCTATTTTGAACGAGGCCTATTTTGAGGACGACTGCACGCTCAAGGGCCTGCATCGGCTGCCGCTCAAGCAATCGCTCCCTGACCAGTTTAACCTGTTACTATATACCGGCGGCAGCATCAATGGCATGCAGGACGCAGATTTTAAATTCGCGCTTTCGGTCGATAAAAGCTCAGTGGGTAGCCTGACAGTCGAACCGGAGCAGGACTTTACCGTCCGTTTCTCCGGTACGGACGAGAGGGGCAACGCCTATACGGTAGACCGCACGCCGCGCGTCGAGCGCGTATCTATCTCCCCGCTCAGTTCGTCCATCACACTCAGCGAGCGCGTGTCCGGCGATGCTATGCCATGGGACAGCTTCGTCCTGCGTGACGACAAGGGCAATTACCTGCCCCTCATCAGCGTCGGACTAACCGCCAGCGGCTTAGGCCGGTCGGTGAATCAGTTTGAATTTATCGGTGCGGACGAGGACACCAAATCTATCACATTGATCCCGTTCATGTCCAGCTACCATGCCCACGAGGTCAAGGGTGCGCTCGATGCGCTTCCGCTGACCGACCAAGGCAAAAACGGCCTGACACTCGAAAGTCTGGAGGTCGGCGCGGCCAAGGCTGTTGCCATCTTCTCCACTCACGGCGCGACCTGGATGGAAAACGGCCAGTTTAATCTGACAGACGCGGCTGGGAACAGCCTGTCGTTGAACAATGACGCTTACTTTGACAGCTATACCGACCGTGAGACTGGGAATATCATCGCCACCCTGTACTACCCCTGCGCGGCCGAGGAAGAGCTTTCCAGGGTCGCCGGCGTGTCCTTCTGGCAGCCGGACGACGATATGGAGCTGCTCGAAGAGCAGGCCGTTACGATCGATCTGCAATAAAATCCATACGTAATAAAAGAGCCTCAAAAGAGGCTCTTTTATTTTGCTGCCGCACAATATGAAAAAAAAGAGAAGAAAAAGAAGAAGCATTCGGTATCCCACATTAAGGCTGTAGTACCACCTTAATCAGACCAGGTTCTGCCGCATGCAGCCTATCAAACCATTCCGCACCGTCTGCAAGCGGCACGGCCGCACTGATCAGACTGTCTACATCAACCATCCGGTGTGCAATCAAATCAAGACAGATATCGTATTCCCCTGATGACGCACAGCTCCCATATAATGTAATCTGCTGTGTAACGCATTTCTGCAGTGGCAGCTCTGCTTTACGCGCTACATTACCGACCATAACCACACTTCCCCCCAGACGCACGCTGTCGATCGCGGTGTTCAACGTTTGTGAGATCCCAACCGCCTCAAAAGCGATATCCGCCCCGCGGCCGCCGCAGAGCGCACGGATTTCCGCAGCCGCATCCTCCCGCCCGGAGTGAATAACATGCGTTGCCCCCAATGCTTTGGCCAGTTCCAGCTTACGGTCATCCAAATCAACGACAACCAGTTCGGTTACGCCTGCGTTCCTAACCGCCTGCGTAAGCAGAAGCCCGATTGTCCCCGCGCCTATCACCACCGCTCTGTCCCCCATACGAATCGGCGCAACAGTGGACACGGCATGTACTGCAATGGACAGTGGCTCAACCATCGCAGCCTGCTCAAAGCTGACTGCATCCGGTATCCGGAATAAGGTTCTCGCCTTGATCGCCGCATATTCCGCCATTGCGCCCGCATTGGTATATTCGTCGCAGGAAACACCGAGTACCATCCGATTTTCACAAAGGTTGATCATACCATGCCGGCAATACCAGCAATTCCCGCAGAACACGGTAGAATCAAAGGTAACGCGATCGCCCACGGCAAAGCCTTTTACCGCGCGCCCCACCTGCTCGATCACACCGGCCGCTTCGTGTCCCATGATGATAGGAGGCTGCCGGCGTCCGCTCCCCCCGTCATACCCGTGTACATCGCTTCCACAAATCGCACACGCTTTGATATGTACCAGCACTTCATCTTCCGCAGGCACCGGCTTCGGAACCTCCTTGAGCTGAAGCTCATTATAAGCAGTCAATACCAGAGCTTTCATCTACCATACATCCCCTTTCACGCCTCATCCCAAGCCTGTTTGACAAAATGATAGGCGTCACGGATTCCTGCCAAGCCACAGCCGCTTGCTTCTTCAATACAGAGCCAGTTATCGAAGCCATGCCGCTTGATGTACTCGAAAAATGGCCGATTTGGCGTCACACCCGTTCCTATGGCCGCAGGGCAAAAGCGGCCGCGCTGCTCCATGTCGGTCACATGAATGGTTTCCAGGCGGTTTACGACAGATGGTACTACTTCGAGTGGATCTCCCCCAAAAGCAGTGATGTTCCCTGTATCAAAGTTCAGCCGGATATCTGTATCCTCTATCTGCCTGCAAATATCAAGGAAAACCGCCGGATCATATGTAAAGTCCACACGCGGCCATGCGCCCGGCTTGCCATGGTTCTCAAACACCAAGCCCACGCCATACTCTTTTCCTATTGGCGCAATGCGATGGAAATAATCCGATACCCATGCGATACCCTGCGCGCGATCCAGCTCCGGATGTGCCTGTCCCGCCAATATGCGCAGATAGCGAATATGCAGCTCTGAGGCAAGCGCAATATCCGCCTGCAGGTATAGGAATTCGCGCTCCCGCTGCACCGGATTTGGATTGGTAAAATCCGGATAGGTGGTCATCATCACAATCGGCATTCCGATTTCCTGCAGCTCCTGTTTCAAGGCGTTCAAATAGGTCGGTGTTCGGTTTTTGATGAACATAATGCTGATATCAATGCCGTCATAGCCGATTTCCTTTGCTTTGCGCGCCCACTGAGGCAAACTCATGCGCCCTGAACAAATCTCATCAAACAGCGAGACAGGCAAACAACTGATTTTCATACCGTTCTCCTTTTCTTATCCAGCGATTTCTGTACTACCGGTACCATTCGCCCGCGCGTGGGACTGCAGCATGACGACGAACAAGAGCAGCAGTCCGGTAATGATCGACTGCCACCATGAACTCAAGCTGCCTTGCAGATTAATCATGTTCGAAATCACACCAATGATAAATACGCCGATCGCCGTCCCCCCAAGGCCGCCGCGGCCGCCCGAAAGCAGGGTGCCACCAATCGCGGTCGCCGCAATCGCAGTCATTTCCCAACCGTCACATGTCACAGGCTGACCCGCACCTAAACGGGAAGCCAAAATCAATCCTGCCAGCCCTGCCAGCAAGCCATTTACCGTATAAACAGCGATCTTAATTTTTTCAGGTTGCAGCCCCATCATGCGGGCTGCTTCTTCATTCCCGCCCACTGCGTAAACATACCGTCCGGACCGTGTCCGGCGCGCAATATACAGCCCTGTAACCAGCAACAACACAAACAGCCATACCGGCGCCGGCACCCTCAACAGATAGCTTCGGGCAAACAATCGGAATGTTTCTGCCACACCTGTGTCCACACTGACCGAAACGCCCCCGTCTGTCATTACCAGAGCAATGCCGCGCGCCGCCATCATCATCCCCAGCGTAGCGATAAAGGGGGCGATTTGCAGCTTCGCAATAATGAGTCCGCTGAGCAGACCCATCGCCGTACAGACCGCCAACGGCACCAGGATCATTATTGCAAGACTACCCTTTGGGCTTAGGACTGCCGCCAGAACACTGGACAGCGCCGCAAGCGAACCAACTGAAAGGTCTATGCCTCCCGTCAAAATAACAAAGGTCATACCAAGAGAAATAATGCCGATCATGCTGTTCTGATTCAGGATATTCGTCACATTTCCGTACGATGCAAATTCCGGAAACAGCAGAGCCGCAGCCAGTATAAGGGCCAGCAGCGCAAACACTACGCCGTGCTTCTTACAGAACGCATAAAACAAGTTCTTTTTTTTCATACGATCCCCCCTAACGGCGTTTTTCCCGCTGCAAATAAACTGCGAGAATAATAATAGCGGCTTTAAAAATGCGGGAATACGCAAACGGGATGTTGTTCATATTGACCATAATTGAAATCAGCTGTATGATTAAGGCTCCGAATATCGTCCCCATAATCCGCGCTTTGCCGCCGTTCATGGAGGTCCCCCCAATCGCAACGGCCGCGATCGCATCCATTTCTGCAAGCTGTCCAATCGCATTGGGATCTGCACAGCTTGCACGGGAGCATTCAAACAGACCTGCCATTCCCGCCAGCAGCGCACTGATCACATACACCGAGATCAACACCTGCGCCGTACGAATGCCCGATAATCTTGCGGCTTTCCCGTTTTCTCCAATTCCCTGCACATAATATCCAAATGTCGTCTTTTTAAGCAGGAATGCAATTATCCAGACAAACAGTATGGATACAAATAATTGTACCGGTACCAGGCCGCCAACGCGGTATAAGCCGATTTCCGTAAACGTATTTCCATAAAACACGATTGTGCCGCCGTTATTCATCAATTGTGCAATACCTCGTCCGGCAATATAAAGAATTAGGGTTACAATGATCGGCTGTATTTTAAAGCATGCTACCAGAACACCGTTGAACAATCCCAACACCAATGCCACAACAAGGGCGGCCAGCACGGCCATGCCAGTATCCGTTCCCAAAAGCGGTGTTTTCCCAGTCAGCACCAAACCGCTCGTAACGGCGGATATCGCCATGACCGACCCTACCGAGATATCAATCCCTCCGGAGGAGATCACCAGCACCATCCCCAACGAGGTCAGCATAGTTGGCAGTACCTGAATCGTCAGGTTCCACAGGGTTCCCATGGAAGCAAAATTGCGGGTAAATAGGATATTGAACATAACCAGCAGCAGGAATGCATATATTGTACCATATTTTCGTATGTTCTGTCCCCAGTCAATACAGGTATGCCCGTTTTTTGCAGCAATGCTGTCCATCATATGCAGGCTCCCCCTTCCTGCAGGATGTCTTGTGCAATCGTCCGCATGATGTTTCCTTCTGATAGCATATCGCTTTCCAGCTCCCCGATATTTTTCCCATCCCGTATAACTATCACACGGTGACAGTTGCGTACCAATTCCTCCAGCTCAGAAGAAATCAACAATACACTGATGCCCTGCCCAGCGATATCCTGAATCAGCGCCTCGATTTCTGCTTTCGCGCCGATATCGATCCCCCTTGTCGGCTCGTCCAGTATGATCAGCCGCGGCTCCATGCACAGCCAGCGCGCTAAAAGAACTTTCTGCTGATTACCGCCTGACAGGTTTCGGATCAACTGCTCCTGCCCTGGCGTTTTGATGGACAGGCTCTTGATATAACGATCTACAATGTCCTTCTGTCGGCCGACGTTTACCAGCCCCCGCCGTGCGATCCGCGGCAAAATCGCCATCGTCATGTTTTCCCGCACGGACATATGGGGAAAAATTCCTTCCGCTTTGCGATCTTCCGAGCAATAGGCAAATCCTTTTGCAATCGCATCCCGTGGAGCTTTCCAGCGCACCTCCTGCCCATTGACCGCCAGCGTCCCTGTATAATCCGGGTTATCTCCAAAAATCACCTTGGCAAGCTCGGTCCGCCCCGCGCCAAGCAGTCCGGCCAAGCCCACTATCTCTCCCTGCCGGATTCTCAGGCTCACCCCCCGCAACTTCTCCTTGTCTGTAATCCCATGGGCTTCCAGCACAGGTACTCCTCCTGTTCCCTGATAAACCCCGTTTTTCCTTCGCAACACGTCAGTCGCATCGCGTCCAATCATGCGGGACACTAGCTCCAGCTTACTCAATTCCGCCGCCGGACTTTCGCTGACAAGCTTTCCGTCTTTCAGAATCGTAACCGTATCACATATCTCAAACACCTCATCCAGACGATGGCTGATAAAAATAATTGCGATGCCTTTTTCTCTGAGTTTACGCATTTGCCGGAATAAAATCTCTACTTCCTTTTCATCCAAAGAGGAAGTCGGCTCATCCATTACAATCAGTTTGGCCTGCACCGAAATAGCACGAGCAATCGCCACCATCTGCTGCACTGCCGTTCCATAGCTGCAAAGCGGCTGGGTCACATCTGCCTCCACTCCCATTTCGCGCAGTATCCGCTCCGCTCTCTGGTTCACCTGTTTCCAGTCAATTCCTGTACGGTTCATAGGCTCCCGCCCAAGATGAATATTTTCCGCAATACTCAAATACGGAATCAGATTGATCTCCTGATAAATTGTACTGATACCGGCTCGCTGTGCCTCCAACGGGCTGTTGAACGAAACCTGCTGCCCGTCCAAGATAATTTCGCCCGTATCTTTCCGGTACAAGCCGGTCAGAATTTTCATCAAGGTGGACTTCCCTGCGCCATTTTCACCCATCAACGCATGGATCTCGCCCGCGCGCACTCGAAAATTCACATGATCCAATGCATGAACGCCCGGAAACTGCTTGTCAATCTGTCTCATTTCCAACAAATACATGGCTTCCATTCACTATCCCTCCTTTCATAGGGGAGAGGGGCGTTTCGCCCCTCTCCCGAACGCTATTTTAAGATGCATAAACGCATCAATACGCCTCGTCCAAGCATTCCTCTGCATTTTCAATCGTATATAGCTTACCTTCATTTTTAACGAACGCCGGTACCTCTTCACCCGCTTCCAATTGGTCAATAATCGCTAAAACACTGTCTCCAAAGCGCGGTTGACAGAGCACGCTCAATTCCATATCCCCATCAATGATCGCCTGCAAAGCATCTTTCTGCCCATCCATGCTGTAAATCTTGATGTCCTCGCCCGGTTTGAGTCCCGCAGCCTTGATCGCCTGTAAAGCACCGATAGCGTTATCGTCATTATGCGCAAATACCGCATCGATCTCATCCCCATAGGCCTGAATCAGGTTTTCCATCGCTTTTTGTGATTCCGCACGGTTGAAATTTCCAACCTGGGAGGCGATAATCTTTATATTGTCATAGTTGGCGATCTCCTCGGTGAACCCTTTATTGCGGTCGATCGTACTGGTGGCGCCCGGTGTTCCGGTCAGTTCCACAACATTGCAGCGTTCGTCGCCAAACTGCTCTTTCATATACTGGGCGCAGGTCTGCCCCTCCCAAATCAAATCGGCGCTGTTCAGTGTTGTATAATCCACGCCTGCCTCACCATTGATGCCGCGGTCAACCAGAATGACCGGAATACCGGCATCCATTGCGGATTTAAGCACGGGCGTCAAACCCTCGGACTCACGCGGAGATACGATCAGGTAATCCGGCTTTTGAGAAATAATATCCTCAATATCGGACATTTGTTTTGCCGTATCGTCCTGTGCGTCCGTATAAATATATTGGTATCCTCTTGCCTCTATTTTTTCTTTCATATCATTTGTTTGAACGACTTTCCAGTTGTTCTGGTTGCCGCACTGCGAAAAGGCTACCGTCAGCACCTCGCTTTCGCCGCTGTCCACTCCCACATCCGCATCTGGTACGGCCGTGTTCTCTGAATCGGTTGAACAACCTGTACCTGAGCCAATTAGCAGTACACTGGTTAGAAGCATTGCGAATAATCTGGTCTTTTTCATACGAAACCCTCCCGTTTTCTATTTTTCTCTTTTCTGAATGTGCTTTCATTATACCGATTGTTCCTATAGTGGTAAATCAACATATTTTTTTAATATTTCAAGATTTTTTCTGTTTTGCCGCCCCGTTTTCTTTCTGTCTCTGTCGATACTCCGTGGGCGAAAAATCCGTATTTTTCTTGAAGAGCGTACTAAAATAGTTGGGGTTGTCATATCCAACAGCCAGTGCAATTTCATAGGAGCGCTGATCGGAATATCGTAAAAGCTGCTTGGCCTTTTCCATGCGCAGGTCAGTCAGGTAACTGATAAACGATTTGCCGCATTCCTGCTTAAACAAAATACTGAAGTAACATGACGACATATTGACCGAAGCGGAAACGCTTTGCAGAGAAATGGAATGGTCGGTATAATTCTGCTCGATATACTGCCGCGCTTTTTCGATCAATGTATGATGCGCCGCGCCTTTTTTTCCATGTACATAGTCGCACACCTTCCCCAGCAGTTCACTGAGGCCGCTAATCTGCTTCTGCAGGCTGCCCGCCGTAATGATCATGCGGTATTCTTCCACAGGATCTTCAAACACCTCGGACAGATCGATCCCAAATTCTTTCAATGCGCCGGTGACCTGGCTGTACACCGATGCAATAAACATTTGGCCATACAGAATGGAATATCGTCCACTTTCTCGTATATTGTCTGTGATGAGACAAATATTCTGCTCAATCAGACCTTTATCAAAGGTGCGTATACAGTCGACAAAACGCGCTATATTAGCAGCAATCTGCGTTCCGTCATCCTGGCGTATTCGCTTCAGCTCCGCGTAATCCAAAAAGCTTGTCTCATCATAAAGGAAAGCATACTGCAGCACTTTTTGACAGTGGCCGTACATCGCCTGTAGCCCCCATACGTCTCCCGACACACCATCTGTAGCGCAAAGAAAGGGATACTCATTTTTCAAATCCACATCCTGGCGCAGCGCCCTGCAAACAGCCTGCATATGCTCTGCTGCCTGCTGGGCATTTCTTCCCGAAACAACGATTAGGACACGTCCCTCTGTCTGAAATTCTTCATAAAAAAACATGCGCTCTGCCGCACATTCTTCTACTTGCGCAGCGAACCGGCTAAAATATTTCTGTAGCTCCTGCTCAGTGAACGTATCCCGTGCAAACCGATAGCCCAAAATATCGATCATAATACAGGCATAGAACCGCTCCACAGGAATACCTGCCTGCGCAAGCGCAGCTTCCTCAGGCTGTTTATCCAAGTCAGCGTGCAGCAGGCAGGAAAGCAGTTCCGTGCGCTCCTGCTTTATATTTTCTTCCTGCCTTGCTTTATATTTTTCAAAAATCTCGTCCAACAGGCTCTCCATATAAGCCAAATCGATCGGCTTGAGTATGTAATCCTTTACGCCCAGCTTAATCGCACGTTTAGCATATTCAAATTCATCATAGCAGGTCAGCAATATCACGCAGATATCCGCCTGCTCCCGCAATACATTTTCCACCAATTCTAACCCATCCATAAACGGCATACAAATGTCGGTGATTAAAAGATCCGGCCGGTATTGCCGCGCCAGTTCCAGCGCCTGTTCCCCATCCTCCGCTGTTGCTATAACCTCCATTCCATGAGCCGCCCAAGGCACATTGTCCCGCAGTCCCTCTCGAATCAGATATTCGTCGTCTGCCAGCAATACCTTCACTCTGTTTCCTCCTCCCAGCGCATCGGCAAGGTAATGCGGAAGCAGCTTCCCTCCCCCTGCCGGCTTTCAAACGTCACACCGTACGGCTCTCCAAACAGAATACGAATCCTTTCGTTTACGTTCACCACACCATAACTCTCTGCGCGCGGGCCGCTTCCGTGCCGCAGCGTATTATTCAGTGCCGCAGAAGCCTCTTCTGTCATGCCCACGCCATTATCGGTTACATCTATCACAATATTCTTTTCCATTGGCCGTACCCAAATTTTTAAATGACAACTCCCGCGTTTAGGCTTCATGCCATGGTAAATAGCATTTTCGATCAACGGCTGTAAGACCAGCTTGGGAATCAGACAGGAAGCGATCTCTTCTTTCAAATGTATCTCATGCGTGAACTTTCCTTTATACCGTATATTCTGTATAATCAGGTAATTGCCGGCATGCGCCAGCTCCTCACGCAGTGTAATAACCTCCCGCCCCCTGTTCAACCCAATTTTTAGGAACTGCGTCAAGGCCATTACCATGCGGACCGCACCATCCTTGTCTCCCGACCGCACCATCCAGATAATAGAATCCAGTGTATTATAGAGGAAATGCGGCTTGATCTGCGCCTGTAATGCCTTTAGTTCGGTCAGGCGAAGTTTCTTCTGATTTTCCACCTCATGTTCCATAAGAATATGTATAGTATTGAGCATCATGTTAAAGCGGTTGGTTAACGCGCCGATCTCATCGTCCCGTTCTGGAACGGCATGCACATTCAAGTCCCCCTGTTCCACCAAACGCATTTTTTCATCCAATTTTGTGATAGGGCAAACAATATACGCGGCGACTCGATAGGCCAGCAGCAGCGCAATTCCCATAACGCCAATTGAAACCAGGCTCACGATTTTGATAATCAAAAGAACGTTTTGCGCCAGTTCTCTGCCCGGCACGGTACATACCAGCTTCCATCCCGTCTGTAAAACCGGTTGTTCAATCCGCAGATCATGAAATATGGCATCTTTCCAGGAATAGGACGCATTTTGCCGGACCCTTTCCGACAATTGGGCAGCGGTCATATCCGCAGGGCCAATAATAGGCCGTCCATACGTATCCTGTATATATAAAAAACCACTTTCGCTGACTCTGGTATTCAGAAAAGAACTGACTTTTGCCGCTTCCAGTTCCACCACCACAATCCCGCGGTACTCTCCGCTCCCCAACTCCTTTACCGGCGTGACCGTAGTCAACAGCGTTTCTCCTGTTGTTACGGCAAATTGCGAACCTTGTTCAGGCGGCAGCCAAATAGTGTGTTCTGATTGCAGGGCTTTTTGGCAATACGGGTTGTCCATTGCTTTTTCATTTATAAAAGAGTAATACTGTGATTTTGCCGCTATACCATTATCTGCAAAAAAATACATAGCAAATATACTGCTGTTATACTGGTTCAGCTCCGAAAGGTATGCGTCCAGCTCAAAGCGATCGCTGAACTGCGCTTTATATTGTGGATATTCTGTACGCATGACCGACTGGACACCGGCTGACCGACTGATAATCCGCGACATGGATATCATATCTTCCAATAGGTTATCAACTTCATCCGCTGTTTTTTCTACGATCTGTTCGCTTGTCGTGACCGCCATTTCCATCACATGGCGATAGGACACAATGCAGGCTGCCGCGGCAACTGTTACGACAGAAATAAGGGAGAAAGCACCAAAGAATCGGAACAGACGTTTTTTCATGGATTGTTCATGCATTTCAGACTCCTCCCCGCAGAAAATAAAAACTGCCTGTCAAAAGAGCATCTTCTTATGTCAGGCAGCTTCTCATTGTTCAATTCCTCGGCACGAATGCAAACGGGCGGATTGGAGATCCTGAACCGTTTCTGATCTTCAGCGGTACAGCTATGAAGTAAGACCGCACCGGCAATTTATCCAGATTCTGCAGTTCCTCCATGATCAGGATATGATTGGGGAGCCAGTGCATATGGTGTCCATAGGATTCCATTTCCTCCCCAGCAATTACAGGAGTATCACAGGCGATCGTATCGCTTCCTACCGCCCGAACCCTGCGCTCCGCGAATAGCCGGACTGCATCTTCTGAAAGCCCGGGTTCATTTTTGGCATAGTACTTCCAATCGGCTCCGGCCGACCAGTAGCGGAACCAATGGAAATCCAGCAGAACGATCTCATCTTCCCCCGCTGCCGTTCCCATTTTCGCCTCAAGTGACAATATCTGATCCGCTGTGATCCTCTGACCAGGCTTGGCATCCAGTTGATACAAAGGGTATGTAACCGCCACGCCGCACAGATAGTCCGGCGGATAGGTTTCAATCGTACTTTCCATCATTGCGGATACCTGATGGGCGGGAGCATCAACATGCGCTCCAGTATGCTCTCCCAAAAACATTGTCTGGCAGTAATATCCATCATGCGCATGTGTGACTGTCGGATGGATGACCAGCGGGGGATGCGTCGGCCAGCGCGGGATATCATTTTCCAATACTGGCGACAAATCAACTACATTACAGGCTGAAACCGCTTCACGAATTGTATATAGAATATCTGACATAACCATTCCTCCTTTTTATAGCACTAATTATACCTTGTGTGTTGTGGAAAAGAATCCGATATTTTTTGAGTTCTTTCAAATAATTTTAATTTATTATAACATACCCTATTTTTTCTTTTCCATGGAAAGCCTTTCCTGACACAAGTACATTAGTTGGAAAAGATGCAGAAAATAGTATTGACAAAATCGCTGATTATTGGTATACTGTTTAAGCGTCAGAAAAACCCGCGGGTGTAGTTCAATGGTAGAATGTCAGCCTTCCAAGCTGAACACGTGGGTTCGATTCCCATCACCCGCTCCATTTTCTTTCCCATGCGCGGGCTGGAATTGATATGCGCCAGTAGCTCAGCCGGATAGAGCAACTGCCTTCTAAGCAGTAGGCCGGGGGTTCGAATCCCTCCTGGCGTGCCATCTCTCCAGTTGACTACAGTTTATATGGTGGGTATAGCTCAGTTGGTTAGAGCATCGGATTGTGGTTCCGAGGGTCGAGGGTTCGAGTCCCTTTACCCACCCCATATGAAACCATGTGACGCGCTGCTTGATGCAGCGCGTTATAAATATAAGGACCGGCTCCATGCAATCCAGCCGAATACAGGGGCGTCGCCAAGCGGTAAGGCATCGGCCTTTGACGCCGACATTCGCTGGTTCGAATCCAGCCGTCCCTGCCATTTCAACTTAACACGATCCAGTAGCTCAGTCGGCAGAGCACCTGCCTTTTAAGCAGGGTGTCCGGGGTTCGAATCCCCGCTGGATCACCAATTACGAAAAGCCCGCCCTGCGCGGGTTTTTTCATTTCATCAAGACGTGGCGCGGGTTTTGAGTGTTTTTGAAACGTATTTTTATTTTTCTAAACAAGCATCAAAAACGCCAAAAAACCAAGTCATGCAACACGAAATGCAACACGAAAAAGGGGAGGCCGAAGCCTCCCCTTTCACTTGCTCGCCGCATTGGCTGCTTGCGTACATTGTCGTTCTTTGGTATAATTTGATTAAGGCGCAGCCGTGTCCGCGGTTGGCGGTTATTCCCACCGAACCCATAGAGGGGAGGTGGTGCTATGGTTACATACTCGGAGCTTTTTCAGCTTCTTATGTTGCTCGTGGCATTTTCCAGTCTGATTTTTCAGATATGCAAAAGAAAATGACCGCCCTCACGTCCAAATGAAGCGGTCAAATTCTTTGATCAAGTAGTTTGGGAGTAACCGTCAACCGGCTGCGCCCTTTTCTATGTTTAGTATACCTGCCTTAAGCGGAGTTGTCAAGAAAAGGGTTATTTCTTTTTTACAAGCGAAAATTTTATAATTAAAGTTACCAAGAGGACAGCACTCTGGTAACTTTATTTTTTGCCGTAAAAGGGCAGGAATACCAGTGTGATTCCCCGAAAAACAGAACGGAAAGGAGAGGCTAAGGATGGCAAAAGTGACGCATGAAATGCGAAAAACTATCTACGAAATGTGGCGTACCGGCGCAAGCAAAAAAGACATTAGTGAACACCTGAAGCTGAATGTAAACACCATCAGGAACGAGCTGTGTAAAGGATACAACGGGCAGATCTACTCAGGCGGCAGACCGGTCTACGATCCGGAGCTTGCGGAGCGATGCAGCAATAGCCACGGAAGGCAGGCGCACCGGGAGCAGATGATGCGTATGGTGTCCGCACCGCCCAGCATCTGCCCGGGCGATGATATGGGCGAAGCATCTGCCCAGGATGATTAAAGCCACATGATACATCGCAGACCTGTGGCATGGTGGAGGATATGCTGCAGTATTTGCTTCAACCAAAGACATTTTCAAGGGGATAATCAAAATGAAAACAATTTCCATCATCAACCTGAAAGGCGGTGTCGCAAAGACGCTCACTACTATCAGCATGGCACATATCCTGTCAGAACGGCACGGAAAGCGCGTGCTTGTCGTGGACAACGACAAGCAAGGCAATACCAGCAAAACATTTGGCGTACATAGCTATGAGCGCGGCAGCGTCGCGGAGCTGATGCTGGATCGCAACGCCGACCTGGCTGATACCATCTGCCATACCCGCTATCAACGGATCGACGTGATCCCTGCAAACATGAAGCTGCTCACCGCCAATATGCAGGTGATGATGGACAGCAGCCGTCCGCAGCAAACCCGCCTGCGCGCAGCTCTGCGCAAGGTACAGGATCAGTATGACTACTGCCTGATCGACAACGCCCCGGATATCAACATCAGCACCATCAATGCGCTGGTCGCATCGAATGAAGCAATCATCCCAGTGAAGATAGACCGCTACGCCTTTGACGGCCTGCAGGAGCTGAAAGATCAGATCGCTATCACACGGGAAGAACTCAACCCGGCGCTGCGTCTGGCTGGGTGCCTGATCACCTGCTTCCAGCACGTAGAGGGCGAGCGGCAGGGCGAGGAATGGCTGCGTGCCAACATGGATTGCCCTGTATACAAAACGCACATACGTTACAGCGGCAAAGTAGTGGAAAGCTCGTTTGAAGCTACCCCCATCTTGGAATACAGCCGCCGCAGCGGTGCAGCGCATGACTACTGCGACTTTGTTGCCGAGTATCTGGATGATGAGAGGGGCTGCTGATATGGGATTTGCTATTACAGATATGCTGATGCAGTCCTCCCTCTCTTCTGCACCGGCAAAAGATCAGCCGATCCGCAGGATCAGCTACTATGATCTCGTTCCATCGGAAGATAACTTTTACTCCATGCAGGAGCTGGAAGAGCTTCAGACTGCGATTGAGCTTGCGGGACACATCTTAAGCAACCTTATTGTAACACCGCTGCCGGACGGCAAGTACAAGATTCTGTCCGGTCATCGCCGTCATGCAGCGGTGGGGCGGCTTCTGGCCGCTGGGAAGGATGAGTACGAATTTCTGCCCTGTGCGGTTGAAGAGCTGACGGATGAAGATCGTGACGTCCGCGAACAGGTGCTGCTCATTACAGCCAACAGCCAGCGCGAAAAAACGGCATGGGACAAACTGGAGGAAGTCCGTCAGATGCGGGATATTGCACGCCGCACGAAACAGGAGCGCGGCATTGCCGGGCGCGTCCGTGACCTTGTGGCACAAAGCCTGCACATCAGCTCCAGCCGCATTGCCAAGTACGATTCCATTTTGAACAACCTGATCCCCTCTTTAATGGAGGAAATTAAGGCGAACCGCCTATCAATTTCTACGGCCTATGACCTCAGCGGCCTGCCTGCGGACAGGCAGCAGGCAAGCTATGATTTTTATCTTAACCACGGCAAGCTACCGAGCGAATCGGCTCCGTCTGGTGTGTTCCAGTCGAACACACAGCCCTCTGCCCCTGCGTCAAGCGAACCGGCTCCGTCCGATGTGTTCCATCCGAACACGCAGCCCTCTGCCCCTGCGTCAAGCGAACCGGCTCCGTCCGATGTGTTCCATCCGAACACGCAGCCCTCTGCCCCTGCGTCGAGCGAACCGGCTCCGTCCGATGTGTTCCATCCGAACACACAGCAAACTCCCCAACAGATATTCCATGCAAATGCACCATACAAGCCGCTGACACAAGCAGAAATCGATAAAATGCACTTTGATCGCGTCTGGATCGATTACGGAATGGATGAGGATGGCGAAAGATTTGGTGAAGAAGGCGTCGTGCTATATGGGAAACTGTATTCCATTGATGTGCTCGACGGCGCAGGTCTTGAAGATCTTCTGCTTGACGCGACAGGTGGCGATACCCTCGACAATTCAAGCGGAAAATACACGGTTTACCGATGCCCTCCCAAGGAAAACACCGATGCTTGAGGTCTGTCCGATGAAAATCAAATTCGAGATCGGAGATGGGAAATGCCCGCCGGGGGTGAAGTATGAGTAAGCGAGTGATAGATGTTGCCTGTGGCAGGAGGACGTACACATTTGAGAATCGGATTGATTGATGTAGACAGCCATAATTGGCCAAACCTCGCGCTGATGAAAATATCCGCATATCACAAATCCATTGGTGATGATGTGGAGTGGTGGGACGGATTTGCACAATATGACCGCGTGTATATGTCGCGTGTATTTGATAACACATATTCCGAGGATGAACCCGAGCCGTGCAACGCATCGGAAATTATCAAAGGCGGTACGGGATATGGGTTAGATAATACATTGCCGGATGAAATAGAGCACATAATGCCTGATTACGGTCTTTATCACTGGATGCCACAGGATACGGCCTATGGATTTTTGTCGCGGGGTTGTCCCCGTGGGTGTGAGTTTTGCATTGTTTCCCATAAAGAAGGCCGCAGAAGTGTAAAGGTCGCAGACCTTGCGGAATTCTGGAACGGGCAAAAGAACATCAAACTGCTTGATCCTAACCTGCTGGCTTGCCCTGAGCATACCGACTTACTCAGCCAGTTAGCAAGCAGCGGCGCGCAGATTGATTTTACGCAAGGGCTGGACGCGCGGCTGCTCTGTGCAGAAAACATTTCTTTACTTAATTTGATGCGGATCAAAGAAATTCATTTTGCGTGGGATTCTTTGCGTGAAACCGACGCTGTACTGCGGGGACTTCGGTTGTATGTGGAAAGCGGGCGAAAAAACCGTCATGGAGAATATGGGACGGTGTATGTGCTGACGAATTTTAATACCACTATGGACGAAAACCTCTTTCGGATCTATACGCTGCGCGATATGGGATATACCCCCTATGTCATGATCTATGACAAACCAAATGCGCCACGGGAGATCAGGCTCTTGCAGCGTTGGTGCAATAACAAGCCGATCTTTCGAAGCGAACCGGATTTTGCAAGGTATGATCCACGGAGAAGCTGAAAGGTAGGCTGGCTGCAAAAGCAATGAATAAACTTCTAAAAAGCAAGACATTACGATGGGAAATCGTTACAGGAATATCGTCTCTGGTTATCGGCACCCCAATAGGCTTCTGGCTTAACCATGTCATCTATGCCTATTGGGATGCGATAATGTCAGCTTGGATAGCGTCCTATGATAGCCGAGAGCAGGCGATTACTTCGCTGCCGTCCTATGTAGGATCGCCGGTTGTGGAGACTGCTATATTCGCTGTCTGGATCGGGTTGATTATGCTGCCATGGATCTTTGTGCGGTTAAGGACGAACTTGAAAATAATGCTATCGTTCTTCCTGTATGGAATTTCACTTGAGACATTATTTACTATAACTTACGCAATAGCTGGAGATACAGTTCCCGTTTGGATACACTTCCTTTTTATAAGCGCGGTCATTGATGCAGTGTGGATCTGCTTTCACTTTATAGGTTGGCTAATAAAAAGGCTCAGAAGCAACCGGTAAAAGGTATACCAAACCAATGAAGCAGACTGCGAAAAGCAATAGGGAGGGCTGCGTCATGGAAATAAACGATAATCATGTGGTTATAAATTGCATAAATGACGGCTTCTGTGATTTCTACGATATACTGCTCAGGGATACAATCATCGAGTACTGTCAACAACGCAACGTAAAATGTGATTCTACATTAACTGTATCTTATCACCTTAATCGGGACGCATGTACAGCGTGCATACTTATCAAGGATACAGAAAATCCAGATCCTATCATTGATATACTGATTAAGCATCCTCCGATTATTGGCGGCTGCTGGAGCAATCGGGTTGCGCGGCGGTTGGCAATCGGACAGCTTTATGTCAGTGCGTTTATACATTCTGTATGTGTGTTTCTGGAAGAAATATCATACGAACTCGGTCAGTCGTGGACAGTTATCAGCAATGACGATTGTTATTACGCACCGTTGCTGTATTTTTCTCGAGAAACAACAGATTTGTTGAAGGAAACCGACATCTGCTATATTCCACACATGGTCAGCAAATACCCTTCTGCCTTTGAACGGTTGGCGCAATGCGGTTACTCTTATAAAGCATACTGGGGGCTTGACGAAAACGATGAAAAAAATTCGGATTTGCCTTGAGGTGCAGGGGCTTGGACAGGACGAGTACGGCACGCCATGTTCAAATGTCGTTTGTGTGACGCTGGGCGATGACGATGCCGAGGAATTAACCGGCGCGGAGTACAAAGCATTCTTGGAACAGATCAAGATTGAAGATGTCTTACGACTGTGCTGGTTGGATCAGCAATTCAGCCCAGCAGACTGCCGGTTGATGATGCCGGAAGAGTACGATCTGGCAAACGGAGAGCAAAATGGACAAGGAACAGAAAGCGATTGAACGGATGCGGCTGGCGGCGCAGATGAGCGAGACCTACTACCAAAAGCCGCTGATCGTAACCACGAGCGGCGGCAAGGACAGCGATGTCTGCATTGCTCTGGCGGTGGCGGCGGGGATTGACTTTGAGGTGCAGCATAACCACACCACGGCAGACGCGCCGGAAACGGTATATCATGTGCGGGACACATTCCGAAGGCTGGAAGCCAAAGGAATCAAATGCACGGTAAACTGGCCGACGTACAAAGGTGCGCCGGTGACGATGTGGAGCCTGATCCCGCAAAAGCTGATGCCACCGACACGGGTAGTACGCTACTGCTGCTCGGTATTGAAAGAGGGCGGCGGTGCCGGACGCATGATTACAACGGGTGTGCGCTGGGCAGAGAGCGCGGCACGTAAAAATAAGCGCGGTATTTACGAGAGTATGCCGCACGACCTCAGCAAGAAAATCATTATCAACAATGACAATGATGATAAACGTCAGTTGTTCGAGAACTGCAGATTGCAGGCAAAACGCATCTGCAATCCGATTGTAGACTGGACAGATGATGACATTTGGGATTACATCCGCAGCGAACGTATTGAAACAAATCCGCTGTATGCGTGTGGATTTGACCGCGTGGGATGTGTCGGCTGCCCGATGGCCGGGAGAAAAGGCAGGCAGTTTGAATTTGCGCGATACCCAACATTTGAACGAGCTTATATCCATGCGTTTGACAGGATGCTGAAAATGCGCGTAGTGCGCGGCAAGCTGGACGGTTCGTGGCGTACCGGAACAACCGGCAAGGACGTGTTCCACTGGTGGATGGAGGACGGGGTATTGCCGGGACAGCTCACGTTCTCAGACGCCTGAGTTATGCTCCCTCTTTTTAAGTGCAGACCCCCAAATAACGATAGTCCGAAGGACAAAGGAAATACAATATGAAATTATCCCTTAATACGATTCTATGCGGCGATAGTCTAAAAATCCTAAAGACCCTGCCCGACAACAGTGTACATTGCTGTGTGACATCGCCGCCGTATTATGGTTTGCGGGATTACGGCATGGCGGGACAAATCGGACGGGAACCGATACCGGAGCAGTACATAGTCCGTCTGGTGGAAATATTCCGCGAAGTGCGGCGCGTACTGCGGGCAGACGGTACACTATGGCTTAATATAGCAGACAGTTATGCAGGGAGTGGAAAAGGTCGGAACGCAGATGGTAGCCATCGTCCCGATGGCAAGCAGGGTACGAATCGCGGGACAATAGCCGGTGTGCTGCACAAAGCACCCTCTTCAGTCGGCTGTAAGCCGAAAGACCTGATGGGCATTCCGTGGATGCTGGCGTTCGCACTGCGGCAAGATGGGTGGTATTGGCGTTCGGACATTATCTGGATGAAAAACAATCCCATGCCGGAAAGCGTAAAAGACCGTCCCACCCGATGCTATGAACACGTTTTTTTGTTTTCAAAATCCCGCCGCTATTTTTACGATGCAGAAAGTGTGGCGGAGCCTACGGCAGCATCCACAGTCCGAAATCTCAGGGACGTATGGCAGATCAATAAAGTCCCCTATAAGGGCACACACTTTGCTACTTTCCCTCCCAAACTGGCAGAAACCTGCATTGTGGCCGGATGCCCTCCTGCCGGCATCGTGCTTGACCCCTTTTTCGGCAGCGGAACCACTGGTCTTGTTGCTAAAAAAATGGAGAGGCACTATATCGGCATAGAGCTAAACCCCGATTTCTGCAAACTGGCACAAGAACGGCTATCCGGCACATCCAAAGCAGGATATATGTAACATAAAGAAACCGCCAACCGTACAAGCAAAATAACCACGGGCCTATCGCCTGTGGTCATGCACCGGAAGGTGAAACGCTTACGCAGATTATCCCCCTGCATGTTTCCTCCTCAAACTTCCGGTGTATGACCATGCGCGATGCGCAGCAATCAAGACAAGGCAGGTGAACGACCTTTGAAATTCACATTTGAAATTGATGCGGCCTTCCAAACGATGAAAACAGACAAAAAGCTGCCGGAAGGCGCGCCGCCCAAACAGGTTCAGCGTTATATTCAATCAGCGCGCCGCTCTCTGCTGCTGGAGGATCTTGAAGCCCAAAAGGCACAAGCCCGGCAAATACGGATAGGAGGTCTTGATAATGCCTGACGCATTGCATCTGCACCTTAGACCGTGTGAAATTGCCGTCATTCGCTATCATGAGCAGGATAATGAACTTGTGGAGCTGCGCTTCCGTATCGGCCAAGAGCGCGAAGCACGGTTTGCCCTCACACATATTTCTGCATATGATCCCGATTACAATGCTATTTTTTCCAGCCGGTTTCGAAAAAAATTACAAAGGAGACAGCGCCATGTCGAAAAATACACAACAATCCGCAAATAACGCTATATTATGCAGCGGATCTGAACCGCTGATTGGTGAAGGCGTGGGCTTTGAGCGCATCCGCCGTATCACCGGCTATCTGGTAGGCGATCTGGATCGGTTTAACAACGCCAAACGCGCCGAGGTAAATGACCGTGTAGCGCACGCTGCATCCAGACCCACGGCATGCCCTCCAATTAAGAAAGAAGCAGGATTGTGAGCGGAGAAACTACTATGAATTACTTGTATCATGTTTGGTATTTTTACTATGACGGCTACGGAGAACAGAATGAGGCGGCTTGTTGCTGTGAACTTCAGCGGAAAATAACAACTCCGGGTGATTATGAAGATTTGGTCAAAGCAATAAAAAAAGCACATTATCATCGGGATTCTTCGAACATTTCTGTTATCATCAGGAACATCCAGCTCCTGCATGATCCATCTGAGCCAGACAAGGGGGATTAGCGTGCTCATTCTGATCTGTGTCGGGCTGATCTGCATAATAGTCATTCAAATACTGCGGATCGCTTATCTCAACAAGAAAGTCGAGAAACTGGCTTTGAAAGAACGGCTATTGACACAAATTATCGAGGATCGCTGCATCCCCTATTACACCGGCGAGTAATCTCGCAGTAAAGCAAAAACTTTATTCCGCGTTATTCTCCTTAGACTGAGGTGGCACATGAACCATATAGAACGTATAAAGGAGCTGCTTTCGGCTTTGGGCTATACAATCACGGCCTGTTCGCCAGATCAGGATCTGATCAGTTTTTTATTCTTTCGTGCAGATCATATTTACCAACTGGAATGTTACGGCGGTGATTGGAATTGCACTGTACTGTGGGGGATGGCGCATGATGATAGCTGGGATAGCTCCCGGATTATAAAGTCTGAAGGTATCTTTGTACCATTCACATTAGATTTACTGGACAGCATAGCTGACGCTGCTCTGAAGGATTATCTGTCTGAAGCAATTGCGAGATGCGATACGGAGCAAGAAAAAGATAATTTTATCCGAGCCAGCACAGACAAAGTTTTGTCAACGCTACACAAGAATGATATTTTGCTATTTTAGCTGCGATTTTTTGCAATTTTATAGCAAAATTGCAAATCCATCTAATTTCTCTTGCTGTTCAGATATTACTTAAAGCTTATTATCATAATACCCTGTTTCCATATAAAAGTCTATTAACCATAATAACAGAGGAGGAACCATCACATGAGCAACGCAATTTCCATCAACAACACCGTCCTTATGGGACGGCTCACCCGCGATCCGGAGCTGCGGTATGTCAGCGGGGACATCCCCGTTTGCTTTTTTAAGCTGGCAGTCGCACGGCAGACCTCCGGCGAAGAGAAAACAGACTTCATCCCTTGCGTGGCATGGCGTGAAAAAGCGAAGTTTGTATCCCAATGGTTTTCCAAAGGCACACTGGCTGTCGTGATCGGGCAGGTCACCTCCCGCATATGGGCGGATGACCAGGGCAGCAACCATATTGCATTTGAAATCCTGTGCGACCAGATCCAGTTCGGGGAAACCAAGCGTCAACGGCTGGACCGTGAATCTGCGGACAAGCAGGGGGACGCCGCGCGCGGCAGTTTGCAGATCCTGGCGCTGGATGCTGAAACCGGCATGCTTTTGTCCGGCGCAGCCTATGACCTGTACCGCGCGGACGGCACGCCCGTCCAGCGCAACATGGCAGGGACGGACAGCGGCGCGCATATCGTCGGCCTGCCTGCCGGTGAGTACACCATCACGGAGGTCGCTGTCCCTGCGCATTACGCCCCTGCAGCGCGCTCGGTCACAGCGTCTATCAGACCGGGCGAGGACTGTGTGATCAAAATCCCGCATACCACACAGGCAGCGCCCCCTGCGGCGGAGCCTGCGCCCGCCGCTGCGTACAGCATCCCCGAGGGGATTTCGGACGATGATACAGATTCCCCCATCTGACCGCCGCGCCCATATCCGTGTGTTCCAATGGAACACACGGATACCCTTGTATGACAGAGGTAATCATGAGCAAAGAGGAATTGGAACATCTGAGGAGCCTGAACCGTGAACTGGAGCATGACCTGCGGCGGCTGCACGAACTGGAATCCGCCGTTTCCGGCCGCACTTCTTCCATATCCGGTCTGCCGCATATCGGCGTTTTGCAGGATAATGTCAGCCTGTACATATCCATTATAGACGAACTGAAACGGGTCATCATGGACCGCGTGCTCGAAAGTATTCTGGAGTATGCCAAGCTCAACGCATTTATCAATGGGATAGAAGACCCCCTGCTGCGGCAGATATTGCTTTACCGCTATGTAGACGACCTGCAGTGGCGTCAGATCGCAGCACAGGTCGGCGGGGACAATACCGCCAGCAGCGTCCGCAAGATCGCGGAACGATACTTGAAAACATTGCCGCAAGGCACAGCACAAAAGACATGAAGGAGGTGTTTCAAATGTCCGGATTTACAATGGGGTGCAGCCATGCCCTGCGCAGCAAAGGCCTGTCCCTTGCAGCCAAGGGGCTGTACCTTGTCATATCGTCGTTCTGCGGCATGCCGGGATGGCGGCTCTCCAAGTCCCAGCTGGTGCAGTTCTGCGAAAGCCGTTATGCGCTGGAAAAAGCGTGGCATGACCTGCTGGAAGCCGGATATCTGAAGCACCGCTTTTCCCAGACGGGCAATAGCGGCGCATTTGTCCATACATACGACCTGCTGCAGCTGCCGGAGGATTCCCCTGCATATCAGTATGCCGCGCCGTCCGGGCGCACGGGCGGGGACTGCCGTTTCCGCCCCGCCGGCGATACCATGCGCGATTTTACCCGTATCCCCAATGCCGTGCTGCGCAGCAAAACCATCCCTTTGGCAGTCAAAGGGCTTTTCGGCGTGGTCTTACACCTGACATTGATCCCGCATTTCCACCTGAACCCGGAGGGCGTGCGTGCGTTTTGTGCGGAGCGCCTTAAACGCTTTTCCTCGGTATGGCGCGCGCTGAAGATCAGCGGCCTGCTTAAACAGCACCGTTACCCCACGGGGCAGGAGGACGGCTTTTCCTATCAGTATGAGCTGCTGGCAGAACCGGATCAGGAAACCCCATACCTTACAAACCATCACGCGGACGGTACGGTATCCACGGTAAAAACGATAGCGGGGTATTTAAGCCATGCTGGGAAGAAGCTGCGCGCACTGCGCCCCTCCTGCTCCAAAACGGCGCACAGGCGCGGTTCCAATGCTTCCGTGCCCTCCTCTGCCCCTGCGAGAAAAGCGCCGTATGCACCGTCTCAGGCGGAAATAGAAGCAGTGCGGCGGCGCATTGACGCAGGCCGTCTGGAATGGCAGTATGACGCCAAGCTTGTAGATATGGCAGCGGGCGCGCTGGCGGAGATCGAAAACGCGCCGGAGCTTACGGTCAGCAAACGTACCGTCCCCCTTGATGAGCGTGCGCCGCTGGCGTCCGCTTTCACATATGACGATATGTCATCGTTCCTCCGCACGAAAATAGACCTGTCCCGCGCCGGCAACCCTGCCGCCTATCTGCGCGCGGTGCTATTGAAATGGATGCAGGAGCGCGCGTCCGCGGGAAATCAGCGCGCCAAGCCGCTCAGCGACTGGGAGCAGGAGTGGCTGGAGCGGATCAAAGATGTACGCTGCCGGCGTCTTGCCGAGGAAGCCGGACAAAAAAATACAAGCACGACCTGACAGCCGTACCAGCGTTTATGCAGTACGGCTTATGGCCGTGCTTTTTTTCTGCCCAAAACCGGGGAATGCCGCCGTCACGGCGCGGGATCTGCGGTTTACACAGCCCCGCACGCGCCCTTGACACACCATACGCCTGTTTTCGGGGGGTGGTAGAAAAGAGGGGCAATGGTATTAGGGCTGTATGCGGTTCAGGCAGGATGTAATTTGTCTTAAAATAATAAAATACCCTTCATTTATACCTGTTTAATTATATTTCTGATAACAATACCGGTATGAACGGCAAGGCGAAAAAACTTTCTTTTTCCCTGCAACTTGTCCGCTTTGTCCACCCTGCCTGTGATAATCTGTATACTGGGCGGAAGCCCACGGGCAACGCCCGCAAAGAGCATCCAAATGGCTGGATGCTCTTTTTTTGTGCTAAAAAAGGAGGTTGCAGCGCCATGGGCAGAGTAAACGAATGGGCGGTCAACAGGGAAAGCGACGGGATTGTATACTGCTTCGCAGACGGCACAACACAGGTGGTCCGTCTGGAGGACTACCTGCGTGAAAACCCGGAATACACCGCCGAGGACTTCCGGCAGATCAAGGAACTCTCGGACGGCATGTTCTTTGAACAACATCAAACAGATTATCGCTACGGCTACATGAAAACCGATGCAGATTTTGACGATGTAGCCGCCGCGCTGCCGGCGTCAGACCCCGAGCCGTGTACAGCGCTGCTGCAGTGGGAACAGCGCCGGCTCGCAGTCCGTGCGGCGCTCCTGCTGCTGCACAGCGGCGGGCTGACCCCGGCGCAGAAAGAACGGTTCATAGATTATTTCCTGCGCGGGAAATCCATTGCGGAAATCGCCCGCAAACATCATATACATCGGCAAAGCGCTTGGGAAAGCGTTCACAGGCTGGGCGAACTGTTATCCTCCGGCACCGCCATCTGAAAATAAAGCATATTGTCCGCAGTATGTTTTTATTTTAATATGCCGCCAGTGCGAAACTGGCAGAAAGGAAAATTGATATGGCAAAATTCACACCAGACCAGCTCAAAGAGCAGATGGAGCAGACGGTCCGCCGTTTCCGCGAATCACCGGAAAGCTGGATGCAGTTCCTCGACACAGCGGCAAGGCTGTACAAGTACGATTTCCCCTCGCAGGTCATGATCTTCAACCAGCGGCCGGACGCCACCGCCTGCGCCGGCCTGCCGTTTTGGAACAACCGCACGCTGCGCAGGATAGCGCGCGATTCATCCGGCATCGGCGTCGTGCAGCGCCATGCGGATGGGCATGAACAGGTGCAGTACCTGTTTGATATTTCAGATACCCTCCCCCGGCGGGATAACATCCCGCCGCCGTACATTTGGGAGATGCGCGCAGACGCGCAGGACGCCGTACTGGATAACCTTTCCGCGCAGTCCGGTGAAGATACCCGTTTACTGGACAGCTTTTCTGATAACCTGTTTATCGCGGCGCAGAATCAGGCGTTCCATGACGCGGACAGCATCACGCAGGACCTTGATTTTATCCGTGCGGCAGTGGCGTCCGCCGCCTACTGCGTGCTGCGCCGGTGCGGCATAGACCCCGCGCCTTATGTCCGCTTTATCCCAACCGGAGGGCTTTCCACAGCGGACCTGCACCGCTTGGGTTCTGTAACCCAACAGTCCGTTAAAACCGTATTATCATCCATTGAGCGGACAATGAAACACTTGGATGGGTGTAAACTTTTTCGATTTACAACGCGAAACCGTATTGCGGGACAGGGCGCGGGGGTGTATAATAAGGATACGGAAAAAGACCGGCAGCTTACGGAAGGAGATGGGCAAAATGACCGAAGGAATGCAGGGCCAGACCGCGCAGGCCGAAACGGAGGAGATCACCTACTACACAGGGACGGACGGGAAGGAATACCCAGACAAGACGCCGAAGGAGTACGGGCCGTTCGGGCAGGAGCATCTGAGATACCTCATGAAGAACGATCCGGAATCCTATCAGGATATGGTGGTGAAAGGGACGCTGACCCAGTACCTCAACGAGGTCGCGGAGAGCGCGGAAGAGGATATGGAGCGGCTCATCCGGGCGCAGGCGGCGCAGGACGGGACGGACGAAAACCTGAAACGGACAGACCCCATGAAATGGGTGGGGCTGATGAACAACTACCGCCACTGCGCGCTGGAGATCGTGCGGCGGGACTGGATTTACTGTTAAGTAATAATGAAAAAGGGAAAGCGGCAGAGTTGAAAAAACCTGCTGCTTTCCCTTTTTCTGACGAACCGCCCGCGGTTCAGCTTTCGCTGATGCCGGAGGAAATCCCTGCGCGGGATGTGTTCCAGTCGAACACGCAGCCCGCCGCTGCGGATATGTTCCAGTCGAACACGCAACCAGCCGCCGAAGATGTGTTCCAACCGAACACGCAGACCGCCGCCGAAGATGTGTTCCATCGGAACACACGGCTCGGCCGGCATGAATTTACGCAGGCGGAAATAGACCATGTGCTGCGGCTCGGCAGCAACACAGACCGCCACCGCGAATGTATCGTCGCAGCCTTTGAAAAGCAGAAACCCATCGGCGGGATTGCAGCCGATCTGCAAACCATCTACCACGGCGGCAATGGCTTTTCCATCGGCGCGGAAATGTTCGCCGCGTGGTATGACAGGGACGGCGTCCATCTTTCCCGCGGGCGCTCCACACGGTATGACGCCGGGGCGTATCTCATCCCATGGGAACAGGCGGCAGGACGGATCGGGCATCTTATAGGAACCGGACAGTTTGCCACCAATGTCGAGGTCGCGGAAGCCGAGGGATACGAACGCCGCCAGCTTTCGGAAAAAATCTGGTTCCTTTACCATGACTTCGGTGAAGAGGCGCAAGGCTATCTGCCCAGCCTGTCCGGGGTACGGCGAAACAATTATCCGGAAGAAACAGCATGGCTCGCGGGACAGCTGAAAAATCCGGAATTTCTCCGGACGTTCACAGAGGAATATGCCGCGTTCCTGTCCGCCTATGACCGAAACCATGACCTGCTGCGGTTTCGGCATCATAAAACCAGGGACATCATGGATGGCCTGCATGATCTATCCCTTCCCCGCAGGACTTTTGCTTCGGGAATGACGAAAATCCCGGAGATCGGCCGGTTTATCACAGACGATGAAATTGATGTTTCCCTTTCGGACGGCGGAAACGTCGCAGGCGGGAAAAACCGTATCTACGCTTTCTTCCAGCAGGGACACTCTGCGAAAGAGCAGAAAGACTTCCTGCAGGAGGAATATGGCATCGGCGGGCGATCCCACGCGCTGTCCGGCTCTTCCCACAGTTGGGAAGATTATGACGGGAAAGGGATTCATTATAGAAAAAATGGCTGTCCGGATATCCACCTTACATGGGAACATGCCGCGAAACGTGTTGCCGCGCTGGTGCAGAACAACCGATACCTGCCTGCAGAGGCACAGGCGGCGGCTGATAAGGTGCGCGAGGGGAACGCGCTGGCGGAACAGGAGGAAATGGCTGCGCCTTCTGTGCCGGAGGGCAAGACAGGCCATGCAGTCCCGCCTGTCATGCCCCAAACCACGGGGGAAAATCCATATGAACCGGACAGCACACCCTATATCTTCTGCGAATGGAGTGAAAGCCCCCTATTTGAAGATGGGAAACGGTATTCCATCTATGAGTTTGACCGCCTGATGAAGCAGGCGGATGACGAACAGGTTGCAGGGAAAAACGCCGCTTTGAAAAAACATGGCACATGGGAGGACTGGTACGAAGCGGACGATCCTGAAAACGAGCGGTTTCTTGGCTATGATAAAACCAAATTTACTATCGTTATGCCTGATGGGCAGACCTATACGGAGCGGCAGGATATTGGCGATGGTGATGGCGGGGTGCTGGATTTCCTGAGTCGGTATCCCCAATATCAAAGCATCCTGCCGCAGCTGCGCGAGGCGTCCATTGTATCCCCTACACCGGATGAAGCAACCATTGGGCAGGCCGCTGCCACAGACCCCTCCCACGATGTGTTCCAGTCGGACACGCAGCCTGTCGCTGACGATGTGTTCCGACGGAACACATCGAAAAGCGCCGCGCCCAAACGGACGGTGCGGACGGTAAAAGAGATTTATGAACAATACCTGCCAGTGATTAAAGAAAAGGTCATGGCTGACGCTGCCTATCAAAATGCCTGCATGAATTCAGACGAGGAAAATGCCCGTATAGAAGCGGATGCTGCTACACGGCGCGCGGCGGTGAGTATCGGGGATACCGAGTTCCTCCGGCTTTATTATGACCTCAGTTCTTTCCATAACCATTTGCATAAAGTGGTATTTGATGAAACCTATCCTGCCCTGCACGCAAGCGCAGAACAGCCCGTTTCATCTGATGATGTGTTCCAAGGGAACACATTGGAGGAAGCCGTGCAGGCTGCTGCCACAGACCCTTCACGTGATGTGTTCCAAGGGAACACACTGGAGGAAGCTGTACAGGCCGCTACCGCAGACCCCTCGCGCGATGTGTTCCAAGGGAACACGCAACCCGCCGCTGACGATGTGTTCCAACCGAACACGCAGCCTGTCGCTGACGATGTGTTCCAGTCGAACACACAGCCCGCCGCTCACGATGTGTTCCAGTCGAACACGCAGACCGCTGCCGAAGATGTGTTCCATCGGAACACGCAGCCTTCTGCCGACGATGTGTTCCACGGGAACACACTTGAGGAAGCCGTACAGGCTGCTGCCGCAGCCCTCTCCCACGATGTGTTCCAGGGGAACACACTGGAGGAAACCACGCAGGCAATACCAGCGCCGTATGACCCACTTGCACCCGCCTATCAGGTTGGGACAGTGGTTTACTGGAACAAAGCGGCGCACATCATTTCCGGCGTCAGCCCCGCAGGAATCACGCTGAAAGAAGTCGGCGCGGAGGGTACGGAACTGTCGCCCATCGCCAAAGCTGTATTCGAGGGCCGGTTGTCTCAGGACGCCCGAAATACACCCGTCATAGACACCCTGACTATGGATATCGAAAATACAAACGACGATCTGCGGGAAACGCTCACCAGCGAGCACGGCCTGCTGTCACAGGCGGACAAGGACGCCATCGCCCGCCTCCTGCGGGACGGTCTGGGCAATGCGGAAATTGCGCAGCATCTCTCGGACGCCCACGCGGGTACAACCGGCAATTTCACCCTTTTAACAGGGGATGAAGCCGAGTATATCGCCACACCATCCGGTTTTTCCGTTGAGATTCAGGACAGGTTCGGTACGGAACTGTCGTATTCATGGACCGAAGTCGCGCGGCTCTGCCGCAGCCTGTATCAACAGGAGTTGGACGGCTTCCGTCACGCTGTCCCCGAACCTGCTGCAAGCGCGGATGTGTTCCAGCCGAACACACCGGAAGGGGCGGCGCGGAACGCGGGCAATTATCATATTACGGATGAACTGCTCGGCGTATCCCGTCCGCGCGAACGGTATCGTGACAACATTGCCGCACTCCGTCTGCTGCACACGCTGGAGCAGGAGAACCGCCCGGCTGCGCCGGACGAACAGGCGGCGCTCGCCCGTTATACCGGCTGGGGCGCGATCCCGCAGGCGTTTGATGCGGGGAATCCGGCGTGGGCTGATGAATATACCGAGCTTAAAGCGCTGCTGACAGACGATGAATATAAAGCCGCGCGCGCTTCCACCTTAAACGCGCATTACACCAGCCCCACGGTGATCCGTGCTATCTATGACGCCGTAGAGCACATGGGGCTTGCACCGGAAAGCATTCTGGAGCCGTCCTGCGGTACTGGTAACTTCTTCGGTATGCTGCCGGAGGGAATGAGAAACAGCCGTTTGTACGGCGTGGAGCTGGACAGCATCACGGGCCGCATTGCCCAAAAGCTCTATCCCAGTGCGGATATCACTGTATCCGGTTTTGAAAATACCGCATTTCCGGACAACACTTTCGACCTTGCCATCGGCAACGTCCCGTTCGGTGATTATCGCGTGAACGATAAGGCATATAACAAAGACCATCTGCTCATACACGACTATTTCTTTATGAAATCACTGGATAAAGTAAAGCCGAACGGCGTCGCTGCTTTCATCACCTCCAAAGGCACAATGGATAAGAAAGACACACACGTTCGCCGCCTGCTTGCGCAGAAGGCGGATTTGCTGGGCGCTATCCGTCTGCCAAACAATGCGTTCAAAGCCAATGCCGGCGCAGAGGTGACAACGGATATCCTGTTCCTGCAAAAGCGGGAAACGCCGCCGGAGACCGAGACTGAGTGGGTACAGCTGGGGCAAAATCCAGACGGGCTTTCCATGAACCGTTATTTCATCTCCCACCCGGAAATGGTCTTGGGTGAAATGAAGATGGAAAGCACCAGATACGGCTATGATACCACCTGCGCGCCGATTCCGGGTGCAGACCTGAAGGGGCAGCTTGCAGAAGCGGTACGGCATATCGGGGCGCTGGAGAAGCTGCCGGTGCGCGGCGCTGCGGATGTGTTCCAGTGGAACACATCGCAAAATACAGGAAGTACCCCGGATGAAGAGGTTGAAGATTATAGCTATTTCATCAAGGACGGGGCGGTGTTTTTCCGCGCCGCTGGCAGGGATGAGCCTACAGGATATAAGGAAACCGCATCGCAGCGCGCCCGCGGCATGATCGGCCTGCGAAAAACCGTGCGCGATTTGATCATAGCACAGACCGAAGGTTGTGATGATGACACGCTGCACGGGCTGCAGCGTACGCTGAACGGGCAGTACGACGCCTTTGTCAAAAAGCACGGCTATCTCCACGATACCGCCAACCGCCGCGCCTTTTCACGGGACGCAGGCTATCCGCTGCTGCTGGCATTGGAGGAGCTGGACGATGAGCAGAACGTCAAAGGCAAAAGCGATATCTTCACCCTGCGCACGATCCGGCCGCATATTGCCGTGACCAGCGCGGATACGCCGCAGGATGCGCTGGGTTTATCCCTTGCGGAACGCGGGGAAATCGACTTTGCTTATATGTCCCGCCTGCTGGGCGGGACGCCGGAGGGGCAGATCATTTCCGCGCTGCACGGGCAGATTTTCCGCGAACCGGTAAGCGGCGTCTGGCAGCCGGCGGACGAGTACCTTTCCGGCAATATCCGCGCAAAGCTGAAAACCGCGCAGGCATACGCGGAAAAAGACCCCGCTTTCTCATTTAACGTGAAAATGCTGGAAAGCGTCCTGCCCGAACCGCTCACCGCTTCGGATATCAGCGTGCGGCTCGGCACTGCGTGGATTCCGCCCGAAGATATTACGCAGTTTGTGCGTGAAGTCCTGCACCCGCCGTTCTATGCTGCAAATAAGATAACCGTATCTTACTCGGATGCAATCAAAAGCTGGTATGTATCCAACAAGGGCGCGGACAACGACCGCAATTCCTTTGCCCACACCAAATTCGGGACAAGCCGCGCGAACGGCTATGAACTGCTGGAACGGGCGCTCAACCTGCGGGATGTGCAGATATTCGATGTGAAAATCGTAGACGGCAAGGAAAAGCGTATCCCCAACCAACAGGAGACCATCAAGGCGCGCGGGAAGCAGGACGCGCTGCGGCAGGCGTTCAAAGACTGGATTTTTGCAGACCCGGAACGGCGCGAGCGTCTGGTCCGCTACTACAACGAGCATTTTAACCACACCCGCCCGCGCACCTATAACGGGGATTACCTCTCTTTCCCCGGCATGAACCCGAACATTACCTTGAAAGAACACCAGCGCAACGCGGTTGCCCGCATCCTCTACGGCGGCAATACCCTGCTGGCGCATTGTGTTGGCGCGGGGAAAACATGGACGATGGCAGCGGGCGCGATGGAACTGCGGCGGCTGGGGCTTGCCCACAAGCCGATGTTCGTTGTGCCAAACAGCCTGACCGAGCAGTGGGGCGCGGAATTCCAGCAATTATATCCCGGCGCACATATCCTTGTGGCGCGGGAAGATGACCTGTCCAAACAGAACCGCCCTGCATTTTGTGCGCGGATCGCCACAGGGGATTATGACGCGGTGATCATCGGGCATAGCCAGTTTGAAAAAATCCCGCTTTCCCCGGAGCACGCCCGGGCGCATATCGAAAAGCAGCTTGACACGCTGGAACTCAGCCTGTCCGAAGCGAAAAAAGATAAAGGGCAGAGTTTTACGATCAAGCAGCTGGAAAGCTCGAAAAAGAAGCTGGAAGCGCGGCTGGAGCAGCTGATGAACGCCAAGGAAAAGGATACTGCCGTAAGCTTTGAACAGCTTGGCGTGGACCGTATTTTTGTAGACGAAGCGGACGAATTTAAGAACCTCGGCCTGTTTACAAAAATGCGGAATGTTGCAGGCATCCAGACCACGGCTGCGCAGAAAAGCGAGGATATGGCAGCAAAATGTGAATACCTGAATGGGCGCAGCGGCTATAACAGCGTGGTATTTGCCACGGGTACGCCGATCTCAAACAGTATGACGGAATTATATACCATGATGCGCTATCTGCAACATGATGTACTGGAGCAGGCGGGCTTATCCGATTTTGACAGCTGGGCATCCGCCTTCGGCGAAACCGTGACCGCTATGGAACTGTCCCCCGAGGGCAGCGGCTACCGCAGCAAAACCCGCTTTGCAAAGTTTGTCAACCTGCCTGAGCTGGTTACGATGTGGAAGCTTGCCGCAGACATCCAAACGGCGGATATGCTGCATCTGCCGCGCCCGGAAGGGACGTATCATAATGAACTCACCGCGCCCACCCCAGAGCAGGAGGCAATGGTGCAGCAGCTGGGAAAACGCGCGGACGCGGTGCGTGCCGGCGCTGTCGCGCCGTATGAGGACAACATGCTTGCGATCACAAACGACGGGCGCAAGCTGGCGCTGGACCAGCGGCTTTCCGACCCCTCGCTGCCCGATACGCCGGAAAGCAAGCTGAACAAGGTTGTGCAGAACGTTTTTGAAATCTGGGAGCGTACCGCGCCGGAAAAAGGCACGCAGCTCATTTTCTGCGACCTTGCGACACCCGGCGGCAAAGGCGCGCGTAAAAACAGCTTTTGCGCCTATGACGATATACGGGACAAGCTGATCGCGCGCGGCGTGCCTGCGGAGGAAATTGCGTATATCCATCATGCGGATACTACACCGAAAAAGCGCACGCTGCGGCAGCAGATGAACGCAGGCAAAGTCCGCATCCTGATCGGCTCCACCAGCAAAATGGGCGCCGGATTCAATGTGCAGAAACGCTTAGCCGCGGAACACGAGATAGACTGCCCGTGGCGTCCGCGCGATATTGAACAGCGCGAGGGGCGCATCCTGCGTCAGGGCAATATGTATGACCATGTTGACATTTACCGTTATGCGACCAAAAGCACCTTTGACAGCTATAACTGGCAGACTGTGGAGAATAAGCAGAAGTTTATCGCGCAAATTGTGACTGGGAAATCCCCTGCGCGTACTTGTGAGGATGTAGACGCCGCCGCACTGTCCTATGCAGAGATCAAGGCGCTGTCTGCCGGCGATCCGCGCATCAAAGAGCGAATGGAACTGGAGGTTGAGGTCAACAAGCTGAATGTGCTTCGCACCGCATACAAGAACGAGCAGTACCATCTGCAGGATGAAATACGCATAATACCGGACAAAATAACGGATAAGGAGCGCCTGCTTGCCGCATTGCAGCAGGACGGCAGGACCTTTGCAGCGCACCATGCAGAAAGCGTGGGCGATACATTCCGCGCGGAGATCTCCGGTACGGTATACACGCAGAAAGAGGACGCCGGAAACGCTTTGCTGCAGCGCATCGAAAGCGAAACGGCAAAGATCAAGGCTGGGGCGGACGATGCCCTGGCGTGGGAAAAGTCCCTTTCTATCGGGCATTACTGCGGTTTTGAACTATACCTGACGCGCGACCCGCTGCAAAACTGTATCCTGTGGGGACGGGGGGAGACCAAGCGTCAGGTGGATGCCGGCATGACGCCGCAGGGCATGATGCAGCGGCTGGGAAATGCCCTGTCCGGCATTGAAGAACATATTCCCGACTGTGAAAAGCGGATATCTCTCTTGAAAGAGCAGCTTAAAACAGCGAAAGCGGAACTGGATAAACCGTGGCCGCAGGAGGATGAGTACCAGATCAAGGTAGCGCGGCTGGGCGAGCTGAATTTCCTTTTAAGCAAAAAAAATGACCAGCCTCAGTTTGGCTTAGACCAGCCTCAGCCGGAGTTGACCCTATAACATGAGCCGTACGTTTACGCGGGAAATTAGGAAAGGCGTGCTTGAACCTCGTGGTTTAGGCACGCCTTTATTCTTAACAAAAACATTTTAATTGCGCGTTTTTACAAAAAACTCCCAAAAGACCAGTTCGTAATCTTTTGAGAGTTTATAATTTGTATCACTCGTCAAGCAAAATATCCATATGATATCATTTTTGTGCCAGTTTCCAATAAGGTATTATTTTTATAAACTTCTAATGTTATCTTTAATTGGTATGAATATCCATGATAAACAGCATAACTTTTTGTGGGGGTTGCAACAGAAAATGAAGATGATGTCGTATCCCATGTGTATAAGGTATTCCATTTATTGTTTTTAAACTGTTGCAACTCTACGGTTATTTTACATTTGTTGACTTGCGTAGATAGTGCCGAACCAGAACCATAAGCTGTTGCTATTCCTGAACTTGAAATATCAAGATTTCCAGTAATGTAAACGATATGGGTCCATCTTGGTTGAGCTTGAAGATCTGTTGCCCCGGACGAACAAAAGAGAGCGGAGAAAACAAGGGTGATAGCAACAACAGTTTTCATCAATTTAATTTTTTTCACAAAAATCCTCCTTTGAAAAGTCGTTCAGATAATATAACGAAATCAAAGGAGGATATATTACAAATATTTTAAATATCTACACTTTCCAGTATCTTTACACATTCTTCTTGTGTGATCGTCCCAGTAATACAATACATATGTCCATTTGTAGGCCACGAAACGATAATGTAGTCTTCATGTGATGAAACCACAGCAGGAGAGCCATCAACTTCAATTTCACTCAAAACACTGTCTTCTGAGTTGAAGTAAAAGGTATCCGTATTCATATTAAATTCAATTTGATACGAGCTTCCATCCTCCCGCTGATATGCAATACTATATCCATTTTCGAATTCTGAAAATGATGTTACTACAAAGCCGTCTGGAGAATAAGTTGGCAGATATTTCGACATGAAATCGGAAATAGGAACATTGAGGTCATCATGAGTCAGTATCTGGGAGCTTTCCTTTCCAATGTTAAGGATAAAGGATAACACAGGGACCCGAATAGCGTCAACAGAACCTATCAGAATTCCACCGATTCCAATGAATACGGCAAATCCTGCTGCTATATGTTTCATTGTCTTCTTATACGCAGATATCCATTCTTTGCGGCGTTCTTTCCGCCTGACACGGTTCATTCTCTGCTCGAATCCCTTTGAAAATTCATGCGGCTCAATACCCTCTGCCGCCAATTCTTCCTCGGTTTTTAATTCCGGAGGCGAAGATTCAACGGAATCATCCAGCGCAACGCCAAGGAGCTGTTCGATATACTTATCATCGTTTTTCATCAAAGTAATGCTCCTCTCTCAAAAGTTTTTCCAGCTTCGATTTGGCACGAAGCAATCTCTGGTTGACGTTGTTTGCCGAAATACCGAGAAGTTTTCCCGTTTCTTCCGCCGTTAACTGATATAAAAACCGGAGTTTTAAAGCATCCCGATATATATCCGGTAATTGATCAATTGTCGTGACGAGATCCATATATCGAACCTTTCCAATAGCAGAATCTTCAGGATTATTCTGATCTATCACAAAATTTTCATTATCAAAAAAGACCTCAGGATTTTTACGTCTTTTTCTGTATTCGTCAATACTGATATTCCTGATGATAATGGCAATGTAGTCACGGCGCTTCTGTTCTGTCATTGTTGAGATTTTTTTCATGTTAGCTGCAACTCTGACGAAAGTCTCAGCAGTCATGTCTTCAGCCAACTGTACATCATGCAATATACTGTATGCGATCTGATACATACCTTGACGGTAACTATTATATATTTGATCGAATAAGATTTCATTATCTTTATCATCAATCAAAACCGTATAAGACAGCATGGTTATCCCCCTCCAATGCCGCTAATATCTTTGTGAAAGGCAAAACCAGTATATCACAAAGTAATCAAGAGGGAAAAGAATAACATTGCACAAAAAATAAGCACATATATGTAATTATCAGAATACATATTTAAAACAAAAAATAGTGTTAAAATAAGATGTAAAATTATTTGTTTGGGGAACTTGTGTACTTTATATAACGAATTTAAATAGCTTGATATTACATGAATTATTTACAAAACAACAGGGTTGGAGCAGTTATGCTCCAACCCTGCTCTGGTATATATACTTGTTTTGAACCAACGACCTCCGGGGTTATGAGTTTACCATTCATGTCCGAACGAACCGACTTCACTCTCCCATTTTTCTGTCACTTTATTATAGTATGACACAGTAATGACGATTTCGTTATCACGAATCGCCGAGACAAATGCTGTGACAGAATGTATCGTGTTCGGATAGTATGTTACTTTGAGACTTTGCACCCCAGTTATATCTCCCGTGCTGTCCAGAATGGTATACTTTACATGAACCTCTGCACCACAGTTAAAAGTAACATCTTCTTCGAAATAAAGGGTCATGCGATCTTCTACTCCTACCGATGCATCAGCAGTGATGTCGGCGGCGAAAGCCGGCGTAATCGATAGTGTTGCCACACACAGCACAAGTGGAACAATTCGTTTAAACAGCTTCTTGATATTCATTTTCTTTCCTCCTCACGAAACGGCTGATACATGGATTCGGTCAGACGGTACAGCAAATTCATATGGCTGGTATCGTCCACGAATGTCACATTCTACTACCACCTCCATTCCAGCTTTGAGTTCGTGTAATGATATCTCTTCTCCCGCAGGATCGGTAATTTGTGTTCCCGAATCTGCGGAAAAAACATAATAATTATCCGAATCGTCTTTCATAACAAAGCTGTTGTAATTTGATTCAACTACTATACCATAGCTATATGTCGTGCCTTCTCTCAAATAATTTAAGTAAACAAAGCGGATGGCAAATATGATTACTATGCAACATGCAAGCATGATTAACAAAAATATCGTCTTTTTTTTGAGAGTATGACACAGCTGCATTGAACTTCCCGCCCTTGTATTATAAAGTTAGTAGTTATTAAAGCCCCTCTCCAAGGGCTGTGCTACACTGTAGGGGATGCTGTGGATTGGTGTTTCGACCCTACCAGAAGATGGTTTTAGAAAGGTTCCAACCACAGCCCCTTACAATTTTGTTAATCAGTTAAATACCGCCAGACGGTTTATGTGGAACAAGGCTACAAAAGTAAGGCGCACTGTGGATGCAGCATCACATATTTACCGTTGGAGGGATTGGTTATGGTAATTTCTGTTGGTATTGATGTCTCAAAGGATAAGCATGATTGCTTCATTCTCAGTTCGGAGGGCGAAGTCCTGGCAGATGCGTTCACTATCCCCAATACGATGGATGGGTTTAACTACCTGTTGCAGAGAATCCAAGACTGCACCACACCGCAAGACAAAATGAAAGTAGGGCTTGAGGCAACCGGGCATTACAGCTACAACCTTTCTAAATTGTTCTTTGGTAAATGTCAACAGCAAGACTGCTGACTGCACCGACCTGGATGGTGCATGCTGACTGGATAAACAGGCACACTTCAATTGAAATATTTATTTGATCTAAACCAAACTTGAGATTATAGTTTAAGGCGCAATTGGAAATTTTTCGTTACAATCAGGATTTTGTGTTCGGAATTTCTCCATGTAATCTTCACGAACTGGACAGAAAATATCAATCGCCTTGCAGTCGACATCAAGAATAAACGCACCATGAGGTATATTAGCGGGAAGATAAATCACATCTCCTGCTTCAACACGGTAAATCTTTCCGTCGATAATTTCGTCACAATATCCTTCAGTCACAATCATACATTGTGCATTTTCATGAGTATGAACATCAAAAACAGAGTTTGCCTTCATAGTAAGAAAACTCACGGTAAGTTCTTTTGTTGAAATAAGATGACTTTCTGAACCAGGGACTAGCAATGTCATGGGGACACTCTCTGTTGGACGAACAATGTATTGTTCTCTATCTTGGGTTTCTGCAATCTTGAATTCACTGCGATTCATAGTTGCTCTCCTTTTCTTGATGCTGTAAAATGTGTTCTACTTCTTTCAAATAAGGCATTGACGGAATTCCTCCACGCTTTGAAATACTAAGTGCTGCAACGATATTTGCTTGATCTGCATACCTAATGACATCAGCAATGGACAATTGTACAAGCGACTTCCCCTCTTTTATAAAGTATGAAATGAAGGCGCCCCAGAAAGCATCTCCAGCTCCAGTTTTGTCAATGGTTTTTCCGAGTTCTACGCTGTCTGAAAAGCCTCCGCCTTTTTCGTTGAGACTAACATATGCCCCCTTTTTACCAAGAGTAATAGCTACGCATGTAACTCCTTTGCTATGAAGAAATGCGCATGCATTCTCTAAACTTTGTTCACCGGTGACAATCTCTAGTTCTTCATCAGAGACCTTTATCATGTCCACGTACTGCAACACTGATTGCATGTGAAATCTAGCCGATTCTTGATCGGGCCATAATTTTTCTCGATAATTTGGATCGTATGAAATCACGGCGCCGGCTTCTTTTGCTGTGTTTACCGCCACAAAAGAAGCCGTCCTCGTTGGTTCGTTAGTAAGAGAGAGTGATCCAAAGTGAAAAACTTTGCAATTTTGAAGCAACTCACGGGAAACTTCATCACTCTTAAGGCAAATATCCGCACCTGGCTTTCTAGCAAAAGAAAATTCTCGTTCTCCCCTTGCGTCTAATGCCACGAATGCAAGCGTGGTAAATACATTCGAATCCATAACGAGGCCCTTGGTACATATCCCTTCAGATTCAATCACCTGTCTCAGAAATTGACCATGCATATCGTTTCCGACCTTGCCAATAAATGCAGTTGACCGTCCCATTCGAGTTGCAGCAGTTAGCATGTTACAAGGCGCTCCGCCAGCATTCCGTTCAAACAGTTTCATCCCGGATTGAGAATACCCACCATCAGTAAAATCAATCAACAACTCTCCAAGCGCAACAATATCAAACACAGTTCTTCTCCCTATTATAAATACTGATTGAATTCCACACGTTCTCCATTTGGACCCGTAATCGTGAAGAAGCGTACACCTTTTTCGAAAAATGGCAAAGTTTGGATCGTTACGTTTTCTATCGACATTGTTGAAGTTATAAACCGAAATGTGGCTTCGACATCATTGACATTAATTGCAATGTGGTCCCATGCACCTGTTTGTAGTGTGCAATCCTCACTCTCATATACTTCAAGAACCATGTCTTGCAACTTCAAAAAGCAAACCCGTTTACCACGGTTGTCTTCTTGAGTTTGAACTCCAAACCCAAGAAGTTGATAAAATTTGAGCGTTTCCTCATAACAGTTTGTTGGGAGCCCTAAATGTTGTAATCCTAAAATTAAATTTTTTGCCTCCAATTTATTGCCTCCCTTCAAAAATTGCAAATGCATAAGTTTGGGGGATCTTCTCTCTTACTCCGGTATCTTTAAAATACTGATGAGTTTCATCTAAATAGAAAATCTGTATCCCGCCAACGCTGGAACAACGTTCCTTGGGTATTTTGTAAGCACCAACATCCAAGAATTCCTCCAATGCAGCAAAGAGAAACTTTGATGTAGAGTCAAATCGGAGAACTCTTGCCCACCCGTCTGTTTTAACCGTACTATGGAATTTTAATAATCCATGATGATCCACCTGGTATACAACGATGGTGTTCTCTCCACGATTTGATACTGTTAACCATTTCCCGTCAGGGGAAATGGCAATATCGCCGCCTATACTTTCATCTTTCTCGCTATATTTAAGATTGTTTAGTATTTGCTTCAGCACCAAGAAGTTTCTGTTGCGATCTAAATAGCAAGAAAAAACCTCAGAACTTATTTCTGAAACTACATAAATGTAATCCAGAGTAGGATGAGCAACGAGGTGCCGTGGACCAGCGCCTGGAGACAGATTTAATTCAAACAAGCTTTTTGATGGAATATTGCCGTCGAACAGTCGCAATTTGTCACAACCCAAATCAGCTGTTACCATATAATCACCATCAGCAACAACTATAGTGCCATGTGGATGGGGAGAATCCTGTCTAGGACCGATATTGGTGCCAATGTCATTAAATTGCTGAATTTGAAGACATCTTCCTATTCCGCCGTCCTCTCGAATGTTATACAGCAACAATGAGTTGGCTAGGAAGTCCGAGGCAATAAAGACTTTTTTCTCATGATTTACAGAAATATGCGTTGCATCAAAACCAAATGCAGATTCTCGGTTAATCAATCGTAATGTGCCATCACTTTGAATTGAATAAGAACTAAAAAGATTGTTTCTTCCGCTGTCCAAAGAAGAAGTATACAGAACTCCATCGTCGATCGTAATGCAGGCTACGTCTCTCAATATGTCCTCAGTACCTTTTTTATTTAGTACACAAGATGTAGGATCAAAGGTATAACGGATCAACTTTCCTTCGTAATTTCTGATACAAGCATATAACCAAATCATATTAGTATTCATACGGGTCATCCTTTATTCCACGATGTTGCACACTGCCGGCCGCCAGATAGCCGCCACTTGCACCGGATTTGCTTTTTGAAATCCAAAAAGCAAACAATTTGCCTTGTTCTATCTCAAATACGATGTGGACTGGTACATGTGTAAGTTCTTTTAGCCGTGAAGGGTTTTTCCATATAATTTGTTGCTTTGTAGAATCGATGTTTCTACAAACGCAATCATTAAATGTAAGACCTTTAATAGGACGATTGTTAATGTCGCGCAATTCTGCCTTCAATGACTTGCATTGTGCATTAACCCAAAGACCTTCACCTTCAAAACACACTAACGGCGTTACAATTCGACCGACATTATCCGTTACCAGTGCCGCAAATCCGTCTCTACGGAGTGCAGCAACTCCTGTACTACCACCAGCATACATATGCCGCCCAAGATGAGGCGAATTCCCAGACCAGGCACCAAAATAGAAGAGAAGCTCGTGACCGTTTATAATACAGATGCCAGTTGCAGGATGAATGTAACCTTCGTTCCACGCTCCACAAGCTCCGGTTCCAGCAATAAATTCATTTCTATTCAATCTGGAAAATTGTAAGCCATCACGACTAAAGCCAATGTATAGATCACATTTTTTGGGGGTTTTCAGTTTTTCTGCAATCGTATTATGGGGGCCTTTAAAAATTTGATATAGGCCGATGACAATGCTTTCGTACGCCACACAATCCAAGCTATATAACTGTGTGTCACAATCATATATGTCATCGCGAGCATCATCTACATCTGCAGTCTGCCAAAAGTATTCCTTTTGACAAGCTGCAAGTTCATAAAAAGTACTTGCTTCCCGATAAGAACGGTATCGATATAAGTATTGTTCTCTATTATATAAACTGCGAACACTCAGCACCCATTTGTCTCTAAATGGGTTATAGAACAACGATGTAGTATCTCCGCATCGCATAATAGGCGTTGGTGTACTCCAAGTCATTCCGTCTGCGGATGTTCGTAGTTCTGCATACTCGCGTTTTTGGGGATCTCGAGTAAAGAGAAACATTTTATATCGCTCATCTATGCTATTAAGATCCAACCAAACGCTACATCCATCTCGTATACGTCCTTCGGAATAGGGTAACACTCGATTTGTGCCGTTACCTGCTCTGGTGTTTATCCTTTCCCAATGAAATCCATCACTACTTTCAGCATAAGCAGTCGCTCCAAACCAACCGGCTTGATACCACAATTTGAATTTACCGTCAAAAGGATCATAAAATGCGCCATCTTTAAACGGTGCAGCAACTGGGCAATTACCATTATCCATTTCCAAAGGAGTTGTGGGAAGCAACACTGGCCCCTTGATCTGAGGAGAATAGAACTCCCGCTGCATATCACATTCTTCTATTAAAAAATCGTCCACAAAAAGCTGTCTGCCGCAATCGATAGGAATAACATCGGGCCTTCTTTTCAGGTAATCCGGCATTTGCGGCTTTACCTGAAAGGAAGGGTGATGTACATGAGAAGTCGGGAGTAAAGTTTCGACATTGTCAGGGGATACAATTCCATTATGTAATATCATTTAAATATTATATATCGAAAATAAAATCAATCTGTTCTTGTGTAAGAGGAATCTGTGCACTTTCCAGAGTTGTTTTCATCTCATTTGGCCGCTGCGGGCCAACGATAGATACAACCGGGAAAGGCTGGGAGAGAGTGTATCCTAAAACAATATCTTGCAAAGTCATATTAGTCTCCTTCGCAAGCTTTACTGCTTGGCGTGCTCGTCGAAGGGATTCGCTATTATAGAAATATTTGCGAGAATATGCGTAGCCCAGATTCTCCATATAATCTTCTTTGAAGCAATTATAAAAGAATCCACTAGCCTGTGAACAATAGGCGAACACTGGTCGCTGGGTTTCAATATGATACTTTCGCATACCGTTAGTGAGCCATGTTTGAATCAGCTCATCGACAGCTGTCATATTGGGGAAAGCCATATTAAACATGACCTGATTTGCGCTGAATGTACGCAAACCGTGTGCCTTTGCATAGGAATCTGCTTCCAGTATTCGCTCGATTTTCCAATTAGAACAACCAAAATAACGGATTTTCCCTTCATCAACGCACTTATTTAATTCCTCGATAATAGGAATGACTGGCTGACTAGGGTCATCCTGGTGTAGCCAATAGAAGTCTATATAGTCTGTGTGTAGGTTCTTCAAGCTGTCGTTCAGATCTTCGCGCAAATACTTTGGAGTCATCCGCTTTTCATAAGGTTTATTCGTAGCATAGCAGCAACCTTTTGTGCTAATCAGCACTTTATCGCGCAAATGATTCTCTTTAAGAAAATCACCTACAAGACATTCACTCAAGGAACGTCCGCCTACAATGAAGCTCCCGTAATAATGGGATGTATCAATCATTGTCCCACCGTAATCGATATAAGATTTGAGCAATTCTCGGGAAATATGCTCTGGAACATTGCTTGCATAATCACCTGTGCCCAGCACATACTGCGGCACAGTAAGATCTGTTCCTTCAAGTTTTCTATATTTCATAGTCGACACCTCAATCCAATTTACTGATAACACGCTTGGTAAAGGAACCGTCAGAAACAAAACGGCCCTGCAAAATGTCTTCCTCGGTAATCCGAGCTAACAAAAGTTCCTTTTCTACATTACGCTCGCGATCATAGATAATATAAATTTGGTCATCCGGTGTTTGCACTGCATCTGGGTAAGACACAAGTTCCCGCTCGTCCAACAAAAGAGGACCACTCCAAGTCTCTCCATCATCTGTTGACAAAAATGCAGCTAAGTTATTTCTTGCCATATAGTCCGGGTCGTCCCCACGTGGCTTGTCAAAACAGTTATCAGGACTCCAGTGATTGATCAACAGGATATTACCGGAATGGATTTTTCGAATATGGAATCTGGAATTAGGACCGCCAAAGCAGAATTTTCCAACATTCTCCCAAGTTCGCCCCCCATCATTGGAAAAAGCTTCACCAATGCCATCTTTTCTGCGTGTCAGCATTTGAATAGTACCATCATTCTTCTCAATGATCATACTCTCGTCGAACCATCGATTCGGCATATCGACTCCACCACGATATTCAAATGTCTCACCGTTATCCTTAGATACATACATTTTTGCGAGACAATCAGGGACATCAGGATTCAAATCCGATTTAACATGCCCCCACAGGCAAATCGGAAGAGCCCAATCCCCATTGGACAGTACCGTTGGTTTGTTGAGCATCACACCATCTGCAATTCTATGTGGCTCCGTCCAAATAAGAGGAGACTCATCAGGATTTCGGCATACTGAATACCAACAACCAGCTCGACCATCAAAGCCACCATAACTCTGCGACCAGAAGAAAAACAATTCATTAGTAGGAGTGCGCCATAGACAAGGATCAAATGCTCGAACATTACCAGCTGGGTCAACTACCATAATGGGCTCAGACCATGTTTCACAGTTGTCATCGCTGATTTCAATTGCGACATAGTTGTCTGGACCTTCATCATTGCCTCCGCTGAAAAAACATCTCCAAAAACGGCCGCCCCGAGTTCTATCAATTCCAGGTATGCCTTGCCAAAGCCGGTTTTTGCGATGATACTTCTCGCCGGGATTTGTGTTAATCCGGACTGGCATAAGCGCCATATCCTTTTCTTTCAATGTTACTTCATTTGCTTCCAGTGATATCATTTTTCCACCTCATTCGCATGTCTGTTCACGGATTACAAATGTTCCACGTCCGTGGCTAGCGGTGTATTCATCAGCTTCTGACCAGTAGTCCTCGCCGCAATTAACACCACCATCTACAAATATATTCACGCCAGTGATAAATTTTGCTTCGTCCGAAGCAAGAAAAGCCGCTGTGTAACCAATATCGTTACCATCTCCACCAATTCGCAGCGGGATTCGTGAAATTTCCTCCGTATAGTCTCGATCTTCATAGCCTTCCGGATATACACACATACACCCAGGAGAAATAGTAGAAACACGGATACCGTATCTTCCGTATTCACGAGCCATAGATTGGGCGGCTCGATTGAGTCCCGCTTTCAGTCCGCCATAAATTGCGTCCATCGGAGTGGGTGTTTTGGAACGGATAGACGAAGTAAATAAAATCGTGCCTTTAATACCGCTTTTCATCATATATTTGGCCGCGGCATTAGCAATTAAAAGGCTTCCGCGAAAATTGACCTCATAAACAAAATCAATTTCTTCCGGATGGATAAGACGCATGTATTTTTCAAGACCAACACCAGCATTGCACATCACAAGAGATATAGAAGGAAATGCGTCTAAAGCATGTGCCATAAGGCTTTCACCAATATTGTGATCTCGCTGGTCGCAATCAAATGTTTCGACCCTGACACCGTAGTTGTCTTGCAGTCGCTGTGCAACACGTATAGCTTTGTCGCCCTCCCCGCAGTGCGCCATAAAGATGTTATATCCTTTGCTGGCGAGTGCATTACAGATTCCTTCACCGACACCTCTATTTCCACCAGTGACGATCGCAGCAGGTCTATTCACAAAACCACCTCCTATTATGCAACCTTTTTAACTCTATCTTTGCTTGCCTGACGGAAACAATCAATTGTAACTGCCAAAATCACGAGCGCGCCCATAGCAACATCCTGCCAGAACTGACTGACATGCAACAGATTCAAGCCATTGTTTATCACACCCATGAGTAGAGATCCGATCAGGGTACCCCAGATGCTACCGGAGCCGCCATTCATGGAAGTGCCACCGACAACGCCCGCAACGATGCAGTTAAGTTCGGCACCAGTTGCCATGGTAGAATTTGTGAAATTCAATCTACCGGCGAGCATCATAGCGGAAATGCCGCACAGAATGCCGGTCATAGCATAGGCCTTAAGCTTCATTTTGTCGATTTCAACGCCTGAAAGCCGCGCTGCTTTTTCGTTACCACCAATGCACTTGATCTTGATTCCAAAAGGAGTTTTTTCTAGCAGAAACCATGCCATTGCAAACAGAGCAAGCAATACGATAATACCAATAGGAAAAACATTCTTGATTTTTCCAGCAGCAATCCAACGGAGGCCGTCTGGCATAATCAAGGAGTTTTTCGCATCTGTAATGATAGCTGCCATACCTCGGAAAATGTAGCTAGTGCCAAGAGTCGCAACAAACGGAGGTAACATAACCTTTGTGACAAGCAGGCCGTTGATTATCCCGCAAAGAAGGGCTATTGCCAGGGCAATCAAAATAGCCGGCATAGGCGCCATTCCATATTTATTTGTAAGCAATCCCATAACACATGCGCTTAACGCCAAAATGGCACCTACTGAAAGATCTATCGCGCCAAGCATGAAGAGAACCGTCATGCCGATGGCCATGAGCGCAATATATACAACTTGGTTTGTCACTGTCAGTAAATTCCCAACTGTCATAAAGTCTTTCGAAAGGAAAGACAGAACGACGCAAAGAATAATCAGTGCTAAAAAAGCGCTAATTTGGGAACTATATTTGTTTGTAAGTTTCAACCCTTGTGCTTTATTGTTCATATTCCTTTTCTCCTCGCTGTGTTGCCAATTTCATTATTTTCTCTTGTGTTGCGTCCGCACGAAGCAGCTCGCCGGTCGGTCTGCCTTCGTGCATTACCAAAATTCGGTCGCTCATGCCAAGAACCTCTGGCAAATCCGAAGAAATCATAATGACGCCTATACCATCCTCAATCAATTTGTTAATTAGATTATAGACTTCAACTTTCGCTCCTACATCAACGCCGCGAGTCGGCTCATCAAAAATAACCAGTTTGGAATTCGCAACCAACCATTTTCCTAAGGATATTTTTTGTTGATTTCCGCCAGATAGATTCTCGGCATTCAAATCTAAGTTGTCTGTATTCAGATGAAGTTTGCGACTAATATTGTGGCAAATGGTTTCAATTTTAGACTTCTCAAAGACACCATGCTTTGTAAAGTTGTCTACAGCAGCAATCATCAAATTAGAATATAGCGAGTGAGAGAGAAACAGTCCCTCTTCTTTTCGGTCCTCTGGCACCAAAGATATGCCCAATTTGATAGCATCGGATGGGTTTTTTACTGAAATTTCTTTGCCAAAGAAATAAATCTTACCTTCTGTTTTAGGAAGTGCTCCAAATATTGTCTTTGCCACTTCCGTACGACCCGCACCTACAAGTCCTGAAAAACCCAAAACCTCTCCTTTGTGCAAAGAGAAACTCACATTTTGAAAATACTTGCCACAAGAAAGGTTTTCAACGCGTAAAATTTCTTCACCGCGCTCAAAAAACTGTTTCGGGAATTGCTGATCCATTGGATGTCCAACCATCATGCTGATGATGTCATCAATGGTTATTTCTTCTTCATGGAAATCCCTGCAACCAACAAGCTTGCCATCTCTCAACACCGTTACTCGATCACCAATCTGCATAATTTCATCCATACGGTGTGAGATGTAACAGATTGCCATCCCATTTTCCTTAAGTTTGCGAATAACTGTAAATAGTTTTTCCACTTCAATATCAGTTAGAACAGCTGAAGGTTCATCAAAAATAATGACCTTAGAATTCATGCGAAGAGCTTTCGCTATTTCAACCATTTGTCTCTGTGCGACACTAAGTTCATTTACAGGAACGGTAACATCAATATTCGCACCGATCATTTCCAACAGCTCTCTGCTACGTTGAATCATTGCTTGGCGATCCAGTATTTGCAATGGGCCGTGTTTTTTTACAATTTGATTGACAGCAAAAATATTTTCATACGCACTCAACGGTTCCACTAAGTTCAGTTCCTGATATACAACACTGATTCCTTTTTCCAGTGCTTCTATGGGGCTGTTCGTCAAGATGGGTTCACCATTCAACTTAATACTTCCTGCATTCGGGATATAAGCGCCTGCAATAATTTTAATCAATGTTGATTTACCAGCGCCATTCTCACCCATGAGAATATGAACTTCGCCTTTACGCAGCGTGAAATCGACATGGTCTAACACTGTAACGCCGCCAAACATTTTTGTGGCGCCAGTTACTTCTAACGCAATATCATTCATTTTAATGTTCTGCTTCAATTTGGGATGTCCCTCCCCACTTATGTTAGGGTAATACCGCATAATTGAACAAGAGCGATTTACGAGTAAATTTTGCATACTGACGAGGAGTGGTTTTGCGGTAATACTTGATGTATCACCGCAAAATCACAACGAAGTTAGGGCGCAAAATTTCCGTAAAGCGCCGCAGCTTTAATTGTGCGGTATTGCCTTAGATATCGCTCCTTTCCGCTAATATATATTGGCAAAATGGGGCAGCGATATATTGTTTACTTTAAAACCTACAGCACAAATGTTAGTTCACAAACTTTTCGAGACCGGCACTCTTGATAAACTCCTCAACATTGTCAGCCATAACAATGGAGCAATCAAGAAGAGTCTCTTCCTCTGCAGTACCACCAGTCAAAACAGTATGTACGGTCTGCATACCAACCTTGCCAAGTTCATACAGGGGCTGGCCAACTACAGCCTGGAGCTTACCTTCACGGACATAAGTCATAGAAGTGGGGGTGCCGTCAAAACCACAAACAACAACATTCTCAGTAAGACCAGCAACTTCCAGAGCAGAAACTGCGGACAATGCACCACCATCCCACGCGGAGAAAGCGCCTACAATTTTGTCCCCATACCGAGTAATGGCATCCTCAACACCGGAAAGAGCAGTTGTGGAATCCCAGTTGGCGTAAATCTCATGAATTTCAATGTCATTACGCGACTTTTTGATTGTATCAACAAAACCATCATGGCGCTGCTGTGCATTAGTTCTTGCCATATCGCCATTAATCACCAAAACAACGCCACTCTCAAGCTCTTCTGCCATCCATTCGCCAGCGACAGCGGCAGCAGCATAGGAATCAACAGCAATATGCCACAGGTTGCCAGCGTTGGTAGGATTGTCGATTTCTACACACTTGATGCCTTCGTCCTGTGCCTTATGGACAGACGCAGCATATGATTCATCTGCACCGCCATAAATGATGGCATCAACCTTCTGCTGAATAAAAGTATCCACGGCAAGGGCGAAAGAACCTTCGTAATCACTAGGATCAAGATAAAGCTTAGAGATCTCGATATCAAGATCCTTCGCGGTATCTTCGATGGCAGCTGCAGTCACCTGCCAACCCTCATTAGTAGCCTCAGGGCAAACGAAACCAACTTTAAATGATTCGGTACCCTGGTCGTCCTGCTGATTATTACTGTTGTTGCTGGTGTCGGTGCCGGCATTGCTAGTGCTTGTGTTGCCGCCACAGGCGACCAAACTCAAGACCATTGCAAAAATTGCGACAAGTGCTAAGAGCTTCTTCATTGATATGTTCCTCCTTTATTTTTAATCGATTGCGTAATCGATTAAATGATGGTGTTATTATATCTACAAAAAGTTCGCTTGACAATTAGCCGTTTAACAGAAATATTAAAGTGTTATTTGTACAAAACACCTTTTTTTTTGGTTTCGCGTAATCGATTAAATTAGCTGGTGACTTTTATTTTCATTTATGATATTATCCTAATGAATATGTAAATGTAATTGGAGGTTTCTTGGATGGGTACCGTGACAATTCGGGATGTGGCGCGACTTGCAAATGTTTCTTCTGCAACAGTTTCACATGTTTTTAATAAAACTCGTTTTGTTTCACCAGAAAAAACCGAACAAGTGTTAAAAGCGGCAAAGGAGCTTAATTATACTCCAAACGCCTACGCAAAAAGCTTTCGTACAGGCAAAAAAAATCTGATCGGATTTATTGTGCCTGATATTTCCAACAGATTTTTTGCTACCATTATTGAGGCAGTAGAAACAACGTTATCTCAATATAATTACAAGTTGATTGTTGCAAATACAAAAGAAACTGGAACTCGAGAGTTGGAACACCTTTCTTATTTTTGCTCTGGTGTTGTAGATGGGTTATTGATCGCATCCACATTTAAAAATTATAGTGATATCAGTAAATACTTAAATCCCAATCTACCAGTTCTTTTTGTTGACCGCAAATTTGATAACATGCCTTGGTGTTCTGCTACGATTACCAACACAGACGCTACCTATTGTGCAACCAGTGATTTAATTCAAAGTGGGCACACAAAAATTGGATATGTTGCGGGCATTCCTCATTTGTCTACTACAAAAGGGCGTATCAATGGGTATCTTAGCGCAATGCGCGATGCCGGTATTGAAGTTCAGGAATCTTGGATTACTTACGGTAATTCTATGAAAACCAGCGCGGAGGGCTGTGTTCAAAAATTGCTTCAAGAAAACTGTACTGCACTTATTATCTCGAATGGTGTAATGTCTTTGGATGTGGCTAACTATTTGTACCGTATGAAAAAAACAGTTCCTGCTGTATACTTCGATGATGATTATAAATTGGATATGGCTCCTTGTTTTGCTACTATTTCGCAACCTTCTTATGAACTCGGAAAAACCGCAGCAGAACAGATTATGTGTTTAATTGACAATCCTAATCAGCAAAACTACCATATCATTCTATCTGGTACATATAATCGATTCAAATAAGAGAACTTAAGAGATTTAATAGAATGTCTTATGTGTTTTTCAACATTTGTTTCTATTTGTAAAAGACGCCGCCCCCTTTATCGGCAAATCGTCCCTGCATTTACAGTGTAAGACAAGCTGATAATCCGGGTATTTGTTCATCATGTAGTGGACGAAATTGCCGCCGATAAACCCGGCGCCGCCCGTTATGAGTAGCTTCATATCCGTCCTCCTCAAAATCCGGTCACGGCATCACACAAAAATGGCGATTTGTCGTCTTTATCCGATAAGACCGGCTCGTCCACACCCCAATCGATGGCAAGCTCCGGATCGTTCCACCGGATGCCGCCGTCCGCTTCGGGCGCATAATAGTTATCCGCTTTATAAAGGAACTCCACGTCGTCGGTCAGCGTCACAAACCCATGGCCAAAGCCGCGCGGGATCAAAAACTGCTTCTTGTTCTCCGCTGACAGCTCGACGCCTACCCATTGCTTGTAGGTCGGGCTGTACGGCCGCAAATCGACCGCCACATCATACACCGCGCCGCGTGTGCACCGTACCAGCTTGGCCTGCGCCTTGTCCCCGCGCTGAAAGTGGATGCCGCGAAGGGTGCCTTTGACGGTCGAAGAGGAATGGTTGTCCTGCACAAAGTCATAGTGCAGCCCCAGCTCATCCATTTTCCGCTTGGACCAGCTCTCCATAAAAAAGCCGCGGTGGTCACCGAATACATCCGGTTCCAGAATCACAACGCCCGCCAGCTTTGTTTCTGTCAATTTCATGTGGATGACTCCTTAATACTGTATCTTTCCTTCGGCCACCTTGCGCAGATAGGCGCCATAGGGCGCTTTTCCATATGTATTGGCTGCTGCATTTAGTTCCTCACAAGTGATCCAGCCGTTTCGATATGCGATCTCTTCCAAGGAAGCGATTTGAATGCCGGTGCGGCCTTCTACCACGCGGACAAAGTCGGTCGCTTCGTTCATCGAATCCACCGTGCCGGTGTCCAGCCAGGCATAGCCGCGGCCAAGAGTTACAACATTTAAAGCGTTATCTTCTAAATAAATACGGTTTAAATCCGTGATCTCCAATTCACCGCGTGAAGAAGGTTTCAATATTTTAGCGTAAGCACACACTTTTTCATCATAAAAATATAGACCAGTAACCGCATAGTTGGAGTGTGGTGACAAGGGTTTTTCCTCAATCGACACCGCTTGACCTTCTTTATTAAACTCAACAACGCCAAACCGTTCTGGATCATCGACATAATAGCCAAACACAGTAGCACCATGCTCTCGGCCCGCCGCTTCCCTTAAATGCGCACTCAAGCCGGCGCCGTAAAAGATGTTGTCGCCCAAAATCATCGCGCAGCGATCACCCGCAATAAATTCTTCACCTAAAATAAACGCCTGCGCCAAGCCGTCCGGCGAAGGCTGCACTTTATAGGACAGATAAATGCCGTACCGGCTGCCGTTACCGAGCAAGCGCTCAAAATTCGGCAGGTCCTGCGGCGTGGAAATGATCATAATGTCGCGAATACCCGCCAGCATCAGCGTGGACAGCGGATAATAGATCATTGGCTTGTCATAAATCGGCAGCAGCAGCTTGCTCGTCACCATGGTCAGCGGATACAATCTCGTTCCGCTTCCGCCTGCCAGTACAATTCCCTTCATGTACCGCTCCTCCTGGTTGTTCTCTTTATATAAGGAAGGTCAGTGTCCTCACCGAACCCACTTCCAAAACGTCTGATGCGAAACGCCCAAAATCTTTGCGGCTTCCCGGGTTGAGATTTCTCCGGTCTCCCAGCGGCCCTTGAGCTCGTAGAACTTTTGGTTCTTTTCGATTGGCGGGCGACCGAAGCGGATGCCTTTTGCTTTGGCCGCGTCGATGCCTTCCCGCTGCTTTTGCTTGTGCTCGGTGTATTCCTGGGCTACGGTCGCGTTGAAGGTCTCAATGAGCACGTCGTTTATCAAACGGGCGGCCCACGCCTGATCCTCTGGGAAATCGACCATAGTAGTCGGCATATCGAGCACTTTCAAGCGAATATCGCTGTCCCGCAGCCACTGGAGTTCTTTTTGTACGGTTTCCTTGTGATCGCTCAAATGATCCAACGACGGAATAACCAGTGTGTCGCCTTCACGCAGCGCTACTTTTTTCAGCAGTTGATAGCTGTTTTGACCAGCATTCTTTTCCGATTGCTGGTCGATAAAGACCTCATGCTCCTGCGCGCCAAGCTGCTGAAACGCATCCAATTGGCTATAAAAGCTCTGTTTCCCTTCCGGTATACGCGCATAATAAAATGTTTTGTGTGTCATCATCCGTCACTCCATACCATCTCATCCTGCTCGCATCGTTTCGAAGCTTTATCCTCAAATCCGCTCTTTCACCTTCAAAAGGTGTACCTTCTGAATGTGCGCAAAAACTTCCAGCAGATATACACCGCTTTCGATATTTGGAAATGTTGTGGCAATTAACTATTGCTTTTAGGCTGTTTTTGCGATATACTTGATAAGGCAAAAAAGCTGTCAAAAGGTACACCTTTTGACAGCTTTTTATCATTTATTGTATGGATACTGGTTTTCTGACACTGAAAAATTCAATGATGCTTACCATTCTCGGGAAGGACAATCGGGTTGAGTTTCAGCTTCTGAAACTTTTTATATAGACGTGCCATCGCTTGATTGCTGAGCTCCAGTTTCTTTTGTGCCGCAGTTAATGATTTACAGCGGCGAGTTGTCTTGATCAGCTTCCGCATTGTATTTTTGGCCTTTTTCTGAAAACCCGATGCTTCAATCCACTGCTCAGCTTGCTGCATGGTTACTGCTTCCGGAAAGTCCTGATACAGGCGGTGCAGAAATTTGCAGAACAGCTCGTTGTGTCGTTTAGCAAGCACCTGTAATTGCTTTTCCCAAGTCTTCGCATCTGTCAGCCGATGGATGCGTTTCCTTTTGAGCCGCAGCTCCAGTCGCAAAATTTGCTCTGCGATCTGCATTTTGTGACGCTTCTTCAGTTCATAGGTTTTGTCATACACAGAAAAGGCGCAGCTTTTGGATTCAATCGTCCAAGCGTGTTCATTCACTTCCCTGTATTGCTTCGCACTGCCCTTCCCTTTCCCAAACGGGCTTACCTCGTATCGAGACGGCAGCCGTGTTTTCTTCCAAATATACAACTGGTTTAGCAGCTCCCGTTTGCTTTCATAATACTGGTTGCAGGTCAAATCCACCCGCGACAAAATGAATTTCTTTTGTTCGATGCCTATTTTCGCTAAAGTCTTCTGCAAGACCTTTGATACGGCATTAATCTGCGTTTTCTCCCCAATAAAAAGCGCGGTCGGACAATACTTACCTGCCAGAAGGGACGACGGATTGACAATCACCGTGATCCATGAAGGATGTGTCAGCGACTGGTTCAGTACGATTTCGACGCCGCGTTCCTTGTATTCTGTTATTTGCAGGGTAGTATTCAGAAAATACGGATCTCTGTTCATGACTTGACAGCAGTTTTCCTCCCACAGTTCCTGAATCTCGTGATAACTGCTTTTCGCCATGATGGAAAAGGTATGAATCCCATATTGTGATTTCACATTCATTCCCCCCTTCTCTTTTTCGCGCAATTGGTGCAGCATTTGCAGTTTTTCACTTCCTGTTGTCCCTGAAACCGTAGGATTTCGCGTACCATACAATCTTCACTGCCTGCAAATCGGCGCATTTCCTGCGCGTTTGCTTTGAGCAGTTTCCCTGCCATCGGCGAATCCGTCTTCGCTTTTTTCTGAAAGACAATTGCTATTTTTTCGTCATCGCCATTTTGGTCAAAAAATAAGACGCAATGCGCCTTTTGGCCATTCCGTCCCGCTCGGCCGATCTGCTGAATATAATCCGTCATGCTGATCGGCATATTAAAATGAATGATAAGTTCCACATTCGGTACATCAATGCCCATGCCGAACGCCGATGTCGCTACCATGATTTTTGTTTTTCCCTGCAGGAAGTCGAGTTCCATACGATGACGGAGCTTGTCTGATTTCATCTTCGCATGAAAGCGGCTCACCTGTCCCGGATATCGTTCCGATAAAGCATTATAGATTGCGTCCACACACCCCGTTGTCAGCGCGTAAATCAACACGGAACCTGTCCCATGATATTTCCTTATGCACCGCTCCAACGCTTGAAAGCGATCCGCCAAACGTCCATCCAACGAACGCTTTTCGCTTGTCACGTCTTTTTTTAATAGAATCAAATTCTTCCGCTTCAAATCGCTTTGAAATAGCTGAGGTTGTCTCATATGAAGCAACTTGGCAATTTCCTTTTCCCTGTCCTCCAATATCGTGGCGGAGCAGGCAAATATCACAGGACGTTCCGGTAAGCAATCAATAAAGGTTCCTATTTGTAGATAGCTCTCCCGGAAAGAATATCCCCACTCCGTTACGCAGTGACACTCATCCACAACCAGCATATACAGCCCTGTTTGCCGAATCGCTTGCTGAAACTTCTCACTTTGCAGCCGCTCCGGTGTGACATACAAAAACGTCAGCTTCGCCTTCCGCACTTTGTGCAGGATCGCTTCGGTCTCCTTTTTTGTACGGTAATGATCGATGTAATCCGCTGCAACACCGCAAACTTGCAGCTCGTGTACCTGACTATACAGCAGCGATAAGGTCGGCTCAATCACCAGCGTCAGTTTTGTACGATGCAGCAATGCAGGAATACAAAACATATTTGATTTACCAGACCCGGTAGCAGCCATAACCATCGTATCATACCCGTTTAAAACCGACTGGATGGGCAAAATCTGATGTCGTCTTAAATGCTCGATCCCAAGACTTTTTATAACCGGCTTCCAACTATCATTCATTTTCATAAAGAGATACCCCCTACAGCATTTTAAATTTAGGTATCTCGTATAAGGTTTTGTATCAGTAAATCAATTTATCTTTTAACAGTAAGACCTATCAAAACATGATAGGTCTTACTGTATATCAAGAAGGTATCATCATGAAAAAAATTATTGTCTGGCTGCTTATGCTTTCTTTAGGCGCTACGACTTCGTCAGAAATACAAACAAATGATAAGTCAATTATGGATGAGTCCGACTACGCTTATCTTTCATTAACCTATACGAGTCTAAATTCCGAGGCGACGAACTTCAACGAGCAGCGCACAACATCGTTTTATTTGTATGATCTCAAGACAAACAAACTCAAAGAGATATACACGTATGTTGGTGCCTGTGAATATCCTGTAGGCGTCGTGGATTATAAAAATGCAAAAGTATATTATTCAGTCTGGGGTGATCCCTCAGATGCTTCTGCCGGTGACAAGCTGCAGGTCTACGACATCAAAACAGGGAAAATCAATGACATAACTAATTATCACCATGTATTCAATGAACTGGATTGGTATAACAATGCGCTGTATGGAATTGTGGGCGGAAAAGAAAGCAATGGTGTCGTCCAGCTGGCGAAGATAGACCCAACAACAGGTGAGATACAACCAATTTTCTCTAATAATACAGATTCAGTTTATCTCGACTTTTCAATCGATCACAATACTGGTGAGATTATTACGACTTGGTATTCTGACTTTGCTCGGCGACGCATGGACGTAAATCAAGAAAACGGAAAAATAACCCCATGTCCATTTTTTATTTCGTCTGTCGATACATCGGATTTCAGCCTGCAGTCAGTGATATATACTTTCTCGGATACGCCATATTCATCGCTATTTGACAACTATGGTGCAGATGCCGACAGCTCCGAAGTATGGGAGACAGCAAATAATCTTGAAGTATCGAATGTTTCCCGCCTAAATGATGACATACTTCTTTTCATTGGTCGTGAAAGCGTCCTTGACCAGCAGGCAAAACTTATGATGCTAAATATCACCGATAAAACCACCAGTGAAATTCAAATCCCCGGAGTGGCAACCTATTATTCATTTGTTGTTAGTCCCGATCAACAGACCATCTTTGCAAATCTTCAACTGCAGGATGGAACGCAGGGTGTATTTTCATATAATATACAAACACAAGAATTGAAAAAACTTTTTGATATAAACGAAGTATTAAAAGACTTTTCAGGCAACAAATCTGTAACTCCCACAACCATGCAGATAATTATTCAATGAATTACCCCCGACTGATGCCGGTTTCCCACGACACCAGTCGGGATTTCCTTCTACAGTCGCAGCTTTAATGGCTCATTCATGGATCCGAATTGATCACAGTACCATCTTTTGCTGCATACAGCCCATGAAAGCCAGCCTTGCAATACATCATGGGACATTCAAGCATTACCATGACATTAGGGTACTATGCACACGGTACTTTCAATTCAGCGAAAGCGGAACTTGAAAGACTGGCTCTTGCTTCTTAAATCGGTGGTTGTACTACTCATTTACTACTTTTTGTTGCATTTTCATGCTGGCAAATGCCAGCTTATGAAAAGGTAATCAGAAATTTAGTGAAAATCAAATATGCGTTTGTACGAAAAAAATGTTCTTTATGTTACAAGTTAATTCCACAAGAATATAAATTTTTCCTGTTTAAAATTCTAATTGAATTCGTTACGATATAATACTATGATGTTGTCGTAAGATCCCGAAACTGTTTTAAAGAACTGGAGGAGAAAAATGAAAAAGAGTAAACTATTGATTACAGCATTTTTAGCCTGTAGTGTATGTGCAGTATGTGCATCTGCCTCATATAATTCTTTAGATACGGTTGTAGCAGATGGAGCCGTAACTCTTGCTGAAGACACGGTTAAGGAATACCGTGAAGATTATTATGATGTTTCCAATCTGTCTACGCAAATTGAAAGCATCGAATATGCATCAAATAAAGTAAATGTTATTGCTCGTGTCGAATATGATACCATAATAAAAGCATCTACTCCGGAAGATTCTCCATACATTCAAGGAATTGAGGGGGCAATTGAAGATTTGACAGATGAAGCTCAAATCAGTGAAGCAACCGATTATCTTGAAATGTGGAAAAATGAATTAAATCGGAATCATATCAACAAAACAATTTCTAATGAAGCGACATTCAATATTGCATTTTCAATTCAACCATCACTCATAAATGCAAAGCAGTCTGTATCTGTTGATCAACTTTTAGCGAATTCCAGCATAATGTATCGTGATTATAACTTTATCACAAATGACAATGTAACAACGTTGAATAACGGAATTGCTGACACAGAACAGGAATTTACTGATAAGCCTATTGACGCTTTTGAATTAGAGACAGATTCTGAAGTGTATGAAAAAGCCTATAACACCGTTATACGCCTTGTAAACAACGGAACAAAGGCATCTGGATCATCCCGTGCGCAAGAATTGGATCGTGTAGCAGCCCGTGATTATGCACAAGATCCTGCCAACTTCCCTCGTAATCCCGATTATAATTATTACACGTCCGAAGATTGTGCAAATTTTGTTTCTCAGTGCTATTATGAGGGTGGATTGTCAGAAGATAACATATGGAAGAGATATACTATTCCTTGGATAAATACCGGTGGTTCTCGCTCCACATATTATGGTTTGTCTGACTACATGCAGGAGTACGACATTGTCTTTTGGGTAAAGGGAGATACCGATATTGATCGAGCTATTGCGGGCAGCATTATCTATTATCAGAGCGGGACACCGGAAGGGCATGTCGGAATCGTTACAAGTAATGATGGACGTACAATGAAATATAGTGCTCATACCAATGATCATTGTGATGAGACCATGAATCAAGAATGGTTTAGTGAAAACTGCGATTTCCTTATTCCATGCTGGGACTCTTATGATAATCGTTGGACCCCACAGTAAACAGGAAGGAGTCTTATCATGAATAAGCCCAAATGGAGTAAGACTTTAATTTGTGTTGTGATAAGCTCAATTATATGTTGTATTGGCGCTCTTGCAGTCAACAATCGAATTACGATAGATCTGCCGGATATCACAATTTTGGTGAACGGAGAAGAATTTATAGCCAAGGATGAGGATGGTGTCGTGGTGCAGCCCATTCTCTACAATGGAACAACTTATGTCCCTCTACGGGCCATAGAAGAGTTAAATGGTAAATTTGTCGATTGGGATGGAGACACCAACACCGTTTTGATTAACGATCCGATTTTCAGTGATGAAGATGTGGCAGGCGCAAAAGATACAATTTACCAGTTCTTTGAGAGTTTTTCGAAAAAAGACTATGATGCCATGTATGCTTTAACAACTGAAGGAACGATCCAATATGATTACAGCGGCGTACAGGGTGTGGCCGGAATGGCAGAGGCGACCGTTGTTTCATGTGAATATGATGCTGAAAATTCTCAGCAAGAGGGGAGGCTGGTGTTTCAATGTACATTCGATATGATCCCAGCAGAAATGAGCACCTTTGGACCGGATCAGCGGCAGACATCTTATTTCGTGATATGCAAAGAAATCAATGGCAAATATTACTTGAGTGACATATTCTCGGGGCTTTAAACCATCCAACGTAAATAATCATTCTGAAAAAGCAATTGCTTTTGCAATTGCTTTTTCTTTTTTCCTCCAGCATTTTTGCAAAGTATGAATTACCCCGACTAAAGCTGATTTCTCCCGACATCAGCCGGGATTCCATCTGTGGGAAGCGCCTTACATGAAGGCTGGGGCAATGTGAATATTTCTGTTGGCAACTACAACTTTTAATGATAAACAAAAAAATAAAGAAACCGGCCTGAACGCACTACGTTCAGGCCGGTTTTCCTCTTGGGGTATACATGTTCCATTGGAACACATTTTATAGCTTCGTATAATTATCAGTTAACCGCAGCGCCGCCCCAGCCCCAGCCGCCGAAGCCGTAGTAGCTGGTCCAGGATTCCAGCGTATCTATCGCGCTGCCGCCTATGTTGGACATGATCTGCCCGTTGCCAAGGTAGACGCCGACATGGCCGGCATTCAGCCCGCAGCCGCATGTAGTGCGCGAATTATATACCGCAGGGTCGTTATAAACCATCGCACCCACTGGGATATTGGAGCTATCCGTGCTTACAACGTTCGTTACCCTGTTTCGTCCGGCACAGCACCAGTTGGCCACCTGCACGCCTGCAGCACGGTATACCTGCTCCGCCCACATTTCGCAATACCCGGCAGGGGCCGTGATGCCGTAATTCTGGTAGTTCTGCGCGATCAGCACAATGCGGTTCTGTACATCGCTGCCCAGCGCGGCATGGTACTGCCGCACCAACAGGACATAAAACATATTGCCGTAGTTATAGCGCCAGCCGCCGTTTTTCGGGATGGATATCTCGTTCTTGTACGTCACCTTCACGCCGCCGGAATGCTGCCGCGAAAATTCCTCCGCCAGTTCGAAGCTGTATTTCTTCCCGTGCGATGCAACAAAATCAAGGAACCCGCTGCCGTAGTTATACGCCTGAATCACGGAATCCTCATCGCAGCCGAGATTTTTCGCCTTGCGCACCAGCTGGGAGAAATATTTGCAGCCCTGATTGATAGACGCTTCCTTGCTGAGCGAGTTCGGCGGCAGACCCATAGATTCGGAGGACTGCATTACATCTTCCAGCCGCCCGCCGCTTTCTACCTCAATGATCGCAAGCAGCGTGTCCACATAGTGGGATATGCCGTACATTGCGGCGTATTTTTCCACCAGTTCCCGGAGCGCCAGTACCGCAGTGGAAAAGCCCTTGCCGCCGGTCGCACTGCCCAGCAGCTGGACCAGTTCATCGCGGTAATCCTCCAGCAGTTCGTGCAGCATCACGCGCTGGGATTTCGTGAAATGGTACTTGTCCGCCGCCTGGTCGGCGGATAAACCGTCCACCCGTATATGCAGGATTCTGTCCCCGTCCTCTGTTTTCGTGTACCATTTTGTATACGGGTTCATATCCATATACACCCCAGCTAAAATCTCACGCTGGTCGGGTCCCATCGTCATCGCGTCGAAGCCGTCCTGCTCTGTCACCTTTACCGCAAACACAGCTAATACTTCCACGCTGTCTGCATAAGTACCTTCATATTCCACGCGGTCATAGCTTTCACCTGCCAACGCTGCGGACGTCCATGCCGTCTGCGCCGCCATGTACGCCTGCTGGACGCTCTGCCCGTCCACACCAATATTCTCGTCCGCAAACAATAGCCCAAGCGGCGATGCAATAATGGTAAGCGGCGCGGCAACAAGGCTTACCACCAGAACCACCGCCACACCGGCCAACAAAATTTTGCTCTTTGCCGCAGCGGCAGCCTTATGCATCAGCTCCGTGACGATCTTGCGCACGCCCTTTTTCGCCGCCCCGCCAGCACCGCCTTTTTCCCCAAGACGCAGCTTCAATTTGCGGACGCCGGCTTTCCGTGCGCGCAGCTGGTATTTTTTCAAGCCGTGCGCAGCCGTCCGGCTGCGCTGTGCGGCAGCGCTGCTTTGGTATGCCATATCCGCCGCCTTCTGCGCGTGCGCACGGCGCATCAGCGCGCCCTGCCTTACCGTACCGCCATAAACGCTTTCCGCGCCCTTTGCCGCTTTGCCATATACGGTAGACACTGCGTTTTTTGCCGCGCGGTCGCGCGCCGTACCGTATACCGCCGCCGCGCTGCGCCGGCCCTTCTGGATTCCCTGCCGGCGCAGCGCCAGCAAACGCCCGCGGGCAAGCCGGTACCGCTGCCCTTTTTTTAACCGGACGCTGCGTACCGCACGATTTTTCTGTTCCGCGGCATAGCGGAATGCGTACCGTGCTTTCCCATCCGCGCCGCGGTAACGGCGCGCCACACGCCGGACGGACTTTTTTACCGCGTATTGCCGCGCCTTGTCCCGCGCCGCGCCGTAAACCTTTTTCGCTGCAATGCCGCCGTATTTTGCAGTGGTGCGCGTGGTGACGCCTGCCACGCGTTTTGCGCTGTCCGCCATCCGGTCAGACGCCCTGTTTACCGCCGCAGCATCCGCACGCTGGCCATCCTGTTCCGCACGGCGTTTCCCATCCCTGCGCTCCTGCATTTTCCGCACAGCTATGCGAACCATGTATGCTTTCATGGTCCGCTTTTTGTGCTTTGCCTGCGGCGGCGCGCTTTTCGCCGCGTATACCTGCTGCTCCGCGCCCTGCCGCGTCCTGCTGCCGTACTGCGTGCTGGCCGCGCCGCTTACCGCTTTTCCGCACTGCGCCCGCGCAGCGCCATACGACAACTTTTTCCTGTCCTCCGGCGTTTTGTATCTGTATGTAGCCATAGGGATATCACTCCCATTCGCCAGCCTTGGTGGTCATCAGGCGGTATAACTCGGTGTGCTTCGGGATATCGTTCTGGAAAGGGATGAATGCGCTGCCGAACTTCATCAGCCCGCAGCCGGGGTCCGCGTTTTCCACATAAGAAAGCTGGGCGTCGGAAATGTGCAACAGTTCCGCCAGATCGGCGCGGTCGGACGCGGACTGGGACAGCATGATAATAAATTCACTGTTGGCGAACAGCCATCGCGCATCCTTGCTCCGCAGCATTTCGCCCACATTCTGCGTGATGCCTGTCATATAGGCGTTGCGCTTGCGCAGCCGTTTCCACATACGCAGGAAGTAACTGGTTGCAAACGGATATCGGAAAAAGATTGAAAACTCGTCCACAAATACCCATGTCCGCTTTCCGGCCCGCCAGTTCTGCAGCACGCGGTTGTAGACGGATTCCAGAATGACCAGCATGCCCAGCGGCATGAGCTGCTCGCCCAGATCGAGGATGTTGTACGAGGTCAGGCGGTTGTGCTGGTCTACATTCGTTTCCTGAGAAAAAATGCCGAGCGAACCGGTGATAAACAGTTCTGCGGAAAGCGCCAGCTCCCTTGCTTCGTCCTCGTCCTGCTCCCGCAGCATATTGTACAAATCGGTTAAGGTCGGGGACTTCCCGTGATAGCCTCCGGCAATATAGCCTGCATACAAATCCTTGATGCACCGGTCTATGATAGACCGGTGTCTGGCATTGACGTCGTCCCCCATGATCTGTTCGAACAGGGACATGATAAATTCGGACTTATCCGCCAGCGGGTTTTTATCATTATCCGCATAGCCTTTTTCCATGTCCATTGCATTGATCCGCACTGCGGACGAGCCGGATACGTCGATCATCGTTCCGCCGAACGCGCCCACCATGGGCGTAAACTCATTTTCGGGGTCAAGGATGAGCACATCATCGTTCGTAGACAGGAGGACTTGGCCTATCTCCCACTTTGCGCTCATGGACTTTCCTGCGCCCGGCACGCCCAGACGGATGCAGTTGCCGTTTTTGAGCAGCGCGCGGTTTGCCAGAATCATATTGCCGGATACCGCGTTGTTGCCATAGCAGATACCGCCTGTCTGCTGGATTTCCTGCGCGGAAAACGGCGTCAAAATGCTCGCGGATTTGGTAAGCAGCGTGCGCTGCTGTACCACGCGGCGCAGCCCATACGGCAGCACCGTGTCCAGCCCGATATCCTGCTGCCATTTCAGCGCCGCCAGCTCGCAGCCATATCCGCTTGCCGTTGTTTTCAGCGTCTCGGTATCCGCGTTCAGCTGCTCCAGCGTATCCGCCATATGCACGACCGTCGTTGTAGTCATCATGATCCGCTGGTCGTTCTGCGTGGTTTCATCCTTATAATTCTCTACCACTTCGCGCATCTGCTTGTACTCATAGGGGATTTCGGCGGAAAAGTTATTATTGTTGTTCTGGCGCTGCTGCCAGCGGGTGATATCGGATTCCACGCGCATATCCAGCCGGTTGAGCATCTTTACCGCTTCCTGCGGGTGTACCGGCGTGATGTCAATGGAGAGCATCATCTGGCGCGGCAGCTCCATCAGGTCATGCACCATTTTATCGGGCAGCATGGACGCATACTCTTCAATGAACAGCACACGGGCGAAGCCTCGGTCCAGTTCGATATAATCTGCATGGTAGCGCATTGCCAGCGGGCAGAACACATCTGCAAAATGCTTGCCGCTGCGCATCATAGCCGCGACGTCGGCGTTTTTCATACGATGGTCCGGACGGAAAAAGTCATGCAGCACGCGGAACCGTTCCGTGTTGTTCAGCGGCTTTACCGTAGAGGAAAGCCGCTGCATCCCAAACGACAGGCTTTTCCCGGCGCGGCTGAAAAACATCCGCGCTTCGTTCTCGTTTTTGCGGTTTGCGGTCAGCGTCAGGAATTTCTCCTGCACAATGCCGTTGCTGCCCTTCGCCTTATCCATCAATACACGGTTCATCTCGCCCCGGTACCTGTCCAGCCCATCGTCCTTCTTTTTGTAGAAAACCGAGCCGCTCAGGCTGTCCTTGTTAAACAGCCTGTTTGCCAGTGTGATCTTCAGCCGGCTGTCCGCAGCAAGGCCGTTGAGGACGCGCCCCCAGGAATCCAAAATAGAGGTCTGATCCTCCGGGCTTGCCACCGCATAGTTGATATCCGTAAAAGACCATGTCTTGCTGTATTCGGTTGCGCCTACCTGCCAGACTGCGTCCGGATAAACGCGCTGCACCGGTACGATCTGCTGCACGCTGCGCGGCAGGCGCACCGGCCGGACAGGCGGCTGCGCTTTAGACTGTTTTTTTCTTTTGAGCATTGCTTTTCTGCCCCTTTCCCATATGTTTTTTCCTCGTTTTCGTTGCGCGCTGGCGCTCCTTAATAGCGGCGCAGTGCAGTGTGTCATAGAGGCACACTGCGCGGTATACATACCAGCCGTTATGTCTAAACATGGTACGGAGCCACGCCCGCGCAATTTGTTCAAAATTCAGCCCATGATAACTCATAAAGCCAACTGCTGCCGGCAGCGCGGCGAGCAGTATGCACAGCACGCTTGCCGTTTCCTTGCCAATGAATGGGCGCAGCCCAAAATTCGCTGCGCCTGCAACCACCAAAGCTACAAAGCCCCATATCGTCTGGCGCATGCTCAGCCCCATGAACACGCCCTCGCGGTAGTTCCGTATTTCTTTATTAACCGGGCATTCCATGCCGTTTCAACCTCCTTTTCTTTTCTTTACAATGCCAGCATATCTTTCACAACACGGTCCGCCGTGCTGACAATACCCAGCAAAATCAGCATCTGGAATATCACGCCGGCCATGTAACCCACCATCATACCGATGCTGCCCTCACCAAAATCGACCGATGGCAGTTCGTTGCTTGATATAAAAGCGGAATACACGATACACGCCAGCACAACAACAGCAGCTTCCAGGCAAACACCGATAAAGCTCTGGATAAAGGTGCGCCCGTGCCGGCTGGTCAGTTCGCCGCCAAACGCGGAAAGCGGCAAGGGCGCCAGCGCGACATACAGGTATACGCGGAAAAACCGCCCGTATACCTTTGTCAGCATCATCATGGACAGGCAGATAACAATGCCGGTAAAAACCAGCCCTACGACCCCTGAAATCACACTCTGGATGATGTTGGCGTCTTCCGCCGCCGTCCGTATTTCATCCGGCAGCGTAGCGGCTACTTCATGCAGGCTGCCAAGGCTTGTTGCTATGGAAGAAGTGATCCCGCCGGTGACCTCGAATATAAAATTGATAATTTCCAGCCCATAGGTGATTGCCGCCTGCGCGAGGACAAAGCGCAGGAACAGGCGGAACACCTGTTCCGGGTGCCGGAGCTCCCGGAACGAGGTGGACTGCTTAAAGAAGGACATCGCAAAGAACAGGATGAGCAGGCCATATCCGATGCCCTGCAGCACAGAAAAAATCTGCTCGATAGCAGGCCATATCGCGCCGCCCATAAATTCTTTGGGCGACTGCGTGACAATATCCCAGATTTGTGCCATGTAGCTGTTCCATGTTCCCAGCGCGCCCTCCAGTACATCTAACGCCCACATAGTTTTTCTTCAACTCCATTCCTGCTGTCAGCCGCCGGTGATAAGGTCCAGGATGTCCTTTGCGAACATGATCAGCAGCCCGCCTACCAGACACAGGATACCCTGTGTGCGCTGGGACGGGTCGTGCGACTGGATCGACATACCGACCTGCAGCACGCCCCAGCCGGATACCATCAGGCCAACCGCCTTGATGAGGGCAAAGATGAAATCCGAAAGCTGCGTGATCGCGCTCAGCGGATCGGCGGCGAACGCGGGGACTACGGCGAAACAGGCAACAGACGCAGCCAAAACCCCTTTTCGGTACAGGCTGCGCGTACGCTCATATGCCTTTTTGTTTGTGAGGAGCATGGTTAGTTTCTTCATACGGTTTTTCATAACAGTTTTCTCCTTTGTTTCAGATAGAAAAATATTCAAATTCGATGCCGTCTATCATTTCCTTCATTGCTTTCCATTCCTCTGCCCGTGCAGATGGACGGATCGGGTGACGCAGCGGCGGCGTATACGGCTCCGCCTTGCCGTCCGCGGTGAGCGCCAGCGCGGGGTGGCGCAGCAGGTCGTATTTCAGATCGCACACGGGATGTTCGCCGCGGATAAACAGCAGTGCAAACTTGTTGTCCAGTTCCCGCACCTCATCCGGCGTCAGCAGTTCGCGGCCCGTCTGTTGAAAATTTCGCGTGTAAGAGCCATGGCTGCCCCTGGTCTGTCCACTTGTCCGCGTGTCGATGGTGGCCTTGCCCAGCAGCTCCGAGACATACTTGTGGGTCACCTGTTCGTTGCCGCCCAAATAAAGGAACGTGTCACAGTTGCCTGTGATGTTCTCCCATGTGTCCTTATACATCCCCTTGAGCTGCGCGATGTTTTGCAGGATGATCGTGCAGGAAATGTTGTATTTCCGGCAGGTGGAAAGCGTCTGCTCAAAATCCTCCGGCAGCGGCACATTCGCATATTCATCCATGAGAAAACGCACATGGACAGGCAGCGTGCCGTGGTGTTTCCGCTCTGCACAGTCGTACAACTCTTGGAACGCCTGCATATACATCATGCTCACCAGATAATTAAAGGACTTGTCGTTGACCGGCGTGATAACAAAGATCGCGCGCTTGCGTTCGCCAAGGGATGCGAAATCCATTTCGTCTGTACCCGTAATGTCCTGCATTTCGTCCAGCAGGAAATATGCCAGGCGGGACGTTGCCATCTGCCGGATCGTATCGCGCGTCTTTTCCGGGCTGGTAAGGAACGATTTATAGTACTGCACCGCAATATGACTGTCACCTTTTTCTGCTTCCAGCTGCAGGAACAGCTGGTCTGTGGGGCTTTTCGGCCCGTTTTCCACAGCTTCCGCATTGTTGAGCAGGTACATGACCGTACCGAAGTTTTTATCTTCCTCCGCGCCCTCATGATACAGGTACAGGATCAGCGCCGTAACAAGCGCAGTCTCCGCCTTCTCCCAGAAGGGGTCGCTGCTGTTTGCGTTTTTCGGCGTTGTGTTCCGCACCAGCAGCGTCACGAGCCGGATCACGTCCGCATCGGAATGGATATAATCAAACGGGTTATAACAATCCGAGCGCCGCCTGTCTGAGAGGTTGAACACCTTAACGTCATATCCGCGCTTCAAGAGCAGCGGCGCACAGTCCCGCAGCAGTTCGCCCGCAGGGTCGCACACGATGTAAGAACAGTTTGCCTGCATCAGTCCTGGCTTTGCGAGCGAACGCGACTTGCCCGCGCCCGAACCGCCCACTACACAGATGTTCAAATTGCGTTGATGGCGGTAAACATCCAGCCCGATGCAGACATTCTGCGTCAAGGGGAAATTCATATCGCACGGCAGACGCAGTGCCTTTTCCGCCTGCATCTTTTCCTGTTCCTCCGGCGTCAGCCGTTTTATATGCAAATGCACAGGGAGCGACCGGAAGAAAGCGGCGATCTTCGATATCCGTGCTTTCAACCGCTCCATGAATTTGGGCTGATACCGGTACTTTGCGCAAACCTGTTTTGCCTTGCCCCATCTTGCCGAGCCATGTTCTTCGCCCGGACGGCGCTTACCTTGGCTGTCAATAAACAGCATGACACAAAGCACATAAACCAGCAGGATGATCAGCACTGCCTTGACGCTGTATTCCGTTATCGTAATGTGCAGGGGATATTCCATGGACAGGGATACGGTGTCAAACCATTCCGAAACTGTCCTGCCCGGTGCAGCTGCACCACCGCACAGCAGGCCGAACCATATCACAGGGATAGCAAGCGCCGCCCAGAGGGCGGCGCTTGGCATATTATTTTTGTCTGGCCTCATAGGAACTCACCACTGATAGCTGGACGCGATGAGTATGTCATTGTATGCCCAATGGCTCTGCGGTACATCCGTATAATTGACGCCGGAAACATTACTGGACGAAAGTGTGCGTCCCATCGTCCGGTTGACTACTGCTGCCGCTTCCGCGCGGGTAATATACGCACTGGGCTGGAAGCTGCCATCCGGGTATCCATTCACCCATCCACGATCTGCGCAGTATGCAATGGCACTCGCTTCACGCATCACAGAGGATACGTCGTAAAACCGTGTCGAGCCGGTATAACTGCCGGTCGTGTCGAGCCGATACATCATTTCCACAAACTCCGCACGGGTGATCGGCGCATAAGGCCGGAAGTACGAGGTATCCACGTCAACGACGCCGCCATACGCAAAGGCATCCAGTGCATTTGCATAATAAGCATCTGACTGCACATCGCTGAACCCAGCCATCGGATAACTTGCGTTCGGATCTGCATTTGTCATACGGACAAGCATCTGCACGGCTTCTGCGCGTGTCATATTATCCTCTGGATAGAATTGCGAATTGTACCCAACGAAGAATGGAGATTTTACAGAACGATCAATATAGATTTTCCCATTCGAGCCACTTCCGGTTGCGATTTTTTCCGCTTCTGCCGAGATAGAAACATTTGCACGAACATTGTTTACATAGACAGTCACCGTGCCGTCGCTGCTGCGCTCCATGTCATAACTGGTTCCATCAACGGCGATGATAGATGCGCCCGCATAGGCCGTTTCGGATTTGGAGCCGATTTTCAGCGTCACAGTATCAACCGTATAACCGCTATCCGGCTTGATTGTAAATTTCACATCCTTGCCATGAGATACGGTCGAGCCGGTATTTTTGCTGATTGTCAAATTGTTCGACTTTTGGATTGTTACACTGTGGCTGGTACTTACACGACTTGCCGTCGCAGATACGCGCACCGGCTTATCAATATCCGTCACATACAGATGCGTAACGCCATCCTGATCGGTGGTCATACGGTATGTTTCGCCGCTGACACGGATCGAAGTCTCGTCTGCATCTACGGTTTGGCTGCTATCGCCAATCTGCAGTGTGATACGGTCAAGCTCGTATTTATCTTCATCCGTGACGTAGATATCAAAATCTACATCCGTGCCAACCTCTACGCTGCTGCCGCAATTCTTGTCGATCTTCACCCCAGTACCCGCAGAGGTTGTCACCAGCAGATTATCACTGTCATAGACGCTCTCTGCGCTCACGGTGATGTTGCTCTGCAGATCGGTCAGGTATACCGTGCAGCCGCTGTCATTCCCGGATACGCGGTATGCGTTTGTGCCGATAAATACCGTGTTGGTATTCGGAGTGCTGTATGCTGTCTTTCCATCCGCTTCAAGGGTCAGCGCGTCGATGGCATAGCCCCGGTTTGCGGAAAAAGACACCGTGTAATTGCTCCCTTTTTTCACAATATCCTTGGACACCTCGCTGCTGATTCCACGTCCGGTGTGAACCGTAACCAGCACTTCATCACTGCCCGGCTCACGTTCGGCTGTTTTCAGCTCGATTGTAGCCGAGCTGGTGACGCCGCCGCAGTACACAGTCAGCACACCCTCAGCGTCCATTGTGAAGCGGTATCCCTGTGAGATCTCATCGCAGCCTTTGGAAAGCGCGACGCTGGTCTTGTTTTGGCCAATCGTCAGGTCTGCTCTGGTAATGCAATACAGATTGCCGTCCGGCTTGGCCGTCATGGTGTAGGCTTCGCCCTTGCCCAGCTTGGTCAAACCAGACGATAAGGCTGCGCCGCTCTGTGATGTGGCCGTAACCGTGTATTCCGAGCTGACGGCTTCCGCAGACAAGGTAATGTCATCCTGTGCTGCAGGAATGGAAACCGTCGCGCGGATCACGCTTGTTCCCTGTGCATCGATCTTGGATTCATAGCGGATGGGATAGGTTGTGCCGTTCATGGTCAGGTCTTTATCCAGACTGGCCACGTCGGCCCGATCTGTAAACTGACCGTCTGTAATCATGAGCTGGCTCAGATCGTATCCATCCGTTGGTGCAAAGGCAAAGGACTGGCTGCTGTCATCCACTGCAATCACATGCCGCCCCACGGACGACACGGTGTAACCCGTGCCGTTCTGTGTGGTGACGATTCTCTCAGTCTTGGGCTGCCCGTCCGCCGCAAATGCGGTGGAGCCGAGCGCCAGCATTGCGGCCATGGCCGCGCTGATAATTCGCCGTGCTTTCATAATATCTCAACCTCCATTGTTGTTTACCAGCCCGTCTGCGGCAGAACCGGCTTTGTTACGCGGTAAATGGTCGTTGTCCACGCATCGTTGGACATGATCCACTGCTGGTTATGCAAGCCGCCCACATCTGCCTTATTGACAAATGCTGTGCCTGCGACAGACGAACGCACATTGCCGTATACATACGGGGTTTCTACGCAGCGGAAGCCTGCGGGAACATTACCAAACACGAACATAAAGTCGGTGACAACCTCGCCGGACTTGAGGCCGAGCGCGGTGGGATTGGCCTGAATGGTGCGGTTCTGCGCCGTGGACAGGTTATCCGCGAGCGTGCGGTAGTTCTGGTTATAATTGGTGCGGTATACGATCTTGTAACTCAGCCGCGCATTGTATGTGCCGGTCACGATCTTGTCCAGCGTCACCGCCTGATACGGTAACGTATCGCGCCAGTAGAACGACTGGAGCGGAACGGTGGAGTTGTTGGCGATGTGCGATACCGTCCACCGGATCGGCTGGCCGGGTACGACCTGTTTCGGGCCGGACTTGGCAATAGAAACATTGGTGTATACGCTCTCGTTCAATACCTCAAGGCGCACGATCTGGCCGGAGAACTCGATCTCGGCTTCAAAGGTTTCACCGGACGCCCCGTAATACACGGGGGCTTTCGTTTCACGAATTGTGTAACGCCCCAGCGGCAGCAGCCCCGATACTGCGACGCCGCGTTCATTACTTACGATGGTATCCACGACGTTGCCTGCTTTATCATAGATTTCAAAGGTCGCGCCCTGCAGGAGCGTGCCGGCAGGCAGGCCGTTGATCGGGTTATCGTCCTTGGACTTCTTTGTGATCTGAATCTGACCTTGCTGCGGCGTATTTTCCCACACGATTTCCGTCGTTTCGCCCTTGGTCACACGGAATGTGCGTTCCTGCTCATCGCGGATGTAACCGGGAGCCGCCTGCACCTCTTCGGCGTAGTATTTTCCTTCCTCCAGCTCCTTTTCCAGTTCGATATAGCCGTCTGCATCCGTGGTGTACTCGCCGATCAGGTTCTTGTGCGCGTCTTTGATGATAAACCGCACGTCGGGGATGCCTTTTTTCGTCACCGCATCAATTTTCTTAATGCGCACACTGGACATCTTCGCATTCTCAAATTCAACCGTGGCCAGCTCCCCGGCTTTCACAATAACATTTTTGGATGTGCTGTCTAACCGGTAGCCGTCCGGCGCTTTGATCTCGGTCACAACATACACGCCGTCCTCCAGACCGGAAATGTTGACCAGACCGGAGGAATTGCTCGTATATTCGCCGACCAATTCGCCCGTGGCTTTTTCCACACGGAATTTCGCGCCCGGCAAGGCTTCACCGGTGTCCTTTACAATTTTGCGGATCTGCAAACCGTATGCCTTTTTATTGGTGAATACCAGTTCCATGCTGCCGCCGTCCTTGATCTCAAAGGTTTTGGGCGTATCCTGCAGGATATAGCCTGTTGGGGCTTTTACCTCGGTTACGATGTAGCTGCCCTCCGGCAGGCCGTCCAGTGTGATAACGCCGTTTGCGTCGCTTTCGGCCTCCTTCACGAACTCGCCATTAGACTTAGTGATCTTGAATACCGCGTTTTTCAGCGGCTGGCGGGTATCCTCGTCTATCTTCTTAATGGTGAAACCGCCCTTTTTCGTATTGGTAAAGGTCACCTCATAGGTCTGCCCCGCGCGGATTTCCACGGTCTTAGGCGTCTCGTCGATGGCATAGCCGTCCGGCGCGGAGATCTCTGTGATGATGTATGTGCCGGTATCCAACTCCGGCAGATGGATTACACCGTCCGCATCGGTCGTGACGCTCTCACGCACGACCGAGCCGTCCCCGCGGGTGATTTTGAAGGTAGCGCCCTGCAGCGGCTTCTTCGTCTGGCTGTCTATCTTTTTGATAAGCAGACCGGGCTTTTTGGTGTTCTCCACGGTAAGCTCGGTGTCCTTGACCGTGGTGTGCTCGATCTCCAGCACCTCATCGTTCAGGATGTACTCCTTGAGGGTGGCAATCTCCTGCACCTTATAAGTACCCGCAGGCGCATTTTTGATCTCAATGCGGCCATTTTCATCGGTCGTGTAATCGCCCAGCAGTACGCCATCCCGCCAGATTTTGAATTGTACGCCTGCCAGCGGCTCTTTCGTTTCGCTGTCGATCTTTTTCACAATGAAAGATTTCTGCTCGACGTTATCCAGCGTCAGCACCAGATCGCGGTCTGTCGTGTGCTCGCCCTCCAGCACCTGTGTACTCAGTTCATAACCCGCAAGGGTGTGTCGTTCCACAAATTTATAGGTGCCGGGGTCTGCATAGTCAATGGTGAACGTGCCGTCCGGTCCGGTCGTGAACATACCGATGCTCCTGCCGTCCTTGAAGCCCTCAAATACAACGCCCTGCATTGGTCTGCCGGTGTCAAGGTCTATTTTCTTTACGATAATATCCTTTTTGCGGGTATTGGGGATAGTGAAGAACGTGGGGTACTCCGAATTGTTCTCAATCGTAAATGTCTTTTCGTTGATGACATACCGCGGATCGGTTACGACTTCCTTTGCCTGATAAGTACCCGGCTCTGCATAGGGCAGCCAGATGCGGCCATGCTCGTCCGTGGTGTAGTTGCCCAGCAGCCTGCCGTCCTTCCAGATCTCAAAGGTGACGCCTTGGATCGGCTCCCGTGTTTCCTCATCGATCTTGTAGATACCGAAGTGTTTCTTGATGGTGTTCTGGAAAATCAGGGTCGGGATCTCGGCCTGATCTTTGATCAGCTCTACAGTCTGCTCCGGAGCATCCAGATTGTAGTGTTCTTTATCACCGTCTACCTCAACAACGCGGTATGTACCGGGCTGCAGGTTTTCGATCATCGCTTCGCCGTCCTGATCCGTGGTGACGGAGGTAAGTTTCGCGTCGTTGTAGTACACATCGAATTTCCAGCCCTGCAGGGGGATCCTGGTGTCCTTGTCCTGCTTGATGATACGGATGGACAGCTTCTTCGTGTTCGGTACATTGACTTCGCGGATGATCTGCGTGGGGTCTGCGGACGGGTCAATGTAAACCTCATGCTCTACTTCGTCCTTTAAGTAGCCCTGCGGCGGTTCTACCTCGACCACCTGATAGAAGCCCTTGGGAAGATTGTAGACCTTGGCATAGCCGTTGACGTCGGTCTTGACCGTCTGCAGCACCTGACCGTCGCGGCGGATCTCAAAGGTCGCGCCCGCCAGCGGCTCCTTGCTGTCCTTGTCGTACTTGTAGATCTGGATACCGGGCAGCGGCGCATTCTTGAAAGTAAGCGTCACATCACGGGTATTATCCCAGCTGAAGGTCTGGATATCACTGCCGTCTATTGCATACCCCTCCGGTGCGGCGATCTCGTATACTTCAAAAGAACCGGTGGGCAGGTCGCGGCCCTGGATCGTGAACTCGCCCAGCGCGTCCGTTACATAAGTGTTGACAAAGTCGTTGTCTATGCCCTTGACCTCGAACTTCGCGCCCATCAGGTTGCGCCCGTCCGCGCTGGAGGTCTTATGCATCTTGAAAACGTGGTCATCCGAGTTTGCCAGCTTGACTTCAACGGTCTTGCCGCCCGTGCCAGTGTTCACAACCTTATCCGGCAGCAGGGTATAGCCCTCTGGCGCTGCGGTTTCCTTGATGGTGACGTCGGTGTTAAGGGGCAAGTAAATAAAAAGTGCTTCACCGTTGCCGTCCGTAGTTTGCTCATCTGTTTTAGGGGTACCGTCTTTTTGGTAACTGATCTGGAATGTGCAGCCCTCCAACGGCGCACCATTTTCATCAGTCTTCAATACTTTAAGCTGAGTAAGATCTTCCGGCGTCTCATTTGTAGAGAAGCCGACATTTACACTCATCTTCCTTACAGCAGGCTCCACCATGATAACCGGCTGTACGCCCGAACTGGTTGTGCTGGCTGCATATACGTTGTAACGGTCTACATTCATGCTGGCAAAGAATTGGGTTTTCAAGGGTGTGCTGGCTTCATCCATCTGCTCCGCTGTGGCCTTGGGGATACAGAACAGGAAGGTTTCACCATAAGCCATACCGTTGCCGTTTTTGTACAGGTCATTGTTTTTGTCCACATGGGCCAGCGCAAGCCGCTGCGAACCATCGTCATCATAGCTCTTGTTGCCCTCGCTGTCCATGAGGAAAGCACCGTCCGGGACATTGTCTGCACGGACAAAAATCTGCCCATATTCGCCCTCGCCGCGCACAAAGGTTGCGCTTGCCGCCGCCATAGGCAGTACCATGTACTGCTGCCCCTCTATCTGCTTCTCCGCAAAGGTGCCGCCGGATACGATACTGCCGCCTACATCGATCGTACCGGTCTTTTGCGCTGCGGGAGTGTACTCGGTGTTGCCGGGCGTGTAATTGATGGTAGCGCCTACCCACGGCGCATGGCCTTTGCCGCTTGGCCCCCAAGTGTTATAGAACTCATTGCCATACTCCAGCATTTTTATAGCGGCAAACAACGTCAGCGCTTCCGACGTGGAACTGGCGCTAAGCGTCTTGCCGGCAGTGCGATAACCGAGCGACGTGGAGCTGCCATAGCTTACGCCATAGCTGCTGTTTGCAGCAATCTGCGCATCGCCCAGCGCACACCAGATCGCGGCCTGACTGGCGCTGAAGTACATATCTTCTGTAAAATTTTCTTTGGAAAGCGGGCTTCCTACACTGGAAATAAATTCATTGAGCGTCATACGCGCATCGCTGCGCGCCGCGACGCCATACACATGCATATCCGATACGCGGCTTGTCACCGTGTACGGCATTCCCGATGTGCCGGGGTTGCCCTTGCTGTGGTCCGCGCAGTATGCGCGGATCTCTGTGCCGTCTGACGCTTTGGTGAACATAGGCCAGACGTTGCGCGGCGCGCCGTTTTGCTGGAACCAAGCCTTTTGCACGCCCTTATCCGCAATGTTATATACCTCACCCACGTTAATTTCAATGCTGGACGCTTCGTTGTCCTCCTCTGCCAGCGGCATAATGCCGTCTGCCGCACCGGCAAGCGGCACGCTTGCAGCCAATGTGAGCGCGGACAAAACGCCCGCCGTTGTCCGTTTGAAAATATTCTTTAGCATTTTTCCTCTCCTTTTGTCTGGAATAAAAAAGCCGCCTTCGGGAAAGGAAGGCGGCGCTCTCTGTAAAGTATTCATTTTCTACAGGTAAAAGAAAAGAGCGATTAGGTTGATCAACTAACCGCTCGTAAACTTTATATGTTTAGAACATACCAAAGATTTGGACACCATATATTTGTCCATACTGATTTTGGGTTAATGCAATTCCAATAGCATTAACCTCGTCGCTTAAAATCCATGCACGATGTCCCTGTGATTGCATAAAGGTGTTCATAAGTGAACTTGGCGTAGAAGATGTTGTACCTTGAATGATATTTTCTGTCTTGAAGTTTTTCACAGGTATTCCAACTTCGTCTAATAAATCATATGGGGTTCCTGAAGGACGATCATGCGAAAACCTTACTGTTATTTCTTCTGCACGAACTCGTGCCATTTCTTGAAGTTTTTCATTAAAAACCACAGACTCCAGTCCGCGTACTGTTCGTTCTTCATTGACCAAGTTCAGCATCTCATCTTCCCATGCACGCAGGGTTTCATCGCTTACACTGGAGATGTTAGTTTCGTTACCAGTATCACTGTTTTCACCGCTAATGTCTTGTCCCAGCGCCTTGCGCAGCTCATCTGCCCAGAAATGGTTTACCGTGCGGTCATCTTCGAACGAAACCGCGTCCACCGGCGCGCCTTTCATGGCATCCAGCGCAGCGATAACATCCTCTACCGTGCCGTCTGCTTTGCCCGTGATGACCGGCGCATACTGCTTAGCGGTCGTGAGGTATTTGCTCTTATCCCAGTTGCATTTAATCATGGCCTGATTAAACTCCGCCATGGTTTTGTTCCACTTCGTGATGGCGCTGCCGTTGGCAGACGTTGTGCTTTCGGTGTACGGCGCATCCGTATCGATGCGGACGCTTGCCGTCGCATTGTCATAGCCCACACCAAAGTCCACCTGCTTGCCGATATCGCGCAGCTTCACATAGTTGTTGCCGTCGATCTGGTAGGCTTTCATGTTGACATAAATGCCGTCCACCGCAATGCGCTGATTGCTGACCTTGGCCACCGCACCGCTTACCGAGGTATCTGTGATGCCCTCCGTGCTGGGTGCAGTGCGCGTCGTGCTGATCTCAACGGTCTGCGTAGCTTCATCGTAATCCACGCCAAAGCCTACAAGCTTGCCAATATCGCGCAGTTTGAAATAATTGTTGTCCGCTATATTGTAGCCCGTAGGATAGACGCGGGTGTTATCGACGTAAACTATTTGCCCCTTATCACGGGTGGGAACAGCTGCTACCGCATAGGCAGCACCAGCAAACGGTACTAAGCCGGCTACCATAGCCGCGCTGAGCGTCGCTGCAATAATGTTCTTTTTCATATCTGATGCCCTCCATTCCGGTCTGGCTTTTATCTCTCTTTTGATATTTTTATTATAGCAGACGCTTGCGAAACCGTCAATGGAAGCACACTTAATCAAAACAAAATTTATGCTTTAACAATTGTTTTTGCGTGTTTTATCAGATATATTGAACAAATCACAGGTTGTTGATAACTTTGAAAATCCGATGCGGTTTTGCCCGTCACGGCCGCACGGTCACATCGCAGCCGCCTGTACGCACCAGCGGTAGGTCTGCGCCTGATCGGGTACGCAGGTGACAAGCGTCAGGATGTTTTCATTCGTGGGGTTGAGGACGTCGACCTCGTACTTGGAGATCTTGCGCACGCTGTAAACCTCGTAGGTGCGGGTGCCATACACGGTCGTATAGGTGATTTTTGAACCGGCAGACAGGTTCCAAATTCCAGCGAAATAACCGTAGCTACCTCTGTTGTGGCTACAAAAACCAACATTGCCATCCCATGCGCTGGTGCCTTCAAAGTGCGCCACACCCAGCCGCAGGTTGCTTACCGTTTCGCCGTCGTACACTTTCTTTGTCACACCGAGCGCAGGGATGGACAGCGTGCCGATACTGCCGTCTGCATAGGCCATACCGTCCACTGGGGTGTAGCCCGACCCAATGGCAGCATCCGCGCCGCCGCCCGTATAGCCACCCATACCGCTGGTTGTGGTATTGTCGTAAATCGGCTCGCTGCTCACGGCGTTGCCTTCAACGTCAGGCGGCATGACGATCGTGCCGCTGCCGCCTGCCACTGTGCCGTTTTCCGTCACGCCCGGCGCAAAACCGGCCTGTGTGCTGTGCGGGAACATCGGCTCCACACCGGAGATGTCCGGCGTCAGCAACTCTCCTGTTCCCAGCACATCGGCAGACGCCGATCCAAATGCGGGCGGTACAAACGCGCTGTCTTTGCTGATGTTAACATTGACCTCATCATCACCGACCACCGTGACTGGCTCGGTTGATGTCGGCTTGCCAAAGTTGCCACTGGATGGCGCATCGTATGTATACGAAAGATTAGCCGCCCAGGCCGGGGTACTCATCATCGCCATCGCCATCATCCCGCACAGCGCGCGGCGGACCGGCGGGTGCAGCATCCCCGTCCTGCACGGGTTCCGAAGGCGGCTGGGTTTGTCCGGCCTGTTCAGCGGCGTCCGGCTCTCCCGCCCATTCCTCCGCATCAGCCCATTCCTCTTCCGGCGGTGCAGCCAGAAGCATGGCAGCCTGCTCTGCTTTCCGCTGCCTGCGGCTGCGGATCGCGGCTTTGATCTTCTCCAAAGGTCCAAAGAGGTACTGTGCCTGCCGCAATTCTTCCTCTTCGGTCCGTTTCTGTTTTTGCCTTTCACGCAATTTCATCTCCGTTTCCTTCATCGTCTGCTGCGCTTTGTCCCGCGCCTGCGCCGCCATGGCCTGCATCTGCGCCATCATGCGCCTGCACGCAGGGGGACGGAGCGCAAAAATGATCATCAATACGCCAAACACGGCGCACAGCACCCAGCTGACCGGCACGCTTCCTGCGCCTTCCTCCATCGGCTGCGTATCCTGTCCCTGCGGCAGAATGCCGGTCAGGTCAGGCGGCGTGAGATCCTCTTCCGGCTCAATCACAATGGGTTCGCCGCGGAAAACCGCGATATACCGCATACAGTCGTTGTTCCGGTGCGATACCTCGCCCGCATAGGTGGCCGTCACAGTATAGCCCGTCGTGCGGCTGGAGGTAGCAGTGCCGGTATAGGTCACAACTGCTGTATAGGTAGTTTCCATTGTACCGAGATTGTCTGTTTCCTCGGTTTCAGGCGTCCATTCGATATCACTGAATGTCAGCGTATGCCCGTTGTCCTCAATCGTTTTGGGGATATCCGTCATATCCATTTCCGGCATATTGGGATATTCCCGTGTTGCGGATAACGGCTCGGACACGCTTTCCGTACCCGCCGCTTTTGTGGAAATACTGGAAACATCCAGATAGGCCGTGCCGCTGTACCCGTCCTCCGTTGTCACCGTCTTGCTTTTGGGCAGCAGCGCTATAACATCGTTGGAGTTATCCGAGGTAGAGGATACTGTCACGTTTTCCGAGTGCATCTTACGGTCTATATCCGGCATTTCAATGCGCAGGATATCCTCCAGCACATAGTGCATCCCGCCGCGGTCAAATTCCTCCTGCGGGATCTGGTCCGGTGATACGGTTTTCGGCACATCGTAGATCTTCTTGCAGGTAAGGCCGTCCGAACTCATCTGCACGTCTACCGGATAGTAAGCCGGCTCCGTTTGTATTTCCGCCGTGGTTTTTTCCTCGGCGGTTTTTGCATCCGTTTTTTCCATGCCTTTTTCGGCAGCAGCGACCGTTGCCGGCTGTGCAGCGGGGGCGGCGTCTGCCGCGAGCGCCTGCACCGGCGATGCGCAGGCAAGCAGCAAGGCGGCGGACGCGCAAAATATCCTGAACTTCATTTTCATCATCTCCTACTGTTATCTGTCCGGTGTCTTTGGCAGTTTTGGCTTCGCAATGTGTTTGCCGGGCTGCTTTAAGTGCTGCGGTTCGTGGGCGGCGCGCTCCCTGATCCCCGCGATTTTTTCTTTTACAGACTGCCTGCCTTCGCGGCGCGGCGCAGCCTGCCTGTCCGCTGTTTTGTCCCCGCTGCGCTCCGGCATGCCGAGCGCCCGGGCAAGCTCGTCCTGCACCGCGCGGAGCACCGCCCGGCATTCTTCCGTGTTTGCACCCTGCTCCATCGCGGAGCGGATGCCGGTAAGGCTGGACAGCATCCGCTCCGCCTGCGCGCGGTCAATTGTAGCAGCTGTACTCGTCCGGGGCGCGGCCTGAGCCGGCGTCCCCTGCATCATCTGCGTCATCGTTGATTCCGGTCCGTGCTGCGTCCCACTGCCGGATGTCGGCAATGCGCTTTCGGACGGACCGGTTTCCGCGTTTTTTTCACTCACACTCACTTCTGCACCAATCTTCTCGCGAATCAGGTTTACATTTGGTACATCATCTTGCCGGACAATAATGTCCACAGTTTCCGGGTGGTCTTTGTCCCGGACAATGGAGAACATTACGCCATATTCTTTTGCCAGATCGGAAAACGCTTTCATTTTTTCCGCAGGCAAGGGGAATGTGGTCAAAGCAGCGCCGGACTGCAGCAGCTTGGTAATATCACTTTTCCCTGCAATCTGTTTCTCGTTGCGGAGCACCGCCACGAGCAGTGCCGCGAGATTGACCGCGCCCTTCGCTGCGAGTTTCACTGCGAATTCGGTCACCATGAGTTCCATGCGGAGCATCTGGTCCGCCGCCGCGCTTTCTGGATTCATATTGCTTTCCTCCCATCGTTTTCGCGTGGATTGTTTTTTCTTCTTTTAACGCTGCCGCCAGCTTTGCTTCCATTGCCGGGGCGGCATTCTGTATTGCGGTACAAATACGCTGCTGCTTTCTCAGGTCGCGCAGCGTATTTGTGATCTGCCCGGCCATGCTGCGGATCTGCTTTTCCTCCGCCCCCGGCCTGCGCAGGTCTGCATACAGCCGTGCGCGCCGGTCTGTCAGGATATCCACTTCGTTTGCCAGTGCATCCGCATACATGGACACCTCTTTTGCAGTTTGCAGTTTATTGTCCCGCAGGAAATAGTACTGCGCGGCATACCGGTTCAGCTTTTTGAGTTCCGCCATCAGCTCACCGCGTACATAGCGCGGCGCTTTGCGTTTTTTCACTTTGCCCAGCATGTAGAGGTACCGCCAGTACAGCGCCCGGAAACCGCGCAGCTTTTTCCTGCTCCTGGGCGCGGGGGTATGCGGCTGCACGCGGTATTTTTTCCGCTGCCGCCCGTCCTGCCACTGCGTGCGGAGCTGCCGGATATTCCGGTCTACCACGCCGCGCTGCGCCTCGATGCGCTCTGCAATGCGCCGGGGGATGTATTCTTCCCCCAGCGACCGTAGGCGGATAAACCGCGCCGCCTGCGGGTGGCGGACTGTGATGTATTTCCGCCGGTCGTTGATGCGGATCTCATACCCGCGTGCGCGCAGCATATCCCAAAATTCGTTCAGCGTATGCGCCTGCGCGATGACAATATCAATGTCCTCCCGTATCATCCCACGGACTGTGGGGCGGTTCTCCTGTTCCGCGCGCCACTCCGCATAATGCTTCCCGGCTTTGACGCGGGGCGCATCGATTACGGACAATTCATGCGCGCGGCAGATTTCGTCCGATATGCCGCGCAGTTCATAGAACGTCTGCGGCGTGGAACGGTACTTGCGGCCATCCACAAACGACACGGAATTGACTATGATGTGATTATGCAGATGGGCTTTATCCGTATGCGTCCCGATCACTACTTCAAACCGTTCGCCAAAGCACCGCTCCGCGAATTGCAGCCCGATCTCATGCGCCTGCTGCGGCGTTACTTCTCCCGGTTTGAAGGACTGGATAAAAAGATAACCCAGCACGTTATCTTCTTTCCCAAAATATTGTTTTGTGCGGGTCATTTGCTCATAGGCGTCATCGCAAAAGCAGTTTACAGCGTCTGTCAATGTATCAGGCAGGCCGTTGAGGTTGGGGAATCCCATGCAGGAGGTTTTCTGCGGATTGAGCGCATATTTAATTCGGTCGTCCAAACGCGAACGGATCGCGTATACCTTCAGCACTGCCATTACATCAGGCGCTCCAGCTGCTCTTCTATTTTTTCCTGTTCTGCCGCGAGCTGCGCCAACGCTTCCCTTGGCACGTTGCCGGAGATATGCGCCAGCTTGGCGATCTGGTTTACATTCCGGCCAACGCCGCGCACCTGTTTCTGCACATCCCGCAGTACTTCCAGCGGGATAGTTTTCACCTCGGAGCTGGTGAGCATCCGGCGAAAATACTCCGACATTGACAGGTGACATCCTGCAATTTTTTCTTTTAACAAAGCACGTTCCTCACTATCCAAACGGATAATGATTTGATTTGACCGCTTTCGCATTTTGTTTTTCTCTCCGTTCCGTCCGTCCGGGGGTTTTAGGGGGCTTTGCCCCTTAACAAGCTGCATTTGGATAGCCAAATGCTATGCTTGCGAATGCACAAGTTTTTAGTTAGGTAAAGCAATTTCGCGCTCCGCGCGCGAAGGCGGCGGCTGTTCGTTCTGCTGGCGCTTAATGCGGAGCTGGTCGTTGAAATCCTTTTCCTGCGGCACGCAGACTTTCAGTTCAATTTCCGGACGCCGCTCTTTGAGCAGCCTGAAAATATTCTGCGACGCCTGCCGCCCCTTATCGTCGTTGTCCAGCGCAAGGACGACCCACTTAAAAGGGAAATTCTTCAGCTGCCGTTCCAACGCGGGCGGCAGTATTTCTTCGGATGCGGTAACGCCGCCCAAAGACAGATAGCTATCTTTCTGCCAGTCCCTGCCGCCCAGCTTACGCAGCGTTGCGACCGAGAGCGCGTCTATCGCGGCTTCGCAGACATAGAGTGTCTGCCCGCTGCCTTTCATGCAGAAACCGCAGCTTTTATCACTGCCGGCCTGTTCAATTTTGAAACCGGAGTTTGATGCTGTGCTGCGCAGCATTGCATACCGCGCTGTGCCTGCTTCGTCATGCCCTACGAACACAGCGTTGTGATGCGCTGCGTCCTCGTAGATCAGCCCGTGCTTCATGCAGTGGCTGATGATCCCTGGGTCTATGCCGCGCGCACACAAATATGCAAACGCACGGCGGCTGTCCCTGTTTTTCTGCGGCAGTTCGAACGGTGTACGCGGCGGCGGTTCGCGCGCTGCCGGGGCTGTCCCGGGATGCGTATGGTATGCATTGCCCGCCAGCGTCCGCACCGCTTCCTGAAAGGTCATGCCATGCACTTTTTCAAGATAGCTGATCGCGTCGCCGCCGCCGACGCCCTGTGAAAACCAGTTCCACCGCCCGTCCGCTGAGATGCGCATACTGTCATGCGAACGCAGCGTCCAGGACTGCCCGACCCGTTTCAGTTCGCCGGGCTGGTACTGCTGCAAAAACGATAACAGGTCCACGCCGCGCGCCTGCTCCAGCTGCTCATCTGTGATCCTGCTGTCCGACGCCGTCATGGCTCTCACCGCCGTCCCTGTCTGTCATGCTGTTCCTTTTCTGCTCCGCTTTCAGCCGCACCAGCAGCTGCTCCGCCTGTGCATAGTCCGGCGCAAGCTCGCTCAGCTGCTCCAACAGCGCACGCTCCTGCAGTTTCTTTTTCTTTTCCCCAAGCTGCACGATTTTATTTTGCAGCGCTTTGACCTTCCCCTGATACCGGGCAATATCGCTGTCTATCCGGTGCAGCTGTTCATTGGTTGTCACCCTGTTCACCTCCGTTGTCTTTGGATTTTTTTGCGATGGTGTTCAGCCGCCATCGCCCGCTGTTGCTCTTCCTATCCTCTAACGGTCTGCAACTACCCGGTGCTTGCTTCTCAGGAGCACGCCCATGCTGTTCGGTTTTCAAGGTGCAGCAGAGGCTTCCAAAAAGTGCGCCGGTAAAAAAGCCTCTATATATAGCTCTATAAGGGGGGTGTGTCAGGGTGGTTTTCTTCATTGTTTACAAAATGTTCACAAAATTACGGCGTTATCATACACAGTGTGTGATAACTTCCAGCCTGCGGGCAAAAAAGAAACGCACCGGTTTTCCGGTGCGTTGACGGTATTCAACTGGTATTCTGGAGGGGGCTTACCCGTCATACAGCGGCAGCGCCCCAAGCATCTGCGTATAGGTTTCCAATGCTTCGGCAAACTCCTCAGACTGCTCCACTTCACGCAGCAGTTTCAGTTCTGTCTCCCTGCGCGTGCTGCCGCGCTCCGTGCTGATATATGCGGCAAGGATTTTCATGTCTGGGCGCGTGTCCAGGTTCCTGATCCAAACGTCCCCGAGCATATTCCCGTTTGCGGGGTCTTTTACATACTGCACAGCGACCTCTATCCCGCTGACGCCGTATGCCTGATCTGGGCGCAGCTCATACACAAAATAGTATCCGGGCAGCATCTCCGGTATGTTCCTTTTTTTCTGCATCATCATCACATTCCCTTGTTCTTTTTTTAGTTCCTGCTGCTATTACATCAGATAATACAGGGGCTGTCAAGGTAGCGGCCGTTTTTTTCCTTTTGTAATTCTTCACAAGAATTTCATTGTATTTTCGCAATATAATCTATTAAAGCGATAAAGCGTTTTTGTTGTTTTTATGCTATAATCCTGAATACGCAACATACCGTGGAGGGATACATAGTGAAGCACAACAAAAAGGGGAATTCAATGCGGCGGTGGCATAAGGGGCAGCACCTGAAATGGGACCACCGGCTGATTATAGAACGGATGCGGCTGCGCGGCGCAACAACGCGGGAAATTGCGGGCGTCATTGGGTGCAGCCATGTGACCATTGTGAAGGAACTGAAGCGCGGGCAGTATGTCCATACCAACTCCGACCTCACCACGGAAGTGCGGTACTCGCCTGAGCAGGCGGAGCGCCGCTGCCGTGAAAATCTGGCGGCAAAAGGCCCCCAGCTGAAAATTGGAAACGACTTCAAGCTCGCAAATGACCTTGAAACGCTGATCGTGAAAAAGCACTTTTCTCCCGCTGCGGCACTTGCAGCGGTCCGCGCAAGCGGCAAGCCGTACACGGCTTCCATTTCCACGGTCACGCTTTACAGTTACATCAAGGGCAGCGTACTGAATATTTTGCCAAAGCATCTGCCGTTCCAGAAAGGCTACCGGATAAGGGGCGGCAAGAAAAACAAGAAGCAGAAGCGCGCGTCTGCTGGCACCAGCATTGAGCACCGTCCTGCGGAAGTTGACCTCCGCAACTCTTTCGGGCATTGGGAAATGGATACGGTCTATACCTCGAAGTCCAAAAAGGCAAAGCTCACGCCGACGCTGCTTGTGCTGACCGAACGGCTGACCCGCAAGGAGATCATCATGCTCATGCGCGACCGCACCGCCGCCAGCGTAGTCCGTGCCCTGAATGTGTTGGAGCGCAGCATGGGGGCTGAGAAATTCTCCAAGGTGTTCCGGACGATCACGGTGGACAATGGCATGGAATTTTCCGACTTTCTCGGCATGGAAAAGTCCGCGCTGCGCAAGCGCAAGGCACGGACTAAGGTCTACTACTGTCACGCCCATCGCAGTTGCGAGCGCGGCAGCAACGAGAACGCAAATAAGCTGATCCGCCGCCATCTGCCCAAGGGGACAGACCTGTCCAAGGTGACGCAGAAGCAGGTAGCGGAGATTGAGGAGTGGATTAACAACTATCCGCGCAGGATTCTGAACTGGAAAACAGCGAATATGCTGTTCCGGTTCTTCATGGACCGGCTTTGATATAACGGCCTATATTGGCGTTAGGGACAGTCTGGGAGGGCTGCCCCTGTTTCCCATGCCTGCATTTCTATCATAGCGTCTGGTTTTCATCTGCACCCGCGTTTTTTCAGCATGATAGTATCATGCAAAATAAATAATTATTTCAGATAAATTTTATATCTAATTTTTGATTATCCGTATAAACACTATACTTTCAAATATTTTGAAGTATAGAAAAGCACTCATTTTACCACGAATTTACCATAATTAAACGAGCCTTGATATGACTATAAATAACACTAAAAAGACCTCACACCTAAACGGTGTCTTTTTAAAAGCAGTCAATCATAAGACCAACTGCTTTGTAAATATAGATATTAAATTGTTAAGCTGAGATTTTACTTAGATTTATCTTTCACTGGTTTGCTATTTTCATCATTTTCTCCTTCAAGCCATGCCATTATGCCAAAGTTACAAAATGGATAAATTATTACTTCTTTATAAACTTCTTGCTCACAACGAGGGCAGATGACATATTCTTCACCTTTTACATTTTTTAATTACCGAAATGCCCTTTTTTATTTGCAAATTACATGTCTTATAGCTTACCATGTTTTTCGTATCTTGCGACTCTTGATATTTTGTTATCCTCATCTACAAATACTACTTTAGGTGGATTTTTCTTTACCTCTTCTGGAGTCATCTGTGCATAGCACATTATGATTATCTTATCACCTGTCTGAACACATCTTGCAGCAGCTCCATTGAGACATATCATTCCGCTGCCTCTTTCTCCTGCAATTGTGTATGTCTCAAATCTGTTCCCATTATTTATATCTACGATACTTACCTTTTCATACTCCAAAATTCCGGCACTGTCAAGTAAGTCTTCGTCTACAGTGATGCTTCCTACATAATCAAGTTCTGCTTGAACTACTGTAGCTCTGTGTATCTTCCCCTTTAACATTTCAAATGTCATATTTAACCCCCGTTTAACCTTCGTAAATAAAGTTGTCAATCAATCTGGTTTTGCCGATATAAACTGCCATGGCAACTAGTACTGGTGCTGTCATCTCCTTGACCGGTTTAACTGAAACAGCGTCTACAGCCTGAACATAATCTATTTTCGCCATAGGCTCAGTTTCAATAAGCTTAATCATTTCTGATACAATTTTATCTGTATCTTTTTCTCCTGCTTTTGCCATATCTTCTCCGAGCTTAACTGCTTTGCTTAAAATTAGTGCCGCCTTTCTCTCATCTTTGCTTAGATATGTATTTCTTGAACTCTTTGCAAGACCATCCTCTTCTCTAACTATAGGGCAGCCCACAATTTCGATATCAAAGTTCAAATCTCTAACCATTCTTTTTATAATCGCAAGCTGCTGTGCATCCTTTTGACCAAAGTAAGCTCTGTCGGGATTTACAATATTAAAAAGTTTAGATACTACTGTGCCTACACCCCTGAAATGTATTGGTCGTGATTTTCCACAAAGTTCCTCTGAAAGACTTTCTATGTTTACATATGTTGAAAAATCGTCAAAATACATATTTTCCGGCTCAGGATTAAATATTAAATTAGCACCTGCCTCCTCACATAGCATAGTATCCCTTTCCAAATCCCTCGGATAGCTTTCCAAATCTTCCCCTACTCCAAATTGAGTCGGATTTACAAAATCACTGACAACAACTCTATCGTTTTCTGAAACAGCCCTTGTAATTAAACTCTTATGTCCTTCGTGCAAAAATCCCATAGTAGGAACAAGACCTACTGTAAGACCTTCTTTCTTCCATTCTTTGACTATAACTCTCACTTCATCTACGGTTTTTACTATTTTCATCGTTCTATCTCCTAATATAACTTGTTAATTACATCTTCTGAAATTTTAAATGTGTGTTCAGGTGCTGGAAAGCTTCCCTGTTTAGTTTCTTCTATATATGCAGCAAAGGCTTCTTTCATTACATCTCCTACCTTTGCGAATTGTTTTACGAATTTAGGTGTAAAGTCAGAGACCATTCCAAGCATGTCCTGATAAACGAGAATCTGTCCATCGCAGCCAGATCCTGCACCTATTCCTATTGTAGGAATATTAATGCTTTCAGAAATAATTTCCGCTAATTTTGCAGGTACGCATTCCAAAACAATCGCAAATGCTCCTGCTTCTTCAACAGCTTTTGCCTCTTCAATGAGTTTCTTTGCTCCCTCTTCACTTTTTCCCTGAACTTTAAAGCCTCCAAAAACGTTCACTGACTGAGGTGTAAGTCCAATATGTGCCATAACAGGAATTGAAGCAGCTGTAATAGCTTTAATCTGTGGACAAACAGAGGCTCCACCTTCTAGCTTTACTGCTTGACATCTTCCTTCTTTCATAAGTCTTCCTGCGTTATACATGGCCTCTTCAACTGAAACTTGATATGACATAAACGGCATATCTCCAACTACTAAGGCATCTTTGGCACCTCTTGTAACTGCTCTTGTATGGTGAATCATATCTTCCATTGTTACCGGCAAAGTATTTTCGTATCCGAGCATAACCATGCCAAGAGAATCTCCAACGAGAATACCGTTAATACCTGACTGATCCATCAATTTAGCTGTCGAATAGTCATAGGCTGTCAGCATTGTAATCTTATCGCCCTTAACCTTCTGTTCTTTAAAAGTGGATACTGTGTTTTTCATTTTTAATTACCTCCGTCATCTTCAAATAGTCACTGTCTAAATGTTTTTCCTGTGCAATACTGAGAAGCTTTTCTGAAAGCAAAAGATATATCATCTCATATCCCACCTTTTCCTCAGACTCGTTTATCCATGCTGCCTTAATAGCTTCAATGTGTTTTGTGATAGTCGACAAATCATTTCGCTCAACAGGACCTGTGAGGGCAGCCGCAACCCCTTTTTCTGCCAATGTGTCGGCATTTCCAGTAAACAAAGGCACTAAGGCTTTCTTTGCATCTTTTTTATCAAAGCCGCATTTTACAAGCATTTCAGCCCCCACTTGAAAAAGTCCGTTTACGAGATTGCTTACAACTACTGCACCGCAGTGGTAAAGAGATTTATTTTCCGCTCCCATTGCGATTACCTTATTTCCTGCTCGCTCAAAGATACTCTTAATCTCATCTAGATTCTCTGCCGAACCCTCCACAGTAAAATAAGCCTTATTCAAGTGTTTCCATGATTCGCACTTATCACTTATTGCATATAGGGGATGTACCGAATAGATATTTGCACCGAGGTTTTCACCATCAAAAAAAACGGTTGATGAAATCGAACCGCTGCAATGACAAATATTTTTATTTTTAATATCCAGATTCTTCATATAATCCCATACTTTGCTTATCTGTCCATCAGGCACAGTAATAAACAGGGTATCACTGTCACTTAAGATATTCTCTATACTCTTATATAGTTTTGTGTTAGTAAAATCTGCTGCTGATTTAGCTGATTCCGGTGATTTGCTGAAGTAACCCGTAATCTCTACGCCGTTTTCCTTCAGGTATTTTCCAAGGGAAAATCCTACTTTCCCCGCTCCGATAAATCCTGCTCTCATATCGATCACTCCTTTCTGGGAAGTGACAATCATGAAAATCTGCATGGATGAGGTCTCGTTCAAACTGATATAATCCTCATGGTTTAAAAATAAAAAATATGTGGTATAGTTTCTGTTCGAATACTATCTACCCATTACTATAGCACCTATTTAAGTGATTGTACAGAGAAAAAAATAAGGCACCACTCTAACTAATTTATCATTAAAGTGATGCTAATATAAATCGTGTTATTTAGCTTTTCTGTATTTAATCATTTTCACAATCTGAATTATCAAAGTCGGGATAAAAATATAAAGCATGACAAAACACTTCTTCATTTTTCGCTTGATTACCCACCACAGAAAAGAAAGAACCCTGTAAAGAGCCTTACCACCATTGGTGGTGCTTTGCACTCTTGATTGGGCTTTTTGTTTGCTGTATCTTTCATGCAAGAGGAAAATTAAAGTCCTCTATTCCATTTCTCTTTTAGATAATCTTCATAGTCCGTTTCATTAAAATCTAATTGTGGCGAAGTGTTGGGAATGTTGTTTCTGTTGTCTATATCTGCAAGCTGACGGAATATCCAATCATCATAAGGGTCGTGATATTTATACTCTTTGGGCTGTTCTCTGTATCGGTCTAACCCTCGCATTTCCTTATGTACTTTCATCATGCGTTCCAATTTCTGACGCTGTATCAACTGCTTGATTTCCATAAGTTTTTCCAACTCTACTACCTCACTAGAAAGATAATTGCTAATGTATCTAATCAATGTAGTTTCCATGTAAAATCTACATTCTTTTTCGTCATTGAAAAATTCATTTTCAGACAAATAATCTAAGGAAACATTAAAATCCTGTTCTCGTTTGATAACGTCCATGATATATGGCTCGGTGTGGTCAATATATTTCCATTCCCCCGACAATAATTCATTCGGTGTTACTCCCAGCACGTCCATTATCTTTTCCAATGTATCAAAGGTAGGATAATTCACACCTCGTTCAATCTTGGAAAGGCTCTGCATATTGATACCGATTTTATTGGCAAGTTCCTGTTGTTTCATTCCCCTGTGTTTTCTTATGATTTGTATGTTTTCTCCTAAGAAACTGATTTTCTTTTCATAATACTCCATAACTTAGTATAACCGCTCCTTTCGTTGCTTTTATTGTCATTTATAAGCATATCATACTTAATATATATCGAAAAGTCAATCGAAACTTCTTGACAAGTAATTCTAGTGGCGTTATTATCTTATCAGACAGAGTGATTAAGCACGCTAGGGTCAATCACACACTTGAGTAAGCATATATAAGAGATGTTTTCACTTTGATAGCATGAATGAGCATGGACTATCAGACTAAAAATAGGGTTTCTGACTGGGGCTGTTTCGTTTAGCCACGAGCCTCTCAAGGCTCGTGAGCGTTAAGAACGGAACAGACACAGGAAGAAAGGGAACGCCTTTAGGCGCTCGTAAAGGGCGTATATGTAACACCGCACTGCGCATACATGTCATAGTACCTAGAAACTGTGATAAATAAAGGACAAAACACGATTTTTACCCCGCAAAAAAACGGGGGCATACGAAAGGAGCAATGCACTATAACTACACACAAAAATTTATCCGTTAAGATTGATTACATCAATCCTTATTATCATTCATCAAGACGGACAACGTGTATCATAAGTATTATGATGATGTGCTGATACTGTTAAAAACAGGACTTCGTATCTCGGAACTGTGCGGATTGACAGTAGCCGATATTGATTTCAAGAATGAAGTTGTGATTATCGACCACCAGTTACTAAAGAGCAAGGAACAAGGCTATTACATTAAAACGCCTAAGACGAAAAGCGGAATAAGGCAAGTGCCATTAAGCAGAGAAACGATACAGGCTTTTCAACGGGTTATGAAGAAACGCCCAAAGGCAGAACCATTTGTGATAGACGGACGGAGCAACTTCTTATTTGTCAATCACAAAGGCAAGCCGAAAGTTGCCATTGATTATAATGCCTTATTTGTCCGTATGGTAAAGAAATACAACAAACACCACAAGGACAATCCTTTGCCACATATCACACCGCATACGCTACGACATACGTTCTGCACAAGGTTGGCAAGCAAGAACATGAACCCAAAAGATTTACAGTATATCATGGGGCACTCAAACATCAGTATCACAATGAACTGGTACGCTCATGCGTCCATAGATACTGCAAAATCAGAGGTTCAGCGTCTAATTGCATAAGAAGTATTTACCACGATTTTAACCACGTTTGATAGCGGAAATATAAGAAGATAGACCTAGATATGTGAGGTTTACCACAAAAGTAAAATGCCCGTAGAGCCGATAAAATAAGGCTTTGCGGACATTTAAGAAGATATAAAAAGATAGTCAAAAAGATATATATAATTTTTTTGAAACTTTGGTAACTTTAACCTTGAAATTTACGTTTCTTTTTTACAAGCCGGTAAAATCTGGCCGCCTCGGAGTATGTCATCCCTGCCGCCTGCAAATTTGCAATCACCTGCGCCTTTTTCCCTTGCGCTGTTGCGATCGGGTAAACCTTCCGGTAATCTTCTGCGGACATGCCGAATCGGCTGAATTTCCGCTGCGCCGCGTCGCTCATTTGCGTAAGGATAAAACTCGTCGGGTTGGAGTAGTCCACATCGAGGTCTTTCGGAATATACATCCCGTCGTTAATGATGTTCTCATCGATCAGGTGTTTCTGCTCTGCGGAAAGCCCGCTCTGCATCAGGTAGTCACGCTTCAGGGCATTCTGTTCGCCTGCCCCCAGATCGGGATTGTTGTCCTCTATCCGTTGGAACTCATAATAAGCGCGCGCATAATCCGCTGCCGGTACTTTGTCCGCAATTGCGGCATACTTTTCTTCCTGATTGTCGCTGATGCCGTTTATCACAAGGTTCTGTATGGTTTTCTGCTTCTGACTGTCGTTCAGATTATCGTCCGACATGATCTCGCTGACAATATCCGTCATATAGTCATATTTTTTGATACTCTTGTCGGTTTCTGCCTTTGCGTCCGAAATAGATTTTTGCGTTTGGTAAAGGGTATACGCCCATGATGGCACGCCATTCTGCTCCGCATCTTTCGCGCCTGCGATCCAGCCCTCAAGCTGATAGCCGTCGATCGTATCCATCCTGCCCATCGCATCGGCATAGTCATATACTTTCGATACCAGATCCTTTTTATCCTGATTGCTCATATTCTGGTATGCATCCGTATCAACAATCTTGTTCAACATATCGAATGATGCCTGTCCCCGACGGTTGGAATATTTCAGCCACTGTTCGGCAGTAAAATTATGCTCCTCGCCATTGACCTTATAGCTCTTTTGCGGCTTGCTCGGCAGCACTGCGGAATCCCCTGTCGCATTGTACAGTTCCCGCAGCGCGTTTTCTGCGCCGGAAGCGGACCTGTTCCCGATGTACCCAGGCGAAAGGAAGTTCTCGAACGCCCGCAGCACCCAGTTTTCCGTCTTGTCCGGCCTGCCCCATACATCCGTATACGCCGGCTGGTTCTGTGACAGGCCGGGGATTTTATTCGCCTGGCGCTGCAAAAACGTCTGCACGCTGTCAGGAACCCAGTTGTCTTTATCCGCATAGGTCGTGCGCCGCGTGTCGTCTATCGTGCGCGCGATCTGGCCGGACAGCGTCGGGACGACCTGCCCCGCATAGTTCTGCGCTATGTTTCCGGCAATCGCAAAGAGCGGGTTTGTCTGGCTGTAGGTTGCGCTTTCGATCGTGCTGCTGATGCCGGAAAGCATCGTCATGTTGATCATCGGCTCGAACAGACGGGAAAGCGCATCGGTCGCCTGCTTGAACACCTGCTCCCCGTCGTCGTACTTCTGTGTCAGTGCGTTGTAAAATTCCGCGCCGACAAACATCGGGAGCGCCGCGGGGGCCGCCCAGTCGATCGTATAGGAATACGGCCCGATATTCAGCGCATATTCCTGCGAGCCCTGCGCCGCCTCAAAATTGCGCTCCTTATCGTTCTCCGGACTGCTCGCGGAAAGCAGGCCGTTGGACGCAAGGAAGTAACCCACCAGCGCCAGCGACGTACCCGTCAGCCCCTGCGAAATATGGTCGATCGCATCCGTCGCGGTCATGGTCCCCTTTCTCACCTGCCCAAGGTCATAGGTCAGTCCCTTTATCAACCCAGCCGGAGAAAGCTCGAAGCCGCGCTTTGCAATATTGATCGGCGTGCGCTTGAACGGGAGCAGGCCGCCGATCGCCAGCCTGGTCGCCTTGTTTTTGTTTTCGATGCGCGCAATCGCGTCGGCCAGCGCGGAAGCGTCCTGAAAGGTCGCCCGCTTCGCGTCCTGTATTGCGTGCGTCCGCGCCTGCTCCAAAATATCGGCCGGCACATTCCCCCTGCTCGGGTCGATGCCGCGCGCGGTCAGAAAATCGGCCATGCTGTTGATGTAGGTCATGCGCTTGAAAATCTGATCCTCCACGTCCAGCGCTTTGTTTGCCGTGTCCATTACCGCCTGCAGGGGCTTGGGGAATATCTTTTGCCTGCGCTGTACCTCGGACATTTCGGAGGTATAAGCGTCCCCCGAGATCACGCCTTTCATTTCCGCATAGTCCGCTTTCGCAAATTCCTTTGCCGCGCTGTTCCGCGTCAGGGAGCGCGTGCGCTGGTTCGGGTCCTTTACAAAAGCCTTTTGGAGCGTTGCGCTGACCTTGTTGCTGGCGCGGGTCGGGATTTGATAGACAATGTTCCCGACTACATTTCGGATGTGCGTGCGCGGGTTGCCCAGCATCGCAAAATACCGCCATGCATTCAGCCGGTCCCCAAGGGTCGCCGGTATCTGTGCGGCAACGTCGTTGTATATCGCGTCCATCGCCGCGTTTGCATCTGCGTCTGTTTTCGCATCCAGAAGCCCTTGTGCAAGCGCTTCGTCAATGGTGATCTGCGGCGCTTTGCCGCCCCGTTTCTGGTTCAGCCCCTCCTGAATGTTGTTGACCGCTTTCTGGATGTAGTACAGCTTCCCCTCGCTTGTGGTGCGCTTGAGCAGGCGGAGCGCCTGCACGCTCTGTCCTGCCCTCGTTCCCTCGGCCGCGATCTCTGCCGCAAGCTGCATGGCAAGCCGCGTATCGCCTGCCGCCGCCGCTTCGGAATACAGCACCTGCGCCAGAACAATGTCGTCCTTTCCCGCCGTGCGCCGCCCGCTCGTTACATCCTCCCATTGCGCCAGCGCGCCGTCGTAGCCTTTTTGGGCGATGGTGCGCGCCGCAGCGTCCAGGCTGCTCTTATCGCTGCGCGGATTGTAGGAGAACAGGCCGTTTGCCACGTTCTTTTCAAACTCCGGTATCATCTGCTCCGGCGTGGCCTGCGCCTCCATCGCCGTGCGCGCGAACCGGCGCACTCGGTCGCTCCCGTCCGTCGATTGGGGAACATCGACCTCGCGCGCCCGCGGCGCTTCGCCCTGCGCTATCGTCCCGTATTCGTTTGCCATGCGGGTATATGGGTCAAAGTTTGCCGCAGCCGCCCCCACCGACGAATCAGGTGATACGCCCTGCGCGGGCTGGATGATGGGACGGATAGGGTCATTTTGTGCAGCGGGGGTATTGCTATTTCCGTTTGTTTGGGATATACTATTATCAGATAGACCTGAACTTGTTTGGACTCCGCTGCCAGGGAATGACTGGTGTACAGCATCCACTTGTTTCAGGTCTATTTCGTCTATTACTCGATAAGTTCGGAAATTGTTTCTATCTCGATGAACCTCCACATCAAAAGTTGTAATAAAAGGTTGATTATCGATAGTTAATGGCGTTTCAAAATAGTCGTACCGAGTGACATCCCCTGCTTTTGACCTGTTTTTATTATAATTTCCGCTTCCGACATATTTACCATTTGCCACCAACTGATCTATCATATTGAAAACGGCCAATTTTTCAGATGTCATTCGCGGATCAGAGGCCACTTTTCCGGCAATATTCGGATTTAATGTTACATCATACGGCTGTCCGTCGAACGTCACGCCTTTTACCGTTACCGTCCGCGCGCCGCCGTTCTGCTGGAATATGTTCTGCAAAACGCTTTTCATCGTCCGTGCAAACGTGCCGCCCTGCTGGCTGGCAAAGATCGCCTGCTGTGCGCCCTCCACGTCGGCTTTGCCGATCTGCAGCGGGCGCGTCTGCGCTTCCGCGCCGGCGTTCTGCGGCATTTTCCCTGTGTACGGGCTTTGTATCGTTGTCGCCTTACCCGCCCTTACCGGAGCCGCGCTTGCATCCACGGGTGCCTGCTGGATGTTCGGCCGGATCGCGGCTTGTGCGCCTTGTATTTGCGGGCGCACCGGCGTTCTCACCGCGCCAAAGCCGCCGCCAAGGATAGCGCCCGCGCCGAAATTCTGGAGCGCGCGCCCCAGATCAAACACGCCGTTTTCTCCCGCCCATGCCTTGTCCGGACTGTACGTCCCTTTCTCAACAATCGACTGTGCCAGGTCCTGCAGGACTTCCTCGGAGCCCTCCTCAAGCGCTGTATTCAGCGCATTCCGCAGTCTGGACGCGCTGCCCTGCGGAACGTCAATGCCACCCATGGTTTCTATTCCGGCGGTAGCGGCCGAAGAGAGGATGGCCGAAAACGCGGCCTCCGCGTCCGATGCTCCGGCCGCTTTCGCCCTCTCGTAGTCCGTCCCCACCGTGGACGCAAAGCTGCTCATGTATCCCGCGTTCTTCGTAAGCTGCCGCGTGATGTTGGAAACAATGTCGTCCGCAGCTCCGGCCAGCGTGCTGCCTCCCTGCGCCGCCGCGCTTGTGCCGCCCGACATTACCGCGATGACCGCCTGCGGGATCATCCCGAGCGCGCTCTGGTACAGGTCGCCTATCGCGCCTCCGATTTTCCCGCCGCGCTCGTAGTTGTACCGGCGCACCTTTTCCTGAATATCCTCGTTCGTCTGCTTTGCCGCATCAATCTTGTCCTGCACAAATTCCGGCGTGATTACATCCGGAAGCAGGAAATCAAGCGTAGAGTAAAATCCCCTGTTGATTCCCGCAACGCCCGCCATGGTGTTATGCCCTAATACCGAAAGCGGGGTTTGCGCGTTATAGCTCTGCTGCGTCCGCACCTCCTCCGCGACCGGAGCGGAGAGGTTCACGCCGGCGTTATTATAGGTTTCGCCAGTTCCAGGCAGATAGGCAAGGTTGTATTTTTGACGGATTGCGTTGTTCGCTTCAAAAAGCGCCTGTTTCTGCGCGTCGTCCGCGAAATGCCATGCGACGCTGTTTGCGGTCAGCTGGTCCAAATCTGCCTGCCGCTGCGCCCTCGTCGTCCCCCGAACCGCGGGCAGCGGGGAAATCGCTCCGCCTCCCCCGCTGAACCCTCCGCTCGTTCTGCCCGTGCCGCTCCCCCTCAGTTTCAATGTACAATAAAAAGCCCCACCTTGACACTGGCGGGGCTTATGGTATAATATCTATAAAAGGGGCGTTGCCGACGAGCGGTTGACCCTGAATGAGGAAGTTATGAAATAACCGCTACATTTTGGTCGATGGGGCGGTTATTTCGCGTTTATGGTCAAAATATGTAGCAATAAGATTGCACATATCAAAACTCGGAAGAGTTTTATGCCCATAAGCACCACCTCCCTTTTACAGGAGAGTGGCCAACCGCCCGCCGCTGGGAACGACAGCGCCCGACATATTATACCATCGCACGCCGCGCTATGTCAATTTGCCGCCATCGGGCGGCTTTTTTATTTCTGTCCGAGCTGTTTGACAATCTGGTTTACACCCGTCGCCGCAAGGCCGGACACAATGCCGATTGCAATTGCCGTCAGCGGGTCGTTTGCGCCATACTCCGGCATAATCCGCATCGCTGCAATTCCCAGCACCGCGCCGGAAATGCCGCAGATAATCGGCAGCCACTTGTTGTCAAGCGCCGTAGCCTTTACGGTCTGTGCGATCAGATAGCAAATTACCATGATTGCCGGAATCGCCGTAAATCCCAAACTTTCCATAAGTACGCTCCTTTCAAAGTCCAATTCTTGCAAGCAGGAATGCGATTACTGCCGCCAGAACTGCCCGTACCGACTTGTCCACAATGCTTTCCCACCGTCTTGCAGGCTTACTTGTAACCTCCGCGACGGTAGCGGTCAGGCTATCCAGTTTCTCAATAATGGTGTTATACCGTTCCTCCTGTACCGCGCTGTCCTGCTCCAATGCGCGGATACGGTCAAAGAACTCCTTGTGCGTGTCGCCCGCCCTGTCCATCCGCTTTTCCAACGCTTCCACGCGGGCAAGCGTGATGCACTCGTGCGGATTGTTTGTTCATTGGTTTTCCATAGGCAAGTGGGGCGGTTTGACCCGCCCCGTCACCTCCTTCCTGGTCAGCCCTGCAGGAACCCGTTTTCAATCAGCAGGTTCTTGTACATCATACTTTCCTTTTCAGCTTTCGCCTGTGTTTTTATATTGTCACGCCATTTCAAATACTGTCATAGCTCCACCCCGTCATAGCCGCGATAAAATCCACGTCCGCGCGGAGTTGCTCTTCCTGCGTCGGTTCCGGCTCCGGTTCAGGAGGTCGGGCGGTCGGCGTAATATCCACCAGCGCGCCGTCCTCAATCGCCAACTCGCAGTACGGGCAGTAATACGCGCACAGGGTTCAAGACTGACAGGGACAGCCACCCATTCGGTGCTTGTCCGTGGTGGAGGGTGCGCATCTGTCTGGTAACTTCATTTACAATGAGCATCATTCAACACCCCATTTCTTCATTGCAATGTATTTGTATAGCTTTTCGTTTGCATTTGGCATCGTAGTGCCATTGAGTGTGCCAGTAAGAGTAACGCCTGTATCAGACCAGGCCAAACTAATCGAATAGCTAACGCTCGCACTAAACGGTGATCGAATTGCTGTTTGCTCTGGGAAAATCACGAATTGGGACAATTTAGCCAAATCCGAAGTTTCGTTATAAGCGCTATAAATCGCAACCATCGCGGGCTTAAATCCTACATCAATAGTTGCTTTTGTTGTACCGTCGCCTGTATATTCTCCCGTCACATACCCTCTCGCCCACGGGTCTTTGATTTCCAGCCACTCATCCAGCGGGCTATACGCTGTTACTCCCTCTGAATCGATCATCTGTCCTGCGGTTATGCCCTCGCATGTGCAGTACCCGCCAAAGCCGGTTTTGATGGTTTCGCCGTCCTCGCCGGATTCAAGGGCTATTGCGTCTTTGGAGTTGTTCAGGAACGAGCCTGCGATTTGGTTGCCGAATACTTCAAGGATGGTGGTTGTGCCATAGAAGGAATTATTATTATTGGCGTATGCGATAAGAACTTTATTATCAGTAACAGCGATGTATGCCCGAAGCATATTCAGCATTTTTAATGGTTGTTTCGGCTGTTCCATTAATGACGGTTGCAGAACTTTCTAAACTGTTTGATGACCATACAAAGACGACTTTATTTTTATCTGCATTTGCCGCTAATACTTCGCCAGTTGTATTTGCCCCGCCATATACTGTGTTTGTTAAATAGAAAGTTAAGCAAATGAGCACGAAAAAGTTAAAGCAGGCAGCACCTGTTGATTCTATATGGGCACGAATGTCAAGAACCGAATTGAAATGAACCGCTATTTTTAGGTGCGGCAAAAAGGACACAGAAAACCAAGCCACCGGAAATTTTGACTCTGGCCCAGAATGGACAGGTTCAGGATAAGATCAGGCTTCGAGACTATCCAGATGCTTTTTCACAGTGGCGTAGTAAATGCGCAGGAATTTGTTGGCGGAGGCCATCATGTAAACACGATAGGGCTTTCCCTCAGCACGTTTCTTATCCATGAATTGGTACACCGGCTCATCGGCGGAGGAACGCTGGAAAATCACGCTCATCACCAGGAACAATGTTCTGCGCAGAGCGGAGGAACCCCGTTTGGAGATGCTGCGGCTACGGACTTCCATCTGGCCGGACTGGTATGGAGGGGCGTCGATGCCCGCGAAGGCCACCAACGCTTTCTTGGAGTGGAAACGGCGCACAGCGCCGATCTCCGCCATAAGCTGGAGCCGAGAGCCGGATCACAACACCGAACATCCCCATCACAATGGAGTACTCCGGCAGCGATGCCGCCAGAGACTGCATTTCTGAGCGCAGCCAGTGCAGTGGATACAGCCCAGAGTTGGAACACCGCCTGCTCTATCAGGAGCTTGGTCGTATTGGCCTTGGGCATAACACTGAAATGTCCACAGGCGGAGGTATAACTGTCCAGCGCCTTATCCTGGCTGAAGTTGTAACCGTGTTTGTTACACCACCTCTGGTACTTGGCTGTAAAAGCCTTTTCGGTTAACCCACAGACACACTCACAATGCAGGAAAGCAGCTACAAAGCCTATCCATTTCTCGCTGCCATTCGCCCTGACAGGGCTGGTAAACAGGCGGTTTGCATCAGGGAAAGCGGTGGCGAGCAAGGAAATCCGGTTGTTTTTGAGCATGGTCTGCACCTTGGCACATTGCTGGTACTGTCGGTATGTGGTTTTCAGCATGAGCCGTATCTCATCCTCTGGGATGTACTGGGCATCGCCAGCCAGTGGTCAAGACCGTAATTGGCCAGCTTGATCGCGTCTTTCTTGTCGGTCTTGGCCCGCCGTAGACTGTTACTCCCGCAGCCATGCATCAGCATGGCGTTCACCACGGAACCGTAAAACTCGGAATGGTAAAGGAGGCTGGCAACCGGCAAATGGCAGTTCCCCGCAGTCTCCATCAGTATGCGATTTTCGCCGTCCAGTTCCCACAGCAGTTCGGACAGTTCGTACAACTCAACATCTGTGTGTCCCACCTCAAAGGGAGGGGGCACCATCTCTCACAAAGCCCGCATGACGGCGATCATGCTTTTGCCGGCAATATTGTAGTAGCGGCAAATAAAGCATCGGATTACAGGCAGAGGCAAAGGAAGATAATGAATGTTAGGCCATTGATTCTGTAAGCGCTGGCAGTGTCGGCATTTTAATATCCCCTGTGGTATTTTTAATTTCAAATCCTCTGAAAATTTCTTTGTGCGCTATATATTGAAATGTTTTATTTTCGAGGTGGAAAGTATTTACAGCAAATCATCAATTCAGCTCTTGACTTATTGAATATCCTCTTGTATACTTTTGAAAGATTGAAAAAAAGGATTGAAAGAACTATCATGGACGACGCCGACAGTAGCGACGCTGACCGAAGTAATATTTGCTGTAAACTGAATATCGTTAATATAGGCATAACCTGCGTCTAATCGTTAGATAGCAGGCTATGCCTTTTTGTATTTCTGTTTGCTGATCACCGCTGAAAGGCGGTCAGAATATCAATTTTATCAAAGAAAGGAGTGATTGATCCTTTATGGATCGACACAGGCAGACACCTTGGCACACACTGAAACTTACGGAGGTCTATCAGGCTCTACATACCTCCGAGAAGGGATTGGCTGATGCCGAGGCTGTCGAAAGGTTAAGAAAAAATGGGCGCAATGAGCTGTGCTCGAAACCGCCAAAAACAATCCCGCAAATGCTGAAAGCGCAAATCCTTGACCCGATGGTACTTATCCTCATCGGCGCGGCTGCTTTTTCCGCAATCTTACAGGAGTGGACGGAGGCGGCTGTAATCTTTACCATTGTTATTTTCAACGCCATCATCGGCATTGTGCAGGAAAAGAAAGCGCAATCCTCTCTGGAAGCACTGCGCAATATGAGCACCCCCACAGCCCGTGTATTACGTCAAGGCGAAGAGAGCGTCATTTCCGCCAGCGAACTGGTAGTGGGTGACATTGTAATACTTGGCGATGGAGATATGGTTCCGGCGGATCTGCGCTTGATTGATTCTGCAAACTTAAAGGTTCAGGAGGCTTCTTTGACAGGGGAGTCTGTACCCTCCGAGAAGGATGCGGAAAACATACTGCCAGAAGTCTGTCCCTTGGGGGACCGCAGCAATATGGCGTACGCCTCCTCCATTGTCACATACGGGCGAGCGGCTGGAGTTGTAGTAGCCACCGGCATGGATACTGAGGTGGGTAATATTGCCGGTCTGCTGGACAATCAGGACGATATGGATACGCCCTTAAAACGCAAGCTAAATGCGGTTGGTAAGACCTTGACTGTTGTTGGCCTAATTATCTGCACCCTGATTTTCGCTATCGGCACTTTTTATCACCGTCCGTTGATTCCACAGTTTCTTCTTGCAATTTCATTGGCGATTTCCATCATTCCAGAAGGCTTGCCTGCCACAGCTACTATTGTGATGGCTTTAGGCGTACAACGTATGGCGAAGCAAAATGCATTGATTCGCAAATTACCCGCAGTAGAAACTCTTGGCAACGCCACTGTCATTTGTTCTGATAAAACCGGTACTCTTACCCTCAATAAAATGACGGTAACTCATATTGCAGTCAACGGGGATTTTGAAACCGGCACAACCACTCCAGTTGAAAGTGTTGCAAAACAGCATCCCGAAGTATATAGGGAATTGGTTTATGCATCAGCGCTCTGCAACGATGCCAGTATTGACCCGGGCAGAAAGGGAGCGGTCATCGGCGACCCTACCGAAGGTGCGCTGATTTATATGGCGCGGGCATTCGGAATCGATCATGAAGAGCTTGAGGATAAATATCCTCGTGTATTTGAGCAACCGTTTGATTCAGAACGAAAAAGAATGACCACGGTTCACCGCATCAATGGAAAGTGGACCTCTTATACTAAGGGCGCAGTGGATGAAATGCTCCCACTATGCACACATATTCTCACATCAGAGGGTGTACGTTTTATTACAGAAGCCGATCGGGATAACATAGCAGGACTTTGTCTTTCCATGTCGAAAAATGCACTGCGTGTGCTTGGTTTTGCCATGCGAATACTCCCAATACTGCCGTCTGATGACGACGAAAGTGTAGAGTTTGACATGACCTTTATCGGCGTGGCCGGAATGATTGACCCCCCTCGCAAAGAGGTAGCCGACTCTGTGCGCATCTGCCGACGAGCAGGTATCCGAACAATTATGATCACCGGCGACCACAAGGCGACTGCTCTTACCATTGCAAAGGAATTAGATATTTACCGGAAAGGTAATACGGTCATATCCGTTGAGGATCTGGATGCGATGACGGATGATGAATTAGACGATGCGGTGAAAACAACAACTGTATTCGCCCGTGTATCCCCTTCGGATAAACTCCGTATCATCCAGAGTTTGAAACGCTCCGGTGAAGTAGTGGCTATGACAGGCGATGGCGTCAACGATTCTCCTGCCCTGAAAGCAGCAGATATAGGAGTAGCAATGGGTGTCACCGGCACAGACGTGGCAAAAGATGCCGCTGACATGATCTTGCTGGATGACAGCTTTACCACCATCGCTTGTGCCATCAAGGAAGGTCGTCGTGTTTACCGCAATATCCAAAAGGTGATTCAGTTCCTACTGGTCGGTAATATAGCGGAAATCCTGACTTTGTTTATTGCAACCCTGTTTAACTGGGCTGCACCGCTTCTGGCCGTACACATTTTGTGGGTAAACCTCGCCACAGCTACATTGCCTGCATTGGCACTGGGCATTGATCCGGCCAGCAAAAATATTATGAATCATAAGCCGGTAAAATCAGGCACTTTGTTTGAAAAAGATCTGGTGCGCCGTGTTATTACACAGGGTATCTTTGTGGCGGCTATGACCATCTGTGCTTACTGGATTGGTGCAAGCATAGGTAGTCATGTGACCGGCCAGACAATGGCTTTCTCTGTGCTGGCATTTTCACAGATGCTGCGAGCTTTTAACCAGCGCTCAAACACAGAGCCGATTTGGGTGCGAGACGAGGGAATCAATCCCTGGCTGATCCTTTCCTTTGTTGCCTCTGCAATTCTGATGGCGTGTATTCTATTTGTGCCTACGCTTCAAAGTTCGTTCCAACTGACCAGGTTGGATGGCACTCAATGGTTAATTGTGGCGTGCCTGTCCCTTATGTCAATTCTTCAAGTGGAAATTGCGAAAATAATAAAAAAAAGCAACCATAAATAAGCAAAAAGGCAGAGGAGGCGTCTCTGCTTTTCTTAGAACACCAATATTTTGTCTACAAACGCTTTCTAGGAATATAGGGTTGAGTCAACGGAAACGCCGAGCATGAAAAAGAAGAAGATTTCAGCCGTGATACTGAGCCGCTTTTCTTCGCCGGAAGCGATTGATCATATCATGGTGCAGAAGTTTGTAAGGGCATCCCCTCTTTATCGCCAAGAGCAGGATCCAAATAGTTCTAATATTAGTTTTTCGCGGCAAACCATGACCATCTGGATACTTCGCGCAACGGATGACCGGTGGGCACCAATCTGCGATGAAATGCACCGCAGACTTATGCAGGCGGAAGTCCTGTATGCGGATAAAACTACTCTTCAGATTCTGAAAAAAGACTAAAAAAGGAGCAAATTTCAGGAGTTCACACAAGAGCAGGATATTTCAATGATAACTTTGAATGGATACTTAACCATCCACAAGCAGACTCACTGGCATATCCCGCGGTGAAACATGGCGTTTTACTTGCCGCACTGATATCTGAAGAGGGCTATCCACACAATAATATTCCCCCCTGTATGGAGACCCTGTGCTGATGAAAATACCAGCCCTGCATCCATACGCCATACCAATCGCATGGGCTGCAGTCTCGCCACCTCAGGACGTATTTTAGATGTTCGATCTGCACGAGTTGCGAGCTTTGGCTCTGTATTCCTCACTCATCCACCAGACGGCAATAGATCTGCATCACTGTGTGACGATGTTTTCGAGTCAGCTTTCTGTCCCCTCCCAGCCTTTTGTCCATACAGTTCCTTTACGCTCAAGTTTTCCTGATATGCAATATTTCTGTACCGTCTGAAAACTTTATCCCGCCCTCCGTGATATTTCTCGCAGACTTAGTCTTTGATATAATCTACCTGAACCCTTCTTAATTTCCGCTACCGCCTTTAGTCTTCGCCAAACTAAGGGCACCTGTTTTTCTGGTGTTGATAACGTCTCTTTTTTCCCCGACCTATTTCAAACTTTTGCGCACCTTTTTTACCGACAATACTTACACATGGAAAAGACCGGAAGCGCAAGCATCCGGTCTTTTCCATATATCTGTTGTATTTATTTCCCCATCATAATATGGAGTATTTCAATGTCGGTTTCGTGCATACCCACGCGTCCTACACGTCCCATACTCTCTATTGTTTTCTCAACTGTATCTTTTACAATACCTTCTCCCGGTTGAAATACATGCCCCTTTTTGGCCATATCAAGGCCAAGCAGCGCACACTCTACCGCAGAGGCGATTTTTGTCGCACAGGAGGATTTCGCACCGTCACACACCATGCCGCCAATCGTTGCAATCGTATTTGTGATCGTCCACGATACCAGTTCATATGACCCACCAAGCATATAAGCAATCCCAGCCCCTGCTCCACAGGCTGCACTGACCGCTCCACAATAGGCGGATAGACTTCCAATATACTTTTTCTGATGGATTGCAATCAAATTAGCCGCCGCCAGAGAGCGGTACAGGCGCTCCTTACCAATACTATAGGCTTTGGCATATTCCACCAGCGGCATAGTAATTGTGATACCTTGGTTTCCGCTCCCAGAGTTAATTACTACTGGTAAGGGACATCCACTCATGCGTGCATCGCTACCCGCTGCCGCTGCCGCTTTCGCTCTCGTATGTAGGTCCGCTCTTCCCGTCTCCAGCAGCACACGGCCAGTTTGTGCACCATAGCTTCCTTTAAGCCCCTCTTGAGAAATCGCGGTGTTGCATTCCACCTGCCTTCCGATTATCTCCTCGATATCTGCAAATCGGACTGTGTCCGCAAACTCCAGAATATTTTTTACGGTAAGAAGCGATTTATCTCCGGCCTGTTCGCTATCTTGTTGAAGCGCTCCATCAGAAAATAAGATGTCACCGTCCTTGCAGATTTGCGTGATATGATTATGCCGGTCTTTTACTTCCACCGACGCCCAATGTCCCTCCGTATCAGTCAACCGGACTTCAACATATAGATTTTCTACCCCTTCGGCCAGTGTACAGGTGCAAAAACCCGCCCGCAGCAAAGCCTTTGTCCTTTCAATATGCTCTGGCCGCACGGATTCCAGCACCTGCAATTCACGCGATGCATCCCCACCTACGACACCCAGCACAGCCGCTACGTCTATCCCGCGCATCCCCCCTGAATTCGGGACCGTCACGCCCATCACGTTCTTGACAATATTTCCACTGCAGCGCACAACGCATTCTGCCGGCTCACTCCCCAGCGTTTCACGTGCCCGTGCTGCGGCATAGGCGATTGCGATTGGTTCGGTGCAGCCCAGCGCGACCATCAACTCGCTTTTCAATATCGCCAGGTAGTTGTCGTAAAGCTTACGCTCCATAGCGTCTTCCTCCAATATTTCTCATTCCCAGTGGAAAACTGCTTCCTCTACCGATATCCTCTGCGGCGGATATGGTGATTGGTCTGGGAATCCTACATCCACATAGGTCGTCATTCGAATCTCCTCCGGCAATCCCACATGTTCCCTGATGCGCTGTTTCATCTGCTCGCTTGTGAAAGTGAGCCAGCATCCGCCCAGCCCATAGGCATGTGCGGCAAGTACAAGATTCTGCCCTGCGGCCCCGGCATCCAAAAGCTGGTTGCTCTCTGGCATGACTGGATTGGCACGGTACACGCGCATATCCTGTAAAAGCACGATATGTACCGGCCCCCCTGGGATATCGCTTCCGCGGAACAGGCCTGGACAGTTTTCTTCACGAATTACAAGATACCGTATTGACTGCAAATTGCATGCATGTGCTGCCCACAACCCTGCTTTCAGCACCTTCTTAATCAACTCGTCCGGTACTTTTTCCTCACTCCATTCCCGCACCGAACGGCGCTCATACAGGACACGCTCAAATCCTTGCCGTGCCTCCTCAGATAGGGGAGCAGGCGCGTAAGGCGTCAAATCAAGGTTTCCTCCTTGTATCAATTCCTCAGCAAACGATAACAGCTTGGATGCAAATACATACTCAGGCAGAGTTTCAGGCAACCCTCTTTCCCGCCAGACTTCCATAAACAGTCGTGCGGTTTTTGGTTGATCCGCCGACAGCGTCCGTCCCCGGTATGCAGCCGCATACACCTGTATCTCCATGGTATGATGGCAGCGTTCTCGGAATCGGGCGCGAAATTCGGTTTCATCCATCGACAAAAGCTCTTCTTTGGTTTTATTGAACGCAGCCGAGAAGTTGATCTTATCACTCATTTCTGCACACTCCTTTTCATACCTGCATCCAAGCCGACCTGTGCCAGAACGGCCGCGCCGTTGACCAAGGCCTGTTCGTCGACATCAAAGCATTCATGATGATGGGGCCAGCATTTTCCTGTTTCCTCATTGCGTGCGCCAACGAATACATAACATCCCGGTATCCGCTCCAGGAACCATGCGAAATCCTCTCCACCTGTGGTTTCTTTCAAATGTGCAAGCGCGCTGTCGCCGAACAATGTTTTGACTGCTTTGCGCGCGATCTCGGTCGATGCCGCTTCATTGATCGTTGCAGGAGTGCAGCGGCGGTATTCAAAACGGCAGGTGGTTCCATAGGCCTGTGCGGTCGTGCAGGCGATTTGCTCCAGCCTCCGCTCCACTGCGTCGCGCACCGCTGGCTGGAACGATCTTACCGTTCCCGAAAGCTTAACCTCGTTGGCAATAATATTCGACGAGGTTCCACCGGCGATCGTTCCGATCGTCACGACGGCTGGCTCAAGCGGATCCACGGTACGGCTCACAACGGTCTGCAAGGCGTTTACAATTGCACAGGCGGCCACGATCGCATCGGCTGACTGGTGCGGCTGCGCACCATGTGCGCTTTTTCCTTCCACCGTCAGGTAAATGTTGTCCGCGCTCGCCATGCGGGGGCCAACCTCCGCCGAAATCATGCCGACCGGAAGGTCGATCCATACATGAGCCCCAAAAATCTGCTCGACATCTGCAAGCTGGGGTAACGTATACATCGCATGAGCCCCTTCTATTACCTCCTCTGCCGGCTGAAAGATTAACTTGATCGTGCCGCAAAGCTCATTTTCGTGCGCTTTCAAAATCCGTGCAGCCACCAAGAGCATGGCAACATGGCAATCGTGTCCACAGGCATGCATGACACCCTGATTTTCAGACGAATATTCTGCCTTTCCCTTTTCCGTAATTGGCAGCGCATCCATATCCGCACGAAGCCCTACCACTGGGCCAGACCGCTCGCCCCGCAGCACTGCGATCACACCCGTACCACACACCTTTTCATAAGGAATTCCCAGCTCATCCAGCTCGCGGCAGATGACGCCCTGTGTACGGGTTTCTTTCCAACTCAATTCTGGATGCCGGTGGATATCACGCCGCAGGCTAATCAGGCGTTCCTGATGCCGCCCAGCCTCTTCCAAAATATTCATACCATTTCTCCTGTTTACTGGGTAGTTATAAACTGTCCGCCGCCGCAAACCGCCAGCATATCGCCCGTGATAAACGAAGCACGGTCGGAGGCAAGGAATACCGCGCCATTCGCCACGTCCTCCGGCGTACACATCCGCTTCAGGATATAGCGGTTACGTGTTTTTTGCCTTTCCGCCTCCGGATCGGGAGCATTTTCATAGCGCATTTTTGTCATCGGCGTCTCTGTCAGGCCGGGCAGAATACCATTGACGCGCACCCTCGGTCCACAGTCGACTGCCAAGCAGCGGGTCAGCATCTCCACCGCCGCTTTGGACGGGCAATATGCAACCCGTTCCGGGATACATTTCACACCCAGCTCGGAGACGATATTGATAATTACCGCATACTCTGAGCAGCGTATCGCGTCGATCGCCGCTTTAGTCATGGTGTACACACCGAATACATTGATCTCAAACTGGCGTCGAAATTCTTCGACCGATGTATTATCGATTGTGCCAATCCCCGTCACACCTGCACAATTAACCAGAATATCGACATGCCCAAATTTCTCCTGACAACCCTTTACCACCGCGGCGGCCTGTACCTCGTCACAAATATTCGCTTTCTGGTAGGCAAAATTCTCATCTGTGATATCCGCACACGTCTCCAGACCACATCCATATACGAACGCACCCTCGTTCAGGTAAAATCGGGCTATCACCGCACCAATGCCGGAGCTGGCCCCTGTTACAATTGCTACCCGCTTTTCTAATTCCAAGCCTCATCTTCCTCTCTTTGTTCCAGATAAGGATATCCTCACAGGAGGGTCCTATGAGGATATCCCCAAAACACATTATTACAGGAAACGCGCGACATATGTCCAGGCAGAATATACATTAAAAGCCAGAATGATAATACCCATCAGCGTGGTATACCATTTGTTCTTATACTCACCTGCAAACTTTTTACTGCTCGTGAAGAATGTCAGGATGCAGATGATCACCAATCCACCCACATTCAGCAGGCCCATTACATTGACCAACAGGTTCATGGCATTGCCGCCCGAAAGGCCGCCGATCAGGCTAATAACAATACCGATCAGAATCAGCCGGCGGACCTTGATATCCGAGTTATCCTCACTGATATGGCACAATGAGTTAATGCAGTAAGACGCCAACGTGCTCATACCGCCGATTGTAGTAAAGACCGCGCCCCAGAAGCCGGCAACAAAAATATAAGTACCAAAGGAGCCTGCCAGCGGTTCGATCGCTTTCGCTGCGTCAAGAGCAGAATCCACCTGAATCCCCGCAGGATGCAGCACTGCTGCACCGGAGAGGAAGATACCAAGGCTGAAGATCGTAAACATGGTTGCAAAAACGATCTGGTCATATTTGATGAAGCCCAGCGCCGAGGGCTTATCCCATTTCTGATTTTTCACCGAGTACGAATACCAAAGCGCCGAGGTGCCTGGCGCAGAACCACCGATTATACCCGCGATAATGACGGCCTGCTCTACACCGGACGGCAGCTTGGGGATAATGCCGGTCGCAAGCTGTCCTGCATCCGGCCGGACAAAAAACACATTGATAAAGAATATAATTGCCATCAGGGTACACATGACCGATGCGATTTTTATAATCCGGTTATTTGAGCTGGCCACATACAAATACGCGATAATCAGGATAGTCACCACATACACGATGGATGCTGCCTGCTCGCCAAACATGATATCGTTTAAATGGCGCATTGTGGAACCCTGGCTATAAATAACCATATACCATGTACACAGCACAACGATGAACAGGATGGTAGAGGCTACCTTGCCGATTTTCCCCCGGATAAAGTCGAACACATTCTGTCCGGAGATCGCTGTTACTTTTGCGCCGATATACGCCACGCCGCCGCACATGATACCACTTAAAACAACCACCCACAACAAGTCATAACCAAACAAGGAGCCTGCCTGAATACAGGATGTTGCTGTGCCAGGTCCCATTGAAGTGGAGCAAATCATGGAAGCCGGTCCAACAAACGCCATGATATACAACAGCTTTTTAATCAGTCCGCCTTTTGGAAGTTGAAAGTCATCTACGTTTTTCTGCGGTGTCTGGTTCGCCATGCTACTTTCCTCCTTTAATACCCACTTAATCTTTTTGTGAAATGATCTATTTTGTCACCAAATCCCGTATTACGACACGCCCTGCAGCCGGTGCCAAATGGAGTTCCTGATATCCGGTTACCGGTGTAAGACAGGCAAGCCGTACCTTACCATTTACCGACAGCGTACACCGTCCGCAAATACCATGATCGCATACGCTGTGATGGTAATACGCCAGGGTCGAATCACAATGAAGCGAAATATGGTTAAGCAGCCCCATTACCGTCATACCCTCACAGGCTGAATTCTCGACTTCAAAGGTATCCGTCCGCCGCAGTCCGGTATCCGGATCATACCGGTCGATTAACACTTTCATTCGATACGCCCCTTTCTCATCGTTTATATTTCAGGGCGGGATCCAGGAAATATTCGATCACGTTTTCCCGTTTGCCCGTCGGCAGCGGCATGCGATCCACAATCGGCCTGCGTATTTCGGTTTTCATTTCGCCGCCCTCGTCATGGTGAACATATTTTATCAGATAATTATCATGATCCACCTGCGGATAATCCTTGCGGATGTGACATCCGCGGCTTTCCTTACGCTCGATTGCTGCCAAAATACCTGCCTTACAACAGGTCAGAAGATTCTGTGTCTGCAGTGCGCCGAGCCATTCCAGATTGTACGCTCTGCTCTGGCTGACCAGCGTTACGTTTTTCCACTCTGCCTCCAGTTCTTCTATGCGCCGCAGCGCCTTTTTCAGTCTCTCCTCACTGCGAATCAGCCCGAAGCCCTCATCACATGCTTTCTGTATTTCCTCATAGAGCGTCAAGGCGTTCATTCCGCCTCGATGTTCAAAAATACCAAATATTTTGTTTAAGCATTGTGCTGACTGTGCTTCATCCAGAGCATGGAGCTTGCTTTGCTCCGCATATGCCGCAGCATTCCGGCCCGCACGCATTCCTTGGCACATCATCTCCACAAGGCCATCCCCTACTCGGCAGGCTCCGAACACGCCGCTGCCTGCTTCTCCCGCGACGTACAGACCATCTACGCCTGTCTGCATCTGGTCGTCAATTTCAACGCCGCCCATGCAGTACTCCGCGCCAATACCAACCTCAATCGGTTCGTCTGCAAATAGCATCCGCTCGACCGTTGCCAGACTCTCACCCTTGTAGTACCCATGCCTGTGCCACCGGTCAAACCGGTCATAGAAAATCTTTAGTCCTGCCTCTTTCTCTTCGCGGCTATTGGCAGAATAGTCGTAGAAGAATCCCCCATTCGGCCCCGCCAATCCTTGATCCGCCGCATAACCGAAATAATAGGAGGTGACCAGTTTACTCAGCTTTCCTCCACGAGACAACTTAACGACCTCCTCCGGTATAGGCAACGGATCGCCGTTTTTGTCCCTGATCGTGTATTTGAGATTGCGCATGTTATACTCAAACACATAAGGATAGATCGAGCCTCTCATCTCCTGCGGCACCACCGCAGTCGGGAACGAAAGGATAAATTCCATATCTGTCAGCCGGGCGCCGGCCCTGTACGCCATTGCCGGCCCATCCCCAGTCATATCAGTCACGGTGTTGTTCATCGAAAACGGCATATAGCCGCCGGTTCCAATTACAACAGCCTTTGTGCGGAACAGAACCGCCTCGCCAGTATATATGTCTATACCAACTGCGCCGCAGACCGTTTTTTCATTTGTGAGCACTTCAACGATCATCATGTCTTCAAACGTCTGAATGCCTGCGGTTTCTTTCAACCCTTGTACCAATGCTTTGGTAAAGCTCAGTCCGGAGGCAATCCAGTTGGCTGGCGGACAGCAGAAGAAGTCCTGTCCCGCTCGCTCGGCCCATCCCAGATAATCTTTCATCACGATCGGCCCGTCGTCGACATACTGCCGCACCATATTTTGGTCTGCCAGATAAAATGATTCTTTCACAATACAGTCGAACAGTCGTTCCTTCGTAAAAGAGGGGTCAGCAAAATCCAGGTGCAGCAGGTTTTTGCCGCTCTCTCCATCCACACCAAAGCCGCCTCCGGCCATGATCGCATTGCCGCTCACTCCAATTTTCCCCTTGGAAACCAAGGCAACTCGCGCGCCAGCACGCGCAGCATAAACTGCAGCTGTGATGCCTGCACCAGAGCCGCCGACCGCAACGACATCAGTCTCTATAATACGCCCAAAATCCTGCAGCATAAAAACACTCCTCAGTCTCCGATGCCCTCATAAGCAGGCATCGCGTCATAATCAATATCCGCATACTCGAGCACCAAGTCATGCGCTGCCTTGCCGTATTCCTCTTTGTAGTCTTCCATTGCCAACGCAACGGCATTTTCTCCGTCTTTGCCAAATGCGGAGACAATCGCCTGCCGCATCGCACTATACAGATGGCCTACATGATATTCCCACGGCATTTTTGCTTTTCCGCCAATTTTGTTCCGTTTTTCTGCAAACGCCTCCATCCGTTCTGTCGACACACCGCAACCGTCAAAAATAAAATCGCAGAACTCATCCCCCAGTGTCCGGTTCGCCAGCAGCTTCAGTTCCATTCCGTTATAACCGCGTGCCAGCGCTGCGTCTACATCCTTGCAGTAATAGCTTCCGTACTCCAGCAGTCCACGCTTACTCCATTCGGTATACCACGGGCAGCAATGGTTTTCCATATGTACCTCCGGTGCATATTGCGGGAAACGAAGATCCATTTGCCCTGGGAAAGCCTCCCATTCGCCATAAACCAGATAGTTTTCCACATCGAGCGGATTTCCATCCGCCTGCGTGCGCAGCGCCATGCGGCGCCCCCGCTGCTCACCATAATGCCTTACACCAGCCGTTACCGCAGCCTTGCCCGCCTCTCCAAAAGCATCTATCGTCCGTTTTGCCAAATAGGCAAACAGCATTGCGTGATGGGATGCCGACGAAAGAATAACATCCATAGAAAAACCTCCCTTTTGAAAATCAAACACACTTCTTCATCCCAATGTTTGCATCTGTTCCAGATAAAGCTGCAGAAAGTGCAATATTTCCTCCCCCTTTTCTTTTGATACCGCTTCCCCATACTGTTCCATCACGCGATCCATCGCCTCATGGTAGCGCTTATGCCCTTCATACGCCTGTACTCCAAGCTCTGTCAGATGGAAGTATACTTCCTTTTGATTACTTACATATTTGTAGCGGCGCAGTAGTCCAATTTTCTCGAGCTTTCCAACGCTTTTGGACACAGCACCTTTCGTCAATCCCAGCTGATTAGAGAGCTCCGTCAGATTGAGCGCTCGGGTCGCCGCAATGCATTCTATCGCATGAATCTCGGACGGATACAACTCCACCCCTGGGCAGTATTCATGTTTAGAGCGCTGCAAATTGGTATAGCAGTTAAAGAGGCGAACCATAATTGTTTCTGTTTCCTGGTAAAAGTTTTCCACATTTCCACCTCTTTTTGTTTCCTGTTAAACAAAATATAACACCACCCGCTTGATCTGTCAATCTCTTTTCTATCCTATTATATTTTTCATATATTATGACAACTTTTCATTTGTTTATTTGTGATAAAGTAACATATTTCGTTTTATTTTTGTATATGCATATTCTTATTTATTATTTATTTTTTCTCAAGAAATTTTTTCAGGAGGCGTACCCTCTCACATCACACAAAAAATACCACAGGCCATATGCCTGTGGTATTTTCCTTCCTATTCATCGTTCTCCCTGATCACGCAGTTTAAACCTGTCGATCAGTCCTTTCAGCATCTGCGCCTGCCCCGACAATTCCTCACTTGCCGCAGCCGATTGCTCTGCAGTTGCGGAATTAGTCTGCACAACACTGGATATCTGGTCAATCCCCTGCTGGATCTGCACGATCGAATCACTCTGCTTCTCCACAGCTACAGCCACCTCATCCATACCAGATACCGCGCTTCCTGCAGAGTCCAGCACACGGGAGACGGCTTCCGTCACACTCTGCATTATTTCTACGCCATCATCTACCGCGCAAATCGATCTTTCCACCAGCTCCTTTGTCGCTTTTGCCGCTTGGTCGGATTTGGAAGCAAGGTTCCGCACTTCGTCTGCAACGACTGCAAAGCCTTTCCCTGCCGAACCAGCGCGTGCGGCTTCCACCGCCGCGTTCAGGGCAAGTATATTCGTCTGGAATGCAATGTTTTCAATTGTGGCGATAATCTTCCCGATTTCCTGTGAAGCTTCGGATATATTCTGCATAGCTTCGCTCATTTTCGCAATGGATTCATTGCTCAACTTCAGTTCCTCGCCTGCATGATCGACCGCATCCTTAGCCTTCAGCGCCATGGCAGCCGTATGCCGACTACCATTCGAAATATCGTCGATCGTGGCAGACAGCTCCTGTACCGCGCTCGCCTGTTCGGTTGCTCCCTGCGCAAGCGCCTGTGCGCCGTTGGATACCTGCGCAGAACCAGCCGCCACCTGATCGGCCGCTCCATTAATGCGGTTCAACGTATCGCTCAGCGTACGGTTAATCTGCCGTACCGCCAGCAAAATGCTTTGGTACGCGCCTACATAGTGTGCTTCTTCCCGTGTGTGAATACGGAAATTGCCGGCGCTCATCTCATTCAGAAGATAATTGATGTCCCCAATGATTGCTTTCAGACTTTCCACCATATCCTGAAAGGCTTTTGACAGGCTTCCTATCTCATCCTGAGATGATGCATCAAGGTGGATATCCAGATCGCCTTCGGCAATCCCTCTTGCGGCCTGAACCACATGCTGCACCGGTGCCAGCATACGTTTCAGCACCATGGTAACCGTCAGCAGGATCAATACGAGCGCCAGTGCGGAAAGAAGGAGAAGAAGCATGGTGGTACTACGGACAGCCCGCTGTGCATCTGACGTATACAGTCCGGTCGAGGACCACCATGTTTCGCCCCCTACTTTAACAGGGCAATAGAACACCGTCGTTTCTGTACCGTCCGGACGTTCTTTCTCCATCGAGAACGCAGTCTGTGCGGCCATACGATCGGACAATTCCTGCTTTTGCTTCTCATCCACCGTAAAATCCGTCACAATATTTTTGCCCACATCATCCAGCGTCTCACTGTCCCAGACAATGCTGCCGCTGCCGTTGCATATCGTTACCCACATTGAGGAATAGTTATCGCTCGATGTTTTAGTTTCCGCAAAAGCATTGAGGTCCACGCTGGCTATTACCGTACCCAGCACCTTATTGTTATGCAGGATCGGCGTTCCATAGGATACGACCAGCCCCTCCCCATACGAATATGGCTGTGAAATATAGGATCGTTTTTCCTGCACTGGTATCATGTAGGAAGCTTCCTTCGCATAATCTTCATAAGACTGATAGGGGGTAAACGAAGAATCCACGGTATTGGTATCAATATAAAAGCCATAATCCCGTATATCGCTTTCAAACGCATACGGTTCAAACATAACGCCAACACCGATGATGCCATTGTTCTCTTTTACCAGATTGCGCGCCGTTTGCACAATAAACTGCTCCGCACTGTGCGAGATAGGCGTCAGGTTTTTCCCGCTATACAATTCACTCTGAAACAACGCCGCCGCTTCCGGTGATTGCGGCACGGTATTTTCCTCCGGCTTCTGCACCGCTTTTTCAAAGGCGTCCTCCATATAGTTCTGCATTCCCTGCGCCGCATTTTCTACCGAATTGAAAATATTCTGAACTGCTTCTCCGTTTGCTTCTGCCAATGAGGACAGTTCGCCAGAAATCCCTTTTTGAATAGCCGACTGCGTCGTAAAGACCGTTACCGCTACCAGCGCCCCCAAAGCAACAAAAAGTGCCATGCCAATCCAGATTGCCAGCTTGGACGCCAGCTTCAGTTTTTTCAATATGTTCTCCCCCTATCAAGATATATAGATAATATCGTCAATTTGTCAAAAAAGTTTAGTTTTCTTAATCGGCCTTTGAGCAAAAAAGCAAAGCGGCCGTATCATTGAAATACGGCCGCTTTGCGGATATGAAAAAAGTTGTAACAAGCGAACTATCCAATCAATAAATCAGGTTTACCAAGCCGGTCGAGAAAACTGGAACAAAGGTCAAGGCGAGCAAGCATCCGGCCAGCAACAGATAAAACGGCACTGCCTCCTTGATAAAATCCTTTGTTTTACATTCTGTGACGCCGCAGGCTACGAACATCAGCGTTCCCATCGGCGGCGTAAACGCGCCGATCGCATTGGCGAAAATAAATACCATCGCAAAATGGATGGGATCCAGCCCATACGCTGCCGCTGCAGGCGCGAACAACGGAACCAGGACAATCATGCTGGCATTGCCCTCGACAAACATGCCTACAATAATCAGGAATACATCCACCGCAACCAAGAAAACCCACTTATTGTCGATCACATTGATCATCCACTCGGTAAATTGCTGAGGGATCATCTCCTTGGTCAGAATCCATGAGAACGTGGACGCGGCGGCAACGATCAGCATGATAGAAGATGTCGTCGTCAACGTTTCCTGAAGCCCCTGTGCAAATTGCTTTGCGCTCAGGTCATGGTAAAGGATGCCCAGCAGAAGCGAATACGCGATAGCCACCGCACCGGCCTCAGTCGCGGTGAAAATGCCCAGACGCACGCCGCCGATAATAATGATAGGCAGGCACAGCGGCAAAATCGCAGGTTTGGAAGAAGACCAGAACATATCGCCGGTCATTTTCGTGGTGCGGAGCGGCAGGTACTTACGCTTCCTCGAGATCAGGGATACCATGAACATCATCGTAATGCACAGCAACAAACCGGGTCCGATTCCGGCGACGAACAGCTTACCGATCGATACGTTGGCAATACAGCCGTACAGGATCAGGCCGATTCCGGGCGGGATCAGCGGGGTGATCATAGAAGACGCTGCGGTCACAACCGTGGAGAAAGACTTGCTGATCCCTTTTTTCTCCATTTCTGGGACAAGCATTTTCGCCTCCATTGCGGCATCAGCCAGCGCGGATCCGGACAGTCCGCCCATCAGCGTGGAGAGCAGGATATTGACCTGGCTTAGACCGCCGTACATGCGGCCGGTCAGTACCGAGCAGAAATCCATGATGCGCTTGGTGACACCCGTATAGTTCATCAGGACACCCGCGCATACAAAGAACGGGATCGCCAAAAGAGTAACGCTTTCCGCGCCCGTGATCGCCTGCTGCGCGAACACGGCCGAGTTAATGCCCGGGCTCATGACGAAATACACGATTGACGCACCCAAAACCGATGCAAACACCGGTACTTTCATAAATAAAAGAACAAGCAGCGCAATGACCATCATAACGACAGGAGTATTCATGATTATGCTTCCTCCTTTTCGTTTTGAGCCGGGGTAAGGAATACTTTCTTTACGGTTTCATAAGTATAGCTGATCAGCATGAGGATGATGGATACCGGCGCTACTCCGTAAATCACGGAATAGGGCGCCATCAAAATCGGCGTTTTGCGACCCGTGCGGGCCAGTACGCTGATAAATTCCAGGCTGCGGAAGAAGAAATAAATCAGGATCGCATACATCAGGATCATGATCAGCACTTCTATCACACGCTGCACCTTTTGCGGAAATGCATCCACCAATATTTCGATCGCGACATGGCTCTTGGTGTGGAACGCGACGGGCGCGGCCAGGAAGGTGATCCATACCATGCACGCAACCTGCACTTCTTCCTCCCAGGTAAACGGACTGTTGAACAAATACCGCGCAAGCACGCCGAAAAATGTACATGCAATCAGGATTACTAGGATCGCCGCAGCCAATACAGCCTCCACCTTGACCAGTGCGTCCAGCACTTTTTTCATTATATTGCCCTCCTGCTTCTGTGCGATCCAAAGGTTTATTTGCCCATTGCCGCTTGTACCGTGTCGTACAGGCCTTCGCTCCAGCCAAAGGTGTCGCCCATTTCATAGAAGGGCTGCGCGGCTTCTTTCCACTCGGCAAGCTGGTCGTCGGTCAGTTCGGTGATCTCGACGCCTGCGTCCACCAGCATCTGACGGTATTCCTCATCAGCCTGCTCCTGCAGTTCGTTGTTATAAAGGCCGGCTTCCTCGGCAGTGCTGTAGAGCAGCTCCTGCTGCTCCGCAGAGAGCGTGTTCAGGAAATCCGTTCCAATGCACCAGGTCGTAAAGTTCTTGATATGGCCGGTCATCAGGATGTACTTGGCGACCTCCTGGAAGCTCTGGCCGTACAGCGTGCTGAGCGGGTTCTCAACGCCATCGAGCGTGCCATTCTGAAGCGAGGTGTACACATCGCCCAGCGCCATCGGCACCGCGGTGGCACCCAACGCATTGAAACCCTCCACATAGATCTGGCTGCTCGCCAGACGGATCTTCTTGCCCTTGATATCAGCAGGCGTCACCACCTTGCTCTTGGTCATCAGCTCACGCTCACCATAGATCCAGTTGGACGCAAGGATGGTCAAGCCTTTTTCCTTCAGCTTTTCACATTCGTCCGCATACCAGTCGCTGTCCAGCAGGGTCCAGACATCCTCCCAGGTATCGAAGAAGAACGGGCCGTACAGGATGCCCATATCCGGCAGGCCGTAATCTGCGTAGAACGCGCCATCGGCAATGGTGATGATGTTTTCGCCCATTACCATCTGGTCGATCAGCTCACTCTTACTGCCGAGCGCGCTGTTTGCGAACAGCTCCAGCTTCATGGTACCGCCGCTCTGCTCCTCTACCAACTCGGCCCACTTTTCCACCGCCTGGCCGATCGGCTCTTCATTGGTGTTTTCAAAGCCCACCTGAATCGTAACCGGAGACGCCGCATTCGCGGCGCCCGCGCTACCCGTGCCATCCGCAGTGTCCGTGTTTGGGGTGCTGCTGGAGCAAGCCGTTAACGATCCAAGGCACATCGCCAAGGCAAGCAAAGCTGCAAAACGTCTTTTCATAGGTAATTCCTCACTTTCTTTTCCTCTTGGTTTATTCTCTTCTAAAATCAAATTCCGCTTTCACGATTTCTGCGGAATGTTGATCCATGTCCTGAAATGCGGCACCGGCGTCTGCGATCGGGTAGGCGCGGGAAATCAGCTTGGTCAAATCGACAAAGCCGTCCTTTACCAGCTTCATGGTCGCGGCAAAATCCGCTTTTGTCGCGCCGCGGCTCCCGAACACATTAAGCTCCTTGCGCTGCAGCTCCAAAAAATTGAAATCGGCGTTATGCTTCGCGACACCGATGACCACCATCCGCCCCTGGCTTGCCGCAGCTTCCACACAGCCCAAGAAGGTCGACGGGGCTCCAACCGCTTCAATGGTGACGTCAAAGCCGTCGCCGTTTGTGATCTTCTGCACATACGCCCGTAGGGCGTCGGGGCTGTCGTTCACGAAGCTCCCGCTGAAACCGAACTCGCGCTCTGCCAATTCGAGCTTATCCTTTGCAATATCCGTGATGTGGACCTCTGCCCCAAAGCTCCGCGCGGCCACGCCGGCCAAAATACCAATCGCACCCGCACCGATCACCAGTACCTTATCGCCTGGCTGTACGTCCGCGCGGCTCACACCGTGATAGCTGATGCAAAACGGCTCGATCAGCGCAAGAGACTCCGGCGCGATCCCCTGCCCGTCATACAGGCGTTCTACCGGCATGGTAAAGTATTCGCTGAATGCGCCTTCACGCTGCACACCCATTGTCTGGTTATTAACGCAGCAGTTTACAAAGCCGCGGCGGCAGCTATAGCATTTGCCGCAATTGAAATAGGGATTGCCCGTCACGACCATGCCCGGCCGGATACCATACGGATTATCCTCAACCGCAACGACCTCAGCCGCGAACTCATGCCCAATCGTGCGTGGATAGCTGACATAGGCAGACGCACCCCGAAACGAGGCCAGGTCACTCCCGCACACGCCGCCGACCAGCATTTTCAAAAGCGCCTCTCCTTTTGCCGCTTCTGGGCGCTCCTGTTCATCCGTTACTGCCTTCCCGGGCTCGGTGATTACAATGGCTTTCAAGTAAATCGACCTCTTTTCAATCAAAGCATAGGGGTTACTTTACTTCTGTCATGAATTGGGGCAGGAAACGGAAGCCCCAGCCGTCCCCCTCACGCTGCAGGGCAAAGCCGTTTTGAATGGTCATCGGCTCGTCAATAATGGCGTCGATCCAGTCAAAGCTCTCCGCACCATAGGGGTTGGAGACCGTAGCCAGCAGCGGCACATCATAGTCCTTGTAGTAGTGCGGCAGCACCGGAATGTTGTAGGCGTTGGCGAGCGCCGCGCTGTCCCGCCAGGCTTCTACGCCGCCCAGGCGGATCAGGTCCGGCTGCCAAAGGTCAAGCGCGCGCCGGCCGATCAGCTCGCGCAGCGCCACGGTACTGTATTCCCGCTCTCCCATGGCAAGGCTGATATGCGTTTTCGCGTGAATGGTCGCGTAGCCCTCAAAATCCGTGTTGACGACCGGCTCCTCGAACCAGAAGATACCGATGTCCTCCACCAGGCTGATCAGCTTGATCGCACTGGGTACGTCCATCCCCTGATTCGCGTCCATCATGATCTTCAGTTCGGGACCCACCGCTTCGCGGACCAGATGCAGGCGACGGATATCACGTTCCATATCCGGACTGCCAACTTTGATCTTGACGGCAGTAAAGCCTCGCTTCTTATAGTCCACAACCTCTTCGACCAGCTCCTCATCGCTATAACTGAGCCAGCCGCCGCTGCCGTATACCGGAATGGGCTTCCTGTGACAGCCAAACATGCGGTAGATCGGCTGTTTGTTCATACGGCTCCAAACGTCCCACAAGGCGACATTGAGCGTGGCCAGCGCCCAGCGCTGTAGGCCGACGATGCCGAAATACTCGCTCTCGATCTCGTAATCTTTCTGTATCTGCGCGGTTTCATATACGCGGTAGTCGCGCTCCAAAACAAAGCGTCTCAGGTCTTTCAGCGCACCCTCAATAGCATTGGGGCTGTAATGGAAGCTTAACAGGTAGCCCTGACCGATTTCTCCGCTGGCGCTCTCTACCTCCAGCACATAGAACGCGATCTTGCTGATGTCGTGCGTCGCATCCGCGATCGGCTTACTGATTCTGCTGACCGCCTGGTAAATATGTATGTCCTTGATAAGAGTTTTCGAAGCATCCATAGATAGATATTCCTTTCTGATCTTAGAGTGAATAATGGCCTTATTGATATATCACAGATATTATAAAACAGAAATAAATATATTTCAACCGTAAAATATCAAATTAACCACTTGCTTTTTTACCAAAGTTTTTGTATGATAATTGTAAGTTCTGTCAGAAGACTGGGGCAGCGCTTCCGACGGTAAAAAATAGGAAAAGGGGTATTTTTGTGTCGGGAAAACGAGCGAAATCTATGGTTGCCGAGGCGCATAGATATCTTTATGAAAAAATCGTTTCCTGTCAATATTTGCCGGGACAGGCGATCAACGAAAAGGAGCTGTTGGATGAGACTGGCTTTGGCCGGACGCCTCTGCGCGAAGCGCTTCTGGCATTACAAAAGGAAGGCCTGGTGGAGATTTTCCCGCGCAAGGGGATGCGGATCGCCCCCTATACCGAAAAGTCAGTCGTCGAGCTGTATCAGGCACGGAAGCTTATGGAACCAAACATAACAACCGAATATAAAACGCTTTATTCCAAAGACAAGCTGCTGGATTTTCAAACACAGTTCCAGCACTCCGACACGCTGACCGACCTAGCACGGTTCAACCTAGATGCTGATTTCCACTCTTACCTGATAGCTATTACGGGCAACTCCATATTGATCAATATGTACCAGTCCCTCATGGTGCAGCAGGTGCGTCTGGGCATGTATGCCGTGACCCGATCATCGGCCACCCGCTCGGACGATTTGAAGCAGCACGTCGCCATCATCGACGCGTTGCTGCGCGAAAACGAGGAGGATGTGCGTGACGCGATCATCGTACACATCAATCACTCCATGATTCGCTCACTGAACGCGATTCGGGACACATGAAAACAGAAAAGGACGGGGAGCATATCCAAATATGCTTCCCGTCCTTTTTGTCCATTTATAAAATGCCGAATTTCGCGAACGCTTCCGTGGCGGACATCCCTTCTTCGATCGCTTTTCGTACAAGCTTTTCACCGGACGCCTTTTCGATTGCTTTTCCGATGCACTCGGCCGCGGCCTCGCGCGGGATAATCAGCACACCGTCGATATCCGCGAATACGACGTCCCCATCGTGAATCGTGACCTGTCCGATTTCAATCGGGCAGCGGAAGTCCACTACATTGGTGCGAATGCTGGAATCCTGCGCCCACCGGTCCTTGGCAAATACAGGAAAATTTTGGCTGAGGACTTGCGGCGTATCCCGCGTATAGCCATCTACGACTGCGCCGGCGGCGTGGCGCGCTTTGGCTGTTGCGGTCAGCAGCTCCCCCCAGAGCGCACTGTTATGCGCGCCAGTAGCCAAATACACGTCGTTTGGCCTCAGCTGGTCGAGCGCTTCGGTAAGGTAACCGAACGGCTTTTTCTGTGGGCAAAATACGTCCTGCTCTAACACGGTGCAGGCTCGTCCAGCAATTTTCATATCCGGCCGGAGCGGATGCAGATAAGGAGGAAGAAATTGATGGGCAAAGCCCATCGCATCCAGAATATCCCCTACAACCGGCGTATACAGCTTGTCTTTCATCAGGGAGAACATCTCGTCGTCATTTTGAAAATGTTTCATGAAGCATGCTCCTTTTACAGAAAAAATGTTGCGAAAAGAATTCTGATATATCACTTGTATTATAATATCTGTTGTGATATAATTCAAGCAGTTTTTTCGAAGGTGTTTTAATTTCTTTGACAGGAGGCTTGATTTATGGTTATTGCAAAATTTGAAACATGGTGGATCGACCGGGGAAAGTGCCTGTTTGATGAAAAGCGCCAGGGCGGCGCCAAAATGGGCTGGGATGTCATTGCAATCCGGCTTACCACCGATACGGGCATTGAAGGCATCTCCACCTGTATGGCGGCGCGTAGCGGCGGCGTCAGTGAAAGCTATCTCCACGACAGCATCGCGCCTGTTGTATTGGGACGGGACCCGCATGACAGAGAGGCTATTTTCCACGATCTGTGGAACATCGACCGTCATGAGGCCTTTTTCCCTGTATTTCTCCCGGGACCGGTAGATGTGGCCCTGTGGGATATCTGCGCGAAAGCTGCGGGGCTGCCGCTTTACCAATACATCGGGGCATATCGGACGAGCCTGCCGGTTTACGCCAGCGGAAACTTCCACGGGACTGTACAGGAATATGTGGACGAAGCGGTTTACTACAAAAGCCAAGGCATCCCCGGCTATAAGGCCCATCCGGGCGGTCCGGTATCATTTGATATGCAGGTGCATCAGGCGATCCGCGATGCGGTAGGACCGGATTATGTGCTCATGAGCGACCCTGTGGGCGAATACACCATGGGAGATGCCATCCTGGTGGGGCGCCAGCTCGAGCACCTGGGCTATAAATGGTTTGAGGAACCCTTCCGCGATTTTGAGCTGTACAAATACACCGAGCTGTGCCGCGCCCTGGATATCCCGATTGCAGCTACGGAAACCACACGCGGCTGTCATTGGGGGGTTGCGCAGGTGATTGCGCAGCGCGCGGCGGATATTGTGCGCGCAGATGTGAGCTGGAAAGACGGCGTTACGGGGACACTGAAGATCGCCCACATGGCGGAAGCTTTCGGCATGAATTGCGAGCTGCACACGACAACGATGAACTATATGGATCTGGTCAATGTGCATGTAAGCTGCGCGATCCGCAATTGCGAGTATTTTGAGTATTTTGTACCAGAAGATAATTACCGCCTGCCCATGAAAGGCAACCTTCCCATCCACAACGGTGTCATCACCGTGCCGGAAAAGCCCGGAATCGGCACTGAACTAGATTGGGAGTTGATTGAAAAAAGCTGCCACAGCTACCGCTTTCAGGAAATTTAAGAAAGGAGATTTATCATGAAAGCCTTGGAAGGACGTATCGGCATCGTTACCGGAGGAAGCAGCGGAATTGGGTATGCCATATCCAATGTACTGGCAGAGGCGGGCGCAACCGTGTATGCGGTAAGCCGTACCGGAAAAGTAAAGGACGGAATGCCTGCCAGCGCGCTGGGGGTAATCCATGTGCAGGGTGATGTCACGAACGATGCGCGCATGCGCGAGATCGTCGAGCAAGCCAGCGGAAAACAGTCGTTGGATTTTCTGGTCAACAACGCAGGCATCACAAAAAAATGCCGGGCCGAGGATTTCCCAGCAGAGGATTTTGCACATATCCTGCAGGTGAACATCCACAGCGTCTTCCGTCTCTGCCAGTTATGCTACCCGTATTTGAAAAACAGCCGGCATAAGGGGCGCATCGTGAGCATCAGCAGCATGGCCGCGCATCTTGGCTTTACCGAAGTGGTCCCTTACTGCACAAGTAAGGCAGCAGTATGCGGCATGACCCGCGGTCTCGCGGTAGAATGGGCGAATGACAACCTCTGTGTGAACAGCATTGCCCCGGGCTGGTTCCCCAGCGAAATGAGCAAGCAGGTCATGACACCGGAACGGAAAGCCGCCATCCTGGGCCGAATGCCGGTGCATGCGTTTGGCGATACCAGAGATTTAGGCGAAATGACAAAATTCCTGCTGAGTGATGGCGCAAAATATATCACAGGACAGGATTTTGCTGTGGATGGCGGCGCGCTGGCATACGGATTCTGATGCAAGGCACAGGTTGCCATCTATCTGTGTCTTTATCCTCCGCAAAAATAAATGAGAGCGCCGCTCCAGCCCTTAGAACTGGAGCGGCGCTTTTTATATTTGCGTAAGTTTCCAAGGCAGAGCAGGTCAAAAGCCATGTGCATGTGCAGCCGGACGGCAACATCTTGCCAGCCGTTCATTCCATCGCGGCGGTTTGCTCCGCGCCGCTGGCCAGAAACGCTGCGACCCGCCGGCCGACCCGCCGCATCAGCACCAATGCGCAGACCAGCGCTGCGCCCTCGGCGATTGGAAACGCAGACCATACCAGCAACTCCGCGTTCGGCAAGCGAGTGAGCAGCCACGCAAGAGGAAGCGCGACCACGATCAGGCGGATGAGCGACAGCACAAGCGACTGCACGCCGCAGCCAAACGCCTGGAATATCCCTTGGAACGCGATGTTCGCCCCCGCAAACAGATAGCCGGGCGTGATAATGCGGATGGCATAAATACAAAGCTGCCGCGCCTCCTCGGATACCGCAAAAATCCCGATCAGTTGATGCGCGAACACCTGCAACGCGACAGCGCCCGCGCCCAGAATCACCAGTGTATACAGCATGCCGTACCGTATCCCACTGTCCACCCGCATTTTGTCCCGCCGACCAAAGTTGTAGCTGATGATCGGGATCATCGCGTTGTTCATACCGAACGCCGCAAAAAAGACAAACTGCTGGATCTTATAATAAATTCCATAGGCAGTCACCGCGGCGGTCGAAAGCGACCCCAGGACAATATTCACTCCGTAGGTCATAAAAGACATCAAAGCCTGCATGATAATGGCCGGAATGCCGATTTTATAGATCTCCTGAATAATGGAACGCTGCGGCGCCAGATACCGCAAGCTGGTGTCAAAATACTTCCGGTTCGCCGCGGTGTGAAAGAGGAAGCCCAGCATAAGCGATACGAACTGCCCGATAACCGTCGCATACGCGGCGCCATCCACACCCATGGCCGGACAGCCGAACCAACCGAAGATCATAATCGGATCAAGGATGATATTAACGACCACACCGGACATCTGTGCAATCGTGGCTAACATGGTGCAGCCGGTCGCCTGTAGCAGCTTTTCATAAATCATGTAGACCACGCAGCCGAACGACAGAACCGAGCAGATGCGCAGATAGCTGCTTGCCAGTTCTATCACCAGCGCATCTGACGTTTGCGACCGGATATAGACCCCCACGCCGAGCAGTCCGAACAGCAGGAACACCGCATAGGTACAGCAGCTCAGGAAAATGGAATTGCCGGATATACGGCTGCTTTTCTCGCGGTTCCCCTCCCCCAGGTTACGGGAGAGCAGCGCATTGGTGCCGACGCCAGTACCGACGCCGATCGCCACGATCAGCATTTGGATCGGGAACGCCAGCGTCAGCGCATTGACCGCGTAATCGCCCAGGTTCGGCACCGCCGGATCGGTCATGCAGCTTACGAAATAGCTGTCCACAATGTTATAAAAGGCCTGTAGCACCATGGACAGGATCATCGGCACCCCCATCGTGAACACCAGGCGGTTCATCGGAACGCTCCCCATTTTGTTACTCACGTTTTCTGTTGTTTTCATGGTTCCTCCTTTTTCTTCCAAGGGAGACTTTTGGGGGAAAGCTGCCATAACCCGTTTTTTTTGATTGCACCGCACAAAAAAAGTGTAAACCCGATCCGGATTTACACTTTGCAGCCACTCGATTGATATAATTATAGCAATCTTTTTCTATTCTGTCAAGCGCACAAAAGGGGCTTCTCATGTAGTGATTGGTGATTATCTCTATATTTCCTTTTGTTTTTTCGTCACTTTCACAACCACTTATCAGCCACAACAAAAACTTCAACCAATTTTACATATATTATGGTTCTTTTATTGTTTTATTCCGGTTATTTTGCTGATTGACGCGGCATATTGGGTATGGTATATTGGTTTTTGCAAGCAAGAAATAACAATCATATAACCAAGATATTACACATTTTAACCCGCAACTATTTTGTTTTCCGCTTGCCCGAACGTGCAGACAAACCGTTCCCGATCCCCGAACCGGCCGGAAGATCGACCCTTGTCCTGCTGTTCGGTATAGACACAGGCTGAACGCCGGCGCTCCGTCGGCATGGCAATAAACATCAAACCAGAAGGAGACTTGAACATGGATTTCCAGTTGACCCGTGAGCAGCAATTGGTTCGCCAGATGATGCGTGACTTCACTGAAAACGAAGTAAAGCCCATCGCCGCCGAAACCGATAAAACCAGCACCTATCCGCGCGACACCATCGAAAAGCTTTTCGATATCGGCGTAATGGGTATGATCGTTCCCGAACAGTACGGCGGCGCCGGTGCGGACGACACCTGCTCCGCTATCGCGATTGAGGAGTTATCCAAGCAGTGTGCTTCGACCGGCGATATCCTGGCCACCCACAACGGTCTGTGCTGCGGCCCGATCATGGCGAACGGCACTGAGGAGCAGAAGCAGAAGTACCTCCGCATGCTGACCAAGGGCCACAAGGTCGGCGCGTTCGCACTTACCGAGCCAGATGCCGGTTCGGATGCCGCCAAGGGTACCTGTGTTGCCGAACTGCAGGGGGATCACTATGTACTCAACGGCTCCAAAATCTTTATCACCAACGGCTATGTAGCGGATGTGTTTGTCGTTTTCGCCATGACCGACCGGAGTAAGGGAACAAAGGGTATCTCCGCTTTTATTGTGGAAAGCTCGTTCCCCGGCTTCTCCGTCGGCAAGCATGAGGAAAAGCTCGGCCTGCACGGTTCGCCCACGGCGGAGATCGTGTTCACCGACTGCATCGTCCCTAAGGAAAACCTGCTCGGTGCAGAGGGTAAGGGCTTCAAGATCGCGATGCAGACGCTGGACGGCGGCCGTATCGGCATCGCTGCACAGGCGCTCGGCATTGCGGAGGGGGCCATGGAGGAATCCATCAAGTTTGCCAAGACGCGCGAGCAGTTCGGGCGCCCGATCGCCAAATTCCAGAATACCCAGTTTGTTTTTGCCGACATGCACGTCGCCATTGAAGCCGCCCGTCTCCTCACCTACAAGGCGGCTGCGGTCAAGGCATCGGGCGCGCGCTTCACGCTGGAGGCGGCGACCGCCAAGCTGTTCGCCTCGGAAGCGGCAATGAAGATCACCACCAAGGCGGTCCAAATCCATGGCGGCTACGGCTATACCAAGGATTACCCTGTCGAGCGCATGATGCGCGACGCCAAGATCACCGAAATTTACGAGGGAACGAGCGAGATCCAGCGCGTCGTAATCTCTGGCAACATTCTCGGCAAGTAAGAAAAGGAGGAGAACAGAACTATGAAAGCAATCGTATGTGTAAAGCAGGTTCCGGATACCTCCGGCAAGGTAGCGGTGAATCCGGACGGGACGCTGAACCGAGCGTCGATGGAAACGATCACGAATCCGGACGACCTGAACGCGGTAGAAGCGGCGCTGAAGCTGAAGGATGAGACGGGCTGCAAGGTAGTTGTAATCACGATGGGTCCCCCGCCGGCGGAAGGCATGCTGCGTGAGCTGCTGGCGCGCGGCGCGGACGAGGCGGTGCTGGTATCGGCCCGTGAGTTCGGCGGATCGGACACCTTCGCGACCTCGCAGATCCTCGCGGCGGCAGTGAAGAAGGTGGGCCTAGAGGACGACGATATCGTATTCTGCGGACGGCAGGCGATCGACGGCGATACGGCGCAGGTAGGCTCGCAGATCGCGGAGAAGCTGGGCGTACCCCAGATTTCGTACGCGGCGGACATCAAGAAGGAAGGCAACACGGTAACCGTCAAGCGCATGCTGGAGGACGGGTACATGACCATCCAGGCGAAGACGCCGTGCCTGCTGACGTGCATCAAGGAGCTGAACGCACCGCGCTATATGTCGCTGAGCGGGATCATGGACTGCTACGCCAAGCCGGTGGCGGTATATGATTACAACACCCTGAAGGATGATCCGCTGATCGATCCCACCACGATCGGTCTGAAGGGGTCGCCGACGAACATCTTCAAGTCGTTTACGCCGCCGCAGAAGGGCAAGGGCAAGATGCTTGAGGGCGCGGACAAGGCGACGTGCGAGACCCTCGCGGCGGAGCTTCTGAAGAAGCACATCATCTGAAGGAAAGGGGAATAATGAACAATGGCTGAATTTAACAACACCAATCTGGCCGATTTCAGCGGGGTTTGGGTATTCTGTGAGCAGCGCCAGGGCAAGCTGCAGCCGACGGTGCTTGAGCTGATGAGCGAGGGGCGCAAACTGGCGGACGACATGGGCGTAGAGCTGTGCGGCCTGCTGCTGGGCAAGGACGTAGACGGAATGGCCAAGGAGCTTGGCGCATACGGAGCGGACAAGGTATACATCGCGGATTCGCCGCTGCTGGAGACCTACACGACGGACGCATACGCGAAAGTAATCTGCGACACGGTAATGGAGAAGAAGCCGGAGATCATGCTGATCGCGGCGACGAACATCGGCCGAGACCTGGGTCCGCGCTGCGCTGCGCGTCTGCACACGGGCCTGACCGCAGACTGCACGCATCTGGACGTAGATGTGGAGAAGTACGCGGCGTTCCTGAAGGAAGCGTCGACGCTGCCGGAGGCGCAGATCGACGCGCTGGACCGCTCTGACCGCAACCTGAAGATGACGCGTCCCGCGTTCGGCGGACACCTGATGGCGACGATCATCTGCCCGCGTTTCCGTCCGCAGATGGCGACGGTTCGCCCGGGCGTGCTGAAGAAGAGCGAGTACGACGAAGCGAAGGCGAATGCGGTAGTGGTAGAGAAGCTGAGCATCAGCCTGAGCGAAGCGGACATCGAGACCAAGGTGCTTGAGGTCGTAAAGGAAGCCAAGGAGCTGGTAGACCTGACGGGTGCAGAGGTAGTGGTATCGGTAGGCCGCGGCATCTCGAAGGATGTAGAGACGGGCATCAAGCTGGCGGAAGAGCTGGCGTCGGAGTTTGGCGGCGTAGTAGGCGGCAGCCGTGCGGCGATCGACTCGGGCTGGCTGACGGCGGACCACCAGGTAGGCCAGACGGGCAAGACGGTACATCCGAAGCTGTACATTGCGCTGGGCATTTCGGGAGCGATCCAGCACAAGGCCGGCATGCAGGATTCCGAGTGCATTATCGCGGTGAACAAGGCTGATGGCGCGCCGATCTTTGACGTTGCCGACTACGGCATCTGCGGCGACCTGTTCAAGGTCGTTCCCATGATGATCGACGCTATCAAGGCTGCTAAAGCTGCTAAGTAAAAAACAGACCACCTGCGGAAAACCGCCGCCGCTGTACCTCTCATGCAGTACGGGATATGATCCGCGCCGCATGGCCTGCCGCCGCCTAACGGCAAGCCCGGCTGCGGCTTTCTGCCGTGTGAAATTGACAAAAAGCCCGCAGAGCATTTGCTCTACGGGCTTTTTCCTGTTGTTCACCGGCGCTCCGCGGCCACCACCGCCACCGAGCGCGGCCCCAGCGTAAAGCGCGCGCCGTCAAATGGGATATCCGGCGCGAACGGCTCCGCGCAGGACGTGTGCAGGACAAGCCGCCAGCGAAGCCCCTCCGGCGCCGCGGGAATCTGCTGCTCCCGCGCCTCCCAATGCGCGTTGACCGCAAGCAGTACAAGGTCGTCCGCCGTATTTTCCTCGTTCCGGCCTGCGAACAGCACGCCAATCTGCCTGGTTTCCCCCTCCATCCGACCGTTCCATGCCTCTCCATTATGCAGGGATACGTCCGGCCAGCCGCAGGCCGCGGGGCTGGTCGCGTCGCGCAGCACCGGATGCACTTTCCGTAGCGCGATCATCTGCTGCACAAACCGGAACAGGCCCTGGTTCTGTTCCAGCCGTTCCCAATCCAGCCAGGAGACTTCGTTATCCTGGCAATAGGCGTTGTTATTGCCGAACTGCGTATTGCCGAACTCGTCGCCAGCTAGGAACATCGCCGCGCCGCGGCTGCAGAGCAGCACGGCAAACGCGTTTTTGCGCAGGCGGTCGCGCAGCTCCAGTACTGCCGGCTCGTCCGTCTCCCCCTCCGCGCCGCAGTTCCAGCTATTGTTGTCATTCGCGCCGTCCGTATTCCCCCAGCCGTTCGCCTCATTATGCTTCTGGTTATAGGCATACAGGTCGTACAGGGTAAAGCCGTCATGGCAGGTCAGGAAATTGACCGAGGCGTTCTGCCGCTTATCCGGCGGATACAGGTCGGGCGAGCCGCAGATACGCTGTACCGCCGCCTGCGCCAGTCCGGCGTCGCCCTTAAGGAAGCGGCGCAAATCGTCGCGGTATTTCCCGTTCCATTCCGCCCAGCGGTTCCAGGAGGGGAACGAGCCAACCTGATACATGCCGCCCGCGTCCCAGGCCTCTGCAATCAGCTTGACGCGCCCCAGAATCGGATCGAACGCCAGGCTTTCGAGCAGCGGCGGCTCGGACAGCGGGCCGCCATCCTCATCGCGCCCCAGGATACTCGCCAGGTCGAAGCGGAACCCGTCCACACGATATTCGACCACCCAGTAGCGCAGGCAGTCCAGAATAAACTGCCGCACAGTCGGGTGGTTGCAGTTGAGCGTATTACCGACGCCGGAAAAATTATAGTACCGCCCATCCGGCGTAAGCATGTAATACACATTATTGTCCATCCCCTTGAATGAGAAAAACGGCCCCCGCTCGTCGCCCTCCGCAGTATGGTTAAACACCACGTCCAGAATGACCTCAATGCCGTTTGCATTCAGCGTGCGGATCAGCGTTTTCAGCTCGGTCCCCTCGCGGTTGAACTCGACCGCCGCCGTATAACCCGTGTTGGGCGCAAAAAAGCACACGGTATTATAGCCCCAGTAGTTGAGCAGCGTCCGGCCGTCCACCACGCGTTCCTCGGCCAACTCGTCGAATTCAAACACCGGCATCAGCTCGACCGCGTTTATGCCGAGCGCTTTCAGGTAGGGTATCTTTTCCATCAGGCCGGCGAAGGTCCCCGGGTGCGCCACACCTGACGATGGATGGCGCGTAAAACCACGCACATGCGTCTCATAAATCACCATATCCTGAAACGGGATATGCGGGTCGCTGAAAGCGCCCCAATCGAACGCATCCTCAACCACGCGGGCATGATACGCCGTTTCCGCCGCCGGCTTCTCCCCCCACCGGCTTTGTCCGGTGACGGCGCGGGCATAGGGGTCGAGCAGGAAGCGCGTCCTGTCAAACAGCAGCCCACGGGCGGGGTCATATGGCCCATCCATCCGGTAGGCGTATTCAAACTCCGTGATCTCCAGACCAAACACGATCATCGACCAGGTGTTTCCGATGCGGCAGCTATCCGGAAACGGCAAAACCGCATACGGCTGCTGTTCAGTACGCCGGAACAGACACAGCTCGCAGCGGACCGCGCCAATCGAATGGATGGTGAAGCTGACGCCGCCCGGCACGGGCGTTGCGCCGTTAAGCAGGAACAGGCCGGGCCGCACGGCGAAGCCGCACACGGTTCCGGTCGCGCGCAGGGGCTGGACAGACGCCGGCTGCACGGGCAGTATGGTTTTCTCGGACATGGGTTCCCTCCTTGTGCTGACGGACGGATGCTTATGGGTTCAGTATACCCCGACGGAACGCTTTTGTCCACCGCACAGGGCAAACAAAAAGCCGCCGGAAAAATTCCGGCGGCTTTGTTTCAGAGCGGCGCTCACAGGCATTGCAGGTATTGCCCGTACAGCGTCTTATCCAAATCAGACGCAAGGCGCATGAGCGCCTGGTGGGAAATGTAGCCGCGCTGGTACGCGATCTCCTCCAGGCAGGCGATATAGCGGCCAGTTTCATCCTGCACGCGCTTGACCTCCTGCGCGGAGCCCAGCAGGTTTTCCGCGGTACCCGCGTCCAGCCAGACAAAATCGCGGTCAAATTTGACCACATGCAGCTTGCCGCGGCGCAGGTATTCCAGATTAACGTCCGTGATTTCCAGCTCGCCGCGCGCGGAGGGCTTGAGGGCGTGGGCGATCTCCATCACGTCGTTATCATAGAAGTACAGGCCCGGGATGATATAATTGGATTTGGGATAGCGCGGCTTCTCCTCAATGGAAACTGCATTGCCCGCCTCGTCAAATTCCACCACGCCAAACGCGCGCGGGTCGTTCACATAGTGTCCGAACACACAAGCGCCCTCCCCCAATGCGAGCGCACGGTTCAGGTAATCCTCAAAAAACGGGGAATAGAAAATATTATCCCCCAGCACCAGGCAGACATCGTCCTTTCCGATGAACTGCTCGCCGATCAACAGCGCGTCCGCGATGCCGCGCGCGACCTCCTGCACCTCATAGGTGATATTGACGCCGAAGCGCCCACCCGAACCCAGCAGGCGGTAAAACGGCCCTTCCTCTCCGGGCGGAATGATAATCAGGATATCGCGTATGCCAGCCTGTAGCAGCACGGCCAGCGGATAATAAACCATCGGCTTATCATAGACGGGCAGCAGCGGCTTACAAACCGGCCGCGTCATGGGGTAAAGGCGCGAGCCTTTGCCCGCGGCAAGAATAATTCCTTTCATATGGCGTTCCTCTATCTTTGTTCTGATATTGCAGGAATATTATAGCATCTCCGCATGGAGATTTCCACCCGAATCTCTTTATTCATCAAATCCCAGTGCTTCATCGGGCGTGATGCACAGCAGGCGGCAGATTGCGGCGAACGTTTCCACATCCATTTTGTTTTTTCGTGTCTCGTACATGCTATAGGTTGATTTCCCCAATCCCAGCGCCGCGCTTACATCTGTTTGACGCAGCCCAATTTCCTTACGCCTTTTGCGAAACCTGTCCAAATAATCCATAGCTTCTCCCTCTTGATAAATCATGTTTTATGATTTATAATAATCTCACGATACATGAAATAAGGCGATTATTATGATACCAAATACGGAAGACCTCTTTGCCCACTACTGCACACACGGTTTGACCATGCCAGACGACTTTACCAAAGCGCCTGCTTTTCTGATACTCAAAAATCAGCTTTCTTCCGAACAAACGCGGCAGTTGTCCGCATTATTGGATGAACAGGCGCTTACTTTCTGCGACTATGCCTATCAATGCTTCCAACAGGGCATCCGGTTTGCCCTCTCCCTGATGCAGCAGCTCTACCCGCCGGAATAGGCATACTTTTATTTATTATAGCAAAGCCCGTCCATATATGCAACGAAAAAAGCCCCTCCAGATGGAGGGGCTTTTTTTATCAGCTTTTACGCCTTTCCAAGCTCCTTGACGCGCGCCTGCGCCGCCGCCAGGCGGGCGATCGGAACACGGAACGGCGAGCAGGAAACATAGTTCAGGCCCACATTGTGGCAGAACTCGACCGAGGACAGGTCGCCGCCGTGTTCGCCGCAGATACCGAGCTTGATCTCCGGACGTACCTTCTTGCCGTTTTCGACCGCCATTTTTACCAGACGACCCACGCCATGCTGGTCCAGACGGGCAAACGGGTCGGATTCCAGAATCTTCTTGTCAAAATACGTCTCCAGGATGCGGCCCACGTCGTCGCGCGAGAAGCCGTATGTCATCTGGGTCAGGTCATTGGTGCCGAACGAGAAGAACTCGGCTTCCTCCGCGATCTCGTCCGCAGTCACAGCCGCGCGCGGCGTTTCTATCATCGTGCCGACCATATACTTCATCTTCAGGCCGGAAGCCTCGATCAACTCGTCAGCCTTGGCCTTGATGATCTTCTTGACAAAGCGCAGCTCGTTGATCTCGGATACCAGCGGCACCATGATTTCGGGCGTGATGTGCAGGCCGTCTTCCTTCCAGACATTGATCGCGGCGGAAATGATCGCCTCGGTCTGCATCTCGGCGATTTCCGGATACAGCACGTCCAGACGGCAGCCACGGGTACCGAGCATGGGGTTGAACTCATGCAGGTCTTCCACCTTGGCCTTGAGCTTTTCAAAGGTAATGCCCATTTCGCCCGCCAGCTCGCGGATATCGTCGTTCTCCTGCGGCAGGAACTCATGCAGCGGAGGATCGAGCAGGCGGATGGTTACCGGCAGGCCGCCCATCGCACGGTAAATCCCCTCAAAGTCGCCGCGCTGCATGGGCAGAATCTTGGCGAGCGCCGCCTTGCGCTGTTCGACCGTATCGGACACAATCATCTCACGGACCGCCTTGATACGCTCCGGCTCGAAGAACATATGCTCGGTGCGGCAGAGGCCGATGCCCTCGGCGCCAAACTTGCGCGCCTGCGTTGCATCGCGCGGGGTATCGCCGTTCGTACGGACGTTCAGAGTGCGGATCTCATCCGCCCAGCCCATGAAGCGGCCGAAATCGCCGGTCAGCTCCGCGTCCTGTGTTTCGATTTTGCCGAGGTATACGTTGCCGGTCGAGCCGTCAAGCGAGATGAAATCGCCCTCGTGTACGACCGTCCCATCGGCAAAGGTGAGTGTCTTGTCCGCCTCGGAAACCTTGATGCCGTTAACGCCGGCGACACAGCACGTACCCATGCCGCGTGCAACAACCGCCGCGTGCGAGGTCATGCCGCCGCGTGCGGTCATGATGCCCTCGGAAACCGCCATGCCATCGATATCCTCCGGCGAGGTTTCCTGACGCACCAGGACGACCTTGAGACCGGTCTTATGCGCTTTCGCCGCTTCCTCCGCCGTGAAATAGACCGCGCCGCAGGCCGCGCCGGGAGACGCCGGCAGGCCGGTTGTGATCGGGGTCGCCGCCTGAAGCGCAGCGGGAACAAACGTCGGGTGCAGCAGAGCGTCGAGCTGCTTAGGCTCGACCTTCATGATGGCCTGCTCCTTGGTGCAGACGCCTTCGTCCACCAAGTCGACCGCGACCTTGAGCGCCGCCTGCGCGGTGCGTTTGCCGTTACGGGTCTGGAGCATGTAGAGCTTGCCGTTTTCAATGGTGAACTCCATATCCTGCATATCGCCGTAGTGCTGCTCCAGGCGAGAGGAGATGTCCACAAACTGCTGGTAAACCTCCGGCATGGTATCGGCCAGCGCGGAGATCGGCTGCGGGGTGCGGATGCCGGCCACGACGTCCTCGCCCTGCGCGTTCATCAGGAATTCGCCGTACAGCTTCTTTTCGCCGGTCGCCGGATTGCGGGTGAACGCAACGCCCGTACCGGAGGTGTCGCCCATGTTACCGAACACCATAGACTGCACATTGACCGCGGTACCCCAGGAATGCGGAATATCGTTCATGCGGCGGTAGGTATTCGCGCGCGGGTTATCCCACGAACGGAATACCGCGCGGACCGCTTCCATAAGCTGCTTTTTAGGATCCTGCGGGAAATCCTCGCCGAGCGACTTCTTGTAGTGGTCCTTGAACAGGACGATCAGCTCGCTCATATCGTCCGCGTCCAGCTCGTTGTCCATCTTAACGCCCTTTTTATCCTTAACCTGGTCGATAAAGGTCTCAAAGGTGGACTTGGGCAGCTCCATCACAACGTCCGAGAACATCTGGATGAAACGGCGATAGGAATCGCGTGCGAAACGCGGGTTATTGGTCAGCTTTGCAACCGCTTCGCAGATCTCGTCGTTCATACCGAGGTTGAGGATGGTGTCCATCATGCCGGGCATAGAAGCGCGCGCGCCCGAACGGACGGATACCAGCAGCGGGCGGTCGGGATCGCCGAGCGTTTTGCCCGTTACCTTTTCCAGTTTATCGAGGTACTCCATGATCTGCTCCTGAATATCCGGATAGATCGTTTTTCCGTCCTCATAATACCGGGTGCAGGCCTCGGTCGTGATGGTGAAACCCTGAGGAACAGGCATACCCAGTCCGGTCATCTCCGCCAGATTGGCGCCCTTTCCGCCGAGCAGTTCACGCATTTTGCCGTTGCCTTCCGGGAACATGTAAACATACTTCTTCATTTGGGTCTTCTCCTCCATTTCGTTTCTGTGCTCTCCACACACTTCACTCACGCAAAGATATTATATCATGCAGGGCGCTTCGTGTTCTATTGTGGGATTTCACCGATTTGCTAAAGCTATATTGTGCAAAATGACGGCAAAACATGAGAGTTTCTCCATGCCGCGGTTTTTTATTTCTCCATTTTTCGTATAATCCATTCTTTTTCCAACAAATTATTTTGCTTTTTCGTCGGTTTCCCGTTTTTATTTCCCTTTTTGTGAAATGATACAGTATTGACGCAGAAAATTCATATCCGCCCACATCCTGCGCAAATGCCTGCAAAAAAAACCGGCGGTCTGAGGCAGACCGCCGATCAAGTTGGAATGAAGTCCGGTTACGACCACCGCGAGAACATCGTACCCCTGATAGGTCGTTTGATAAAGCTGCACGGAATACAGATATCCGGCCGAGGAGGTGAACGCATCTCCGGAAAACAGGTAAAATGTATTTTCGTTCAGCGCCGCATAGTACTGCAGCAGCTTTTGCTGCTCGTCCGGCATGTCGGACATCTTATAATAAAAATAGCTTCCCCCAAAGGATGGGTTCCGATCGCGCGACCACGCGAACAGGGGCACGCCGGTCACTTTGCCGAAATCCGGCACCGGATACAGCCCCGCGTAGCAGCGGGAAGCCGCCGGACGGTGCGCGTCCGTATAGGCGGCGACGCTTACCGCCTCGCTGCCGTCCAGTTCCTTCAGAGCGGTAATCGGCACAGAGAACGACGGCTTGCCGCCGGACTGACTGCTGACCGTGATGCCGACCAGCCTTCCGGCGCTGTCCACCAGCGCGCCGCCGGAATTGCCGCTGATAACCGAGGCGCTGCTCTCGATCATGGGCGTTGTGTAATCCGTATTATATGGGTCGATCACCGTTCCCTGCGTCAGTTTCGCCCTCCCGCCGCCAGGATAACCGAGCGCATACACCGTATCGCCCGCCTGCACCGTTTCCGCAGTCTGTAGGTATGGCAGGCCGCTCCCCTCGAGCTGGATATGCGCGATGTCCATATCCGCGTTCAGGTCGTATATGCTGACCTCATGGCGTGTGCCGTCCGTCAGCTCCGCGACTAGGCGGTACACGCCGTTTACCACATGCCCGCAGGTGACCGCATCTCCGTCCGGCCCGATCAGCACGCCGCTGCCCATACCGAGCAGGCTGCCTTTTGCATCATAGGAGTACAGCTTGAATACCGCGGGCATGCAGTACGTTATCGCCTCGTCCGCGGTCAGCGTCTCCCTTACCTCAAGCGTAACTGTCTGCCGCAGCGCCGGCTCCACCATGCGCGTCACGATCGCGGCAGCTTCACTGCGCTTGATGGTGCTGTCCGGCAAAAGCCGGCCGGATGCGTCCGAACCAGTCAGGACGCCCGCTCGGTACAACAGATATGCCGCGTCGGCGTAATACGCCCCCTCCGGCACATCGGGGATCGCCCCGTCCTCCACGGAATTGACTTGCTCGAGCGCCTCCTCCGGAAAGGCTTTCGCCAGCACATCCGCGAACGCGCCGCGGGTCGCCGCCGCTTCATAGCTTTCCAGCGGCGCGGACAGGATGCCGTTTTCCAACGCATACGCCGCATAAACCGTATACCACGGAGAGGATGCCGCAAAGTCCGTCGCGCCGTTCTGGTAAATGCTATGCAGGCAGGCCGCCAGCTTGACCGCTTCCGCCATCGTGAGGCTGTTGTCCGGCGCAAAGGACGTTTGCGAAACGCCGTTGATCAGGCCGTATTCATAGGCCAGCTCCACGTTTTCCGCATACCAGGCGTCAGGCGGCACATCCGCAAACTGGCCGGTATAGGGCTGCTGTTCGGTAAAGTTCTCATAGCCTGCGAACGCCGGCGCGGGCAGTACGCCCAACGCCAGCACAGCGCACAGAAGCAGGCTGAGCAGTTTTCTTTTCACAGATGGTTTCCTCCGGTTCCGGTTGTTTTCTTTTTCAGTATACGCCCGGCACCCTGTCGATTTTGTGAACAGTCTGTAGAGATTTGATTACCCTTTGTACGCCGCAACGATCTCGCCGATATACATGGCATGGAAATCGCGGTCCGCATAGTTCTTATCCAGAATCTCCTGCTGCAGAATATCCTCCGGCGCGATCTCGCTCCGGCAGCGCTTACGGCAGACAAGCACGAGCGCCGCCTCCGCAAACGTCGGCTGCCCCTCCACAAACACCGGCGTCAGGCCGCTGTCGTGCATTTTATCCATGTCCCGTCCGGACTTGGTACCCATCAGGTTCAGGGCTTCGCGGTTTCCATCTTGTAAAAATGTCAGTGTAAAATACTCACTGTCATCAACAAATTCCTTTGTATACCGGCTGTGGCGGATATAACAGGTTGCGGAGGGCTTGCCCCATATCACACCCACGCCGCCCCAGCTTGCGGTCATGGTGTTCCACTTGTCTTCCGTTCCCGCGGAAATCAGCATCCACTGCTTGCCAATCATCTCGAACGGGTTAAACGACTGCTCTGCAATATTGATCTTGGTCAAAGACATAATAAACCCTCCTGTTGGAAATTAAAAATGAACGACGGGGAAATACGCGGCAGTCCCCTTTTGATGGAAACCGAGGCTTCAATCGAGCGGCGTGTGCCGCCGCAGCTTCATTTCCTGCCACTCCTCTTTGGAAATCAGGATTTGGCGTGGCTTGGAGCCCTCGAACGGACCGATGATGCCGCGCTCTTCGATCTGGTCGATGATGCGCGCGGCGCGGGAATAGCCGAGCTTCAGACGGCGCTGCAGCATGGAGGTGGACGCTTGGCGGCAATCCATAATCACATCGATCGCCTCCTCGATCATGTCGTCCTCTTCCTCGCCCGGGTCGCCGGAGGCGCCGCCCTTGCCCTCCGCCTGCTCCGCCTGGCGCTCGATGTGTTCGAGTATCTCCTCATTATATTCGGCTGTGCTTGTCTCCTTGATATGCGCGATCACCGCTTCGATCTCATCCGACGAAATAAAGCAGCCCTGCACGCGCGTAGGCTTGCCCTCCCCCAGCGGGGCGTACAGCATATCGCCCTTGCCAATCAGCTTTTCCGCGCCAGTCGTATCCAGAATAATGCGGGATTCAATCTGGCTGGCCACCGCGAACGCGATGCGGGACGGGATATTGGCTTTCATAATGCCGGTAATGACGTCGGCCGACGGGCGCTGGGTCGCCACCACCAGATGCATGCCCGCCGCGCGCGCCTTCTGCGCGATGCGGCAGATCGAAGTCTCGACCTCCTTGGCCGCGACCATCATCAGGTCTGCCAGCTCATCGATGACAATGACGATCTGCGGGAGGACCTGATACTGCTCGGGCGCGCCGCCCTCCTCCTGCTCCGCCTTCGCCCGTTCGGCGCGCATCAGGTCGTTATAGCCGACCAGGTTGCGCACCTGATGGTCCGCGAACAGCTTATAGCGGCGCTCCATCTCGCCCACCGCCCAGTTGAGTGCGCCCGCCGCCTTCTTGGGGTCGGTCACGACCGGAATCAGCAGATGCGGGATGCCGTTGTAATTGCCCAGCTCAACCATTTTAGGATCGACCATGATCAGCCGGACCTCCTCGGGCGTGGACTTGTACAGCAGCGAGATCAGCATGGAATTGATGCACACGGATTTGCCCGATCCGGTAGTACCCGCAATCAGCATATGCGGCATTTTCGCAATATCGCCAATCACCGGCTTGCCGGTGATGTCCTTGCCCACGGCAAAGGACAGGCGGCTGCGCGCGTTGGTGAACGCCGGCGAAGCGATACACTCGCGGATGAACACTGTATTGACCGCTTTGTTCGGCACCTCGATGCCGACTGCGATCTTATCCGGTATGGGCGCGATGCGGACGGATACCGCGCCGAGCGACAGCGCAATATCATCCGACAGCGCGGTGATGCGGGAGATCTTAATGCCGCGCGGGATGGTCAGCTCGAACCGCGTGACCGAGGGGCCGCGCACAATGCCGATGATCTGCGCGTCGATATTGAACGACTGCAGGGTGTCGATCAGGCATTCGGAATTTTCCCGCAGCTCAGCTTCCGCGCCCGCCGCCGATGCCCGTTTGCCCTGCACCAGCAGCTCAATCGGCGGATAGTCGTAAACCGGAACTGGCGCTTTCTGGCTCTCGTCCATCTGCTCGCTCAGCGCCGCCTGCTCCTGTTCCCCGATCTTTTCCGCTTTCTTCGGCGCCTGCTCCAGCTCCGCCGGCGCTTCCTCTTCCTCCGGTTTATTCTCCACTAGGTCCATGATGCTGACCTGCTCGCCCGTCGTTTCCTCTTTGAGCGAACGCAGGTATTCATCCGGTGCGATCGGCTTACCACCGTGCATGCGGCGCGGCGGCGCGTCCGGAGCCTCGCCCGGCTTGTCCTCGCCCGGCGGCTCGGCGTCCAGCGGGATATCGATATTCACCTTGCGGCGTGCGGCGCGGCGCTCCTCCCGTTTCTGCGCATGGACAGCGGCCACCTCATGCACATTGGGCAGCTTGGCTGGCGCCTCATAGCGCTCGCGCTCCTCTTCGTCCTCATATTCATACGCTGGGGGGCGGAACATATCCATCAACGCCTGCGGCGTGATGCGGCAGGCGGCCAGCAGCGCCGCAACCAGCAGCAGCAGCAAAACCAGCAGCGCGCCGATCGAGGACAGCGCCCACTCAAACACCATGTACAGGCCGCCGGACAGCAGGCCGCCTGATTTCATCTCCATGCCGGACTTCAGCAGGCCGGACAGGGTGCTCATGGAGAACGCATATTCATTGGCGCAGGTGATCGCATGCACGACGCCGCCCGCCAGCACGGGCAGCAGGGCGATGCAGCAGCCCCGCAGGCGCACCGGCCCTTTGCGCCGCGCGATCAGCAGCGCCGCCAGCCCCAGCAGGGCGAACGGCAGCACATAGCTGCCTGTCCCGATCAGCGCGCCAATCCCCCGATGCAGGGCGTCCAGCACGACCCCGTCGATCGGCAGCAGCGACAACAGGCACAGCAGCCCCGCCACGCCCCAGATCGCGCCCCAGGCCGCGCGCGGCAGAAGCGTCTCCGGCTCGGGCGCGCGGCGCGCGGCCGCTTTCCCGCGAGGCGCGCTTTTTTTGGTTGTGGTTTTTCTTGCAGCCAAATTATTGAAACCTCTCTTCCGTTCTCTTTTCCATACCGCGGCAGACCCCGCAGCGGAACGGTCAGACCACCATCCGGATCAGGCTGACGACGATCGTGATTGTACCAATCAGCGTACAGTAGACCACGAACGGGCGGAAGTTGCCCCGCTTGGACACAAACCGCACCATGCGGATCGCCGCCAAGCCGGATACCATCGCCACCAGGATGCCTACGATGTAGCAGGCGAGCGAAACCTCGCCAATCGTCGACGGATCGCGGATCACGTCGACCAGTTCCAGAATATTCGCGCCCAGAATGACGGGCAGCGACATGATAAACGCGAACCGCACGGAAAACTCGCGCGAAAAGCCGCGGAACAGGCCGGTACACATAGTGGTACCCGAGCGCGACAGGCCGGGCAGCACCGCGAAGCACTGGCCGATGCCGACGATCAACGCATCCAGCCAGGTCGCGTCCTTTTCCGTCTTATGCTTTTTCGGCGCCTTTTCCGACAGGAACAGGATCGCCGCCGTGACCAGAAGCATCAGCCCGACGATCAGGGACGAGGAGAACGCGCCCTCAATCTTGCTTTTGATCGGCAGGATGGCGAACATCGGCAGAATCGTAATCAGCAGCATGATGATAAAACGGCGGTAAGGATGGCCGTTGATCCGGAAGCCGTCCTTGATCCAGGCGAAAAATTCGAGGAACAGCTCCTTGATATCGCTCCAGAACGCAACGACAACCGACAGCAGCGTGCCAAAGTGCAACAGCACATTAAACAGCATGTAATTCGTTTCTATCCCGTCCCCAAAAATCGTCTGGGCGAGCACCAAATGGCCGGACGAGGAAACGGGTAAAAACTCGGTCAGGCCCTGTACCAGACCCAGCAGAACGGCGAACCATAAACTCATTCTTTTTCTCCTCTCGGTGGGGCGAATTTTACATACAGTTTTATTATAGCATATCTCCGTGTCAGATACCACCAAATTTAGCAAAATACCGCCGTGTATTCGCAGGCCCGCCGCCTTTGCGCAAGGGCTGCTCCGCTTTCCGCCGCCACGCCCGCAAAAGGGTTATTTTTTTCACGCCTCGCAAAACCGAACATTTGTTCTTGACTTTTGCGGAGGATTCTCCTATTCTATGCCCTGCGGGAAAGTAAGCGACTCTATCCCCAAAGGAGGCGATGCCATTGTGCGAAAAAAGAACCATCCGGACGAGCTGATCCGGATGCTGTACGAGATCGCGGACGACGCGGAAGCGCCCGCGAACAGCCGTCTGACCGCGATCCGCGAGATTCTCGACCGGACGGTCGGCAAGGGAGTGCTGCTGGACGGTGCGGAGGCCGAACCGCCCGCGCCGGTCGAGATCGTGTTCCAAATCGTGGACGTGCGATCGAATACGAAGTAACCCCGCGGCAGGCGGCGTTCATCCGCTCGGAGGCATTTGAAACGCTGTTCGGCGGCGCGGCAGGCGGCGGCAAAAGCCACGGCCAGCTTTTGGACGCATTGCGGTTCGCGGTGCAGTATCCGGCCTCGCGGCAGCTCATGCTGCGGCGCACCCTGCCCGAGCTGGACCGCTCGCTCGTGCCTGCGTCGCTGCGGCTGTTCCCGCAGGCGGTCGCGTCCTACAAGGTGAGCGAGCACCTGTGGCAGTTCGTTAACGGCTCAGTTCTGGAATTCGGCTACTGCGATGCAGAGAACGACGTGACCCGTTATCAGTCCGCCGAGTACGATGTGATCCGCTTCGACGAGCTGACCCACTTCACGGAAAGCCAGTTCACCTACCTGATCTCCCGCGTGCGGGGCGCGAACGGCTATCCCAAGCAGATCAAATCCACCACCAACCCGGGTGGCGTGGGGCATCACTGGGTCAAGGCGCGGTACATCGACCCCATGCCGCCCGACACCGTGTGCGAATGCGATGGCGGCACGCGACTGTTCCTGCCTGCGCGACTGGCGGACAACCCATTTCTGCAGCAGGCGGACGCGGGATATGAAAAACGGCTGCGGCTGCTCGCCCCGTACGACCGCAGGGCGCTGCTCGACGGAGCGTGGGAGCTGGACGAGGGGCGGTATTTCAGCGAGTTTTCCGCCGAGCGGCACGTCACGCCGCCGCACCCCATCCCCAAGAGCTGGCGGCGTTATCTGACGATCGACTACGGGCTGGATATGCTCGCCGCGCTGTGGATCGCACAAAGTCCGGATGGATACAGCATAGTATACAGAGAGTTATATCAATCTGGTTTGATTATCTCAGAAGCGGCGGCGGCCATTCTGGACTGCGAGCCGGCGGGCGAACGCATCGACTGCCGGCTGGCTCCGCCCGACCTGTGGAACCGGCGGCAGGAGACCGGCAAAAGTGCGGTGGAGCTGTTCGCGGACTGCGGGCTGGACTTCGACAAAAGCAGCAACGAGCGCGTCGCCGGCTGGCTGGCGCTGCACGAGCTGCTCGCCCCGCGTCGGGACGCGCAGGGTGGGATGCGCCCCCGCCTGACCATCTTCGACACCTGCCGCAACCTGATCCGCACCCTGCCCGCCCTGCAGCACGACAAGCGCAATCCGTCCGACACGGCGAACACGCCGCACGAACTGACCCACGCGCCGGACGCGCTGCGCGGCTATGCAGCGACCGTGTACGAGCCGTCCCAGCCCGCGCCGCCGACCCTGTATGACTGCGAGGTGGGAGAGTTTTTGCGGTACTGAGCCAAAATGGGGAATCACCGTCCCCATTCCAGAAAAGGAGGACACTATGGAACTATTATGCTACTGCATCGGCGCCGCCCTGCTGGTGCTGACCGGCGCGGTCATATCCGGCGGGCTGACGCTGCCCACCCCGCTCTGGCGGGAGGGCGGGCGCGGCCGCAGCGGCGATGCGCCGGACACGGCCGGAGACGCACTCAGCCGCGACCTGGCCGCGCTGATGGCCTACGGACGGGAGGAGGACGACCATGCGGTTTGACCCCTCGCCTGCTGCGATCTGGCAAAAGTACGAGCGCGACCGCGACTACAAACGCTCGATCGGCCTGTACGACCGCGTGCGCCGCAACGAGGCCTTCTACCTCGGCCGCCAATGGGAGGGGCTGCGCGTCCAGTCGCTCGACCCGCTGATCTTCAATGTGCTGCGGCGCTGCGTCAACCTGTTCGTATCCATGCTGGTATCGGACGATGTGGCGGTACGCGCGCAGCCGTTCGACATGGACAGCGCAGGCCGCCGGACCGCCCGTATCCTGGAGCGCTCGTTCGCGTCCGCGATCGAGCGGTCGGGCGTCAAGGCGCTCGGACGGCCGCTGCTCAAAAACGCCTGTGTGGACGGCGACGCGTGCTTCTATCTCCACTTCGATCCCACGCTTGAGACCGGCCAGGCAATCAAGGGCGATATCGCGGCAGAGCTGATCGACTCGACCAATATCTGCTTCGGCAACCCTGCCTGCGACGAGGTACAGCGCCAGCCCTACCTCATCCTCGCCATGCGGCGCGATGTGGACGAGGTCAAAAAGGAGGTGCGGGAAAACGGCATGGGCGCAGACGAAGCCGAGGCCATCCGGCCGGACGGCGACGCAGACCACCTGCGCCGCCTGCACGGCGAAAACAACCGCGTAACCGTGCTGCTGCACATGCGCCGGACCGAGCACGGCGTCGCGTTCTGCAAAACCACGCGCACCGCGACCGTGATGCGTGAAAAGGAGCTACCCTACCGCTACTATCCGGTGACCCATCTGTGCTGGAACCGTGTGCGCGGCTCGTGCCACGGCGAAAGTCCGCTGACCGAGGCCATCCCCAACCAGATTGCCATTAACAAGCTGTACTCGATGTATGTACAGTGCATCAAGCAGGTGGCCTTCCCCAAGATCATCTACGACATGACCCGCTTCCCGAACGGGTGGTCGAACGACGTGGGCAAGGCGGTCGGTATGCGCGGCGACCCGAACACCGCGATTGCGGCTGCGTTCAAAGCGCCCGATATCTCCAGCCAGGTGCTCGGGCTGCTGAAGCAGATGATGACCGACACCGCCGAGCTGATGGGCGCGAGCGAGGCCGCGCTCGGCACGGTCAAACCGGACAACACCTCGGCTATCGTCGCGGTGCAGAACGCGACCGCCGCCCCGCTTGAGCTGACCAAAATGGAGTTCTACCGCTTCACCGAGGACTGGGCGCGCATCTTCCTCGACCTGATGGGCGCGCATTACGGGATACGCACGGTCGTCGTGCCGGATGAGGACGGAGGCGAACCGCAGCGTCAGTCTTTCGATTTTTCCACGCTCGCCGGGCAGGATATGCGCCTTCAGGTGGACGTGGGCGCGGCGAGCTACTGGTCAGAGACCATGCAGACCATGACCAACGACCACCTGCTCGAAAGCGGGGTCATCACCGACCCGCTCGTTTATCTGGAAAACGTGCCTGACTATCAGGTGCGCGGCAAACACGACCTGCTGCACGCGCTGCGCATGCAGCGGCAGCAGCAAAAGGAGGCAAATGCAAATGCAGAACAAGACCAGACCTAACAGCAGTCCGGCGCAGCCGCTCCCGCAGGAGACGGGAGCAGTTGCATCCAACCCATTCTCCCCTGATACCGCTGGGCAGTCCGCGCCCCCCGCCGCACAAACCTTTCCGGTGCCGGTAGACGGGCAAACCGTGGAGCTGACGCTGGAGGAGCTGATCCATGCGGCAAGCTTGGGGCTGTCCAAACAGAACGCCTATGTGCGCCGCAACCGCGCTGCGAACGGTATGCCCAACGGGCAGATCTATGCGGCGTTCGTGGAGGAATATCCCGAGGTCAAGCCCGAGGACATCCCGCAGCAGGTGTGGGAATGGGCGCAGCAGGAAGGCTCGCTGGTTTCCGCCTACCGCAAGTGGGAGATCCTTGAACTCAAGGACGAGCTGGCGGCGCTGGAGGTGAACCAAAAGAACCGCCGCGCGGCGGTCGGTCCGGCACAGTCGGACGGCGAGCCCGCAGGCGTCGATCCCGTGACCTTAGCACTGTTGGGGAAATAAACATATCGTATAAACAGGAGGTATTATACTTATGGCTATCAATCTTGCAAGCAAATATTCCGACCAGATCGCCGAGGTATTCACCCGCGCGTCCTTCATCAAGGGCAAGACCGCGGAAACCTTTGACCTGACCGGTGTCAAGACGCTCAAGGTGTACACGCCGATCACGGTCGAGGAGGTGGACTACGACCGCGACGGCGGCCTTGCCCGCTACGGCGACGTGGCCGAGATGCAGGACGTGGTGCAGGAACTGACCATGACGCAGGACAAGGCATTCACGCTCACCATTGACAAGGGCAACAACCTCGACCAGAATCTGGTCAAAAATGCGGCCGACATGCTGCGTCTGCAGCTGAACGAAAAGTCCACGCCCGCCGCGGACAAATACGCCTTCCGCCGCTTTGTGACCATGGCTGGCACGATCGCGGAAAGCGCGGCCAAGCCGACCAAGGCCGACATCATCAGCAAGATCGCGGACGCGTCGCAGGCGCTCGACGACGCGCTGGTGCCGGACGACAACCGCTATCTCTACCTGACAAGCGAGATGTACAAGCTGGTCTGCACCTCGGACGAGTTCGCGGGCGTGGACGTACTTGCGCGTCAGTCCATTGCCAAGGGCGTCTGCGGCGAGGTGTTCGGCATGCATGTGGTGCGCGTACCCAAGAGCTATCTGCCCGAGGATGTGTATTTCCTCGTCGCGCACAAGGACGCGGTGCTTATGCCCTATAAGATCGCGGACGCCAAGGTTCACGAGGATCCGGTAGGCGTATCCGGCGCGCTGATCGAAGGCCGCCATTACTATGACGCCTATGTGCTGGGGGCGAAATGCGGCGGCGTATACGCGCTGGTGGCGGCGGATACGGTATCCGACGCGCCGGTGGTCGCCTCGGGCAAGATCACCGCAGGCAGCGGCGCGGCCATCCGCTACACGCTGGACGGCTCCGACCCGCGCTACTCGGATTCGGCCAAGGATTATATTGCCGATACCGCACTGACCGCGGACGAGGGCTGCCAGATCCGCGCCTATGCGGTCGAAACCGGCAAGTATCCGTCCCCTGTGGCGGCGGGCTAAAGAAAAAGGCCGCCCATAGGGCGGCATGAGACAGGCTCTCAGCCTGGCACAAGTGCGGATATTCTATCAAAGCTTATCAACAAACTGCTTTGCCTGCACCAAATTCATCCCTGTCTGCTCCCGCAGGTGTTTGACCGCCTGCACCGGCTGACCGCTTTTCTTGAGTCGTTTCAGTTCATTTTGTAATTTTTCACTGATATAATCCGATTTGTATTCTACATGTCCGGTAATATCTGCCAAGCTGTCCAGTCGCTCTTTCAGCCTGTAGACCTGCTGCTGCAAAGTCTGCTGCCGCAGGTATAGCGCCAAAAGCAGTACGGTCAGCATGGAGATCAAAAGATATGCCATATTACCTTTACCCCCATCTATCTTCATATTATTTTATATTATAGCATCGGGGCCAGTGGCAAGTTTAAACAGCATGTAAATAATCTTCAGATCGGGGCATCCGCCTTTGTGCCAGGCTGGGAGCCATATATTGCAAAAGGAGGAATCTCATGACCGGAACCGAATGCTTCCGTGCGGCGCTGAACTTGCTTTCCGAAACGCCGGACAGCGGCGCGTATTACGAACCGTTCGCGCTAGGCGCGCTCAACCAGTTGCTCGTCAACAGCCTGCGCGAGATCAACGCGGAGCGGGTATTCTGCGCCGAGCAGCCGCACGCCGCGCCGCCGCGCATGGACGCGTTGGACGAGGATATCCCCACAGGCGACTGGCTCGCGCGCGAGTGCTTCCCCTATGGGCTGGCGGCTCTGCTCGTGGCCGACGACGACAAGGCCAAATTCAACTGGGCGGCCGCGGAATACGCTGACCGCCTGCTGCGCCACTGTCCGGCGCAGTTCACCGGCATACAGGAGATGGTCTGATGCGCGCTTACCAGTTTCCTTATCCCGAGACCGAGCGCGAAACCGTGGTCAGCCGTTTCGGCGGCGCGGACTTTCGCACGCACCCCACCAAGGTATCCCTGTCCCGCTCGCCCGACCTGCAGAACCTGATCTGCGACCAGAACGATTTCCTGGTCAAGCGCACTGGCTGGAAAACCCAGCAAAACTACAACGCGCCTCTTTTCGGCCTGTTCCCCCTGCCCGACGGATCCGGCCTGGCCGTGCATGCGGGTACCAAGCTGTACGCCCGTCCCGCCACGGGTACGCAGGCCGAGCTGTGCACGGACATGAACGAGGCGTTCTCGCAATCGTTCGTGATGAACGGCGTATTATACTTACTTGATGGACAGACCTACCGCGCGGTGCGCAAAAACAGCGCCGGAACCGCGTGGGAGGCTGTCAAGGTACAAGACGTCGCCTATGTTCCGACCACCACGATCTCCGCGCAGCCGACCGGCGGCGGCACCAGCTATGAAGCAGTTAACTTGCTCACCCCCAAACGCATCAACACCTTCATTGGCAACGGCTCGGCGACCCAGTTCCAGGTGGACGCAAAAAATCTGGACGACACCGAGGTAACCGCAGCGGTAAACGGCGCATCCGTGACCGTGTCCTCGGTCAACCGCACGACCGGCCTGATCACATTGGCCAGCGCGCCCGCAAACGCCAACGGGCTGGCCAACGTATCCATCACGTTCTCCAAAACCGTGACCGGCTATGCGGATAAAATCAACCAGTGCCGGTTTGCCGGACTGTACGGCGGCAAAAACGATACGCGCGCGTTCGTTGCCGGCAATCCGGACGAGCCGGACTGTGATTGGCAGAGCGGGCTGTATGATCCCACCTATTTCCCCGATACCGGCTACACCCGCATGGGGACGGACGCGTCCGCGATTGTAGGCTATCTCAAGCAGTATGAGAGCCAGCTCGTCATCAAGTCCGGCGGCGCGCAGGAGGCGACCAGCTATCTGCGCTCCTACTTGATGGCGGACGACGGGACGGCGCTTTATCCGCTCAAGCAGGGGGCGCAGGGCGCGGGCGCGACCGCGCCGCGCAGCTTCGCCACGCTGGGCGATCTGCCGCTGTTCCTGTCCGCGCGCGGGGTGCAGGGCGCGTTCGGCACTGCGGTCGCGGAGCAGCGGACCATCCGCTCGGTATCGGACGCGATCGTACCCAAGCTGGAGACGGAAGCCGGATTGGAGAACGCCTGCGCGGCCGTGTTCGAAGGAAAATATTACCTTGCCGTGAATGGGCATATGTATATCGCGGACAGTACGCTGACCGAGGAGAACGGCGACCCCGCATGGTTTTACTGGACCGAGGTCCCCGCCCAATGCCTTGCCGTGCTGGACGGTCGGCTTTGGTTTGGCACCGCGGACGGCCGGCTGTGCCGCTTCGCCCGCGCCGACGAGGATGGCGCCTACTGTGACGATGACGCGGCGATCGACGCATACTGGCGCACGCCCACCTTGCCGCTCGCGGACTGGGGGCGGGTCAAAACCGTGCGCGATGTCATCCCGACGCTCATGCCCTACTCACGGTCGGGCGCGACCGTACAGTATGAAAACGAGAATGGCGCGCTGCTCGCGCTTTCGCGCAACATGGACCTGTTTTCGTTCAAAACGCTGGATTTTTCGCGGTTCTCGTTCCGCTGCATCCCTGGCGCGGTCAGCTACCGCACCCGCCGCCGGCAGCACCGCATGCCGCTGTTCGCGGTGCGCATCGGCAACGACCGGCCGGACGAGCCGTTCGGCCTGCTCGCGCTCACGATCCGCTGGACGCAGGGGCAGACCGTGATCTGAGAAAGGAGGGAAACATATGGCGAAAAACTACAAAGAGGATTTTGACTACTCGGAGGCTATCGCAAATACACAGGACGCGGGCAAACGTCAGGAGCTGCTCGCCGAACGCCAGAACAAGATTGATACGGAAGGGCTGGCGGGCAAGGTCGCATCCAACGAAGCGGTATCGACCTGGAACGGGGACTACCGCCCCTATTCGGTTTCGTCCGGCAGCAGCGGAGGCGGGGGCGGCGCCTCTGCCGGCGCCAGCGCGCTCAACCGGCTTTATGAAGCCGCCGAACAGGCCCGACTGAAACGCTTTGAAGCCGCACGCGAGCGCATCGCGCAGCAGCTTGAACGAAATCTGGCTTCGATCGAGAGCGACTATACGGCCGGCATGGCGCAGACCGATATCAACGCGCGGCAATCCGTACTCTCCAACGAAGAAAAGCTGGCCGCGCTCGGCTTAAACATGGGCGCGCGGGACTCCGCCGCTACTTCGGGTGCGGCCGAAACCAGCCGTATTTCGATCGACAACCAGTACCGCAGCGATCTCAACGCGCTGGGGCAGGCGCGTCTCAAGGCGCGCGCGGCCGCGCAGGACAGCGCCGCCGGGCAGGAAGCCGCGCTCGAAATCGACTACTATGCCGCTGCGGAAAGCGCCGCGCTCTCCCAGGCACAGGCGCAGCTCGCGCAGTTCAACGCGGATCGGGATTACAGCCTGTCGGTTGCCGGTCTGACCGGCTTTTTAAACGGCACCCCCACGCTGAACTGGCGCAATTACCAGCTCAGCGTGGACGACGCGGCGGACAGCGCACAGACGCAGGCCTTTGAGCAGGCGCTCAGCCGCTGGAAAACCAACGGCTATGTGCTGCAGCGCGACGCGGCGATCCTGGGTGTACCCGCGGGGACGCCGACCTCCGACGTAAGCTACCAAAACGCGAGCCTCGCCCTCCAGAAATGGAAAGCAGGCTATTGGTATTGATATCCAGTAAAAAAGCCGCACCCTTTGCCAAGGGCGCGGCTTTTTAGGAATGAAGAAGTGCGCGAATTTATGGATTGGACAAACCGACAGTCCTGCTGCCGCCGCCAATTGATTAGATTATCAAATTTTTACTGTGAATATGATAACACATTCCTCCACGCTCGTCAACCGTTTTGGTTTACAAATACTTGAAAAATTTCTTATATGTTGCCAATTTTCCGTATTTTCTGTAATTTACTGGAAAATTATAGTGTCTTTCTTCTTATAGGGAGAAGAAACCGTTCCATATAAAAATAAGCAGGCCGTCCGCTTGTTGCGGACGGCCTGCTATTAAGCCATTCTTACTTGTTCTTCAAGTTGAAGAAAGCATCCTTGCCCAGGTACTGCGCGACATCCTCGCCCAGCTCCTCTTCGATACGGAGCAGCTGGTTGTACTTGGCAACACGGTCGGTGCGGCTCGGCGCGCCGGTCTTGATCTGACCCGCGTTGAGCGCCACAGCGATGTCCGCGATGGTCGCGTCCTCGGTTTCGCCCGAACGGTGGGAAACAACGGCGGTGTAGCCCGCGCGGTTCGCCATCTGGATGGCGTCCAGGGTTTGGGTCAGGGAGCCGATCTGGTTGACCTTGATGAGGATGGAGTTGGCAACGCCCATGTCGATGCCCTTCTTGAGACGGGTGGTATTGGTTACAAACAGGTCGTCGCCGACAAGTTGGATCTTATCGCCCAGCGCCTTGGTCAGCATCTCCCAGCCTTCCCAGTCCTCTTCGGCCATACCGTCCTCAAGGGAGATGATCGGGTATTTCTCCGCGAAGTTCTTCCACATCTTAACGAGCTGCTGCTGGGTCATCTTCTTACCGGACTTCGGCTGGATATAGCACTTCTCCTCGTCGTTCCACCACTCGGAGGAAGCCGCGTCGATCGCGATCATGAAGTCCTCGCCCGGCTTGTAGCCAGCCTCTTCGATCGCCTTGACGATCACCTTGAGCGCGTCCTCGTCCTTCTTCAGGTTGGGCGCATAGCCGCCCTCGTCGCCTACGCCCGCAGCCGGAGTGCCGTTCTCCTTGAGGGTGCTCTTGAGCTGATGGAACACCTCAGCGCAGCGGCGCAGCGCCTCGCGGAAAGAGGGAGCGGAAACCGGCATAATCATGAATTCCTGGATCTCAACGTTGTTGGTCGCATGCGCGCCGCCGTTAAGAATGTTCATCATGGGCATCGGCAGGGTCTTGGCGTTGCAGCCGCCGATGTAGTTGTACAGCGGCAGGGAAAGCGCCTCGGCCGCCGCCTTGGCAACCGCCATGGAAACGCCCAGAATCGCGTTGGCGCCGAACTTGGTCTTGTTCGGGGTGCCATCCGCCTCGATCATGGCCTTGTCGATGGCCTGCTGGTCGAGCGCATTCATGCCGATGATGGTTTCCGCGATCTCGCCGTTGACAGCGTCAACCGCCTTGAGGACGCCCTTGCCGTTATAGCGGGACTTGTCGCCGTCGCGCAGCTCGCAAGCCTCGAAGATGCCGGTGGAAGCGCCGGACGGAACGGCCGCGCGGCCCATATAGGCACCGGTGTCGCCCTCAACATAAACCTCGACCTCAACGGTCGGATTGCCGCGGGAGTCCATTACCTCACGGCCAAGCACATCAACGATTTCAATGTAGCCTTTCATAATTCATTCTCCTTTTTATATCAATTTTGGGGATACGCAGATTTATTTGGCGATCAGGCTGTGGCCGGTCATTTCTTCCGGCTGCTTGAGACCCATCATTTCGAGCAGGGTGGGCGCAAGGTCAGCCAGCACGCCGCCCTCCATCAGCTTGCCCGCATGGCCGATCATCACGAGCGGCACCGGATTGGTGGAATGCGCGGTGAACGGGGTCGTACCGTCCGCGTCGAGCATCTGATCCACGTTGCCGTGGTCGGCCGTGATCAGGCACTGGCCGCCCATCTGCTGGATCGCGGCGACAACCTTGCCCACGCCGTCGTCCGTCGCCTCGACCGCCTTGACCGCAGCCTCGAACACGCCGGTATGGCCGACCATGTCGCAGTTGGCAAAGTTCAGGACGATCATATCATACTTGCCGGACAGGATGCGCTTTACGCACTCCTCGGTTACGGCAGGCTCGCTCATTTCCGGCTGGAGGTCATAGGTCGCAACCTTGGGGGACGGGATAAGCGCGCGGTCCTCGCCCGCATATTCCTTTTCCACGCCGCCGTTGAAGAAGAACGTGACATGCGCATACTTCTCGGTTTCGGCGATGCGCAACTGGGTCAGGCCCAAGTCGGAGATATATTCGCCGAAGGTATTCTTGAGGCTCTGCGGCTTGAACGCCACCTCAACGCCTACGATCGTCGCGTCATACTGCGTCATGCAGACGTAGTGAATGTTGCGGCGGTGGCGCGGGAAGCCCTGGAACTCATGATCCACAAACGCACGGGTGATCTCACGCGCGCGATCGGGACGGAAGTTGGCAAAGATAATCGCGTCGTCGTCTCGGACGGTCGCGCCCTCGGTTACGATGACCGGAACCACGAACTCGTCGGTCACGCCCGCATCATAGGAAGCCTGCATGGCTTCGTGCGCGGAGGCTGCATGCTCTCCGACGCCCTCGGCAATGGCGCTATAGGCTTTCTCGACACGCTCCCAGCGGTTGTCGCGATCCATCGCATAATAGCGGCCGGAAATCGTAGCAATACAGCCGACCTCAACCGCGTCGATCTTCGCCTGCAGACGGTCGATATATTCGATACCGGACTGCGGGGGCGTGTCGCGGCCGTCCATGAAGCAATGGAAGCACACCTTGCGCAGACCGTTGCGGCGCGCCAGCTCGAGCAGCGCGAACATATGGTCAATATGCGAGTGTACGCCGCCATCGGACAGCAGGCCGAAAATATGCAGGGTGGAATTAAACCACTTGCACTGGTTGATTGCGCTCATGAGCGCTTCGTTGGTGAAAAAGTCGCCGTCCTGGATGGCCTTGGTGATGCGGGTCAGCTCCTGATAAACGATACGGCCCGCGCCGATGTTGGTGTGGCCGACCTCGGAGTTGCCCATCTGCCCGTCCGGCAGGCCGACGTCCAAGCCGGAGGCGCCGATATACGTCATCGGGTTTTCTGCAAAGATCTTGTCCAAGTTGGGGGTGTTCGCAGCCTCGATCGCGTTACCGCTCTTTTCGTCGCGGTGGCCAAAACCATCCATGATAATCAGCGCGGTCGGCTTTTTCGGGCCGGAGGCTTTCTTTGCTGCCGTTTTGCGGGCCGCGGGCTTCTTAGCCGCCGGTTTTTTTGCCGGGGTCTTCTTCTCCACAGCGGCTGCGGTTGGCTTAGCGGCCGTCTTTCTCGCCGCCGGCTTTTTCGCTGCGGCCTTTTCCACGACAGGCGCCGTTTCCGCAGCCTCCTTGGCGGAGGAAACTTCTTTTTTCATAGCTAAAGCTCCTTTGGCAGAAGTGGGATGAAAGGGGACAACGATCGATATCGATGCCCCCCTCCGCGGTAACGGCGGGGGGGAAGCAGCCGCTTCCCACGCCGTATTCCTTATCTTATTGATTGGCTGCTTCCACGATGGTCGCGAAATCAGCGCTCTTCAGGGAGGCGCCGCCGATCAGGCCGCCGTCAACGTCGGGCTGGGCCAGCAGCTCGGCCGCGTTCTTGGCGTTCATCGAGCCGCCGTACTGGATGGTGATGCCGCGGGCCGCCCGCGCGCCGTACTTCTCGCGCAGGCAGTCGCGGATCGCGCCGCAGACCTCGCCCGCCTGCTCGGCGGTAGCGGTCTTACCGGTGCCGATCGCCCAGATCGGCTCGTAAGCGATGACAACCTTTTTGATATCCTCAACAGCAACGCCCTGCAGGGCGATCTTGATCTGCTTACGGATAACCTCCATGGTCACGTCCTGCTCGCGCTCAGTGAGCGACTCGCCGACGCACAGGATCGGGCGCAGGCCGTTCTCCAGCGCGACGAGGACTTTCTTGTTGCAGGCTTCGTCGGTCTCGTTGAAGTACTGGCGGCGCTCGGAGTGCCCGATGATCACATACTTCACGCCCAGCTCCTTGAGCATATCGGCAGAAATCTCGCCGGTGAACGCGCCGGACTTCTCAAAATGCATATTCTCCGCGCCAATGGCGATCTTGGAGCCCTTGGCAGCCTTTACTGCGACCTGAATATCGGTAAACGGCACGCAAAGAACCATCTCACACCACTTGGTCTTGGAAAGCAGCGGCTTCATCTCCTCGATGAGCGCCTTGGCTTCCGCCGGCGTCTTGTTCATTTTCCAGTTGCCGGCAATGATGGTCTTACGGTATCTGCGATTCATGTTGGTTTTACCCCTTTCAAATTTCGGACGGCGGATCCGTCCTGATCGGTTATGTATTTATACGGGGCATCGCGCGAACGCCCCGGTATAAGCACATTTCCGCACCGCACACATCCCATGCGCAGCGCGCATTTTCCACAGGAAAGCGCCGGCCCGCGGCGCCCTCCGCAAAAACCCGCGGCAGGCGCGTGGGTTTTCACATTACCCCTTTCGGCTGAGGGAGCTTACTTATCCAGCAGGCAGGCGATGCCCGGCAGCTCCAGCCCCTCCAGGAACTCCAGCGAAGCGCCGCCGCCGGTGGAGATGTGGGTCATCTTGTCCGCAAAGCCAAGCTTTTCAACCGCCGCCGCGGAGTCGCCGCCGCCGATGATGGAAACCGCGCCGGACGCAGCGATCGCCGCCGCAACCGCCTTGGTGCCGGCCGCAAAGGTGTCGAACTCGAATACGCCCATCGGGCCGTTCCAAACAACCGTGCCAGCGTTCTTGACCGCGTCCGAGAACAACTCAACGGTCTTGGGGCCGATGTCCATGCCCATCATGTTGTCCGGCAGTTGGCCTGCCTCGTAAACAACCGGCTCCGCGTCCGCGCCAAAGTGATCGCCGCAAACGGTGTCGATCGGCAGCAGGAGCTTGACACCCTTATCCTCCGCCTTCTTGATCAGGCCGAGCGCGAGATCGAGCTTATCCTCCTCGCACAGCGAGGTGCCGATCTTGCCGCCCTGCGCCTTGGAGAATGTATAGGCCATGCCGCCGCCGATAATGACGGTATCGCACTTATCGATCAGGTTGTTGATAACGTTGATCTTGTCGGAAACCTTCGCGCCGCCCAGGATGGCGACGAACGGACGGGCCGGATCGGAAAGCGCTTTGCCCATGATGGAGATTTCCTTGTTGATCAGGAAGCCGCACACGGCCGGCAGGTAATCCGCGATGCCGGCGGTGGAGGCATGGGCGCGGTGCGAGGTGCCGAACGCGTCGTTGACGTAGATCTCGGCCATATCGGCAAACGCCTTGGCAAGCGCCGGATCATTCTTGGTTTCGCCCTTTTCAAAGCGGACGTTCTCCAGCAGGATGGCTTCTCCGGGCTTGACCGCCGCGGCAAGCCGATTGGCGTCCTCGCCGACAACGTCCTTCGCCAGCTTGATGTCAATGCTGAGCAGTTCGCTCAGGCGCGCCGCGACCGGCGCCAGCGAATACTTCATATTGACCTCGCCCTTCGGACGGCCGAGGTGCGAGCAAAGGATAACAGCCGCGTTGTGGTCCAGCAGGTACTTGATCGTCTCCAGGGACGCACGGATACGCTTGTCATCGGTGATATTGCCGTTTTCGTCCTGCGGGACGTTGAAATCGCAGCGAACGATGACCTTTTTGCCATTTACGTCGATGTCTTCGACACTCTTTTTGTTGTACTGCATAAAATATACCTCTCCTTAAGATATAAATATTGCGACACGGATCAAAATCGCGGCGTTCTCTAAAAGAATTCCGCTTCCAAGACCAAATTATACTCGTTTTTCCGGTATCCCGCAAGCAAATTTACGAAAAACCTTACATTTTGGCAATCTTTTAGAGGATTTTTGCGTTTTTCCTCAAAATATTGTGAAATATTAAACAATATGCCCAATCCGGTTCAGTTTCGGGCCTGTCCGTAAAACGCGACCGCCAGGGCCTGCGGGCCGGTATTCGTGATAACCGAGGGGCCGATCGGGCTGCGGCAGACCTGTTTGAAGCCGATTTCCGTCAGCAGACGCTTTTCCAGCTCGTCGATGCGCTCCGCGGGTACATCACCGTACAGCAGGAGCGCGGTCTGCTTTTCCGGCTGCTGCACACGGCCGGACACCTTTTTAATCAGGCCCGACACCAGCGCCTTTTCCCCGCGCACCTTGTCGCATACCGTAACCGCGCCGCCGTACACATGGCTGATTGGCTTGAGCCCGAGCGCTTCCCCGACAAACGCCGCGCCGCCCGAAATGCGGCCCGACCGCTTGAGGTGCGCCAGGCTATACACGCCCAGATAAGCCTCCACCCGCTTGAGCCGGCTGCGCACCACGCCCGCGATCGCCTCAAAGCTGTCTCCCTGGTCGCGCAGGCGGGCGGCCAGCACGACGATATGCCCGTAAATATAGGTGTAGGTCGCGGAGTCGATGATCTCGATCCGCATGCCACTTCCATATTCCTCCTCAAACATCGAACGGGCGAGACAGGCGGCCTGACAGGTACCCGACCCTTTCCCGTTGATCAGAACGCCCAGCACATGAGTGCAGCCGCGTTCAAACGCGCGCCGGTAGGAATCCAGGAACTGCGCGGGCGTGACCATCGAGGTTGCCGGAACCTCACGGCTGGTTTGCAGCAGCTTCCAGTACTCCTCGGCGGTGATGTCGTAATACTCGCGGAACGCGCGCCCCTCATGCGTCAGCGTGATCGGGACGACCTCTATCCCATAGGCATCCACCTGCGCCTGCGGGATATCCGCGGAAGAATCGGTCAGAATGTGTATCTTTTCCATAAACGCTCCCTCACTCCTGCGGGAAAGGCCCCGCCAGCCTCAGGTTTTCAAAGCCGGTCTGCCGCAGCGCCTCGAACACGATCACGGCGACCGAGTTGGACAGGTTTAGGCTTCGCGCGCCCTCGCGCATGGGAATGCGCACGCACCGCTCCGGATGCGCGACGAGCAGGCTTTCCGGCAGCCCCTTTGTCTCCTTGCCGAACAGCAGGTAATCCCCGTCCCGATACGCCGCCTCGTGATAGGCGTGCGGCGCTTTGGTCGTGGCGTAAAAATAACGCCCGCCCGGGTTTCGGGCAAAGAACTCATCCAGGTTTTTATACATGCGGACGTCGAGCAGATGCCAGTAATCCAGGCCCGCACGCTTCATCCGCTTATCGTCAATCGCAAAGCCGAGCGGCTCGACCAGGTGCAGCACGCAGCCCGTCGCCGCGCAGGTGCGGGCGATGTTGCCCGTGTTCTGCGGGATCTCCGGCTCAACCAGAACAATATGCAGCATGGCACTCCCTCATAAAAACAAACTACTTTTTTATTGTATGGGATGCACCGTTTTTTTTCAAGCAGTTTACCTGTTTTTCTGCAAAAATTATCCCCCGATCCGAAAGATCGGGGGATAAACCGCCACGTTATTCCATTTCCGCGTATACGCCGTAGAGATAGCCCTGCTCTTTGGCCTGCTCGTCGGTGAGTACCTCGCCGGTGGGCTGCGGGCCACTCTCATCGTCCGGATACCATACGCCCAGCTTGCCGGTGTGCAGCGTGAGCGTCTGGGTATCGCTCGTGCCGTCGGCAAAGGTGACGGTGACCGTCAGGGTCGCGCCGTCGAACTCGTCTATACGGGCGTGCCACGCGTCACGCAGGTCGGTATCGTCCGCCATATCGACCGGCTGAGGCTCGCCCCAGAAGCCGTAGCTCACGTTCGCGTCATAGTCCGCGACAAAGCCGTTCTCCATGCGGTAGCTGGCGTCCACCCACCACCGTTTTTTTTCCGGTTCTGACTGCACCATGATATCGTCCGCATCCGCTGTGGGCGCATAGGTGCCCATCATGATCGCCTGTACGTCGGCCTCGTTGATTTCCAGCCGCTCGGTCCGGTACAGACCGCCCTTGTCAACCGACGCGCTGACCGTTTCGATATTGTCGCCCGTCACCCGGAACAGGCAACCGCTGAAAAAACCCTTGGTCGGGCTGTCCGCACCTCCGCCAGCGAAATCAAACGCAATCTTGCTGTCTTTCGGCGCGATAGTCTCGCCCGTGTCCGCGGCATAAGCCACGATGCCGAACGAGTTGGCCACCACTCCGGCGACCGCCTCGTCCGCGCTCTGCCCGCCCTGTATTCGCCACAGGGCCGAGCCGCCCAGAACCACGCCGAACGCACACGCCGCTGCCAAAATGCGTTTTACCATGCCGAAGCTGCGGCGCGGCGCCGGCGCCAGGTGCTGCGGCGCGGCCTGCCCCTCCCCGCGGCGCTCCTCACGCGCGGCCGCCAGGGTACGCTGCTTCAGCGCCTCCGGCGCTTTTATGCTTTTCATCTGCTCCCATTCGTTCCGGTTGTTCTTCTTCATCGTCCATTCCCTCCAGATCCAGTTTGAGTTGTTTACGCGCCCGATGGAGCCGCGTGCGCACGGTTGCCGGCCTGCATCCGACCAGCGGCGCGATTTCTTCCGTCCTGTAGCCCTCTACATAGTGCAGGTGTATCACGGTCCGCAGTTCATCCGGCAGCCGCGCGACCGCATGCCACAGGTCGGCCTGGTCGGTATCCTCCGGCGCAGCCGCGTCCGGCGCGGCTTCGAGCGGCGCGGTGCGGCGGAACCACGCCGAACGACGCAGGTCGCTGCACCGGTTGAGCGTGACCCGAATCAGCCAGGCCTTCAAATGCTCCTCATCCCGAAAATCAGTCGTGTCGCGCAGCAGCCGGAGAAACACCTCCTGATAAACGTCCTCCGCATCCGCGCGGCTTCCCATGCGGCACAGCGCCAGCCGGTAAACGGCGTCGCCGCAGGCTTCCATCGCCTCGCACAGGAATGCGTCGGAGCGCAGCTTTGTTTGCATGGCGTCCTCTCCTCCTTTCTGTAAACAACACGTCCCCAGGCAGGGAATTGTTCTCTACCATTATAACAGATTTCAAAAAAAGACGGGATGGCAAATCCATCCCGTCTTTTCCACCCGCCGCGCGGCGGGCAATTTTATGCCATGCTTCCGTCTCCTGGCGCCCGCTTATTCCGCGAAGTAGGCGCGCGTCTGCCGCACATTCTCCTCGATCGCCGCGCGCAGCTCTTCCGCCGACGCAAACTGCTTTTCCGGCCGCAGGAACTTATGCAGCTCGACATGGATCATCCGGCCGTACAGGTCGCCCGCGAAATCCAGCAGGTGCGGCTCGATGGTCGGCGTACCGCTATCCAGGAACGTGGGCTTGACGCCGATATTGGTCGCCGCGATGTGGCTTTCCCCGCCCACCAGCACGCGCGTCGCATAAACGCCGTACGGCGGCAGCGCCATCTCGCCCGGCAGACGCAGGTTAACGGTCGGCACGCCCAACACGCTCGTCCCCACCTTGCGGCCATGCTCGACCACGCCGGTCACTGTATACGGATGGCCAAGGAAACGCGCGGCCGTTTCCATATCGCCCTGGGAAATGAGCTGACGGATATAGGTGGAGGACACCACGATCCCGTCCATCTTGACATCGTCGACGCAGTCGTAGCCGATGCCGGCCTTTTCACATTCCTCCGCCATACCGGCGGCGTTGCCCCGCCCCTTATAACCAAAGCGGTTGTTCCGGCCGGAAATGATCCAAGCCGCGTGGAACTGCTCGATCAGCACCTTATGGATAAAGTCGCGCCAGTCCATATGCTGCATCTTCTCGTCAAAATGAATGAAGATTACCTCGTCCACGCCGCCGAGCTTTTTGATCTCCTCCCGCCGGTAAGCGTCCGCCGTGATCAGCGGCACCTGGCGCCCCAGCACAACCGAATCCGGATGGACGTCGAACGTGCATACCGCGCTCACGCCGCCGATCTGTCTGGCGCGCTCCACCGCGCGCTCCATCAACGCCCGATGCCCCAGATGCACCCCGTCGAAATAACCCAGCGCGATCGCGCGCGGCTTTTGAAATTCTTGCATGGGAAACCCTCCCTGAAAAAGCGGCCGCTGCCGGCCCGCGTTTTTTCATCCAAAATTTTTATAGACAAACAGGCCCAGCCCGCCTTTATCGAGTGTCCTTACCTGGCCGAGCATCAAAAAACGCGCCCCGTGGTACACGCGGCACAGCGCGCCCGCTGTTTCGGGCATCCCCTGCGCCATGCGCGGGAATACCACCGCGCCGCGCGCGATGCGTTCCGCGCCCTCGTCCGTCAGCCGCACAGCCGGATGCAGGGGGAACAGGCTGTCGGTCGGTAGCAAAAGCGTTTGCGCCGCGCCATCCGCCGCCGCGCGCTCGACCTGGCTGAAGCCGTGGCACTCCCGCAGCGTATAGGCGCCCGATCGGGTGCGCGTCAGGCTGTGCATGACCGCCAGCGTACCAAGCGCTTCGCCCAGGTCGTTGATGAGCGTGCGCACATAAGTACCCTTGCTGACCGTCAGCCGCAGCATGCCCTTCTGGGCGTGCTCGTCAAACTCCAGCAGATCGATCGCGTGGACGGTGATGTCGCGCGCCGGACGCTCGACCGCCTTCCCCCTGCGGGCCAGGTCATACAGCTTCTGCCCGTTCACCTTGACCGCCGAATACATGGGCGGCACCTGCTTCTGCGACCCAAGGAAGCGGCCTGCCGCCTGCTCGACCGCATCCCGTGCGGCGCAGCGGCCGCTGACCTGCAGCGTCCCGCCGGTCACATCCTGCGTGTCCGTATTGTAGCCGAGCGTAAAGCCCGCGATATATTCCTTATCCTGCGCGGCCGCGAAATCCGCCGCCTTGGTCGCACCGCCGACAAATACCGGCAGCACGCCGGTCGCCAGTGGGTCGAGCGTGCCGCCGTGGCCGATCCTGCGCGTGTGCAGGATGCCGCGCAGCTTGGCCACCACGTCGTGCGAGGTAAAGCCCTGCGGCTTATCCATCAGCAGGATGCCGTTCAGCTCACTGTTTGGCATGGAACTGCTCCCTCGCGGCGGTCAGGATGGCGGCTTTCGCCTCCTCCATTCCACAGTCCAAGCTTGCGCCGGCCGCGCGGATGTGGCCGCCGCCGCCGCACTTTTTGCAGATCGCTGCGGCGTCCATCTCTTTGGTCGTGCGGACGGACGCCTTGACCGTCCCGTCTCGGTTTTCAGTCAGTGTAATGCCGATCTGCACGCCCTCAATCTGCCGCGTGAGCGAAGCAATCGAATCCAGGTCGTCCATATCCGCGCCCGTGCGGTCGATATCCGTGCGCCACAGCAGCGCAACCGCGACCGCGCCGTCCTCAAAGAACTCCATCGTGTCGAACACGATGCGCTCCATCTGGAAGCGCGGCATGGATTTGGTCTCAAACAGCACGCGGTTGATCTCGCCCCCATCGATCCCCGCAGTCAGGCAAGCCGCCGCTACCGCATGGGTATGCGCGGTCGTGTTGGAAAACTTGAAGCAGCCTGTATCCGTGGACACGCCGATGTAGATGCATTCCGCGATATCCCTGGTGAACCGCACGCCCAGCGCGGCCAGCACATCATACAGCACCTCGGCGCAGCCGCCCGCGTCCGGACGGATCAGGTTTTTGGCGCCAAAGCCCGAATTCGAGCGGTGATGGTCGATCACTAGATCGACCTTTCCCTTATACTGCTCCGCCGTATCCGGAAACAGCTTTTCCTCCGCGATATCGACGGATACAATATACGCAGAGTTAAAATCGCTCGTCGGATAACAAGGTGTAATCAGCGGTGCATACCGCTTGGTGATCTCCGGATTCTCCAGAATATACGCGGTCTTGCCGAGCTGCCGCAGCCCGCGGCACAGCGCCCCCGCGCAACCGGCGGTATCGCCGTCCGGGCGGCGGTGCGTCAGGATCAGGATGTTGTCCGCGCCCTGCAGCGCCGCGGCGGCGCCCGCAACGTCCACGGTCATGCGCGGTCCTCCTCCCCGAGCTTGCCCTCGCTTTTCAGCTCGTGCAGCAATTCCGAGATATGCGCGCCATGCGTGATCGAGTTGTCCAGTTCAAACACCAGCTCGGGCGCGTAACGGAGCTGTACCTTATGCCCAACCTCGCGCCGCAGCCAACCCGCAGCGGATTTCAGGCCTTTCATGACCTCTTTCGCCTGCTGCTCGCTGCCAAGCACGGAAATAAAGCACTTGGCATAGCGCAGGTCGTTTGTGACCTCACAGTGTACGACCGAAACCAGCCCGTTCTGCACCCGCGGGTCCTTGACCGAGCGAATCGCCTCGGCCAGCGCCTTGCGCACCTCTTCCGAAATGCGGTCGATTCGTGTAGACATGGTGTAACGTCCTCCTTTGCCTGAGGATGAATGGAAAAATGGCGCGCGGAAAATGAAGCTGCCCCTTACGGCTTCGGCTCCATTCTCCATCGTCCCTTTTCAATTATCTTACGGTTTGACCTCTTCCATGACGAAGCATTCAATTACGTCATTTTCCTTGATGTCGTTATAGTTTTCGATGCTCATGCCGCATTCATACCCGGAAGCAACTTCCTTGACGTCGTCCTTGAAGCGCTTGAGGGTGTTCAGATGGCCCTCGTGGAATACGATGCCGTCACGCACCACACGCACCTCAGCGTTGCGCTGGATCTTGCCATCCTGCACATAGCAGCCCGCAACAGCGCCCGCGCCCGTAATCTTGAACACTTGGCGCACCTCGGCATGGCCGAGCACGACTTCCTTGAACTTGGGTTCGAGCATGCCCTTCATGGCCTGCTCCATCTCCTCGATCGCGTCGTAAATAACGCGGTACATGCGCATATCCACGCCCTGCTGCGCGGCGGAATCGGTTGCCGTGCGATCCGGACGCACGTTGAAGCCGACGATGATCGCGCCGGACGCCGCGGCCAGCATCACGTCGGACTCGTTGATCGCGCCGACCGCGCCGTGGATAACCTTGACGCGGACCTCGTCGTTCGACAGCTTCTCCAGCGACGAGCGGATCGCCTCGACCGAGCCCTGCACGTCAGCCTTGACGATGATGTTCAGCTCCTTCATCTCGCCCTCCTGGATGGAGGCGAACAGGTTGTCGAGCGTGACCTTATGGAACTGCTTGTTGCGTTCTTCCTTTTCCTTATCCTTACGCTGCTCGACCAACTCACGCGCCATCTTCTCGTCGTCCACCGCATCGAAGATATCACCCGCGCCCGGCACCTCGGCCAGACCGATGATCTCGACCGGCACGGACGGGCCGGCCTCCTGAATCCGCTTCCCGTCGTCGTTGGTCATGGCGCGCACACGGCCGACCGCCTTACCCGCGATGACCGTATCGCCCGTGTGCAACGTGCCGTTCTGTACAAGCAACGTTGCGACCGGCCCGCGGCCCTTGTCGAGCTTGGCTTCGATGACCGTGCCGTGCGCTTTGCGGTTGGGATTGGCCTTGAGATCCGCGACCTCCGCGGTCAGAAGCACCATCTCGAGCAGGTTCTCGATACCCTGGCCGAACTTGGCCGAAATATTGCACACGATCGTATCGCCGCCCCACTCCTCAGGTACGATCTCATATTCGGTGAGCTGCTGGAGTACACGGTCCGGATTGGCGCCCTGCTTATCGATCTTGTTGACCGCCACGATGATCGGCACATTCGCCGCCTTGGCGTGGTTGATCGCCTCGATGGTCTGCGGCATCACGCCGTCGTCCGCCGCCACGACCAGAATGGCGATATCGGTTACCTGCGCGCCGCGGGCGCGCATGGAGGTGAACGCCGCGTGGCCCGGGGTGTCCAGGAAGGTGATCGGCTTGCCGTCCACCGCGACACGGTACGCGCCGATATGCTGGGTGATGCCGCCGGCCTCGCCCTCAGTCACCTTGGTCTTGCGGATGGCGTCGAGCAGCGAGGTCTTGCCGTGGTCAACGTGACCCATCACGACCACAACCGGATCGCGCGGCACGAGATCCTCCTCGCGGTCCTCGCTCTCGTCAAACAGTCGCTCCTCGATGGTAATATGGACCTCTTTTTCGACCTTGCAGCCCATTTCCTCCGCCACGATCGCCGCGGTGTCAAAGTCGATAATCTCCGAAATAGATGCCATCACGCCCAGCTTGATCAGACCCTTGATTACATCCGCCGCGGTGCGCTTCATGCGGCTGGCCAGCTCGCCGACCGAGATCTCGTCCGGTATCATAACCTTGACCGGTATCTTCTTGAGAGCCGCCATCTGCTGCTGGCGCTGGAGGCGCTTCATCTTCTCCTGCTCCTCCTGCCGGCGCTTATTGCCGAACGGCTTGGCGCGCTGGTCAGCCTTTTTGGTCAGCTTCTGCTTCTTCTGGCCGCGGGACTCCATACGCTCCGCCTTGGCATCCACCAGCTTGTCGATACGCTCGTCATATTTATCCAGGTTGACGTCTCCCGCGCCGCGGGTATCGATGCGGTGTACCTGCTTGACCTTGGTCGAAGCAGCGGGCGCGGCCTTGCTTTCCTCTTTCTTTCCTGCCTCCGGCTTGGCAGACACCGGCTGCTGGGCTGCCTGCGGCTGTCTGGCGAGCTTCTCCTCCGCTTTCGGCCGGTCGCCGGACGGGGCTGCGGCGGTCTGCCGCGCCGCCATCTGCGCGTTCAGGGTCTCCTCCATGTTGTTTACCTGATGGTGCTGCGTCATATACTCGAAAATGACGGACAGCTCCTGATCGCTCAGCACCTGCATATGGTTTTTCGGGGTGGTGCAGTATTGGGTCAGGATCTCGGTAATCTCCTTTGTGGCGGCGCCAAAATCCTTTGCAACCTCATGCACCCGATATTTATTCTCTATTGCCATGGGCAACTCCTCCTAAAAGAAATTTCGGTTGAAAACACGTTTTCAATCGAGTAAGATGTGCCGCGCATGGCGCGAACACCTCTTATGCGCTGTTTTACGCGCCGCCACACGGCACACAAAACAGCTTTCTGATATCAAAATCGTGATACAGGCTCCCGATTTTGATGGCAAACGCCGCTTTGCGGGGGTTGCCTATTAGAATACGCGCTTTGCGCGTGGGCTTTTGTTCGCTTTGCGCGGGGCGCTGCCTGCGCGGCGCGGCGGCTGCGCCGCCTGAGACTGCGAAGCGCGGGGCTTCTTTTTGCCCCGGCGCGACTGGATGCGCGCGTTTTTTTCCGCAAGCTGCGCGGATACGTCCGCATAGCCGCTGTCCTGCGCCGCGAGCCGCTGCACCGCCGCGGACGCCAGGCCGATATCGGTCACTGCGCATACCGCGCAGCCGCCCTTGCCGATCGCAGCGCCCAGCGTCTGCTTATCCACCGGCAGGACGAGAAACGGTACGTTTGCGCGTTCGGCATAAAACGCGGCCTTCTTCGCCGTACTCTCGCCGGCATCTGATGCAGCCATCACGCAGCGGGCCTTTTTCTCCATGCAGGCCTCGCGCACCAGCTCGTCGCCGAACGCCAGCTTGCCGGCGCGCCGCGCCAGCCCCAGCATCCGGAGGACGGGATCATTCATCATGCGCGCCCTCCTCCATCTGCTTTTCCAGCGCGCTGTACACGTCCTCCGGCACCTCGACCGAAAGCGCACGTTCGATCGCGCGGCTCTTGCGCGCTTTTTTCAGGCACTCCGGCCTGCTGCACAGATAGGCGCCGCGCCCCGGCGCTTTCCCCCTGAAGTCCAGCGAAAGCGCACCCTCCGGTGAACGCACCACGCGGATCAGCTCGCGCTTGGGAAACATTTCGCGGCAGCCGAGGCATTGCCGCATGGGAACCTTTTTCTGTACCATATTCTGCCGCACCCCCGTTTTGTTATTCGCCCTGTGATTCCGGAGCGATGTCAATTTTGCAGCCGGTCAGCTTGGCGGCAAGGCGGGCGTTCTGCCCCTCCTTGCCGATGGCGAGCGAAAGCTGGTCGTCCGGTACAATCACGCGGCAGGACTTGTTGTCCGCCTGCACAGACGCGGAGATCACGTCAGCGGGGGCGAGCGCTGCGGAAACGAACTGCGCCGTATCCTCACTCCACTTGATGATATCGATTTTTTCACCGTTCAGCTCGCCGGTGATGTTGGCGACGCGCGCGCCGCGCGTACCCACGCATGCGCCGATCGGATCGACGTTCTCGTCGTGCGATGTAACCGCGATCTTGGTGCGGTTGCCCGCTTCACGCGCGATCGACTTGACCTCAACCACGCCGGAATGGATTTCCGGCACCTCAAGCTCAAACAGGCGCTTGACCAGGCCCGGGTGCGTGCGCGATACCACGACCTGCGGACCGCGCGTGCCGCGGCGCACTTCGATCAGGTATACCTTGACGCGCTGCCCTTCGGCAAGCTGCTCCCCGCGCACCTGCTCAGAAGCGGCTAGGACTGCTTCGCTCTTTTCGCCGCCCGAAACCACGTCCAGATACGCGTTGCCCGAGCGGGGGTCGATACGGGCGATCACGCCGGTCAGGATCTCATGCTCCTTGCTCTCAAACTCCGAGATCACCATGCCGCGCTCCGCTTCACGGATGCCCTGGATAATGACCTGCTTGGCGGTCTGCGCCGCGATGCGGCCGAACGACTTGGTCGGGATGTCAATATCTATGATATCGCCCACCATGGGATTGTTCTTATACTCGGCCGCCTCCTCGAGTGTGATCTCCTCATACGGCTCATAGAGGTCCTCCGCCTTGACGACCGTTTTGCGCACATACATGCGGATGGTCTTTTTATCCCGATCCGGTTCAACGAACACATTGTCCGTCATCCCGTCGTTGTCGCGCTTGTAAGCAGTAATCAAAGCCTGGCCCACGCGGTCGAGCATGTAATCGACCGGTATCCCCTTTTCCTTTTCGAGCTGCTCCAGCGCGTCAAAAAATTCTGCGTTCACCATTTTTTCCGGTTCATCTCCTTAAATTTCAACCGCAAGTCGCACCGCGGCTATATCTTTGGGTTCATAAACAGTCTGCTGCCCGCCGCTCTCCAGCGTCACGCAGCCGTTATCATAGGCAACGAGGGTGCCTTCCGTCTGCTTTGCGCCGTTTACAGGCTTATAAAAGCCGAGTTCGACCGGATGGCCGATAAACGCCGCGAAATGCTCCGGCCGCTTGAGTCGTCTCGACAACCCCGCCGAGGAAACGCACAGCGTATAGGACGGCATATCGTCGAATTCCTTTTCATCCAGCATGGGGTCGAGCGCGCGCGAAACCTGCTCGCACTGGTCGATCTGCACGCCCTCCGGATGATCGACGGTCACGGTCAGCATATACCGGCCGCCCTCCTTTTCAAATTCCACGTCCCACAGGGAAACGCCGGCCTGCTCGCACAAGGGCTTTACCAACTCTTCCACACGGGCGACGATCTGCTTTGCCTGCAAAGCCGTCCCTCCTTTTCCGATTTCTCTCAAGCAAAGCGTAAGGAGTGGCTTTCGCCACTCCTTACGGTTACTTCTTACTTAACGACAGTAGTATAGCACGAAATCCCGCACATTGCAAGGGGTTTCTGTGTTTTTCTTTTCTGTTTGAAGATATTTCGGCGATACATTCCGCACGAAAGCAAAAAGAAAAAGGTTATCCAGTAAGCACGCTACTGGATAACCTTTTTGCGTCATCTTCCTGCTTCCAAGTGAGCCGTTATCTTACTTAACCAGCTCGATGATCGCCATTTCCGCTGCGTCGCCGCGGCGCGGGCCGGTCTTGATGATGCGGGTGTAACCGCCGTTACGGCTTGCATACTCCGGCGCGATTTCAGAGAACAGCTTTGCAACAACAGCTTCCTTGGTGATGAAAGCCATCGCCTGACGGCGGGAAGCGAGCGTGTTCTTCTTGCCGAGAGTAATCATCTTTTCGGTCAGCGGGCCGACTTCCTTGGCGCGGGCAACGGTGGTCTCGACCCTGCCGTTTTCCAGCAGATAGGTCACCATCGCGCGCAGCATGGCCATACGGTGATCGGTAGGACGGCCGAGCTTGCGATTGTTAGCCATTCGTGTTTACCTCCAAAATAAAGTAAAGGCGGCGGCGCGGCTTTTCGTGCCGCCGCATTATCGGTCTTTCTTATTCGTCGGACTTGGCAAGCGACAGGCCCATGGCCTCCAGCTTGCCGATGACCTCTTCCAGCGATTTGCGGCCCAGGTTGCGGACCTTCATCATGTCCTCTTCCGAGGTGTTGATCAGATCCTCCACTGTGTTGATACCCGCGCGCTTGAGGCAGTTGAACGAGCGCACCGAGAAGTCAAGCTCCTCAATGGTCATCTCAAGCACCTTATCGTGCTGCGCTTCGGCCTTTTCAACAACCGTGGATTTGGAGCCGATCTCGTCGGACAGGTCGACGAACAGGTCGAGATGGTCTCGCAGCACCTTTGCGCCAAGCGAAACCGCGTCGCGCGCGGTGATGGTGCCGTCGGTCCAGATCTCGAGCGTAAGCTTATCATAGTCGGTCAGGTCGCGCACACGGGTGTTCTCCACCGTATAGTTGACCTTGTAAACTGGTGTGTAGATCGAATCCACCGGAATGACGCCGATGGAGGTCTGGTGCTGCTTATTCTTCTCGGCCGGAACGTAGCCGCGGCCCGAAGTCAGCGTGATCTCCATGGACAGGCGCGCATCGCTCATCAGGGTAGCGATGTGCAGGTCGGGATTGAGGATCTCGACCTCGCCGTCAGCGTGGATGTCGCCAGCCTTTACCTCGCCCTCGCCGGCGGCCTCGATGTAGACCGTCTTGGGGCCGTCGCAGTGCAGCTTGGCGATGATGCCCTTGATGTTCAGTACGATCTCGGTCACGTCTTCCTTAACGCCCGGGATGGTGGAGAACTCATGCTGCACGCCGGCGATCTTGATGCTCGACGCGGCCGTACCCGGCAGCGACGAAAGCAGAATGCGGCGCAGGGAGTTGCCCAGCGTGGTGCCATATCCGCGCTCCAGCGGTTCCACGACGAATTTGCCGTAAGAGCCGTCTTCAGCGAGCTGTTCACAGTCAATACGCGGCTTTTCGATTTCGATCATTTGGTACCCTCCTTCACGTTGGTTGGAAACTCTAAGCGGAGCAGGCGGCGCAGGCGCCGCGCAGGCTCCAAAAGCGAGGGTCTGTTACTTCGAGTACAACTCGACGATGAGGTGCTCGGATACATCATAATCGATGTCATCACGCGCCGGCATCGAGGCGATCCTGCCCTCAAAGGAATCCTTGGCCTTGTCGATCCACTTGGGGCATTGCTTCTTGCCGTTCTCCTCCAGCAGGGTCTTGAACTTGGCGGAGCTGCGGGATTTCTCGCAGACCGCGACAACATCGCCCGGCTTGACCTGATAGGACGGGATATTGACGCGCTTGCCATTTACGGTGAAGTGCGCATGGTTGACGAGCTGGCGCGCCTCGCGGCGGGTGTTCGCAAAGCCCATGCGGAATACGACGTTGTCCAGGCGGCGCTCAAGCTCCTGAAGCAGGATCTCACCGGTGATGCCCTGCTTACGTTCGGCCTTCTCATAGTAAGCATGGAACTGCTTCTCGAGCACGCCATAGATGAATTTTACCTTCTGCTTCTCGTTGAGCTGCATGCCGTATTCGGACTGCTTGCGGCGGGACTGCTTGGGCTGGCGCTTGGTGGACTTGGAGTAACCAAGTACCGCGGGGGAGAGACCAAGCGTCTTGCAGCGCTTGAGAACGGGCTGTGTATTCTTAGCCATTGATTGGTTTCCTCCTTATTATACTCTTCTGCGCTTGGGCGGACGGCAGCCATTGTGCGGGATCGGGGTCACGTCCTTAATCATGGTGACCTCAAGCCCCGCGGCCTGCAGCGCGCGGATCGCAGCCTCGCGGCCGGAACCCGGTCCCTTAACGTAAACCTCAACCGTCTTCAGGCCGTGCTCCATCGCGGCGGCCGCGGCGGTTTCAGCCGCGGTCTGCGCGGCGAACGGGGTGGACTTACGCGAGCCGCGGAAGCCCATTTCGCCAGAGGAAGCCCAGGAAATTGCGTTGCCGTTCAGGTCGGTAATGGTAACGATGGTGTTGTTGAAAGAGGAACGGATGTGAGCCGCGCCCTTTTCAATGTTCTTGCGCTCGCGGCGGCGCGTACGGGTCGCCGCGCCCTTTTTCTGCTGTACCTTAGCCATTTATACGTTCCCCTCCTTACTTCTTCTTGTTCGCAATGGTCTTCTTCGGGCCCTTGCGGGTACGAGCATTGGTCTTGGTGCGCTGACCGCGAACCGGCAGGCCGCGGCGATGGCGCAGGCCGCGGTAGCAGCCAATCTCAACCAGACGCTTGATATTCAGGCCGATCTCACGGCGCAGGTCACCCTCGACGTTGTAGTCGCGCTCGATGACTTCACGCAGCTTAGCAGCCTCTTCTTCGGTCAGGTCCTTAACGCGGGTATCCGGATTGATACCGGTCTTAGCAAGGATCTCGTTGGACGTTTTGCGGCCAATGCCGAAAACGTAGGTCAGGCCGATCTCCACGCGCTTCTCGCGGGGAAGGTCAACACCGGCAATACGTGCCATACTATTATAACCTCCATAGTTACACACTGAGGCGTGTTTGCAAACACAGTATAGGAGCCGCCTCCGCTCCTGCAGCGCCGCACTCGCCGTGCGTGCTTGTCGTGCTCGCGTAAACCATGATCCGCGCCCCTCGGCGCGCATTTATTGATGACTGCTTGCAGTCATCATAAAAACCCGCGACATGTGCGTGGGTTTTTATACCTTGACTCAGCCGCCTTGGGCGGCGTCATTTCGGTATCCAGTGCAAATAAATTGCACTGAGATAATCAAGCATGATCGTCTGAGACGAGGCACAGGTGAGGGCCGCGTACAAAGGTACGCAACCGAACCTGTAACGAAGTATCAGGCGGTCAGGCGCAGATTAGCCCTGCTTCTGCTTGTGCTTCGGGTTCTGGCAGATAACCATAACCTTGCCCTTACGGCGAATGATCTTGCACTTCTCGCAGATTGGCTTTACAGACGGTCTTACCTTCATGTTATTTTACCTCCATCAAATTTTTGGTGGGATGGGACACCGGAAACCTGTCCGGCGACCACTGGCGCGCAGGTCACATGCGTACCTCCGCCCGCTTTTTATCTTACTTGGAACGCCAAGTGATACGACCGCGGGTCAGGTCGTAAGGCGACATCTGAACGGTGACCTTGTCGCCGGGAAGAATGCGGATAAAGTTCATGCGGAGCTTGCCTGAAATATGAGCCAGTATCTTATGGCCGTTGGGCAGTTCCACCTGAAACATCGCGTTAGGCAGCGCCTCTATGACGGTACCTTCGAGTTCGATTACATCATCTTTTGCCATATATGTGTATTACCCTCCTCGGTCAATTTGCGTCCTCGTCCCCTGTCCAAAGGGAAAGGGCCTTGCGTATGTCGCTGTTGGTCAGGCGGCCGGACTCCAGCAGCTTGCGCGCCGTACGCCCGTCACTCGGCCCCTGGTAGCTCACATGCTTGCGGCGCTTGCGCTTGGGACTTTCCGCTCTGCGCGCGCGCCCGTTTGCCAGCAGAAGAAAATCCCCCTCTTCCGCCATGACAAGCATGAGCCTGCCCTTGTCCCTGCCGGTCAGCGACAGCACGATATCGGCTGTGTGGGCCTCCACCATTACAACACCTCACCGTCGATGCTGGTTAGTATCTCCGGCTCGCCATCTGTAATGGCGATCGTGTTCTCATAGTGGGCGGACAGCTTCCCGTCCCTGGTTTTGACGGTCCAGCCGTCCGGCAGGACCTTGACGTCATACACACCCACATTGACCATGGGTTCCACTGCGATAGTCATACCACGCTGCAGCCGGATTCCATGGCCCGGATGGCCGAAATTCGGTACTTCGGGTGATTCGTGCAGGTTCTCCCCTACGCCGTGGCCGACGTAAGCGCGCACCACCGAAAAGCCGTTTTTCTCCACATAGGCCTGCACGGCTGCGGAGATATCGGAAACGCGGTAGCCCTCGCGGGCAAATTTGATACCCTCATAGAAGCTCTGCCGGGTCACTTCGATCAGACGCCTGGCCTCCTCGGACACCTCACCGCAGGGTACGGTGCAGGCGCAGTCGCCGTGGTAGCCGCCAATATAGGCGCCAACGTCCACTTTGACGATATCCCCCTCCCGCACCACATGATGCTTTGAGGGGATGCCGTGGATGACCTCGTCGTTGACCGATACGCAGGCGCTGCCGGGAAAGCCGCCGTAACCGAGGAACGAGGGCTTCGCGCCCGCGTCCTCGATCGTCTTGCGGACGATCCGGTCGATTTCGCCTGTCGTGACGCCGGGACGGACCGCGTCCGCCGCCGCTTTCCGCGCAAGCGCGGTAATGCGGCCGGCGACACGCATCCGTTCGAGCTCTTTTTCTGACTTCAAATGGATCATAGCTTACAGACCCAACGCCTGAACGGCGATCTGCTCCGTCTGGCGGATACCCTGCGTACCATCGATGCTTTTGAGCTTGCCCTGCTTACCATAGTAATCCTTGAGCGGCTCGGTCTGCTCATGGTAGGTTGCCAAACGGTGCTGCACCACATCCGGCTTGTCATCCTTGCGGATGTGCAGCTTGTCGCCGCACACATCGCAGGTGTCCGCCTGTCTGGGCGGGTTGGCCTTGATGTGGTAGGACGCGCCGCACTTGAGGCAGACACGGCGGCCGGTCATACGGCCCTCGATCACCTCGTCCGGCACTTCCAGCGAAAGCGCGCAGTCGATCGTTGCGATCGTATCCAGCGCCTCCGCCTGCGGGATGGTACGCGGGAACCCGTCCAGGATGAAGCCATTTTTACAATCCGGCTCGGCAATGCGCTCCTTGAGCATGCCGATCACGACTCCGTCCGGTACAAGCTGCCCTGCATCCATAAACTGCTTGGCCGACTGGCCGAGCGGTGTGTTGTTCTTGATCGCTTCGCGCAGAATATTGCCGGTCGATACGCTCGGCACCCCCATCTTTTCCACAAGATAGGACGCAAGCGTGCCTTTGCCGGCGCCCGGAGCGCCCAGTAAAATCAGATTCACTTCAGTATGCCTCCAGCATTATTCCAAGAAGCCCTTGTGGTGGCGCATGAGCATCTGTGCCTCCAGCTGCTTGACGGTATCAAGCGCAACGCCGACGACGATGATGACCGACGTGCCGCCCAGAGCCACATTGGAGAGGTTCGGGGAGATTGCGCCGACGATCAACGGCAGAATCGCAACAATTCCCAGGAAGATCGCGCCCACAAAGGTAACCTTGCCGAGCGCCTTGGTGATAAAGTCGCTCGTCGGCTTGCCCGGACGAAAGCCCGGAATGAAGCCGCCGTTCTTCTTGAGGTTGTTGGAAATCTCGATCGGGTTGAACTGGATGGAAGCGTAGAAATACGCGAACGCAAGGATCAGCAGTCCGTATACAATAATATAGAACGGGTTGGACTGCGAGAACAGGTTCAATACATGCCAGCCGACCGTGCCGGCCGCCGGCTGCCAGAACATCGAAACGGTCTGGGGCAGCGACAGGATGGACGACGCGAAAATGATCGGCATAACGCCGGACGCGTTGACCTTGATCGGCAGGTGGGTGGACTGGCCGCCGTACATCTTGCGGCCGACCACGCGCTTGGCGTACTGCACTGGAATGCGGCGCTCCGCGTTGGACATGAACACGATGAACACGACAACGGCCAAGCCGATGACGATCATCAGCAACGCGGAAATAATGCTGCCGCCGCCCTGCTTGAACAGGTTGTACAGCGTCCGGATCAGCGACGGGCCGCGGGAAACGATGCCCGCGAACAGGATGATCGAGATACCGTTGCCGATGCCGTTCTGGGTGATGTGCTCGCCCAGCCACATGATCAGCGCGGTACCCGCGGTGAACGTCAGGATGATCGCGGCCGCGGCAAGGACGCTCGTGTTGGACAGGAATCCGTTGCTGCGCAGCAGCGCATAGTAGGAGAAGCCCTGCAGAAGGCCGAGGACAACCGCGACATAGCGGGTCCAGGAAGCGATCCTCTTGCGCCCCTCCTCGCCGCCTTCTTTGACCATACGCTCAAGCGCGGGGATGGCAACGGTCAGCAGCTGCAGGATAATGGACGCGTTGATATACGGCGTGATGGACATGGCGAAGATCGTCGCGTTGGACAGACCGCCGCCGGTGAACATATCAAGGTAACCGAGCATCGACCCCGCCACCTGCGACTGCTCAAAGTAGGTCGCCAGCAGCTCGGTGTTGATGAACGGCACGGGGATGCAGGAGCCAAAGCGGAAGATCAGCAGGATAAACAGCGTATACAGGATCTTCTTGCGCAGCTCCGGCATGTTCCAGGCGTTTTTAAGGGTTTGAAACACCTTAAATCACCTCGGCCTTTCCGCCTGCGGCTTCGATCTTCTCCTTTGCGGACGCCGAGAACGCCGCGGCCTTAACCGTCAGCTTCTTGGTGAGCGTACCGTTGCCAAGGATCTTGATGCCGTCGAGAGCATTCTTGACGATACCGGCCTCGCGCAGCGCTTCTGCGGTGACCTCGGTGCCATCTTCAAACTTCTCCAGAGCGGAAACATTGACCGGTGCGTAGGTGGTGCCGAAAATATTGTTGAAACCACGCTTCGGCAGGCGGCGCGCCAGAGGCATCTGGCCGCCTTCAAAGCCCGGGCGGACGCCGCCGCCGGAACGAGCCCACTGGCCCTTGTGACCGCGGCCCGCGGTCTTGCCGTTGCCGGAACCGGCGCCGCGGCCCTTGCGGTAAGCGGGCTTTACGGAACCTGCGGCAGGCGATAATTCGTGAAGCTTCATGGGTTACGCCTCCTCTACAACTTCGAGCAGGTAACCGATCTGCTTAACCTTGCCGCGCGTCTGCGCGTTGTCCGGCTGAACGGTTACATCGTTGATCTTCTTAAGCCCCAAAGAATGAGCGGTCGCAATGTGCTTATCCAAGCGGCCGACCAGGCTCTTTTTCAGGGTAATCTTCATGTTAGCCATTGTGAGTTACCCCTTTCTTACAGTTCTTCTACGGCTTTGCCGCGAACCGCCGCCACCTGGGCAGCGTCGCGCAGGCTCTTCAGGCCTTCCATCGTCGCCGTAACGACGTTCTGCGGGTTGTTGGAGCGCAGGCACTTGGTACGGATGTCCTTGATGCCGGCAGCCTCAACGACCGCACGGACCGCGCCGCCGGCGATAACGCCGGTACCGGGGGCAGCGGGCTTGAGCAGAACGCGGCCCGCCCCGAACTCGCCGATAACCTCGTGCGGGATGGTGGTACCCTTCAGGGAAATCTTGACGAGGTTCTTCTTGGCGTCCTCGATGCCCTTGCGGATCGCGTCCGGAACTTCGGATGCCTTGCCCAAGCCGAAGCCGACCGTACCCTTGCCATCGCCAACGACGACCAGCGCCGCAAACTTGAAGATACGGCCGCCCTTTACGGTCTTGGCAACGCGGTTGAGCGCTACGACGTTCTCGGAGAACTCGTCCTCGCGCTTATCGTTTCTATTAAACTGAGCCATGTTTTACCTCCTCCCGACTTAAAACTGCAGGCCGCCCTCACGGGCGCCCTCCGCGAGCTCCTTCACGCGGCCGTGGTACAGATAGCCGCCGCGGTCGAACACGACGTTCTCAATACCCTTGGCCTTGCAGCGCTCGGCAACCAGCATGCCAATCTTCTTGGCCGCTTCCTTGTTGCCGCCGTACTCGGTGAAGTCCTTCTCGGCAGTCGAGGCGGAGACTAAGGTGACACCGGCGACATCGTCGATGACCTGTGCATAAATATTCTTGGCAGAACGGTAAACGTCCAGACGCGGACGCTCGGCCGTGCCGCTGATCTTTGCGCGCACGCGCTTGTGGCGCTGCAGACGCGCCTTGTTGGAATCCTTCTTCGAAACCATTTTTCGCCTCTCCTTTCCTTACTTCTTCTTCGCGCCGGTCTTGCCTTCCTTGCGGCGGACATACTCATCAGCGTAGCGAATGCCCTTGCCCTTATAGGGTTCCGGCGGACGCTTCTCGCGGACTTCCGCTGCAAACTGGCCAACCTTCTGCTTGTCAGGACCGGAGATGATGATCGTGTTCGGGTTCGGAACGTCGATCGTGATACCGTCGGTTTCGCTCATCGTAACCTGATGCGAGTAGCCGAGGTTCATAACCAGATCCTTGCCCTGCTTGGCGACACGGTAGCCAACACCCTGCACGCTCAACTCCTTTTTGAAGCCGTCGGTCACGCCCACCACCATGTTGTGGATCAGGCTGCGGGTCAGGCCGTGCAGCGCGCGGTTCTGCTTGTCGTCGTTCGGACGGGTGACGAGGATTTCATTTCCCTCCACCGCAACATTCATGTTCGGATGGATTTCGCGGGTAAGGGTTGCCTTTGCGCCCTTCACCGTTACGACGTGGCCGTCGATCTTGACCTCCACACCGGACGGGATGGCAATCGGCATTCTACCAATTCGAGACATATTTTATACCTCCCCTTACCATACAAATGCGAGAACTTCGCCGCCGACGTTCAGCTCGCGGGCCTTTTTGTCGGTCATGACGCCTCTCGACGTGGAAATGATGGCAATGCCGAGGCCGCGGAGCACCTTGGGAAGCTCCTGTGCGCCGGCATAGACACGCAGGCCGGGCTTGGATACGCGCTTAAGGCCGGAGATAGCCTTCTGGCGGCCGTCCACATACTTGAGCGTGATGCGGATGATGCCCTGCGTGTTGCCCTCGAGCGTCTCAAAAGACTTGATATAGCCTTCGTCGAGCAGGATCTGGGCAATTGCCTTCTTCATTTTGGACGCGGGTACGTCCACGCTGGCATGACGAGCATTGCCGGCGTTGCGGATACGGGTCAGCATATCCGCGATGGGATCAGTGATCTGCATAAATGCTCTCCTTTTCAAGAAGTTTGGGGGTAGTGCAGCAATCGGAGCGGGGCTGGGTTGGGTCCCCTCTTGATTGGCCTGTTTGCCTCCCACTTTTCTTTACACTGCCTGTGGCCCTTCCACAGACAGCGGCCGGGGAAACTGTTTTTTTATAACAGCCGATAAGCCCGCAGAGCGGGCTATCGACTAATTATAGCATGTTTTTGAACGTTCTGACAAGCAACAAAGTGCATATTTTTATCAAACTTTCGGCTTTCGTTCCCGTCAAAACGCAATAAAAGTGTCTTTGCCGACAAAATACGGCAAAGTCTGCAAAAAAGCGGGCGCATAGCGCGCCCGCTTTCGCAATCTTCTCGCGCGAAAGCGCGCAGTTAGGATAGAAAACAGAAGCAGGCTTCTGTTTTCATCAAAAGTCAGGGCATATGCCTAACCTTTGATCGACGCAAAGCTTACCAGGAAGCCTTGCGCACGCCCGGGATCTGGCCTTTGTAGGCCAGCTCGCGGAAGCAGATACGGCAGATGCCGAAATCACGCAGGTACGCGTGAGGGCGGCCGCAGATCTTGCAGCGGTTGTAAGCACGGGTAGAGAACTTCGGCTTCGCCTGCTGCTTGAGGATCATCGACTTCTTAGCCATTTATCATTCTCCTCCCTTACTTCTCAAACGGAGCGCCCATCAGCGTGAGCAGCTCTTTCGCTTCTTCATCGGTCTGCGCGGTGGTGCAGATAACGATGTCCATGCCGCGGACCTTATCGATCTGGTCGTAGGAGATCTCCGGGAAGATCAGCTGTTCCTTGAGGCCCAGGGCATAGTTGCCGCGGCCGTCGAACGCGTCGCCATTGATGCCGCGGAAGTCGCGCACGCGCGGCAGCGCAACATTGAACAGACGATCCAAAAACTCCCACATACGATCATGGCGCAGGGTGACCTTGACGCCTACCGGCATGCCCTCGCGGAGCTTGAAATTCGCGACCGACTTCTTGGCGTGAGTCACGACCGGCTTCTGGCCGGTGATCGCAGCGATGTCGCGAACAACGGACTCGATGACCTTGGCGTTACCGTTGGCCTCCTTGCCGCAGCCGACGTTGACGACGACCTTGTCGATCGTCGGGATCTGCATCGTGCTCTTGTACTGGAACTTCTTCATCAGAGCAGGCGCAACGTCCGCAGTATACTTCGCTTTCATATTCGGAACCATTTATTGCAACCTCCTCTTCTTACAGCGTCTCGCCACAGTGCTTGCACACCGTCAGCTTCGCGCCGTTCTCGGCAAACTTGTGCGCAACACGGGTCGGCTTGTTGCACTTCGGACACACGCGCATGACCTTGCAGGCACGCAGCGCGCCCTCGCGCTCGATGATACCGCCGGTCTCGCCCTGGCGGCGGGGCTTGGTGTGGCACTTGATCATGTTCACACCCTCGATCACGACCATCCCCTTCTTCGGGTTTACGGACAGGACCTTGCCGCGCTTGCCCTTTTCCTTGCCGGAAAGAACGACTGCGGTGTCGCCCGTCTTAACGTGCAAATTGTTCATTTGTTGGCGACCTCCTTACAGTACTTCCGGAGCAAGCGACAGGATCTTCATGTAATCCTTGTCACGCAGCTCACGAGCGACAGGCCCAAAGATACGGGTGCCGCGGGGGTTTTTGTCATCACGAATGATAACGCCAGCGTTCTCGTCAAAGCGGATATAGCTGCCGTCAGCGCGGCGCAGGCCCTTAACGGTGCGGACGATAACTGCCTTAACGACATCGCCCTTCTTTACGCCGCCGCCCGGGGTGCACTTGCGCACCGAGCAAACAACTACGTCACCGATGTTGCCGTACTTGCGTGCGGAGCCGCCGAGAACACGGATTACCTTCAGTTCCTTTGCGCCGCTGTTGTCAGCTGCACGCAGAAAGCTTTCCTGCTGAACCATGTGCTCTCCTCCTTACTTTGCCTTCTCGATGATCTCGACCAGGCGCCAACGCTTGTCCTTAGACAGCGGACGGGTCTCCATCACCTTAACCTTATCACCGATGCCACACTCGTTGTTCTCGTCGTGTGCCTTCAGCTTATAGGTGTGCGGAATAACCTTCTTGTACAGAGGATGTGCTACACGATCCTCAATTGCTACGACAATGGTCTTATCCATCTTATCGGAAACGACCTTGCCTACTCGCGTTTTGCGTAATGCTCTTTCGCTCATAATATTCGTTTCCCTCCCTTATGCCTTCTCCGCGATCTGCTTCTCGCGGATAACGGTATTGATACGAGCAATGTCGTGCTTGACTTCATTGATCTTGTTGGTGTTGTCGAGCTGATTGGTAGCGAGCTGCAGACGGAGGTTGAAGAGGTCCTTCTTCAGCTCACCGAGCTTTGCAGACAGCTCCTCAGCCGTCAGTTCTCTGATCTCAGATGCCTTCATCATGCTTCACCGCCATTCTTCTCACGGGCAACGAACTTGGTCTTGCAGGGCAGCTTGTGGCTTGCCAGACGCAGTGCCTCACGAGCAACTTCCTCGGAAACGCCTGCGATCTCAAACAGTACACGGCCCGGCTTAACTACTGCAACCCAGTACTCGGGTGCGCCCTTACCGGAACCCATTCGAGCACCAGCCGGATGCTTGGTAACCGGCTTGTCGGGGAAAATCTTGATCCATACCTGACCGCCACGCTTGGTGTAACGGGTCATAGCGATACGGGCTGCCTCGATCTGATTCGAGGTAATCCAGCACGGCTCGGTAGCCTGGATACCGAACTCACCGTTCGATACGAAGTTACCGCGGGTAGCCTTGCCGGTCATACGGCCGCGATGAACGCGACGATACTTAACTCTCTTAGGGAGCAGCATTAACGGTTGCCTCCTTCCTGACGGGGAGCACGACGCTCGCCACGGTTGAAGTCACGACGGCCGCGACGGTCACCGCGACGATCGCGGCGCTCGAATGCCGGCTTCGGAGCTTCAATGGAGCGACCCAGACGCGGACCGCCGTGGAGAACCTCACCCTTGTAGATCCATACCTTAACACCGATGCGGCCGTAGGTGGTCGCAGCTTCAGCAAAACCATAGTCGATGTCCGCACGCAGGGTCTGCAGCGGAATGGTGCCCTCGTGGTAATGCTCGGTGCGTGCGATTTCCGCGCCGCCCAGACGGCCGCCGCAGGAAACCTTGATGCCCTTGGCGCCCATGCGCATTGCACGGCCCATGGACTGCTTCATTGCACGGCGGAAACCGATGCGCTTCTCGAGCTGAGCTGCAATGTTCTCAGCAACCAGGGTAGCGTTGGTGTCCGGGTTCTTGATCTCGATGATGGAGCAGCGAACCTTCTTGCCGTACTTCTTGGTCAGCTCTTCTTCGAGCTTCTTGATGTCCTCGCCGCCGCGGCCGACAACCATGCCGGGACGTGCGCACTGGATCATGATCTTGATTTCGTCGTTCTTGCGCTCGATCTCGATCGCCGGAACGCCTGCGTCGTACAGACGCTTCTTCAGATCCTTACGGATCTTGTAGTCTTCCACGAGGAGGTCGCCGAACACATTGTCCTTAGCGAACCAACGGGAATCCCAATTCTTGATAACGCCGACACGGAGACCGTTCGGATTTACTTTCTGGCCCATTGATTACCCTCCCTTATTCTTTCTCGCCAAGAACCAGCGTTACGTGCGAGGTTCTCTTGAGGATTCTGAATGCACGGCCCTGTGCACGCGGCATAACGCGCTTCATGATCGGACCGGGACCGACGTGAACTTCCTTAACGTAAAGCTTGTCGGTGTTCATGCCGTGATTGTTCTCGGCATTGGCAACTGCGCTCTTGAGGAGCTTCTCCATCGGCTCGCATGCTGCCTTGGGGGTATTCATGATGATGGCCATAGCTTCGCCCGCATCCTTGCCGCGGATCAGATCGCAGATCAGCTTGATCTTTCGCGGGGTCATGCGTACGTTGCGTACAATAGCTCTTGCTTCCATGTTACTTTAACTCCTCCTTACTTACCGTTATTGGAGGTCTTGCTGCCCGCGTGACCCTTGTAGGTACGGGTGGGAGCAAACTCGCCCAGCTTGTGACCAACCATGTCCTCGGTGACATACACCGGAACATGCTTGCGGCCGTCATGCACCGCGAAGGTGTGGCCGACGAACTCGGGGAAGATCGTGGAAGCGCGGGACCAAGTCTTGAGGACCTTCTTCTCGCCCTTTTCATTCATTTCAACGACTCTTTTGATAAGCTCAGGAGCCACAAAAGGGCCTTTCTTGACACTTCTGCCCATATTACGTTAACTCCTTTCTTACTTGCCGTTACGACGACGCACGATCTGCTTATCCGTGCGGTGGTTCTTCTTGCGGGTCTTGTAGCCCATCGCCGGCTTGCCCCACGGGGTAACCGGAGACGGACGGCCGATCGGGCTCTTACCCTCGCCGCCGCCGTGCGGGTGATCGCACGGGTTCATAACAGAACCGCGGACGGTCGGGCGGATGCCCATGTGGCGGGTGCGGCCGGCCTTGCCGATCTGCACGTTGGCATGGTCGGAGTTGCCCACAACGCCGATCGTCGCCTTGCACTCGAGGCGGACGTAGCGCAGCTCGCCGGAGGGCAGACGGACCATCGCCTTGCCATTCTCCTTCGCCATCAGCTGCGCGCCAACGCCAGCGGAACGGACCAGCTGCGCGCCCTTGCCAGGATACAGCTCGATGTTGTGGATCATGGTACCGACCGGAATGAACTCAACCGGCAGGCAGTTGCCGGGCTTGATGTCGGCATCCTTGGAGGAAACGACCTTGTCGCCGATCGAGAGGCCGTCCGGCGCGAGGATATAGGCCTTTTCGCCATCCTCATACTGGACGAGCGCGATATTGGCCGAGCGGTTCGGGTCGTACTCAAGCGTCATGACGGTCGCCGGCATATCCAGCTTCTGGCGCTTGAAGTCAATGATGCGGTACTTTTTCTTGTTGCCGCCGCCGATGTGGCGGACGGTGATGCGGCCATAGCTGTTGCGGCCGGCGGTCTTCTTGACCTTTTCGAGAAGGCTCTTCTCGGGCTTCACCTTGGACAGGCCCTTGTAGGACAGCACAGTCATATTTCTGCGTGAGGGCGTCGTCGGGTTGAAAGTCTTGATAGCCATTTGGATTTTCAACTCCTTAATAACTCTGTATCTTATCGGGGTGGCATCCCCATACACACGCGAACCATGTCCGCGTCATTTCATCGCGCCGCGGCGGCGCGTCCTCGTCCGCTGTGCAGACGAGAGGGAGTATCGTAAAAAGTTTCTTCGAAACTTTTTACTTATATAAGGGGGACGGAGTCCCTCCTATACGCTTTTACATCATGTTCTCGAAGATCTCAATCTTCTTGGAGTCAGGGGTCAGGGTGACGACCGCCTTCTTGACGTCCGGACGCTTACCGACGTGGACGCCCATGCGCTTCCACTTGCCCGGCAGCTTAATGGTGTTGACCTTCATGACCTTGACGCCGAAGATCTGCTCTACGGCCTTTTTGATCTCAATCTTTCCTGCGTCGGCAGCGACCTCAAAGGTGTACTTGTTGTCCTGCAGGCCTTCCATCGAACGCTCGGTGATAACCGGCTTCTTGATAATGTCGTAAGCGAACTTCATTATGCGTACACCTCCTGGAGCTTCTCGACAGCCGCCTTGTCGATGATGAACTTGTCGGCGTTGAGGATTTCATATACGTTGAGGGTGGACGCGATCGTCGTGCGGACGCCCGGGATGTTGGCCGCGGACTTGACGACGTTCGTGCGGACCTCGGGGGTGACGACCAGGCTCTTGCCGGTAGCCTCGACAGACTTGAGGAAGCCCGCGAAGCTCTTGGTCTTGATCTCGCCCATATCCAGTCCGTCGATCACAATGATCTCGCCGGCAGCCGCCTTGGCGGACAGGGCGGAGAGCATGGCCAGGCGCTTGGTCTTCTTGGTCAGGCTGTAATTGTAGGAACGCGGCTTGGGACCGAGCGCGATACCGCCGTGCGTCCACTGCGGAGAGCGGATCGAGCCCTGACGCGCGCGGCCGGTGCCCTTCTGGCGCCACGGCTTGATGCCGCCGCCGCGGACCTCAGCGCGGGTCAGCGTGGACTGCGTACCCTGGCGCTGGTTGGCCAGGTAATTCTTGACCGCTGCGTGTACAACCGCCATGTTGGGCTCGATGCCGAATACGGCCTCGTTAAGCTCCATCTCGCCGGTCTTCTTGCCGGTCATATCAAAAACTGCTACTGTAGGCATTCGTTGCTCCTCCTTCCCTTACTTTCTCGCGGAAGCCTTTTGCGGGTTCTTGCTGATGCCAGCCTCGCCCTTGGCAACCTTGTTATTCTTGACGGTGTTCTTGAGCACTACGATGCCGCCCTTGGGACCCGGAACCGCGCCGCAAACGGCGATCAGGTTAAGCTCCGCGTCAACCTTGACAACGTCCAGGTTCTGAACAGTGACCTGCTCGGCACCCAAGTGGCCGGGCATCATTTTGCCCTTCATGATCTTGGACGGGTCGGAACACGCGCCCATCGAACCCTGATGACGGTGCATCGGGCCGGCGCCGTGGCTCATCGGGGAGCGGCCCGCGTTAAAGCGCTTGATAACGCCTGCGTAGCCCTTACCCTTGGAAGTGCCGGTCACGTCGACGTAGTCGCCTTCCACGAACATGTCGGCCTTGACCACATCGCCAAGCTGGAAAGTGGAGCAGTCCGCGAAGCGGAACTCCTTGAGATACTTCTTCAGAGACTCGCCCGCCTTCTTCAGGTGGCCTTTCTCCGGCTTGTTGAGCTTGCGCTCCTTGATATCCTCAAAACCGAACTGAACCGCGTTATAGCCGTCCTTTTCCTCGGTCTTGAGCTGGGTGACGACGCAGGGGCCCGCCTCGATCACCGTGCAGGGGATGACCTTGCCGTCAGCGTTGAAGATCTGGGTCATGCCGACCTTCTTGCCGATGATTGCTTTCTGCAGCATAGTGTTTTTCCTCCTTAAAGGTTATTGGTTGACGGCATTTGGCCGCCAACATGACCTCGCCGCGCGTATCGCGGCAGGGCTTCAAGCAGCCGGTTGGGTTAGTCCGTCTGCCTGTTGACAAAAGGAATCATAAGATGAAACCGCCATGCGGTTTCCCGTAAAAAGTCCAGCTTTGCCGGACTTTTTACACCCCGACCCAGCCGCCCTGGACGGCGTCATTCGGGTAACGAAGATCGGTTTCTTCCGGAACCGACCTTCGTATATAGGGGGCTTTTGAAGCCCCCTATAGGGGTTTAGAGTTTGACCTCAAACTCCACGCCCGCCGGCAGGTCGAGGGTGGTCAGCGCCTCGATGGTGGCCTGATTCGGGTTGATGATGTCAATCAGGCGCTTGTGGGTGCGGCGCTCGAACTGCTCGCGGGAATCCTTGTACTTGTGTACCGCGCGCAGGATGGTGACGATCTGCTTCTCGGTCGGCAGCGGGATCGGGCCGGAGACCTTCGCGCCGTTGCGCTTGGCGGTCTCGATGATCTTCTCCGCGGACTGGTCGATCAACTCGTGGTCGTACGCCTTGAGACGAATGCGGATCTTCTGTGCGTTTGCCATTTTGGTTTTCCTCCTCGTATGTGTGCCATACATTAAATAATGTTTTGACTCGCTACGGAGAGAAACTGCAACCCCGCCGTGCGTATCACGGTCGGGCATGAAAATAACCGGGGCGCACTGATAGTGTAACGATCCGGTCACAATAAGAAACGTAAGTGGTTCAGGCCATCGGCTTTGCGGCGCACGCGCCGCAAGTCCCGAATTTACGCAGGAACATTGCGTTTTTGCCTGGAGGCACTCTGTCCTCTCGGCTGATAGCAGTTATCTCAACCGCCCGATTGTCGGACCTACTCCGCCGAAGTTACCTGCACAGGGCAGCAATCTCCGGCATCATCGCGTTTTACCTGCTTTTGCAGGTGCCTTTATAGATTACTACAAGCATTTCCCAAAGTCAAGCGTTTGAACAAAATTTCTGCAATTTTTTTGTGAAAGCCTCCAAAATTTAATTCCCTGCGGCCGCAGGCACAAAAAAATGGCGGCCGCACCGCCATTTTTCCGTATCCCCCCTTTTCCGCAGCCGCCTTATCCGACGGTCACGATCAGGAGCCAGCTTTCCGCTTTGCTGTCCAGCGTCAGCCCCAGCCCTTCGTACGCGGAAACTTCAAAGCCCGCTTCCTCCAGCGCCTTAAAGGTGTCTTGGATCGTAGCCATGCTGTTGTCCAGCAGGAAATAAGATACCGTTTCATCCGTGGAGAGCAGTTCCCCGCCTATGTCCGGCAGCTCGCCCGTGCCGCTTGCCAGATAGCAGTGCGCCACACTTACGCCGCTCAACGCTTCCGGCAACGAAAATGCTTCCGTCTCACCGCCGGCCTGCATCACCGCCGGCCCCGAATCCCGCGGCTCGACCGCGCCGCCGCCAGCCGGCACGGCCGTGTCCGCATGGTCCCCGCCGTCCTCTCCGGCCGGATTCTCCGCTCCGCTTTCCGGAACGCTGTACGATTCCGGCGCCGCCGGTTCCGCTGGCGGCGCTTCGCCGGCGTCTGCCGACGCATCCGCCGCCTTCTCCTCCTTCGCCAGCGCCGCCTGGTCCGCAGCATCCTCTACGGCCGCACGCACGCCGCCGTTCATGTCCAAGCCCTCCGTAGCGCCTGCCGCCGTGGAGGCGTTCGAGGCGCTGACGCCCGCGCCCATGTTCACCATGCCGAACACCTGTCCCACGCCGCCGCCCAGAACCGCCAGCACGACGACCGCCGCTGCCGCGACCATAGTGAATACTGGCAGCCTGCGCGCCGGCTTTTCCGGCTGCACGACCCGCAACTTCGCCTCCTGCTCCACACACTGCATAATCTTTTCGTGCAGCCCGTCCGGAAGCGCCGCTTCGGTCGAAAACAGCGCGTGCATCTGCTCCAAATCCTGTTTCAGCGCGGCGCACGAGGGACATTCCGCCAGATGCGCCTCCAGCTTTTCCCGTTCGGAATCAGTCAGCGTACCGTCAATGCTGTTTGAGCAGAGCTGCTCATAATATTCCTTATCGCTCATGCGTCCCCGCCTCCTTTCGATTCATTAGACGCGGTAGACGGCAAAAGGTTCCCCCGCCGCAGCAAAACCGTGCGCAGCGCAAGCCGCGCGCGCGACAGGCGCGACTTGACCGTTCCCTCGCTGATCTCCAGCACCTCTGCGATCTCGGTGTAGCTCAAGCCGGATACATCGCGCAGCAATACGATCTGGCGATGCTCGCCGCTCACTTCGTCCAACGCGGCGGCCAGCTCGCGCCCAAGCTCGCTGTTCTCCAGATGCTCCTCCGGCGTGGGGGCGGTATCCGGTATCGGGCGCTCCGCGTCGTCCTCTCCCACAAGCGGCTGGGTCTGCGGCTGCGCATGCTTGTGTCGCGCAAAATCGACGCACAGGTTCATCGTGATCCGGAACAGCCAGGTGGAAAACCCGCTGTCCCCCCGAAAGGACTCGATCGACCGCCACGCGCGCAGGAACACCTCCTGCACGATGTCCGCCGCGTCCTCCGGCGAGCCGGCCGAACGCAGGGCGACCGCGTAAACGCGCTTTTCATACAGCCGCACCAGTTCTTCAAACGCCGCCACCTCGCCGCGGCGCGCTCTCGCCAGCAAATGTTTTTCGTCCATGGGCTCCCGCCCCCTTCCTGATGTCAGGCCCCGTCACGCCTGCACAGCGCGCTTGAGCTCCTCGGCCAGCGGATAAAGCTCTTCCAGCCGTTCCAGCGCGCAAATGCGTGTTTTGAAGGCCTTGAGCCCGCTCTGCCGTTTTAGATAGCAGTTTACATGGCGGCGCGCCTCCAGCATGGCGACGCGCTCCCCCTTTTGCTCCGCCGCCAGCTCGATCTGCCGCACCGCAGTATCGATCCGCTCCGCAAACGGAGGCAGCGGCGGGCAGACGCCGGTTTCCAGCAGCGCGTTCGCGCGCTCGAAAAGCCACGGGTCGCCCAACGCGCCGCGGCCGATCATCACCATATCCGCGCCGGTATGCCGGAGAATGCGGACCGCATCCTCCGGCTCGGCCACATCACCGTTGGCGATGACCGGTATGGAAACCGCCTCCCGAACCGCGCGGATCGCGTCCCAATCCGCCGTGCCGCTGTACTGCTGCGCGCGCGTTCGCCCGTGTACCGTGACCGCCGCCGCGCCACACCGCTCGGCCATGCGGGCAAAGTCCACGCAGCACACGCTCTTCTCGTCCCATCCCTTGCGGAACTTGACCGTGACCGGCACATCGACCGCGCTGACGACCGCTTCGATTACGCGCGCCGCCAGCGCGGGGTCGCGCATGAGCGCAGCCCCGTCCCCGTTGTTTGCGATCTTGGGCGCGGGGCAGCCCATATTGATATCGATGATATCGCAGCCGGACACCGCGCGCGCAATCCGCGCTCCCTCGGCCATGGTTTCCGGCTCATGCCCGAATATCTGCGCCGCGGCCGGATGCTCGTCTGCCGCCAGCGACAAAAGCGCAGGCGTTTTCTTATCCTGATAGCAAAGCGCCTTGGTGGAAACCATCTCGGTCACGGTAAGCGCCGCGCCATGTTCCCGACAGATTTGCCGGAATGCGCGGTCGGTCACTCCGGCCATCGGCGCCAGGACCAGGCGCCCGGCGAGCATAACAGAACCGATTTGCATGTCTCTCCCCCACTGCGTATAATTTGACACAGTATATTTTATCACAAGCCCCCACTAAATGCAAATTGCAAAGTGGTGACAAAACAAAAACCCCCTTTCGGGAGTTTTTACAGCATGGATAATATTTTTTCGCTAAAGAAATAGCCGAACGAGATCAGCACGGTGTTCCACGCCGCGATGCCGATTGCGGACCAGCCGACGAACCACTTGACCGGCATCCGAATCAACCCCGCCGGAATGGAAACAATGGTGCGCAAAACCGGAATGATACGGCAGAACGCCAGGCCGCGCCCATGCTGCGCATCAATATACGCATGGCATCTTTTGACGAAGGAGCGGAATTTCTCGCTTTTGCCGAACAGCTTTTCCATGATCGGCTCGCCACCCCAATAGCACAGGCCGTAAATCACCAAGCTGCCGAGGAGGCCGAACACCACGCTCAGCACGATCGTCAGCACCAGAGACAACTCGCTCTGCGCGATCAGCACCCCGATGGATGGCATGATTACCCCCGCTGGAAAGCCGGGCAGATTCATATATTCGCAAAAGATTACCGCACAGATCAGGATCAACCCGTACTGGTGGAAAAGGTCAAAAAATACCTCGGCCGTCATACGTCCGCTCACTCTCCAACGCTTGATTAAGCATAGTATAACAAGCGGCCCCTGCCAAAACAAGTGACAGAGGCCGCAATTTTCAATCTATTTACAAACGGACCGCCGAAGCGGCCCGTTTCCGCGCCCGTCCGCTTATGCCGGCTCAAATTCATCCTTGCCGACCGCGCACAGCGGGCATACCCAGTCCTCCGGCAGGTCCGCGAACGCGGTACCCGGCGCAACGCCGTTATCCGGATCGCCCTCGGCGGGGTCATATATATAACCGCAGATCTTGCAAACATACTTTATCATTTTTTGATCTCCTTTATCTTTTAATATCTATTATTAATATAATCTTTATGCTATCTATTGTCTACCGTAAAAATATACAATAATCCGGCGTATTTTCCAGCAGTTTTGACCGATTTGTCAAGCCAGCAGCCAAATCACCGACCAAGCCGCGCTCGCAAGCATGCAGCCCGCTGCAAAAGCGCAGGCGATCTGCCAGAACGCAAAACGCCGTTTGTACCGCGCGGAACGTCCCGCCACATACCCGTTTGCAATCCTGCACGCTTCGCGCACCACATCGCCGCGCGGAACCGTGTAATCCCGCACCAGAAAAATCGCCTGTTCGAATAAGCCGTGCGCATCCGGCTGCACGACCACCACGCGCCGGCTCACGCCCTTGACCATGGTAAATCCCTCCCTTTTGCAGCAAGTATGCCCAAAAGGGAGGGATTTAACCATATCCCGCCGTATTTTTACAGCTGCGCCCGCTTTTACCTCACAGCCGTTCTATGCGCATCACCAGCGCGGTCCGGTCGTCGTCATGCCCGCGCCCTTTCGCTTCGGTCACCAGGCGGGCTGCCAGTTCTTTCGGGCTTTCCCCCGCATGTCGGACCAGCAGCTCGCGTACCCAGCCGTCGTCCAGACCATCCGAAATCCCGTCGGACAGCATGATGTACAGGTCGCCATGTCCCAGGCGCAGCGGCACCGGCTCGCCCAGCGCGTCCTCTTCCGCCAGGCCGACAGGCAGCGCCTTGCCGGAAAGCATGGTCCACTGACCGCCCGCGCGCAGATAGGAGGGCGCGGCCCCGCATTTGAGACTTTCCGCCTTTCCGCTGAACAGGTCGACGGTCAGCACGTCAAGCGTGACAAACCGCGTCCCATCCGACCGCAGCCGCAGCGCGGGCGACACCGCTTTCAGCGCGTCCGCCGGCGTAATCCCCGCACGCAGGAACCGCTCCATCGAGGTGACCAGCATCCGGCTGTCCTGCGCCGCGGCCGCGCCCGAGCCCATCCCGTCCGCGAGCAGCAGGCAGGCCACGCCCGCGTCGGTCAGGAAATAGCATCCGCTGTCTCCGGAAACCGCCGCGTCCTCCTTTTGCTGCCGCCCGATACCGACGACCGCGCGGAACGGCGCGCGCTCACGCAGCACCAGATGCGGCCCCAGCTCGTCCTCCAGCCGTTTGGGCTTTGTCAGCCCGACGCCCAGCAGCGCGGACAGACCCGCGGAAAACCCCTCGCCCTGCTCCAGCACATCCCGAATACCATCGCCGTACAGCTCCACCACCAGCCTACCTTGCGCGTCCCGCACCACACAGACCCGCTCGATCCATCCGAACGCGGCTGCGTACCGGCGCACCTGCTTCTCCATCACCGGCTGCGCGGCAACGTCCCGCGTCGCCTCCGCGCCAAGCTGACGGAGGATATCCGTAATGCCCGCGTACTGCCGGGCCAGCAGGCTTTGGTTTTCCTCCTGCTGCCGCCGAAGGCTCTGGCGCTCGCGGAGCGCAAACAGCGCGCTGTTGATCGCGCGCATCAGCTCGGGCAAATGCACGCAGCGCGACGCAAAATGGTACGGGAAGTCGGACAGCTCGGCCCTGCCCCGCTTGAGCATGGGCTGAGTCACGTCGTTGAGCGCGGAAAGCGTGGTCACATAGTCCCGCTGCCAGCACTGCGAGCAGAGGACGCAGTTTTTGCACACCCTATCGCTCGCGCGGTCGAATACCGCCCGTACATTCTGATCCCCCGCCGCCTTCCCCTCGGTCACGCCGTTGAGCATGGCCAGATACATTTCGTAAAACGCCTGCGCGGCCTCGGTCGCGCACTTGCCCGCGGTCTGCCGCACCTGCTGCCGCGCGGATTCTCCCATCAGCGTGTCGGGCAGGAGCGTCTGCCGGAGCGCGTTCCACACCAGCGGCGGCATCGCGGCGAACAGCCCCACCGAGCAGACCTGCTCGATGACCAGCGGGATAAACAGCGCATGTTCCACGCCCAGCATCGCCGCACAGACGCCGGAGGCGAGCGCGCAGACCGCGAACCACAGCCGCCCCTGGTCGCGGAACAGACCGGCAATCAGTGCGCACAGACCGTAGCAGCAGGTGAACAGCGCACCGTACCCGACCGCGAGATCCATGGCCGCGCCAAACGCCACGCCCGCCGCCGCGCCCGTTGTGGACCCGCCGAGGTAAGCCGCAGCCAGCGCCAGCAGCAGCGCCACGACCCGCGCGGGCGCGAACAGCCCGAACACCGTCAGATCGGAAAGTGACAGCAGGACGGTTGCCGTTACCGCCAGCAGGGTGGCCGGCCGTTTCCAGTCGTTCTCCTCACGCGGCGGGGCAAGCGCCCCGCCATAGATCCAGCAGGCAGCGAAGGTCAGCCCCTGAACGGCGATAAAGGTCAGGAGCGCCGCCGTGTCGAGCGCCGCGCCCGCAGGCAGGAACACAAAGGTACACGCCGCTCCGGACAGAGTTGCTACCGTGGGCGCAAACCACCTCCGCTCCATGACACGCAGCCCCGCGCACACGCTCATCACACATAGCACGAGCAGGGCCGCGGCGGCATACAGCCCGCTTTTGATCCCGCCGCCGAGCAGCATCGCGCCGAAAAACATGCCGCCGATCGCGCTCAGCCCCGCCCCACGCGCCATCAGCGCGGAGGCCATCGCCAAACCAAAAGGGGCATAACCTCCGAGCACCGCGCCGCGCGTCAGCACCGCGCACAGCACAAACCGCTGCACGCCAGTCAACAGCGTATGCAGGTGCTCCTCGTTCCAAAGCTGCGCCGCCCGCGCCGCGGCGCGCCCGATGAGCTGCGGCGCCGCTCTTTTTGTTTTCTGCTTGTCCATTTTCGTTATGCCTCCCTTGTTTTTCCAGTATATCCCAAACAATTTGCAGGCTTTGCCGGAAAATAAGAGGGGGAATAGTATTTTTGCGTATTTTATCCCTGTGGGGCGGAAAACAGGGCGCAAAAAAGAGGGAGGAAAGACCGTTTCGGTCTTTCCTCCCTCTGCTGTCAGTCATTACAGCGCCGCAGCGCGCCTGCAGTGGTCGACAAAGATATCCCCTACCGCGTCCAATTCGCCCAGGCCATACAGATGGGTCTGCACCTGATAGCCCTCGCTCTCCAGGCGGCTCTTCCAACTATCCTCTCCCTCCCCCGCCAGGTCGTTGTGCGCATGGTCGCCTGCAACGATCATCAGCGGCGCAAGGTGAACCTGCGCGATCTCGCGCTGGTGCAGGCGGGACAGCACATAGTCAAGATGCGGAAATCCCTCGACCGTGCCGACATACACACGCTCCGCGCCGTGGTAGCGGAACGTGTTTTCCACCAGCGCGTACGCCGCGTTTGCCGGATGCGCAGAGCCATGCCCCATAAAGAGATAGGCCTCGTCCCTGTCGAGCCGGGGCATGCGGGCGAGCAGGGCTTCGGTCAGGCGCAGATAGTCGCCCGTCCCCCACAGCAGCGGGTCGCCCGCCAGCAGCTTCTCAAAACGGCCGCAGAACGGCCGAAGTTGGCGCAGCATCTTTTCATACTCCTGTCCGAAAATGACATGCAGGCTTTGGCACCGCACCTCATCGTAGCCCGCCGCCGCGAGCCGCTCCAGCAGCTCCTCCGGCTGCGGGATATGCACGCCCTCCTCCCGCTCGATCCTGCGCGCTACCATCTCCGAGGTAAACGACCGGTAAAAATCATGCGTCGGGAACGCGCACCGCAGCCGCTCCTCCAGCTTTTCAATCGCACGGCGCGCCTCCGGCCAGGCCGTGCCGAAGCTGACGACCACCAGCGCTTTTTTTCCCATATTTAAAATCCCTCCCGTTCAATCAACTGGTACAGCAGCGCGTTGACGATGGCCGCCGCGACGTTCGAGCCGCCCTTCCTTCCCCGCGCGATGATATACGGCGTCTGCCCGCCGATAAAAAGCTCCTTTGCCTCGACCACGTTGACAAAACCGACCGGCACGCCAATCACAAGCGCGGGCGACACCGCCCCCTCCGCGATCAGCTCGTGCAGCCGGATCAGCGCGGTCGGCGCGTTCCCAACGGCGAAAATGAGCGGGCCGTCCAGCAGCGCGGCATACTCCATCGAAACCGCCGCGCGCGTCACGCCGCGCGCCCCTGCCGCGCGCGCCACGGCCCCATCCGCCATATAGCAGACCGCCCGCCCGCCGAGCGCCTGCAGAGCGCCCTTATTCACGCCCGCCAGCGCCATATTCGTATCGGTCACGACGGTCGCGCCCGAAGCCAGCGCTTCCCTGGCCTGTCCAACCGCGCCGGGCGAAAACGCGAGGCTGTCCGCGTAGTCGAAATCCGCCGTTGTGTGGATGACCCGCTTGACCACTTCGGACTCCCCATCCGGAAACGTCCGCTCCCCCAGCTCGGCCGTGATAATGGCAAAGGAGCGTTTTTCGATATCCTGCGGCCGCATGTGTCCATTCAAAATTCGATCCCCTCCCGCGCGGCCACGCCGCGGTCGAACGGATGGCGGCGGGCGGCCATTTCCGTGATATAATCGGCGCGCGCGCACAGCGCTTCCGAGGGGCCGCGGCCAGTCATCACCACCTCTAATGTTTCCGGCCGTCCGTCCAGGAACGCCAGCACTGCCCGCTCCTCCAGGAAGCCGCAGGATACTGCCGCGCACACCTCGTCCAGCACGAGCAGGCGCGCGCCCTCGCGCACGGCAAAGCCCGCCGCCGCCTCAAACATGCGGGATACCGCGTCGGCGGTCCGGCGCTTCTCCTCCTCCGTCATCTGGAAGGAGAACTTACCCACCGGATTGGCCGCCAGCACGGTCACGTTTTTCAGCCCCGCCAGCGCGCGGCACTCGCCCGACGTCCCGTCCTTCAAAAACTGCGCGAACACCACCCTGCCGCCATGCCCCGCGCACCGCACAGCCAGCCCGACCGCGGCGGTCGTTTTTCCTTTCCCTTCGCCGCAATACAAATGAATCAGCCCTTTCATCCGTTTCCCTCCAGTATCCGGTAAATATACCCCATATCCAGCGCCCGCCGCACGGTATCCGCCAGCAGGTCGTACTGTCTTTCCTTATATCGCGCCGTGTCGCAAGCCGTGTCTGCCAGCGTCACGCCCCTGCGCGCGGCCAGCGCCTGCACCAGCGCCTGCGCCGCGTCCGGCATGTCGAACAGGCCGTGCAGATAGGTGCCGTAAGCGCTGTCCGCCTGGCACCCGTCCCAGAACGACGTTCCGTCCGCGCGCGTCAGCCGGATCAGCGGCAGGGCGCCCGCGTCCCGCGCGGTTTCGCCCATATGGATCTCATAACCGGACGCGCCCGCGCCCGATAAGCCGCGCAGCACGCCCCCGACCGTACCGAACGCGCCGCTTGCCTGCGCCGTGGTCTTGACCGGACGGAACACGGTTTCCACCGGCAGCAGCCCCAAGCCACGCATGACTCCGCCGCCCTCGGTGTTTTCCGGATCGGATACGGCGCGCCCCATCATCTGATAGCCGCCGCACACGCCGAACACCGGCACGCCCGCCGCGTGCCGTTTGAGAAGCTGAGCTTCCATGCCGCTTTCACGCAGCCATTTCAGGTCCGCGAGCGTGGATTTGGTGCCGGGCAGCAGGATCAGGTCCGCGCCCTCGAGCTGCTCCGGCGCGCCGGCATAGCGCACGCCCACTCCCTCAATCCGTTCGAGCGGGGAGAAATCCGTAAAGTTGGACAGCCTTGGCAGCCGCACGACCGCGATATCCACGAGCGCGGGCGCGCCGCACGCGTCCAGCCGCGCGGAAAGGCTGTCCTCATCGTCGATGTCGAACCGGCCATAGGGTACCACGCCGACGACCGGCTTGCCGGTCAGCCGTTCCAGTTGTGTCAGGCCCGGGCGCAGGAGCTCTACGTCGCCCCGAAATTTGTTGACGATCAGGCCCCTGACGCGCGCCTGTTCCTCCGCTTCAAGCAACGCCACCGTGCCGTACAGCGACGCGAACACGCCGCCGCGGTCGATGTCGCCCACCAGCAGCACCGGCGCGTCCACCAGCTTCGCCAGCCCCATGTTGACGATGTCGTCCTGCTTGAGGTTGATCTCCGCCGGACTGCCCGCGCCCTCGATCACAATGATATCGTACTCCGCCGCCAAGCTGTCGTAAGCGTCCCTGACGATCGGAAGCAGCGCCTTTTTTCCGCCCCAGTACTCGCGCGCCGTGCGGTTGCCGCACGCCTCCCCCATGACAACCACCTGCGAGCCGGTGTCGCTCGTCGGCTTGAGCAGGATGGGGTTCATCCGCACATCGGGCGGGATACCCGCCGCCTCGGCCTGCACAACCTGCGCGCGGCCCATCTCTTTCCCACCTGCGGTGATAAAGGAGTTGAGCGCCATGTTCTGCGATTTGAACGGCGCGACGCGGTACCCGTCCTGCCGGAAGATGCGGCACAGCGCCGCGCACAGCAGGCTTTTACCCGCGTTCGAGCAGGTCCCCTGCACCATGATGCACCTTGCCATCAGCACCCCTCCTTTCGTATTGCGTCCAGCGCGGCGAACAGGCGCGCGGTATCGTCCCCGCTCCTGACCGCCGTGCGGTAATAGCCCGCGCCCAGGCCGCGGTAATTGGCGCAGTTCCGGATCAAAACGCCGCGCGCCGCGAGCTTTTCGTGCAGCGCCGCGTCCCCTGACCGGAACAACAGGAAGTTCGCTTCGCCCGGGCAGACGGCCAGCCCGCGCGCCGCAAGCCCGCCGGAGAGCCGCGCGCGTTCCTCCGCGATACGCGCCGCGACCCGCGCGGCCCATTCCCGTTCGCCCGCCGCCGCCGCGGCACACGCCTGCGCGACCACCGATACGTTCCACGGCTGTCCCGCACGATACAGCGCTTCGATCAGACCAACGTCCGCAGTCATACACCAGCCGAAGCGCACGCCCGGCACCGCGAACAGCTTGGTATACGCCCGCAGCAGAATCAGATGCGGGCTGCCCGCCAGCAGACCTTTCAGCGTGTGCCGCGCCGCGTCCTGCAGGAAGTCTACAAAGCACTCGTCCACGATCAGGCGCGCGCCGGCGTCCGCGCACCGCGCCGCGACGGCGCGCAGCAGAGCCGGCTCGACCGTGCGGCCGGTCGGGTTATTGGGGTTGCACAGGTAGACCACGTCGGTTTCGGGCGTGATATCGGATAAAATGCGCTCCGTGACCGCAAAGCCCTCGTCTTCACGCAGATAATGGAAGCGGATATCCGCGCCCGCGAGCGTGCGCTCATACTCGGCGAACGCCGGCGCGGTGAGCAGCGCCCTGCGGGGGCGCAGCGCCGCCGCCAAGCGGTCGAGCACGTCCGCCGCGCCATTGCCGCAGTACAGGAAGCCGTCGGGGACGGCCTCGGCCGCGCCGATGGCGCGCCGCGCCGCGCGGCAGAACGGGTCGGGGTAGCGCGCGCAGTCCTCTATCGCCCTGTGCATCGCCTGCCTGACCCGCTCCGGAATGCCGAACGAGCTGATATTCGCGGACAGGTCAAGCGGTTCGCCGCCGTACCGCTCGGCATAGGAATACACATCACCGCCGTGTACATATTCCGGCATCGTCAGCCTCCTTTCCCTTATCCGAACGGCGGCCAGCCGGTGGTCAGTCGCACCGCTGCTCCAAGCGCCAGCGCCAGTGCTGACGCCGCTGTCATCAGATCCGCCGCGCGCAGGATATCGCTGCGGCTTATCTCCTTATCCGGATCGCCGAACGCCGCCTTTTTGACCGTTTTGCCAAAATAGCTCGCGTCCCCGCCCAGCCGGATATGCAGCGCGCCCGCGCAGGCCGCCTCGGTCTGTCCGGCGTTCGGGCTTTTGTGGTGGTTCCGGTCGCGACGGAAGATGCGCAGCGCGTTGCGGTTGTCCATGCCGAGCATGCCCGTACCCGCGATCAGGCATACTGCCGCCAGCCGCGCAGGGATAAAATTGAATATATCGTCCATGCGGGCGGAAAACTTGCCCAGATACTCGTATTGGTCGCTGTGGTAGCCGACCATGGAGTCCAGCGTGTTCACTGCCTTATACAGCAGGCCGAGCGACGCGCCGCCGAGCAGCATATAGGCCAGCGGCGCAACCACGCCGTCGGTGGTGTTTTCCGCGATGGTCTCGACCGCAGCCTTGATGACGCCCTCCCGATCGAGCGCGCCGGTGTCGCGGCCGACATACATAGCGACCGCCTTGCGCCCCTCGTCCAGCGAGGCATCGAGCGCGGTATAAACGTGCCGCCCCGCGTCCGCTAGGCTTTTGCGCGCAAAAATCAGCCAGCAGAGCAGCGTCTCCGCGCCGAAGCCCAGCCAGAAGTGTACACCCCGCAGCCAGCGCAGCAGGAAGAGCGGCGCGGCAAAGCTCACGCCGCACACCACGAGCCACAGCAGCACGCCCGCTACGGTCTCGCCGCGCGGCGTTTTGGGGAACACCCGCCGCAGCACGCGCTCGCACCGCGTAATCAGCCGCCCAATCAGACACACGGGATGCAGGGCGCTGTTCGGGTCGCCCAGCACCCAGTCGAGCACGAAGCCGAGCAGCACGGCGCAGGTCAAATACATGGTCTCTCTCCTTTAATATATTGCGGCAGGCCCGCGGTCACGCGCACAACCGCGTCCGCCTCCGCCGCGAGCGCGCAGCACAGCCGGCCGGCCGCCTCGCGCCAGGTTTCGTCCGCGCGGTCCATCGGCACGATGCCGCAGCCAACCTCGTCGCAGGTTACGGCGCAGCCGCGCAGCCCGCCGAGCAGCGCCATGGGGTCGCGTCCCGCGTCCAGCTCGTCCCGCACGCGCGCGTGCAGGCCGGTGACCAACGGCAGGTTCGGATACAGCCGCGCGGCCAGCGCGGCCTTTCCCTGATGCGCGCCGCCGATGAGTAAAACCGTCACAGCACCATCCCTCCAAACGCGGCGCACACCAGCGCCAGCAGCTCCGCAAGTGAAATATAAAAACCGGCAAGATCGCCTGTGATGCCGCCGAAAACATGCACTGTCAAACGGCTATGCAGTATATACCACAGTCCGATCAGCACCAAATAGTGCATAGCGAATATGCCGTTCCCTGTACAATACAGCCACACCAGCAGCAGCACCTCCAGCGCTGCTTCCTCCAGCTTAAGCGTCATATCGACCGCCTTTTTATCGCTGTTTTCCGCAAAGATATGCGCAAGGCCGGTATCTTTGGCGCAGGGTATGGTCACGATCTTGCGTCCCCCGTCGGCACGCGCCACGGCAAACCCAACAAATACCACCGGCAAAAACTGCGGCGTTTGATAGATCTGCGCGAAGCACGCGGTCTCGGCCAGCAGGAACGCCGTCAGCCACAGCGGCCCGAACGCGCCCACATGCGGGTCCTTCAAGATCGCCAGCCGCTTTTCGCGGTCGCCGTAGGAGCAGAGCGCGTCGCAGGTATCGCACAGCCCGTCCAGATGGATGCCGCCTGACACTGCAAGCGGAATAAGCGCCGCGCCCACCGCGTAAAACAGTCCCGCCGCGCCGTATCGCGTACAGAACGCATGCCATACCCCCTCCAGCACGCCGATCAGCACGCCGACAAGCGGCAGAAAGGACAGCGCCCAGCGCATGGTCCGTTTTTCCCACCGCACCTGCGGCACGGGTACGGCGGAATACAGCGAAAACGCGACCAGCAGGCCGCTCCAGGCGCTTTTCAAATCCCTTTCTCCCCTTTCAGCGGCAGCAGGATGCCGCAGACCGATTCGTATACCGCGTCCGCACGCGCGGCAAGCGCGGCGTGCAGCCGCCCGAGCGTGCGGATATAGGCCGCGGTCTCGGGCGGGTAGGCCAGCCCGTCTGAAAACACCTCGTTCGATACGACGACCAGCGTTTCGCAGCAGTCTTGCAGGCGCGCGATGCCTGCAAGGGTGCTGCCGAACGCTGCCTCGCCCGCGCCCGCGGGATCGAACAGCTCGTTAGCGAGCAGGTTGCCCAGGTCCTCAAGCAGGATGCCGTCGTACCGCCGGGGCAGCTCCAGCCCCGCGAGGCCGAGCGGGCGTTCGACCGTTTCAAAGCCCTTGTCCCGCCGCAGGGCGCGGTGACGGGCGATACGCGTCTCCGCCGCCGCGCCAAACGGCTGCATGGTCGCCAGATATAGGCGCGCGCCCGCCGCGGACGCGCACAGCAGCCGCTCCGCGTGTGCGGATTTGCCGCTCGCCGCGCCGCCGGTGACCAATATCAGCATAAAAACGCTCCTTTCTCCCTGCCGGATGGACCAGCCCGCCGCCCTCATGCCTGCGGCGTATAGGCTTCGATGCCGGTTTCCGCGAAGCTGACCATGCCATCGTACGCCGCCAGCGTCAGGTCGAGCAGGCTGACCGCTGCGACCGCGCCCGTCCCCTCGCCCAGCCGCAGGCCGGCCGCGATCATCGGCGTTTTCCCCAGCCGCTCCAGCAGGAGCTTTCCCGCCGGCTCCTCCGGCCGGTGCGCTGCGATCAGGTAATCGCCCGCCGCGGGACACAGCCGCACGGCGAGCAGCGCCGCCGCACACGAAATCACACCGTCCAGCACAGCGGGCAGGCCGCAGGCCGCCGCGCCGAGGTACAGCCCCGCCAGCCCCGCGATATCCAGCCCGCCGACCTTGTGCAGCACGTCCATCGGGTCGTCCGAATCCGGCCGGTGCAGGGCGAGCGCGGTCTGGATCACGCACACCTTGCGCGACAGGCCCGCGGAGGACAGACCCGCGCCACGTCCGGTGACCGTATACACATCCGCACCGGTGAGCGCGGCGGTCACGGCCGCGCTGGTCGTGGTATTGCCGATGCCCATTTCACCGCCGCACAGCAGGCGGTATCCGTCCGCCGCGCACTGCTCCGCCAGGCTGATGCCGGTCTCCACCGCGCGCACCGCCTCCTCCCGCGTCATGGCAGGCTGTTCCAGCAGGTCCGCCGTGCCGTACCGCACCTTGCGCCGCAGGATGCGGTCGCCCTGCACATCGCGCGCCACGCCGATATCGACGGGAAACGCATCCATGCCGATCCGCCGCGCCATCAGGCAGACGGTGGACTGCCCGCGCCCCATGTTTTCGGCCACCACGGCCGTGACCTCCTGCCCGCACTGGGTCACGCCCTCCGCGACCACGCCGTTATCCGCGCAGAACACCACCACGGCGCGCCGGCCGATTTCTGGCCGTGCCGTGCGCTGGATGCCCGCCAGCTGCACCACCGCCTCCTGCAGCAGCCCGAGGCTGCCGAGCGGCATAGCGATATCGGAAAAGCGGCGGCGCGCCGCGTCCATGCTCTCCCCGCACAGCGGCCTGACCAAAGCGATTGTTTGTTCCAGCGTCATCTCCTGTCCCTCCATTCTGCACATTTGCGCACAAAATTTTCCGCGACTGGGGCGGCCGCCCCGAAATACAGATGCGGAAAGCCCGCGTACAGCGTCTCCGACGCATGGATGCAGTCCCACGCGCGGCCGTTCGGCTTTTCCGCTCGGAACGCGTACCCTGCATCGTCCGACTGCGCATAGTGGAACTCGTGCGCGCGCAGGGTCTCCCCCGCGCAGCACAGCAGGTTGTCCCGCTGGGCGGTCAGCGTCACATAGCCGAACGGCTGGAGCTTCTCCGTCATGCGCGCGTCCGCATCCAGCACGCCGGCCATTGGACATCCGTTCAGCGTGCGGTGCAGGTACAAAAAGCCACCGCACTCCGCCACCGTGGGCAGGCCGCCCTGCACCGCCGCGCGGACGCTATCCCGCATGGTGCAGTTGGCGGCGAGCTTTGCCGCGTGCAGCTCGGGGTAACCCCCGCCGAGGTACAGGCCGTCGACCGCCCGGGGCAGCTTTTCATCCGTGAGCGGCGAGAATTCGATGAGCTCCGCACCGAGCGTGCGCAGGATGTCCAGATTTTCCGCATAATAAAAGCAGAACGCCCGGTCGCGCGCGACCGCGATGCGCACCGGCCTATCCACGGCTGGGACAGGCCGCGCGCTTTCCCCAGTGAGCGGCGGCGCAGAACGCGCGAGGGCCAGCAGCCCGTCGAGGTCAACCCCCTGTTCGGCCGCGTCCGCGAGGCGGTCGAGCTTGCCTTGCAGCCCGCTGACCTCGTCCGCGGCCAGCAGACCGAGATGGCGGCTCGGAACCACCGCTTCCGGCACGGGCGGCAGAAAGCCATAGACCCGCAGGCCCGCCTGCTCCGCAACCGCCCTGTAAAACGGGTACATCGCCTGTGATATCCCGTTCAGCAGCACGCCGCGCAGGGTGTTGGGCGCAAAGTCCCGAAAGCCCCGCAGCACCGCGGCCAGGGAAAGCGACTGCCCCCCCGGCCGCACGATGAGCACGGCGGGCGTATCGGTCGCGCGCGCGAGGTGCGCCGCCGAGGCGCGGTCGGTCGCGCCCGATCCGTCCAGCACGCCGTCATAAAAGCCCATGACACCCTCGATCACTCCCAGCCCGTCCGGCGGGGTGTGCCGCGCAAGCTGGCCACGCACCGCCGCCGCCTCTGCAAAAAACAGGTCGAGGTTGCGGCTCGGCACGCCGAGAGCGGCGGTGTGGAACATGGGGTCGATGTAATCCGGCCCGCACTTGAAGGCCGCGAGCGGCACGCCGCGCCGCTGGAACGCGCGCAGCAGCGCGCTGGTCACGGTGGTCTTGCCGCAGCCCGAGCCGGTACCCGCCAGCAGCAGGCGGGGCGCATTACTCTGCATGGCCGTCCCCTTTCCCCGACAGGATAAACACCGGATTGTTCGCAGTCATCATGGTATACGGTCCGACCACCCGGCCGCGCGCGGCGGCAAGCTGGACGACCTCGATCTCCGCGAAACCCAGCTCCGCCAGCGCGGCCTGCGCCGCGTGCAGCGTTTCCAGCGCGATGGCGTTGACTGCCACGCGCACGGCTGGATTCTTACGCTTTGCGGCTTGCAAAATGCACCGCATCGCGCCGCCGCTCCCGCCGACGAACACGCAGTCAGGCGCGGGCAAGGCTTCGAGCGCCGCCGGCGCCGCGCCATCGATAATGCGCACATTATACCCGCCGAGCCTGCGGCGGTTTTCCCCGAGCAGCTTTACCGCGTCCGCGCTCCGCTCGACCGCATACACCAGCCCGTCGGACGCACGCCGCGCCAGCTCAAGCGTTACCGCGCCCGTGCCTGCGCCCACGTCCCACACGGTGTCGCGCGGCTGCACCGCGAGCTTGGATACGGACACCCAGCGCACCTCCTCCTTGGTCATGGGTACGTCCCCGCGTGCCAGCATCGCGTCACGCACCGGCTCGCGGGCGTTTGCCGCGTCCGGATGCTCGATCAGCAGCACGGCCAGGCCGCCGCAGGGCTTGCCCGCCAGCACCGCCGCCGCGCCGGTCTCGATGCGCTCGTCCGCCGCGCCGAGGTTTTCGCCCAGGTGTACGGTCAGGCCGCCCAGATCCGCGTCCGCGAGCGTCTGGCACACGATAGGCGCGGCCTGCGCGCCTCCCGTAAGCACAAAGGTCCTTTTGTGGTAGCTCACCGCGCCGAGGATGCTGCCCGCGCGGCCGTGCAGGCTGCGCACACACACATTGTCATACGGCGCGCCCAGCTTTGCGCAGAAATACTGCAGGCTGGACAGGCCGGGTACCAGCTGCACCGTGCCGTGCGGCGCAAGCTGTCCGCGCAGCCGTGCGGCTGCGCTGAAAAAGCCCACGTCGCCCGACACCAGCACGGCAGCGGTCTGCGCACCCGCCGCAACAGCCTGCGCCGCCAGCCGGTCGAATGGACAGACCGCCGCGCGGCCGCACACCGCCGCCAGCCGTGCGGTAGCGAACACCGTATCGGATGCGTCAAGCACGCGTCGGGCTTCGCCGGTCAGCCCGTCCGGCGCGCCCATCCCCACGCCGACAATATAGAATGTGCGGGACATAAAACACCTCTTTGCAACCGGAGTGTTGGAACGTCTTTTCGTATAGGATGCTTTTGAAGCCCTCTATGCGAGCGCAGCAATACTCTCCTCCACCGCCTGCACCGTGCAGGCCAGGTCGTTCTGTGTGTGCGCCGAGGAAACGAACATGGCTTCGAACTGGCTGGGCGCAAGATACACCCCTCGCAATAACATCTCATTAAAATACTTTGCGTATAATTTTGTGTTGCTTTCCTGAGCGGCGGCAAAGCAGTCCACCGGCTGTTCTGTAAAATACGGACACAACAGCGAACCGATCTGGTTGACCTGCAGAGCCACGCCATGCCTTTTCGCGCTCTCGCGCAGGTGGTTGGCGATATACCGTGCCCCGGTCTCCATCACCGTGTACACCTCGGGATGGTCGGCCAATATCGTAAGCTGCGCCAGCCCCGCCGCCATCGCGACAGGATTGCCGGACAGCGTACCCGCCTGATACACCGGCCCGCAGGGCGCGACCTGCTCCATCAGCGCGCGGCTGCCCGCGTATGCGCCGACCGGCATGCCGCCGCCGATAATCTTGCCGAACGTAACCAAGTCGGCGCGCACGCCAAAATATTCCTGCGCGCCGCCCGCCGCCAGTCGGAAGCCGGTGATGACCTCGTCAAAAATGAGCAGGCTGCCGTGCTTGTCGCACAGGCGGCGCAGTCCCTGCAAAAAGCCGTCCTTCGGCGGGACGACGCCCATATTCGCCGCGACCGGCTCGACAATCACCGCCGCGACCTGATTCGGGTTGGCATCCAGCAGGCGCTCGACCGAGGCAAGGTCGTTGTACTGCGCCATCAGCGTATCCTGCGCCGCGCCGCGCGTGACTCCCCTGGAATCCGGCTCGCCCTGCGTGAGCGCGCCGCTGCCCGCGCCGACCAGCATCGCGTCTGAATGGCCGTGGTAGCAGCCCTCAAACTTGATCAGCTTGTCCCGTCCAGTCGCGCCGCGCGCCAGACGCACCGCGCTCATCACCGCCTCGGTGCCGCTGTTGACCATGCGCACCATCTCGATGTGCGGCACCATCCCAATCATCTTTTCGGCCATCTCTACCTCGAGGGCGGTCGGCGCGCCGAAGGACAGTCCGCACACCATGCGGTCGTACACCGCTTTCAAAATATCCGGATGGCTGTGGCCGAGCACCATCGGCCCCCAGGAGCCGACATAGTCAATATATTCCAGCCCGTCCTCGTCCAGCACGTGACTGCCCAGGCCCTTGACGATAAAGCGCGGCCTGCCGCCCACCGCGCGGAACGCGCGCACAGGCGAGTTGACCCCGCCGGGCAGCACCTTTTGCGCGCGTTCAAACCATTCCTCCGATCTGGTCATCAGCCGATATCCCCTTTCCGGATCGCGTCCGCCAGCTCGGGCGCATAGTAGGTGATCAGGATGTCCGCGCCCGCGCGGTAGATGCACACCGCGCTCTCGCACATCACGCCGTATTCGTCGATCAGGTCGGCCTTTGCCGCCGCTTTTATCATCGCGTATTCGCCGGACACCTGATACGCCGCAACCGGCAGGTCGAACCGCTGCCTGCACCGGTACATCAGGTCGAGATAAGGCATGGCGGGCTTGATCATCAGGATATCCGCGCCCTCGGCCGCATCGAGCGCGCATTCGCGCATGGCCTCGCGGCCGTTGTGCGGGTCCATCTGGTAGGAGCGCCGGTCGCCGAACGCAGGCGCGGAGCCTGCCGCCTCCCGAAACGGCCCGTAAAAGGACGACGCGTATTTGGCGGCATAGGACATGATGGGTACATGGATAAAGCCGTTCTCATCCAGCGCCCTGCGGATGGCCGCGACGCGGCCGTCCATCATGTCGCTCGGCGCGACCATGTCCGCGCCCGCGCGCACATGGCTGACCGCTGTTTTCGCCAATACCTCGAGCGTTTTGTCATTGTCCACGTCATGACCGCACAGGATGCCGCAATGCCCGTGCGAGGTATACTCGCACATGCACACGTCGGTGACGATATACATTTCAGGGGCGAGCGCCTTGATTTTGCGAATGCCCTGCTGGACCACGCCGTTTTCATCCCACGCGGACGAGCCGCGCTCATCCTTATGCGCGGGCAGGCCGAACAGGATGACGCGGGACACGCCGTGCGCGTGCGCCCGCTCGACCATGCGCCCAAGCTGGTCGGGCGAATAGTGGTACTGGCCGGGCAGGGATGGGATCTCCTCATAAACGCCCTCCCCTTCGATCACGAACACCGGCCAGATCAGGCTTTCGGGGGAAATGCGCGTTTCGCGCACCAGCCGGCGCAGGTTATCCGACGCGCGCAGGCGGCGAGGGCGGATGGTTTGGTCAAACATATTCTTATACTCCCTCCAATAAACAGGCGATCATATCCTCTATCGTCGCGTTTGCCGCGACTTTTACGTTCATCCCATATCGGCGGGCGGCCTGTGCGGTCTGCCCGCCGATGCACAGCGCGGTAAAGCCGGCGCAGCCCGCCGCACCCACCGCCTGCACGAAGCCCTCGACCGTGGACGCGCTGGTAAAGGTCACAACGTCCGCCGCGCCCTGTTCCAGCAGGGCGCGTATGGCATCCGCCTTCTCACAGCGGTACACGGTGTCGTACAGCGGCACGTCGGTCACGCGCACGCCCGCGGCGGCGAGCTTTTCGGGCAGCAGACGCCCGCCCTGCGCCGCGCGTAGCAGCAGCGCCGCGCCGCCCTGCGGCATCGCACTGATCAACGCGTCCGCGAGATGCGCCCCGTCGTACTGCCTGGGGAGGAGGTCAGCGGTCAGACCACAGTCCGCGAGCGCGTCCGCCGTGCCGCGGCCGATAGCGGCCAGCTTCATCCCGTACAGCGCGCGCAGGTCGCGTCCGAGCGCGCGCAGCGCGTGTACCGCCGCCTGCACGCCCGCCGGACTGGTGAACACCGCCCAGTCGTGGCGCTGGTCGAGCGCATCCGCCAGCGGCCGCGTGTCCGTGCGCTCGACCGTCTCGATGCACGGCGCTTCGGTCACCTCCGCCCCTAGCGCGCGCAGGCGCGCGGCGAGCGTTCCCGCCCGCCCGCGCGGCCGAGTCACGACCACGGTCTTCCCGTGCAGCGGCAGGGACGTGAACCAGTCGAGCGTATCGCTCAGGCCGCACACCCTGCCCACGACGATGAGCGCTGGGCTGCGAAGCCCCGCCGCGCGCACTCGGTCCGCCAAGCCGGCGATCGTCGCCACCACCTTACGCTGGGTGCCGCGCGCGCCATTTTCAATTACGGCGGCGGGCATATCAGGCGCGATGCCGGCGGTCAGCAGGCCATCCGTCACCTGTTCGAGCGCGGACAGTCCCATGAGAAAGACCAGCGTACCGTCCAGCCGCACCAGGCTCGCAAAGTCAATTTTGAGCGCCCTGCCCGCGCGCGCATGCGCGGTGACGATATGCACGGACGAGCAGCAATCGCGGTGCGTGACCGGAATGCCTGCAAACGCGGGCGCGGCGAACGCGCTCGTCACCCCTGGAATCACACGGAACGGCACGCCGTTTTCCCGCAGGTATTCGCACTCCTCGCCGCCGCGGCCGAACAGGTAGCAATCCCCGCCCTTGAGCCGCACAACGGTTTTGCCCTGCCGCGCCAGACATACCAGTATCTCGTTGATCTGATCCTGCGGCACGGGATGCCGCCCGCTCTCCTTGCCCACGTCCACGCGCACGGCGTGCAGCGGGAGCAGGTCGAGCACGCTCCCGTCCACCAGCCGGTCGTATACGACCGCGTCCGCCTGGGCGATCGCTTCCGCGCCCGCAAGCGTGAGCAGCCCACGCCCGCCCGGACCCGCGCCAACCAGCGTTACTGTTCCTGTCATAGCGCTCCCTCCGCCTGTGTCCGAAGCTGCAGGGCGAGAGAGCGGCCGAGCGACGCGGCCTGCTCCCGCCGCCCTGTGACCGCACCGCGCACCACGGTCCGCTCGTCCGCAGTGACATACAGCCCGTGCAGATGGAGATACGCCCCTTCGGCCTCGGCATATGCCGCCACCGGCGCGAAGCATCCCCCGCCGAGCGTGCGGATGAACGCCCGTTCGGCCAGCGCGCAAACGCGCGCGTCCGCGTCGTCCAGCAGGCGCGCCGCGCCCTCCAACTCCCCCGCGCGGCCCTGCACGGCCAGAATACCCTGCCCTGCCGCGGGCAGCAGCTCGTCCGGTGAAAAATACCGCGTGATGCGGTCCTGCAGCCCCAGACGATGCAGCCCCGCCGCAGCAAGCACGAGCGCGCCGTATTCGCCGCTGTCGAGCTTTTGCAGCCGCGTTTGCACGTTGCCGCGCACCGGCCTGACCGCGATCTCTGGAAACAGCGCCGCAAGCTGCACGCGCCGCCGCGCCGATGCACAGCCGATGGGCTTTGTTTTGTCCCACGCGCCGCTCTGCGGCAGCACCAGCGCGTCCCGCGCGTCCGCGCGGCGGGTATACGCGACCAGCGGTAACCCCGCCGGCTGTTCCATCGGCACATCCTTCAGGCTGTGTACCGCCAGGTCGATGCGCCCCTGGGCCAGCGCGCAGTCAAGCTCCTTGACGAACAGCCCCTTGCCGCCCACCTGGTCGAGCGTTTTATCCATGATCCTGTCGCCCGTGGTCTTCATGGTAATCAGCTTGCAGTCCCCAAGCGCACGGCAGACCTCCTCGGCCTGCACGACCGCGAGGCGGCTGTCACGGCTTCCTACTTTAATCATCAAATTCCTCCAATACCGCGCGGATGCGCTTTGCCGCCGCAGCCGTTTTGCCGTGCGCCGAGCCGTCCGACACCACGCCCACGGTCAGCCCGCCGCCCTCGCAGACGGCGGGAAAGAAAAAGGTGGACGCCGCCGCGCAGTCGGCCACGCTGCACGGGATATCCCGTGCAGCGCAGTCCCGCGCGATGCGGCGGTTGACCGTCCGGTCGTCCGTCGCCGCGACTGCCAGAAAAGCCCCCGAAAGATCGCTTTTCTCATAGCCGCGGCAGTGGGTCAGGCCCACGCACGCCCTGTCCTCGGGCGCGACGGTGACGACCCGCGCGCCGAACCGCCTGAGGACGCCGATGCGCCGCGCGGCGATCCTGCCCGCGCCGAACACCACGCAGGTTTTGCCCGCAAGCGATACGAACAGCGGAAAGCGAGGCAGGCTCTCCCTCTGCGCCCGAGCTGGTCCTGCCAGCCCGAGCTTGCCCGCCAGATACGCCTGCATCTCCTCCAGCGTACGGCCGTTTTCCGCGCACGGGCGCGCCACGACCAGCACAGTCACACCGGTTTCGCGCGCGGCAGACAGCTTTTCCGCGAACCCGCCGGACGCGCCGGTATCCTTGGTGACCAGGATGGTCGCGCCGGTCTGCCGCAGCAGGGCGGCGTTCATCTCCCGCGAAAACGGCCCCTGCATGGCGATGATGTGCGCGCCCGCAAAGCCGAGCGCCGCGCATTTTTCCAGCACCGGCACGCTGGGCAGCACGCGCGGATACAGGCGCTCCCGCCAGCCCTCGACCGCAGTGTACGCTTCCAGCTCCTTGCTGCCGGTGGTCAGCAGCACCTTGCCCGGGTGCGCGTTCAGCCAAGCGACCGCCGCCGCCGTATCGGGTACGGCGGCCACGCCCGCCGCGTCCAGCGCGGGGCGGAGCAGGCGCTCATACTGCGCGCCGGTCCTGGCGCACGCCGCACGCAGATTATCGGTCACGGCGGCGGCGTAAGGGTGCGTCGCGTCCACCAGCAGCGTTTCCGCGTCCACCAGCGCCGCGATCCCGTCCGCGTCCAGCCGCCCCTCGTGCACGGCAACGCCGGGCATCGGCTCCATGACCGCCGCGCCGTATTCGGTGGCAACGTATACGTCCGCCACCGCGCCGCGCGCAGACAGGAAACGGCAGAGCGCATGCCCCTCGCTCGTGCCGGAAAAAACGACCAGCCTCATACGCCCCGATACCCCCGCGGTGTGACCATACGGCCGTTCACCACGCGCGTGCGGCTGTTGCCGATGAGCACCGTGGTCAGCATATCGGCCGCGGTGTCCCGCAGCGCGCCCAGCGTGGTCAGCGTATGGCTTTCGCCCACGCGGCCGACGCTGCGCGCCAGCCCGCACACGGTTTCCGGCGGCAGGGTCTCGAGCAGGATATCGCAGGCGCGGCGCAGATGGCTGGTGCGCGTTTTGCTGCCGGGGTTATAAAGCGCGATGCAAAAATCGCCCGCCGCCGCGCCGCGCAGCCGCTTTTCAATGACCTCCCACGGGGTGAGCAGGTCGGAGAGCGACACGCATGCAAAGTCGCCGGTCAGCGGCGCGCCCAGCGCCGCGCCGCCCGCGCAGGCCGCCGTGACGCCGGGGATAATCTCGACCTCGATCGCCGGATCGTCCCCGCACACCTCGAGCAACAGGCCGGCCATCCCATACACGCCCGCGTCTCCGGACGAGACGACCGCGACCGTCCTGCCCGCCCGCGCCGCGTCGCGCGCCGCAGTGCAGCGGTCGACCTCCTTTGTCATGCCGGTCTGGATGCGCTCCTTGCCCTCGATCAACTCCGCAATCAGGTCGAGGTACAGCCCATAGCCCGCCACGCAGTCGCACTTCTCCAGCGCGCGCGCAGCGCGCAGCGTCATCTGCTCCACGCCGCCCGGCCCAATCCCGATACAATACAGCTTCATCTGCCGCTCCCCTTTCTGATATGCGCTAGGCACGCCCGCATGGCTTCGGCGTCCACCTTATCCTTCATACCGCCCAGCATCAGGTCGACGGTCTTGTTCACCGCCAGCTCGGCCAAGCCGTCCATATCTCCGTCCGCGTACAGGGCGCCGTAGGCGTGGTCGAAGCGCAGGCGGTCGAGCGCGGTATCCTTGACCGCGGCAATCAGGGGCAGCGCCTGCCGGTAGGCATGCCACTCGTAAAACGCCCGCTCCTCTTCCTCCAGGATACGCGCGGCAGCAGCACGTGCCGCCGCGTTATGGTCTCCCAAGTCGCCCAAATCATCCAGATTGAGCAGCGTCACGCGCCCGTCCTGTCCCACCGCCTGCTCGATATCGCGCGGCATGGCCAAGTCGAGCAGCAGGCGCGGCGGCTGAGCCATCGCCGCCACCTGCACGGCGGTCAGGGTGAAATGCGGGCTTGCCGTTGCGCTCACTGCGAGGTCCGTGCCCTCGAGCGCCTCGCACCGCGCGTCATACGGCCAGGTGTCGCAACCCGCGGGGACGACGGTTTCGCCGTGGCGGTAGCTGCGCAGCGTCACCGTCACCGCGCAGCCGCGCGCACGCAGCGCGGCCGCGGCCAGCCGGCCGATCTCCCCATTGCCGATCACGACCGCGCGCCGGCCCGCGAGCGAGCCGAAAAAACCTTCCGCGCACCGCGCGCCGGCCTCTGCCGCGGACACGGGTACGCCGGTGAGCCGTGTCTCCGCGCGCACACGCTTGCCCGCCGTGACAGCGTGCCGGAACAGGGTGTCCAGCACGCTGTCCGCGGTTCGCGCTTCGCGCGCGAGCGCCGCCGCATCCCGCACCTGGGAGATAATCTGATCGTCGCCGAAGATCTGGCTTTCCAGCCCCGCCGCGACCGAAAACAGGTGGCGCGCCGCATCCCGTCCCGTGCGGGAAACGCTCAGCGGACGGTACGCCGCCGCGTCAAAGCCCGCCGCGCGCGCCAGCACCGCCAGCGGGTCGGGCGGGGTGCCGGCCGCCCCGTGCAGGTACAGCTCGGTGCGGTTGCAGGTCGCGAGCAGCACGCAGCCCGCTACGCCCTCCGCCGCCGCGATGCATGGCAAAAGCGCCTGCACCCGACCGCGTACAAACGACACCCTCTCCCGTTTTTCGATCGGCGCATGAACAAAGTCAATGCCCGCCATCCTCAGCTCCACAACAGCAGTCCTCCCCATCTCGTCTTATCCGTCAAACCGCGCGCGCCACGACCGCTCCGCAAGCGCCACAGCCACGCCGTCCCGCGCGGTCTTGCGGCACAGCAGTCGTCCGCCGCCTGTCGCGCACACCGCCGCCCGCTCGCACACGTTATCCACACCCACGGCCTGCTCGACAAAGGCGGACGGGGTAAAGTCCCCCGTCGTCCGCCGCAGCTTTTCTGCGGAAAAGAACGCAAGCGACAGGCCGTTCTGTACGCCGAACAGCAGCAGTCCCGGCTCGTCCCGTTTCACGTCGATGCTCGCCGCGCCGCATACCGCGCCGCGCGGCACGCCCGCCGCGCCCAGCGCCGCCCGCACCGCCGCCTCGATCCGTTCCACGGGCGTCCCCCGCCGGCAGCCGATGCCGATATGCACAAGGCGCGGTACCAAGTGCAGGGTATGCGCGAACGGCGCGGCCTTTGTGTCGTAGCTGATCGCGAAGCCGCTCTCCGCGTCGGCCTGCAGGCTGATGTGCGCGGGCAGCCGCCCGTCCACCGGAAAATCCGACCGCACGCCCACCGTCTCGCCGCGCAGCAGCGCGCCGGACACATATTTAATTTGCTGCGGGTCCACCACCACACAGCCGTGCGCCCTGGCCCAGGTATCCACCGCGAACACCTCGCGCCCGTCGGTCGCGGTGGTGATGACCGCCTGCGCGCCAAGGCCGTCTGCCAGGCGCTCTGCTATCGCGTTCGCACCGCCGAGGTGGCCGGACAGGAGCGGGATGACGAACCTTCCCGCCTCGTCGATCACGATGACCGCCGGATCGTACGCTTTTCCCATCAGATACGGCGCGACCGCGCGCACCGCGATGCCCGCCGCGCCCACGAATACAATCAGGTCGCAGTCCACCATCGCCTGCTGCGCAAAGCGCGCAAGGCTCGTGCCGGACAGCGAAAGGTCTACCGTGCGGGCATACCGCTCGCAGCGGAAATCCGGCAGGAACGCCGCGCACCGCGCCGCGGTCTGCGCCCCGGCGGCGGTAAAGGACACCAGCTTCGCGTGCTTCATCGGCTCGCCTCGCGGAAGCCGGTGGCGAACGACGGATCGTACAGCCGAGAGCGATCGTACTCCTCCCCCAGAAAGCCGCCGACCGTGATGAGCGCGGTTTTGGTGATGCCCGCGCGCGCGCCGGCCTCGGCCAGCCCCGCCACCGTGGTGTGGACGATCCTCTCATCCGGCCAGGTCGCCTTGTAGACGATCGCCGCCGGCGTGTCGGGCGCGTAGCCGCCCGCGAGCAGCCGCTGGGACAGCTTTTCGAGCTGCCCCGCCGATAGGAAAACCACCATGGTCGCGCCATGCGCGGCAAGGGCTTCGATCCGCTCGCTTTCCGGCACGGGCGTGCGCCCTTCCATGCGGGTCAGGATAACCGTCTGGCTGACGTTCGGCAGGGTGTACTCGGCGCGGAGCGCCGCCGCCGCGCCGCAGAACGAGGATACGCCTGGGCAGACTTCATAGTCCAGCCCCAGGCGGTCGAGCGCGTCCATCTGCTCGCGGTGCGCGCCGTACACGCACGGGTCGCCCGTGTGCAGACGCACGACGGTCTGGCCCGCCCGCGCCGCGGGCGCCATCACCGCGATTACCTCCTCGAGCGTCATCCTCGCGCTGTCGTACACCGCGCAGCCCCGCTTTTTATAGTCCAGCAGCGCGGGGTTGACCAGCGAGCCGGCATAAACGATGACATCCGCCTCGCCCAGCAGGCGCGCGCCGCGCACGGTGATCAGGTCGGGCGCGCCCGCGCCCGCGCCGACAAAATAGATCATGCCTTATCCTCCTTGACCAGAATAATGGAAAAATATCCGGTCGGGTCGTCCAGCGTATCCAGCTCGGACACGATGCGTTCGCCTTTCATGCCGCACCGCTCAACGAGCGCGGCGTTCTGTAGCACGCCGCGCTCGGCCAGCCTGTCGCGCACCTCGAGTATAGCCTTTCCCGCCTTCATCAGCACTTTGCCGCCCGGCAGGTCGAGCGCCGCGTCCAACGCGCCGTGCGACGCGGGAATGATGTGCAGCATCTCGTCGTCCTCGCACAGCGCGCGGCCGAGCGCGGCCGCCGCCGCACAGAACGAGGGGACGCCGGGTACCATTTCCACCGCGTACCCCCGCGCGGCGACGCGCCGGTGGACATACCAGCAGGTTGAGTACACAGACGGGTCGCCCAAGGTGAGGAACGCAACCGTTTTTCCCTCATCCAGCAAAGCGCAGATGGTGTCCGCGGCACGATCATGGCTGGCGTCCCGAGCCGCGCGGTCGCGCGTCATCGGCATATCGCAGTGAAGCACCGGCTTGTCCCCGATATACTCTGCCGCGATCGCCAGCGCGGCCTGCTCGCCCGCACCCGCCTGCGGCACAGCCACCACGTCGCTTTCCTGAATCACGCGCACCGCTTTGACAGTCAGCAGTTCGGGGTTCCCCGGCCCCACACCCACGCCGTACAGCTTTCCTTTGCTCATACATCCTCCCTCAGCTTCCCGCACAGGCGCCGCGCGTCCGGCGATTCCGCCAGCACGCCGTACTGTCCTGTAAACATGATAAACGCCCCATGCGCCCGCTGTTTCAGCCGACGCGCGAGCCGTTCCTCCATCGCTTTTCCAATGCGGGCGAGCACCGGCTCTCGCAGGCCGGCCTTGTCCAGCGCCGCAACGCACGCATCCACCGAGACCGCCTCCATCAGCGCCGCGAGCGTATCCTGTCCCGCCCCGCACAGCGCCGCGTGCGCGGTGAAGATCTCCTGCCGCCCGTCCGCGACCGAGGAGTGGGTGTTCATCCCTCCGGCCGCCAGCTTGACCAGCTTTCCCGCATGGCCGACCAGCAGGATATCCGGATAGCCGCGGTAAACCGCGTGGTCGAGCGCCTCCCCGATAAAATTTGAGCATTTGACCGCGCGCCCCAGCTCCAGGCCCAACGTGTCCCGCGCGAAATCCGCGCCGTAGTTTCCCGGACACAGGAACGCGATGCGCTGTCCCTGCGCGTACAGGCTGTCCAGCTCAAGCCGGATGGTATCGACCAGCGCCTTTTCGCTCATGGGTTCCACGATGCCACTCGTACCCAGAATGGAGATGCCACCCACCACGCCCAGATGCCTGTTGTAGGTCTGTTCTGCTAGCGCCGCGCCGTTTTCTGCAGAAAGGATAACCGAAAAGCCGCCCGCATAACCCGCTTCCCGCGCAGCTCGGGCGACCGCCGCCGCGATCTGCGCGCGCGGCCCCGGGTTGATCGCCGCCTCGCCTACCGGCACGGAAAGGCCGGGCTTTGTCACCCGTCCCACGCCCGCGCCGCCGTCAATCGTGACGCCGCCAGCCGCGCGGCGCACCGCCGCTGAAATACGCACGCCATTGGTAACGTCAGGGTCGTCGCCCGCGTCCTTGCGCACCGTGCAGACCGCCGCGCCACCTTCCAGATGCGGCCCCTCTACCGGCAGGGAAAACAACACTCCCCCCGGCGTTTCCAGCCGGATCACAGCGGGCGCCCGCCCTGTCAGCAGCAGCAGCGCAGCCGCCTGCGCGGCCGCCGCTGCGCAGGAGCCGGTCGTCCAGCCGCGCCGCAACGCCTGCCCACCGCTGTACGCTATGGTATTTCCCCGCACAGACGGCCCTCCTTTCCGCAAAGCATCCTTGATGAAAGGTAAGAAAAGCAGAGCGGTCCATTTCTCCCGCTCTGCTCTCCTTTTATTTTTCTTTTTCCTGTCCGCGCGCGGTCTCCTGCTTCTTCCGCTCCACGAACCGGCCAAGGAAAAAGGCGATCACACCCACGCCTATGCCGGTTTGCACGCAGAACAGCAGGCTTTCCAGCTCGCCCGGCAGTTCACCACCGAGCAACTGCTCAAACACCGGTGTGAACCACGGCTCATAATCCTCGCCCGTGATCTCCGCCACCTTGATACTCCCCGCGTCATCCGAGCCGCCGAACTCCGCGCCGCGCAGCGCGAACACGGGACCGGCAACCAGCACCACACACAGCAGGAGCAGGACAATCAGCAACGATTTGTTTTTTCTGGTCATTCCTTATCCCTCCTCAAAGCCGACGGCACACAGTTCTGGACGCGCATAGGATTCCAGCATAATCATGACGGCCACGGTCAGCACACCCTCCAGGATGGCGAGCGGAAGCTGCGTCGGCGCAAAAACCCCCAGAAACTCCACCGCCGAGCCTGAAACGCCACCCACGACAGACGGGTACGCCACCGCGAGCTGCAGGCTGGTCACGCAGTAGGTGAGCAGGTCACCCAGTGCTGCCGCCAGAAAAACCGATACCATTTTATTAACTCTCAGCTTCTGACACAGCTTGTATATGCCGAACGAAACAAACGGCCCCGCGACCGCCATGGAAAAGGTATTCGCCCCCAGCGTCGTCAAGCCGCCGTGCGCCAGCAGAATGGCCTGAAACAGCAGCACGATCACGCCAAGAATGGACACCGCGCTTGGGCCGAACAGGATCGCGCCCAGACCAGTACCCGTCATATGCGAGCAGGAGCCGGTGACCGACGGGATCTTCAGCGACGAGATCACAAAAATAAACGCCCCCGCCATTGCGATCAGCGTGACCGAGCGCCGGTCGCGCACGACCGCCCGCTGGAGGGAAAAGTACCCTGCCAGCAGGAAGGGCAGCGCGGCCACGCCCCAGAGAACGCACATCGCCGGCGGCAGAAAACCCTCCATGATATGCATGGCGCCCGCGGTGGGCAGAACGCAGCCGAGCAATGCCGCGCATGCCGTGATACGAACCAGCTTTCGTTGTTTACCTGTCATTTTATTTTCTCCTTTCCTGACCGGCCCCGTTGGGGCCGCCGTAAAAAAAACACCGCATCCAAATGCTTCCCACGCATCGGACCGGCATCGAACGCCCACTTCCCCCTTGGTAAAAGCAGGCTTTCCGCACACCGGCTATCACTCGTAACCGCTATGCGCTTCCATCCAAAAGGGCAGGTATTCTGGCTTGGGCGTCATCATCCGTTCCGCCGGCCTTCCCGGGATGACCCAGTGGCTCTCGTCTGGCGGCGGACTCTGCCCTTACAGCGGCGGGACCGCAGAGGAATCACACCTCTTTCCCTATTATCCTGCCGGAGAAATGGCAGGCACCTTTTTGTATCCGTACCGCGATCCGGCCGGAAGAAGCTGGTTGTATTATAGCATAGCCGCGCGCGCTGTTCAAGGCCGCGCCGGCGGCTTTGCTATTTTTCTCTACCGAGCAGAGCCTCCAGCCCATCCGGCGTTTTGGGGCAGGCGGCACCCGCCGGCACAAAGCCGCGCGCCGCCAGTCGGTCGAACACATCCAGCAGCAGCGGGGGGCGCAGATGCGTGCGCGCCATCAGGCGCGTATCCCGAAACACCGTCTCCGGTGCGCCCGCCGCCAAAACGCGGCCCGCACAGAACACTGCGATCCGGTCCGCCCAGCGGTAGGCGAAATCCATATCATGTGTGGAAATGACCAGCGTTCTGCCGTCCGCATGCAGGCGGTCCAGCACAGCCTCCAACCGCTCCTCTCCCGCCGGATCGAGCGACGCACCCGGCTCGTCGAACAGCAGGATGTCATTTTCCATCGCCAGGATGTCCGCGATCGTCACGCGTTTTTTCTCCCCTCCAGACAGCTCGTGTGGCGGACGGGCGCGGAACGGCTGCAGCTCCATGTAGTCGAGCGCGTGCTCCACGCGGCAGGCAACCTCCGCCTCCGGCAGCCGCAGGTTCATCGGGCCGAACGAAACCTCGGCCGCAACGGTGGACGCAATGATCTGGTCGTCCGCGTTCTGAAACACAATGCCCGCCCGTCGACACAGCCGCCCGCGCTCCTTTTTCCCGATCAGTTCCCCATCCAGCAGCATCGTGCCGCGGTCGGGCGCCAGCACGCCGTTCAGACACAGGAAAAACGTTGACTTTCCCGCTCCGTTGGCCCCCAAAACCGCCAGCCGCTCCCCCGCGTACAGGTCGAGCGAAGCGCCATCGAGCGCGTTCTTTTTCCCGTCGTAGGAAAAATACAGGTCCTTTGCCCGAAAAACGATTTCCCGCATCGCGGCTCCTTTCTATCCTGCCGCCAGCCGCATGGCCAGCAGCGCTGTCCAGAATACCAGCGTCCAAGCCACCTGCGCGCGCCGCAGGGGCTTTTTCTCTTCCAAAAAGTGCAGCGCGCCGTCATAGCCTCGCGCCGCCATCGCATTCGAATAATTCCTCGACCGCCGCAGCGCCACGACGAGCAGGTTGGCCGCCGTGCCGCCGAACGAGCGGCAGGAGGTGCGGAAATCCCGCCAGCCCAGTCGTGCCGCCGCCGCGTCATACATACGGCCATATGTATCCAGCAGCACAAAAATAAACCGGTAGGTCAGATACATCAGCTCGGTCAGCAGGCTAGGCAAACGGACCCGATGCAGCACCGACACCAGCTCGCAGGCCGTTGTCGTGAGCGCGAGCAGATACATGGCGCTCACCGCGCCAAGCGCTTTGAGAACCAGGCCGCACGCAAAGCGCGCGCGGTCCCAGTCGGTACAGAGATAAAACCCGGGCAACGGCAGGCTCCAGTCACCGGCCGGCACGCGGGAAATATCGCACGCCACCGCCAGCCCGCCCAGCAACAGGAAGACCAGCGGCGCCCGTAAAAGTCCGATATAGGCGGACAGCCGCACCCCGCCCCTGACGTTTTGCAGCCACGCCAGCACGGCGATCACCGCAAGGGATACCACCGCGCGGTCTGCCGCCAGACAGATCGCCAGCGTCCCCAGCGACAGCACGACTTTGAACCCAGGGTTCCAGTCGTTCATGCCGGAGCAGTATGCCAGATGATCGACCGAGCGCACGCCGTGTCCGTTATGGCGCATATCCCCCTCTCCTTTCCCGTCCGATATTGTGCTTATTGTAGAGCCAACCCCGCCATTTGTCAACAGCACAGAAAGGCTGGTGCGGCACATTGCCGCACCAGCCTCCTGTTTGATTGTTTACAGACGCATCTCGAAATTCCCTGCAACGCCGATATCATCATGTACAATGATGAAAGCATCCGGATCGCGCTTGCGCACCGCACGTTTAAGTGCAAATGCCTCGTCCTTGGATACTACCGTCAGCAGCACATTGGTCGATTCCCGAGTATAGCCGCCCTCTCCATGCAGCCTTGTCACACCGCGCTGCACCGTATCAAATACCAGCTGTTCCATATTATCCAGCTTGGTGATAATCATGACATCCATCGTAATACGCTGGAAATGCACCCTGTCAAGCGTCAGGTTGGCGGTCACGGAATAGATAACCGAATAGATCGCCGCAGGCAGATTGAAGAATACCGCGCAGCAGCCGAATACGAGCACGTTAATCAGGATACATACACGTCCCACACTGAATGACGGGTTTTTCTGCGCCAGATACACGCACAATATTTCCTCCCCACCGCCGCAGCCGCCCGAAACCAGCGTAAGCCCTGCGCCAACGCCCGCAACCAGCCCTCCAACGATACAGGAGGTCAGCGTATCCGAAAAAATCGGCTGCTCTGGCCCCGTGATCACGGTCAGGAAAAAGCTGTACAGTCCGGTACAGACCAGCGTTTTGATAAAAAACGGCCTTCCCAGCTGGCTGTACGCCAGTATCAGCAGCGGGACGCTCATCAAGAAATACAGGATGCCCGCTATATCCGCGTTTCCAAGGCTGAGCCCCAGCACATTAACCAGAAATGCCCGCACCAGCTGTGCAATGCCCAGAAAACCGCCGCTGAACAGTCCCAACGGGGTGATAAATACGTTCATGCCAAACGAAAATAAAAACGTACCTGCAACAATCAGTCCCAGAGAGCGCAAGGACATATATTCTGCCAGACGGGTCCGAAGCTCCATTTTTATCTCTCCTTTCTGTCTGCGCAAAGCAAGGCGCGGCCCTTTCCGTGCCGCGCCTTCCAGCCTCAGCTTGCCTGGAAGCGGCTGAGGAACTGCTGTGTTTTCGGGTTCTGCGGATGCTCGAAGATCTGCTCCGGCGTGCCGCTTTCCGCGATCACGCCATCGCACATAAATACGGTCCGGTTGGAAACCTCGCGCGCAAATTGCATCTCATGCGTAACCACAACCATGGTCATGCCCTCTTTTGCAAGCTGACGCATGACCGCCAGCACCTCGCCCACCATCTGCGGGTCGAGCGCGCTCGTCGGTTCATCGAACAGCAGCATTTTCGGGTGCATGGCCAGCGCACGGGCGATCGCAACGCGCTGCTTCTGGCCGCCCGAAAGCTGTGAGGGGCGCGCGTTGATATACGGTGCCATACCTACCTTTTTCAGGTAAAACAGAGCGTCCTGTTTCGCCTCCGCTTTCTTTTTGTGCAGCACATGCACCGGTCCCGCCATGCAGTTCTGCAAAACCGTCATATTGTTGAACAGGTTAAACGACTGGAACACCATGCCGACCTTGGCGCGATATTGCGACAGGTCAAAATGCACGCCGCCGACCGCTTTCCCCTCATAGGTAATCTCGCCGGACGTTGGTGTTTCCAAATGGTTGATACAGCGCAGCATCGTTGACTTCCCCGATCCGGAAGCGCCGATGATGCAGACGACCTCTCCCGAACGAACCGAAAAATCAATGTCCCGCAATACGATATGCGAACCGAAATTCTTGCTCAAATGTTCGATACGCAGGACAGTATCCGTCTTTACGCCGGCACGCCCTTTCACGGCATCCACACTCTTTGCAGACAGTGCCATCGTATGGCGGTTCAAGGGCATAGTTCGGGTAACCTCCATGTTTCATGCAGCTCCTTTTCTCGTTTCAACTTAAATCTTTCATACGGATCATAGCCGCGGACAGCACCTGTCATGCCGGCGTCTCCTCCGCTTCTTCCAGAACATAATCTTTGGGACCCGCCAGGCGTTTCTCCACCAAGCGCACCAGCGCAGTCGTTACCGTTGTCAGCACCAGATAGATCATACAGATCACGGTGAACACTTCAAAATAGGTAAAAAACTGTCCGGCAACCGATCGGCCCACATAAAACAGCTCACCGACCGTGATTACACTCAGCACCGAGGTGTCCTTGACATTACTGATCAGGTAGTTTCCAATCTGCGGCACCACATTGCGGAATGCCTGCGGCAGGATGACCAGACGCATCGTCTGACCGCGCGTCATGCCAATGGCTTCCGCGCCCTCGTTCTGCCCCGGATCAATCGACTGAATGCCACCGCGCACCGTCTCAGCCATGTAAGCGCCTGTATTGATCGAAACGATAAACAGGCCGCAGGTGACAGGGTCCATATCCGCGCCGAAATAGGCTGAGCCGTAAAAAATAACCATGGCCTGCACCATCATCGGCGTACCGCGAAACAGCCAGACGTAAAACGCAATCACTGCGCGCGCGACGCGCAGCACTGCTTTGCGCAGAGTACTATCATCCGGTTCGATTTCAAGAGCGGAAACCGCGCCGGCCAGAAAGCCAATCAGGCAACCGAGCGCCGTTCCCGCTACCGCGAGAAACGCGGCAATTTCCGCGCCCTCCAAAAACGAAGATCCATAATTCTGGATAAAATACAGAACCCTTTCAAAGAAGTCCATACTACCTATGTCCATGGTAAGTAAAAGCCGCCTTTCCGTTTGGTCACTGGTTCAGCGGCTGGTTCTGACAGGCCGCGTCCATCATCTTGTTTTTCTCCTCATCGGTGATCTTTTCCAGCGCGTCATTCAGTTTACCGACCAGTTCTTCATTACCCTTGGTTACGGCGATCGCGACATCGAGCTGCTCAGCCGGCACCTCAAACCCGCTCTCCTCGTCCAGCTCGACAATTGCTAATTCCGGATTGGAGATCAGCGTACCCTCCGCAGTCGGACGGTCGAGCAGTATCCCGTCCACCGTACCCGCGTTGACCGCAACCACCAGCACCGGCACGCTCTCCATGGCCGCCTCCTTGGAGGCACTGGGAATCTGGTCAATTACATCATACCACAAGGTATTGAGCATCGACGTCGCCTTGATGCCGGACAGTTCGTCGAGCGACTTTGCCGAAGCATACGGGCTGTCTTTTTTAACGACCATCACCAGATCAGGCGAATAATATGGCTCTGTGAAATCCATTTGTGCGCGGCGCTCTTCCGTCGGGGTAATCATGGAGATCGCGCAGTCCACCTTGTTGGACTGCACCGCCATCATCAGGCCATCCCATTCATATTTATACGGCTCCAGCGTCAGGCCAGCTTCCTCGCAGACACGTTTCATAAGGTCCACCTCAAAGCCGCACAGGTACTGCTCCGTCCCCGTTATCTGGATCGCGCCGTGCGCATCCGTATCCTGCGTCCAGTTTGTCGGCACGGTCATACCCTCAAACCCTACGCGGAGTACACTGCTGTCCGCTGTGTCCGAGGCTTCGTTGCCCCCGCCGCAGCCGGCCAGCAGACTGGTACACAGCGTTGCGGTAAGGAACGTGGCTACAAGCTTTTTTCTTATCATAAGTCATTCTTCTCTCGTTATTTATTTCATACAGGCGTCCGCCTCTACGAATACCTATATTTTAAGCCGCGATTTTGAAATTGCAACCATTGTTTGCATAACTTAATCCCGCATTAACAGCGCAGCTTTAATTTTCATTCCGTTTTAATGCCGCTGCGCGCCTCCAACTCCCAGCACCGCAAAATCCCTCTATATTTTTCCTTGACAATAGACTTACACGGTTTCATATGTACCTTCCGGCTTTGTTTTGTGGACAGCCGCCAACACGGCAGACGCATCGCTTAAAACACCTTTCTGTCAAAAAAGCAGCAGACCGCAAACCGGTCTGCTGCTTTTCATTTCCATTGATTTACCAAAAATGACGACGTTTAAAAAAATACAGACAGATACAAACAACCACCGCGCTCAACAGAATTACAGCCGGATAGCCGAATGTCCAGTGCAGCTCCGGCATATAGGCAAAATTCATCCCATACCACCCTGCAATCAGTGATAAAGGAAGGAAAACCGTTGTGACGATCGTCAGCGTTTTCATAATCCGGTTCTGTGCAATATCGATCTGCGCCTGATATTCCGTACTGATCTGGCTGGCATACTCGCGCAGCATCTGCGTTTCATCCCGCAGGCTGTCCACCCTGCGCGCAAAATATCCCAAGCGCTGCAGGCTGGTTGAGTCAAACCATTCCGGCACATTCTCCAAAACCGAATCCGCCATATCGTTGAGCTGTGCATAGTAACGGTTGAAGCGGTTAAGCTCCTGCCGCAGAGCGCTCATTTGGTGGATGAAACGGCTGACTTTCCCCTGAAGCACATCCTGCTCCAGACTGGAAAGGCTCTCTTCCAGCCGCTGAATATGGGGAAGCTCGTCCTGTATCAGAACAGACAGGAAATCTACAATAAAATCTGCGGAGCCAGCGTTTTTGTGTGCGCTCAACTGGCCTACCCTGTGCAGGCACACCTGCACAAAATCATCATAGGCGACCAGCAACACATTGCTGCCGCACCAAGTGAACGCACAGTTATGCGTAGCCTGTCTGGTGTGCGCCGGCACATGGAAGAAGCCGGCAACCTGGCCTGCTTCAAAAGTAATACGGCAGTACCGCTGTTCCTTGCCGCGCATAATATGCGGCGGGGGGCGCAGCCCCATTGGCAGCGGCGCGACAGACAGCTCCTCGTGCGGGATGACGGCCAGTATATTCTCCCAAACCTCAGGCGGCTCCTTTCCCAAAAGGCGCACCCTCTCTTCCATCCGGTAATAGCAGGACATCCCATCCCCTCCTCTGCTGTCTTATTTCCATGGGCCTACCTGAAACAAAAAACCTGAGCCATACGGCTCAGGTTTTATAGTGGTGGAAGTTAACGGGATCGAACCGCTGACCCTCTGCTTGTAAGGCAGATGCTCTCCCAGCTGAGCTAAACTTCCATATGGTGACCCGTGCGGGACTCGAACCCGCGTTACCGCCGTGAAAGGGCGGTGTCTTAACCGCTTGACCAACGGGCCAAGGGAAATGGTAGCGGTAATTGGACTTGAACCAATGACCTTTCGGGTATGAACCGAACGCTCTAGCCAACTAAGCTATACCGCCATATGCTTTTCCCTGCGTCGCCCGTTCGTTGGCGACGATAAATATTATATTGCAAATATGTCGTATTGTCAAGTGTTTTTTGCTTTTTTCCTCAACTTTCTTTTTCCAGACCATCCAACACCTGCTCATAAAACGTCCTGTCCCATTGGTGTGTGTTGGAAAGCTCCTCTGCCGTCAGCAGGAAATACTGATCGGACACATATTCTCCCCGATCCGGCACAGGATCATCAAAGGTGCAGTCAATATAATAGGTTTCCCCGTCCAGCCGGACCGCATTCCATCCATGATTCATCTCCTCCGAGGCGATATAGACCGCACGCAGCCCAGCGGCTTCGCACAGCATACCGTATGCGCGGCCATAGCCCGCACATACAGCCTTATGGTCGAGTAATGCACCGTCCGCCGCAAAAGGCGCTGCCGCGCCGTCAGGCGCCGCTTTACCCGCTGTATCCGTATCATATTGACATAACCGAACCAGGGCGTCGTGCAGGGCGCGCAGCTTCTGCTCCTCAGACATGCCGCTGTCCACCGTTTCCGCCGCCAGCGCCCTTGCGTACGACCAGGCCTGCTCCTGCCGTGCGGGGCGAGAAAGCTCAACCCGCAGTTCGATCGTCTGGTTAGGACGCGTGGTCGCGTGCAGCGCAAACGCATAGGGATACCGCGCCTCCAGCGCGCTGTACACCGCATCCAAGTCGATCTCCTCCGTGCGGAACGTCACGCTCTCTCCGCCGTCCCTGACCGCCTGCTCCAGCAGCGCCGCTGCCTCGAACGGGCTCTGCACCCGCGGCGCTGAAAGCCGCGGATACAGCAGCGTGCCTGCGATACCGCAAAACAGCGCAGCGCCTGCCAGCAGCTTACCGAAACGTGTCAATTTGCGCGCCCCCTTTCCAGAAAACAAAGCGGACGGCCCAGCCGTCCGCAATTTATTCCGGATATAAAATCACATCAGCTTAACGGTATAGTATACCGCTGTAATGAACAGATATGCCGCGCCCACGCCCAGCGCAACCAGCATGCAGGCGGGAACGAACAAGGTAACCGCCACCAAAACGGTCATCAGCAGTGGAGTCACCGTGAGCATAGTGTACGCATTGCGGCTGAACTGCGAATCAACCGTCTCGCCGCGGAACTTGAATTTGCCCTTTTTCCCGTGCAGCGACCAGACGCAGATCAACTGGATCACCGTCAGCACGGCCATAGCGCCGAGCGCCACATAGGCCAGCGAACCAAAATTGGACGAAGCGAGCGCACGGTGTACCACCCACATCAGTCCAAGCGCGACGCCCGAATCCACCGCGATCAGGAAAAATTCCGGCGCGTAGGAATGATATACCAGATAATATACCGCCAGCACCGGAAGCACCACATAAAGCACCTTGATCGGCTGGATGCCCAGATAGTTGATGACCGACATGGAAAGGATGATCACAATGCTCACAATCAGCACATTGCGCCCGCAAATCAGCCGGCGTGCACCGGAGCGTTTGCCTGAAAGCTCGCGTGCCAGCAACCAGATGCCCCACAGCGCCCCAACGATGCCGATTCCCAGCAGGATCTTGATCATCAGGAACCCTGCCATGACCGTACTTCCATAATTGAGCAGGCGCTGCAGCACCATCAGCACCAGAACGCCGAGCAGGCAGATGCTGAACACGGTTAACACCTTATTTGTTGTGTATTCTTCCTCACTGATTGGCTTTTTGCCCACATTGCTTTTGGCCAATGCTTACACTCCCTCTTTTTTGTACTCACATATTGCCGCCCGCATATAAAACGGCGGCCAGCGCCGCAACCGGCGCGGTTTCACACCGCAGGATTCGCGTGCCGAGCGATACGCTTCTCAGCCCCGCCCTGACGGCGGCCTCGGCCTCTTCCAAGGTGAAGCCCCCCTCCGGTCCGATCATCAGCGATACGGTCCTGCCAACACCGTCCGCGAGCGCGTCCCGCAGGCCGGTCTTTTTCTCATTTTCATAAAAGAACAGCGCAGTCTCGCTCTCCGCCGCCTGTGCGACCGCCTGCTCCACTGTTACCACCGCGCGCACGCGGGGCAGCCGTCCTCTTCCGCACTGCTTGGCGGCCTCCGCGGCGATCTTCTGCCAGCGCTCCACCTTTTTTTCGGTCTTGTCCGGCCGCGAGACACAGTTCTGTGAAAGGTAGGGTACGATCTCGCTCACACCCAGCTCGACCGCCTTCTGCACGATAAATTCCATTTTATCGCCCTTGGGCAGCGCCATAAACAGCGTCAGCCGCTGCCCTGGCTCGGTCGCCGCCGGATGGCGGTCCCGCACATGGCACAGAACCGCGTCTTTTTCGATCTGCTCCACCGTGCAGTCATAGTCTATCCCTTCGCCGTCGCATAGCGTGAGCGCCTCGCCCTGCCGCAGCCGCAGCACGCGCCCCGCGTGGTGCGCATCCTCGCCCCACAGAACCAGCAGGCCGTTTTCCGGCTGCCGGTCAACAAAGAATCTTGGCATGGTAATCAAATAACCTTTCCTATTCTAACAAAAAAACCTCCGTTTGGCAAGTGAACATTCCGTGAATCATTTTTTCGCGGCAAAAGCGCTCCAATCCTTGCTTTCCTCCCGCGATAAAATCACAAAGCCGGTTTGTTCCAGCGCCGCGGCCACTTCGGACGCGCGTTCGTTCAGGATACCCGAGCAGATCAGCACGCCGCCCGCCGCGAGCTTGCCCGCAAACATCGGCGCCATGCCGATGATCACGTCCGCCACGATATTCGCCACGATAATCCGGTAGCCCGCGCCGATCTCCTCCGCAAGACCCGCGTCGCGCAGTGCGTCGCCGCAGAGGCCGCGGCCGATTGAGACATGGTTCTTTTCCGCGTTCTCCCGCGCGGTTTTCAGGCAGTTTTCATCAATATCGACCACCGTCCGCACATCCGCGCCCAGCATCGCGGCCGCGATGGCCAGAATGCCCGAGCCGGTCCCCATATCGAGCAGCGCGTCCCCGGGCCTGACGTACCGCTCCAGCGCGGCCATGCAGAGCTGGGTCGTGTCATGGCTGCCCGTACCGAAGCTCGAAGCCGGATCGATTTCCAGAATACGGCGCCCCTGCGCGTCGTCCACCCTCTCCCACGAGGGCTTGATGAGAAAGCTCCCGCCGACCGGAAAGGGCTTGAAATACTGCTTCCAGCCCCATTCCCAGTCCTCCTGACGGGTCAGCGCGGTTTCCGTACACAGGCGGCCCCAGGCGTGCGCTTCATCCCGCGCCTTCAGGCTTTCGAGCGATGCGCGGATGCCGGCGTACTGCTTCGCGCCCTCGCCGCTGTCCGGCAGGTATATTTTCAGGCAGGTCTCCTGCGCGCGCTTTTCGCGCACCAGATCCTCGTCTACATAATCCCAGTATATCTCGGTATCCTTCAAAAATTCCTCAAAATCCGCAGCGTCCTCCAGCACATAGCCTTCCACGCCATGCTCCTCCAAGAGCGCTTCCACCGGCCCGATACCGGCCGTTGTGGTATAGATTGTGACTTCTTTCCAGTCCATCCAAAGCCTCCCTGTCATTTTTCTCCGTATGCCGCGCATGAAACGCGCGGCGCAGATACAGCGGGCTTTTGCCCCTTATAGCCGTATCAGGCCGTACTTCTGTTCCAGATAATGCAGGACGTCCTCCGGCTGCTCCCAGGTGCCGTCGTACAGGGCCAGCCCTGCGTATACGCGCAGCCCCTGCTCGAGCAGGTCCGCGGATTCCGCGCACAGGCAAAGCGGCCGCGCGATCATATACTGATACTTCTCCAGCGCGATCACATCATCCTCGCATTCCAGCACCAGCTTGAACGCGCCCGCGTCCTCTTCCGCGTCCAGCAGCGCTTCCTCCAGGCGCGGCCCGCATTCGATCTCATCCGAAATATCGATCGTCGGGTCGATAAAGTGTACGTTCGTGCCATCCGGCGCCAGGATGAAGTCATCGTGGTCGCGCGGCACCAACCGCCCGCCGGTATGCGCGTCGATCGCCTGCAACAGACGCGCCTCGTCGTCATGCTCGACCGGCAGAAATACCTCGGTATTGTACAGCGTGGTCTGGGCGCGCAGCCATGCAGAATGTACGGATACGCCAAGCGAGAGCCGCGCATACGGTGCGGCCATATCCAGCGCCTCCGTGATGGATTCCGGCTCGTGCGCGGTCAGGATAACAGTGGTCACACCGATGCGCTGCAGCACGCCGACCGCCGCGCGTACGTCCGTGCCATCCACCATATGCCCTTCGTCGTCCTCGATCAGTAGCTCGGCAATCACCGTGCGGCCGGTCAGGTCGCCCAGCGCCAGCACGGCCGCGCGCAGAGCAGCGAACGTCTGCGCCCCCCGCAGGTAATAAAACGCGGCGCCGTCATGCAGCAAAGGCCGGAACGCCTGCTTGCACAGGCTGATGTAGCGCATCGTGAGCGGGCGCTCACACGTTTCCCTGTCCGGCACGGGCGGGCAATCGAGCGGCAGCCCGACCGGCAGGCCGTCGAGCGCCTCCGCCCACTTCGCACAGGTCGCCCCATCGGGCGCGAGCGCGCCGGCGAAGCATTCCGGACGCGACCGGTAAAGCGGCAGCGCCTCCGGTCCTGTCAGCATGAGCTGCGGTTTATGGCTGTTCTGGCACAAAGGAATGTCCAAAATCTATCTTCCTCCCAAGAAAGACGGTAACTCAGTTTTTCTTCCAGCTGCCGTCGGGCAGCGCGGTATATTGTTGCGGCTCTTCCGCCGCCAGCTTGCACAGCTCCAAAGCGGTCTGCAGCTGCTGGTCCAGCACAAAGGTCTGCCCATCCAGCGTCTGCATCGCCCCGTCCAGCGCCTGCAGCAGCTCAGGCGAGGCATACAGGTCGGGCGCCAGTTCATAGCTCTCGCAAAACGCGGCCACCGCGTCCAGCACGTTTCCGTCAAAGGTGCTGGTCGCCTCGTCGATCAGCCCGAGCAGTGCGAGGCGTTCGGTCATGGCGTACACATCGTCCGACTGGTCGCCGAAGCGCAGGGTCCTGGTGGTGTCCAGCGGGGACAGGCCGGCGCCGTTGACCGTAACCTCTCGGTTGCCGATCTGGATATCCGGCGTCAGGCCGACGCCCTCGTAGCAGCCCTGCTTTGGCAACTCAAGCTCAAGCGTGGTGATCACCAGCTTGTCGCCGTTGACCAGCGGGAAATGGTACTGCCCCTGCCCCTTGCCGTAGGTCTTTTCCCCGATCAGGAGCGCGGCACCGGTGTCCTGCAGGCTGCCCGCGAGCAACTCGGCCGCCGAGGCCGTGCCGCCGTCCACCAGCACGATAATCTGGTTGAGCGGCAGACCGCCGCCCGTGGAGAACGTCTGTTCCAGACCGCCCATATCGCTGCGCCAGCGCACGCCCGCCAGATAGACCTCCGCCTCCTGCGTCATGGCATCGGCCATCCTGAGCGCGATATCGATCACGCCGCCGCCGTTGCCGCGCAGGTCGAGGATGACCGCGCGGGTGTTTTTCTCATCCAGCCCCTCCCAGATCTCGGAGAAGGCGGCCCAGTCGTTTTGCGACCCGATCGCGCTGACCTTGATGTATTCCACGCCGTCGGCCATGGTTTTGCTCGAAACATAAACCTGGTTGACCTGACGGCGCACGCAGTCGACCTCGATCTCGCGTCCCTGACGGCGCACGGTGAGCGAAACGCGCGTACCCTCCTCGCCGCGCAGCCGCTCGGCCGCCTCGGCGCTGGTCAGGCCGGACGCGTCCTCCCCGTCGATCCGGACAATCAGGTCGCCGATCTCCAGGCCGGCCTCCTCAGCCGCGGAATACCGCAGCACCTCGCCGATCTGCACGCCGCCCGCAGTCTCCTGCAGGCCCACGCCGATGCCGATAAAGCCCTCCAGAGTCGAAAAGCCCTGCGTGTACTCCTCGCTCGACAGGTACATGGAATGGGTATCCAGCAGGGACAGAATATCGTTGACGACATGGTACAGCTCCTCTGGATGCTCTTCCAAGTATTTATTGATATAATTCTGCAGAATATAGGGGTCGTTCTCCGCCTTCAGGCCGAACGCGTCGATCAGCGCCCACACTCCGTCAAACCAAGTCTCGCTTTCCCCATCCTGCGTCACCGCACCCGCCGGCACGACCAGCAGCGCGCCCGCCAGGGCGAGCGACACCAGCCTTTTTACGAATTTTTTCATTTGCTTCTCCATTTCCGTGTCCTGCGCGCGCATGCGGCAGTCGGGTCACATCGTTTCGGGCGCTTCCACGCCGATCAGGCCGAGCGTGTTCGCAATCGCCTGCCGCGCCGCCAGGCACAGCGCCAGGCGCGCCGCGCACAGCTTTTCATCCTCGCACTTGATGCGGCACGCATTATAGAAGTGGTGGAACTGCTGCGCGAGCGCCACCGCGTACTTGTTCAGGCGCGAGGGGTCGCGGCTCTGCGCCGCCTGCGCGATCTCCTCGGGCAGCAGCGCGATCGCCTTGACGAGCTGGCGCTCGTCCGCGCCGGTCAGTACGGACAGATCGACGGCCGCCGTATCCGGCATGGGTACGCCGCCCTCCACGCAGTTTTTGATGACCGAGCAGATGCGCGCGTGCGCGTACTGCACATAATACAGCGGGTTGTCCGAATCCTGCTTGACCGCAAGGTCCAGGTCGAACTCCATCTGGGTTTCGGCCGCGCGGGAATTGAAGAAGAACCGCGCCGCGTCCACAGGAATCTCATCGAGCAGGTCGGTCAGGGTCAGGCTTTTGCCCGTGCGCTTCGACATGCGCACGACCTCGCCGCCCTGCATCATGCGCACGAGCTGCATGAGCACGATCTCCAGGCGGTGCGAGCCGTCCAGACCGAGCGCGTCCAGCGCGCACTGCAGACGCTTGACGTGGCCGTGGTGATCCGCGCCCCAGATATTGATGACGCGGTCGAAGCCGCGCTTTTCAAACTTGTTGCGGTGGTAGGCGATATCCGCCGCGAAATAGGTGTAAAACCCGTTCGCACGGCGCAGCACGTCGTCCTTATCGCAGCCGAAGTCGGTCGAGCGCAGCCAGAGCGCGCCGTCCGTGGTTTCGTAGGTCGCACCCTTCTCGGTCAGCATATCTATGGTTTCCTTGACGTAGCCGCTCTCATGCAGCTCGCTCTCGCGGAACCATACGTCGTAATTGATCTTATAGCGGCCCAGGTCGCGCTCCATGCGCGCAATGTTGGTGGGCAGGCCGTAGCCCTCGATGATGGCGAAGCGCTCCTCGGGAGTCTTGTCCAGCAGGCTGTCGCCGTACTGCCCGACCAGGTCGTGCGCGAGCGCTTTGATATCGTCACCCTGGTACCAGGACGGGTCGAATTCGATCGCGTCCTCGCCGCGCACCTCTTGGATGTAGCGGCCCTCGACCGAGTGGGCAAACTTATCCACCTGGTTGCCCGCGTCGTTGATGTAGAACTCGCGGGTCACGGTGTTGCCCGACCAGTCCAGCACAGCGGCCAGGCAGTCGCCCAGCACGCCGCCGCGCGCGTTGCCCATGTGCATCGGGCCGGTGGGGTTGGCGGATACGAACTCCACCATCACCTTTTCCGGCGCAGGGGTCTGGGTGCGGCCGTAGTCCGCCCCCATCTCGAACACGTTTTTGACCGCCTTTTCATACCAACCCTGGTTCAGCGTAAAATTCATGAAGCCCGGGCCGGCGATCTCCACCGTGTCAAAGCAGCTGTCCGCCAGGTCGAGGTTTTCCACAATCGCCTCCGCGATCTTGCGCGGCGCCGTGCGCAGCGGCTTAGCGCACTGCATGGCGAACGTGGAAGCCCAGTCGCCGTTCGCGGCGTCCTTGGGCGTTTCCACCGCAACGGGCGGGATGTCGCCTTCCGGCAAAACGCCTGCGGCGACCGCCTTGTGGTAAGCCGCCTCGACGACCCGCGTCGCCTCGGCGCGTGCAAATTCATATGCGTTCATTTATTCACTCTCCGTTACTTTTTCGTCCTTATGCCGGCGTTGTGGAAACGATCATTTCAAAATGATGCTCCCCCATGACCGAATGATCCACCTCTATCGTATAATCAATCACCAGCTCGCCGCCATTTTCACCCACCGTGTTGCGGATGTGGGAGGTATGCGTCGCAATCGCCATTTCCGTACCGACCGGTGTCTGATACAGCCCGATATGCCGCTCATCCTCGGAGAACAGCATATGGGAGGGGTAGGTCCCCGTCCGGATGAGCGAAACCGTCTTTCCATCCAGCTTGACGGTGGTCCGCGTCCCTTCCAGTCCGGTCAGCTCGCTCTCCTCATAGGCGATGTAATATTTGCCGCCGCGCTCATACAGCGTGGCCGCCGTGACCAGGTCGATCTGTTCCTCCTCGCAGTCCGCAAACTGCTGCGTGGAGCAGATCGACAGCCAAACATCCTTCTTCATATCATTCCCCATTTTCCGTCCGGCGGCGCACCGCCGGCGCTGAACTATCCGGTCAGTACCGTGAAATCTCGACAAGCTCCGCCTCCCCTGCGGCCGGCTGCTGCAAAAATAGGCCGGCAAGCTGGGTAAAGCCCTGCGGGTCGTCCGAAACGAAATACTGCGTGCCCCCCGGTCCTGCGCCCTGCTCAACCTGCGTGCGCGCGGCATTCGCCGCTTCCGCGCCGGAGTCGATCAGCGTCACTCCTTGCATGAAGTCCCCAATCACATCCGCCAGCAGTGGGTAATGCGTGCAGCCCAGGATCAGCGTATCCACGCCCGCCTCCCGCAGCGGCGTTAAGTATTCGCGCACGACCGTTTCGATCACGATGTCGCCGCGCGACACACGACCGTTTTCCACCAGCGGCACGAACAGCGGACATGCGCACACCGTCAGCGCGAGCGGGGAACGCTCCGCGGTCAGGCGGCGCTCATACGCGCCCGACCGCACGGTCGCCACCGTGCCGATCACACCGATGCGCCCGTTTTTTGTTTCCCGCAGCGCGCGGCGGCACGCAGGCTCGACCGTGCCGATGATTGGGATATCGTTTTCCTCGCCGAGCAGGTCGAGCGCAACCGAAGAAACCGTATTGCAGGCGACGATGATCGCCTTCAGGTCGAACTGCCGGAGGAAAGCAACATCCTGCCGCGCGTATTTGATGATAATATCGCGGCCGCGCGTACCGTACGGCACGCGGCCGGTGTCCCCAAAATAGATGATCCGCTCCTGCGGCATGATCTCCTGCAGGCGGCGCACCGCGGTCAGCCCGCCCAAGCCGGAGTCGAACACGCCGATGGCCCGGTTATCCATGGCGCTCCTCCCACGCGAAAGAGATCAGCCGGTCGAGCAGCTCTGGATACCGCACGCCCTCATAATCGAACAGCTTGGGGTACATGCTGATCGAGGTAAAGCCCGGGATGGAATTCAGCTCGTTGAACACGACCTCCCCATCCGCATGGGTGACAAAAAAGTCCACGCGGGCCAAGCCGCGGCAGCCCAGCGCCCGATACACGCGCAGCGCGTTGCGCCGCACGGTTTCGATCTGCCGCTCGGTGATATGCGCCGGAATGTACAGCTTGGAGCTTTCATCCTTATATTTTGCGTCAAACGTATAAAATTCCTGGGTCGGCGCGATCTCGCCGACCGTGGAAGCGACCGGCTCGCGGTTGCCAAGCACCGCGCACTCGACCTCATGCCCGTCAATAAACTCCTCGACCAGCACCTTGTCGTCCAGCGCAAACGCCTCGGTCAGCCCCGCTGCCAGCTCGAGCATGTTGTTCGCCTTGGCCACGCCCACGGACGACCCCTGGGAACAGGGCTTGACGAACACAGGGAACGAACCGAGCTGTTCGGCCGCTGCGCGGACCACGCCCTCGGCGCCCCGCTCAAAGTCATGGCGCAGCGCCAGATAGTATTTCGCCTGCCGCACACCCGCGGTCTCCACCAGCACCTTGGTGATGGATTTATCCATGGAATTCGCGCTTGCCGCGACGCCACAGCCCACATAGGGGATGCCCGCCAGCTCCAGAAGGCCCTGGACCGTGCCGTCCTCGCCGCCCGCGCCGTGCAGGACCGGAAATACGCAGTCCAGCCGGACGGTTTCGGCCGCGCCCTCCCGCAGGAGAACCAGGCCATGCACGCCGCGGTCGGGCGGGAGCAGCGCCGGCACCAGATCCGCCATGCGCTCCCACGAGCCGTTCTCGATCCGCTCGACATCGCAAGTCGGGCAGTAGCGCCATGCCCCGTCGCGCGTGATGCCGACCGCGTAGATTTCGTATTTCGTCCTGTCCAGATTGCGCAGGATGGACGCCGCGGACAGGCAGGATATCTCATGCTCGCTTGAAATACCGCCGAACAATACCGCCAATTTCATTTTATGGAATTCGCCCCTTCTTGCTCTTTACTTCTTTTCATTCGTATACGGATAACATTATACGCCATATAGCGCATAAATACAATGAAAAACTATGCGTTTCCGCGCATCGTTCTTACAAAATTTACATTTGCTTCACACCTTTTTTTGAGATGCCCGTTGACAGCGCATATTATATATCATATAATATTATTGCAAACACAGAAAGAGGTGGCTTCCATGTCTTATCCCATCGCCTCCTCCCTGCTTGACGGTATCGTCCTTGCGGTGGTCGAGCGGGAGAGCACCTACGGCTACCGTATCACGCAGGATGTGCAGAAAGTGCTGGAAATATCGGAATCCACGCTGTATCCGGTGCTGCGCCGCCTACAGAAAGACGGTTGCCTGACGACCTATGACGAGGCCTTCGCCGGACGGAACCGGCGCTACTATAAGATCACCGACCACGGCCGCGCCCAGCTCCGGCAGCACCGGATCGACTGGCAGAATTACCGAAACGGGATCGACGCGATCTTTTTTGGAGGGTAAACCCATGAACAGAAGCGAGTATATGGCCGCGCTGCGCCGCGCGCTCTCCGTCCTGCCCGAGGAGGAGCGCGCCAGCGCGCTGCGCTATTATGAGGAATATTTTGACGATGCCGGTCCGGAAAACGAACGCCGGGTGATCGAGGACCTTGGCGCGCCGGAAACGGTTGCAGGGCAGATCCTTGCCGACTACCGCGAGCTGACCACCGTCCCTCGCCAGGGCGCCGCCGCTTCGGGCGCGCCAGCCGCGCCCAGGCGCGGCTGGCGCGGCATCAACCCCTGGCTGCTGCTCCTCCTCGTCGTGTTGGCGATTCCCATTGGGGTTCCGCTCGCCGGCGCTTTCATTGGTGTATGCGCCGCTGTGCTGGGCGTGCTGGCCGCCGTACTCCTGTCCGTGCTGGCGTTCGTGGTGGTGATCCCGCTCTGCCTGCTGGCCGCGGGCATCGTGCTGTGCGGCATTTCCTTTGTCCTCTGGGGCGCACCCGCGAACGCGCTCGTCACGCTGGGCTGCGGTCTGATGCTGTTCGCGCTCGGCGTGCTGGTGTCACTGTTGGCGATCAAGCTGTGTACGCTGTTTGTGCCGCCAGTGTTCCGCGCCTTTGTCGCGCTGCTGCGTTGGCCGTTCGATAAACTGAGAAGCCGTAATCAGGGAGGTGGGGTGCAATGAAAAAGCTGATCCTTGCCTGCTGCGCGCTGTTCGTGCTGGGCGGCGGGCTTGCCGCGGGCGGCTGGGCGGCAGGCGGCGAGCTGTACAGTTCTTATTACAGCGGCGCGTTCCACTCCCTGCGCGAGACTCTGCACATCCCGCACTGGCGGGAGTGGTGGGACGAGGACGGCGTCCGTCATTCCGGCTTTTTCCATGGCGCGCTAGACGAGATCCAGGACGAGGTGCGCGGCCATATCGACAATGCGCCGGAGGAGGGCCGGCCGGATTCCGACACTTCCCTGTATCCCAGCGGCCGCGCTGGCTATACTGTTTTTTACGGAAAGTCCGACACGCTCCTTCAGGAGCTTGACCTGTCGGTTGACGGAAATAGCGGTTCCGTCCTGGTGAAAGCTGGAACGGATTATACCGTCTCCGGCGGCGCCACCGTCCTGACCGACCATTTTGACGGCGAAGCATGGTCGCTGGCCCTGTTCTGCCGTGAGGGAGAGCAGGTCACGGTCACGCTCCCCGCGCTTGCCATGCTGCGCTCGGTCGGCATCCATTCGCAGGGCTGCAGCCTGGATTTTAACGGCTCCATCGCTGCCAGCGAAATCGATATCGAGCTGGCGGACGGCACGCTGAGCTGCGGCGAGCTTTTCGCATCCGGCGCGCTCGACCTGTCCATCGGAAGCGGGGGCGTCTATGCGGAACGGCTCTCCGCGGCGGAGCTGGATATCGAGGTCGAAAGCGGCGATCTGGACTGCGAAAGCCTGGCTGCAAACGATACCCTGGACCTTACCATTGAAAGCGGCACGGCTTCTGTCGATCTGCTCTCCGCCCCCGTCATTGAAGCAGAGGTCGGCACAGGCAGTCTGGATGCCGGTGTCGCGGTTTCCGACCATTTCGGCTATCAGGCCGTCGCTTCGGCAGGCTCGGTCTATCTGAACGGCACGGAGATCGCCGGAGATATGGCCGGCGCGCATCGCGCTTTCCAAAAGGGCAGCGACCCCATGCTCCGGCTGAACGTTGCGGGCGGCTATATCGAATTGGCCACCGATCCATCAGACGTTTCTGCAACGCGCCATACCGCAAGCTTTCCCTCTTGACGAACCCCTCAAAACAACGTATGATAGATGAAAAGGAGTCTTTACTATGAATGGTAAAAAGCTGTACCGCAGCGAATCCGACCGCATGCTGTGCGGCGTGTGCGCAGGCATTGCGGAGTATTTCCAGATCGATGCGACACTGATCCGCCTCGCCTGGGTATTCCTTTGCTGCTTCGGCGTGTTTCCTGGCGTAGTTGCCTATATCATCGCAGCGATCATCATTCCGACCCAAAGCGCGGTTCAATAAGCCTACCAACGAGAGGATGTGTCCCCCTTATGAATGAAAACCAGCAGCCCCTGCAGGACGAGGAAAACACCGCCAAAGAAAACCAGGCGGCCGCACCCGCCGAAGCCGCGGAAACCGGCGAGCCGGAGCAACCAGAAAGCCCCGCCGAGGACCGCGTATTCGGCATGCCGCGCACCTGCTTCCGCGGCACGGCGCTGGGCGTCGCATTCGGTTTTCTCCTGTGCGGCTTTGCCGGCATCCTGTTTGATGTCCAGTTGGACTCCACTATGTGCGTGATCGTATGCGCCGCAGCCGGCTACCTGATCTCCCGCATGGTGTACAAAAAGCGCGAGACGGACGCATCCCAGAACAGTAAATAACGCAAAAAGCAGCCGGCGAGCCCTGCCTGCTGCTTTTTTGCGCGATATTCCCTTGTCCCCAAAGCAAAGGAGGAAATCTTTCCATGAAAACCGCTGTCGTTTATTTCTCCCTCGGCGGTGCGACGCGCTCGTTCGCCCGTGCGGAAGCGAATGCGCGCGGCGCGGACCTGTTCGAAGCCGTGCCGGAGAAAAAATACAACCCGTTTTCCGCGCTTGTCCGCGGCTGCCACGCCGCCATGCGCCAGAAAAGCGTGCCGCTGTCGGAAGCGCCCGACCTGACCGGCTACGGGCACATCGTCCTGATGGCGCCGGTCTGGGGCGGCTTCCCCGCGCCGCCGTTCAACAGCATCGCCGGCCTGCTCCCGCGCGGCGCGGAGGTGGAGGCGCTGCTCGTTTCCGCCAGCGGAAGCAGTGAAAAAAGCCGCGCCAAGGTGCGCGCGCTGCTGGAAGCCCGGGGCTGTCGGGTCGTCGCCCAGCGCGACATCCGCTCGCACCGATGAGGGCGTACACCTATATCCTGCGCTGCGCGGACGGCACACTGTACTGCGGCTGGACCAACGATCTGACCGCCCGCCTCGCCGCGCACAACAGCGGAAGGGGTGCGAAATACACGCGCGGCCGCGGGCCGGTCACCCTGGCCTACAGCGAGCTGTTCGGCACGCAAGGGGAGGCCATGCGCCGCGAAGCGGCGCTCAAGCGGCTGCCGCGCCCGCAGAAGCTCGCGCTCATCCAGAGCCAGGCGGACGGAGAGCTGCTCACCATTTACGACGCCGACGGACGGCCCTGCGGCGACCGGCCGCGCGCGGTCGTACATGCACAGGGGTTGTTCCATCACGTCTGCCACCTGTGGACGGCCGGCCGGTGGGACGGCACGCCCGGGTTGTGGCTGCAGCAGCGGGCGTTTGACCGCCCGCTCTATCCCGGCGGGTACGATCTCTCCTCGACCGGACACATCGACCCCGGCGAAACGCCCGAAGCCGCCGTTCTGCGCGAGGCGCGCGAGGAGATTGGGCTGGACCTGTCCCCCGACAGTCTGGTTTCGGGCGGCAGCTACCGCCAGCGCTACCCGCGCGGCGAGAGCGGCGGCTTTGACGATGAGTTGGCGTTCGCTTTCCTGACCCGTTTGGACGGCATACCGGCTTTCTCGCCGGGCAGCGAGGTCGTGGGCATGGCTTTTGTCCCGCTGGACGTCTTCGCCGCCGCGTATGAAGGCGCCGCGCCGCTCATGGGGCGGCGCGCGGACGGGAGCCGCCTGACCATCCCGCACGAAAACCTGTGCTGCCTGCACGACGCGGAGTGGAAGGGTGTCCGCAGCGCGCTGCAGACGCTACTCGCCCCCGAAAGCACAAAATAAAAAGGGCTATCCCTCGGACAGCCCTTTTTCCATTCATTTGCCCATTGCGCCAAGCACAATATTGCACCCCAAGCAGGCCGCGGCGCAGACCGCATACACGACCGCCCGCTGGCGGCACGCCCTCGCCTTGGGATCCTCCTGCTTGTCCGCCTGTTCGGTGCGGCCGCAGATCATGCCGTACCGAAGCTGCTGAAAGATCGTCAGCCCCGCGAATGCGGCGAACATGACGAGCAGCACACGCTGCACGGTTTCCATCTCAGTGGATCAGGTTGAGTACGAGCGCCGCGATCACGAAGATCACGCCGACAACCGAGGTCAGGCGCGCGAAGATCTTATCCGCCGCGGTCGCCTTGCCGGAGCCGAAGAACGTTTCCGCGCCGCCGGAGATCGCACCCAGGCCCTGCTGCGCGCCATTCTGGAGCAGTACAACGACAATCAGGAACAGGCTGGCGACAATCATTACGATTGAAAGAGCGATTTGTGCAGTAGTCATGGCTTTTATTCCTCCATTATTTTATCGCGCGGTGCCGCGCGTTTTACTTGCGTACATGGTACTATATCACACGAACGCCGGTTTTTCAAGTGTTTTTTTACAAAAAAGGCTTCAAAATGCCTTTCAAGGGGTCTCCGGCCGCGTTTGCATACACCTTGCGGCCGACAAGGTCCACCACCGCGAGCCGGATCGTCGACCAGCCGCCCTGCTCCCCCTCGTAATGCCGCTCCGCGGACAGCTTTTTAATTTTTTTCTGCAGCGCCTTATCGGCGGGACCGGTAACCAGTATCAGCGAAACCAGGGAAAAGCTGTGCTGTGCGTCCGCCTGCACCAGCGCGTCCTCGGCCTCCGCGGCGTATGTCCACCACCCGTCCAGCGCCGCTTCCTCCAGATCGGGCGCGGCGAACAGCAGCCGGTACTCATGCGCATGGGTGGTGCTGCCGGTCGGCATAATGCCGAGGATCTTGCGCTCGCTGCTGACGCTGAAGCTGCTCAGCAGCGCTGCCGTGCGGCCCGCGACCTCGACGTTCCGCCGCGAAACGAACGCCTCGTCCTGTCCTTCTTGCAGTCTGTCGCGGAACGCAACAAATTCGGTTGAAAAATCCATATCCATCCTTCTTCCGCTCACAGGTCGGGCGGGTATTCACCCCGCCTTGTCATATCCGCGATCGCGGCGCTGACCACCGGCTTATCCTCCCGATAGGTCACGCCGAACCAGCGCGCGTCCGTCGTCAGCACCTTGGCCGAGGCGCGCCCCGCTTCGATCAGCTCGTCCACGGCAAACGGCAGGTAGTATTCGCCTTTCATCGGGTTGAGCGGCAGCTTTTCCGCAAAAAAGCGGCGCAGCCCCTGGTCGAGCGCGGGCAGAAACGAGGGGGTAAAGCCCCAAAGGTTCATGGAAACCGGCGTCCCCTCCGGAATGGCGCCGGCCGGCGCGTCCCCGTCCGCGGCATAGACGATCGCACCGTCCGCGGCGCGCGCGATCGCGGTGCGCTCGACGATGCTGGTCAGGAACCCGTCCCCGTCCGCCGTGCAGACACCACGGGAAACCGTGCCGTTTTCCGTCAGCGTATTCTCCACCCGATAACCGACCATGCAGTAGCGGTATTTTTCGTCGTCCGCCGCCGACGAGAGATAGGCATAAATCTGCCGAAACGCGTCCGCCCCATAAAAATCATCCGCGTTAATGACCGCGATCGGGCAGCCGCCGGCCAGCTCCTTCGCGCACCAGACCGCGTGCGCCGTGCCGAGCGGCTTTTCCCTGCCCGCCGGCGCCGCCAGCCCCGCGGGCAAGCGGTCGAGCGTCTGATAGGCATACTCCACCTGCATGAAACGGCGCGCCTTTTGTCCGATCGCACGCTCAAACGCCTCGTGCAGCTCCGGCCGGATGATGAACACCACCCGTTCAAAGCCCACCCGGTGCGCGTCGTAAATCGAATAATCCAGAATGATCTGCCCGCCCGGGCCGACCGGATCGATCTGCTTGAGTCCGCCGTAGCGCGACCCCATGCCCGCGGCCATGATCACCAAAACCGGTTTTTGCATCGCTTGCTCCCTCTTCCCTGACAGGCACGGCCCTTTCCCGCGCCGCATCGTCCCGCTTTTCCGCGTTTAATTTGCCATCCTTTTGGCATACTTTATTATTATACAAGACCGTATCAGAAAACACAAGATGTTTGCACACCGCTTCGGGTTTTTTGTAGAAAAACATGAAAATCCGCAAAAGGCCTTGCGGACGATTGCAAAATCAGGGGAAAACTGTTAAAATATTGCCGTTAAAAATATATCAGAGTGTAAAACGCGATCTGTAGAGAGAGGATTTTGTTTCGATGCGTAAAACAAAGATTATTTGCACGCTCGGCCCCGCGACCGACGCGGTCCTGCCCGAAATGATTAAGGCGGGCATGAACGTTGCCCGTATGAACTTCAGCCACGGCTCCCACGAGGAGCACAAGGCGCGCATGGACGCCGTAAAGGCCGCGCGCGCGGCGCTTGGCATGCCGGTCGGCATCATGCTCGATACCAAGGGGCCGGAGATCCGGACCAAGACATACCAGGACGGCAAAATCGAAATCGTGGAGGGGCAGGAATTCACCCTGACCACCCGCGATATCGAAGGCGACAATACGATCGTTTCCATCACCTATGACGGCCTGCCGAACGACGTCAAGCCCGGCACCCGCATCCTGATCGACGACGGCTTGGTGGCGTTCGACGTGGTGGAGATCAAAAACGGCACCGACATTGTGTGCAAGGCGCTCAACGGCGGCCCGCTGTCCAACCGCAAGTCCATCAACGTACCCGGCATCAAGCTGAACATGAAGTTCGTCTCCGACAAGGACCGCGAGGATATCGAGTTCGGCCTGACCCAGGGCATTGATTTCATCGCCGCCTCCTTTACCCGCAGCGCGCAGGACGTGCGCGACCTCAAGGCCATCCTCAAGGCGCACGGTAAGGAGGATGTCGAGATCATCTGCAAGATCGAGAATATGGAAGGCGTCAACAACATCCAGGAGATCCTGGACGAGGCCAACGGCGTCATGGTCGCCCGCGGCGACCTGGGCGTTGAGGTCCCGTTCGAGGAGCTGCCCGAGATCCAGAAGAACATCATCAAAACCTGTATCTCGCGCGGCAAGCGCGTCGTGACCGCGACCCAGATGCTCGAATCCATGGCCAAAAACCCGCGCCCGACCCGCGCCGAGGTTTCCGACGTTGCCAACGCCGTTTACGACGGCACCAGCGCCATCATGCTGTCCGGCGAAACTTCGGTCGGCAAGTATCCGGTCGAGACGGTCGCCACCATGAGCCGCATCGCGGAGAACGCGGAGCGCACCATCCACTACGACCGCCGCCGCACCACCCGCTTGGAATTCCAGAACATGAACGTCGGCGGCGACCCCAAAACCAACGCCATCGCGCACGCGACCTGCTCGACCACGCACGACCTCGGCGCGAAGTGCATCGTCGCCTTCACCGACTCCGGCATGAGCGCGCGCGCCGTATCGACCTACCGCCCGGGCGCGGCCATCATCGGCGCCACCCCGTCCGAAAAGACCTACCACCGCCTGACCATGTCCTGGGGCGTCACGCCGGTGCTCGTCCCCAACCGCCCGTCCTCGGACGCGGAGCTGTTCGAGCTTTCCGCCAAGGCGGCGGTCGCGTCCTGCGGACTCGAGGCCGGCGATATTATGACGGTCACCGCCGGTGTGCCGATCGGCAAGGTCAACTACACCAACAGTCTGCGTGTGCTGCAGCTCACGGAGGAGCTTCTCGCACACGGCTTCCAGGACTGATCTTCCCATGTCGGTAAAACGCTTCCAGCGCAGCCTCGTGCGCGTGCTCACCGTGCTTGTGGTCATTTCCATCTTGGCCTGTCTGGGCCTGTACCTGTACCGGATGTTTTTCGGCTACAACCGCGATTCCTCCCTGTTTGAGGCGGACCTCGCCGCCGGCGTCAAGGCGGACGAGAACATCACCAATATCGCCCTGTTCGGCTTGGACGTCCGTCCGGAGGAGGAGAACTGCCGCTCGGACACCATGATGATCGTCACGGTGGACAACACGCGCGGCAAGATCAAGCTGATCTCGCTCATGCGCGATTCGCTTGTCTCGATCGACGGATACGGCGAGACCAAACTCAATGAGGCCTACTTCTACGGCGGGCCGAGCCTTGCTATACGCACCATAAACGAGAGCTTCGGCACGGATATTACGGACTATATCGCGGTCAACTTCAACCAGCTCGTCGAGATCATCAACGCGATGGAAGGCGTTGAGATCGACGTGCAGGATTATGAGCTGGACGAGCTGAACCGCGTCATCCGTGATTACGGCCTGGAACAGGGGCAGACCTTCCAGAGCGTGCAAAGCGCCGGCCTGCAGACGCTGGACGGCGTGCAGGCGCTGTGCTACGGGCGTATCCGCAAGGGCGGAACCGGCGACGACTGGGGGCGCGTGGAGCGACAGTCAATCGTGCTGAACGCGCTGTTTGACAAGGTCCAGTCCCTGAGCGCCAGCAGGTTGATCGGCCTGATGCAGAAGTTGATGCCCTATGTGACGACCTCGCTTTCCCCGACCGAGATCGCGCCGCTCATCGTCGGCGCGGTCAGGAACGGCATGCCTGCACTGGAGCACACCCGCGTCCCGCTGGACGGGGAGTGGAACTACTACGGCTCGTCCGGCGAATATATCCTGTACGACCTGGATGTCGCCGCGGACCATATCCACGAGTATATTTATAACGACGTTTTCCCCGGCGATACCTCAGGCTCCCACGCCGCCAACGGCACGGATGCAGGCAACGGTTCCGGCACGGACGGTGCCGGCCCCATGGGCGGCATCGATTTTGATGAGCCGCCGACCGGCCCCATGACCACGGACGATTCGCTTTCGTCCGGCAGCGCCGAGGACCCAGCCTCCCTCGCGGAGGAGGGCGGCTGGTACGACGAGGAAACCGGCGATTATTACGATTCCGACGGAGACCGCTATTATCTGGACGAAAGCGGAAAACGGGTGTATTATTAAGTCAATATGATCGATGCAAGGGGGTATGACACACGATCATACCCCCTTATTTCAGAATTCTGAGAAAAAAGGAAGACCTCTGCTATGTATGTGAAACGTGTTCTCCCCAACGGCGTGCGCCTGATTACCGAGCGGATCGACACTGTGCGCACCGCGTCCGTCGGCATCTGGGTCGGCAACGGCAGCCGCTATGAGCCGGCCGCGCTCGGCGGCATCTCGCACTTTATCGAGCACATGATCTTCAAGGGTACGGACAAGCGCTCCGCCCGGCATATCGCCATCGCGATCGACGCGCTTGGCGGACAGGCCAACGCATTCACAGACAAGGAATGCACCTGCTACTACATGAAGGTGCTGGACAAGCGCCTGCAGACCGGCGTTTCCATCCTGGCCGATATGTTCATGCACTCCCGCTTCGCGCAGGAGGATATCGACCTGGAGCGGGGCGTCGTGCTGGAGGAGATCGATATGTACGAGGACTCGCCGGAGGACGTGGCGATCGACAAGCTATTTGAGGCCTGCTACGCCGGCTCGGCGCTCGGCCGGCCCATCCTCGGCACGGCCGAAACGCTGCAGACGATCAACTCGGAAGCCATGCACGACTACATGCGCCGCTATTACCGCCCCGCGGACACCGTGGTATCCGTTTCCGGCCACTTCACGGAGGAGGACCTGGATTACATCGCGGAGTTATTCTCCCATATGGAGGGCGAGGGCCGCAACCAGATCACGCCCGCCGCTTACCAGCCCAGCCTAGTGCTACGCGAAAAGGAGATCGAGCAGAACCACCTGTGCCTGTCCTTCCCCGGCGTTTCGCTCCTGTCCGAGGAGCGCTTCGCCATGAACCTGTTAAGCTCCATCTTGGGCGGCGGCATGTCCTCCCGCCTGTTCCAAAGCGTGCGCGAGCAGAACGGCCTCTGCTATTCGGTCTATACCTTCACCACCCCGCATCTGGATACCGGCCTGTTCTCGATCTACACCGGCCTCGGTCCGGAAACCGAGCAGAAAGCGCTTGCGCTGATCGTGCGCGAGCTGCATGAATTCTGCGATAACGGTCCGGAGCCGGATGAGCTGTCCCGCTGCCGTGAGCAGGTCAAGACCAACCTGCTCATGGGGCTGGAAAGCACCGGCACCCGCATGATGACCATTGGCCGCAGCGAGCTGCTGCGCGGAGAGGTTTCCGCGATCGAGCAGGTGCTCGGCGCTTATGATCGGGTCACGGCCGACGACCTGCTTGCGCTCGCGCGCCGTGTGTTCGACTTTTCGCAGGCCTCGCTCGCCGTGGTCGGGCAGCCGGAAAAGCAGGAGACCTACCGCGCGCTGCTGCAGTAACGGCCAGCCTCCTCCCCGTCTCTTGACATCCCCCCTGTTCTGGTATACTATACACACAGAGAGTAAACGGAAGCGTTGTTTTGTGGGGAGAGAATGAAAATGAGGAGACTTTTATCCATATTGGCAGCCGCCTGCCTGCTGTGCTGCCCGCTTTCCGGCTGCAGCTCGGTACCGTCTGATGATGACAGGGCTGGGGCTGACATGCGCCTGTCACCGGTCAGCCTGACGGAAGAAGAAACCGAACTGCTTTGGCTCGCGGGTGTGGATGTACCGAGCAGCGCCTCATTCACCCTGTATGACTACCAGACGGACGGAAACCTGCACGCGATCTTTTTCTCACGTTACCTGTTAAACGATGCGCTCGAATGGGAAAAGGACGATTCTTTCTCCCCGGGCGCCTTTGACGAAACGCCGCTTGATGCCGCGGGGCGTCTCTCCCTGACCCTAGGGGAGGACGGCGCCTACACGTTTTATGTCCGCGCGGAGGGCGGGCTTGGCTACAGCCATCCGGCGCCCCAGCTTCCGGAGGGCCTGCCCGGATCCGCCGCAGTCGGCGCAAGCAGTCAGACAGAACCGCTTACCATCACTTACGGCCAGGAAATCCCTCTGCTCATCCGCACGATACGGGACGATGACTCGCTGGCGCTGTTTGCGCTGGGCGAGACGCTGGAGAACGATCCCGAGCAGCTTGAGCGGTTCCGCAGCGCTGCCTTTACCGAAGCCTACACCGTTACGTTTTTCGACCAGATCCCACAGATATGACAAAAGCCGTCCGCAGGTGCGGACGGCTTTTTCTTTACCGGTCAACGACCGGTATTTCGGCTTCGTCTTTTTCATCCAGATGGTTCAGGTAATGCCTGGTCTCTCGCGCAATCACGCCAGACAGCAGCAATACCGCAATCAGGTTGGGTACCGCCATAAGCGCGTTCAGAATGTTCGCTACCGTCCAAGCAAGGTCGAGGGAAAGCACCGGCCCGATCACGATGACCAAGATGAACGCCAGCTTATAGGGCAGCATGCCCTTGGCCCCAAACAGGTATTCACAGCAGCGCTCGCCGTAATACGACCAGCCCAGAATCGTGGAATAGGCAAATGTGATGATGCCAACCACCAGAATCAGCGGCCCAAGCACCGGAATCTGGGAAAACGCCGCCGTTGTCATCTGGCCGCCATCCGCAAACTGGTCCATGTTGATGCCCGGGTTTTTCATCACGGTCGTTACCAGCACCAGGCCGGTCATCAGACACACCACCACCGTGTCCCAAAACGTGCCAGTTGAGGAAACCAGCGCCTGCCGCACCGGATTGCGCGTCTGTGCGGCCGAGGCGACCAGAGGCGCGGAGCCCATGCCGGATTCGTTGGAGAACAGTCCGCGCGCCACGCCGTACTGCATCGCCAGGCGGATGCCTCCGCCGGTCAGTCCGCCGGCCACGGCGCCGGGCTGGAACGCCAGCGTAAAGATCGCCTGCAGCGCTGGCAGGATAAAATCCCAGTTGATGCACAGGATAACAACGCAGCCCACCACATAGAACGCGGCCATAAGTGGAACCAGCCTTTCACACACGACCGCGATCGATTTGATGCCGCCGATGATGACCACCGCCGTGATTGCCGCGAATACGATACCAATGGCCAGCGGCGGGATGTAGATCGGGCTGTTGCCCTGAATGATCTCGGAAATTGCGTTGATCTGCGTGCCGCAGCCGATGCCGAATGAGGCCAGCATGGCAAACGCGGCGAACACCACGCCCAGCCACTTCATATGCAGGCCGCGCTCCAGCGCATACATGGCGCCACCCTGCATCCGTCCATCCTTTGTCTGCACACGGTATTTGACGGCAATCAGGCTTTCCGCGTATTTGGTCGCAATGCCAAACACACCGGTCAGCCAGCACCACAGCACCGCGCCCGGCCCGCCGAGGAATACCGCCGTCCCCACGCCCACGATATTGCCCGTGCCGATGGTCGAGGCCAGCGCGGTCGTCAGCGCCTGGAATTGGCTCACGTCACCCGGCGAATCCGGATCCTTCGTCAGCGACAGACGGATGCCGGTCAATGTCTTGCGTTGGATAAAGCCTGTGCGCACCGTCATGAACAGATGTGTGCCAAGCAGCAGGACGATCATGGGCAGCCCCCAGATCCAATTGTCTATCGCCGACACAAGGTTAGAAAATTTCTCCACAGCCGATCCCCTTTTTCACTTCCACGAAGCCACGTACGCACGGAATCGTGCAGCCCCGCAGTATGCTTTGTATTATATCGCATTTTTTACGAATTGGCAAGAATCCCCGCGCAGCCTTTCTCCTGTAAGCTGCCGGGCGACGAGGAAAGCGGTTCATAAATTTTGTTCTGTTTTTTGAAAAAAACAATTGACACCCCCACCGAATTATGGTATCCTATTTAGGCAGTCGAAACTGCGTTGTATCCCTCGGGGGTGCCACAAGTTAATAATTTGCGCCAGTAGCTCAGCTGGATAGAGTGTTTGGCTACGAACCAAAAGGTCGGGGGTTCGAATCCCTTCTGGCGTACCACTTTTTCTTGTGGAAAACAAGCGGTTTCTTCGGAAATCGCTTGTTTTTTAACTTTTTAGAAGCTTACAAATTTGGGTGCCAGCATAAAACCGCCTCTATCCTGTTAGCAGTTTGTTAGCAAAGGTGTTTGGCTACCCTTTTGATGGATACTTCCTTTCGTTCATTTTCTCCTTGCCTGCGGGCGAACTGCTAACAGATTGCTAACATCGCTTTTTTGTGCACGCTCTGCAAGCAGTGCTTCCAGCAACTTTTTCTTCATTTCAGGATCTTCATCGAGAATCTGCATTAACTGATCCTGACGCTCATTTTCTGTATGGTCACCATAAAACTCTTGCGCAATTTTTTCGGCCAAAGCCCGCCGGCGATTGTCCTGAGTAAGCGCATAAGTATTAAGCGATACTATTGCAGAGGCATGTCCCATATCGCCCTGTACCAATTTTACATCACCGCCGCTTTCAAGCAGCTTATAGGTCGCGCTGGAATGCCGGAGTTCATGAAAGATCAAAGGCGGCAGATCCAGTTCACTTCGCTTCTGCCAAAGTTTGAACTATTTCTCGCACAGCTTCGGTTCCACTGTGAAACCGTCCTCCAATGCAAACACTAAATTGATATCGTAGTATTCCTCTCCGGCAAAAGCTCGCTGCTTTGCAGCCATTGCCTTGCGCAGCATAAGCTCCCGCCGGAGGGCCGGCGTCAGGTAAATGATACGGTTGCTGTTTGCAGTTTTCGGAAGCTTGAGTACAAGCGTGGAATTGGTGTTCGCGATTTTACTGGGGAAAATGTGGATAATGTCATCCTGCGGTATAAATTGCAGCGATTCTCTGCTTACACGTTGAAGTGTGCGGTGGACATGAATCAGATTTTTGTCAAAATCAATATCGTCCCATGTCAGACCAACTGTTTCGCCGATCCGGAGCGAGCAAATGAACGCAAGGTGTACCGCAAGATGAAGCTGCGGATTTTCAATGCCATCAAGTGCCTGCTTTACCATTTCCGCTGTCCAGATGTGGCGCTCAGTTTTTGCTTTTTTAGGTGCATCGCAGGTGACCGGATTTTCTTCAATGATTTTCCAATCCACTGCTTTGTCAAAAGCGGTTTTGAGCAGCGTATGGATGTGCCGCAAGGTAGTTGCCGAAAGACAAGGAATCCTGCCCTTGTCTTCGGCGTGTCCCTTTGCGCCGCCACATTTTTTCGTTCGCAGAGTGTTGTAAAGCATTTCAACATGTATCGGCTGTAGTTTCTGTACAGGTATCCGTCCGATTTCCGGAATAATATGATTGCGGAGCAAAGCCAGGAGAGATGCACAATGCTGCATGACCATTTCGATTTGTCATACAAGCTCGCCCATGACATCAGGCATTCCTCTACCGTTTGATCCGATGGTGTCAGGAATGTATTACGGACCTTTTGATACTCGATTTTCTTCCTGAATTTTTCTGCATCTTCTTTTCGGCCAAAGGCTTCCCACTTTTGGCGCCTTTTCCCATCTGCGTCATAATAATCATAAATGACAGCATATTTGTTGCCTCTTTTTTAACGTTGCCATGATTGCCTCCACAGAATAGGCAGGTCAGAAACATGATGAAAACCAGCGGTCAAACGACTCTTTATGGATCCGGACCGTTCGGCCGACGTGCAGCACGCGGAAGTCGCTGGTGCGGCTGCATAGCTGATATGCGCTCCGCTTGCTAATCGCAAGGATCTTCGCCATTTCCGGTACGGAATAGGTTTTCTTCTCTACGTCCTGTTCCTGCAATATGTTTTCTTCCATATGTGTCCCTCCTGTAGACAGCGCCCGATGCACCGCCCTTACCGTAACACGCCTCCTTTAAGCAGAATTTTGATACGTTGGCAGGTCTATTATAACAATAAGGGCAGTAAATGCAAAGACGCTCGGTTCGGGGTTCAAAATTTATACTTAATTTTAATACGATTTTTTTAAATAAGTGATGGTATTACCGAATGGTTATGATTACTATGTTTGTCCCCGGTGCAGCTAACGCTGGAGTGGGAATTCACGCCCTATTTTGACCACTGCGGCCAGCACCCTAAGTTGAAGAGATTACAAAAGGCTCAGGGTCGTCTATCTTGGTAATCGAAAAGAAGTGCATAACTTAATTAGCACATAGGGTTGGAGGTTGTTCCAACTGTATGTCTTTTCTAATTATTTATTTTACGCTTATGCCTGGAGGGACACGCTCATTGAAAGCAACCTGAGAAATAAAAAAGTGTAGTCGCGCAAAAAGATGCACGTCGAGAATGCTCGCCTCCACTTTTTGAAGTTTACAACGCATGGCTTAGTAATTCGAAAAAGTATACTTTTTTAGAACAAAAAAACTATGCTACAAAAAACACCAAATCCATTGAATAGTTGGAGTTTGGTGATGTTATTTCCATATTTACATACTTTTGAACCTATTTTTAAAATTCATACATTACTATACCGTGCCCTATCTCAAACGTCTGTCTTTTTATATGCTAACCTATCCGTTCCGCATGGCGACAGTCCTCATCCTCATAAAAAGTAGCCCTGCCCTTTCCTGCGGCTTTAGAGCAGTACAGTGCTTTATCAGCACGTCGATATAGCTCTTTGAATGATATTCCCGGCTGTACACACAGAGCTACCCCTATAGAAGCGCTCACAGTTATTGTTTTTCCATCACGGTCATAGGTGTGCCTCAGCCGGTGCATAAGGCGGTTACAAAAATGGATGACCCCCTCACTGCTTACATTTTGCAGAAAAATCGCAAACTCGTCTCCACCAAACCTTGCTACTACGTCATCGTTCCGGCAAGTGTGCCGCAGAATATCAGCCGTCTGCATGAGCAACAGGTCTCCCTGCGTGTGGCCAAATGTGTCGTTTACACTTTTGAAATTATCGAGATCCAGCATCAAAAATGCGCCTGAACAGCATCCATCCTCCAAAAACAGGTTTATGCGTTTTTCAAAAAAGCGGCGGTTATGTATACCCGTCAGCATATCCGTATTACTCTGTGCTTTCAGTTGTTCCATAGCCGACTGGGTGTACACTTCCTGCTTCTTGCTGGTGCTAATATCTCTGAATGCCAATATAATGTTTTCGTTGTCCGATATGGCATCTCTGCATATTATCAATTCAAACCATGCGCCTTCTTTACCGGATTTCATGCAGCACTCTTTGCTGTATAATTTCCCCTTTGTTTGCGAACTATCAGCAAGTTTATATGATGCTATATTTTCTTTGATCTCCTCAGCAGTTTCAGCTCCAAATACCTCCGCCATTTCTGAAATAAATTTTTCCACTGTTAGCATATGATGCTCGCTGATATTACAATGTAATGCGCTGCGTATCGGCAGCACATCACGGCTGATATAGTTGACTACATATATTCCCTGATAAAGAATGCCGAATGTCTGGATAATATTTTGGTATAGCCGTGAAAAGTAGGAATTCCTCTCGTCACTGGTTATTTTCTTTGTTATATCATGGCAGTATCCGTATATCCTGTTCCCCGAATGCATACTGTCCCTTCTTGCACCAACGCGAACGTATATCAGCCCTTTTTCAGGGCTGACCCACGGATAAACAACCTCCACCTCTTCCCCTGCCATTGCCCGCTGCATCTCCTGATGTACAAGCTCGGTGTGTGTCATAAATATCCGGTTTGACCACTCCTCATAACATGCCCTGGGTGGGATTGTGCTGTCCACACTGAGAATTTTCTGCATGATATGGTCTGCATACATCACATATGTCCCGTCCTCCAGCAGTTCTATTGTCCAGATGCCGATTTGCATTTCGCTTTGCACATCCAGCAGATAGCTGTTTTCCGCAAAGTATCTATTCATTTAGCCTGTCACCCTCTTTACTGTGTTTTAACTTTATTTATGATACGCTTGCAAGATTGCTGTAAAGTCTGCGCAAGTCCCCTTCAATATCCAGAAAGCATCGGAGCAGTTGGGGGTTAAACGCACCGCACTGCCCGCTTATGATCATCTTGACCGCTTCGTCAAAGCTGTAAGGATTTTTATAGCATCGCTTGCTTACCAGAGCATCATACACATCCGCAAGCGCTACAGTCTGTGCGCCGGTAGAAATTTCGTCACCCATCAGCCTGTCTGGGTAGCCTTTCCCATCCCATCTCTCATGGTGGTGCAACGCAACATCATACGCATAAGCATAAAACGCCTGATCGCGCAACGGGGTAATGCTGGAGAGCAGATCCGCGCCCTTGCTTGTATGCGTCTTCATAATTTCAAATTCTTCCTCTGTCAACCGGCCGGGCTTGGTCAAAATATGATCCGGTATGGCAATCTTCCCCACATCATGTGTGATCGCCGCCATACCGATAAGGTCGATTTCCTTATTCTCTAACCCTTCCCCAAACGCGGTATGACGCAGGAGATGTGTTGTGATGGCGCGCAGCCGTCGGACATGCCCTCCGGACTCATCATGCTTAAACTCAATCACCGTGGAAAGCGTTTCTATCATTCCGACTCCGTATTCATACAGCTGTTCCGCCTGAGCCATCAGCGCTTGCCTCTGTTCAGCAATAATATCATTCAGGTTATTTCGCGAATGGAACAGCTCGATAACGGATTTCACACGTCTTTCCACAACGTATGGAATTACAGGTTTGGGGATAATGTCCATGGCTCCAAGCTCATATGCCTCCCGCAGGACTTCATCCTTATGCTCTCCTGTGATCAGAAATACCGGAAGCTGGTCCAGCACTCCCATCTGTCCCATAATGCGAAGCACCTGAATGCCATCGGCTCTCGGCATCACAATATCCAAAATCACAGCGGCAAGTCTTTCCGCTGCGTTCTTGAGCATGTCGAGACCAGATAGACCATCGTCTGCTTCCAACACACGGTAATCTTTTACAAAAATGCTCTTCAGGCTTGCCCTGCTTACTATCGAATCATCCACAATTAATATAGTATCACGTGGGGAATCACATTTTTCTATCAATTTTTTCATAGGAGATATTCCCTTCTGTACAGTAACTGCTTCAGCTTCAAGGCCGGTTCGTTCAACCACTTTTATATATAAATCGGCAAATCCTTTTATAATTTTACAGCTTTGCATATTAATATTATATTAAATTCCCCCAATCATATCCTGAAGTCTCATACCTCAAACCTGAAGAGGTCTGCTTTCAGGCGGCATGCAGGCGGTACAGTCTTGCCATCCTTGTCGATCAGTCGTCTGCAAGCGCGTTGTCCTCCTTGACTACCTTGCCCGAAGGGGTAGTCGCCCGGCCGGTGAAGCTGTAGCCTGTCACAGGATCGGTGATTCTCTGCATCAGGTATTGGTTTTTGGTATCCCATGTCACATTCTGCGTGGACTGCATCGTACCCTCTCCGACGCCAGCATCGTCCAAGGTTATCGTTCGGCCGCGATGCTCACTGTATCACCCGAAGCGTACACCCTGCCTTGGGACAGCGCCACATCGAGCGGTATCCTTTTTAAAAGTGAGGTATCATTATTGTATTGTAGCAAACCGAAGGTGGTAGGTAGCGGTCGGTTTTCCTGTTCCGTCTTTTTATGAGAGACCGTGGTTGCCATCAGGCTTCTTCCTTTCCATTTTTATACTTCAACATACTTTTGTGCGCAACTGCTAACATGAACTGTGCGCACTGTAAGGCTCTGCTTGCAAACATTGCACAGAAAAGCAGAAACCCCCAGACCTTTCCGCTCGTAACCGTCGTCTTAAAGCACTCTTTGCGTAGAATACGCGTGTGCTCAACGGCTACAAGCCAAAAGGTCGAGGGTTCGAATTCCTTATGGCGTGCCAGATTAAGTCATTGTTTCAATTGAAATAGCGTTGCCTGCTTTTTATCGGATTAAGAATGTCATTAGTGTATCAGCTGCATCCGCGCTTTGGATACGGTTGCTTTCCTGTCATTGGTTACCTACCTGTCTCCTTTCGCAGCAGAGGCCCCGTTCCCGGTTAGCAGGGAACGGGGCCTCTTTTTATCCAGCGCATTCCGTCCAGACAAAAGAAACCGGAAAGAGCGCCACCTGCCCCCTATATCAGGTGCGCAGCCCGCGTTTTCCCTCTGCCCATCCAGCCAGCATAATACACAAGTTGACTGCCATGCCGATGAACAGGGGATCAAACGGCACCCTGCATACTACCTCGCCCAGCAGTACGCATAACGGTCCTGCAACGATAGACAGCTCCGCATACCGCGCCTTGATCCGGCCGGGCAGAAAGAGAGCGCCGCACAGTGGCAGAAAGATCACCGCGCCCCGCAGGCCCATCGACATAAAGCTCCACTGCAGGATGACCGATTGCAGATCGCCTATGGTAAACAATACCGCCAGCAGCAGCGCGGCAATTATTGCAACGCGATCCGCCCATAGCCGCTGCCGGTCCGTACTGTCAGGCACAATGCGCGCATACAGGTTATTCGTTACGATGCTACTGATGCCCAGTGTCAGGCCAGCGCCACAGCCAATAATTGCGACCAGAAGCACCGCAAGGAATACCCCTGCCCAAAATCCAGGGAAGTAAAGCAGGATAAACTCCGGAAAAGTCTGCGCTGCGTCCATTGAAGGGAACGCGGTTTTCATGTACATGCCAATCAGCACACCACCAAGCCCGATAGGCGGGATGAGCACCGCACTGGCCAATGCACCTTGAACCGCGGTGCGGTCGCTTTTGGCGGACAGCACGCTTTGCGCATACGTCTGTGTAGAAAGCACCCCCAGCACAAGCGACAGCGCTGCGCCGCCATCTGTTCCAAGACCGCGGGCAAACAGGTTGAAATACTGCCCGGCCGGCAGCGCTTCATACAATGCGTACAATCCTCCGCTTTCACGGAAAACCAGTCCCACACATATAATCGCACAAATGTATAGCATCACTGTTTTGATCAGCCCAATTGTGCCAGCGCCTCGCATGCCTCCAAAGAATACATAGCAGATCATCAGGCCGGCGGACAGTAGCGCAGTAACGAAAGGAGGGCAGGCGACCACAGCGGACAGGAGCGCCATTGCCGACAACAGCTGAGCGACTATATTCAGGAAAATACCGATAGCCCCAAGCACGGATGACAGGAAGCCAGCGCGCGGCCCGTATTCGCTCTGAATCATTTGCTGTAGTGTCAGGTAGCCGTTTTTCCGCATAGGCCGCGCAAAAAACAGTGCCAAGAACAGGCAGCCAATCCCACCGCCCAAGCTGAACCAGATCGCCGAAAAGCCGTATTCAAACGCCAGCTGCGAGGTTGCGACCGTTGATGAACCGCCCACCAGCGTGCCGATCACTGCGCCTGCGACCATCGCGGCGGTAGATTTACCGCCGCCAATTGCAAAATCGCGGGCGCTTGTGACCTTCCGTCCAGCCCGAACACCTATCACTGCAATCAATCCCAGCGTCAGCAGCGCGCCAAGCCAGTGCATCGTCCCCATTGCATTTCACTCCTTTATCAGAAAGAGCCCTGCCAAACGGCAAGGCCCTTTCGCTGCGTTTCATTTCTGCTCCTTGTTCTCTCTTGCTTCCTCAAGGTTGCGTTTGAGGTCTTCTTCGGCTTCCTTTTTATCTGCCGCCATGGAAAGCGCCTCTTCCTTTCCGCAGTACATGCCGATCAGGCCCAGCCCCACCGAAACGCTGGCAACCTTAATAACCAGAGGGAACCATTGGGCTTTTACCGCTATGGCAATCGCCGCGCCCGTATCGCCCCCAATAATCAGTGCAACAACAAACCCGACAAATCCAGCCGCACCAGCAAAGATGGACACATACGCCCCCCAGCCGAAAACCTGATATAAAAAGCCGGAAACCTTTTTCATATCCATCCCTCCTTACACCATTCCGAATAGAGGTACTATGCCAATCAGGAACACTACGCTGAGCAGATAATGCAACACGCACCATATCACACAGTTTTGTGTTGTCTGCTTCATTTCAGAACCTGAAATACCCATTGCCGTATACATGCACAGCGCCAGCGGTGGCGTCATCCCTTCCATCGCACCGCAGATGACCGGCAGCATTCCGGCTACAAGGAACGGATTGGCACCGGCGGCGGCCATGACTGATACAATCGCCGTGCCAAATATCGCCACTTGTGAGGAGCCGGGCAATATCATGCCAAGGATCGCGGTAAACAGTGGCAGGATAAATGCAAGTGGCACCAGGCCAAAGCCCCAGCTCGATATCAGATTACCGATATTCTCGCCAACATGTATGGATTCAAACAGGTTACTGATACAGTAAGCAAAGAAAATGGTAGCCGAAACCGGCACGATGGACTTTGTTCCCTTTGCCAGAAGCCCTGCTATCTGACGCGGCCCGACTTTCATGCTTTTGCGGATAATGAACAGAGCGTAGACCGCTGCGATGCCAGGCGTAAACAGCAGCACGCAGCTTGACAACGCCGATGCTCCCTCTGCCGTCAGGCGAGAGGTGAAAAATGTACTCTTGAGCTGCGCATCCAGAAAGAACGGCAGCAGGATGACCACTGGGATAAGTAGCGACCGCCACCCCTTACGCACAGCCTCCCCGAAGCGCGGAACCTCGCTGGCCGGCAGAGCCTCAATGTGGTGATAGCGGCAGAACACAAAGATCGTTACTGCGCGCTGCAGGATGAACCACAGACATATCCCCCACATCAACATCCAGAACTGTGACATGGTATAGGTGTCCTCACCGTATAACGTCGCCAGAACGCCGAATGAAGCGACAATGATGCCGGAGGGCGGAATCATATTCCCCATCGTACTGGAAGCCATGCAGATATTGGAGGCCAGGTAATCTGGGAAGCCGCTGCGCTTCATCGCGGGAATCGTAAAAACGCCGGTCGCAGCAACATTCCCTGCGGCGCTTCCGGACAGCGCGCCCATAAAGCTGGACACCAAAAGCGCTACATAGCCCGTACCGCCCTTGATTCGCCCAAAGATGGATAAAACGACCTCGATACAGGAATCAATGACCTTTGTCCCCGTAAATATCTGCGCCACGACCATAAATGCGACGATCGCGTAAAACAGTGTATTCGTGGACGTTGCATAAACATGGTCCCAGATATGGCCCCATTGTCCGGTCATAGCAACCATTACAATATACCCGGCCAGCATCCCTTCATAAATCGGGCGTTTGAGCACAATGAAAAAGATGCAGATTGTAATCAGCAGGACAACCAGATAGATCAGTTCAACAGGCATAATCCCCCTCCTTTAAGACTCTGGTCGTTTCTTCGGCTTCCGACGGTTGCTCACGTTGAACTATAGCTGTCAGTCTTCAACAGGTATCTCTACGTCAAGCAGAGGCGGGTACTGCTGGCAGCCGAACACATCGCCTTCACCGAAGGAGCCGGACGGCTTCAGGCGGTTGATTGTAAATTTAATGGCATAGCCCGGATCGAACTCAACAAAGTCCGCAATGCGGCTCTCGGGTATGCCGTACAGCTCGGCAACAAACTGGCGGTTGAGCACGCCGCTTTTTTTGACCATTTCATAGTTGGCCGGATCGCGGAAAATGATATCAAACGTAATTCTGTCGGTACCCGCATTTTTGCTGCGGATCGTCTTTGCCAGATCAACAAGTCTCATGGTTTTCATGTTTTCTCCTCCTCATTCGCCGATTTCAATCATGGAAACTGGGAACAGCTCGAGCGGATCGTCCACCTCAACAGTGTGGTCCATGGTCCAGGTATACGCATCCGATATCTTGGTTACTTCATCCAGAATAAAGGCTGCCGTGCCAGCCGTACCCTTAACCTCGGGCAGGCGGGCGTAGAAAATCTGCCGCATGCCGATCAGCGTAACCTCCTCAGCCAGCTTATCATCGTCGGCCACGCCTTCTACAACGACCAGCAGCTCGTGTGATTTGGTTTCCTTGATCGGTTCCAGGTCGCCCATGACGCCGTTCTTGCCAAAAATACGGTAGCTCAGTTCGTATTTATCGTTCGGATGACGTTCCGCGACCTGTGAACGTGCCCAGTCGATCACCTTGTCGATATTTTGAATGGTATAAGGATCACGAATACCCGCAAGACCCATATACCGCTTGCCCACAAAGCCGGAGCCCTCCAGCTTGACCTTGATACGGCCATCAATGGGGATAAATTTGGGGTTGGTGATACGGCAGGTCTTTTCGTCAAACTGCTCGTATTTGCACTCGCTCATATCCAAGCAGCCGCCTGCAACATATTCATAATATGGATTCGTGCGTTCATACATTGCATGGCCCGCTACTGAAGCGATCGTACAGCGCTGGAACGGCGCCATAGCCGTAACCTTAACGTCATCCTTGGTAATTGTTCCGATAACCGATTCTTTCGCGCCGTAGGGCTCGCAGCAGAAGGAAGCGCATTCCAGCACCTTGCCGGTGTAATATGCGATGTTTTCCGGGAAGCCTTCATAAATCGCGGCCGAGGCAAATACGCAGGCGTCACTTGTGCGGCCTCCGATGATTACATCCGCGCCCATTTCCAGCGCCTTGATGAACGGATGTACACCGGCAACAGCAACGATGCGAGTCGTAGCGTCAAGCTCCTCGATCGTCAGATCGCTCCTGCTGTTCAGGCCCTCTATCTTTTCACCTGCCAGCATTTTGCGGCGCAGGTACTCCTTATCAACCTCGGAATAGAAATACGCGAGCTTAAATTTCTTGAGCCCATGTTTTTTGGCCATATCCCGAATCATATCTACATACATATCAACGCGGCTGTTCGTACCCGTATCGCCCGCTGAACCTATGATCATCGGTACGCCCTGCTCACGCGCGGCCAAAAGCATCAGTTCCAAGTCATGGTACTGCCAGTCGGGGTGGCTGGCGCACTTATCCATACCCAGCGGCACTGGGCCGATATCATCGCTGCCGGAATCGCAGCAATAATAATCCGGATGCGTTGCCGCACCGATATAGAAGCTCCCCTCTTTTGTCGGTGCAAAGCCAAGATGTCCATTCGGAGAGATGATTCGCAGCGTTTCCTTTCCCATGATGATCCTCCTAACAAAAATTAAAATCAGTATAACTTGCTATTACAAGTTATACTGATTTTAAGATAAATCTCTTAGGAAGTCAATATATTTTATGGCTATTTTAATCAATTCATCCCCAATTTTCTCCGTATATTTTTGTGCATTATATCCATTTTCATGACAATCCAAAGCAATAATCAAAAATTGTTATGACAAGTTGCCGAACTGTATGAGCAGCAACCGTTCCAGTTCCCACTCAACCGCACCTGCTCATACCTGACGTTGCAAATGGAAGGAATAAATATCCGAACGGTAATAGCCCAGCTTATACTCCAATGGATGATTTTCATGAGAGGAATACAGTGATCGCAAAACAATCAACGCTTTTCCGTGCGGCAACGAAAGTATCTTTTCCAGCCCCGCATCTGCATTAACCGCTCCTAATGTCTGCTCTACATCCTTTAATCTAATTCCAAGCCTTGCGTACAGGTCGAATGTTGAGAATGCCTGTCCGGCAGCCTCTGCCTGCCTTGCAGCTTCCCACATCCGTTCGCCCAACGCTGTCGGGAAAAAAGATCGATAGTAAACGACTGGTGTCTGCGCCGCATACCCAACCAGATCCAGCGCAGCGCAAGCACTGCCAAGGCGTTCCCGCGCTGCGGCATCGCCTGCCTCCGCTTGGAAGCCGCGCACCCTGGTATAGCCCGTCAACCCTTTTAGCTGGAGCACGCGGCTAAAACTGATGATGCGGTTCAGCTCATGGCTGATATCCGGTGCCTTAACAAAGGTGCCTTTACCATGCACCGCAAACGCCAGGTTTTGCTGAATCAACAGGTTCAAAGCCTGTCGCACGGTGATCCGGCTGACTCCATACTGCTTACACAGGCTGTTCTCCGAGGGAAGCTTATCACCCGGCTTATATTCTCCCTGATAGATCGCATCCGAGAGGCAATTGGCAAGCTGCACATACAATGCAACAACAGAATCATGAACAAGCATTAGTTTTTCCTCTATCTTTTTTATTGCAGTCCAGCCGTTTTCCTGATCAACTGGTCTGTACTTCCATTATAGGTATTTGGAAAAACCAGGTCAAGGGCTGCGACACGGAAAACAGCAGGCCATTCTTCATTCATTTTCAACATTTCACAAACGGCAGAGCGGCGTCTTAATCCACTGTATTTTCTTGATTCGATATGATATATTGTGGTATTATCCTATTACCTGTGCTTTTATGCTCTGAAGGGCGCGTTTCTGGGCCCGTAAATAGACGGCACCGTACACCCTCTCATTCCCCATTTTTTCAACTCCTCCCACACACATTATTATACTCCTATGATTTCTTCCACTTTAATCCAAAAAACCTTGAAGGAGAACAATATTATGGCTTTCAATACTCACATACCATTACATTTCGAGCTGGTAAACAAGGAAAACCGGAAAGAGATTGAAGCTCTGACGGTTTTTTCAGAACAAGCCAGCTTTATTGAGAGCGTAAAGGACTGTTTGCAGGAAGCAGACGAATTGGAGCTATGGCGGCCTGTCGGTATTTACGATGGCAACACACTGGTTGGCTTTTCCATGTACGGTTATTTTCCGGAACCAGCTCCCGGCCAACTATGGCTGGACCGGCTGCTTATTGACAGAAAATACCAGGGGAAAGGATACGGAAAGCAGGCAGTGCTTGCCCTGCTTTCCAAACTGTACATGGAGTATTCGAGCAATACCGTATACCTCAGTGTATATGAGAATAACCGTCACGCGATCCAGCTTTATCAGCAGCTTGGCTTCCGTTTCAACGGGGAATATGATGCCAAAGGCGAAAGAATTATGGTTTATTCTTATGAAAAAAGATAAACCGCTGCACGGAGAAGCACCGAACTGCGCGGCTCTGCCGCAGTTCGGTGCTTTCTTTTGCAATGATAGTTTTCTTTATTAATACCATATTCCGTCTATAGCGAAAATCCTCTTGAATTCTGTACTCGGCATGGCTGATGCGATTTGGGCCATGATCATGTAAAGCGGGATAGAATTATATGTGCAGTCAGCCCCGTAACATCCCCGTCCTCCATAAAACCAGCCCCAATCCGTTTACCGTCGTCAAACAGGAGCGCCACAGTAGTCAAGTACAGGGCTCTCCATCCCAGCGGACAAACGGCGTACCTTGGTGAAACATGGGGGTTGGATACATCGTACAGCCAGACGTTGCTCACTCCCTTTTCACACAGCTTGCCTGCCAGCGCCTGCGCTCTCCCAGCTTAGGCTGTAATTCTTGAAATTTCAGAGGAATATGGTAAAATCAAGGGATAGAAAGTGAGGGATTTGGTATGCAGATCCAACAGCTGACCTATTTCGTAACCGTCGCGGAGCAGGGCAGCATCAACAAGGCGGCAGAAAGGCTGTTTGTCACCCAGCCTAATCTGAGCAAGGCGATCAGCAATCTTGAGAGCGAACTCAATGTACATATTTTCGACCGTACGAATAAAGGCGTCGTTCTGACCGATGACGGTAAAAAGCTTTATCAGTATGCACGCACCATCCTGAGTCAGATGGAACTGATCCAAGGGCTTTCCTCCAAGGAGCGGCCGCGTCTTCTTTCAATTGCCTCTTATCCAATCATTACCATGGGGCGGCTGATCAGTAAATTCTACAACAATCATAAGCAGGAGGAAATCGCGCTGAAGCTGGTGGAGCAGCGCATGCAGCAGGTAATTGAAAGCGTAGAAAGCGGTGAGGCGGAGATCGGGTTTGTAATGAGCAACAATGTGCAGGTCAAGGAACTCAAGCACATGCTCCACTTCAAAAACCTGGTATTTAATCCCCTGGGGGAGGATACCTGGTATGCCAATGTTGGCCCCAATAGCCCGTTATATGGACGGGATGAGGTCACAATGGCAGAACTGCTGCATTTCCCCATCGTGCGGCTGCCGGATGATTACTTTTCCAACCTTACCTTTTATTTGCAAATCGACGGTATCCGGCTGACCGAGCATAAAAAGGTCGTTTATGTTAATGACAGCGCAGCCATCCTTGCGCTGCTCAGCAAGACCGATATTTTCCGGTTTGGGCCAGGGCTGAGCGCGCCGGATTTTGCAGCATACGATATCCAAAGCATCCCCATACGCAACTGTGACGTAAGGATCAACGTCGGCTGGGTGCAGCGTAAACGGGAGCTTCTCAGCCCGGAGGCTCGGGATTTTGTCCGCCTGCTGGAAGGGTTATATCCGTTGGGAACTATTGAAAATTGAAAAGATAGTTATAACCAGCTATGAAAAATAATTATAGCCGAGTTATAACTATTTTTAATGAGAAGCATTTTAACAGAATCCTTTCGTCAAAACAGAAAAATACAGGCACTGTGTTTGTACACAGTGCCTTTTTATTATTCGAATTGCATAATTTTATTCCGGCTTTTTATATTTTCTTATCATGATGTTGTATTTATAACTGCATTATAACTATTTCGACTTGGACAAACAAAAAATCTGCATGCTATTCTTTTACCAGGCAAAGAAAGGGGGGGTCCTATGACACCGGTTTTGGCACTTACCATTCTGCTGTGCATCTATGCCGCTGGCGAGCTGATCGCGCAGAAGACCAGAGCAGTGTTTTCGACAGTATTAAGCATTGCAATCCTGCTGCTCCTCAGTTTTTGGAGCGGCATCCTGCCGCAGACTATCATCGAGGATGCACAGGTTACCGGATTCGGCAATATTATCGCAGGTCTGCTGATCGTATCCCTCGGCACGACGATCGACTTCCCCGAGCTGCGGCGGCAGTGGAAGGTCGTTGTCATCTCGCTCCTCTGTGTAAGCGGTGCGGTAGCTGCAATTATCGGGATCGGCATACCGCTTGTCGGGCGCAACATGGCAATTTCCAGCGCGCCGATTTTCGCCGGAGGTAGCGCGGCAACACTGATCATGACGACCGCACTGGATGAAAAGGGGCTGACTGCGGCCAGCACACTCTGCATCGCGCTTTATGTAACACAAAAATTTATCGGCATCCCCATCGCCTCATTTTTGCTTCGGCGCACCGCCAGGCAGTTCCGCGAGAACCAAGCGCTGGTTGCTGAATACAGCGGACCTACACAGGAGTGCCGTGGCACCAAAGCAAGCGGCCCGCTGCAACTTCCTCAGGCGTTCGCCCGCCCATCCGTATATCTGTCAAAGCTGGGCCTAGTTGCACTGGCGGCGCACTATGCGTCCGACCTGACCGGCGGCACTGTTCATTACTTTGTCATGTGCCTGGTCATGGGCGTGATATTCTTCGCACTGGGCTTTCTGGAAAAGGGTATTTTAGCAAAGACGCAGGCAGACAGCCTGATTACATTTTTTGTCACCATCCTGATATTTTCCAACCTGGCGGCAGTCACGCCGCAGCAGGTAATATCGGTTTTTCCATCTCTGGTACTCTGCGCTACGTGCGGTGTGGCAGGCACCGTGCTGACCGGTTTCATCTGCGCGAGGCTGATGCACATTCCCTTTGGGCTTGCTGTAGCCTACGGCATCAGCTGTACGTTCGGTTTCCCGACCACGATGCTCATCCCCCGGGAGGTTTCCGAGGCCTTTGGGCGGACCGAGGAGGAAAAAGCCGCTATTCTCAACTATCTGTTACCTAAAATGCTGACAGCGGGCTTTGTCACCGTTACGATCGCCTCCGTCCTGCTTGCGGGCGTGGCGGTGCAGCTGTTGTGAGTATATAAGATGAAGAAAAAGGAGGAGTAAAGTATGGAACAAGCCTTTGACCAGATCCGCCGCTATATCGACAAACACCGAAAGCCGATGCTCTCCCTATGGGAAGAACTGGTCAACACGGAAAGCGGCTCACGGCAGTTGGAGGGCGTGGAAGCAGTATGCAATATCCTGCGCCGCGAACTGGAGGGGGCAGGCGTAAAAACGCGCACGATTCCCATGGACAATGCGGGCAGCGTTCTGGTTGGCGAATGGGATAACGGAAGCACCAAAGCGCCGCTTCTGTTTATCGGGCATATGGATACCGTATTTAAGGAAGGCGCAGTAAAGGAGAATCCGTTCCGTGTTGATGAGGAGAACTTTGCACATGGCCCCGGCGTCGTGGATATGAAAGCTGGGCTGGTGATTGCAGTCTATGCAATCAAAGCCCTGGCAGAGCTCGGCTTTCATGAGCGTCCAATTAAGTGCGTCTTTGCCGGCGATGAGGAAAACCTGCATATGTTTTCAAACGCTAAGGCGGTTATGGAGGCAGAAGCAAGCGGCGCTCTGGCAGCATTCAATTTTGAAACAGGCTATCTGGACAACCACTTTGTCGTCGGACGCAACGGCGGTGGCCCCGCCCAAATTACGGTGCATGGCGTAGCCGCTCACTCCGGCCTGGCGCCGGAGAAGGGAAGGTCCGCTATTTTGGAGGCGGCACATAAGATCGCCGCCATAGAAGCGCTCAACGATATCCCACGCGGAAAGCTGATCAACTGCGGCAAGGTATCCGGCGGTATTGGCGAAAATACCATTCCGGACACATGTACGATCAACCTTGGGATCCGCTTCCCAACTTCCGAGATCAAAGGTGAGATCCTCACCGCCCTCCAGAGCATTGTGGAGCACCATACCGTGCCCAACACATATGCCGAACTGGATACCAGCCGCCTGATGAACTGCATGGATACGACGGATGGTGTTATGGCCTTGTTCGGACATGTGAAAAAAACCGCAGCGGATTGCGGCTTTGGAGACGTGGACTGTTTCCGTGTCGGCAGCCTTTCAGATTCCGGCATTACTGTCGCCTGTGGAGTACCCACAGTATGCGGCATGGGGGCGCGCGGCGAAAAAAGCCATACACCAGAGGAGCGTGCCGAAGTGGAATCCCTGTTCCAGCGCTGTATGCTTGCCGCCTGCGCGGCCTACACATTACAGGATGATTTCAGGGATAAAGGAAAGGAGGTAAACAAATGAACGAAAAAGAGAAAAATGAGGCGCAGAAAGAAAAAATCGGTATTGGCGCGTGGATTTCACTGGTCATCCTGATTCTTGTGCTGTCTGGTGCCTTTCGCACGGTGGACGGCCCTCTCAAGGTGCTAGACTTTACCAACCTCTCCGGCGCGTTTGGCACGATCGGGGAAACGGGTGCCAATCTGATCGGTTCGGGCGGCACCGGCGCGAAGGACGGCTTCATGGCCGGCTTTAACCTGATCCCAGCAGTTATGTTTTTTTGCGGCTTGCTTGGCGTATTTGAGCAGCTCGGCGCTTTCAAGGCGTCTGACATTGTGTTCCGTCCGCTGCTTCGTCCGCTGATGGGTATTCCGGGCAAATGCGGCATCGCCTTTATCTCCAGCTTCACCGGCTCGGACGTTGCAGCTGTTATGACCCGTGAGCTGTATGAGGAAGGCGACATTACCGATGACGAACGGACGGTTTTTGTCGCCTATCAATACGCCGGCTCTGCGTGTATCAATAACACGATTACTGGCGGTGCGCCGCTTGTAGCGATCTGCCCGGTTGCGCTCGGTCCCTGTATTGTAATTATGGTCGTGTGTAAGCTGATCGGTGCGAATATCGTCCGGTTGATCCTTCGCATGAAGGGCAAAAAGCATAAGGAGGGCAAACTATGAATGCAGAAGTAAAAATAGCAGCAGCCCCTCAGCAGGCAGCCCCCGAAAAAGCCAAAAAGCCTTCGGTCGTCGATACATTCCTGAAAGGATGTGCCAAGGGCTTCAAGGTCGGTATTGAAAACATCACCCCCGCAATGATTCTCGGATATGTTCTGGTTTACATACTGCAGGAAACCGGACTCATGGACCTTCTCGGCACGGTTATGAGTCCAGTGATGGGGCTGTTCGGCCTGCCGGGTGAGGCGTTCGCAGTTTTGATCTCGGCATTTTTCGCCAAGGCATCCGGCTGTGCAACCGCGGCATCCATGTATCAGGCTGGAACCCTGACGCTTGGTCAGGCCTCCATGATGCTGCCTGCCTGTATCCTGATGGGTACGCTGATTGGCCACTATGCGCGTATCGTTTTGGTGACCGGCGCGAACAAAAAATGGCATCCCCTGCTGATCGGCATCTGCCTGCTCGATGCAGCCATCAGCCTGATTATCATGCGCATCATCCTTTCGATGATGGGCGTACAGTAAATGCGGAAAGGAGCGATAACCATGCTTTCCAAGCTGTCCCGCCGGCGCGGTCTGCAATTGGAAGCCCTTGGCAGCGTATTGATCTCTACCGTCATGCTGGCCGACCGCTTTCTGTTTACTCTGCGGGACGGGTTCGTCTTATCTGCAGCGATCGTCTCCGCATTGTTTTTAACTGCTGGCATACGCGTGGTAAAGCGCGCAGATGAACAGGCACAGAACGGCGATCAAGCGCCGGAATAAGCCTCGCTGCTCCCTTTATTTGCCCCACCTCCCGAGAGAGCCCCCCTGAGGAAGAAATTCCTCAGGGGGGCTCTTTTATCCATATTTATCCCATAGGCATTGCATGGGATGGCTGATCTTCACGGGTTCTGCCCCTGGCCCTCATCTTATTATGATGATATCCATGCTATTTCAGTCTTCTGGCATTTCCCAATGAAAGCACGCGTAGTACGGCGCCGCTTTCCGTTTCAGATAATCCGCGTCATCCTTTTTGCCCCAATCATAGAGCCCCTGTCCGGCACTTCGGCCGGTTTTTCCCGCTGCAATCCCATCCAGTACAATCTGCTGGATAGCCCGCGTACCGCACAGGTCGGGGTATACGCTTTTGGCAATATCGCACTCCAGGTTAAAACCTACATCATCAAAGTATTCCAACAGGCCGATCGATGCGTACCGCATACCAACTGCATATTTGATTGCCTTATCCACGTCCTCGACCGAAACCACGCCCTGCTCGACCAGATAAAGCGACTCGCGGAACAGCGCTTGTGCGAATCGGTTGATGATAAAGCCGGGTACGCTCTTATGCAGCGTCACAACCTCGCGATCCAGCTCTTCCAAAAGCCTGCGGGCGCGCCCAATGGTTTCCGGCGTAGTTTTCGGGCCGCCGACCAGCTCCACCAATGGCAGCATATGCGCCGGCTGGAACGGATGGGTAACCACGAAGCGCTCCGGATGCCTCATTTCCGCCGTCAACAGTTCGGCCGAAATCGCGGATGTCGTAGACGCCATCAGGGTTTCAGGCGAAACGATCTCCTCCACCTCACGATAAATCCCACGCTTTACTTCCAGATTTTCAAACGCAGCCTCAAGCACAAACACGCAATCCCTCAGATCAGCCGGATCGGTCGTCAGGATAAAGCGTTTGCGGATCGCCGCACGGTTCTGCTCCGTCGCAAGCCCCTGCTGCACCAGCTCCTCCAGATTCCCCTCCAGAATTGCGCGGCACCGCTTCAGATCTTCCTCATCCAGCCCGACAATGGTCACCCAGCATCCGTGTCCCGCCATCAGCGTCGCCATCCCCGCGCCAACGCGCCCTGCACCGACCACACCAGTTTTGTAATCCAGCATTTTGTTTGCTCCTTTCCATCGTGTCAAAGACTTTCTGCTTTAATTATATAGCAAGAAGCTTGCCAAGTCAAAATACCTTCTCAAAAAGAAGCGATTCGCACAAAAAAACTGCTGGATTTACATTATTCTGACAAAAACCGTTCCTATCTCATACCTTGTCCCGTCGCCCGTTTCACGGCGCGGGCGCTGTTTCATGAAACAGTGAAACACTCCTCCGCGCATAGCGGCGCGTTCCCATCGAGCAACTTCGTTCATGGGGACGCGCCGTTTTGTTAACCCTCAATTCTCCTGCTCCATCTTTTTCAGCTGCCGCCACAGAGTCACGCGGCTAATCCCCAACATCTGTGCAGCGGCAGTCTTATTTCCGTTCGCCGCCTTCAGGGCGGCACAAATCTTTTCCCGCCCAGGCAGCAACTCCTCCCGCATGCCCTCTTCCGACTGTGCAGGAAGCGCGCCGCCCGGCAGGAACCTTTTCAGCGCCCGCGCATCGATCAGATCAATACCCCCACACAAAACCGACAGGCGCTCACAGAAATTACGCAGTTCTCTAATGTTCCCCTGCCAGATCTGCTGCTCCAGCAGCCCCTTTGCCTCTTCACTGAAGCAGATTTTCGGCTTGCCCTGCCCGATCTGAAATTCATCCAGAAAAGCCTGCGCCAGCAGGGCGATATCCCCGCCGCGTTCACGCAGTGGCGGCAGTGTCAGATCCAAGACATTCAGGCGGTAGTAGAGATCCTCGCGGAACTCCCCCTTCCGCACCTGCTCATACAGGTTGCGGTTGCTCGCCGCGATAATACGGACATCGATCGGGATTACCTTATCATGCCCGATCCGCATGATCTCACGTTCCTGTATTACACGCAGCAGCCGGCTTTGCAGCGCAAGCGGCATTTCAGAAATCTCATCCAGGAAAATCGTTCCGTTATGTGCGATTTCAAACAGGCCGGCTTTCCCCTCCTTGCTCGCACCGGTGAACGCGCCGTTGACATAGCCGAACAGCTCGCTTTCCAGCAGGCTTTCCGGAATCGCCGCACAGTTGATTGCTACAAAAGGCTGCCCGCAACGCATACTGGCATTATGGATCGACTGGCTGAACAGCTCCTTGCCTGTACCGCTCTCGCCAAAGATCACAATATTGGAATTGGTTTGCGCAAACGCATCCGCCCTGCGGATGCACTCCCGAATCGCCGTGCTTTCCCCGATGATACTGTCAAAGGTGTATTTCGCCGTATGACCCTTATGGTAAAGCTTTCCGCGCAGCTTGCCCTCGGTTTCCTGAATCTGATTGGCGTTCAGGAAGGTCAGCACATAGCCGATCACTTCGTCGCGCAGATTAATTGTGATTTTCTTAAATGAAAGGTGAGTCTGGTGGTATTCGATAATTTCATCAATATAATCGTTAGGCCGGTTGACCAGACGAGCGATCTGCGGTGACCGCAGCACTTCCCGTACCGGCATGCCAAGGAACCAGTCCCCCGGCGTGATATTCAGGATACGCTGTGCCGCTCGATTCATCGCCGAAATATTCCGGTTCTGGTCCAGGGCAATCAGCCCCTCGAACGCGTTGTCCACCATTGCGGTGCGCAGCAGATTCTGCTCCCGCGCCTCCCTGCTCGCTGCACCGAGCTGCTTGGCGGCTGTGATCGCATTCCAGATCGAGCTTCTTCCTGATGTGAGCAGCATCGTCTGGGCATCAAGGTTCCGGGCATAGATGCATCCGCGCATACCGCCCAGAATGACCTTTTTTCCATCCTCAACCGCACGCACAACCGCTCGGTATACCTCCTCGTCTGTATTTTCTTCCAGATAATAGGGCGTTACATCCACGCCGATACGCTGGGCGGTTTCCTCGATCCCAAGAATCATATTGGTAGAGCCTATGATTCCGGCAGGCGCAGCGCCATACAGCTCTTTCAGCTTATACAATACGTTCAATATATCTTCGCCGGAAATCACCAGCTCAACAATTGGGATCGGCCCTCCCCGGCGCTTCAGATCGAACGCCAGCGCCCCCCGTGCAATGATCACATCGGCGTCCAGATTCTGTGACAGCGCCTGCGCTGTCGTCGGCGCTAAAACCGCGCAGAAATCATATTCCCGCCCATTCCCCGCGCGTCCGGTTTCCATCCCCTCGGCAAAAACCTCTTCCGCCTGTTCCTTTAGCTCCTCAAACGGCGCTAATAATACGATACGAATCATTTCTTTCTCCTCTACTCTTTCCGGCGATGCAACATCGTTTCACGTTTCGTTACGTCTCGTTACAGCACGTTGCAACAACCATACCATATGTTCCGCCCATTATCAAGCCCTTTCTGTTTATTTTGAACAACCAGAAAAGTTTTACTTTGTCGGAGAAGGAATTATTTTGTCTGTCCTGCTTTTTGGCATGCTTCCTGCTCTTTAACAGGGCGAACGCAAAACAGCGTATCCATAAATAAAGGAGGTCTTTGCTTATGAAACTTCAAGTCCTGATCCCTTCCGACATTTCAGAAGCCGGCAAGCAGTATCTGCGCGACCGGGGTTATGAAATCAAGATGGGGCGCGGGCTGGACGAGGACACCATCATCGCCGATGCACAGGGCTGCGATGCGATGCTGGTGCGGAATGAGCCCATCACCCGCCGGATCCTGGAGAACATCCCTTCCGTAAAGGTGATCAGCAAGCACGGTGTAGGGCTGGACAAAATTGACCTGGAGGCTGCCGCCGAGCAGAACATTTGGGTAACAAACGGTCCCCTTTCCAATGCAATCGCCGTGGCGGAGCATACCATGATGCTGCTTCTGGCCTGTGCCAAAAAGCTGGTACGGTTCGATTTGGCGATCCGTTCGGGCGACTACAACATCCGCAATACCATGAAAGGTATGGATGTAGAGGGGAAAACCATCGGTATCATCGGCTGCGGTAAGATCGGTTCCATGGTTGCAAAGAAATGCGTGCATGGTTTTGATATGAAGGCGGTCGGCTATGATCCCTTCGTTCCAGCGGAAGCGCGCCTGCCAGAGATCGAGTATGTCGATACGATGGAAGAGGTTTTCCGCAGGGCCGATTTTGTTTCCCTCCATGTCCCAGCCACCAAGGATAATGCGGGCTTTGTCAACAAGGATATGCTCTCTTTGATGAAGCCTACGGCATACCTGCTCAATGCCGCGCGCGGCACAATTGTCAATGAAGCCGATCTGTACGAAGCGCTGCACAGCGGTCGGATCGCCGGCGCCGGTCTGGATGTATATGCACAGGAACCCCCCGCTGCCGACAATCCGCTGTTTACGCTTCCCAACATCACAGTGACGCCGCATAACGCCTCCCTGACGCATGAAACCACCGATCGCATGGGCCTGCACGCCGCGCAGGGTATCGACGAAGTGCTCTCCGGCGGCGCCCCGACATGGCCGTGCGTTACGCCGAAGAAGCCGAGGTAGCCTTTTCAAAAGGAGGAAATATGTATCAGCTTAGGAGTAAAAAATACGATATCGTCATAAAAAACGGCACTTTAATTGATACAATTGGCGATTTTGAAAAAAAAGAAGATCTTGCCGTCGTCGCCGGTAAGATTGCCGCTATTGGCACCATCTCAACAAACGATGCCAAAATGTGCATCAACGCAGAGGGATGTTATGTTTCTGCCGGGCTGATCGATTACCATTGTCATGTATTCCACGGTGGCGATTGGGCGAGCTGCTCCGCCGAGGCTTATGCATTGCCAAATGGAGTGACTACATTAGTGGATGCCGGCTCGGCGGGCTGTGGTGGCTTCCCGATATTTTGGAATAGTGTAGCAGCACGCAGCTTAGTGAATGTAAAGGCATATATCTTTGTCGGAACAGGCGGTCAAGTAGGTCTGGGTTGTGTGGAGGATGAAAATCCAGATCATATTAATCGGGACGGCATTGTGGAGCTTTGTCAGAAGTATCCAAATGAGATAGTTGGTATAAAAATTAAGATTGATAAGGATCATCTGGCACCATATGGCATTGAGCCTCTCTGCGAGGCCATACGTCTGGGCGAGGAAACAGGGCTTCGCATCTCTGCTCATGCCACGGATCCCATCGTTCCTGTTGACGAGTTCATTGACCTATTCCGTCCTGGAGATATTTACTGTCACATGTTCCATGAAACCGGCGAGGGCATTCTGGATGAGTCTGGAAACGTACGAAGCAGTATCCGCCATGCGCGTGAACGCGGTGTTTTATTCGACGCAGCACACGGGAAAACCAATAACTTTTCCCTTTCCTGTGCAAAGAAAGCAATTGATCAAGGTTTTTTGCCGGATATCATTAGCTCGGATTATACCAAAATCTCACTCTCCGCACGCTATCCTTTCACAATGATGCTGTCAGAATATCTCAACCTCGGTATGTCTTTCACCGAAGTCCTGCGATGCTGCACCGAAAATCCAGCAAAGCTTTTGTACGGGCGCTCAGCCCCTTTCCTTGCACTTGGCGAAGCAGCGGACCTTGCCATATTAAAAATCGCGGAACGTCCGGTCACTTTCTGGGATCACTACGGCAATCTGGTTCACGGTGATCAACTGATCGAAAACAAGATGACCATTTGCAACGGTGAAATTTTGTTCGATCAGCTGGAAGATAAATATCAGAAATTTGCTTAACAAAACAAAGGAGAAAGAGAATGAAACTGAGAAAAATCTGCGCACTGTTTCTGGCTTCAAGCCTTTTACTTTCGGTCGCAGCCTGTGCGCCGAATACGACTGTGGAAAGTAACAATGACGGCGGTGAAACATCCGCAAACACCGAAGCCAAGGTATTCACCATAGGTCATTCCAACCCTGCGGATCCAGATGACCAATATCATTATTTCTGTGAGCAGCTCAATAAAAATCTGCAAGAGATCTGCGATGGTGCTATTCAGTTTGAAATCTTCTCAGATAGCCAGTTCGGTACTGAAACTGAGATGTTTCAAGCAGTCAGTGACGGCTCGCTGGATGCGGTCTGCATTTCCAACAATATCGTTTCCGGTAGCATTCCGCAGTTACAGGTGCTTGACCTGCCATATTTCTTCGATAGCGAAGATGAGTATCAGTTCCTGGTTGATAACGAAGACTTCCTAAATGAAATCACCCCGATTTATGAAGGCACCTGGAACATGCACCAGTTTGCACCGGTACTCGATGCTTCTTGGCGTACTTTGTTCACCAAGGGTAAGGCTGTTAAAACATTTGAGGATATGAAGGATCTCAAGGTCCGTGTTACTACCAACCGCGTGCATGAGGCCGCTTACAAAGCTCTGGGAACCATCCCCTCGGTTATCGCATGGAACGAATGCTATACCGCCTTCCAGCAGGGTGTTATCGACGGCCTGGACGTTGGTGTTCCGATCGCCGCTACCATGGGCTTCTACGAAGTATCCGATTACTGCACGCGCGTCAATCCGTTCCCGATCCTGTGCTGGCCGATGATCAACATGGATGTCTGGAACTCCCTGACCGAAGAGGAGCAGGGCTGGATCACCGAGGCTGGTTATGATGCCGCAATGGCCCAGCGCACCCATCAGCGTGAGATGGAGGTTTCTTTTACGGAAATGGAAGAGGAAGCAGGCATTGAATTCTTTGAGCCCGACCTTACTCCGTTCAAAGAAGCAACTGCCAGTGTACGCGATCAGTTCAAGCCTGAAATCGGCGAAGACTTTTACACCATGTGCGTAAATCTGGTGGAAGAGTATCGCGCAGGCAAGTAAACCACATTGCTGCCCGGTGTGTGCTGAAGGCTGCACCGGGCAGCCCCCCCCCTTATAGTCTGCGAAAGGAGATGAATATGTATGCAGTGGGCGAAGCGTCTGGACCATAGCGTTCAAAAAATCAATGCAGCGCTGATGGTTCTCGCCTGTATATTCCTCGGCATCCTAGTCGTTACCTGTATCATGATGGTTCTCACCCGCTTTATCCCGAATTTTACCCTGACCGGTCTGGAGGAAATTGCTCGATATGCTTTTATTTTCCTTACCTTCTTTGCAGCGGGTGCCGGAACTGGAAGTAACGCACACCCAGGTTTGACTCTTTTGCGTGACGCACTACCGAAAAAAGGCCGGTTTGCCTTGGATCTGATCGTTTATTTGCTAATCGCACTGTTTGGTGTTATTTTCATCGTTTGCGGTTATCAGGCTGCTATGGGCGTCAGCAAGCTAATTTCTACGTCTTGGCGCATTCCAATGCCGATTATCTATTTTTCAGCGGTGCTGGGCGGCATTTTTATTACTGGGAACACGATCAATAACGTGATCCAGCTAATCGTATGCGGCGATGACAAGCGCAGCACAGAAATCGAAGAAGTTCAGATTGTTGCTGCACAGCAGGCAGAAGGAGGGAAAAACAAATGACATCGGCTCTTATCCTGTTTGGTTTGTTGTTCCTCCTGCTTGCACTCTGTGTGCCGGTAGGATATGCCATTGGTTTGGCATGCTGCGGCCTTGCGTTATTTACCGGAACCTGCGACTTATCCATGATCCCGGCCAAGATGATTACCGGCAACGATTCCTTTATTTTTTTAGCGGTCCCGATGTTCACCTTTGCAGGATACCTGATGGAAGCCGGCAATATCACTGAGCGTCTGGTCGACTGGGTCAACAAGGTATTCGGCCGTCTTCCTGGCAGTATGGGTGCGGTCGCGATTATCACCTGTGCGATTTTCGCAGCATTAACCGGCTCGGGCGCTGCAACGACAGCAGCCGTTGGCGCTATCATGTTCCCGCTGATGATCAAGGCACAGTACAGCAAAGACGCATCTGCCGGTATTATCGCCTCCGGCGCGGTACTCGGCCCAGTTATTCCTCCCAGTATCCCGATGATTATTTACGGTTCTGCCATGGGCGTATCCATTTCGGACATGTTCCTTGGCGGCGTTATTCCTGGAGTTCTTATGGCAGGCTCTTTCCTGCTGTACAACACTTGGTATGCGATTAAGCATCAGTTACCACGCAGCACAACAAAATATTCTCTATACGACATTCTGAAAGCAACATGGCACAGCTTGGGCGTTCTGATGCTACCAGTTATTATTCTCGGAGGTATATATTCCGGCCTTTTCACCCCCACTGAAGCAGCTGCAGTTGCAATCGCTTATACTACAGCTCTAATGATCGCGTACGGCCGCTTCACTTTCAAGCGGTACCTGCAGGTTATGAAGCGTACAGCAAGCACAACCGGCGTTATTATGCTAATTGTTGCACTTTCCAACGCATTTTCTTTCCTGCTGACCAAGGAACGTATCCCGTCCAAACTGACATCGGCCGTTGTTCCCATGTTAGGTAATGCATACATTTATCTGGCAGTTGTAATCATTATATTCCTGATTGCAGGCGCACTAATGGATACTGCGCCAGCACTGCTTATTCTGGCGCCTATCCTGGTCCCTATCGGCGTAGAGTTCGGACTGAGCGAACTCCATCTCGGCGTATTGATGTGTATCGTTATGATCTGCGGCCTGATCACACCGCCATTCGGGCTGAACCTGTTTACAATATCGTCCACGTCGGGCGTATCTTTTGAACAGGCTACCAAGGGTGCAGCGCCTATGATTATATGTTGTGTTATCATCTGCATCCTGTGTGCCTATATCCCTGGTTTAATTACATTCCTGCCATCCCTTGTGGGCGGATGATTGCCCCATCCTTTCTATATTCCATCAACTGACAATAAGACTTGGAAAGAGGTTCTTTAATGTTTAATCTTCAAAAAATCACCGATAAAATCGCTGCCGGAAAGGTTCCGGTTGGCTCCCACGTTGGCTTTGACAGCCCGTTTCTTACCGAAGCTCTCGCAGGCTGCGGCTTCGATTTCATCTGGATCGATGCGGAGCATTCCGCCATCGACAAGAAAGATATCCAAAACCATCTGCTCGCATGCCGCGCAGCAGGTGTGGCCGGTATCGTCCGTGTCCCGTGGAACGATCATGTTTTTATCAAAAGCGTTCTCGACATGGGTGCAGACGGTATCATCGTGCCGATGGTGCGCTCGCTGGAGGAGGCCCGAACAGCCGCCGCAGCAACGCACTATCCTCCGAACGGTGTACGCGGCATGGGAACACGCCGTGCGGTCAACTACTCGATGTGGGACAAGGCAGAGTACACCGCCAATGAGGATAAGCACATCTGGACGATCGTGCAAATCGAGCATGTTGACGTGGTCAAGGATCTGGAGGCTATCGCGGCACTGCCCGGCATCTCTGGCTTTGTCATCGGCCCGAACGACTATGCCATGAGCATGAACACGCAGGAGCACCGCTATACAGCCGCTTCCCCTGAAGCCAAGTCTGAATTTGACAGGATCGGTGAAATCCTACGTAAGACCGGCAAGCCTTTCGGTGTTTCCGGCGCATACAGCGAACAGTTTGTCAAGGATTGGCTCGGCCGAGGTGCCAACTGGCTGTGCATGAACTTCGACTTTAACTACATCGTTAACGGCGGCAAGGCGGTCCTGAAAGGCACACATGAGACTCTGGACGCGCTTGGACAGGCCTATTGAGCCAGAACACAGCAAGGGGGCTCCGAAAATGGAATGTCTGACAAATGCACAGCTGGAAGCGCTGCGCGAATTTGACACCCCGACCATCTGCAACGCCATCGAAGGCTTCGGCGTGCGCGCCAAAACCACAGGCTATACCGATACCAGTCTGCGCCTGCGCGTCAGCATGGAGGATAAGCCGATGGTCGGCTATGCCCGAACGGGCATCATTTCCGCACGGTATCCGGCGGACACCCGGCACAATGAGGTGATGCGGGCATACTACAAGCAGTATGAAGGCTTCGATCAGCCGCAGGTCGCGGTGATTCAGGATCTCGACCCGCAGCCGGTCGGCTCGTTCTGGGGCGACGTGCAGGCGACCGTCCATCGGGCGCTCGGCTGCGTTGGTACGGTCACCTCGGGCGGCGTCCGCGATGTGGCGGAGGTCGCGAAGGTTGGCTTCTACCTGTTCTCCCGGGAGATCCTGATCTCCCACGCGTACATCCATATGGTCGAGGCCGGTGGAACGGTGGAGGTCTGCGGCATGGAGGTCCATCCCGGCGACCTGATCCACGCGGATTGTCATGGCGCGATCGTAATTCCTCACGAGATCGCCCCCCGTCTGGCCGCCGCGTGCCGGCAGGCGGTAGAGGCAGAGGACGCCCTTCTGCTCCCCTGCCGGAAAGCGCTGTCGGAGGGCCGCCGCGTCACTGCGGATGAAGTCATGGCATGGCGTGCGGAAATGACCCGCCGCCGCGCCGCAATCGGCAAGTAAAGGAGGCCGTATGTTTCAGGAACAAAAAATTAAGGAAATCGCCCGGCAGATCCGCCGCGATATCGTTACCATGATACACGCAGCCGGCTCCGGTCATCCGGGCGGCTCTCTTTCTGCCGCCGATCTGCTCGCGACGCTGTATTTCACGGACCAGTTCCGCTGCGACCCTTCCTCCCCGAATTGGGCAGAGCGCGACCGGTTCATCCTTTCCAAGGGGCATACCGCGCCGGTAATTTACAGTGTGCTCGCACGCCGTGGCTTTTTCCCTCCTGAGGAGCTGCTCACGCTGCGCCGCTTCGGCTCCCGCCTTCAGGGACACCCCAAAAAGGATGCGACGCCCGGCTTGGACTGTTCCTCCGGTTCGCTCGGTCAGGGGCTCAGCATTGCAAACGGTATTGCCTTTGCGTTGCAGCGGCGCGGTTCGGACGCGCGCGTCTACTGCCTGATGGGTGATGGAGAGCTACAGGAAGGCCAGGTATGGGAGGCGGCAATGTTTGCCCCCCAGCACGGGCTGGACAATATATGCGCCCTCGTCGACTACAACAACGTTCAGCTTGACGGCCGCGTCGATGAGATCAAGGAGGTACAGCCGCTCCGCGAAAAGTGGGAGGCTTTCCGCTGGAACGTGATAGAAACGGACGGGCACGACGTCAGCGCGATTTACTCCGCCTATCAGGCCGCACGCGCCTGTAAGGGCAGGCCGACCGTTATACTCGCCCAATGCGTAAAGGGCAAGGGCGTTTCCTATATGGAAAACAGCGCAAAATGGCATGGAACCGCGCCAAATGATGAAGAATATGCACAGGCGATGGCAGAGCTGGAGGTGGAAGCATGAAGGATACGCCTATGCGCGACGGATACGGCAAAGCGCTCCTTGAACTCAGCCGTCTGCATGAGGATGTGATGGTTCTGGATGCGGACGTGGCTAAATCCACCCGTTCGGAATGGGTCAAGCAGGAAAACCCCTCATACTTTTTGGATTGCGGCATTTCCGAACAGGATATGGTCGGCACAGCCGCCGGCATGGCCCTTGCCGGGCTTACCCCCTTTGTATCAACCTACGGCGTGTTCCTTGCGGGCCGCGCCTGGGATCAGATCCGCAACACCGTCTGCTATAACCACCTGAACGTTAAGCTCGCGGGGGCGCATGGCGGCATCTCGGTCGGGCCGGATGGTGCCACACATCAGGCGCTTGAGGACGTGGCGCTGATGCGCACTTTGCCGGGTATGACGGTTGTCGTCCCCTGCGACGCAATCGAGACCCGCAAGGCGACGCTTGCCCTGTATGACCACCCCGGGCCGTGCTTTATCCGCTTCGGCCGCGAAGCGGTCCCTGTCATAACGGATGAGGACACTCCTTTTGTACTCGGTAAAAACCGTCTGGTATGCGACGGCAGCGATATGGTATTCCTCGCAAACGGTTACCTTGTCCATCAGGCGATGCGGGCTGCGGAGCAGCTCTCTGCCGAAGGCATTTCTGCCCGCGTCGTCAACGTGCATACCGTCAAGCCTCTTGACCGTGAGGATGTCATCCGGCACGCCTCGGAAACCGGCGCTGTTGTTACCTGCGAGGAGCATCAGGTCATCGGTGGGCTGGGCAGCGCGGTATGCGAGACGCTTTCGGAGAGCGTCTGCGTACCGGTCGAGCGTATCGGCGTGCAGGACAGCTTTGGCGAATCCGGCACTCCGGAGGAGCTGATCGACAAGTACGGCCTCGGCGTAGATTCCCTGTGCGCAGCAGCGCGGCGGGCCGTGCAGCGCAAAACGTCCCGTTAAAAATTTCCCCTTAAGAACAGGAGTTGTCATGGATATCCATGCAAAACAAAGCCTTTCGCAAAAGCAAACCCTGTCCCACGCACAGGTACAATCTCTGAACGTGCTTGCCATGACCGGAGACGAACTCGAGCGGTTCCTCCAGCGCGAGCTGGAGGATAACCCGTTACTCGAACCGCCCGAATACACCGACAGCTCTTTTTCCGAACTATTTTCCCTTTCGGGACACGGCGCACCCTCCGAAGCTCCAGAACACGGAGACATCCCGCTCCCCGATCGTCCGTCCCTTCGCGACCATCTGCTCAGCCAGCTCAACGAGCGCTCCATGTCGTCTGCCGAATGGGGCTGCATGCAGTTTTTGATTGATTCGCTCAGCGCGCAGGGCTTTCTGGACGTTTCCACACAAGAGGTTTCCCAACTCCTGCATCTGCATCCTGAGCAGGTATCGCGCTGCATGGCGCGTCTCCGCTCTCTGGAACCGCCAGGCATCGGCGCGCACGACATCGGCGACTGTCTGTTTCTGCAACTGGAGCGGCTGGGTCTCGGGAATACCGCCTTTGATACCTTGCTGCACTCCTACCTGGAGGATCTCGCAGCCGGGCGCTTTTCCAAAATCACACAGGAAGCCGGTATTTCCAAGCTTGTCCAGCGGCGCTGCCTGGAGGCGGTCCGCCATCTTGACCCGCATCCCGCCGCAGCCTTTACCGGTGGCCAGACGCAATACATCGTTCCGGATCTGGTGTGCAGCTACACCGATGGAGAATGGAATATACATATCAATGACCGCTGGATGGGTTCGGTTGGCATATCCACGCTGTATGACAGGCTGCTCCGTTCGGACGACCGGCCGGAGGTCAAGGCTTACTATGCCGAACGGCTCGCACAGGCCAAATTTGTGCTTACCTGCATCGAAAAACGCCGCGCAACCCTTACCGAAATCGCCAGCCGCGTTGTGGTCTGGCAAAGTGATTATCTGCTATATGGCAAGCCGCTGAAAACTCTTACCTTTCATCAGCTGGCGGCAGCGATGGGTGTGCATGAATCTACCGTCAGCCGCGGTGTGCGGGACAAATATATCCAGACCCCGCGTAAAACCCTGCCGCTGCGCGACCTGTTCACCGTGTCTCTTGATGCAGAACAGGGCATCAGTCAGGCGCAGGCTATGCAGGCATTGCGAAAGCTGATTGAGGAGGAAGATAAACACACGCCGCTGAGCGATCAGGCGCTGATGGAACGGCTGAAGGCGGCGGGTATCCCGCTTGCCCGCCGCACAATTGCAAAATACCGTGAATCGCTTGGGATCCCATCCGCAGCCCAGCGAAAACGTTGAAAAGGAGTCCTGCCCTATGAAATTCCCTGTTGAAACCATCCGCACATTCGGAGAAGCCGTGTCGGTCAAGGCCGGTATGTCTCCGGAAAACGCGAAAATCTTTATCGATAATATGATCAATGCCGACCTGCGCAATGTGCGCTCGCACGGTATCACCAAATTCCGCGGTTATCTATCCCGCGTCGAGCACGGCGTATCTGATATCAGGGCCGAGCCGACTATCGTCCGAACCGCACCCGCCGCACTTGCTGTAGACGGGAACAACGGCATGGGTACCACGATCGCCTGGAAAGCGATGGAAGCCTGTATCGAAACCGCCCGTGAAAACGGCGTAGCCTTCGCCACAATTAAAAATGCTTCCCACCACGGCTTCGGCGGTTACTATGTCATGCATGCCGCCGAGCAGGGTATGATCGCTTTTGAGGTTTGCAACTCGCCCAAACTGGTCGCCCCGTTCGGCGGCGCAAAGCCCCTGCTGGGTACAAACCCGATGTCGATCGCTATTCCCGCCGGCCGGCGCCCCATGCTGGTCTGCGACATGGCAACCAGTGTTGTGGCAAAAGGAAAAATCGCGCTGGCTATAAAGGAAGGCCGTTCGATCCCTGATACCTGGGCCTTGGATGCCGAGGGCCGCAAAACGACCGATCCCGTTGCGGCAAACACCGGCGTGCTTCTTCCTTTCGGGGGACCCAAGGGATATGCGCTTGCACTGATTATCGATGTGCTGTGCCACAGTCTTGCCGGTGCAAACGACAGCCAGCATATCCCGCGCGTATTTGAAAACCTGGAGGAACCTTCCAACATCGGCTATTGCATGTGCGTAATTGATATTAGCAAGTTCCTCCCACTCGCGGAGTTCCAGCAGAGCGTAGACGATCTGTTCGACAGTATCAAAGCCTGTCCGCCCGCCGAGGGTTCGACCGGCGTGCTCATCCCTGGTGAAATCGAATATGCCGCAGCGCAAAAAAACAGGGAGGATGGTATCGAACTCTCCGAGCCAGTCCTAAAGGAGTTCCGCGAACTTTCTGAAAAATATCAGGTGGACTACCCATTTTAAGACCATATCACTTAACCTCTTTTTCAATATCGCGCGACAGCGCAAAGCAAAGGGTACCGCGTTTGCGGTACCCTTTGCTTTGCGCTTTTAACCAATTCTATCTTACCTTTGATACGGAATCGTAACGCTACGAAAAGCAAAATTGAATTTTTATAGTTTATAGTGGAATAATTTCCTTACCGCGGGAAATAAAAGCTTTTTCCCCCTGTCACGCTCTCATATATCCTGAAGCGCTTACCCTTTTCCGATGTTTCGATTGCTATTCTTCCTGTTTTCGTTCTTCCACGTTCTTTGTGACCACCACGTCGCTCTCCAGGCCGCAGACATGCCGGCACACCACCGTCCCCGCCTTAACGGGCGCCCGCAGCGTGATCTGCCTGATTTGCTCCATCACCGGAAAGATCATCTCCTTGGGGATAGGTGCGGTCAGTCTCACACTCGCAAGCGGCAGGACGCCATTTTCCACCAGAATCGAACTCGCAATCGTCCGCTTAGGAGCAGTCAACTCCTGCCGCACATACTGTTCCCCTTTCGGGCAGGTGTGTCCCACGACCGACAAAATTTTTCCATTGTCCCATTCAGCCTCGATCTCACAGCCGTTCGGGCAAATGATACAAGTATACTGTTTTTTCATTCCACTGACACCTCCAGCGCGCCTATCCGGCGCAGGTTTCCCGCTTTAACCGCAAGCTGGACCATCTCTGCGGGGATCGCCTTTTTCATACGTTTCGACACGACCTCACGCCCGTCCTGCCGCACGACCAGGCGGCAGTCCCGATAATGCCCTGTCACGCGCAGCGAAAGTGTGAAATCCGCCGTTCCACTCACCCGCTGCGGCACGGTATGTCCCACTCCACGGCCGGCTTCGACCGCCAGGTTGCAGGGTACGGGCGGAGTTCCCGCGACATACGCCGCCACGCTACGCGCCAGCGTCTCCGCTTCCAGCGACACAAAATCGACCAGGTCATGCACATGTAACACGTTACCCGCTGAAAAGATCCCCGGCACGCTGGTCTGCAGCGCTTCATCCACGGCTGCTCCGTTCGTGCGAGGATCTATTACAATACCCGCGCCCTCCAGAAGTTGATTCTCTGGGATCAATCCGACCGACAGAATTAGCGTATCGCATGTATACTCCTGTTCTGTGCCTGGGATCGGGCGTCTGTCCACGTCAACTTCAGCTACCGTGACACCGGTCAACCGCGTCCGGCCGTGGATCTCCGTGACTGTATGGCTGAGATACAGCGGGATGTCGTAATCGTCCAAGCATTGCACGATATTGCGCGGCAGGCCGCTCGGATGCGGCAGCAGCTCGAATACTGCCTGCACATGCGCACCTTCCAGCGTCAGTCGGCGCGCCATGATCATGCCAATATCACCTGAGCCAAGAATAACGACCTCCCTGCCCGGCATGCGGTTATACAGGTTCATGTACGCCTGTGCCGACCCTGCGGTGAACACGCCGGAAGGGCGCTCGCCTGGTATGCCAAGCGAGCCGCGACTACGCTCCTTGCACCCCATGGCAAGCACGACCGCTTTGGCCTCATATTGCCGAAGCCCGCTGCGTGTAGCCGCAGTAACCTTCCGGTCACATGTCAGCTCCAGTACGGCCGCTCCAGTCTCATACGGGATGCCGCGCGCCTGAACCTCGTCGATAAACGCCTGCGCGTATTCGGGTCCGGACAGGCTTTCCCCGAACCGCCCCAGTCCAAAGCCATCATGGATGCACTGCCGCAGAATACCGCCAAGTCTGTCCTCACGCTCCAGTATTACCATATCCCGCACGCCCTGCTTATGCAGCTCGACTGCCGCCGCTAATCCGGCGGGGCCGCCGCCTATGATTACAACCTCTTTCCGTTCCATTTATCACGCCTCCCCTCTCATATTGCCGGTCAGCACCCACGAGCCTTTCCGGCTGTAGCAGACCTCCTGCGGCCTGCAACCCAGCTCCTGCTCAATCATCTGCTCGATCTTCATTTGGCAGAAGCCGCCCTGACAGCCGCCCATCATGGCACGGGTGCGGTACTTGATACCCGTCATAGTTACAACGCCCAGCGGGTTGTGAATCGCTGCAAGGAGTTCGGCTTTGGTAACCCCCTCACAACCGCACACCAGTTCACCATAATCCTGATCGCTGGCAATCAGGCGCGCCTGCTCCGCAGGAGTGCAGTCCGCGAACCGGACGATTCCCTTTCGACAAGGGTTAAACGCCGGATTTTCCGCAAACGCCTCGCGCTCGCGCATCAGTTCAACGACATACTGTGCGATCGGCACGGATGCAGTCAGGCCGGGCGATTCGATCCCCACCAGGTTGACCGCCTGCGGCGCAATATCGTCCCTGATCTCGATTTTGTAGTCCTGTACCGTACCGTTCTCATCCACCAGCTTAGGCTGGATGCCGGCGAACGTGCGAATCTGATCCTTTTTGTGGATATGCGGCCACAGCACCGTACCACTGGCGGCCAGCTCCTCTATATTCTTCTGTGGGACAGTGTAGTCATCAAGCTTATCCGTATTCTCGGCATCTGGCCCAACCGTAACGTTCCCGTCCACTGTCGGCGTCACATGGATTCCCATGTAGACGTTATTCGGTACCGGATAAACCGGCATAGGCAGCAGTCTCCCCATCCGCTTATGCAGGATAATATAATTGCTGCGCGAACCAACCACGCGGTAACCCGTAATTCCCAGCATATCGGATATCCGTTTGCAGCCCAGCCCCGCAGCATTGACCACCCAACGTGTCCGGAAATCTCCCTTACCGGTCTGCAGGACATAGACGTCTGTTTCTCTGTGGATGCCGGTCACCTCGTGATCGAAAAAGTAGGATACCCCGTTAGCATGAGCGTTTTCCGCCAGCGCAATCGTATACAAAAACGGGTCCATGATACCACTGTTTTTCGACCACATTGCAAATTTTCCCACAACCGCCGGCACCAGCTCATGCAGACGCGCCTCGTCTACCAGTTCCAGTCCGTCCATACCGTTTATCGCACCTTGCTCCATCGTGCGCTGGAGCTGTTCCATATCCGCCGGTGTATTACCGACCAGCACCTTGCCACACCGCTTAAAAGGAAAATCCAGTTCTGCCGCCAGCTTATCCATCATCTTATTTCCTGATACGCAGAAGCGCGCCTTCAGGCTCCCGACCGGATTGGCGAAGCCGCCGTGTACCACAGCGGAATTGCGCCCGCTCGTCTCATTGCATACATCCAGATTTTTTTCCAGTACCGCTATACGCAGCCGGTATCGGGAAAGCTCCCTCGCAATCGCACTCCCGACAACGCCTGCGCCAATCACAATTACATCATATTGCTCTTGCATAGTATTCGCCTCACACACAACGAATGTTATATATTTCATTGATCAAAATATATAACATTCGTTTTCATTTGTCAAGCACTTATTGAAAAAAAAATAAAGCCACCGTATCCGGTGGGAAACACTCCGGCACAGCGGCTTCTGTCTCATCTATTTTCAACCTTAAAATATTTAGGGAATGCCGCGCGGATGGCTGCGATATTCTCCGTATAGCGGTTCATGTGCTGGTCCGCTATCATGCGAGCATGTGCTTCATCACGCGCTTCCACGGCTCGTATCAGATTTTCGTGATCCTGTAGGATCATCTGCGCCGGCCGGCAGCGGAAGCTGAGGATAGTAGTCCTGTCAAAATGCGGCGCAATGCTTTCTACCAGTTCATACCAGTGTCTCCGTCCACACAGATGGTAGAGCATACTGTGAAACTGCTTGTCCAGCAGGAATATCTTATCCTCCTGCTTCCGCTTGATATAAAGCTGCCACAGTGCGATATTTTCCCACAGCCGGTCAATATCCTGTGCGGAAAGCAGACGGCATGCCATCCCTGCAATCTCTGCCTCAAGTACACTGCGCAGGTGCCGCACTTCCTCAACCAACTCCGCGTCGATATAAGCGACATAGGTACCGATTTTCGGGCGGATATCGATCAGCTTACGCTGTGCCAGCTCCAGCTCCGCTTCGCGGAACGGCGTGCGGCTGACGCCCAGCTTTTCGCACAGCTCCTGCTCGATCAGTTTCTCCCCCGGCTCCAGTCCTGTGTTGACGATATTGTCCACCAATACGCGAACGACATATTCCTTTGCCGACTCGCGCTCCTTCCTCTCTGGTATCGTTATCACCTTGTCTTGCTCCCCCTCCAGATCAATGATATTCTGCTTTTTATTATACGACAGTTCATCAGCCCGCGTCAATTTGCCATCCAGTCAGCTTTGTCTGTTCGGCAACAATTTCATGCTTCCCGCATCCCGCCGGCATGGTTTTTAGTAAAGAAATTTTTTCCAGTTTCTTTTTCGCTGATTTAACGCTTGCAACCTTTCCCCGCATTGGATATAATGAAAGCAACTTATTTTACTAAAAACAGGGGATCGAGATGTCAACGCTTAAAGAATTAGCTGAATACACCGGTTTTTCCATCACAACCATCTCCCGTGTGCTCAATAACGACCCGACCATGAGCGTCAGCGACGCCACCCGCGCCAAGATCCTGGAGGCCGCGGGCAAGCTGCATTACCGCTCCTCCACCCGCCCGCGCCGGATCCGGACGGGCGCGCCCTCCTCGCTGCGCATCGCCATCGCGGAGATGCTCTCTCCGGCGGAGCAGTTGGTGGATCCTTATTACCTCTATCTCAAAAACTACGCAGAGCAGCGCTGCTGCGACTGCGGCTATTCGGTCATCCACCTGTCCGAGCAGGCCGGTGCCTATCGCGCGCCCGTCCCCACCTCGTTTGACGGCCTGTTGGCCATCGGCATTTTTTCCGAGGCGCAGATACAAAACCTGTCCGCCCTGTCGTCCAACCTTGTGTTCCTGGATTCCGCGCCGGATGAGCTGAAGTTCCCCTCGGTCGTGCTGAATTTCCAGTTAGGGGTGGAGCAGGCGCTCGATTACCTGCTCGCACGTGGCCACCGGTATATCGGCTTCCTGGGTCCGGACCGCAAGCTCGATCAGAAGAAACGTCCCGCGCCCGAGGTGCGCCGCCAGTTTTTCATCGATTATATGACGCGCAAGGGTCTGTTCGACCCCGCATTCCTGTTTGAAGCGAAAATGACTTCCTCGGACGCCCGCGCCGCGTTGTCCGCCCGCATTCAGTCCGGCGGCGCTTTGCCGACCGCCCTGCTGGCCGCCAACGAGGAAGCCGCAATCGGCGCGTGCGCCGCGCTGCGGGAAAACGACCTGCACGTTCCGCGCGATATGTCCATCATCAGCTTTAACGACACCCCGCTCTCCACCCTCACCGACCCGCCGCTCACCAGCGTCAGCACCCATGTCGCCGCCATGAGCGCCACGGCGGTCGACCTGCTTGCACGCAGCCGCCGCGATGCGGACGCACTGCCTGTAAAAATCGTTGTCCCCCCCTCGCTGATCGAGCGGGAAAGCGTATACGCCCCCATTCGCTGATCCCAGGCGGCCGGTCTACCAGACCGGCCGCTTTTTTACCCAAAACGTCCCCTGGATTTTTGTTCATATTTTTAGTAAAACAATACTTGAAGTTTTACTAAAAATTGAGTATGCTTAAATCACCAGGATATCATCCTGAAATTGCGATCAAAAAGGAGATGAGCCGTATGGAAGAGCAATCGATCCTTCTTCAGGCGATCGACAGCGGCGCGCTCGACGCCCGTCTGTCCGATGTCTGCGGCTGCGGCGCCGAGGGACTTGCACACAAACGCGCCCGCCTGTCCGGCCTGTTGCACAATTACGGCGCTGCTTTCGGCAAAGAGGGACGGGTCGGTCTGTTTTCCGGCCCGGGCCGCACCGAGCTGGGCGGCAACCACACCGACCACCAGCACGGCTGCGTGCTGGCCGCTGCAATCGATCTGGACGCGCTCGCCTGCGCCGGCCCCAACGGCAGCATGACCGCGCGCATCCGCTCGACGGGCTATCCCGACATTGACATTGACCTGACCATGCTCGCGCCACAGCCTGCGGAAGCGGGTACCTCGGCCGCGCTGGTACGCGGAATCGCCAGCCGCTTCATTTTCCTCGGGTATCCGGTGCGCGGCTTCAACGCCTGCATCGATTCCGTTGTTCTCGGCGGCTCGGGCCTGTCCTCCTCGGCGGCGTATGAAGTGCTGATCGGCGTGATCCTCAACCATCTGTTCTGCGGGGACGCGGTCAGCCTGGTCCAGATCGCGCAAATCGGCCAGTATGCGGAAAACACGTTTTTCGGCAAGCCCTGCGGCCTGATGGACCAGCTCGCCAGCGCGGTCGGCGGCATTGTGTCCATCGATTTCCAGAACCCCGCGTCGCCTGCGGTCCGCAAGCTGGATTACGACCTGCTCTCTTCCGGCCATGCACTCTGCATCATTGATTCCGGCGCGGACCACGCGGACCTGACCGACGAATACGCCGCAATCCCCGCGGAGATGGGCGCGGCCGCCGCATGCTTCGGCAAGTCCGTGCTGCGCGACGTGGACTACCATGAATTCTGGAACAACCTCGCCCTTGTCCGCCGACAGGCCGGTGACCGCGCTGCGCTGCGCGCCATGCACTTCTTTATGGATAACCTGACCGCCGTCAAGCAGGCGCAGGCGCTCGAAAGCGACGATTTCTTCCGCTTCCTCTCCCTTGTGAACCAATCCGGCATCTCCTCCGGCCTGCTGCTGCAGAACCTCTACTGCACGGCCCGTCCGCAGGAGCAGGCAGTATGCGTCACCATCGCGCTCGCCAAGCAGCTTCTCGCTGGGGAGGGCGCGGCCCGCGTCCACGGGGGCGGCTTTGCCGGTACCGTGCAGGCCTTTGTGCCGAATGGCAGGAAGGAGCAGTTCCGCGCCGGCATGGAGGCTGTGCTGGGGAAGGGCTGCTGCCACTTCCTGCACATCCGTCCGGAGGGCGGCGCCGTGATTGCGTAACGGCGTCCGGAGCGTTCCCCATATCTAACTTACTGGGAGGGTATTTTATGTCTATTCTTGTTCTGGGCGGCGCGGGCTATATCGGCTCGCACACCGCGCGCGCGCTGGTTGAGGCCGGACGCGAAGTGGTTGTCGCGGATAACCTGGAAACCGGCTTCCGCGCCGCGGTTCCCGCGGGCGCGCGCTTTTACGAGGGCGATATCCACGACCGCGCCTTTGTCGACCGCCTGTTTGAAAACGAGCGGATCGAGGGCGTGATCCACTTCGCCGCCAATTCCCAGGTCGGCGAAAGCATGGCAAAGCCGCTCAAGTATTACGACAACAACCTGTGCGGCACCAAAACGCTGCTCGAAAGCATGGTCGCCCACGGCGTGCTCACTATCGTCTTTTCTTCCACCGCCGCGACCTACGGTGAACCCGAACGCGTTCCGATCCTGGAAAACGACCGCACCGAGCCGACCAACTGCTACGGCGAGACCAAGCTCTCGATGGAAAAAATGATGAAATGGGTTTCGGCCGCGCATGGCCTGCGCTTTGTCGCGCTGCGCTATTTCAACGCCTGCGGCGCGCAGCCGGACGCTTCGATCGGCGAAGCGCACAATCCGGAAACCCATCTCCTTCCGCTCATCCTGCAGGTGCCGAACGGCCAGCGCGAGGCCATCTCGATCTTCGGCGACGATTACCCCACGCCGGACGGAACCTGCATCCGCGACTATATCCACGTCTGTGATCTCGCACAGGCGCACATCCTTGCGCTCGACTATCTGCTTGCGGGACGGGAAAACAACGTGTTCAATCTGGGCAACGGCGTCGGCTTTTCGGTCAGGGAGGTCATCGAGGAGGCTCGCCGTGTGACCGGCCACCCAATCCCCGCGCGGGTGGAGGCTCGCCGCGCGGGCGACCCCGCCCAGTTGATCGCCTCGAGCGAAAAAGCCAAGGCCGTGCTCGGCTGGAAGCCGCAGTACAACGACCTGCATACCATCATCCAGACCGCGTGGGATTGGCACAAGGCCCACCCGCATGGCTACGGAGCGTAAGGAGGCGCGGCTATGATCGATAACGCAGTGGCGCAGCTCGTCCGCTATGCCGAGCAAACCGGCCTGATAGCGCCTGAGGACCATGTCTGGGCGGTTAACAGCCTGCTGGAAATGCTGCGGCTGGACAGCTATACGGAACCCGCCCTCTCCGACACGCCCATCGACCTGCCCGCCGTGCTGGACGCGCTGCTGGACGACGCGCACGCACGCGGCGTGCTGGAAAACAACTCCATCGTCTACCGCGACCTGTTCGACACCGCGCTGATGGGCCGCCTGACCCCGCCGCCGCGCGAGGTCGCCGCGCGCTTCCGCGCGCTGTATGACGAAAGCCCGTCCCGCGCGACCGACTGGTATTACCAGTTCAGCCAAGACACCAATTATATCCGGCGCGACCGCATCGCAAAGGATATGCAATGGAAAGCGCCCACCGAATATGGCGAGCTGGATATCACGATCAACCTGTCCAAGCCGGAGAAAGACCCCAAGGCCATCGCCGCCGCGCGCGACCTGCCCGCCTCGGCCTATCCCAAATGTCAGCTATGTGCGGAAAACGAGGGCTATGCGGGCCGCGTCAATCACCCCGCGCGGCAGAACCACCGGATCATCCCTATCACGATCGACGGCCAGCCGTGGTTCCTGCAGTATTCCCCCTATGTGTATTATAACGAGCACTGCATCTGCCTGAACGCGGCGCATACGCCCATGAAGATCGACCACGCCTGCTTCCGCAAGCTACTCGACTTTGTCGGCCAGTTCCCGCACTATTTTGTCGGCTCGAACGCCGACCTGCCCATCGTGGGCGGGTCGATCCTCGCGCACGACCACTTTCAGGGCGGGCGCTATGAATTCGCCATGGCCAAGGCGCCGGTCGAGACCGCGCTGGCTTTCCCCGGCTTTGCCGATATCCGCGCTGGTATCGTCAAGTGGCCGATGTCGGTCATCCGTCTGACGGGTGGCGACCCCGCGCGCCTTGCCGCGCTGGCCGACCGTATTCTGGCCGCGTGGCGCGGCTACACGGACAAGGACACGATGATCCTTGCCGAGACCGAGGGCGTGCCACACAACACGATCACCCCGATCGCGCGGCGGCGCGGCGCGGATTATGAGCTGGACCTGGTACTGCGCAACAACCTGACCACCGCGGAGCATCCGCTCGGCCTGTACCACCCTCACGCCGAGCTGCACCACATCAAAAAGGAAAATATCGGCCTGATCGAAGTGATGGGCCTCGCCGTGCTGCCCGCGCGGCTCAAAACCGAGCTGACGGCGCTGGGCGAAGCGCTCGCGGCGAGCCGTGACCTGCGCGCCGACCCGCTGACCGCGTCCCACGCGGACTGGGCGGAGGGCTTCGCCCCGCGCTATACCATCACCGCGGACAACGCCATGCAGATTATCCAAAAGGAAGTCGGCCTCGTGTTTGCAACCGTGCTGGAGCACGCGGGCGTGTACAAGCGCACCGCCGAGGGACGGGCCGCGTTCCTGCGGTTCGCGGAAAGTGTGAAGTGACATGGATATCCGCTGCACCCCATTCGGAACCACCCATGACGGGCGGCCGGTCGAGCGCTATACGCTGACGGACGGCGCGTTCTCGGCCGCTGTCCTGACGCTCGGCGGCGTCCTGCAGTCGCTCATCGTGCCTGACCGGAACGGCGTCCCGACCGACGTAGTCCTTGGCTTCGACACGGCCGCGGACTACCAGGCGCAGGACTGCTACATCGGCGCGCTGCTCGGCCGCTGCGCCAACCGCATCGCGGAGGGGCGCGTCACCCTTGGCGGCAGGCAGTACCAGCTCGCCTGCAACGACAGCGGCATCAACCATCTGCACGGCGGCACGGCCGGCTTCGACCGGCGCATCTGGCGCGCCTCCGTCCTGTCGGACGGCCTGCTGCTGCGCTATGACAGCCCCGCCGGAGAGGAAAACTATCCCGGCCGGCTGCGCGCAAGCGTCGCGTATCGTCTGTCCGGCGGCACGCTGTCTATCGCATATACGGCGGAAAGCGACGCGGATACCCTCTGCAATTTGTCGAACCACAGCTATTTCAACCTGGGCGGGCATGCCTCCGGCGAAGTGGGCGCACAGACCGTTTGCGTCCACGCGGAGCGCTTCACCCCGCTCGGCGGGACCAGCGCGCCCACGGGCGAGATCGCACCGGTCGCCGGCACGGCGCTCGACCTGCGTCAGCCCGCCCCGCTCGGCGCGGGCTGGGACAGCGCCTGCCCGCAGATCGCGCGCGCGGGCGGCTACGACCACAATTATATCATCGATGGCACGGGACTGCGGCCGTTTGCCGAGGCATACTGCCCCGCGACCGGCATCGCGCTCTCCGTGCGTTCCGATATGCCCGGCATGCAGCTTTATTCGGGCAATTACCTGCGCGCGGACCTACCCGTTGGGAAAGGCGGCGTGCGGTACGGCCGGCGTCATGGCTTCTGCCTGGAAACCCAGTTCTGGCCGAACGCGCCCGCCCTGCCGCATTTCCCGCAGCCCGTCCTCCGCGCGGGCGGGGAATACCGGCGCCTCACGCAATTCTGCTTTTCTTCCCATTGTTAACGCCCTCTGCGGAAAACCGCCGGAAACAGGCTAACGCTTGCTTTCGGCGGTTTTCTATAGACAAGCGGCCGCAAACCCGCTAAACTAAAAGCAACCCGATTTACAAAAAAAGGAGGCCCTGCCATGTATACTGTGATCGTCGCGGACGACGAGCCCGAGCTGCGCCGCTCGCTGGTCGAGCGCACCCCCTGGGCCGAATGCGGCTTTACCGTGGTCGGCGAAGCGGAAAACGGCATGGAGGCGCTTGAGCTGGTCGAAAAGCTCGAGCCCGACCTGCTGCTGACCGATATCCGCATGCCGTTCCTGTCCGGCATCGCGCTGGCGCGCGCGGTGCGCGAGATCCGGCCCGCCATGCACATCGCCTTTCTCAGCGGGTATGACGATTTCACCTACGCGCAGCAGGCCATCCAGTATAATATCATCAGCTACATGCTCAAGCCGATCACGCTCGAGGAGCTGAAAAAAGAGCTTTGCGTCATTAGAGAAAAGATTTCCCTGCGCTATCAGGAGATTGCGCAGGGCCGCGCCGGACAGCCGCGGCCGGCCGATTTTCTGATGCCGCTGTTTTTCGGCGCCAACCCGCCGCTGGCAGACGCCGCGCTCGAGCAATACCTGCACGGGCAGGCTGTGGAGTGCGGCCTGCTCACCGCACAGGATATCCCGCCCGGCTACGTTGTGCTTGTCACAGCGATCGCCGGACGGGACGGCACGCCGCTCACCTCGCGCGCGCATGTTCATGCGGTCGAGCTGGTGCTGCAAAAATACCTTCACAGCGCCTCCTGCTTTATTGGCGGCCGCATCGTCTCGCTTGTGATGGCAAGCGAATTCGATTTGAATAAATACCTGCATATCGCGGTCAGCGAAATCGTGCAGTCGATCGAACGCGTGATGCAGGCGCGCTGCACGGTCGGCGTCAGCCGCACGGTCGGTGCGCTGTCAGACTGCCATACGGCTTACCGCGAGGCGATCGGCGTGCTTGCCTATCCCGCTGGGCTGGGGGACGGCAGCTCCCGTTTTGTCGATGACCTGGAGGCGCGCGGCTCCATCCGCTCGGATTTTACGGACGCGGCGGCTAGGCTGGAAAGCGTTGTCAAAAGCGGCAGCCGCGCGCAGCTCACCGCGTATCTGGACAATCTGTTCGACAGCCTGCTTTCCGCCCGCCGCTCCGCGCTGGAAACCGACCTGATGATGATCCAGCTCCTTAGTGCGCTTTGCCGGGCCGCGGGCGCGATCGTGGACCCGTCCACGGTGGACGAACTTTGGCGCGCTTCCCCGCTCGCCGGCCTCTCGCTCTCCTACCGCTCCTTTGACGAGCTGCGCGCGAAAATGACCGACTTCTGCCTACAGGTCAACGACGCGATCTCCCAGCAGTGTCGGGAAAGCGGCAAGCTGCTGTGCGACCAGGCGCTGGGCATGATCCGCGCCCAGTATGGGGACGAAACGCTTTCCCTCGCCTCGATCAGCGAGGCGCTGCATATCAGCCCGAACTACCTGTCCGCGCTGATCCGCAAAAACACCGGCGAAACCTTTGTCAACCTGCTCACCGCCCAGCGTCTGGACGCGGCGAAGGAGCTTCTGCAATGCACCTCGCTCAAGGTCATGGAAATCGCCGCGCGCTGCGGCTATGCGGACCAGCACTATTTCAGCTATTGCTTCAAAAAGCGGTTCGACATCTCGCCGCTCGCCCTGCGGCGGCAGAACGCGGAGGATGGCGCATGAAACAGCAGCCGCTTTCCCTGTCCAGCCTGATGGTGCTGCTGGTCAGCGGCGTGGCCGCCATCACCGTGCTGATTTCTACCTTGGTGTATACGACGCTGTACGCGAACGCGCTCCGCTCCAACGCAGCCGCAAGCTCGGAGCAGTCGGTCGCACAGGCGGCGGGTGCGATATCCGATTACACCTCGGATGCCAGCACCTTGATCCGCCGCATCACCGGCGAGCTGCAAAGCGAGGCGGACGACCTGACGCTTGCGGAAACCTTCAGCACCATGGTGCAGATGCGCGACGACCTGACCAGCATCGGCGTTTACACCAGCTCCGGCCGGCTGCTTTCCTGCTGGACCTCGGGCCGCACGCGCAAGCCGCAGGCCGGCTCGCTCGACCTTACCGGCGTCGAGCCCGACCCCTCCGGCCTGTACTATACCCCTCCGCATGTACAGAACCTGTATGCGGATTATTATCCCTGGGTGGTCACCATCGCCCGTCCCGCCGCGCTCGACCGCTACGGCGGGGAGGTTTTTGTGTCCATGGACCTGCAGTTTTCCTCCATCGCCGCTTATATGGACGCGGTCGGCATCGGCCAGCACGGCTACAGTTTTATCATCGACAGCGACGGCCGCCTGGTCTACCATCCGCAGCAGCAGCTCATCTATTCCGGCCTCAAAACCGAGGATACCGCGCCGCTCGCGGCGCTGGGCGACGGGGTGCATGCGGATCAGGATCTCATTCGGGTCATCAAATCCCTGCCGCAGGGCGGCTGGCGCATTGTGGGCGTCAGCTATCTGGACGAGTTGGTCCGCCAGCCGCAGCAGACCGCGCTGCAAATGCTCCTGTTCGCCGTTCCCATCGCCCTGTTCATCCTGCTCGGCGTGGCGCTTCTGATCGCGCGGCTGGTTTCGCGCCCCATCCTGCGCCTGGTAGGGGAGATGCGCGATTTTGAAACCGCCGCGCCCGACTTTGTCTATACGCCGGTCAGCGGCACACGGGAGATCTGCGTGCTGTCCGATTCCTTTGAGCATATGGTCGGCCGCATCCAGAAGCTCGTGGACGAGGTGAAGAGCGAGGAGGAAACGTTGCGCAAAACCGAGCTCAAAGCCCTGCAGGCGCAGATCAACCCGCACTTCCTGTATAACACGCTGGACTCTATCCAGTGGATGTGCGAGCTTGGCCGCACACAGGACGCAGTCAAAATGGTCAGCGCGCTCGCCCGCCTGTTCCGCATCAGCACCTCCCGCGGCGAGGACCTGATCCCCATCCGCAAGGAACTGGAGCATGCGGAATGCTATCTGATTATCCAGAAATTCCGCTATAAGGACCAGTTCTCCTACCGCTTCGACGTGGACGAGTCGCTTCTTGACTGCCTGTGCAGCAAGATTACGCTACAGCCCATCTTGGAAAACGCGATCCTGCACGGCTTCGGCGAATTTGTCGAGGATGGGGAGATCACCGTTTCCGTCCGGCCGGGCGGGACGGATATCCTGATGACCGTAACCGACAACGGCGTGGGCATGGAGCAGAGCCAGTGCAGGGCGATCCTGTCACATGACCGCAGCGGCCCGGGCGGCATCGGCATCAAAAACGTCAGCGACCGCATCCGCATCTACTTCGGCGCGCCCTACGGCCTGTCCATCCAGAGCGAGCCCGATCAGGGAACGCGCGTCATCATCCGCCTGCCGCAGTCTGGGGGGAATGCGCATGAAAATCCGTAATTTGATCGGCGCTGCCGGCGCGCTGCTGTTCCTGCTGGCCGGCTGTTCCATCCCGTCCGGCAGCGTGCAGACGCAGAAGCCCTATGTCGCCGTAATCACCAAATCCACCAGCTCGGCCTTTTGGAAATCCGTCCAGTCCGGCGTGAAGGCCGCCGCCAGCGAATATAATCTGGACTACACGTTTGAGGGGCCAGCGAACGAGGAAGCTTGGGAGGATCAGAATGTGCTGATCCAAAATGCGATCGATAACGGCGCACAGGCCATCGTGATCTCCGCGATCGACTACACGGCGCCCGCCGAGCTGATCGACCAGGCGGCCGACCAGGGCGTCCATATCATTATCATCGATTCGGATATCCAGACCGACCGCGCCGCTATCCGCATCGGGACGGACAATTACAGGGCGGGCGAGGCGGCGGCGCGCGCGCTGTTCGACGGCGGCGGGGACGAGCTGTATATCGGCATTGTCGGCTTCGATATCCACAGTGAAAACGGCCAGAAGCGGGAGCAGGGCTTTGAGGCCGCTGCCGCGCGGGAAAGCCGTGCGCATATTGTGGAAAAGATCAACTGCTCCTCGCAGAGCGAAACTGTGCAGGCAGAAACACGCAGCCTGCTGCTCCGCCATCCGGAGATCAACGCGATCGTGACCTTCAACGAGCTAACCACCCTCGGCGTCGGACACGCCATCGAGGAGCTTGGCCTGCAGGACACGGTGCGCGTCGTAGGGTTTGACAATAATGTGGTTTCGGTCGGCATGCTCGAAACCGGCGAGATCGACGTGTTGATCGTCCAAAACCCGTTTGCCATGGGATATTTGGGCCTGGAAGCCGCTTTCCGGCTGATTAACGGCCAGCAGCCGGACGCCGATCACATCGATACTGAGGTGCGCGCCATCGGCCGCGAGGATATGTATACCGAACAAAATCAGAAATTCCTATTTAGCTTCACACAAAATCAATGATTTGAATTGTATATTTTAACCAACGGATGTCGATTTTTTCGACATCCGTTTTCTTTTTTTAGTAAAAATTCAAACTTTATCAGTAAAGAATTCTATTTTATTTGCGCTGTTTTACTACTATAATGAAAGCACAACGAAAGGCAATCTGCCGAAGAGAAGAAAAGAGAGTCCTGAAGGAGGTAACCTACCATGAACATGAAGAGATTCTGGGCGGCCGGTCTGGCGGCAACGATGGCACTGTCCCTTACCGCGTGCGGCAGCGGCGACAACAACGCTTCCGACAACGGCGGCGGCGGGGACGCGGCTTCCAACGACCTGAACGTAGGCGTTCTGTATTATAACTACGCGGACACCTATATCGCTTCCGTCCGCGCCGCTCTGTCCGAAAAGCTGGATGCCGCGGGCATCGAGCACAACGACCAGGACGGCAACAACAACCAGACCACACAGACCGAGCAGGTGCAGACCGTTCTCACCGCCGGCGCGGAAATGCTGGTCGTCAACCTGGTCAACACGTCCTCGGATGACGCCGCGAACGGCATTATTGATAAGGGCAAGGAAAGCAACCTGCCTGTCCTGTTCTTCAACCGCGAGGTTTCCGACGCTGTAATCAGCGGTTATGACAAGGCCGCGTTTGTCGGCACGGACGCACCCGAAGCCGGCCACCTGCAGGGCCAGATGATCGGCGAATACCTGCTGGAAAACTATGACGCATATGACCTCAACGGTGACGGCAAGATCTCCTATATCCTGTTCAAGGGCGAGCAGGGCAACGCCGAGGCGGAATACCGCACCCAGTACGCGGTGGAAGACGCCAACGCCCTTCTGACCGAGGCCGGCAAGCCGGAGCTTGAGTTCTACGATCCGAACAACTCCGACAAGTACCTGGTCGACCGCAACGGCTCCTGGTCCGCCGCAGCCGCGCAGGAATACATGACCACCGCCCTTTCCACCAACAATGACAGCAACAACAACATGATCGAGCTTGTTATCTGCAACAATGACTCCATGGCGGAGGGCGCGATCACCGCGCTCAACACCATCGGCTACAATCAGGACGGCGGAGATAAGACCATCCCCGTGTTCGGCGTTGACGCGACCGACGCGGCAAAGTCTCTGATCTCCAAGGGCCAGATGGCCGGCTCCATCAAGCAGGATGCCGACGGTATGGCGCAGTGCATCACCGATATCATCTCCAACGTCGCAGCCGGCAAGGACATGATGGACGGTATTGCCGACAAGTACACGGTTGACGACAGCGTTAACAAGATCCGCATCCCCTATCAGATCTACCTCGGCGAATAAGCCTTTCCGCTAACGCTGCACTTCATGCAACCAACGGCCGCTACCGCGCACAAGCGGCGGCGGCCGTCTTTTCATCCAAAACAAAGGGGAGGAGCAATCCATATGGCAAACGACGTCCTGCTGCAAATGACTGATATCTGTAAGCAGTTTCCCGGCGTCAAGGCGCTGGACGGCGTATCACTGACCGTGCGGCGCGGCACGGTCCACGCGCTGATGGGCGAAAACGGCGCCGGAAAATCAACGCTCATGAAATGCCTGTTCGGCATTTATGAAAAAAACAGCGGCACCATTGAACTGGAGGGCAAGGAGGTCAACTTCAAAACCTCTAAGGAAGCGCTGGAAAACGGCGTCGCAATGGTGCATCAGGAGCTGAACCAGGCTCTCAAACGGACGGTTATGGAAAACCTGTGGCTCGGCCGGTATCCGTTAAAATTCGCAAACTGCATCGACGAAAAGAAAATGTACAAGGACTCGCTGGCGCTGTTTGAAAAGCTCGGCGTACACGTCAACCCCCGCACGGTGATGAGCACCATGCCAGTTTCCCAGCGCCAGATGGTCGAGATCGCCAAGGCGGTCTCCTACGACGCAAAGGTCATCGTTTTTGACGAACCGACGTCTTCTTTGACAGAAACCGAGGTCGAGCACCTGTTCCGCATCATCAACATGCTGCGCGACCAGGGCTGCGGCATCATCTATATTTCGCACAAGATGGAGGAGATCCTCCGCATCTCGGACGACGTTACCATCATGCGCGACGGCCAGTGGATCGCCACCGAGCCGGCCAGCCAGCTGACGATGGAAAAGATCATCAAGCTCATGGTCGGCCGCGAGCTGACCAACCGCTTCCCGCCCAAGACCAATACCCCCGGCGAGGTCGCGCTCGAGGTCGAGGGCCTTACCGCGATGTATTCTCACGTCTGCGACGTCTCCTTCCGCCTGCGCAAGGGCGAGATCCTCGGCATTGCCGGCCTGGACGGGTCCGGCCGTACCGAGGTTCTGGAAAACATCTTCGGCATCGCCACCCGTAAATCCGGCACCCTCCGCTTGGACGGGCGAGAGGTACATAACCGCCGCGCGACCGAAAGCATCAAAAACGGCTTCGCGCTGCTGACCGAGGAACGCCGTGCGACCGGTATTTTCGGCATCCTGAACATCCGTGAAAACACCGTCATTTCCAGCCTGAAGAAATATTTGAAGGGCGGCCTTCTCAGCGAAAAGGAAATGAAAAAGGATACCGACTGGGCCATCCAGGCCATGCGTATCAAGACCCCGACGCAGGAAACCAAAATCCGCTCACTCTCCGGCGGCAACCAGCAAAAGGTCATCCTCGGCCGCTGGCTGCTGACCGATCCGGAGGTCCTGTTGCTGGACGAACCTACCCGCGGCATCGACGTCGGCGCAAAATACGAGATCTACCAGCTGATCATCGACTTGGCCTGCCGCGGCAAGGCGGTCATCATGGTGTCCTCGGAAATGCCCGAGCTGCTCGGCGTGTGCGACCGCATCCTGGTCATGTCGGGAGGCCGGCTGGCCGGCGAGGTGGACGCTGCCAACACCTCGCAGGAAGAGATCATGACACTGGCCGCCAAGTATGCTTAAGGGGAGGAAAAGAGCATGAACATCCGTTTTATCGATAATATGAAGCGCAAGTACGCCGATTACAAGGCGATGAGCGCTTCCGAAAAGCGCAATTACTGGAAAGAATGGCTGATCAGCTATTCCCTGTACATCTTTCTGATTATTGCGATCATCGGCATCGCCATCTATAAGCCGTCCTTTATCGCGCCGCGCTCCCTGATCAATATGCTTTCGCTGACCGCGGCCAACCTGCCGATCGCGCTCGGCATTGCGGGTACGATCGTATTGACCGGCACCGACCTGTCCGCCGGCCGCGTCGTCGGCCTGACGGCCTGTATGTCCGCCGCGCTGCTGCAGGCGGCGGATTATCCGAGCAAGATGTTCCCCGGCATCCCGCAGTTCCATCCCGCAATCATGATCGCGGGTACGCTGGTCATCGTAATGATTGTCGGCGCCGTGATCGGCCTGGTCAACGGCTTCTCGGTCGCGAAGTTCGGCCTGCATCCGTTTATCGTCACCCTGGCGACCCAGTTAATCACCTACGGCGTCCTGCTCCTGTTCACCAATATGAACGGCAACAGCGGCGCGCCGATCTCCGGCCTGTCCGAGCCGTTCAAGCAGTTCGTCAACGGTTCGGTTGTCAAGATCGGCAAGGATCAGATCCCGATTCCGAACTTCGTCTGGTATGCGCTAGTCCTGACCGTTGTGATGTGGTTCATCTGGAACAAGACCTGCTTCGGCAAAAACATGTTCGCCTGCGGCTCCAATCCAGAAGCGGCCAACGTATCCGGCGTCAACGTGGCTAAAAACACCATGATGGTATTTATCCTCGCGGGCATCATGTACTCGATCACCGGCTTTATCGAAGCCGCGCGTATCGGCTCGAACAGCCCGTCCACCGGCCAGAACTATGAATTGGACGCAATCGCGGCCTGCGTTATCGGCGGCGTGTCCTTTGTCGGCGGCATCGGTTCGATCGGCGGTATCATCGTCGGCGTGCTGCTGCTCCGCATCATCTTTGTCGGCCTGACCGTGCTTTCGGTCAGCGCGAACTGGCAGTATATCATCAAGGGCCTGATTATCCTGATCGCCTGCGCGATCGACATGCGCAAGTACCTGGCTCGTAAATAAACCGCATAAACTAAAGAGAGGGGCTGCCCGGCAGCCCCTCTCTTTATTGCTATTCCTCAGCGCAGGAAGCCCTCGACAATCTTGGCCTCAGCCTCCTCCTCCGTCAGCCCCAGGGTACACAGCTTGAGGATCTGCTCCCCTGCGATCTTGCCGATCGCGGCCTCATGGATCAGCGCCGCGTCCGCATGGTTCGCGCCCAGCTCCGGCGCAGCGTTCACCGTGCCGTTCCCGATAATAATGGCGTCGCACTCGCTGTGTCCGGTGCAGCGGCAGTTGCCGCGTATCAGGGAGCGGAACGCCTGATGCGACTGCCCCTTGGCGACCGAGCGTGAAATCAGATCGCAGCCGCAATCATTCCCGTTCAGCTCCACGACGAAATCGGTTTCCGCGCGTTGCTCCCCATCCGTGAGGATGCGTTCCCGCACGCGCAGCTTTGCGCCCGCCGCCAATACGGCTTTCATGGTCCGGCGGGTGGAATCCACGCCGCCGATCTGGGTGGTTTCCATTTCCATCGTGCTTCCCTCAGCCTGCTCCACCTCGGTGACCGGATCGATGACCCGCGCCCCTGTTCCGCCGCCCGTGCCGATGTGCTTTTCCAGGTACCGCACCCGCGCGCCCTTTTTCAGAAAAAAGCGGTGGACGCCGTTGTGCCGCGCCTCGCCCTCGCCATCCGAATGGACGCCGCAGCCCGCCACGATGGTCACGTCCGCATCCTCCCCAATATAAAAATCATTGTACACCAAGTCGTTTTCCGCGCTGTGCGTCACGCATGCCGGAATATACACCTGCTCCCCCCTGGTGCCGGGCGCCACGGTGATATCGATGCCCGGCTTATCGGTTTTGGAGGTGATCCGGATATGCGCAGTCGACTGACGGCCCGCGCACTGTCCGTCCTCGCGGATATTATAGGCCGCGTTCCTGGGTACGCCCGTCCAGTTCGATACGGCCGCGAGCAGCTTTTCCGTGATCCGGTTCATCAGGCGCCCCCCCTTTCCAGCGGGCAGGGGCGTCCCTGCGTCTGTCCGTCAAACAGACGGGGTAGCATCTCCTCCCTGCTTCCCTGCGCGGACACCCTGCCGCCCGAAATAATCACAATTTCGTCCGCGATCTCCAGAATACGCCGCTGATGCGAAATAACGAGGATTGAGCCGTCCACCTCGCTGCGCAGCTTGCGGAACACATCGATCAGATTGTTGAAGCTCCACAGGTCGATGCCCGCCTCCGGCTCGTCGAACACCGAGAGACGCGCGCGGCGCGCGAGTACGGTCGCAATCTCGATGCGCTTGATCTCACCGCCGGACAGGCTTCCGCTCACCTCGCGGTCGATATACTCCCTGGCGCACAGACCCACCTGGGATAAGCTGTCGCACAGCGCGTCCTCATCCATGGCCTCCCCCACCGCAAGCTCCATCAGGTCACGCACGGTCAATCCCTTGAAACGCACCGGCTGCTGGAAAGCATAGGCGATCCCGTTCCGCGCCCGCTCGGTCACGCTCATGCGGTTGATGATGCGGCCATCGAGCAGGAGTTTCCCACTGTCCGGCTGCTCAATGCCAGCAATAATCTTAGCAAGGCTGGTCTTGCCGCCGCCGTTCGGTCCGGTCACAACCACGCATTTCCCGTCTGGCACGGTCAGGCTCACGCTGTCCAGAATCTCCTTCTCCGGCACGCGCCAGCAAATATCTTTTAGTACCAACATTTTATGGCTCCGTCCTTTCAACGTCCAATGCTGTGTTCTGTATGGGTTTCTCTAACCTATACCAATTTTATCACTTTTCCGCGCGGTGTCAACAACCGCAGCGGCATTGGCGGAAAGAATTACCGCTGCGCGGCTGCAGCCGAATTGACAAGAAACAGGCTTTGCAGTACAATACATTCAGTACCGCTGTTGCATGCGCAGCCGTCCGAAAGGAGCGCCCCTCAATGGAGCACCAGGCCATCACCATTCTCCGCTATATTTCCCTGCTACAGCGCAACACGCGCCGCTATTTCGATCTCATGCTCGAACAGGACCAGATCGGCAGCGGGCAGCAGTTTTTCCTGCTCCGTATTTTTGAGAATGACGGAATCAGCATGCAGGATCTTGCCCGTCTTGGCAGCTTTGACAAGGGTACGGTAACGCGCGCGGTGCAAAAGCTGGTCATCGAGGGCTACGTCCGCACGGAAGCCGACCCGCAGGACAAGCGCGTGCGGCATATCTACCTGACCGAACGGGCGCGTCCCCTGATCGACCATGTTTACCAGATCCGCGATTACTGGACCGAGGCGCTCACCCGCGGCCTGCGGGAGGAGGAGAAGCAGCGTCTCTTGGGCGCGCTACGGGATATGGCGGAGCGCTCCTCCGCCATGCTGGAAGCGCTGAGCGGAGGGGAAACCGATCCCGCCTTTCCCCTGTCATAAAAAGACGGCTTACGCCGTCTTTTTTCTTTTCCCGCGTTACAGGTGGAACCGGCGCTGCAGCTCGGCCTTGATCGTCTGCCACTGGAACAGCAGCAGCGCAGCCAGCAGCACAACCGCCAGCCCCGTACAGACTAAGGAGGGCAGCTTGACCTTCGCCACGCCACACGCCACCAGCACTGCAGGTACGATGCCCAGCACGCACGCCCCGATAAACGGTCCTGCAAACGCGCGCACCGGCATTTTGAACAGCACGGCAAACAGCAGCATTGCCAGCAGGCCGACCGCGCATACGCAGGGCAGGACAAAATCGGCCGACCAGCCGCGCCAGCCGGTCCAAATGTCCCAAAGCACGCTCAACGCTGGGATCAACAGCACCTGCCAGCCGATATTCTGCGCAATATCCCGCCGGTAGGCAATGCCAACCGCCGCGGCCGACCACACGCACGCCGCGCCCACCGCGACGAATATCCACCACCAGTCATCCATGCCCAGAGCCAGGTTGACCAGCAGGCACACCACGGTCACGGCGATCGCCAGCAGACCCAGCAGCCGCAGCGCAAAGCTGCCGGTGAACCGCGGCTTCTCGAGCGATGGGAACACCTCGGTATCCGGTTCGGGCGTACCGGAAAGCCGGCCGCCGCACAGTGGGCAGCAGGCTTTGTGTCCGGCAACCGTTACCTTGCAGTTGGGGCATCGCTGCATAGCGCATCCTCCTCCTCGTGATACTCGTTGCTGCGGATCTCCACATCGATCCCCTCGCCGACCAGCAGCTCGAAAAAACGGCGCTGAACCTCGGTATTCTCAAACGCGGAGGTAAAGCCGAAATGCAGGCTGTTCCCAAAGGAGCAGGTGCAGAGCTGGGTTGCGTGGGTGGACATGAACACGCCGAACCCGCGCACGAACGGGTGCAGCGCCTCGGGCAGCCGGAATTTTCCCACGTTGGACAAAACCGCGGTCTCGCCCCGTTCCGCAATATCGCCGGAAATGCGGAGTACCGGATTTTTCAGTACCAGCGGGATCGGCCGCAGCACCGGATTATGTTCCAGCGCCGCCAGCTTATTCATGCGTGCGCCCAGCCGTTCAGGCGTCAGCTCGTCGCGGAACGACTGCGCCACGCACGCGATAATATCCGGCAGCGTGCCGTCCCGACGGGAAAAGTCGTACCCCACCCGTATCGTGCCGAAAAAGTTGCGCGTTGTGTGCGAGGGGAAAAAGCCGCGCAGGTCGACTGGGATGGTCAGCACGACCGGCCGCTTTTCATGCCGTACATACATCTCCCCGTGAATGGCGGCAAACAGCGCCGCGGCCAGGTAAACGGTCAGCGTGGCGCCATATCGGTGCGCCGCGTCCAGCACCTGCCGCACATCCGCAACGCCCTCCAGGATCATAAGCGCACCATCCGGCCGCTTTGCGCCCCGCAGGCGGTACGCCTTACCCGCGGAACGCTCGGCCGTGCTGCCGCCGTGCGGCCTGTAATACTTCTGGAAGCTGTCCGACCCGCGCTGGAAGACCGAGGCCTGAGGCTGTCCGTCCACACCGGCCTCCGGATGGCGCAGCGCCAGGTACGCGGTCACCAGCGCCTCAAAAAAGCCGATCGCCCCCGCCCCGTCCGCAAGCACATGGTACATATCCAGACTGGCCTTGCGCCGCCAATAGCTGACGCGGAACAGCAGCGACTTGCTGCCGTTATACAGCGGCGCGCAGGGCGGCGCATGCTCCGGCTCTACTGACGGACGCAGCGGCGTCTGCTCTAGGTAGTACCAGAAAACGCCGCGCCGCATGACCATCAGCAGGTGCGGGTACTGCATCAGCGTGCGGTCGAGCGCCTCCTGCAGCACGTCTGGCGCGACCGGCTCGGTGAATTCGCAGGAAAGGCGGAACACACCGGTATCCGACCCATGCGAGGTGGGCGGGAATATCTTGGCCGCGTTGTCCAAACGGCTCCAGCTTAGTGTTTTTCGGTTTTGTCTGTTATCCGGCATGAGCGCTGTCTCCATTCAGGAAATGATCGATCATATCATAGGTACGCCGCACCAGCTTGAACCGCATGGGAAGCGAAAAATACCCGTGCAGCGCGCCCGGCATGCGGTAAAGCATGACTGTATTGCCTGCGTCCCGCAGCGCGCGGGCATACGCCTCGCCCTCGTCGCGCAGCGGGTCATACTGCGCGGTGATCACCAGCGTGCGCGGCTGGCGGGACAGGTCCGCCGCCAAAAGCGGTGCGAAATACGGGTCGTTGAGCTTTTGGGGGTCGCCGCCCGCGTACAGTTCCATATAGTCGCTCACCCGCTTGGCGGTGAGCAGGTAATCCGTCCCGTTTTCCCGCACCGAGTCGAAGCGCGTGTGCGGGGAATGGTCGTTGTACGTCGCGGGGTAAATCAATATCTGCTGCGCGACCGTAAACTCCCCCCGATCGCGCGCCATGAGCGAAACGGCGGCCGCGAGATTGCCCCCCGCCGAATCGCCGATCAGGGTAATCTCCTGCGACCGTACGCCGAACAGCTCCGGATGCCGGTATACCTCGCGCGCAGCGGCGTAGCAGTCCTCCAGCCCCTCTGGGAACGTATGCTCGGGCGCCAGGCCATATTCCACCGACGCCACGCGGCAGCCCGTTTTCCGCGCAAGGCTGCGGCACACGCTGTTATAGGTGTCCACGCTTTCCAGCACCCAGCCGCCGCCGTGAAAAAACAGCAACAGGCGGCTGTCCGTCTGTTTTTTGGGAGAGTAGATGCGCACGCGCACCTCATGCCCGTCCCGCTCGACCCTGCGGTCCCACAGCTGGTACACCGGCGAAAGCGGCGTCCGCAGCCCGCGCAACACGCGCTCTACCTTATAGGTCCTGCCCACATCGATATTCGCGGCATAGCTGAGGGTATGCAGCGCCGCGCGCATCGCCTTGCTGATCGCCATTCGGCTTCCCCCTCCCGTTTTCCATAGTATCAGTATACCACGCTTTCCGATACGCGCAAAGCCCCTTGTTTTTTTACACGGAATTAACAGTTTCCCCTGCGTTTCCCCTTGACGCGGCCGCCGTCCGTTAGGCATAATAGAACGTGGAAAGCATGCTTTCCGGAAAGGTGATCTTTATGAACGATACGCTTTCGCTGCTCCGCTACAAAAAAGGCTTTATCTGCGATATGGACGGTGTCATCTATCACGGCAACCGCCTGCTCGACGGGGTTCCCTCATTCGTCGAGTGGCTGCAAAAGGAAAATAAGAGCTTCTTGTTCCTGACCAACTCTTCCGAGCGCTCGCCGCTCGAGCTGCAGCAAAAGCTCGCCCGTATGGGGCTGGAAATCGGGGAGGAGCATTTCTATACCTCCGCGCTCGCGACCGCGAAATTTGTCGCCAGCCAGAAGCCCGGCGCTTCGGCGTATGTGATCGGCGCGCCCGGCCTGGTCGGCGCGCTGTACGAGGCCGGCATCGTGATGAACGACGTGGATCCGGACTATGTCATCGCGGGCGAAACCAATACCTACAACTATCAGACCATCCTCAAGGCGGTCGATCTGGTGAACAAGGGCGCACGCCTGATTGCGACCAACTCCGACCTGACCGGTCCATCCGAACAGGGTATTATCCCCGCGTGCCGCGCGCTGGTTTCTCCGATCGAGCTGGCCACTGGCAAACAGGCCTATTATGTCGGCAAGCCCAACCCGCTGATGATGCGCACCGGCCTGCGTCTGCTAGGCGTGCATTCGCATGAGGCGGTCATGGTCGGCGACCGCATGGATACCGACATTGTTGCCGGCATCGAAACCGGCCTGGATACCGTGCTGGTGCTTTCCGGCTGCACCACGCGCGGGGATGTGGAAAACTATGCATACCGTCCGCACTATATTCTGGACGGCGTCGGCTGTATCCCGCCGCAAGAATAACCTCTGAAGAAAAAAATACCGCGGTGCAGGGCTCCATGTCATAGGGATATGAAGTGAACCTACCCCTCTGAGGCAACATCGATACGGCATAAAAAAGATAGCCACAAGCCATTTTGATGACTTGCGGCTATCTTTTTTATGTGTGGCTAACAAATTTTAACTATGACACAAATAATCAACGAAAAAATGCTTCATGGTAAAAAAGAAATCCTATCGATTGAAATTTGAATTGTGCAACATAGCATCAGATGTTATAATATGAAAAAAGTATTCGACAAAAAAACATAATAGTCGAGGTGATAATATGGCATTAAAGGATGCTTTGGATGTACTTAACACTCACCATATTCATTTTTTTGCAGGACAACGTTATGCATCAATTACATCGCAGCCTGCTCCAGAAGACTCAAGAGCGTGGTCACAAATACTAATTAGCATGCTCACAGGCATAGATGGAATGGCTCGACATAAAGGTCAAGATCTTGCAGATGGCTCAGATGTGAAATCAGCCAATGCTTGGTATTCAATTGATAAAGTTCGGTTTAATGGAGTCATCAAAGCTGGAACCCAAAGCCATTTGGCAGGATCAATGGCTTACTTGGATCAAATGCCCTTTCTGTTTTTCGTTATGTGGGACTGTAATCCAGTCAATGATAAGGAACGTGCTCGCGTTTGGGTCGTTCGTCCGCAGCATGATGTTTTATTTAGAGCAATAGCGCAGAACTGGTATGATCAACTTGCAACTGGAACCATTAAAAGCAACAATTTTCAGTTGCATCCGCCAGTTAATGAAAACAACGATGTATTCACCAATCGATGCGGTAATTTGTCATATCCTCTTTTATTGTCTGCAGAGTGGAATGGTCAAGAATATGATCCTGTCCATTATGACCCCAATGTTCTTGATACTGGAGTGTGTGAATGGGCATAGTTAATTTTAGATGATAGAAGGTGATATTTTTGCTCAATATACATGAATACTGTGATCTTTTTAGCGCAGTAATAGGCGAAAGCTCTCCTGAGAGTATTAATGAAAACCTAAAATCTGTAACCAGAACTATAAATATAGATGCCATTCCTGTTGTTGACAGAGTGGTTCTATCCAACCATATCCTAAAAAGCCTTTCACGCGAACATCGTATACAACTTGCACAGGCGCTGATTCAAGAGCAGATTGTTGATCAAAAGAACAAACTATCTCATTGGAGCCTTGTTACTGCGCAATCTTCTATGATCGATACAGGCTACATAGCCCAACATCTTGTCTCCCTTCAAACACAAATCGCCGGGCAAGGAATGCGCGGAAAGGGAGATGACCTTTGTGATGGTTCCGAAGTAAAAGGCGCCAATTTCATTGATTCACTGGACAAAAATGGTGCTACTGCTCCCAGGTGGAACTTTAACTCTGTATCTGTGGACATTATGGAGCGTTTTCTCGACTATAAAGCTATTTTTTTGCTTTCTATTGATTTCAACCCAAAACGCCAGTATCGCATTAGAATTTGGAAAGTAGATATTCACAAACATACTCTGTTGCGTAATCGCTATAAAGAGTGGATGCAAAAGCTCGGTTATCCAAAATTTGCAGATCCTACTCATAAGAGCATTAATTTTCAGTTGTTTCCGCCAAGGAATGGAACTGATGATAATTATGCTCGACATGGGAACGGAAGAGAAAACGGTTTTTCCAAGCTAAACATTCCACTTGAAAACACAGAAGGAGCGAACCTTATTTTCAGGGCAGACATTGTAGATGATGTTCCGGTAATTAGCGTGTTTTAAAAATAGGAGCAGCGCTATAATCAGCGTTGCTCCTATTTTTTATTAAATGTTATTTAAAACAGCAAACTTATCCGAAATCTTACTTTCGGCTGTGTAAATAAGTTTGACTGCTGCTTCAAGCTCTCTATCAACCTCTGCAACCAGTTTTTTTGCTTCTTCACTTACCGGTATGGGAATTAAAATATCTGCCAATTGTTCCCGTTTTATTCTGTTGTGTGAGGATGATGTACCAGATGTCAGGTTTTCGATTTGGCTCATTACATTTTTTGTTTTCAGCAAAAAACACAATGCATACATGCCAATTACTCCTCTTGATCTCATAATCTCGAATTCATTTGAGCAAACCAAATCTGTGTTTCTATATGGAATAACCGCCATGCGCGGAATCCTGGGGTTTATTTTCGAAAAAATCAACTCTTCAGGATAACATTTTCTTCCTTTTGAAACGGGATTGAATTTTTCTACCTCATCAAAAGCAATTGTGCAGTCAGCGTTTATATGTAACACACTAATATGTTTAATGGTGTCAGAAACCATGTAACTTTTTCTGCTTTTTGCTGTAAATTCAACGATATCTCCGAGTTTTGCAATTCTAAATCCTTCTGCTACGGAATTCCTTAAATTCTTAATAGTCTTAAATCGTTCAGCAGCATAAAAACTTGGCTTTAGATTGTTTCCGACATAATCACTCGAGTCGATCATGGTAACTGATGGACTTTCACTTAATATTTTTGTAGAAGAATTCGTACTATCAATAATGCTTTTTGCAATTGAAACCATTTCATTGGTTCCCTGCTCAATCTTAATTGGAACACCAGCGCGTTCTTTTACAATATAACCGATGTCCTTGCAGTCTGCCATGAACATTTTACCCGTTACATCCGGTTTCATTTTTCTGAGAATTAAAACACAGGTATTTGTCCTTGTGCCTGCTTGCGCAAATGTCACCGTTGGTAGTCCAATAACCCCAAGAATATTGTATTCTTTCATTAGACTATCGCGGTAAATAGAGTAAATACCTTTAGAGGCAAACACAGAATCCGGCAAAACAATTGCAAGGTAGCCACCAGGCTTTAAAATATTAATGCATTTATCAAGCATCAATAGCTCAGAGGATAATATCTTTGCTGTAGGCTTTGCGTTACTTAAAATTGGGAATTCACTCAATTCAAGATCCTGAATGCTATATTCAGCTCCAAATGGCGGATTTGTAAAAATTAAGTCTACCGCCCCGATATATTGATTTAAGTTGCTATGTCCAACGATACTATTGCCTTCGCTGATATTTGAGGCGTTACTACCGAGCAACAAGGCATTAATTTTTGATAAACGCACCATGCGATCCACTTTATCTTGACCTAATATACCGGTTAACCTGAATTGGCCAATTATTTCTGTTCGCTTATTTTCGTCGTGAATATTGTTTTCAACATACTTTGTGAAATGGGAGGAACTTTCAATAAGCAGTGTACCTACTCCGCATGTTGGATCCATTACAGTAAACGTTCTCAATGTATGCTCATCAAAATATTGCTGGCGCTGCATATCATCGAAGATAATGTCGAGTATGGCTTTGGAAATCTCATACGGGGTCATGTACTGAGCATCTTCTTTATTATTTCGGAAATTATCGCGAACAAAATGTCCGAAGCACTCGTTCACCAAATCAAAATCTGAATAGCTTCTATTTTGAATCAAATAAACAAAATCGATTTTTTCAATTTCAATAATTAATTTTTGGGCAAAATCATTTTCTGTTGGCTGAATAGCAAGCGTAGGGTTACTTCCAAAAATATTAGTACCGTCTGCATTGCGAAACAATTCTTTCTGCATTTCATTTTCACAAACATAACGCAATGCCGCTGCCACCATATCTTGATTCCCAAAGTGACTTAAAGCAACTTGCCGTATGTGCTCTAAGCTGAACTGCATACCCGACAAGGCCATTGAATAGCTCGTGCAGATGAGCTTAATCATTTCATCAAGCTTAGCGTTTGAATCATCAATTCGACCATAACTATGAAAATCTTCTCTGAGATTAAGAAGAATATCATAGAACATAGAGTAGTTAACGCCCTTGTTCATAATCTAAAACCTCCTGATTGTGGTCTATAGCTTTTGGGAGTATACCATAAAACACAACCGTCTTCAAGATGCCTATCTTGATTTTAGATAGCAATCTTGATTTTTAAAAACTATTTTTCAAAACGATAGACTTCCGCAGCTATCAATGATATTGTGTGTTGCTACCAGGAGGTGCAACGCATGAACAAACTACTGAAATGCCTCTACGACTGCTTCTATACCCCGCCAGAATTTTCGGAGCAGAAGCAGGAAGTGGAAGAATGCCACCAGGCACTAATTCAAGTGCTGGAGAAGCCGGAACGACGGCTGGTACTGCGAATCATGGATGCCCAGAGCCTGATGGCGGAGGAACGCTCCATGGACAGCTTTATCTCTGGATTTGAGCTGGCATGGCAGCTCTCCATGGAACTGAATCAATTTAAAAAAGAGCGCTCAGTCTCTCGCTGTACATCATCGAGGAGATCGGGCGCTCTTTCCATGTCTGGAGAGGAGGAAGAACCATGAAGAAACGAATCATCACTGCCGCAGTCGCCGCCTGTCTGGCCCTGTGGGCCGCTGTGTGGCCGCAGGACGAGCCAGCCGGGGAAACACCCACACCGACCACGCCAGCTGCTGTAATCGCCACACAGCCAGAAGTTCCGGAGATACCAGGAACGGAAGAAGTCATCTCACCAAAGGAAGAAAAGACGGAAGCAATACTGCCGGAACTGGTCGAGGAAGCTGATATTGTCCCGGAGCCATCGCCTGCCCAAACGCCCCCAGCGAGTGAAGTACCAGTCCCACTGGAACAGGATGCCGAACCACGACAAGAACCGGAGCCTGCCCCGGCACCTGACAGCGCACCGGACAACATGGTCTATGTGCCGGGCTTCGGCTGGATAGAAAGCCTGGGACCCAACCATGTGGAATACGCCGAAGATATGTATGAGAACGGCAACAAAATCGGAAGCATGGGATAAATGAAAAGCAGTACGGTATCAGGACAAAGCCTGGTGCCGCACTGCTTATTTTGTTTCCTGCTCCAAAGCGTCGCTGAAGATCTCATGGACATGGATCAGCGAAATAACTTCACAGAGAAACCTGTCTGCCAATTCTTTTTCGTCCATCCAGGTGGTCTGCGGCGGCACATAGTAACCGGAATCAGCCTCTGCCTGCGCTCTGGACTTGCGAATAGCTTTCTGGATGGAGAGCCACTGACCGTAAGCACCAGCGTTCAACTGTTTTCTCAGTTTCCGGATAGCGCTCTTATACGCTTTCTCCGCGCCGCTGGGTCCGTTGTAGTTGAGTCGGATGGCCAGTTCCTGAAAGGTCATGCCCTGCTCGTTGGGCTGGCCGATCCCCAGATAACAGCGCACCAAATTCAGCTCTCTGGGGCTCAGCACTTCCTCCATACGCTGGAGGAGCAGCGTCCGCCGCACGAAGCGGTCATAGGCTCTGGCCGGATCACCTCCACACCCCAAGTCAAAGACACGCTCGCCCAGAGCCTCGATCTGAAACACAGTGTGGTATTCTTCCAGCAGACGCTTGGCTACTTTGACGGAGACTTCCAACTTCTCTTGAATGGCAGTCAGCAAATCTTCTTCGGCACCCTCCTGCTCGTGTGTGGCATAGAGGAACGCCACCTGGCGCAGCTGGCGGTAACGGTCCAGCGGGAGCGACAAGGAGAAAGAACCCTGGGCGGCGCAGTCCCGCATGGCCGTCTCAATAGCGGAGGTCGCATAGGTCAGCAGCTTAGTCCCCATGGATGGGTCAAACCGCCGCGCCGCGTCCAGCAGCGCCAGCGCCCCCTCTTGCTTGAGGTCGTCCACCAGAAAGTCCTGAGAAAATTGCTCGCAGTAGCTTGCGGCCAGCATGGTCAGATATCCCTCGTTCTGGGAAAGCAGGAGTGGAGCAGCCTGCGGATCGCCTTCCTGTATGCGTTGGGCCAGATGCTCGTTGCTGGGGCAGGGAGTGTCACAGTGGTACATGCTCATGGCCGGTTCTCCCGGGCAATGCGCGCTCTCGCCTGAGCATAGATCGATTCCTGCTCCATGTCCTTTGCATAGCTGTTGGCGGCATAGTCGTTATCCATGAGTGCCTTATCCCGCAGGCTCTCCGCCACATACAGCGCTTCATTGCGCAGCTCGTCGGAGATCTTTCCTCTCTGGTGATGCTTGCGGATGGTGTTGGTGCGGGTGGTGAGCAGGCGGTAGACCGGGTGTTGTTTATTCTGCTCCTTCTGACGCATCATGGCACCGTACTGCCGGCAGGTCATGCGAGGATCCTGAGGCGCAATGCCATCGCAGTATTTCGGCATATGGCCGTTGGTGGTGAGAAAGTATGTTCCACAGCCACAGCACCGACTGGGCGCATGGCCGTGCTGCAGTCCGTTCATCAGGTCAAAGATGTAGAAGCTGATGGCGCGGTCAAAGAAATACCGGTTCACAAATACGGTTTCCTTTTCCTGTTTCGGGTGTCGGGCAAAGACGTAGGAGGATCTCAGATCCGGTGTGATGGTGAATGGCTCAACATCCGGTACCGGTAGATCACGCATCATATCCCAGAACCATTCACTGTTGAAGCAGTCCTGGGAGGCCATGGCGAAGTAGGTCTCCGTTCGCTTCTTCAGCCGCCGCAGATAGCCCTCCTCAAAATATCGTGCCGCCACGGCGAAGTGCTGAATGCCCAAGGGGATACTGAAAGCAGCCACCAGATAGCGGAAGAAAAATTCCCGAGCAGGCGAATCCGGCTTCAGCAGGTCGTTGTGGGATGCCGGGGAAAACAGCACCTCCAAAGTGTGTAACTCCTGCCCTTTATCCATCAGACTGTACGGCGGGAAGTGCCACAGGGCATCCAGCAGCTTCTCCAGAGAGGGGCGGGTCCCATCCAGCAGTTTGATAAATTCACCCCGCCCGGCCAAGGCCAGGGCCTCCACCTGATGGCTGATGGCACCGCCGTGGGTGACCAGTTCCCGCATGTTCTCCTCGGGAACATTCAACAGTTCGGCGGCAAAGTGGCCGGCCGGATAGACGGTCTCGTTGAAAAAGATCTGATCCCGCCAGACATCCATTGTCAGGTGCAGGAAATTGTTGTTCTGTTGGATTCCCAGCGGCATAGGTCTACATCCTCTGTCCTATATCTGTTTTCTGCCTGTCTTGCGATATTCTCATTTTATCAAAATCCCCCCAATAATCAAGTGAAAGGACAAGAGCCACGGTGGCCACGTGGTTCTGTCCTTATCTTTTTTACAAGGGGATGATCCTGATGAGTAAAACAAAACGACTGCAAACCATCGACGGTGAGAGCCTGATGAGCCTGCCGCTGACGCCGCTCAACTTCGTAGTGGACACGCTGCTGTCCCAGGGACTGCACATTCTCGCCGGCTCTCCCAAGGTGGGAAAGTCCTGGTTGGCTCTGTGGCTGTCCGTCATGGTAGCCAAGGGCGAACCGGTTTGGGGGATGTCCGTGAAGCAAGGCACCACTCTCTATCTCTGCCTGGAGGACTCCGTCCTCCGTATCCAGAATCGGCTCTTTGAGATCACCGAGGACGCGCCGGACAGCGTCCACTTCTGCACGGAGTGCGCCCTCATCGGCCAGGGGCTGGAGGAACAGGTAGAAGTGTTCCTCACCGCCCACCCCGATACCATGCTGGTCATCATCGACACCCTGCAGATGGTTCGTCCGGCTCGCGACGCAACCTACGCCAACGACTACCGCGACCTTTCTGTGCTGAAACGGTTGGCGGACAAACACGGCATCGCTATCCTGCTGATTCATCATCTGCGCAAGGAAACCGCTGACGATGTGTTCCACCGGATCTCCGGGACCACCGCTATCAGCGGTGCGGTGGATTCCAGCTTCACGCTGGTGGAGGAACGGCGGGGCAGCGGCAAAGCCAAACTCTCCTGCATCGGTCGCGACATTGAATACCGGGAGCTGACGCTGGAGCGCAACGGTGAAAATGTGTGGGAACTGGTGTCGGACAGCCGGACACAGCCGGAGCTATTGGAGGGGAAAATTGTTGTCCTCCTCTCTGCATTTATGAGCAACAGAACAACATTTATCGGCACTCCCACGGAGCTCTCCGAAAAGATCGACCCTGATAGAATCGAAGGGGTAACGCCCAAAAAGATCTCAAGACTGATCCTGCAAAGCGTTGAGGCCCTAAGGAAGAACGGCATTCAGGCGACGGTTCGCCGCAGCAATGGAAAACGAGTAATTGAGCTGCGCCGTGCCGATAGTGTCGATTTGGAGGGTGCCGGAGAAATCGTCCCTATCGACCCTGTCGAGGCGCTGTGCGGCGATTTGCGGGCAGTTTCCGGATGCGGCGAGAAACTCCCGCAAGGCAAAAGAAACGCCGTGTTGGGCCGTTTGTGGCCGAAGGAGGAGCGCAGGTGTTCGGCGCGGGAGAATCACCTCCTTGGAGGTGGCCAGCATCGCGTTTGTCTGGTCGTCGGCAAAGCCGCCGTCCGCCTTCCGCTTGTTTGCGGGGCGCTGCCCCACACCCCTCGTCGGCGCAAAGTCCGCACCGTTCGGAACACCTTACGGATCAGGTATTCCGAACTACGCTCCCTTGCGCCTCCTCTCCAAACGAAACCCGCTGACGCTGGGCTTTCGTTTGGTTTTAGAACACGATTATTTTGGAGGAAACGACATGAAAAAAGATATCAAATTCAGCACCCGGATGGCGTACGCAGACCGGGAGGCCATCAAGGAATTGGCGAAACGCTCTGGGATGTCCATGAGCGATTATGTGACCGCCTGCTGTTTGGGAAAGCAGGTAGTGGTCATTGATGGGCTAAAAGAAGTGCTGAAGGAGCTGAAGTCCATCGGCAGAAATCTGAATCAGCTTGTCACCCTGGCGCACATGGGGCGCGTCACGGTGGTCAATCTGGACAGCGTACGCCAGGCGTTCTCTGAACTCTGCGCAACTGTTCGGTTGATCCTCGAACGAAAGCGGGGGTGAGGGATGGCTATTATCAGCTTCACCAACTACAAGCGGGGACAGACCACCGGATGCATGGGAGCCGTGATGCGGTACACCATGCAGAACAAGAAAACTGAGTTCGAGGGGCAACGGTTGGTTACAGGCATCAACTGCCAGCCGGAATCTGTCTACGCAGACTTCATGACCACCAAGCGGCTGTATCACAAAACCGAGGGCGTACTTTTCTACCACATGGTGCAGAGCTTTCCGAAAGGCGAAGTGGTCGACCCTGTCACCGCCCATGCGGCGGCATTAAAGCTGGCTGAGTACTATGAGGAATATGAAGTTCTGGTTTGTACTCACACAGACCGGGAACACATCCATTCTCACTTCCTCATCAACTCGGTTAACTTCGATACAGGAAAGAAGCTGCACATCGCAAAGGAACAGCTCCAGGAACTGCGGCAGCGCAACGACCAGGTCTGCATGGAATTTTCTCTTCCTGTGTTCCAGCCCAAGGATAGGAAGAAAACCAAGACCATGACGGTTGGCGAGTATCACACGGCCGCCCGTGGCCAGAGCAAGAAGCTGCAGCTCATGAATATCATCAACGACTGTATGCGCCACGCCTCCAGCCGTGAGGAGTTTATTGCGCTGATGGAGAGCGAGGGCTACAAGGTGCGCTGGGAAGCGGCCCGGCGGAACATCACCTACACTACACCAAGCGGCTGGCAGTGCCGTGACCGCCTGCTGTTCGGGGACAAATATCTAAAGGAGAATATGGAATATGAATTCAGGATCAGAAAAGAAATTATCCATGGACGAGCTGTTGGAAAAGAACCGTCCCGCGCAGATGGTACAGACCATGCCGCAGTCTCCGGCGCAGGAGCTGACACCGCCTCCCGAAATGCATCCTACGAAAGCGGAGTGGGAGGAACTGCTGAGCAGCCTCTGCACACTGGGGTACCACACCGAGAGACAGACTGGCTATCTGAAGAAGATCGGCGAACTGCTGGCGCAGCTCCCGACCCGGACGCAGATGGACCAACTGCTGAAAGCGGTGAAGCATCTGGAGCAAATGAGCGAACAGGCTGGGAAGCGGAACGAGAAGCGTTTTTCTCTGCCCAGCATCAGGCTGCCCAGACTGAGTCTGCCGGACATTCCATGGACCAGTCTGCTGTTGGGACTGGCGGCCCTGGCGCTGACTGGGCTGGTACTGTGGGTGGTGTGGTCCAGCTTGGACACGCTCTGGAGCGCGGCGAGGGGCCTGCTCCCGTGAAGGATGCCACCACCACGCACTACCACGCAGACAGCAAGGCCCTCCGGAAAGAACGACAAAAGAAAATCGCCCAAGGCCACGCCCAGGACGATCACGAAGAAGAACAAACTTGGCAGCAGACCATGTGAAGGTCTGCTGTTTTTATTGCCCGAATTGGTTTCGGGGGAAAGGAACGCTATGAAAAGTGAATTCGAAGTGTATATGGAGACGGGGATTCTGGGTGGTTATATGCCGGAGCGAGCGATCGGCTACCGGGATGAAAATACGATCACGCCAATCTACCGGGATACATCTTATCACGAAACGGAACGTGGTATGGAGCTGCGTCGTAGATGATCGTGGTCGGACGAAAATTCTTTGTCCGCTCCATCTTTTCAACTGCAGAGAAAGCAAAAACGCCTACAGAGCAGATGCTCCAAATCATCGACAGTGATTTAGAAAAGGGTTCGATTTGAGGATAGACATTGGGCAGGATATACGGTATGTTTGTTGTTACCGTATCGGCTTGCCCAGAAAGGAGTAATAATGGCAAGCAATGAAAAATATACCGTCCTCTATGGCCGACTGAGTCAGGAGGACACGCAGAAAACAAATAAGACGGATGACTCGAACAGTATCCAGAATCAAAAACTTCTGTTGGAGAAGTACTCAGCTGAAAAAGGCTTTACCAATACGCTTTTCCTGTATGACGACGGTTACTCTGGAACGAACTTAGTCAGCGTGAGATAACGTAACCACACTTGCCTGTTTAGAAAAAATAATGGATATCACACGCCGACATTCAACCGCCCAGGCTGGCAGCAGGTCATGGAGCTGATGGAAAACGGTCAGGTGGAAACACTGATCGTCAAGGACATGTCCCGGCTGGGCCGTGAGTACCTTCAGGTAGGTCAGTATACGGAACTCATCTTCCCAAGCTATGGTGTGCGCTTTATCGCCGTCAACGACGGCGTGGACAGCCTGTACGAGTCTACCAATGACTTCACGCCCTTTCGGAATCTGATGAACGAGTTCTATGCCAAAGACTGCAGCAAAAAGGGCCGCTCCGTGGTTCGTCTCAAGGCAGAGACTGGCGCCAGAGTTTCTTCCCGTCCCCGCTATGGGTATATGAAGGACCCGGCAGATCCCAAACGGCACATGGTACCTGATCCTGAGACTGCTCCGGTGGTGCGGTACATCTTTGACCTCTGCGTTTCTGGGAAGGGTCCTGCCCAGATCGCAAAGCAGCTCAAGAAAGATAAAATCCCAACGCCTGGATATTCCTACTACCAGAAGCACGGAGTAGAGCTGACCGGAGTGGATATCACCCAGCCGTACAACTGGTCCACCAACACTGTCGCTGGCATTCTGGAGGATGAGACTTATCTGGGCCACACCATCAACTTGAAGTCCACCACCCTGTCCTTCAAGAATAAGAAGCGCATTGAGCGTCCCGAGACTGAGCAGCTCCGCTTTGAGAATACGCACGAGGCACTGGTTACACAACAGACCTGGGAGATCGTACAGGATATCCGCAAGCACAAACGGCGTAGAGCCAATATGGCTGAGCAGAATATCTTTTCTGGACTGGTCTACTGCCTGGACTGTGGAGGCACCATGGTACTGCACCGGGCGCACACCATGGATGCGGTGAAAAACAACTTTATGTGCTCCACCTACAAGAAGAAAGGCAAAGACATCTGCTCCGCTCATTACATCCGGGAACAGGAACTCAATGCTATCCTGTTGGATGACATACGCCGTGTCACGCACTTCGCTCGTCAGAATGAGCTGCGGTTTGCGGAGCATATCCGCAAGAAGCAGGGCAAGGAGGCACAGCAGGAGATCGCTATGCTCCAAAAGAAGATCGACACCATGCAGAAGCGCCAGGCCGAGCTGACGAAGCTGTTCAAACGGCTCTACGAGGACAGTGTACTTGGACGCATCCCGGACGAGCAGTATCGCATCCTGTCTCAGGAGTACACCGCCGAGCAGAAAGAGATCCAGGAACAGCTCCCTGCCACGGAAGGAAGACTTCAGGAACTGAAAGACTCCAGCTCCAATATTGCCCGGTTCATTGAGAATGCCAAGCGATACAGCGAGATCCCGGAGCTGACTGCTGAGATCCTGCGCATCTTCATCAAGCGAGTGGAGGTCAGTGAGCGTGCGGAGAAATACTCCCGCACAGCACCGCAGGAGGTACGCATCTACTATCGTGACATCGGCCTGGTGGACGAACTGCCTAAGAGTATGGCGGATTCTGTGTCAGAAGAAATCCCGAATGAGGTCGCATGAGCAGAAAAGGGAGGCTGTGCCGAAACACAGCCTCCCTCCACAGGAACAAATATTAAGTTATACGGGTAGGTTCATAAATTGTCCCTATGGAACGGTTCCCCAAGGCCGCGGCATTTTTGAATTCAAATATGATATTCGATTTCGTGTTCCTGTTCTTTTTCCTTTGCTTTTTTTTCGTCGCGCTTTTTCTTAGGGCCGTCCAGGTGGGAAATATACAGGTATTTCCGAATCACGAACAGCGCGCCTACCGCCAGAACCGCCAGCATATTTTCCAGCGGGGAGGTATGCTCCACCACCATCTGGCGCGCGACCGCCAGCAGCATCACATCAACCACCGAATCAATCGTATAGCTCGTGATCATCTTGATCAACTCGATGCCAATAATAATCAGGCAGGCGTCGCTCAAGCGGGCCTGTAAGTAATCCGGCACGGAAAACAGCAGTTGAATGTCCGTTGTGAAAACAATGCCCAGGCTGGATACTACACAGGCGATCAGGATGATCAGCCCAAGCGTGATTTCGATTACGGTTGCCGCATTTGATATCTTGTCTCGAACGTCAGATCCCATGTTTCTCTCCTTTTCTTTTTTCTCTTTTTCCTCATTTCCGGCTGGTTTTTTTGTTCCGGCATTTTAATTATAACATGAATCAACCGCCGTCTGCAACAGGCGGCGGTTGATTTCGCGTGGGAAAAGGGGGGAACAACGATTAACAAGGCTGGCGTGAATCAGCCGATACCGCCATAGAATGCGCCCAGAATCAGGGCGAGCAGTGCCAACGGCACATAAACAAATTTGCCGAGTGTGTGGAACCAGTCGCCTACGCGCTTCTTCGCGCCCTCGCTGACCGCGTCCATCGCGGTCTCTTTCTTGAGTACCCAGAAGAACATAATGCCGGCCAGCATCGCGCCAAGCGGGCAGATGTAGATCGAAACAACGTCCATCCACTGAGAAGTCCACGGCTGGATAGAAAGCGATACCAGCGCGCCGATCACACCGATCGCAGCCACGGCCGCGACGCGGTTGAACTTGAACTTCTCCTGCAGGAACGCAACTGGCGCTTCATATAGGTTAACGATCGAGGACACACCCGCGAACAGCACGCAGATGAAGAAGATCAGGCCGATGATGCGGCCGCCGGGCATCGCATTGAACACGTTGACAAGGTAGACGAACATCAGGCCAGGGCCGCCATTCACATCGTTGATCCCAGCACCCAGCACGACCGCCATGGCCGGAATGATGACAAACGCGGCCAGCAGCGCCGCCAGTGTATCGAACACCGCCACATTGCGCGCGGAACCCGGGATATCCTCCTTTTTGCTCAAATACGAGCCGTAAATCACCGAGCCGTTACCCGCGACGGAGAGCGAGAAGAACGCTTGGCCGAATGCGAACACCCATACCTCAACACTCGCCAACCCTGCGGGATTGATCGTGAATATGTATTTGTAGCCCTCGGACGAGCCATCCAGCGTGGCGATGTAAATGCCTAAGCCAAGGAACAGGAAAAACAGCACCGGCATCATGACCTTGTTGGCCTTTTCAATGCCGCCTGCAACGCCCATCGCCATGATCGCCATGGAGACGACCAGACCAATGAGCTGCCACACGCCGTTACCGATTCCAAACAGGCCGCTCGAGAACATCGCACCGACAGACTGCACAAACGAGAACGCTTCTCCGTTTGCGTTCGTCAGCGTGGCCGAGGTTGCGTCAAACGCAGGGCCGATGATGCTCATGTCCTGCCCCATCGCAAACAGGCCGCCCGAGATAGCAAGCCAAGTATACTTAAAGATCCAGCCAAGCACAACCGTATAGCCAATGGCCAGCATCAAAGCGCCGATAATCGGAATCGCACCGATCAACTCACCAGGACGCCGTTTACCGGTGCGCTCCTCGGTACACATGCCGAAAGCGCCTACCGGTCCGGCCGCCGCGCGGCGGCCAAGCGCGAATTCCTCCATAACGCCGGAGGAGGCGATCAGGATCACAAAAATAAAGTATGGGATCAAAAAGGTCATGCCGCCGTATTTCTGCACCATGATCGGGAAGCGCCAAATGTTTCCCATACCGACCGCAGAACCGATACAAGCTAAAATAAATCCCCATTTGCTTGAAAAGCCATCGCGTTTGGTCTCTTCATTACTCATAATTTGCACCCCTTTTCTTTTTCGGTTGCCCCCAAAGAACAAGGCCGCGGAAACTATTCAGTTATCCGCGGCCCGATTCATCACACTTGCCCTGCGCGCTTTCCACGCGGCGCAGGTTACGCCCAGATTTTCATACGGATGAGCTTACTTCTCTTCGTTGGGGTAGGGCTCGAGGAAGGCATGGAAGTGACGCATCGGCAGCTTGTGGCCCCAAACGATGCGCATGTTCGGGATGGACTCGCGATCCTCATACAGCGCCTTGACCGCCGCGATGACGTAATCCAGATGCTCTTGGGTCAGACGGCTGCGGTCGATCGCGAAGCGGACCACGTTCGCCAGCTCAGCCTGCTGCTCAGGGGTCTTGAGGTCGTATTCCATGGAGTAGTCGCCCAGTTCGGAAACACGGATGCCGTAGCGGCGGATCAACTCCAGCGAGAAGCCCTCGCCCGCGAAGGTATCGTGGCCGCGCTTGCCGTCGAAGAACTCATCCATGTTGATGTACACCGCGTGGCCGCCGGCCGGCAGCACGACGCCCTTGACGCCCGCCTTGTAAAAGCCCTCGGCCAAGTAGTTGCACTGTGCAACGCGCTCGTTCAGGTAGTTGAAGTCGCAGCTCTCGTACAGGCCGACCGCCAGCGCCATGATATCACGGCCCGACATGCCGCCGTACGAATCGTTGCCGTAGCAGGAGATCTGCTTGACCTTCAGCGTAACGCCGACATCGGTGATGATGTTGCCGTTCTCGTCAAAGTCGGAGAAGTTCTTCCAGAACAGGCCCTTGTCGCGGAACGCCAGCATGCCGCCCATGTTGGCGTGGCCGTCCTTCTTGGCAGACATGGTGAACGCGTCGCAGTACTGGAACATCTCGGTCGCGATCTCCGCGATGGACTTGTCGGCGTAGCCCTCTTCGTTCATCTTGATGAAGTAGCAGTTCTCCGCCCAGCGCGCTACGTCGAATACCAGCGGGATATTGTACTTATGCGCAACGCGGTTGATCTCCTTGATGTTCGCCATGGAAACCGCCTGGCCGCATACCGGATTGTTCGTGATGCAGCAGAATACCAGCGGCACGTTTTCCGGACCGACGCCTTGGATGAGCTGCTCGAGCTTCTCGATGTCCATATTGCCCTTGAAGGGGTTCTTCTCGTAGCGGCCGCCTTCGGGTACTTCGTACAGCAGCTCCTTGTTGTACAGGTTGCGCGGGATCGAGCCCATCTGCTTGATGTTGCCCTCGGTCGTGTCAAAGTGGCCGTTGGACGGGATGGTGAACTTCTTGCCCGGGTATCGGCGAGCCAGAATATTGCGGACAATCTCCATCAGCACGGACTCCGCCGCGCGGCCCTGCTGGATGATAAAGGCGTTCGGACGCTCCATTTGCTTGGCGCCGCCGTTGAACAGCCCGCCCTCGTACTCGCACAGGTATACCTCGTTCATCATCTTCTCTACGTCGCGGCAGTCCGTGCGCACCAGGTCGATGATCTTCTTCCAGTTCTTCTCGCCCCCGCGCTCAAAAATGTCGCGGAAGGTATCCAGCAGTACATAATACCCCGTGTTGCGGCCGTACGCCTCGTCGCCCAGAAACAGCGACGCCCACTGGTGGTTGGTCATCGCGGTGGTACCCGAGTCGGACAGCATATCGACCGTCAGCATAGCGGCCGGAAACGCGAACTCGTTCCAGTGCGTCGCGTTCAGCGCGCGCTCGCGCTGCTCGATCGTGACTTCGGGGATGTCACGAACAGCGAACGTATAGTGATGCGGTGCAGGTACATCCAGCGGATAGTGAGCCATTTTTTTGTCCATATTTATTACCTCCAATTGATCACGGCGCGGTATGCGCCTTTTGTTAGAGGATACCCCGGTCATCGTATGCCGGCCTGCGTCTCCGGCGTCGCGACTGGCGGACAGTACCTTACAAGGGGAACAGGGGGAAAACGCTTACAGGGCCGCGATGACTTCGATCTCTACCAGGGCGTCCTTCGGCAGGCGCGCCACCTCGACCGCCGAACGGGCTGGGTAACCGCCTTCACCAAAGAAGGTGGCGTATACCTCGTTCATGGCACCGAAGTTGTTCATGTCGCTCAGGAACACCGTGGTCTTAATCACGCGGTCCATCCCGACCCCCGCTTCCGCAAGTATCGCCTTGACGTTCGTCAGAGACTGTCTCGTCTGCTCTGCGATCCCTTCCGGAAAGCTTCCTGTCGACGGGTCGATCGGCAGCTGGCCCGATGTGATCACCAGCCCATCCACCGCTACCGCCTGTGCATACGGCCCGATCGCCGCCGGCGCCCGTTCCGTATTTATCTCCTTTTTCATCTTTCACCCTCCTCCTTCGTTTTTTCTGAGATTATTTTATTATGAGGAGAATTATTTGTCAAGGTGTTTTTGTCTATTTTGTATATTTGTATACATTCCTTCCTACTTATTTGTTTCTATTTTACATAATCATTGGCAAACATTTATAATAAATTTTTATTTTTATTGTGATTATTTCTTTAGATCTTCTTTGACAATCCGCGTGAAAATACGGTATAATAAAAATAATAACACTGCATTCCTGTCTTTCATTATCAGAAACGAGGTGAGCGTATGGCGAATCCCTTATTGCAGCATTACATCAAACTGACCGAGTTTCTTGGGCAAGCTCTCGGCCCTGACTATGAGGTTGCACTGCATGACCTGACCGACAAAAACCGTTCGATCATCGCGATTGCCAACAACCATGTGAGCGGTCGGGAGATCGGCGCACCGCTGACCAATGTTGCGCTCAAGATCCTGATGGACAGAAGCTATGAAACGCAGGATTACCGGCTGCATTATCCAGGCGTTTCCACCGCTGGCAAAACACTGCGCTCCTCCACGCTGTTTATCAAGCAGCACGGCAAGCTGATCGGGATGCTCTGCATCAACTTTGACGACAGCCGCTACCAGTCCGTCAGCGAGGATATTCTGCGACTCTGCCATCCCGACAATTTTATCGAAACCAACTTCCAGACCGAGGAAACGCCGGCGAACGCCGTGCGCAGCATCCCCCCCACCACAGAAAGCTTCCACAACTCGATCGGCGCCGTGGCGGGCGACGCTGTCGGTCGCGAGCTGCTCCGCCTCGGCGTAACGGCTGACCGGCTGACGCCCGACGAGCGCGTGCAGATCATTGGTGCGCTGGAAGCGGGCGGCATTTTCCTGCTCAAGGGCGCGGTCAAGGATGTTGCCGACGCCCTGCACTGCTCGCAGGCAAGCGTTTACCGTTACCTGTCGCAGATCAAAAAAGAGGATCCCACGCAAGAAGTGGAAGAGTAAAAAAAGCAAGTGAAAAAATGAGCGCGGGGCGCTCATTTTTTCACTATTTGAACGGAGGTTTCTCTTATTATGCTGATCCAATTGACCGCGGCCGACGTGCCTGATTTTACCCTTGCCTGCTCCTATGAGCATGTGTTCGGTTCCCGAGCGCTGACCGCGCTCCGCGCCTACGGGTTAGGCGACGCAAACGCACGGTTTTTCCTGTGCCGGAAGGGGCGGGAGCCCGCGGCCGCCCTGTACTTAGCCAACGGCGTGCTCAGCATCTCGTCCGACGAGCGCGCCGACCCGCTTCCCATCGCCGAGCTGGCAAAACGGGAAAACGTGCGGGAAATCGATACGAACTGGCCCCAGTGCGCGGCGCTGCAAAAGCTGCTCGGCGGCGCGACCGAAAGCTCCTATTATATGGTGTACCGCGGCCTTCCGCTGGAGCAAAGCACGGAGGGTTTTGTCCGCGGGGATTTCCATACCGTGTTCAATATCCTGCAGCGCAGCCACGAATACTACCAGACCCATCTGTCGTTTGATACCTGGTCGGCGGATCTGCAGCGCAGGATCACCTGCGGCCTGGCCGAGCTTTACCACCTTGAGCTTGACGGAGAGGCGGTCGGCACGGGCTGCATCATATCCGAGGACGACGAATGCGGCGTGCTGGGCGCGATCGCCGTGGTACCCGAACACCGCCACAAGGGGCTGGGCGGCCGCATCAGCCGTTTTCTGGTGCAGCGCATTCAGCAGAAAGGCAAAACGCCGCGCCTGATCGCCGGCTACGACCAGGTCGCGGAGCTGTATTGCGAGATCGGCTTCGCGCCGTGCGGACGGTGGGGCGAGCTTTACCCTTAACCCGACACAGCGCACCTGATAATTCTTTTGAGAAAGGTCTTGATTTTATGCAGTTTATTGATTTGCGCAGCGATACGGTCACACAGCCCACCCAGGCCATGCGGGATGCGATGTGCCGCGCGGTTGTGGGCGACGATGTCTTCGAGGATGACCCGACCGTAAAGGAGCTGGAAGCCTATGCCGCCCAGCGGCTCGGCAAGGAGGCGGCTCTGTTCGTCACTTCCGGCATGCAGGGCAACACCTGCGCGCTGCTCGCGCACACCCGCCGCGGCGACTGCGTCGTAATCGCACCGACCGCGCATATCGCCGCGCATGAGGCCGGCTCTTACGGCCAGCTCGCCGGAGTCTCCCTCCGTTTTCCAGAAAGCGTGAACGGCGTGATGGACCCTGCATCCGTGCGCGCCTGCCTGACGGATGACAGCGATGTGCAGGTCGCACCCGCCGGCCTGGTCGTCATGGAAAACGCCCATTCCACCGGCTCGGTGCTACCGCTCGACAACATGCGCGCCGTGTTCGAGATCGCGCATACGCAGGGCATCCCCGTCCATCTGGACGGCGCACGCCTGTTCAACGCAGCGGCCGCGCTCGGCATCGCGGACGTTCGGGAGCTGACGCAGTACTGCGATACCGTCATGTGCTGTCTGTCCAAGGGCCTGTGCGCACCAGTCGGCTCGATACTCGCCGGCCCAAAGGATGTGATCTGGCGCGCCCGCCGCGCCCGCCGCATCCTGGGCGGCGGCCTGCGCCAGGTCGGTTTCCTTGCGGCGGCCGGCATGGTCGCCCTGCGCGATATGACCGGACGCCTGTCAGAGGACCACGAAAACGCCAAATATCTGGGCGAATTGCTGAGCGCGGTGGACGGCGTCCATGTGTTCGCTGAGCGCACCCAGATCGATATGGTCTTTTTCACCACGGACTGGGACGCGGAAAAGGTCTCGCGGTATCCTGCCTGGATGCTCGGCCGCGGCATCAAGGTGACCGGCTGCATGGACGGCGAATACCGTATGGTCTGCCACCATGACATTACGCGCGCCGCCTGCCAGACCGCCGCCGAAGCCATACGCGCTTTTGCCGCGGAGGGATGATATGATCCGGAATTACGTCCGCCGCCTGCTCTGGCTTGCGCTCGGCATGCTGGTCAGCGCAATCGGCATCGTGATGATGCTGCAGGCAAACATCGGTCTCGAGCCATGGAGCGTGCTGCAACAGGGCATGGCGCAGAGCTTTGGCATCACCTACGGCACAGCTTCGGTCATCGTGGGCGCGGCCGCAATCGGCGTTGCCATCCTGTTCGGCGAGAGCTTCGGGTTCGGCACGGTCATCAATATTGTTTTGTGCGCCGTGTTTATCGACGCGCTGCTGTGGCTCGGCTGGGTCCCGCAGATGTCCGGCACGCTCTCCGGCGTCCTGATGCTGCTCGCCGGCCTGGAGCTGCTGGTGCTCGGCACCTGGATGTACATGAAAAGCGCGCTCGGCGCCGGCCCGCGCGATGCCCTGATGGTCGCGCTGGCGCGCCGGACCGGCCGCTCGGTCGGCCTGTGCCGCATATCCGTCGAGATCCTCGTCATCCTGACTGGTTATTTCCTCGGCGGACAGGTGGGCATCGGCACGGTCATTTCCGCGCTCGGCCTTGGCTCGCTGTTCAACCTGAATTTCCACCTGCTCGGCTTCCGCGCCGCGGAGCTGCATCAGGAAAACATCGCGGAGACCCTCCGATTCATCCGGCAGCAAAAAAAATAAAAAGGAAGCCGTAGGGTGTGTCCGCAGAAGGATATTCGCGAATCGTAGAAATGGGCAGGTATTATGGCAGAAATACCTGCCCGCTCTGATGCACTTTTTACAACAACCAGTGAGTCAATCTCGCCAACATTGATGTAGTGATCTCCATGATCTGTCTCGCGCACTTGGGCCACTTTACTTCTTTTGCATGCCATAGTATTCTCAACAAAGCAACCGCATCAGTTCCGAGATATCGGTATAATGCTTTGGCTTGGTAATAAAGCTGCCCATGTTGGATACCGTTGCTTTCGGTTTTGCAACCACCTGTTCTTTCTACGGAATTACAGCTTTCAGATACTCCTGTTCGGCCACATATCTTGAAGAATACGGCTGGAGCTGTTTAGCCGTAATATATCTCCCAACACTGAGTTCTCATACAGGCGCTTAAGGATGGACTCCGATTCCGCAACGCGCTTTTGTATGTGGAACAGTTCCAGCTTCAGTCCGCAGATTTCCCAGCGAGGCGTCCCCATAGTGTAAGAATACGCGCAATGACACCCTCCGCACTTTTGTAGTTTGCACGTTTAATGACATGCTCTTAGCATGGCACAAGATAAATTTGTATTCAACAGAAGAATTTAGTGGAAATCCGCTTTATAAGGAAAAAACCAACAGCAGGGCGAGCCACCGCCGCCTCTGGCAGCGGTAGGGCAAGCCTGCAAAAAAGACTTTTAATAAGATTTTTTTACACAGTCTTTGTGTTTAAGGATTCTTCAAAGGCAATACCCTGTTGATTCCAGAAAAAGTCTGATCTAACAGTGAGATCTGACGGTTGCGCAGTTCAGCGCCGGTTTTTGTGTCCACTCATACAGACGGAACTGCATTTTCAACATCTGTCTGGTTTCACCTCCATCAAAGAAATTTTGCAGTTCTGCCGAGAAGGTCAAGCAATAATTTGAGATCTTCGAAAGGTCTACGGCTCAAGGACACGGAAAAGAGGAGCACGAAAAGAATACTAGGAGAAAGCACCATCTGTACCTTAAACGGATATCGGCGCAGTACCGATTGATGGGCAGCCAGTCACACGGGAAGATGCGGTTTTCGGCGCTCTTTTTTTGCGTTGCAGGTCGGCAGAAGAGAAAAAGCGGGGATATTCCGGATGGAATATCCCCGCTTCTATTGACGCAACAGCGCCGGAGAAAGAAAAAAAGAAAGATAAGCAGTATTAGAACAGTGGCTCAGTCGAGCAGAAAACCCTCACCATCAAAACACAGGTCTACAGGGCCGCACACATACTCAATATCAGGCTGGTCCTTGATCGAGTCGTACAGTGCCTCGGATACCTGAATTTCATACAGCGAAAGCGTATCGCGGATGCGGACCACGCGGTGCGGCCGTGGTGTACCGCCGCAGCAACGCAGAGCGACAAGCAAAGCGTCACGGTCGTTGTTCATATACATCGGTATCTTGGCACCTTGGATCTCTGTGCAGGTGATCAAATTGGTCCAGGTCTCGGCCCAATCCACATCATTCAGACAGCGCCGGGTGGTGATATCCACATCGGCCAGTCCGCTACCGTTGTGATGGCTCTGCGGTGTCAGGCCGCGGACAAACAGCCGTTTGATCTGTACCGGGTCCTTAAACCCATAGCACTTGCTGTTTGAGCGGCCGATTACATTGGGATCGAAGCCGTAGCCGCTGATGTTCTTGCCGATCTGGTCGATGATTAGTACGTCGATGTCATCAAACTTGAAGCCCGCGATCTGCTGACGGGCCTCCTGCAGCAACTGCTCGTCTGCTTCCAAAATTTGCTCTCGCGGGATGACGCGGATAGTACGCAGCTCGTCATAGGCATTCTGCACAATACCTACGCCGAACGCTACCGGCGCTTTCTGCATAAACTGTTCGGCTGCCATGTTGAGAAAGCTGCCGAACTCGGCAAAGCCCTGTGAGTGCAGCGCGGTCGCGCCCTTATGCTTGCCCAGACCAATGCCAATCATTTTGACCAGACCGCTCTCATGGTTGCTTTGAAAATCGGTGTGCGGCTTTACCTTGTGTAGCAGCACGATGCCATCCGACTCGAAAGCCAACTTGTCGCAGTACAGTGGCAGGCCATTGGGGAGCGTACCATACTTCACGACCTCCATACTGGACAAGATAGGTGCGTGTACCCGCTCCTCGGTCACACCATAGCTGGCTAATACTTCAGCCTGCCCTTTGGCTGTTGCGCCGCCGTGGCTGCCCATCGCAGGCACGATAAATGGCTTAGCCCCCCATTCGAGCAGTACGTCACATACGGCACAGGTGATCTCGTCGATATGAGGAATGCCGCGGGAGCCTGAGGTGATAGCGATGCGCTTGCCACAAAACTGCTGTGCCTTTGGCGCGAGAATCTCCATCTCCCTGCGGATGTGAACGGTGATATCCTCGATTTTCTGCGTGGCATATTTTTGTTGAACGGTTACCATGCGTGGCAGAGAGACCTCTTTTTCCTGCATGATTATACCGCTAACTTCAGGAAAATTGATGAACATGGTGCAAAACCTCCTGTTACAATAAATTTGTCCCTAAGATATGGCAGCCAGCCATAGGCAAGAGGCATCTCGTTGCCTAAGCTGTAGAATGAAGAGGTAATGGTCTGGCTTAAACCTCCAAGGGCTTTCACGCCCGTCCCAAAGTCAGTTAGCTACCCTCCCGTTCGCAGCGTTCGATTTGTGCAGGTTGAGCCTAAGGCAAACAGATGGAATCGGCAGTGGGAAAAGATGGCCTTAGTCCATTGCAAATTCATTCTGGGAGTGTTGAACATGAACGCAGCAGGTATGGATGTTTCCAGCAGAAAAAGTACCGTGGCAGTACTCCGTCCTTTTGGCGAAGTGGTTCGTGTCCCTTTTGAGGTTAGCCACAGCGCTGAGGGGCTCGCCCACTTAGTCCAGCAGTTGAAAACTATTAAAGGGGAAACCCGAGTGGTCATGGAATACACAGGGCGTTACTACGAAGCAGTAGCTAATGTGCTGTATGAGGCCGGTTTCTTTGTCAGCGCCGTCAATCCACTGCTCATTAAGGAGTATGGCGGCAATTCCTTTTCGCAAAGTCAAAACGGATAAAGCTGACGCTATGAAAATTACCCGGTACTCCCTTAACAGCAGGGCTGATCTACGGGATTGTACTCCTATGGACAGAATTCGTTATGACTTGAAAACCCTTAATTCCATCTAGCCTCCAAACAGAAAACCGCCACTTCCAACAATCTGATCGCCCTGCTTCCCAACTGCCGGAATACCCCGTGGTGATGGGGATGTACGGTGCGGGAGACTCCCTTGGTCCTCAACTCATGGCGGAGATTGGGGACGTGCGCCGGTTTGAGCGGAAACAATCTCTGGCGGCCTTTGCAGAAGTTGACTTCATGCCCACAGTCTGGGGAGAAAAATGTCCTTAGCAACAAATCCTCCAAGCGAGGTTCGCCCTACCTGCGAAAAGCGTTGTTCAATGTAATGGCCTGCTATTTACAGAAAGCGCCAGCGGACGAACCTGTACTCCAATTTCTGGATCGCAAGCGCACGGAGGGAAAGCCCTACTATGTCTACATGACTGCGGGGCCAACAAGTTCCTCCGTCGTTACTTCAGCAAGGTCATGGAGTGCTTTTCCACTCTGGAGGATCTGCCGCCGCCGATGGATATGGACTCCACCGGGTTGCAAAAACCTCAATAAATTCTTCCTGTTTTTTCAGGCCGACGCTGGACGGCAGCCTTTTTGTGTTGCTCATTTCTATCCGGCCTCTCTCTGCAAATTTTCTTCTGCCAAGTCCTACTAAGGGCTTGATTTTTTATTTGCAGGCTTGGGGCTTAGAAACCGATCAGCGCGCCACCGTCGACTGGCAGGCACACGCCGGAGATATACTGCGCGGCGTCGCTGCTCAAAAACACGGCGGCCATGCCGATGTCGATGGGCAGGCCGGTCTTCTTCATAGGGATGCGGCTCATGATCTTGCCGAGACGCTCGGGGTCGTTATCAGTGGCCTGATGGAACATCGGCGTGTCGATCCAGCCAGGGGCGATCGCATTGACGCGCACACCGCTCGCGGCGCACTCAGCGGTCAACGTATGTACAAGACCTAGGTAGCCGGCCTTGGCTGTGGCGTAACCGCATACATTGGGCTGACCAATGTAACTGGTCATGCTTGCCTGAAAAATAATACTGCCCCTGCCGTTCGCTTTCATGTGCGGCACAAAAGCCTTGGTCAGCGCGAAGGCACCAACCAGGTGCAGATCAAGCACACGGGTGTAGTCAGCGACAGTCATTTCCTCGATCGGCTTTTTGCAATGGTTTCCCGCATTGTTTACCAGGATGCTGACCGGTCCGTGCTCGGCGATGATCTGCTCTGCCATTTGCGGGGCGCGGTCGGTGTCGCACACGTCAAACTGGCAGAAAGATACCTGCTCTCCGAAGACAGCCAAAGACACGGCCGCCTGCGCGGGAGTGCGCGAGCCCAGCACGACAACGTGCGCGCCTGCGGCCACCATGCATTCGGTGATGGCAAGGCCAAGGCCGGACGCGCCACCGGTGATAACGGCCGTGCGGCCTGCCAGAGAAAACAGTGTCTGTGTATCGATCATTTTATTCATGCCTTTCTGTTTGGTATAATGTGCGGTCAAGCTTGTTGCGCGCAGCGTTTTTGTGCAATGCACTCCTGATATTTGTAAGGGATAAAGTATTCCTTGTGGCCGAGGGCTTCGCTTTTGCTAGGCTGTCCGGCAGCGACTGCACAGACCAGTCCGGCAAGCTGACCTGTCAGTTCGTCCTGCGAGCAGTGGCCGGTCAGCATGGGACTGGCGTCAAAGTCCATATCGCCCTCCATGCGCGTATAGGTCTGATGGTTGCCGGTGATTTTGAGGACAGGTGCAACCGCGCTTCCCACCACGTTGCCGCGGCCTGTGACCAAAAATGTCAGATGGCAACCGGCAGAAATCAGGTCCATCAGGCCTTCGTTGTCGTTGGGATTAGTAATACCGAACTGCATCCAGTAGGGATCGGGCGTAGAATCGAGCAGCCACAGTCCGGCGTGGTCTGGCTGCTGGCTGACCTTGACTACCCCCTCGATGGGCTTTGTGCCGCTTTTGACAATAGCGCCCATGCTTTTTTCCTCGATAGTAGACAGGCCGCCTGTAAAGTTACCCGGACTTACCGAATACTGGCGGACGGATTTGCAGTAATCAAGTGCTTTATCATAGGTATCTACCAGTTGCTGGCACGCCTCCGCCGTGGCGGCGCGGGCAGCCAGAACATCGATCAGACCGACAGCTTCGACGATCTCCTCGAAGATTGCAGTGCCGCCTGCGTCGACCAGCTGGTCGAACAGGCGGCCGACAACTACGTTGCCGGCAAGACCGCTCGTATAGTCGCTGCCTCCACATTCCGCGCCGATCACAAGGTCGCAAAAGCGCATGGGGACGCGGGGCGTGTGCGTCAGCGCGGCGCATAGCTCGTCCACACACCGCAGGCCTTTCTGCACCGAGGGCAGCGTACCACCTTCGTTCTGGATGAAAAACCAGCGGGTCGGCTTGCCCTCTTCGGCGGCGATGCGGGACAGCCATTCGGGTTGCACATACTCGCAGCCCAGCCCGATGGACAGCACTGCGCCCACGTTGGGGTGCCGGATGAGTGCGATTAGCAGACGTACGGCGTATTCGTTGTCCGTGCAACCGGAAAAGCCGACCACCTCGACATTGCTGCGGCCAGTCTGTCGCACAACCTCCTGTGCGACAAAAGAGGCGCACTCGACGGTGTAGATAACAAGAACTTTGTTGCGGATACCGGCTGCGCCGTTTTGACGGCCATAGCCCTGCCATGTTGTTTCCTTCCAGTTCATGGTTATTTTCCCCTTATTCATAGCGGATATCCTGCGGCGCGCCGGTTACAGGGTCAAGGTGGCTCGAGCGCTCGTCGTAATTGCTTTTCATGCAGTGCAGATGTACCCAGCTGCCAGTGGTGATGGGCTGCGTTGCCTGCCCAATCGTAACGCCGTATTTGACGATCGGCTCGTTGGCGGCAATATCGCGCAGTGCCAGCTTATGTCCCATCGGAATGGACTCGAGCGCCTGCACGGCGGGCAGTCCATCTGCGCCGGTGAGGCGAACTGTGCCAGGTTCGATCGGACAAAGTGCGGTAGCAACATTATCATTTTGCGCGATACGGAATGCGATTGCTTCGTCCATAGGGTCTTCTCCTTTCTGCTGACAGCGGGTTATAAAATGCCGAATTTGGCAAAGGCATCAGTCGCGCTCATACCGGCCTCGATTGCCTTGCGGACAACCTTTTCGCCTGCCGCCTTTTCAAGTGACTTTTCGATTACCTCGTCCGCTATCTGCTGCGGGATGACCAGCACGCCGTCCACATCGCCGAAGAGCAAGTCGCCGTCGTGGATGGTTGCTTGTCCGATCTCAATCGGGCAGCGGAAATCAACGACCTGCGTCCGCACACTGGAGTCTTGGGCATAGCAGCCCTGGCTAAATACCGGCCAGTTCTGCTCCAGCACCTGCGGCGTATCGCGGTGCCAGCCGTTTACCACGGCGCCGGCTGCGCCGCGGGTACGGGCGGTTGCGGTGAGCAGCTCGCCCCAGTAGGCGCAGCGCTGCGTACCGCCTGTGGCGATGTAGATCTCGTTCTCCTGTAGTTGATCAAGCGCTTCGGTCAACAGGCCAAACGGCTTTTTTTGTGGGCCGAATACATCAATCATCAACACGGTCATCGCCTTGCCTGCCAGCTTCATATCGTCACGCAGCGGACGGATGCTCTGGGGCAGAAACTGATGGTAATAACCCATGCCGTCCAAAATATCGCCAACAACAGGCGTATACAATTTGTCTTTCATCAATTGAAAAAGTGTTGCTTCATTCTCCTGATGCTGCATAAAGTCTCAATCCCTTCCATATAAAACGATTTGGTTGTAACAAGTTTATGAAACAAAATAGAAAATGTCAATAATAATTAAAAAAATAATTTTATTTTGGATAATTCATCAATAAAATCACTAAAAAAATGTGAAAAATAAATATACAAAGAGCAAGAGCACAGCCAAAATTACCAAAACGTTATGTATAATAAATAAAATAAAACAAGAAAAAAAGTGAAAAATGAACGAAAAAAAAACAAAAATTATAAAAATAATTGACAAAAATGATAGAAAGATTTAGACTAAGCACAAACAAAAAACAAAAACGTTTTGTAAATAGATTGAGGTGACAGCTTGAACCGGACAGAGGAAAAAAGAGTGACGATCAAGGATATTGCACGGGAAACGCAGTATTCTATTGCATCAATTCATTGTGCGTTGAACGGCAAGCCGGGTGTGAGCGAGGAAGCGCGTCAGTACATCAGAGAAACTGCACAGCGGATGGGCTACCGTCCTAATTCAGTTGCTGTGTCGCTCAAGCGCAAGGCAGTCAAGATCGCGGTGGCTCTCCCAGGTCCAACAGCAGATAACCGTTACTACTATACAGGCGCTTGGAAGGGCGTGCGTGATTATATCGGAGGCATGAAGGATTTTAACATCCAGTTGATCGAAGCGCCGTATTATGAGGACAGCGGCAATGACCAGCATGATGAACTGATCGACCTGCTCGAGAACTACCAAATCGATGGACTGATCACCGTTGGTTATATGGATATGCGCGGCAAAATCTCACTTCAACGGTTTACGCAAAAGCATATCCCCATGGTACTGGTTGGCAATGACCAGCCGCAGTCCGGCCGCATTTGCTGTGTACAGCCCAATTATGATGTGATCGGGCGGGTGCTGGCTGAACTGATGCTCGGCCGAGTGCCGGCAGATAGGGCAATTTTGATATCAGCTGGCGATATGATGATCCCATCGCACTATCTGATTGTTGAGGGCTTTGAGAACTACCTGAAGGAAAAACGTGCCGAGCGTGTTGTCTACAAGGTGCATGACAGTGAAAATGGCAACGAGGAGAGCTTTGAAAAACTGCTTCGGCTGTTACAGCAGAAGGAGGATATCGGAGGTTGCTTCAGCGCTAACACACGTGGCAGCGTGCGGCTGGGACGGGCAATTGAACAAAGCGGGAAAGCAGGCAGCATTGTGGCTGTCGGCAGCGATCTGTTCCTTGAGAACATCGAATTCCTGAAAAACGGTGTATTCTCCAATCTGTTTTTAAAAAATCCCTATGCACAATCATATATGGCAGCAAAGTATCTGACAGAATATCTGCTGCGCGAGCAAAAGCCCGTAAGCGAAATTGTATATGTTGGCAGCGAGATCATTTTCCAGAGCAGCCTGCCGATGTATGAGGGCGAACAGGGCGGCCTGAACGGACTGCTGCTGTAAGAAAGTATAATTTTGCTGCGGAACACAGGAGGTAGAATAAAAGCGTATGAAAGCCATCTGCATCAAGGAACCGGGCAAGGTAGAAATCCAAGAAATTGCGAAACCAGAGAGGAAGCCGGGGGAAGCGTTGCTCAAGCTTCTGTACGGGGGTATCTGCGGAAGCGACCTCGGCTCCTATCGGGGTGCGAACGCATATGTATCGTATCCGCGTATACCAGGACACGAGTTTTCGGCGGAGATCGTGGAGATCGACGAAAACGAGGAAGGGCTTAAGCCGGGCATGATCGTAACCTGTAATCCGTATTTCAACTGCGGGACATGTTATTCGTGCAGGAGAGGCTTGGTCAATGCCTGCACGGGCAACGAGACGATGGGGGTGCAGCGCGAGGGGGCGTTTGCCGAATACATCACCATGCCGGTCGAGCGCATTTACGACGGCAAGGGGCTGGACCCCAAGGTGCTGACGCTGATCGAGCCATTCTGCATCAGCTACCACGGCGTGCAGCGGGCAAACGTCAAGGCGGGCGAAAAGGTGCTGGTGGTCGGCGCTGGCACGATTGGCGTGCTGGCCGCAGTCGCGGCCAAGGCGAAGGGGGCCGAGGTCACGATCTGCGATGTGGCACCGGACAAGCTCGAGTATGCCTGCCGGACATTCGGCCTGGACCACAAGCTGCTCAACGAATCGCCGGAGGCGTTCACAAAGGATGTCGCCGCGCTGACCGACGGGAATGGGTTCGATGTGACGATCGAGGCGGTCGGCATGCCGGAGACGTTCATGAACTGTATTGACGCGGCCTGCTTCGGCGCGCGCGTGGTGCTGATCGGCGTATCCAAGCGCAACTTAGACAATTTCTTTTTTACGATCATCCAGAAAAAAGAGCTGAACATTTACGGCTCGCGCAACGCGATGAAAAAGGACTTTGTGGAGTTGATTGATCTGGTGAAATCGGGCGGCATCGATTTGGAGAAGATCGTCACCAACACCTACAAGTGGACGGACGCGCCGCAGGCGTTTGAGGAGTTTTCCGCTAACGCAGGAAAAATGCTGAAAGTTGTACTCGACTTTACCTGAACGACCGTGAGGGTGAAGTTGACAATATATAAAAGAAAAGAGGACTGCTACAATGAAACAGACGATGAAGAAGAGGCTGCTGGCCATGCTGCTTTGCGGCGCGACCGCATTGAGTTTGACCGCCTGCGGCAACAGCGACACACAGACCAAGGAAGAAACCGCCCCGCCGGAGGTTGCGTCCGTGGATAATGTTGTTACTATTAATGTGGGCTTTGAAAACGCGACCACAGAGCCGGTTGCGATGGCAGTGGAAAAGTGGGAACAGCTGGTAGAGGAAAAATCGGGCGGCTCGATCCAGATGGAGTTGTTCCCGAACTCTACGTTAGGTAAGAAAAACGACCTGATCGACCAGATGCTGATGGGCGAAAACGTCATCACCATCGCGGACGGCGCTTTCCTTGCCGATTACGGCGTACCGGATTTCGGTATTTTCTACGCGCCCTATGCGTTTGAGAGCTGGGACGAGGTATGGACGCTGGTAGAGAGCGACTGGTACAAGGAGCTGTGCGACAAGCTGGCCGCTACCGGTGGTCTGCGCGTCCTGACCTCCAACTGGATGTATGGCGCGCGCGACATCCTTTCCACGAAAGAGATCCGTACTCCGTCCGATCTGACCGGCCTGAAGCTGCGTGTATCCTCCAACGACCTGTCGGTCAGAAGCTTTGAGGACCTGGGTGCAACGCCGGTCGGCATGGATCTGGCCGATGTGTATCAGGCGATGAGCGGCAAAACGATCGATGCATTCGAAAATCCGATTTATTGTATGTACAATCGTTCGTTCCACGAGGTTGCCAAGCATGTGGTAAAGAACGAGCATATCCTTGCCACCTCGATGTGGATTTGCGGCGAATCCTTCTTCAGCACCCTGACCGAAGAGCAGCAGCAGATCCTGATGGAGTGCGCGGACGAGGCGGGCCTGTACAACAACGAGATGATCGACGAGGCCAATGCCAATGCCGAGGCAGAGATGAAAAAGGTCGGCGTGACGTTCATCGAGCTGACTCCCGAGGAAAAGGAGCAGTGGATAGAAGCCGCACAGAAATTCTTCAACGAATCCACCGCTGCGCTGGGTTGGACAGAGGGCCTGTACGACACTGTTAAGGAAATCTGTACCGCTGCATAATGCTGAGCCGGCGAGCTTTGCAATACTGCTGAAAAAGAGGGGAAGCGGAGTTCTCCGCCTCCCCTCTTTCATCATAAAACGCGGGAAACCGGAGGACCAAACATGAAGCAAAAATGGAAAATAATACTGCTCAACATCGATGTAGCGATCGCGTCCATTGCGATGTGCGTGCTGGTAGGTCTTACCTTTGCCGGCGTAGTTGCACGCTATATTTTAGGCTCCCCCTTTACTTGGATTGAGGAGATTCAGGCGGCCATGATCGTCTGGGTGATTTTTGGTGCGGCCGGCGCTGCGTTCCGCACCGGCAACCATGCGGCGATCGAGGTGTTTTTTGAGTTTTTCCCCAAAGCGGTAAAGAACATAATCAACATCCTGATCCTGCTCGTGACCATTGTCACGCTGCTGTTCCTGGGCTACCTGTCCATACAGTACATGATGGTGTTCGCAAACAGCGGCCGCACCACCGCGGTGCTGCACATTTCCTATATTTTAATTTACTGCATTGTACCGGTATCCTGCATCTGGCAGATCTTCAACTTTGTGCTGGTGAATTTCTTCCATTATTCCGAGCAGGAAACCATTGAAGCGATTACGGAGGAAGAGTTCGAGGAGGCGAAGAAAGAATGAATATCATTGGTATCTCCTGCATCCTTTTGCTGGTCATGCTTTTCCTGAAAGTACCGGTGTATATCTCGGTGCTGGCGGCCTCGGCGATCTATTTCCTCGGCAATCCGGCAACCAACGCAACGATTTTCGCCCAGCAGACGCTGGCCGGCGCACAGGGTCTGTCCCTGCTGGCGATCCCGTTCTTCGTCATGGCGGGCGTATTCATGAACTATACGGGCGTTACGCGCCGCATCATGGACTGCTGCGCCGTTCTGACCGCGCGCATGCCCGGCGGTCTGGCGCAGGTTAACATCCTGCTGTCCACGCTGATGGGCGGCCTGTCCGGCTCCTCGCTCGCGGACGCGGCGATGGAAGCCAAGATGCTCGTTCCCTCTATGGAGGCGCACGGCTTCTCCAAGGCGTTCTCGACCGTTATCACCGCGGCCTCCGGCATGGTCGTGCCGCTGATTCCGCCCGGAACCGGCCTGATTATTTACGCCTGCATCAATAACATCTCGGTCGGCCAGTTGTTCGTCGCTGGCATTGGCCCCGGCCTGTTCCTGACCGCCACGCTGATGATCTTCACGCACTTTGTATCCAAAAGGCGAGGCTACAAGCCGATGCAGACGGAAAAGATATCAGCGCATGAAAAGTGGGATGCGATCCGTCCGGCGATCCTGCCCATGCTGCTGCCGATCATCATTATCGGCGGCGTGCGTATCGGCGTGTTCACCGCGAACGAGGCCGGCACGGTCGCGATCGTTTATGCGCTGGCGCTCGGCGTGCTGTACCATGAGATGAAGCTCAAGAACTTTGCCAAGGGCTGCAAGGAAACGGTCACCACCACCAGCTCGATCATGCTGATCGTCGCGGCGGCGTCCTGCTTTTCCTGGGTGCTGACCCGCGAGCAGATTCCACAGACGTTTGCCAACTGGATGACCAACGCCATCGACAACAAATACATATTCCTGCTGGTTGTCAACATCTTCCTGATCATCGTGGGCATGTTCGTAGAAGGTAATGCGTCGATGATCGTGCTCGGGCCGCTGCTGCATCCGGTTGCGCTGGCGTTCGGCATTGATCCGGTCCACTTTGCAATGGTTTATATCTTCAACTGCACAATCGGTGCGTTCACCCCGCCGATGGGTACGCTGATGTTCGTCACCTGCGGTATTACCAAGTGTCCGACCAAGGACTTTATCAGGGAAGCGGTACCGTTTTATATCCTGTTCGCGGCCGATATCCTGCTGCTGACATACTTCCCGCCACTGTCTACGTTCTTGGTTAATCTGATCTACTGACGCCGGACAGCTATTATTAACTGGACGAGTTTACCATCATTGACAAGGATGATAATGAACTGGACTCATCAGCAAGGGCGGTGGCAGGGTACACCTTTACTATGCCTGCCTCCAATGATGCTATGCCGTGTGCGGTTGAACGGGGTATTACTTGCGGCGCTAACACCACCACCTCTGCCCCCGATATGGATTGCATCCGCATGCAGAACATGACTTTTATGCACCGTGCCTCGCAGAAATTCATGGAGATGCGGACGAAAAGCGGGACTTTATATAGATAGGAAACATGGGCATCTGCAGCTTTGGGACAATGGGGCTGTTAACAGTTGAACAGTCCCCAAAGCTTAGCTAAAGTATGACGGGATACAAAAAAATGTCACAGAGTAACCGCTCTGTGACATTCTTATATATGGTATATGCTCTGAAACAGGTTTGTCTTGTTATCCTTATGTAGATACACGGCTAGGGCTTCCTTTTTTCACTCTTCATGCAGTCTCCACCGCTTTGACCGGCAGGAACTGCTCCTCGCCGAACAGGAACGCGGCGTCGCCGAACCAGTCGTCCAGCACGATCTCGCTCCCATCGCGGCTAATATGCGCCAGCAGCCACATATCGCCCATCTCCTGATGGTAGGAAATATCCACCGCCGGCTCCTCCCACTCCAGCGAATCGTACGTCAGGCAGATGGTAAAGCTGTCGTATTCCTCCGGCGGGTATTGCGCAATGTCGGGATACAACTCGTCGTCCGGCGCATTGTACATGATCCATACGTCGCCGCTTTCCGAATACCGCCCCTCGATATACAGCGAATAGTGTTCGTCACCCTCCGCGTACAGCTCCAGTAGACTGCCGTCCGGCAACTCCACGACCGACCGCAGACCCAGCAGATCCGCAAGGGATATGACGTTGTACGCGCCCCCGTCGTCCTCATACCAGTCGTCCGCCTCCGAATACGGGGGTTCCGGCTCCACATACGGCTCCCCGAAGCGGATATCACCCACAAAATCACCGATCAGGCCGAATACGGCCGGCACCAACTGCAAAAGCACCACCGCCGCGGAAACCAGCGCGATGACGCGCCCTTTCTTTTTCTGGGCCGCGCGGTCCTTTTTCACCTTGCCGTTCAGGATGGTCGGCTCCGTTGTTTTGGGCGCGGCGCTTCCGTGCGGCCGGAACGACGCGCCGCGCCGCACCGACAGCCGCCCCCGGCTGCCCGCCCTGGCGCCGCAGATCGGACACTCTCGGTCGCCGTCGTCAAAATTGATCCCACAATGCTGGCATTTCATAAAAACGCCTCCCCTCTCTCCTGCTTTTATCATACCAGAGCGAGGGGGCACGCGCAAGATTATTTTGCCATGCTGCACAAAAGCAAATGAACCTGGGCGGGATCGATCACGGTCAGCCCTTCCGCCGCCTGGGCGGACGGCAGGCTGGTGGTGACGCCCGCGCCGGTATTGGGATGCAACGCAGACCATCCAAAGTCCAGCAGGAACACCACCGCCAGCAACGCGCAGCACTGCCGCGCCTGCGGCCTAGGCAACCGCCGCATCCATCCCGCGGCCATGGGACCCGCCCAATATACCGCAGCGCAGCAGCCTGCGCCGAACACCAGCGAGGTCAGCGGGCTGACCAATCCGTCGATATTGAGCGGGAGCATGGAATAGTCCCACCAGCGCAGGCCGTACAGGCTATCCAGATACCTGCCCGTGACGTATTCGATCACCGTGCAGAGCGCGACACCCAACGCAAACACCCGCAGCGGTTTGTCCGCGAAGCGGCGCAGCAGCAAAACAGCCAACACGCCGCCCGCGCCGTAGATCGGCAGCCACGGCCCCAACATCGTGCCGCGCTTGACCAGCTCACCGTTGAATACGAGGTGGAGCGCAACCTCCCATAGCCAGCCCGCCGCGGAAAAAGCGAAGAACAGCCCTGCCAGCTCAGCCGGCGCATACTGCCGGCCGATGGACTGCCGTATTTTTCCCGTCATGACGTCCGCCTCCTTTGCATAATTCCATTGTAGCCGAAATTTCTTTTCATTTTATACGCAAATTTCTTAAGACTTTGCAATTTTCCCGTCTTTGGGGTGCAAAAAGGGACGCGCGGCGCCGCGCGTCCCCCGTGGTGAAAAACAGATGTGGTTTATTCCAGATTGAGCCGGTTCTTCAGAATATGGCGGACCGCCAGGAAGAACGCCGCGCCCGGCACCGCCGTTGCAACGCACAGCGTTATCATGCCAATATGGATGGTCGCAGTCGGCCCGATGCCGCGGAAGAAGTTTGCCAGTGCCATCCATACGCTGTCAAAGGGCAGGTTACCCACACCCATGATAAAGAACATGAAAAGGAACTGGAACACAGTGGACAATACAAAGTACCAAACCACCGCCATCAGCACGCGGTGCTTTTTCGCCAGATGTCCCAGCGCGATACACAGGTAGATGAACAGCATACCGACAACCGCACAGATCAGCAGCCAAGCGAACGTCTCCAGAGTATAGAACAGCGTATTAGGGTCGCTCGTAAAAGATTTCCATATGGCGGCCAGCACATCGCCCAGCCCCACGAGCAGGCCCGAACCTGAACCGATGATGCCTATGCTCAGCACTGCCGCAACTGTAGCAATAATACTCATAACGGTCGCAACAATGACCTTACTCCAGATATGCTGAGAAACCGTCACCGGCAGAGTGAACATCAGGTACCCCTCGTCCCCCAGCAGGTTTTTGTAAAACCGTTGGATCAGGATAACCGCGGTTACAACGAACACCGCTACCATCACAGCGAAATACAACATTGCCATTAGCACCGTAGGGATGCCGTACAGCAGGTTCTGCACCTGGTCAGTCATGGTCAGGCGGTTGACCACGGCCAACAGCAGCACCGCCGCGTACATCGGAAGGCAGATGCGCGCGCACGCTTTCCACTCATATTTCAGCAGTTTCAGCATGCAAACACCTCCCTGAACAGCATATCGACCGATTTCCCATGCTCCTCGCGGATGGTATCCACGCTCTCGTGCAGGGTCATCACGCCGTTTTTCAAAAAGATGACCTCGTCCAGCACGCGCTCAATATCCGCGATCAGGTGGGTGGAGAGCAGCACGGTGGCGTCCTCGCTGTAATTGGACAGGATGGTGTTGAGGATGTAGTCGCGCGCCGCGGGATCCACGCCGCCGATCGGCTCGTCAAGCAGGAAGAGCTGGGCCTTGCGGCTCATGGTCAGGATGAGCTGCACCTTTTCTTTCGTCCCCTTGGACAGCGTTTTGAGACGCGCCAACGGGCTGATATCCAGCGTTTTCAGCATATCGTTCGCCTTGATCTTGTCAAAATCCGCATAGAAGTCCGCGAAAAAGTCAAACAGGTCGCACACGCGCATCCAGTCGTTCAGGTAAGCACGGTCGGGCAGATAGCTGACCACGCTGTGCGTATGCACGCCCGGCTTTTCCCCGTCGATCAGCACCGTGCCGCTGGTCGGCTGCAGCAGGCCGTTAAGCAGCTTGATCGCTGTCGTTTTGCCCGATCCGTTCGGCCCCAGCAGGCCAATAAAGCGGCCGCGCTCGAGCGTTAGGCTCAGGCTGTCAAGCGCCCTGATACTGCCGTAAATCTTGGTCAGCCCTTCGCATACAACCAGATCATTCCTCTGTTCCATTCTTCTTCTCCTCCCCCCTGCGCTTTTCCAAAAGCGCCACGATCTCCTTCTCGGTAAAGCCGAGCTGACTCATGCCGGCTAAAAATTCTGAAATACGGTCGCTTGCGATCTGCTCCCGAATTTTTGCTATCATCTCTTTATCCTCCGTAACATATCGTCCACTGGTGCGGTTGGTGTACATCAGCCCTTCGCGCTCCAAATCCGCCAGCGCGCGCTGCATTGTGTTCGGGTTCACGCCCGCCTCCGCCGCCAGCTCCCGCACGGGCGGCACCTTATCGCCCGCGCCGAGCTGCCCGCTTACGATCTGCTCGGTCAGCTGCTCCATGAGCTGCTGGTAGATCGGGCGGTCGCCCCGCAGTTGCCATTGCATAGGCTCGCTCCTCTCTGTTTCTTTGTACTATGATAATAGTACAGTAATGCATAATTGTCAATACCTTTTTCAAAAATTTTTTATCCAGCCCCGCGACCGCTAAATTATTGCTGAAAAATCCCGCGTGATATGCTATAATTACAGGTACACTGGAGGGTAATTTTTATGAAGATCTATCCCAGCCTGCGTCTGCTCTGGGCCGCGCTTGTGGTATCCGCGGTCACGAGCCTCGGCAGCCTCTTTCCTGAAAACGGCGTTAGCCTGGCCGCCAGCATCCTCAACCTTGCGGCATACGGCGTGGTGCTGTATATTCTGCACCGTCTTTCGGAGGAATCGGCAAGGTTCGGCCGCGCCTTTTCCTGCCAACTCATCTCGCTGGTCCTCTCCATCCTGGCTCTGGCCTGCACGTTTATGGGTACGTCGGATATGATGGTGCATTTCATGGTGCTGCTGATGGTGACCGGCTCGCTGTTCAGCCTGATCAGCCAGTATCATATGTACTGGGCGCTGGATGAGCGTGTCATCCCCTGCGGCTACGCCTACCCCGCCCGCCGCATCCGCTGGTGCTTTTACACGCCGCTGATCGGCGCGGTGGCCGCCTCTTTCATACAAACCCTGTTTTATCAAAACCCGGCCGCGCTGGTCGTGCAGCTCGTCTGCCAGCTTGCACCGCTTGTTCTGCTCTGGCAATACCTGCGGGCAGTCAAAAACCGCGAGGACGATCCGCTTCATATGTAGTGGCACACCAAAAAACGCGCGCCGGAACGCTTTGTTCCGACGCGCGTTTTTTATGCGTTTTCCGAAAACTCCGCCAGGCGGAGGTCTTCGTTATGGTCGAGCGCATAGGTGATATTCCACGGCGAGGTGAACAGCAGCAGGCTGTTGCCCTTGAGATCCTCGACGATTTTGGTGTCGCTCGTAAGCTGTAGGCGCTTGATGTCGAAATCCTCCTCGTCGTTCTCCACCCAGCGCACATGCTCATAGGGCAGGTTCTCGCGGATGATCTCCACGTTATACTCGTTTTTCAAGCGGTATTCGAGCACCTCGAACTGTAGCACGCCAACCACGCCCACAATGACCGCCTCCATGCCCGAGCCCGGCTCGCGGAATATTTGAATCGCACCCTCCTGCGCAATCTGCTCCACGCCCTTGACGAACTGCTTGCGCTTTAAGGTATCCTTTTGCCGCACCGTTGCGAACAGCTCGGGCGCAAAGGTCGGTATGCCGGAAAAGACGCATTTGCGCTTGGGGTCGCATACCGTGTCCCCAATCGCGAACACGCCCGGGTCAAAGATGCCGATGATATCGCCCGCATAGGCCTCGTCCACGATCGAACGGTCCTGCGCCATGAGCTGCTGCGGCGCGGCGAGCGCCATCTTTTTGCCGGTCCGCACATGCAGCACCTCCTGCCCGCGCTCAAACTTGCCCGAGCAGATGCGCATGAATGCCACGCGGTCGCGGTGCGCCTTGTTCATGTTCGCCTGAATCTTGAACACGAACGCGGAAAAATGATCCTCAAATGGGTCGATCACGCCGATATCCGCAGTGCGCGCAGTCGGCGGCGGGGTCATCTGCAAAAACTTCTTGAGGAAAGGCTCCACGCCAAAGTTGGTCAGCGCCGAGCCAAAGAACACCGGCGACAGCTTTCCCTCATGCACGGCTTTCAGGTCGAATTCATCCCCCGCGCCGGAGAGCAGCTCCACGTCGTCGATCAGGGTCTGGTACTGGTCCTCGGGCAGCATTCCCTCCAGGATCGGGTCGTCGATCGACAGGCGCTGCGCCTTGACCTCGTGGCGGAAGTCCGCACCCTCGAACGCGATGACCTGGTCGTCCATGCGGTCGTACACGCCTTTGAAGCGCTTGCCCGAGCCGATTGGCCAGTTGACCGCGTAGGTGCCGATGCCCAGCTCGTTTTCAATATCCTCAAGCAGCTCGTAGGGGTCGCGCGCCTCACGGTCCATCTTGTTGATGAACGTGAAGATCGGCACGCCGCGCATGGCGCACACCTTGAACAGCTTGCGCGTCTGCGCCTCCACGCCTTTGGACGCGTCGATAACCATGACCGCCGAATCCGCCGCCATCAGCGTGCGGTAGGTATCCTCGGAAAAGTCCTGGTGGCCCGGGGTATCCAGGATGTTGATGCACTTGCCCTCGTACCGGAACTGTAGCACCGACGAGGTGACCGAAATACCGCGCTGCTTTTCGATCTCCATCCAGTCGGAAACCGCGTGGCGGCTGTTTTTCTTGCCCTTGACCATGCCGGCCTCCTGAATGGCGCCGCCGTAGAGCAAAAATTTCTCGGTTATGGTGGTTTTGCCAGCGTCAGGGTGCGATATGATCGCAAATGTGCGCCGGTTTTCGATTTCTTTCTTCAGGTCTGCCACAGGCTTATTTCCTCCCGATCATGCAAAACTTATAAATTTTTGCGAAATGTACACAGAATCTTCACAATTGCCGGATATAGTATAAATGTGGAAAGCGTAAGATCCCCCCACATGTTCTTGCTTTCTACTCTCTATCCTACCTTTTATTGCGGGAACGGCCGGACGAAAGTCCGGCCGTTCCTGTTTTTTCGCGCTGTGCGCATCACAGGACGCGCCTATGCCCCTTTTCACGCGGGCAGGCAGGAACACAGTGTAGAACAGCGGCCGCGTCAGGCGGCGGGTTACAGCTCCCGCCTACCCTCCAGCGCGCGGAGCAGCGTAACCTCGTCCACCAGTTCCAGATGGCCGCCGACCGGCATCCCGTAGCCCAGGCGGGTGATTTTGATACCGAACGGCTGCAGCAGGCGGGAAATGTACATTGCGGTCGCTTCCCCCTCGGTATCCGGATTGGTGGCGAGGATGACCTCCTCGGTTTCCTCGTCCGCCACACGCTGCACCAGTTCGCGAATGCGAATATCGTCCGGCCCGATGTGGTTCATCGGCGACAGCGTGCCGTGCAGCACATGGTACAGCCCTTTATATTCCCTGGTCCGTTCAAACGCGATCACATCGCGCGGGTCGGTCACCACGCAGATGGTCTTCTGGTCTCGCGCCTGGTCGGCGCAGATCGGGCAGGTTTCGGTGTCCGTCAGGTTCTGGCAGCGTTTGCAGGTGAACGTTTTTGCCTTGGCATCCCGTATCGCATCCGCGAAGCGCTCCGCATCCTCTTTGGGCAGGTCGAGCACATAGAACGCCAGGCGCTGCGCGGTCTTTTGTCCAATGCCGGGGAGCCGCGCGAATTCCTCGATCAGCTTTTCGACCGGCGGCGCGAAAAAGTCCATCAGAACAGGCCGCCGCCCAGACCGCCCATGCCGCCCGTCACTGCGGACATCTGGCTCTGGGATTTTTCGGTTGCCGCCTTGAGCGCTTCGTTCACCGCCGCCACCACCAGGTCCTGCAGCATTTCGATATCGTCCGGATCAACCACGTCGGGCTTGATCTCAATGCTTTTCAGCGCCGACGTGCCGGTCACGGTCACGGTCACCATGCCGCCGCCCGCCGTGCCGATGGTCTCCATCTGGGCGATTTCCTCTTGCGCCTTAAGCATGTTTTCCTGCATTTTCTGCGCCTGCTTCATCATGGCCTGCATATTCATGCCGCCGCCAAAACCGCCAAATTTACCCTTTGCCATCTGTTATGTCCTCCTTAAAGCTCTTTCACTTGTATATCAAACGCTTTCGCGCGGCCAATCAGCTCATCGACCGCAGTATTTTTTTTGTGGACCGGCTCGTCCCCTGCCTCCCGCACCTTAACCTTAACTGGCGCGCCGGCAAGCGCCGCCGCCTGCGCGCGGATGACCTTCATGGTCGGCTCCGCCTTGGCGAGCATGGCCGTAATCCCATCCTCGCAGAGGATAACGAGCGCGCCGTCCTCCTCGATGCCGCGCGCGGACAGCTTGAGATTGGTATGCGCGCCCGTGTTGATCTTGCCGGTCAACGCTTCGAGCAGCGCGGGCCAGTGCGGCCAGTCAGCTGCTGCCGGAGCCGCCGCCTCGTTTTTTCCCGGCGCGCGGGTATCCTCCTGCCCTCCGGCCCAATCCGGCGCGTCGCTGTCGTCCGGCGGGGGCGGCTCATCGCCGATGCCCGCGTCCGGAACGGCCGCAGGCATCGGCTGCGCGGCCTGTACCGGCACGCCGTTTTTCAGCTTTTCCTCCAGCGCTTCCACGCGGCCGCCCAAGGTATCATAGCTGTCCGCGTCCAGGCTGCACAGCCGCACCGCGCACAGCTCGGCCTCCACACGGCGGTTTGCCGCGCTGCGCATCCGGTCGAGCGCGTCGCCGATCACACGGCTCCACGCGATCAGGGTCGAAGCCGCCAGTCCGTCGCACAGCTTCTGCAGGGTCTGCACGCTGTAGGCGGGGGAAATCAGCGCGGAAACATCAGTTTTGCTGGTTTTCACCAGAAGCGCGTCCCGTATCAGGCCGAGCATTTGGTCGTAAACCGAGGCCAAATCGCGGCCCGCGTTATAATATTCATCCAACAGGCCGACTGCCGCGGCCAGATCGCCCGCTTTCAGGCTGCCGGCCAGCCGCAGGCTGTCATCCTGCCCCATCACGCCCAGTGCTGCGGTGACCGTTTGTTCATCCACCGCGCCCGCCGCGGCCGCGCGGTCCAGCATGGACAGCGCATCGCGCATCGCACCGTCGGCCAGGCGCGCGATCAGGCGCGCGGCCCCCTCGGTCAGCCCGATGCCCTCGCCCCCCGCCACATCGAGCAGGCGGCGCGCAATATCCTCCGCACCGATGCGTCGGAAATCAAACCGCTGGCAGCGCGACAGGATGGTTGCGGGTACCTTATGCAGCTCTGTGGTCGCCAGAATGAACAGCACATGCTCGGGCGGTTCCTCCAGGGTTTTGAGCAGCGCGTTGAACGCGCCGATCGAGAGCATATGCACCTCGTCGATGATGAACACCCGCTTTTTTACCTGCGCGGGCGTGTAGCGCGTCTCGTCACGCAGGTCGCGGATATTGTCCACGCCGTTGTTGGAGGCCGCGTCGATCTCGGTCACATCCAGTACGGACCCGTCCAATATCCCCCGGCAGGCCGCGCATTCGTTGCACGGGTCGCCGTTGACCGGATTTTCGCAGTTGACCGCCCGGGCAAGGATTTTTGCGCAGGTCGTCTTGCCCGTGCCTCGCGTACCGGTAAACAGGTAGGCATGGCTCAGCCGTCCGGACTGGAGCTGCGCGCGGAGCGTATCCGTGATATGCTGCTGCCCAATTACGTCCGCGAATGTCTGCGGCCGCCACTTGCGGTATAATGCCTGATACACGTCCTATCGCAACCCCTTTCCTCAATTTCTGCTGCGCCTGTGGGCAAACGCCCCGCACACACACCACAAAGAGGCGGGCGCAAGCCCGCCTCCAAGCGTCTCTCCTGCGCGCCATGCGCGCCATTTGCACAGAAAACCGCCACGCGGTTTTCATCAAAAGTCAGGACATGCGCCTGACTTTTGATACCCCGACTCAGCCGCCTTGGGCGGCGTCGTTCGGGTATCGAAAGCAGGTTTCTGCTGGAACCTGCTTTCGTATATAGGGGACTTTTGAAGTCCCATACACTCTCGTTCAGCGCCCCACAAGACCGCACGCGGACAATTCGAAAGCGAACGCCCGGCCGTTCTTCGCACTTTAAGCTCAAGATCGGCAGCTCTGCGGCACACGATGGTTTCTGCTTAATGCTGCTCGGTTCCCCGCCTGACATGGTTCACAGTCCTCCGTTGCGCAGTACCGGTCTCTCATCACTCTGTGGGCGACCACCTTGCCGAAAGCCCGTCCCTCCTTGCCCGCATCATCCCCGCTGTAGCGGATTGCGGGTACAGAGCACCGCTAACGCCCCGATGTGTGCGGCCTTGTGCGGCGCTGAACAAAAGGTATTCGATTGTTAGTTTACACCGGCCGGCCGCGTTTTATGCCTCCGGATCGTCCGGCGGCGGCGTTTCCGGCTCGGTTGATGTGTCCGGATCGGTCGTGCCGCCCGGGTCCGTCGTACCGCCGGGGTCGGTTGTCCCGCCCGGGTCGGTCGTACCATCGGGATCGGTTGTGCCGCCCGGGTTCGTGCTGCCGCCCGGATCGGTCGTGCCGCCCGAATTCGTACCGCCGCCCTCCGGGTCGGTCGGCGTTACCGGCAGTCCGGTTTCCGGATCAACCGACGGATTGGTCGGCTGGTCCTCCGGCTTTTGCTCCTCCGGCTTTTCTTCCTCTTCCTCCTCAACCTCGATGCCGGTCGTCTTGCCGTAATCATAGGTCTTGAAGCCCTGGTGCGGGCAAAGCTCGGTTGGCGTCTGTCCTTTCCAGAAGCGTCCGGTCGCCACACGGCCCGCCGCGCGGCACGCGCCGGACGGGGCAAGCCCGCTGTCCATGCAGTAGGAGGCGGTCTCGAAATCCTGCGGGTGCGAATCAAAGACCAAGCCGGAATCGCCCTCATGCACACGGGTCATGACCGTTTTCCAGATGCCCGCCGCCGTGCGGCCGTACAGCCCGTCAAGCGTGTAGTTATGCTCGTAGCCAACCCAGACCGCGGCGGAATATTCAGGCGTCACACCGCAGAACCAGATATCCGTATTCGAGGTCGTGGTACCCGTTTTGCCCGCGGTCTCCACGCCCGAAATCGTCGTCCCCGAGGCGGTGCCGTATGCGGTAACCGCCTGCATGCAGTCCAGCATATAATACGCGGTGCGCACGTTCTCAAAGCCAAGCTCGGTGCCTGGGTTGTTCTCCAGCACCACGTTGCCCTCGGAATCGAGCACCTTGGTATAGGTCCGCGTGCCGGCGAACACACCGTCGTTGATAAAGGTCGAGAAGCCGCCCGCCATTTCGCGCACGGTCACGCCGTCGGTCAGGCCGCCGAGAGCCAGCGGCGCAAGGTCGATATCGGACTGCACGGTGCCATCCGCATTGGTGCGGGTGCCGACCAGGGAATCTTCAAAGCCCAAGCGCTGCGTCAGGAAATCATAGGACGCCTGCGGCGTGAGCATGTTCATCACCTGCACGGCAATCGTATTGACCGAGCTGGTGATACCGCTTTTGATAGACATCGCCTTGCCGGTCGGCATTTTGCCGTCGTTCATCGGCCAAGGGCGCCCGTCGTCGCCCATGCGGAGCGCCTTGTCATACACGGTGGAGGTGGGTACGATGATGCCCTTGTCCATGGCCGGGCCATAGGTGGACAGCGGCTTGAAAGACGAGCCGGGCTGGCGGTGCGCGTCGGTCGCGTAGGAGAAATCCAACTTGCCATTCTTTTCCCCGCGGCCGCCTGCAATGCCCTTGATATTGCCCTGCTTGTCCGTAATGACCATAGCGCTCTGCGGCCGTTCACCATACTTCTCCGTATTGGGGAACACCGAATCGTCCGCCCAGACCGTATCCAGGATATTCTGGACATTGGTGTCGATCGTAGCATAGATCTTGAGGCCGCCGGAGTTGATCATATTGCTTGCGACCTGCTCGGAGTAGCCTTTCTGCTCCATCAGGTCCTTTTTAACGTCCTGGATGACCGCGTCGGTAAAGTAGGTGTACGGGTCGCCGATCTCCTCCTGGTATTTCTCATAGGGGCGGTACACCAGTTCTTTCGCAACGGCCGCGTCATGCTCCTCCTGGGTAATCATGCCCAGCTCCAGCATCTTGCCGAGCGTCGCCTCCTGGCGCTCCTTCACACGATCCGGATGGTTATAGGGATCGTAAATGGAGGGGTTGTTCGTCAGGCCGACCAGAGCCGCGCATTCCGCGAGGTCGAGCTGCGAGACATCCTTGCCGAAATAGGTCGTGGCCGCGGTTTTTACGCCATAGCAGGTGTGGCCGAGGTAGATCGTGTTCAGGTACATAGTCAGGATGCGGTCCTTGTCGTCGATCTCCTTTTCCAGCGCCAGCGCACGGAATATCTCGTTGACCTTACGTTTGACCGAGTAATCCTTGTCCTCCGTCACGTTCTTTATGAGCTGCTGGGTGATGGTCGAGCCGCCGTACTGGTCGCCGCCGAGCAGCCAGCCCCTGACCGCGCCCAGCGTACGCCTCCAGTCTACGCCGTGGTGCTTGTAAAAGCGCTCGTCCTCGATCGCGACCGCAGCGTTTTTCAGGTCCTCCGGAATCTCCTCGCTGTCAACCCAGATGCGGTTTTCCGTACCCTTGATTGTTTCGTAAAGCTGTTCCGCGCCGGTTTCCGGATCATAGTTGTAAATGAAAGAATTCAGGTCAAGGCCCAGGCCCTGGCTGATTCCCTTTGCCGTTTCCTGCGCGGAGGGGTTGATATAAGCGTGCACATAATATGCGAACGCAATGCCGCAGAAGCTGGCGCAGAGCACGCCGATCAGCAGCAGCGTCAGCAGCACGCGGGATATGAAATACCCAACGCCGTATCCTTTTCTTTTGCCAGTCGACAATTCGGTTTCCTCCTTACCCGGCGGCGACGGGCGCCGCAGGGTCTTTTCCAGTCGGACGCTGGCGGCGTCCGATTTGTTCCCAGCATACGGTGGTATTATACCACACCGCGCGCCAAATTCCAAACAAATTTTACATTCGTTCCCGAATATTTTACAAATTTACGGGAATACTCAAAGCAAATCCCTTTTTCAAAGGATGTTTTTTCTATGATGCAAGGTTTTTACATGCTCGCCCTGCAGCGGGCGCGCCGCCAAAGGCGCATCGCCCTGGCGGCCTGTATCCTCGCGCTGGCCTGCGCTTTTTTTGCCGCGCGCGCCTATTTTGCCCCGTCTGCGGTTGCGGCAAACGCGCCGCTCGAGCCTTATGTCGCCTACGATGCGGGCGGGACGCTCGCCGTGTCCCGCGGCGGCGAAACGGTCTTCTATACGGAGATCGACACCCGTTCGCTGCCGCAGGCCGACCGTGAGGCGCTCGGGGCCGGCGTCGTCCTGCCGGATGCCGAAGCGCTCGCCAAACTGCTGGAGGACTACAGCTCGTAAAAAAGCGGACGCATACGCGCCCGCTTTTCCTGTTTTCTTCAGTCCCACAGACCCTCGACCCACTGTTCGAAGTCGACGACCTCCTCTTCCTGCGGCGGCTGCGCCGCAGGCGAACTGTCATGGGGCTGCTGCTCCATCTCGACCGCCATCGTGAGAATGCCCTGGTTCTTGATGTGGATTGTTTGTTCCACCCGTGCGGACGAGGCCTCCGCCTGATAGCTGTAGGTTATCAGCATGTCGCTGAACCAGTCTCTTTCGCGGCGCTCACCCTCGCCCGTGATCCCGCCGGTCTGCACGTCCAGCGTGAACCAGCCCTTGAAGTAGCTGCCGTCCTCCCACACCTCTTCGCTTCCGACCGGCGCGGTGTAGCGCGACCCGCTGCGGGCGAACAGGCTGTCGCCGGCCTTGAGCGCACAGTTCTGCGCCATGCTGTGTGTGCGGTACCACAGCTCGCTGTAGTTGCCCCATGTTTCGCAATTCTGCTCGGTCCGGCTGACGATATACTCGCCGGCGGTTTCCGCATCCGCAGCCAGGGGCAGGAAGCTGCCGGTGACCAGTACGACGGGGTTCATATCCATCATACCAACGCCGCCGGATTCGGCCAGGCCACTCACGCTGAACCATTTATCCGTGTCCGCGGCGGCAGCAGCGCCCTCCGGCGCATCCTCCGCGAGCAGCCCGAACAACAGCGGACAGCGCAGGTACAGCATATCGGTATCCGCGTTATAGATCATTTCAAAGCGGGCGTTTTCCAGCTCCGTCCGGTATTTCTCCGCCAAATCCTCCATACCCATGCCGAGCAGCCAGCCGCTTTCCTGCGCATACAGCGCCGCCAGCGCGTACAGGTCGAGCCGCAGGTCAAGCTGCACGCTCCCGCCCTGGCTGATGACCTCCAGCGTACCCTCCATGGGGTAATGCTCGTCCCCATCGATCGAGTTGAACGCCGTATAGGCCACCTCGATGGCCGCCGCCGTGCGCAGCGCCTGCTCCGGATCGATTTCCGGCTGGGCCGCGATCCACTGGTTGACAATGGAGAAATCCGCGTTCAGCGCGTCGAGCAGCGCGTCCCTGTCGTACAGCACCGCGACCTGCTCATACTCGTCCCACCGGACGGTCAGGCCGAACGCCTCCGCGAAAAAGCGCACCGGAACGTAGGTACGGCCCTCCTTCTCGTACGGCACGGCATCGAGCGCGACCGTCTCCAGCACCGCGCCGCTCTCCGCATCCGAAATCGCCAGCGTATCTCTGCCGGCCGCGAAAGCATACGTCCGCCCCGCCAGCTCGGCTGTTACGGCGCCGTCCGCATAGCCGACCGCCGCGCCCAATGTCTCCGCAATCGCGCGGAACGGCACCATGGTCCGGTCGTTCCGGCTCTCGGGCTGCGCATCTGGGAACACGATCGCTTTCCCGTTCAACTGCACGCTCACCGCCGGTGGCGTGCGCGGCACCAGGCCGAACGCAACCAGTGCGTCCAGCCCGTCCGGATCCCAGACGCCGTCCGTCTCCATGGCGGACACGTCCTCGATCGCCAGGTACGCCGCCAACTCCGCGATCAGCGCTTCCCGCGTCGTCCCCCACTCTTCCGCCGCTTCCCCGACCGAATCCGTGCCGTAATAATTGCAGGCCAGGCTTTCGTCCGCTTCGAGCGCCTGGATATAAAGCGCATATTTGCTGCTGACCATATCATAGGTCAGCCCCTCATCCCCGCCCAAAAACAGCTCCATGAATTCCTCGGGCGACGCATAGCCGTAAACCTCATACAGCGGCGGCTCCCCGTCCGCCGCCAGCGCCGCGGGCAGCGCGCCGCACAGCACCGCCGCCAAGCCCGCGGCAAGCAGCCGCCTCAGCAAATGCCTGATCCGTTTCAAAAGAAAGCCCCCTTGCGTTTTTATTATTTTTATTGTACCCCAAAACCGATGCAGCGTCCATTTCCGTTTTATCCATTTTTCACGATCGAAAGTAGGCGATATGCCCATGCACTCCACACAGGCCAAAGCAAAATCCGCGCTGCTGCTCACCGCGTTCATCTGGGGCAGCACGTTTTTCGTTATGAAGGAAGCCGCCGCCGTCTTCCCGCCCGCCCTGCTCATGGCCGTGCGGTTCACGGTAGGCGCGGCGGCGCTCGCGCTGCTGTTCCGCGGGCGGCTGGGCGTGCTGCGCGGCCGCAGATATCTGGCCGCCTCCCTTATCACCGGCGCGACGCAGACCGCTGCCTATCTGCTGCAGACCCTTGGCCTGCACTGGGACACCTCGCCCGGCAAGTCCGCTTTCCTGACCGCGGCTTACTGCGTGCTGGTGCCGTTCCTCGGCTGGGCCGCGCTGCGCCGCCGGCCGACCGGCTGGCAGTTCGCCGCCGCCGGCCTGTGCATCCTCGGCATCGGACTGCTTTCGGTCACCGAGGCCATGACCATCTCGCCCGGGGACTTCGCCACCCTGCTCAGCGCGGCGGCGTTCGCGCTCAACATCCTTTCCGTCGGCTATATGGTGGAGCAGGGCTGCGAGCCTGTGCCGCTGACCATCGGCCAGCTCGGCGCGGCGGCGCTGATGTGCTGGGGCGTGTGCGCACTGACCGGCGCCGCCCCCTATGCGCCGCCGACCGCAGGCGCGTGGGCGAGCCTGGTCGTCCTCGGCCTGACCGCTTCGGCGCTCTGCCTGTCCCTGCAGGCCTATGGCCAGCAGCATGTCGATCCCCCGCAGGCCTCCCTGCTGCTTTCGCTCGAATCCGTGTTCGGTGTGGCCTGCTCGGTTGTCTTTTACGGCGAAACGGTCACTGGCCGCATGCTGACGGGCTTCCTGCTCATTTTTACCGGCATTCTCGCGGGCGAAACGCAGTTCGCCTTTGTGCGCCGCCTCCGGCCGCAGAATTCGGAATAAGCCGCGTCCCCCCGGCATACTTTACACCGAGGGGGCGTTTATTTATGTTCATTACCATTACCCGCGACACGCTTTGCCGCATCGGCGCGGCGGCCGGCGTATGCGTTACGCTTGCCGTGCTGTTCTTCCTGCTGCCACAGGCCGATGCGCCCGCCGCGCAGGCAAACGCTGAAACCGAGGCCGCGGTTCCCGCGTCGGTCAGCGACTGGGGTCTGTCGTTCCAAACCGAGGGGCAGCCGCCCGTCGGTAACGTATCCGCGGATACGCTCCGCCAGTGGGACGCCTACTATGTGGGCGACACCTCCCAAAAGACGATCTACCTGACCTTTGACGCGGGCTACGAAAACGGCAACACGCCCGCCATTCTGGACGCGCTGAAGAAGCACAACGCGCCGGCGTGCTTTTTCGTGGTGGGCAATTTTATCGACACCGCGCCCGATCTGGTAAAGCGCATGGTGGACGAGGGGCATATCGTGGGCAACCACACGCTGCACCATCCCGATATGTCAAAGATTGCAGATATGGATTCATTCCAGGCGGAGATCACCGGCCTTGAGGAAAAGTTCACCGCCCTGACCGGCCAGCCGATGCAGCGGTTCTACCGTCCCCCGCAGGGCAAATTCAGCGAGGAGAACCTCAGGCAGGCGCAGGAGCTGGGCTATACGACTGTGTTCTGGTCGCTGGCCTATGTTGACTGGTATACCGACAACCAGCCGACCGACGAACAGGCGTTCTCTAAGCTGCTGCCGCGCATCCACAACGGCGCGATCGTCCTGCTGCACTCGACGAGCGAGACGAATGCGCGCATCCTTGACGAGCTGCTCACCAAATGGGAGGGCGAGGGGTACACGTTCGGGAGCCTGGCCGACTTAACCTGATTTTTGGTGTCATTTTGACACAAAAAGCACTTCTCCAACAATTTTGCGTTATACTTGACTGAGGTGAGTGCTTTGAAAGTTATTATCCCTCCTTTACCGTCCCGCCCAGAATCAATTTATAAAACCATTTACATCGAAAAATCCCTTGCGAACCAGATTGAACAAATCGCCATTCAAAATAATACGAGCTGGAACCATGTTGTCACAGCCCTGCTCAAAAGCTGTCTGGAGCATTCGGGCGGGCGGTAGGCAGAAAAAGGCGCGCGCCGCGCGCCTTTTTCTGCCATATTCTCCCCTCTATGCGCCCCATCCGCTTGTTTTGCCCCCCTTTTTGTGCTATACTATCATCATGGGCAAGTAAGACAAGAAAGGATGATTCCATCATGGAAAAGGCCAAGGTCTATTTCGCGGACTTCCGCGCCACGCTGACCGAAAACCTTCAGCAAAAGCTGACCCGCCTGCTCAAAACCGCGGGCATGGGAACCATTGATTTCGACAAGAAATTCACCGCCATCAAGATCCATTTCGGCGAGCCGGGCAACCTCGCCTATCTCCGGCCGAACTGGGCCAAAACCGTCGCGGATTTTGTCCGTGAGCGCGGCGGCAAGCCGTTCCTGACCGACTGCAACACCCTGTACGTCGGCGGGCGCAAGAACGCGCTCGACCATCTGGACTCCGCTTACCTCAACGGCTTCAGCCCGTTCACGACCGGCTGCCACGTCATCATTGCGGACGGGCTGAAAGGCACGGACGAGGCGTATGTGCCGGTCGAGGGCGGAGAATACGTCAAGGAAGCCAAGATCGGACAGGCCATTATGGACGCTGACGTATTTATTTCGCTGACCCACTTCAAGGGCCACGAGTCTTCGGGCTTCGGCGGCTGTCTGAAGAACATCGGCATGGGCTGCGGCTCACGCGCGGGCAAAATGGAGCAGCACAACGCGGGCAAGCCGCAGGTCGATCCGTCCCCCTGCGTGGGCTGCGGCATGTGTACGCGCATCTGCGCGCACGACGCTATTACCATCACGGATAAAAAGGCGCATATCGATCATGACAAATGCGTGGGCTGCGGCCGCTGCATCGGCGTCTGCCCGACCGACGCGATCGGCTGCGGCTATGATGAATCCAACATCGTCCTGAACCGCAAGATCGCGGAGTACACCAAGGCGGTCGTGGACGGGCGCCCCTGCTTCCATATCTCGCTTGTTATCGACGTGTCGCCCAACTGCGACTGCCACGCGGAGAACGACGTGCCGATCGTGCCGAATGTCGGCATGTTTGCGTCCTTTGACCCGATCGCGCTCGACCAGGCCTGCGTGGACGCGGTCAACGCCGCGCCGGTCAATCCGGACAGCCTGCTCCGCGACGCGCACGAGCGGCACCATATTGACGACGCGCACGACCACTTCCACGCCGCCCATCCGGATACGAACTGGCAGTCCGCGCTCGAGCATGGCGAGAAGCTCGTCCTCGGCACGCGGGAATATGAACTCATCAAAATCTAAACGCAAACATCAAGCAAAAAGCGAGGCATCCGCCTCGCTTTTTTCATATTTGATTCAATCCGACGGGCAGCGCGAGCTTTACCGCCAGCATGGCAGCGTATATCGCGGCGTATACGCCTTTGGCTTTGCGCTCACCCAGATGCGCACGCAGCTTATCTGCCGTACCCCACACTTTTTCCTCGCTTTCGTCCAGGCGGCCGAGTAGCCAGCGCGCCGCAAACCCGAGCACCCCAATGGTCTGTAAAAACGTCCAGCCGAGCAGCAGTACGAAGCCGACGGCCGACCGCTCCCGCGGGTCGCGGAGCAACGCCAGACACAGCACCCAGCCCGTCATGCTTGCCATTCGGTTTAAAATGACACCGAACCGCACAAAGTCCTTCACTGCGGCATCATCTCCCGCCCTTCGAACGCGGCGCGGCATCTGATGTCCTGCATGACCGCGTCGAACTGCGGCAGGTCGAGCGACTGCGCCCCGTCGCACAGCGCGTTTTTTGGGTCGTTATGCGCCTCGATAATCAGGCCATCCGCGCCGGCGGCGATTGCGGCGCGCGAGAGCGGCTGTACCATATCGCGGCGGCCCGCGGCGTGCGACGGGTCGACGATCACCGGCAGGTGGCTGAATATCTTGACCAGCGGCACCGCGGAGATGTCCAGATTGTTGCGGATCATCTTTTCAAACGTGCGGATGCCGCGCTCGCACAGGATGACGTTGGTGTTGCCGCCCGCGAAGATGTACTCCGCCGCCATCAGGAATTCCTCCATCGTCGCGGACAGGCCGCGCTTGAGCAGGATAGGCTTATCCGACCGGCCCAGCTCCTTGAGCAACATGAAATTCTGCATATTGCGTGCGCCGAGCTGGATGATGTCCACATCCGCGAACAGGTCGAGGTGCTTTTCGCTCATGATCTCGGTTACAACCGGCAGGCCGGTCTGGCGCTTGGCCTCCAAAAGGAGCTTCAGGCCCTCGTCCTCAAGCCCCTGGAAGGAGTACGGCGAGGTGCGCGGCTTGAACGCGCCGCCACGCAGGAAGGACGCGCCCGCCCGCTTGACCGCTTCGGCCACCTCCACGATCTGCGCCTCGCTCTCGACCGAGCAGGGTCCCGCCATCACGTTGAAGTATCCCGCGCCGATCCTGCGCCCCGCAACCTCAATGACCGTATCCTCATGGTGGAATTTGCGGTTGACGGCCTTGAACGGCTCGGTCACACGCTGCACGCGCTCGACCACGTCATAGGCCATGATGTCCCCTTCGTCCAGTTTGGTGGTGTCGCCGACCAGGCCAAAGATCGTGGTGTTCTCGCCCTGAGAATAGTGGATCGTAAGCCCCATATCCTTAAAATGCTGCATCAAACGGTCTACACGTTCCTTATCGCTATTCTGCTTGAGTATAACGATCATTTTGGTTCACTCCTTTATCAGTTAAAATTATAAGCCTTTGCAGTATACCACCAAAATGCCCAAAAAGAAAGGGCGATTTACTACAAATCGCCCTGTTTCTTTGGTCGGGTTTTGCACGAGGTTGTAAAATGCTAACCTTTACCGCGCGGCTTTCAGCTCCTCATAGCGCTGTTCCACCGCCGTGCAGAATTCCTCCCAGCGTCCGTCTTCAATCAAACGGGCCGGACAGACTTTTCCGGAAAAGTCCTCATGCTTGCGCAGCGCCTTCGGACCCAGACCGTATTCGAGCAGCAGGCGCGCGCACAGTTTTTCGGTGTTGATTAACGTCTGCTCATAGTTGCCGTCCTCGTTGACGCACATTTCGATCCCGACGCCGTTTTTGTTGCCGCCGTTCCTTTTCATCTGGTCGCCCGCATGGTACGCGGTTTCGTCGTCCGGCAGGTGATGGTATATTTCGTGGTCGTCCACGGTGTAATGCCAGGAAACGATATTTTCCTGCGCGTCGGCGTTCTGGTGGATGAATGAGTTATGCGCGGCAGCGGTCGCGCCCGCGGAAAAATTATCCGTTTCGTGGATGACGAGGTATTTGATCTCGCGTTTTTCCCCGGGCCGCGCGCGGCTCCCCTCCGGCAGGAAGTCCGTATAGACCGGTATGTCCTCAATATAGCTGAGCCCCGCGTCCGGCTGCGGCGGCCGGCTGATCGCCCGATGCGTCAGCATACCGGCGGCAAACGACGCCAGCAGCAGCACCGCCAGCAGCAGCGGCCGGCGGTTCGGCCGCTTTTTCCCTTTTTTCCCACTGTAAAACCCTGCAATCTTCAATCCGTCCGCTCTCCCTATCCCTCGTTCCAGTGGTTCTATTGTACTACGTTTCGACAGCTTTTTCAAAGGCATGGATGTAAACTTTTTATTCCCATAAAAAACCTCGCTTTCCCCCGCGGAATTCCTGTAAGAAAAACTTGCATTCCGGCGTTTCGTGCGATATAATTATATTTACTCGGAGAGGCAAAGCCTTTACCAGCAGAATTCTTTGACCGCCCCCTTTCTCCCAAAGGGGAGCCAAGGCCATACGGACAGCCGGGTCAAATGCCGAACATGGCAACTTTGTTGCCTTATTGAATTTTATAAGTTGGCTGCTTAAAAGCCGTGTGCCGTGGGCGCATCACACTTGTGAAACAATCAATAAGAGTAGTAAAAGTAAATTCTTGCTATATAGACTCTTTCCTCTTCCACAGACAGAGCCGTTGCGGGCATTTGCCCGAACGGAAGAGAGATTGCATTCCTCAAGCTGAGATGGCCGCGCGCGGACACCTCGCTTGAGGATTTTTTAATTGTGAGGATTACCGGTATGCAAAACAAGCTGAAACTGTACGGGTTCAACAACCTGACCAAGGCGCTGTCGTTCAACATTTACGACGTATGCTATGCCAAAACCGAGCGCGAGCAGCGCGACTATATCGCCTACATCGACCAGCAGTACAACTCCGAGCGGCTGACCGGCATTCTGGAGCGCGTGACCGAGATGATCGGCGCGCATGTGCTGCATATCTCCAAACAGGATTACGACCCGCAGGGCGCCTCCGTCACCTTCCTGATCGCGGAGGAGCATATGAAGCCCGCGCCCGAGCCGGATACCATCGTGGCGCATCTGGACAAAAGCCATGTCACCGTGCATACCTATCCGGAATACCATCCGGACACCTGCCTTGCCACGTTCCGCGTGGATATCGACGTGGCGACCTGCGGCGAGATCACGCCGTTGTCCACGCTCGATTACCTGATCGACTCGTTCGATTCGGATATCATCACCATGGACTACCGCGTACGTGGCTTTACCCGCGATATCGAGGGGAAAAAGCTGTTCATGGACCACCAGATGACCTCGATCCAGGATTTCATCGACCCGCACACACTCGACCTGTACGACGCTTACGATGTGAACGTGTACCAGGCCAACCTGTTCCACACCCGCATGCTGCTCAAGGAGGTTGACCTGCAGAACTACCTGTTCAACACCGATATCTACGAGCTGCCGCCCAAGACGCGGCTCAAAATCCATTCCGACCTGCGCCGCGAGATGATCGAGATCTTTAGCGGCAAAAACATCTACTGACGTACCGGAGGCTTTCCGCGCTTCCGTATGTGAAAGAAGGCAAAGCTATGGACCAGTCCCGCGCGCCCATCAAGGAGGCGCTCGAACATTTTAAGGATATGCGTATCGTCCCGTTTGATGTCCCCGGGCATAAACGCGGACGCGGCAATCCCGAGCTGACAAAATTCCTCGGGGAACAGTGCATGACCGTGGACGTCAACTCCATGAAGCCGCTGGACAACCTGTGCCATCCGGTCAGCGTCATCCGTGAGGCGGAGGAGCTGGCCGCCGAGGCTTTCGGCGCGGCTCATGCGTTCCTGATGGTCGGCGGCACGACCTCGAGCGTGCAGTCGATGATCCTTTCGGTCGTGGGGCGCGGGGACGAGATCATCCTGCCCCGCAACGTCCACCGTTCGGTCATCAACGCGCTCGTGCTTACCGGCGCGGTGCCGGTGTACGTCAACCCGCAGACCAACGAGCGGCTGGGCATCTCGCTGGGCATGTCGGTCGCGGACGTCGCGGCCGCGATCGAAAAGCACCCCTCCGCCAAGGCGGTGCTGGTCAACAACCCCACCTACTACGGTATCTGCTCGGATATCCGTGAGATCGTCCGTCTGGCGCACGCCAGGGGCATGAAGGTGCTCGCGGATGAGGCGCACGGCACGCATTTCTACTTTGGCGAGGACATGCCCGTCTCCGCGATGGCCGCGGGCGCGGACCTCGCCTCGGTTTCCATGCACAAGTCGGGCGGCTCGCTGACACAGTCGAGCTTCCTGCTGTGCGGCCCGTCGGTGAACGCGGAATATGTGCGCCAGATCATCAACCTGACGCAGACCACCTCGGGTTCCTACCTGCTGATGGTCAGCCTGGATATCTCGCGCAAGAACCTGGCGCTGTACGGAAAGGATATCTTCCGCAAGGTCACCCGCCTGACCGAGTACGCCCGCGATGAGATCAATCAGATCGGCGACTACTACGCCTACGGCCGCGAGCTGATCAACGGCGACACGGTTTTCGATTTCGATGTGACCAAGCTCGCGGTCAACACGCTGGACGTGGGGCTTGCCGGCATTGAAGTATATGATATCCTGCGCGACTTTTACGACATCCAGACCGAATTCGGCGACCTTGGCAACCTGCTGGCCTATGTTTCGGTCGGCGACCGCGAGCGCGACCTCGAGCGCTTTGTGGCCGCTCTGTCCGACATCCGCCGCCGCTACAAGCGCGACAAGGCCACGCTCATGCGGCAGGAGTACATCTCCCCGCAGGTGGTGGCCGCGCCGCAGGAGGCTTTCTATGCGGAAAAGCAGGGCGTCCCGCTGGCGGAAAGCGTCGGCCGCATCTGCGCGGAGTTCGTCATGTGCTACCCGCCGGGCATTCCCATCCTCGCCCCGGGCGAGCGCATCACCCGCGAGATCCTCGACTACATCCGCTACGCCAAGGAGAAAAACTGTATGCTGCTCGGCACCGAGGACCCGAATGTGGACAGCCTGCAGGTCATCCGCGGTATTATCAGCCCCGCAGCCAATTAAGGAGTCTGTGTTATGCAATTGACCTTTACCGAAATGCACGCGCCGACCGTCGGTCTGGCAATCCAGGTCGACCGGCAGCTTTACACCGAGCAGAGCGACTTCCAGCGCATCGACGTGTTCGAATGCGAGGAGTTCGGCCGTTTTTTGACGCTCGACGGCTATATGATGCTGACCGAGCGCGACGAATTCATCTACCACGAGATGATGGTGCATGTCCCGCTTGCCGTGCTGGGCGAGACGGTCAGAAAGGTGCTCGTCATCGGCGGGGGCGACGGCGGCTGCGTGCGTGAGCTGTGCCGATATCCACACATCGAGCATATCGACCTGGTCGAGATCGACGAGCGCGTGGTCGCGGTGTGCAGGGAATACCTGCCGACCGTGGCGTGCAGTCTGGACGATCCGCGCGTACACATCCTCTATCAGGACGGGCTGAAGTACATCCGCCGCATCGAGGACGAGTACGACCTCATCATCATCGACTCGACCGACCCTTTCGGCCCGGGCGAGGGCCTGTTTACGATGGAGTTCTACGGCAACTGCTACAAGGCGCTCAGGGCGCACGGCGTGCTGGTCAACCAGCACGAAAGCCCGTTCTACAAGGGCGACGCGCTCGCCTGCCAGCGCGCGCACCGCAACATTGTGCATTCGTTCGAGCTGTCGCGCCTTTTCCAGGCGCACATCCCCACCTACCCCTCCGGCCACTGGCTGTTTGGGTTTTCCTCGCGCGGGGTTCATCCGGTGCGCGACCTCAAGGCGGACGACTGGAACGCCCGCGGCATCGAAACCCGCTATTACAACACCAACCTGCACAAGGGCGCGTTCTACCTGCCCAATTATGTGCAACGGCTTTTGGAAAAAGTAGAAGAATAACGACTCACAAGGAGGACAACACCATGGGAAAAGCCCTTATCATCGGCTGCGGCGGCGTGGCCGGCGTGGTCATCCACAAATGCTGCCAGAACAGCGACGTTTTTGAAGAAATCATGATCGCCTCGCGCACCAAATCCAAGTGCGACGCGATCAAGGAACAGCTTGAGGGGCGCACCCCCACCAAAATCCGCACCGCCAAGGTGGACGCGGACAACGTGGACGAGCTGTGCGCGCTGATCGACGAATACAAGCCGGACATCGTGATGAACATTGCCCTGCCCTATCAGGATTTGACCATCATGGACGCGTGCCTCAAGTGCGGCGTCAACTATATGGACACCGCCAACTACGAGCCGGAGGACACCGACGATCCCGCGTGGCGCGCGATCTACGAGAAGCGCTGCAGGGAGGCGGGCTTCACCGCCTATTTCGACTACTCCTGGCAGTGGGCGTACAAGGAGAAGTTCGAAAAGGCCGGCCTGACCGCGCTGTTAGGCTCGGGCTTCGACCCGGGCGTGACGCAGGCCTACTGCGCCTATGCTCAGAAGCACCTGTTCGACCAGATCGACACCATTGACATTCTGGACTGCAACGGCGGCGACCACGGCTACCCGTTCGCCACCAACTTCAATCCCGAGATCAACCTGCGCGAGGTTTCCGCGCCCGGCTCCTACTGGGAGGACGGCCACTGGGTCGAAATCCCCGCCATGTCCATCAAGCGCGAGTACGACTTCGACCAGGTCGGCCGCAAGGACATGTACCTGCTCCACCATGAGGAAATCGAGTCGCTGGCCAAAAACATCCCGAATGTCAAGCGCATCCGCTTTTTCATGACCTTCGGCCAGTCCTACCTGACCCACATGAAGTGCCTGGAGAACGTCGGCATGCTGTCCACCACACCGATCGAGTTCGAGGGGCATCAGATCGTGCCGATCCAGTTCCTCAAGGCGCTGCTGCCCGACCCTGCGACCCTCGGCCCGCGCACCAAGGGCAAGACCAACATCGGCTGCATCTTCACCGGCAAGAAGGACGGCAAGGAAAAGACCGCCTATATCTATAACGTGTGCGACCACGAGGCCTGCTACCGCGAGGTCGGCTCGCAGGCCATCAGCTACACCACCGGCGTGCCGGCCATGATCGGCGCGGCCATGCTGATGACCGGCAAGTGGTCCAAGCCCGGCGTATACACGGTCGAGGAGTTTGACCCCGACCCGTATATGGAGGCCCTGAACAAGTGGGGCCTGCCGTGGCAGGTAAACGGCAACCCCGTTTTGGTGGACTGACATGAGATTTACTGAACTGCCCACGCCCTGCTTCCTTGTGGATGAAAACCGGCTCGTGCAGAACCTTGCCGTGCTGCGCGACGTGGCCGACCGCACGGGCGCGAAGATCCTGCTCGCGCAGAAGGCATTTTCCATGTTTTCGGCGTACCCGCTGCTGCGCGAGTATCTCGCGGGTACGACCGCCTCCGGCCTGTTTGAAGCCCGCCTCGGCAGGGAGGAATTCGGCGGCGAAACGCACGTCTACTCCCCCGCCTACGCGGAGGGCGAATTTCAGGAGCTTTTGCAGTACGCCGACCATATTGTGTTCAACTCCTTCCACCAGTGGAAGGCTTACGGCAATTTAGCGCGCGCGGCGGGCAAAAGCTGCGGCCTGCGGCTCAACCCCGAATGCTCGACCCAGCCCGCGGCGCACGCGATGTACGACCCCTGCGGCCCAACCTCGCGGCTCGGCGTCACGCTGGAAAACTTCCAGCCCGAGCTGCTGGATGGCATCGAGGGCTTCCACTTCCACACCCTGTGTGAGCAGAACGCGGACGACCTCGTCCGCACGGTTGATGCGTTCGAGGAACGCTTCGGGAAATACATGGAGGGCATGAAGTGGCTCAACCTCGGTGGCGGCCACCATATTACGCGCGACGATTACGACGTGGAAACGCTCGTCCAGTGCGTCAACCGCCTGCGCGAAAAATACGGCGTGCAGATTTATCTGGAGCCGGGCGAAGCGGTGGTGCTGAATGCGGGCTGGCTGATCTCAACCGTGCTTGAGGTCATGCACAACCATGCCGAAATCGCAATACTGGATACCTCCGCGGCCTGCCACATGCCGGATGTGCTGGAAATGCCCTACCGCCCGCCGGTATGGCGTTCGGGCGAGCCGGGCAAAAAGGCGTTCACCTATCTGCTCACCGGCCGTTCCTGTCTGGCGGGCGATGTGATCGGCGAATACTCGTTCGACAACACGCTGCGCCCGGGCGACCAGGTGGTATTTGAGGATATGGCGCTGTACACGATGGTCAAAACCAACACTTTCAACGGTGTGCCGCTGCCGCTGATCGCCATGCGCCGCGCGGACGGCACGGACGAGGTAATACGGATGTTTGATTATGAGGATTTCAAGGGGCGCCTGTCATAAGGCTATACCGTCCAGATAGCTTTGCAGGATCAGGACGGCGGCGCGGTTCCAGCTAATGCCGTGCCGTACCGCGAGCTTTTCAATTTGGGCGGCATATTCTTTTCTGATATAGATGGTCCGGTATATGGATTCCTGCCGCTGCTTTTCCGAATAGGACGAAAAGATATCGTGCGTCCGTGGAGCTTCCAAATTGCGGCACCCCCTCTTGTTTTGGAATCTGATATAATTTTATCTCATATTGAGATAAATGTCAATATCTCACTACGAGATAAATTACATATGAAAGAAGTTTCTAAATGTATTTTTACCGAATTAAAGAATTGCGAAAAATCCGTAGCCTCACGCAAGACGAAATTGCAACATATTTAAATATATCGCAAAACACTTACAGCAATTATGAAAATGATGTAAGAAAAATTCCGCTTCCTATCCTAATCAAATTATCGCGGTTTTACCATGTCAATCTGGAATACCTGCTCGGTTTAACTGATTATTCCGAGCCGCTCCCTCCTGAATAACCAAAAAAAGAGCTGCCGCATGGCAGCTCTTTTTTTATGCTTTCGGGAAACGCAGGGTGATGGTTGTCCCCACACCCAGCGCGCTCTGCAGTTCAATTTTCGCATGGTGCAGCGCCGCGCCGTGCTTGACGATCGACAGCCCCAGGCCGGTGCCGCCGGTCATCTTGCTGTGGCTCTTGTCCACGCGGTAAAACCGCTCAAACACCCGCGCCTGGTCCGCGGGCGCAATGCCAATGCCGGTATCCGACACCCGAATAAAGGGCGCGCCGCCCTCCGCTCCGGCTTCTATCGTCACGCTGCCGCCCGCCCTGTTATACGCAACCGCGTTGTCCGCAAGGTTGAATACCATCTGTTCGAGCGTGCGGCGCTGCGCCTGCGCCGTGACCGGCTCCCCCGTCACGGCCAGCGTAACCTTGTGCGCCGCCGCCTTGTGCTGCAGCCGGTCGCGCACCGTGCCGCAGAGCGCCAGCAGCTCCACCGGCTCAAACGGGGCCGGCGCGCCGCCCTCGTCAAGCTGGGACAGGCGGATAATATCCTCGATCAGCGTCAGCAGGCGCACCGCCTCGGCGCGTATCTTGCCCGCAAAGGGCGCGACATCCTCCGGCTTGACGATGCCGTTCTCCATGATCTCCGCATAGCCCATGATGCTGGTCAGCGGGGTTTTCAGCTCATGCGACACGTTGGCGGTGAATTCCTGCCGCTGGCGCTCAGCCTGGTCGCGCTCGGTGCTGTCCACCACGAACAGCACCGCCGCATGGCTCTGCCCCTCCCCTGCGACCGAGCTGGCGGTCAGCGAGTACACGCGGCCGTCCTTTTCCATCCGCCCGTGCGCGCTCTCGCCGCCGAGCGCTTCCTCAACCACACGGACGTATTCCGGATCGCGGCACAGTGTCAGATAGCCGCCGGAGGCGCTGTCCTTGGGAAACAGGGCGCGCACCGCGCGGTTTGCGAACAGGATGTCGCCCATCGCGGAAAACAGCACCAGCCCCTCGTCCATGCGCGCCGTAACGTCGTCAAATTCGGCCTGCCGGCGCTTGAGTTCGGACATCTGCGCTTCTATCCTGCGGTTCTGCTTGGCCATGCGCTGCAGCAGGGGGGAAAGCTCGTCGTATGCGTCGTTCTTGAGCGGGTCGTGCAGGTCGAGCGCCACGATCGGCGCGAGGAACACATGAGTCAGCCAGCTTGCGAGCAACGCCGCCACCAGCAGCGCCAGCAGCACGATCAGCACGATCCACGGCGACGCCGCGGACAGCGCGCCGAACGCGCTGTCCGCAGTCGAGGCCACGCGCAGCACCGTGCCGTCCTGCAGGCGCTGCGCGTAATAATAGGTCTGTTGGGAGAGCGTGTCCGACAGGCGGCTGGACGCCCCGACGCCGTCCCGCAGGGCCTGTTCGATCTCCGGCCGCTCCCGATGGTTCTCCATGCTGTCCTCGTCGCCCTGGTTATCATAAAGCACCGCGCCGTCCGCGCTGACCAGCGTGATGCGGTCGGTATAGCTTTGGCCGATCTCCTCCAGCGCGGCGCGGTCCCCGCGCTCGGCAATGCGCGCGATGTAGCCGCACTCGCCCGCGAGCCGCTCGCGCGCGTTACCCGACAGGCCGGAATGCACCGCCGCCAGCAGCAGCGACGCGGTCAGCAGCAGCGTGACCAGCGCGGTCAGAAAAATGCTTCCAAAGACGCGCTTTCTCATCGGGTTTCCCCCATCCGGTAGCCCACGCCGCGCACGGTTTCGATCAGCGCGCCGCCCGCGCCCAGCTTCTGCCGCAGCGTTCGGATATGCACGTCTACCGTGCGCGTCTCGCTCTCATTCCCGTATCCCCAGATGTTTTCCAGCAGCACGTCGCGCGTCAGCACCGCGCCCTGGTTTTTCATCAGCAGGCAGAGGAGCTGGTATTCCTTCAGCGTAAGCTGCACCTCGTCCGCGCCTACATGGACGCTGTGCGCCCGCTCGTCCACGCAAATGCTCCCCGCCACCAGCGGACGGCCGCCGCCCTCGCCGGGCGGGCTGTCCTGGGTGCGGCGCAGCACTGCGCGGATGCGCGCGACCAGCTCCATCATGCCGAAGGGCTTGGCGACGTAGTCGTCCGCGCCGCTGTCCAGGCCAACCACCTTATCGTATTCGGTATTTTTCGCCGTAAGCAGGATTACGGGAAGCTTTGCGGTTTCCCGCACCGCCCGCAGGCGGCGCAGGATGGAGATGCCGTCCTCGCCGGGCAGCATGATGTCGAGCAGCAGCAGGTCGGGCTTCTGCTCCCGCAAAGCGGCGAACAGGGCTTCGCCATCGGCGAAGCCCCGCGCCTCCAGCCCCGTATTCTGCAGCGTATAGACGACCAGCTCCCGTATGCCGGCGTCGTCCTCCACGCAGTAAATCATGCGTTTCCTCCTTGTCGGCCGCGCCCGCGGCCGCATTTCCAACAGATTCTTGCGCCGGCAGACCTCAGTCGTGCGCGGACTTGTGCGCGCCGGTGATGGAGAATTCCACCCACTCGGCGATATTGGTCGCGTGGTCGCCGATACGCTCCAGATACTTGGCGATCATCAGGATATCGAGCACGCGCTCGCCCTCCTCCGGATTTTTGGCAATATCCGCGATCAGGTCCTGCTTGCACTGTGCGAACAGGTCGTCAACCACGTCGTCGTATTCTATCACGCTCCACGCCAGCGTCAGGTCGCGGCGCACGAACGCATCCAGGCTGTCCGTCACCATTTTGATGGTGGCCTGCGCCATCTGCTCGATATGCTCGTTATGGCTGCACGCACCGGACAGGTAGGTGACGATTTCGGCGATATCGCTCGCCTGGTCGCCGATGCGCTCGATATCCGTGATCATTTTCAGTACCGCGGAGATCAGGCGCAGGTCGCTTGCCACCGGCTGCTGCTGCAACAGGAGCTTGAGGCACATGGATTCAATCTCGCGCTCCTTGCGGTCGATCTCCTGGTCAATGCGGATGGCGGAGGCGGCGAGCTTGGCGTCGCCCGTCAGCAGCGACTTGACCGCGCTGGCAATCGTGTTCTCGCACAGTGCCCCCATGGCGATCAGCTCGTTGTTCAGTTCGACGAGCTGTGTGTCGAAACGGTTTCTCATCAGCCGAACCTCCCCGTAATGTAGTCCTCGGTGCGCTTGTCCTTAGGCATGGAGAAAAGCTGCTCCGTGTCTCCGACCTCGACGATCTCGCCGAGCAGGAAAAACGCGGTCGTATCCGATACGCGGGTGGCCTGCTGCATATTATGCGTCACCATAACGATAGTATAATCCTTTTTCAGTTCCAATACAAGGTCCTCGATCTTGGAGGTGGAGATCGGATCGAGAGCGGAGGTCGGCTCGTCCATGAGCAGCACCTCCGGCTCCGCCGCGAGCGCGCGTGCAATACAGATGCGCTGTTGCTGGCCACCCGACATGGACAGCGCGGATTTCTTCAGGCAGTCCTTTGTCTCCTCCCAGATCGCGGCGCCGCGCAGCGAGCGCTCCACGATCTCGTCCAGCTGCACGCGGCTTTTGACGCCATGCGTGCGCGGGCCGTAGGCGATGTTGTCGTAAATGGACATGGGGAACGGGTTGGGTTTCTGGAACACCATGCCCACGCGCTTACGCAGCAGGTTCACATCGCAGTCGTGATAAATGTCCTCCCCGTCCAGGCGGATATCGCCTGTGATCCTGCAGCCCTCGACCAGATCGTTCATCCGGTTAAGCGAGCGGAGCAGCGTCGATTTGCCGCAGCCGGACGGGCCGATAAACGCCGTGATCTCATTGGACTTGATGTCCAGGTCAATATCATGCAGCGCATGGAAATCGCCGTAATGCAGATTCATGCCGCGTATTTCAATTTTATTTTCGCTCATGCTATCCTCCGATTACTTCTTGGTCAGCTTTTTTGCTACCAGCGCGGACAGGCTGTTCATCAGCAGCACAACCACCAGCAGCACGACCGCGGTCGCATAGGCCTCGTTCATGTGCAGTCCCTCGCCCGATAGGACGTACATATGGATTGCAAGCGTGCGTCCGGACTGCAGCAGGCCGGGGATCTGCGCCATCGTACCCGCGGTGAAAATGAGCGCCGCCGTTTCGCCCACGATGCGGCCGATCCCCAGGATAACGCCCGACAGGATGCCGGGCATGGCGCTCGGCAGCACGATGCGGAACACTGTGCGCAGCCGTCCGGCGCCCAGGCCGAACGAACCTTCGCGGAAGGAATCCGGTACGGCCATCAGCGCTTCCTCCGCGGTGCGCATAATGAGCGGCAGGATCATGATGGCCAGCGTCATCGCGCCCGCGAGCAGCGAGTAGCCCCAGTGCAGGTAAGTGACGAAAAACAGCATGCCAAACAGGCCGTACACGATGGACGGGATGCCGGAAAGCGTTTCGGTCGTGATGCGGATGACGTTTACCAGTTTGTTGCCGCGCTTTGCGTATTCGTTTAGGTAAATCGCCGTAAACAGGCCGAACGGCACTGCGATCAGCAGCGCGAGCAGCGTGATCTCCACCGTTGTAATCATGGCCGGCACCATGGAAACGTTGTCCGAATTATAGGTCCATGCGAACAGGGAGGGCTTGAGGTTCGGGATGCCCCTCCACAGGATATAGGCGATCAGGAACAGCAGCATGGCGAACGTAATCACCGCCGCGCCGTATACCAGCCCTTTCTGCACCGCTGCCCTGCCCCTGCCATACACACGCTCCGGCTGCGGCTTGCTCTTTACGGCCGGCTTGGCGGCCGTTTTCACGGTAGTCATGTGTCCTTCCTCCTTTTCAGTACAGAGAACGCCAGATTAATCAGCAGGATAAACACGAACAGCACAACGCCGGTCGCAATCAGCGCCTCGCGGTGCAGGCCGCTCGCGTAGCCCATTTCCATGACGATATTCGCGGTCATCGTGCGGATGCCCTTGAGGAAATCGCCGGTCAGACGCGGCTGATTGCCCGCCACCATGATAACCGCCATGGTTTCGCCGATCGCGCGGCCGACGCCCAGCACAATACCGGCCAGCACGCCGGATTTTGCCGCTGGCAGCATGACCGAGAATACCGCCCGCTCATGCCGCGCGCCCATGGCGACCGCGCCCTCGTAATACGAGCTGGGTACCGCGCGCAGCGCGGCCTCGGACACGCCGATGATGGTGGGCAGGATCATGATGCCGAGCAGGATGGACGCCGACAGGATGGTCGAGCCGGAGGAGATCTTCGAGCCGAACAGCTTCGCCACCTCCAGCACAGTCGGCACGATGACCACCATGCCGAAAAAGCCATATACGATGGAGGGGATGCCGGCCAGCAGCTCGGTGCAGGGCTTGAGGATACCGTAGATGCGCTTCGGGCAGTAGAACGCCATGAAAATAGCGGTCAGCAGGCCGATCGGCACGCCAATGATGATCGCGCCCGCCGTGATGTAAATGCTGCCGACAATCATCGGCAGGATTCCGTAAATATCGTTGCCCGGCTTCCAGGTCGTCCCTGTCAGGAAGTCCAGCAGGCCAATCTCCTTGATGGCCGGAATGCCGTTGGCAAACAGGAATATACAGATCAGGGCGACTGCCAGGATGGAGGCCAGCGCGCAGAGGAAGAACACGCCGTGCATCACTGTTTCGCGCAGGTTCGCGCCGCCCTTCCGGCGGATTGCAGATTCGTTCATGTTTTCACCCCATAGACAGTGGGAAAGGGCGAAACGGATTTCGCCCTGTTTTCCCTTGTTTGGTTATCTTTTACGCCGCGACTTCGGACCAGTCGGTGATCTCGCCGGTGTAAATGCCCTTGATCTGATCCATGGTCAGGTCTTCCACCGTATTCGCCGGATTTACCACCACGGCGATACCGTCCAGCGCGATTGCCGTGCCAGTCAGTTCCGCAGTCTCCTCGTCCTTCAGCTCGCGGGACGCCATGCCGATGGCAAACGTGCCGTCAATCGCGCCGGTCATGCCGGAGGTGGAGTCCGAGGTCTGCAGCTCGATCTGCGCGTTCGGGTTGAGCGCCTTATACGCTTCGATCAGCTTTTCCATGACCGGAGAAACCGAGGACGAGCCGCCGACCGCGATCTGGCCGGAGGAACCGTCCGAAGTGAACGCCGCGGCCGCGTCGTCGATCTTAATGTAGCCCTCTTCCTCAACGATGGCCTGGCCCTCCGCACTCATGATGAAGTTGATAAAATCCTTGGCAACGCCGGTCGGCTCGCCCTTGGTTGCGATGTTGAACGGACGGGACAGGGTGTAATCGCCGCTCTTGACGTTTTCCACCGTGGCTTCCACGCCGTCCACCTGAACCGCCTTAACGGTTTCGTTCAGCGCACCGAGCGAAACATAGCCGATCGCACTCTCGTTGCCGGCAACGCTCGTCAGTACAACGTCGGTCTTGTTGGCGATCTCCGCCTCGGCGGTTGTGTTATCGACCTTCTCGCCGGCATCATTCTTTTCCTCCACGCCGGTCAGCTCAACGAACGCGCCGCGCGTGCCAGAGCCATCCTCGCGGGAAATCACGGTGATCGCGCCGGATACGCCGGACGCCTCGCCGCCGTTGTCCGCCTGGGCCGCGCCGTCCGCGCCGTAGGAATCGTTGCTGCCACCGCAGCCTGCCAGAGCGCCGCACAGCATCAGGCCGACGAGCAACAGGGATATACTCTTTTTCATAACTGCTATTTCTCCTTTTGTTTTTGTTCTGGTTTTTGGTACAAGACCATATTAAAAAAGTTATGTTAAATCCAAAAGACAAGGTTTGTAAAATCCGCGTAAAGTGAAAATCCTTGTGTAAAGTGTGCAAAAAAGGACGGTGAAACGCCTGTTTCGCCGTCCTTTTCACTTGTTTCCACCCGCACGCCGCTATATTTTGCACTGTGGATATATTTTCCCTTTTCCTCAATAAAACAGCGGACCGCCGAAAAGCGGTCCGCTGTTTGTCACGTCCCGACCCGTTTCCTCCGGAAATATCCCAGGTACAGGATCGCCGCCGCCAGCGACCAGAAATAGGCCATCATGTACGGCACCTCAAAAATATTTTCAAAATAACAGTGCGTCAGAACCCCGCACATGCCTGCGAACATGGATACCACCAGCACCCGCGTCCGGTCGGTTTCATTGAACTTTGTGCGGCCGATCGCGCGCAGGCTCCACAGAATCATACCGATCAGCAGGATAATAAAGAAGATCAGCCCCAGATACCCCATTTCAACCAGCGTTTTGAGGTAATAGTTGTCCATATAGAAGTAAGAGAACGTGTCCGATTCCTCAATGATCTTGTTCTGCATCGCAACCGCGCCGCCAAACCGTCCCAGGCCAAAGCCCAGCAGCGGGTTGGATTCCTGCAGCAGGTCGAGTCCGGTCTCCCAGCGCACCATACGACCCGCGCGCTGGCTGGCCTCCATATAATCCGCAGTAAACAGATAGGTGATGCGGCTGGCAATAGAGGGGATCGCAAGCAGCGCACCTGCACCCGCTACGCCCATCAGCGCGATCAGGCGGCGGTCCAGAAATACCGCGAATACGAGCACCGCCACCGCAAGGCCGCCCCACGCGCCCTTGGAAAAGGTGAAGATGATGGACAGGCACATCATGCCGGTCGTGCTGATTGCCAGCGCCTTGACCCATGGCTTTTTGCTGTAATAGGCGATGCCCGCCACCAGCGGCGCGAACAGCACCAACAGACTGCCCATGATGTTCGGGCTGCCCGTGATCGAATAGACGCGCGTGCGCACACCCTCTTCGGTCTGCGACACCCAGGACGCCGGTATCGGTGCGGCAACGATATACTGGTAGATGCCGTGCAGCGCGATCACGACCGCCATCGCCACCAGCGCGCCGTAAAAAAGCGCGAAGTCGCGGTCGTCTTCAATCAGGCGCGTAACCAGAAAGAACCAGAACAGGTATTGCACGACCGCACGGTATCCGTCCAGCGCGATCGAGGGATAGGGCGACACCGCGCACATCAGGAAAAAGCCCACGCCGATAAACAGCAGCAGGTAGGCGTCCACTGGCGTGGCGCGCGAGGCAAGCGGCGCGCGGCGCATCGCCGTGTGCCACAGCAGATAGCCTGCCGCCGCGAGCATCAGACATTCGTCCCAAATCGAAGCGAGCAGCGGGATATTGATATAGCCCAGCAGCACCGACCGCAGGAAATAGTCGATTGGCAGATACAGCGCCAGGCAAATCAGCAGCAGGCCGCGCATGCCGACAAAGCGAAACGCTTTTCCCACAACGCCGCCCGAAGCCGCCCGCGCGATCGGATTCCAGACCGCAAGGCACAGCCGGTAGACCAGGCTTTGCGCGGCCGCGTCGCCCAGACGCTCGACCACGCGCCGCAGCGCCGCGAGCAGACGCGCATAGCCGCTGTTCGCCGCCGTACAGCTTGGCGCGCTGCAAAAGCCTTCCCACATCCGCCGGAAGCGCGAATTCGGGTACGCCGCGCGGATCTTCCCGAAAAAGCCCGCGATCGCACCCTCATGGTACCATTCGCGCAGGCGGAGCAGCGCCCGCGCCAGCAGACTGTTTTGTAAAATCGCTTTCATAGGCTTATTCCGCGTCCGCCGCGATATCGACCGAGTCGATGTTGCCGGTCGTCTCAAAATCGTTGGTCTTTACGATAAAGGTGCGGCCCGCGCGCACCTCCTGCGTGCCAATCGACGGGGAGGCGGTCCCCTCGGGTACGGTCGTCTCGATCGTGAACACCAGATCGCGCTTATCCGGATCGCGCGTGGTGACAATGCGGCCGTCTGCCGTGGTCACCTGCTGGTCGTACGGCTCGATCTGCATATCCGTGATGACCGCGCTGGTGTACGAATTGCCGCTGACAATCTGCTTGCCGACCTGGCTGTTACGCTCAACCTCCTCAACAAGGAACGGCGTCGCGCCGCGCACACGCACGATCATGGTCATATCGACCTGCTTCGCCGCCGCTTCCGCGATCTGCGGTGCAAACAGCTTGTAGCCCACGCCCGCTGCCACGGCGATCACTGCCAGCAGAACCAGCAGGTCAACGACGTTGATCACGCCAAACAGCTTCCCTTTTTCGTTAATCAGCTTCATATGTTTCCTCCGTTGGTATGTTTTCGATACAATTTACTGCATCATTATACCACAGCGGCACGGGGCGGACAAGCACTTTATCCCAGCAGCGCCCGCAGCCAGTCCACGACCCCCCAGCGGAATTCGAGCGCGCCGTCGTCCCCGTCCTCCTGCCGGGCGACGGTTTCGCTGCCCGCGATCGAAAACGCCGTACACCACCAGGCCCCGCGCGGCGCATCCGGCCAGAATGCGCCGGAAAACAGCACGCAGGCCGCGGCCAGCAGCGCCGCCAGCGTTTCCCTGCCCTGTTTTTTCATAATAAAACCGCCTCCCGTCATCTGGTGTTCCCAGTATGTCCGGCAGGCGGCGTGGTTATACCGTCTCGGTCAAAAATGTATCCGCAAAGCGCCGGCCGAGCATCTTCGCAGCGGTTTTTGCGCGCCCCTCGTCGGAAAACAGCCCGTAAACCGTCGGACCGGAGCCGCTCATCAGCGTCCCGTTCGCCCCATTTTCCGCAAGGAACTCCTTGATTTCACCGATCTGGCGGCGTTTTGCCGCTGTGACCAGTTCCATCACGTTGGACAGCCGCCTGCACACGCCGGCAAAGTCGCCCCTGTCCAGCGCCTTGAGCATGCCCGCCGTATCCGGCCGCTGCCGGATATCAACCGCATCGATCGCCTGATACACCTCTTTGGTAGAAACCGCGAACGGCGGCTTGCACAGCACAACCCAGCAATGGGGCATGTCCGGAAGCGCGCTCAGCTCCTCCCCAATGCCCTCGGCCAGCATAGTGCCGCCGCGCAGGCAGAACGGCACGTCCGCGCCCAGCTTCAGCCCCATCGCGCACAGCTCTTCGTCGGTCAGCCCCGCCGCGTGCAGCGAAGCGAGCGCGCGCAGCACAGCCGCCGCGTCGGCCGAGCCGCCGGCCAGCCCCGCCGCCACCGGAATGCGCTTTTCAATGTGGATTTCGCAGGTCTCCAGCAGGATACCGGTCGATTCGTAGAACAGCTCCGCCGCCCGATACGCCAGGTTGCGCTCGTCCACCGGCAGGTAGGGCAGGTTGCAGCGCACCACGATGCCGCGCGGCTTTTTTTCCCCGTGCGTCACCGTGACCCGCACCTCGTCGTGCAGGGCGACCGACTGCATCACCATTTTGACCGTATGGTAGCCGTCCTCCCGTTTACCGGTCACGTCCAGCGCCAGGTTGATCTTGGCCCGCGCGTATACCGTGGTTTCCGTGTTTGTGATCTCTTGTTTTTTTCCAAAAAGCATGTTTTCTCCCAGCTTATGTCATATTATAGTTGCACCTGTTCGGGCCTGCGCCCCCGAAACACGGTCACGGAGGTAAAGCCTGCGTCACGCGCGTTCCGCACGCAGTCGGCAACGCCGCGCCCGACCGTGTCCAGCGTATGCGAGTCCGAGCCGATCGAGATGCGTTCGCCGCCCAGCCGCCGGTATTCATACAGGATGTTCTGCGGCGGGCCGACCTTTTTCTGCCAGCTCCCCAGCCCCGCCGCGTTCAGCTCGAACGCATAGCCATGCGAGATGCAGGAGCGCAGAACATCCTCCACCCGATCCATGTACTGATCGAACGAGGGGATATACTCCCCATGGCGCATGACGCGCAGCGGATAATCGATATGCGCCAGCACATCAAACCCGCCATGCTCGGACACCCTGAGCAGCTCGCTGAAATAATCCTTGAGGAACGCATCGCAGTCCATGCGCGCAAAATCATGGAAATAAATATCCAGATCGTTCGGCATGACGTGTAGCGAGCCGATCACCATGTCGAGCGCGTGCGATCGGAGGAACGCGTCCGCCGAGGGATCCGCATAGATCTGCCCGACTTCGATGCCGACCAGCACCTCGAGCTTGCCTGCAAATGTCTGCTTTGCCGCCCGAATGTCGCGCAGGCAGGCCTCCACATCGCGGTTTTCCGACGGGCCGCGGCGGTGGTAATATTCCAGGTGGTCCGTGATGCCGATGATCTCCAGCCCCGCGTCCAGACAGGCCTGCGCCTTCTGCAGCGGCGTTTGTGCCTGCGCCGCGTCCACCGAGTACTCCGTGTGCATATGCAAATCTACACGCATGGTTTTCCTCCTATACCAAGACAAAATTCAGCGCGAGCTGGACAAAGCACGCGACGATTGCCAGCGTCATGCCGGCGTTCCCAAACACCGCGCGCATCGAGGGCGCGCAGGGGCCGTGCGCCCATGCCTGCCGTTTCCAGCCGCGCGCCAGCAGAATGACGCCGGCGATTGTCAGCACCAGCCAGCTCAGGCCGTACAGCACCAGCAGTCCCAGGCTGTCCGGTAGCAGCAACGGGACGCCCGAACCATACAGGTTGAACAGCATGTGCAGCGCAACCGGTACCCTCAGCCGTCCGGACCGGAAATACGCATAAGCGAGCAGCAGGCCAAGCGCAAACGCATAAAAGAACTGCCCCAGATTGGCATGGTACAGCCCGAACAGCAGCGCGGACACAAATGCGGCCGGCTTCTCGCCGTACCGCGCGAGCCGCCCCGCCAGCAGACCGCGGAACAGCAGCTCCTCGCACACTGGGCCGATCAGACACGCCCCCACCAGCACGACCGTGGTCGGGTACAGGCTGAATGCCTCGCTCACCAGATCGACCGGCGCGCGGCCGGACAGCCGGTAGGCCAGGTCGTTGAGCGACGAACCCAGCAGCGAGCAGAGCCACATCAGCGCCGCGCCGATCACGAACCACCGTCCCATCCGGCGCGCGCCGACGGGCACGGGTGCCAGCGGCGTGCGGGGTACGCTGCGGCAAAGCGCGAACGCCGCGGGCAGGGACACGAGATAATGCCCCACCAGCGCGAGCAGGTAGTACAGCCCGTAAGGCATCACGACACCAAGCCCCCAGGCGAGCGCCTGGTCGGCAAACGCCAGCGCGAACTGCCACACGGCCGCCCAGACCACGACCGCCAGCAGCGCCCAGCCGAGCCGCGCACAGTGCTTTTTTTCCTGATTTTGCTCCATATGCCCTCCCTCATGGCAAAAAAACAGGGCAAAGCCATCGCCCCGCCCTGTTTTATGCCGATCTTAGTGGTTCGCTTCGTTTACCAGCCGCTCGGTGTCCTTTGCGATCATGAGTTCCTCGTTGGTGGGGATGACCAGCACGCGCACGCGCGCCCAATCGATGGAAATATCCATCTGGCGGCCGCGGTATTTGTTCTTCTCCGGATCGATCTTGATGCCGAGGTACTCCATGTGCTCGCACACGTCCCAGCGGACCGAGCGGTCGTTTTCGCCCACGCCCGCGGTGAAGATGATCGCGTCCACGCCGCCCATTTCCGCAATATAGGAGCCGATGATCTTCTTGACCGAAAGGTTGAACATATCCTTGGCCAGCGCCGCGCGGGAATTGCCCTCCTCTACCGCCGCGTCCAGATCGCGGAAGTCGGACGATACGCCCGAAATGCCCAGCATACCGGACTTTTTGTTCAGGATGTTGATGACCTCATGCGCGGACAGCTTTTCATGCTCGGACAGAAACTCGATGATTGCGGGGTCGATGTTGCCTGCACGGGTACCCATCGGCAGGCCGTCCAGCGGCGTGAAGCCCATCGAGGTATCGTAGCTCTTGCCGCGGTTGATCGCGCAGATCGACGAACCGTTGCCCAGGTGGCAGGTGATCAGGCGCAGCTCCTCCATCGGGCGTCCGAGCATTTCCGCAGCCTGCTGGGAAACGTACTTGTGGCTCGTGCCGTGGAAGCCGTAGCGGCGGATCTTATACTTCTCATAATATTCATAGGGGATCGCATACATGTAATGCGACTGCGGCATGGTCTGATGGAACGCGGTGTCGAACACGGCGACCATCGGCACATCCGGCCCCATGACCTCGCGGCATGCCTGAATGCCGATCAGGTTGGGCGGGTTGTGGAGCGGCGCGAGCGGCACGCAGTCCTCAATCGCCTTGAGTACCTTTTCCGTGATAATCACGCTGTCCGAGAAGAACTCGCCGCCATGCACCACGCGGTGACCGACCGCGTCGATCTCGCTCATCGAGGCGATCACGCCCTTTTCCGAATCGAGCAGAATATCGATGACCGCCTTGATCGCCTCGGAATGGGTCGCCATCGGCGTTTCGATGCGGTATTTCTCCTCGGATTTATTTCCCGTATGCGTCAGCACACCGTCGATACCGATGCGCTCGCAAAGGCCCTTTGCCATGACCGCGTTCTGCGCAGTGTCGAGCAACTGATACTTCAGCGAGGAACTGCCGGCGTTGATGACCAGAACTTTCATTTGCCATTACTCCCTTAAGTTTTTTAGCGGCTTGCACAAACCCGCATTAATCGATATAATGATTCTACAAGCCTATTCTACACGATTTCTTACAATTGTACAAGCCATAATTTGCACAGGATGTACCAAACTTTGTATTATTTTCAGGAGATTTCTATGACTGTTTGCGGCATCGTCGCGGAATACAACCCGTTCCACACCGGCCACGCGCACCATATCGCCCAAACGCAACGCGCGCTCGGCGGGGAGGCGGCCATCGTGTGCGCGATGAGCGGCAACTTCGTCCAGCGTGGGGACTTCGCCGTGCTGGACAAATACGCGCGTGCCGAGATGGCGGTGCGCGGCGGAGCGGACCTGGTGGTTGAGCTTCCCCTCGCAGCGGCGCTCTCCTCGGCAGAGGGCTTTGCGCGCGGCGCCATCGGCGTACTGCGGGCGCTTGGCTGCAACGTGGTGTCGTTCGGCGCGGAAACGCCGGATACCGCACTGATCGAGCGGGCGGCGCGGGCACTCGACGCGCTCCCTCCCACGGGCGGCGGCGCTTCCCCGCTGTCTTACGCGGCGCGGCGGCAGGACGAGCTGCGCCGGCTGGATGAGCGGGCCGCTGCCCTGCTGGATACGCCCAACAATACGCTCGCGATCGAATACTGCCGTGCCATGCTTCCCTATGGCATGCGCCCGCTCGCGGTGGCGCGGCGCGGCGCGGCGCACGATGCGGACGCGCCCTGCGCGGGCTTCGCTTCCGCCAGCCTGCTGCGTGCGCAGCTCCGCGCGGGCGAAACCGCCCGCTGCGCGCCCTATCTGCCGTTGGACACGCTGGCGATATGGCAGCGTGCGGTACGGGCCGGCGCTGCGCCGGTCAATCTGCCGGAGGATATGCTACTCGCCCTGCTGCGCGCGGCGCTGTTCTCAGGGCGGCTGTCCACTGGGGCGGACGACGGCTTTGATGAGCGCCTGCAAAGGGCGGTCTATGCGGCGGTTTCGTTCACCGACGCGGTCGAACAGGCCCGCACGCGCCGCTTCCCCGCCGCCAGGGTGCGGCGCGCCCTGCTGCGCACGGCGATCGGGCTGCCCGCGGACGCGCCCGTCCGGCCGCAGTACCTGCGCGTCCTCGCCCTCGGACCGAAGGGCCGCGGGCTGCTCCGCGGCCTGCCTGACCGCCCGCCGGTCATCATCCGGCCGGTTTCGGAAAAGCGCCTGCCCGCGGCGCTGCAGCCCGCGCTGACGCTCGACTGCTTCGCGGACGACCTGTACGCCCTCGCCTGCCCTTCCCCCGCCCTGCGCGCGGGCGGCTCCCATTACCGCAGGACGCCGTTTATCCTCAGCCCGCCGCCATCGCACGACAGCGGGCATTGACTTTATCCCGCGTATGCTTTACAATTTAGTTTAGTAAAGCAAAAGAGGTTTTAGGTTATGATCGGGCTGGGTACCATTATCAACTGTATCGCTATCGCCGCCGGCTCCTCCCTCGGCGTTTTCCTCAAGGGCGGCCTGCCACGCCGGTTTGAAACCACTATCATGCAGGCGCTCGGCCTGTGTACGTTTTTCATCGGCATCGGCGGCGCGGTGAGCGGCCTGCTGACCATTGCGGACGGTTCGATCGCTACCCAGCACACCATGCTGCTGGTGCTGAGCATGGTGCTGGGCGCACTGATCGGCGAGGCGCTCGATATCGAAACGCGGCTCAACGGCTTTGGCGCCTGGTGCCAGGCCCGCTTCGCGGGCGGCGAGGACGGAAAGTTCGTCGAGGGCTTTGTCGCCTCCTCCCTGCTGTTCTGCGTGGGCGCAATGGCGATTGTCGGCGCGCTGGAGGACGGGCTGAACGGCGACCCCTCCATCCTAATCGCCAAGGCCGTGCTGGACGGCGTGGCCGCCATCGTATTCGCGGCCTCGCTTGGCAAAGGCGTTTACCTGTCCGTGCTGCCGCTGCTGGTATACGAGGGCGGCATCACCCTGCTCGCCCGTTTCATCCGCCCCTGGCTGACCGACGCGCTCATCAGCCAGATGTCCTGCATCGGTTCGGTGCTTATCTTTGCCATTGGCTTCAACCTGATGTTCGATAAAAAGGTCAAGGTCGGCAACCTGCTGCCCGCCATCTTCCTGCCGGCCGTGTTTTTCCTGCTTTCCCGTTTCTTCCCCGCGCTGGGTACGCTGTAGACATGCGCCCAGCCCGCGCGGGAAAAATTTTTGTGATATCCGCCCCCGTCCAAGGGTATTATCTATGAAAGGCCTTTCAAATCTTGCAGCAGGGAGGTTGCAGCTTGGACGAGGCACAGTTTGAGGACATCGCAAAGCGGTACAGGGACCGTCTGTTCGCAATTGCATTCCAGTATACCAAAAGCGCGGCTGACGCGGACGACATGGCGCAGATCGCGCTGATCAAATGCTACCACGCGGAAAAGCCCTTTGAAAATGAGCAGCACATCCGCAACTGGCTGATCCGCGTGACCGTGAACGAATGCAAGCGCTACCTGGTATCCCCCTGGCGGCGGTATACCGCGCCGATCGAGGACTACGCGGAGACGCTCGGCTTTGAAACGCCGGAGCAGTCCTCGCTTTTCCTGGCGGTCATGGCGCTGCCGCAGAAATACCGCGTCCCCATCCACCTGTATTACTACGAGGAATATTCGGTGCGCGAGGTCGCGCAGATCCTCGGCCTGCGGGAAAGCGCCGTGCAGACCCGCCTGCTGCGGGCGAGACAGAAGCTCAAACAAACGCTGGAGGGTTTTCGTGATGAAGGAACTTTATAAGCAGACATTTTCCCATCTGCATGCCTCCGGCAACGCTTTTCAGGAGGCTGGACAGATGAAAACAGGACGTATCCGCAAAAGTCTGGTGATCGGCGCGGCGGCAGCGGCGCTTATGGCAACGGCGGCCAGCGCGGCCAACGCCGCGACAGACGGCGCTTTTTTCGCGCACATTCTCAGCTTTACCATCCCTGGTGGAGTGGATAATGTAAGCTACAACGACGATGGCACGATCACATTTCAGGTCGAGGACGGCGCCTACTATACTGTGACGGGAAACAAAGATACCGATCACGCAGAGCTGTATTTCGAGGACGCAACAGAGGATGAAATCGCCGCGGCAGAAAAAAACAGAAGCAGATCTGCAGAATAGTCTGAAAAGGAAGCTGGGAAACCGGCTTCCTTTTTGTTACTGCCGCAGCATGATTTTGTCACAAAGCCGCCTGCCAGTGTGTATTCCGTATGAAAGGAGTTGACAGCCCATGTACGATTGGAACGATGAAGCGGACGCGGAGCGCTTTGTCCGCACCTATGCCGACCTGATTCTCCGCCTGTGCCTGTCGCACGGTCTCAGCAGGGCGGACGCACAGGACATCTGCCAGGAGCTGTTCCTCAAGCTGCTTGCCGCACAGCGCACCTTCACCAGCGAGGAGCACGAAAAGGCCTGGGTGATCCGCGCGGCGGGCAACGCCTGCAAAAACCTGCTGCGCGCCCCGCACCACAGCCGGCGGGCCTTGCTGGAACAGGCGCATACGGTCGCTGCACCGGAAGCCTCGGACCATGCCATACTGGAAGCCATACGCGCCCTGCCGCACCGGTACCGAGACGCCGTCGCCCTCTGCTGCTGGGAGGGCTACTCGGCCGAGGAAGCCGCCCGTCTGCTCGGTATCTCCCCCGACGCAGTGCGCAAACGCCTGGAGCGGGCGCGCGGCATGCTGAAAAACGACCTGAAAGGAGCTTTCATATGAGCGAGAACCCCATGATGTTTACCGAAACCGAAAAGCAGGCGTTGGCCGTCCGGCTGCGGCAGGCGGCCCGCGTGAAACGCCGCGCGGGAAAGCGCCATCTCCCCCGCCGCCTGATTGCCGTATGCGCCGCGGCCGTGCTGATGGTTGCGGCTGCGGGAGCGGCCAGCGGCCGGCTGTTCCGCACGCCGCTGTACGATCAGGCCGGCGCGTCCCTGGCCATCAGCGGCCAGCCGCTCCCCAGCGAGGCGCGCATGGTGCTGCATGCGGACGGTTCCGCGACCATTACGGTCAGCGGCGCGGAGGGCGAAGCCCCCACCGTGATCACCGCCCCGCCCGCGACCACCGAGGCCCTGCTGAGCGGCGAAACGGACGCGGGCTTCACTGTCACTCGTCTGGACGGCATGCCCTACGCGCTGTCTGTGGAGGAGGGACGGCTATGGCTGTTCGTCAATGAGCGCATCCCGCTGGACGTGACCGACCGGATCGGCGCTGGCTACACCTTCCGTTACACGGATGAGAACGGTTTGCAGCAAAGCGCGACCATCTCCGGCACGGTCGAGGACTATACGGTGGAATAAAAAAACGGTGCAGGTACGGATGCCTGCACCGTTTTTCCTCAATAGACGTACTCGAACTCCAGGTCCCCGATGACGACAAAATCGCCCTCCTGCACGCCCATTTCCTCCAGCTTTTCGTATACGCCCGCGCTTTTGAGCATGCGGTCCATATACTGGCGGGATTCGTAGTCGTCTACATTGACCGAGCCCATTATCTTATCCACCCATGCGCCCGAAACAACATAGTAGTCCTCCACCTTTTCCACCGTCCAGTCGCGCGTTCCTCCTGTATCCTCCACAGCCTCGACGAATTCCGGCTCGTAGATGAACACCGGCGGCAGCTCCTGCAGCACGTTCCACGTCATGCGCATCAGCTCGGCTACGCCCTGATTTGTCGCCGCGGACAGCTCGGCAAACCGAAAGCCGTGCTCGTCCGCATAGGCTTTAAGCGCTTCGACCGGCGCGCGGTCTTCGCCCAGCAGGTCCACCTTGTTGGCGACAATGATCTGCGGCCGCGCGGCGAGGAATTCGCTGTATCCGGCCAGCTCAGCGTTGATCTTCTCGATATCCTCCAGCGGATCGCGCCCCTCGCTGCCCGCCGCGTCCACCAGATGCAGCAGCAGGCGGCAGCGGTCGATATGGCGCAGGAAATCATGCCCCAGTCCCGCGCCCTCGCTCGCGCCCTCGATAATGCCCGGGATATCCGCCATAACAAACGACTGCTCCTCCCCCACCGAGACCACGCCCAGGTTGGGAACCAGCGTCGTAAAATGGTAATTGGCGATCTTGGGCCGCGCCGCCGAAACCATGCTCAGCAGCGTGGATTTGCCCACGTTCGGGAAGCCGACCAGCCCCACGTCGGCCAGCAGCTTAAGCTCCAGGATGATGTCCCGCTCCACGCCCGGTTGTCCGGGCTTGGCAAAGCGCGGCGCCTGTCGGGTCGGGGTTGCGAAATGCGTGTTGCCCCAGCCGCCGTTGCCGCCCTTGGCCGCCACGAACGGCTCGTCGTCCGACAGGTCGCGGATCACCTGTCCGGTCTTCTGGTCGCGGATGATGGTGCCGCGCGGCACGCGGATGACAAGATCCGCCCCGTCCTTGCCCTTGCAGCGCTTGCTGCCGCCGTTTTCTCCCGCCGCGGCAACGTATTTCTTTTTATAGCGGAAATCCAGCAGGGTGGAGAGGTTGTCGTCCACCTGGAAAATGACCGAACCGCCGCGTCCACCGTCTCCGCCGTCCGGTCCGCCGGAGGCGACGTACTTTTCCCGATGGAATCCCACCTTGCCGTCCCCGCCCTTGCCGGACACAATTTTGATCTTTGCAATATCAATAAACATGGGAAGCTCCTCCTTTCTTCTTTGTTTACAGGAACGGCGCCCATTTCTCCGCTAGCCCCGAAGCATTGTCCCGCCAATACAGCAACCGTTCCATATATTCCTGTTTCCGCGCCCCACCGGCCCGCGGCAATGTGCCGGCCCGTGCTCCAGCACGATCGCGGTCAGCTCATACACAGGAAGGCCGGCCGCAGGTCCTGCAAGAGCAGACTTTCCCGCGTAAACAATATCCGGTTCCCATGCCGGAGCTTGCGCTCCGCCTCTGTCAGCCAGTCCATGCGTCCTCCGTCCGCTTCATGGGGCATTATAACAAAATCCCAGACGAACGTCTGGGATTTCATCGTTTTTTCTTACTGCGGGTAAACGGAAACCTGCTTGCGGTCCTTACCCAAGCGCTCGAAACGAACAACGCCCTCAACCTTGGCGAACAGGGTGTCGTCCTTGCCGCGGCCGACGTTCAGGCCCGGATGGATCTTCGTGCCGCGCTGACGGACAAGGATGTTGCCCGCCGGAACGGTCTGACCGTCCGCACGCTTGACGCCCAAGCGCTTGGCCTCGGAATCACGGCCGTTCTTGGTCGAACCTACGCCCTTTTTATGCGCGAAAAACTGTAAGCTAATCTTCAGCATTTGCGTACACCTCCATTACGTTCAAAAAATCGGAATAATTCTGCTCCAGCTCGGTAAAATGCAGCTTGAGCGCCTTGAGCGCGTCCTGTCCCCGCAGCAGGCCGCTGCCCTGCGGCAGCGTGATGCGGATATGGGCGCCGTCATCCTCGACCAGTGTGTCGATCGGGATACCCTGCACGTCAAGCAGCAGCGCATGGGTCAGCATGACCGCGCTGGATACCGCCGCACAAACGATGTCCTCCCCTTCCTCCGCGTAGCCCGCGTGGCCGAGGATGTCCACCGAAAGGAGCTTGCCCCCCTGCGACGAAAACGTGACCTTTGTCACCGCCTTACGCCTTGATGGACGCGATAGTCACCTTGGTGTACGGCTGGCGATGGCCCTGACGCTTGCGGTAACCCTTCTTGGGCTTCATCTTGAAGATGTTGATCTTCTTGCCCTTGCCGGTCTTTTCGACCGTGCCGGTCACGGCTGCGCCGGAAACGTAAGGAGCGCCGACGGTGATGGAATCGCCCTCGCCTACGGCCAGAACCTCGTCAAAAGTAACGGTCGCGCCGTCCTCTACGCCGAGCTTCTCGACGTAGATCACGTCGCCCTCAGATACCTTGTACTGCTTGCCGCCAGTTTTCAGAATGGCATACATGTGGTTTTCCCTCTCTTTCGTTGTAGAGTCACGCTTGGCACGGCGGCGGCCCGTTTTGGGACGCGCTTAACAGAAGCCAATGCACAATGCGGCTTTTAGTAGCATAACACAAGCGGGGGCGCTTGTCAAGCGCCCCCGCTTGTGTTTTATCCTTTTTTCGGTAAAATGCACCCTTACGTCCGTTTTTATGCGAACAACGATACCACGAAATCGTAGAAGCCGGACGGGACCGTGGTCGCGCTGCCGGTTGCGGTTCGGTCGGTGCTGACAAAGCCGTTGCCGCCATCGGTCAGGCCGATCACGCGGTCGGAAAACAGCACCCAATAGCTGCAGGTGGGCGCGTCGCCCTCCGCGGCGGTATAGCCGGAAGCATCGTCGCGGTAGGCGTTCAGCTTATCCAGCACCGCGCCTTCCGCGATCTTGAGGTACTGGTAGCCTTCTCCCGTTGTGCGCACCACATAAACGGCATCGGTGAGCTGCGGGATCAAATCAGGCAGGTTGGTCGTCTGCGCTGTCGTCGGGTCGGGCAGCGCCGCGACCGCCGTGGTCAGCGCCGCGTCGCTCTGCTGCTGCAGCATGGTGTTCTGGCTGGTGAGCGCCTGGTTGGCCTCGGTCAGCTTCTTGACCTCGTCCTCCAGCCCGCCGGCCCGACTGCACTGGCTCAGGAACAGCACGAAAAACAATATATCGAGCACCAGGCACACCAGCAGCCCTATGCAGAGCAACAGCCGGTAATTCGGCTGTTTGGCGTGCGGTCTTCTGGTCTGGTTCATTCCCTATCCCTCACTCTTTCCGCGCGGCGCGCATCCTGTCACTTGGACGGGTTCTCGATGACCCGAACGCCCTCGGACGAGGTGCCGACGATCATCCGCTTGCACATATTCAGGAACAGGCCATGCTCCAGAACGCCGACAATCGTGCCGAGCTTTTCCCTGACGTCCTCAATGTCAAAACCCGCGCCGAGATGCAGGTCCGCGATGTAATTGCCGTTGTCCGTAACGAAAGTTTTTCCGTCGCGCACGCGGAGGACCGGCTTCCAGCCGTATTCCTCCATCCTGGCCATCGCCTGCTTGGAGCCGTACTGCGCGATCTCAACCGGCAGGTGGAACGCGCCGATGTGGTCGACCAGCTTGCTTTCGTCCATGATCCAGATGACTTCCTTGGCGAGCGTCGCGACGACCTTTTCACGGTAGAGCGCGCCGCCGCCGCCCTTGATGGCGTTGAACTGCGGGTCGATTTCATCCACGCCATCGATATCCAGATCGACGTGGTCGACCTCGTCGATCGTGAGCAGCGGGATGCCCAGCTCGCGCGCCTGCGCCTCCGTGGCCTTGGAGGTCGGGATAGCCTGGATCTTCAGCCCGTTTTTCACGCGCTCACCGATGGCGTTTACCATGTGGTAAGCGGTGGAACCGGTGCCGAGTCCGACCACCATGCCGTCCTTGACATATTCGGCCGCTTTGTCGCCGGCCATTTTTTTCATATCCATTTTGTTTTCCTCCCCTGGCAATGGTACCTATACAGGTATCTTTATTATAGGATGATTGCTGGGAAAGGTCAATGTTTTCCGTCCCACAGACGGAGGAAATTGACGTCTCTTAACGGTCCCCGTTTTCCTCCGGCTGTTCGAGGCGCGCCAGGAGATGCCGGTCCTGCTTGTCCCGCGGCGCAAAGCGGGCGAACAGGTCGGGCCGGTCGGCACGGGTGCGGCGCAGGCTCATTTCGCGCCGCCACAGCGCGATATTTGCATGGTGTCCGCTCAGCAGCACCTCCGGCACCGGCCGGCCACGCCAGTTTTCCGGTCGGGTATACTGCGGGTGTTCGAGCAGCCCGTCCCAGTGGCTTTCGGCGGTAAACGCCTCTTCGTCCGGCAACACGCCCGGCACCATGCGGCACACCGCGTCCGCGACCGCCATCGCGGGGAGCTCGCCGCCGGTCAGCACAAAGTCGCCGATCGAGATTTCCTCGTCCACGCACGCATCGATGAAGCGCTGGTCTACCCCCTCATAATGGCCGCATACCAGGATGATATGCTCCCGCGCGAGCAGCTCACGCGCTTTGTCCTGATCGAAGGGCCTGCCCTGCGCGGACAGGAACACCGTATGCACCCGTTCCCCGGCGCAAAGCGCCTGATGGCACAGGTAAAGCGGCTCGGCCAGCATGACCTGCCCGCGCCCGCCGCCATAGGGCGCGTCGTCCGCCTTATGGTGCTTGTCGGTCGCATAATCGCGGATATTGACCGCGCGTATCTCCACGAGGCCCTTTTCCTGCGCGCGGCCGATCATGCTCTCCCCCATGACCGCATTGACCATTTCCGGAAACAGCGTCATAATATCGATCTTCATTCGAGCAGACCCTCGATGCTTTCAATGTAGATCACGCCGGCCTCCATATCGATCTCTTTCAAAAAGGGCTTTGCGGCGGGGACATAGACCAGCCGCCCATCCTCTCCCTGTATCTCATACATATCGTGCGCCGGATTGGAGGTCAGCACATCGCGGACACGACCGACCGCACGATCGGTCCGCAGGTCATGGACGCGAAAGCCCAGAATATCCTGGATGAACACCAGGTCATCCGGCAGTTCCACGTCGTTCCTGTCCAGGTGCAGCACGCGCCCGCGCAGCGCTTCCGCCGCCTCAACCGTGTCCACGCCTTTCAGGTGCATCAGCACCACGTTTTTGTGTACCTGCGCCTTTTCCACGGTTACCGGCGTGTTTTCATCCAGATACAGCAGGTCAAAGTCGCAAAGCACCTCGGGGCTGTCGCACCAGCTCTGCACCCTGAGGTCGCCGCGCACGCCATGCGTGCCGACGATCTTACCAGCCTCTAAAAATTGTTTCGGCATAACGTTCTCCTCTTTGGTGGTGGTGTGCCGCGCGCGTCTCACACGCATAACAAAAAATCGCCGCGCCGCGGCGATTTTCAGCTCAAAACGCCGTCAGGCGCATGAAACAGAAAACCGCGTCTGCGGTTTTCCGCAAAAGCGCGGGCGCTTCCCGTGCTTTTGATACCAAGACGAAGCGCTGCGAAAACCAAAACTTTCACAGAGCTTCGGCGCGGCAGCCCTTTCAGGCGCAGCCTGACAAGGGCATGCCTCGTTTGGAACGGGCGGCGCCCGTTTCAAACGAAGTCCGTCAGTCGAGGATATCGACTGTCACGCGTTTGTTTTCACGATTGCCTGCCGCTTTCATGAGTGTGCGGATTTCCTTTGCGATGCGGCCGTGCCGGCCGATGACGCGGCCCATATCCCCCGGCGCTACGCGCAGGGAATAGGTGACGTTATCACCGTCGATCTCCTCGGTAATGGCAATCGCATCCGGCTCGGAAACCAGATTTTTGACAATATAGGTCAATAACTCTTTCATTTCGTTAGCCTCACTCAATTCAGCACACCGGCTTTCTTCAGGATGCCGCGAACCGTATCGGTCGGCTGCGCGCCCTTCTTGATCCACTCCTGCGCGCGATCCGCGTCAACATTGACGGTGGCCGGATCGGTCAGGGGGTTGTAGGTACCGATCTCCTCGATGAATCGGCCGTCACGCGGGTAACGGGAATCAGCGACAACGATGCGGTAGAACGGGGCCTTCTTCGCGCCCAGGCGGCGAAGTCTGATCTTTACCATGGTTTCACCTCCTCAATAGAATTTGATCTATTGTAAATTTCTTTACAAACAAAGGGATGGGCCGTTATCAATCAAAACGGCAGCTTCATGTTGCCCAGCCCGCCGAGGCTCGGAAAGCCGCGGCGTTTTTTCTTTCCCTTGCCGCCGCGCGCCATGCTGGTGAGCTGGCGGGTCATCTTCTGCATGGCCTCAAACTGTTTGAGCAGCTTGTTGACCGCCTCCACGCTCAGGCCGCAGCCAGCCGCGATGCGCTTTTTGCGGGAAAAATTGATGATGGAGGGGTTATCCCGCTCCTTGGGCGTCATGGATTGGATGATGGCCTCGGTATGCGCCATCTGCTTTTCGTCTATCTTTGCGCCGGCAAGGGCCTTCGCGTCCACGCCCGGCAGCATGCCGAGCATTTCCTCCATCGAGCCCATGCTTTTCATCTGCTGGAGCTGGCCGAGGAAATCGGTCAGCGTCAGCTTGCCGGACGCCATTTTCTTTGCGGTTTCCGCCGCCTGCTTCTGGTCGAACGTCTGCTGCGCCTTTTCGATCAGCGTCAGCACGTCGCCCATGCCGAGGATGCGGGAGGCCATGCGGTCGGGATGGAACGGCTCAATATCGCCGAGCTTTTCCCCTGTACCGATAAATTTGATCGGCTTGCCCGTGACCGCCTTGACCGAAAGCGCCGCGCCGCCGCGGGCGTCGCCGTCCATTTTACTCATCAGTACGCCGTTGATGCCGAGCGCCTGGTCAAAGGTCTGGGAAACGGTCACCGCGTCCTGACCGGTCATCGCGTCAACGACGAGGATGATCTCGGTCGGCGTGACGGCCGCTTTGATATTTTTCAGCTCGTCCATGAGCTTTTCATCGATGTGCAGACGGCCCGCGGTGTCGAGGAACACCAGATCATAACCGTTGCGTTTGGCGTGGTCGATGCCGTGCTTTGCGATTTCGACCGGATCGCCCTGGCCCTCGTCGAACACGGTGATGTCAAGCTGCCGGCCGACGACCTTGAGCTGGTCGATCGCCGCAGGGCGGTATACGTCGCACGCGACGAGCAGTGGCCGGCGCTGCTGCTGCTTGCGCAGCAAACCCGCCAGCTTGGCGCAGTTGGTGGTTTTGCCCGCGCCCTGCAGACCGACCATCATCACAATGGTGGGCGGGTTGGGCGCGATCGTCAGGCGGGTGGTCTGCCCGCCCAGAAGCGCGATCAGCTCCTCGTTGACGATCTTGATGACCTGCTGCGCAGGGGACAGGCTATCCAGGATCTCCGCGTCGGTCGCTTTTTCCGTGACCGCCTTGATGAAATCCTTGGCGACCTTGAAGTTGACGTCCGCTTCGAGCAGCGCCATGCGGATCTCGCGCATCGCGTCCTTGACGTCCGCCTCAGTCAGCCGGCCCTTGCTGCGCAGGCCCTTGAATGCGGATGAAATTTTTTCGGTAAGGCCTTCAAAAGCCATATTAAGCCTCCTGCCTAAGCTGGGCGAGCAGCAGCGCCATGCGGGAGGCGATCTCCTCCGCCTCGCTGCTGTGCAGTTTTTCAGCGTTCAGGCTGCGTAAGCGCCCGACCTCGCGCGCCAGCGCTTCCGCGCGTTTTTCCGTATCGCCGTAGCGGCTGACCAGACCGAGGCGGTCCTCCATCTCCTGCAGCGCATGCTCCGCGCGCTTGACAGCGTCGCGCACACCCTGACGGGTGATGCCCGCGTGCTCCGCGATCTCGGAAAGCGAAAGATCTTCATTATAATACAAGTCGAACAGCTCGCGCTGTTTTTCCGTGAGCGTCTCGCCGTAAAAGTCGAACAGCAGGCTCATTTCGAGCGGTTTGCCTTTCATCGGCGGGCCTCCCTTGAAGCTGTAAAGCGTTATCCCTTTACATCGAACACGCTTATTCTACCGTATAATTGCCGGCCTGTCAAGGGTAAAATAGCAACCGGCACGGATTTGTTCACATAATCTACGTTTGATTCACACTATGAATGATGCTATAATAAAACACGATAGAAAATTTTTTCCGGAAATGAGGCAAAATATGCAACAAGTGACCCGAAAAAAGCTGGGCGCGGGGGTAAACCTTACCTGCGTGACCACGCCGAAATTCAAACGGGCGGTGCTGCGCGCGGCCTTGCTGCTGCCCCTCGGCGGGCCGGATGCCGCGTTGCGCGCCTGTCTGCCGCAGGTTCTGCGGCGCGGTACGGCGCAGCTTCCCGACCTGCGCGCGCTCGGCACGACGCTCGACGAGCTGTACGGCGCGCGCATAGAAGCCATCGTGCGCAAGGAGGGCGAAACCCTGGTCATCGGCTTTCTGTCCGACTGCATCGACGAGGCCTACGCCCCCGGCGCGGCCGGACTGACCGGACGTGTCGTCCGCCTGCTGGCCGACCTGATGTTCGACCCGTATCTGCAGGACGGCGTGTTCTGTCCGGATTACACCACGGGCGAACGGGACAACCTGATCGACCGGATCGCCGCGCAGAAAAACGATCCCCGCACCTGGGCGCCCAAGCGACTGACCGAGCTGATGTGCGCGCAGGAGGCCTACGGACAGCCCGCGCTCGGCACCGCGGAGCAGGCCGGCCGCATCACGGAGAACAAGCTGTATACCGCGTATCTCCGCGCGCTGGAGGAGGCTCAGGTCGAGCTGTTTTACTGCGGCACGCTCGCTCCGGAGGCAGTGGCGCATCTTTTCCTGGATACGCCCCTCGCCCGCCGGACCGAACGGCCGTTTTATCTGCCGCACACCACGGTCGCCGCGCAGCCCGCAGGGGACGCGCGCGAGGTCGTGGAGGAGGAGCCGGTGACGCAGGGCAAGCTGTCGCTCGGCTTCCGCACGGGCGGGAGCTGCCTGACCGGCGGCGACCCCGCGGCCTACTGGATGTTCCAGACCATTTACGGCGGCTCGACCAGCTCCAAGCTGTTTGTCAACGTGCGCGAGAAGCACTCGCTTTGCTACTACGCGAGTGCGCAGTTCATCGCCTCCAAGGGTATCATGCAGGTCAATTCCGGCATTGAAAACAGGGATTTCGCGACCGCGCGGGATGAGATCCTGCGCCAGCTCGACGCCTGCCGGCAGGGCGATATCACCGAGCCGGAGCTGGAATCCGCCCGAAAAACCCTGGTGACCAACTGGCGCGCCATGCTGGACGACCCGCTCGCGCTCGAGCGCTACTGGCTCGGCCAGGCGGCGGCCGGTACGCTGACCGCGCCCGAGGACCGCATCCAGCAAACCGAAGCTGTTACGCTCGGGCAGGTGGTCGCCGCGGCGCAAGCGACCACGCTCGACATGGTATACTTTATGAAGGGGGCGGCGCAATGAGCAAGCAATATTCCGCCCTGCGCGAGCGCATGGAAACGCGCACGCTGGACAACGGCCTGCGCATCTGCTATCTGCCTAAGGAGGGCTTCAGCAAAACCTTCGCCATCCTGGCTACCAATTTCGGCTCTGTGGACGCCTCGTTCACCTGCGAGGGCCGGCGCTACGATACGCCCGCGGGCGTGGCGCACTTTCTGGAGCACAAGATGTTTGAAGACCAGGACGGCAACGCCCTGCAGAAATTCGCGCGCACGGGCGCGAGCCCGAACGCCTTCACCAGCCAGACCATGACCGCCTATCATTTTTCCTGCACCGACCGGTTTGAAGAAAACCTCGAGATCCTGCTGAAATTTGTGTTCACGCCGTATTTCACCGAGGAAAACGTGCAAAAGGAGCGGGGCATCATCGGGCAGGAGATCGGCATGATGGACGACACCCCTGGCTGGCAGGCATTCGTCGGCCTGTTCCAGGGGCTGTACCGCACGCATCCGGTCCGTGTGTCCATCGCGGGCAGCACGGAGAGCATCGCACAGATCACGCCGGAAACGCTGTACGCCTGCCACCGGGCGTTTTACAGCCCGAAAAACATGGCGCTCGTCATTTGCGGCACCGCGGATTTTGACGAAGCCTGCCGGATTGCCGCACAGTTCTCCCCGCAGGACGCGCCCGAGATCGGCCGGCGGCACTACGGCACGCGCCGCGAGACGGTAAACGAGCTGACCGTGACCCGCTGCATGCAGGTATCGCAGCCGCAGTTCCTGCTCGGCTTCAAGGATATCCCTCTGGAGCCGGACGAAAGCCGCCTACGCCGCAGCCTGCTCGGCGAACTGGCCGTGCGCATCCTGTGCGGCGACAATTCCCCGCTGTATGCCTCGCTTTACGAGAAACGCCTGATCGGACGGGATTTTGATACCGACTATACGGTCATTCCGGAGGGCGCGGCCGCCATTCTCGGCGGCGAGAGCCGCGATCCGGAGGCGGTCCGTGCCGCGGTCGAGCAGGAGGTCGCGCGCCTGGCGCACGAGGGGGCGGACCACGCGCTTTTCTCCCGCATGAAAAAAGCCGTGTACGGCCTGCACCTGCGCGTGCTGGACGCGCCCGAAAGCTATGCGCGGCAGGAGGTAGGCGCGCTCTTCGCGGGCGAGCACTACCTCGATTTCGCGGCCCTATTCGACACCATCAGTCCGGACGACGTCCAGGCCATGTTCGCCCGCTGGGCGCGGCGCGACCGTTCCTCCCTTTCGGTCGTCGAGCCGCAGCAGTAAATCAACAAAACAGCAAAGGAAGCAATCATCATGGAACACGTCATCGCATTCCCAGGGCTTGGCCTGGAATTCACCATCAACCGCGTCGCATTCACGGTATTCGGCAAGGAAATCTACTGGTACGGCATCATCATCTGCGTCGGCTTTATCCTGGCCGCGCTCTACCTGAATTTCCGCGTCAAAAAATTCGGCTTCACCTCGGATAACCTGATCGACTGCATGATCATCTGTGTGCCGGTGGGCGTGGTCTGCGCCCGCCTGTACTACGTTGTCTTTGAGTGGGAGTATTACAGCCAGCATCCGGCCGAGATCGTCGCCGTTTGGAACGGCGGCATCGCGATCTACGGCGCAGTGATCGGCGTATTGATCGCCCTGTTCGCTTACAGCCGCTTCAAAAAGCTGTCGTTTGCCGGCCTGTGCGACATGGCCGCGCTCGGCCTGCTGATCGGCCAGTGCATCGGCCGCTGGGGCAACTTCATCAACGGCGAGGCGCACGGCGGCACAACGCTGCTCCCCTGGCGCATGACGATCGACGCGGGCAGTCCGGTACACCCGACGTTCCTGTATGAGTCCCTATGGAACCTGGTTGGCTTTATCGCCCTGCATTTCATCTCCAAAAAGCGCAAATTCGAGGGCGAGATCGCACTTCTGTACGTCGCCTGGTACGGCCTGGGGCGCGCCTGGATCGAGGGCCTGCGCACGGACAGCCTGTACCTCGGGCCGATGCGCGTGTCCCAGATCCTGGCCGTGATCAGCTGCGCCGCAGCCATCGTCATTCTGGTTCGCAAATACAACCGCATTGCGGTCAGCAAAAAATTCTACCAGCCGCCGGCGCCCGTACCGGCGGAAGCCCCTGTGCCGTTGGAGCAACCCGCAGGCAGTGAAAAGCCGAAAACGGCGCAGGAGAGCGCCGCGCCCGCGCAGGAGCCTGCGGCGAACGGCAGCCCGGCCGCGGAAAGCGCGCCGGAACAAAAGTGACCCGTTTCCATCATAAGAGGAGGATATGACATGAGTGCAGTAAGAATGGACGGAAAAGCGCTTTCCGCAAAGGTGCGCGGCAGCATCCTGGCGGAGACCAAGGCGCTGAAAGAAAAAGGCGTTACGCCCGGCCTTGCGGTTATCATCGTGGGCAACGACCCTGCCAGCGAGATTTACGTCCGCAATAAAGAGAAAGCCTGCGCCGAATGCGGCTTTTATAGCGAGAAGTATGCGCTTCCCGCGGAAACCTCCCAGGAGGAGCTGCTCGGCCTGATCGCGCAGCTCAACCAAAGCCCCCAGATTTCGGGCATCCTGTGCCAGATGCCGGTGCCGGAGCATATCTCCGAGCAGGCGGTGATCGACGCGATCGACCCGAAAAAGGACGTGGATGCGTTCCATCCGGTCAACGTGGGCAAAATTATGGTGGGCAACTTCGACTTTGTCCCCTGCACCCCCGCGGGCGTGATGGAGCTGCTCGATGAATATGGAATCGACCCCAAGGGCAAGGAGTGCGTTGTGGTCGGTCGGTCGAACATCGTCGGCAAGCCTATGAGCATGCTGCTGCTGCACCGGCACGGCACGGTCACGATCTGTCACAGCCGCACCAGCGGCCTTGCGGCGGTGTGCCGCCGCGCGGACATCCTGGTCGCCGCCGTGGGCAAGGCCGGCTTTATCACGCCGGACATGGTAAAGGACGGCGCGGTTGTGATCGATGTCGGCATCAACCGCAACGCCGAGGGCAAGGTCTGCGGCGATGTTGCGCCGGAGGTCATGGAAAAGGCGTCCTATATGACGCCGGTGCCGGGCGGCGCGGGACCAATGACCATCACCATGCTGATGAAGAACACGCTCAAGGCCGCAAAGCTTCAGCACAGTCTTTGAGCTGGAAACAGAAGGCGTGCCAGCGTACGACGTTTTATCCGTGGATACAACACGATGCCGCCCCTCCGTGCGGGGACAGTGCGCCGCCCGGCGCGGGGGCAAAAGGGGAGGACAACTCGCATGGGTTGTCCTCCCCTTTTGAATTCCCTGCTTTCCTTTTTTCACGGCTGCAAGGCTTTGGCGCTTCCACAGGGCCGGTTTACGGCATTTGCTCCCGCGCGCTCCGCGCGCAAGGTAGGTCGTGCGTTCCACCTGCCGCCCATTTGCTGTATCACGGTAAGCGCAACGGCTTCCACCCCAAGGGGGTGGTGGGTGGGGTGGGCGGCGGCTTCTCCCTCCCGCGCACTGTTACGCGCGCATAGACCGTTTCGGACAGGCGGCATCCGTTTTCCCGCTGTCCCGTTCTAACCTCCGCGCGAACAGAGCTCCCGCAACAGCCCCCGTATTTTTTCGGAGCGGTCCTGGTCAGAAATAGGAACGGCGCAGCCGTTCCGGCCTCCGGCCTGCGCATCAGGGAAAAGGGGTGATTGGCAAGAGGGGAGAAACCGTTGGTTTCTCCCCTCTTGTCCGCCCGCGCCGCGCAGGCGCAGCTTCCCCGCTTTCGCCAAAGCGGAAACGCAAACGGAGAGGAAAACCACTTCCTCCCCGTTTTTTATATATTTACAGTATGTAGACCTGCGTCGTCTCGTAGACCTCGTAGACCTTTTTGAGCGTCGCCATCTCGGTTCCGGCCAGCCGGCTGCTCGCCCGCGCGGTAGCGACCGCAAGACGCGCCATTTCGTCAAACCGCAGGCCCTTGTTCATCGAATTGGCGATCGCGCCAACCATTGCGTCGCCCGTACCGACCGCGCCTTCGTCGTAGATGCGCGGGTTGGTGTTGACGTACAGCGCTTCGTCCTCGCTTTTGGAAACGAACACCGCGCCCTCCTGACTCATGGAAACACAGACCGTACCCGCGCCCATATCCAGCATCTTGCGCGCGGAAACCAAGACAACCTCTGGATCGGTCGAGGGCTTATCACCGACCGCCTCCGCCAACTCGAAGATATTCGGCTTGACCACATCAGGTTCGCACTGAAGCGCTTCGAGCAGCAGCTCGCCCTGCGCGTCGATAATCAGCCTGCAGCCGCGTTTTTTGATCGTCTGGCACAGCTTACGGTAATTCTGCATAGAAAAGCCCGGCGGCGTGGAGCCGGCCAGGACAAAAATATTGCCCTTATCTAGGTAATTATCCATACGGTCCAGCAGACGGAGGAAATCCGCATCTTCCAGCTTGTTGCCCGGTTCGTTGACCTCCGTATGCCCGCCCTGCGCGTCGATGATCTGTGTGTTGACACGCATCTGTCCCGAAACATCGACAAAATCATGGTGAATATCCGCAGAAGTCAGCATATCTTTCATCATACGGCCGTTTGTACCCGCAGAGAAACCCAACGCCACGCTGTCCCCGCCCAGCGCTTTGACGGCGCGGGAAACATTGATACCCTTGCCGCCCGGTTCCAGATAACTGGACACCGCCCGGTTGAGCTTGCCCACGACCAACGGCTGTTCGATGCGCAGCGTGCGGTCGAGCGCGGCATTGAGCGTTATCGTGATAATCATAGGAGCCCCTCCTGAAACAATTTCTCTCTTCTTTCTATTTTACCGAATCGGACGGACAATGTAAATGCTTTTTCGAAATATTCGAGGCAAAACAAAAAGCGGCAACGTATCCAAAAACGATAGCCGCCGCCCCTATAATCCTTTTTCCGCCAGCCCGCGCGCCAGGCTGATATAAAACCGCTTCACGGAAAAGCCCGGCGCGTCCTTTCGGAACACGTCCACCACCTGCTGGTGGGAAACCCCGTCCAGCGTGCCGCGGTACAGGCCCCACCGCGCGGAGGCCGGCGTGACCAGCCCGTCGCTCGCCCCGTGCGCGGGGTAAAACAAACCGCGCGTCAGCATCATAGCGCCATCCGGATGCACCGTGCCGATCCGTGTCCCCCAGCTTTGGTAAAACACGCAGTTCGCATCCGGGTTGTCCCGATTGAAACGCACGAGATATGCCGGCGTAAGCTGCTCGCCCGCGCGCAGGGAATCCGGCTTTTCATCGCCGTGCCGCGACCAGTAGGCGTCGTTCCCACACGCCCACAGCGCAACGCCCGGACGGGCGTACAGCAGCAGCTCGGCCACACGCGAGCCGCGGTTAGGCGTGGACAGCATGGAAAGCGAAGCAATATACCGCCCGTATCCCATGTTGGAGATCAGATACCGCGCCTCCAGCCCGCCCTTGGAATGAGCGATGATATTCACCCGTCGGCAGCCCTGCTCCCTGAGGACGCGGCGCACCGTGCGCGCGAGCTGCGCCGCGCCGGTCTCGATGCTGCCCCAAGCGTCCTGCCCGCCGAGGTAAACGACGGCGCCTCGGGCGCGCAGCAGATCCGGCACACGCCCCCACGGCGTGTAAAGGCCGCCCTGATCGGTCACCCCCAGCCCGTGCGCCAGGATAATCGGATATCTCGTCATAGCGTCTTTTCCTGTCATTTGTGGTATTTGCCGCCTGCGGCAATATTCAGCGCGCGGTATACCTGCTCCAGCACCATCACGCGCGCCAAATGATGCGGGAACGTCATGGGAGACATGGACAGGCGCAGCGCCGCGCGCTGCTTGATGCGCTCCGACAGCCCGCAGGAGCCGCCGATCACCAGGCACACCCTGCTGGTTCCGGAAACCGTCAGCCGCCCCAGATAGTCGGCAAGCTGTTCGGACGACATCGTCCGTCCCTCCACACACAATGCAACCACCGCCGCCCCCTGCGGGATCTTTTCCTCGATCAGACCGGCCTCTTTCTCAAGCGCCTGCCGCACCTCTCCCGCCGAAGGCGCCTGCGGCAGCCGTGCCTCCGGCAGCTCGACGATTTCCAGCCTACAGTACGCGCCAAGGCGTTTCTCATATTCCTTTACCGCGTCCGCCCAGAACTTTTCGCCCAGCTTGCCGACGCAAATCAGCCGGACAGAGAGCATGCTTCTTCCTCCCCGAACAGGACCGGCTCCTCCATGCGCTCGCGCGGCGCGATATGGACCGCACAGGCGGGCAGACCGCGCAGCGCAGCCCTGGTCTGTTGGAACGCCAGCTCCGGTATATTGTTTTTCTCGCTCAGATGGGCAAGGATCAGCGTCCTTGTCCCGTTTTTGACCAGATCGGCGGCAAATGCCGCGCAGTCCGGATTGGACAGGTGACCAGCCGGCCCTGCCACGCGCATCTTGAGCGGGTACGGGTACGGCCCCGCCTGCAGCATATGCGGGTCGTGGTTGCTTTCCAGTACGACCGTCCCGCAGCCGCGCAGCCTGTCCGCCACATCGCGCGGCACAAAGCCGAGATCGGTCGCAAACCCGAACCGGCTTTCACCGTGGGACAATATGTAGCCGACACTGTCCGCCGCGTCGTGCGGCGTTTCAAAGGTCTCAACATCCACGTCCCGCACCCAGAACGCCTCGCCGCTTTCAAATACGTTCAGCCGGTCGCGGCAGAGCGGCTCCTTTTGCGCAAGCGCCTCCGCCGTGCCGCGCGAGGCAAACACCGGCGCGCCCGCTTTCTTCAGGAACATCGGCAGGCCCTTCACATGGTCGATATGCTCGTGCGTAAGCAGCACGGCCGACAGGTCGTCCAGCCCCAGTCCGACCGCCGTGAGCGCGGCCGTGATCTTGCGCAGGGACACCCCCAGATCAATCAGAATTGCGGCGCCTCCGGCCACATACAGGCCGCAGTTGCCGGTCGAGCCGCTTGCAATGCTGTAATAATACCGTTCCGCCACTGACTAAACCCCTTTGCTTTCCAAAACAGCGGAGAGGTTGCCCCCTCCGCTGTCTGCATCCTGCTTGTGTTACGCGCGCTCCGCCATGCCCATGGAATCCGGTATCTCCGAACGGTACATATCCGCGCCAAGCGCCACAAATTTCTCCACCAGCGTTTCGTAGCCGCGCTCGATGTTCTGCACCTGCTCAACCTCGGTCACACCCTTGGCCGCCAACCCCGCGATAACCATGGCCGCGCCCGCGCGCAGGTCGTGCGCGCGCACCGGCGCGCCCTTGAACTCCTCGACGCCCTCAATAACCGCGATCTTGCCGTCCACATGGATGCTCGCACCCATGCGCGCCAACTCCTCAGTATAGCGGTAGCGGCTGTCCCACACGCCCTCGGTGACGATGCTCGTGCCTTCCGCAAGGCAAAGCGCGGTTGTCATCTGCGGCTGCATGTCGGTCGGGAAGCCTGGGTACGGCATGGTCTTGATGTTGGTGCGCGTCAGGCGGTTCTCCCTCCGCACCAGCACCGAATCGTCGAATTCCGTGACCTCCACGCCCATCTCCTTGAGCTTGGCGGTGATGCACTCCAGATGCTTGGGGATAACGTTTTTTACCAACACCGAGCCGCCGCACGCCGCGACCGCGGCCATAAATGTGCCGGCCTCGATCTGGTCCGGTATGATGGAATAGCTGCCGCCCTGTAGCCGCTCCACGCCGCGGATCTTAATCACGTCCGTACCCGCGCCCTTGACGTCTGCCCCCATCGCGTTGAGGAAGTTCGCCAGATCGACGATATGCGGCTCCTTGGCGCAGTTCTCCATAATGGTCTGGCCTTTGGCGAGAACCGCGGCGAGCATGATATTCATGGTCGCGCCCACCGAAACCACGTCAAAATAGATGTGCGCGCCGTGCAGACCCTCTTCGGGAGCCTCCGCGCGGATATAGCCGCCCTTGGGCAGCGTAACCTTGGCGCCGAGCGCCTCGAAGCCCTTGATATGCTGGTCGATCGGGCGCACACCGCCGAAGTTGCAGCCGCCTGGCATCGCGACTTCCGCAAAGCCGTATTTGCCGAGCAGCACGCCGAGCAGATAGTACGAGGCGCGCAGCTTGCGCTCCAGCTCATGCGGCTTGAGGCTCGGGTGCTGGGAATTGCGGATCTCGACCGTCGTCGCGTTCACAAGGCGGATCTGCGCGCCAAGCTCCCGCATGATCTCGAGCTGCAGCGTTACGTCAATGATCTTCGGCACATTTTCAATCCGCACCGGCCCATCCGCCAGCAACGCCGCCGGCACGATCGCGACCGCCGCGTTTTTTGCGCCCGAAATCGTAACCTCGCCGTTGAGCGTTTTACCGCCGTTGATTACATACTTGGTCAAAATCCACCTACTCCTCACTCTTTGGTCCGCGCGGCCGGTCGGCCGCAGCTGTCAAATACCATACTCTATTTTATGAAAACGGACGCCCCCGTGGTGCATCCGCGCAAAATTTCACCTATATATTTTACCACAATTTCCGATAAAGGAAAGCCCTTTTTCAATTTTCCTGCTCGAGTATCGTTTTTTTAGCACAATCCACCAAATAATCCCCCGAATCCGTTCCGATCTTCCAAGTGGGCATCAACTGCAGGCGCCTGCCGCTGTCCGACTGCAGGCGGTAGCCGATGGTCATGCTGGTGATGCGGGTGCAGTCCTGCCCGTTTGCCGCGAATGCAAGCAGCGCGTCCGAGGCGACGCAGACCGTGCCGCTCGCCTGCACGGTCGTATAGGGCGTGCCAAAGCTCCACAGGCCGGAAACGGCGACGCCGCCCTGCCCGTCGAACCGCAGGGATATCTGCCGGTTGAAAACCGGCAATCCGGCCGCGGTGCCTGTCATGGTCACGGACAGGCCATCCGCTGTATACGCCGCGTCGTCCGACGCAAGGCCCCATTTTTCCAGCAGCCGCTGTGCCAGACGCTGCGCCTGCTTTTCCTCCTCCGGCGCAGGCTCTCCGGTCGCGCACTCGCCCTGCAGCCTCCCGTCCGCCTGCCATTCCAACGAACCGGACGCGCCCTCCAGCAGCACCGCGCCGTCCTCGCGCTCCGTACGCTCCAGCTCGCCGCCGAGCGCGGCCGCGGCGACCGCCTCCTCGCTGGTGCGGCTGCGGTCGACCGACAGCGTGGGCAGCACCGTGTCCCCGGGCAGGCGAAACGACGCATCCAGCTCTATCCCGTAGCCGGAAAGCAGTTCGCCCAGATTGGCCTGCAACTCGCGGACACGCTCCCAGTCCTGCCACTGCTTCACGCCCAGATTACATAAAAGGAACGCATTGACCGCCACCAGAATGACGATCAGTATATTTTTTACCTTACCCCATTGCAAAGCGTCCGTTCCTCCTCTCCCGCCGTGCGCACCGCATCACAGATAAAACCGGCCGGGCGCAAAATAGTCTCCGTCGCTGCGGTAGGCGACCATCAGACTGCGCGTTTCCCCCTGCGCGCCCGCCGCCGCCTGCCGCGCGGGAAGCACAGTGCGGCGCACCTCGTCCGCGTGGAAGCGCTGCAGCCGGATGGTCGCGGAGGTGAGCGAGCCGTTTTCAAACACAAAGGTTGCGAAATCGTTGTCCCCCAGCACAGGGACGCCGCCGTACATCTGCAGGAACACCAGCGTCGTGCGGTTGCCGTTGTGCTGCACCGCGTAGAGCGAGGCGTGGGTGTCGGTTTCCCCCGCGCGCACCGCCGTGTCCAGGATCGTCCGCGCGCAGTCAAGCTGGGCGTCCAGCGCGGCACGGCCGGCGGCCTCCCCCGCGTCGTAGGCGCGCACCGTGCTGTCCGCGCCCGCCGCGTACTGGATCAGGCCGGCCGCGTTCACGCGCAGCGTACTCACATCGTCTACAAACACCCGAACGCGGTCGTTCTGCTCGGAATAATAGTTCGCATACGGCGTAAAGCCGAACGCATCGAGCAGGTCCTCCAATCCGGTGCCGCTCTGCGGGTCGAACAGGTCGATGCTCCCCGCTTTGAGCAGGGGGAGCGACAGCGTTTCCCGATCAAACAGCAGCGTTTCCGGATAAACCGCATACGCCTCGCCGGAAAACTGGCAGGACAGGCCGCGGAAGCCCTGCTGCGCGGCGCGCAGCACGCTTTCGTCCGCGTCCGCCGCGGCGGCGTACAGCGCGCCCGTATCCGTGCGCACAAACAGCTGGCCGCTGCCCGCCGTATAAACCAGCGTCTCAACCGCCAGGTCGCTCTGCCAGGAGCCGCCCATCCAGCCGGCTGCAACGCTCAGCGGGATCGCGCCGTGATAGCGCAGCAGCGCGCAGTCCCCGGCCCGCAGGGCTGCGACCAGCTCCGCCTCTTCCGCCTGCTCCAGCTCCCCGTCCGACAGTACCGCCGCCCACAGCGGACGGACCGCTTCCAGGCCTGCGTCGATGTCGGTCAGGCTGTACTGCACGCCGTAAAGCTGTCCGTCCGTGGTCAGCGCGAGCTGCGCGGGCTCGGCCGCCGCCACGCCGGACGAGCGCAGCTCGTACCCGACCGCGCCGCCGAACACATGGTCGTACGCGCGCCGCAGCAGGTTGTCCGCCGGCATCTGGTCGATGTTCATGCCCGCCAGCCAGTTGGCCGCGCAAAGCACGCCCAGCAGTAGAACCAGCACGATCAGGGAAACGTTTTTCGCGGTGTTTTTCACCGAATGTCCGGCCTGGTTCATACCGGCCCCTCCTCCCGATTCGGGATGAGGTCGGTCGGCAGGGTGATGGTCACAGTCGTACCCTTGCCATATTCGCTGGCCAGCGCGATCTTGCCCTCGTGCTGCTCCACGATCTCCTTGGCGATCGCCAGGCCCAGACCGGTGCCGCCCGCCTCGCGGCTCCTCGCCTTATCCACGCGGTAGAAGCGCTCGAACAGGCGCGGCACGTCCGCCGCCGGAATACCCACGCCGTCGTCCTCCACTGTGATACGCACGCGGTTGGCTCCGGCCATGCGCGCGGACAGACGCACATGGCCGCCCGCCGGCGTGTATTTGACCGCGTTGGACAGGATGTTCACCACAACCTGCTCGATCCTCTCGCGGTCGCCCACGATCTGCGGCAGGTCGTCCGGCGTATCCACAGTCAGCTCATGCCCGCTGTCCTCCGCCGTGAATTTCATGGCGTTGGCCACGTTTTTCAGCATATCCCCCAGCGGGAAGCGCGTCATACGCAACTCCATCCGGCCATAGTCCAGCTTGGACAGTGTCAGCAGGTCGGTCACGATGCGCGCCATGCGCTCGGACTCGCTGGAGATAACGCCGAGGAACTGCTTTTCCGTATCGATCGGGATGTCGCCCGCCGCGTCCAGCAGCGTTTCGGTATACGAGCGGATATTAGTCAGCGGCGTGCGCAGCTCGTGCGATACGTTCGCCACGAACTCACGGCGCGCGTCGTCCAGCCGGCGCTGCTCGGTAATATCGTGGATAACCGCGATCACGCCGCCCTCCCCGTCCAGCGCGCCGTACGGCGCGAGTGTGACCGAAAGCACGCGGCCGAAGCGCGTAATCTCACTGGTCAGGAACGACCGCATGGCGGTCTCGTCCGAATTGGGCATATCCAGGTCGGCGAACATTTCGTCGAATGTCAGGCCGTCCTCCACCCGCACGCCCAGCAGGCTTTCGGTCGCCGGATTCATATGGATGAGCCGGCCCGCGGTCGTGAACGCTGCTACGCCGTCCGTCATATGCAGGAACAGGGTGTTCAGCTTGTCTCGTTCGCCCTGCACCTCGCCGACCGTGTTCTTGAGCTGACCCGCCATGTAGTTGAACGAGCGTGTCAGCTCGCCGATCTCGTCCGAGGACTGCACGCCCAGCTCCTGATCAAAGTTGCCCTTCGCAATCGAACGGGCGCCCTCGGTGATGCGCTCGATCGGGGTGGTGATGGTTTTGGAAAGCAGAAAGGAAAGCAGGATGGCCGCGAGCAGGCCGAACATCATCGCCTGCATGACGATCTGGAAGAACCGCCAGGACATGTCCGACACCTCGCGCTTGTCATCCGCAATGTACACAATATAATCGACCTGGTCGCCGTCCCCCGCGCGGATCGGGACCGCAACGTCCATCACGCTGTCCGCGACCGACGAGCGGGTACCCGTCTCTCCCGCCATCGCCGCGATGACGTTGCTTGTCCGCGTGAACGAGGCTTCGCGGAGCGCGTTTGAGCTTGCCAGCACGCGCCCCTGGCTGTCCAGAATATAATAGGTCCGGTAATTATCGATGCCAAGCTGCCCCTCGTAGCTGTCCACGACAGTCTGGATATCCGTTGTTCCTGCCTGGGCCGCGTTTTCGAGCGACTGCATCACATCCGTCTGGTTAAACACGTTCTGCATATCCTCGTAAAAGCTGTCAATATAGAACGTGCTGACGCTGTTGATCAGGAACGTACCCACCACGGCCATGACCGAAACGATCATCAGAACCAGGATCAGCACAAGCTTCATGTGTAAGGATCGAAACATAGCTTACTCCCCGTCGGCAAAATAGTAGCCCATGCCCCGCTTGGTCATAATGTGCCGCGGGCTTGCGGGCTGATCCTCCACCTTTTCGCGCAGGCGCCGGATCGCAACGTCCACCGCGCGCAGGTCTCCGTAATATTCATAGCCCCATACCTGCTCCATCAGCTCCTCGCGCGAAAAAACGCGCCCCGGCGCCGCGGAAAGAAAGCACAGGATGTCGAATTCACGCGCCGACAGCTCCAGCGGACGCCCGTTTTTGTACACCATGCCGTTGTCCTTGGAAATACGCAGCCCACCGCCGGACGGCAAGGGCGCTTTTTCCCGTTCCTCGCCCGACACCGTGCGGCGCATATTGGTTTTGACGCGCGCCATCAGCTCGCGCATGGAGAACGGCTTGGTGATATAATCGTCCGCCCCCAGTTCAAGCCCCATGACCTTGTCGGTCTCCTCCTCGCGCGCGGTCAGCATGATGATCGGCGTGTTGTGGAATTTTTCGCGTACACGCTTGCAGACCTCGAAGCCGTCCATGCCAGGCAGCATCACGTCGAGCAGGATCAGGTCGGGCGCGTCCTCCAGCGCGTGCCGCAGGCCCTCCGTCCCGTCGTATGCCACGATGGTATCATAGCCCTCGCGCTGCAGGTTGAACACCAAAATATCCGCGATGGCCTTTTCATCCTCCACCACGAGGATCGTTTTCTTTTCCATAGATTCCTCCTTTTCAGAGGGTGGGTTACGCGGGAAACCGCCGGTCCGCCGGTTTCCGTTCTTACAGCAGGCCCTTTAGCCTTGCGCGGTACATCGCAACAATGGTTTTCGCGTCGCGTATCTCATCCCGCGCGATCATGGCCTCCACCTCGGCGATGGGCAGGCGCACCACCTCGACGAATTCGTCCTCGTCCGGCTGCATCTCTCCCTCGGTCAGGTCGAGCGCCGCGAACAGATGCACCACCTCGGTCAGGAAACCGGGCGAGGGGTACTGCGCGCCAAGCGGCACGATGCGGCCGGCCGTGCAGCCAGTCTCCTCCTTCAGCTCCCGCGCGCCGCACGCGGTGAAGTCCTCCGCCCCGTGGTCGAGCTTGCCGGCCGGTATCTCCAGCAGCTCGGTATCATACGGATAGCGGAACTGCCTCACCAGAATGATGTTGCCCGACCGGTCGACCGGCAGCACGCCCACGCCGCCGACATGCTCGCACACCTCGCGCCGCGCCCTCCTGCCGTTTGGCAGCAGGACCTCGTCCAGCCGCGCTTTCATGATCTTCCCTTCAAAAAAATACTGGTGGGAAAGCTGTTTCTCTCTCATATCCATCTCTTATGCTCCCTTTCTCACGGCGTGCCGAAGCAGCGCAGAATATAGGCGGTTTCCGGCGGCACCGTGACATGGATGCCGCGGCTGTCCGCGCGGTCGAATTCCGCCCCGTCCAGCATATCAACCGCATAGACTGCGCGCGCATGGGTGCGCACCGCATGGTGGCCGCGGTTGACCAGGATCAGCAGGCGGGAATGCTCGGTTTCCCGCTCGTACTGCAGCAGCGCGCCCTCGCAGCGAAGGAAGCGCAGCCCGCCGCGCGCGAGCGTGTCGCTGTCCGCGCGCAGCGCGCACAGCTTGCGGTAAAAGCCCAGCAGCGCGCGGTCCTCCGCGCCCCATGGATAGGTACGGCGGTTGAATGGGTCCTCAAAGCCCTGCCGCCCTGCCTCGTCCCCATAGTAAATGGTGGGCGAGCCGGGCATGGTGAACTGGATGACCGCGGCCAGCCGCAGCCGCCGCTGCGCGCTTTCCAGCCGGTCTGGTGGGAGCGCATAATGCGCGCGTCCGTCGCGGTCCATGTGCCACTCCTCTTCGGACACACCGAGGATGGTAAGCGCACGCGCGGTATCGTGCGTGCCGATCACATTCATCAGGTTATAAAACACATCGCGCGGATAATTTTCGCGAATGCACTCCATGGTTTCCGCGAAATGCTCGGCCGTTCCGCCGTTCAGGAACGCCAGGATCGCGTCGCGCAACGGGTAGTTCATGACCGAGTCCAGCTCGCCGCCCTGGAAATACCGGCGGCGTTCGGAATAGGCGATTTTGTTGGAGGCGTCCTCCCACACCTCGCCGATGATGAGCGCATCCGGCTTTTCCTGCTTGGCCGCCGCGTTCAGGCGCCGGATAAAGGCGTCCGGCAGCTCGTCGGCCACGTCGAGCCGCCAGCCGGAGGCGCCCAAGCGCAGCCAGCGGCGGATGACGCTGTCCTCGTTGTCAATGATATAGTCGAGATAACTCTCGTCCATCTCGCGCACCTGCGGCAGCGTATAAATGCCCCACCAGGAGCCGTATTGGTCCGGCCACTGTTGAAAATCAAACCAGCGGTAATAGGGCGATTCTTGCGACTGGTGCGCGCCTACGCTGTCATACCGGCCGCGGCCGTTGAAATAGCGGCTGTCGTAGCCCGTGTGGTTGAACACACCGTCCAATACGACGCGCATGCCGCGCGCCGCCGCCTCCACGCACAGCGTCTGGAAGTCCTCCTCGCTGCCGAGCAGGGGATCGACGCGCTTGTAGTCGCCTGTGTCATAGCGGTGGTTGGAATACGCCTGGAAGATCGGATTGAAATAAATCGTGCGCACATGCAGGCTCTCGAGGTAATCCAGCTTTTCGATCACACCGCGCAGCGTGCCGCCGAAAAAATCGTTATTGAGGATCTCGCCGTTCCCATCCGGCTGATAAACCGGAATGTCGTCCCAGTTCTCATGCAGCACGCGCGGCGCGACGCCCTCGCCCTCGGGCTGGACGGGCATTCTGTCCCGACAGAAGCGGTCCGGAAAGATATTGTAGGTAATGCCTTCCCCAAACCAGGAGGGAGGCCGGTACGCCGGATCGTAGACCGTGAGCTGATATTTGTCCCCCAGGGTGTCCAGAATCTCGCAGCGGCCGCCATAGCCACGCATGGCGTACACCGGACCGTCCGAGCCGTCTACCGTGAAGTAGTACCAGTACAGCCCCGCGTGATCGGGCGTGAACGACGTGCTGTACCGGTCCCGCGCGCCAGCCAGCCCATACCAGCGCATCGGGAACGCTTCCGGCTGACCGCCATCCTCCTCGACCCACAGTGTCACATACTGGATGCCGCGCTCGCGCCTGGGATAAACAGAAAACTCGACCGTTTCCCCTGCCTTTACCGCGCCGTAGGGCTTCTTGCAGGCAAGCTCACGGGAGTGGAACATACAATCGGGAATGGCTTTCAAAAACAGTTCCCCCAAACATAAAAACTCTTTATATAGTATAGCACAAAACGGCCTGCCGGTAAACAAAAAACGGCCTGTACGGTCGTTTTGTTCACAATCTCTTCACTGTTTTGCCGCAGGTGCGGCGCTCTCCCCCACAGAAAAAAGGGCTGCCCGCAGGCAACCCCTTTCCCTTGTTGTGTTTTTTTAAAATGCAAAGTTTGTTTTGACGCGCCAGATATTCTGCGCATATTCCGCGACCGAGCGGTCCGCGGCGAAACGGCCGGAATTGGCAATATTCATCAGGGACATATAGTTCCAGTTCTCCGGCCGGCGGTACATCTCGCCCACGCGCTCCTGCGCGACCGCGTAGGAGGAGAAGTCCTTCAGGCTCATATACCGGTCGGCCGGCCCGCCGTTGCCGCCGTGCAGCAGCAGGTTCGCCAGGTCGGTATAATCCACCCCATCGCCAAAGCCGTGGATCATATGATCCATCACGCGCTTGATGACCGGATCGTTCTGGTAGATCAGCATAGGCTCATAGTTGCCGGAAGCGGCGAGCGCCTCGGCCTCGGGCGTTTCCATGCCGAAAATGAAGATATTCTCGCGGCCCACGGCCTCGCAGATCTCCACGTTGGCGCCGTCCATCGTGCCGATGGTCAGCGCGCCGTTCATCATGAACTTCATGTTGCCCGTGCCGGAGGCTTCCTTGCCCGCGATCGAGATCTGCTCGGAGATCTCCGCGGCCGGCATGATCATTTCCGCCAAGGAGACCTTGTAATCCTCGATGAACACAACCTTGAGCTTATCCCCGATATCCGGATCGTTGTTAATCATATTGGCGATCGAATGGATGAGCTGGATGGTCTTTTTCGCCACCGCATAGCCCGGCGCGGCCTTGGAGCCGAAAACAAACGTGCGCGGCACGAAGTCCATGCCCGGGTTATCCTTGAGCTTGTGGTACAGCGAGATAATATGCAGAATGTTGAGCATCTGGCGCTTGTACTCATGCAGGCGCTTGACCTGCACGTCGAAAATCGAGTCCATGTTGACCTCGATGCCGTTATGCTCCTTAATATACTCCGCCAGGCGCAGCTTGTTGTCGCGCTTGATCTGGCCGAGCTGGGCGAGCAGCGCCTTATCCTCGCCATAGTTGGCGAGTACCTGTAGCTCGGAGGGGTGCTTGCGGTAGCCCTTGCCGATCTTGCTCTCGATCAGCGCGGCCAGCTTCGGGTTGGCCTCGCACAGCCAGCGGCGGTGCGCAATGCCGTTGGTAACGTTGCGGAACTTCGCCGGATAGATCGTGTAGAAATCCTTGAACACGCGCTCCTTGAGGATGTCTGAATGCAGCGCGGACACGCCGTTGATCGAGAACGAGCCGGCGATGGCCAGATGCGCCATGCGGACGATCCCGTCCGACACGATGGCGAGCCTGGAGATCTTCTGGAAATCGTTCGGGAAGTAGTTCCACAGGTCCCGACAGAAGCGCTCGTTGATCTCGTGGATGATCTGCATGATGCGCGGCATCAGCTCCTGCACGAGCGATACCGGCCAGCACTCCAGCGCCTCGGGCATGACCGTATGGTTGGTATAGGCGACCGACTGGCTGGTGATGTTCCACGCATTTTCCCAGGACATATCGTTATCGTCCATCAGAATACGCATCAGCTCGGGGATGACCAGCGTCGGATGGGTGTCGTTGATGTGCAGCACATGCTTGTGCGCAAAGTTGGCGAGCGTGCCGTACTTGGCCTTGTGCTTGGCACAGATATCCTGCAGCGTCGCCGAAACCAGAAAATACTGCTGCTTCAGGCGCAGGGACTGGCCCTCGCGATGGTTATCCTCCGGATACAGGACCATGGAGATCGTCTCCGCCATGGCGTGCTTTTCCAGCGCCTTGAGGTATTCGCCGGAGGAGAACAGCTTCATATCCAGCGCAATCGGGCTTTTTGCCTCCCACAGGCGCAGGCGCGCGATGTTGCCCGTATCATAGCCCGAGATCGGCATATCATACGGCACCGCCAGCACCGGCGTGTAATCGTGGTATTCCACGACCAGCTTTCCGTTTTCGTCAAAATGGGTATCGATCGTACCGCCGATCCTGACCTCGCGGGTATCGTCCATGGCCGGTATCTGCCATACGTCGCCGGAAGCGAGCCAGGAATCCGGCAGCTCCACCTGCTGCCCGTCCTCGATCTTCTGCTTGAAGATGCCGTGCTCATAGCGGATGGAGTAGCCTGTGCCGCGCACGCCCGTAGTGGCCATACCGTCCATATAGCAGGCGGCCAGGCGGCCCAGGCCGCCGTTGCCGAGGCCGGGGTCGGCCTCCTGCTCGAAGATATCGGCCATCTCGTAGCCCATTTCCTTGAGCGCCGCGGTCAATTCGTCCAGCATGCCCAGATTATAAGCGTTGTTGCGCAGGCTGCGGCCGACAAGAAATTCCATGCACAGGTAATGCACCTGCCGCTCCCCATATTTTTCGACCTCGTTCTGGGTCTGGATCATATGCTCGGTCAGCGCGTCGCGGACAACGAGCGCGCAGGCCTCATAAATCTGATCCTTGGTGGCGTCCGCCACTTCGCAGGCAAAATGCCGCTGCAGCTTGCCGGCGATGGCCTCTTTCAGCGCATTCTTGGTGTACAGGTTCTTTGGCATGGTATCTCTTGTCTCCTCACTTAATTTGCTTTGCGGGTTTTACCACCCCAGGGCAGAGTGGTAAACCTCTATGTATTTATCAGCCGAGCTGCCCCAGCTGAAGTCGCTCTTCATGCCCTGGAGCATCAATTTGTTCCACGCGGGCTTGTTATAGCGGAACACGCCGCAGGCCTCGCGGATCACATGCAGCATGTCATGCGCGTTATAGCTGGCGAAGGTGAAGCCGTTGCCCGTGCCGGCGTAATCGACAAACGCCTGCACGGTGTCCTTCAGGCCGCCGGTCTCACGCACGATCGGGATGGTGCCGTAGCGCAGCGAGATCATCTGCGCCAGCCCGCACGGTTCGAATTTGGACGGCATCAGGAACATGTCGCAGCCGCCGTAAATGCGGTTGGCCAAGTCGCCCGAGAACATGATGGACGCGGAGATCTTGGCCGGATAGCGGCGCTTGGCCTCCAGGAACATCTGCTCGTACCGCCAGTCGCCTTTGCCCAGCACGATCAGCCGCAGGTCGTCGGACAGGATATCGTGCAGCACGGCTTCGATCAGGTCCAGGCCCTTCTGGTCCACAAAACGGGTGACCATGCCGATGACCGGCGTGTTCTCGTCGCCCTCCAGGCCGCAGAGCTTGAGCAGCTCGAGCTTGTTGACCGTCTTGTCCTCCGGATTGCGCGGCCCGTAGTTTTTGAACAGCTTGGGGTCGGTTTCCGGATTGAACGCATCCATATCGATGCCGTTGAGGATTCCGTGCAGCTTGTAGCTGTTCATGCGCAGCACGGAATCCAGGCGGTAGCCATAATACTCGGTCTGTATCTCGGCCGCGTAGGTAGGCGAAACCGTTGTGACCGCGGTGGAGGCCACGATCGCGGCCTTCATCAGGTTGACGTCCCCGTCCATCGCCATGAAGCCGGAGCGGAAATGCGCGTCGTCGATGCCAAGCACATACTCGAGGATCTCGCGGCCGTAGCGGCCCTGGTACTGGATATTGTGGATGGTGAACACGGTCTTGATATTCTCATAGAAGGGGCGCGCGGAGAACATCAGGTTATAGTACACCGGCACCAGCGCGGATTGCCAGTCGTTGCAGTTGATGACATCCGGCTTCCATTCCAGGTCGGGCAGTACCTCGAGTACCGCCTTGGAAAAATAGGCGAAGCGCTCCGCGTCGTCATACTCGCCATAGACTTGGCCACGGGCGAAATAGTACTCGTTGTCGATGAAATAGAAAGTCACGCCATCCAACTCATAGCGGAACACACCGCAGTACTGGTTACGCCAGCCCAAACGCACATAGGCGTTTTTCAGGTAATAAAACTTTTCCCGCCATTCCTGGCCGATCGACGAATACAGGGGGCAGAACACGCGCACGTCGTGTCCCTTTGCCGCGAGGGCCTTGGGCAGAGAGCCCGCGACATCGCCCAAGCCGCCGGTTTTTACAAACGGGGCGCATTCGCTGGTAACGTACATGATTTTCATAAGAGCCGAGCCTCCCCAATAGGCGGCGCGAAAGCGGGGAGAGGCCCCCGCTTCCGTACCTCGGTATTTTCATTATACTAAATTCTGTCTCCCTGCAATATAGGGAAATTCAACGAACATTTCTCGCTTTACAGCCTCATTTTGGCCTTTTTGTCATGGTTTTAACAATTTCTTGATCAAACTGTAGCGTTTTTGGCAATCGTGATCGGGTAGTTCTCATGGCCCATCATGGTGCGTCCGTTGCGGACGATGACGTTGCGATCCGTGATCACATGGCGCAGCGACGCGTCGGACAGGATACGCCCGCCCTCCATGATGATGCAGTCCTCGACCTTTGCGCCCTTTTCGATCACCACGTCGCGGAACAGGATGCAGTTTTTCACATAGCCCTCGATCGTACAGCCGTCCGCGATCAGGCTGTCCTCCACCTCGGCCTTGTCGCCATAATACGCGGGCGCCTCGTCCTTGATGCGGGTCAGGATCGGGCGGGTGCGCAGAAACACCTCGTCCCGCACCTCCTTATCGAGCATATCCATGTTCGAGCGGAAATAATCGAACGTATCCTCGATCTTGACCGCGTATTCGTTGAACAGGTAGCCGGCGACCGTGCCGTCCATCTGCGCGCGGGTCAGGAACTCGCGCTCGAAGTGGATGCAGTTGTGTGTAACGCAGTCGGAGAGCATGTGGATGAGGTACTGGCGGCTCATCACATAGATGCCGAGCGAGGTGTGCTTGCACTTGCCCTCGTTGGAATCGCCCACGCGGATATCGACCGCTTCCTTTTTGCGGTTCAGCTCAACATAGGTCGCATACGGGGAATCCTTCTGCTTCTTGGTGCAGACCATGGTCAGGTCCGCGCCGGATTTGATATGCCGGTCGAGTACGTCGTCCAGCGGGACGTTGGCGACGATATCGCCGTCCGCGACCACAACGTAATCCGCCTTGTTTTTCTGCAGGAAATCGACCGCGCCGGCCAGCGCGTCGATCTTGCCGCGGTACTCGCCGGTGACGAGCGGCGAGGCCTTGCGCGCATACGAATACGGCGGCAGCAGGGTGACGCCCGAGTTCTTGCGGGACAGGTCCCAGTCCTTTGCGTTGCTGATGTGGTCGATCAGGGACTGATACTTGTCCTTCATCAGCACGCCGATGCGGTAAATCCCGGAATTGACCATATTGGACAGCATAAAATCGATGATGCGGTACCGGCCGCCCCACTGCACCGCGCCCACCGTGCGGTGCTCGGTGATCTCACGCAGATCGTTGTCATTGTCAAACGCAATGATGATGCCTAAAACACTGTTCATCATGTCCGCCCCCTTAAATCATGTCCGGCAGGTCTTCGTCTGCCATTTCCTTCGCTGCCAGCTTGGCGCCGCGTCCGATGCGCACGCCCTCTGCGACAACGGCAACGCCCCATTTTTCCACGTCGCCATCCGACGGGCTGCCTCCGACGACCGCGTCCTTGGCGATCACGGCGTTCTCCGCCACGATCGAATACTGCACGGTCGCGCCCTCTTCCACAACCGCGCCCGGCATAAGGATGGAGTACTCGACCTTTGCCCCCCTTGCGATCTTCACATCCGAGAACAGCACGGATTCGGAAACGTCGCCCGCGATCTCACAGCCCTCGGAAAGCAGCGTGTGCTTGACGACCGCGTCCTTGGCCGTAAAGTGCGGGGGCGAGCCCGTGGTGCGGCCGTAGATCTTCCAGCTATCGTCCTTGAGGTTGAGTCCGGAATTCGGCGAGAGCAGGTCCATGTTGGCTTCCCACAGGGATTCGATCGTGCCGACGTCCTTCCAGTAGCCCTCGAACCGATAGGAGACCATCTTCTCCCCGTTGCCCAGCATGGTCGGAATGATATCCTTGCCGAAGTCGTTGGAGGACTTCTTGTTCTCCTCGTCCTCGATCAGATACTGGCGCAGCTTTTTCCAGGAGAAGATATAAATGCCCATGGACGCCAGCGTGGACTTCGGGTTCTTGGGCTTTTCCTCGAATTCATAGATCGTGCCGTCCGGCTTGCAGTTCATGATGCCGAAGCGGGACGCCTCGGCCAGCGGCACGTCCAGCACCGCGATGGTCGCGTCCGCGCCGGTCTGCTTGTGCTGCTGCAGCATCTTGTTGTAGTTCATCTTGTAGATATGGTCGCCTGAAAGGATCAGCACATATTCGGGGTCGTACTCGTCGATAAATGCGATATTCTGGTAGATCGCGTTCGCCGTACCCTTGTACCACTCGGAGGCCTTGCCCTTCTGGTACGGCGGCAGGACGTACACGCCGCCGCGCAGGCGGTCGAGGTCCCAGGTCTGGCCCGAACCGATATAGGCGTTGAGCACATGCGGCTCGTACTGCGTGAGTACGCCCACCGTATCAATGCCCGAATTGGTGCAGTTGGACAGCGGGAAGTCGATAATGCGGTACTTGCCCCCAAACGGTACCGCGGGCTTGGCGACGTTCTTCGTCAGCACATACAGGCGGCTGCCCTGTCCACCTGCGAGCAGCATGGCCACGCATTCTTTTTTCCGATACATTGATGACTCTCCTTTTTCTGCGGTTTACTCTATATATGCCGTGGGAACGGCATTTTTCCTACTTTTCCCCGTCCGGACGGACAGCCGGCGCCTTTTCCGCCGGTTTGGCGACCGCCCGCGTGCCGGTCTTGGCAACGGCTTTTTCGCCCGTTTTCGCCACTGCCCTGGTGCCGGTTGCCCGCACTGCGCGCGTCCCCGTCTTGGCGACCGCCTTGGACGTTTTGCCCTTTTGGGCTTCCGCGGCTTTCTTGGCCGCTTCGATCTCGGCCTTGGTGCGGCGCTTGGCGCGCGGCTTGCCCTTGAAGAACAGCACGCCGAACCGCGGAATCTGGATCCTGATGGACTGCTCCTGCCCGTGCAGCGGCTTGTTTTCGCTCCTCACCCTGCCGTTGGACAGGCCGCTGCCGCCGAATTCCGTCCTGTCCGAGGTAAAGATTTCCTCATAGCTGCCCGCGAACGGCACGCCGATGCGGTAGACCTCCTGCATCTCCGGCGAGAAGTTGACCACGATCACGATATCGCTTCCATCTGCCGCGATCCGCCGGAACGCAATGATGTTATTGCGGTTGTCCTCATGACTGATCCATTCAAAGCCGCGCCAGTCGGTATCCTGCTCCCAGAGCTGCGGCGTTTCCAGATAGAAATGGTTGAGCGCCTTAACATAGGTCTGCATCTGCTTATGCGCCGGATAATCCAGCAGCATCCAATCCAGCCCGCGCTGATAGGCCCATTCGGAGAACTGCGCGAATTCGCCGCCCATGAACAGCATCTTCTTGCCCGGGTGCGCGGCCATGTAGCCGTACAGCGCACGCAGGCCGCCGAATTTATTCTCATACGGGTCGGGCATCTTGCCGATCAGCGAGGACTTTCCATGCACCACCTCGTCATGCGACAGCGGGAGGATATAATTCTCCGAAAACGCGTACATGAACGAGAACGTGATCTTGTCGTGCATATCCTTGCGGAAGAACGGATCCGCCGAGCAGTAGCACAGCATGTCGTTCATCCAGCCCATGTTCCACTTGAAATTGAAGCCCAGGCCGCCGTCGTAGCCCGGCTTGGTGACCATCGGCCAGGCGGTGGATTCCTCCGCGATCATCATGACGTCCGGATGGTCGGTCAGGATATACTCGTTGAGCAGGCGCAGGAAATCGATGGCTTCCAGGTTCTCGCGGCCGCCGTGGATATTGGGGCGCCATTCATGCTGGCGGTTGTAATCCAGATACAGCATGGAGGCGACCGCGTCCACGCGAAGGCCGTCCATATGGAATTTTTCGATCCAGAACATCGCGGAGGAGAACAGCAGGTTGCGCGTGGACACCTTGCCGTAATCGAACACGCGCGTCCCCCATTCCTTGTGCTCCATCTTGAGCGGGTCGGCGTATTCGTACAGATACGAGCCGTCAAACTCGACCAGCCCGCATCCATCCTTGGGGAAATGCGCCGGCACCCAGTCCATGATGACGCCGATGCCGGCCTGGTGCGCCTTGTCGATCAGGTACATCAGATCCTTGGGCGTACCGTAGCGGCTTGTCGCCGCGAAATAGCCGATGACCTGATACCCCCACGAACCGTCGAACGGGTATTCGGTCAGGGGCATGAATTCGATATGGGTATAGCCCATTTCCTTGACATAGGGTACCAGCTCGTCCGCAAGCTGGCGGTAGGAATAGAAGTTCCCGTCCTCATGCAGCTTCCAGGAGCCGAGATGGCATTCGTAAATATTCACCGGACTGGAGTAGGGCAGATGGCTTTTGCGCCATTCCATCCAGGAGGTGTCGCTCCATTCGTAGCCCTCGATGTCGAACACCTTGGAGGCGTTGCCCGGGCGGGTTTCGGCGTGGAAGCCGTAGGGATCGGATTTATCGAACACATCGCCCGATTTTGCCCATACGCTATACTTATATGCGGCATATTCCGGAACATGCGGGATAAATTTTTCCCAGATGCCCTGCTCGTCCCGCTCCATGTAATCCACTTCACGGTCCCAGCCGTTGAATTCGCCCATGACCGAAACCTTTTCGGCCTCCGGCGCGTAAACACGGAACAGGTATCCTGGTTCGCCGTCCTGCACCAGCGGGTGCGCGCCCATATAGTCATACGCGCGGCAGTCTCTTCCCGAATAGAAGAGCTTACTCCGCTTCCCGCCGGCCGGCGATGCGCTTTTCTTCTTCATATTGCATCCTCTCCCTCTTATAAACCGCTAAAACAAGCCTTTTTCCATTTTTTTACGATTTTTTGTCTATTTCGCTTGTTTTTCCGCAGCAAGCCTGGCTTTAGTTGGATATAGTATACATCAACAGAGAAAAAAAGTCCAGCAATTTTACACAATTACCAGACTTTTTTAATGAAAATTTTGTTCGGTTTCAACAGCTTTTGTCGGGAAATGTTGAGATAATGCACAATATCCCTATGTTCTGTTCAGAAAATGTTCCGGCGTATCATATCCAGCGCGGTGGAGGCCGCCTGCATGCGCACACGGTCGCGCCCGTTCATGGACTTCATCTTACGGGTGTAGTTCCGCCCCTTGTGCCATACGCTGATGTACACCAGGCCGACCGGCTTGTCGTCAGTCCCGCCGCCCGGTCCGGCCACGCCCGTGATGCCCACGCCCACATCCGCGCCCAGCGCCTGCGCCACGCCCGCGGCCATCTGCTCGGCCACCTCGGGCGACACCGCACCGACCGTATCCAGCGTCTCCTTCCGGACGCCCAGCAGGCGCGTCTTGACCTCGTTAGCATAGGAGCATACGCCGCCCAGATAATACACCGAGCAGCCCGGCACGTCCGTGATGCGCTTGGACAGCAGCCCGCCCGTGCAGCTTTCCGCCACGGCGAGCGTCAGGCCGCGCGCCCGCAGTCCGTCGCCCACGACCTGCTCCAGCGAATCCACATCCACGCCGTACACATCCTCGCCCAGCAGGCCGCAGATCTTTTCCACAACCGGCGCGAGCAGCTTTTCGCATTCCTCCGGCGTGTCCGCCTTGGCGGTCACGCGCGCGAAGCACTCCGAGGTCTTGGCGTAGGGCGCGATAGTTGGGTTTTTGCTCTCGGCCATCATGTCGTGCAGAATGGTTTCCATATTGCTCTCACCCAGGCCGAACACGCGGATATTGCGCGAGACGATGCAGCCGCCCGCGAACTTGTACAGGTAGGGCATCGCGCATTCCTTCCACATGGGGTTGCACTCGCGCAGGGGGCCGGGCAGCATGATGACATGCTTGCCATACGCCTCGAACGCGCAGCCCGGGGCGGTCCCCCATTCGTTGACGAACACGGTGCAGCCCTCGGGCAGCCAGGCCTGTTTTTCGTTGTTCGGCGTCATCTCTCGGCCAATGGTCTGGAAAAAGCCCTTGATGCGGTCGAGCGAGGGCTGGTGCAACGCCATCTTTTTCCCGAAGACCGAGGCTAGCGTTTCCTTTGTCAGGTCGTCGAGCGTGGGGCCGAGGCCGCCGGTGGTGATGATGATGTCCGCGCGGTCGCGCGCCGTTTCGACCACATGGCGCAGGCGAGCCGGATTGTCTCCGACCACGGTCTGGTAAAATACGTTGATGCCAAGCTCGCTCAGTCCCTGCGAGATGAGCTGCGCATCCGTGTTGACAATGTCGCCGAGCAGGATCTCGGTTCCGACGGCGATCAGTTCTGCATTCATAACTGCTTCTCCTTTCGCGCCGTAGCGCGCATAAAATCGGTTTGCGCCATGCGCAAACCATCAAAACCCGCGACATGTGCGTGGGTTTTGATACCTCGACTTAGCCGCCTTGGGCGGCGTCTTTCGTATATAGGGGGCTTTTGAAGCCCCCTATACTCACGGCAGATGGATGATCTCCACCCCCGCGACCGCCTCTTCCACCAGCGCGTCCACCTCCAGGCGGCTTTCCGCCTCGAGTATTTTCGGCATTTTGGGCTTGGTGTTCGGGTGCTTGGGGGTGAACACCGTACAGCAGTCCTCATAGGGCAGGATGGAGGTTTCAAAGGTGTCGATCTTACGCGCGATGGTCACGATCTCCTCCTTGTCCATGCCGATGCACGGGCGGAACACGGGCAGCCCGCACACCGCGCCGGTCACGGCCATCGCGGGCATGGTCTGGCTGGCCACCTGGCCGAGCGACTCGCCCGTGATCAGCGCGCCGCAGCCATATTCCACGGCGACCCTTTCCGCAATGCGCATCATGAAGCGCCGCATGATGAGCGTAAACAGCTCCTCATGGCACTTTTCGCGGATCTCCTCCTGGATCCTGGTGAACGGCACCACCATCACGCTCATGCGGCCGCACCACACGGTCAGCTTGCGCCCCAGCTCGAGTACCTTCTCCTTGGCGCGCTCCGAGGTGTAGGGATAGCTGAAGAAATGGATGCCCACCAGCTCCAGGCCGCGCTTGGCCATCATCCAGCCCGCAACCGGACTGTCGATGCCGCCGGACAGCAGCAGCGCGGCCCTGCCATTCGAGCCGATCGGCATACCGCCCGCGCCCGGCTCGGGGCCGGCATGCACAAAGGCGTACTTTTCACGCATTTCGACATGCACGGTCAGGTCGGGGCAGTGCATATCCGGTTTGACCGCCGGAAAACGGTCGGCCAGCTCGCCCCCGACCCGCTGGCTGATCTCGGTCGAGGTCATAGGGAATTTTTTGTCCCCGCGCTTGGTTTCCACCTTAAAAGTCCCTGCCTGCGCAAAGCGCGGCGCCAGATAGGACTGCGCGGTCTCGATCACGCTTTCGAGCGTCTTTTCCGGACACACGGCTGCGCGCGAGATAGTCGCGAAGCCGAATACATGCCGCGCGCAGTCCATGACCGCGTCCGCGTCGGCCTCCTCCGGCACCTCGACGTACACGACCGACTGCCGCATGGAAATCCCACAGTCCGCGACGTGCTTCATGCGCCGCGACAGGTTTTTGAGCAGCCGGTCCTCAAAGGTTTTGCGGTTGAGGCCCTTGAGGACGATCTCCCCGCATTTAAGCAATAATACTTCCTTCATACGATCTCCTTTTATTTTTTATGTATCAAACCCGCTACTGGTCCACCGGAAACGGCCGCAGCGCCGCGAACTAGACAAACGCAATGAGGAGCAACACGCCGTAAAGCCCTGTCATCCCGCTGGGGGTATACTCCCGCCCGTTCCGGTCCATCAGCAGGATATAGCTCAGGTAACCCACGCAGAGCCAAGCGTCCAGCAGCCAGGGGTACTCCGCAAAAAAGCACGCCAACACCAGCGCCCCGCCGATCCCAGAACCCAGCACGATCGGAAACAGCACCCTGCATCCAACCCTGCCGCCGTAATGCCCGCCAAATGTCAGCCAGCCGAACCACGCAGGCGAGCCACAGTACCGCCGCAAGGCCGTACTGCCGCGCCGGATACCGCCCCGCTTTCATGCGCCCACCTCGGACTGTACGACCGCGCCGGACGAGGCGACCGGCACATAGACCATGAAGCGACGCCCGTCCTTCTCCGCGGAAAATGCGTAGTGGCCAAGCGCTCGGTCCGCCACCGTCGCATTCTCGTAGAACCCCATGCGGCCGCGGCCGTCCTCCTCCCACAGACTGTTGCCGTGCGAAATGCCCTCGTGCGCGAGCTGCTCATACCCCATCCCGCACGCGAGCTGCTCCGCCTGCGCCAGTGGGATGGGCCGCACGGCGAGGAAGTAGCCCGCTGTGCAGAGCAGCATGCTCAGTGCAATCAGGAACAGCCCCCGCCCGACGCGCGAGCTGTTCCGGATGGACAACAGCGATTCCAACCCCGCAGCGGCGAACAGGCCGATCGTCAAGCAGCCCAGCAGCAGGCCATGCATCCCCCCATGGATCTGGAGCAGGATCACCGCGACGTCGATTACGGCGCCCGCGATGTGGGCTCTGGGCGATACCGCGGCCGACCACCGGCGATTTTCCGGCTTTTTCCGAAGCTCAACCGCAAGCAGCGCCGCCCCCCATATCACAAGGATCGCAAAAGCGATCTGTCCCCCGCCGAGCAGCGCGCCGCCATACCACACACGGTCCGCCACCGGAAGCGCAACACACAGCGCGGCCAGCAGCGCCACACTGACCGCGGAAAGTAGCTTCCCTTTCTTTGCCACGGCTGTCCTCCCCCTTTTCCCCAGGCGACGCGCTTACCGGCGCAGCATCCGCACACCCTTCTGCGCCGCGCGGATAAACGCGTCCACATCTTCGGTTGTATTGCACGGCGCGAACGAGACGCGCAGAGCGCTGTCCGTGCGCTCTTTCGGCAGGCCGAGCGCGCGCAGCACCCCGCTCTGCCTGCCCTTGGAGCAGGCGGACCCACTCGAAACGTACACGTCGTCGCTTTCGAGTACGCGCAGCATAACCTCGCTTTTGCAGCCCGGCAGCGACAGGTTGACCACATGCGGGATATCCCCCGCGCCGTTGAACGCCGCGTCCGGCAGGGACGCCGCCACCTGTTCCCTGAGATAAGCCGCGAGCGCTGCCACATACGCATAATCCTCGTCAAAACGCGCCATGCGGATCTCACACGCCCTGGCGAACGCCGCGATATTTGGCAGCGCCTCGGTCCCCGGACGCAGCCCCTTTTCCTGCCCGCCGCCGAACATCAGCGGCGGCAGGCGCAGCCCCTTCCTGACATACAGCGCGCCGATACCCTTGGGCGCGCCAATCTTGTGTCCGGAAACGCTCATCAAATCGCACTTCCACTTTTTAGGCGCGAGGGGTACGCGGCACAGCCCCTGTACCGCGTCGATGTGAAACAGCGCCTGCGGCGCCTTGACCTTGAGCAGCGCCCCCAGCTCGGCCACGGGCTGCACCGTGCCGATCTCATTGTTGACCAGTTGGCAGGACAGCAGGACCGTGTCCTCGGTCAGCGCCGCTTCCAGCGCCGCAGCCGTAATATGGCCGGTCGCGTCCGGCGCGAGGAACGCCACGTCGAACCCCTCGGCCGCAAGCTGTCTGCAGGTGTTAAGGGTGGCCGCGTGCTCGATTTCGGTGGTGATGACACGCCCCTTTTTGTGGCGGTTGAGGTGGGAAACACCGCGCAAGCTGATATTGGTGCTCTCCGTGCCGCAGGAGGTAAAGTACGTCTCCTCCGGCAGGCAGCCCAGCGCTGAAGCGACCGTCCTGCGGCTGTCCTCCAGCAGACGCGACGCTTCTATCCCCATCCTGTGCAGGCTCGACGGATTGCCGAACGCTTCGCACATGGCGCGCAGCGCGGCGTCAGCCGCCTCGGGCAGCACGCGCGTCGTCGCCGCGTTGTCCAGATAATGCATGCTCGTTAACTCCTTATGATTGCTTTACGCAATTATTTTACATCGCCGGCCGGCCTTTTACAAGCCAAAACCCGCAAAATCAGGATTGAAAAGCGTGCTCCCCTATGCTATACTTTATCTGTATGACATGCGGAAAGCATGCGCAAGTGCAAGAAAGGAATGAACTCCTATGCCAGGTAAGGTGATCCTCGGCGCGCAGTGGGGCGACGAGGGCAAGGGTAAATTTATCGATATTTTCGCGGGCAGGGCCGATCTGGTCGTACGCAGCCAGGGCGGCAACAACGCGGGCCACACGGTCGTCGCGGGCGGCGAAAAATACAAGCTGCAGCTCATCCCCTCGGGCATCCTGTATCCGGCGTGCGTCAATGTGATCGGGCCGGGCGTGGTCGTCAACCCCAAGGCGGTCTTGGGCGAAATCGACGGCCTGCACGAAAAGGGCGTTTCGACTGACAAGCTGTTCATCGACGCCCGCTGCCATTGTATCCTGCCGTGGCACCTGGAACTGGACGCGCTGAGCGAGGCCGAAAAGGCCAAGGATGGCACCGCCATCGGCACGACCAAAAAGGGCATCGGCCCGACCTATATGGATAAATCCGAGCGCAGCGGCGTACGCATGCATGATTTTGTCGATCCGGACCGGTTCGAAACCGTCGTCCGCGAGGCGTGCGCGTACAAAAACCGCGTGATTACGGGCGTGTACGGCGGCGAGCCGATCGACGCGGACGCGGTCGTCGCGGAATACCGCGCCTACGCCGAGCGCCTGCGCCCCTATGTGACCGACACCTCGCTCCTGACCTGGGAAGCGGTTCAGGCTGGCAAGGAGGTGCTGTTCGAGGGCGCGCAGGGTACGCTGCTCGACCTGGATATGGGTACCTATCCGTTCGTCACCTCGTCGCATCCGGTAGCGGGCGGCTGCTGCATCGGCTCGGGCGTCGGCCCGACCGCGGTGCGCAGCATCATGGGCATATTCAAGTCCTACACAACCCGCGTGGGCGAGGGTCCGTTCCCGACCGAGCTGTTCGACGACACCGGTGATTACATCCGGAATGCCGGCGGCGAATTCGGCACGGTCACCGGCCGCCCGCGCCGCACCGGCTGGTTCGACGCGGTTGTGGCGCGCTACGCGGTGCGTGTCAACGGCATGACTGAGGCCGTAATCAACAAGATCGACCCGCTGCGCGGCCTGCCCAAGCTCAAGGTGTGCGTGGCCTACCGGCTGAAGAACGGCGAAACCGTCACCGAGCTGCCCGCCAATTTCCTGGCGCTGGACGGCTGCGAGCCTGTGTACGAGGAGTTCGACGGCTTTGACGAGGATATCACGGACTGCCGCTCGTTTGCCGAGCTGCCGCAGACCGTGCAGAGCTACATCCGCGAGCTGGAGCGCCTGATCGGCTGCCCGATCACCATGCTGGGCGTTGGACCGGCGCGCGACCAGGTCATCGAGCTGGCCTGACGGACGCATAATAAAAACGGCTGCTTTCGCAGCCGTTTTCTTTATCCTACCGTTTTTCGCCCGTTTCCTCCTGCACCGTCAGCACATACGAGCCGTCCCGCTCCTCCGGCGCGATGCTGCCCCGGCACTCCCACCGGCCCTGCCGCCCGTCCTGCCTCACCACGCGGTCTGCGCGGCAGACCGGACGCCCGGCCCCGTCATACAGGGTCAGGGTGACCCGCATGCCCGCGCCCTGCTCTGGGGAAAGATGGTCCCGCTCGCAGGAGCGGCCCGCAAAAAACGCAAAAACCGCCAGCAGCGCCGCCGCCAGTATCCTCTTTAACGCTCCGCCGCATGGCGTACGCCGCTTTTCGCCGTTCATCCGCGCCCCTCCTTTTTTTCAGTATAGCATGCTGCAATTATTTTTACAAGATATTTTGCAAGATAAATAATCATGTAAAATGCGCGCGTATATTCACCGCTTCATTGCACTTATAATATGGAGTAAGGGAGTAAGGCGGTGAAAAAATGTTTCAAGTCAAAAAGACGGAATATGTCAACAAAACCTTTCGCATGCCGCGCGAGCTGGTGCAGGAGCTGGAATCGGTCGCGCAGCAGAAGGACGTGTCCCTCAACCAGCTCGTCACCCAATGCTGCCAATACGCGCTTGACCATCTGGATACCGATGAAACCTGAGGAGAGTTTTTATGGAGCTGATCACCGAACGTCTGACGCTGCGCCCCTTCCGTGAGGACGATACCGAGGCCCTCTACGCCTATTCCAAGGACGAGCCGGTCGGCCGGAATGCGGGCTGGAAGCCGCACGAAAGCCTGCTGGAATCGAGCGACATCCTGCACCTTGTCTTTCTTGACCAGCCGAGCGTGTGGGCGGTCGAACGCAGGGGCGACCGCCGCCTGATGGGTTCGGTGGGCCTGATTGCAGACTCCGCGCGGCAGTACGGCTCGGCCCGCTCGCTCGGCTACGCGCTCGGTGTGGATTATTGGGGGCAGGGCTATATGACCGAGGCGGTGCGGGCGGTCCTCCGCTTCGGCTTTGAGCAGATGGCGCTCGACCTGATCTCGGCCACCTGCTATCCGGACAACCCAGCCTCCCGCCGCGTGCTGGAAAAATGCGGCTTTGCATACGAGGGGACGCTGCACCGCGCGGAGCTGCTCTATAACGGCGAGATCAAGGACCACCTGCACTTTTACCTGACGCACGAAGCGGCCGCACGGGCCGGCCTGTGAACAAAAAATAATTTTCGCTTACATTTCCCCACAAAATATGCTATAATCTTATATAGAACAGCCGAGTTTTATAACGCAGAAGTGCGGAACGCTTCCGCATCAGCCATATTTGCGAGGAGGAATAAAATGTATCACACGGGCGAATTCATCGTTTACGGGACCAGCGGCGTCTGTGAGGTGACCGCGGTGGGACAGCCTGCTTTCGCCAGGGACGAGGGCCGCCTTTACTACACCCTCACGCCCGTATACGGCACGGAAACCATCTATATACCGGTCGATTCCCCGGTGTTCATGCGTCCGGTCATTTCCAGGGAGCAGGCCGAAGCGCTGATCGAATCCATCCCCGCTATTGAGGAGGATAGCTTCACCACCCACAGCCTCCGGCTGGCGAGCGAGCACTACCAGGCCGCGCTGCAGAGCCACGACTGTCATGAGCTGGTGCAGCTGATTAAGACGGTGTACGCCAAATCCCGGCGCAACGGCCGGCGCGTCAGCCAGATCGACCAGCGCTACCGCAAGCGCGCGGAAGATCTGCTGCATAGCGAACTGGCGGTCGCTCTCGGTATCCCGCTCAAGGAGGTGCAGCCCTATATCGCCCGCTCAATCGCATCGCACAAGACATGCGTTCACGCATAACAGAAACCCTGCCGCAGCCGCGGCAGGGTTTTTTCAGCGCCGCCCCCGAACAGGACGGCGTTTGTTCACTTTCAGGCTTTTTTGGAGCTTGCGGATGCACTCTCTGCACACCCGTTTGCCCCTGAAATCGACGACCTCCAGCGACTCGCCGCAGAACAGGCATGCCGGCTGGAATTTGGTCAGGCGGATCTCACCGCCCGCCATACTGATCTGCAGCAGGTCGTCGCGCGCGATATCCATAGTCCGGCGCAGCTCCATCGGCAGTACGATCCGCCCCAGATTGTCCACTTTTCTCACAATCCCCGTAGCTTTCATATTTATCACCTTTATCACCCAGTATCAGTATACTGCCCGCGGCTTTATATGTCAATTGCAAACATCTATTTGATAATGCAGTATCAATTCGATTACATTACCCTATACTAAAAGGGTGATGAAAATGATAGCAACAGCCGAACGCATCAAGACGCTGCGTGAAAATTTCGGCCTGTCGCAAGCCGAGCTTGCGGGCCGCCTGGATATCACGCGCTCCAGCGTGAACGCCTGGGAAATGGGCATCAGTGTCCCCAGCACGCAGTATATCGTCGAACTGGCGCAGCTTTTTGGGGTGTCGACCGATTTTATTCTCTGCGTACCGCAAACGCAGACCATCTCCATCGATGGCCTGACGGGCGATGATATCGCCCTGGTCCACCAGCTCGTCACGCACCTCCGGCGCAAAAACCAGCGTCCCGAATGAACGCCGGACGCGGCTCCCCGTCCTCAAAAAACGAAAAAACCGTCACTTTCGTGACGGTTTTTCACTGGTGGGGTTGGCGGGGCTCGAACCCACGACCTCTCGCGTGTGAGTAGTAGCATAGATTATGCCGTTTTACGCAGATATATCTGCACATATACAACATCGCAAAAACTCTCCTTGCAACGATTTTGCAACAGTTGTACATCACCGTATTTCCCCGTGTCCAACTTGAACACTGTTATTTTATTCTGATGCCTTTATATTCTCAGGACACACTCCACTATCATCGCTTGTACCATTATCGGAAACAGCCTCTGACATCGGCACATCCGTTGCTGCTTGCGTGTCATCCCACGATTTCAGCGCAGGAATTCCATATTGGACAAAAACAACCGACAACAGCAGGGCCAATGTACAAACATTGAAATAGAACACATAGGGCAATCTTTTCCGAACCCTGTTCAATGCACCACACTTTGGCTTACCATGATCACAGGTGCAATCAAGGCTTTCACATCGTGCGTAAATTGGCTTCTCGATAATTTTTGATATAATGTACAGCAACAAAAAGATTGTGTTGAAAATGATGAAGCCGCAGATGCAACATGCGATAACAAACTTGTATATGCGTGTTTCGCTGATGCTGCTCATTGCACCACCCAAGAAGGTCATGCCACCCATAAACGCCAGTATAACTGCTGAAAAAACACTTAAAATGGCCAGCATATCTGTTTGCGCCTTACTTACCTTTTTACGGGCTTTCTCTGCGTCTACCTTAGCGCGCTTTAACTTGGTCTGCGCAGCGCCAATCCTGGCATACAACTCCTGCAATCGACTTTCTTGAGTCCGCTGCTCATTTAGTCATCTCAAGATTGATATGATCACACAGCTTATAGATTGGTCGATATATCTTGGTGTGCTCACCTTGGCCGTTATTGATATATTTGTTCTCAATATATGCGCTTATCGTATTCAAATTTACAGTAAGAAACTCCGAAACTCCTTGTTCTGCATCTGATGAAGCCATGATTTCTTGTAACAGCGGGTGAAACACAGAATAGCGATGCCGAAAACCACCCTCGTATATTGCCGCGAATCGCCTCGTGATTTCTTCACAGCTTTACTCATCTATCGCTTTATTTGACAATTCTCGAATAAGATCCTTTAATTGGTTTTCTCGCTCTCTTGTTTGTTCAGATAGCATTACTGGCACTCCATCTGCTCAATTAAGCTGAAAGGAATTTCCTGTTTGACGCCTTCCTGTTCGACATATACTTTATACCACGGTTTTCCTTGTTCATGCGTCATGTTGACCAGTCGGCTGACCGAACAGTTCAGATATCCGGCGAGCGATGCATCCAAAATCGCCTTGTCCTCCGCCCTAATTTCTATTTCATCATCTTCATACCGCCTATCGATATCCATGCCGCCATAAGCGCAGTAATCATAATATACTTCAGGAACTACCGGACCAAACTGCCACGCATAGATCTTATCATCAAATAAATTCTTGCCTGTGCGCTTGCGATACTCGATCCAAACAAAGTAAAGCAATTTTTGAAGTTTTAGGTTGCTTACCGGTCTTTTCTCAATAGAGCACTTGTTGATGATATATTGAGCAACTTGCTTCGCAGAATACATGCGCTCACCTCCTTTCACCCCTATTTTATCATGAATCCTATAATTTTCAATAACTCTCTGTAAAATTCTATGCATTTTATAAAAGAATCTTTCCCCCATCAATTAAAGCTCAAACAGCAGTTTCCTCTTTAGATAATGCCTATCTATCACTCATACTAATATCTATTTCCATTATTGACTTAAAATGATCAAGTTGGTAAAAATAAGCCCCGACCTCCCGGCCGGGGCTTTCCTGTGTCCAAGATGAACACCGTTATTTATTCGCCGCACGATACGCAACGATCGCCGCCTGCAGCGCCTCATGGCGCATGTTGATGTCGTCCGGATTATCCGCCGTGCCGCCGTTGATCGCGCCGCTGTCCAGCATCTCCCGTACCTTCTGCTTCCAGTAGTCCGGCACGTCGCTAATCGTCTTGTACAGCGGGTTTATCTTGTCGTACATCGCCTCAAATTCTGCTTGTGTCACGGTATCGTCCTCCTCATCCTGTACCGTTTTGCCGAAGCCCTCGGCCACGCCGTCTGCAATGGCCTTTGCGATAGCGTCAAATTTTGCTCCATACAGTTCCATGTCGTCCTTATCGTCGATAAAACACGTCTCGACGAGCGCATGGCTCACGCCGCGCTTAAACACATGCTTAAGCACGGCAAGCCCACTTGAGCGCTTGATGCCGCGATTGGTAAATCCCAGCGCACAGACGCGCCGCAGGATCGCCTGCTCCACGCCCACGCCCTGCTCGTTTGTATGCACGAAGATCTCCGTACCCGTCGTGCGGCCGTTGCCTTTCGGGTCGTTTGCCGCGCTGTTCAGGTGGAACTCCAGCACATAGGAGATGCCGGAAAGCGGCAGGCTGCCGCCCTGCGTCACTACCTTGTAAGCGTCCCTGCTCTGGTCGTACAGTGCGACCTCAAAGCCGTAACTCCGCAGCAGTGGCGCAACCGCGTTCGCCATGCGCCGTGTCTCCACCGCCTCCGTATAGCCGCAGCCAACCGCGCCGCTGTCATATGGCGTGCCGCCGTGTCCGGCAATCAAAAGGATTTTCAAAAAAATCACCTCAGTTTCAATCTACAATAAAAAGCCCCGCCTTGACACAGGAGGGGCTTGTGGTATAATATCTATACAAAGAGGCGCTGCCGGCAGACGGTTTAGCCCTTAAAGCAAATGGTGAAATGACCGCTTACTTTTGGAAGGGTAGGGCGGTCATTTTGCGTATATGGTCAGTATGTAAAGCAAACATGCCGTGCATACAGTGAAACGAAACAGTTTCCACCACACAAGCTATCACCCCCTTTCGCAAGGGAGTGGCTATAACCGCCCGCCGCTGGGAACGACAGCGCCCGACATATTATACCATCGTGCGCCGCCCTTTGTCTATATTTGCCGCCATCGGGCGGCTTTTTTTATTTCTGCAAAGGCGCTTATAGGTTTTCGCCCGATCACTGTCGGTCACGCCGCTGGTGGTCGGGTCGTTGAGCGCGCTCCAGACATTGCACGCGACCAGGAACAGGCAGTAGGGATTGCTCACCGTGCCTTTGATGATCTCCCACACGCCCGCCCAGGTCGTCATATCGGCGGCGGTCAGGCCCGCATAGGCCAGCGCCGTCGCAAACGCGCCGAGGATGATCTGCACCCAAAACACGGGGTTCTTAATTCTTACTTTCAGGTTCATAGACAAAACTCCCTTTCATGTCGCGGATATCATGCTCCGCCTCCAGCATGCGCCCCTCCAGTTTATAGGTGCGCTCGACGATTTTGTTGTGTTCGGCCACCTTTTTCTCCAGCTGCTCGATACGATAGCCCGTCAGGTTGGAGGATATCAGGATACCGCCGAACGTACCCGCCAGCGTCCCGATCAGGCTCATGCCCGCCACGATTACCTCTATTGGCATAGATGGTGGGGCGGTTCTACCCGCCCCGTCACCTCCTCCCTGTTATTTTGCGGCCTCGGCCTCCAGCAGTTCGTTCACCGGATAGCCCTTATGCTCGTAATACGCCTTGCGCGCCTTGAAGTCGCGCGCGAGGCCGTGACGGTTGTCATATACGTCGAGGATGTTCCCGATGCCGTGTACCTTGCCCTCCGCTGCGATGGCCTGAATCTCCGCGTCGTTTTTAATGTAGATGTTCATAACAGTATCCTTTCCGGCCTTACGGCCTGTCCGTGGTTGATTTATGTCCTCACCCTATGGGTGTGCAGCGTCTTATCTTGACGCGCTCCGGTCAAATGCCCATAGGCACCGCCCCCTTTCCATAAGTTGCATGTTGTCGTGTCCCTTTCTGCGGCGTTATAATAAGGCAGAGAGGTGATCGCCATGTTTTATGATGATCCGGCCAGCGGCAACGCCACGATCAACCCCGCGCTGATCTCGCGCAGGGCGCGCAACTTTACCGGCGTGATCGTCGAGACGTGCACCGTTGGCGGGGCGGTCGAGCCGTACCGCATCACCATGCACGGGAAAACCTATACTGTTACCAAATACCTCGGCTGCCGGTATGATCCCAACCTGTGCGCCACCGAACACGGCATATTCATCGGCAAGCACCGGACTCTGATCTGGCACGCGGATGGCCGCTGGTTTGTCCAGCCGCGTTAAACCGTCCCTATGGGGCGGTTTTGTTTTGCCTACGCTTCCAGCGTGCCGAGCTGGACAGCGCTGAGGTACGCGCTCATCGCAGACGCCGTTGGTATACCCAGATAAGATGCGGTATACATCATCAGGGCTTGCCCGTATTGAGGCGACGTTACCCCCGATCGACAGCGTATTGCTCCCGACCTCAACGGGATTTACGAGCTGTACAATCCCATTTTTGTCCTCCACCCGAATCATCTCCCCTGCCTCCGGGGAAATTGTGATCGATTTCCCGCGCAGCTGGGAGCCGGTATAGCTCACCCGCGCCTGAAACCGCATCCATCCTCCCGTCCCTGCGGTAACCCCTGCCTGTTGCATGATACACCTCATCCCCGCACCGCCTTTCGGCGGCCGATTATACGGTCAGCACCACTCGCCCGCGTTCGGCCGAATTGTTGGCATTTTGCGTTGCAATGATCTTTCCGCTCTGAACGCTTATTGCGACATAGGTGGATGTTGAGAACAGTTTGGATACGGTCTGCGTACCAGCGTGGTAGGCGTACACTGAAATATACGTCCCTGTCCGGTACGAATAATAAGTAGAGATCAGCGTATCGTTTTTGGGTGCGCCGCACACCTCCCAGGTTTCCTGATCGGCAAAGCTCTCCTTTACATATTCCACGATCTGCGGCGCAGCGGCCGCCGTCTGTCCGTGCATGATGCACCTCATTTCCGGCACCGCCTTTCGGTGCCAATGTCGGGATATGTGTATCTAAATCGCTGTTTAGATACGCATTTTTTGAGCTTTTTCAGAACTTTTTGAAGCATTTTAACTCCTTTCCAGCAGCATATCGGCATTTTCCGCTAACTGTTGCGCGTTTTCATCAGCAGCACCCGCACTGTGTTCCCATGCATAAAGCCATAGGGCGCGGCCACTGTGATATACTGCGCGCTTTCTGATATAGTCAGCGTTGCGGAGCCAGGCATCTCGTCACCAGCGTAAACCGTGTTTTCAAACGTGCCGGACATTTTGCCGCCGTAATTGTACAGCGGTACATGCCCGTACAGCCTCAGCTCCCCCTCTATCGTAAATTGATTCGGGATGCGCAGCGGCTCGGTGTAGTTAGCGGTCGAGATCTCCTTTGTGTATGTGTAGCACTGCATCTCCTCAACGCCAGCCTGCCCCGCCATGATACACCTCATACGGCCACCGCCTTCCGGCGGCCTGCTATCCAAAGGCGACATAGCAGAGATTTGAGCTTGGATAAAGGCTGCCGCTCAACCGGATCCCATTCGATACGATTTCCAGCATATCGTCCCAATGATTTTGACCTTGTACTGTAACAGAAAACCCTGTCAGCGCGCATCCAAAGGCTACATGTTTGTCTGTTATCAGAAGCACAGCTTTTGGTGTGAACCCCATGTTTATTGTATAAGAAGTACTGTAATTCGGAATTTCCACGGTCGCTGTTTTGAAGTATTGTATTGGCGAAACCGCTTGCGCGGTCTCCCGCGTCATGTTGCATCTCATACGCGGCACCGCCCCTCTGTGCCGTTTTGGGAAAATCCGCACTTAAACCGTGCTTTAAGCACCCCCCACGATTATTTTTCGCTGTTTTCACAACTTTTTCCTCCTTTTAGAAGCCAATGCAGCAGGTTTTCCACCTTTACGGCAACAAAGCTCAGCCCGAACCACGCCGCCGAAAACTGCGGGCATACCTGCCCCCAAAGGTTGCATGGCATGTCCGAGTAGTCCCACACGCCCCAGCCGAGCCAGCGGTTGACCACCAGCCCCACGAGCAGCTCCAGCCCTGTCACGATCGCCGCGCCCTGCAGCATCTGCAGCGGCAGCGGCGGGTGCTCCTGGATCTCGTCCAGTAGGCCGATCAGCACAAAGCACACGCCGCCCAGCACGCCCATTGTCCAATGGGTGCGCCCGCGCCAGAGCAGCTCCACGCCCATGTACGCCAGCCCGCCGAGCACGGCCATGCCGCTATGCAGCGCCAGCGACCGTGCTGTAATCAATCTGCACCGCATTGATCTCCTCCTCACTCTCCGCCGCCCAGATCGCGGCCTTGACCGTTTCCTGATACCGCCGGTACGGGTAAACATACGCGGCAATCGCCAGCGAGAGCGCTGTGTACTCCTCCACCGTGAATACCCTGCACGCCTGCTTCTGCGCGTGCCACTCCAGCACCGCCTCCTGCCGCGCCTGCACCGCAAGCTGGTACTGCATCAGGTTGAGCGCCAGCTCGTCCTGATCCTCCTGCGTCACGCCGTAGGTCTGGCCGTCCGTCCAGACGAGCGGATGCGCGGCCAGCCAGTCCGCGAGCGCCTGCTTGTTTGCCTCCTGGCGCGCCTCGCGCAGCGTGTCCAGCCCGGGCGCGGGCGGCGGCTCCGGCGCTGGGCTGTTGGATAACGTCAGCGTACCCCCGTCCGTCTCGCACCGCAGCCAGTCCGCCACCGTGTAGCGGCACAGCTCCGCGCCGTCGTCCGCCTGTATCACCAGCACCCCGCCCGGCTCTATGGCCTCCCGCGCCGTGATCACGCACCCGTCCGCCGTCGGCCGGAACGTGACGCCCTCATAGGTCTTATCGTTTGTAAGCAGCTTCATTGATGCACCTCCCTATTTGAAGCCATACATCGGGGATTGATCGCCGTATTGCCATGTCAGCGTTTTGGTGTTCTGGTTATAGTGGTTCTTATTAAACTGACTCGATGAAATAATACTGCCGTTGTTATAATCCACATCAATATAGAATCCATAGTCAGGGAAAAGCACCTGATACCGGTTACTGCTCGCCGCTGCCGCAACCATGCGGTAGTCCCCCACATACAGGCTTCCTCCACTGGGGACTTCGACCTTTTTTATAGAGGATACCTTGAACGACGGCTCTTTCACGCCGCCCCCGCCCGCTATTGTCCGCATCAGTCCACCCCTCCCTCGAATATCAGCGTCAGGTTGACCGCGGGCTTCTCGTTGCCCCAGCAGGTAGCCACAAGCTGCCCGTCCGCGGTATCGACATAGGCGATCAGGGCATACGCCTCCTGCTCCAGTTTGCGCGCGGACGCATCCGTGGAGTACTGCGGGCCGATGTTGGCGTATTTCATCGTCGCTTTCGCCACGCTGCAGCTCACCGTCTGCGTGTATACGCTGCCGGACAGCGTCCAGCCGGCCGTGGGGAACGACACCGTCGTCCGCACCGGCTTTGCCACCTCTAAATTAGTCCGCGCGCCCTGCGCCGCTGACGCGCCCGTGCCGCCCTTTGCCAGCGGCAGGATACCGGCCGCCTTGTCGCCGGACAAATCGACCGTCATATCCGGCAGCTGCTCCTCCGGCACCTTGCCGTCCGGCCCAAGCCCCGCCACGCCGTCCGGCTGGCCGACCGCGCCCCAGCCGATCACACCCGCAGGGTCCAGCTCCACCGTCACTTTGGCCGCGTTGCCAAAACTAAAAACATACGTCCAGTCCACCGAAAAGCCCGGGCTTTCCGCTGCGGCTGGGATGGGGTCGCCCGCCTCGTCCTGCACCAGCGCATACAGCACCTCGTCCCCGCTGTCCTCGGCGCGCGCGTAAAAGCCAAGCTGGCGCATGGTGTAGCCCGCCGAAAGGCCGGTGTTGACCAGTACCGCCCGCACCCGTACCTTTGCGCCCTCCAGCACCTGCGCGGGCTGCAGGGAGAGCGCCTGCCGCTCGTCCGTGACTGCGGTCTGCTCCTCCAGCGTTCCGGCGGCCAGCCCCGCGCCGCTTGCCGCGCGCGTGAATACCAGCCCCTTGCCCGTGCCGACGAGCGCCGCCTGCAGGGCGTGTCCCGCGGCCGTGACCGCCGCATTTGTCCAACTCATAGCATCACCTCGTGTTCTCCGTAATGTTTGGCCCGCGTCCCTGCGGCCGCGCTGTACGTCCGGCTCCCGCCCTGGCGCAGCAGCGCCGCGGTGATCTCATACCGCAGGTGTGCGGGGATGACCTCGCGCAGCGCGCGCCGCACACTCTCCATGTTGCCTGGCATGCCTGCCGTGGAGCGGAACAGGATCGTAACGCACGATACCCCGTCATAGGTCACCTCGGCCGCGATGCCGTTCCAGCTCCCGCAGATGGTGCGGATCAGCTCAATGTCGCACTTGCCGGACAGGCTGCGCCATTTCGCGGCCAGCGCCGCGCGCCGGTCCTCGATGGACGCGCCCTTTTCGGGCGTCAGCCCCGCCTCGCGCTCCTCAACAGGCAGCAGCCAGGTCATGCTGTCCAGAAACATCTGGTCCGCGGTCTCGGCAGCGTCCGCGCGCTGGGCGCTGTCCACGCCCGCCACCGCGCCCAGCAGGCCGGTCACCCACGGGTCGCGCCGGTATGCGGACGGCAGGCTGCGCAGCATGTCGTCATATTCAGGCATAGGTAATTGCCACCTCCCCGAGTACGGCGCACTCCCGCTCCCCTATGGCAACGTTGGCCGTGCCGCCGTTTACCGCAAGGTTTTCAAAATCCAGTACGCCCTCCGCGCTCAGGATCGCCGCCGCGATCTGGCCGTAGCTGACAAAATCCTGCTCAAACGCGATCTCGGCCAGATAGTCCGCAATCGCCGCCTTGACCGCTGCGGTCACTGCCCCGTCCTCGTCTCCGGTGTTCAGTTTGGACACCGTGCAGGAGACGGCAACGGCCTTTCCCGTCGCCGCGCTGACATAGCACCGCGCCCCGATCGGAGCCTGCCCGTAGCCCTCGCCCGTGCTGTCCGGATCGATGTAGTCCTGCACCGACTTTACCAGCTCCTCAGCCGCGGGCTGGCCCGTGCTGTCCACCAGCACCACGTCCACCGTGTTGTCCCCGTGGCCCAGCGGGAACACCTTCACACGGCCCACGCCCGCGACCTCCAGCGCCCAGCTCTGGTACTGGTAGATGTTGCCCGACGTGGGCGGCGTGCGCACCTTGAGCAGATGCCGCTCGTAATAGGCCGCGTCGTCCTCCTCGTCGTAGCCACCGGTCATGGGTGCGGGGTTGTCGCAGGCCGATATGCCCGCGATCGTCACCGGCATCTGCGTCACGCTGTGCGCGGGCAGGTTGCCCGCCGCCCCGTCCTGACGGCAGGTCACGGGTACATCGCCCTCGCCGGTGATCTGGACGGCCTGCGTGGCGTAAAACTGCACGCCGCCCCCGCTCTCAAACAGGTCGCCCTCGCTCACGGTCCCCGTGCCGGTCACATGCACCACGCCGTGCGCGAACGTCGCCTGACGGCGCTCCAGGCCGGTGCGCGGGAAGATATAGCGGTCCAGCTCGTCCCCCGTCAGGTTTTCAGGGTCGAGCTTGGCTTTCGCCGCCTCAAGCTCGGCGTCCGTCCCCTCCATGCGCAGCGCGGCGGCCGCCAGCAGGTCGTAGGTGGGGAAGCCGATGGTTTTCTGATAGCTGTCCGGCATTGCCGCCAGCAACTCCTGCAGGATATCACTCGCCGCCGACATAGGCGCTCACCTCCACTGTTTCCTCCGTGTGCAGGCGCGCGGTGAACGCCACCTGCAGGCCGCGCCGCAGCCGCGTAAACGCGAAGCTGTCCACCGTGCGCACCGCCGGGCAGAACGCCGCCGTCTCGCGGACGTTCCGCTCGATTTCGGCCTGCACCCAGCCCTCCGGCATGCGGCGGTCGAGCAGCGTGCGGTCCACGCCCGGCAGGGTCGAGCTGTCCGTACGGTAAACCGGTACAGCGCCCGGCGTCTGCCGCAGCATCAGCTCAAACCACTGTTTGACCGCCTCCACGCCCGTCCGCTCTTTCAGCGCCCCGTCCACCAGCTGAAACGCCCCGCTCCGGCCATCCTCCTCCCACTGGAACGCGGGCGCGCGGCCGATGCCGGCCGCCGCCTGCGCGGGGATGTCGGTCGGGATCACCGGAAAGATGGTCTGCGTCATTGATACACCTCCCTGCAAAACAAAAGCGCCCCGTCCTTGCCGTGCTTGACAAAGACGGGGCGCGCGCGTTATAATACAGATACAAAGGGACGCTGTTACAACGATCAGGCCCTTATGCAATCAAAGTTAAACCTCTGACCGCTTGGGTACCAGCCGAGCGGTCAGAACGCTTTTATGGATAAAATACGCAGCAGCACGCTTGCGCATATCAGAAGCCGAAAGGCTTTTCTCCACATTCGCCTCACCTCCCTCCGCCCGAGACGAACGGGGGAAAATGAGCCTGACCGCCATATGTAACAGCGTCCACCTGTATTATAGCACACGCCGTCGTTCTTTGTCTACGCCTGCCGTCCCTTGTGGGCGGCTTGACAAAGACGGGGCGCGCGCGTTATAATACAGATACAAAGGGACGCTGTTACAGCGGTCAGCCCCTACTTACACTCAACACAAGTTGACCGTTTCGGGTGCCACCGAGCGGTCAACGCGCTTTTATAAGCAAAATATGTAGCAACAGGATTGCCCATATCACAATTCTTACGAATCGTCTCATAAAGCATCACCCCCTTCATGGGGAGTGGGCTGACCGCCATATGTAACAGCGTCCGCCTGTATTATAGCACACGCCGTCGTTCCTTGTCCATCCTCGCCGCCCCTCGGGGCGGCTTTTTCATATTTTGTCGATCACCAGCAGCAAGCCGCCGGACAGGACCGCCGCGGCCTTGTCGCCGCTGTGCCACTCCCGCGCGGCGGCGGTCGCCGTCATGGTCAGGCCGTTTTCCGCAGTAAAGAGGGCGTTCCCCTCCATCACGGAAAAGGTCGGCGGCGAAACCGCCGCGCATACCGCCTCATGCCACGCGGGCGGCGGCTGATACCGGCCGAGCCGCCGGAGCCGCTGCGCCATTTCATAATCATATGCCATGCCTGTTTACCCCCACGGCGTGCAAAAGCCGCTGATCTCGCTGTAATACCGCGTCACATTTGCCACGCTGTCCGAATAGTTGCCTTCCACGGTCTGCACGCCCGCGCGGGACGCGCTGCGCACGATGCCGATGTGCCGGTCGCCCTGTATCATCAGGTCGCCCGCCTTGGGGATGTAGCCGCTCGCCACCGTGCGGTACATCCCGCGCGACTGGAAATAGCTCGACATGTCCCCGACATAGCTGTATCCGGTCGGGATGGGCGCGCCAGCCTGCGCCGCGCACCAGCAGACAAAGATCACGCACCAGGCAACGCCGTCCATACCGGCCCACTGGCCGTATTTGTTCCGGTTGCCCGCGCCCTCGCGGTAGCCGACTTCTCCCTGCGCGGCCGACACAAAGGCTGCGGCCGAGCCGTCCCCGCCGCCTACCGTCACACCGTCCGCGCCGCCCGCGCTGCCAATATCGTCCGGCAGGCCGTATACGCTCACCGTGTCCGTTGTACCCGCCGCGCGCGGCTCGTCCAGCGCCTCGAGTTCCAGCTCCATCGTGTGTCCCGCGCCGCCGTAGTGGTGGGTGACGCGCGTCACCCTGTTCCGGCCGGACACGCCGAACGCGGGGCTGTTGAAATCCAGCACCACGCCGCTCGTCACCTCGTCGCAGCCCCATATCTCGCTGATGGTGCGCGTGCGCCCCACGCGGTCGAGCCGCGCGAGCAGGTTGCCTGCCATCTGCCGGAGCCGCGCGTCGCCCGGGTCGCCCGTCACGGTCTCCACATGCTGCAAAAAGCCGAACCGCTCCACGCTCGCGCCGTTCGACGCCTGCGCACCAATGTACGCCCTGCCGTCCTGCTCGGCGGCGATCACCACCGCGTTGCGCAGCTCCGCGATGCTGTCCTCGCCCGAAACCTGCCCCAGCGCCCAGGTGATGTCAAACGCCGCGAGATTGTCCGCGGGCTTGTGGTACGCCTTGACCGCCGCCGTGGGCAGCTCCCGCACGGTCAGCCCCTCGTCCGACACAAAATACTGGTACTGCCTGCCGGTCTCGGCCGCGCACGCCTCCAGTATCTCGCTGATGATGTCCGCGGGCGTGTCGCCCGTCCAGACCTGTGTGACTTTGGCAGGCAGGCTGCACACCTCGGCCACGCCCACGCCCGCCTTGGCGCAGGCGCGCCGGATCGCCTCGTCCGCCGCTATGCCGGACGCCTGCAGGATGATCGTACTCTTATTGAGGTACCAGCCGCGGTCGTAAGCGGTCGCGCTGCCGTCCAGCCCGACGCGCTCCACCTGTCCGGCAAACACGGTCCTGTCGTGGTTGACCAGGCGCAGCTTGTCGCCCGGCGTCACGAGGTTTTTCTCCACATAGCCGTCCCACGGCGCGGTGATCACGTCAAAGGACAGCTCCACGCTGAGCGCGTTCAGCTCGTCCACGGCCTGCAGGTTGCCCGCAAAGGCGGTGATGTCGCGCGCCCGCCCGCCGCGGTAGCGGATCAGACGATGCTCGTCTGCATATTCCTGTGCCATGCCGTCCCTCCCTTACACGACAAACCGGTACTCGGTGCAGCGGATGCTGTACGCAATGTCCCCATTGCGCCGCACGCTGAGGTCGAGCGCATCGACCGTGACAGGCGTATTCAGGCGGCACGCGCCGCCGCTGTCCAGCACGATCATGCGGAACGGGATTTTACGCTCGCGCCCCCGCTGGAAGAACGCCACATAGTCCCAGCCGTTGTCGCTCGCCTCCGGCGGCATGAACGGGTAACGGCGGCCCACGGGGAAAATGCTCTCCCATGTATACGGCCGCAGCCCCAGCGTGCCGATCCGGCGGTAGTCGCGGCTCAGGCCCTCATAGGTTTCGTTGTGCTGCTCCGGCTCGGGCAGCGGAAAGTCCGGCGGCACATGCGGCAGCACCATGACCTCCTCGTTGTTGTTGAATGATAGGATAACCTTATAAATATTTACCGCCTTCTTTCAAAAATCCCTTGACTTATACACACTAAATGTGTATAATAGAATCATAAGGAGGACACCTTATGAAAAGACGGGATTTGATAAAACTACTGGAACGTAACGGCTGGTGGCTGAAACGGGACGGCGGCAACCACGACATTTACACAAACGGCACCGATAACGAGCCGGTTTCCCGACAACGCGAAATCAAAGAAGCCGTTGCAAAAGCGATCATCAGGCGGCGGGGGCTGAAATAAAGCCCCGCCGCATATGCCGGAAGCAATACTGAAAGGAGAATTTTCACATGAAAAAGGTCTATCCTGTGATCTTCACGCCTTGCGAAGAGGGCGGCTATATGGTCACCGTGCCGGACTTCCCGCTCAATACGCAGGGGGAGGACATGGCCGAAGCCATCTTCATGGCGCGCGACGCAATTGGACTGATGGGCATTACCCTGCAGGACGACGGACAGCCGCTCCCTGAACCGTCCGCATTGTCCGCAGTGGAATGCGCCCCGGGCGAGATCGCCTCGCTGGTCGATGTAGACTTCGACGCCTACCGCCGCGCGCACGATAACCGCACGGTGCGCCGCAACGTCACCTTGCCCGCCTGGCTGGACGAAAAGGCGCGCCAGTCCGATCTGAACGTCAGCGCCGTCCTGCAGGCCGCGCTCAAACGCGAGCTGCAGGTCGAATAATCCTGCAAGCCCCTGCCGCCCCTCCCCGGGGCGGCTTTTGCTTTATACGTTATCCCACGCGCGGATGATATTCCGCACAATGGTTTCTCCCAGCTCGTCCGCATACTGGCGGTTGCCGATCACGTTGCCCGCCACGGTGACGTTTACCGTCACCTGCGGCCCGCCCGCCCTGCGCACGGATACGTCGTGCGGGATGATCTGCGTGCCGTTCGGCAGGCTGATGATCTCGCCGCCGCGTTCGTTGACCCGCGTCAGGCCGCCGCGCCAGTAGCTCGTGCCGAGCGCGTTGCCGCGCGGCTGGATGCGTGTCGCGCCGTCCAACCAATTCAGGAAGGAGGAGCCGATGCCTTTCGCGCCCTTATATAGCTGCCCCAGCAGCGGCACGCTCTCGATCTTATCGTCCAACCAGGAGAAAAACGAGCCGACCGCGTCCTTTGCGCTGTCAAACGCGCCGACAATGGCGTCACGGATGCCGCCAAACGCCTTTTTCACCGTGTCCCACAGCCTACCAGCCCATTTTGTAAGCGTGTCCCAATTCTTGTACAGCAGAACACCGACCGCGATCAAACCCTCAACTAACGTGATCACAAACCCGATGGGATTAGCTTTGAATGCCGCATTCAATCCGCGCTGCGCTGCCGTGGCCGTACCGGTTGCGGCAGCTTGCGCCGTAGTCGCGGTAGTCATTCCCGCGATCGTGCCAATAAAGCCGCCGATCGTTGAAATGCCGTTTTTCAGACTTGAATTGAACTGCCCAACCTTGACCAGCACAAACGCGCCCGCAAGCAGTTTCAGCCCGCCGATCAGCAGATCGCCGTTCTCCTTGCACCACGCAATCGCATCGCCTGCGCGTTCTATTGCACCTGCGAACCGCTGGTCAAACTGTGCCGCCAGCCCGTCCATGTCCAGTCCCGCGACCCAGCCGGAAAAGGCGGCTGCTTTCTCGGTCAGCCATTCCAGCGCCGAGCCTGCGCGGATGCTGCCGTCCGCCTGCGCGCCGAGCATTTCCCACAGCTTGTTTTTAGCCGTCGCGGAGGCGTCGCCCAGCTTTGCGGTTATCTCGCTCAGCGTCGCCTGATTGCGCCGCGCGTCCACGACCTGCCGGTTGTTCTGGTAGAACGCCTCCGCCGCGCCCTCGTAGGTGCGCGCCAGCGTGTCCATAATCAGTTTGTTGCGCCCCGCTTCCGAGCCGCAGGTGGAGAGACGCTCGTTAAAATCGTCCTCCAGGATGCCCGCCCAGTTGAGCGCGTCGGCCAGCGTGCCGGTCACCTGCCCGACCTTGGCGGTCTCGTTGGCCGCCTCGATCAGCCCCTCGATCGGCAGGCTGTCGCCAAATGTGCCGGAAACGCCCGCTGCGATCCGCGTCCAGGTGCCGACGTCCCGCTCGTTCTGCGCGAGCTTGGCGAGCAGCTGGCTCGCCTCGGCCGCGGTGTCCGTGTCGCCCAGGATCGCGTAAAAATTGCGGTAGCTTTTGCGCGCCGCGTCGGCCGAGAAGCCCGCCGCGTCAAAGGCGGTGTTCAGTTTGCCCTGCGCCACGCGGTATTCCTCGGTCGCGCCGTCCAACGCCACAAAGGCGGCGGCAAGGCCGCCCACCGCCGCGCCCGCCGCAAGCGCGGACTTTTTCGCAAACTCCTGCATCGCGGAAACCGCCTTGTTCTTGAACGCAATCACTTTCCGCGTGGACTGGATCATGCTGTCATCGATTTTCGCGCCGCTCTTTTTCGCGTTCTGCGCGGCCTTGAGCAGCCCGCCGGACATGTTGTCGCGCAGGTTGAGGACGGTGTTGATGACCTTATTTTTCGCCATGCGCGCCCTCCTTTTTCTCCTCCGCGGGGAATGCCGTTGCGATGCCCCATGCGGTCACCAGCCGCGTTTCCTCGTAATAGCGCGCCCGCCCGACCCGCAGCACCGCCCGATCGGCCAGGCTCATGCGCCGAACCTCCTCGGGCGTGATGCCGCGCGGCGCGTAAAACGCCGCAAGGTCAAGCAGCGGGTCGCGCTCGATCAGTTTTTTGCGGCGGCCTCCAGCTGCTCGGCGCGGCTTTGTTCCTCGCCGCTGTCCGGCAGCAGGCCGATCCACCGCGCCAGCGCCGCGCCCAGCTTGTCGATCTCCCTGATATCCATCAGGCGGCGCACCGTGTCGTAAGGGTCGGTCACGCCGAGCGCCTCGTGCAGCGCTGGGTCCTGCAGATCGCGGCAGCAGTCATAAATCAGGGAAACGCTCACCGCAACCGAATCACGCGCGCCGCTGGCCTCGTTGATCGCCTCGACATAGTCCAGCTGGTCGGCCTGCGCGGGCTTGTGGAACAGCATGTCCACGCCGCCTACCGAAAACGCCTTGACCTCCAGCCGGTCCTTTTCTTTCTGCTCGGCCCGCGCCGCGAGCTGCTCCAGCAGTTTCTTGTCCATATGTCCTCCTTACAATGTCTCCAAAACTTCAAAGTTGCCGAACTTGAACGGCACCTCCTGCTCGGTCTTGGCCTTTTTCTCGAACTTGGCGAGCATAAACTCATCCACCGTGATATCGCTGTACGCCACGCGCTCGACCTTGTTCGTGCCTTTCTGTGTTTGCGCCGTGATAACCGTGATCTCCGGCATGATGCCCGTGCGGAACGCCTCGGCCATCTGCACCAGCACGTCGCTGTCGATCTTGAGCCACACGAGCGTCCCCTCGCCCGAGTAGCCGTTATAGATGCGGTAGGTCGCGGGGTCGCCGCATACGTTTATGTCCTCAAAATCGCCGGTGACCTTTGCCTCCACGCTCTGCAGGGTGGTCAGCTTTTTGCCGTTCCACCAGGCCGTGCCGCCGTTTCCGTGCATCACACGGTTGGGGTTAAAATCAGGCATGTCTTACACCTCCTCAAAACAGGTTGATCGGGAAAATCAGGTCGGTCATGCTACCGAGGATTTTCACGTCGCCCGCCAGATACACCGTGCGCTTGAACGGCGTTGCCTTGACGGTATCGTCGTCCCAGTCCGCTGCCTCGGCCTTGCCGCTCGCCACCCACGCGGCGCGCTGCGCTTCCACGTCGATACCGGCGGCGTTGGCGTGGTCGGGGTCGAGGATATTCTCGGCCGCGAGCTGCCGGAAATACGAGCTGTTGAGCGCCGCGATGAACAGCATCTGGCTATCCCGCGTGTTGCGGTAGCTGCCGAGGTAGGTGCCGCGGAAAGTCGAGGTAATATCGTCCCGCATCAGGTCCATCGCCTCAACGGTCTCGATAAACTGCATGTCCTCGGTTTTGGTTTTGCCGTCCAGCGTCGTCAGGCTGTTGATGCCCTGGCCGATGCGCACCGCGCCCTCCTCGTCGTTAAACAGGATAAACTTGCCCGCGCCGACCGCCGCGTCGTTGTCCGCAACCTCCTCCACCGCCGCAAGGTTGGAGCAGTGGTAGCCCGTGCAGCCGCGCTCGACGTTGCACACAGCCATGATCGCCAGCAGGCTCGGCAGGTATGCCTCGCCGTCCTGCTCGCCACGCGCGTCCGCAAAGGTGACGCTCTCGTTGACAAAATGGACGACGTGCATATCGTCCGGCAGGGGCGTCACGTTGTGTACGATGCACTTGTAGCTCCGGCTCCTGGCGGCCTGCGCCTTGACCCAGCTCGCCAGCGCCGCGCCGTCCTCAGCAGACTGGCCCGCTACCGCAAGCCATCCCGTCTTGACCGTGCGGCCGATCTCGGCCAGCGTGTCCGCCAGCGTGCCGGTGGTGTCCAAACGGAACACATGGCTCTGGTACGGCGCGAACGCCAGCATGTCGCCGATCGCCGCGTAGTTGTCCTCCGTGTACAGCGCCTCGTCCGCCTGCAGCGCAGACAGGTCTGCGTACTGTTTATGGGTAAAGGTCTTGTTGGTATCGTCTCGGACGATCAGCACCGCCACGCCGCGCGCGCTGCGCGCGATCAGGCTCGTTGCCTGCTGCCGGAACGTGACCTCGATTTTCGGCATGGTAATTGCCATATCAGGTTGTCAGCTCCTCCCCGTTGTAAATAAGTTCCTCCATCGGCTCGCCCTCCTCTGCGGCGGTCTCGACCCACGAGACGCTGAACTGGCACGCCAGCACGTCCTGCGAGGTATCGCAGCTCGCGTCCTCGTCCAGCGGCAGCCAGATGCCGCCCGCCTCAAAGCCCCCGTCCAGCGCGGCGAGCAGCTGATCCGCCACCGCGTCGCACTCGTCGCGCGGGTGGTCCGTGTCTTTGGGATAATACCAGATGTCCACGTCCACCTCGCGCTCGCGCGCCCCGCCGCAGGCCGCGCCGCCGCCCACCGGCAGCACGTCGATCTTAAAGGACGGCCGTTTAATCGGCTTTTCTTTATCCGTTTTGGTGATCTGCACACCTGGCGCGAGATTGCTCACCAGCGCGGCTAATGCCTTGCGAACGGTTTTTATTTGCATAGCTCGTCAATCACCTCGTCCGCCAGTTCTTCGCAATTTTGATAGAACTTGTCCTCATAAGCTTCCTCTGCTTTCGCAAATACTTCTCTGCCAGGCGCAAAGCCTACTTTCCTGCCTCCCCTAACCACATCATGACCTTGCTCGATCAGATGGGCATGCGGCGCATTGGAGTAAACGCGAATGTAATGTTGACCCTGTTTCTGGTAATACTTACCCCGCTGAATACCTGCTTTGTAGTTGCCGGTGATCGTGCGCAGATTGACCAGCCGTATCTGCCTCAGCGTGCGGCGTTTCAATTCCGTGCCAGATTTTTGCATCGTTTTTTTGACTTTTTTCGGCCAGTTGCGCGACATTTTCGCTACCCAGTCCGCGTAGTCGTCCAGCTCGGACAGGTCGATGCCATCACGCGCCATCCGCCTGCACCTCGCCCTGCACCATGCGGCAGAAGATCTCCAGCCAGCCGCGCCGGTTGTAGATGGGATACCAGTACAACACGTCCAGCCGCAGGCCGCGCACGACGAAATACATCCCGCGGCAAATCTCCGGCAGCGACGCCTCGCGGATGGTCACCTTGTGGGTGATCTCCGCGCGCTCGGCCTCGCCCGGCAAGTTCTCCGTGCGGCCGCTTGTGGGCGTCACATTCGCCCATATCGTGCGCAGAGTCTGGTACGCATAATCGGTCTCGTTGTTCTCGTCGGTCACGGGTGCGGCCCGATACACGGCCGCCCGTTCCCGCAGGTCACCCGCTTGTACCGCCATCGTCCGCACCTCCGTAATTGCACCGGATTTTAAGCTGGTTAAGCATCTGCCGCACCACGGGCGGCACGGTTTCCAGCGCCTGCTGGGGCGTGTCCACGCCGCGCGCGTCGTACATCTGCAAGGTCATGGCCTGCACGATCAGGTCGTGCTGGGCGGGATTTACCTCCCGCCGCACGCCCGCGCCGCTCAGATAGGCGTCGTTCGCCTGCATCAGACCGGCGATCAGCTCGTCGTCCTCGTCATAGTCCACCTTCATGTATTTTTTGCAGGCGGCGAGGCGCTCGTCCGCCTCCTGCAGCACAGTATCCCTGTCAATCACGGGCTTTCCTCCTCTTCACTGGCGGGGTCGGTCAGCGAGATTTTCGCCGCCGCCACCGCATCCTCGTCGGTCGTCACCGCGTCCAGACGCGTGATCGCGCGTACCTCGGTCGAGTTGGTGTTCCAGGCGTTGCCGCCCACCGTGGTGGAGTCAAGCTGCATGGTCTGGCGGCGGAACAGCGTGCCGAAGCTCGCGAAATCGCCCACATAGAGCGGCGTGGTCGGCGTGTCCGCGTTCGGCAGCACCGCGTCGGACACCACATGCACCGCACGCCCGCCGATCATGTACTGGCTCGGCTGCACGGGGTTGGGCTGCAGCAGCGGGCGGCCCTGCGCGTCCTCCAACGTGTCGAGGAAATTAAAGCCGGTCTGGTTGGTCAGGAACGACGCACCGGACGCGATCATCGGGTCGAGCAGCGTGTTGACGATGGTCTTGATAGATTTGAGCGCGCCGGTCGGGGCAACCGCGGTCGCGCCAGCGTCCAGCTCCTTCAGCAGCGCCAGCAGCAGATTGTTTTCCGTGATTACGTCCTTTTTCGCCAGCCAGCGGGACAGGTACGCGATCAGGTTCTGGTCGGTGTCGTTCAGCAGGTCGTTGGATACCGGCACGATCAGCGCGTAGTCCTCCACTGTATACTTCACCTGCTCGAACGAGGGCTTGTCGTCGCGGGAGATGGTACTCATTTCCGCGACTTTGGTAAATCCCTTGGTCGGCTGGGTGTCGTACACGCGCGAGCCGGTGTTGGTGGACACGGTCTCAACGTGGAACAGCGCGGAAAGCGGGTTCAGCGCGCGCTTGCGCTCGTTGATCGCGGTCTGGATGTCCTGCGGCACGATCAGGCCGCCGTCCGCAGGGGTACCCTCGGTCAGCGCGCCCTCGTTTAGCACCGCGCGCGTCACGATCTCCGCGTTTTCGAGAAAGCGGGTACGGTCGCCGCGCGCCTGGGCGCGGATGCACTCGCAGAACGCATGGAGGCACTCGTTCGAGTTGACCGGCGTGCGCGGCGCGCCCGTCGGGTCCATGCCTGCGTTGCCCTCCGGCAGCCCCTCTTCAGCGTGCATGATTGCCTTAACGCGCGCGATCTCCGCGTCGATGGGCGCAAGCTCGGCCTGCGCCGCATCGAAAGCAGTCTGGTCGTTTGCGGTGTCAGCGGCTTTCATTTTATCCAGCACGGCCTTTTTCTTGGCCAGCAGGTCCAGCAGTTTCTTTTTCATTCCGTAAATCCTCCTTACAGCAGTTCGGTTAAATCCATTTCAGCCTCGGCCAGCGCGATCGCGCGGGCGCGGGCGGTGTTCCAATTGGACACCGGTTTGTCCATCTCCTCGGGGGCGGGCGGCGTGCCGCCGTCCGCGTGCGCCTCACGGTAGGCCGCGCGCAGCTTCTCAATATCCGGCGCGCCGCCCACAGCGTTAAATACGTTCATCGGGTTTACCGGCGCTCCCGCGTCCGCGCCGATGATCTCGTCCAGCAGTCCGGCGTCCAGCGCCTCCTGCGCGGTTAGGAACGTCTCGCGGTCCATCATGCGGCGCAGCGCGTCGCGGCTGGTCTTGCCCTTGACCTTGGTCTCATAGGCCGCGATGATCGAGCCGGTCACGGCCTCCAGCATCTGCACGCTCTCGCGGTGTACGATCTGATTGCCCTCGGTCCATGTGCTCGGCAGGTGGATCATCACCTGCCCTACCGGACTGGCCGCGGCCACATCCGCACCCGCCAGCACGACGGACGCCGCCGATCCGGCAAGGCTCTGCACCTCGGCGCGCGTCGGCACTGTCGCGCCGCGCAGCAGGGAGTACATTTCGAATCCCGCGTACACCGAGCCGCCGCCCGAGTTGATTTCCAGCACAAACTCCTCGCCCGCGGGATTGTCCGCAAGCGCCTGCCGGATATCGGACGGGCTGACCGCCGCCAGCCCGAACCAGCGGTAGATGGGCGCGTCCTCGTCCGCACAGATCGTGCCTTTCAGGTTGTATCTCATTTGTTCTCACCGCCCTCCTTTGGTTCGTTGCGGTTAATCGATAATTCTCGGAACAGATCAGCCGGAATATAGTTGAGCGAAGCGTAATGCTCATCGCCGCCCGCAATGTCCGGCATATCCTCCAGCGCGAGGATATTGTTAATGCTGTATGCGCCAATCTCGCGCATGCTCTTGAACCATGCGGCGCGCGCCGCCCAATCCCCGCGCAGCTCGCCCATCATGTTGCGCCGGAGCTGCAGGCCGCGCTGCTGCTCGCTGGCAAGCAGCAGCTTGTAGGTGTCCTCCTGCTCATGCTCGGCCACGATTGGGGAGAGCGTCCGCTGCATGTACTCGATCGCCGCCTGCACGTTGCTCGCGTAGGTCTGCTTACCCACGCCCAGCTTGTACAGCGGGATATTAAACAGCCGCCCCACGTCCTCAATGGACGCCGCCTTGCTCTCAATAAACTGCGCGTCGCGGTTGGAGGCCGTGACCGGCGTGTATTTCATGCCGAAATCCATGACCGCCGTGCGGAAAGCATTGTCCGCGCCCGTGTACAGGTTCTCCCACTCGCGCCGGATCGCGTCCTTAATGGAGATCGTCGTTCCGTCCGCCTGTTTGATATCCGGCTTGTTTGTCAGGTCGGTTTCCGTGTACAGAATGCCGGTCAGCTTCGCGCCGTTTTTATAAAAGCCGACCTCGTATTTCTGCGCCTGCAGCGCGGCCTCGATGGTCTCCGCGCCGCGCCGCAGATAGCTCACGCCCTCCAGCCCGTCGGTCGAGAACGCCTTGTAATGCAGCACATCGGCGGGCCAGAACTTGCGGTACTCGCCCGTGCGCGGGTTGGTGCCGACGTACCACAGCCGCCCGTTATCATCCAGATAGGGCTGCATATAGCCAGGCGCAATCGGGAGCAGCTCGGCCGGTGCGCCCCAGCGGTCCCGCCAGATCAGCGCATAGGCGTTGCCGTAGGCGATGCGGCGGCTTTCCATCAGCTTGTGGTAGTCAAAGGCCGTCATCGCCTCGGTCGGCCGGCTGGTCAGCAGGCGCAGCGCGGGGTGATCGGTCTGCCGCTCGCGCGTGCCGCTGTCCATCAGGTAGATGGGCATTTTCGCCACGCTGTCCGAGATGATCTCGATGCAAGCGTTCACCGCGGGCAGCTTCATGGCCTGCAGCTCTCTGCCGCCGAACAGCGGGCCGCCCGTGTTCCAGCCCGAGGGGTCGTCCAGCGTCAGCCTGCGCCCCTCGTTTTTGACGTGGCGCACCAGCTTTTCCAAAATCACTCGCTGTCACCCCCCAACCGGACGAGCAGCACCGCGCCGCCGATCAGCGCCGCGCCTGTCGCCAGCAGTCCGGCCACCGGCGACACCAGCCACAGCGCCACCACGATGCACACCGCGCCGCAGGCGGCAAGCGCATCGGGCAGGTACTTCAATATGCTTTTCATTTCTATTCCTCCATGCCATCCAGCAGCACGCATTCGCCGGTCGTAGCGATGCCGATATGCACAAAAAACCGGGCGCGCGCCCGTTCGTCGCGGCCGTGCTCCTGTTCCCACACCTCCACCGCCTCGCGCCAGGTCATCAGGCGCGGCTCGCGGCCGCGCCCCTGTGTGATCGCGCGGATGTCCTCCAGCGCGGCGATGTAGTCCGGTCGTTTTCCGGCCATTGTCTCCCTCCTGTCTGTCACAGCGTCCATTTGCCGGTCGCAACCGCGTCGGCAAGGTCTGGCTTCGGCGCGAGCTTGCTCGCCGCAAACGCGATGATCCAGCTCACGGTAATGTCGATGCGCCCGCGTGAGCGCTTCTTGTTGGGGTGTATATTCTCATTACTGTCCGTATCGCACCGCACGTTTGCAAAGCACTGCCGCGCGGCCGTGTTGTGGACGTGCAGCATCTCGTGCGTGCGGATGAGGTGTTCCATTTCTTTCATGGGTGGGCTGATGCTTTTCATGCTCTGCGGAATCTCCACGATCTGCGTCGGCCTGCCCGCCCCCGCGATCAGCGACATGAGCCGCTGGGTGATCGTGGTGGAAAGCCACGGGTCAAAGCCAACAATCCGCAGGTCGTAGTCTTTGGCGGCCTGCATGATGGTGTCGATCACGTCCTCATAATCGATCACGTCGCCCTCGCAGCCGCGGAGAAAGCCCGCCCGTATCCAGTCGCGGTAGGGCGCGTGGTCCGCGCGCTCGCGCGCCTCGATGTCGTCCAGCGGTATCCAGCCTGTGAACAGCGCCACCCACTTGTCCAGCCCCTCCTGGGGCGGGAACAGCAGCGTAAACGCGGTAAGGTCCGTACTCTTGGAAAGGTCCCCGCCGCCGAAGCAGCGCTTACCGCGCAGCAGCTTCACCGCGTCGCGCCAGTGCGCGCACCCCTCGGGGTTCCACTGGGTTTTGTCGTAGATCGTGACCGGTATCCAGCCCACCGTATGCGTGGCAATCCACTGGTTGAGCCGCAGCCAGCGGAACAGCCGCTCCGCCGCCTCGCTGCGCTTGGCCTCCTGCGCCTCCGCGCGGATGGTACTGAGCTTCACCGTCCTGCCGATCGAGGGGTTGCAGCGCCGCCACAATTCCTCGTCGTAGATGTTGATATTCTTCAGCTCGTCTTCGTCCTCAATCAGGCCAAGGCCGTACACGATCGGCAGCCAGCGCGGGTCGTCCATATCGCCCTCGCGGGCGCGCCCCTCGCGGCACCGCAGGATGGACAGCGCCTTTTCGTGGACCTCCCAGCCGATGCTCTTCCGGTCCGGATCGTCGCCCGCCGTCGTCAGCACGATCCACACAGGCTGCTCGCGCGCGTCGCCTGCGCCGAACGTCATAACGTCCCACAGGTCGCGGTTCGGCTGCGCGTGCAGCTCGTCAAAAATGACGCAGGACGGCTTGTAGCCGTGCTTGCTGTATGCCTCCGAGGACAAAACCTTGAGCTGGGAGCCGCTCACCGTGTCGCAGATGGTCCTGGTGCTGTCCACAATACGGCTGCGCTTTTTCAGCGCGGGCGAATGCTCCACCATCCATTTCGCGGCCGCGTACACGATGCCCGCGTTATCGCGGTCCGCCGCGACGACATACACCTCGCCGTTGATTTCCCCGTCCGCGTACAGGTGGTACACGCCCAGCGCGGCGGCAAGCTCGGACTTGCCGTTTTTCTTGGCGATCTCCAGATAGAGGTACTGGTACCGCCGGATGTACAGTCCGGCGGGGTCCGCCCCGACGCCCTCGGCCTCGATCAGCTGGCCGTAGAACTCGGTGACAGCGTCGCGCTGCCAGTCCATGAGCCGGAACGGCGCGCCGTTCGAGCAGGTCAAACACTCGATAAAATCACATACAAACGACGCCGCCTCGGCGTCAAACATCCGGCGCACCTCCTCTCCGCTCCGGCGCTGTGACGGACGGGCGGTGGTCGGAACACCGCCTGCCGCCATAGCACATTCCAGGCAGCTCTCGCCGCCCGTCACAGCGCCGGAAAATCATTGCTTTTTTCTGGTGTTCAATTTGGACATCTGATCGCGCATTTTACGGTGTGGACACTCCCGTACCCGCTCGACGCGGCGCAGCGCGCTCTCGCAAAAGCCGTACTTGTTGATCATTGGGCAAAGCAGGCTGCACATGATTCCGTTTTTCATGCCCTGCGCCGCCTTTCCGCCCGCTCGCGCAGCATTTCGGCCATCGGGTCGCCCGCCGCATCGTCCTCGGGCGGCTTCGGCACCACCAGACGGCACCGGCTGGAGATCGTCAGGCCCAGCGCGGCCGCCGCGCGGTCGCACTGGTTGAAATACCGCGTCTGCGTTTTGGACAGGTCCTCCAGCAGCGAGATCGCCTGATTCGCGATCGCGCGGTTGACCTGCTCGGTGACCGCCAGGTACGCCTGCTCGGCCAGCAGGTAGCGCGCCAGGCAGTCGTAATCGATTTCCGCTAAAATGCCGATCTCGATGAGCTGCTTTGCCAGCGTGCGGAACTTTTTGTGCAGGCTCTCCGGCAGGTAGGCCGGAGGCTTCACCCGCTTGCTTTTGGGCGGCGGCGCTTTCACCTCGGCCGCGCGCCGCGCCTCGGCCTCGGCTTTGGTCAGGTGCTTGTTTCCCTTGTATTCCAGCAGGTCAATCGGCTGTCTCGGTCCCGCCATCGGCCGCACCTCCCTCCAGCAGCACGGCCTTGCGGCCGGTCATTTCCTCCCACCGCCGGATGATCACATCGCAGTTATGCGGGGACAGCTCCATCGCCCTGCACCTGCGGCCATAGGTCTCGGCGGCAAGCACCGCTGTACCCGAGCCGCAGAACGGGTCCAGCACAAGCTCGCCCTTTTTCGTACTGTTCCGTATCTGCCGCGCGAACAACTCCACCGGCTTCATCGTCGGATGCTCCGTGCTCTCCTGCGGCTTGTCGCATAAATACACCGTACCCTGCCCGTCCCCGCCGAACCAGCGGTGGCCCGCCCGCGCGTCCCAGCCGTACAGGCACCCGTCGTAATCCGCAGGCGCAAGCCCGCCCGCAAGGCACGGCTCGTGCTGCCAGTTGTAGTCCTGCCGCCCCAGCACAAACTGGTTTTTGACCCATACAAGGTAAGCGTGGACGGGCAGCTTTGCCGCCTGGCAGGCCGCAAGGAACTGCATCGTGCTGGACGCGCCGTACCAGATGTAAAACGCCGCGCCGGGCATCAGCGCCCCGCGTGCCGCCGTCAGCGCGTCGGTGAGGAACGCCTGGAAACGGTCCGCGGGCAGGTTGTCGTTTGCGATCGTCAGATGCTCGGCCGTGCCGCCGTGGTAGTCCACGTTATATGGCGGGTCGGTCAGCAGCAGCCACGCCCGCTCGTCCCGCATCAGCCGCCGCATGTCCTCCGGTCTGGTCGCGTCGCCGCACAGCAGGCGGTGGCTCCCCAGCTCCCACAGGTCGCCCCTCCTGCACTGGTCAATTTCTTGACCCCCGTCGGGCAGGTCGGGCGCGGCGTCCCGCGCCAGCGCGTCGGACAGCCGGTACTCCCCGAAGCCCGTCAGCCGCAGGTCAAAGCCCGCGTCGAACAGCTCCTGCAGGCAGGCGTCCAGCAGGCCGTCGTCCCAATGGGATTTCTCAGCAAGGCGGTTTGATGCGATCATGTAGGCCTTACGCTGGGTGGGCGTCAGATGCTCCACATACACGCACGGCACGGCAGGCACGCACTCCGCGAGCGCCGCCTCCACCACCGCATGCCCCGCGATGATGTTCCGCTCCTGATCCACCAGCACCGGCGACACCACGCCGTACTCGCGCAGGCTGGCGCGCAGCTCGCGGATCTGCCGCTGGCTATGCACCCGCGGGTTTGCCGCGGACGGGATCAGCGCCGCGGGGTCGAGCAGCTCCAGTTTTGTTGTCGTTTCCATTCGATTCACCTCGTTTTCTCCCGCTATGGGGACACAGTTGACCATCGTTTTCCCGCCGTGGGGAGAAAATCCCACGCGGAGGGGGGCCTGCGGTCTTACGCACCCCGCCCCGAAACTTTTCCAGGGTGGGGGATATACGGGAAATCCACGGATTTCCCGCCAGGGTTCGGGCGCGTCAGGCCCGCGCCGCGCCTGTCCGAGCGTCCGGCCGGTCACCGGCGTTTCGTCCTCGCCTTTGCCCTGCTTTCGGCGGCGGTTTTGCGGCCGTGGCACGAGTGACAAAGGCTTTGCAGGTTCTCTGGGTCGATAAACTTCGACCAGTCGCCATCGTGCGGCACGACATGGTCCACGTCGGTGGCGTACACCCGCAGGCCGTGAGCAGCGCACTCTCGGCAGAACGGCTCGCGGGCAAGCTGCTCCGGCCGCAGGTCATCAGTCCAGACCGGCAGGCTGTACCAGCGCCGCCAGCGGCGGCTGTCCTCGCTGCGCCGCTCCACGCGCGGCGGCCGGTGCCGCTCGCAGTAGCCGCTGCGCACCAGCGCCGTGCAGCCCGGATGCAGGCAAGGCCGCAGGGGCTTATTTGCCACGCCGGTCACCCCGCATAGCGCGGATCGCTGACGCGCCCTCGTAGAGCATACCGTCCAGCACGCCGACGCGCCGCCACAGCCGGATGCGCACCTCGGCGCTCGGCTCGGCCTTGGCCTGTTCCCGGAGCGCGTCGCGCCGCTGACGCAGCGGGACGAGGTTGCGCTCGTATTCGTCCGCGATCTCGGCGATGGTTTTCATGGCGCGCCCTCCTTCCGGGCAAACAAAAAGAGCCTAACTCGACCGGACATTCCGTGTCGTGTTAGGCTCATGGCTCCAAGGCTCGTGGCTCGATTTCGATGTTGAATTTTTCCTTGCAGTGCTTGCACTGGTATTCCAGATTGCGGATCAGCGTCTTGTCGCTGACCGGAAACAGCTTGCGCCCGCACTTAGGGCAACAGTACCAACCGTTCTTTATCATAGTTGCTCCTATCTTCCAGTATACGCTGTTTTTCGGGTTTGTCGAGGTGGTCGCGGCTTTTTCTCCATGCCTGTGTGAGATGTTAATGGGCATTCCAAGCCAGCAACAACGCGCGTGCGTGCGCGTTGTTTATATGGTTTCGGCTCCCGCCTTGGGAGCAGGTATTTAATGTACCGGCAGCTCGCCGTCTCATTCCGGCCGCCGCCCTCGTCCAGCACCTGCGCGCCAGGCGGCGCATCCACGCTTGCGCCGTCGTCCACCCATTCATAAGTGGTGACAGGCTGCTCGAGGCCCCGCGAGCCGACGAACTGCTTTTTGCCATTGAGGCTGGCCTCCCGCCGCTCCTTGGTGAGGTATCCCGCCCAGCCATCGTACCCGCGTTCGCGGATGTAACTCAGTTGGACGTCGTCTCCCCATATCCAGAGCGACTTAAACAGTTCGAGGTCGCCGCCGACCGCATTCAGGATAATATGTGCGTGCGGCCGGTGGTCCCCGTGCCGCCCCTCCAGCACATAGATATATTTCAGGTCCGGCAGGCCGCGCGCTTTCCGGTAGGCGCGGAGCTGCGCAAACACCTTGCCGAGCCGCCGCCGCGTGACCTCTGCGCTCTCTGGCAGATCTGCGTCACGGTATGTCGCGGTGATCATCAGGTCCTCCGGCTCGAAATTGGCAGCCATCAGCATTTCCAATTTGCGCTGGGCGTTATTGCAGTTGGTGCGCGCGATCTGCTCCGCTGTCACCTCGCGGATACGCTTGCGCTCCTCTTTGCTGGCGTTCGGCCGCGGCACTGTGTAGGCGATGTCCCACACCAGCCGACCCGCGCGCGTTGTTTTGCGTCGTTTCATTTGCCCTCCGTGTTCAAATCGGACACTAAAACGGGTTCAGGGAGGCCGTAGCCTCCCGCCCCTCGTTTTTATGATTTTTCAGAATATCCGCAAATTTCGGGTTTGTCAAGTCACGCCTTGTCTCATTTCTCATTATGGTATATAATGGAGAAAAAATCGAGCGGAGGGAAATCATGTCTGAAAGTGGAAATAGCTACAGTTTAATCAATACTGATGCTTTGGGAAACTTAGGCTGTCTTTTAATCGAAAAAATCTCTCAAGCTGTTGGATGGATCGCGACACATAATACTCCGAACCGTATCGCGATACAAAATTATATTGAGGATATTCAAAACTCTGATCTTGATCCGCTCATTAAAGCAGTGAAAATATCCCATGCCAAACGTGATATTAAGGATTACTGCAACCAATCCAAAATCGTTTTTGATGCCATTTCACAACTTAATAGTACAGCTGATCCTTCCAAAATTGACGATGACTGGCTTGCCCTATTCATAGATAAAGCCCGCCTTGTTAACTCGGAATCGTTGCAAATCATTTGGTCTCGCGTTCTTGCGCAAGAGTGCAATGAGGCCGGATGTATCCCCAAGCGATTGCTCAATATTTTGTCATTTATTTCTCCAGAACAGGCCAATGCTTTTAGAATTTTATGTCAATTTACAATCTATATTATTGATGAAGATACCCCATACCCCTTTATGCCTATCATTACTTCTTTTGAGTTTGATGAATCAAACATATACTTTCGTGCTGGTCTAAGTTATTTTGATTTGCTGGAGTTAGACTCACTGGGACTACTTCGTTATTCAACAAATTATCACAACCTACAATTCGATCAATTCCCATCCACACCGATGATTTCTATCGGGAAGAAGCAATATAAAATATTGAACCCCTCAAATTCCTCAGAACTATGTTTGGGAAATGTTTTACTGACAACTGACGGTAGAGCCCTATGTTCAATTATTGACCGCACTCCACCAGAAGGCTTTTTAGAAGAATGTAGGCGCTTTTGGAAAGCCCAAAACAATATTTCTATCCACGAGGTATGCGTAGCCCCAACAGAATAAGCAAAAGCAAACACGGCCATCCAGAATGAAATAGCCAGCACAAAAAACCAACCAGCCCCAATAACGCAGTCGCAAACAGATATGCAAATACCATTTTCATTACATCACCCCCTTTTATTCCCTATGCAATGCTGCGATATCACATTCCCGCATTAAAGATGATGAGGGATTTTTTATTTCTCCTCCGTCGGAAGTTCTGCAGACCACCACTCTGCCCGCACGGCTATCTGACAGTCCGGTATTTCAGGCACATACCATGTGCCATCCCTATATAAAAGCACCGCATAATACCCGTTATCTTTGAGAACCAGCACGGACTGCCCCTCGTCCGGCTGCTCGGCCGGATACGGGTGCCAGACCGGCGCGGGCTGCGGCGTAGCTTTCGGTAGCCAACCACAACGGCCGTTACAATCCTTTGGACAGGCGATGCAGCACGCGTAAGACTCATCGCAGCACTGCGCTGCTCCGCATACGCCGTATTTGCTCAGCCCCGTCACGCACACATGGCTGTTTACATTGACCTGCGGCGGCTCGGCCACCGCCTGCTCTATCCCCTGCGCCAGCTCCCGCAACGGCGCACCCGCCGGATTGCCGAACAGCAGCTCCTGCAGATCGATGCCAATCTGATCTGTGATTTTGAGCAGCGCCGACAGGGAAAGATCGCTGTAATATGCTGCCGGATTGTCCGTCCATATCCAATCGCAAAACACAACGTTCGAAAGGTCGCGCGCACTATGCACGCCATATGCTGCCAGCCGTTCTTGCAGCTGGCGGCGCAGCTTACCAAGCGTCGATGCCTCGAAATCGTCGTTTTCCTTTCTGCGCTTTGCTTCCTGCTCCTCGGCCTCGGCGCGGGTGCGGTTCTTCCTGCTCACCCTGCCGCACACCCATTCGCAGCCGTCTGCCTTATCACAGTCATGGCAGCAGCCAGGACATACCCCGTGCTTCACCGCCGCCGCGCGCTTATCTATACCGACGCATGGCTCCACGCCATACGTTTCCTCGGGGCATTTCAGCGGTGCGAATCCGGCAGCCGCAGCCTTTTTATGCGCTTTCACGTCCTTAGCATCCAACTGCCAGAAATCGCCCTTATATAAGTCGTACAACTCGCGCTGCAGTTCCTCGCTGCACTTGCTCAGCTCGTAGGCGACCGAATCGTTGATGCGGCCTTTTTTGTAGTCGCCTTTCCACGGCTTGGACAGGTGCGCGTTGATCGCATCCGCCCGCGCGATCGCGGCCTCGCTGACCTTGAGCACGTCCGCAACGTAGGCGCGCAGCTTGCCCGGCAACTCGAGCACGCCGCGCTGTTTGAGATCAACCAGCGCCGCCTCGATCTCCCTTGCCGCGCCTGCGACCTCACTGCCGGTCAGGCCCGCGCCGCCGCGGGCCAACGTATTCGTCCAGTGCAGGATCAGCGTGCGCCGCGACGGGTCGAGGTCTGCGGCCAGCACGATGCAGGGCGCGGTTTTGCGGCCCAGCAGGGCCAGCGCATTCCGGCGGCGATGCCCTGCAATCAGCAGATACCGCTCGCCATTTGCCTGCACGACCAGCGGCTGCTGCAGGCCGACCACCTGGATGCTCTCTGCCAGCTCGTCAATGTTCCGCTGGTCGTAGCGGTTGTCCTCATTCTCGTCAATCTCGGCCAGCGGGATGTCATGCACCTGCATGGGGTTCGAATCGGACACCGCCGCGCCCAGCAGCGCGCCTACGTCAAGCCGTTTCGCCATCGTCCACACCTCCCAGGTACTCCCGCACCCATGCGCGGTAATCCCGTGCCGCGCCCGAGGTGGGCGACCATTGGCAGATCGGCTCGCCTCCCAAAACCGACTTATCTACCGGCCGCGACAGCCGGATATGGCTGTTAAACACACGCTGTCCGCTGTTTTTCCGCAGCCAGTCCTCCACCCCGATTATGTCCGGATCGTTGTACCACATGGTCAGCAGTACGCCCGCGATCCGTACCGACGGGCTGACGCGCCGCACGCTTTCCACCTGCCGCGTCAGCTCGGCCATGCCGTCGATCTCAAAGCCGCCCGGCTTGAGCGGGATCACAATATCCGTGCTCGCCGCGATCGCTGAGATGGACGCGAGCGAGAACGCGGGCGGGCAGTCTATAATGATATAATCATATGCGTCGTCCTCGATCACCGCGTCGCGCAGATCGGTGAGCGCACGCAGCGCACGCTCGCGCGGCGTCCCGCCATGCACGTCGTCCGGCAGGCTGCCGTCGAGGTCGAGCGCCGCCAGCGACATGTCCGCGGGGATCACATCCAGCCCGCGGTAAATCGTGTGCTGGATCAGTTCTGTGTAACAGGCCGCCATGCCCTCAAACAGGTCCGCGAGGCTGCCTGGCTCGGCCGGTATCCGGTAAAATTTCGACGCGTTGCCCTGATGGTCCGCGTCGATCAGCAGCACCCGCGCGCCGTATTCGGTCGCCAGGATCGCCGCCAGATTCACGGCGGTCACGGTCTTGCCGACGCCGCCTTTCAGATTGACAATAGAGATAGTGTTCACGCTTCCCCATCCTCCCCATATTTTCGATCATACTCGTCCGGTGTGATCAGGCGGCAGTCTGCCGGTTTATACAGCTTATCCAGACAGGTCAGCCCCAGGACTTCCTCAATCTTTACCTGTTCCAGCAGGCTCTCGTATGACGCGCCGGTCATTTCCTCACCGTCCTCATCGCCCAGCGTCAGGCAGATGCCTGCGGGACATGGTTTTCCATTTTCATCCATGCAAAGTCCCTGTATTTCAAGACAAATCCGAACTTTCTTACCCATTCCGACCATCCTTTCTTCGGTGCGTTCCCGCGAACTTCTCGACGATCTCCGCCGCGATACCGAGCGCGCGGGCGGTGCGCAGGTAGTCCCCTGCAAATTCCGGCTCGCATACCCTGCTCATTGCCAGCACGCGGCGGCGCTCAAAGCGCAGGATTTTGATTACTTCACGCAGGTTCATCGTCGTCCTCCTCCGGCGCGTCCGCGATCATGCGGGCGCAGCTCGGGCAGGTGTTCCAGCCGTTTTCATGCGGTCCGTCCGCCTCAAACCGCGCGATATGTCCGCATTCCCCGCACTGGTAAACATTGTGCTCCCTGTCAATCAGCCTGTACTGCACCGGCCCGAGATCGCCGTCCAGATACGATGCCGCCACACGCGGCGAATCGCATACATCCTCGTAGTCCTTGAGCTTGCACAGCGGGCCGTACAGTGCCTGCGGCACCTCGCCCCATTCTACGCCCTTAACGCCCCATACCCCGTCTGGGGTTTTCCATGTCAGTCGTCCCATTTTGCTCCTCCGTTTCCTATGCGCTTTCTATTTCCTGCTGCCCGCGGTGGCTTTTCTCCACGCGCGCCACATGGCGCGCGGCGGCGAGCTGCCCGTCCATATACTCGGCAAAAAGCTGGTGCTGGCCGTCAAACGACAGCGAAAACTCGCCCAGCCGCCCCTCTTTGTTTTTCAGCACACGCAGTTTGCGGTCGTCCGCAGGCGCGTCCTCGTCCGGATCGAGATACAGCGCCAGCACTGCGTCCGCGTCCTGCTCGATCTGGCCGGATTCGCGCAGGTCGGTCAGCGTGGGCGCGGCATCCGCGCGGCTGGCCGCGGCGCGGGAAAACTGGCTGAGCGCCACAACCAGGATGCCGTGCTCCTGCGCCATCGTGTGCAGGTCGAGCGAAATATTGGTCACCTGCTCGAACCGGTCGCGCCCGCGCCCGCGCAGCTCCTGCAGGTAGTCGATGAACACGATCCGCTGCCGCCGCGCCAGCGCGGTGGTCAGGATATCCTGCACGCCCCAGCCCGGCGCATGGACCAGCTCCAGATCGGTCGCAGTGACCTCCTTTTTCCACGTCGCCGCCCGCTGCCATTCCTCGTCGGTCATTTCGCGCCGGTTGATGCGCGCGAAATCGATGATGCAGCGGTTCGCCACCAGGCGGTTGGTCAGCTTTGCGGGGCTGGTCTCCAGACTGTAAAAGCCGACCCGCTCCTGCTGCCCCATGTGCGCCGCCATCTGCAGCGCCAGCGCGGTTTTGCCCGCCGAGGGCCGCCCCGCCAGCACCACAAAATCCCCGTGATCCGAGTACAGCCGCCGGTCCAGCTTGTCCAGCCCGTAGCTGATAAATTTCCGCTTTTCCCCCTGCTCGGTGAAAAACTGCAGCAGCGCCTGGTCCATCGTCACGACCCGCGTCCGGTTTTTCTCGCTGAGTATTTCGCCCGCCTGCCCGATCAGCTCGCGCGCCTGCATGCTTGTCCGCACCCCTGCAAGCTGCTCTGCGAGCGCCCGCAGCCGCCGCACCCGCGTCTGCTCCTGCATCGCGGCTATATACGTTTTCCAGCCGAACGCCGTCGGCGTGATATCCATGCACTGCAGCAGCAGGTTGTTATACTCCGCGCCGCAGACGCCGCGAATGGTTACCGCGTCCACCGGCCGTCCCGCCGTAAACAACCGCACCGCCGCCTGATACACCGTGCGCAGCTCGGGGATGCTGAAATCCTCCGCCCGTGTCAGGCTGATCAGCTCGCCCACGATCGACGGGTCCACCAGCAGGCAGCCGATCACGCTGTATTCCGCGTCCAGCGTTGCCTTTTCTACCATTGCTCGTATCCTCCGTTCTGACGGTGCGGTGCAGGCGCGGCGCTGCCGCCGTACTTGCCCTCCAGCACCTTGACCAGGTTATTTTCGCTCATGAGCCAGTCGAAATCTGCCCGCCAGCCCCGGTCGTTGCTGCCCGTGCAAAAGCTGCTTGCCTGCGCGCGGTAAAATACATCGATCAGCTGCTCGGACGTATAGCCGGTTGCGTAAAGACGGCGCACCGCTTTCGCCCGTTTCTCCGTCAGCTTGACCGCCTGCGGCATACCGGTGCAGATCGTGTTATACCGCTCCATCAGTTCCAGCGGTTTGATATTTCCGTCCGGCTTTTCCTCTTCTTCTTTTAACTGTGTATTTAACTGTTCCTTATACATTTCACCGTTTGGTGCCAAGTCGTCACCGTTTGGGGACGGGGTGCTGTCACCGTTTGGGGACAGCTCGCGACAAAACGGGGAAATGGGCAATTTACTCTCATCGAGCGAATAAAACAGCGTCCGGTCATGGCTGTCTCGGTTGTAATTTGCCGTCAGCACGACCCCGGCGTCTTTCAGTTTTTTGACGATGCGCTCGATCTGCCGCTTGCTCCACCAGGGAAACAGCCTTTCCATTGCACGGATGCTGTTATATGTCCAGTACCGGCCGTCATGGAAATGGCGGTCGTTGGCTTCGTTTTTTGCGATCCAAAATTGAAGCATGGCGATAAAGACCGCCTCATCCACGCCATACATGGCAGCGATCCGGCCGTCGAAATGATAAGTCATCCTTTACCGCCCCCTCCCCTTCCCTGCGGCCTGCCGCAGCGGGGTAGCTTGCCCGCCACGATCAGGTTATCGATCTTGTGCTTGGTGTGCGCAGCCGTCCAAAACTTCCTTTTGCCGCCCCGTCGGCGTGGGGGCGGTGCTGGGGCCGCCACTTGCACAGCGCGCCGCGCTGTTAGTCGTTCGGCCAGCAGGGCCTCGGTGACTTTCACCGCCGCCCCCTCCTCTCCAGCGCACGGCCGAGCAGCCGGTCCATACAAATCCCGATCGCCAGATACAGGCACCCTATCCCCAGCATCATCAACAGCCAATTTGTAACCATCGTTTATTCCTCCGTTTCCCCTGCGCCGCCTCTTGACAGCGCAGGGTTTTTGTTTTATCCTGTAAGTAGCTTTTATTTCTTTGCGCTCAGTCGCGGTTGCCGCCGCCCTGGGCGCTTTCCTTTTGCCATTGCGTTGCATAATCCAATTCCATGCCGGTTGCAATGATATCCCGCAGCTCTTCCATGATCGCGTCATGCAGTGGACGCTCCTCGGCGGTAATTATACCGTCCTCGTGAATCTCCATCAGTTGATCCAGCCGCCCATCTCTGGCGAATTTCCCAATCAGCCGATACAGCCGCATTGTCGCCTGCTCCAACGGCCTCGACTGCACCTCCGGCAGCACCCCGCCCAGCTCGCCCGATGCGATATGCTGATAGCAGAGATACGGGAAATCATAGACCTGCGCCATCCGCAAAACCGTGCTGTCCGGCGGGCGGCGGCGATCCTGCTCATATGCGCCCATTGTGTCCACGGAAACGCCTATGCGCTCCGCGGCGGTTTCCTGCGTCAAACCCTTTAGCTCGCGCGCAGTTTGATAGATATTTCGTTCGTTTCGCACACTGGTTCAATCCTCCATTCCGTGCTATAATGCGGTCAAATACCAGGGAGAAAGCCCACGCGCTGTTGACGCAGGTACTCCATATCGGCTTTTTCCTTTGCTTTTTCGTATCGTAACAGCTCGTCCTGCCGGACTTTCCACCCGCCGAGCTTGGTCGCTGACAGTTGACCACTGACGATCAGTTTGCGGACGTAGTCTTTCGAGCAGAGCCAGCGCTCCGCTACCTCTGCGATCGTTAGGTATTTACCAGACATTTAACTCACCTCCCGTTTGTTCTCGTCTGAATACAGATCATCGATGGTGCAACCGAGAAAGGCAGCCAGCTCGGGTATGTACCGGCTCGGTGGATAGCCCTCCTCGCTCTCCCACTTAACGATTGTCGGCTGCGCCACGCCAAACCGTGCCGCTAACTCAATTTGCTTGATACCCCGCGCCTCGCGGTATCGCTTGATGGTTTTCATGGACTCCCTCCTTTCTGGCGTTTTCTCTCTCCCTGTGTTAGAATGGCAGGGAAAGGAAGTGGCAAAATGCTTGACATAATACTTGAAAATCCTATTGAAGTTGCATCTGCGTTAATATCACTTATTTCTGTTCTAATTGCGTTCCACGGTGTACAGACAGGCTATTGTATTGCAAATTTTCAAATCCGATTCCAAAAAAAATCTGACGCATACGATCAATTCCTGCACGCCTTCGCGGCCTATGTATATGAACCTTCCGTTCCGGCTAAGGAACGTCTTACATCGGCGCTGTATACCGCTGCGCTGTTTGCACCTCCCCATGTAATACGAGCTCTAAACGCTACGGCTGCTGTTGTGCTCCAAGAAAACTGGCGCGCGCCTGGCGGACCCGCCGCACTGGATGAGATAATTGATAAAGTCATCCACATCCTGCACGATGACATCAAACGCGAGCATTTATCACCATGGGCCAAAAAGATTGCGAATAAGCTTTCGGCAGTAAAGTACAGTAAACAATCCCATCAATGAAACCACGAGACATGCCATTCCTCGTCTTCCTCCTCTCGGTTTTTCTTTTGAAGTGCACGCATATACATCCATTCATCCAATGCCAACAACAACGCGGCTATCGAAACAAGCAACGCCAGAACTTTAAAAAGCATCCTCTCTCACCTACTTATCGCTTTCTTGCCCTTTCCCAGTCCATGTGTTACCATGAAACAGAATGGAGGGAAAGATATGATTTCAAAAAAGAATCGCGATATCGCGATGCGTGCTATCATTGATTTCCACGCACAACACAAGAAAAGCACTTATATTCAGCCAGATTATCTATACCACCACGGGCTACCTCAAGAAATTGATGCTCAGGAGGTGGTCGACGTATTATGCGGGATGGGATATATAACCTATCGCTCTGTAGACCGAAGCTCCTTTAAGGCAATTTTCCTGACCGATAGCGGCAGATGCTACTTTGAACGAAAAGCTGATATCGCCGCAGAAAAAAGAGCTGAATTGATACGGTATGCTATTACCACGGCAATCGCTTTAATTGCTCTTGTTATTGCAGGAGTCTCACTACTATCAGAATTAGGGTTAATAGAATTGCCAAAGCCATAATCCCCCATGTAATACCCCAAGCCCAATCAGGCACACCACCATCCCATTCTTTCTTTGGCCTTTTCAAGTTCTCACCTCCTTATATCACTTACTCCATACAAAATCATTCTTTGTGATATTTACTATATATCATTACCAGTGATATGTCAATAGGAAATTCTGTTTTTTGTGCTCTATATTTTTTGATATTACTTTTTGTGATATGATATTGACGAGGTGGAACAATGAACAGGATTAAAGAACTTCGTTTGGAAGCCGGTATTCTCCAAGCTGACCTTGCGAATCAGCTTAAAGTCCGACAAAATACCGTGTCCACATGGGAAACTGGCCGATCCGAACCGGATTTGGATGCACTTCGTGAATTGTCAAAGATATTTAATACATCCATCGACTACATCCTTGGTAATACAGACATAAAAAAAGCGCCCTCTTATGAGGACGCAGGACTAAGCACGGAGGAAGCCGAACTCCTCAGGCGCTTCAGGAAAGTCTCTCCTGCTCTGCAGGAGGCCGCGCTTCGGATGCTGGAGACTGATCAGAAGAAAGAAAATTCATGACCTTCTCCATCGCGGCAGACGGATCATTTGATTTCCGTATCAGCTCTATCAGTTGTTTTTCTCGATCCGTCATGCTTTCGCTCCTTCCAAAAACCGAACAAGCGTTTGTATTCCCAATAATACACTTTATCTTGACGTTTGGCAAGAGCAATTTCAATATATAGTAAAAATTCACAAAATACAGGTGTTCAATTTGGACACAAAAAGCGCCCGCCCCAGTGGTGACGCACCGGAACGGGCAAAGGTGGAGTGTTTCACACAATCCTCCAACACCATTATACAAAGTTGGCTAAATTTGTCAATCTTTAAGGGGGATATTTATGGATCAGGATTATCGTATGTTTACCGGCCCTGCTGAGCTGCACAAAGCGATCAATATGCTGCGCGGTATCGTTGCAGGCATCGCTACCGACACGACCGTGCAGACTGACGAGATCGCAGAACTTGCCCACTGGTGCGAGCTGCATGCGCCGCTGCGCGACCGTCACCCTTTCTCCGAGATCCTCCCTATCATAGAAAACGCCTGTGCAGATGGCGTGATTACCGAGGAAGAGTCCAAGGATATCCTTTGGGTGTGCAGCAGCTTTGCCTCCAGCGGGAAATACTACGACGAGATCACCTCGTCGATCCAGTTCCTTGCCGGCATGATCCATGGCATGATGGCCGACAACACGTTAGGCGATGCAGAAATTAAAGCACTGTATGCGTGGATCAACGCCAATGATTTTCTGGCCGGTACATATCCTTTCGACGAGATCAACAGCCTGCTCTCCTCCATTATGGCCGATCATAAAATCACGGAGGACGAACGCAATACACTGCTGGCCTTTCTGAGCACGATCATCGAGTTTAAGGACTCGCTGAACCTGACCGAACAGGAATACGTCAACCTGCGCGAGCAATATTGCGTTGCCGGTATCTGCGCGTCCTGTCCTGAGATCACATTTCAAGACAAATCCTTCTGCTTTACCGGCGAGTTCAACCGCGGCCAGCGGAAAGACCTGCTTGATAAGGTGACCGAACTTGGCGGAAAGGCGAAAAAATCTGTTTCCAGCAAGACGGATTACCTCGTTGTCGGCAACTCCGGCAATCCATGCTGGGCGTATGCCTGCTATGGCCGTAAAATCGAAGAAGCGATGAACCTGCGCAAGCAGGGTGCCCATGTTGTCATCGTAAATGAGAATGACTTCTGGGATGCCGTCGACGACGCCGAAGCCGGTATCCTCTAATCAACCCGCAGACCACAACCGAACACCATTCTCTTGTGGTCTGCATTTTTACGCCCCTGCAAACCGAACAAATGTTTTGTTTCAGAAAGGAGCACCACGAACGCAAATGACAGAACACGACATCGCAGAAATCATGCAAAAGAACCTCAAGAAATATATCCTTGCAGCACTGAAAAGCTTATACCGTTACGACAACGAATTATTCTGCAACCCGGAAAACATTCATGTGCATGAAGCTGCGCTGACCACTCGTTTTGCCATGCACCTGCGCGATCAATTACGACACAATCTCACCGGCATAGACTTTGAGCGCTTTGAATTAGCAGGTTACCGAGTGGACTGTGAATACAATAGGCATGGGTCGGATTCAAAAACCGACTCTTCTAACAGCGAGCGACGTCCGGATATCCTGATTCACAAACGGGCAATTGCTTTCCTCCACGGGAACTATAACGATTCTTCCGACCAAAACATCTTATTTTGTGAAGCAAAGTGGGGAAAACTTGATAATACGGATAAAGACAAGCTCGAAATGACGGCTAAAGAATACCAATATTACTGCAGCCTTGGCATCGATAATATTACCGGCGAAGGTATAAAGCTGGTATTTCGCTTTGCAAATAACGATTATCAAGAGCAAACAGAAAAGTACAAATGGGACGCAGAAAACCAAAAGCTGGTGAAGGAATAACCGCCATGCCCGAAAAGCCCAAGAAAAAATACACCTACAAATACGTCAAGGCGATCACGGTCGGGCATAAGCCGGACGGCAAGCCGATCCGCAAGTATATCCGCGAGAACAACAAAGCGGTCTTTGAGCAAAAGGTGCGCTACTACCAAAACCTCAATGCCCACGGCGTGCAGATCGTCGGCCGGTCGCTCACAGTCGAGCAGTGGGCGTGGCAGTGGTATCACACCTACAAAGAGCCGAAGATCGGCGCGAGCCAGCGCATCAACTACGAGACCAACCTGCGCCGCCATATCCTGCCGGTGATCGGCTTTATGGCGCTGACCGCCGTGCGGCCTTACCACCTGCAGCAGCTCGTCAACGATGCCCGGCGCGAGGACGGCCAGCCGCTGGCGCAGGGCACGGTGCGGCAGATCCTGTACACGCTGCGGCAGATCTTCGAGCAGGCCGAGATCAATGGTCTGATCGAGGTCACGCCATGCCGCCGCATTGAGAACACCGCGACCGGCAAGGCAGCGCGGCGCGCGCTGACCCGGGAGGAGGAAGCGCTCGTCCGCAAGGTGGCCGCCCGGCACTGGGCGGGGCCGTGGGTGCTGCTCATGCTGGACTGTGGCCTGCGGCGCGGCGAGACCGTACCGATCGGCAAGGCCGACCTGTGCAAGGGCGGCACGATGCTGCGGATCAGCAGCGCCGTCACCTACGCCGAGGGCAATCAGGCCAAGCGCAAAGCCACAAAAACAGCGGCAGGGGAGAGGTACCTGCCCATGCCGCCCGCGCTGCTCGCACAGCTGGACACCTCCGGCCGCTATTTCTTCCACGGGCAAAACGGCAGGATGCTCACGCTCACCCATCTGCGCCGCATGTGGGGCAGCTTCCACCGCGCATGCGACAGGGAGGCCGGTGCCAAGCTGTACCGAAACAAGATCATCGAGCACGCTTTCGACCCGGCGATCACGCCGCACTATCTCCGGCACACCTACTGCACCAACCTACGCCGTCAGGGCGTCGACCTGAAAACCGCGCAATATCTCATGGGACACGCCAGCATCACGACCACAGCGAATATCTACGACCACGTCGACGTGGACGACATCGCCCAGCTCGGCCTGCACGAAGCAGCCAAAGAGGCGTGATATTTTGCAACACATTTGCAACGCATTTTGTCATTTGCCTGCGTTCGCGTCCGTTTTATCCGGTTTGTCGAAAAACCGCGAATACGGGAAAACCAGAACCGCAAAAGGGGAGAGCCTTGAAAAGTTCCCGAAAACACAAAAAACCGTCACTTTCGTGACGGTTTTTCACTGGTGGGGTTGGCGGGGCTCGAACCCACGACCTCTCGCGTGTGAGGCGAACGCTCTGACCAGCTGAGCTACAACCCCATTCATTTGGTTACCTGATTATTATACCAGAACAGGACGGGGTTTGCAAGCCTTTCTGCGGTCAAGTTTTATTGTTTTTATCCAGCCTCCCCATCAGCGCCACGATCAGGGCAATCACGATCAGCACGGTAAAAATACCCGCCATGCCCTGCCCGAGCAGGGCAATCGCCGTCCATACAGCTTCATTCATCCTTTACGCGCCCCTTTCTCACATGAAAAATCCAAGGATCACGCCGCCGGCCACGACCGAGGCGATCTGACCCGCGACGTTCGCGCCCACCGCGTGCATCAGCAGGTGGTTGGTGCAGTCGGCCTGCATGCCGAGCTTCTCGATCACGCGCGCGGACATGGGGAAGGCCGATATGCCTGCCGCGCCGATCATGGGGTTGACCTTGTTTTTGCAGAACAGGTTGAGTACCTTGGCAAACAGCACGCCGCCGATTGAATCCAGCACGAACGCGATCAGCCCCAGACACAGGATGAGCAGCGTTTCTTTTGTCACAAACTGCGCCGCGCGCATGGAGAACGAGATTGTAATGCCCAGCAGCAGGGTAATCAGGTTGGCCAGCTCATGCTGCGCGGTTTTGGACAGGCTCTCCAGCACGCCGCACTCGCGGATCAGGTTGCCGAACATCAAAAAGCCCACCAGCGACACGGACGCGGGCGCGACCAGTCCGGCGACGATCGACACCACAATCGGGAACAGGATGCGCGTGCGGCGGCTGACCTGACCGGCCGCGTAAGGCATTTTCATCGCGCGTTCCCTCTTTGTCGTCACCAGCTTGATCGCAAACGGCTGGATGATCGGCACCAGCGCCATATAGCTGTACGCCGCAACCGCAATCGCGCCGACATAGCGCGAGCCGAGCACCTGCGACACCAGGATCGAGGTCGGCCCGTCCGCCGCGCCGATGATACCAATGGAGGCCGCGTCGATGATGTCGAAGCCCAGCAGCGCGGCCGCGATGATGGTCAGGAAAATGCCGACCTGCGCCGCCGCGCCGAACAGGAACAGCTTGGGGTTTGCCAACAGCGGGCCGAAGTCGATCATCGCGCCGATGCCGATGAACAGCAGCAGCGGGAACGCCTCGCTCGCCTCGATGCCGGCTTCAAACAGCCATTGAATAATGCCGTTTGTCTCGCCCACGCCTTGCGTCATCTGGTCGATCACGCCGGAAAGCGGCAGGTTGACCAGGATCGCGCCGAAGCCCATGGGCAGCAACAGCGACGGCTCATACTGTTTTTCGATCGCCAGCCAGATCAGGAACCCACCGACGCAGTACATCACCACCTGCTGCCAAGTGATCGAAAGCAGGCCCTCATACAAAAATTCCACGTTACCGCCCCCTATACATAATATATGGCAGAATCTCCATTCCAGACGCCGCTTTCCGGACCTGGGATGCCTCTGGGAAAGACAAACAGACCTGCGTCTTCCCACAGGAAAACGCAGGTCTGGTCATTTCAGGCAACAGCCAGAACGGGATCGCACGCCCCGCCATGCTTGTTGGCGCTGCCGCGCGGCATGCCGCGCCGACTACTCCCCTTTGTTTAAGGATATCTTACCATCGGGCCCGCTGGGGTGTCAAGCGGAAACCCGCAAAGGATTCGCTAAGGTTTATCGGGTCAGTAGCCAAAGGCACCATCCTCCTGCACCCACTTGCCGTCTGCGCCGCGGTACAGGGTGAACGAGTAACCGTCGGCCTTGTCGCGCCATGCGCCTTCGCCGAAGCGCGCGTCGCCTATGACGGTAATTACATTGTCGATCGTCAGGCCGTCCTCCTGCACGTTGTCCCGCAGCACGCCGCTTTCCATAATGTTTTCCGACCATGCACGCTCGCTGGCCGGATCATAGCGCAGGTTTTCGACCGAAAACCCATTTGCCGCCGTGTAATCGCGCACGGCCTGGTACGCGGCCTCAATCTCATCCGGCGGGAACCGCGCTTCAAAGCTGCCGCGGTGCCGTTCCCAGGCCGCGCGCGCGATATCGTTGCCCGCAACCGCGTTTTCCACCTCCTGCGGCGACCAGCGCCACTGCAGGTCCAGTTCATGCAGGATATTCTCGGCATATGCGCCGTCCGACAGGCTAAGGTAATACGCCAGCTCCTCCACGGTGCAGCCGGAAAAATCGTTTGTTTCCTTGCGCATCATGTAGCTGTACGGGTCGAATTCCCAACCCGAGCCGCCCGCCGTGTCCAAAGACCACCAGACCGGCAGGTAGATGGGCTGCACCGCATCCCCCAGCCGCACGGCCCTCATGCCGACGCGCACCTGACCGCCGTCCGCAAAGGTATAGACCCAGCTTTCGCCCTGCTTCACCGGATGCACAATGCGGTCGCCCGCCGTGCCGCCCGACAGGCCGAGCGTCCATTCCATCGCCCGCGCCGGATCGCGCAGGGCGGTGAGCGAAGCGTTCGCCAGCAGGGCGCGCACCCGCGCTTCGCTGAACTCCGGCAGGCCCAGCCCGCTGTTGTCGTACCGCAGCAGGAAGCGTTCGAGCGAATCGGTCGGCGTGGTTTCATCCAGCAACCACTCCTGTCGGGTCAGGTGATAACCGCCCTTGTCGGAGGCCTCCAGCGCCTCCACCGCGCGGTATGGGCGGTGCTGCCTGTCCCACAGCTCATACGCCACCGTCGCGCTGCCGCCGTCTATCCCGACCGTGTCACGCTCGGTCCAGATCGTGCTGTCGTAGTCCCGCGTATAGCGCGCAAGCCCATCCAGAAACGCCACACCGTTCAGATAGGTTTCCATGCGCGCCCGCCGCTGGGCTTCGTCCGGCGCATGGATGGTAAGCGAGCCGCCGTCCAGCGCCCACGCGGCCTGATCCATCTCCTGATACGCGGCCGCGATGTCCCTGTCCTGCGTATCATACTGCACGTCGGACGCAAACGTCAGGTAATAGGTCAGCCCGTCGCGCTCGGCCAGCGTCTTGCTGGGTACCGGCCAGTCCTCGCCAAAGGTAGATTGCAGATAGTCTGTCGCTTCTACGGCAAGCATCATCACCGTACCCGCCCCATACGGGTCGGAGGTCGCTTCCGGCCACGCGTTTTTCAGGCCGAACATGGCGCAGCCATCCTTCTCGGTTACATACCCCTGCCCGACAAAGCACGCCGGCAGGGTGAGGGTATAGCCGTAGACGTCGTTCACATAAGCGGTGGAGTCGATTGTGCGACTGGCTTCCGCCGCGCCGCCCGCTATGCGGAATACGAATGCGGCGGTATGCGCCGTTCCATCCGCCGCCGTGTAGGACACGGTCACGCCGCGGTACACATCAGCCGGCTGCGTCGAGGACAGCGCCTCCGCCGTGATATGTTCCACGGGATAGCTGTACGACATGCTGGCCGCACCGCCCGTATAGGAAAAGCTGTCCGTTTCGGTCACCCGCTCGTCGTACTGGCGCGCACCGTCCTCACGGACGACCGCGTCCGCAATCGTGACCTCGCCAGCCGGCGTGGGGTCGAACAAAAGCTCGATGGTGTCGCCTGCCCGCAGCAGCGGGATGCTGCCCGCGGCGTTGCGCACCGCCTGCTCGGTGGTCTCGCCCACGGGCAGGCTTACCCCGCCCCCCGTGGCGGCAAAGCCCCCGTCAAGCGGTTCCGCCAGCCCGACCGGCAGCCAATAACCCTCGGTCTTCTCCATGCGCACGTCAACGGACGGGCTGCCGTCGATGAAGTGCAGGCGCACGACGGCTTCGGTATCCGTCTGCGAAACCAGTTCGGCGGTGAGCCATGTCCGCATCCGGATGTATGTTGTGTTGCCTTCCATCTCTTCGTATGTTTCACCGAAATAGCCGAAGATATTTTCGATTGCGGTCAGCGGCTGTTCCAGATCAGTGATCGGGCCGCCATTATAAAACGAGGCATTAACTACCGTTTCCCCGGTATTGCCGTATTGCAGGTCGGGCCAGGGCAGGCCTGAGTCATAATACAGGCCAAATATCTCACGCATGGTATAGCCCGCGTCCTGTCCTGCCAGCTGATCCTGTATGAACGACAGGTGATCGTCACACCGCTGCATTTTGGAAATGACCCTGCGGCCGTTTTCCTCACCGGCGGTAATTGCAATCGCGGAGCGGTAATCGGTCGTGCCGCCGCCGTACATCTGGAACACCGCGACACAGGTATTTGCCTCCTCGGTCGGTACGATCACATAATTGCGGTAGGAAGGCGACGAGCCGCCGTATTTGGTATACCATACGGCGTTTTCGTCCTCGCTGCCGGCAAGGTGCTGCTGCTGCCGCACCAGCGCCTGCTGCTCCTGTTCGGACAGCACCGGATACAGCGGCCACACCGACTTATATGCCACCGCGCGCGCGTACTGCTGCGCGAGGTCGGCGGCGGTACGGGCGTTTTCCCCGCCGCCGTAGGTATAGTCCTGCGGCTGACCGGCCGCCATAATGATACTGAGCTGTTCGCCATTGTCAAAGGTATGCCGCACCTCGGCCAGGTCGTTTTCACCGTCGTTGGTCACGTCCCAGCGGCGGACGACCTCCGTGCTGCCGCCGGACAGCCGCAAAATCTCTCTGCACTGCTCCGCAGCGTCGTCCGATGCCGTCCCAGTGTTTTCCGGCAGTCCGAGGTCGTTTTCGTACAGGATGCGGAATTCTTCCAGCGAGGTCACGCCATCCCGTGCAACCGGCTTTGCGCTTTTCATCATCCATTTGCCGTCCATATCGCGTTGAAAATCCAACTGCTGCACCGCCCGATAGGGGATGTTTCCCTGTTCCTCTATCAGCAGCAGGTCAGCTACGGCATAGGTTTCCTCCCCGCGCAGCACCGCTGTGCTGGCAAGCAGCTCCGCTTCGCCGTTGATATGCTCGTGTATCTGCGCTGCCCACCATTCCGCAATCTCCAGCCGCGTTTCCTCTGTCAATTTTTCCTTACTCTCTCCTACCGACACCGCGCAGCCGAGCGAGGCGACCAGCACCGCCGCAGCCACAATGAGCGCAGCGCCGCGCTTTTTCGCGCGCTTGTCGAACAGCCCTTCAAAGCGGCGCATGAGCGTTTCCTTATCCCCCGTGAAGCACGACACCAGCGCCCGCCGCTGCGCCTGTGCCTGCGCGGACCGCAGGATGGTTTCCCCGTAAGCGCGACGCTGACTCCCGTCCATACCGCGCACCACCGCGTCGTCGCACGCCAGCTCGATATCCTCCTGTGCAAAGCGCGTCAGCAGGCGCACCAGCGGATTGAACCAGTGTACCGACCGCGCCGCCACCAGCAGCAGCTTGAGCCACAGGTCGCCACGCTTATAATGCGTCAGCTCATGCCGGAAGATGAACATGGCGTCCTCTTCGGACAGGTCTTCCTGCGGCAGCCACAACACCGGCTCGGCAAATCCCGCGAGCATCGGACAGTCCGCCGCACCGCTCACACACAGCGGAATGGCGCGGCGGATGCCGAGCGAGCGCTTCTGCTCCTCGAAAATGCCGTGCAGCGCCTCGCTCTGCACATCCGCGGAAGCTTCCTTCAGGCGCCGGATGTAGCGGCGGTAATCCCGCGCCTGCCAAAACACGTTGTACAGCACGCCGGTCAGCCAGACCAGCGCCAGCACACCGTCCACATGAATGGCGCTTTTCCAGTTCTCCTGCACCTGTACGCTCTGCGTAAACTCGCTTTCGGTCATCCACGCGCCTCGCGGCAGTGAGGGCTGCGCCACACCGTCCTGCGCCGCACCCGCCGCCTGCGTCTCATCCTGATGATAGGTCACATACAGCGTCCTCTCGGGCGGCGTGAGCTGTATGGGCGGGTCGGGCAGCGTGAGCTGCACCGGAAAGAGCAGCCGCACCGCCAGCAGCGCCCAGATCACGCAGACCGCCCGCGCCGGATAGCGTTTTTTCAGCGTCCTGCGCAGCAAAAACAGCGCGAGCGCGACCGCCGACACCGTCAGGCCGGCCTGCGCCAGCCCCAGCAGCAATTCATTCTGTGCCATATCCTACCCCTCCTGTCCTTACCGCCCCTGCGCGTCCAGAAAGGCACGCAGCTCGTCGATATCCCGCTCGGTCAGCGCGCCCGCGTCCGACAGGCTCGCCACCAGATTTTTCACCGAGCCGCCGCACAGGCGCTGCACAAAGCTGCGGCTCTCCCGCTGGAGGTATGCCTCCTCCCGAACGAGCGGCGTATAATAGTTCTGCCGCCCCTGCTTTTCGCACCGCAGGAAGCCCTTTTCGCACAGTCGGGAGAGGAAGGTCAGCACGCTGGTCGGCTTCCACTCCTTGGGCGCGTTCTGCTGCACCTCGGCCGCGGTCACCGGCGGCTGAAGCGCCCAGATCGTTTGCATGACCTCCAGCTCCGCATCCGGCAGGCGTTTGATTTCGTCCATAGTCCCACCCCTTTTTCTACGGTTGTAAAACCTTTTTCCAGCCTTATTCTACATCAGTAGAATTTTCCTGTCAAGTCATACTTTGTTTACAGTTTGGAACATTGACAGCCCTCCGGTTTTACGGTATGCTAATAGTGTCCTGATATGGACAAAAGCCATATTTTTACGGATCAAGGAGCAAGTATCATGCGTAAATCGACAGCGCTTGGTTTTGCGCTCTGCGGCACCCTGCTGGTCATTCTCCTGTTCATCGCGGGGCGCATGCTGTACATCAAATTTTATCACCAGTCCTTTACCGATATCGCGGGCAAGGGCGTGCAGGCGTCGCTGATGCTGAGCGAAAACGACACCTCGCTCCCCGCAGTGACGGATGAAAAACAGATCGCTTCCTATACCGACCTGCTCGGCGGCTACACCTATACGCCCTATCCGCATTTTTTCCAGCCCGGCGATGATAAGCTGACCGCCAACCGCCTGACCGTCACCTTTGAAAACGGCAGCTCAATCAGCGTCAACGCGGACGGCTTTGTGTTTGTAGACGGCAAGCTGCGCGGCATCGAGGGGGGCCGCGGGCAGGAATTTTATCACAAGCTGTATATCCTGTTCTATCCGAACGCGACATAGGAAGAGAGGTGCGGAATGAAAAAGGCGGTATGCCTCCTGCTGGCGCTGCTGGGTACGGCTGCGCTGCTGGCCGGTTGCGCGCAGGCCGTTTCGGTCGGCGTGATCGGCGGCGCAGACGGCCCGACGGAGATCATTGTTTCCGGCCCGCGCGCGGAATAGGCTGAAAACCGGACGTCCCGTTTCCGGAACGGGCCTGCATTTTTCATATTTGGGGGAATGGACAAGATGAGGGAGCTGCTTCTGGATGCGGAAACCCTGTATACGCGCGCGCAGGCGCATGACGCGCTGGCAAAGGCGTTCGGGTTTCCGGCCGATTACGGGCGCACGCTGGACGCGCTTTACGACCTGCTGACCGCCTGCCCGCCCGCGCGGCTGACGCTGCGGCACGCGGAAAAGCTGGTTGACAACATGGGGAACTACGGCGAACTGCTGCTGCGCGTCCTGGCGGACGCGGCGGCAGAGAACCCGTCGTTCGTGCTTTCGGCCGAATAAAAGCAGCGTCCGGACCTGCGGGTCCGGACGCTGTTTTCACAGTCGCCTGCCGTTGTATTTCTGCGCGGCGGCGGCGCAGCCTTCCGCAATGATGCAAGCCGCGGCCTCCACCGCGTCCGCGCAGGCCTTGTCGATGGCTTTCTGCTCGTCCGCAGTGAACTTGCCCAGCACCCAGGCCGCCAGGTCGTAATCAGGATGCGGCTTTTTGCCCACGCCGATCTTGACGCGCGGGAAATCCTCGCTGCCCAGATGGTAGATGATGTTCTTCAGCCCGTTCTGCCCGCCCGCGGAGCCTTTCGCGCGCACGCGCAGCGTACCCACGTCGAGCGACACGTCGTCCGACAGCACGATGATGCGTTCGGGCGGTATCTTGTAAAACGCCGCCGCGTCGCGCACCGCCTCGCCGGACAGGTTCATGAACGTCTGCGGCTTCATCAGCAGCACGCGGCTGCCGCCGAGCGCGGCCTCGCCCACCAGAGCCTTGAATTTCATGCGGTCGATCCTCCGTCCGCTGCGCGCGCACCAGCCTTCGAGCGCGCGGAAACCCGCGTTATGCCGCGTGTTGTCATATTTGCTGCCCGGGTTGCCCAGGCCGACGACCAGCCATTCCACCGGCCCCGCCGCCTGCGCGGCTTTCTGCTCGTCCAGCTTTTTGAAAATATCGAATACTGACATGGTCCTTCTCCAAACAAAACGCCTCCCCCGACGGGAGGCGTCTGCTGTTTTTTATTCTACCGACAGGATATAATAGTACACCGGCTGTCCGCCGTCGATGACCGAGATCTCCATATCCTTGTTCTCGCGGCGCAGCAACGCCTCCACCTCGGCGGCCTGCTCCGCGCTGACGCCCTCGCCGTAGATCACGGTGGCGAACGCGCTGTCGTCGGTCACCATCTCGCGCACCAGCTTTTTAAGCACCACGCTTTCGCGGCCGCTCGCGCACAGCCTGCCTTCACACAGAGACAGGTATTCGCCCTGTTTGATTTTCTTTCCGTCGAACTCGCTGTCGCGCGCGGCGTAGGTCACCTGTCCGCTGCGCACCTGCGCCGCCGCGTCGGCCATCGCCGCCGCGAGGCCGCTGTCCTGCTCGCTGTCCAGATCGGCGGCGAGCATCGCGGAAATCCCCTGCGGAATGGTTCGGGTCGGCACGACCACCAGCTTTTTGCCCTCCGCCAGGTGCGCGGCCTGCTCCGCCGCCATGATGATGTTTTTATTGTTGGGCAGCACGAACACGGTTTCCGCCGGCACCGCGTCCACCGCACGCACGATATCGTCGGTCGAGGGGTTCATGGTCTGGCCGCCCTGCACGACCATGTCCACGCCCAGGTCAGTGAACACATTTTTCAGGCCGTCGCCCGCCGCGACCGCGACAAAGCCGTATTTTTTCTCCGGCGGGGCGATCACGCGCTCGGCCGGCGCGTCCGCCGTACCCTCGATCACCTTGGCGGTGTGCTGCTCGCGCATGTTCTCGATTTTGACCGTGAGCAGCGGGCCGAATTTCAGCCCCTCCTCCAGCGCTCTGTTCGGTTGGTCGGTATGCACATGCACCTTAACGATGTCGTCATCCTCCACTACAACCAGCGAATCCCCAATATCGCTCAGGATCGCGCGCAGGCGGCCGACGTTGCGGGCCTTGTCCTTGCGCGCGGCAATGAACTCAGTGCAGTAGGTGAACGTGATCTCCTCGTCCGCAATGGCGGCGAAGTCCGCGGCGGCCTTCGCCGCCGGCTGCGCGGCCGCGCGCTCCTTGCGGACGCCACGCAGCCCGTCCAGCATGCCCTCCAGGATGGTCAGGAAGCCGAACGCACCCGCGTCCACCACGCCCGCCTTTTCCAGCACGGGGTTCTGGTGTACGGTTTCCGCGAGCGCCTCCCGCCCGCGTTCGAGGACTGCGCAAAGCACCTGCTCTGCGGACAGCGCCGAATCGGCCTGACAGGCCTCGACCGCGTGCTGGGCGGATACGCGCGACACGGTCAGGATCGTACCCTCGGCCGGCTTCATGACCGCCTTGTAGGCGGTGTCCACGCCCTCACGCAGCGCGAGCGCCAGCGCACGCCCGTCCACCTGCTCCGCCTCGCGCAACTTTTTCGCCATGCCACGGAACAGCAGCGACAGGATAACGCCCGAATTGCCGCGCGCGCCGCGCAGCAGCGCGGAGGCGGCCGTGTCCGCAGCCTTTGCCAGCGTCGGCTCCTCCAGCTTGTCCAGCTCGGTCATGGCGGACGCCATGGTCATGGACATATTGGTGCCTGTATCGCCGTCCGGTACGGGGAACACGTTCAGTTCATTGGCGCGCTCCTTGTTTTCCGCAATGGCGAGCGCGCCCTCGATCACCATGGATTTGAAAAGCGCGCCGTCTATTTTCTGATCTGCCATATGCATACTCTCCCTAATCTCTGTTTTCAGACCGCGTCCGCGCCCCGCGAACGGCGGCGGTATGGGGATACAGGGGTCTGCACCCCCTGCTTATCAGTCCGCGCGAATGCTCTCCACATAAACGTCCACGTTTTTTACGTCTACACCGGTCAGACGCTCCACATGGTAGCGCACCTCGCCGATGATCGAGCGGCACACGGTCGCGATGTTCACCCCGTGTTCCACCGCGATGTGCAGGTCGATATCGACGCCGCCGTCCGGTGCCTCGGCCACCTTAACGCCGCGGGACTGGTTCTCCCGTCCGAGCAGGTGCGCCAGTCCGTCCGACATCGAGCGGATGGTCATGCCCTTCACTCCAAAACAGGAGGAAGCCGCATAGCCCGCGATGCCGGCCAGCACTTCGTTTGTGATTTCGATATATCCAAGATCAGTCTTGATCGTCATAGAAAACCCTCCCTGTGATTGGTTGGCTGTCTGGTTACTTACCTTATATTTTATATCAAATGCCCTGTAAATACAAGCAAAATGCGGAAAGCATGTCATGAATCTATAAATTTCCGGCAACAATAGAAACAAATGTTTGCTTTTCCCGCCATAATACGGTATAATGAAGAAAATGCGAACGTATGTTCCTTTCAGGCAAGGTGTGAAGGAGTGCAGACCCCATGAAAAAAATTTCCCCAAAACAGCAGCGCATCCTCGATTATATCAGCGAATTCTCCCTGGAGCATGGCTACCCGCCCTCCGTGCGAGAGATCTGCGCTGAAATGGACCTGCGTTCCCCCTCGACCGTACACGCGCATCTGAAAAAGCTGCAGGAGGCGGGCTATCTCGAGCCGAGCGACCATAAATCCCGCGCGCTGACGCCGGTCAGCGGCCCGTCCATGGTGCCGCGCGTCCCCATCCTCGGGCGGGTAACGGCCGGCCTGCCCATCCTTGCGGTGGAGGAGCATATCGGATACGTCCCGTTCGAGCCGGCGGCCGGCGGCGGGGAATACTATGCCCTGCGCATCCGCGGCGATTCCATGACCGGCGCCGGCATCCTGGACGGCGACCTCGTCATCGTCCGGCAGGACGCGCAGGCTCGCAGCGGCGATATCGTCATCGCCCTGCTGGAGGACGAGGCCACCTGCAAAACGCTGAACCTCACGCAGGACGGCGTATGGCTGATGCCGGAAAATCCGGCCTACCCGCCTATCAACGGTACGGGCTGCCAGATCCTCGGCGTGGTCAAAGCGGTCTATCGGGAATATTAAGGAGCGACGCCTATGCCGGCACTGGACGACAGCATCCAATTCGTCAAGGGCATCGGCCCGAAAAAGGCGAAGCTGTTTGAAAAACTGCACATCCGCACCCTGCGCGACGCGCTTGAGACCTATCCGCGCGACTATGAGGACCGCACCCGCATCACCCGCATCGCGGATATCGGCGCGGAGGACAAATACACCGTCCGCGCGGTCGTGGGTACCGAACCCAAGCTCAGCCGCATCCGCAAGGGGCTGACGCTGGTCAAATGCACGATTTTTGACGAGTCCGGCTTACTGCACGTCACCTGGTTCAACAACCCTTACGCCGCCGCGCTGGTGCGCGCGGGGCAGGAATATGTGTTTTACGGCCGCATACAGGGCTTTGGCCGCGCGCGGACGCTCATTTCGCCCCAGTCCGAAAAGGTCGCGCCGGACGCGGACCACCCAGGCCGCATCGTGCCGGTCTATCCGCTGACCGCGGGGCTGACCCAGCGCGACCTGGAGCGCGTGACCGAAGCCGCGCTCGCCGCCGTGCCGGGCGACTGGCCCGACCCGCTGCCCGAGGTGCTGCGCGCCAAATACCGCCTGCCGGACGCGGCCGACGCGCTGGCCGCCATCCACCGCCCACAGACAGCGGACGAAGTTGCCGAGGCGCGCCGCCGCATGGTGTTCGAGGAGCTGTTCCTGCTGTGCTGCGGCCTGCAGCAGCTCAAGGAGCGCCGCCGCGCCGATTCCGGCATCCTTTTCGCGCAGGGCGGGCTGGACGCCTATCTGGACGCGCTGCCTTTCGCCCCCACGGGCGCGCAGCGCCGCGCGATCGGGGAGGTTGCGGCGGACTGCGCCTCCGGCAGGCCGATGAACCGGCTGGTGCAGGGCGACGTCGGCTCGGGCAAGACGGTCGTGGCGGCAGCGCTGTGCGCCCTGGCCGCGCAGAACGGCTGGCAGGCCGCTTTCATGGCGCCGACCGAGATCCTCGCCGTCCAGCACGCGGAAACGCTCGCCCCCCTGCTGGGCCGGCTGGGCATTTCCTGCACCCTGCTCACCGGCTCGATGACCGCGGCGCAGAAGCGGTCCGCGCTCGCCGCAATCGAAACCGGCGCGGCGCAGGTCGTGGTCGGCACGCACGCGCTCATCCAGCAGGGCGTGGCCTTTCACCGGCTGGGCGCGGTCATTGCGGACGAGCAGCACCGCTTCGGCGTGGCACAGCGCGCCGCGCTTTCGGCCAAGGGGGAAACGCCGCATGTGCTGGTCATGTCAGCTACGCCCATTCCGCGCACGCTCGCGCTCATTCTGTACGGCGACTTGGACGTATCCGTGCTGGACGAGTTGCCGCCCGGCCGCAGTCCGGTCGAGACCTACGCGGTGGGAGAAAATATGCGCCGGCGCATCACCGCCTTTATCGACAAGCAGATTGCGGCAGGCGGGCAGGCCTACGTCGTCTGCCCGCTGGTCGAGGAGGGCGAATTAAACCTCAAAAGCGCGGAGCAGCACGCAAAGGACCTGCAGGCCGCCCTGCCGCACCGCCGCGTTGCCGTGCTGCACGGCCGCATGAAAAACGCGGACAAGGAGCAGGTGATGCGCGATTTCGCCGCGCGGCAGTATGATATCCTGGTCGCCACGACCGTGATCGAGGTCGGCGTGGACGTGCCGAACGCCAACCTGATGGTAGTGGAGGACGCGGACCGCTTCGGCCTGTCCCAGCTCCACCAGCTCCGCGGGCGGGTCGGGCGCGGGCCGCGGCAGTCCTACTGCGTGTTTTTCGGCGCGGACAAGGGAGAATCTGCCCGCGAACGCCTGAAAATCCTGTGCCGGACCGGCGACGGGTTCGAGATCGCGCGCGCCGACCTCGCCCAGCGCGGGCCGGGCGACTTTTTCGGCCGGCGGCAGCACGGCCTGCCTGCGCTGCATGTTGCTGATCTCGCGGCCGACCTCGCACTCATGCAGTCCGCCCGCGAGGAGGCCGAGGCCATTCTTGCCGCCGATCCGCGTCTGGAGGGCTATCCAACCTTATCTGCGCGCGTGCAGCGCATGTTCGCCGCACGGGACGACGAGGTGTTCAACTAAAAGGGCGGAAGCCGCTATGGCTTCCGCCCTTTTTCCGTTTATGCCCTTATGCGTCCTCTCCGCCCGCCGGCTTTTCCCGCCGCTCGGAGAGCACTAGGCCGGCCAGCGCCAGCACGGTGCCCAGCCACATGATTGGCGTCATAGTTTCGTGCAGGATGAGCGCCGAGCTGATAATGGTGATCACCGGCGTGGCATAGATGTACGCGCTGGTCTTGACCGGCCCCAGCAGGAACACCGCCCGGTTCCAGGTCACAAAGCAGGTCGCGGAGGCCAGCAGGCCGAGGAAGAGCAGGTTCGCGACGTGAAGCGGCTCGGTCCATGCAGACAGCAGCGCGGGAAAGCCCTCGAGCAGGGCGGGCACCAGCAGGAACAACAGGCCGTAGCCGAAAATGCGGCAGGTCAGCGGCACGGTGCGGTAGCCCATCGCGCCCAGCTTGCGCACGATCACCGAATACACGCCCCAAACAAACGCCGCCCCCACGCCGAGCAGTACGCCGCGCGGGTCGAGGTTCAGCTCGCTCACCCCCGCCAGCGACGTCATCGCCACACCCGCTATCGCGCACACAAAGCCGAGGAAAAACCAGCGGCTGAGTTTCTCGCGCAGCACGACCGCCGCGACCAGCGCGGTGAACAGCGGTGCCGCCGCCACGATCACGCCGACCAGGGACGCGGAAATATAGGTCAGCGCGATATTCTCCATCAGAAAGTACAGCGACACGCCGGTCAGCCCCGCCAGTGCGAACAGCAGCTCATGCTGCCATTTCTGCGGCCTGACGAGCCCGCGCCCTGCGGCGAACAGCGCTACAAAGCCCAGCCCGAAGCGGGCGACCATGATTTCCAGCGGCGTGAACGCGCGCAGCAACACCTTGGTCGAAACAAATGTCGTACCCCATACCAGCACAGTCAGCATAGCGAGCAAATGCCCCTGCAGCCTGTGATTTTCCCTCATGGTATCCCCCTCTCTATGCAGCGGTCGCGGCCATCCGCGCCCCGGCGGGCTCAGCAGATAAAGCCCCCGCCGATCACAATATCGTTGTCATAAAACACCGCGCTCTGCCCCCTTGCGGGCGCGCGGACCACGTCCTCGAACATGATGCGCGCGCCGCCGGCCTCCGGATAAACCAGCGCGCGGTCGCTGCGCCTGGAAAAGCGCACGCGCACCTCGCAGGGGAACGCGCCGTTTTCCGCGTATTCGGGCGCGATGTAGTGTACGTCGCGCACCTTGATTTCCTTTTCGAACACGTCCTCGAGCGACAGCACCACCTCGTCGGTCTCCGGCCGCAGCGCGTGGACGAACAGGCGGCCTGCCGCAGCCACGCCCAGCCCCTTGCGCTGGCCGACCGTATAGCAGTGCAGCCCCTTGTGCCGCCCCAGAACATTGCCCGCCTCGTCCACAAAATTGCCCGGCGGGCAGGCCGCGCCGTGGCGCTCGAGCCAGCCCTGCACATCCCCGTCCGGAATGAAGCAGATATCCATACTGTCCGGCTTTTCGGACACGGACAGGCCGATATCGCGCGCCGCAGCGCGGGTTTCGTCCTTACCCGCACTTTCCCCCAGCGGGAACAGGCAGCGCGCGACCGTCCGCCGCGGCAGGCGGTGCATCATATAGGTCTGATCCTTTTCCGCGCGGGCGCGCAGCAGGAGCGCGCGCCCCTGCGCGTCCCGTCCGGTGCGGGCGTAGTGGCCGGTGGCGACATAGGGCGCGCCGATCTCATCCGCATAGTCGGTCAGCGCACGGAACTTGACCAGCGGGTTGCACACCACGCACGGGTTAGGCGTGCGCGCGGTGCGGTAGCAGTCCGCGAAATAGGCGCACACTTGCTGCTCGAACGCCTCGCGCCGGTGCGCGACGTAAAGCGGGATGCCCAGCTCGTCTGCCGCCTGCTGCGCGGCCTCCGTGCCGCCCAAACCGACCTCCAGGAACAGCCCGTATACCGCAAAGCCCTGCGCGCGCAGGCGCGCCGCCGCGACCGCGGAATCCACGCCGCCTGATAATCCTAACACAACTTTTTCCATCATTCTTGTAAAATCTCCTACTGTTCGGGGCTGCCATCAAAAAGAAAATGAGCGCCCCGCGCTCATTTTCACAGAACGTCCGCCGCTTATTCGCCGGACGAGGTCCACTCCTCCAGCCCTGCAAACGCATTGTACGGCGCGGGGCTGAAATTATCGATCAGGCCCTTGCGGATGATCAGCTGCCCGCACTCGAACGCGATCGGGATAAAGGGCATTTCCTCCGCGAACGCCGTGTAGAACGCCGCGAGATTGTCACCGCTGCGCGCGGCTGCGACGGCGGCGGACATGGTCTGGCTGGAATAGCCGCCGTAGTTCAGGCTGCCGTCGGAGGAAAGCAGCGGGCGCAGGTCAAAATCCGGCGTCAGCAGCGTTTCCCCATAATATACGTCAAAATCGCCCGACTGCAGCATGGACACATAGGTTTCATACGGCTGCCGGTCCACGGTCACCGACACGCCGACCGCTTTCCAGGAGGCCGCGATCTGTTCCGCCGCCGCCACCTTAAACGTATTGTTGGCGTTGACGAGCAGCCGGATGGACAGGGCCGCGTCCCCGCCGGACGCGCCGCCGCTGCCGGTATCCGTCCCGCCGGCCTCTCCGTCGGCGTCTTCCTCACCCGTATCCGTTTCGCCGTCGTCCTGTCCCGTGTCCCCCGCGCCGCCGGCCTGCTCCAGTCCCTCGCGCAGGAGACGCGCGGCGGTCTCGGTATCGGCGGACATATTGAGCGTCAGCCCGTCGGCTGCGGGCTGCGGATTGACCGGCAAGACCGCCGGCGCGGCAAAGGTCTGCAGCTGCGTGTCGCACAGGCTCTGCCGGCCGAGCGCGGCGCTGAGCGCCTGCCGCACCTTGGCGTTGGCAAGATAGGGGTTGCTGTAATTGACGCCCAGGTAATGCAGGTCCGCGCTCGCGGTGCGCACGGTGTCGATCGACCCGCCGATGATCGTACTCGCCCCGTCGGGTGCGATGCGCGGCTCGCGCAGCAGGGAAACATCCCCTGTGCGGAAGCTGGATTCCGCGGCGTCCGCCCGTGTCATGGGTACCAGCGTGATATGGCGGATGGAGCCGAGGAACCCGCCGTGCCAGCTCTCATTGGCCTCCAGCTTCCACTGGTTGCCGTCCTTGACCGGCTGGAACGGGCCGGTCCCGTCGGCGAAGTCGCCGCTTTCGGCCGAACCCTGCCGGTAGATCGGGATGTCGAGCAGGCGGGGGAAATTAATGTTGGGCGAGGACAGCACGATACGCACCTCGCTGCCGGACAGCGCCTCGATCGAGGCAGCCTCGACCAGCCGGTTATGGTACGGCGACGCCTCATTATACTGCGCGGCCTGCAGGCTGGCGACCACGTCGGCCGCAGTCAGCTTCTCGCCCGACCAGAACGTCACGTCGTCCCGCAGCGTAAAGGTGAACGTTGTCCCATCGCCCGTATACGATGCGCATAGCACATTTTGCGCGGTAAAATTGCCGCTGACCTCGAACAGGCCTTCATATAGCGCCTCGCACAACAGGCGGTTGATGCTGGTGCTGTCCAGCACCGGATTGAGCGTGCCGTTCTGGTACCAAGCCATGCCAAAATATGCGTCCGACACCTCGACCGTATCAACCGGCCCGTCATCCCCGCCCAGCCCGCCTTCCCCGCAGGCCGTCAGCAGGCAGAGCGCCGCCAGCAGTGCCGCCAGCGCGCGTTTTTTCCATTTCATAAAACGGACTCCCTTTCCGTCACAGGCAGATCACGCCGCCCTGTACGCCGCGTACGCCGCGGGTCGCGCGGTGCGACCAGAATTCATCGCTGTGGCACATGGTACACAGCCCGCTGTCGATCACGTTTTCCGGCGCGAGCCCCGCGTCCCGCAGCAGCTTTACGCCGATGCCCTGCAGATCGACATGGAATTTTGCTCCCTTTTCCCGAATATAGGGCCGTACGGCCACGCCGAGCAGGCGCTCCATCGCCTCCGGCACATCCGCGTCGGTTTCAAAGCACTCCTGCCGGATGGACGGCCCCAAGACCGCGATCAGGCTCTCGCGCCTCGCACCCAGGCGCGCCACCATCACCTCCACGGTTTTGGGCAGGATGCCGCCCGCCATGCCGCGCCAGCCCGCATGGGCCACGCCCGCAGTATGCGTCGCCGGATCGTACAGCAGGGTCACTACGCAGTCCGCGTAAAAGCCGCAGAGCGGCGTGTCCGGCAGCGCTGTCACGATCGCGTCCGACCGCCACGCCATCGGGCGGTGCAGCCCCATGCCGGCCTGCTCCTCCCCGACAACCGAAACCTCGGTTTCGTGGATCTGACGGGTCAGCGTGAAGCGTTTTTCATCCACGCCGAGCGCTTCCGCCAGGCGGCGGTAATTTTCCCGCACGCTGGTCTCCTCGTCCCCCCGGCTGAAGCCCAGGTTGAGGCTTTCACAGTGTCCCGTGCTCACGCCGCCGTACTTAGTCGTAAAGGCATGCCGCACCGGCAGCCGGCGGCAGGTATAATAAACAAATGGGCCGCTCTGAACGCGGCACATGGATCGATGCATGCGTTTTTCCTCCCGATTCAGTTGTATTATTATATCAAATGCGGCCCCCCTCCACAAGGGCGCAAAACCGTTCTTCTCAAAAAGCGCCAAAATCTGCCCGCTCGCGGACGTGTTTTTCTTGACAGTTTGACCAACAGGCTTTACAATATTTTTAGTATAATACCTGCTGTTATATAGCCTGCGTAAAAATACGCACGGCTTTTTTCAAGGGCATTATAACCGTACCTCTGTCCGACAGGGGGCCACTGCACTCAAAAAAATCAATAGGAGGACACACCAAAGCAATGAACGACATCATCATACCGCTCGTGACCGGTATCGTGTGTCTCGTTGTGGGCGTTGTCATTGGCTTTTTGTACCGCAAGCGTGTTGCGGAAAAAGAGATCGGCTCCGCCGAGACCGAAGCGACGCGCATCATCAACGAGGCCATCAAGGCCGGCGAAACCAAAAAGCGGGAAGCGATTCTCGAAGCCAAGGACGAGATCCACAAGCAGCGCACCGAAGCCGACCGCGAGCTCAAGGAGCGCCGCAACGAGACCCAGCAGCTCGAGCGCCGCCTGATCCAGCGCGAGGAGGCGCTGGACAAGAAAAGCGATACGCTCGAGCGCAAAAACGAAGACCTTTCCCGCCAGCTGGAGGCAGCCCAGAAGGAAAAGGACGACCTGGCCCGTGTCAAGGCCGAGCAGCTCGAAAAGCTGGAGCAGATCGCCAGCATGACCCGCGACGAGGCGCGCGAGATGCTGGTCCAGTCGATCGAGGCTGAGGCCACGCACGACGCGGCGGTTAAGCTGCGCGAGATCAACCAGCGCGTCAGGGACGAAAGCGAACAGACCGCGCGCGAGATCATTTCCACCGCCATCCAGCGCTGCGCGGCCGATCATGTTTCCGAAGCGACCGTATCGGTCGTCCCGCTGCCCAACGACGAGATGAAGGGCCGCATCATCGGCCGCGAGGGCCGTAATATCCGCACGCTCGAAACACTGACCGGCGTGGACCTGATCATCGACGACACGCCGGAGGCCATTACGCTTTCCTCGTTCGACCCTGTGCGCCGCGAGATCGCGCGCCTGAGCTTGGAAAAGCTGATCGTGGATGGACGCATCCATCCGGCACGCATCGAGGAAATGGTGGAAAAATCCCGCCGTGAGGTGGAGCAGATCATCAAATCCGAGGGCGAACGCGCCACCTTTGAAACCGGTATCCACGGCATCCATCCCGAGTTGGTCAAAACGCTCGGCCGCCTGCGCTACCGCACCAGCTACGGCCAGAACGTGCTGCAGCATTCGATTGAGGTCGCGCACATCGCCGGCATGATGGCCAGCGAACTGGGCATCGACCCCGTACCCGCGCGCCGCGCCGGCCTGCTGCATGACATCGGCAAGGCGATCGACCATGAGGTCGAGGGCAGCCATGTGCAGATCGGCGTCGACCTGGCCCGTAAATACAAGGAGGCGCCCGGCATCGTCCACGCGATCGAGGCGCACCACGGCGACGTGGAGGCCAAGACCACCATCGCCTGCCTGGTGCAGGCGGCGGACGCGATCTCCGCAGCGCGCCCGGGCGCGCGCCGCGAGAACCTGGAAAACTATATCAAGCGCCTGGAAAAGCTGGAGGGCATCGCCAACGAAACGCCCGGCGTTTCCAGCTCGTACGCCATCCAGGCGGGCCGTGAGATCCGCATTATCGTCAATCCGGATAAGATTTCGGACGACGCGATGGTGCTGCTCGCCCGCGACGTGGCCAAAAAGATCGAGGATGAGCTGGATTATCCCGGCCAGATCAAGGTCAATATGGTGCGTGAGACCCGCGCGGTCGATTACGCCAAGTAACCTCTGCAAGCAGGAAACAAGGGACAGACGCCCGTCTGTCCCTTGTTTTTTACCCTTTTATGGCTTCGGCTCGTCCGGTGGGGCGCCTTTTTTCCTGCGTCGGCGGAACCGGAGCGCCGCACCGCCGCCCACGCCGGCCACGAGCAACAGCGGCCAGGCCGCGACCGCCCACAGCACCGCGCCGCGCACAAAGCCGGCCAGCCCGCGCCAGCCGCTCTGCGCCGCCTGCATGAGCTGCGCGCCAAAGCCCGTGCCGCCGGAAACCGCGGTCAGCGCCTGCACCTCGCGCAGCGATACCGTGATGGTTGCGAAATCGACCAGGTTATCGTAACGGCGTTTTTCGCCGGTCAGGCTGTCGATCTCATATTCGCAATCCGCCAGGGCGTTTTCCAGCGAGATGATGTCTTCCATCTGGGCGGCCTGGCCAAGCAACTCCACCAGCCGCTCATGCTTGGTCTGCAGCGTGGCCAGGCGCGTTTCGATATCGGTGTACTGCTCGGTCACATCCTCGCTCCAGCGGCTCGACGACACCACATGGCAGGTCTCGCCGAGTTGGGCGAAGCACGTCTCGAATTTCCCCTGCGGCACGCGCAGCGTATAGCTGGCGTACCGGCCGCCCAACTCGCCCGACACGCTGCTCGCCTCGATATAGCCGCCCGCGCCGGCTGCCAGCGCTTCGATATCCGCGCCGGCCTGGTCGAACGACTGCGTCTCCAGCGTCAGATCCGCGGACAGGATGAGCTTTGCGTTTTGCCGCACCGCGGCAAAATCAACCGTCCCGCCGCCCTCCGACGACGCGGCCGCGCTCTCCGTCCAGCCGGCGTTGTTGTCCTCCGCCGCCGACGTGCTGCCGGAAGCGTCCGCGCCACCCGACGCGCCGCAGGCCGTCAGCGCCAGCAGCAGGACCAGCGCAGACAGCAGAGAAAACCCTCGTCTTTTCATATCAGGACACCCCTTTCCCTTTGTTGGTTATCCTGTTAGACGGGGATTATTTTCCCTCCGTTCCCGATTGTTTCCGCTTTGTAAACAGCTCTTTCGCGCCGATATACAGCAGGAACACGCCGAACGCCCGGCGCAGCCATCCGGTATCCATGCGCGCGGCCGCAAGCGCCGCCGCGATCGAGGTCAGCACGCCCGCGGCCACGCACCACTTGACCGCGTCCTTCTGCACCAGCCCGTTTTTGATATGCGAATACAGCGCGGCGGGGGCGCAGGCGATAAAGTACAGCAGGTTGATCCCGCCCGCCTGGTATTGGTCGACGCCTGCAAACAGCGTCAGATACAGCAGCAGGAGCGAGCCGCCGCCAATGCCGAAGCCGGACAGGATGCCGGTCAGCAGGCCGGCCGCCACCGCAATCACCGTCATCACAGTAGCAGCACCGCCCTTACGCCGCCATACAGAATCAGCAGCCCGAACACCCGCCTCAGCCAGACCATGCTCATTTTCTGGAAAATACGGCCTGCAATCACGCCGCCAACCGCGCCGCCCAGCAGATAGGGCCACGCCGCCGCCACATCCAGCCCGCCCTTCATCCAGTAGATCGCTGCCGATACCGCGCTGAGCGGCAGGATGACCGCGACCGAGGTCGCGAACGCGCGGCGCTGCTCCATGCCGCACCAGCTTACCAGCAGCGGCACCAGAAACAGCCCGCCGCCCGCACCGAAAAAGCCATTGGCCGCGCCCGCCAGCGCGCCCGTTACGGCATACCTGGTATTGTTTTTCATAAAAAAGCCCTCCGGCGACAGTTTGCGCCGGAGGGTCCTTTTTTATGTGCGTTTTCCGCCGTTACCAGATACCCAGCACGCGCTGCATCGCCAGGCTGACGCACGCGATGCCGACCCAGCAGCACAGCCCCATCAGGATCGGCTTGCCGCCCGTCCGGACCAGCTTGACGATATTGGTATTCAGGCCGATCGCGGCCATCGCCATGACGATAAAAAATTTGGACAGCGCCTTGAACGGTGAAAAAGCTGCCGCGGGTATGCCCGCCGCCGTGCAGACCGTCGTCACGACCGACGCCAGCACAAAGAACAGGATGAAAAACGGAAAAACCTTTTTGAGCGAAAACGTGCCACTCGTGACGCCGCGCGACTGTCTGGCCTTTGCCGCGCGCCAGACGGCAAGCGCCAGCGTGATCGGGATGATGGCGAGCGTGCGCGTCAGCTTGACGATGGTTGCGGTGTCCAGCGTATTGCTGCCATGGGCCCCGTCCCATGCCGCCGCGGCCGCCGTGACGGACGAGGTATCGTTGACCGCCGTACCCGCGAACAGCCCGAATCCATCGTTCGACAGGCCAAGCGCGCCGCCCAGCGTCGGGAAGGTCAGCGCGGCGATCACATTGAACAAAAAGATAACCGATATCGCCTGTGCAATCTCCTCATCGTCCGCGCCGATGACGGGCGCGGACGCCGCGATGGCCGAGCCGCCACAGATCGAGGAGCCGACGCCGACCAGGGTTGAAATATTGGCCTTCATCTTCAGCAGCCTGCACAGCAGGACCGACATGGCCAGCGAGGTCGTGATCGTGGACACGATGATCGGCAGCGACTGCGCGCCCACCTTGGCGATTTCGGACAGGTTCAGCCCGAACCCCAGCAGGATGACCGCGTATTGCAGGATTTTTTTGGAGGTGAAGGCGATCCCCGCCTGCATCCTGCCCTTATCGTTCCAGAAAAGTGTGAGTGTCATACCGATTAAAATAGCGAACACCGGCCCACCCACAACCGGCGCCGCCTGTCCCAGCAGCCATGCCGGCACCGCAATGGCCAGACACAGCAGCAGTCCCAGACCGTTCTTTTTGAAAAATTCCATCTTTGCGTTACCTCTCTCCACATTGTTTCCCATTTTTGTCTGGAAATAGTATACGCCGCCGCTCTTATTATGTAAAATTATCATTCTTTATTTTATCATAATTTTATGTTATGATAAAGGCAGGAGCTGATCTCTATGTTGGATTTCCGTGTGGATACCTTTCTGGCGGTCTGCCGCTGCATGAGCTTTACGCGCGCCGCAGCCGCGCTGCATATTACGCAGCCCGCGGTCTCGCAGCACATTCGGGCGCTGGAGGCGCAGTACGGCGTCCGCTTTTTTTCCTTTGAGGGGAAAAAGCTGACCCTCACCGACGCGGGGCGGCTATTCCTGCGCACCGCGACCACCATGCGCCACGACGCGCAGCACCTGCGCGACGCGCTGGGCAGCCTGTCCGGCGGCGGGCGGCGGCTGGTGTTCGGCGCGACGCTCACCATCGGGGAATACGTCATGCCCGCCCCGCTCGCGCGCCTGCTGGCCGCGGAGCCGAACGTCAGTCTCCGCATGGTCGTCGCCAACACCGCCGAGCTGCTGCGCGGACTTGATCGGGGCGACATTGATTTTGCGATTGTGGAGGGCTTTTTTGAAAAAAGCGAATACGACAGCCTGTCCTATCTGACCGAACGATATGTAGCGGTCTGCGCGCCCGGCTACCGTTTCCGGCAGCCAGTGCATACCCTGGAGGACCTGCTCGGCGAGCGCCTGCTCACCCGTGAGCCCGGCTCCGGCACGCGGGAGATCCTGGAGCGCCGCCTGCGGGAGCATAACCTGACCGTGCGGGACTTCCGCGCGGTCACCGAAATCGGCAGTCTGAACGCCATCAAAGCGCTCGTCCGCATGGGGCAGGGCGTCGCGTTCCTGTATGAGCCGACCGTCCGCGCCGAGCTGGAAAGCGGCGCGCTGCGTGAGATCGCGCTGTCCGGTTTTCCGGTCCTGCACGATTTCACCTTCCTCTGGCGGAAAAGCAGCGTGTTCGCGCAAACGTACCGCGAGATCTTCGACCTGCTGCGCACCGCGTCCGACAGAAAAAGGGAGGAAGCCTGAGGCTTCCTCCCTTTGATTTGTTTCTGCGGTTATTTGCCGGCCCAGTTTCCGGTCGCCAGCGCGGACAGATACGCGTTGATGAACCCGTCGATCTCGCCGTCCATCACGGCGCCAATGTTGGCGTTTTCAAAGCCCGTGCGCGTATCCTTGGCGAGCGTGTATGGCATAAAGACATAGGAGCGGATCTGGCTGCCCCATTCGATCTTCTTCTGGTCTCCCTTGATGTCCGAAATCTTTTCCAGATGCTCGCGTTCCTTGATCTCGACCAGCTTGGAACGCAGCATGCGCAGGCAGTTGTCCTTGTTCTGGAACTGGCTGCGTTCGGTTTGGCAGGAAACCACGATGCCGGTCGCCTTATGGATCAGGCGCACGGCGGAGGAGGTCTTGTTGATGTGCTGGCCGCCCGCGCCGCTCGACCGGAACACCTGCATCTCGTAGTCCTCGGGCTTGATCTCAAAGTCCGCCGAATCATCCGGAATATCCGGTATGACCTCGACCGCGGAGAACGAGGTATGGCGGCGGCCGGAGGCGTCGAACGGCGAAATGCGCACCAGGCGGTGTACGCCGGATTCACCCTTGAGAAAGCCGTAGGCGTTTTCACCCTCGATCAGGATGTCCGCGCTTTTCAGACCGGCCTCGTCCCCATCCTGATAGTCCATGATCTTATAGGTATAGCCGTGGCGCTCGGCCCAGCGGGTATACATGCGGTACAGCATCTCGCACCAGTCCTGGGCCTCGGTGCCGCCCGCGCCCGCGTGGAAGGACACCAGCGCGTTGTTTTTATCGTATTCGCCGGTAAGCAGGGTGGACAGCTTCTGCTCGGCCACGCCCTCCTCCAACTCCTGATAGCCGCTTTCCAGCTCTTCGAGCATGGACTCGTCGTTTTCCTCAATGGCCATTTCGCAGATGGTCAGCAGGTCCTCGCACAGGCTGCTCATACGCTCATAGGCTTCAATCTTGCCCTTGAGTGCGCCCATGCGGGAGACAATCTTCTGGCTCTCCTCCGGATTGTCCCAAAAGCCGGGCTGGGCGGACTTGATTTCCAGCTCCTCCACCTCGCGCTTTGCCTGCTCCATGCCCAGCGAGCGGTACAGTTCCTCCAGCTCGGGCTTCAGATTGTTCAGCTTGACCTTGTATTCCTCGAATTGCAGCATGCAAAATGCTCCTTCATGAATTTTTCAGTACCTTATAGTATAACGGCCCATCCCGCAAATGTAAAGATTTTTTCCAGTTTTGCTTGACAAATGCGGCGCCAGTCTCTATATTTAGGTCTGTATAAGTAAAAGGGAGTAGCTCACGCGCCTGTCCGGTGCGTGGTCGGCATCGCCATACCCGGCTGTTTTGGCAGCCCGTGTCGTTCCGGAAGCAGCGAGACTTTTATTGCTCAAGGCGCAATAAAAGTCTCTTTTTTTGCGTACAAATATGTTATTTTTTCTTAGGGGTGTTTTTTATGCAGTCATTCATCATGCTTGTTCTCGGCTTCGCGCTGCTCGTATGGGGCGCGGACAAATTTGTCGCGGGCGCGTCCGCGCTGGCGCGGCGGCTGGGGGTGTCGCCGCTGCTCGTCGGTCTGACCATTGTGGCGTTCGGCACCTCCGCGCCTGAGCTGGCGGTCAGCGTGACCGCCGCGCTCCAAGGCGCCAATGAGATCGCGGTCGGCAACGTCCTGGGCTCCAACCTGTTCAACCTGCTGGTCGTGGCCGGCCTTTCCGCGCTGATCTGCCCGCTGGTGATGGACCGCACGCTACTGCGGCGCGACTGGCCGCTGTCCCTGCTGGCGGCGGTCATGCTCTGCGCGATGATCGCGCCCGACCTGACCCTCTCGCGGCTCGAGGGCGCGGTGCTGCTCGCTGTGTTCGCACTGACGCTGTTCCTACAGATCCACGCCGCGCTGACGGGCCGCAGCCCGCTCGACGACGCGGCCGAGGATATCGTCATGCCGCCGCTGATGATCGGCGTGAATATTCTGCTCGGCCTTGCATGCATCATCCTAGGTGGGCAGCTCGCGGTAAGCGGCGCGACCGGCGTCGCGCGCATGTTCGGTCTGTCGGAAACGCTGATCGGCCTGACCATCGTGGCCATCGGTACGTCGCTGCCCGAGCTGGTAACCTCGCTGGTCGCCGCGCACAAGGGACAGAATGAAATCGCCATGGGCAACGTGATCGGCTCCAACATTTTCAACATCCTGCTGATCCTCGGCGTTTCGTCCGTGATTACGCCGATTCCGGTGCTGTCCACCTCGATCGTGGACTGCCTTGTCCTGATCGGCATCACCATCGTTTTTTACCTGCCCGCGCGCAGGGGCCGGCTCGGCCGCTTCCCCGGCGCATTGATGGCGCTGTGCTACATCGCATATACCGTGTATCTGATCGCGCGGTAGGCCACGCCCCCTGTTCACAAAAAATTTGTTTGTATCCGCGTATATATGTGGTATAATAGGTCTGATATGATGAAAAAGGGACGCGTATTCCCTCCTGAAAGGCTGAATCAAACAGATGGCAAATTTTTTGACCAAACTCTTCGGCTCCCATTCGAGTCATGAGCTGAAAAAGATCAATCCCATCGCGGACAGGGTCGACGCGCTGGAGGAGCAGTATAAAAAGCTGTCCGACGCCGAGCTGCGCGCCAAGACCGACGAGTTCAGGACCCGCTACCAGAACGGCGAAACGCTCGACCAGCTCCTGCCCGAGGCGTTCGCCACCTGCCGCGAGGCGGCGTGGCGCGTGCTGGGCATGCGGCACTACCGCGTGCAGGTTATCGGCGGCATCGTGCTGCACCAGGGCCGCATCGCGGAGATGAAAACCGGCGAAGGCAAGACGCTGGTCGCCACCCTGCCCGCATACCTCAACGCGATTGCCGGCAAAGGCGTGCATATCGTCACGGTCAACGACTACCTCGCCAAGCGCGACAGCGAGTGGATGGGCAAGGTCTACCGCTTCCTCGGCCTGACCGTGGGTCTGGTGATCCATGAGGTCGAGCCGGCCCGACGCAAAGCCATGTACGAGGCGGATATCACCTACGGTACGAACAACGAGTTCGGCTTCGACTACCTGCGCGACAATATGGCGATCTACAAGCAGTCCATGGTGCAGCGCGGCCATGCGTTCGCCATCGTGGACGAGGTGGACTCCATCCTGATCGACGAGGCGCGTACCCCGCTGATTATTTCCGGCCAGGGCGAGCAGTCCTCCGCGCTGTACCAGCTCGCGGACCGCTTCGCGGCCGGCCTCAAGCAGCTTCGCGTCAAGGAGGTTGACGCCAAGGAGGAGCAGGACGATATCGACGCGGACTATATCGTGGACGAAAAGGCCCGCACCGCAACCCTGACCCCGCACGGCCAGGCCAAGGCGGAGGCGTATTTCCAGGTGGCCAATCTGTCCGATCCGGAGAACACCACGCTGCAGCACCACATCAACCAGGCCATCAAGGCGCGCGGCGTCATGCAGCGCGATGTGGACTATGTCGTGCGCGACGGGCAGATCATCATTGTCGACGAGTTCACCGGCCGCCTGATGTTCGGCCGCCGCTATAACGAGGGCCTGCACCAGGCGATCGAGGCCAAGGAGGGCGTCAAGGTCCAGCACGAGAGCAAGACGCTCGCCACCATCACCTTCCAGAACTATTTCCGCCTGTACGGCAAGCTGTCCGGCATGACCGGCACCGCGCTGACCGAGGAGGAGGAGTTCCGCCACATCTACAAGCTGGACGTAATCGAGATCCCCACCAACAAGCCGGTCGCCCGCAAGGACAATCCGGACGCGGTGTACAAGAACGAGCGCGGCAAGATCAAAGCCACCATCGCGCGCATCGAGGAATGCCATGCCAAGGGTCAGCCCATCCTGGTCGGCACGGTGTCCATCGAGAAATCCGAGGAGCTATCCAAGATCCTCAAGGCCAAGGGCATCAGGCACACCGTCCTGAACGCCAAGTATCACGAGCGCGAGGCGGATATCGTCGCGCAGGCAGGCAAGCCGGGCGCGGTCACGATCGCGACCAACATGGCCGGCCGCGGCACGGACATCATGCTCGGCGGCAACGCCGAAACCATGGCGCTCGACGAACTGAAGAAGGGCGATTACACCCCCGAGCTGCTCTACGAGGCCAACGGCCACGCGGAAACCGACGACCCCGAGGTACTCGCCATCCGCGCGAAGTTTGAAGAGCTGTACCGGAAATACAAGCAGGAAACCGACGCGGACGCGGAAAAGGTGCGCGCGGCAGGCGGCCTGTATATCCTGGGTACCGAGCGGCACGAATCCCGCCGCATCGACAACCAGCTCCGCGGCCGTGCCGGCCGTCAGGGCGACCCGGGCGAATCCTCGTTCTATATCTCGCTTGAAGACGACCTGATGCGCCTGTTCGGTTCGGAAAAGATCCAGAATATGATGGATTCCCTCGGCATCGAGGAGGACGAGCCGATCGACCAGAAAATCCTGTCCGGCGCGATCGAAAACGCGCAGAAAAAGATCGAATCCCGCAACTTTGCCACCCGTAAGCATGTGCTTGAGTACGACGACGTGCTCAACACCCAGCGCCAGACCATCTACAGCCAGCGCCTGCAGGTGCTTGAGGGCAAGGATGTCAAAGACAGCATTGTCAAAATGATCGACGACACCATCGCCCGCGCGGTACACGCGGCGGTCGGTGAGCATACCGTCATCGAGCCTGCGATGGTCGAGCAGGCACGGCGACCGTTCCTCGGCGTATTCCTGCGGCCGGAGGACTGCACGTTCACGCCCGAGGAGTGCGACGACCTGACCGCGGACCAGCTCACCAACGTGCTGGCGGACCAGGCGCACCGCGTCTACGAGGCAAAGGAGCAGGCGCTCACACCGCCAATCATGCGCGAGCTGGAGCGCGTGGTGCTGCTGAAAAATGTGGATACCAAGTGGATGGACCATATCGATGCGATGACCGAGCTGCGCAACGGCATCGGCCTGCGCGCATACGGCCAGCACGATCCGGTGGTCGAGTACAAGCGCGAGGGCTTCGACATGTTCGACGCGATGATCGACGCCATCCGCGAGGACACCGTGCGCATGATCTTCCTGGCGCAGGTGCGCACCCGCGAGGAGCCCAAGCGCGAGCAGGTCGCCAAGGAGACGAGCGCCGCCGGCGCGTCCGACGGCACGGCCAAGCCCGAGCCCAAGCGCGTGGGCAAAAAGATCGGCCCGAACGATCCGTGTCCGTGCGGCAGCGGCAAAAAGTACAAAAAGTGCTGCTACCTCAAGGCGGATAACCCATATAAATAAAAGCGCCCCGCGGCCTGCCGCGGGAAAAAGGAGGGCGGCCCGCCGGGCTGCCCTCCCCTTTTTATTCCTCCCGCCTGCCGCCGGCCTGTTGCTGCCGGCGTCTGAAATCCAGATAGCCCTGCAGGATCAGCGACGCGGCGACCGCGTCCACACTCTCGCGGTGCTTTTTGCTCTTTTTGCCGCTCTGGTGCAGGATATCGTGCGCGGCGACCGTGGTGCGCCGCTCGTCCCAGAGCGTCACCGGCCGGCCGGTGCGCTCCTCCAGCGTGCGCGCCAGTGCCTCGCACTTTTCCGCGCGCGGCCCCGCCGTGCCGTCCATGTTTTTCGGCCAGCCCAGCACGATCTCCTCGATCCTGTTTTCCGCGACAAATGCCACCAGCCGGTCCACCAGCCTTTCATAATTCCATTCGTGGATGACGCTCGGCGAGCCGGCCAGAAAGCCCGATGGGTCGGAAACCGAAAGGCCGGTACGCGCGTCGCCGTAATCGACGCCCAAAATACGCATATGTATACTCCTATATCTTGTGGTTAAACTCAGTATATCATAAAAACATAAAAATTTCAGCACTTTTTCGCAAAAAAACCTTGACCGCCCACCACCCCCATGCTATACTGAAAGAACCTATGCAGGTTCTTTTTTTGCGCCCATTTTTCGCGTGTCTCGGAAAATGGCGCCGGAACACTGGCAAAGGGAGGCAAACAGTCCCGCGCCCATGCCGCAGGGGTATGGGATGGGGCGAAATATTAAAAGGAGGTGCCGTTATTTATGCGCGTTAAGATTACGCTCGCCTGCACGGAGTGCAAGCAAAGGAACTATGACACGAACAAGAACAAGAAGAACGATCCGGACCGTCTGGAAATGAACAAGTACTGCCGTTTCTGCCGGAAGCACACGCTGCACCGCGAGACGAAGTAAGAGAAAGGAAGTAGCTTCATGGCTGAAGAAACCAAGGTTAAGAAGCCCAGTCTCTTTGCACGGATTGGCAAGTGGTTCCGCGAACTGAAAAGCGAGTGCCGCAAGATCGTCTGGCCCACCCGCCAGCAGACAGTGAACAATACGCTTGTCGTTATCGCCTGCGTTATCGTCATCGGTATCTTTATCTGGATCCTTGACCTCGTATTCAATCTCGGCATCCAGACGCTGCTTACGCATTTCGCCGCCTAAAAGGAGGCATTTATGTCAGACGCTGCAAAATGGTATGTGGTCCACACATACTCCGGCTACGAAAACAAGGTAGCCTCTTCGATCGAAAAAGCGGTCGAAAACCGCAAGCTGCATGACCTGATCCAAGCCGTCAACATTCCGACCGAGAAGGTCGTTGAGGTAAAGGACGGCAAAAGCCGCGAGGTAGAGCGCAAGCTGTACCCGGGCTACGTGCTCGTTAAGATGATCATGACCGATGAAACCTGGTATCTGGTCCGCAATACGCGCGGCTGCACCGGTTTTCTGGGTCAGGACAAGTCCGGCGGCTCTAAGCCGATTCCGCTGACTGAGGAAGAGATCATCGCAATGGGCGTGGAAAAGCGCGAGATCGAGGTAAACTACGCCGCAGGCGACAGTGTTCGCGTTATCGACGGCGCGCTGGCAGGCTTTATCGGCGTTGTATCGTCGGTTGAGCCGGATAAGAACAAGGTAAACGTAACCGTTTCCATGTTCGGCCGCGAAACCCCTGTCGAGCTTGAGCTCGATCAGGTTGAAACTCTCGACGAGTGACAATGAGCGGAAGATAGATTTCCGCATTTACGGCAAGTGGGAGAGTTCCGTGCCAATTAGGAACTCGCCAGCCACCACATTTTTTGAAGGAGGAACCTTTCAACATGGCACAGAAAGTAGTAGGTTATATTAAGCTCCAGATTCCCGCAGGCAAGGCAACCCCGGCTCCCCCGGTAGGTCCGGCTCTCGGCCAGCACGGTGTAAACATCATGGCTTTCACCAAGGAATTCAACGAGCGCACCAAGAACGATGCCGGCATGATCATTCCGGTTATCATTACGGTTTATGCTGACCGTTCGTTCAGCTTCGTTACCAAGACGCCTCCGGCGCCGGTTCTGATCAAGAAGGCTTGCGGCATCGAGTCCGGTTCTGCTGTACCGAACAAGACCAAGGTTGCAAAGCTGTCCAAGGCTGACTGCCAGAAGATCGCAGAGACCAAGATGCCCGACCTGAACGCCGCTTCTCTCGAGGCTGCTATGAGCATGATCGCGGGCACCGCCCGTTCGATGGGTATCACCGTCGAGGAGTAATCTCCGGTTTTTATTTGTTGTACGAAGCTGTGGCTATCTGCCGCATACAGTGGGAGGGTTATTCAAGTTCCCGCTTAACCACTTAAGGAGGATTTATTGTGCATAAAGGTAAAAAGTATGTAGACAGCGCAAAGACGATCGACCGCACCCGTCTGTACGATCCGTCCGAGGCGCTCTCCACCGTTATTTCGACCGCAAAGGCCAAGTTCGACGAAACCATCGAGCTGCACGTCAAGCTGGGCGTTGACTCCCGCCACGCGGACCAGCAGGTGCGCGGCGCGATTGTGCTGCCGCACGGCACCGGCAAGAACGTGCGCGTCGCTGTTTTCGCCAAGGGCCCCAAGGCGGACGAGGCGCTGGCCGCCGGCGCCGATATCGTAGGCGCGGAGGACCTGATGGAGCGCATCCAGAAGGAGAACTTCTTTGAGTTTGACGTGGTTATCGCCACGCCGGACATGATGGGCGTTGTCGGCCGCCTGGGCCGCGTGCTCGGCCCCAAGGGCCTGATGCCGAACCCGAAGGCGGGTACGGTTTCCATGGACGTTGCCAAAGCCGTTCAGGAGTCCAAGGCCGGTAAGATCGAGTACCGTCTGGACAAGACCAACATCATCCACTGCCCGATCGGCAAGGCGTCCTTCGGCGCGGAAAAGCTGCAGGATAACTTTGACGCGCTCATGGGCGCGATCATCAAGGCCAAGCCGGCCGCGGCCAAGGGCCAGTATATCCGCTCCTGCGTCGTGGCCTCCACCATGGGGCCGGGCGTCAAGGTGAACGCGGCGAAGATGATGGGCTAAGCCCCATTGCGGCATAACCGACCCACAGGGATGCAAAAAGCGCGCCATACGGCGCGCTTTTTATTTTTCGGGGATTTCATAATGGTATTTCTTGAGCAGGTCCTCGATGGCTTCGTCCAGCTGTTGCTTTGCAAACAAGCTGCGAAAAATTTTCATACAATCTGCAAAAAAGAAACGGCGCTTAAAAGGGTTTTAAGTAACCTCTTAAGCGCCGTTTCTTTGCTCAGATTTAAGGCTGTTTTCTCTTGCGGTTTCCGTGTTCCTCCAGGATCAGGTCTTTACCAGTCCTGCGCTGCTGGTTCGGTATGTATTCCAGCAGGTCAGAAATACTGCAGTCCAAGACCTCGCAAATCCTGTCCAGCTGATCGAAAGACACCCGGTCTGCCATCTCGTTGTATAGGTCACCGATGGTAGAAGGGCGAATGCCGGTCAGCCGGGCAAGTTTTGCGCGTGTCCATCTGCGCTCTCCGAGGATTCGAGATAGGTGATTCTTTATCATCACAAATGCCCCTTTAGGGATATATTACCAGAGAAAAGGGGTGTTTTAGGGCGGTTTGTGATGAAATCACTCGAAGCGTGATAATATAACGAACTTTGTTAGAAGTTACGGATAATCAACTCCGCATACTGGGTCTGGTTATTGCCCTTCCCAGCCAGAGTCGTGGTTCGAGTGATGCCCTCGATACGGTAATCTGCATACAGCTCTCGAATAAAAGGATGGTCATTGTAGGAGAGGATAAAACGGCCTTTTACTTGGCTTAAAACCTCTCTTAAACGGTGGTGATCCTGGGCGCTGAAAGGGCTGTCATAATACTTCTCGGTGTTCACATAGGGCGGGTCGAGGTAGAATAGAGCCGTTGGCCTGTCGTAGACCTTGATGAGGTCAGCGAAGTCCTTGTTCTCGATGTTCACTCCCCGGAGCCGTTCCTGTACCTTCTCCAGGTACTCCACGGCGTTGTCGACCTGCTTGGAGCTGGTGGCGTAGGTGCGGTTGTCACAGCCGAAGCTGATCTTGACCGTATAGAAGAAGCGGGCCGCCCGCTGGATGTCCGTCAGGCCGCGTCCCTGCCCCTGCGCGAGGCAATCAAAGAACTGCTCCCGTGAGGTAAGCATCCACTCCATCTCGCGCTGCAGCTCCCCGCAATGGTACTTCACACAGCGGAAGAGGTTCACCAGGTTGCTGTTGATGTCGTTGTAGACCTCCAGCTGGTTTGCTTTCTTCTCCTTGGCGAAAAGCACCCAAGCCGCACCGCCGAACACCTCTACATAGCGGCCTACCTCATCGGTGGGGAACCGCTCTAAAATGGCTTTGCGGAGCATACGCTTGCCGCCGATCCAGCCGATGAAACTTTCCATAGCATTCATCCTTTTCAAGTATTAAAGGGGCACGATCCTCGGATGAGCTATGGAACAGCCCTGCAGCTTGGGGCTGCAGGGCTTTAGATTGCAGGGCTGTCTGTGCTGCCTATGGGTTCGGTTTCCTGGAAGCCGTTTGCTTTGGCTCTTTCAAATGTGATCCCGCCTTCGGTGTGATCTGATTTCGCCATATTGAGATAGAAACTGCACACCACGCCGTGGGCTGTCCAGGGGAGTCCCACCATGGCGGAGATCCATGGCAATGAGCCGGTGTAGCCGACGCGGATACAGTAGGCGGCCAGTAAAAGGCCGCCTACTGTTACTATCCACAATAGTGGGCGAATGTCAGCAATCATCCACTTGGAGAATTGGGAGAGGTCTGGCTTTTTCGCCGTTTTACTCCCAGCGAGGCGTTTCCCGCCGTTCATCACGCCAGCCCATGATCCTGGGCGAAGCGGTAAAAGAGCTGGGCGGCCTGCTCACGAGTCAGAGGGCTGGCCCACATATAGTTGGGCTGGCCGTCTGCGGTGGTGCCGTTGCCAGCGAACAGGCCCACACTGATAGCCCACTCTCTGGCCTCCCGGCTCCACTCGCCGCAGTCATTGTCCTGCAACTCCTTCTGGTGCGCTGTCATAGCGACCTTAAACATCTCGTTGAACTTGGTCTGATCCATATCGTCATCCTCCTCCGGCACGATAGAAAAATTGGGACGGCCATAGCCGCCGATCTTGCTGTAGGTCAGGGCATAACTCTTGTCCCGGACGCAGCCGCCGTTCGCTACGACACCTGCTGCGGAACTGGTGTTGCCCTCGATGGTGTAAACCCGGCCTCCGGCCACCTTCTCCACGATGCCGGTGTGATACATGGTCTTGCCACCGTCATTCGTGAAAAAAATCTGGTCGCCGGGCTGCGGGCCGCTGGTGTGGAACTGGCCCTTCTGCTTGTAGTAGTTGGCAGATCCAGAGCAGCCAGCCCCCACGCCCTTCTTGGCCTGGCAGAGCAGCTGCAGGCCCAGCTCCAATCCAAAGGTCTGAATGAAGCACCAGTCCGTAAAAATGTCGCACCAGGCATACCCGTTCTTCTTTCCATTGTAGACCACACCCAGGGCATCCAGCTCGCGGGCATATTTGTTCCAGTTCCCGTCCCCGGCGTTGGCCGTCTTATCATCGAGCTGGGCGTTGGTATCCTTCTCGATGTAGCCAATCTCAGCTCTGGCAGTGGCCAGCAGTCTCTCAACCGGCTTCATGGCCATCATCCTCCCCCACAACGACACCCTGCTCGATGGCGATCAAGCCATTGTTTGTCAGATCATATACAGCGGCTTCAATCAGCGCATCCAGCTTTTCTGCGTCAACGGTGATACCATGCTCCCGGAGCCAGTTCAGCACATAGGCTTTCTTCTCCGCGCCCCTGCCGGAGCCGGTGTAGATCTGCTCAGCAGCGGTGACAGCGATCTTCACCCAGGCATTGATCTCAGCCTGCTGGGAGGTCGTGGTCTTGCTCTTGATATAGGGGATGACAATGGCGGTGATGACAGCCGCCAGCAGTGCAAAGACGGCTTCTATAATCACGGTGATGTCAAACATAGTGCAATCCTCCTTGAATAAAATAGGTTTTTAAATACGATTTAAAGGGACAAAAAAGCCCGCCCAAAGGAGCGGCAGGAAACTCCTTTGGGCGGATATTCAGCAGGACATAGGCCCCACCCCCTTTCCGTGGGCAATATAAAAAGGCCGCTCCATGAGCAGCCTTTCTTATCACTTCGCGCCGATCAAATTGGCGATATGCCGCAAATCTTCCACCGGCGCATTGAAAAAATCATAGTTCCAGATCCAGTAATCCTCATGCTCCGGCCTTCTGTACTTCTGGCACAGAGAATCGTCTAATATCCGATTCCAGCGCGGCTGGCAGTCGTCCCACTCATTCTTGGGGCGCAGGCGGGCAAGAATAGCCTCCAGCAGCTTCCCCCGCTCCAGGCCACGGCCATCGTCATCCTGGGTGAAATAGGCGTAGGCAATGTCGCTGGTGACTGTGCAGAGCGGTTGCTCCCCAAAGTATATGAACCCGTCCCGCACCTCTAAGGGCGTTCCCCAGGGGATGTTTACCGGGACGCCGAAGGCACTGAAGCGGGCGCGTTTCCGTGCGATATATCTGCTGTATTGGTTTTCCACGGCTTACACCTCATCGGTATCCGTAGGCTCTGCCACGGGATAGGCTTCTCCAATCAGATCAGCATATTCCTCGGTGGAGATAGTCCCATCGGCAACATCTGCCTGGGCCAGTGCTTTTACATCCTCCTTTACTGTGGCAGGGGTTGCCGCAAAGCTGCGCGCCTTGTCCTTGATCCGCCGCCAGTAACTGTATGCGATAGCCTTGATTGCCATAGTGATTAACCTCCTACTTTCTCATAGAGTTCAATGAGAGCATCGTCCTGTGCCGCATTCACTTCGTCTTTCTCAAGCAAGGTTTCATAGAGGGAAATCGCCGCCTCATCCGTGGTAGCCAGATCCTCCCGCAGGCTATCCACGCCGCTCTGCACCTCGCCAATGACAGCTCCGGCATCAACCTCCTCCAGCATAACGGACTTCGTGTCCGGCAGCTCTTCGCGGCCAAGCAGGTGATACGCTGTCCCTGCAAAGGCAATGCCCGAAGCCTCCGGCTCCGGGCAAAGGACAAAGCCCCCATTTTCATGCTGCTTGATATAATTGGGAGCCTCGGTCATTCCGATGGCTGTCCCATCCTTGATGATTTTATACACTTTGCACCTCCAAAAAAGATCGCATGATAGAGCCGCCGCAACCGGAGCAGCCGCCCATGGTCGTTAAAGTTTCGGTAATATGCGCTCTGGCACGCCATGTACTGCTCCACCTCTGAAAAGGGCCTCTTCCCGGCCACAAACTCCTGGTGAAACAGCTTCAGCTTTCGTCTGGCTCGTTTAATCCCGTCCCGGCTGCCGTTGACCTTAACCTTACCAGTCTCCGTCAGTGTGAACCTCGCCTTGCACCAGCGGAAGGGCTTGGTCAGCGGGATGATTTTGCACTTGCGCTTGTTCACCCGGATTCCCATAGCCTCAAACCGTCGCACCATCTCCCGGATCACGGCCTTCAGCTGCTCCACATCGGGCATGATGATGTAATAGTCATCCATGTAATGACCGGCGCAGTGGACACCCACCTGACACTTCAGCCAATTATCCACGGCGCTTGGGAGGGCCACCATCTCCTGCTGGGATGGCTCAACGCCCAGCGGCATCCCCCGGCCCGGTGCAGTGCTGGGGGCGTAATCCACCACAGTATCCGCCACTCGGCGGAGGGCCGGGTCGGGGATCAGCAGCTGGTGCCTCTGGTAAAGAGCCTGGCGGGGTGCGCCTGGGAAGAATGCTTTGAGATCTACGAGGCCCATGGCTCCGGTGCGTCCATACCGGCGATAATGCCAGTGCAGATGCTCCTTCAGCCGTTGGAAATGCCAATGCAGCCCTTTATTCCGTTGGCTGGCCCCGTTATCGAAGATCATGCTGGGGTTATACAGCGGGATCAATACCTCGCTGCAGAGGGTCTTGTGGACTTGCCGGTCTGTGATGTGCGGCGCATCGATGGGCCGCACCTTTCCGCGCTCACACAGCGTAAAATGGACGCATTTCCCCGGCTTCCAAGTGCCGGACAGGATCTCCCGCCTGCGGCGGGCAGTCCCTGAAAACAGGTGGTTCTCAAAGTTCTGTACGCTCTGCTTCCAGCGGACGCCATTGCAGCAGCGCCGCCCGTAGAAGAACATCTTCCGGTAGCTGAACACCTGGTCGATGGTTCCCAGGGCAGCACAACGAGCCGCCCGCTTCTCCTGCCGCCTTGCTCGGCGACGCTGGTATCGCGCCTCACGGCGCTCCTCACTGGTCATAAAAAGTATTCGCCCTCCGCATAGTTAAGTTGTAGGTGCGCCTCTAAACTACTTTGGCCCAGCACATGAAACGGGGTCAGCGCAATCGCCCGCCATGCAAGCAGCGTCCGTGCGTGGCCGTCAGAGGGCAGTTTCAGGGGTTTCCCCCTGGAAAGTATCTCTCCTTTTACATCGGTCGTCTTTCACCTTCCGGTTACTCCATTTGACCGTGTACCTGTAAAATCCGGGCAGCAACGCCGCCGAGTAGTAGGCGTTGTTATTGTTGTTGCCGCCGCCGGTGTTGACATTGCAGAAATTGTTATTGTTGTTGTAATTAGGGGAGCGCAGCCACCACCAAACCGCTGAGCGGAATTAACAGAGATACACCCACACAGGTCAGAACTTCTTGATCTGGCCTTTTAGGAGTTCGTTCTCCCGGTCAATCAAGTCGCCTAACCGTTGTGCCATTTTGTCCAGCTTCTCCTGTGCCTTCCCGGACTCCACCTGGCGTCCGGTGGAGGTAGTAAAGCACCCCTCCGGGTTCAGGTTCATGATCCGGTAACACTTGGAGAGCCGGGTATCCAGCGCCATGAGGGAGGCCCGCGCCTCCAGGAGGTGGGCCTTGCGGAGGCTCCGCCGCTGATCATCCGAAGGGTAAATGCTGTTCGCCTTCTCCGCATGATCCTCGACCTCTCCGGCCAGCTTTGCGATTGGCTCTGCAACGAGCCGCGCATACCGGGCGGACAGCCTCGTTAAGAAATTGATGGTCTCATCGTAGATTTCGCCTGCGCAGTTCACAAACTCCATCTTGCTGACGCTCCGCTGGGCTTTTAGAACCGACATCCTTTCACCCCCATTCGCTGGGATCCGTCTAAAAGTATAGCATAAAAGCAATGCCGGTCATAGGCCATTTTTCAAAAAATCGCGTCGGCGCTTCGCGCCGACATCTTTTTTGGCGTGGCCCCGACCAGCTGCTCCTCCCGGAGGGCCGCCCCCTTTCGGGGGCGGGATGTGGTCGGATAGCTCTGCGGAGGATTAGGTAGCAAAGCCGGGCAGCAACGCCGCCGAGTAGTAGGCGCCGCTATCGTCGCCGCCGCCGCCGGTGTGGACACTGCAGAAATTGCTAGCGTTGCAGCAACTAGGGGAGCGCAGCCACCACCAAACCGCTGTCCCGGTAGCGTTGTGCTTATAAGCGACTCTGCTGTTACTCGCTTTGTAGTAATCATATTGGAGCTGACTGTTCCTCTCGTAGTCATTCGCATAGTACCGGGATCCAAACACCTCAAATTCCGCAAGAAGGAACAGATAGTCCGTGGTCGCTGTAACATTGCCTGCCACACTTCCTGTGGCGTTGCCGACATTGTCGGTGTACTTCGTCACCGACTTCATAACAGCCCGGAGATCGGAGGGCAGCGCGGCCATCAGGCTATTGGCCAGCGGGCTGGTCGGCGTTTTGCTATTGCCCAGCAGGGTTTTTCTCATGCTGGAGTCCTTCCATCCGCCGACATTGGTGTTACTGTCATTCATGTGGAAGTAGCCAGCCCCACTCACGCTACTGTTATATTGGTTATCGCAAAGGCCCACCATTGTCCCGCCGATCTTGCCGAGCTGCCAGTGGATCCGGTGCGTCCCCTCCTTGGAGGAATTGTGGTTGAAGCCCAGGATAAAGGGGCTGATGGAAAGGTTGGAGAAGGTGAAATTGCCCACCTGCCCGTTGATGGTGATGCTCTTGGTATCACCCACGCTCCAGTAGTTCGCACCCTCATCCGCATCGCTGGCCGCCCGGATCGCCGCCCAGGTATTGGAGTTCAGCGTAGCATTGAACAGGTTCACCTGCACGGCACAGGTCTTGTTTGCGGGGGCCGTGTGATTTGTGCCCTCTGCCACCTTGACTGTAATGGTGGCGCTGCCATAGGCTTTGCCTGTCACGGTAACCGTATTGCCGGAAACCGACACCGTGGCAACGCCGGTGGCATTGGAGGTGGCAGAGATTGCCCCATCGCCCGCCCTGGTAACCGTGATGGTGGTGGACGAAGTGCTCTTGTTCAGAGTGATATTGCTCTTATTCAGGGACAGGCTGCCTGCCGCCTTTCCGATTTTCCATATAACTGTCTTGGCTCCGGTGCCGCCGTCACTCCACTGATAATTGCTGGTGGGCGTAAAGGTGGCGTTATAATTGCCAGCATTAGTACCGCTGGTTGTGCCGCCGATGGTCAGCTGTGCGCTGTCATAGTTGCTCCAGCTGGGGCTTTGCGCCAATCCACTATAAGTCAGGCTGCCGCTTTGCACCGGAGTTGTGGTAATGGATGCCCGCTGGATCTGCCACTCCACGCTCCGGGCTGTAACGCTGCTGTCGCTCCATTGATAGTTGCTGGTTGGGGTAAAGGTTGCCGAGTGGCTGCCCGCATTGGTGGCCGATGTCTCTCCCCCAATGGTCAGTTGGGCGGTGTTGTAGTCATTCCAAGTGGGGGTCTGCGACTCCCCAGTGTAGGTCAGGCTCCCGCTCTGCGAGGGGGCCTTGGCAATGGTGGCTCGGCCTATCGTCCAAGTGACTTCCTTTGTGGTGTTGGTGCCATCGCCCCAAGTGTATCCCTCTTTCGGAGTAAAGGTGGCGACATAGTTGCCTGCGTTGGTGCCTTTGGTTGTGCCGCCAATGGTCAGGGTTTCCGGGTTATAGCTGTTCCAGTTAGGGCTTTGTTCGCCGCCCGTATAGGTCAAACTGCCGTTTTGAGTAGGAACCGCATCAATGGTATGGGCCAGCTTCGTGATGGCTTCCAGAGCGGCATCCGCAGCAGTCAGGGCATTGGAAGCGTCTGTCCCTGCCTGGTCTGCCACCTGTGCCGCGTTGCGCGCTGCTTCCAGTGCTTCCGTGGCCTTTTCATCCGCTGCTTCCGCTGCTTCCGCTGCAGCAGCGGCGGACTGGCCGTTTTGGTCGGCCTGCTTCTTCACCGCATGGGTATTATTGATCATCTGCTGCACCACGGGGTTGACAATCGTGCTGGCCCGCACCGGGTCGGTGTCCTGGATCTTACGGATAGCCGCCGCATTATACTCCGGGCTTTCCGGGACTGTGTAAAACTCTTCTGCCATGAGCTGTCACCTCCAGGTTAAAATTCATCGTCAAACTCAAAGGTGAAGCTGACATCTTCATCCTTCTTCTTGGGGTACATGGTCTTGATGGCCACCACATCCCCATCGCTGTCCACCAGCGCTGCCTCGTTGATCTCCTCGCCCACCAGTGCGTCCTTGGGAATGGTTACCGCATAGCGGGCGGTGGTTTCAGCCGGGTAGGTCACGCTCTCCACCTCATAGCGGGCGAGTTCGCTGTTGAGGGCCGTCTGTGTTTCCAGGGGTACAAGCGGCTCTCCGCTCCCATTTACACCGCCGTTCCCGAAGGCCACATGGGTAATGACGGCCAGCGGCTTTTCCGGGTCGCTGGCCGCCATGCAGAGCTTTCTGCGGCGCGTTTTGGTGATTACACTGTTTTCATTCATCTAAAACTCCTCCTGCATGATTTGGGCATTGAATTTCCGGGAGCCGTCAAAGGCGGCAGCTCCATCGAAGGCATACCAGTTATTCATGGTCAGGGTGCCGTTGATCTCTTCCCGGACAGGGAAGCTGGTGCAGATAGCCATGGCCGGGAAGGTGATCCCGCTGAAAGACTGGTTGAACGGGATGCTGCCGTCAAAGTCAGCCTCTCCATCAAACCGCACCACCCGCTGGCCTCTGGTATTGGCGAAGCGGGAGAGGATCTTCAGCCGGTACAGGGATACCTCGTTCCGGTTCTCCATGCCGGTGGGCTGGAATGCACCCACAATATCGAAAATCAGGTGGGCCGGTTTGATTTCATCGATCTGCCGGATCAGCTCAGGCAGATCTGGAAAAACGCCTTCAAACAGCATATAAACGATGACGGTAAAGGCATACTGGCTGAAATGCTCCACCACCGCGCCCTCGCTCCCCGTAACAATCGACACCATCTCCCGGATTGCCTCCACGGTGGTGGTGCCCCGCGTGTTCAGCTTTGCCAGCACCTTGGCCCGCCGTGCCTCCAGGCTCTCTGTGGTATTGACTGGAAGCTCAAACAGGCGCTCGTGCCGGGGAAGCAGGAAAGTGCTGGTGCTGATGTTCAACTGCTGCTCCAGCGCGGCGATGGTGCGCTGCGTCTGCGTCAGCTCCGTCTGCTCTGTTTGGAGCAGGTCTGCCATCTGCTCCATTGTCCGCACCCGCTTGGGAAGCATGAAGGCATCATTGATCGGCACTGATTTCCACCTCCTCCAGCGTGAAAAACTCCTCATAGTCAGATGTGAGGGAAGAAATCTCCCCATTCAGGGTATAGCTGATAATATCCGCCACTCCGTCCACGCCGAAGATAAGGTCGCCGATCCGGTAATAGCTGATACTGCTCTTCCGGTTTTCATCGCCCCGGACGGGAGCCGTATCAAAGTCCTCCCGGTTTACGCTGTCGATGTAGCTCTGCAGCGCCGCCTGGACATTTTGGCGGATGTCGGTGATGTTGTACCCGCTGGCCACCTTGACTGTGACCACCACGGTGGCGGCCTTGGGGGTGGCGGCCACCACGGTCACCTCCGCTCCGATTTGGCGCTCCTCTTCAATGTGGGCCTCCACATTTTCCAGGATCACTCCGTCCGGCGCACCATACTTATCGGAAAGGATGATCACCTTTACCTTGCCAGCTCCGCACACTTCAGCGCCCAGGCACTTGGCCCCGCCAACGCCGGACACCTGTTTTGCCCAATAAATGAAATGGTTCCGGTTCCCGCTGGTGATGGGCCTCCGGATCTTCTCCAGCACCCGGCTGCGGAAGGAGTCATCCCCCTCAGCCTCCGCACCACCGCCGAAGGGTGCGGTATTGGTAACGGAGGTCACGCCGGAAATAGCTGTGCGCAGGGCTGTGATGGTGCCGATGCCCACGTTGCCCACGGTTCCCGCCGTCTGGCATTTAGCCCCCACCTCGCATTGTCCCTCGGCGCTGATCTGCGCTGTAGCTGTAGTTTCAAAGGCCAGTGTACCATATAGAACCTCGGTGCCCATCGGGATGGTCGTGCCTGCTTCCCCGGTAAAGAGCAGATTGCCCACCGACGCTGCGGCGGGGTTCCGGGTCTCGTTGTAGTCCAGGGCCTTCCGGTCAAGGTACTCACCCTCGGCGGTATCCAACAGCACGTGGTCGGGGATGGGCTGCACCTCCATTGCGTCCATGCGGGCCATTTCTTCGGCCACGGCCTGCAGGTTATCCATGCAGAAGCCGCCCTCCAGTTTGTTGGCCGGGTTCTCCAGGCCGTCCCTCATGCGCTGAAGGATGGCGTCCGTGCTGAAGTCTATCGTTGTGTCGCTCATGCCGCTCTCACCTCCTTGGCATCCCACTCAACGGTCATCGCCCCATAAATTGTGGTGCAGTCAAATTCGACCTGAATCCCGCTTTTTGTGCGGGTAAATTGGAAATTGCTCAATTCTGAAATATAGGGGTTTACCATCAAAGCCTCAATGATAAACCGCTTCAGCTCCGAGGTTACGATCTCCGAGTGCAGGGTACTGCCGATCAGAGTGTGGATCTCGCTTCCAAAGGCGCTGTCGTAGGCGGTATAGCGGAACCGTTCTGTGGACAGCGCCTTGAAGATCCAGATCCGCAGCGCCTCGTTGCCCTCCACCAGGTAGGTGTTCCCATCCCGGAGCAGCAGGCGGTTGTTTTCAAAGTCGTATGCGTACTCCCGGAACATAGGCAGCTCGCTGGCTTGCCCGCTTTCCAGTATTTCCGGGCTGATAAAAGGAAAAATGCTCATACCGGCACCACCTTTGCGATGATATAAAAAGCGACGCCAGTTTCATATACCAGCACCTCATCCCCGGCCTGGAGGGAAAGGGAGACGCTTTTGTAGAGGTATTTGGAGATCACCTGGTCATGCGCCTTAATGGTCAGCGGGCTGGCGGTGTTGACGGTTGCAAACCGCCAGCTGCCGTCTGCTCCCCCGGAGCCGTCGCCGCGCAGGGCCTCGGCCATCTCCACCGCCCATCTTGACATATCTCTTGCCTCCTATCCTTGGGATTGGTTTTCAATCTCTTTTTCGTCCATCATATTGGAGAAGGCCAGGGTCAGGGCCATCTCATGCTTACCGTCCGTGAAGGTGTGGGTGTCGCTTTCAATGTAGAACTTGCCGAACAGCCCGGTGGTGGTTTCCTGGACGATCAGCGCATAGCCACTGACCGCCCGGCTGTCACCCTGGCAGCCGGTGACGCTGCCGGTCTGCTCCAGCGTCTGCAGAAGGGCCTTGGCCTCGGTCTGTGCGTCCTTGCCGTCCTCCTGCTTATAGACCGTCTGCACCACGCCGTATTTCTGCTGCGCGGCGGTATCCTCCACCACGCCGATCTGGTTGCCGTCCTTATCCGTGATCAGCACCCGGTCAACCATGTTCTGCAGGCTGGTCTTGTAGTTGGCTTCTGTCAGGTTATAGGAGCCGTCCAGCACCACCCCGCAGAGCGCCCCCTTTTCAATTACATAGAGCTGTGTGGCATTTTTGATCAGGGGGATGTATTTCTTGCCGTTCTTCCGGCTGGCGGCTGTGTAGGCCGCCATAATGCCGTCATACGCCTTCTTGCCCAGCCAGGGCATATAAACGGGGATCCCCGTAGACGCTGCCGCGCCGAAGGGGATCCCCAAGTGGGAGCAGATCCAGCTTGTGATAGCCTCCGGGGTCTCGTTGTCGAACACCCGGTTGATGTCGGACTTTGTGACATAGAACATCAGGTCGAAGGCGGTGTAGGTCACCACATTCCCGCTGCCGGACTTCTCGATGTCAAAGACAGGGCCGCGGAAGAGCAGCTTCCCGTCCTCCAGGAATTGCACCTGATCGCCCTCGTTGATATTCACCTTTGGGAGGAAGCGGTCACTGTCCTTGTTGGCCACCGTGAATACCAATTTCCTGGCCACCTGTTTGCTGTCGCCGCTCCAGGTGACTTTCTCAATGACCTCGGCCAGCTGCTTTCCTCCGGCGTTCAGTTCATAGCTCATGGGATCACCAGCTTCTGGCCAGGCTTAATCAGGTTGGGATTGCTCCCTATCGTCCCCTTGTTGGCCTCATAGATTTTCGTATATTGGGAGCCGTCGCCGTAGTATTTCTTGGCGATGTTCCACAGGCAGTCCCCGGACACCACCGTGCAGCTTCTGGGGGCCGTCTGTGTATTGGGGCGGCTGTTCAGGCCGCTGGTATCGCTCTGCTGCTGGGCTTCTACCTGTACTGCCGGAACATTCAGGAAGCGGTATTCAGACAGCTCCAGTGTGTAGTACACATCCCGGTCACCTTCCCGGTGCTTCTTGGTCAGTTTGTCGATGCTCATGGCCAGATTGAAGTCGCAGTCGCTGATGATGACGCGGATGGGCTGTGTGCTGGTTTTCCACTTCTCCAGCAGACGGATATACTCCATCGGCTCCCGGTCAGCGTAGCGGGCCAGCGGGGACGATAGGGCTGGGAAAAAGCTGGACAGGGAGCCTGTTACCAGGCCCCGGTGTCCGATCAGGTTCACCTCGCCGATATTCAGCAAGGTGATCTTCTGGTTGTTCTGCGCCTCGGAGAACTCAAATTCCGAGGGATTGATGGGGAGATTGAACATCTCCTCATGGTTGTTGTAGCTCAATTCAATGATGCGCTGCTTCAAGCGGCCACCTCCTTATGCGGGCACCGGCACCATGTTCTTCACGGCCAGCACCACTTCCTTGGCGACCTTCTCGCCGATCTTGTCGATGTCGGCCTCCTCCCGCACCACGATGGTGTCTGCCAGCTTCGCAAGGGTGAGCTGGATGACCGATGCGGCTGGGGTGGAAGATCCGCCCTGGCGGATGGGAGCGTTAGCTGGGACGGGAGTGGTATTCTGTGCTGCCGTGGCCGCCCGCATCTTCTGCAGACTGCTGGCCAGCTGCACACTCTCCTTGTTGGGCAGAATCCGCGTTCCACGGGGTAGGTCGATCAGCTCTGGCCCCTGCTCACCTACCCAGGTGGGGCCGCCGCGCCAGTTGTTGGTTCCTTCCGCATTGGAGCCTGTGTCGCCACCTCCGCCACCGCCGAACCCGAACAGGCCGCCGACCTTGTCCGCGATCCAGCTCAGGCCGTTGCCGATGCCCTCAACAATGGGTTTCACCTTGTCCCACACACTGCTGATGACGCTGGCAATGCCATTAAAGACCGTTTGCACCACATTGAAAAGAACTTTAAACACGCTGATAGCGATGTCGATAATCGGGGAGATAACCGACCATGCGGAGGTCAGGATGTCTGCCACCACCGGCATCACCGTGCCGATGATCTCTTGGATCCAGCCCATCTTGCTGCCGATGAAGGACAGCACGGAGCCGACCTTCTGGCCGATGCCGTCGAAGATGACCTGGAACACGGGGGCCAGCGTGGAGATGACCGTCCCGATGCCCTGCACCAGCCCCGCGATGATCGGAGCCGCCGCGCTGATCACCTGGCCGATGGTGCCCACCACTGTCTGGATCACAGGCAGCACCGTGGGAATAACAGTCTGCACAGTTTGTATAATGCTGGTGATGGCAGGCATGACCGCCACACTCACCTGCTGCAGGGTGGCCTTGACGGATGCACCGAAGCTGGCCAGCTGCGGCTGCATGGCTGCAAACCCGCTCTTGAAGTCCCCGATGGCGCTGAACAGATCGTCCACAATGCCGCCCATACCGGCAGGCAGGAAACTGACGATGCCATCCCGCAGGCTTTTGACGATCCCAGCCCCCAGGCTCTTAATTTTAGGTGCGGCAGTCTGCAAGCCGGTCTGGATGGCCTCCGGCAGGGAGGTGATGACGCGGCCCACCATGGGAATGGCATTGTCCAGCAGGAATGTGGAGGCGGTGGACACCAGCTCTTTCATGGAGCCGGTCACATCCCCGCCAATGGCCATGTTGCCCAGCAGGTTCTGTGCGGCGGCCTTCATCGCTGAGAAGGAGCCGCTGAAGGTCTCGCTGGCTTCCTTGGCCGTCGTCCCCGTCACGCCCAGGTTCTCCTGAATGGCATGGATGGCGTTATACACATCGGCCAGGTTGTCGATGTCATACTTGGTGCCGGTGAGCTTCTGCGCGTCCGACAGCAGTCTCTGCATCTCTTCCTTGGTGCCGCCGTAGCCCAGCTTCAGGTTGTCCAACATGGTGTAGTTCTGCTTGGCGAAGCCCTGGTAGGCGTTCTGGATGGACTCCATATCTGTGCCGAACTTGTTGGCGTTGTCCGCCATGTCGATCATGGCCATGTCCGCGACCGTGGCCGCCTTTGCCGTGTCACCGCTCAGGCTGCTGATCAGCGAGGCGGAGAAGCTGGTCACCTGCTCCATGTAGGCGTTGGCGGAGAGGCCCGCCGTGCGGAAGGCCGCATCAGCGTTTGCCTTTACCACCCCGGCGTTGTCCTTGAACAGGGTCTCCACGCCGCCGATGCTCTGTTCCAGCGCGGCCCCCTGGCTGATGGCCCCGCCCAAGACCACGGTGCCCGCCAGCGTCACTGGAATGGCCACCGTCTTTGCCAGGCTCGTCAGCTGGCTCTTGATTTTGGAGATCCCGGCGGTCACGCCGTCCTTCAGCTTGACAATCGGCGTTGCGATCATCTTGCCGACTGCTTTTACCTTATTGCCCACCGCCTTGATTTTATCGCTGACCATATCCTTGATGGCCACGGCGGTGACGATTTTCTTACGCAGCGGCTCCAACCGCTGCCGCAGCTGCTGCGCAGCCCGGTTTGCCGCCGTTGCGTCAAGCCGGGCTGTGCGCCGCCGATCCCAGGTGGACTCCAGCTCCCGGCGCGTCCGCTGCACATCACGCCGGAAGGCGCTCTGCTCCTGCTTGATACTGCGGAGTACCGCCGACATATTATCTTTGATTGAGATTGCGCCCTTAACTACGCCCATCAGCGGTTCACCTCCTATTCAAGTGAGAACATTTTTGCGCGTTCGTCCAAGGCGACCAGCATAGATGCCTGATAGAAAAGCCTGGACTCCAAGTCCAGGCTTAGAAACTCCTCCGCCTTCCATCCCTTCTGGATGTAGTAGTGGAGCAGATATGCTTCGCCGTCCTGGGCAATTACTTTTTTAAATCTTCCACCACGGTCACTTTGCCGTTCATCGCGCCGGACAGCTCCATGATGGCTGTGGAGATCTGTGTGATCTCCGACAGGTCAAACATATTCACGATGTCCAGCGGCTCCTTCAGCTCCCGATCCTCCGGGGGCAGTTCGGCTTCCATGGCCATGACCTCTTTGGCTGTATCCCGCAGGCTCGGTTCCACGGCGGCCAGATAGATGCTGTACTTGTCACTGCGCTTGATGTCGCCGTTGTCCTCCAGCGTCATACACTCCATGATTTCCCCATAGTCCAGGCTGCGAATCGTCAGATCCATGTCCATGCTGGGAATATGCAAAGTCTTCCGCTTGGGGATCTTCTTATCCCTCAACCGCTGAAGGGCGCGGTGCGAAAAATCAGCCAGCAGCTTTTTCTTATCAGTGTCCATGCTTGCTTCCTCCTCTTATGCGGAAATGGCGTCCAGGTTGACCATGTCGGACGGGGTGAAGCCGCCAGTGGCTTCCTCCTCGATCAGGCCACCCTTCTCGTAGGTGACCAGGGGCAGGTCGTTATACCAGCAGTTGTCGATGCTGTAACGCTCCTGCTGCCCGTTGGTGGCGTCCGGGTCGGCCAGCTTGGTGATGATCTGGCTGCGAAGGTCAACACCCTTCTTCCAGCTCTCCAGCACCTTGTTGTAGCGGGTGTACGCCTTCTTGATGGTCAGAGTGAACTCACCCTTGATGCCGGTCATCTTGCTGTCCACATCAATGTCCAGCTGCACATCCTCACGGTTGGCGCTTACCTTGACCTCAATCTTGGACAGCTCGGCGATCAGCTCGCCGTCCACCCAAATCTCGCCCCAGGTGCCCGTCAGGGTACGGTTGCCTCTCAATTTGCTCATGCTTCTGCCCTCCTTACATATTGCAGGTCAGCTTCAGATCTTCCATCGCGTCCACAAACTTGACATTGCTGGCGATAAAGACCTTGGAGCCGGTATTCGCCTGGGCCAGGGCGGTTTCATCCATCTCGGAGGTGTCGGTGCCCTGGCTCTGCAGATAGGTCTCCTGGGCCTCCACATCGATGGCGGCGGTATTGTCAAAGGTTCTGTCCAGAACATTGCCCTCCAGCTCCCGGTGATAGGCCAGGATCGCGGCCACAAACGCCTGCTTGTTGTCGTAGTCGTTGATGACCTTTCCCACATAGGAGGACTCAAAGGTTTCCCGGATGTCATCCTGGTACAGGTCAACGCCCTCGATGATCTTGATCTTCGAGAAGTCCTGGCCATGCTCCGGGGTGAAGGAGGTCAGGCTGTTCACGCCGCGCCCGATCTTGTACTTCTCCCCGTCAAAGACGATGACCAGCTCCCCGTTGTCGATGCGCTCATCCGCATCCTCCGGTACTTCGGCGGCGGTGATGTCGGACAGCTCAAAGTAGGTGCAGCTCCGGGCCAGGGACAGCCCCGCCAGCACACCAGCGATGCGGCAGCAATACTCCGCCGTGCTGAAGGCCGTGGTGCCGAGGGTACTGGTGATTTTGTCCGTGGTCAGGTTGATGATGCCCTCGTGGTCGCCCTTGCAGTTGGGCAGCACCGCCTTGAAGGTCTTGTGGTGATCGTCTCGCGCCTCCTTGATCCAGGCGGCCACCGTGGTCTTTTCATCCTCGGTGATCCCAGGGATGACCAGGTAATTCCACTTCAGGTCGTTCAGCTGCTTCAGCTGCGGGTTCAGGTTCTCTTCCGTGGTGGCCACCTTCAGCACGATGGTCTTGGAGGGGGAACCCTCATAGACCAGCTTCAGGTACTCATAGTTGCGCGCCGTGAAGTGGGTGGGATCCACATCCAGCACACTCTTGTAGATGTTCAGCGCCTGGCCCTCTTCGGTGTCGTCTTTCAGAACGATGGCCACGATGCCCCGTGCGCTGCGCTTGATGGCGGTCACGCCCTTGGTCTTAAATTCAATGATGATTTCGGGCAAGCCCATAAAATCACTCCTTTCGGTTGGTTCGGATGTTGGACTCCAGCTCCGCCATGAGCGGCGGGGCCTCCGGCTCCTCAATGCTGTCGCGGAAGGCCAGCGTGAAGGTGGCGTGGAGTACCTTGTCCACAATATTGAAGGCCAGGTCGGGAATGGTCACCGCCCTGGCCTCGCCTTTGTCGGTAAAGCGGAATACCGGGCGCAGCAGATCGTCCAGCTCCTGGCTGATCTGCAGGTACTCCAGATTGCTCTCGCCCTTGGTGTGGATCGCGGCGTCCACCAGGATGCTGCGGTCTGTGTAGCCCCGGCCTGCGGGCTGGTTGCCGGAGGGGATGATGTCCAGATAGATATAATCCTCCAGCTCTGCCCGGCCTGCCTCCTGCGTCTTGTCGATCCCCTCGCCAAACACATCGAAGGCGGGCCAGCACCCCTTCAGCAGGGCGATCAGGCTGCTGCGGATGGCCTCGTAAATGGTGGTGGCCATGCTCTCCCTCCTCACAGGTCATGGGTGCTGATGAAGTCGCTGAGCCATTCCCGCAGGAAACCGGGCAGGGCCTGGTTCAGCTCCTCCAGGGACAGCTCCATCATGTGCTTGCCCGGCACAAAGCTGCGCCCGCCCCGCGTCCGGTGCCCATACTCCACTGGCTCCGCGTACTCCACATTGGTGTAGACCTCGATATAATAGGTGTCCCCCTTCTTGACAATCGGGCCGACCTTCCAACTGTCCTGAAGGCGGCCCGTCTTGTGCGGGGTCTTTTCCTTGACCTTGCCTTGCAACTCACGGGCGATCTGAATGACCATCGCCCGAAACTCAGCGGGATATTCCTCCTCGATCATGCGGGAGAGCTGCTGCTCCAGCGCGTCGAGGCCATCGAAGCGGTATTCTGTCCGGCTCATGCTTTCGCCTTCGCCAGCTTCAGCGGCACATTGTTGTGGGAGGGCTGCCGATCCGCAAGCCCGGCCTCCGTCAGGTACTCCCGGCCCAGCCGGATCACCTTCACCGTGTCCCCAGGCTCGATCTCCACCTCCGGGCGGACAAAGAGCAGGAAGTCGGTGTCAATGCTGGCGGTGGGTTCCTTTTTCCCCAGCTTGCCCCCGGAGGGGCTGGAGAGGGCGCAGGGTATATTCTCATATACCTGCCTGCCGTCCAGCCCCTTCTGGAACACGCTCTCCCCGGAGGGCAGGGTAGTTTTCTGCGGACGGTACACCCAGCAGCTGTCCTGGTAGGTCAGCGCCAGGATGTCGGCTTCCGTCATGGGGGGCAGTCCTTCGGCAGCTTCATCCGCTTGAAGGGGATGAGCTGGCTCTCATAGTTCTTCACAAAAGCCACCGTCTCCTTCAGGCTGTTGGCCTTGTCCCGGTAGCTGATGCTGGTGTCGCCCCGCGTAACGCTGGCCACATCGTTCTCCGATGGGGCCACTTGGTCGGCCCGGAGCATATCCTCCACAATCTGCGCCGCCACATCCTCCAGCGGGGGAGGGAAGTCCTCCCGTCCGCAGAATACCAGGATGCGGCTGATGGCCCGCTTCACATACCGCTCGATGGTGGGCAGCTGCTCATCCGGCAGCTGCAGGTCACTTTTCGCCGTTGCCGCTATCCGGCTCACCAGTTCCTGATCCATCCGGCTCCTCCTTGGCCTTGCCGCCCTTCTTCGTACCGCCCTTGCTCTCCGCCTTCAGACGGTCAAGCAGGGCGTCGCCCAGTTTCTCCAGATCGGCCTCCGTCACCGGACGGCCCTTCGCCTCGGCGGAGCCGCAGATCCGGGTGAAGCCTTTCTTCTCCAGCTTGGCGGCCCGCTCCTCGCTGGCCACCTGCCGGACTTCATTCAGTCTCTTCAGAGTAATCATGATAAGCCCTCCTCTTAGCCGCCAACGCCGGCCTTGGCCTGCTTGATGTTCACCCACATGGCCGTCAGCTTGTTGTCCGGCACCCACAGGTCATGGTACTTGCGGTAGTCCGTCGCCCAGGCCCGCTTCTTCTGATAGGTTTCCGGATCGAAGATCCGAACCTTGTCCGTGCGGGACACGGCGATGGGTGAAGTACGGGGGCAGATAATCCAGTTGATGTCCTGGGCATCATCCGCAGCCACAAAGCCGCCCTTCTCCTGGGTCGAAGTGGTACCGTCATAGAACTGGTAGCTGGTTTTCATCCGCCCGCTGCCCACACGGATGATGGGAAACTCACCGTTCAGGCTCTTCACCTTCACCGTGACATCGCCCTGCTTGAAGTCCATCACGCTCAGGCTCTTGGACAGAGTACTGGACATATCCAGGATGGCGGCCACGGGGCGGGCCATCGTGATCACCAGCGGGGTCTCATCGCCCACCACATCCTGCACCGCCGCGATGTCATAGTAGAGCTTCTTCAGGATGTCGCTCTCCGTGGGGGTGTACTCATAGCCCGCCCGCTCCTTGGCGATACACAGGCTGGCGATCTTGCTGTAGCGGTATGCGTCGATCTCCGGGATCACCTTGGTGCGCTGGAACTCGCCCATGACCTGGGCTGCGGTCACCACGAAGTTGGTCTCGTTGACCTCGTTCTCATCGAAGGTGAACTGGCGGCCTCTGTCCTGGGTCATCTCCTTGGTCTCCCACTTCAGGTTGACCGAACCCTCCACAAAGCCCTTGTCGCGGTCATAGTCGGCCAGGCCGTCCATGTCCATGCTGGGGATCTTCACCTCCGCGCCGCCGTTGTAGCGCACCAGTTTGTCGTTCAGTTCCATCCAGCCGGAAGTGGCCTGCTCAACGGCGGCCTTGTCCAGCTCGCTCTGGAATACGCTCGCATATTCAAATACATTGGCCATATTACATCATGCCTCCTCTGATGCCCTGCGCGATCTGGTCTTTCACGGTGTTCTCCGCCTTGGCCCCGCCGCCAAGCCCCTCCGGGGTCTTTCCCCGCAGGCGCTCCTTCACGGCGGCCTCCAGCGCGCTCTTGAATACCTCCTGGGTCTGCTGCAGGCTCTTTTCCATGCTCTCCTTGTCCGTGTAGGTCAGCAGGTCGGCCAGCCCCACGGGGAAGCCCTCATCGGTCAGCTTCTTCACCGCCGCGTCCTTCAGGTCGCGCTGCAGCAGCTCCGTGCGCAGCTTGGTCAGCTCCTGCGCCTGGGCCTCGCCCTCGGCCTTGGCCCGCTCCTCCGGGGACAGCTTGGCCAGCCGCTGCTTCTCCTGCTGTTCAGCCTCCCATGCGGCCTTGGCCTCCGCGATCTTGGCCTCCACATCGGCCTCGGAATAGCTCTTGCCACCCTGGGGTTCCTGCTTGGTGCCCTCGCCCTCCTTGGGGGCAGGGTCGCCGTCCTTCTTGGTGCCCTCGCCGGAGCCGGGGGCCGGTTCCTCCTTGCCTCCGAAGAGGGAGTCCCAAAACTTCTGGAAGGCCGTGCGCTGCTCTGCGGTGGGCGTTGTGGGCTGCTGATTGGTCTGCTGGGGGGTCTGCCCCTCGCCGCCTGCGGCAGGGGCGGTGCCGGTGGTGGTCGTGGTTTCTGCCATCGTCAATTCCTCCTTGTGTAGTCGTGTAAAAGTAGAATATAAAAACGCCCCTCAAAAGGCATTTTTACCTGGTTTACAGGCGGGCCGCGCCCGCGTTCAGGAAGCATATTTTTTCTTCCATTCCTCAAATTTGATATTGCCATCCAGAGGATTGCCCTCGCGTTTGGCAAAGACGCTCTTCTTGAAATACGCCCGGATGATACACAGACAGTTGGGGTGGATGGGCGGCAGGTTCACGCCCGGCTCCGCTTCATCCACTCGGAACACCCGTCCATTCAACTCGCTGCAGGTGCAGCTGCCAGAATGTTCGGTGCCGCCAAGAAACTGGTATTCCTCGATGCCGGTTTCCTTGTAGCCCATCACTTCGCCCTGGTTGGCGAAGTATTTGCACTCCGTCCGCACCAGACGCTCGGCGTTGTAGCGCCCCTTGTCCATCACATCGTTGATGGCCTTAGCCATCTTCTGGACGCTGCTGCCCTGAATAAAGCCCATGGTGATCTCCCGCTTGGCCAGCGCCGAAAGGTGATCGCATGCACCCCACACGGCCTCGGAATAGTGCTTCTCGCTCCAGGGGAAGGACAATACCCGCTGGATCAGCTTCTCATCGATCTTCGCTACATGGAAACCCAGCCCGATCCCACGCTGGATGGAGAAGCAGCTCTCGTAGTAGTTGACCTGCAGCATATCGCCCAGCAGGGTGTCCAGCTTGGTGGTGCTGTCCTCGGCCAGGTCAATCATGTTCTGGTACACATTGGCCAGCAGCTGCTCCTTGCGGGTGATCCGGCTCTTCATGGCCAGGGTGTTCAGCTCCAGCAGGGCCTTGCTGTCCTTGGCCGCGCCGGATGCCTCAGCGATATACTCCTCGATGGACTTGCGCCATACGCTGTATTCCTTGCCCTCCAGGAGCTGCCGGGCCGCCTCCTCGGTCAGCCCGTTGTCCTTGGCAAAGCGGGCGAACAGCGCCTCAATCTCCTTCTCAATGTTGAAAGCCGCCTCGTCATAGAGGAAGATCAGCTCCCTGGCGTAATCGTCCGCCCGTTTGGTGTTTCGCAGCACACGATCCTTGGCGTCCTCGATCCACTCGTTGCGCGTCCAGTAACTCATGTGCCCTCACCAGCCTTTTCCTCCGGCTCATCTTCCGGGGAAGCCTCCGCCTCCTCCGGCTGGGCCTTAGCCTGTGCCAGCGCCTGGGCGAGGGCGTTGTACTGCCCAAAGCTGTTGACCTCCTGCTGCTTCTCATCCTCCAGCTTCTGCAGCTCATCTTGCACATTGTCGATGGTGGGCAGCATCTGCAGGCGAGTTTCGCGGGACAGCTCCCCGGACAGCATGGTGATGATCTGCGCGATCTCCAGCACATTCTGCGGCTTGTTGCGCCGGAATTGGATGTCGATGTCCCGGTAGTCAAACTGGCCGCCCTGGATGTTCAGAATGTGGGTGATCAGCTCGATGCGGCGCTGCAGGCCGCGCTTGAACTTCCGCTCCTTAATGGCGCAGATCTGTTCCAGCCCCCACAGCTTATACGACACCGCCACGCCGGACAGATTGCCGCCGAAGTTCGCGTCCGTCAGATTGGGTACTGCCGAGAAGATGTGCATATCCTCCCGCAGCCGCTTCTTATAGTTCTCCAGGGCCGTGTCGCTCACCTCTTTGATGAGCCACTGAATGTCGCCGCCATCCTCCAGGATGATAGCGCCCTTTTCCTTCATCTCCGCGATGTCCTGGGAGGTCACGGCTCCCATCTTCAGCACCTTGAGCAGTGCCTCATCATTGTACTGGAAGAAGTTCGCCGTGTTGCTCTCCACCCGGTTGTATGCGTCGATAAGCGTGATCACACCCTCAAAGTCCCCCAGGCGCTCCTCGTTATTGATGTACTCCACGAAGGGCACATCCCCCCAGTAATGCTCCCGGATGTCCAGCAGCTCCAGCGCCCCGCCGTTGATGCTGCGGAAATACCAGCAGTCCTGGGCCGTCCAGAACTCCACCTTTTTGATGATGTTCTTGTCCTTGTCCTTGGAGTACACGATGCGGATGGCCGCCATGGGCGTGTTGTACCCTGTCTCGCAGATATAAATGCAGCCGTCAGGCGGCACCTTGGTGAAACGGATCTGCGCATCCTCATCCATGTAGAGCATCTCGAAGCAGTCCCCGTTGATGCTGGCACCCTTGGCCAGCTCCATGTTCTCGTCCTGCTCATCGTTGTAGTCGAAGATGTCCTGCAGCGCCTCCAGATATGCGTCATTTTGGGAGCTGTAGACCACCGGCTTGCCGATGAAGTAACCTGTGGCGGTGTCGGTGATATACTTCGCCATGTTGTTGACCAGACGGTTGTTGGGGGCGGTGCTATCCTTCTTCGTGTGCCGGAGGATGTCGTGGTCGCCCTCATAATACCCCTCCAGCCTGGCATACTTGGTGTGGCCCTCGTTTTCGTCGATAATCTCCTTGATGTCTGCCTCGGTCAGACTGTCCAGCAGGGAGCGTTCCATAAAAATAACCGGCAAAGCTGCCCACCTCCTTAAATTCCAAATTCGGCCCGATCCAGAATGCGGAACCGCTTCACTTTCTTTGCGATGGAGCGCGCGCCCTCCAGTGCGTCCGGGCCGTCATCGTGCGCACCCATGGGGAACTGCGTCAGCTGCTCCAGTAGCCGCTTGTGGCGTCGGTTAAACTTGATATACTTGTTTTTCACATCCGGCTGCAGCGTCTGGACACGCATAACCTTATCGCTGGTCTGCTGCACCTCCTCAATTGGGAGGTAAAGCCCGGCCTTGGCGCTGGCCTTGGCCAGCTCCTCCTTCAGGAACCACTGGAACTGGTTTGTTTCCGCGCCCAGCTTTCGGTAGCCGTGCCCGAAGCTGGCCCGGAGCCACCGCTCTTTGGCCAGCACATCTGCGATGATTCGGTCAGGGTGCCGCCGCTCAATGTCCGCATCCACCACATACATATATCCGCTGCCCTTGTGCTTGGCCAGGGTGACGATGGCGGAGAAGTCGCTGCGTTTGGTCTTGCCCAGCGATGGGTCGATGAATCCGAAGAAGTCAAAGGCGGGATCGCCGAAGTTGACCTCGGCTTCGTTGTAGTAGTCGAACCACTCCTCCATGAACAGGCAGTCATCCGGGTTGATCGGCTCGTTCTGCTCTTCAGAATTGAACGAAGCCTCGCCTTCCGACACACGCATCACCATCAGGTCATAGTAGGACAGCTTCTCCTCCCACAGCACCTGGGTGCCCTCCAGCATGGCAGTCTTGTGCGCCTGGAAGAAGGCCAGCGCGTCGGCCTCCCGGTCATCGTTGGACAAGTCGGTGAAGATGGTTTCCCACTGCTGCCACAGATCGTCTGCCTGGGAAAAGCGGATCACCGCCTTGTATTTAATAGAGCGGTAGGCTGGGTTGGCCAGCGTCTTGGCCAGCAGGCTGTCATAGTGCAGCAGGGTGCCGATATAAACGATGTCGGTATAATCGTCTCCGCACTTGCTCACCGCCTTATCAAACCAATCCTTCAGCTTCTTGCGTTGCTCCGGTGTGCGCACATTCTCATCATTCTCCACATCGTCCAGGATGATCAGGTCGGGCCTCCAGTTCCGATGCTTCCGGCCACGGATCTTCTTGCCGCTGCCGATGGCCTCGATTTTGATGTTGGTCTTGGTCACCAGTACATTGCTGCGCCACACGCTGCCCGCCAGCGGCCCAAAGTCCTCCAGGATCGCGGTGTTCTCCTCGAACTCCACCCGGATGTTATCCAGGAAGCCCTCGGCCTGCTCGGAGCTGTCCGAGATGATGATGGGATAATGCTTGTAGCCATACAAGGTGGAGTGCATCGTCCCCTTGAAGGTCAGGTTGGTGGACTTAGCGTGGCCACGGGGGGCCGCCACTGCCCGGCGCACCCCCGGCAGACGGCTGATCGTCTTGGTGTCCGCTGCCGTCAGTGGATAGCGCCCCTTCAGCACGCCCTGCTGCCAGATTGCATCCAGTTCCCGGTGAAACTCCGGGGAGGGGCGGCTGAAGTAATGAGGGAAGTAGGCCCGTCCGAAGAATTCCATGTCGATGGCTCCCAGCTTTCTACGCAGGCCCTCTGGCCCCGTCGTGGGATGTCCCGCCGCAAACTCTCTCCGAAGCCGGACGCGCTCCGGGGAGTCATCCTTATTTAAGAAACCATTTAAGAGGGCGCGCAGACCGTTTAAGTCCGTGCTGTCCTCGTTGTATAATTTGCTCTCTGCCTCGGCGATGGCTCCCGCCAGGGCGTTAATGCTCTGCCTTTTTCGCTCATTCAAAATGGCCCGTCCTCCTCTCGCTTTCAACAGAGGGGCGTAAGCGCCCCACAGCGGCCTTTCAGGGCCGTTGGGGGAATTACCTCCGCCCGCCCGGTGCGGCGAATTTAAAGGGGTTTGTGCGCGGCTTAAACGGTATTCCGAGCAATAGAAAGAACCGGGGGTGAAAAACAGGGGGCGGAGGGGTGTGCTTCGCCACCCAGCCTGTTGTTCAGCCCGGTTCTTTTGCCCGATATTTCCACCAGTCTCCCCAGGCGGGACGAATCAACCGCCTGCTTTGTCCGGCTTCTTGTAAACGCCGTTTAAGAACTCTCGTCCTCGCCGCCTTCCGTGGAGAGGGTGATTGTCTTTGACTCCCCACATAGACTGATCTCCACCTTGGCGCGGCGGGCGCGCTTGTCGAAGTCGATGCGTCTGACAGGGAAGTGCCGCAGCACACCTTCCACGATCCGAATACCGTCCTCCGGAAGTTCCTCCACCCTGGAGGGTTTCAGCGGCTCTCCGCCGTTGTCCAGCAGCCGCAGCCACTCCACCTCCAAGTGGGTCAGGTAGGACGGGGACAGTCCGTTAGAGCCGAGGAATCGGAGCACATGGGGGATTGCCTTCACCCGGTAGTAGTTCTCCGCGCTGTACTCCAGCGCCAGGAATACATAACCAGGCAGCAGCGTGTAGACCTTCGTTGTCCATCCACCGCCGCTGCGGATCGCCCGTTCCTCACGGGGAACCGCTGCACGGATCCCCAAGGTCTGCAGTGCGTCGCGCACCCCGGTTTCCTGTCCGGTCGTTACCTGCAAAACATACCATCTTACCATGTCCTCACCTCGCTTCCAGTCCGTCCTGTCTCTTACTATTTAGGAACTCATTGACCTGCCGGTAAAGGTCAGGCCGCTCCTTGGCCATTGCCTGCCACACCAGGGACTTGACCGCATCCAGGCCCGCCTCGGTGGTGTCCTGGTTCTGGATTTCCACCCGTTTCTTGTAGGCCGCCGCACGCACCAGCGCATTGGCCTCCCGCAGCATCTTGTCGATGCTCACCCCCTGCCAGTCCTCCTCTGAGGTGTTGGCCAGGGCGTTGAGTAGGTTCTGGCTGGTCAGCCGAATAATGGCCTCCGTGGTATCCAGGTCGGGGTACTTATCCAGCTCATCCATCATGCGCCGGAAGTTCTCCTGAGCCATGTTCAACATCTGCACCTCGGCCTGATACGCTCTGGCATATCGGCAGACGCTGGCAACGGAGATGCCCACCCCGTTTGCCCCAAGGAAGTCTACGATTTCGGAATAGGTGCTGCCGGACAGGAGCATCTGCTCCACTGTCTCCCGCAGGGCGGGGTCGAGAGCGTCTATTTTACTGTGCTTTCGGTTGCCCGCTTTCTTACCCATCCTTTACACCTCGATCATATCATCCTCAATGCCCCCAGCCAGCAGCCGGATACCCTTGCCCGTCAGCTTGGCCTCCAGCGCCGTGTAGTCCGTGTCGGCCAGGGCTGCCGGTTCTTTGTTGGAGATGCGCCGCAGGTGGATGTAGCCCTCTTCGGCCAGGAAGTTTACACTGTCCAGAAACTCATCCTCGGCGATGCCGTCATCCTCCAGGACGCTCTGCACGCCTGTCAGCTTGTTGTACTTCAGCCGGAGGATGTTCACGGTGCGCAGCACCTTGCCGTTGTTATGAACAAAGCTGCCCGCCCGCAGGGCGCGCTTTTCAAGATTACTCACTCTTCTTATCCCCTTTCATTTCCAGCAATATATCCATGATCCGGTCGAGCTTCCGGTCAGTCTTGGCCTGCTCCCGGAAGAAGTCCTCCTTGGTGATGTAGTCCGCCTTGATCTGCTTAATATCACCCCGGCACTCGTCCAGATCCTTCCGGTGCTCGGCGCGGGGGGTGTAGTCAGCGCGGATCTGCTTGATGTCTGCCTGCAGGGATTGAACCGTACTCTCGTAGTCGGACTTCTTCACGCTGTTTTCGCTGATTTCTTTCATCGACTCGTCCAGCTTGTCGATGCGTCCAAATAGGGAACGCTTCAGCAGATATACCAGCCCGGCGGTTACAAAGCCAAGCAGCAGCACGGCCAGCCACCAGGTTCCAGCGTCAAATGTCATAACAAAAACCTCCGCGCAAAAAAATAGAAGGTACATCGGATTTACACCGATTGTACCTTCTATTTGCGAAGCGGGAAAATAAAGCCCTTTATGAAATTGCTTAAAACAGGGATTGTTGCCCATCCATAGGTCGGGCGCGCACCTCCCGCATCTTATCTGATACAATACTCCTGATCCGCACTTCTGTCAATCCGTACCTTCCGGCCAGCTCCTTGAAGTTGTATCCGTCAAACTCCGCACGGATCTGCTCGTCGCGGGCCATCCGCTCCCAGGCGTCTGCCTTGGGGATGTAGATGGACAGCCCCCCAAACACATTCACCAGACGCTTATAGTTGTCCAGGCCAATCAGTTCGGCCACCTGCTGCTGTTCCTCATCCAGGTCGGACATTTGCACCCGATCCAGTGCGCTCATCCGCGACCACCACCTCGCTTTGCGTTGTTCACATACCCCTTCAACACCTCAATCAGCTTGTTGCAGGCCCGGAAGTCCAGCCAGATAAAGGGCTGCTGCGGGGTGGAGTCTACCTTCAGCTCCTTGCGGATGATGCCGCACAGCCGCTCACCCAGGGAGGCCGCGCTCGGCTCCTTATCCTCCTTGGCCAGCTGATACATGAGCGCCCACACCTTGCGCTGCTGGCCGTCTGTGGCCCCGCCTGGGCGCTCCGGGTGGGTCTTGGGCTTGTGCCTGGGCAGCGGGGCCGCTCCCTGCCGCTTCTGCAGGTCGGCGATCACCGCCTGCGCCTCGGTATAGGTCAGGGCCTTTACCGAGTCCTTCCCTGTCAGGGCGGACACCAGCGCGTGGAGGTCATCGTCCTCGTTTCCGCGCTCCACGATGCCCAGTGCATTTCCAATGGCGTAGATCTTCCTGATCTGCTGGGCGTTGATGTCTGCCATGCCCGCCCCTCCTTTCTCTTACACTTCCGGCTGTTCGGCTTCCACGCCGACCTTCATGCCTTCCTCCACAATCACGGCAGCCCGGATGATGTCAATGGCCTCCTGCGTCGTACCCTCCCAGCCTGCGGCCTCCAGCACCTGCGCCAGCCACTCCCAGTTGATAACCTCGGCGGCAAGGAAAGCCCAGTCGCTGGCCTCCTGCTCTGGTAGCCCAGCCACCTTCTCCAGCAGCGCCTTGTCCTTCTCATAGCGCCCCTTCAGCTTCTTCCGCAGGGTCGCTTGGATCTTGCCGTCGCCGGTAATGGCCCGAATGGTCTCTTCCAAGCTTCCCTCCGTGAAGTTGCCCTGGCAGACCATCGCCAGCAGCCGCTTGCACGGCTCAGTCATTTTGTCCACGGTTTCTGACTTCACGAAGTCCCCGGCTACATTGCCCAGCACCTTCTTCACCATGGTCAGGGAGATTGGCTTCACCGTGGCCGTGTTCGTCACCGTCACCCGGCTGTTCTGGCTCCCCCAGTAGCTGATGGACAGCAGCTTGGTGTCCTTCAGCGCGCCGGTGGCCAGCGTTTCAAACTGGCCCTTAAGCCAGTCCATCCGTTGCTTGATGCGGTCGGCCTCCAGTGCCAGAGCCGCATACTCGTCCACATAGCGCCGCACCAGATCGGCCTGCTCCTCCTGCGTGGTTTTCAGCTCCGCCAGCGATTCAGTCAAGCTGCTCGACCTCCTCCCGGATACCCAGGAAACACTCCCGGCAGATCTGGAAGCCCTTAAAGGTCACCACCTCATAGGTGCCGTGGCAGATGTTGCAGGTGGGACGGTGCTTCTGGATGATCAGCCCGCCGTCGCCCGTGGGGGTCAGATCCACGGCGGTGCCGCCGTCCAGCCCCAGCTCGTGCCGAAGGTGCTGCGGGATGGTCAGGGTGCCCTTTTTCCCCATGCGCTTCGATGCGCTTCGCATTGGCTTAACCTCCTTCTGTTGTTGTAATGCCTCACTCTGCATTTCCACGGGCTTGTGACCGTTCCCCTGGGGGAGCTGCATTAAGGCTGGGGGCCGAAGCCCCCTGCTTAGCTGTGCGTGGCCTCGAAGTTCTCAATGGCCCATTTGTTCCCGGTTGCGTAGACCGCCTGCCGGGTGCGCTCGGCGGGGCCAGCGCCGCGCTGCGGTGGGCCGTCCATCCGCAGCTGCTCCGGCAGCTTCTCCACAACGGACACCACCTTGGCGTCGCCGAACTTCTCCAGATAGGTGGCGATGTCCTCCTTGATGCCGATGGCCTGGCCGGACGGCGCGTTCACCTGGATCGTGATGGTCAGCATATACACTTCCTCCTTTTGCGGGCCAGATCCTCCAGCCCGCACCGTGACGGGTGGTTTTGGCAGGCGTTGGCGCACCGCCTATCGCAGTCAGCACAGCAGCGGCTTGCCTGCACCTTGTCGCAGTAGAAGATCGTACAGAACCGGCCTGTGTAATCTCGTTTGCCTTTCGGAGATTTACTCATCGTCGCACCCTCCCGTCACGCTACAGCGCGGGCAGCTCTGCGGGATCTCCACTGTGGCTTCGGCTCCGGGGGCAATGGTGCCTTGGTAGATAAACTGGCCACACTCCGAGCAGCGGATAGCAAGACTGGGGAAATCGCCGCTCTTGCTGCCGCCATCCATGCCGATGAAATAGCTGGCCGGGGCCAGCCAATGGGGAAGTTCGGTTTCATGCAGCTGGATCTGCGGCTCTGTGTCCTCTGGATGAGGCAGCGGCTCCAGCCCGTACAGCTGCGCCCCGGTCACTCCGAACGCCTGCTCCAGAGCGACCAAGGCGGCTCCACAAGGCTCCCTTCTGCTGTTTTCATAGTCAATAATGGCTCCTGCACTTAGTTTACACATAGAAGAAAGGACTTCTTGTGTCCACCCTTTTTTCTGCCGGAGCGTTTGGATGTTCTGCGCGAGAATGGTTTTTTCCTTCATCGGTAGCCCTCCTGTTTCTTTTGGAGCCGGATGTCCCGGCCTCTGAACTGCACCACTGCGTACATCCCCGCCAGACGGGAATGCACCCGGCTGCTGTAAGTTCGCTCGATCTCCTGCAGTCCCAGGTTGGTGTTGATGATTGTGGGCTTGCCCGTGTTCAGGCGGTGGTTGACCAGGTCATAGACCTCTGCCTGCGTGTAGCGGGTCACCAGCTCGGTGCCCAGGTCATCGATCACCAGCAGGTCGCACCCGAAGATGACCTCCCGGAACTCCAGCGCCGCATCGTCCTTATGGAATTTCCCCAGCTCCAGTTGATCCATCAGGTGCGGAGCGGACACATACATAACCAGGTGGCCCGCCTTGGCCACCCCCTCGGCGATGGCCAGGGAGAGGTGGGTCTTGCCCAGCCCCGGTGCCCCAGTGAACAACAGGCTCTGATTCTGGCCACCGAACTCCCGGATATACCGCTGGCTGCTCTCCACCACCTTTCGCATAATGGGCCGCAGCTTTTCGTCGTAGTAGCGCAGCTCGAAGTTCTCGAAGCTGCATTCCCGCGCCGGGGACACATCGCACAGATGCTCGTACACCAGCTGGTTCAGGATGACCTGGCGGCACTCGCACATCTTGCCGCCCTCCTTCACGCCCCGGTCTCTGCAGAGCGGGCAGGTATAGGCTGGCTCCAGGTCGGCTTCTGTTACGCCTGCGGCGGCCAGGGCCGCTGCCCGGCGTGATTGTGCTGCCCGGATTGACTCCTCCATCTCGCTTGTGTCCTGGTCATGGGTCAGGCTGGCCCGCGCCCGCTGTGCGTATAGACGCGCCAGCTCCCGTCCTGCGGCATTGATCTCCGGGTGCTGCTCATTCAGGGCCGCCATTGCGCTCCTGTGGCGCTCCTGGGCGGTCTGGCGGCGGGCGGCCAGGATCTCATCCGCCCGCTTGGATAGTTTCTTGGGATAGCGCATCAAACCGCCTCCGTGACTTGCCTCACTCTGCATTTCCACGGGCTTGTGACCGTTCCCTCTTGGGGGAGCTGCATTAAGGCCGGGGCCGAAGCCCCAGGCGCTCACTTGATTTGAAACTTCTCCGGGAAGTGGTACACATCAATGTGGCTGTGGATCTCCACTGTCCCGTCCTCCAGCCCCTCGCCGTACCCCTTCCGGTAGCCCCGCTCATAGGCCTTGCTGAAATTCCTCTGCACCCTGACCTCTTTTCCCAGCGAGAATCCGAAGCAAATCAGGAGGATCACCAGGGGAAGGAGCAACGCTTCGCCCCCGATGGACACTGGGCGGCCATTGATGATCTCAAATCCCAGCCGGATAAACGCCCCAGCGAGAAGTCCTGCGGAAAATCCCAAAACCAAAAGCAGCAGTTTGCTCACCCTCTTCATTGTCCCGTCCTCCTTATTTTCTCTTGTTCATCCACGCCAGAATGATAATGGTTACACAGATGATTGCTGTTACCGCCACCGCTGTCATGCAGTCACCCCCTTACACCAGGCCGATGCCCATGGTGCGGGCCATCGCATACAGCCCGTCGTAGCTGATGTTTTCGTTGTTCACCGCGTTGTTGTAGACATTCACTGCGCCTCGGATGCCCCACTTGGACTGGCTGATGCCATGCAGGAAGTTCAATTCCTTCTTCCGGCCATCCTCGGCCAGCTTGGGGAACAGCTTCGCCACATCCTCGTCGGTGACCTTGCGGGTGCTGTAGTAGCGGTTCATGCGAATGCGGGAGAACAGCTGGGCGAACCGCGCCTCCTGCTTGCCCACCATCCGGGTGTAGACCTCCGTGTTGCCGATCAGCGCGATCCCCACGCCCTGCTGCCCCGTGATGGGGTTTGCGTCTGCCCAGGTGCGGATTTCCTCCAGGGAGCGCAGCTGCAGGTGCTGGGCCTCATCGATGATGATGACCTTGTTTGTGCCCTCCAGCTTCTCCCGGATGGCCAGCGTCAGATCCAACTTGCTCCGGGTCTCCGGCACCTTCAGCGCCCGCGCCAGCACCTTCAGCAGGTTCCCCAGGGTGCCGGTGCTGGGCGTCGCCTGGATGTAGACGCTAGCCGTGGGGTTTTCCCGCACAAACCGCTCGGCCCCCTTGGTCTTGCCGATTCCCGCATCCCCGTGGATGATGACCATGCCCTTCTCCAGCTGGCAGTAGCGGATGAGCTTATACACATCCTCCGAAATGGAGGTGGGAATGTAGTCCTGGGTGGGGCGGTACGGCAGGGCTTTCTCGGTGTTGACCTCCTGCTCCTCCTGAGTGCGGAAGAACTCCTCCAGCTTGCTCTCCAGGGCAGCGATGTCGCCGTTGTCGTACATACTGCGGCGGTACTGGCTCAGTGCCGTCTGGCTGATCCCCATGAGTGGGGCAGCCTTGGCCTGGCTGATGTTCTTTTCCTTCAGGAACTGCTCCACCCGTGCCTGCAGTGCGCTGTTATATTCCTTACTCATGCTCGGCTCCTCCATTTCGTTTCATTGCGTTTCGGTTCATCGTATCCAGATCCGGGCCACCAGCCACCGCCTTCAGCAATGGCTCCTCATCAGGCCGCTGCAGCTCCAATACCTTCGGGGATGCGGCGGGGACGATCCGGGCGACCTTGCTCTCGTGGGCGGCCTCCATAACCAGCTCCAGCGCCGTATGCCGCCCGAAGGCCGGGAAGGTGCTGACCTTCTTGGCCTCCTTGGTGATGCGCTCCATGCGCCGCACCTTGGCCATGGCCTCCTTGACCTCCTCCTTGCTGGCCCCGTAGGTCAGCACCGCCGTGTTGTCGGCGGGGACGGTCATAATGAAGCGGTCTTGCAGGTCGTACACCCGCACCTCGCTCAGATCGTCCGGGTCGTAGCGGTAATAGACCTGCTGGCCCAGGTACTGGAACACCAGCTCGTCGTTCCAGTAGTCGATGCGCTGGCCCGCGATGTCCAGGTGTACGCCCCGTCGCGTGACCTTCTGCGCGCGGCTGCTCCGCATCAGCATCAGGTTTAAGTCCTCGGCGCTGGCCACCCGCTTGGTGTGCAGGTTTTCGTTGTAGACCTGCTGGCGGGGCTTGCCGTGGTCTTTGGCCACCGCGCCGCCGTAGGGCTGCTGGTTGAAATACCAGTCCAGCAGCTCCTCCACCGTTTCCACCAGGGTGGAATCCAGCGGGATCCTGCCGTCCTTCAGGATGAACTTCAGGCTCTCCGGCTTCTCCAGCACATTCCCTCCGGTAAAGGTATCGAACAGGCGGGAGAGGTGGTCTTTCACATCCCGGAAGCGCCGCTCGATGATCTTCGCCTTTGCGTTCCGCACAATGGCGTTTGTCATGTGGATGCCCAGCCGCTCGAATACCGGGGGCGGCTCAAACCGCTCCTGGCCGTCCTTCGGCTTCTTCTTCCGGTGGCCCAGGCCGCCCACATCGTAGGTCAGGAACTCGCGGCCATTGTCCACATAGATGTTCTCCGGGATGCCGTATTTCAGAATGCCGCGCCGCAGCGCGATCAGGGTTGACTGGCTGCTGGGGGCGTTGGTGACATAGCATCCGGTGAAGATGCCCGACCGGGCATCGAAGAAGGCCGTCAGATACAAGCGGTGGCGCTGGCCGTTCTCGCCCTCGGTGATGATGTCGAAGGTGTGGTTGTCGGCGATCCACCACTCGTTGCTCCGCATATCGTCGTAGACACGCCGGATATACGGGGCGCAGCGGTCGCGGAAGGCTTTCTCACCCTCACGGCCCAGCACCTTCAGCGGCTCCGGGATGTCGGCCTGCGCCCTGCGGTAGAAGGTCGTGTAGCTCGGCATATCCCCCACCAGCTCCGGGAAGCTCGTTTGCATCTCCAGCTTGGTGTACTCATAGCACTTTTTCAGGGGGTGCTGCCGCTCATCCAGGAAGAAGTACAGGAATGCCTGCCACATGGGATCCGGGATGCTGCTCTTGCCCTTCTTCCACTTGCCCCGCTTGTCGATCAGGCCGTCCAGGTCGTTGGCCCGCATTGCGTTCCAGCGGCGGTATAGGGTATCCACGGATATGGCCCGCTCCGGGTATTCCAGCTTGCACCACTGCACGAAGCGCGCGTCCACCTCGGTCTTGTTGGCCCCCGGCTTGTTCCGGTAGTCCTGCCACCGCTTCACCATCCGGAGCCAGAAGGCGATTTCCTCCTGCTCATCAGCGGAATAGGTGTCCAGCGGCTTGGCCGCCTTCGGCTTTGCCTTTTCCGGCAGGCTGGCCTCCGGCAAGCTGGCGCGGAGCTGGCTGTAATACTTCTCCTGCAGGCTTGTGGGCAGCTCCTCCACAAGGAACATCCACCCAGGTGAGCCGTCAGCGTTCATGCACTTGTGCCCTTTTAGTTCTTCTGTTTTGGCCAGCCTCCGAATGTACTGGGTGCTGCATCCTTTCAGGCTTGCTACTTCCGCAGTACTCAGTTCGATTGCCATTCTAATCACCTGCCTTGACCTGCCATCATCAGTGCAGGGAGGTCATTCCCTGCAGACCGCCCTCGCCGGGCGGTTTCGGCTTAATTCATGGCCTGTGCGTACCTCCAGACAGAGGTGACAGAGATCTTGATGCCACAGTCTGCAAGGTGCTGGGCGATCTCCATGTAGGTGTACTGACCAGAGCAGATCATGGCCTCTACCTCTTTCCTGGCCTCCACATCCAGCCGGTCAATGATGCTGGTGGCCTTTTTTCGCCGCTTCGGTTCCTCCATAACGGCTGATTCTCTGGAGGCCGTAGCCATAATCGAAGCCACCTGAATCAGGGCTGCTGTAACCTGGGTAAGCTGCTCCACTACTGTGCCAAGCGCAGCCTGATTCCCATACCCACCCGTCCTTCGGATGCTGGGCAGGACTTCATCGAACACCCACTTCTCAAACCGCTCGGCGGCGGGCAGCTTGCTGTGGGTGATAAGGCGGTACAGGTCGCCCTCCGGGATGAAGTTAAGGGTCTGTACTCCTCCTTTGGTAGGGAGGTGGTGTTTCACCACCCCCTTGCAATGCTGCTTGATAGCATTGGTGGTGTCCTTGTAGCCGAGGATTTTGGCTGCTGCTTTGGCCGGGAAATAGGGCTTGCCCTCAATTTCCAGCACCCCCAGCTCGCCGAACTCGCTGTTCTGGAATACCTGCATCTCGTTCATGTTCATGCTCCTTCCGTGATGGTGAATATATCCTCAACCTTGCAGTGCAGGGCATTGGCGATGGCTCTGGCCCGGATGGGGTATGTGTAGCGAGCCTGGTTAAGCTCGATGCGGTAGATTGCGTTCTTGGGGAGTCCCGCCAGTAAGGAAAGTTTCTGGCAGGAGTATCCGGCATCCAAGCGCCGCCGCTGGATCTCGTTTACTTTAGGTACGAACATACCGATGCTCCTTTCCTTTTATTATCCATTGGATAACTACACTTGGATATTATCATATCCAACGTATAATGTCAAGCGTAAGCCCCCATTTTCCCTTTTACAATGGATAACTTATCTGCTATACTGAATTTTGCGTAAGGAGGGCCTATAACGATGGATAATGAAATTTTCGCTGCTCGTCTGAAACAACTTCGCAAAGAAAAAGGAATAACACAGAAGCAATTAGCTGAAGAACTAAAAATAAGCCTGCCATCCATAGTTCATTATGAAAATGCCCATCGCTCTCCCGTTTCGGGTGTTCTTACTCTGATGCAGCAATATTTTGATGTAAGCGAAGATTATTTGCTTGGGGAAACTGACGAGCGGCGGCCCGCACAAAAGTGGGACGATCCAGAACTTGTCCAAGCGGTCAGCGATAACCTCTCCACCCTGTTTGACACTGTGGAGCAGGCGGTGCGCGGGGTGTCCGCTGAGGAGCAGAAGCTCGTTTTTGACGTGCTGGTGGAGCTTCGCCACACGCTGAAGCTGAAAGATAGCACCCAGCGGCGGGAAGCTCTCCGCCTGCTTCACGATACAGCCCCCGCCGTGTTGCACTGGCCGGAGAAAACCCGATCTGGCGGTGCGGAGCAGGAATAAGCCCTTATTTTTTTGCTTGCTGGATTACTCTTGTATTTCACGGGACAAGCCTACCATGCAGGCTCCGGCCTGTGACCGTTTTGTGAAATAATCACGAATTTCGTTAGATATGTGTCGCTTCAAAAGGCCGTTTAAGAAGCTCTTAAACGGTGGGAGGGGGGCGCAACTCCCTCCAGATATTTAGGTGGGGTGTGTTTCACGACCCACCTGTCAAAAACCTTTGAAAATAGCGGGTTTCCAGCTGGTTGCGCCCCTGCGGGCCTTTGTTGCGCGGGTAGTTGCGGGGGGCGGCCTTCTTTCAAACGAAAAAAAGACCTTTCAAGCAGGGGAGGAGCCGCCCAGCGCGCGCCCCGCTTAAAAGGTCTTTTTTGTTTTCTTAAAACCCCGCAAACCCCCGCCGTGCCGGGCTTTTCGTCCTCTCGCCGTGCCTGCTGCCGTGTCCTCTTAAACGCTCTTAAAAGGGCCTCTTAAAACCACCGCCCGATCCGTCCGCCATACGCCTGGTGAGAATAAAAAAATAAAAAAAGAAATTGCAATCCCATTTTCACAGGACTACAATTTCTTCCTCGGTTTTGCACTTGTTTATCGCTGAAATCCCTTGATTTTAGGCCAGTTCCCGTGTTTTTTCGGGATATTTCATATCAAACCCTTTGACCGGCCTATATTTCTCAACTATCCTGAAAACTTACACCAGCAACCGAGATTTGGGAATCCGCGTCTGCTGTGCCAAGCCATCAAACAGAGGAACCAGCTCATTTTTCAGCGATGAAGTAAAACGTTTTCTATATTTCAAGTACGGTTCAGCCATAATAGCGCCCTCCTGCCTACTATTATACCGATGCAATAAGTTTAATGTAATTGGTTGCAAATAGTCATTATATAGTGTATACTTTGAGCAAGGAGGGGATATTCTATGCGCAACCGAAACGACTTCCGCTGCAAGGACTGCAGGTATTATCAGACGCTGTTCCTCTATCACGAAAATATGGAAGACTATTACGAAACTGATTACGGCTTGTGCGTTGACTTCGATGTTGCCCGCCCCGTGCGCTTTGACGAGGACGCCTGCGGCTATTTCCGGCGCAGGGACCTCACCCCCCGCGAGGAGTACGAGGAATATCTGGACGAGCTGCGCAGGCCCGAACTTTCGGATGATTTTTATTTTAAATCCCCTTGACAGCACCGCGCTTTTCGGATATAATATATGAGCTTGGTCAAAGACAGCTGGCAGCCGCATGGCTTTAATGGCGTTCCCCGCCGCCCGCCGAGGTCAACACGGAACGGATTTTTTAGGATCCTTTATGAGGTTTTCTGTGTACCCTCCCTGTGTCTTTGCACCGGGAGGGTACTTTTATTTTTTAGGAGGTGAATTAAGATGCCGAATGCAAAGGTTCTGGAGGAAAAGAAAGCTCTGGTCGCTTCCCTGGTGGAGAAGATCAAGAATTCTCCCGCCGGCGTCCTGGTGGATTACAAGGGCATCAACGTTGAGGATGACACCAAGCTCCGCCGCCAGCTCCGCGAAGCGGGCGTTGAGTATATGGTCATCAAGAACACCCTGATCCGCTTTGCCGCCAAGGAGCTGGGCTTCGACGCGCTGGACGAACACCTGAACGGTACTTCCGCGCTGGCGATCTCCACGTCCGAGGACGTGATCGCGCCCGCGAAGATCCTGGGCGACTTCGCCAAGACCCACGAGAACTTCACCATCAAGGCCGGTTACCTGGAAGGAAAGGTAATCGACACGGACGAGGTGAAGAAGCTGGCCAACATGCCGAGCAAGGAAGTCCTTGTCGCGCAGGTTCTGTACAGCTTCAATTTCCCCATTATGCAGCTTGCTATTGCCTGCGACGCTATTGTTAAAAAGGCGGAGGGCAACGAGGAGATGAAGGTGGCCGAGCTGGTCGCCGCGAAGGCTCCGGCTGCGGAGGAAGCTCCCGCTGCGGAATAATTAAAAAATCATTGACAAATCACTTATAATGGAGGTTTATCCCATGACTGTTCAGGAGATTATGGATGCTGTAAAAGAGCTCAAGGTTATGGAGCTCTCTGAGCTGGTAAAGGCTCTGGAAGAAGAATTTGGCGTTTCCGCTACGCCTGTTGCTGTTGCCGGCGTTGGCGGCGGCGCGGCTGACGGCGCTGCGGCTGCCGAGGCCAAGACCGATTTCGACGTTGTTCTGGTTGAGGCTGGCTCCTCCAAGATCAACGTAATCAAGGTTGTCCGCGAGATCACCGGCCTGGGCCTGAAGGAAGCCAAGGAGAAGGTTGATTCCGCTCCGCAGACCATCAAGGAGGCCGCTCCGGAGGCTGAGGCGAACGAGATCAAGGAGAAGCTGGAGGCTGCCGGCGCCAAGGTCGAGCTCAAGTAAGCCGCTTTTCTGCTTGACGGAAACGGCAGGTATTGCTCACGCAATACCTGCCGTTTTTTGCATCCATTCCGCACCTGTATCAGAGAAATGAGAAAGAGGGAAAATGTTGTGCATTCTCTTCCGACGCGCCTTTGCGCCTTCCTGCGGCGGGAGGCGGTGCTGTCCATCGCGCTGCTCTGCGCGGCCCTGTCCATGCTGGCCGTGCCGCCGGACGCGGGCTATGCCGGCTATATCGACCTGCGCGTGCTGTGCCTGCTGTTCTGCCTGATGGCGGTGGTGGCCGGCCTGCAGCAATGCGGCCTGTTCCAGGTGCTTTCCCAGCGCCTGCTGTCCGGCCGGAAGCAGCTTCGCCTGCTCTACCTTGTGCTGACGCTGCTGCCGTTCTTCTGCTCCATGCTGATTACCAACGATGTGGCGCTGCTCACTTTCGTCCCGTTCACCGTGCTGGTACTCGGCCGCATCAGCAGGACGGAGGCGCTCGTCCGCGTGGTGGTGCTGCAAACGCTCGCGGCGAACCTGGGCAGCATGGCGACACCGGTCGGAAACCCGCAGAACCTGTTTCTGTGCTCGTATTACACGCTGTCTTTCCGCTCGTTCCTGTCCGTCGTCCTGCCGCTGGCCGCAGCCAGTCTGCTGGCGTTGTCCGCGGCCGCGCTCGCCACGCCGGGCGAAACAATCGAAATCGCTTTCCCGCGCCGCGAGTCCATCACACAGCCACGCCTGTTCGTCCTGCTGTGCCTGCTGTTCGTGCTGTGCCTGCTGTCCGTGGTGCATGTGCTGCATTACGGCGTCCTGACCGGCGTCGTCCTGCTGTGCCTGCTGCTGTTTGCGCGCGGGCTGTTCGCCCAGGTGGATTACGCGCTGCTCGCGACGTTCGTGTGCTTTTTCATCTTCGCGGGCAACATGGGCCGCATCGAGCCTGTGCGCGGCGCGCTCGAGCTGCTGATGGGGCGCAGCTCCTACTGGACCTCGCTCGCCGCCAGCCAGGTAATCAGCAACGTACCCGCCGCCGTACTGCTCTCCGGCTTTACGGGCAACTGGCAGGCCCTGCTGGCGGGCGTGAACGTCGGCGGGCTGGGTACGCCGATCGCCTCGCTTGCCAGCCTGATCTCGCTCAAGCTGTACTTACGCGCCGAGGGCGCCTCGCTGCCGCGCTTTCTGGCCGTGTTCGCCGCCGCCAACCTCGCCGGACTGGCGCTGCTCTCCCTCCTTGCCGTCCTGCTCGGCCTGACCGGATGAAAACGGCGCGCGCGGGAAAGTTCCCGCATTGTCTTTCCTTTTCCGCGTTTTTCCTGTACAATAGGAACATGAAGCGTAAAACCACCAGAAGGGGGATATGTTATGTCAATACAGGAAAACTGCCGGGTCGTGGCCAATACGCGGCTGGGCGAGGGGTTATATGCCCTCACGATGCACGCGCCCGCCATCTGCGCACAGGCACAGTGCGGCCAGTTCGTGCATATCGCGTGCGGCGAGGGCAACCTGCTGCGCCGACCGATCTCGATCTGCGGCTGGCAGGGCGATGCGCTGCGCGTCGTGTTCCAGACTAAGGGCGAGGGGACGAAGTGGCTCGCCGCGCGGCAGGCCGGCGATGTGCTGGACGTACTCGGCCCGCTCGGCCACGGGTTCGGCGTGGCCGCGCTCGGCGCAAAGCCGGTGCTGATCGGCGGCGGCATCGGCGTGCCGCCCATGCTGCAGACCGCGAAAGCCGCAAAGGACGCGGGCGCACAGCCGCGCGCGGTGCTGGGCTTCCGCAATCGGGGCGCGGTCATCCTTGAGGCAGATTTCCAGGCCGTCTGCGAAACCTTTGTCACGACCGACGACGGCTCCTATGCCCGCCACGGCTTTGTGACCGACGTATTGAAAGAGCTGCTCGCGGGCGCGACCGGTGTGGCCGCCTGCGGCCCCAAGCCCATGCTGAAGGCCATCGCCGCGCTCGCAGAGGACGCAGGCCTGCCCTGCCAGGTCTCGATGGAGGAGCGCATGGGCTGCGGCATCGGCGCGTGCTTGGTATGCGCGTGCGCGCTCAAGGCGGAAAACGGTGAAACCCGATACGGCCACGTCTGCAAGGACGGGCCGGTGTTCGACGCAAAGGAGGTCGCGTGGTAATGGCGGATCTGAGAGTCAATTTCTGCGGCGTGGAGCTGAAAAACCCGCTCACGACCGCGTCCGGCACGTTTGGCTTCGGGCACGAGTACGGCGAATTTTTCGACCTGTCCACGCTTGGTGGTATCGGCGTCAAGGGCCTGACCCCGACCGAGCGCCTGGGCAACCCCGCGCCCCGCATCGCGGAAACCCCATCGGGCATTTTGAACTGCGTGGGCCTGCAGAACCCGGGCATCGACCGCTTCATCGCGGAGCAGATCCCGTTCCTGCGGCGGTATGACACCGCGATCATCGCCAACGTGTCCGGCAGCACAGTCGAGGAATACGAGGGCATGGTGGAAAAGATCTCGGACGCGGACGTGGACCTGATCGAAATGAATATCTCCTGCCCGAACGTCAAGTGCGGCGGCATGGCGTTCGGCACCCAGCCCGCGATGGTCGAGGAGGTCGTCTCCGCGGCGAAGCGCAAGGCGAAAAAGCCGCTGATCGTCAAGCTCAGCCCGAACGTGACCGATATCACCGAGATCGCGCGCGCGGCGGTGGCCGCGGGCGCGGACGCGCTTTCGCTCATCAACACCCTGCTGGGCATGCGTATTGACATCGAAACCAGAAGGCCCATCCTGTCCAACGTGATGGGCGGCCTGTCCGGACCGGCGGTATTTCCGGTCGCGGTGCGCATGGTGTACCAGGTGCGCCGGGCGGTGGACGTGCCGATCCTCGGCATGGGCGGTATCCGTACGGGACGCGATATCGTGGAGATGCTGCTCGCGGGCGCGGACGCGGTCGCGATGGGTACGGTGCTGTTTGCCGACCCGCTGGCGCCGGTCAAGGCGCTTCAGGAGCTGGAGGCGTGGATGGACGCGCATGGTGTGAAATCCGTCCGCGAGCTGTCCGGCGCGGTCGAGGCGTGAGCTATGACCACGGTTTACCTGATCCGCCACGCGGAGGCCGAAGGCAACGTCTACCGCCGCTGTCACGGGCAGTATGACAGCCTGCTCACCCCGCGCGCCTACGAGCAGCTCCCCTGTCTGGCCAAACGCTTCGAGGGCGTGCCGCTGGACGCGGTGTACGCCTCCGACCTGTTCCGCGCGCGCACAACCGCCAAGGCGGTCGCCCAGCCACACGGGCTGAACGTGGAGCTCCGCCCCGTGCTGCGCGAGATCGACATGGGCGACTGGGAGGACCTCCCTTGGGCCGAGCTGCCGCGCATTTGGCCGGAGGAATATGCGGTCTGGCGCGCCCGCCCGTGGGACGCGCGCCCGCCGCACGGCGAAAGCGTGCTACAGGCCGGTCAGCGCATGCTGGACGGGGTGCGCGGGCTGGTGCGGCAGCACGAGGGCGGCACGATCGCGGTCGTTACCCACGGCTCGGCCATCCGCGGCGCGCTGACCATCGCGCACAGCTTCACGCCCGAGCAGATGGGCGAGATCGGCTGGGGCGACAACACCTGCGTGGCGAAATTTGAATTCGACGGGCCGGATCGGCTCGCGGTGGTGTACGAGAACGACGCCTCCCACCTGCCGGAGCGCCTTTCCACTTTTGCCGCTATCGGCTGGAAGGACAACAAGGGCGTGCCGGAAACGCCGCAGCTCTGGTTCCGCCGCGCCGACCCGATGGACGCGGGCGACGCAGGCAAGATCGTCGCTTTCCTGCGCGAGCTGCACCGGAACGCCTACGGCACGGACGCGAATCTCGATCCGGACGCGCTGCTGGCGGACGTGGCGCGCGCCCAGCGGGTCAGCCCGCGCGCGTGCTGCTTCGGCTGTCTGGAAAGCGGTGAGGAAGCCGCCTTGGTCTACCTCAAGACCTGGTATGACGACGAGCCGGACATAGGGCTGGTCGGCGGCTTCTGCATCGACGAACGCTATCGCGGCCGCGGCCTGAGCGGGCAGATCCTCGGCCAGGCAATCAGCGTATACCGCGCACTCGGCAAGACGTACTTATGCGCGCATGCGGCCGAGCACAACGCCCGCGCGCAGGGCTTCTACCGCAAATTCGCTTTCGAGCAGCACGGCGAATATCGGGACGAAAACGGCCTGCATTACCGTATGTTCAAGCGCATCTGCGTGGATTGACACACTTTGGAGGGGCATTCTACCGCTGGTAGAGCGCCCTTCTTCTGTATCTCGGTTGCCGCGGAGCAGGCTTTCTGCTATGCTGGAAGCACAAAAGGGAGGTGCACATATGGACGCAAAGGCAACGGGCGCGCTGACTGCTGCGGCCGCCATCCTGCTGGTGTTGACATCCTGCATCGCAGGCCTGCCGCCTCAGAATCCACCCTGTAAAGCATTTTCCCAGACAAAAAGCACCGGAAAGCGTGTTTCCGGTGCTTTTTCTATACAATACAGCCTCAGATTTTGTTAATATCCACCATCTCACAGTTTTCGATCTTCACATCGCCCTCCAGGCAGCGCAGCAGCGCGGAGGCGGTGTCGATCGAGGTCAGGCAGGGGATGGCGCGCTCGACCGCGGTGCGGCGGATATGCACCGAGCCAAGCTCCGGATGGCGGCCCTTGACCGAGGTGGCGATTACATAGTCGATCTTGCCGGACTCGATCAGGTCGATGATGTTGGGGGATGGCTCGTCCACGTTGCGGATGGCGTTGGTCGCGACCATGTGGCGGTTGAGGACGTTGGCCGTACCGCTGGTGGCGTAGATGTCAAAGCCGAGGGACTCGAACCGCTCGCCGATGCGGATGGCCTCCTGCTTGTCCGAATCGCGCACGGAAATGAGCACCGCGCCCTTTTTCTTCATCTGGAAGCCCGCGCCGGTCAGGCCCTTAAGCAGCGCCTCGCGGAACGAGGTGGACACGCCCAGCACCTCGCCGGTGGATTTCATTTCCGGCCCGAGCTGGGTGTCCAGGTCGCGCAGCTTCTGGAAGGAGAACACCGGCACCTTGACCGCGTAGTGATCGCTCTCCGGATGCAGGCCGGTGCCGCAGCCCATGTCGCGCAGCTTTTCCCCGAACATGCAGCGGGTGGCCAGATCGACCATGGGTACGCCCGTGACTTTGGAGATATACGGCACGGTGCGCGAGGAGCGCGGGTTGACCTCAATGACATAAACCTGATCGTTATACAGCACGAACTGGATGTTGACCAGGCCGAGTACGGCCAAGTTTTTGGCCAGCGCCTCGGTGTAGCGGATGATGGTGTCCTTGTGCTTCTGCTCGATGTTGATGGAGGGGTAAATGGAGATCGAGTCGCCCGAGTGTACACCCGCGCGCTCAAAGTGCTCCATGATGCCTGGGATGAGGATGTCGTCGCCGTCGCAGATGGCGTCCACCTCGATCTCGCGGCCCATCATGTATTTATCGACCAGCACCGGATTCTCGACCTTGTTGCGGGAGATAACCTGCATAAACTCGCGCACGTCCTCCTCCTTGTAGGCGATCTCCATGCCCTGACCGCCGAGAACGTAGGACGGGCGCACGAGCACCGGATAACCCAGCTCGTCCGCCGCCTTGACAGCCTCCTCCTCGGTCATGACCGTATGGCCCGCCGGACGCGGGATGCCGCACTTCTCCAGGATCACGTCGAACTTCTCGCGGTCCTCGGCTGCGTCGATGCTCCATGCGGGTGTGCCGAGGATCGGGATGCCCAGCTTTTCGATATGCGCGGCCAGATTGATGGCGGTCTGCCCGCCGAACTGCACGATGGCAAAGTCCGGCTTCTCGGCCGCGGCCACGCCGGTCACGTCCTCGGGCGTGAGCGGCTCGAAATACAGGCGGTCGGCCGTGTCGAAGTCGGTGGACACGGTTTCCGGATTGTTATTGATGATAACGGTTTCACAGCCGAGCTTTTGCAGGGCCCAGACCGCGTGTACCGAGCAGTAGTCGAACTCGATGCCCTGGCCGATACGGATGGGGCCGGAGCCGAGCACCAGCACCTTTTTCTTGCCGGAGGCGGGCTTGACCTCGCTCTCCTCGTCGTAGGTGGAGTAGTAGTACGGGGTTTCGGCCTCGAACTCGGCCGCGCAGGTGTCCACCATCTTATAGACCGGCAGGCGCTTTACCGCGGAAATATCCTTGCCGGAAAGCTGCTCAATCGTCTTGTCGAGGAAGCCCATCTTCTTGGCGCGCAGGTACAGCGCCGCGTCGACCGCGTCCGCCGTAGCGAGCGCCTTTTCGGTGTCGATGATGTTCTGGAACTTGTGCAGGAAGAAGGTGTCCATCGTGGTGACCTCGTGGATCTCCTCAATGGTCATGATGCCGCGGCGCAGCGCCTCGCAGATGTGGAACAGGCGCTGGTCGTCCGTGCGGGCCACGCCCTTTTTGACCTCCGCGTCGGTCTGTTGCCGGATGCGCGGGACGATCATGCTGTCCAGCTTGATCTCGCAGCCGCGCACGGCCTTCATCAGCGCGCCCTCAAAGCTGTTGTCGATGGCCATGACCTCGCCGGTGGCCTTCATCTGGGTGCCAAGCGTATTGTCCGCATACACGAACTTGTCGAACGGCCAGCGCGGGAACTTGACCACGCAGTAGTCGATGGTCGGCTCGAAACAGGCCTTGGTTTTTTTAGTCACGGCGTTCTCGATCTCGTCCAGGCCGTAGCCGACCGCAATCTTGGCCGTCACCTTGGCGATCGGGTAGCCGGTGGCCTTGGAGGCCAGCGCGGACGAGCGCGATACGCGGGGGTTGACCTCGATGACCGCGTACTCGAACGAGGTCGGATGCAGCGCGAACTGCACATTGCAGCCGCCCTCTATCCCTAACTCGGTGATGATGTTAAGCGCAGAGGTGCGCAGCATCTGATATTCCTTGTCGCACAGGGTCTGACTGGGCGCGACGACGACCGAGTCGCCCGTGTGTACGCCCACCGGATCGACGTTTTCCATGTTGCAGATGGTGATGGCGTTGCCCTTGGCATCGCGCATGACCTCATATTCGATCTCTTTCCAGCCGGTGATGCACTTCTCGACCAGGATCTCATCCACGCGGGAGTACATGATACCGGTCGCGGCGATCTCGCGCAGTTCGTCCCAGGTGTAGGCGATGCCGCCGCCCGTGCCGCCGAGGGTATACGCCGGACGGATGATGACCGGCAGGCCGATCTCGCGGGTGAATTCAACCGCGTCCTCCACCGTATGCACGACCTTGGAGGCGATGCACGGCTCACCGATCTTCTCCATCGTGTCCTTGAACATCTGGCGGTCCTCCGCCTTGGCGATGGTGTCCGGCTTGGCGCCCAGCAGCTTGACCCCCATCTGGTCGAGGAAGCCGCTCTCGCACAGTTCCATGGCGAGGTTGAGGCCGGTCTGGCCGCCGAGGTTGGGCAGCAGGGAGTCCGGGCGCTCCTTCTTGATGATCTGCTGCACGGCTTCGACGGTCATGGGCTCGATGTAGACCTTGTCCGCCATGGCCTTGTCGGTCATGATGGTCGCGGGGTTGGAGTTGACGAGCACGACCTCCAGACCCTCCTCGCGCAGCGCGCGGCAGGCCTGCGTGCCCGCGTAGTCGAACTCGGCCGCCTGGCCGATGACGATCGGGCCGGAGCCCAGCACCATTACCTTGTGAATATCCTTACGAAGCGGCATTACTGAGCGCCCCCTTTCGCCTTTTCGATGTTTTTGATGAATTTGTCAAACAGATAGGAGGTGTCCATCGGGCCCGGGCATACCTCAGGATGGTACTGCACGGTAAACACTGGCCGGCCGACGTGCTCCACGCCCTCGACCGTGCCGTCGTTAAGGTTGACATAGCGCACGCGGGCGACCGCCGGATCGACGCTTCCGCCCACAACCGCGTAGCCGTGGTTTTGGCTGGTGATATAGGTGCGGTCCGCGTCCAGGTCCTTGACCGGATGGTTGACGCCGCGGTGGCCATACTTGAGCTTGCAGGTCTCTGCGCCGATGGCCAGGCTCAAAAGCTGGTGGCCCAGGCAGATGCCGAAGATCGGGATATTGCTTTCCAGAAGCTTTTTCAGGTTAGCGATAATCTCAACGTTTTCCGCGGGATCCCCGGGGCCGTTGGAGAGCATCACGCCGTCAAACCTGCCCACGACCTCCTCGGGCGGGGTGAGCGCCGGAATGGTGACGACCTCGCAGCCACGCTTTTGCAGCTCGCGCTCGATATTGTACTTCACGCCGTAGTCGTACAGCGCGATACGGTACTTCTGCTCACCCTCGGCGGGATAGGTGCGGCTTTCCTCACAGGTTACAGCCCTCACCGCGTCTTTGACGACATAAGCCTTCATCGCCGCGACGGCCTGCTCGTCCGGCTCGAAGCCCTCGGTGTAGATCACGCCGTTCATGACGCCCTCGCCGCGCAGCTTGCGGGTCAAGCGGCGGGTGTCGATACCCGCCAGGCCGACGACCTTCTGCTCCTTGAGGTATTCGTCCAGCGTCAGGCGGCAGCGCCAGTTGGAGGGATGCTCCGCGATCTCGCGCATGATAAAGCCCGAGACCCAGCTCTTGCGGGACTCGTAATCCTCAAAATTGATGCCGTAGTTGCCGATCAGCGGGTAGGTCATGGTGACGACCTGGCCGTAGTAGGAGGGGTCGGTCAGCACCTCCTGATAGCCGGCCATGCCGGTGTTGAAAACGACCTCGCCGATGCTCTGTCCCTCGTAGCCGACGGAATACCCCTCGAACAGGGTGCCATCCGCGAGCAGTAAATACGCTTTTTTCATTCTTGTATCTCCACGCTCCCATTTTGAAATTCACAGAATTTCCATTCAATCCAGACGCAAGCCGCGCTTGCGTCATCAAAAGTCCAGCTCTGCCGGACTTTTGACACCCCGACCTTGCGGCCTTGGGCCGCGTCCTGGGGTATCGGAAGCCGTTTTCTCCGGAACCGGCTTCCGTATATTATAGGGTGGTATTGGATACCCCCTATAAGATTTTATCGAATCGCCGCGACGATCTCATCCCGCATGCGGATGGCCTCCGCACGGGCGGCTTCCTTGTAGTCCTCGCCGTTTCTGCCGGTCTTTTTCCACGCGCACATGATGCCGCGCGAGGAGTTGACGATCGCGCCCAGCCCATCGTCGTTAAAGGCGTTTGCAATGTCCTTAGCGGTCGCGCCTTGCGCGCCGTAACCCGGCACTAGGAAATAGCTCCTGGGCAGCAGGCCGCGGATGATCTTCTGCTCCTCCGGCCAGGTCGCGCCGACCACCGCGCCGACTTGGTTGTAGCCGCAAGGGGTGTCCAACCCCTCGCCCCACTTGGCCACCATCTCAGCCATGCGGGCGTAAAGCGGCTTGCCCTCCATATCACGGTTCTGCAGCTCGCCCGAGGAGGGGTTGGAGGTCTTGACCAGCAGGAACAAGCTCTTATCCCGCTCGCGGCACTCCTTGAGGAAAGGCTCGACACCATCCGTGCCCAGATATCCGTTGACGGTCACGCTGTCGCAGCCGTAGGGCGCGATCTCGGTGTCGCCCACGCGGGTCTTGCCGAGGTAGGCCTCGGCATACGCGGTCGCGGTCGCGCCGATATCGTTGCGCTTGATGTCGCCGATGACGTACATGCCCTTGGCGTGCGCGTAGTCGATGGTTTCTTTGAGAGCCATCGCGCCGTACGAGCCTAAAAGCTCGTAATACGCCGCCTGCGGCTTGACTGCGGGTACAATATCGCACAGCGCGTCAATCAGGCCGCAGTTGAAGGCGACCATGCTCTCCGCCGCTGCGCGCAGCGTTTCGCCGTGCAGCATCATGTTGCGGCCCGCGATATGCTGCGGGATGTATTCCAGGCGGGCGTCCAGCCCCGCGACGGTGGGGTTGCCTTTTTCCTTGATCTTTTCTACTAATGTTTGGATCGACATAGATGTTCTTCCTTTCTATCGCTGCATGGCGGTTATTCTACTCACTGCCCAGGATCACAACGTTGTCCTCCCCGTCCACCTCGGTCAGGCGGACGCATACGCGCTCGCCCCGCGCGGTGGGCAGGTTTTTGCCGATATAGTCCGGCCGGATGGGAAGCTCGCGGTGGCCGCGGTCCACCAGCACGGCGAGCTGGATGCGGCCCGCGCGCCCGCAGTGCGACACGGCCTCGATCGCGGCGCGCACGGTGCGGCCAGTGTACAGCACGTCGTCCACCAGCACCACGGTCGCGCCGCCGATGCGAGGATCGGGCGGCGGCAACGGCCCGTCCGCGCGCGGCTTATCGTCCCGCCAGGGGGTGACGTCCAGCTCGAGTACAGGCGGCGCCTTGCCCTCCACCTCGCCGAGCTTGGCGGCGATGCGCTGCGCCAGGAACACGCCGCGCGTTTTCACCCCGGCGAGCAGCAGGTCCTCCGCGCCCTTGTTTTTTTCGATGATCTCAAACGCAATGCGGGTCAGCGCGCGGCGCACGCCGTCCGCGTCCATAATTACGGCCTTCTGCCCGGCCATCCTGCGGCCTCCCCTCAAAAAATGGTAAAAAAACAGCCTCCTGCGCCACAAGCAGAAAGCCGTACCAAGCTACACCTGTCCCCCACTCTGCGGCCGACAGCGTACGCACTGTTTTCTGCCTTGGCGGCTCACGGGCCGCGCCTTAAAGGCGGATTGTTGGATATATTATATCGTATGCCGCGGGTTTTGTAAACAGTCGAAGCTCCAAAACAAATTTGTTTTTTTATGCAATTTTTGTTGCCGCCGCACACATGCAAGTCTGCGCACATTCCGGACATACTATGCTTGCAGCACCGAAGCAAATCAAATTATGAAAGGCGGCGGACTTTTATGCGTGTATCTCCCTTCATTTCCGGCATTGCGACCGGCGCGGTGGCAGGTGCGGTCGTCTCTATGGTCGCGGCGGGCGCGATGATGAACCCCTCGGTACGCCGGAGCGCTCAGCATGCGGCAAACAAGGCCGAGCATGCAATGCACAAGGCGGCGAAGGGCGTCGGCCATATGATCGGCTGAGGCGGGGCGGCGGGGGAAGAAAGCGCGCTTTCTCCCCCGCCGCCGCTTTTTCCTACAGGGCACGGCAGCAAGCTCCTCTTGACAAACGCGCGCGCCTCCCCTATAATGGTTACATCCTCAAAAGGGAGTAGGATAAGTTCCGCTGTCAACATCCCGTCCGGATTTCCGGTCTGGCGGCGGACGCCGGCACGGCCGGTCACAAGACTTTTGAGTAAGCGCTTCCACGCCGCGAAGCGCTTACTCAAAAGTCTTTTTTATTTGCGTCAGGATCCGCCGCAGATAAAAACCGGCCGCCGGCGGCAAACTATCCCATCCCCCGCCGCATCCCCACTTTTTTGACAAAAAGGAGTTTTGGCTACATGCAACCTGTTTTCTATGACCGCACAGCCGCGCAGGCGCTCAGCGATATGGACAGCGACCGCGCCGGCCTTTCCCCCGCCGAGGCCGCCGCGCGCCTTGCGCGGTACGGACGCAACACCCTTGCGGAAGAGCGCGGTAAATCCGTCCTGCAGGTGTTTTTCTCCCAGTTTAAGGACCTGTTGGTCGTTATCCTGCTCGCGGCGGCTGTGATCTCCATGCTGTCCGGCAATGCGGAGAGCACGATCGTCATTTTCGCCGTGCTGCTTCTGAACGCCGTGCTCGGCACGGTCCAGCACTGCAAGGCGGAAAAGTCTCTGCAAAGCCTCAAGGCCATGTCCTCGCCCTCGGCCAAGGTCGTACGCGGCGGCGCGCGGCTGGTCGTCCCCTCCGCCGAGGTCGTTCCCGGCGATATCGTGGAGGTGGAGGCCGGCGATATGATCGTCGCGGACGGGCGCATTCTGGAGAATTTTTCGCTCAAGGTCAACGAAAGCTCGCTGACCGGCGAAAGCGAGGGCGTGGAAAAGACCGCCGACCCGCTTGCCGGCGGCAAGGTCGCGCTCGGCGACCAGAAAAACATGGTGTTCTCCGGCTCGCTGGCGACCTATGGCCGCGCGGTCATGGTCGTCACCGCGACCGGCATGCAGACCGAACTGGGCCGCATCGCCGCCCTGATGAACCAGACCCGTGAGCGCAAGACCCCGCTGCAGCGCAGCTTGGACGACTTCAGCCGCCGTCTGGCCGGCATCATCCTGGCGATCTGTGCGGGCGTGTTCGCGCTTTCGCTGTACCACGCGGGCAGCTGGGGCTTTCAGGCGGTGCTGGATTCGCTGATGTTCGCGGTCGCGCTGGCCGTGGCCGCGATTCCCGAGGCGCTCAGCTCGATCGTGACCATCGTTCAGGCCATGGGTACACAGAAGATGGCCCGGCAGAACGCCATTATCAAGGAGCTTAAGGCGGTGGAAACGCTGGGCGCGGTATCCGTGATCTGCTCGGATAAAACCGGCACGCTGACCCAGAACAAGATGACCCCGCAGAAGATCTACGCGGACGACATGCTGCTGGACGAATCGCACCTCGACCTTGCCAACGACGTGCAGCGCCTGCTGCTCAAGGCCGCCCTGCTCGCCAGCGACGCCACCACCGACGAGCAGACTGGCGAGGCGATCGGCGACCCAACCGAGGTCGCACTGGTCATGATCGGCGACCGCCTCGGCGTGGACGAAAGCGCCTACCGGAAGCAGCACCCACGCCTGGCCGAGCTTGCGTTCGACTCCGACCGCAAGCTGATGAGCACGCTGCACGATATTGAGGGCGTACCCACCTTATATACCAAGGGCGCGATCGACGTGCTGCTCGACCGGTCGGACTATGTCCTCACCTCCGCCGGTCCGGTTCCCATGACGGAGGAATGGAAGGCACGGATCGCGGCGGTCAACCTCGAGCTGTCGCAGGAGGGGCTGCGCGTGCTGGCGTTTGCCAGCCGGACGCTCGACGCCGTGCGCGGGCTGACGCTGGCGGACGAACACGGCTTTACGTTTATCGGCCTGGTTTCCATGATCGACCCGCCGCGCCCCGAGGCGGTGCGCGCGGTCGCGGACGCGGCGCGCGGCGGCGTGCGCACCATCATGATCACAGGCGACCACAAGGTCACGGCCACCGCGATCGCGCGGCAGATCGGCATTTTCCGCGACGGAGACGAGGCGCTTTCCGGCGTTGAGCTGGATGAGCTGGACGACAGCGCCCTGGACGAGCGGCTGGCGCGCGTTTCGGTCTACGCGCGCGTCTCCCCCGAGCATAAGATCCGCATTGTCGAGGCCTGGCAGCGCAAAGGACGCATTGTTTCCATGACAGGCGACGGCGTCAACGACGCGCCCGCCCTCAAGGCCGCCGACATCGGCGTGGCCATGGGCATCACGGGTACCGAGGTTTCCAAGGACGCGGCCTCCATGATCCTGGCCGACGACAATTTCGCCACGATTGTGGGCGCGGTCGTCAACGGCCGCAGCGTATACACCAACATCAAAAACGCGATCAATTTCCTGCTCTCGGGCAACATGGCGGGCATCCTGTGCGTGCTTTTCACCTCGATCCTCGCGCTACCCGTGCCGTTCGCGCCCGTCCACCTGCTGTTCATCAACCTGCTGACCGACTCTCTGCCCGCAATTGCGATCGGCGTGGAGCCGGCGTCCGGCGATCTGCTGGACCAGAAGCCCCGCGACCCTGGGGAACCGATCCTCACCCGCGACCTGCTGCTGCGCATCTTTCTTTACGGTGCGCTCATCGCCTGCGCCGCTATGGCCGCGTATTTCATCGGCCTGCGCGCCGGCGGCGACGGCCTTGCCATGACGCTCGCGTTCGCCACCCTGACGCTCGCGCGCCTGTTCCACGGCTTTAACTGCCGCGGCAGTCTGCCGCTCTTCCGTCTCGGCCTGCTGACCAACAAGGCGAGCCTGTGCGCCTTTGCTGCGGGTGTCGCGCTGCTGGCCGCCGTGCTGCTGATCCCCGGCCTGCAGGGACTGTTCCAGGTCGCGCCGTTCACCGTGGGACAGCTCGGCGCGGCCGCGCTGCTCGCGTTCCTGCCCACGCTGGTAATTCAGCTTTGCAAAAGCCTCCGGTCCTCCCGTTAAGCCCTGCAGGGACGCGGACAGTAATCCCCTGCCCGCGTCCCTTTTCTAGCCCCCTTATAGTTGACAGCGCAACCGATAAGGTGTACGATAATACTGCGATAATTATTGCGCAATCAACTATTTGAGGAATGAACATGATGAAGCATCAACCAATCACTGTGCTGCGGTACATATCCCTGCTGCAGCGCAACACCCAGCGGTATTTCGACCTGGCGCTGGAGCGGGATAATATCGGCGGCGGGCAGCAATTCTTCCTGCTGTGTATTTTCGAGCAGGACGGCGTCAGCCTGCTCGACCTCGCGCGTTTCGGCGGCTTTGACAAGGGTACGGTGACGCGCGCAGTCCAAAAGCTCGGCGGGGAGGGATATGTTTACGCCACGCCCGACGAGCAGGATAAGCGCGTCCACCATCTCCACCTGACCGACAAGGGGCGCGCCCTTGTCGAGCGCGTGTACACGGTGCGGGATTACTGGACCGCGTCGCTCACCAGCGGGCTGGGGGAAGCCGAGCGCGAGCGCCTGCTGGCCGCCCTGCGCGCCATGTCGGAACATTCCTGCAGCACACTGAAGGAAATCGCCGGCCGGAAAGGAGAGCTGCCCCATGCAGACCCTGCGGGCTGAACCGAACGCCTCCGTTCCCCAGAACCCGCTCGGCTGCAAGCCGGTCGGCCGGCTGCTGGTGACCTTCTCCCTTCCCGCCATCGTCTCCTGCCTGATCAACTCGATTTACAACATCGTGGACCAAATCTTCATCGGGCAGGGTGTCGGCTATCTGGGCAACGCCGCGACAACGGTCGCTTTTCCGGTCATGACCATCCTGCTGGCATTCTCCACCCTGATCGGCGCGGGCAGCAGCGCGCACGCGGCCATCCGTCTGGGGGAAAAGAACGAGGAGGAAGCCGAGCGTACGCTCAACACCGCGTTCTCCTTTTCCATCCTGCTCAGCGTCGTGCTGATGGTCCTCGGCCTGCTCTTCCTGCGCCCCCTGCTGCGCGCGTTCGGCGCGACCGATTCCATCCTGCCTTACGCGCTTGACTACACCTCGATCATCCTGCTCGGCACGCCCTTTAACATGGTTTCGGTCGTGCTGTCCAACCTGGCGCGCACGGACGGCCATCCGCGCATGTCCATGTACGGTATGATGATCGGCGCTTTCCTGAATACGATCCTCGATCCCATCTACATATTCGTCCTGCACTGGGGCGTCAAGGGCGCGGCGATTGCCACGATCACCTCGCAGATCATCTCCGCCGTTGTACTGACCCTGTATTTCCTGCGGCCGAGCCGCGGCAACCCGCGCCACATGCGCCTGCGCCGCGCCTACCGCCGGCCGGACTGGTATCTGGTGCGCCGCGCGATGGCGCTTGGCGTCTCCTCCGGCATCACGCAGTCGGTCGGCTGCATCATGCAGGTTGTGATGAATAATTCCCTGGTGCATTACGGCGACCAGAGCGCCATCGGCGGCGACGTGGCGCTGAGCGCCATGGGCATCGTGATGAAGATCGCCATGATTATGGCCGCGTTCGGCATCGGCGTGGGGATCGGCGCGCAGCCCATCCTCGGCTTCAATCGGGGTGCGAAAAACTTTGCCCGCATCCGCCGCACCTATCTGCTTGCGGTCACATTCGCCACAGGTCTGATTGCGTTCTGCTGGCTGCTCTGCCAGTTGTTTCCTGAGACGATTGTGGGCATTTTCGGCAAGGAAAACGCCGCGTTCACGGATTTTGCGGTCAAATGTCTGCGCATCTACCTGTTCAGCATCTTCTGCGCAGGCTTCCAGATCGTATCCACCAACTATTTCCAGGCCACCGGCCAGCCGCTTAAAGCATCCGTGCTGTCCATGCTGCGCCAGCTCCTGCTGCTGATCCCGCTCATCCTGATCCTGCCGCTGTTCTTCGGCCTGGACGGCATCCTGTATTCCGCCCCCATCGCGGATGCGGCCTCTGCCGCGATCGTCGCGTTCTTCATCGTGCCGGAGATGCGCCGCCTGCGGCAGCAGATCGGGCAGATGCCGCCCGCGGAGGCGTAAAATCAGCGCCGCGGGCATACCCGCGGCGCCTGCCGGCTTTTCCCTACAGTATCCGGACCATCTGCCCGAACAGCGGCAGCGCCGCCATGCTCAGGAGCGACGTCACCGCACAGATCACGCTGGAATACTCCGCGTCCCCGCCGTAGACCTGCACCATCTGAGTGATCGTACTGCCTGAATTCGTAGCTACGGACAAGAGCGCGGCGGTCAGGATCAGCGAGCCGTCCGGCGCCATCTGCGCCAGATGCAGCGCCTTGACCAGCAGAAGCGCGGCCAGCGGGCAGGCGACCATTCGCAGCCCGACCACAAGGGGAAGCCTGCGGTACGACCGCACCCTTTCCCAGCTCAGGCTGCCGATCAAAATGCCCGTCACGACCATGCTGAGCGGGCCGAACAGGTCGGCCATTCCCTCCACCGTTCCGCTGACCACCGCAGGCACTGGAAGCTGCAGCGTAAACAGCGCGATGCCAATCAGCATGGAGATCATGTTGGGATTGAGGAACAGCTTTTTCCAGCTTACGGTGCGCTCGCCGGACAGGGTGAACTTACAGTGCGTCCACACCAGGAACGTATGCACGCAGATCATCGCCGTGGCATACACCACCCACTCCTGGCCGATCGCGGCGCCCACAATCGGCACGGCGATGCCGGTGTTGAAATAGATGACCGACATCGACTCCACCGGCGTCAGATGCAGCGGGCGCTTGAGCAGCGTGACGGCGGCCACCAGCACCAGGCTGACGCCCAGCGCCGCCGCATAGGACAGGAGCAGCCCCCTGGTCTTATCCGGCGTGAACTCGACCATGAACGAATGCAGCACGACCGCTGGCAACACGATGTACAGCATCATCTTGGAAAGGATTTTGCTTTCCTCCACCGTGATGATGCCCAGGCGGTAAACCACAAAGCCGATGAGCATCATCAGGAACAGCTTCCCGACTTCCCCAGCAAGCGACCAGAACATATCCATTTCCCCATTCCCCCTGCCGTTTCCAGACAACGGCTTTTCCCTTATCTTTCAGTTATACCGCCGTTGACGAGCTGCTGTCAAGAGGGCGGGCGCGGCTGATTTACTTTCCCCCCGCTTTATGATAGAATACGATATCCCGTTATCCCACGCAGGCAGGCTTTTTTATTGCGGCAATCTGAACGAAACAAGGCTGGAAAGGAACAACTATGGAAATCTCTGCATTTGCAGCAAAATTGGCTGCGGAAACCGAAAAAATCATCCTCGGCAAGCACGACCGCATCGAGCTGATCATTGCGGTGCTGCTCGCCGGCGGGCATATCCTGCTCGACGACATGCCCGGCGTCGGCAAGACCACGCTCGTCAAGACCCTCTCGCTCGCGTCCGGCTGCGCGTCGCGCCGTGTGCAGTTCGTCCCCGACCTGCTGCCCTCGGACATCACGGGCATGAACATCTTCGACCAGCGCACCGGCGAATTCCGGCTGCTGCGCGGACCGGTGTTCACACACATCCTGCTCGCGGACGAGATCAACCGCGCCGTGCCGCGCACCCAGTCCGCGCTGCTCGAGGCCATGGAGGAGCAGCACGTCACCATTGACGGCGAAACGTTGCCCCTGCCCGCGCCGTTCTTCGTGCTGGCCACCCAGAATCCGGTGGAATCCGAAAGCACGTTCCGCCTGCCCGCCGCACAGATGGACCGCTTCCTGATGCGCCTGTCCATGGGCTATCCGGACGCGGCCGAGGAGGCCCAGATGCTGCGCAACCTGGGCGACGCCATGCCGTTCGACCAGGTGCGGGCGGTCACCGGACCAGAGGAGATCCTCGCGCTGCGCGCCTCGCTTCAGAATATACAGGTGTCGGACGCGGTTACGGAGTACATCGTCGCGCTCGTCGCCGCGACGCGCGGCTGCCCCGGCGTCGCCATGGGTGCCAGCCCCCGCGCCTCTCGCGCACTGTTCCGCGTAGCCAAAGCCTGGGCCGCCATGCGCGGGCGCGCGTTCGTCACGCCGGACGACGTGCAGTACCTCGCCCGCTTTGTCCTGCCGCACCGCCTGCTGCTCGAAAGCGAGGCCCAGCTCGCCGGACGGACGGGCGAGACCGTGGTCGCGGAGCTGCTCGAAAGCGTACCCGTGCCGCCCGCCCAGAGCGGTATTTACGATGAATAAGCGCCTACAGTTCGGGCGCGCGTCCAGCATACTCGTTTCCCTGCCCGCGGTCGCGCTGTGGCTTATCCTGTGCGTAGCCGCCGCGGTCGGGGACCTGCTCGTGCTGTCCGCGGCCTTCGCGTTCCTGTTCCTGCTGTCCGGCGCGGCGTTTTTGTGGGGCGCGCGGTCGATCCGGCATGTCACGCTGGAGGTTGACTGCTCCCGCACCCGCCTGTATCCGGACATGGAGACCACGTTCTCCTACACAGTCAAAAACGACAAGCTTCTGCCGTTGATCTGGCTGGAGTTGTCCCAGGGAATTCCCGAGCGCGACTGCCTCACGCCTGACGAGACCTTCGAGCGGTACGCCTGCCTTTCCGGCGAAGCGCAGGGGCGGGAATCCACGCCGGACACAGCGGACCGCCCCGCCCCCGACGCCTATCGCCGCACCTTTTCATTCGTAATGGGCCACGAAACGCTCACCCTGCGCAGCGTGTGGACTGCGCGGCGGCGCGGCGTCTACCGCATGGACCGGCTGATGCTCCGTTCGGGCGACGGCTTCGGGCTGTCCCAGGTCGAGGCCCCCTGCCCGCCGAGCAAGCTTCCCCAAGTACTGGTTTACCCGCGCAGCGTGCCGGTCGATATTTCACTGTTCCTGCAGGAACAGTGGCGGCAGTCGGCCGGCTCGGCCGGCTATCAGGAGGATATGGCCGTGCTGCGCGGCCTGCGCCCCTACCAGCCGAGTGACAGCTGGAAGCGCATCAACTGGCGCATGGCGGCGCGCACGCAGGAGCTTAAGGTCAACTTTTACGAAACCATCCAGCCCCTTTCCGCGCTGTTCGTGCTGGACGGGGAATCGTTCTGCGGCCTGTCCACGGATTATGCCGAGCTGGAGCAAGCGCTTGAGCTCCTCGGCTCGGTCATCGCGCGGCTGTTCCGGCGCGGCGTGACCTGCGGGCTTGCGCTGCCCGCCTCCCGCCGGTATTCGGCCGTTACCCTGCCGCCGGTCGAGGGCCGTTCCGCCGCTGAGCTGCTCGGCCTGCTCGCGGGCTACGACTGCCTGGCGCAGCATCTGTTCGCGGAAAACGGCGACCGGCTGGAACAGTGCGCGCCCTCCCGCTTTGACGAGCGCGCCGTCCTGACCGCCGCGTCCGAGGCCGGCCGCGTCTATCTGATCACCTGCGCGCCGGACGGACCCGTGCATGGGCTGGTCGGCCGGTTGGGTGCGACGCGTGTGACCGTATTTGCCGCCGCGGGCGTCGCCTCGTCCGCCGCCCCTGACCTGCGTGTTGTGCCGCTGCGGCGGCTGGCAAAGGGGGCGGCGGTATGAACGGGCGCTCCCCCCTGTTCGGCGCGGCGGTGCTGTTTTCCACCATCGCCTCGCTGTCGTTTGTTTTCGGCTTTTTCTCACAGGTCGAGACCGGCTCGTTCACCTCGGCCTGCCTGCCCGTATGGGCCTGCTTCCTGCTGGCGTATCATTTCTGCCTCAGTCGCCTGCTGCGGCGCGCGCAGCCGGTGCGCCGCCTTGCGCTGGTCACGGCGCTGTTTTTCGCGGCGCAGGCCACGGTATCCTTCGCGGTCTACGGCCGCTTTTCCTCGACCATGGGCATCCTGTTCGCAGTCATCATGTGGCTGAGCTGCTATTATATCAGCTATGGCACCCTGCTTCGTCCGGTCACGCCCGAGCGCCTGATCTCGCATCTGGATGGAAACATCGTACTCCTGTTCATCGGTCTGGCCTACTATTCGCTGACGGGACGGCCGATGCGCCCTCTGCTGCCGCTGCTGCTGGCCGCCGTGCTGACGATGGCGGCCGCGGTCGCGCGCCGCTCGGCAGGCGGGCGTTCCGCTTCCCATGCGGGCGGGCGCGGCGCGGCGATCCTGCTGGCCGCCGTGGGTGGCATGGCGCTGATTGCCGGCGGTGTGATCCTGACGCTGAGCGGACAGATCAAATCCGTGTTGCTGGGCGGCTGGGCGCTCCTGCGGGCGCTCGTTTCCCGCCTGTACCACGCGTTCAACGCGTTTTTCCTGTGGCTCCTGTCCCACTTCACGCCGGATGAGTCCGGCACGCTGGAGGGAACGCCCCTACCCGGCAACGTGACCGCCGAGCAGTCCGAGCAGGCCGCGCGGTTTTCCGAGCTGATGCTGTACGCGCTGCTCGTGCTGATTATCGTCGGGCTGGCGGCCGCGCTGATCCTGCTGCTGCGCCGCGGCAGACTGCGCCTGACGGTGGGCGGGATGCGCGGCGAGCTGGGCGTCCAGCGCGAGCGGCCGCGCCTGTCCGCGCTGCTGCGCGGGCTTTGGGCGCGGCTGCAGACGCGGATACGGTTTGCAATGCGGTATGTGACCGAGCGCAACACCGCGCCCGGCGTGCTGCACCGCATCCAGCGGCAGGCGCGCCGCAGGCGGCTCGGCCGGCAGGAGGGCGAAACCTGCCGCCAGTTCCTTATGCGCATGAACGCGCTCTATCCCGACTGCGAAGGGGAGCTGCGGTTCCTGTCGGACGCGCTCGACGCGCGGTATTTCGGCGGCGGGGATTTCCTGACCGCGCGTGAAGCCGCGATGCTGTGGAAAAAGCTGCGCGTCTCCCGCCGCAGAGCATAAAAAAGCACGGATGGCTTTTCCATCCGTGCTTTTTACGTCCGGTTCAGCGGACGACTTCGATCAGGTCTTCGATGCCGCAGTCGAGGGCGACGCACAGTTTCAGTAATACATCACTGTCATACCGCGCCACTTCATTCTTAAAGTATCTATCCAATGTCTGATACGGGATTCCCGTTAATTTATTAACTTTGTAACGATTCAATCCGTTTGATTCCATAGCCTCACGGACTGTCAATCTGATAGAATTCATTTATATCACCTGATATATACATTAATTATAAATAATCAAATTGACAATTCATTATTTATAATATACTATTATGTATATATTGTTTGAGTGATATATGATGAATGAAAAATTTTTTGCTCTAAAACACCGCCATGATAAAGACTACCTCCAGCGCTTGGAACGGGACGACCCGCAGCGCTTCTGGCGCGGGATGCTCCGGCTCTGTCTCGCTATGGCGCGGGAGGATGCCGTTCGAGAGAAACACCGCCGGAAGTATTGACCGCTTTATATCCCCTCGGCAACGGGGACGGTGCGCCGCCCGGCGCGGGGGCAAAAGGGGAGGACAACCCGCATGGGTTTTCCTCCCCTTTTGAATTCCCTGCTTTCCTTTTTTCGCGGCTGCAGGGCTTTGGCGCTTCCGCAAGGCCGGTTTACGGCATTTGCTCCCGCAAATAAGGGCGCGCTCCGCGCGCAAGGTGGGTCGCGCGTTCCATCTGCCGCCCATTTGCTATATCACGGTAAGCACAACGGCTTCCACCCCAGGGGGCAGGATGGCGGCGGCTTTCCCCCTCCCGCGCGCGCTGTTACGCGCGCATAGACCGTTTCGGACAGGCGGCATCCGTTTTCCCGCTGTCCCGTTCTAACCTCCGCGCGAACAGAGCTCCCGCAACAGCCCCCGTATTTTTTCGGAGCGGTCCTGGTCAGAAATAGGAACGGCGCAGCCGTTCCGGCCTCCGGCCTGTGCATCAGGGAAAAGGGGTGATTGGCAAGAGGGGAGAAACCGTTGGTGTTCTCTCTCCAAGGTTTCAGCGGAAACAGCTTATAGCAACTTTCGGGCGTCCTGTAACTTAATTGTCACGTCAGAGGTTGAAATCCCCGAACAATTTAGCTTTCTGGTCTAAAATGCAGGAAATAACAGATTGCCAAACAGACGTGTTCCAGCCTGCTTCAAAATGCCCCCAATTAAGAATTCTGGTGTAAAAACAGGTGTCAAAAAACAGGACGGCAGTTAACAACTAACACATCAAAAGTATAAATAAGAAAACGTATCGGAAAGCCGGTCTTTGGAAACAGGGACCGGCTTTTCCCATTTCCATAGAAAGGAACGAAGCATGCACCATCAGATACCTTACCGAGCCGCGCTGACAGCGCGGTTATTTTTATGCCCGAAACCCGTTGTTCCCCCTGCCAGACCGCCGCCCAGCGTGTCTATGCAGATACACGAATAAATTAACCAGACGGAAAGGAGACGCCCATGTATTATCACACCTGCCCCTGCTGCGGGGCAAATTTAGACCCAGACGAACATTGCGATTGCCTGTCCCGTATTCGCGGCAAATCCCCGAAGCGGAATAACGGCAGGGATTATGGCCGCAGGGGACCAGCCCGTGTCCGCACTTAGGCTCGGCAGCCTCTTTGACGGTATCGGCGTCTTTCCGCTTGCCGCGTCGCACTGCGGCATTGTCCCCGTGTGGGCAAACGAGATCGCAAAAGCGCCGGTTTCCATCACAAAGCGGCATTTCCCTGACATGCTCCATTTAGGGGACATTACGCAGATAGACGGCGGCAAAATACCGCCCGTGGATATCGTTACGTTTGGCTCACCGTGCCAAAACCTGTCGCAGATCGGCAACCGTACCGGTCTGGCGGGCAGTAAATCCGGCCTGTTCTATCAGGCCATGCGTATTATTGAGGAAATGAGAAATGCAACAGATAACCGGTATCCAGCTTTCGCTGTCTGGGAAAACGTCGCGGGAGCTTTTTCTTCAAATGACCGGCTGGATTTTGCAGCCGTGCTCCGCGCTTTCACAGATACCGAAGTTCCAGTGCCTGACAGCGGTATCTGGGCGCACGCCGGAATGGTGCGAGGGGGACGGGCTGATACCGCTTGGCGGCTCATGGACGCCCAGTATTGGGGAGAACCCGCCCTTTCGCAGCGTCGGCGGCGGGTGTTCGTCGTGGCGGATTTTGCAGGCGGACGCGCCGCGGAAGTATTATTTAAGCCCCGCGGTATGTTCCCGTTTCCTGCGTCTTGCGGCGAAAGCCGGCTGCCCGCCGCCGCCGGAGATCGGATACCTGCTTTTGAAGCAGGGCGGCAGATACCCGTCGTGCTCCCCTTCCAGCTCCGGCGGATGCGGTCAATGGCAAAGCGGGGAGACCAGAGGGGCTTCCGCGCGTGCTTCGGCAAAAACGGCGAACCCTTCCCAACTCTGCTTGCCAGTGTAGGCCAGCCGTTTGCGTTCTGGTATGAGGGGAAAGAGCAGGACGGTTTCGTCCGTGACCTTACGCCCTTGGAATGTGAACGGCTCATGGGCCTGCCGGAGGGCTGGACGGCATACGGCTGCAAAGGTGAAAAGGTCAGTAGCCATGCCCGCTGTTTCGCGCTCGGCAACGCAATCGCCCTGCCCTGCGCGGAATATATCATGGCGGGTATTGCGGAAGTAATGCGGTAAACCAGGCATCAGGATAACAGAAAGTGAGGATTTTTATGGAATTGAAATATGTGGTCCCCAACATGGAAACAACTTTCGGGAAACTGGAATTTGGCAGCGCGCTTGAGCTGGGGCGCGGGGACACCCAGCGGAACAATCAGCAGGTCGCCGTGGTCCGGCGGCGTTATAAGCTGTTTTCCAGTATCCAGCCAGCGGATGATATTGAAGTCATTCTCCCCGGCAAAGCAGGTGAAAAAAAGTTTGGTTTCATGGAGCCGGTAAAGCTGGTAAACCCGCGTATCACCGCGGAGGGCTATGTGGTAGGCGGCCGCGGCTTTACTGATTATATCCTCCATGCAGACGACATGATTAAGGCGTAAGAAAGGAAAGGTGAAGTTTATGAGACTGGCAAACGGTATTACCATTGAAAAGGAAGAAACCTTTGGCACGCTGCTTTTCTCCGCCTTGCGGCGCGAGGTGCGGGAGCAGAACGGGGACGGCACGCCCTCCGATGTAATCAGGGAACGCACCTATGACCTGAAAAGCCGGACGCAGGGCCGTATGATTCAGGTAAGCATCCCCGCGAGCGTACCGCTGCGCGATTATGCGTACAATGCCGAAGTCGATATGGTAAACCCTGTCGTGAACACAATCGCGCATGTGACGTTCGGCAATCATGCGGATGTGGACTGGTATATCAAGGCGGACGATATTGTGCTGGCGAAGCGTGACGGCGCACAGGGTAGCGGCCAGCCCGCCCAGCCGCGCAGGGACGCCCAGCCGGATAAGAAAGCGTAAGCCCTGTGAAGCGTTTCCGGTACCGCGGCAAACGCATCCGTCCGGCGGATAAAGACCTCGTGTTCCGGTCCGCCTGCTGTGCGGCGCTCCCTGTGGCGCTGGCGGTGTTCGTACTGCTGAACCTGAAAGGCATCCTGCGGACAGACTGGCGCAGCCTGTCCATACCGGATATCGTCGGGCAGGATTGGAACGTCCCCTGCCTGCTGTTCAGCGGTATCGCGGCGCTTCTGGCGGGGGCTGCCGCGCCCGTTATGGCGTACCGCCTGTTCCCTGATACGGTCCGTCAACTCATACACCGTCAAAAGCTGGCGCGCATGGTACTTGAGAACCAGTGGTATGAGCAGGCCGGACGGACAAGGCGGGAGAGTTTTTTTAAGGATTTATCCGGCACGGATGCAAAACCGAAAGCAGCCCGTTTTCCGCGGATGTATTACCGCATGGAGAACGGGCTTTTGCATTTTTGGGTGGAAATCACACTGGGGAAATATCAGGAGCCGCTCCTGCATCTGGAAAACAGGCTGGAAAGCGGCCTGTACTGCGAACTCGTCAGCCGCGAGCTGCAGGACGGCTTTATCGAGTATACGCTTCTTTATGATATGGCGGCAAACCGTATCCCGATCTCCAAAGTGAAAGCCGAGGGCGGCAGGCTGCGCCTGATGAAGAATGTCTGGTGGGAGTATGACACACTCCCGCACATGCTGATTGCAGGCGGTACGGGCGGCGGCAAGACGTATTTTATCCTGACGCTTATCCAGGCGCTTTTGCAGGCCAAAGCCGCGCTTTATGTCCTGGACCCGAAAAATGCAGATTTGGCGGACCTGTCCACTGTGACGCCGGAGGTATATTACCGCAAGGAGGATATCGCGGCTTGTGTCAGCCGGTTTTGTGACGGGATGATGCAGCGCAGCGAAAGCATGAAATCCATGCAGGGGTACAGGACCGGCGGGAACTACGCCTGCCTCGGTCTGGAGCCGCATTTCCTGATATTCGACGAATACGTTGCGTTCATGGAAATGCTGAACGTCCGCGAACGCGAGGACGTGCTAAACAAGCTCAGGCAGATCGTCATGCTGGGGCGGCAGGCAGGGTATTTCCTGATACTCGCCTGCCAGCGTCCAGACGCAAAGTATCTTGGGGACGGTATCCGCGACCAGTTTAATTTCCGTGTGGCGCTGGGGCGTATGTCCGAACTGGGGTACAGCATGATGTTTGGCGAAGCCGGAAAAGAGTTTTTCTTCAAGAACGTCAAGGGCCGTGGATACGCAGATACGGGAAAAGGTGTGATTACCGAGTTTTATACGCCAATCGTGCCAAAAGGGTATGATTTCCTGCGGGAGATCGGCGCGCTGACGGAGGGAGTGGTTTCCGATGAAAAGCCGGATTGAACTGGCGCTGCCAGCAAGGGATAAGGACGGAAATGTTACGCCTGCCCGCACCTCCCGCCGTGCCGCGCGCGGCGTGCAGCGCGTAAAGCCGCCAGCGCGGCACGGGCGGATGGCGGGCGCGGCGCAGCCGCGCCCGCATGCCGGACCCCCCTGTATCTAACAGGGGGGTACAAATCGGAAGATCACCTGTCCGAAAACAGGCAAAACCCCTTGCCGCGTCTGCCTTTCAAGGCTCTCCGCCAAATTTGATTTTCCAAAGTTCCAATCAAGACGCAAAGGGGATGTGAAATGAACCGGACAAATGGGCAGGAAAACGGTTATAAGCAGCGCAGGGAAAGCCTGCATATCCCGCAAAAGGAATTTGCCGCGCTTGCAGGGCTGTCCGCAGAACATTTGAGCCGCGTGGAAAATGGGCGGGTACCTGTCACAAAGGAAGTGCGCCGCAGGATAGAGCGTGCGTTTGACATTATCGCGCCGGACGCGCTGTTCCTGCTGATCGATTATGTACGCATCCGTTTTAAGACGATGGATGTACGGTATGTCGTCGAGCGTATCCTGATGATAAAAATGCAGTATATGGCGCAGGAAGCGCGCGGCGCATACACCTACACCAGCCGCTTTTATCACGGGGATATCACCGTGTATACCTCGCCGGATGAAAGCAAGGGCGTGCTGCTTGAACTGAAAGGGAAAGGCTGCCGCCAGATGGAAGCCTTTCTCTATGGACAGGGTCGGGACTGGTATTCCTTTTTCCGCCGCTGTCTGGACGAGGACTGCGTGTTCAAGCGCATTGACCTTGCCCTGAATGACCGTGTACGGCTGCTGGATATCCCCTGCCTGATGCGCAAATGCGACGCCGGCGAATGTATCACGGTGTTCCGCAAATTCCGCATGTACCGTTCAGGGCTGTTCATCAGCGGGCATGAGGAAGAAAACGCCGCCGGCATGGGGCATACGCTGTACGCTGGGGCGTTTGATTCAGACCTGTATTTCTGCATTTATGAAAAGGACTACGAGCAGCTTGCCAGAAGCGGTACGCCGCTGGAGGATACCGAGGTCAAAAACCGCTTTGAGATACGGCTGAAAAACGAGCGCGCTTATTTCGCGGTGTATGATCTTGTCAGCTATGAGGATGCGGAACGCACCGCGTTCGGCATCATCAACCGGTATATGCGGATTGTGGACAGGGATAACCGCAGGGCGCGTGAGGACTGGCCGCTGAACAGCATGTGGGCGGTGTTCATTGGCGGACGCCGTGACCGGCTGAAATTAACGGCAAAGCCCGAACCGTACACCCTGCAAAAAACGCTGAACTGGCTTTCCCATCAGGTGGCGCCGTCATGGAAGATGCTGCTCGAATTAGACCGCAAAGGCGGTACAAACGTCATGGAGGAAATGATCGCGGGTACGGAGTTGTCCGAAAAGCACCGCAAGATCATAGAACAGCAGCTTCGGGAAATCAGGGAGGTGGTTATCATGTAACGCACTTGCAGCGGGAAATGCGTTGTGGTATAATTATGGCACGAAAGGAGTTGTTTTTTATGCCGCGTATTATACCGATTCGTGATTTGAAAAACACCACCGAAATTTCAAAAATGTGCAATGAATCCACCGAGCCGGTTTATATCACCAAAAACGGATATGGCGATATGGTGATTATGGGGATGAAGGCCTATGAAGAAAAAATGTATTTAATGGATGTGTATACGAAACTGGCGCAGGCTGAGGAGGAAATCCGCGCAGGCGCCACGGGCGATGCACGTCAAGCCCTAAAAGATTTGAGGGCGAAGTATGGGTTATAAAGTGGAAAGCACGCGCCTTGCCGGTCAGGATTTGGATGAAATCCTGAACTATATGGTAAAGGAATTAGGCAGCCCGTCCGCCGCGGTGGATTTTGTGGATGAAGTGGATTCGTGCTATGCCAGATTAGCGGAAATGCCGGAAATGTATGAACCGTGCAGGGATATCCGGCTTAAAGCGCTGGGATACCGGCGTGCTGTTATAAAAAACTATGTGATGATTTATAAAGTTGTCCAAAGCATAAGTACCGTGTTTATCCTGCGTTTTTTCTATGGCGGGAGAGACTACGAAAAACTGCTTTGAACGAAAACTTTGCATGCAGCCCTGTTCCAGGGCTGCATTTTTGATTGGAGGGATATAACCAATGAATTTCGGCGTTAACCTGTACAACTGGTTTCTCACGAACGCCCAGTCGCTTGTGCTTATGGCTATCGTGGTGATCGGCATTTATCTCGGCTTCAAGCGTGAGTTTACCAAGCTGATCGGTTTTCTGGTCGTGTCGTTGATCGCGGTCGGCCTTGTATTCAACGCGGCGGGCGTCAAGGATGTGCTGCTTACCCTGTTTAATCAGATTATTGGCGCGTAACGGCTGGTTTCGGAAATGGACCGGCCGTTTTTTTATGCCTGCATGACAGGAGGCGATCTTACTATGGAGGAAATGCGGGTGTATGTGGCGAACCTCGGCAAATACAACGAGGGTGAACTGGTAGGCGCGTGGTTTGAACCGCCCATAGACTATGACGAAATGGCGGAGCGCATCGGCCTGAACGAATTTTATGAAGAATACGCCATCCATGACTACGAGCTGCCCTTTGATATCGACGAGTACACGCCTATCGAAGAAGTCAACCGCCTGTGTGAAATGGTGGAGGATTTGCCGGAGTATATCCAAGACAACCTGAAAGAACTGCAAAGTTATTTTGGGAGCATCGAGGATTTGTGCGACCATGCAGACGATATTATCCTGTGGTCCGGCTGTGAGGATATGGCGGATGTGGCGCGTCAAATGGTGGAGGAAGGCGCGTTCGGTGAGATACCGGCGCATCTGCAAAACTATATAGACTATGAAGCCTATGGGCGGGACTTATTCTTTGGGGGGACGTTTGTCGAGACGCGGGACGGTGTTTTCGAGATCATACGCTAAACGCTTTCCTTTCTGCGGCGGCGCCGCGAGAATGGAGTGGGGGTGCGTCCGGCTGTGGGTAACTGCATGGCGGTTATCCATAACCGGACGCAGGGGGCGGGGAAAGACGCGGGCGGCGCGGGCCTCGTTCCCCGCCCCCTTTTACCTTGATGATTTCAGATTGGAGTGGATTTGTTTTGAAGAAAATACGCAGTTACAGCAGCATATGGTCTGTGGAAAAGGTCATTTACGCGATCAACGACCTGCGCCTGCCGTTCCCCATCACCTTTTCGCAAATGGCATGGTTTGTCGCGTGCGAATTTGCGGTGCTGGCGCTGGGCGGGCTGCCGCCGCTTTCCATGATAGACGGCGCGCTGCTTAAATATTTTGGCGTCCCCGCCGGTATCACATGGTTTATGAGCCGGAAAACATGGGACGGCAAAAAGCCGTTCCGCTTTGTCAGGTCCTATACGGCCTATCTGCTGCGCCCCAAACAGACCTTTGCTGGCAAGCCGGTCAAGTTGAAGCGGGTGCATATCAGGCCCGAGATCACCACGGTAAGGAGTGAGGTCATTCATGCAGTATCCGATTAAATATATTGAAAACAACCTTGTGTGGAACCATGACGGGGAATGCTTCGCTTACTATGAGCTTATCCCCTATAATTACTCGTTTTTAAGCGTGGAGCAGAAAGAAGCGGTACACGATGCGTTCCGTCAGCTTATCGCGCAGAACAGGGACGGCAGGATACACGCCTTGCAGATCAGCACGGAATCCAGTATCCGTGCAGCGCAGGAGCGTTCCGGAACGCACGCTTCCGGCAAGCTGCGCGGGGCCGCCCTGCGGCGCATAGACGGCCAGACCGAAGCGCTTATCTCCATGATCGGGGAAAATCAGGCGGACTACCGGTTTTATATCGGCTTCAAGCTGCTGCTCAACGAACAGGACAGCGGGAATATTGGCCGTCAGGCGGCGAATATCTTTTCCGGTTTCCTGCGGGATGTAAACCATACCCTGATGGGTGATTTCATGTCCATGCCGGATGATGAAATCCTGCGGTATCAGAAGATGGAAAAATTGCTGGAAAGCAGGATTTCCCGCCGCTTCAAGGTGCGGCGGCTGGATAAAAACGATTTCGGCTATCTGCTCGAACACCTGTACGGAAAGAGCGGCGCCGCGTATGAGGGTTACAGCTTCCAATTGCCAAAAAAGAAGTTAAAGGGGGAAACCATCGTCAAGCGGTACGACCTGATCAAGCCCGCACGCTGCCTCATGGAAGAACACGGGCGTTACCTGCGTATCGTGCGGGAGGATGCGGAAACCTTTGCCGCCTGTTTTACCGTCTCAGATGTGGTCGGGGAACTGGATTTCCCGTCGTCCGAGATTTTCTATTACCAGCAGCAGCAGTTTTCCTTTCCGGTGGATACGTCTATGAACGTTGAGATTATCGCCAACAGGAAAGCCCTGTCCACGGTGCGGAACAAAAAGAAAGAACTGAAAGATTTGGACAGCCACGCATGGGAAAGCGGGGACGAGACCGGCACAACGGTCGCGGAAGCGCTGGACAGCGTAAACGAACTGGAAACCGAACTTGGGCAAAGCAGGGAGGCCATGTACAAGCTGTCCTATGTGGTGCGCGTCACCGCGCCGGACGCGGAAGAACTCAAGCGCCGGTGCGATGCGGTACGGGACTTCTATGACGATATGAACGTCAAGTTAGTGCGTCCGGTGGGCGATATGGCCGGCCTGCACCATGAGTTTATCCCTGCGGGCAGGCGGTATATGAATGATTATATCCAGTATGTGACGAGCGACTTTCTTGCCGGCCTCGGCTTCGGCGCGGCGCAAATGCTGGGCGAAAAGGACGGTATCTATATCGGCTATGGCGTGGATACCGGCCGGAACGTGTATTTGCAGCCCGCGCTTGCCAGCCAGGGCGTGAAAGGCTCGGTTACAAACGCACTGTCCGCGGCGTTCCTCGGCTCGCTCGGCGGCGGCAAGAGCTTTGCCAATAACCTGCTGGTGTACTACGCAGTGCTGAACGGTGCGCGGGCGCTCATTGTAGACCCGAAAGCCGAGCGTGGGAACTGGAAGCACGACCTGCCGGAGATCGCGGACGAGGTCAACATTGTAAACCTGTGTTCGGACGGGCAGAACAGGGGTATGCTGGACCCCTATGTCATCATGCGCCGCCCCAAGGACGCGGAAAGCCTTGCGATAGATATTCTTACGTTCTTAACCGGTATTTCTTCGCGGGACGGCGGGCGCTTCCCTGTCCTGCGGCGGGCGGTGCGCACGGTGACGAACAGCGGGCGGCGCGGCCTGCTCTGTGTCATTGAGGAATTACGCAGGGAGGGCTCGCCGCTTGCGGTGAGTATCGCAGACCATATCGAGAGCTTCACGGACTACGATTTTGCGCATTTGCTGTTTTCTGCAGGTGATGTAAAGCGTTCTATCAGCCTTGAAAAACAGCTTAATATCGTACAGGTGGCCGGTCTGGTGCTGCCGGACAGGGACACGCGCTTTGAAGAATATACGACGATGGAGCTTTTATCTGTCGCTATGCTTATCGTTATCAGCACCTTTGCGCTGGACTTTATCCATATGGACCGAAGCGTATTCAAGATTGTAGACCTTGATGAAGCATGGTCGTTCCTGAACGTGGCGCAGGGCAAGACGCTGGCAAACAAGCTGGTGCGCGCGGGCCGCGCCATGAACGCGGCGGTCTATTTTGTGACGCAGAACGCGGCGGACCTTGCGGACGAAAGCCTGAAAAACAACATCGGCCTGAAATTCGCGTTCCGCAGTACGGATATCGCGGAGATTAAAAAGACACTGGAGTTTTTCGGCCTGGATACCGGGGATGAAAACAGTCAAAAGCGGCTGCGGAATTTGGAAAACGGCCAATGCCTGATGCAGGACTTATACGGGCATGTGGGCGTCGTGCAATTCCATCCGATATTTGCAGACCTGTTCCACAGCTTTGACACCAGACCGCCGCTGAAAGCAGGGGTGGGAGTATGACATGCAAAAAAGCGGATAAGGCATTATTCAGAAAGACGGCCGCCACGGGTGTTTTGCTCCTTGTGGCCGCCGTTTTACTGTTTGCGGCGCTCTGCCCGTCCGCGGGCGCGGCAGGGCTGGTGGAGGATACCGTGGACGCAGCGCACGAGTACAGCCGCTACCCTCTGGAAAATTACCAGCTTGATTTTTATGTAGACAACGGGTGGGACTGGCTGCCGTGGAACTGGATAGACGGTATCGGCAGGCAGGTCATGTACGGCCTGTACTGCATCACGAATTTTATCTGGACGATAAACCTGTATCTGTCCAGCGCGTCCGGCTATCTGGTGCAGGAAGCGTACAGCCTCGACTTTATTTCGGATGCGGCGGATGCAGTTGGCCGGAATATCCAGGCTATCGCAGGTATCTCGCCCAGCGGGCTTTCCTCGGATGGGTTTTACGCGGGCTTCCTCCTGCTGATTATCCTGATTGTGGGTGCGTATGCTGCATACACGGGCATTATCAGGCGCGAGACGACCAAAGCCGTGCGTGCGGCGCTCAATATGGTGCTGGTCTTTGTCCTGTCCGGCGCGTTGATCGCCTATGCGCCGGACTGTGTCAGGCGGCTCAACGAGTTTTCCGAGGATATCAGTACGGCGAGCCTTTCCGTGGGGACAAAAATCGTCATGCCGGATACGGATAACAGCGGCGGGGACAGCGTCTCCCTGATACGGGACAGCCTGTTTTCCATCCAGGTAAAGCAACCGTGGCTGCTCCTGCAATTCGGGGATACGGATACGGACATGATCGGCGCGGACCGTGTTGAAAGCCTGATTTCAGCCAGCCCCAGTGAAAACAACGGAGAAAGCAGAGAAAACGCCGTAAAAGCCGAGATCGAGGACAACGGGAACACCAACCTCACGGTCACGAAAGCGGTGAACCGGCTGGGAACGGTGTTTTTCCTGTTCCTGTTCAATATCGGTATTTCGTTTTTCGTGTTCCTGCTTACCGGTATGATGCTCTTTTCGCAGGTGCTTTTTATCATCTATGCCATGTTCCTGCCCGCAGCGTTTGTTTTGAGCATGGCGCCGACGTTTGAGGGGACAGGCCGCAGGGCGGTTATCAAGCTGTTCAATACCATATTTGCAAGGGCGGGCATTACGCTGGTCATTACAATTGCTTTCAGCATTTCTTCCATGCTGTACCGGATTTCCAGCGGTTACCCGTTCTTTATTATCGCATTTTTGCAGGTGGTCGTGTTCGCGGGCGTCTATTTCAAGCTGGGCGATCTGCTCAGCATGTTTTCCCTGCATGACGACGGCGCGCGCGGCATGGGGCGGTATATCATGCACCGCCCGCGGATGTTCCTGTACCACCAGCTCCACAGGCTCAACCGGACGATGCGTGCGGCGGGCAGGGCCAATGAAAGCGGCGGTAAGCAAAACGGCCATGCCGGATACACAGCGGGCAGCCGGTACAGCGGCGGACGGAGGAACCGGCCGGACAGTGCCAGGGCGTGGACGGGAAATACCGAACCGACGCTGCCGGAACCGCCTGTAAAAGGGGCAGCGGGCGGGACGGGTATGCCGCCGCAGGGCAGCGGTCCGGCCTCCCCTGCCGGACAGCCGGACAGGCCGGACGGCGCAGCCCGTGAAAGCCGTATTGCGGGACAGGGCGCAGCGTATGGCGGGACGGAAGTACCCGCACAGTCGGAACCGGCAAAGCGGCAGACAGCGCCGCAGACGCATGAAAGGCCGGCCATTGTGCCTGATGTTTCCCAGACGGGGCAGGCGCCAGGGGTACAGGCCCAGCCCCCCGCTCCACCCAGACAGGCGCGGCCGGCAGCAGAGGATAACCAGCAAAAGGCGACTGCTGCGGGACATGCCGCACGCCAACCCGAGACAGGACCGCATGAGCGGCCGGCGGTTATTCCAGTGGAGGGGAAAGCCAGCGGTGCGGTGCGGCGGCTGACGGGGAAAGCACAGGAACGGGCGGCGGCGCCCGCCCGCACAGGCCATCCCCCTGCGCCTGCCGCGGACCGTCCTGCGGTGCGGCGGGATACGCCGGACAAGCCCGCGGCGGGACAGGGAAAAGCGTCCGCACCGGAGCAGGACAGGCCCGTTGTATCACGGCCCGCAGTAAAGCCCGCCGCGCGGATGAAAGCTGCGCCCCCGCACAGGCAGGAGGCGTACAACAAGGCCGGCCGGATAACACAGGGGAAAAAGGGCGCTTCTCCTGAAAGCCGCGCAGGCGGCGCGGAGAAAGGCGGGGGCAAATGAAGCTGAAATATCTGGCGCTGCCATTTGCAGGGATGCTCGCCGCCCTTTTCTGCCTGCCCCTGCTGGCTGCCATCCTGTTTGCATCTGACGACAACGGCGGGGGCGGCGTTTATTATGGCGGCGCAGACCTGTCTGCGGAGGTGCTGGCATACAGGCCGATGGTGGAACGGTACGCGGCGCAGTACGGGATATCCGAGTATGTAAACGTCCTGCTGGCGATCATGCAGGTGGAATCCGGCGGCATGCTGGAGGATGTGATGCAATCCTCGGAATCCATGGGGCTGCCCCCGAACTCGCTGGATGCGGAAAGCTCTATCCGTCAGGGGTGCAGGTATTTTGCAGAACTGCTCGCTAAAGCAGACCGGCTCGGCTGTGATCTGGACAGCGCGATACAGGCGTACAACTACGGCGGCGGCTTTCTGGATTATGCTGCGGCACGCGGCGGCAGGTACAGCTTCCAGTTGGCACAGGCTTTCGCGGAGGAAAAGTCCGGCGGGGTGCGCGTACCTTATGAGAATGAAATTTCGGTAGCGGAAAACGGCGGCTGGCGGTATAACTACGGCAATATGTTTTATGTCCGGCTGGTATCGCAGTATTTGTATGCCGCGCACTTTGATGATGCGGCCGTGCAGGCCATTATGAATGAAGCGTTAAAGTACCAGGGGTGGGCTTATGTCTATGGCGGCGCGTCTCCCGCCTCCTCCTTTGACTGCTCCGGCCTGACGCAATGGTGCTTCGGTACGGTGGGTATCACGCTGCCGCGCACCGCGCAGGCGCAGTATGACGCGGCCCAGCACATCCCGTTTGAGGATGCAAAGCCGGGCGATCTGGTGTTCTTTCAGGGGACGTACCACTGCGGGGATTATATCACGCATGTTGGAATTTATGCTGGCGGTAACCGGATGTACCATGCGGGCAATCCGATCGGTTACGCGGATTTGACGGGCGCCTATTGGCAGGCGCATCTCGTCTGCGCCGGACGGGTAAGGCAATGAATTTAAGAAAGGCAGGGAAATGATATGTTCCAGAATAGAGACAAAAAGCAGGCAGAAGAAAAAAAGCCGCGCGTCCTGCATATCGGGACGCGGCGGCCGGTGGTGACCGCGCTGTGGGCGCTGCTTGTCTGCGCGTTTGCTTTCGCGGTGTATAAGGATTTTACCGCGGTGGATACGCACACCGTCCATGAAACGACGGTGGTGCAGGCGGAAGTCACGGACACAAATGCAATCGAGAGCTTTACAACCAACTTTGCCAGGGTATATTACTCGTGGGAAAAATCTGCGGCTGCAATAGAGCAACGGACGGAAAACCTGAAATACTACCTCACGGACGGGCTGCAGGCACTGAACGCGGATACGGTGCGCAGCGACATACCGGTATCCTCTAAGGTACAGGATGTACAGGTCTGGTCTGTGGAACAAGCTGGGGACAGCGCGTATTCCGTTATCTTTACGGTATCGCAGGATATTACGGATGGGACGGAAAGCAGGCTTGTAACATCTGCATACGAGGTTTGCGTTTATGCAGATGATTCGGGCGATATGGTGATTATCCGGAACCCGACGATAACGGGCAAGCCTGCAAAGTCCGGCTATGCACCCAAAGTAGCCGAGCCGGACGGCACGGTATCCGCGCAGGAAAGCGCCGAGATCACGGAGTTTTTGACTGCGTTTTTCAAGCTGTATCCTGCGGCCAGCGGGCAGGAGCTTTCTTACTATGCAAGCGGCGGCGTACTGCCGGTGATTGAAAATGAAAGCTATGTATTCGCGGGGCTGGTAAATCCGGTCTACACCAGACAGGACGATACTGTGACGGCCGATACAGCGGTGCAGTACCTTGACCGGCGCACGGGTATGACGCTGGTTTCTCAGTTCAAGCTGCAGCTTGAAAAAGCGAGCGGCAATTGGAAAATAAACCGTTCATTCGTATAACAAAATAAAAACAGCAAGCAACACATCTGCATATCATAAGGCAGATGTGTTGCTTGTCTGACGTTACGTTAGCATGCGATTCGGTTAAGGGCTTTGTAGAACCGGTGCTTATTGAACCCTGTCTATCAGAGAATCAATACAGGTTTCTAACAGATCAGGGGAAACCGCTATCAAATCCTTGTCCCCATCAGATATTCCAAAAGAATGATTCCCTTCATATGTCGACAGGACAATTACATCGACCACGGATGTGTTTGTATCACGATCTACGAGTTGAATTACTGCCGCTAAGTTCTCTGGAGCATCTGTAATACGCTGCATTCGTTTCCTGTAGGTAGTAGAGTTAATAGCTTCAACTAGAGATTCTACTGTATCAGGATCGCTGATTTCAAATGCTGGCGCACCGGAAACAGAAATATGCAAGCAATCATATTCAGGAGGAACCTGATATTCGACGGGACTCAATAACCAGTATCCGGAAAAGATAAAAACAAGAATTACTAAGCCTATGATAATTTTTGTCCGCATGATGCTACCTTTTTACAGCAAACCCAGTTCTTCAAGCTCCCAAGTTAAGGATTTCGGGAATACCGAAGACGAAGTCGCTCCACTCTCGTCATTTACGGCTGTAATTCCATTACCAGAATCGTTTCCCGAGGTATCGACCAGATATGTTAAATTATCATTTGATAATTCATCAATTTGATTAGGAGAAATGTATGCGTATACATCTGTAATCCCAACCAGATTAAAGTTTTGTTCTGCCGCTTGAGTATACATCAAATTCTCGGTATATTCCATACCCTTATCGGTAAGCGTTGCGATAGTTACTCGTGTGCCATCTTCCATTATACCCCTGAGTTGAATTTGTTGTAATTCAACATCATAATTGCTGATATAAGTTTGCAGTTCATCAAAAGAGAGGTATTGGGAAAAAGTAATAGTAGCCGCAATGTGGGAAGAGGATTCCACTGTTTGATCTATTGTGTGATTGATATTATTTATGTTATCAACGTATTCTGCCAATTGATTACGAGTTTGGATATTTTGCGGCTGTATTATGGGAGAGGTGCTATCTGCACTTGCGAAGCTGCCAAATAGTATAGTTGGACAAAGCAATAGCGCAACAATACTTAATCCCCAAAACTTTTTCATGAATAAAACCTCCGTTTCTGTCTAAGCGTGATAAGTTAGTTGAACAGTTCAAGGATACCCTGCGGTTTTACCATAAGATAGATCGGCCAATTGTTTATAGCCTCCCGCAATAACGTTATAATCTGAAACACCTTTTTCGCTCAGCTCGGCATGTACTCTAAATACGTTGCTGAGAAAACCCTTGCGATAGTCGGTCCAGGAAGCTGTCATGCTATAGGTTTTTCCAGCAGTTAAAGAGCCAAATATGACAATTTCGGCTTCATTGTAATAGTCATGGCCACTATTCGTTTCAATGTCTGTTTTAATATTTGGCGCGGTACTTGTAACCGAATACGCATGGAAAGAATTCCCGACATCCTTTATATCAATACCAGTATACTTTTTAGAAGTATTGTATGCATTGATTTTAGACACTGCTGCTGTGGTATAGCTGAAGTTAACCTTAGTGGAAACGGTTGTAGAGGCAGAATTATAGGTGCCAGTGATCGATCCTGTAGTCGGGTGAAAAAGATTAAATCCCGACGGTGGTGTGCTATTACAACTAAAATTGGCGCTTTTAGTATTTGTAGCGGCAAAAGCAGGGACGGTTAATAGGGATAGAATTAATATAAATGACATTGCTTTGCGAATTAAAAACATATCTTTTATCTGCTTCATGTTACGAGCCTCCCGTTTTGACAATAGAGAATTGAGTTGCAAAATGAACTAGACTCTTAAATAAAATTCATACTACTTTAACTCTCGTTTTTGCGATCAAATGTTTAGCTTTTTGAATTAAAATATCCCTTCTTTCTGTAGGTATTAAGAATTGTTCCAAGTATTTTCGCGCCAACAAAAAATCTGGAACTTTATTCTCTAACGTAGAGAGGGAGAATATTTAGATAATCTTTCTTGACGCTCGAAAAGATAATGAATGTTTTCTCCCCCTCTATCTAAATAACACCAAGTTATCCTCATTTGTGACGAAAAACTTAAATTTCTCCAGAAATATTTTTTTGAATTTTTCGTCACAAATAGTCGATTTATGTGTTATTTAATTGGATGGGTTACGCAAAACAGGCTTAAATTTTATTTTATTGAAAATTTTTGAAAAACGCCGTAAAATAGAACTGCAATAATAGTATTATTGGTATAGATTGTTTTCCGCCGAGCGAGACTATTTTAAAATTGTTTCGACGCTCGAAAGGATGAACACATCTATGGAATTTACGGTTGACTATGCAGAAATCGGTCGAAACATCAGCCTGTTCAGGGAACAAAAAGGTTGGTCACAGTCCAAGCTTGCTGAGAAAACAGGTCTTTCTGTGCAGCATATCAGTAATGTAGAAAGAGGTACGGTAGTCAGTTTGCCTGCATTGCTGTCGATCTGCTATGCATTGGGAGCCGATGCCAACAGTATTGTAGGTGCAAACCTGCCTAATACAGTTAAAGTTGCGCATCTTAATCAGCTTTTGGGGATACTTGCGGCCAAGCAATTTGATGTTGGAGTCTTGGAACAGATTGTTTTGCTGGTGAAACAAATTCAAGCACTTCAAAGCGGCGAATCTACATAAGCATTTAAGGGGGGAACTGGATTTTGGATAATCAAAACAAGTCTTATTTTGATGATCTGTATGGCAAATATTATTTAGACCTTTTCGGTTATGCAAAGTCCATTGTCAAAAGCGATGCATTAGCGGAGGAAATAGTACATGAAGCGTTCCTCATTTTACTTACAGAACAGGACAACCTTCAAAACCATACCAATATCTTTGCATGGCTTGTTACAGTAGTGCGGAATCAATCATATAACGAATTGCGTGAACAGAAAAGTCATAATGAAGTATCTTTAGATGAGGTCCCGCAAATCGCTGCGGAACAGCAGGATATGGTTTCTTTTCAAGATTCGTTACCAAAGGATTTGAAACCGGAAGATCGTCAACTCCTCACTTGGCGGTATGAAGAACGCATGGAATATGAGGAAATTGCTAAAAGGCTTGGCCGCTCCTATGATGCGACTCGTGCGCAGATGCATAGAGCGAAAAAGCGTTGCGCTAAACTCATGGAACGGGAACGAAAAAAATTAGGCTGATAGAAAAATGTCCGTCACAATTTTTTGTGTTTCCGTGTTATTCAGATGAAAGAAAATATGGGAGGTGCTATGGGATGGAGAACCCCAGACAGAATAACTCCTTACCGGACCATGAGCATTTAGCAGAACTGAAAGCAAAAGTAAATCAAATGGATGAATCTAATTTTGATGAAAAGATATTCCATGAGTATTTAGATGCTTTAGGTGATGCTGCCAAACCGAAAGAACCAATTGATGTGGAAGCCTCTTTAGATCGTTTTCGCAGTAAACATGCGCTGCTGATTGCGAGACTGGATGAAAAGAAGAAAGCTCAGTCTGCAAAAACAGCCAAGAACTCTCGCCGGAAACGATGGGGGTACCGCTTGGTCGTAGTTGCTGCGGTAATTATAATCTTAAATGCTATGTGTATAGCAGCTTTTGGACATAGCATGTTCAGTTATGCCGCAAAATGGGGTGAAGAAACTTTCGGATTTTTCCGTAAATCTGATTTTGAAACATCCGAAGATGGAAATATCGTTTACTATCCTGATGGCTCATCGCAGAATCGTACCGGCATGCCGGAATACGATCGCGGAACCTATACGGAGATTCCGCAGGAAAAACAGCCATTATACGACCAGAATGCGACGCTTGGTTCGAACGAGAACCCACTTCCGCTTCCGGCAGCCGAATCAGAGTCCCAATTTGCCAACATACCAGATACAGATGTTGCCGCTTTGGGTTTGGAAAAAGAATCTTCTGAATGGAATCAAGCCCATACGATGGAATATATCTATATCGTCAATAGCGATATCATTGAAACGGCTGAGGCATTTGGCGTTTCGGAAAAGCTTTTTCCGACCGTCTTTCCAGAGGGATTTGTTCAGGCAGAGGTTCGCGTAACCAAAGATTATAGAGACAATACAACGGATTTCTCTGCCTATTACACAAACCCTGAAAGCGAATATGTTTTTTCGGTTGACGCTATGATGATGACAGGAGCCAGCAACGGAGTATTCGAAAAGGACGACAGGCCGGTAATAACCTATACGGTAGGAGACATCGATTGGTACATCATGCATAATTTGGAGAATGTATATGCTGTGGCGCTCATAGGAAATCGTGAGGTTTCGTTCGGCGGCCCAGTATCGGTTGAAAAAATGAAACAGATCGTGGATTCCGTTTACGAAAGGAATTAAAAAATGAAAAACAAGATTAAGAGAATGGTTTCGGTTCTTTTACTGGTCGTATGTGCGTTGTCTTTTAGCGCACAGGCTGCGGTATATGAAAGCAAAGAATTTAGGAAAACGGAAGCATCGCTTAGTGCTACGTCGTCTACCCTGTATTTGGATTTTTATGTAAAGACCAACACTATCAACAGCCAGCTTGGCATTAAATCCATTAAGCTGTATGATGTAACGACAGGCAGCAACAAAATTTATGCCGGCCCCATGTCTTCGGGGATTGAGTATCAGGATAGCTGCGCCGTGCCCGCTACCAAGGGTCATCGCTATTATGCAAATGTTACGTTCTATGCTGATGGTTACACAAAGCAGATCAAAACAAATACAATTACGTTCTGATTGCTAATTGTCAAGTAAAATTTATAAGCGCCCAGAGAGGTTAACTCTCTGGGCGCTTTATTTTTAGGTAAACAGCGTGGAGGTATCAATAAGATAATCTTTTCCTTATCTATTGCGACAATGCGTTAACTCCTGTTTTTTTATTGTGCTACTTTTTGTCCTTATGCGTTCTATTCGATAGGCTGCATAAATTATCTGTATTCAGCAGCAGCGCAACAAGTATTTATAGCTCTTGGTTTCATTGCCGCGGCCCACCCGCTTCATTTCGATTCAACAAACAATCGAAATGGAGGATAAAAAGGTGGAAATCAACTTAAAGGACTATTATTACTGGTACATAACAGATGAATTGATTAATGTTTCGGAGGAAATTGCCGCAGAGCTTTGTGCAGGTAAGCGGTATGAATCCGTATACAGCCGGCGCATGAAACGCAACAAAGTCATTTCTCTGGATGCATCAACGAATACCGAACGATTTATTTCTTTGCATGAACTGTCACCGGAGCAATGCCTTGTGCTGATGGAAGAATACCAAAAATTATGCCACGCCCTTAATGCTTTGCCGGATGCTCAGGGACGCCGTATTGAAGCACATTATTTGCTGGGACAGTCGGTACAGGATATCGCCGCAGAAGAAGCCGTTACCTGCCGTGCGGTACAGGCGTCTATCCAGCGCGGCCTGAAAGCCATGCGAAAATATTTCTAATTTCCCTGTTCAGGGTATTCGCATTTGCCGTGTAAGTGACCTTATAAGTAGAGGGAGTTTTTCTCCCCGTCGAAAGGCAGTTGATGATATATATGATTGCATAAAATAATTGCAGGTAAATACAGGAAAGGCCGGAAGCGGAAACGGGGGGCGCCCTGTTCCCACTCCGGCCTTTCCTGTTCCATAACGATTTAATGAGGGAAATCAAATGAAATGGGTTAGTGTAAATAAGAAACTGCCGGAACAGTATTCCAAGGTCCTGTGCCTGTACCCAAACGGCAAAATGGACGTGCAGTTGTACCTTGGCAGGGACAGCTTCCGGCATGAGCTTTACGGGGCGTGTATCTTCTGGTCGGAAATACCGCCCAGGCCGAAAGAGTTTTATAACCGCAGGCGGTAGTCATGGACCTGACGCACAAAGCGGTAGACCGTTTGCGTCTGGCAGCGCAAATGAGTGAAACATATTACGGCCAGCCTCTGGTAATTGCCACGAGCGGCGGCAAGGATTCAGACGTATGCCTGCACCTTGCCGCCGCTTCCGGTATCCGATACGAGGTCATGCACAATCATACCAGCGTGGACGCGCCGGAAACCATGTACCATGTGCGGGATACGTTTCGGCGCCTGGAACTTGCGGGAGTGAAATGCACTGTCAATTATCCGGTTTACAAGGGCGTACCGGTCAATATGTGGACGCTTATCCCGCAAAAGCTCATGCCGCCTACAAGGACAGTGCGTTACTGTTGTGCGGTCCTGAAAGAAACGGGCGGCGTCGGACGCATGATCGTGACCGGCGTCCGCTGGTCTGAAAGCGTCAAGCGCCGGAACAATCGCGGTGTCTACGAAAGCGTGCCGCATGATATAAGCAAAAAGGTCATTATTAATAACGATAACACGGATACCCGCCGCCTGTTTGAAAACTGCAAAATACAGGCGAAACGGGTCTGCAACCCTATCGTAGATTGGACGGACTATGATGTATGGTCCTATATCCGAGCGGAGAGGATCACCGTCAATCCGCTGTATGGCTACGGTTTTCATCGTGTCGGCTGTGTCGGCTGCCCCATGGCAGGGCGGCGGAAGCGCTTTTTTGAGTTTGGGCGGTACCCAACGTATCAGCGCGCCTACATCCGCGCATTTGACCGGATGCTGTCAGAACGTGCGGCGCGCGGTAAACTGGACGGTTCATGGCGGGCAGGGACGACCGGCGAGGATGTATTCCGCTGGTGGATGCAGGACCGGAATATAGACGGGCAAATGAAAATCGAGGGCTTTCACGGATAAAGCCCAGCTTGTACCGCGTGGGCTTCCACGCGGTTTTGTCATAGATAAGCCAAATTTGAAAAAAGGGGGTGGTTCCCATGTGCTGTTCCGCGCATGGGGTGCCCATGCAGCAAGCCCGAAACGAGACCAGAACAGAAAGGGATGGGAAAATGGCATTTTTGAAAAAACACTTGAAACGGGCCATATCTATGTGGCTGGCCCTGCTCTTTTCAGTACCGGCGCTTCCGGCCACGGCGTTTGCCGCGCAGGATAACGCCAGTACGCTTGCCGAGGTCACCGCAAAGTTTCTTGACGCGGAGAACGGAAAAGCAATCACCGAACCGGAAACGTACCGTGTCACGCATGAGGAACGGCATCCGCAGAAGATAGCAAACTACACCTACACCGATTACACGGAAAGTGTCGAATATATCTACTCCCACAAGGACCTGACGTATATTATCGGCTATCCAGACGAAAGCGTGCGCGCGGATGCGTCCATGACCCGCGCGGAAGCCGCAGCGGTGTTTTACCGCCTCTATGACAGCGAATATCCGGCGTTTGAACGGCGCATGTCAAACAATACGTTTGACGACGTAAAAACCGGCCGCTGGTTCTACAAGGAAGTGGAAACGCTGTATAATATTGGCATTGTAGACGGTACGAATGAACACAGATTCGAGCCGGACGCACCTGTTACCCGCGCCGAGTTTGCAGTCATGGCCGCGCGCTTTGCCGGACTGGACTACAAGGGCGGCAACATCTTTGAGGATGTTCCGGCCGGTCATTGGGCGTACAGCTATATCAATGCCGCTGCGGGTGCAGGCTGGGCGGAGGGCTATCCAGACGGCACTTTCCGGCCGGACGAACCAATCAGCCGAGCCGAAGTCGTGCGGCTGGTAAACGGTATGATAAACCGCAGCGTTACACTGGACAAGCTGAAAGAATTGGGCGTGAAATGCCCGTACAACGATCTGGCGGAAAAGCATTGGGGCTACTGCGGCCTGATGGAAGCTACCGTTCCGCACAGCGCGGAAGAATGGCATGGCCTGTCTTACCATGACGGCAAATATAACATCATCATCGAGAAGTTTGTGGACTCCGGCGGCAGGGAACTGGCCGAGACTGTCACGACGGCAGGCAGGGCCGAGACTTCGCCCAGGGCCATTCCCGCCTATGAGTACCGCGGCTATATCCGCACGATCACCTATCAATACACGAACGGGGATGCAATCCCCTCCATCGAAAAAACAGCGAATGTCAAAACCGCCAACGTGGGCGATACCCTGACTTACACCGTGAAGTTATCCAATGATAAAGCGGCTTCTTCCGCGTGGAAAGAGGTCGTGCTTACGGATACACTACCGAATGGGCTGACATTCATAGATGGCAGCGTGTACGCAGATAACAAGGCGGCGCAGCACTCGTTTGAAAATAGCCAGCTTACCGTCAAGTTGGGTGACATTGCCGCGGGACAGACGGTAACGGTAACATTCAAAGCCGCGGTCAATGCGGATATGTACAACCAGACAATCTTCAACACCGCTGTTGCCCAGGGTAAAAACGGCACCGTGGAGGACGGGAACGGCAGCGAGACCGGCAAGTATGAGGACACGGACGACGGCGTGCATATCAATAAAGGCGATACCGCGCCCTATGTCACCAAGACAGCGGACAAGCCCTCTGCCATGGTTGGCGACAAGCTCACCTATACGGTCACGCATGGCAATGCGGAGGGTGCGGTCTACAAGATCGAGGGCGCGGCCATGACCGACGTTATCCCCGCCGGACTTGATTTCGTGGATGGCAGCGTGCAGGTGGACGGCGCAGCGGCAAGGTATTCTTTCGATAATGAAACACGCATCCTAACCGTGCCGCTGGGCAGCATTGAACCGGCGACGGAAAAGGTTGTCACGTTCTCGGCGGCCGTGAATGATACAGCCTATGGCAAGATGGTTTACAACACGGCAGTTATGACAGGCGACAATATTCCAGATGTTGAGGACACAGACGAGGGTATTGCAGTGGGTGACGGCAAAGCCCGCCCCAGTATCGAAAAGACGGCGGACAAGTCCTCCGCCAGCGTAGGCGATAAGATCATCTATACCCTGACGCTCTCAAACAGTGAAACGGCAACGGTGCCGATGGAAAATGCGGCCGTTTCTGACAGTATCCCTTCCGGCCTGACGTTCGAGTACGGTTCGGTTATGCTGGATGGCCGCCCGACAAGCGGTTACACCTATGACGAAGCGGCCCGCCTGCTGACCGTGCATGTTGGCAGTATTGACCCTGACGCCAGCCAGACGGTTTCTTTCGCCGCGACGGTGAACGGGGACGCCTATAACAGTACCATCCAGAACCTTGCCACCCTGACTTCGGATAACACCGAGCCGGTACAGGATAAGGATGATGGCGTTGTGATCGCGGACGGCCGCACCGACCTGTCGGTCGTGAAGTCAGTCAATACGCCGGTGGCAAAAGTGGGCGACCGGTTGACCTACACGGTGCAGGTGTCCAACGGCGCGGGCGCGCAGGTCAATATCCGCGACGTGGTAATGCGGGATACCGTCCCTGACGGCCTGACTTTTTCGGGTAATGTCACGGTAGACGGGTATGCGGCGGCTTATCAGTTTGATAATACGGCCCATACGCTGACTGTCCCGCTGGACAGCATCGCACCCAGCCAGACAAAGACCATTTGCTTTGATGTGCTGGTGAACAGCACTGCTTATGGCATGACGATTGAGAACACGGCGGCTGCATCCGGCAGCAACACACCAGATGCAGAGGGTACGGACGATGGCGTGACCATAGAGGACGGCGCGGCGGATGGACACGCGGGCGCAAAGTCCGCAAACCGGACGACGGCGCGCGTGGGCGATACGGTCACATATTCTGTCACGCTGGAAAACAGCGCGCTTGCAACGGCGGACTGGACGGGCGCGTCTGTGACCGACGCCCTGCCGGACGGCGTAACCTTTGCAGGCAACGTCCGGAAAGACGGGCGGGCGACCACGGAATATTCCTATGATTCCGCGGCCCGTACCCTGACGCTTACGCCCTACGCGATTGCGCCGGACACACAGGCCGTTTACACCTTTGATGTGACCATAGACGAGGGGATGCAGGGCGCATATATCGTCAATACTGCAATCCTGACAGACGGTGATAAACAAACGCCCCTGCCGGACGCCGGTGTACAGATTGACGGGGGCGAAGCGGACCCGATTGTGAACAAAACTGCAAGTGTGACCGAAGCGGAGGTAGGCGGTACGTTCGCCTATGAGATCACGGTGAAGAACGGCAACCATGCAACCGCACCCTGGAAAAATGTCGTGGTGTACGACACGCTTCCCGCAGGCGTTAAACTGGTGGGCGGCGTGTATATCGATAACAGGTCGGCGCTGTATAAGCTAAACGGAAGCGCGCTGTCTGTACTGGTTGGCGATCTCGCTGCGGGTGAAAGCGTGGTGGTGTCGTTTGAAGTCCAGGTAATGGATAACGCAGCCGGTACGACGCTGCAAAACAGCGTGGATGTGACCGGCGACAACGGCGGCGATACCGCGGCTGACGGTGGAGTGACCGTGCCGGAGATGGACAAAAATCCTGCTGGCCCTGCCGGCTTTTATGTAGCAAAGGACGTGGACAAGACGGTAGTTGATGTAAGCAGAGGTGCATCGAAAGAAAAGCAGACGGCAACTTTCACGATAACGGCAGGCAACAACAGCTCCGAAACATGGGAAAACGTTGTGCTGAAAGATACGCTGGACACCTCCATGCTGACGCCTGTTTTACAAAACAATGTTTATGTGGATGGCGTCCTGAGCGATCAATGGAGCTTCGCCAATAAGGTTTTCACCTTGGAACTGGGCGATATTGCACCAGGACAGGTGCATACGGTTGTGCTTACCGTTCAATTCAAGCCTGATGCGGGCGGGAAAACCTATGTCAACTATGCAGCCGGTGAGGGTGATAACGGAAATGCTGTGGGTAAAGCTCCTGAAATTGCGATTGTCAGTTCGGTTCTTGACCCGCTCACAGGTATCCACTACCAGCTATTCAACGGGTATGAGGACGGGCTTTGGCGTCCCTCGGACCGTATCTCTTTGCAGGAAGCGTGTACCGTAGCGTACCGCCTGATTTCAAACGGCGGCAACACATGGCTGGACCGCGGCACTGTGACCGTACCGGATTACGAGTACAATATCGCGGAAGAAGCGAAGTATTTCGTTTCCATCGGCGTACTGCCGCAAAGCTCGTTCGATACGACGCAAATGACCGAAGATACAGATTACGAAGTAAATTACGAGATTACGGAAAAAGGGTATCTGCGGATTTGGGCGACGGACGGCCAGCTTAACACGCTGGTACGGTATGTCACGGGAAACAGCGCGGGGCTGAGCGGTAATGTATCCCGTCTGACGTTTGCGAAGCTGATCTGCCAGCTTACCGGCCGCGATACCGCCCCTGATACCTCCGGCTTCAGCGGGCATATCCAAAGCTATCCTGATGTAAGCGGTTCGTCTGTAAGCATCGTGACTGAGGTTTCGCACGAGCACGACTATGTGCTGGATACAGACGGCAAAGAATACTGGATTTGATAGTCCAGGGCAAAGGAAATCCCCCGTTCCAAACGGGGGATTTCCAATGTCATAACTGGTTCAGTTCTTCCGCGGAAAGGATATTGAAAAGCTGGACAGCGTAAACCTTTTCGCCCTGCACATAGAGGGAGACTGCTGCTGTTTTGGAACGTGTATTCAACATGTTTTCTCTATGTCCAGGGGAAGCGTACCATTTGTTTAAGTTTTCCTGCGCATCTATGGGGAGTATACCTAACAGCGCATTTTCGGTATTGCAGCCTTTTCCTACGGTTGCAAACATTGAACCATCTGGACGGGTATGCGAAATATCCCCGTCCCGTTCATCCACTATCCAAAGCTCGCGGGAACGAATATCCGCCCATTCCTGCACCTGCAAAGAGTACGCAAGACGGTCTAAGCCGTTCTGCTCGCGCAGGCCGTTGATCGCATCGAATGTGGCGTTCGCGAGGTCATAGTCCCAATAACCGCCGTATTCGTCTACTGCTGATTTTCCGGTTGGGCGCTGGCTGGTTTCATCCGTGACGGTTTCGTGATCGCCGGCCGGCTCATTGCCGGTATTGTCCTCTGGTGCGGGCGTTTTGTCCGGCGTCTCCGTTCCGCTTCCAGCCTGTAAAATGCTTTCCGCGTTCATCAGCATTGTTGCGGCTTCGGCGCGGGTGGCTGTCCCCTGCGGGTTCAGCTTTCCGTCCGAGCCGTTGATAATACCCTTGTTGACGCACCAGTTCATGGCCTGCGAAGCGTAACGGGAGACTGTTTGATAGTCCGAAAAATCGTAGTATTTATCCGGTATGAAGCCAGTATCCGTATCAAGACCCAGACTGTCCGCGTATCGGTACAGGATGGCCGCCAGCTGCTCACGGGTAACAGCGTCATTCGGGCCAAACTGTTCGTCACTGTATCCAGTGACAAGGGAATTCATACGAGCCCAGTAAACCGGCGTGCCATAATACGCTGCTGCATCTACATCCGCATACGGATAGCCCCAGCTGCTTTCCGGCATATCGGGTGTTCCCGCCAGCCGGTACAGGATGGTCACGATCATGCCGCGGCTGGTGGTGGCGTTCGGGCTGAAAGCCGTATCTGATGTGCCATTCATCAGGCCGTTTTCAAAAACATGGTTGACCGCGTCATAATACCAGTCCGAAGGCCGGACGTCTGAAAGGTCTGAAACACTGGCGGCCCCAGCCGAACAGGTGACAGCCGCCGCACACAGGATAGAAACGATTTGTTTTTTCATAAAGTCATACCCCACAATGGAAAACAGAAACGGTTATTACGGTTTCATTATATCATGCTGCTGTCTGTTCAGACAGCGGGCATAGCGCACAAAAATAAAGGAATTATGCTATATCAATCCAAGGCAGGAACAGGAGGGTTTGTAAAGCTATGGATTATAAGGTTTTAACACAGGATGATTTGCTGGAAATATTCCCGTTTGGAAAAAGCAAGCTGGGGCAGTTGCTGCGTTCCGGCGTCCTGCCGGTAGTAAAAGTGGGCAGGGACTATCTGATAAGCGAAAAAGAGCTTGACCGGTGGTTTGAACGGAACAAGGGACGTGAAATTTTCTACTGATTGGGGCATGGGCGTTGCTTTGAAAGGGCTGCATGGCGTATAATAACTATGTTAGTTGTTGTACGCTGCCGCCTTTGCTGAACAGGAGCGGATAAATATGAGTACAACAGATAAAAAGCAGAAAAGCCGTAGTTATGGGGAGGGAAGTATCTACCAGCGGAAAGACGGCCGCTGGGTTGCAAAATACCGTGATGAAGCAATGTCCAAACCGCGGTACCTGTATGGAAAAACCGAAGCTGAAGTAAAGCGCAGGCTGCGGGAGTTGAAGCGGGATGCAGCGCGCGGTATTTCTGAATGTAAAAAAGTCTTTTTCAGGGAGTATATGGAGAAATGGCTTTATACATTTAAGTTCCATGCCGTAGAGCGCAGCACCTTTGACCAGTACGAAGCAGTTTACAGAAACCATATCGAACCAGTATTGGGATATTGCCAGCTTGGAAGTATAAAAGCGGCTGATATTCAAAGGCTTCTGAACACAAAAAGCGGCCAGTATTCCTACACAGTCGTAAAGAAAATCCGTGCGCTGCTTGCCGAGGTGTTCCGGTACGCTTATACAGAGGGTGATATAGCCAAAAATCCTGTAAATAATGTGGTTATGCTGAAAAAGGGGCTTTTCAAGCCGCCCAGGAAAATCCTTGTGCTGGAAGATGAAGAAGTCTGCAGGCTGGAAGAAACCGCAAATTTGAAAAACAAAAACGGCCGGCCGGTACTGACCCATGCCAATTTGATTATATTTATCGTCCATACCGGCCTGCGGTGCGGCGAGGTGCTTGCTCTCAAATGGTCTGATATAGACTTTAAGCGGAAAACAGTGACAGTAAGCAGGAATTTGGCGCGGATCAAAGACCGCGGACAGGGTAAAAGCGGTTCCAGGCATATTAACCATGTAAAAAGCACAAAAACAGAAAGCGGTAAACGCACCGTCCCATTAAATAGTAAGGCTGTACAAGCGCTGAAAAATCTGAAAGCCATTTATAAAAAGTATGGTATTACAAGTGACAATGTAGCGAGTTCAAAAAACAATACGCCTTTGAACAACGAACGGATACACCGCCTGCTGGCCCGTATGTTAAAGCACGCTGGTATCGACAAGCCGCTGACAATCCATCAGCTCAGGCACACATTTGCGACCCGCGCATTAAAAGCGGGCGTTGCGATCAGCGTGGTAAGCAAGTGGATGGGGCATGCGAATATTTCAACCACTTATAATACCTATATCCATGCGCTTGAAAGTGAGAGGGCCGAGGCGGAAAGGCTGCTTGAAGCCATGTAGCGGATTGGTGTAACAATGGTGTATACCATCTGCAAAGTACCTCAAGAGCCGCAAAAATAGGGGATTTTGAGTGAAAAGGGGAGAAACCGTTGGTTTCTCCCCTCTTGTCCGCCCGCGCCGCGCAGGCGCAGCTTCCCCGCTTTCGCCAAAGCGGAAACGCAAACCAGTCAATCCTCCTGCGCCGCGCGGCCCATTTTTTTCTCATACAGCCGCCGCGCCGCGTATACGACCGGCGTATCCAGCAGCGAGGTAAAAATAAAGATTACATAGCTCGACAGCGCGACTGACAGCAGCGTCGGCATGTCATACGTTCCCCAGAATGCCAGCGCGGTAAACAGAACCGTGTTGACGAGCTGGGAAACCAGCGTCGAACCATTGTTGCGCAGCCAGAGGAACGCGCGGTGGTCGCCCGTGCGCTTTTCAGTAAAGGCCCACCATTTATGGTAAAGCCAGACGTCGAAGATCTGCGCGACCGCGTATACCGCAAGCGAGGAAAGCATCATGCGCGGCGTATTGGAAAACACCGCCCGCATCGGCTCCTGCGCCCAGTCGTTCACCGACGGCGCATACAGCAGCCAGGACTGCGAGACGAGGATAAACAGCACGTTTGCCGCGATGCCCGCCCAAACCGCACGCTGCGCGGTCTTTTTCCCCGCGACCTCGCTCAGGATATCGGTCACAAGGAACGTCGTTGCGAACAGGATGTTGCCGAGCGTCATCTCCATGCCGAACGCATCCACCAAAATCATCACCTCGATGTTTGCCGCGATCGTCGCAAACACCGTGAACGCCATCATCCCGCCCGTACCGAACAGGTAAAACCACAGAAGCACCGTCCCATACAGCACAACGAGCGAAACCGCCAGTAAAATTTCATTTGTCATTCCAGTTCTCCTACACCAAAGTCCGTGTTGTCCAGCAGGATGTCCACGCGGGGCTCATCCCGATAGAGCGGATACACCTGATGGATAAAGGCGTCCCGTGCCGCCTGATCCGGCTTGACAGACGTGGTGTTCGGAACCATGATGTTGACGCATACTCGGTCGAAATAGGCAAGGCCCGTGCGGATATCGCGCGCCATGCTCTCCGCGGTCTGTCCGGCCAGGCCGAACAGCAGGCAGCAGTCATCGAAATCGGCCGCGATTTCAGCGGGATCGGCCGCATCGATGCCCTTGTCCAGCACGCGCTCGCGGTAGTCCGCGTCGAACGTCTCGACACCGATCTTGACGTGCAGCCGCACGCCCTGCGCTGAAAACCGCGCGCGCAGGGCGGGAAGCGTCCTTCGGAACAGCCAATGGCTCTCGATGTGCAGGTCGCGGACGCCTTTTTCGCGGCAGACGCGCTCGATCTCGCGCACAGTGGATTCGTCCAGCTCCGCGAATGAGCCGGAGTTGATTGCCTCCAGCCGGCCGAACACACCCATGACCTGAGACAATGCCTTCCGGTTGAGCGCAAGATTGGCCTGCTCATCGCGCGATGCGTCCAAATGGTAATCGCAGAACTTGCAGCGCCGCCACGCGCAGCCGCGGCCGCGCAGCAGCACGATCTCGCGCGGGTTCTTGCCCTCGATCACCGAATAGCGGGTCAGTTCCACCGATCCCCCTCCCTTTTGCAAAAAAATAAGGCGCACCGTAACGGTACACCATCACCGCGCCGCAAGGCGCATATCCGACAGAAAATTTGCATATTTGCGCAGCATACAAATTTTCATCAAAAGCCAGGACGTGCGCCTGATTTTTGATACAAGGCAACGGTTCTGCATGCCGTTTTTGCGGCGTGCAAAATCGCGCTTGGGCTTTTCCCGCGTACTGCACTGTGCGGCGCAGCCCGCCCCGACCGGAACTCCGTTTCGATCGAAGCCTTTCCCGTAGTTTTGTTTATAGACAGGATGGTTCCGAACTGTCTGTTCTTCAGTTGCTTTTCCATTATAGCGGATTTCACCGGAAAGTCAAGCATATAGTTAGGATGGACGCTGAACAAGGGGGAATTCCATGATGCTTGACAAAATCGCGCTGATGAACGAAATGGTGCGCGCATTTGTATGGGGCGTACCCATGCTGGTGCTGCTCACCGGTACGGGCATCTATTTCACCGTGCGCACCGGCCTGTTCCAGGTGCGCTATACCGGCCTGTGGCTGCGCAAGACGCTGCTCTCCTGCTTTTCCGGTGCGGCGCGGCGCACCAGCTCGAAAAACGCGGTCTCCCCCTTTGCGACCATGTGTACCGCGCTGGCCGCGACGGTCGGTACGGGCAATATCGCGGGCGTGGCCACCGCCCTGACCATTGGCGGGCCGGGCGCGGTGTTCTGGATGTGGGTATCCGCCTTTTTCGGCATGATGACCGCGTTCGCGGAGAACACGCTCGGCATGCTGTACCGCGAGCGCGGACCGGACGGGGCCTGGCGCGGCGGCCCCATGCTGTATCTCAAGAACGGGCTGCACAGCCCGTTCCTTGCCGCGGCGTTCGCGCTTTTCTGCGTCCTTGCCTCGTTCGGCATCGGCAATATGAGCCAGTGCAACTCGATCGCCAGCGGCCTGTCCAACGTGTTCCGCGTGCCGCCCCCCGCGACCGGTCTGGCGACCGCCGTGTTGCTCGGCGCAGTCATGCTGGGCGGGCTGAAGCGTATCTCCCGCGTGACCGAAGCCCTGGTCCCGTTTATGGCGCTGTTCTATATGGCCGGTGCGCTGGCCGTGCTGTGGCACGGCCGCGCTGCGCTTCCACAGGCCTGTGGACAAATCGTCGCCTGCGCGTTCGACTGGCAGGCGGGCGCGGGCGGCGTGCTGGGCTACGGCATGGCGCAGGCCATCCGCATCGGCGTATCGCGCGGCGTGTTTTCCAACGAGGCCGGCTTGGGTTCTTCCGTCATGGTGCATGCTGCGGCGGATGCCAAAGAGCCGTGCGAGCAGGGGATGTGGGCGGTATTCGAGGTGTTTTTCGACACGATCGTGATGTGTACCGTGACCGCGCTGGTCATCCTGACCTCCGGCGTTTACGACGCCGCGCAGTACGGCCTTGCCGCGGGTACGCCGCTGCTCGCCCAACTCCAGACCGGCGCCGCGCTCACCGCCGCGGCGTTCTCTACCGTGTTCGGCCCGCTCGGCGGCGGCTTTGTCGCGGTATCGCTGGTGCTGTTCGCGTTTTCCACCCTGCTCGGCTGGTCCTATTATGGACAGCGGGCGGCTGAGTACCTGTTCGGCAGCCGGTCCGCGCTGCTTTACAAGGCACTGTTCATCGCCGCGGCTGCTCTCGGCTGCACGATGCGGCTCGACCTGGCCTGGGCGCTTTCGGATACGTTCAACGGGCTGATGGCGCTGCCCAACCTGGTCGGCGTGTTCGCCCTGCGGCGGGAAGCGCTCGCGGAGTGGCGCCGCTACCGCCGTGCGAAGGATATTTGACAAATCCCCCTTTTCTCCCCCGCTCTTTCCGCACAGATTGCACAAATTTACACAATCCGTTTTGTAAATGCCGGATTCCATCTTGTCAAGCCAGAGAAATGCATATAGAATAATAAAACAGACTTGCATGGAGCCTGCGGATCCTGCAAAAAGAATGAGGGGGAACTGAATATGGACCTGACATCCACCGTCTGGACATTGCTGCCGCCGGTCATTGCGATCGCGCTGGCGCTCATCACCAAGGAAGTATATTCGTCTCTGCTGATCGGTATCCTTTCGGGCGCGCTGCTGCTCACCGGCTTCAACCCGCTGCACGCGGTCGAAACCACGTTTGAGGTCATGGGCAGCAAGCTGGGGGACAATATCGAGATCTGTATTTTCCTGGTGCTGCTCGGCATACTGGTATCGCTCGTCACAAAATCGGGCGCTTCCCGCGCATACGGAAACTGGGCGGTCAAGACCATCCGTACCCGACGCGGCGCGGCGTTCGCAACTTCGTTTTTGGGCGTTTTCATTTTTGTGGACGACTATTTCAACTGCCTGACCGTCGGCACGGTCATGCGGCCGGTCACGGACAAGTACCGCATCACGCGCGCCAAGCTCGCGTACATCATCGACGCGACCGCCGCGCCGGTCTGCATCATCGCGCCGATCTCCAGCTGGGCCGCCGCGGTCGGCTCCTCGCTGCCTGAATCCAGCTCGATGGACGGCTTCTCACTGTTCCTTCAGACCATCCCGATGAACCTGTACGCACTCCTGACGCTCATGTTCCTGATATGGCTGATGGCGGCGGACTTCGACTTCGGTCCCATGGGTAAATATGAGGCCGAGCATAAGAAGGACGAGCTTTCCAGCGTGGAGGAAAACCATGTGGTCGGCGGCACGGGCAAGGTATACGACCTGATCCTGCCGATCTGTGTGCTGATCGTCCTGTGCATTTCGGCCATGCTGTACACGGGCGGCATTCTGGAGGGCGCGAACATCATCGACGCGTTCGCCAACTGCTCCTCCTCGACCTCGCTGGTACTCGGCTCGTTCTTTACGCTGATATTCACCTTCCTGCTGTATATCCCGCGCAAGATCCTGACGTTCAGCCAGTTCTGCGAGGCGTTCACCGAAGGCTTCAAGGCCATGGTGCCTGCCATCATGATCCTGACGCTAGCGTGGACGCTGTCCGGCGTCTGCTCGGAGGATTATCTCAACATCGGCGGCTATGTATCCTCGATTGTCAACGGCGATTCCATGGTATCCGTGCTGATGCCCGCGATCTTCTTCCTGATCGCGCTCGGCCTCGCATTCGCCACCGGCACCTCCTGGGGTACGTTCGGCATCCTGATCCCGATCGCGGTCGCGGTCTTCGGCGACGCACCCAGCACCATGCTGGTCATGACAGTCGCGGCCTGCCTGTCCGGCGCGGTCTGCGGCGACCACATCTCCCCGATCTCGGACACGACCATCCTTGCCTCGGCGGGCGCGCAGTGCAACCATATCGACCACGTCTCCACGCAGATTCCCTACGCGCTGATGGTAGCGGTGTTCTGCTTCATCGGTTATTTGGTCGGTGGCTTCTGCGGCAACGGCTTCGTCGCCCTGGTCGTCGGCGTGATCCTGCTGTTCTGCGCGATTCTTGTGATCTCCGCCCAGCAGAAAAAACGCGCGCAAAACTGAAAACAAAACGCAGGAATCCCCCGATTTCGGGGGATTCCATTTCTCTACCTTGGAAGGTGTATCCTTTTGACTACTGATCTGACCGAGGGCAAGCCCTCGCAAAAGCTGTTCTGGTTCTCGCTGCCGCTTCTTCTCAGTGTGGCGTTCCAGCAGCTCTACCAGATGGCCGACTCGGTCATTGTCGGCCGTTTCGCCGTTTCCGTCCAGGCGGGCGAGCTGGCGCTCGCCGCAGTGGGCGCGAGCTATCCGGTCACCCAGCTTTTCATGGCCGTGGCGACCGGCATCAACATCGGCACAAGCGTACTGGTTTCCCAGTTGTTCGGCGCCAGGCGCTATGTGCGCATGAAAAGCGCGGTTTCTACCGCGTTGCTGACCACAACCGCGGTCGCGCTGCTGCTGACGCTGGCCGGCGCACTGGGAACGGACACGGTCATGGACGCGCTGAAAACGCCGGCCGATATTTTTTCCGACGGCGCGCTCTACCTACGCGTTTACGTTTTCGGCCTGCTGTTCCTGTTCCTCTACAATGTGTGTACGGGCATCTTCAACGCCATGGGCGACAGCCGCACACCGCTGGTCCTGCTGATCCTGTCCTCGGTGAGCAACGTGATCCTCGACCTGGTTTTTGTCGCGGTTTTCCACTGGGGCGTCGCAGGTGTCGCCTGGGCGACGTTCATCGCCCAGGGCTGCGCGGGCGTGCTGGCGTTCCTGTTGCTCCTGCGCCGCGTGCATGCGTTCGATACGGGCGGCCATTTCCTGCTTTTTTCGTTCGATATGCTGCGCCGGCTGGTGGGCTACGGCATCCCCTCGATCGCCCAGCAGAGCTTTGTCTCGGTCGGCAACGTCATCATCCAGTATTATGTCAACCTGTGCGGCGCGACGGTCATCGCGGGCTTTTCCGCCGCAACCAAGGTCAATATGTTCGCGCTGACCTGCTGCATGTCGTTCTCCTCCGGCCTGTCAAGCTATGTGGCGCAGAACATCGGCGCGCGCAGGCTGGACCGCATCCCGCCCGGACTTAGGGCGGGTGCCTGCTATTCCATCGGCCTCGCGATGATTTTCACCGCGCTTTACATGCTGCTGGCCAACCCGCTCGTCGGCCTGTTCGTCCCCGCGGGCAGCGCGTCGGGCGTGATCGGCGTGGGGCGGCAGTTCCTGTTTATCGTAGCGCCGTTCTACGGCCTGCTATGCGTCAAATTCGTGTGCGACAGCGTGCTGCGCGGCGCGGGCGCCATGCGGCTGTTCATGGTGACGACGTTCTCCGACCTGATCCTGCGCGTGGGCTTCTCGGTTTTGCTGTTCCGGTTCTGGCAGGAGCTTGGCATCTGGCTCTCCTGGCCGATCGGCTGGCTACTGGGTACCGGCATCTCCTTCTGGTTTTACCGGAGCGGCCTCTGGAAAAAGAACCTGCCGGAGCTGTAACGCCCGGCCAGAGAAAAAAAGCCCGCCGGCGGCGTGTCTGCCGGCGGGCTTTTCCGTCCCCCTGCGTCCCGCCGGCGTATAGTTTGCGCTTTTCCTCCCAAAATAAAAAAGAAAAAGGGGGAAATGCCTTGCTAAAGCTTGTCCATGCGAGTAAAATATATGACAGAAGCGGCGTTTGCGCGCTGCGCGGCGTCAACCTGTCCGTCCGGCGCGGCGACTATGTTTCGATCACCGGCGCGTCCGGCTCGGGCAAGTCCACGCTGATGCACATTCTCGGCCTGCTCGATACGCTGACCGAGGGCCGCTACCTGCTCGGCGGGACCGACGTTTCCGGCCTGCCGCCGCAGGCACTCGCCCGCCTGCGCGGCGAGAAGATCGGCTTTGTGTTCCAGCGCTTCCAGCTCATCCCAGGCATGACCGCGCTGGAGAACGTCGCCCTGCCGCTCACCCTGCAGGGCGTGGCGCGGCCGGAGCGGCTGGCGCGCGCCGCGGAGGCTCTGCGTGCGGTCGGCCTGTCCCACCGCACGGCACACAAGCCAAACCAGCTTTCCGGCGGCCAGCAGCAGCGCGTCGCGATCGCGCGCGCGGTGGTCACGCGCCCCTGCGTCGTTCTGGCGGACGAGCCCACGGCCGGACTCGACCCGGAAGCGGCGGCCGAGGTGCTTTCCCTGCTCGACGGGCTGCATGAGCGGGGCAACACGGTCGTACTCATCACGCATGACCATACGGCGGCCGCCCGCGCCGCGCGGCGGCTGTATCTGGAGGGCGGCGTGCTTTCCGGCTGAATCCGTATTTATTCCAGGAGGCATGTTATGAACCGGCGGGATAAGGACAACTATTATCTGGATATGGCGCAGGTCGCGCTCGAGCGCGGCACCTGCCTGCGGCGCAATTTCGGCGCGGTGATCGTCAAAAACGACGTGATCGTTTCCACCGGCTACACCGGCGCGCCGCGCGGCCGCGAGAACTGCATCGACATCGGCACCTGCATCCGGCAGAAGCTGGGCATCCCGCGCGGCGAACGGTACGAGTTCTGCCGCTCGGTCCATGCCGAGGCCAACGCCATCATCGCGGCGCCGCGCGAACAGATGCTCGGCGCGACGCTCTATCTGGTCGGGCGGGACATGTCCACCGGCGAAATCATGCCCGACGCCAATTCCTGCACCATGTGCAAGCGCCTGATTATCAACGCGGGTATCGAACGGGTGGTCATCCGGCGCGACAACGATACATACGATACCATCAGCGTGCGCGACTGGATCTACCACGACGACGTTTTGGACGGCCGACGCGGCTATTGACGCGGCTGGACAGGGGTATCTTCACCAGGATAAGGAGCCGGACGCACTGGCCGGCTTTTTATAGCGGGCCGCCGGAAACGGCTGCTCTCATCGGGCGCGCGGCGCGGGTATTTTTCCCCTCCCGCGCGCGTAAACACAGGACCGCGTGGCATAATAGACACGCAAAGGAGGAGTTTCGTTATGGAGTTAAAAATTTACAAGTGCATGCACTGCGGCAACATCATTGAGAAGATCGAGGATCACGGCGTTCCAGTGATCTGCTGCGGCGAGCCAATGAAGGAATTCAAGGCCGGCGAGACCGACGGCGCCATGGAGAAGCACGTTCCGGTCGTCAAGGCCGAGGGCGATGTGATCCGTGCCTGCGTCGGCGAGGTGACCCATCCCATGACCGAGGAGCATCACATCGCGTTCATCTGGCTGGTGACCGATAAGGCCGTACACCGCGCCGTACTCGACCACACTGGAGCGCCGGAGGCCGTGTTCCGCCTTGCCGAGGGCGAAAAAGCGGAAGCGGTTTACGAATTCTGCAACCTGCACGGGCTTTGGAAGGCTTCGCTCTGAGCGCGCCCTTTCCCCCGCGCCCGCCACGCATCCATTTGAAAAAAGCGTGTTTCCCTCTTGGGGAAACACGCTTTTTTAATCGCCTTATCCGCGTTCGTCCAGATTTTTGTATACCACGGATTTGCAGAGCGGCTTGTAAGCCGGACGGATGATCTTGCCGCCCGTGGTGACCTCCTCCAGGCGGTGCGCCATCCAGCCGACGATACGCGCGGTTGCAAACAGCGGCGTATACAGCGACTTCGGCAGGCCGAGCATTTTATACACCAGGCCGGAATACATGTCCACATTGGCGCACATGGGCTTGTCGCTGCCTTTTTTCTCCGCGAAAATGGCCGGCGTGAGCTTTTCAACCAACTCGATCAGATCCATTTCCCGACTGAAGCCCTTGCTCTCCGCCAGGGGGCGCGCGGCTTTTTTGAGCGCCACCGCGCGCGGGTCGCTCAATGTATAGATGGCGTGGCCCATACCGTAGATCAGGCCGGACCCGTCGCCCGCTTCCCCGTCCAGGATCTTGCAGAGGTAGTCCGCGACCGCGCCCTCGTCCGTCCAGTCGCTGATGTTTTCTTTCATCTCCTCAAACTGCCGCACGACGCGCAGGTTAGCGCCGCCGTGCCGCGGCCCCTTGAGCGCGGAAACCGCCGCCGCGATCGCGGAATAGGTATCCGTACCCGACGAGGAGGTGACACGCACAGTGAAGGAGGAGTTGTTGCCGCCGCCATGCTCGGCGTGCAGAATCAGGCAGCGGTCGAGCAGCTTGGCCTCGTCGTCCGAATACTTGCCGTTCGGCCGAACCAGATGCAGAATGTTCTCCGCCGTGGAGCGGTCAGGGTCGGGTACATGCAGAAACATGGAATCCCCGTCGAAATACCGGCGCTTGGCCTGATACGCATGCGAAATGATAACCGGAAACTTGGCCATCAGGCTGATGCCCTGCCGCATGATGTTTTCGACCGTCGTCTCGTCCGGATTGGGGTCGTAGGAGTAAAGCGCGAGCGTGGCGCCCGCGAGCTTGTTCATAATGTCCCGACTCGGCGCGCGCATAATCATATCCTCGGTAAAATTATCGGGCAGCGCGCGTTCCAGGCCGATCGAGCGCTGGAATTCGTCCAGCTGGCGGCGGGTGGGCAGCGCGCCGCACATCAGCAGGTAGCCGACCTCCTCAAACCCGAAGCGGTCCTCCTGCTCCAGGCCGTGGATCAGGTCGTACACATTATAGCCGCGGTAGGTCAGGCGGCCCTCGATCGGCTCGCGCTCGCCCTCGTTGAGTATGTAGCCGTGAACGTTGCCCAGGCGGCTCGCGCCGACCAGGACGCCCGTGCCGTCCGCGTTGCGCAGGCCGCGCTTGATGCGGAAGCGGGTATACAGATCCGACGGGATCTGGTTATGCAGGCGGAAGCTCTCGCTGAGCTCCTGCAAAAGCACTGGGTTGACAAAGGACGGCTGTGTCGTCATATCGGGCTTGCTCCTTCCGCTTGAATCGTTCATTATGCATATATTTTACTCCTGTCCTGCAAAAATGTCAAATACCGTCGCTTGTTGAAACCCACAAAAGCGTATTTTATCCCTTTTGTCCGCTTGTTCAACATGCTTGCACGCAAGTGTCCTGCCCGTATTGTGCAGCGTCCTTTCCCGCGCTGAACCAAGAAAAACCCTTTCCTCGTCCAGCCCGCAGGGAGAGGGCGGGCGCATGAAAAAAACAGGAAAGCGCCCGCAGGCGCTTTCCTGTTACCGGCGTCGTCAGAATATCGCGACCGTCGTGCCGACCGGAATATTGTTGTAAATCCACCAGATATCGCTCTTGTACATGCGCACGCACCCGTGCGAGATCGGATAGCCCGCGCTGTAATCATATTCGGTATCCGTTCCCGGATAGCACAGGCGCGAATGGAAGGCATAGCCCGTTCCCGGATAGAAGCCGACCACCGGCCGCACGGTATAGGTGCTGGTCGTCCAGCCTCCCGCGGACTTGTAGGAAACCGTGGTCAGGCCGGTCGGGGTCGGGGTGCTGGCCGCGCCCGTGCCGACCAGGAAAGATTTTATCAGCTTCCAGTTGCCCTTCGAGCCTTCAAACACGTTGACATGCTGGTAGGCGCGGTTGATCCAGAGCAGGTATTTGGTGCTGCTCGAATAGCCCTTCGCGTTGACCCAGACCTCTTTTTCATAGGTTTCATAGTCGTTATTGACCGCATAGGCCGTGGTGTAGTTGCCCCGATAGGTGGAGGACACCAGATTCAGCACGCGGTTAACGTCCCGCTGGTAATACCATTCGTCCGAGTAATTCTCGATCGGCACGGTCTTTTCCGCGTACAGTTCCTCGGTTTCGCCGGTGGAAGGGTTGTCGTAGGTCAGCCGGAAGCCAATCGTTACGCTGGTTTCCATATCCTTGGTAAAGGTGAAATAGGTTGTATGGCTGGAAGTCTTGTCCGCGGTCAGCGCGAACCGGCTGTTGCGGTACGCCTCCAGCGGCTGGCCGTTCTGATACCACTGGGCCGAGCAGAGCTTTTCCTCGCTCACGCCCGTGAAGCTGACCTTGGTCAGCAGCGAACCGCCCGCCTTGACCGAAGCCGGCACGTCCATTTCGATTGTGACCCCCGCCAGGCCCGTGTCGATGTTTTCGATCTTGGAGTCCGCGCTGAGCGAAACCTCGCAATCCACGGCGCGGATATCGACCGATTCCGCTTTTCCCTTTCCGTCTACCTTAGTGCCGACACCCGCAACAAGCAGCGTCTCCACCTTCTTATTCAGGGTCAGCGTGTTGCCCGCCGCGCCTGCGTTGACCGATACCGCGCGCACCGCGCCGTCCACCACGATGGTGTTGCCGCTGCCGGTGACGGTGAGCGTGTCCGCTTCCATGCCGGACAGGTCGATCGTGCGGTTCGAGGCGGTGATCTCGATGTTGGACGCCTCGCCCTGGCAGGCTACCGCGCCGCCAGTACCCGCGATTACCAGTGTATCCGCGTGCGAATCGTCCCGCAGCGTCACCTCGGCCGTACCCGCCGGATCGACGGCAAGGACGGACAGCGCGGTATCCTTTGAAGCGGTCAGCTTGACCGCCTCCGCGCCCTTGAGTACGACGCGGCCGTCCGCCGTCACGCCCGAGAGCGTCACTTCCTCTGTGCCGCAGGCAAACACACGGTCGCCCGCCGGCGCGGAGCCGGACAGCTCGACCGTGCTACCGGTCAGCAGCGCGCCGCCGGTCAGCGCGGACAGGTCCGCGTCCTCAGTCGGGAAGTAGGGGACGATGCGCAGCAGCATGGTCACGAACTGCGCGCGGGTCAGCGCGCCGGACGGCGCAAGCGTGGTTTCGGTGTCGCCGTTGACGACCCCCGCCGCGACCAGCGCTGCGGCCGCCTGCTTCTGCTCCGCGGTCATGGAGGCGGTATCCGTAAAGGCGTCCAGCACATCGGACGCGGCTTCCGCCCTGTCATAGGCAAACGCGCGGGCGAGCAGCACGAACGCCTCCGCGCGGGTCGCGGCAGCGTCGAAATTCCGGCTGTCGTCCGCGCCGATCAGCCCCAGATGGATCGCTTTTCCCAGATCGGCCGCATACCAGGCGTTCTGCGGCACGTTTTTCAGGCCCGCAGTAGCGTCCTGCACCGACGCGCCGAGCGTCCGGTTGAGGATGACGATGGCCTCCGAGCGCTTAACCGGATTGTCAGGCAGCATTTTCCCGTCCACGCCGTTGAGCAGCCCCAGCTCGACCGCGCGTTCCAGCTCTGCGGCCGCCCAGTGGCCCGCGATATCGGGGAAGGACGGCTCGGACGGCTCCTCCGGCACAGCGGGCTGGCTGGGTGCGTCCGTCAGCGTAAGCGCAACGGGTAGCTCGCCCGCCATGATGCGGGCGACGAGCAGCTTCGCCTCGTCCTCGGTAAAATCGCCGGTCAGCAGCAGGTCGCCGCCCTCCTGCTCCCCGGGCGCCGCCTGTGCGATGGTTGCGCCGTCAAGCACAGCGGACAGCGTGCTGCTGCCATCCTCTCGCGCATCCAATGCGGCCTGCGCTTCGGCATATGCCCGCCGTCCCTCATCCGTCAGCGTCAGCAATATGTATGCAGTCTGCGCCTCTTCCCCTTCGGCAGACGCGGACAGCCCCGCTTCGGCCGCGGATACGTCCGCGCCGGTCAGCCATGCTTTCCCGTCCGCGTCCGTGAAGGAAAGCCGGCCTTGCAGGGCAAGGAATTCCGCCACGCCTTCGTCGGGTGCGTCCACGGGCAGGGTCACGGTGACCGCCGCCCGATCGTCCGAGAACGACACCTCCGCCTGCGCCAGGTCGAGCTGTGCCAGCCGCCGCTCCAATACGGCGCGCACCCGCTCCATTGTCTCATCGTCCATCCGACTGTCGTCCGCGCCTTCGGGCAGCGCGACCGCATAGGTCAGCACGGCTGGTTGGGTCTCCTCCTCCGGCACCGGATCGGCGCCCGCGGCAAAGGCGGTCGTAAAAAGCAGGACCGCGGCCAACAGGCCGCTCAAAACACGTCTTTTCAAGGTAATGCTTCCCCCTGTATGAACCGTAATATCTTCATTTTACGGTTGACCGGCGGGCTTGTCAAGCGAAAGCGCGGTTTCAGTTTCGCTACAATGCGCATTTCCCCCGTATTTCTCCCCATGCCCCGCCCCGCTGGAGGCGGGTATCCGCTGGATAGGCTTCCGTTTTTTCCCGTCCGCCCCGCCGGAACCCAATCCCGCCCCGACCGTCCAACGCAGAGGGAGGTTTACAACCTTTTTTCCCCGTGCTATACTAAAGTGTATTGAATCGTATTGTTTCAGAGGAGGAACCCACCTATGCTTTGCAAGAACTGCGGCAAGGAGCTGCCCATCGCGGGCAAATTCTGTCCTTTCTGCGGCGCGCCCGTCGAGCAGGCCGGCGTGAACGACGAAACCGCCGTTTTCACCACCCTGCCGGAGGAGCTGAACGGCCCGATCGACACCTCGGCCTTTGACGCCGCCATGCGCGACGCGCACCCCTCGGCCGGCGGCGCGGCGTCTTCCGACCCGCTCGGCGCGACCGACCCGCGCGCCCCCGCGCCCGACGAGCTGCCGCCCATCGACATGCCGCCCGTCCGCCGCGCGGCGGGTACGCCGGACGACCCGCACACCACGCGCTTTGAGCGCCGCGATGAGCCGGACTACCGGCCCTACCGCAAGCCCAGCAAGGGCAAAAAGGGCGCGGTGATCGCCCTGGTCGTCATCCTGGTGCTCGCCCTGATCGGGGGCGGCGTCTGGTTTTTCCTGTCCCGCCAGCCGGACGAAAACCTTACTCTGGCGGAAAAGTATATGAACCGCGGCGATTTCGACCAAGCGCTCGAATACTACCTCGCCGCGCAGGCCGAGGCCAAGGACCCATCCGCGCTGGACGCGACCATCCAGCTTCTGCGCGATTATCAAGACGCACAGGATTACATGGACAACGGCCAGTACACGGAAGCGGTCGCCGCGCTCAAGCAGCTGCAGAACCGCGTCACCGATCCGGATTCCACGCTGTACGCCGCGATCGAGGAAATGATCCAGAAGGCGCAGACCGCGCAGGCTGACAATCAGTTCGCCGCGGATATCCAGGAAGCGCAGAGCTACCTGAGCGATCAGAAATATGACGCAGCCGCGGGCAAGCTGGATTCGCTCGCCGCGGACGACACCCTGACCGACGACCAGAAAAAGCAGGTCGAAGACCTGCAAAAGCAGCTGACCGAGGCGCAGGAGGCCGCCCAGCGCCAGGAGGAGACCCAGCAGAAGCAGGAACAGCAGAAGCAGATGTTCAGCAACCGCATCGACGAGCAGGAGGCAAACGACCAGAAGATCTCTGCTGCCGCGACGCCGGAGGAGGAGCTGGAGCTGACCTCCACCTCGTTCGAGGCTTGGGACACCCTGCTCAGCGAGATGTACGACTATCTGGCGACCGTCCTCAACGCGGACCAGTACGCCTCCGAGGAAGCCAGCTATAAGACCTGGGTGGAGGAGCGCGACAAGGGCGCAGAAAACGCCGCCGCCCAGAGCGAGGACGAGACTGCGGGCCAGCTCGCCGCGGCCAGCTTCAAGCAGAGCTATACCAAGGCGCGCTGCTACAAGCTGCTCGACCTGATGTAAGCGGAAGCACCCGCCGCCGGGTGGCCATTTACGGCCTCCCGGCTTTTTTTCTGCAGCATTTTATGGTATACTGGCCTGGCAAGGGGGAAAGATGATCGATGGAGTACTGCAAACGCTTTCTGCGGGTGCTGCTGGTGTTCGTGCTGGCAAACCTAGCGCTGCTGGAAACGCTGGCGCCACCGCCCGACTGGCTGACGCTGCCGCTGCTGTTCGGCCTGCTGGCGTACTATCTTTGGTTCCATATCCGTCCGCGGCGCGCCAAGGGGGCGACGCACCGCCTGCGCGCGCTGCTCGGCGGCTACGAGCTGCTGTTTGTGGCATTTTTTGTGATCCTGGCGGAAATGGCGTTTTACCCGCTTCTTCTGGCGACGGGCGCGCTGCACCGCGCGGTCCCGGCGCTGGGCGCCGCGCCGGACTGGGTATTCCTCGCCGCGAACCTGCTGCTTTTCGTGCCGCTGGTGGGCGCGCTGCTCGTCAACGGCTTTTTCCGCGTGCTGCTCACCTCCAAGCACTTGCGCGTGGTCTGGCGGGTGCTGCTCCTGCTGTGCTGGTGGGTGCCGCTTTTCAATCTGTACCTGTTCTACCGCGTGCTCAAAGCCGTGCGGCATGAGTATTATTTCGAGCTTTCCCGCCTGGAAAACGAGGCCGTCCACGCGGAAAACCGCGACTGTGAAACGCGCTACCCGATCGTGCTGGTTCACGGCATCTTTTTCCGCGACTGGCAGCTGGTCAACTACTGGGGCCGCATCCCGCGGGCACTGACCCGCTGCGGCGCGACCGTTTTTTACGGCGGGCAGCAGTCCGCCCTGCCGGTGGCGCAGAGCGCCGCCGAGCTGGCGGAACGCCTGCGGGCCGTTCTGCGGGAAACCGGCGCGGAAAAGGTCAACCTGATCGCCCACTCCAAGGGCGGACTGGACAGCCGCTACGCGATCACCCGTCTGGGGCTTGCGCCGCACGTCGCGTCCCTGACCACGGTCAACACCCCGCACCGCGGCTGCATCTTCGCGGAGGAGCTGCTACGCACCCTGCCGAAAGGCGTGATCGCCTGGATGGAGCGCCGGTACAACGGCCTGTTCCGCACGCTCGGCGACGCCTCGCCGGATTTCCTCGGCGGCGTGCGCGATCTCACGCGGGAGAACTGCCTGTGCTTTAACCGCGAAACGCCCGACCAGGAGGGCGTGTTTTACCAGAGCGTGATGAGCACGATGCAAAAGCCGTCGAGCGCGGGCTTCCCCCTCAACCTGACCTGGCATCTGGTGCGCAAATACGACCGCGAGGCAAACGACGGGCTGGTTGCCCGCTCCTCCGCAGAATGGGGGCATTTCCTCGGCAATCTTTCCGCGTCCGGCCGGCGCGGCGTGTCGCATGGCGATGTGGTGGATCTGATGCGCGAGGACATCCCCGGCTTTGATGTGCGCGAATTTTACATCGGGCTGGTTAAAGGGCTAAAGGAAAAAGGGTTCTGAATAAAGAGGAGGAGGGGCGTTCCACCCCTCCTCCTCTTTATTTTTTACGCCTCCTCCGGCCGGCCGGACAGCAGAAGCCCAAGCAGAAGCCCCGCCAAGCCCGGCAGCACCCAGCCGAAGCCGAGCGGCGCGAGCGGTATCTTGTCCAGCAGCGCTGTGACGCACGGGATGGACACGCCCGCCTGCGCGAGCGCCGCGGCCACGCTCTGCACGCTCACAAAGCCGATGGTGAGCGGATAGACCAGCCGCCGCCGGTGCAGGCCGGGTGCGAACGACAGCAGGATCAGCGCGAGCGCCGCGGGATAGATCGCGTTTAGGACCGGCGTGGACAGCTTAAGGATGCCCGCCAGCCCGATATTGGAAATGGCCATGCTGACCGCCGCGAAAAAGACGACCCACATCCGGTAAGAGACGCGCGGCATCAGTCCGTGGAAATACTCGCTGCAGCAGGACAGCAGGCCGATACAGGTGTTCAGGCACGCGATCACAAAGATCGCCGCCAGCAGCACGCTGCCCGGCGCGCCGAATAGCGCGGAAACCATGCGCGTCAGCGTGTCCGCGCCGGTTTCGCCGCCGGGGAACGCCGCTCCAGATAGCGCACCTACATGCGCGAGCATGGAATAAATCGCCAGCAGCAGCGCGCCCGCGACCCAGCCCGCGCGGATCGTTCCGCGCACGACCTGCTTCTCCTCCTCAATGCCCTTGGCGCGGATGTTGAGCGCAATCACCGCGCCGAAATTGAGTGCCGCGATCGTGTCCATGGTCTGATACCCGCCGAGGAAGCCCTCGACCGCTGGCAGGGAGGCATACGCCGCCCCGGGCGTGCCGTAGTGCGCGGCGACCGGCCTGGCCACACAGCCCAGGAACAGCGCCACGATCAGCACGATCAGCGTCGGGCAGAGCAGCTTGCCCAGGCGGTCGGTCAGCTTTTCCGGCCGCAGCGCGACCAGCAGCGCCACGGCGAAAAACACGGCCGAGTAGCCTGCCTGCAACGCGCTTCCTCCGCCGCCGGCCAGCGGCGCGACCATCTCGAACGAGGTGCTCGCCGTGCGCGGTATGGCAAGCCCCGGCCCGATCGACAGGTACACCAGCAGCGTGAACACCGCCGCAAAGACCGGATGCACCCGCCCCGCCAAGCGGCGCAGGCCGTCCGCCTTCGCCACCGCGATCACGCCCAGCACCGGAAAGCCGATCGCGCTGAGGATAAAGCCCGCCATGGCCGGCCAGGTGTTCGTACCCGCCTGCGCGCCGAGGAAGGGCGGGAAGATCAGGTTGCCCGCCCCAAAGAACATGGAAAACAATGTGAACCCGACCAGCAGCAGGTTCTTCCCGCGCAGCCGCTGCATAAGCCTCCCCCTTTTCCTTCTTTTCATAAGCTTTATTATACTATGTTTCCCATTTCCGCGCAAATACGCACACTAACACGGCAAAGCGGTAAAATAAAAGGAGGCGCGCTGGCAAGCGCGCCTCCGGAAAACCGCGGGTTTATTTTTTTGTGATATCCTCGCCGTGCGCCGCCCGGGCGACAATGCCGGACAGGAACAGCAGCGCGATCAGGTTGGGGAACACCATCAGGGCGTTGAACAGGTCGGACAGGTTCCACACCAGATCGACCTTGAGCGCCGAGCCGATCACGATGCACACCACGACGATCGCCGCGTAGACCTTGGTGGCCTTCTGGCCGAACAACGCCTTGACGTTGGTCTCGCCGAAGAAGTACCAACCGATGAGGGTTGAGAACGCGAAGAACAGCATGCACACCGCCACAAACGCGTTGCCGACCGAGCCGAGCGTGACATTGAACGCCGCCTGCGCCAGCTCAGTACCCTGCAGGCCGTCCGGCACGCCGGACTGAAGCTGGCCCGAGGTCAAAATAACCATAGCGGTGAGCGTGAGTACAATAAAGGTGTCGATGAACACCGAGACAATCGCGATCTCGCCCTGGTCCTGCGGCTTTTCGACCTTGGCCAGCGCATGCGCGTGCGGGGTGGAGCCCATACCGGCCTCGTTGGAGAACAGGCCGCGTGCCACGCCGTAGCGCATCGCCTCGCGCACGGTGATGCCGACCGCGCCGCCCAGGATCGCCTGTGGGTCGAACGCCGCCACGAAAATGGACTTGAGCGCGGGGAGGATCGCCGCGTGGTTGACGCACAGGATGCCGATGCAGCCGATCATGTAAAAGATCGCCATGACGGGTACGACCTTTTCGGTGAACGCCGCGATACGGCCCACGCCGCCCAGGAAGATGAAGCCCGCGATCACCGCGCAGATCACGCCGATGACGACCTGGGGCGTGCCGAACGCAGTCTTAAACGCCACGCTGATCGAGTTGGCCTGCACCATGTTGCCGGTGAAGCCCAGCGCAAAGATGATCGCCAGCGAGAAGAAGCCGGCCAGGAACTTGCCGAACCTGCCGGTGAAGCGCGCCCTGATGTAATAGATCGGGCCGCCGGTCACATGGCCGTTTTTGTCCACGGTTTTATACTTCTGCGCAAGCACGGCCTCGCCGTAGATGGTGGACATGCCGAAGAACGCGGAAAGCCACATCCAGAAGATCGCGCCCGGGCCGCCCGAGTACAGCGCGGTGGCCGCGCCCGCGATGTTGCCCGTGCCGACCTGCGCCGCAATCGCGGTGGTGAGCGCCTGGAACGGGCTCATGCCGTCCTTGCCCGCCTTTTCGCCCTTGAGCGAGAAGCTGCCGAACAGCCGCTTCCAGCCCGCGCCGAACTTGCGCACCTGCACAAAGCGCGTGCGGATGGTGAAAATGACACCCGTGCCGACCAGCAGATACAGCAGCACGCTGTTCCACACGATGTCGCTGACCTTGCTTACCAGATCAGCCAGTTGATCCATTGACATTGTCTTACAATCCCCTTTTTCTTTCCGCGGCAAACAAAAAAGCCAGAACCACCAAGGGTTCCGGCTCACAGAAAACGAACGGACGCCGCGCCGCGCGCAAAGCGCCGGCCCGTGCCCGATTAGTCCCCAAACTCTGTCCTTTTGCCTGAGAGATTGGCGCGCGGCCCCCAGCCGCACGCGTTGCACCTTCGGCAGCCCCCCTGCGGGGCGTTCTCCAGAGCCGCATCCGTTTACAGTCCTCATCCGGAAAACCGGACACCTGAGAGTTTTGCTCCTTCGGCAAGCCGCGCGGCTTTTTCCTGCAAACTTCGTTTGTCGCGATATAATCTTAGAATATTAGTGTACCATTTCGCGGTGCATCTGTCAAGCGCGGTCCCCTGCGCTCCCTTTTTACATTTGGACTGATGGGCTTCAACTCCATCATTTTCACTAAATTCACTGCTCGACCAATACAAGGCTCGAAAAGAACCAAAGGCAACTTCGGCATCTTTTCATACGTTGAAAGAAACACTAAAGTATTGTAAAATAAATAGAAAATTTAATAAAATGATACAAAAGATACAGAACGACAGTTCAAGTTAAGGAGGTCTATATGAAGAAGATTATTTATTATCTAATAGCATCGGTTTTCCTCATGTTTATTTTACCGTGGCTTGCTGTTACATTAGTACCAAATGACGCTGGAATGATTACCACTGTTTTTTTGCTTTTTACTGTTAATCCTATTTATTCTATAATCGTTGGCGTATTTGCAGGCAAGAATGTTAAAACTTTATGGTGGCTGCCAATTGTTACAATTATCATTTTCTTAGCAGGTACATGGACATTCTTTGAAATGGGTGAGCCGGCGTTTTTATTGTATGGCGGATGTTATCTCTTAATTAGCATTATTGCAATGTTGGTTAGTGCATTTGCGAATAAAGAAAAAGTTAAGTCCCGACCTGTTAAATAAAACATAATTATATCATAAAAGCTCCGCCTATTCAAAGGGTGGAGCTTTTTCTGTGCATTTCGACGAAGAAATTATTCGGTAAGCCTAGATCAGTCCAAAGGGTAAAAGGGAGCCTCTGCCCTCCGTTCTTTCATTTAGCTTTATGAATTTCAGCTCCATCCATTTAACGAGTGCATTATCAGGTAAGCTGGAATCCGTCCAATTGGGAAAAAAACAGTCGAAAGGAAAAATATTCAGCAGCCTCCGAAACGAAGCCCGCGGCCGCACGGCATTTTTCCGGCGGGAAGGAGCGGAAAACGGCTGAAAGCCCCGTTTTTTACCGTCCGTTCACGCTTCGCTTGACAAGCCGTGCTATAATATATAGGTTATCAACCCAAGTTCCCTGAAGGGAGGAAACCAAACATGACCGACGCTTTACAGCGCCTTCTGGATACGCTGACCGTCTTTCTGGCGGAAAACCCGCTCGTCGGCGCGTGGTACACAACGGTCGTCCGTTTTGTGTTCCCGCTGCTGGCGCTGATGATCCTGGTCGGCGCGATCCGCTCGCTGTGGAAAGTCAAGCATCCGGACGAGGTCTGGGGCTATCTCGGCATGGCCAACGGCGTGCGCCTGCCCATCACCCACTGGGAAAACATCATCGGCCGCGCGCCCGCGTGCGACGTGCAGCTCGAATACCCCTCGGTGTCCCGCCAGCACGCCGCGCTCATCCGCGAGGACGACGGCTCGTGGACGGTATACGACCTCGGCTCCAAGGGCGGCGTCAAGGTAAACGACCTGCCGGTGGACGAATACGCGGTCGTCGAGGATGGGGACACGCTCTCGTTCGGCGGCATCCCGACCATGCTGGTGCCGATCTCGGCCGAGGAAAAGCGCGAGCAAATGGCCGAGCGCCGCGTGGAGGGCCGGCCGGCCGGCATGTGGGGCTCGCTTGTGCTGCTGACGCTGTTCCAGGTGCTGACCGCGCTGCAGCTCATCGTTGCCGCGGGCGAGAACGCCTCCGTTACCGTCCCGCTCACGTTCCTCACATTCACGGCCGTGTGCTGGGGCTATTTTATCGTGCTGCGCTCGTTCCGACGCATCGGCTTTGAGATGGAAACCATCGCCTTTTTCCTGTGCACGCTGTCGCTGGCCGTGACCGGCTCGACCGTGCCGGACGAATGCCCCAAGCAGCTCGTCGCCATCCTGATGGGGCTGGCGATCTTCCTGGTCCTCGGCTTTTTCCTGCGCGACCTGACCCGTGCGCAGAGGGTGCGCTGGATCATGGGCGCGGCGGCGGTCGGCATGCTGGTGATCACGCTGCTGATCGGGTCAAGCGAGGGCGGCGCCAAGGCATGGATCCGGCTGGGCGGCCTGTCGCTCCAGCCCTCCGAGCTGGCCAAAATCTGCTATATCTTCGCGGGCGCGGCCACACTCGACCGCCTGTTCAACAAGCGCAACCTGTGGCTGTTCATCGGCCTGACCGGCATCTGCGGCGCGTGTCTGGCGCTGCAGAACGACTTCGGCACCGCGCTGGTGTTTTTCGTCACCTTCCTGGTCATCGCCTACCTGCGCTCGGGCGACTTCGCGACGCTCGGCCTGATCTGCGCGGGCTGCTTCGCCGGCGGCATGGTGCTGCTGACCGTCAAGGGGCATGTTGCGGCGCGCTTTGCCTCTTGGGGCCATATCTGGGAGGATGTGTACGGCGCGGGCTTCCAGCAGACCCACACGCTGACCGCCGCTGCTTCGGGCGGCATGATCGGCGTGGGCGCGGGCAAGGGCTGGCTCTCCGGTCTGGCCGCGGCGGACACGGATATCGTGTTCGGCATGCTGTGCGAGGAGTGGGGGCTGGTAATCGCTGTGCTGACCGTGCTGTGCATCATCACGCTGGCTGTGTTTGCGGTGCGTGCCTGCCGCGCGGGACGGTCGAGCTTTTACACAATCGCGGCCTGCGCCGCGACCAGCCTGCTCGTGTTCCAGACCTGCCTGAACGTATTCGGCGCGGTGGATATCCTGCCGTTCACGGGCGTGACCCTGCCGTTTGTCTCGAACGGCGGCTCGTCCATGCTGTCCGCGTGGGGCATGCTCGCCTTTTTGAAGGCCACGGACACGCGCCAAAACGCTTCGTTCGCGGTTCGGCTGCCCAGCCGGCGCGAGCTGCGCGGGGAGGTGGATTGAGTGCGGAAAATCGAAAAACGCGGCGTGTTCTGCCTGATCCTCGCGGCTCTGCTGGGCGTCGGGCTGCTGCTGTTCTGCTTCCGTTTCGTGGTGGATGGCGGCGACTGGGCCTCCTATCCCTATAACCGCCACCTGTACAGCAATTCCGGCCAGCTCAAGGGCGGCACCATCCTCGATCGGGACGGCGACGTGCTTTCCTCGCTGGATGAAAACGGAAACCGCACCTATTATCCGGACAGCGCCGTGCGCCGCGCCACCCTGCACGCGGTCGGTGATCCGGCCGGCAACATCGGCGCGGGTGCGCTGACCGCGTTCGCGGACAAGCTTTCCGGCTATAACCTGCTGACCGGCGTGTATTCTCCGCTCGGCACGGGCAACAACCTGTACCTGACGATCGACGCCTATCTTAACAATATCGCTTATCAGGCGCTCGGCGGCATGAACGGCACGGTGGGCGTGTACAACTATAAGACGGGCGAGATCCTGTGCATGGTATCCACGCCGTCGTTCGACCCCGCCGACCCGCCGGCCATCGATCCGGACGACCCCTCGTGGGAGGGTGTGTACGTCAACCGCCTGCTGTCCGCGAACTCCATCCCCGGCTCGATCTTCAAGGTGGTCACACTCAACGCGGCGGTCGAGAACCTGCCCGACCTGTTTTCCCGCACTTGGAACTGCACCGGTTCGGTCGAAATCGGGGGCGATACGGTCACCTGCCCGTATGCGCATGGGCAGATGGACATTGAGGATGCGCTGGCGAACTCCTGCAACGGCGTGTTCGGCCAGCTCGCGGTCGAACTGGGTGGGAATACCATGCAGAAATATACGGACGCGGCCGGCCTGACCACCGCCATACGGGTGGACGGCATCCGCACCTCGGAGGGCCGCTTCAACTTTGACGGAAACGACAACCAGCTCGCCTGGGCGGGTGTCGGCCAGGGCGAGGATACCATGTGTCCGATCAATATGATGCTGTATATGGGCGCAATCGCCAACGGCGGCAAGGCCGCCCTGCCGCGCCTGATCGAAAAAACCACCACGGACTACGGTTTGCCGACCGGTCTTTACTTCGCCCATAAGTCGGATAAGCTGATCGACGCGGACACTGCGGATACCATCGCGGATATGATGCACAACAACGTGATCGAAACCTATGGACAGGACCGCTTCCCGGGCATGGACATCTGCGCCAAGTCCGGCACGGCCGAGGTCGGCGGGGGCAAGACCCCAAACGCCTGGTTCACCGGCTTCCTGCGCGACGAGGCGACCCCTTACGCGTTCATCGTGCTGGTGGAAAACGGCGGCGGCGGCTCGTCGGTCGCGGGTACAGTGGCCTCCAGAGTGTTGACCGCAGCGGTCGAAAAGGGCTATTAACTCTCCGCAGCGGACGGACATACGGATAGGAAAAAACACAGGGGCGCCGAAAGCACATGCTTTCGGCGCCCCTTGCCGTCCCCCTTACCGTCCCGCGGCGGCAGGCAGCGCCCGCCCCATGCGGCGGCAGGATGCAGGCTTTTTCCGGCGGCGCAGCGCGCGGCCTGTGAAAAACAGAAGCGCGGCGCATAAGATAGAAAAGGCCAGCCCGCCGGCCGAAACCGCGCCCGTGTCCGACGCCCCCGCCGCCAGAAATAAGATCGCGCCCCCCGCTGCCTGCAGGGCACTGCCCAGTCTTTTTTTCATCCGGTATTCCTCCGCTTCCTTTTGATGGCTTCAGTATAGCGGATTGCTTGTCCGTTAAAACGGACTTTCCTATAGAGACGGTAATTTTGCGGCAGGCGCGGCCGGAATACGCCTTTTTGTCACGCTTTTTCCATATATGTCAATTTAACTATTGCTTTCCTATTCAAACAGACGAACATATGGTCAAACTGCTCAAAAATCCCTTTGAAATTTGTCCATCCAAATTGTTCCATCGTCTTGACGAAAATATTTTCACTTTGTATAATAAAAATGAAAACAATACCGATAGGAGGATGACAGTATGCTCGATCAGGTCAAAGGCGGGTTGATCGTATCCTGTCAGGCGCTGGAAAACGAACCCCTGCACTCCTCGTTCATCATGGGGCGCATGGCACGCGCAGCGGCCGAGGGCGGCGCCGTAGGCATCCGCGCCAACACCGCGGCTGATATCAACGAAATCGCCCAAAACACCGACCTGCCGATCATCGGCATCGTCAAGCGGGACTACGAGGGTTCCCCCATCTATATCACCCCCACGCTCCGCGAAATAGAAGAGCTGGCCGGAACGGGCTGCGCCATGATCGCGTTTGACGCAACCGACCGCCCCCGCTATCAAGGCGAGACGCTCGGGGACTTTTTCCAAAAGGCCCGCGCCGCCGCGCCCGGCAAGCTGCTGATGGCGGATATCGCCACGCTGGAGGAGGCGGTCCGCGCGGAGCGGCTCGGCTTTGACTGCGTTTCCACCACGCTCATGGGCTATACCGCCCAGTCCGCGGGACACAATATCGCGGACGACGATTTCTCCCGCCTCAAGGCCATTCTCGCCGCGGTACATATTCCGGTCATCGCGGAGGGCCACGTCGATACCCCGGCCAAGGCGCGCCGCTGCATCGAACTGGGCGCGCACGCGGTTGTCACCGGCGGCGCGATCACCCGTCCCCAGCTGATCACCAAAGCCTTTACCGACGCGATTTACGCAACGTAAAGCGGGCGCAAAAAAAGAGCGCCGGAGCGCTCTTCCGATTCAAAAATTCCGGTGGAACAGGGTATACAGCGCGCGGTCGCGGTTTTCCCTGCATTTCGGGTCCTCCAACAGCCGGTAGGTAATCGCATCGATCAGGAACACCAGGGGCATCTGGGAATTGATGAACTTCTCGTCCCCCACCTGCCCGATGTCCCCGGCCAGCAGGATGGCATCCGCCATCTTCGCCAGCTCGGTGCGGCTACTCTGCGTAAGCAGGCATATCTGCACGCCCGCCGATTTCGCGATCCGGCACGCGCTGACCACCTCGGGCGTTTCGCCGGAGTTGGACACCGCGATAATCAGGTCCTTCGGCGAGAACAGGCTGGACTGCACGCGCATCAGGAACGTATCGGTCATCACGCTTGAGGTAAAGCCCATCTGCACCAGCCGCATGTTGAACTCGCTCGCGGTCAGGCCCGAGCTGCCCAGGCCGAAGATCAGGATTTTGTCCGCCTGGTGAATTCGGTCGACAAACGCGTCCAAGTCCTCGGGCTGCACCAGCTCGCAGGCCGCGTCCAGCGTGCGCTCGTAATAATGGTCGATGCGGCGAATGGTCTGGTCGGGCGTCTGGCCCGGCGTCCCCTCGGCTGCCAGCAGGGTCTGGAATTCGATATAATTCCGGTAATCCAGCTTTTTGCAGAAGCGGGTCAGCGTGGAGTTGGACGTGCCGATGGCCTGCGCAAGCTCCTGGCTGGCGATCGACGCTGCCTGCTCCGGATGGGCGACGATATAAGCGGCGATCTTCTGTTCACTTTTGCTGAGCCGGAAGCCGAAAAACTGCAGCCGGTTTTGAAAACTCAGATCAGCCATGGTTTCCTCCTGAAGATAGTTTATTCTTTAACAATCATAGTATAACCGTCGCGATTTTGCAACAGGCAAACGCAAAAACGCCGAAAAAAACGCGGCGCCGTCCCCCCAACCCGTGGGCAAACCTTCCACAAAAAGGTCCAACATAGAAAAGGAGAATGCATCATGAACAAGAACCTCAAAGTAGGCGTCATTGGCTTCGGCCAGATGGGCCAGATCCATGCAGGCATTTATAACAAGCTGCCCGGCGTAGACCTCGTCGCGGTATGCGAATTTAACGACGAGCGCCGCGCGGAGGCGGAAAAGGAGTACGGCTGTCAGACTTATAAGAACTATAAGGACCTGCTCGAAAATCCGGAGATCGACGCGGTTTCGATCGTCCTGCCCGACAACATGCACCGCGAGGCGGTCGAGATCGCGGTCGCCAACAAAAAGCACATCCTGCTCGAAAAGCCGCTCGCCAAGGAGCTGGCCGACGGGGAGGCAATGTACGAGATCCTCAAGGATTACGACAAGGTGTTCTCGCTGGGCTTCCTGCTCCGCTTTGACCCGCGCTTCAACATGATCAAGCAGCGCCTGGACGCCGGCGAGCTGGGCGACATCATCCATATGTACTGCCGCCGCAACAGCCCGATCGTCGGCCCCCGCCGCTACATCGGCGCGTCCGACCTGTCCATGCACGTCATGATCCACGACATCGACTATGTCAACTGGTTCATGGGCTGCAAGCCGGTCAAGGTGTTCGCCAAGGCCCGCAGCGTGCTGCTCAAGGAATACGGCATGGACGATGTGATTTACGCGCTCGTCACCTATGAAAACGGCGCGGTCGCGTGCCTTGAGGCATGCTGGGTGCTGCCGGAGAATTCGCCCACGATCATCGACGACAAGGTCGAGCTGGTCGGCACCAAGGGCGTGGCCTATGTCGATGCGTGCGACAACGGCGTACGCTTCGTGACCGGCAGCGGCGTCCTGTATCCGGATTCGCGCCACTGGTACAACTGCAACGGCGCGCCGTCCGGCGACCTGTCCGAGGAGATCATGGCCTTTATCGGCAACATCCTGAGCGGCACCAAGTCCATCATCACGCCGGAGGACGCCCTCAACACGCTCCGCGTGGTCGACGCGATCGAGCGCTCGATCGCGGAGGGCAAGGAGGTTTCCCTGTAAGCATTCCCCCGCGCTTTTCCACATAAAGAGAAACGGTAGAGACTCATTTCACGGATTTTAAGGAGGGCAAAAGAATGTCAGTACGAGTAAAGGTGCAGAAATTTGGTAGCAAGCTCAGCAGCATGGTCATCCCGAATCTGGGCGCGTTCATTGCCTGGGGCCTGCTGACCGCAGTCGGCATCGCCATCGACAACGACATGCTCCGCAGCTTCATCACCCCGATGCTCAACTACCTGCTCCCGCTCCTGATCGCATTTGCGGGCGGCAAGATGGTCTATGACTACCGCGGCGGCGTGATCGGCACGGTCGCCACCATCGGCGTCATCATCGGCTCCAGCGTGACCATGTTCATCGGCGCAATGATCCTCGGCCCGCTTTCCGCCTGGATCCTCAAGCAGTTTGACAAGCTGATCGACGGCAAGATCCCGATGGGCTTCGAGCTGATCGTCAACAACTATTCGGTCGGCATCATCGGCGCGATCATCGCCGTGATCGGATGCGTATGGCTTGGGCCGGCGATCGCCTCCCTGACCGGCGTGTTCGCCGCTGGCGTGGATTTCCTGGTGCAGAACAATCTGCTGCCGCTGACCGCAATCCTGATCGAGCCGGCCAAGCCGCTCTTCCTCAACAACGCCATCGGCCAGGGCATCCTGACCCCGATGGGTACGCTGCAGCTGGAAAGCCTGGGCAAATCCGTCCTGTTCCTGCTCGAATCCAACCCCGGCCCCGGCTTGGGCGTGCTGCTCGCTTACATGTTCTTCGGCAAGGGCTCTTCCAAGTCCTCCGCGTGGGGCGCTTCCATCATCCACCTGTTCGGCGGCATCCATGAGATATACTTCCCGTTCGTGCTGATGAACCCGATCCTCATCCTCCCGCTGATCGTCGGCGGCGCGTGCGGCACCCTGATGTTCACCATATTGAACGTCGGCCTGGTCGGCGTTGCCTCCCCCGGCAGCATCATCTCCATCATGCTGATGTCCTCGCCCGGCGACCAGCTCAAGATCTGCCTGGGCATCCTGGTGGCGTGCGCAATTACGTTCGTGCTGTCCATCCCGCTGATTAAGCGCGCGGGCGGCGGCGACGACGCTTCGCTCAAGGAAGCGGCGCAGACCATGAACGAGCTGAAGGGCAAGAAGAGCCGCATTTCCTCCGTATTCGAGAGCATCGAAGACTTTGACTTCTCCAAGGTTACCCGCATCGCCTACGCCTGCGACGCCGGCATCGGTTCCTCCGCCATGGGCGCGACCGTGCTGCAGAAAAAGTGCAAGGCCGCCGGCCTGGACGACGTTACGGTATTCCATATCGCAATCGAAAACCTGCCGACCGAATGTCAGGTAGTCGTCACTCAGGAGCTGCTGCTCGACCGTGTCAAGGACGTGCAGAAGGACGCCTACTGCATCGCAGTGACCGACTTCATCAACGCGCCCCAGTATGACGAGCTGATCGAAAAGATCAAGCAGGCCCGAGAAAACAAGCAGTAACAGCCTGTAAGGGCGGCGCCGCCGCTGGTCCAGCGGCGGCGCTTCCTTTACCCGTTTATTGAAAAGAGAGTCAGTATGCTGAAAACGATTATCATGGATTTTGACGGCCTGATCGTCGATACCGAGGTCGTATGGTACCGGATCTATGTCGAATGGTTCCGTGTACACAAGCAGTACGACCTGTCCGTGCAGGAATTCCTGGCCTGTGTCGGCTCCAATGCGGAGGACCTGTTCCGCAAGCTGGACGCCAAGGGCATCCACGTGGACCGCGACGAGTTCGCGCAGGACACGCTGGCGTGCTTCATCGAGGAAAGCGGCCGCCTGCCGGCAAAGCCCGGCGTGGAGGACTTCCTGAAAAGCGCCAGGGAAAACGGCCTGTCGGTCGCGCTGGCGACCTCCTCCGGCCGCAAAAAGCCGACCGTACACCTCGAACGCCTGCACCTAATGCAGTATTTCGACCTGCTGGTCACGGCTGAAGACGTCGAACGCATCAAGCCCAACCCCGACCTGTTCCTCAAGGCGGCCGAAAAGCTCGGCTGCACGCCGGCCGAGTGCCTGGTGGTTGAGGATTCGCTCAACGGTCTGCTGGCCGGCCGCAACGCGGATATGCGCGTGCTGGTCGTACCCAACGACGTGACCAAGTATTGTACCTTTGAGGGTCAGTACCGCCTGTGCGATTCGCTCGCGGACGTGGACGTACCCTCGCTGATCGCAGAGTTTTAGGAGGAATCATTACCATGCTGTTAGAAAAGATCACGGCAAAGGATGTGCAGATCGGCCTTGCGGCCGCGGACTGGGAGGATGCGATCCGCCAGGCGGCGGCCCCCCTGCGGGACGCGGGAGATATCGAGCAAAGCTATATCGAGGGCATGATCGAATCCGTACACAAGAACGGCCCGTATTTCGTGCTGGCAAAGGGCCTGGCGCTGGCGCATGCGCGGCCGGAATGCGGCGCCAACCGTCTGGCGCTCGCTTTTTCCACGCTCAATCCGCCGGTATCGTTCGGCGCGGGCGACAACGATCCGGTCCGCCTGATTATCACCCTGGCCGCGACCGACCCTGACAGCCACATCGACCTGCTCGGCGAGCTGGCCGAGGTCCTGATGGACGACGGCCGCATGGAGCAGCTTTTCTCGGCCAAAACGCCGGAGGAGTTCTGCGCTCTGCTCGCCTGAACCGGCCGCCGGAAGGATGGATACGCAATGGTTCTATGCTTTGATATTGGCGGCACCTCGATCAAATACGGCGCCGCGCACGATCCCGGCGGGGAAATCGTTTTCTCCTCGCGCTGGGAAACGCCGACCGACGCCAAAACGCTCGGCGGCGCGGGCGTGGAGCGCAAGCTGCTCGACCTGATCGGCGGGCTGGTCGGCAAGTACAACCCGTCTGGCATCGCGGTCTCGACCGCCGGCATGGTGGACCACCGGACGGGCGCGATCCTGTACGCCAATGAAAATATCCCCGGTTATACGGGGCGCAACCTCAAAACCGCGGTCGAGCAGGCGTTCCGCCTGCCCTGCGCGGTCGAAAACGACGTCAACTGCGCCGCGCTTGGCGAGGCCGCCTACGGCGCGGGGCGGGGCGCGGACAGCGTGCTCTGCCTGACCGTCGGCACGGGCATCGGCGGCGCGGTCGTGCTGGACGGAAAGGTCTGGCACGGGCATGCGGGCAGCGCGGGCGAGATCGGCTACATGCCGGTAAACGGCCGTGCGTTCGAGCAGCAGGCCTCGACCACCGCGCTCATCCGACGCGTTGCAGAGCAGACCGGCGAAACGCTGGACGGGCGGCAGATCTTCGCCCGCGCGCAGGCGGGCGACACGGTCTGCGCGCAGGCGATCGACGCGCTGTGCGGGACGCTCGCGCAGGGCGTCGCCGCGTGCATGTGCGTGATGGACCCCGCGGCGGTCGTGCTCGGCGGCGGCATCATGGGGCAGAGTGCCTATCTGCGCCCTCTGCTCGAGAGCCATTTGCAGCGCTTCGCCAACCCGTTCATGCTGGCACACACCCGTCTCGCCTTTGCCGAACTGGGCAACAGCGCGGGCATGGCGGGCGCGTACCGCTGGCTGCAGCAGCAAGCCCTGTAACACAATCCGCCGTCCCCCAAGGGGACGGCGATCCCCCCCCTTACTACCCCGTACTGCGGGGCGGCAAAAAAGGCTCCTATCCTTTCGGGATAGGAGCCTTTCCTTTTTTAGCGGAACCAGCCCGGCTCCACCTGTTCGCGCAGCGGCAAATCGCGGAACACCGCCGCCGCTGCCGCGAGGAAATCGTCCGGTCCTGCCGCCTTGCGCAGCCGCTTGCCGTATTTTTCACTGTCTGCAAACAGGTTCAGGTGGTAAAACCAGACCTCTTTCATGCGCAGCATCGCGATCCGACGGTCGCCGAACGCGGCGCAGTAGCGCTCGTACAGGGTATTGTGGAACGCCTCCAGCACCGTCTTATCCGCACGCGGGCCGCCGCGCAGCCGCGTGACCAACGAGGGGTCACCGACCAGCCCGCGGCCTATCATCACCGCCCGCACCGCGGGGTACCGCGCGCCGACCGCGGCGGCGACCGCTTCGCTGACAACGTCTCCATTATAGCAGACCGGCATGCGGCACTGCGGCAGGGCTGCGGCAAACGCCGCCTCGCGCACGCCGCCCCGATAAAAATCCACCCGCACGCGCGGGTGGATGGTCAACTCGGCAATCGGATAGCGGTTGTAGACCGCGAGCAGGCGGTCAAATTCCGCGGGGTCGCGCACACCCAGGCGCGTTTTGACCGACACCGCCGCCCTGCACGCCGAGAATACCGCGTCAAAAAACCGGTCCAGCTCGTCCGGATGGGCGAGGAAACCCGCGCCCTTACCCTTGGCCGTTACCGTACCCGAGGGGCATCCAAGGTTCAGGTTGACCTCCGGATAGCCCATCTCCGCCAGGGCGTTCGCCGCCCAGATGAAATCCGGAGCGGACCTGGTCAACAGCTGCGGCACCGCAGGCACGCCCGCGTTGGCCTCGGCCGCGACGTCGCGCTTCTGGCGCGGGGTCAGACGGCCGTTCGCGGTCGGCGTGATAAATGGCATGAAATACTTGTCTATCCCCGGGAAATACGCATGATGCGCGCGGCGGTAGACCGCGCCGGTCACGCCCTCCATGGGGGCGAAATAATACTGCATGGAAAAACCCCTTTTGTCAATTGATCCCATTGTGTTCTATTATAACGGGATTTTCCCTTGCCCGCAAGCGGCTCAGCTTTTGGATTTCGGCTTTGCCAGCAGGGCGAACAGGCAGCCGAACACGATCGCCGCCGCGATGCCGCCCGCCGCGCCGGTCACGCCGCCGGTGAACACGCCCAGCAGGCCGCTTTCCGCGACCGCCTTCGCCACGCCCTTGGCCAGCGAATAGCCGAAGCCGAGCAGCGGCACGGTCGCGCCCGCGCCCGCGTAATCCACGAGCGGTTGATACACCCCGATCGCCTGCAGGAACACGCCGATCACCACCAAGCTAACCAGAATGCGCGCGGGCGTCAGCTTTGTTTTGTCAATGAACACCTGGCAGACCGCGCAGATCGCGCCGCCCACCCAAAAGGCATTGACATATTCCATCCAGTTCATGCGCCGCTCCTTTCGATCACGACCGCGTGGCAGATGCCCGCGATGGGCTGTCCCTGCTGCACCGAGGTCGGGCTCATCATTGCGCCCGTGCCGGCGAACACCAGGCGCCGGAGCCGGCCGCCCTCCATATCCCGCAGCAGCGGGCCGCACAGCACCGCGGCCGAGCAGCCGCAGCCCGAACCGCCCGCATGTGCGTCCTGTTCATCCCCGAACAGCAGGCTGCCGCAGTCCGAGTACACGGGCGACAGGTCGATCTTATCCTCCCGCAGCAGGGTGAGCAGGATATCCGCCCCCACATGGCCGAGGTCACCGGTCACGATGCAGTCGAAATCGGCCGGCTGCGCACCAAGGTCGGACAAAAGCGTAGAAAGCGTGTCGTAAGCGGCGGGTGCCATCGCCGCCCCCATGTTATTCGCGTCCTTAACGCCCATCTCCACCATCCTGCCGAACAGCGCATGCGTGACACGGATGCCGGAGGAGCCGCCCCGCGGGTCCGCGGCGGACAGCACGGCCGCGCCGGCCGCTGTGGCCGTCCATTGGGCGGTCGGCGTGCGCTGGCCGCCGTAGGCAAGCGGGAACCGGTACTGCCGCTCGGCCGAGCAGAAATGCGAGGACGCGGCAGCGAGCAGGCGCCGCGCCGCGCCCCCCTCCACCAGACACCCGCCGAGCGCCAGCCCCTGCGCCATAGTCGAACAGGCACCGTATTGCCCGAGATACGGCACGTCCGACCCCACCGAGGCCAAAAACGAGCCGATGCACTGGTTGAGCAGGTCGCCCGCGAGGATCACATCCAAATCGCTCTTCTGCAGACCCGCCTTTTTTACCGCGAGGTCGATCGCGGTCTTTTGCAGTTCGCTTTCCGCCAGCTCCCACGATTTCTGACCCATGCGGTCGTCCTCGGTCACGAAGTCGAACTGCGCGCCCAACGGGCCGTCGCCCTCCTTTTTCCCGACCGCCGCCGCATGCGACAGCAGAAACGGCCGCTCCGCAAACTGTAGCGTGCGCTTCCCTATCCTCCGGATCATCCCGCGCCGCCTCCCCCCATCAGCAGCAGCGCCAGCCCATAGAGCACGCTGGCCGAAATACCGTATACCAGCACAGGGCCGGCGATCACAAACAGCTTCGCCCCCACGCCCAGCACCAGCCCCTCGCTTTTGAATTCCATCGCCGGCGACACGATCGCGTTGGCAAAGCCTGTGATCGGTACGATCGTTCCCGCGCCCGCGTGTTTGGCCAGCTTTTCATACAGGTGCAGGCAGGTCAGCAGCGCGCCGAGGAACACCATGGTGATGGCCGTCGCCGCCGCCGCGTCCGCTGTCTCCAGGCCGCGCGACTGCCAGAAATTGCTCACGCCCTCGCCGACCGTGCAGATCGCCCCGCCGAACAGGAACGCCTTCAGACAGTCCTTCCAAAGCGGCGAATTCGGGCTTTTCTGTTCCAACATCTGCTGGTATTTCTGCTTATCCAGTTTCATGCGCATCTCTCCTCTTCGGGAGGCTACTCCCATGTTTCTGCTATTTTGCGCGGTTTTTTTGCCGTTTATCCATCTGACCTTATAAAATAATCAAAGTTTGGCTATTTAAAACAGGTCAAATATGCCGTATCCTATCTGAGGAAAGAAAAGGGGGAAACCGTTATGGAAAACAACAAACGAAAGATCACGCTGTACGATATCGTGGCCGTGGGGCTGCTCGCGGCCTTTGTATTCATTGCCACATTCTTTTTCAAAATCAAGATCCCGACGCCCGGCGGCTCAACCATGGTCAAGCTGGGCAACGGCATCTGTCTGCTGGCAGGCACGCTGCTGGGCGGCTGGCGCGGCGGCCTGGCCGCCGGCATCGGCTGCGCGCTGTTCGACCTGACCGATCCGGAATACGCGCCCACCGCCTATGTCACATTCCTCCGGTACTTTATCATGGCCGGCCTGTGCGGGCTGATCTCGCACTGGGGCGGGGCAAACGGACGCCGGACGATCCGCAACCTTGTCGCGGCCATCGCGGGTGCGCTGACCTATTCGACCCTGTATATCGGGGGCAAGATCATGGGCATGATGCTCGCTGGCTCGGCTTTTGTCCCTGCGGTGGCCGGCTGCGCGGCCAGCATCGCCTCCAGCCTAATCAACGCCGTGGTCGGTGTGATCGTCGCGATGCTGCTCACGCCCGCGCTGCAAAAAGCGCTCCAGTCCACCTCGTTCGCGCGCCATCTGGCGCACAGCTCGCAAAAGAATTAAAAAAGCCGCCCGCCGGAAAGAATTCCGGCGGGCGGCCGCGCTTTTCCATCAGGGCCGCTCGTCACGGGAGCCTGTGTGCGCTTCGCCCCGCTCGCGCACGACCAGCAGCAGCGCCGAGCTGACAAACATGCCCGCGACCGCAAACGTAATGCTCATCATCCCCGCATGGATCCCCCAGGCGGATGCGACCAGGCCCGTGATATACGGCATCAGGATCGCCCCGACACCTGCCGCAGGCAACATCACGCCCACGCCCGCGCTCGACAGCGATTTACCCGCGCTCGCAACCGCGGTCGGGTTGACGCCCGCGATCGAGACGCCGAACACAAACAGCAGCACCAGCGCGGAGACCGCCGTTTCCGCCTGTAGCAGAAGCAGGTACGCGCCGATGCAGCAGGCGGTCATCAGGGTCAGCGCACGGAAGCCGTTGCGGATATGCAGCACCAACGCGATCACCAGCCGCGCGGCCAGCATTGCGCCCCAGATGACCGTGACCGTGAGCTGCCCGGCCGTGCCGGACAGGATGCCTGTATCCTTGAAATAAGTAACCATCCAGCCGGTGACCGCGATCTCGGTGCAGTTTTGGAAAAACAGCACCGCGGTCAGCAGCCAGAAGCGGCGGGAATGGAAAAAGTCCCACTGTCCCCCGCCGTCCGCCGTCCGGCTCGCCCGACGCGGCAGTCGGCCCGCGTAATAACTCAGCCACAGCAGGCAGCCGCACAGGCCTAGCCCGATCATCGGCGCGCGCCAGTGCAGCAAGCCGAGCGCCGCGATCAGCAGCGGGCATACCAGCGAGCCGAGCGCAAAGCGCGAATGCGCCAGGTTCATTCCCTGGGTGCGGTCCTCCGCTGATATCGCAACCAGCACGCTGTCCGTATTCAGCACGCAGCCCTTTGCCGCGCCGACCAGCCCGAACGCCAGCACCAGCAGCCAGGGGTTCCCTGTCAGCGCCATGGCGAAATAACCGGCCGCACCGCCGGTCGACAGCAGCAGCGTCGTGTTGCGCATGCCGCGCCGCACGGTCAGCATACCCGTTGTAAAGCCAGACAGCAGATTTCCCACGCTCAACGCCGCGAGCAGCACGCCGCCCCATTCGTACCCCAGCGCATAGCGGTCCTGCAGCAGGCTCATCACCACGCCGCTGCTCGACCCAAGCAGGCCGCCGAGCAGCATTGTCCGGTAAGCGCATCGCATCAAGCGGCGCCGCATCAATGCTTGCATCCTGTTCTCCCCCATTTCCCATTGTCGCCCTTTCAGTTTACACCCGAAACCGCTCCCGCGCAAGAGCGAACAAGCCAAAGGCGCCGCTTTTTCAGCGGCGCCTTTTCGCTCTCCGTCAACCGAGGCGTTCCTTTCGTTCTCGGCCGTCGCGCAGGAGCAAAGTCAGGGTTTCCCTATCTTGCGCGCGGATGGCGCGGCGGTATTCGTCCAGATGGCCGATGATCTCGTCGATCTCGCGCGCAAGCGGCTCGGCGTTGCACAGAAACAGCTCGCTCCACATGATTTCGTTCAGCTTGGCCACGCGCGTCAGGTCCTTATAGCTGCCCGCGGAATAGCCATTATGCTTATCCGCCTCCGGACTTTTGATGTAGGCCGAGGACACGACATGCGCCAGCTGCGAGGTGAAGGCGATCATCCGGTCATGCTGTTCGGCCGTGCAGCGCACGGTCTGCCCAAAGCCGAGCGCCGTAAAATACGCTTCGAGCTGCTCCAGCACCCGCTCGGTGCTGCTCCTGGTGGGGACGAAAATCATGCTCGCCCCGTCGAACAGGGTCGGAAGCGCAAAATCCAGGCCGGAGAACTCTCGCCCCGCCATCGGATGCCCGCCGACAAAATGCACGCCCGCGTCGAGCGCAGCCTGCTCCAGCCGCTCGACCATGAACTGCTTGACGCCGACCATATCGACCACCACGCAGCCCTTTTTCATTTTCGGCATGTTTTCCAGCAGCCAGTCCACCGTCGCCTGCGGATACAGGCCGATGATGACCAGGTCGGCCTCCTTATACAGTGCCTCGGTTGCGACCGCGTCGATCGTGCCGTCCGCGCGCGCCTGCTCGGCGGTGGCGCGGGTGCGGTTCCAGCCCAGCACACGGCTGAGCGTGCGCGCCTTGATGGTTTTCGCCATCGAGCCGCCCATCAGGCCGAGGCCGGCAATAAGTACGGTGTCAAACATGATACAATCCCCTTGGTCTTGATGTTTTACTTAGTTAAATTGTAGCGTGGCGAACGAGGTTTGTCAATGAAAAAGGCGGTCCACATCTCTATGCGGGCCGCCAGCTGTTATAATCCCAGGATCTGTTTTTTCTTTGCGTCAAATTCCTCTTGTGTGATCACACCGCTGTCAAGCAATTCCTTATACCGTTTCAGTTCTTCCGCACCGGCTGTTGCGTTGGACTGCGGGGCAGCCTCCTGCCGCGCTGCGGATGCTGCCCGCTTGTCCTGCCGTTCCAGCAGAAGCCGGTTGATCTCAGTATGTATCTCAGCGGCGTTTTTGATCCAAACGAATCTGATAAAACCGGAAGCCGTGGCGACCGCAATCCCCCGCCAAAGCCTGGTGGTTTTGACTGCGGAAATCATATCAAACGGCAGATCGACGCGTTGGCCGAACACAGCCGTGCCGAAAACACGCTTATCGCTCACCGTTATGCTGATCCGCGAGCAGTACCAATAGAACAGCCCTGCGAGAATCAGGAATGGGAGCAGCGTAAAGCACGCATAATACGGGAATGCGCTGGTCAGAAAATAGGACAGGTCTAATCCATCTCTCCTGTTCGAAATATCGATCGCCAAGGGCAGACCGAGCCAAATAAAAAGAACGACGCCAATACCAACGATGATCAGGCTGATCAGCTTGATATTGTACTGTACGGATTTGATAATGATTTTTTCTTCCATGTAATCCCCTCCCTATTTTGTCCGGCATGGATTAATAATCTATGCTTATTGCTATTATATTACATGCAAATTGCATAGTCAATATGCTTTATTGGCAATTTGCAATGCTTTTCATTGCAAAGCGTAACTCGTGAATATCGTCCCGCCTCGATAAAATGTAGCATGGAAAGGGGCTGTAAGGATGGATGACTTATCCTTTGAGATCGGTAAAAATATACGAAAATACCGGAAATTGAAAGGGCTGACGCTGGAGAAGCTGGCAGAGGTACTGGAGACGGAAACCAATTATCTTGGACAGTGCGAGCGCGGCGAGCGTCGGTTCAGCCTAGATAAGCTGGTTGACCTGATTGAGTATTTCGGCATCACCGCCAATGATATCATACCGGCTTCAGGCAAGGGGAACGGCAGGAGCCGGGAAAAAAGCGTCTACCTGCGGGAAATCAACGAGCTTCTCGGCCCCTGCACGGACAACCAGCTGGCGGTCATTCTGAACATGCTGAAGGAAAGCGTCCCTTTTTTAAAGGAATAGGCGGGAAGTAACAAAAAAGCAGGCTGGCATATGCCAGCCTGCTTTTTTTATGCTTCCTTCTGCGGCCTTGGGTTGACCCGGCAGAGCTGCTTCCAGATTGGTGTAATCCGGCAGAGGACGAACACAATCAGCGCGCCTGCGAGGTTCAGGATCAGATCGTCCACATCGCACGAGCCGGCGCCGGTATACACCTGCGCCACCTCGACTGCCGTGATGCCGAGCGTCAGCGTGGCGGTAAAGAAGAAAATGCTCCTCTGCCAGCGGAACAGCGCGGGCAGGAACACGCCCATGGGCGCAAACGCCGCCAGGTTGCCCAGCAGGTTGAGTACCACCAGCCGCAGCGAGATATTGCCATAGCCGTAGGCAATCAGATAATTTTTAATCGTGCGCAGCGGTTCCAGGTTGACCGCGCCGAGGTCTGCGCCCGCGTGGAAGCCGCGGCCGAACGCATTATCAAAAAACAGCACGTTCGCCAGCACCCACAGATAGTACCAGAACAAAAGCAGCATATAGTCGTGCCGCCGTTTGGCGCGCGCGCCGGCCGGCACGCCGTAAAACAGCGCCGTGCCGAGCAGCAGCGCGAACGCCGCCGCGACCGCGAGCTTTTGCTCGGGCCCCACGATATAGCCGGGCGCCAGCTCATAATACAGGTTGAAGCAGAGCAGCACGGCGGTCAGGACCGCCGCCAGCCTGCGGACAAGGGTTTTCAAAGGGAGTTGCTCCTTTGTGAGGGGATTCCCGCGCCAGCGGCGCGGCTTTTATACCGGGGCTTTTCCAGCGCCCCATGCCCGTTTACAGGCGCTCCGCCTCGGAAAGCCACAACGCCGCGCATGCATCCGAGGGCATGCGCCAGTCGCCGCGCGGGGAGAGTGTGACCGTGCCGACCTTGGGGCCGTCTGGCAGACAGGAGCGCTTGAACTGCTGGGTGAAAAAGCGTCGGACAAAGGTCACGAGCCATTTTTTCACCGTTGCATCGTCGTACACACCCGCAAAGGTCTTGCGTGCAATGCGGTAAATTTTGCGCGGCGGGTAACCGAAGCGCAGCATATAATACAGGAAAAAGTCGTGCAGCTCATACGGGCCGACCAAATCCTCGGTTTTCTGGCTGATCTCCCCATCCTTGGGCGGGAGCAGCTCGGGCGATACCGGCGTGTCCAGCACATCCTGCAGCACGTCGGACAGCTCGCCGAGCGCACAGTCGGCCTCATAGGCGACCAGATATCGCACCAGCGTTTTGGGGATGGAGGCGTTGACGCCGTACATCGACATATGATCGCCGTTATAGGTCGCCCAGCCGAGCGCCAGCTCGGACAGGTCGCCCGTGCCGACCACCATGCCGCCCAGCTTGTTGGCCAGGTTCATCAGCACCAGCGTGCGCATACGCGCCTGCGCATTCTCAAACGTGACCGAAAGGTCGTCCATGCTCTGACCGATATCGCAAAAATGCTGATCCACCGCGGCCTTGATATCCACGGTCTGCAGCGTCACGCCATAGGCGTCGGCCAGCTTTTCCGCATTGCCGCGCGTGCGGGCGGTCGTGCCGAAACAGGGCATGGTCACCGCCAGGATGCCCTTGCGGTCCAGCCCGAGCAGGTCGAACGCATGCACCAGCACGATCAGCGCGAGCGTGGAATCCAGCCCGCCGGACAGACCCACAACCGCAGCCCTGGCATGCGTGTGGCGCAGACGGGTGGCAAGGCCGGTCGCCTGCAGCGTGAGGATCTCCTCGCAGCGCTCGTTGCGCAGCGCCTTATTGGCGGGAACGAACGGCGTGCGCGGGAACCGGCGGTCCGCGAGGTCGTTTTCGCCGGGCGTTACCTCCATCGTGGCCGCAAAGCCGCCGCCCGATACTGTGAACGTGTTCATGCGGCGGCGCTCATGCACGAGCCGCTGCACGTCGATATCCGCGTAGATCACGCCGCTCTCGAACGGGCGGCTCTCGGCCAGCAACACGCCGTTTTCCGCAATCAGGTCGTGGCCGGAGAACACCAGGTCCTGCGTAGATTCCCCGAAGCCCGCGTCCGCATAGGCGTAGGCGCACAGCAGCCGCGCGGACTGCTGCCGTACCAGGTCGCGGCGGTAGGCGGTCTTACCGATGATCTCATCCGACGCGGACAGGTTGACGATCACGGTCGCGCCCGCCTGCGCCAGCCGCGTGGAGGGCGGTTCGGGTACCCACAGGTCCTCGCAGATCTCCACGCCAAACGCGAAATCCGGCATCGCCGCGCTGGAGAACACCTGCACACCACCGAACATAGTGGTCTGGCCCAGCAGCTCGACCGGCTCCATATCCAGCCCCGCGCCCGACGTAAAGTGGCGCTGCTCGTAAAACTCGGAATAATTCGGGATGCTGTGCTTCGGCACCAGCCCTTCCACCGCTCCGCGGCACAGCACCGCCGCCACGTTATACAGCTTGCACTGATGCATCAGGGGCAGGCCGACCACCACGGCGGCGTTCAGCGCCGCAGTCGCGTCCCGCACGGTGCGGAGCGCTTCCAGCGCCCCATCCAGCAGCGTCTGCTGCAAAAACAAGTCGCCGCAGGTATAGCCGGTCAGGCAAAGCTCCGGAAACACGATCAGGCGCGCGCCCTTATCCGCGGCCTGTTCCGCCAGCCTGACGATTTCGGAAGCGTTATAGGCGCAGTCCGCGACCCGCAACGCGGGCGTCGCGGCGGCAATTTTGACAAATCCATCCTGCATTCCAGTATTCCTCCAGACAGTTCAGATATGGTTAGTATACCCTTTTTCCGGCACGGACGCAAGGTTTTTGCGCCCATGCACGGGACATCCGCTCGGAAAAAGGAGGAAGACCGCGGTCTTCCCCCTTTGTGCCGTATTGCGCCGTTATTTTTCCCTGACCGCGCCATCCTTGATAATATCCCAGTTTTTGCGCAGATAGTCAAAGCCTGAGTAGATAGTGACGAGCGTCACGACCCAGCCGACCAGGTATGCGAACATCGGATAGCCGTCCGTTCCACTGATAACCATAACAGTGCTGGTACTGGTGAAACTGCCGTCAGACGACACCATCATTGAGTCGAATGCACCGCTGCCGGCCGCACCAATCAGGATATAATACAGATAAATTAAAATAATACCGCCAATCTGCACACAGGTCTTGACCTTGCCCGTCCATGTCGCGGCGAGCACGCGGCCCTTGTTGGCCGCCACCACGCGCAGCGAAGTGATGATCAGCTCGCGCGCCAGAATGACGCACACCATCCAGCCCGCCATTGCGCCCTGCCCCACGAACAGCACAAGTGCGCTCGTCACCAGCAGTTTATCCGCCAACGGATCGACAAATTTGCCAAAATCGGTCACCTGGTTATACTTGCGGGCGACATAACCGTCCAGAAAGTCCGTGAAGCTCGCCACGCAGAACAGCACCAATGCGATAACCGTATTCGTTGGGAACAACAGACCGCTTGCCTGATAATCCACGGAAAACATCGGCTGCGACGCGAAATACAGAAAAAATGGGATCATTGCAATACGGGTCAGCGTGATCTTGTTTGCTGTGGTCATTTTTATTCCCCCTTTTGCCGGACGCCGAGCAGGTCGGGTCCCAGGCTGTCTGTGATGCGGACGGGGATAAACCCGCCCGCTACGGGCGCGTCCTCCGCCTCAAAGTACACATGGCCGTCCACTTCAACCGAGTCCGCGTAGGTGCGGCCGTACCAGAGCTGCTGCTCCTCGTCAAACCCCTCGCACAGCACCTCCATGACCTCGCCGTGGCGGGAGGTGTTGTAATCGTCCAGCACGCCCGACTGCAGCTCCTCCACGATCAGGCGGCGGTTGGCCTTGACCGCAGCGTCGATCTGGTCGGGTAATTCCGCGGCCTCGGTACCCTCCTCGGGCGAAAACTCGAACACGCCCACGCGCTCGATCTGTACGTCCTGCAAAAACGCACACAGCGCGGCAAATTCGTCCTCGGTCTCGCCCGGCAGGCCGACAATCAGGCTGGTGCGCAGCACAAGGCCCGGGATGCGGTCGCGCAGGCTTTGGAGCAGCGCGGCAAATTCCTCCCCATCGCCTGGGCGGTGCATCGCGCGCAGGATGCGCTTTGATACATGCTGGAGCGGGATGTCCAGGTACTTGACGATCTTGGGCTCGGACGCAATGACCTCCACCAGCTCGTCCGTGATCTGGTCGGGGTACAGGTAGTGCAGACGCACCCAATGGAAATCCATTTCGCACAGGCGGCGCAGCAGCTCGGGCAGCAGGCGCTGATGCCCGGGCAGGTCCATGCCGTATTTGGTGATGTCCTGCGCAATGACGATCAGCTCCTTCACCCCAGCGTCGGCCAGCGCCTGCGCTTCGGCGAGCAGCGCGTCCATCCCGCGCGAGCGGTACGGCCCGCGCAGCTTGGGGATGATGCAGTAGCCGCAGCGGTTGGAGCAGCCCTCCGCGATTTTGAAATAGGCCGTATATGGCGGGGTCAGGCGGTCGCGGCCGCCCTCTAGCGCGGCGCTGGCCATATCCGCCAGGTACGCGGCCTTATGCCCGCCGAGCGCGGCGTTCGCCGCGTCCACGATGCTCTCATAGCTGCCCGTGCCGCAGATTGCGTCGATCTCGGGCAGCTCCGCGCGCATCTCCTCCGCGTAGCGCTGCACCAGGCAGCCGGTCACGACCAGGCCTTTCATTTTGCCGCTCTGCTTGTACTGCGCGGTTTCGAGAATGGTCTCGATCGCCTCGGTCTTGGCGGCTTCAATAAACCCGCAGGTGTTGACCACGCCCACGTCCACCTCGGCCATATCCTCGGCGACCTCCCAGCCCGCCGCGCGCAGCAGGGCGAGCATATGCTCGCTGTCCACCAGGTTTTTGGCGCAGCCGAGCGAAATCAGTCCTATTTTCGGCATGGAATCCTCCTTTTTTGTCCCACTATTGTCCAATGGTATTATACATCACAAACCCGCCTTTGTCATCTGTTGTATTTCGTCCGCGCGCGCAGAAAAAGAGGGAAGCCGTCCGGCTTCCCTCTTCCCCGCCGCTTTACAGCAGCCGCTCCATTTCCGTAATCAGCTCGTCGAACAGGCGGGTCGCGTCCTCGATGGGCACGGGGCTTGCCATATCCACGCCCGCGCCGCGCAGCAGCGTGATCGGGTCGGCCGAACAGCCGCCGGACAGGAAACCCAGGTAATCGCTGACCGCGCTTTCACCCTCGCGCAGGATGCGGCGCGACAGCGCGATCGCCGCCGCATAGCCGGTGGCGTACTGGTACACATAGTAATCATAATAGAAATGCGGGATACGCGCCCATTCCAGCGCGATCTCCTCGTCCACGACCATATCGGGGCCGAAATACTGCTCGTTGAGCCGCCGGTACAGCGCGCAGAGCGCTTCGGCGGTCGTACCCTCTCCGCGCTGGGTCATCCCGTTCACCGCCAGCTCGAATTCCGCGAACATGGTCTGGCGGTACAGCGTGCCGCGGAACTGTTCGAGGAAATGGTTGATAAGATACGCGCGCTGCTTCCGGTCCTGCGTGACCGACAGCAGGTATTCCATCAGCAGCGCTTCGTTGCAGGTGGAAGCGACCTCGGCTACGAAAATCACATAATCCTGATACGCGGTGGGCTGGGTGCGATTGGACAGGTAGGAATGGATGGCGTGGCCCATTTCGTGTACGAGCGTGAACACATCGTCCAGCGTCCCCTTGAAATTGAGCAGCACATACGGATGAACGCGCGCGCCCGCGGAATACGCGCCCGAACGCTTTCCCTCGTTCTCATATACGTCGATCCAGCCGCCCGCGAAGCCCTGGCGCAGCAGGTCCAGGTATGTCTCGCCCAGGGGGGCGAGCGCCTTGAGCGCGGTTTCCTTGGCTTGCTCAAAGGTGAACTTCATCTCCACGCCCTCGACCACCGGAACATAGAGGTCGTACATATGCAGCTCCTCCAGCCCAAGCAGGCGGCGGCGCAGGCCGACATACCGGTGCATGGGCGCCAGCGAGCGGCGCACCGCGTCGATCAGGTTGTGGTAAATGGCGGTCGGCACCTCGGTCCCGTCGAGCGCCGCGTCCAGCGTGGAGGGATATTTGCGCGCGTTGGCAAAGAACAGCAGCTGCTTCATCTGCGCGGACAGCGTCGCCGCTGCGGTATTGCGGAACTGGCCGTACACCGAATACAGCGAATCGAATGCGGACCGGCGCAGCGCGCGGTCATAGGACTGCATCAGCGGGATAAAGGTGCCGTGCGTGACCGGATGCCTGTTCCCATCCTGATCGGCCGCGTCCGGAAAGCGGAGATCGGCGTCATTGAGCATGGAGTAGATATCGTCCGGACCGGACGCCATCTCGCCCGCAGCCGCGAGCAACGCCTCCTCCTTGTCTGAAAGCACATGGTCGCGGCGGCGGCGCACGCGGTCCATCGCCAGCCGGTAGTTTTCGAGCGCGGGCGTTTCGCGGTAAAAGCGGGCGAGCGTCTGATCGTCAATGGCGAGCAGCTCGGGCGTTTCAAACGCTGCCGCGGCCTGCAACTCCACCGCGAGCCGCGTCGCCTGGCTCACCATCTCCTGATACGCGGCGACGCGGGTATCCTCGTCGCTGCGGCGCTGGGCGTAATGGACAAGCGCGTCGAACGCCAGGCTGATCTCGTCGTCCAGGCGGAAAAATTCCAGCAGCGTCTCCCCGCTTTCGGACAGGCGGCCGCGGTACGCCGCGACGCGCGGAACAAACGCCTTGGCTGCGTTGTAGGCGGCACGCCAGTCCGCATCGCTCGCGAACAGATCGCGGACCGCCCACTTGCCACTGTCCGGCACCTCCGCGCGTGCTGGTATCCTGGTCATTTCCATGGAAATCCTTCCTTTCCGGTATGGTTTACTGTATGTTATTATGATACCGCAACCGGACAGAACATGCAAGAAAAAGCCCTCTGTTTACCAACAGAGGGCGAAAAAACGGTTCATTGCCTGACGGAACAGTGTACGCGGATCATAATGAAATTGATCAGGACGGTCAGCGCCAAAAGGAAAACGCTTGCCATCTCCGCCAGGCCCTCCGTATCGGCAAGGCCGGCCCAGTCGCCAACGGAAGCGGTAAAGCGCCTGCAGGCCGATGGCGGCCGCGCACGCCGCCGCGCTGACCGCGAGACGCGGCTTCCATTTCTTCTCGGCTGCAACACCGCGGAACAGCACCGCCAGCGCGATGATTCCCAGCAGAATACTCCCTATGTTAAGCCATCCATAACCCATATCCATGCTCCTCCTTTTATTGTCGGTTATTGAGGAAACCGCGCGCGGCTTCTCTTTAGGGAAAGGATAGCACGGAAAAACCTGATTGTTAAGAAAGGGGCGGGAAAATTTGCTTTCCCGCCCCTTTTGCGCTCTTTTATGCACTTTTAGAACGTGTCGGGCAGGTCCTGCCCGTACTCAGCCAGCGCCGCCCGAATATCCGGCCAGGAAAACCCCCGGCGCTGCAGCGCCGCGACCGCCTTTTCGACCTCCCGCCGGTCGGACACATCGCCGTGCAGCCGCTTGTCAAGCAGCGCGCGCAGCTTCGCCCTGTCCGGAGAAAACGGCTGCAGCGCCTCTTCCGCCGTCTCGCGCGCCACGCCCCGGCGGGCCAGCTCCTGCCGGATGCGCAGCTCTCCGTACCCCTTGCGCGCGCAGGAACGCACCACGCTTTCCGCGTAGGCAGCGTCGTCCAGCAGGCCGCGTTCCAGCAGCCAAGCGACCGCGTACTCCGCCGCCTGTTCGTCGTGGCCCTTGTCGAGCAGCTTGTCCCGCAGCATGCTGGCGCTCAGCGCGCGGTATGAGAGCTGCCTCGCCGCCGCGTCCAGCGCCGCGTGGTATTTATCCCCGTTCATTCTTCATCCAGGTCGTCAAAATCATCCGCGTCGATGGACACGGCCCGCGAAGCGCCGGCCTTGGGTGCGGCGGGCTTGGCCGCAGGCGCCGCTACGGACGCCGGACGGGCCGCCGCGGTCTGATGCGCCTTCTGCCGCTCCTCCTCAACTTTTTCCATGATCTGCTTCTGCACATCGTCCGCAAGCTCGGGATGGTCCTTGAAATACTGCTTGGCCGCGTCGCGCCCCTGTCCCAGGCGCATTTCGCCCAGCGAGAACCACGCGCCCGACTTGCCCACAATGCCGTATTTGACGCCCAGATCGACCAGCTCGCTTGTGCGCGAGATGCCCTCGCCGTACATGATGTCGAACTCGGCCTCCTTGAACGGCGGCGCGACCTTGTTTTTGACCACCTTGCAGCGGGTGTGGCTGCCGATATTCTCCGCGCCGGACTTGATATGCTCGGTACGGCGCACGTCGATACGCACGGAGGCGTAGAATTTGAGCGCGCGGCCGCCGGTCGTGACCTCCGGACTGCCATAGATCACGCCCACCTTTTCACGAAGCTGGTTGATAAAAATAGCTACGCACTGGCTCTTGGCGATCGAGCCGGCCAGCTTGCGCATGGCCTGGCTCATCATGCGGGCGTGCAGGCCGACGAACGAATCGCCCATTTCTCCCTCGATCTCGGCGCGCGGGGTGAGCGCGGCGACCGAGTCGATGACCACAATATCAATTGCGCCCGAACGCACGAGCGCCTCCGCGATATCAAGCCCCTGCTCGCCGGTATCCGGCTGGGAAACCAGCAGGCTGTCGATATCCACGCCCAGCGCCTTGGCGTATATGGGGTCGAGCGCATGCTCCGCGTCGATGAACGCGGCGGTGCCGCCCAGCTTCTGCGCCTCGGCCACGCAGTGCAGCGCAACCGTGGTCTTGCCGGAGGATTCCGGCCCGTAGATCTCCACGATGCGGCCGCGCGGCAGACCGCCGATGCCCAGCGCGAGATCCAGCCCGATCGAGCCGGTCGGGATATGGTCTACCTGCATGCCGGCGTTCTCGCCGAGACGCATGACCGAACCCTTGCCGAACTGCTTTTCGATCTGACCGAGCGCCGCGGCGAGCGCTTTCTTTTTATCGGCCGCGGGCGCGACCGGTTCGAGCTGTTTTTTGGTAGCCATAAAGAGCCTCCTGCTTGTTTGTTGATTCCTGCATCCATTATACCAGTGGCAAAAAATAAAAGCAAGAAAAATCGAAAATTTGTTCGATGTTTTCCTGCTTTTTATTTTTCACTTTCGTCTGTGGACGGCGCGGCGGCCTGCGCGCCGCGTTCGATCTGTTCGCTGAGCGGTACATATTCCGGAGGCTTTTCCCCCGTTTCATTCCAGCAGGGTGTTGTACCCATACACAATGCGCGGCACCCCGGAAAGGTCCTCCGTGATGCCGATGCCGGCAAAACGGTTATCCTCCAGGATGGCGGCGACCTGCGTCGCCTGCCGGTAGCCGCACTCGAACAGGATGACGCCGCCCGGCACGAGCAGCTCCCCCCACTTGGCGCAGATCGAACGGTAAAAATCCAGCCCGTCCTCCCCGCCGAACAGCGCTTCGTGCGGCTCGTAATCCGCGACGCTCGGCTCGAGCGCGCGCATCTCCGCGCGGGTGACGTAGGGCGGATTGGAAACTAGGATGTCAAACTGCCCCATATTGTTCGGCGGGCGGAAGCGCACGTCCGCCTTGAGCGCGACATACCGGCCCTGCACCCCCAGCCGACGGGCGTTTTCCCGCGTAACGCGCAGCGCGCCCTCGGAAATATCCACGCCCGCGACGCGCGCGTCCTCCACCTCATGCGCGGCGGCGATGCCGATGCAGCCCGAACCGCAGCACAGGTCGAGGATGCGCGGCGAAACCCGCTGCCGCGCCTGTCCGATGACCAACTCGCACAGACGCTCGGTATCCGAGCGCGGGATCAGCACCGAGCGGTCGATCTGGAACGTCAGCCCATAAAAATCCCATTCGCCGAGTATGTATGCAAGCGGTTCGCCGTCCAGACAGCGGTCGCAAAGCAGATGCGCATAGTCCACCGTCGCGTCGTCCAGATAGACATGACCCCAGTCGGCTGTTTTGTTTTTATCCGCCTTGCAGGCGTATGCCGTTATCTCGCGCGCGGAAAGAGAAGGCTGCGGATCGTCCGCCTCCTTCAAGCGCTTGAACAGCTCCATATATACGTCGTTGATGGTCTTGGTCAAGGCTTGGCCCACCCCCTAAATGTGTTTTACGCATGCCGCAGGGCGCGCGGCGGCTTTCCATACAGCGATATGGACGCCTATTCACCAGTTGTCCGATCCGTCCTCCGGAATGACCGCCTTCATGCCGGTGATCGCCACCTCAATCATGGAATCGTCCGGCTCGAACACGGTCAGGTGCTGGATCATCAGGCCAGGCCAGCGCAGCGCACGGGAAAGCACGCTCTCCGAACGGCCGGCGTAGCGGTTGAACTCATAGCTGATGCCCACCACGAGCGGCAGCAGGACCAGATGCGCCAGCATGCGCAGAAACGGGTTGGTGATATCCACGATGGAAAACACGATGGACGAAACAATCGTCGCAATAATAATCAACACGAACATAAAGCTGGTGCCGCAGCGCGGATGGTATTTGTTCTGGCGGCGGACGTTCTCCACGGTCAGTTCCTCGCCCGCCTCGTAGCAGAAAATGGTCTTGTGCTCCGCGCCGTGGTATTCGAACGTGCGGCGGATGTCCTTCATGTGCGACACCGACCACATGAACAGCAGGAAGATCACCACGCGCACCGCGCCCTCCAATACGTTGCGGGCGAGTACGCCCCAGCCCTCCGGCACAAAGCCGCCGAGGAAGCTCGGCAGCAGCAGGAACAGCGCGACCGGCAGCGCGATGCCGATTACGGTCGAAATACCGAGGATCAGCCGGTTCAGACCCTCGGAGCCGAATTTATTTTCCAGCCAGATCTCGAATTTGGAGGGCGGCGCGTCCACCTCCTCGTCCTCAAAGAACGAGGCCGAATAGTTGATTGCCTGGATGCCGTCTTTCATGGCCATGAACAGGCCGTAGGCGCCGCGCAGCACCGGCAGCTTCCAGAACGCGGAGGGCTGGTGCGCGTCCTCCTCCTTTACGACCAGCTCGCCGTTTGCCTTGCGGACAACCGTGCAGACCCGTCTGGGACCTTTCATCACGATGCCCTCGATAATCGCCTGGCCGCCGATCGTGGTTTTCTTTTGCGTTGGCATTAGCTATCTCCTTTGGGTTCAGGGGTATAAGGGGTTTCCGGCACCTTGGGGATAGCCCCCGTGATGCCGAGCGCTTCCTCCGCCTCCGCGGCGGGCAGGGTGATGGTGACCGTCGTACCCGCGCCGAGCGTGGACGCGATATCCAGCGTGCCGCCGTGCAGGACGACGATCTCGTCGGTCACGGCCAGGCCGATGCCGCTGCCGCGCTGCTTGGAGGAGCCTTTATAAAATTTCTCCTTGACAAAAGGCAGCTCGGCTTCCGGTATGCCTTGGCCGTAGTCGCGCACCGAGGCGACGATTTTGCCGCCCTCCCGCCGCAGGGAAATATCGATCTTTTTCCCGTCCGCGCCGTATTTGGCGGCGTTGTCCAGGATATTGAGGAACACCTGCTTCATGCGATGGCGGTCGCCGTTGATATAGTAGTTGGCGTCCACGTCCTCGTCGTAGCTCAGCCGGATGCCGCTTTTCTGCAGCAGATTTTCATACATATACACGGCCTCGTACAGCTCGATCGATAGGTCGAACAGCTCGACCTCGAGCTTCATGCGGCCGGACTCGATGCGCGCGAAATCCAGAAGCTCCTCAACCATGCGGGTCAGGCGGCCCGCCTCTTTCTGGATGATGGTCAGGCCCTGCATAACCTCCTCTGGGTCCTCTCCCCCGCCCGCGAGCAATGTTTCGCTCCAGCCGCCGATGGCGGTGAGCGGGGTGCGCAGCTCGTGCGAAACCGAGGAGATAAAGTCGTTCTTCATGCGCTCGGCGCGGCTGATCTCGTCTGACATGTAGTTAATCGTATCGCACAGCTCGCCAATCTCGTCGTCATAGGTCTTTTGCAGGCGCACCCCGTAGCGGCCGGCCGCGATCTCCTTGGCGATCGTGTTGATCTTGAGGACCGGATCCACGATGGACTTGACAAAATAGCTGTTGGAGGCGACGACCAGCATCAGGAACACCAGGCAGGCCAGAATGACGATGCCGATGATGATCCAGATCTGCCGCTCAACGATGCGCAGCGAGGTGATGAAGCGCACGCCGCCGATCAGCTCCCCGCGGGAGGACAGGAGAGGGGTGGTCACGCTCATGACCCGCTCGTCCGTAAGCGGGTCGCGGCCGGGGAACACCGCGGTCTTCTGGGTGGACAGCGCCTGCGCGGCGTCCTCGGTGGAGGCCATGCCGCCGCCCGTCAGTGCCGAGGTGGACAGCAGGATACGGCCGTTGCGGTCGAGGAACTGCATCTCGAGCTTTTCCTGCTCGCTGAAAGTGGAAACGTCAGATTCCGCCTGCGCGTAAAACTGGTCGTAGGTTTCGGTAAAATACTTGTGGTAGGTTTCGGCCTTGAGCGTGGCGCGCGAGGTCAGGTTGTCCCGCACCGAGGCGTAATAGTAGCCGGACACGCCGACCGTGACCAGAATAACCACGGCCGCCAGGATGACCAGCACGAACGAAAGCGAGTTCATCATCCAGCGGCCCTTGATGCCGCCCGGCGAGTGCAACACCTTGGGCGCGGCTGGCTGTGGCGGCGCCTTGGGCTGTTTTTTAGATCTGCGATAAATCATAGGTAAGCTGCCTTTCTCATCTCAGGCTGTTGCGGCAAACGCACAGGGGGCGGCAGCGCGCTCCCTGCTTGCGGCGGTCAACCCTCCCACATATAGCCGTAGCCGCGCACGGTCACGATATGCGATGGCTCCGCCGGATCATCCTCGATTTTGATGCGCAGGCGGCGGATATTTACATCCACGATCTTGAGCTCGCCCACATAGTGATGGCCCCAGACCATCTCCAGCAGCTCGTCGCGGGAGAGCGCCTTGCCGATGTTCTCCATAAACGCTTTCAGCAGCCCGTACTCGATCTGCGTCAGCTCGATCTTGATGCCGTTCTTGAGTACCTCTCGCGCGCGCAGGTTGAGCTTGAACGGGCCGGACTTGATCACATCCTCCTCCGAGAAGGGCGAGCCGGACACGCGCCGGTACAGCGCGTCCACGCGCGCGGCAAGCTCGATCACGGAAAACGGCTTGGTCACATAATCGTCCGCGCCGTTCATCAGGCCGGTCACCTTGTCCGCCTCCTGGGTGCGCGCGGTCAGCATGATAACGCCCGCCTGATAGCCCGCGGCGCGCATAGCGCGGCAGACCTCATACCCGTCGATGCCGGGCAGCATCACATCCAGCACCGCAACCGCAATATCCTGGTTGGCATGGTATTTTTCCAGCGCCGCTTCGCCTGTTTCGGCCTCTATCACCTCGTAACCGCTCCGCTTCAGGTTGAGGACCAGAAAGGAGCGGATATTTTCTTCATCTTCCAAAACCAGTATTTTGCGTTTCATGGATGTTCCTCCTTTGATTTACCATTCATTCATTGCTCCAGGCCTGGGTGAGGAGCGAGAAGCGCTCTTTTACGCCGTTGGCATCGATCTGGATCGCGCTCTGCTGTGCGTCCTCCGAAAAGCGCGCGAAGTAGACCGCCTGCGAGGTCTGGCCGAGCTGAAGCAGGTCGGTACGGCCGATATAATAATCCCGCAGCGTTCCGGTGACGCAATAGATGGTGAACAACGGTATTTGCTGCCCACCACCGATATATTGCGCGAATTCAACCGCGCTGATCCCGCTTTCGCTCGTCTTGACCGCCGTGATCTGGTCGTGCCATTCTGCATCGATCTTAAACATCCATCCGTCAGACACATTCTGATAGGTGGTCATCATCAGCACTGGCGGCCGATCCACGCTATACACATACCAATCGAGCATGAAAAGCGCGTCCGTCGCGGCGGCTTCGTCGTAGCCCGCCATGAGTACGGCGCGCGGCAGCTCGGTCACGCCGTCGCCGTTGATATCGGCCGCGTAGACCGATACCGGCCGATAGGTACCCCGATGGATGGAGTCCTCGCTGTCCAGCGCGAGATTTTGCAGTGTCCCGTCCTCATAGACAAAAATATCTGTTGTCAGTCCGACACCGCTCGTTGTTTTTTGCTCTGCAAACACAGCGGGCTGGTTTTTCTGTACGCGGCCGCTTGTCATCCGTTCGACCGAAACCGCCTCGGCGCTGGTAGCCGCCTCGCCTACCAGGTCCAACCCGATATGGTACTGATACAGCCGCGCCACGCGCTGTCCGGCGGGGTTGTTCGTAATGAGCAGCAGGTCCTTGGCGCCGTCGCCTGTCAGGTCGGCCAGCTCCATGGCCGAGTATTCGGTCTCAAGCAGCAAGCCCGGTGCGCAGTTTTTATCAAAATCGCACATGGTCAGCGCGCCCACGCCGTCTCCCGGCAGCTTCCAGGCAATCAACATGCCGCGCCGGCCGGCCGGTGTGATCGTGGGGTAATCGACCGACAGGATCGCGGTGCCTTTCCCCTCGATCGCGCCCGTGCAGACATACTGCTGGTCTTGTTTTTTATAAACATAGACCTTGAACGCGTTGCTCGTCACCGAGCTGGAACCGCGGAAAAACGCGATCGCTTCATCCGCCCCGTCCCCGTCCAGATCGACAAGCTGGATAGGCGAGCGGTTTTCCCCGTCGGTCGGCGCGGTATAGGTAACGCCCGACGAGAGCAGGTTTTCCAGCTCGACCTGCAGGGTCTGGTAGTTGGCGGATGGCTTGGGCGCGGCGAGCAGGTCGTCGCCCGATGGGAACGTGCAGCCGGACAGCGCAAACAGCAGCACGGCCAGCACGGGGATGGTTCGGATCAATTTCATGAAGCTCTCCCGTTCACAATCAATGCAGACACTTATACAGATTTAGTATAGCACAAAGCCCACCCGTTTGGTACTGGAAATTGCATAATTTTTATCCGGTTTTCCAGCGCGCGGGCGCGCTTCGATTGACAAATCCGCTTTTTGCGGGTATACTGGAAACGTATCCGCACCCGTGGCGAAATTGGCATACGCGCCAGATTTAGGTTCTGGTCTCGCAGGAGGTAGGGGTTCAACTCCCCTCGGGTGCACCATACGGCGAAAACCGGCCTGGAGGGGCCGGTTTTCCGCTTTACTGATTCTGGAGGGCTTCTGCTATGTCTGTCGAGCAATATTTCCCTTTCTGGCCGAAACTGACCGACGCGCAGCGCGACCTGCTGCAAAGCGCCGTTTCCAGCGCGCGCTTTGAGGCCGGCAATATCCTGCACGCGGGCAGCAGCGACTGCGCGGGGCTGTTCATCGTCGTCAAGGGACGGCTGCGCGCCTACACCCTGTCCGGCGAGGGCAAGGAGCTGACGCTGTACCGCCTGCTTGAACGCGATATCTGCCTGTTTTCCGCCTCCTGCATTATGCGCAGCATCCAGTTTGACGTGATGATCTCCGCGGAGGAGCCGACTGATGTGCTCCGCATCCCGCCGGATGTTTACAAAACGCTTATGGAGCAATCCGCGGCTGTGGCCGGCTATACCAACGAGTTGATGGCGGCGCGCTTTTCCGAGGTGATGTGGCTGATGGACCAACTCCTCAACCGCAAGCTGGACAGCCGCCTCGCGGCGTTCCTGCTGGAAGAGCGCGGCCTGTCCGGCGCGGATATCCTGCCGCTGACGCATGAGCGCGTTGCGGCGCACCTAGGCAGCGCGCGAGAGGTCGTCACCCGCCTGCTCCGGTATTTTCAAAGCGAAGGGCTCGTACAGCTGGAGCGCGGCAGCATCGCGCTGACCAATATCGACGGCCTGTACCGCACCGCCGGCGACAGCCTGCGCTGACCGGACGCTGCCCGCATCAAAAAACGGCCGCTTACGCGGCCGTTTTTGTCCGCTCCCTGTCGGAACGTCATGTTATGCTGTTGAGATATTCCTCCGCGAAATGCGCGGCGACCGCACCGTCCGACGCGGCGGTGACGATCTGCCGCACCGCCTTGGTGCGCACGTCGCCCACCGCGAACACGCCCGCGACGCTGGTGCGCGTCGTCTCGTCCGCGATCAGGTAGCCCTGTTCGTCCAACGCGACCTGGCTGGCCAGCAGCGCGGTGTCCGGCACGCGGCCGACCGCCGCGAACACGCCGTCGCACGCGATCGAGCGGACCGCGCCGGTTTTGACGTTTTCCACCTGCACGCCGGTGACGCGCTCGGCATGGAGCAGCCTTGTCACGCGGCTGTCCCAGACAATTTCCAGGTTTTCCGCGGCCTGCAGGGATTTTTCATATACCTTGGAGGCGCGCAGCGTATCGCGGCGGTGGATCAGGTACACCTTTTCGCACAGCTTGGCAAGCAGCAGCGCGTCCCCGACCGCGGTGTTGCCGCCGCCGACCACGCAGACCGTCCGTCCCTTATAGAACATCCCGTCACACGCTGCGCAGTAGGCCATGCCGCGGCCGACCAGCGCCTGCTCCTCCGGCACGCCGAGCGGACGCGGCGACGCGCCTGTGGCGAGTACCACCGTCCGCCCCTCGACTACGCCCTCGTCGGTCGTGACCCGCTTGACCGGCCCTTCCAGGCTAGCCTCTGTCACGGTCGCCAGCAGCGATTCCGCGCCGAACCGCTCCGCACCGCGCTGCATGCGCTCGCCCAGCTCAAAGCCGTCGATCGGCTCGTCAAAGCCCGGGTAATTCTCCACCTGCTCGGTGGTGGCCATCTGCCCACCCGCGGACAGCTTTTCGATCACCAGCACGCTCAGTCCGGCACGGGCGCCGTACAGCGCTGCGGTATAGCCGCCCGGCCCGCCGCCAATGACCAGCATATCATATATTTTTCCCATAGGCCTGTCTCGCTTTCCTGTTTATACGGACTGCGCCTGCATCCAAGCGTCGATATCCGCCTTGGAACCCGGCGCGACCAACTTCTCGCCCGCCGCCCCATTTTTCACAAGGATGAGTGAGGGGATGGTATCGACCGAGAACCGCTGCGCCAGCTCGGGCTGCTCGTCAATGTTGACCTGGGCGACCGCCGCGCGCCCCGCGTAGGCCTCGGGCAGCTTGGCGACCACGCCCGCAATCCGGCGGCAGTAGGTACACCACGGCGCCCAGAATTCCAGCAGCACCGGCTGCGCAGACTGTTCCACGAGTTCCTGATAGTTTTCCTTGGTAATATGCAGCATTGCCATTGTCAACAGCTCCTTTTCTATTTGTATTTCTGGTATGCTTTTATTATACCCGTTTTTCTGTCGATTACTGTGAGTTTGTCACCAACAGCTTTTGAGGAGGGGTCCGGTTTGTCTAAAGCGATCGTCTGTCTGGGGGATTCCAACACCTGGGGCTACGACCCGCGCGGCTTCGGCGGCGGACGCTGGCCGGACTGTGTGCGCTGGACCGCGCGGTTGAACGCGCGGCCGGAATGGATCATCTACAACCTTGGGGAAAACGGCCGCGCCATCCCGCATACCCCATTCGAGCTGCGGACGCTGTGCGGCCAGCTCGCGGCGCTGCGGCCGTTCGACGGGCTTTGCGTGATGCTCGGCTCGAATGACCTGCTGCTCGGCGTGCCGCCCGCGGCTGCGGCCGCGCGGATGGAGCGTCTGCTCGTATGCCTATCGAGCTTAGGCGTTCCCTTCCTGCTGATCGCCCCGCCATGCTTCCATCCCGGCGACTGGGTGCGGGAGGAGGCGCTGCTCGCCGCCTCCGCGCACCTTGCAGGGTATTACCGGATACTGGCCGGCGAAAGCGGCGCGGCCTTTGCCGACGCGGGATGCTGGGATATCCCCCTGTGCTTCGACGGGGTGCATTTCACGGCCGAGGGCCATGCGCGTTTTGCCGCGCAGGCCGGCGGGGCGTTCGCCGCAGCATTTTGCGGAGCAAAATGATTTCCGAAAAAAGTTCTAAAATATTATAAAAACACCCTTGAAAAGCATTTTAAATCGGGTTATCCTGTTCCCAGACCGGTCAATCCACTGAAAGGAACATTCTGTTATGAAACTGATCGAACTGCCCGCCCTGCCGATTGCTTTCCTGCGCCGCACCGGCCCCTATGGACCGGAAAACCGTGCGCTGGTGGAACGGCTCAAACGTCTGGCACGGGACGCCGACCTGCTGGATGCGGGGTCAGTCATTTTCTGCGCCGCCTGGGACGACCCCGCCTGCACGCCGCCCGAAGCCTGCCGGTATGACGCCTGCCTTGTCCTCCGGCTGGCGGCGCGGCTGCCGGATACCCGTTCAGGCTACCTGCCGGACGGGCGTTACGTCTGTTTTACTGTGCCGCACACGCCGGAGGCGCTTTCCGAAATATACGGCACGGCTGTCCGCACCGTTGGTTGCTGTGGATTATCCGCCGACCCATCCCGCCCGATGCTGGAAGCCTATCCGCTTTCCCTCGTGCAGCGGGGAAGGTGCCAATTTTATGTCCCTGTTCTCTGAAAAACAGCAGAAAAGCGCCGCATTGCGGCGCTTTTTCCTTATCCCTTTTTCGCCTGCGCCTTGGCTTCAAAGCGCGCCTTGTCCACAATGGCGCGCTGGTGCGTACCCTCGCCGATCAGGCCGGCCTCGTCATAGGCCGCGACATGGAAGGTTAAGATCTTGCCGTTCGGCGCGATCTCGGTCAGCTCGGTCTCGACGCGGACCTCCATACCCTCAGGCGTCGCCGCAACATGACTGACGTTAACCAGCGTACCGACCGTGGTCTTGCCTGCTTCCAGATGTGCCTCCACGCTGGCCGCGGCGGTATTCTCAATCGCGGCGACCATCATCGGCGTCGCAAACACGGCCACCAGGCCGCTGCCGACGTTGGATGCGAGCTTATCTGCGGTGACGGTGAGCTTCTGCTCGCCCTTGATGCCAATTTCCATGCCTCATTCTCCTTTTCTGCGAATCTCAGTCTTGCCGCCCATATACGGCTGAAGCGGCTGCGGGATAGCCACCGAGCCGTCCGCGCGCAGGTTGTTCTCCAGGAACGCGATCAGCATGCGCGGCGGTGCGACAACCGTGTTGTTGAGCGTATGCGCGAAGTACAGTTCCTTGGCATCCTTGCCGCGCACGCGGATGCCCAGACGACGCGCCTGCGCGTCGCCCAGGTTGGAGCAGGAGCCGACCTCGAAATACTTCTTCTGGCGCGGTGACCACGCCTCCACATCGCACGACTTGACCTTGAGGTCGGCCAGGTCGCCCGAGCAGCACTCCAGCGTGCGCACCGGAATCTCCAGCGAGCGGAAGAAGTCCACCGTGTTCTGCCACAGCTTGTCGTACCACATCGGGGATTCCTCCGGCTTGCAGACCACGACCATTTCCTGTTTTTCAAACTGGTGGATGCGGTAAACGCCGCGCTCCTCTATGCCGTGCGCGCCGACCTCCTTGCGGAAGCAGGGCGAATAGCTGGTGAGCGTCTGCGGCAGGGTATCCTCGTCGTTAATCGAATCGATGAACTTGCCGATCATGGAATGCTCGGAGGTGCCGATCAGGTACAGGTCCTCGCCCTCGATCTTGTACATCATGTTCTCCATTTCCTTGAAGGACATGACGCCTTTGACCACGTCGCCGTGGATCATAAACGGCGGGATATAGTAGGTGAAGCCGCGGTCGATCATGAAGTCGCGCGCATAGGACAGGATGGACGAATGCAGCCGCGCGATGTCCCCTTTCAGGTAATAGAAGCCGTTGCCCGACGTCTTGCGGGCAGCATCCAAGTCGATGCCATCAAAGGATTCCATGATATCGACGTGATACGGTATTTCATAATTCGGAACAACGGGGTCGCCGAACTTTTCGATCTCCACATTTTCCGAGTCATCCTTACCGATCGGCACGGACGGATCAATGATGTTCGGAATGACCATCATACGGTTTTTGACTTCCTCGGCAAAGGTCTTTTCATCCTCTTCCAGCCTTGCCATCTCGTCCGCCATGGCCTTGACCTCGGCCTTGACCTGCTCGGCTTCGTCCTTCTGGCCCTTTGCCATCAGGCCGCCGATCTCCTTGGACTTTTTGTTGCGCATGGCGCGCAGCTCGTCGCAGCGGGTCTTGGCGGCGCGGAATTTGGCGTCGAATTCGATGACCTCGTCAACGAGCGGCAGCTTTTCGTCCTGGAACTTCTTTTTAATGTTCTCTTTCACCGCGTCCGGATTCTGTCTGACAAATTTGATATCCAGCATTTTACGTTACTCCTTTTTATTCTTCTGTTGTTAAATCCTCTATTTGCTTTTGCACGGCTTCAAATAATTTGTTGATATCCGAGCCGAACGAATTTTCCGCTGCGCGGCCGAGCAGACGTTCTGCACCGTATTTTTCCACCAGCGCGTCGTATTCCCGCACCGCGTCCTCCGTGTTTTCCGATAAAAGCTGTGCGCTGATGCGCGCCAAGCCGGCGTATACGTCGCGTTCCTCCATGCGCAGCGTAGCGGCGGCGACCACATCAGTGTGCGCCAGCTCGCTGTCGAGCGCGCTGCGCACACCGTCCAGCGCCTTGCTCTGCGCGTCGAACTGCTTTTGCAGGTCTTCCATTTTCTGTGTCGCGCCCTGCGCGACCGTTTGCTGCTCGGTCAACTGGTTAGTCAGCGTGTCAAGCTGCCTGTCCGCGCGAGCCTGCGCGATATAGCTGATTAAAATCAGCGCGAGCGCCACGGTAAACAGGCCGATGATATAAAAGGTAAGCGTCGTGCGGCTGAGCTTTTTTTCCGGCTTGGGCCCGTCCGGCGTTTTTTTCTGCTCGTCCATGTTTTCCTCCTTATACGCGCAGGCTGCGCAGCGCTTCAATCAGGCGTTCCAGATCGTCTGATCCATAATATTCCAGCGTCAAGGTGCCGCTTGTTTTCCCCTGCTGGATGCTGACCTTGCGGCCGAGCACACTTTCCAGTTCCCGCGCGGCTTCGGACAGGTAATCCACGGAAAAAACGGCGCTTTCGGTCTTTTGCACCGGCTTTTTGTTCAGCTTTTTCGCCAACGCCTCGGCCTGCCGCACGGTCATGCCGGCCATCTGTCTGGCCGCTTCCACACGTTTGTCCGCTTCGGACACTGCCAGCACGGCGCGTGCATGACCGCCGGACAGCTTGCCCTCACTGACCATAACACGTACCTCGTCGGGCAACGCCAGCAGGCGCAGCGCGTTCGCTACCGCTGGACGCGATTTGACCACGCGGCGCGCGACCTCCTCCTGCGTCAGCCCGAACTGCCGCATCAGCAAGTCATAGCCCTCGGCCTCCTCGATAGGATTGAGGTCCTGCCGCTGCAGGTTTTCGATCAGGGCCAGCTCCATGATCTCGCTTTCCCGCGCTTCCAGCACCATGGCCGGTATCTCCTTGAGTCCCGCCATCCGCGCCGCGCGCCAGCGGCGCTCACCGGCTATGATCTGGTAGTAGCCGCTCTTCTCCCCTGCGCGCACGGTGATCGGTGTGATTACGCCGTGCAGGCGGATGCTCTCCGCCAGCTCCTCCAACGCGTTTGGGTCGAAGACCTTGCGCGGCTGATTGGGATTGGGCTCGATTCTGGAAAGGGAAAGTTGGGTGACGCCGCCCGCCGCCGCGCCTGCGGCGCTCAGGTCGGTGACATCGCCGCCGAACAGATTGGACAGGCCGCCGCCCAGTCCCCTTTTGGTCGATGACATCAGACTCTCCCCTTTTCCTGCTTATTCTTTTTCAGTATTTCATCCGCGAGGGAAAGATATGCTTCCGCGCCGCGGCACATCCGGTCGTAATCCGTGATCGGCTTGCCGTGGCTGGGCGCTTCGCTCAGGCGCACGTTGCGCGGCACAACCGACGAGAATACCTCGCCCGGAAAGTGCTTTTTCACCTCTTCGACCACCTGGATGGACAGGTTGGTGCGTCCGTCAAACATGGTCAGCAGCACGCCTTCCAGCGCGAGCGACGGATTCATGCTCTTTTTCACCATACGGACGGTTGTCATCAATTGGCTCAGGCCCTCCAGCGCGTAATATTCGCACTGCAGCGGCACCAGGAAGCTGTCCGCCGCGCAAAGACAGTTGAGCGTCAGCAGTCCCAGCGAGGGCGGGCAGTCAATGAAAATATAATCGTATTCTTCCCTGACACGATCGAGCACGCCCTTGAGACGGTTTTCCCGTCCCTCCATCATGATGAGGTCCAGCTCCGCACCTGCCAGGTTGACATTTGCGCCGATCAGGTCGACCCATTTGGTCGATACAATGGCGCTTTTCACATCCGGCTCATCCGCGACGATCAGATCATAGATCGAGGTCTTCAAAGAGCGCGGATCAACGCCGAAGCCGGACGTTGCGTTTCCCTGCGGGTCAAAGTCGCACAGCAGTACGCGCTTGCCACGCTCGAACAACGCAGCCGCAAGATTAATGGCCGTGGTCGTTTTGCCGACGCCGCCCTTTTGATTGGCGAACGCGATGATTTTACCCATAAGCGTTTTTCTCCTCGGCTTTCCCTTATTTTCTTACGGGTTTTATTATAGCACAACACCAATCAAAAGCAAAGAAAAAACAGCAATGTTTCACATGAAACAACCCAAGATTTTTGTTTCACGTGAAACACTGCCGTATCAATATCAAAATTAGTTGCAGCGGGCATGCGGAATGCAGATAGTAAGCGTCAGCCCGTCGTCGCTTTCCTGCTGCTCGACGGTCGCACCGATACCCGCGTCCACCATAACGCCGACCGCGCGGTTGAGCGTATTCAGGAAAAAGCGAACATCTTTAATCAGCCGGATCACCTTGCGCTCCTGTCCCGACGGCGTTTCCTTTTCCTTTAGCAGGGTATCGATATACTGTTCCGCGCGGCTGACGTTCAGATCATGCTCGATAATAAACTTGGTCGCGTTGATCCGATCCTCCTCCTGTTCCAGACGGAGCAGGCAGCGGGCGTGCCGCTCGGTCAGGTTCGCGCTGCGGATCATCTCCATATTCTGCGGCGAAAGGCGGAGCAGGCGAAGCTTGTTCGCCACCGCCGACTGTGTTTTGCCAACCTTGCGCGCGGCTTCCTCCTGCGTCAAGCCGTATTGGTCGATCAGCCGCTTGAAACCGTTTGCTTCCTCAAAAAAGTCCAGGTCGCGCCGCTGCAGGTTTTCCACCAGCGCAATCGCGGAGGAATCCTGCGAATCCGCAGCGATTACCAGACAGGGTACTTCATTCAGTCCCGCCACGCGGGCCGCGCGCAGCCGGCGCTCTCCCGCGACCAGCTCATAGCCGCCGTTCGGTGCGCGCCGCACGGTCAGCGGATTGAGTACCCCATATTGACGGATGCTTTCCGCAAGCTGGGCAATCGCCTCAGGATCAAAATATTTACGCGGCTGGTTGGGGTTGCGCGCAATATCGCTCACGCGGATGCGACGCAATGTACGATCCTCTTTTCCTGTCACAAGTGTCAAAACCGACATCAAATTCATTACCTCCTTATGTCCTTTGGTAATAGATTACCATATTATTACATTTTGACAAGGAAAATCGACCGCAAAACATTGCTTTTTCGACCGTTACCAGTCATTTCCTACCAGAAAACACACATTTCCGTGCATTTTCGGACAAAAAATAACCCTCTGTTATTTCTCAACAGAGGGTTTACATTTTGTAATTACAGGGGGTCGGTCTGTATTTTTTTGAAGCGGCGGGGGTAACGGTCGGGCGTATCCTCGAGCTTCTGCAGGCGGACCATCGTGCGCTCTACTCCGGCATGCGGCACGGTATAGTGCAGCAGCTCGGCGGCGGGCGCGCCGAGCACAGCGAACGCATGCGCAGCCGAACCGACCTCATCCATGCAGTCCGCGGCTTTCATGGCATAGAACGCGCCTCCCACTCTGACCATCGGCAGGGTCAGCTCGCACAGCACACGCAGCTCGGCAACCGCACGCGACACCGCAACATCGAACGCGGCGCGATGTGCTTTGGCGAACTCCTCCGCCCGCGCGTGGACAGCGGTGCAGTTGGACAGGCCGAGCGCCGCGATTGTCTCCTGCAGGAAATCGACACGCTTGCGCTGCGCGTCCAGCAGGGTAAACACCGTGTCCGGACAGAGGATGGCGAGCGGCACACCCGGGAAGCCCGCGCCCGTACCAACGTCCAGCACGGTCTGGCCAGCCGGCAGATGGGGCGCGAGCACCGCGCAGTCAAGGAAGTGCCGCGTCACGACCTCCGTGGGATCGGTCACTGCGGTCAAGTTCATCACCCGATTTTTTTCCAGCAGGAGGTCGGAAAAGCGTAGCAATTTTTCCACAGACTGTGGAGAAAAAGAGAGGGAAAGCTGCTTAAGTCCGTCCTCCAGCAGCATGCGTTCGTTCATGCGTTCCCTCCTTTCCACCGTGTTTCCATATAGATCATCAGCGCCGTGATATCCGCAGGCGAAACACCCGATATCCGCGCAGCCTGTCCGAAATTGAGCGGCTTGACCGCGTTCAGCTTTTGCCGCGCCTCCAGGCGGATCGAATCAATCGCGCTATAATCCAGCTCAGGCGGCAGCGGACGGCTCTGCAACTTACGATACTGCTCCACGTCGCGCTCCTGACGGTCGATATAACCCGCGTATTTGATGCGGATCTCGACCTGCTCCCGAATGACCGCCGGCAGCGCCGGCCGGTCGGGATCAAACGGCGCAAGATCGGCATAACACAGCTCGGGGCGGCGCAGCAGGTCGATCAGCTTGCAGCCCGCCTTGAGCGGCGCGCTGTTCTTCCCCGCGAGAAAGCCGTTGAGCGCATCCGTCACCGGCACGCCCACCGACGCCACGCGGTTGATCTCCTGCTGTACCTGCTCATATTTGCGCCGCACGCGCGCGCCACGTTCCGGCGGGTTCAGCCCCACGCGCACGCCGATGGGTACCAGGCGTTCGTCTGCGTTGTCCTGCCGCAGCAGCAAACGGTATTCCGAGCGCGAGGTCATCATCCGGTACGGCTCGTTCGTGCCGCGCGTCACCAGGTCGTCGATCAGCGTGCCGATATAGCCGTCCGCACGGTCAAGGATGAGCGGCTTCTCTCCCTTGAGGCACAGCGCGGCGTTGATGCCCGCGATCAAACCCTGCGCGGCGGCCTCCTCATAGCCGGAGGAGCCGCAGAACTGCCCCGCGCCATACAAACCTCTGATTTTTTTCGTTTCCAGCGTGGGACGCAATTCCAACGGATCGACGCAGTCATATTCAATAGCATAGGCCGGCCGCATGATCTCAGCATGCTCCAAGCCCTTAACCGTATGCAGCATATTGCGCTGCACGTCGAACGGCATGGAGGAGGAAAAGCCCTGCACATAGATCTCCTCCGTCTCAAGCCCCATCGGCTCTAAAAAAAGCTGGTGGCGCGGCTTATCCGCGAAGCGGACGACCTTGTCCTCGATCGACGGACAGTAGCGCGGGCCGACCCCCTCGATCCTGCCGCCGTACAGCGGCGAGCGGTTCAGGTTCGCGCGGATGATCTCATGCGTCCTGCCGGTCGTATAGGTCAGGTAACAAACCGCCCGGTTTTCCGGCGGCTGTTCGGTATCGAACGAAAAGGGGATGATCTCCTCCTCCCCCCTCTGTAGTTCCAAGCCGGAAAGGTCGATCGAACGGCGATGGATGCGCGGCGGCGTACCGGTTTTGAAGCGCTGCAGCCGCAGGCCGAGCGCACGCAGCGACTCGGCCAGCGGGCCTGCCGCCGCCATTCCGTCTGGTCCGCTTTCCCGCGTATAGTCCCCGATAATGATGCGGCCTCCCAAAAAGGTGCCGGTTGCGATGATGACCGCCCTAACCGGATGGCACGCGCCGATCGCGGTCGTAACCGCGCTGACCGCGCCGTTTTCGGTTTCCACCGAAACGACTTCGTCCTGCATGAGCTGCAAGCCCTCCTGCTGTTCAAGCGCATGCTTCATATACGTTCTGTATTGCCCGCGGTCAGCCTGCGCGCGCAGTGAATGTACCGCCGGCCCTTTCCCACGGTTGAGCATACGGTACTGAATGCAGGCCGCGTCGGCCGCGCGCGCCATCTCTCCACCCAGCGCGTCAATCTCGCGCACCAGATGTCCCTTTGCCGTGCCGCCGATCGCCGGATTGCAGGGCATATTGCCAACCGCGTCCAGGTTGATCGTAAAGCAGGCGGTCTTCATGCCAAGGCGCGCCGCGGCCAGCGCGGCTTCAATCCCCGCATGCCCCGCCCCGACCACGGCAACGTCGAACGGCTCAGACGAAAAAAGCATGACGCACAATCCTCCTTTTCTGACCGGATGGTCCTGTAAAATACAGCAAAGCGTCCGTATTTCTGTGTTTTATTTTGTACATAGCTGTTGATAACTCTGTGTAAACTTGGGATAACTTCTGCCAAATGTGGATTCTGTTAAATACATAATATTATTTTTATATTATAATATACAGATCGTATTCTCTTATAGAAAGCGGCAAACGCAAACAGGGCCGCTGCCTCAGCAGCGGCCCTGCATTTCCATCGGGCGGCCGGTTTATTTACCGACACAAAAATCGCTGAAGATGCGCGAGACGACAGCCTCGGTCACGGTTTCGCCGGTGATCTCGCCCAGCGCGGCGATCGCGCCCTCCGCGTCCATCACAACGGCGTCGGGCGTCATTCCGGACTGGGCGGCGTACAGCGCGGCCTCGCACCGCTCCGCAGCGCGGGCCAGCGCGGCGGCCTGGCGGGAATTGGTGATCAGCGCGCCGTCAAACGCGCCGTCGCCAAAGCCGACCGTTCTGGGGATCAGGTCGAGCAGCCGCTGCAGGCCCTCCCCCGTCTTAGCGGAAAGGGGTACGATATGCAGGAAATGCTTTTTCAGCAGCTTTTCCTCCAGCCGGCGCGGCAGGTCGTCCTTATTGACCACCGCGATCGCCCGATGCCCCGCGGAACGCGCGAGCACCAGCATATCCTCGTCACCCAGCGGGCGGGAGCCGTCGAACACCGCGAGGATCAGAGCAGACGCCGCAGCCTCCGCCATCGCGCGGTCGATGCCCGCCTGCTCGATGGGATCGTTCGTATCCCGCAGGCCAGCCGTATCGGTCACGCGCAGCAAAAGCTGGCCCACTTTGACGTTCTCCTCGATCAGGTCGCGCGTCGTGCCGGGAATATCGGTCACGATCGCACGCTCCCGTCCCAGCAGCGCGTTGAGCAGCGTGGACTTGCCCGCGTTCGGCCGCCCCAGGATCACACAGGGGATGCCCTCCCGCAAGATACGCCCGCGCTCATAGCTTTCCGCCATGCTGTACAGGCGGCTGGTCGTGCGGTGGAGCAGCGCGGCCGCGTCCTCGAACAGCACGGGGTCGATATCCTCGTCCGGAAAATCCACAACCGCGTGGAAATGCGCAACCATACCGATCAGCTCGTCCCGCATTTCCTGCACCGGCGAGCCGACCGCGCCCATGATCTGCGCGGCCGCATTTTGAGCGGCCTCGGCCGTGCGCGCGGTAATCAAGTCATGAACCGCTTCGGCCTCGGAAAGCCCCATTTTGCCGTTGAGGAAAGCTCGTCGGGTAAACTCGCCCGCTTCCGCCTGGCGGACGCCCTGCGCGAACAAAGCGTCCAGCCCGAGCTGCAGCACCGCAGTCGAACCATGGCACTGTAATTCGGCCATAGGCTCGCCGGTATAGGTGTGCGGCGCGTGCAGCGCGACCGCAAAGCAGCAGTCGACGACCTTGCCATTTTTATCCCGTAGCGTGCCGTAAACCAGCTTCTGCGAGGGAGCATCTACCAGGCTTTTCCCGTTTTTCGCATCAAAAACCGCGGCGACCGCTTCAATCGCCCGTTCGCCCGATACCCGAATCAATCCGATCGGACCGCCCGCGGATGAAATGGCGGCAATGGTATCGTTCATCAATGCTATCCCCCAAGAAAATCAGTGATGCGGGCGATAGCTGCTGTCAGGCGCGATCACCACGCGGCGGCCGGGTTCGGTGCCGGTCGAATAGGTCGTCACGCCGTTGAAATCCTGCAGCGCGGCATGGATGATGCGGCGCTCGTAGGGGTTCATCGGCTCGAGCGTCATCGAACGATGGGACTTGACGACTTTCATCGCCATTTTGCGCGCCAGGCGTTCCAGGCTTTCCATCCGCTTAACGCGATAGTTCTCGGTATCCACGGACAGGCGGACATGCTCGTCCAGCGCGTTGTTCAGCACTAGCGAGCCAAGGTACTGGATCGCGTCCAGCGTATCCCCGCGGCGGCCGATGACCGGACCCATATCCGGTCCGGAAATCTCAATGCGGAGCTGGTCGCATTCGACCTGCGGCAGAATGGTGACCTTGCCCTCCACACCCATTTTTTCCAGCAGGCCGGCGACGAAATCCGTCGCCAGAACCTCGGCCTTTTTCATGCATTCCTCGGAAACCGGAATCAGCTCGCGCTCCTTGGGAACGGACGGCGTGATGGGATGCTCCTCACGCGGGCGGCGCTCCCGACGCTCGCGGCGCGGACGGTCCCCGCGCTCGCGGCGTTCGCGGCGCGGCGGGCGCTCCACCTCCAGCTTTTCCGGCACGAAGTCTGCGGGTGCGGCCTTGACCAGACGGGGCGTATCGTCATCCGTGGTGATGGAGAGCTTTTCCGGCTTCTCTTCCTTTTTCTTTTCCACAGGGGTGTGGACAGGTTCGGCCGGCTTTACTGGCTCGTCCGGCGCCTCATAGGTCACGCGGACGCGGGCCGGTGTCGCGCCGATGCCCAAAAAGCCCTTTTTGCCATTATCCAGCACTTCTACCGAAACGTCGTCCCGATCGAGGCCGAGCTGCTTCAAAGCGGCCTGGATCGCGGCGTCGCGGGTCTCCCCGGTCGTTTCAATGAATTTCTGCATGGTTTATTTGTCCCCCTTTTTCTTTTTGGCTTCCAGGGACTGCTGCCGCTGCGCTTCCCGATTGGCGATGCGCTTGGCTTCCTTGGCGGCCTCGATGCGCGCGGCTTCCTCCGCCTCTTTCTTTTCACGCTTGCCGCGCAGGTACTTGGTCAGGATAATCTCCTGCACGCAGGAGAACACGTTGTTGAAAATCCAGTAGATGCCGATGGCGCCCGGCAGGATAAAGCCGAAATACAGCGACATCAGCGGCATCAGCAGGTTGAGCATCTTCATCTGGCCGGCGGCGGCGTTGCTCGGCATGTTCTGCATCTTCTGCATGACATAGCTGGACAGGAACGCGGTCGCACCCGACAGGATCGGGATGATCCAGATAAAGCCGGGATCGGTGATGGACGGCGTCTGCGCCAGGTTCAGGCCGAGGAAATGGAAATCGATATTGAGCAGTTCGCCCATACCGTCCGTGATTTTGGTGATGGCCTCAGGCCAGACGTTGCCTGCGCTCTGGAACATATCGCCCAGCTTCTCGGCAATTGTGATCTGGCCATAGTAGCCGGCAGTCGCGATATCCACGCCCACCTCGTTGGCCAGTTTAGCGATAACCTCGTCGCTGAAGCCCATCATGAACTTGAGCGGCTGCTGCACCGCGTAGTACAGGCCCATCATGATCGGCAGCGGGATGAACTGCGGCAGACAGCCCGACATAGGGTTAACGCCGTGCTTGTCATACAGCTTCTGCATCTCGTCGTTGAGCTTGACGCGGTTGTTGGCATACTTTTTCTGAAGCTGCTGCAGCTCCGCGTTGAGCGCGCTCATCGCAAGCATACTCTTTTTGCCCTTAATGGCAAGCGGTATGCAGATCAGCTTGACGAGCAGCGCGAACAGGATAACGGCAAGGCCGTACGACCCGACCGCCTTGAAGATTGCCAGCAGGATCAGGCCGAGTGGCCTGACGATAATAAGACCGAATGCTTCTCCCATTATAATCCTCCCGTAATCCGGCGGGGACGGCCGCCCCCGCCGGAAGGAAATTCAATTTTTCTCGCGCGCCGCAGCGCGCGGAGGATGGAAAACGGCCGCGCCGCCCCCTTTCCCCCTTACGGCACCGGATCGTATGGACCCCGTTTGGAAAACGGATGGCACCGCATGATCCGCTTGAAAGCCAGCCAGCCGCCCTTGAGCGCGCCGTATTTTTCGATCGCCTCGATCGCATACTGCGAGCAGGTCGGGATATAACGGCAGCAGGGCGGTCTGGCGGGCGAAATATGCCGGCGGTAAAAGCGGATCGCCGCCAGCATAAAGCGTTTCAAGACCGTGCTGCGGCGGACGGGTTCTCGCGGAGCGCCCGCAGCAGCGATTTTTCAATTTCCAAATAGGTCGCGCCCACCGCGCGGCTGCGCGCGACAAGCACGATGTCGATTCCCCTTGCAAATTCATTTTCATGCAAGCGGTAGGCTTCCCGAAACAGCCGCTTTACGCGGTTGCGCTGCACGGCCTTGCCCAGCTTTGCGCTGACCGTCAGGCCGAGCCGGTTGCGGCCCAGCTTGTTTTTGCGGCAGTACAGCACCAGATGCCTGCCCGCGGACGATGTGCCGCGGTGGTACAGCCGCCGGAATTCATGGTTTTCCTTTAAGGATATCGTATTTTTCATTTCTGAAACCCCTCGTTTTTCCGATGCCCCTGAAAAACGAACCTCTTTGCATCTAAGTACACTGCAAAGCCGGCGGACGCCCCTTTTTCCGCTCCGGCGGGCGCCGCCCAAACGATCTGCGCCGGTTTTCTGCTAAGAAAAAACGAACCGCTTACAGCATAAGCGGCTCGTTACGAACACTTCCGCGCCGCAGGCGCGATGAAAATAGAAAAGCAGGCTTTTTATCAAAACCTGCATGGAAGCTGTAGCTTCCAGCCAAGCTTACGCAGTGAGCTTAGCGCGGCCCTTCGCGCGGCGGCGGGCCAGCACCTTGCGGCCGTTCGACGTGCGCATGCGCTTGCGGAAACCATGCTCCTTGGAGCGCTGACGCTTCTTAGGCTGATACGTTCTCTTCATACTTCGAGCACCTCCCTGTTTGATGGATTTACGGATGGGCACCGGCATAGGTCCGGCGCATGACGCGGGCATATGCCGCTGCCTGTCCGCAGAATATGAGACAATAATTATTATCTTATAAAAAGCGCCGAATGTCAAGATTTTTTTATGTTTTCAGCCCCTTATCAACATCTTGGGGATTGGTAAAAAAACAGCACAATAATTGGGGTGGCAACAACGGCGAGAAGTTTGTTTTATCAACAATTTGCGTTGAATCCGCCGCCCGATTATGCTATTATAGAATTGTATTTATATCGACAGGAGGCGCCCCATGGCCAATAATATACTGGAAATGGCGCTCGAACGGCTGGAACCCAATTTTTCACCGTCCACCATTTCCGCCTGGTTTGACGATGTCACGGTTGTTTCTTTTGCGGACAACCGTTTGATTTTGCATTCCCCTGTACAATTCAAAAAGGAGATCATCGAGCAGCGGTTTATCGACCCGCTGCAGAACGTTCTGCAGGAGCTTCTCGGCGATCCGGTTTCGGTTGTGGTCGTGACCGGCGAATACACCGCGCCGACCGCCAGCTCCTCCCCTTACGACGATTATACTTTCGAGCGGTTCATCGTCGGCTCGTCGAACAAGTTCGCGCACGCGGCCGCGCTGTCGGTATCCCAGCATCCCGCGGCGGAAAACAACCCGCTTTTCATTTACGGCAACTCCGGTCTGGGCAAGACCCATTTGATGTACGCGATTGCAAACGTCATCCGCAAGACCCATCCGGAATTCCGCATCATCTATGTCAAGGGCGAGGACTTCACCAACGAGCTGATCACCGCCATCCAGGAGGGCAACGTACAGGCCTTCCGCAACAAATACCGCGTGGTAGACCTGCTGCTGCTGGACGACGTGCAGTTCATCGCTGGCAAGGAGCGCACGCAGGAGGAGTTTTTCCATACCTTCAACGCGCTGTACGAGGCGAAAAAGCAGATCGTCCTGACCTCCGACCGCCCTCCCAAGGAGATCAACACTCTGGAAGACCGCATGAAGACCCGATTCGAGTGGGGCCTGCTGGCCGATATCCAGCCGCCGGACTTTGAAACGCGCATCGCCATTATCCGTGACAAGGCCGGCAAGATGGGCGTGGCTCTGCCGGACAATGTTTCCACCTACATCGCGGAAAACATCCAGGCAAACATCAGGCAGCTTGAGGGCGCAGTCAAAAAAATCAAGGCCATGCACGAGCTGATGGACGAAGCGATCACCATTGAGCTGGCTGAAAACGCGATCGACGCGCTGCGCACGGAAAACCCCGGCCTTAACCCCACACCCGAGCGCATCATGGAAGCGGTCGCCAATTATTTTTACATACCGGTCGAGCAGATGATCTCGCAGAACCGCTCCAAGGACGTCGCCTATCCCCGCCAGATGGCCATGTACATGATCCGGCAGGAACTGGAATATTCCTTCCCCGATATCGCTAAAATATTCAAGCGCGACCATACCACGGTCATGCACGCCTGCAACAAAATCGAGGAGGAACGAAAAAATTCCCGCGAAACCGAGGACGTCATCAAAAAGCTGCACAACAACATCCGCGGGGAATAGGATTTTCCACAATTCCCTGTGGATTGCACAGCCTAAGCCCTGTGGAAAAAAATGCGACCCCCGCCGACTGTGGACGACAAAAAAACAATCCACAGCCTGCTGTGTACGTCATTTCCCGCGGGAAATCTCGCTGTACACCGTTTTTCCCCAATTTCCCCAGCCTCTACTACGACGATAAAAACCTATCCTGTTTTTTTGTTAGATTTCCGAAAAGAAAGAAGAATGCCCAATGAAATTCTCCTGTGAAAAAGAAACCCTGCTCAGCCTGATCGGCACCGCCTCCCGCGCGGTCACGGGAAAAAGCGCCATGCCGCTGCTGGAAGGACTGCTGATTGACGCCGCGCCCAATTCGCTCACCCTGACCGGCTACGACCTATCCATGGGGATCCGCACCACGGCCGAGGCCGACGTGATCGAATCCGGAAGCATCGTCCTCAACGCGCGCCTGTTTTACGATATCGTGCGCAAGCTGCCGCAGGACACAGTTTACCTGGAAACCGACGACAAGCTGCTGACCACCATCAAATGCGGCCGCGCGGTGTTCAACCTGATTGCGACTGAGGCGGACGAATATCCCGCGCTGGCCGAGGTGTCGAGCGAAACCGGCTTTTCTCTTCCCCAATCCATGCTCAAAAGCATGATCGCACAGACCATCTTTTCGGTTTCGGATAACGAATCCAAGCCCATCCATACCGGATGCCTGTTCGAGCTGGAGGGCAGCCGCCTGAACGTGGTCGCGGTGGACGGGTACCGCCTTTCCGTGCGCCGCGAAACTGTGGAGGGCATTTCCGGGGACATGAAATTCGTCGTACCCGGCTCCTCCCTGCGCGAAATTGAGCGCATCCTCACCGAAGAGGAGGGGGATGTCGAGATCTTTCCGGACCGGAAAAACATCCTGTTCCGCATCGGCGGCACCACGCTCATCACCCGCCTGATCGACGGCGAATTCCTCAACTACCGCGCCGCGATACCGGCCGAGTTCGAGCATGTGGTCAAGGCCGACCGGCATGAGCTGATCACCTGTATCGAGCGCGTGTCCCTGATCGTCTCCGAAAAGCTGAAAAATCCGGTGCGCTTCCACTTTGACGGCTCTTATGTGCAGATGTCGTGCATCACCGCGGTCGGCAAGAGCTATGACGAATGCGCGTTCGACGGGACGATCGACGAGCTGGAAATCGGCTTCAATAACCGCTATGTGCTGGACGCGCTGCGCGCCGCGGGAGACGACACCGTGCTGCTGCAGCTCAAAGGCCCGCTCAATCCGGTCGTCGTTTCCCCGCTGGAGGGGGACAAGTACACCTACCTTGTGCTGCCGGTAAGGCTGAAGGCCAATGACTGAAATCAGGATTGACACGGAATACATCAAGCTGGACGCGCTGCTCAAATTCGCGAACCTGACCGCCTCCGGCGGGGAAGCCAAGCTCCGCATCGCGTCCGGCGAGGTACAGGTGAATGGGCAGCCCTGCACCATGCGCGGGAAAAAGCTGCGATCGGGCGATACGGTGACGCTGAACGGCGAAACCGTTGCGATACGGAACGAAGAGGAGGGGACAGGCAATGGAGATCAACTATAACCAGGATGAAGCGCTGCTCCGCCGGTTCTATGAAAAAATTTATCCGTCGCTGCCGCTTTACCGGACGCGCAGACGGTCCTCGCTGCTCAAAGCAGGGATTATGGTGCTGGTGCTGGTGCTTGCCTATCTGCCGACCCGATTCGTGCTGTTCCTGGTCGGCATTGCGGCGGTGCTGTTCTGGTGGCTGCGCAACACGTTCGGCGGCATGAACGGCAGGAGGGTAGACAAGATCCTTAAATACTATCGGGAAGAATTCGGCAAGGAAAGCGTCCCCTGCACGGTCTGCTGCAGCGATAAGGAGGTCACGGTCGGCAACGACGGCCTGGTCCGCGACTATTTTCTGCCTTATGACGAGATTACGGGCGCAGTATACGACAGCGAGATCTTCTGCTTTACGACCAAGGACAACGCCTATTATTTCCCGCTTTCCGCCATTCCGGACGGTAAGGACGCGCTGCTCGGCCTGCTGAAGAGGAAAAACCCGTCCATCCAGGTGAGCGCGCTTTGAACGTTCACACGCTTGCGCTGGAAAATTTCCGCAATTATGAAAAGGCGCGCTTCGCTTTCGACCCGTCGGTCAACCTGGTCTGCGGCGAGAACGGGCAGGGCAAGACCAACCTGCTCGAAGCGGTGGCGGTCTGCTCGACCATGCGCCTGTTTCGCACGGCGCAGAAAAAAGAGGGCCTGCGCTTTGAGGCCGACCATGCGTTCATCCGCGCGGATTTTGCGGCGCACGATCGGGATTTTACCGTAGAGCTGCGCCTTTCGCGCGCCAAAAGCATGGAAATCTACAAAAACGGAGTGCGGCAGAAGCGCCAGGCGGATATGCAGGGGCTTTTGAAAACCGTTTTATTTTGTCCGGAGGATTTGATGCTGGTGCGCGCGGGCGCGGGCGCGCGGCGGCGCTTCCTGGATGTGGCGCTGTGCCAGCTTCGGCCCAATTACGCGCGTTATCTGGAGGAATACAACCGCCTGCACGACCACAAGACGCGCATCCTGCGCGACAGCGAGGAAAAACCCACCCTGCTGAACCTGTGGGAGGATTTCTCCCTCCGCATGGCGTACTTCGGCGCGCGGATCATCCGCTACCGCGCGTACTACTGCCGCAGGCTGCTGGAAGCGGCGGCGGCCGTCTACGCCGATATCGCGCCGCAGGAGGCGCTTTCCGGCGCGTATCAGACGGTTTCCTCGGTCACCGACCCGTTCGCGGACGCAAAGCAGATCGAGCAGCAGCTTGCCGCGCATGTTTACGCCCACCGATCCGCGGAGCTGGCGGCGAAAAGCTGCCTGTCCGGTCCGCATAAGGACGACCTGACGCTCCTGCTGAACGGCCGCAGCGCGGCCGCGTTTGGCTCGCAGGGGCAGGTGCGGACGTGTACGCTTTCCCTCAAACTCGCCGAGCGCGAGCTGTTCTTTCAGGAGGATGGGGAGTACCCCGTACTCCTGCTCGACGACGTGCTTTCCGAGCTGGACCGCCGGCGGCAGGATTTTGTCCTCAACCGCATCGCGGACGGACAGGTGATGATTACCTGCTGCGAGGACGGGATATCGGACAAGCTGCGCGCCGGCGCGGTTTTCCATATAAAAAACGGTAAAATTATTTGACCTTTTCGCGCTTTTCAGTACACAAATGAAGAAAAAAGTGGTATAATCTATAATAGAATGCCACGTTGGGGCAGGGCCGGTGGCGCATGCCAGGCACGGCGGGAGAAAACGCCGGCCGATGCATGCTCCATTGTGTTTTCTTCTGCCCATTTTTCGTGAAAACAGGGGTTTTTTATGTATCTGCATTTGGGACAGGATTATATCGTTCCCCTGCAGACCGTGGTGGCGGTGTTCGATATGGATACGGCGACCGCGTCCAAACGGACGCGTGGGCTGCTCTCCCGCATGCAGGAGGAGGGGCGTATCATCGAGCTGTACGAGGACCTGCCGCGCGCGGCCGTGCTGTGCGAGAACGCGCTGGGCGAAACGCTTTACCTGACCCAGCTTTCGCCGCAGGCGCTGCAAAGGCGCGCGGAAAAGGGGTATGCCGTATAACGCCGCGCATGAAGGAAGTATGTTACCGCAATTTCTCGAAAGGAAATCTGGAAATATGAGTGAAGAATTGGAAATTAAGGACGAGGTACTCGACCTGAAGGTGACCGACGCCTATGACGAGAGCCAGATCCAGGTGCTCGAGGGGCTGGAAGCGGTCCGCAAGCGGCCGGGCATGTACATCGGCTCGACCTCCGCGCGCGGCCTGCACCATCTGGTTTACGAGATCGTGGACAACTCGATCGACGAGGCGTTGGCGGGCTACTGCACCCATATCGAGGTCACGATCGAAAAGGGCGACATCATCCGTGTGGCGGATAACGGCCGCGGCATCCCCTGCGGTATCCATCCGCAGATGGGCATTCCCACGCTCGAGGTCGTGCTGACCGTGCTGCACGCGGGCGGCAAGTTTGACGGTTCGGGCTACAAGGTGTCCGGCGGCCTGCACGGCGTGGGCTCGTCGGTCGTCAACGCGCTGTCCGACTGGATGGAGGCCGAGGTGCGCGACGGTCATACCAGGCACTATATGCGCTTTGAGCGCGGCGTGACGGCCGTTAAAATGCGCGATACGCCCTGCGAGAGCGAAACCGGCACCACCATCCGCTTCCATGCCGATCCGGAGATCTTCGAGACGACCGAATTTGATTACGACGTGCTGGAAAAGCGCCTGCGCGAGCAGGCGTTCCTCAACGCGGGCCTCAAGATCACCCTGCGGGATGAGCGCGACGACGAGCCGGTGGAGGATGTGATGCACTACGAGGGCGGCATCCGCCAGTTTGTCGAGCATCTCAACCGCACCAAGACCCCTCTGCACGAGCAGGTTATTTATATGGAGGGCAGCCGCGATACCTCGATGGCCGAGGTCGCGATGCAGTATACGGACAGCTATAACGAGTTGATCCTTTCCTTTGCCAATAACATCAACACCACTGAGGGCGGCACGCATGAAACCGGCTTCAAGGCTGCGCTTACCCGCGTGCTTAACGATTACGGCAGGAAATATAAGCTGCTCAAGGACGACGAATCCTTCAAGGGCGAGGACGCGCGCGAGGGACTGACCGCGATTATCTCGGTCAAGCTGCAGGAGGCGCAGTTCGAGGGCCAGACCAAGACCAAGCTGGGCAACAGCGATATGCGCGCGCTGGTAGACACCATGGTGTCCGACAAGCTGATGACCTTTTTCGAGGAAAATCCGCAGGTCGCGCGCACCATCATCGAAAAGGCGCAGACCGCCGCGCGCGCCCGTGAGGCGGCCAAAAAGGCGCGCGAGCTGACGCGCCGCAAATCCGCGCTGGACTCGGCCTCCCTGCCGGGCAAGCTGGCGGACTGCATCGAAAAGGACCCCACCTATACCGAAATCTACATCGTGGAGGGTGACTCCGCGGGCGGCTCGGCCAAGGAGGGCCGCGACCGACGGCACCAGGCTATCCTGCCGCTGTGGGGCAAGATGCTGAACGTGGAAAAGGCGCGCCTGGACCGCGTATACGGCAACGACAAGCTCACCCCGATGATCACCGCGTTCGGCGCGGGCTTTGGCGATGATTTCGACCTGTCCAAGCTGCGCTACGGCAAGATTATCCTCATGGCTGATGCCGACGTGGACGGCTCGCACATCCGCACCCTGCTGTTGACCTTCTTCTTCCGCTTCATGCGGCCGCTGATCGAGCACGGGCATGTGTATATCGCCCAGCCGCCGCTGTTTAAGAACGAAAAGGGCAAGGATGTGCGTTATACCTATACGGAGGAGCAGCAGCGCACCTGTATTGCCGAGATGGGCGACAATGTGCGCGTGCAGCGCTACAAAGGTCTGGGCGAGATGGATCCTGAGCAGCTTTGGGAAACCACCATGGATCCGGCAAACCGCACGCTGCTGCAGGTGACGATGGACGACGCGGCCGCCGCGGACGAGACGTTCGCGCTGCTGATGGGCGAAAAGGTCGAGCCGCGCCGCGAATTTATCGAGAAAAACGCGAAATACGTAATGAATCTGGACGTATGATGCGGTTTTCGGCAGGCTGTACCGTATCAGGCCGGCCGGTCAATAACGCCAACATTTTCGGAGGCATAGAATGAGTCAAGAATACGAACAGCAGAAAATTTTACAGGTGGACCTGGAAAAGGAGATGCGCAAGAGCTATATCGATTACGCGATGAGCGTGATCGTCGGCCGCGCGCTGCCCGACGTGCGCGACGGCCTCAAGCCGGTCCACCGCCGCATCCTGTACGCGATGTATGAGGACGGCCTGACCTCGGACAAGCCCTACCGCAAGTCCGCGACCACGGTCGGTAACGTGCTCGGCCGCTATCATCCGCACGGCGACGCTTCGGTATACGACGCGCTGGTGCGCCTGGCGCAGCCGTTTTCCCTGCACTATCCGCTGATCGATGGCCACGGCAACTTTGGCTCGGTGGACGGCGACCCCCCGGCGGCCTACCGTTACACCGAAGCCCGCATGGCCAGGATCGCCAATCATATGCTGGCGGATATTAAGAAAAACACAGTGGATTTCGGCCCGAACTTCGACGAGGAGCGGCAGGAGCCGCTCGTGCTCCCCTCCCGTTTCCCCAACCTTCTGGTAAACGGCTCGTCGGGCATCGCGGTCGGCATGGCGACCAACATCCCGCCGCATAACCTGACCGAGGTGATCGACGGCATCTGCTATGTGATCGACCATCCGGAGGCCGAGCTGGACGAGATCTGTCAGTTCATCAAAGGGCCGGACTTCCCGACCGGCGGCGTCATCATGGGCCGCAGCGGCATCCGCGCGGCGTATGCCACCGGCCGCGGCAAGATCAAGGTGCGCGCCAAGGCCGAGATTGTCGAGCTGGCGAACGGCCGCAGCCAGATCCAGATCACCGAGATCCCGTACATGGTCAACAAGGCGCGCCTGGTTGAAGCGATGGCTAACCTGGTCAAGGACAAGCGCGTGGACGGCATCACCAATATTCAGGACCATTCCTCGCGCGAGGGCATGCAGATCGTGGTGGATATCCGCCGCGACGCCAACGCGCAGGTCATTCTCAACCAGCTTTTCACCTATACCCAGCTTGAGGATACCATTTCGATGATCCATATCGCTCTTGTGCCGACCGGCGCGGCGGGCAAGCTGCAGCCGCGCGTGCTCACGCTGCGGCAGATCATCGACCAGTATGTCGCGTTCCAGAAGGACGTGGTCGAGCGCCGTACGCGCTTTGATCTCAAAAAGGCGCAGGACCGCGCGCATATCCTCGAGGGCCTCAAGGTCGCGACCGATAACATCGACCGCATCATTCAGATCATCCGCGCTTCCAAAAACGAGGCCGAGGCCAAGGAAAACCTGATGGCCGAGCCGTTCTGGATCGACCAGATCGCCCTGCTCGGCATCGTGGACGGATCGGAGCATTTTGAGTTCCATCTGGACGAGCCGCAGGCACAGGCGATCGTGGACATGCGTCTGGGCCGTCTGTCCGGCTTGGAGCAGGAGAAAATCAATGATGAGTACAAAGAGCTGGAGGGGCGCATCGCCTCGTTTGAGGAGGTCCTGTCGTGCGACGCGAACATCCTCGCGGTGGTCAAGGACGAGCTGCAGGAGATCAAGCAAAAGTACGGCGACGAGCGCCATACCGAGATCGCCAACGTCGCGGACGAGATCGACATTGAGGACCTGATCGAGCAGCAGGACTGCGCATATACGCTGACCCATTTCGGCTATATCAAGCGCCAGCCGACCTCGGTTTACCGCGCGCAGCGGCGCGGCGGGCGCGGCGTTTCCGCGATGAGTACGCGCGAGGAGGACTTTGCCAAGGATATTTTCACCGCCTCGACGCATGACACCATCCTGTTCTTCTCCGACCGCGGCAAGGTGTACAAGCTTAAGGGCTACCAGATACCCGAGACCGGCCGCTCGGCCAAGGGCATGAATATCGTCAACCTGCTGGAATTGGAAAACGACGAAAAAATCACCGCCATGTTCCCCATCAAGGAATTTGCGGATGATAAATTCCTGTTCTTCGTCACCCGTCAGGGCGTCGCCAAGCGCGTGGTGCTGAGCGACTTGCAGAACATCCGGCGCGCGGGCCTGCGCGCCCTGAACCTGAACGAGGACGACGCGCTGGTCGATGTGCGCCTGACCGACGGGGAGCAGAATATCCTGATCGCCACGCATGAGGGCCGCGCGATCTGTTTTGACGAAACCGAGGTCCGTGCGATGGGCCGCACCGCGACCGGCGTGCGCGGCATCCGGCTGAACGAGGGCGACTATGTGGTAGGCGCGGCGCGCGCCAGAAAGGGCGCGTATGTGCTTTCCATCACGGAAAACGGCTACGGCAAGCGCACGCCGGTGGAGGACTTTACCATCCACCACCGCGGCGGCGGCGGAATGACGCTGCATAATCTGACCGCCAAAACCGGCCTTGTGGCGGGCATCGCGGTCGTGGATAATGAAAACGACGTGATGATTATAACGGACGACGGCGTAATTATCCGCACCGGCTGCGAGGAGATCCGCGAGTGCGGACGTGGCAGCCAGGGCGTTATTGTGATGCGCACAGGCGAGGACGTCAAGGTGATCTCGATTGCGCGCACGGATAAGGAGGAAGAGGAAGCTTCCGAGGAAGAAACGCAGGCGTAAGCTTTTTGCCGCCCCATTAGGGGCGGCTTTTCCTTTATTCGGAAAGCGAGAAAATTGTCCACATCCTTGTGGACAATTTTTATAAGCAGGCCGTCTGTTCCCCTTTTGGTAAATAAAAAAAGACCGTCTTTCCGAAGAAAAACGGTCTTTCTGTATCCTTTTTTGAAAAAACGTAACGGATTACTCTGCGGTGTAGGGCAGCAGAGCAATGTGACGGGCGCGCTTGATCGCCTCGGTCAGCTGGCGCTGGTGATGCGCGCAGGTGCCGGTCATACGGCGGGGCAGGATCTTGCCGCGCTCGGACATATACTTACGCAGCTTGCCGGCATCCTTATAATCAACGTGCTCGATTTTATCAACACAGAAAGCGCAAACCTTGCGGCGGCGACGGCCGCGCTGCGGGCGCTCTGCACGCTCCGGACGGGGCGTGAATTCCTTCTTGGTTTCTTCCATTGTCGCGTAACCTCCTCTTTGTTAGAATGGGACATCGCCGTCGTCATCGGCCAGCTCCTGAAAATCCGAATCGCCCGCGGGCAGATCGAATGCGGGAGCAACCTGGGACGCGGCAGGCTCGGGCCGCATCTGCGATCCGTTATCATAGCCGTAACCGCCGCCTGCGTAGCCGCCGTTTGCTTCACGGGACTTTTTGGTTTCGCCGAAGGAAACCTCGTCGCAGTTGACCTCAATGGCCGTGCGGTTGTTGCCGTTCTGGTCCTGCCACTGGCGGGACTGGATGCGGCCGACTACGATCGCCATGACGCCTTTCGCAAACCACTGTGCAACGAATTCCGCCTGACGGCCCCATGCGACACAGTCGATGAAGTCGGTCTGACGTTCGCCGTTCGGGCCCTTGCGGTCGCGGTCGATCGCAAGGCGGAACGAACACACAGCCATATTGCTCTGGGTATGGCGCAGCTCGGGATCGCGGGTCAAACGACCCATCAGAATCGCCTTGTTGAGCATTTCAGTTCACCGCCTTAGTCGTCCAGGCAGACGATGATGGAACGCATGATACCGTCCGTGATCTTGTAGATACGGTCCAGTTCAGCCGGAAAAGCGGGAGCGGACTCAAAACGGATCAGGGTGTAAACGCCCTCGGTCTGGTCCTCGATCGGGTACGCCAGACGGCGCTTGCCCCAGTCTTCCACTTCCACGTTCGTGCCGTTTGCCTCGACGAGAGACTTGAACTTGTCCGCAACAGCGGTAGCCGCTGCTTCTTCCAGCGTGGGGTTGACAATGAAGATCGTCTCGTACTTGCCAGAAATCTTTGCCATTTTCTTAGCACCTCCTTTTGGACTTTTGGCCCACATCCAATGATGTGAGCAAGGATACCTTACTATTATATCGAACAGGGAGAAAAAGTCAAGTAAAATCAAGAAAAAAACATTGACGAAACCGCAGAATCATGGTATACTAATAAGGCTGACAAGTTGAAATGCTTGCGTGGCTCAGTTGGTAGAGCAGCGCATTCGTAATGCGCAGGTCGCCGGTTCGAGTCCGGCCGCAAGCTCCAAAAAAACCCGTTATTTCCAAAGAAATAACGGGTTTTTTACTCTTTTCCAATAAGCTTTCTGAATCCCTGACAGTGTCTCCTCGGGTTGCGATAATGCTTCTGCTGTTGGCAATTATGGAGCTTGTATGGTAAAATTATAATAGAGCAGAAAAAGAAACGGGAACAAAGGGTGCTTCTGATAGGTAGGGATAATATGCAGTATATCAGTCATTACCAGTCTCCCCTGGGGGAGATTTTGCTGGCCGCAGATGAGCTCGGCCTAACCGGATTATGGTTTGCGGGGCAAAAATATTTTGCGTTTTATCTGGACAAAGAGCGTGAGGAAAAGGAGATTCCGGTATTCGAACAAGCTAAAAAATGGCTTGCTATTTATTTCTCGGGGAAAGAGCCGGATTTCAAAATCCCGCTCCATTTTATCGGCACGGATTTTCAAAATGAGGTATGGGAAATCCTTTCCTCTATCCCTTATGGACAGACCACGACATATGGGGAGATCGCAAAGCAGCTCGCGGCCAGGCGCGGTTTGGAACGTATGTCTGCCCAAGCGGTGGGCGGAGCCGTTGGGCGAAATGAGATATCCATTATCGTCCCCTGCCATCGCGTTGTTGGAGCAAACGGCAGCTTAACGGGATATGCCGGCGGCATTGATAAAAAAATTGCCCTTCTCCAATTGGAGGGCGCCCTGAAGAAAGAGTATTTTGTGCCAAAACACAGTACGGCGCCTTAAAAGAAAATATAAGCGTCTTTCCGCATCATTCCTTTTCAAAGCGGAAACCGCGCCTCCCTTTTGCGGGCGGGCGCGGTTTTTTTATCGCGAAATCCGTATGCCTGCAGCCTTGCTTTGCTGACCGCCCCAACATATCAAAAAATATAGGCGGCGGGATTGACCACCAGAGGTCAAAAGGACAGGGATTTTAACGATATCATGACCGGACTGTGGTATGGCATGCGGCGGGGATGGGGAGTTATCCACAGGTATGGGAAAAATCAGAAAAAGGAGAGAAAAAATGCAGGAATTTTTTGACAAGGCAAATTTGCTGTGGGGCGCAGTGATCGCGGTCCTGACGTGGATATTTGGGGAATACTGGTTTGTGTTCCTTCTGTTCCTGGCGCTCAATGTGATCGACTGCATATACGGGTATGCAAAATCAAGGGCAACCCAAACGCTGTCGAGCGAGAAAGGGGCGCGCGGCGTTTTGAAAAAGGTCAGCTATTGGGTGATTATCGCAATTGCGTTCTCGGTATCGGGCTTCCTGATTTCACTGGGGGCGCAGCTTGGAGTTGATTTGGGCTTTCTTCAGCTTTTGGGCTGGTTTGTACTGGCGGTGTATATCATCAATGAACTGACCTCCATTGTGGAAAATATGGTGGCGCTGGGCATCGACGTACCGGAAATATTCGTCAAGGGACTGAACGCAGTGCGGACGGTTGTAAATGATGCGGGCGATCGGGTGATTCCGAAGGACAGCGGGGAAGAAAAGTAAAAAACCGACAGGGTAGGATGTTTTTTTCAGGGGTAGACGGTGCCATCTTGCGCTTTGTGTACTGGCATGATAGAATAAGGACAAATCCTTATAAAGAAAGCGGGGATATGATCAATGGATAGACAAATACTGGAGTATGTTACCGCCAAAACGCATGAACTGATGCAGGCGCCAACCTGCAGCAGCGAAACAAAAGCCGCTGCGCAAGCCTGGCTGTCTGCGGTCGGTACGGCTGCGGAAAAGGAGCAGACAGGCAAGTATGTTGAGGAGCTGGAAGCGGATATCATGCCGATCGATAACCTGATTGGATTTGCAGGGTCGGAACAAGGCGCGGCGTATTTCGGCGCGGATACTGCGGCCGGTATTGTGGCTCATGCCAAAGAGATAAAGGCGGCAGGAGCACAATATTGTGATTGCCCCGCGTGCGCGATTGTAGCGGACATCCTTGCGAAAAAGGAAGATATTTTAAAATAAGCGTTAATCGTTGGAAAAAAGCCGGAGAAAATCTCCGGCTTTTTTATTTTCCCGCGCTTTTTTGTGTACTGGCGCGTAGTCGTTCATCTTTCCACAGCCCCACCTGCGACAGCCCATAGATACAGGCTTGCAACACTGCAAAAGGGGCTGAACCGGCGGCGGTATTTCTCAAACAAACGGCGGTCGATCTTTCTGTGATGGTACACCATGCACAGCCCGCGCTGGATTGCTAGATCATCAAAGCTGAATACATCCGGTCGCTCCATACAGAACAGAAGGATCATTTCCGCGGTCCATGCGCCGATCCCCCTGAGGGAAGAAAGCGCGGCGACCGCCTCCGCATCCGACATATGCCAGACCTGTTCCAGATCAAACGCGCCATTTTGGACCTTGCGGGCAAAATCGAGGATATATTCCGCCTTGCGGAACGAGATGCCGCACGCCTGTAGACGTGCGGCACCGGCGGATATGACGGTTTTCGCGTCAACTGTGCCGAGCGCTTCCCGCATCCGGTTCCAGATGGTAGTCTGGGCTTTGGTGGATATCTGCTGCCCGACAATGTGGTGGACAACTGCGGAAAACAGGTCGGGGTCGGTCTCACGGCGGATCGGACCGATTTGATCGATCAACGCGCCCAATCGGGCGTCTTTCTTTTTTAGATAATCCGTTTCCGTTTTGCCATATTGAAAATACAAGTGGCAGACACCTCATTTGCAGCAGGATCGTGCGGTTTACATATTGATTCTATCATATTGCAGGATGGAAAACAAGGATAATGGATAGGTGGGGATGCGTCTACGGTAGAAGCTGTAGGCGTTCATTTTTTATGTATCCCAACAAATATGCAATTTATCCATATTATAAATTCATTTTTATTAAAAATATAGCAATTAATACCATTAAAACAGCGTAACTAAAGTATGAAATATTTCATAAATAAGTTATGAAAAATTGCATAAAATATGAAAAATGCATTATTTTTAACGATAAAAAGTTTCAAATATTGTTGACATTGATTGTAAGAAGTGATAGTGTATAAGCACAGAAGCGAAGAATGTAAATGCATTATGAAAGAATGAATTTGCAAAATTCAGAACAGCTTCTGAATCTTAAACAGGGTTCCCTGTGATGCACAAAAGGAGAGAGAAAAATGAAGAGAAGAGTGTTCGCATCCATCCTGGCCGTAGCGTTGGCATTGAATCTTGCAGCGTGCGGAAACAACGAGCAAGCAAGTAATGATGGACAACAAGATTCAGGGGCGGAAACCATCAAAATCGGTTGGTATGGACCGCTGTCCGGTTCGGCGGCTTCTGTAGGTACTACCGGTAATATGGCGACCAAGCTCGCGATAAAGCAGATCAATGAAAATGGCGGTATCCTGGGGAAACAGATTGAATTGATGGAATATGACGATCAGGGAAATACTGAAACTTCTGTAAAAAATGTAACGCGTCTGATTGAGCAGGATCAGGTTGTTGGAATTATCGGCTCGCACCTGTCCGCTGCGGTACTCGCTACTTCGGATGTTAGCGAGGAGGCAAAGGTAGTCCAGTTCGGTACAGGTACATCGGGCATCTGGACTAACATCGGCCTTTCCTATACTTTCCGTCCGACGGTTTGCTCGGATTTCTTCAATCAGGGCTGCTATGATTCGATGGTGACGATGGGAGCGACTAAAATCGCTACTTTGTCCGCCGAGACGGAATACGCGCAGCTCGCTACGGCGACGGTCGTAGACTTGATTGAGCAGGGTGGAAAAATGACGATCGTAGATCAGGAAGGTTACACTTCCGGTGATACGGATTTTTCCGGCCAGATCACCAAAATGCTGGCGGCGGAACCGGACGGAATCCTTCTAAACGGCGGCGGTGAGGATCTGGGCAAGATCGTCAAGCAGTTGCGTATGCAGGGTTATGAAGGTTACATTTACGGCATTGAGTCCCTAGCGGATCAGCAGACGCTGGAGCTTGCCGGCGAGTATGCGGATGACGTTATTTTTTCCTGCTGTTACTTTGTTCCGCAGAATATTGACGATGCTTTAACGGATGCGGAAAAGGATTTCCTTACTGCATACCAAGCAGAATACGGCGAGCTACCGGTTTCTGAAGTAGCCTATCGTGCATATGACGGCACTAATATTTTGTGTCAAGCGATCGAATTGGCTGGTACTACAGACGGGGACGCGATCCGTGAAGCGATCTTGGGCAATACCTTTACCGGTATCGCTGGCGAGTTTGACTTCTCTGACGGTTCTGGAGAAGGCATCACGAGCGGTACGACTTACGTTATTCAGGATGGAAAAATCATTACTCTGGATTCTTATCTGGAAAATAAATAACCGTTCGGTTCAAGAAAAGAGCGGAGGACAGTTGAGGAGACGATTTAATTGTCCTCCGCTTTACATTACATGAAAGAGTCGCAGAAAGGGGAATGCGCGACATGGTGCTTTCATTGACGATCAGCGCATTGGTCATAGGCAGTGTATATGGACTGATCGCATTGGGATATAGCCTAATATATTCGGCATCCGGCCTTATGACGTTTTGTCAGGGTGAGATTCTGATGTTTGGTGCGTTTGTTGGCCTGTCCTTCTACCGATATTTGAATTGGCCGTTCGCACTTGCGTTAGTTGCTGCAATGCTAGTGATGTTTATTATCGGCATGCTGATTGAACGGTTATTGATACGGCCGATTCTCAAACGGCAGGCAAAAGACATTTATATTGTATTGGCGACCATAGCACTGGGCATTGTACTGATTAATTCTGCACAGCAGATCTGGGGAACAACAGCTGTACAGTTCCCCTCCATTTTTGGCATGGATGTTATTGACATCCTGGGGACAAAGGTTCAGCCGGAGGCATTTGTCTGTATTTTTATCAGCACGTTTGCAATGGTTGCGATTCATCTGTTTATGAACAAAATGAAATTCGGCACCTCAATGCGCGCCGCCGCCATGAATCCGCTGGCCTCTCGTTCGGTTGGTATCAATGTGGATATCACAACAGGCATCACCTGGGGGCTTTCCTGCGCGCTCGCAGGCGTCGCGGGCATCCTGCTCGGGCCGGTACAGGGCGTGAGCATTTCGATGGGTACGACGATCGGCACGAAAGCGTTTGCCGCAGCGGTAATCGGCGGTTACGGCAATATGTATGGTGCAATTATCGGCGGCCTGATTATAGGATTTACGGAAACCTTTTCTGCCGCTTATATTACATCCAACTATAAGGATTTTATTACTTTCGGAATCCTTGCGTTGTGCATGGTTTTCTTACCGCGCGGCATTTTGAAGGGCGACGTATATGACCGATAACCATACAAAAGGGAGGTTAACTGTGTTATGAGCTTGATCAAAAAGCTTCCGGCTGCTGTATGGGCCATCCTCATAGGGGCGCTGCTTTTTGGCGCGATCAGTCAGAATGTATATTTCATTACGATTTTTGTCTTTTGCGGTATTTATATCATCGCGGTGTCCGGCCTGGATATTTTATTCGGTTATTCCGGCCAGATCGCGTTGGGACACGCTATGTTTTATGCATCCGGTGCGTACACATCGGCGATTCTGACGGTCAATTATGGGCTGAACCCCTGGCTGGCTATCCTTGCAGGGCTGGTTATCACGGGAATACTTGCCGCGATCGTGGCGATTCCCGCATCCAAGCTGGTCCACCAATTCCTCGCATTGCTCACGATCGCCGCCGGAAATATGACCTATGTATTCCTGTGCAAAGCAGAGATCACCAATGCGATGGCCGGTATCCGAAGTATACCGGATCTGAGCATTTTCGGATATGAGCTGCACTCAAAATTCAGCTTTGGCGTATTTACTTTTATAATGATTATCGTGTTCCTGTTTTTGAAGCAGCGGATCATAACTTCCGCCACCGGACGTGCGTTTATGGCAATTCGTGAAAACACGGTGGCCGCCGGGGGAATGGGAATCAACGTGCGCAAATACAAGATCATGGCGTTTGTGATCAGTGCGCTTTTCACCTCGTTCGCAGGCTCGATGTACGCGCATTTTGTGCGGTTCATTAGTCCGGAAACCTTTAACAGCACGCAATCCACCCTGCTGATGACAATGCTGCTGTTCGGCGGCATGGGCAATTCCATAGGGCCGATCCTAGGCGCGGTGGTTATTGCAATCCTGAATGAGTCGCTGCAGGGATTTAATACGTACAAGACCCTGATTTATGGAATCCTGATCCTGATTGCGGTGCTGTTTATGCCGAAGGGCTGCTATGGACTGGGCTGCGACCTAGTCGGCAAGGTGAAGGGATTTGTCGGAAAGCGGGTGAAAAAATGCTGAAAATAGATCAGGTCACCATCAGGTTCGGCGGTCTGACCGCCGTTAACGAGGTGGATTTTGAAGTAAAGGATGGCGCGATTTTCGGCCTGATCGGTCCGAACGGCGCGGGCAAGACAACGCTGTTTAACATCATCAGCGGCGTCTATGCGCCAAATAACGGCAAGATAATGCTGGAGGGCGAGGATATCACCGGCCTGCAGCCATATCAGATCTGCTGCAAGGGGATTGCGCGTACTTATCAGAATATCAACCTTTTCCACGATCTGACCGTAATTGAAAACGTAAAGATCGGCTGCCACAGCAAGGTCAAATCAGGCCTGCTGAGCGGCATCCTGCATACGCCGGCGCAGAAGGCAGAGGAAAAGGCTATTGAAGAAAAGTGCCTGGGTCTATTGGACTTTGTCGGTCTGACCGGAAAAAGAGACATGCTGGCGCGGAATCTTTCTTATGGCGATCAGCGGCGTGTGGAGATCGCCCGCGCCATGGCGACCGAGCCCAAGCTGCTCCTGCTCGACGAGCCGGCGGCAGGCATGAATTCAAAGGAAAAGGTGGACTTGACCGCGTTGATCAGCAAGATCAACGCAAGAGGCATGACGATACTTCTGGTTGAACACGACATGAAGCTTGTCATGAAAGTGACCGATGAGATCGCAGTTCTGAATTTCGGGAAAAAGCTTGCGCAAGGCACGCCTGAGGAAATACAGGCAAATCCGGCCGTGATCGAAGCCTATCTGGGAGGTGGCATAATTGGCGACTAAGATTCTGGAGGTCAACAATTTTTCTTATTCTTATGGGCGTATCAAGGCGGTGGATGACATCTCTTTCTATGTCGAAGAGGGGGAGATCGTAACGCTGATAGGCGGAAACGGCGCGGGAAAAACCACGACGCTGCGCGCTATCTCCGGCCTGATCCGCGGCGGGCAGAGCGGGCAGATCCTGTTTAAAGGGCAGGATATCACCCATTTGAGCGCGCATAAAATCACAGGCTTGGGGATTGCGCAATGTTTGGAGGGTAGGCAGGTGTTCTCCCACCTGACTGTCAAGGAAAACCTGCAGATGGGCGCTTTTTTGAGAAAAGACCAGAATAAGATCAAGAAAGATTATGAATATGTGTATGGCCTGTTCCCCAGGCTGAAGGAGCGCGATAACCAGTTAGCTGGCACGTTATCAGGCGGCGAGCAGCAAATGCTGGCCGTTGGCCGTGGTATAATGATGGATCCTAAAATTTTGATGATGGATGAACCGTCTCTTGGCCTGGCGCCGATCGTTGTAAACAGCATATTTGAAATCATCCGGCAGATCAATGCGGACGGTCGTACAATCCTGTTGGTGGAACAGAATTCCAACGCCGCGCTGAGTGTGGCGCATAGAGGCTATGTGGTGGAGACCGGACATATCGTAATGTCGGATACGGCGGAAAACCTGAGAAAGAGCGAAGAGGTCAAAAAAGCGTATCTGGGATTGGAATGAGCGGCAAAGGAAGTGTTTTGTTATGGGACTTCTTAATTGCTTAAACAGCGATTTGGGAAAAGACGATCATATTTTCAAAAGCTCTTATACAAAATGGCCGAATGGCGAAATCGTTCTGGTTCAGTGTGGATTGGAGAACTGCCTCGCTGTCAGCGGTGAGCTTTGCGAATTGTTCGAAGGAGAGCAGAGGGATGGATACCTGCTTTGCCCGACCAGCCATACGAACCGTCTTGCGTTGAACCGGCTGCTGCCATATACGGCTCCGACCGCGTTCGGACGCAAGGGCGCTTCCTTTGGGTTTGGGGACCGTCTGGGATTTGCGAATGCCGCACAGGTCAAAGCCGTTTCAAAAACGCCGCTGCAGCCGGTTTTAGCGCAGCAAAGCCTGCGGGAGCTACAGCTGACCGGACGCACCCTGTCGGACGTTATCGATTGCGCAGCCTGGGCGGTTTTTCGGGAGGGGTACCGGTCCGGCTATGCCTGCGATGGGGACCACCTGAAAACAGTGGAGGAAATCCAGGAAGCGGTTGCGCAGGGCTGCAGTATGGTCACAATCGACTGCTCGCTGGTACTCAAGCATAACAATCAGGACGAGAGCGCCCTGCAGCAGGCATTCGACCGGCTGCCGGAGGAACAAAAGCAGCGGGATCTTCGGAATTATCTGTCGGATGGCAGGCTGAACGGTATGGAATTGCGCTTCTCCAAAGCGGAGGTGGCTCGTCTGCACGATATATATGATGATGCGCTGCAGCTTATCAGGAAAGCCTATTGGGAAGTTCTGATTCCGGCAAACCGGCCGATCGATCTGGAGGTCTCACTGGATGAAACCGAGGAAATGACTACGCCGGAAGCGCATTATTTTGTGGCTAAAGAGTTGGAATGCGCCAAGGTCTATGTGACCAGCGTTGCGCCGAAATTCGTGGGGGAATTTCAAAAAGCGATCGATTATATCGGAGATCTTCAGGAATTAAAGGCGCAAATGGCGGTGCATGCAAAGATTTCTGGCTATTTCGGATATAAGCTCAGCCTGCATTCTGCAAGCGAGAAATATTCGGTATTAGCCATGCTGGCAGAGCTGTCCGGCTGGCATTACCATATTAAGACTTCGGGAACAAGCTGGCTGGAGGTTGTGGAAACCATCTCCAAAACCGACCCCACCTTATACAGACGGATCCATCGCGCCGCGATGAAAAGTGTGGAGCAGGCAAAAAAATATTATGTAGTGCATTGTGATCTGACAAAGGTGTCGCCGTTAGATGAAATGGTAGACGAGGCGCTGCCCAGCTATCTGCTGCAGAACGATGCAAGGCAGATGCTGCATATCACATACGGATATGTGCTGTCTGATCCAGAACTGAAGGAGGATATCCTTCTGTTTCTGAAAAAGAACCGCTCGTTATATGAACGCGAAGCGGAGGACCTGTACGACAGGCACTTGCGGCTTTGCGTGCGACCAAAATAAAAAAGGATGGAATGCTATGCCTGATTGGAAATATGGGATATCGCTTGCCGAAAAGACCCCACTTACCGCACCCTTGCCGTTGGAAGGAGATCTATATGAAAATATGCGGCGGGCAAAGGCATATGGGTATGATGCGGTGGAATTCCATACGCGCGAGACCTATCCGTTTGATTTTGACCGGATCGAACGGATGCGGGAGGATGGCGCAGGGGATATCTGTGCCATTGTATCCGGCAGATTGTATACGCAGGGCGGAATGAGCTTGCTGGGCGATACGCCGGAAAAAGTTCAGGGTGCGATGGATGGAATGTACCAGTATATCGACAGCGCGCACAAGCTTGGCGTTGATGTTGTGATTGGCTGGTTGAAAGGACAGGTTCCCGAAAAGGGAGACAGGGACCATTATATGTCCTTGCTGGCACAGCGCCTCAAGGTCCTGAATGAGTATGCCAAAGCGCAGGAAGTGCGCTTGGTGATAGAAGTTATCAACCATTATGAAACCAACATTTTCATTACGGCAAAGGAGACGGTGGATTTCCTGTGTGAGAATGCTTTGGATAATTGCTATGTACATCTGGATACCTATCATATGGGGCTTGAGGAATACGACCCCTATGAGGCAATACGCCTGTGCGGAAAACGGCTGGGATATTTCCATGTCTCGGACAATTCCAGAAGATACCCTGGAAGCGGACAGTTTGATTTTAAGCGCATCCTTGCGGTGCTCAAGGAGATTGGCTACAGCGGTTTCGTAACAGTCGAATGCCTGCCGGATCCGGATCGAGAAACCGCCGCGAAAAAGGCGATAAGCCATTTGAAAGCATGTGAACCGTAAAACGCCGTGAATCGGAAAGGGAGGGGAACCATATGGACAAGCGAAAAATGCTGTCCTTTGATGAAACAACAAGGATGGTTATCGAAGCGGCCGCAAGCCTTTTCCTTTTCTTTTGCGCCTATAAGCTGCTGGGAGGAGCCGGGGAAGCCGGACAGGAACCAAAGGGGATCTGTATCATGCTTTTTTTCAGCATAGTATTTGCGGCTGGTGGGCTTGTAGGACTGATAAAGACCTTTATTAAATACAAAAGGTACCGGAAGGATCATCCTGCCAAGCGGTAGGGATAGGAGCACATGGAACAAGCGGTACAGAAAGCTCACAGAATAGTGGGAATTTGTTTATAAGGAGCATATAAAGCAATGCCTGATGCAAAAGCAATGGAATCCCGTGCGTTTGGGAGTCCGTCCAGATATATCCAGGGACCGGATGAAATTAATAACCTGCCTGTGTTTTCCGCCAATTTTGGAAAAACAGCGCTGGCGATCATTGATCCGTTTTTTTACGACGAATATCAAAGCAAAATTCAGAAAATGTTCCGCGACGCCGGCATGCAAGCGTATACCGTCTGTTTTCCCGGCGTATGCTCGGATGACAGCCTGAAACTGCTGGTCGATTACTGTAAAGAGCTGCCGGAGATTCCGGATGTGTTTATCGGGATTGGAGGCGGCCAGACCTGTGATATGAATAAAGCGGTCGGCGCTACTTTCCGCAAGGCGTTTATCAATGTTCCCACCTCACTGGCGACGGACGCCCCGACCTCTACCCATTCGATCATGAACAATCAGGATCAGCTTCCCTATCTGATGGTGCATTACAAAAATCCGGATTATGTTGTCGTTGACACGAAAATTACAGTCCAGTCTCCGGTTGAGATGTTCATATCAGGTATTGGGGATGCGCTTGCAACCTATATAGAGGCGGAAGCCTCCTATGCCAACAATAATGTATGCAATGCGGGCGATGGGAAATACCGCCCCACACAGCTTGGCATGGAGACGGCCAAATTGTCCTATCAGGTTCTTTTGGAAAAGGGCGAGGCGGCGGTCATGGCCGCACGCTACCATCTGCGCACACCGGCTTATGAGGATGTGGCGGAAGCGACGGTTCTGCTTTCCGGCATCGGATTTGAATGCACGGGTGTAGCAATCGCGCATGGCCTGCAGGCCGGCTTTCATGTACTGCCGGGGAAAGCGCTGATGCACGGGGCGGGCGTGGGTTACTGCATGCTGGTTCAGTTGATCGTGGCAAACGAGATCAAACGGTTTGAACAGCTTTTCCGGTTCTGCAAAAATATCGGCCTGCCGGTATGCACGGCAGATATTGGGCTTACCGAGGAAAATCGTGATAAGTATGTGGAAAAGTTGGTGGACGAGGTATATGGGAAACGCTGGAACGTCAGCAATATGCCGTTTTATGTTTCCCGGGAAATGCTGATAAATGCTATTTTTTACTTGGATAAATACGCGGCAGAACAGTTATAACTAAAGAGGTGGAACAAAAAACAGGGATATAAATTGAATAGACAACTGCGAGGTGAGCTATATGAAGGTTACGCTGAAAACGATTGCTGATCTTGCAGGGACATCTCCCGCTACAGTTTCCAGAGCGTTGACGAATCGGGGATACGTCAGTGATCGGATCCGTGTTCGCATTGAAAAAGCGGTGGAGGAAACAGGATATACCCCGAAAATGACACAGCAGATTGCGATTGACCAGGTCAAAAAAATCGTCATGGTCATTTCGGCAAACATTACCAGCCAGGTATATATCAACTATTTCCAGGGAATAACCGATTATCTGAGCAAAAAGGGATACATTTGCCTGGAGGCTTTCAGTGATGCCAATCCGGCGAAGGAGGCGCAATATTTAAGGTTTGCGTCAAACAACCAGTTTGGCGCGGTCGTCCTGTTAAATATATCGGAGACGCCTGATTTGAGCCGGCAGCTGACGAGCGTGCGGTGTCCGGTCGTGTTTGTGAACCGTTATCTGCGCTCGGCCGATGTGGATGCAATCTGTGTGGACAACTACAGGGGCGGGTATACAGCAACAAAGTATTTGATTGATGCGGGACATAAAAATATTATCCATCTGGCAGGCCTGCCAAGCTCGGTGGTAAGCCAGGACCGTTTATTGGGCTTTCAGGATGCGCTGCTGGACGCGGGTCTACCTTTTTCCAGCAAAAATATTTTTCAGGGAGACCTGACGAAAGAAAGCGGGGAGGAGCTGGGGCGATTTTTGTCCACGGCGGAGCATGACTTTACCGCGGTGTTTGTTTCCAATGACATGATGGCAATCGGGTTGTTGAATTCCTTATTTGCACACGGGGTGCTGGTACCCGATGATATCAGCATTATCAGCTTTGATACCACCCCAATTGTAAAAAACGCGCGTGTCAAGCTAACGACGGTAGGGTTCAGCAGCTTTGAGATGGGTGTTGCGGCTGGGGAAATTGTCTACCAGCGGATGCATGCGAAAAAGGGGATACCCCGAAGAGTGATATATCCGGCGACTATTGAGGAGGGAGACAGCGTAAGGATACTCCATCAGACATAAGGTTACAACCTTTAGGGGGTCGGGGATATCCGGAAAGGATATGCCGAACAGGCGGCGTGCTGGCCAACAGGCGGCACGCCGCCTGTTTTATGTTTATGGCCTTGCCTTTGCGCAGGCATAAAAATACCCCCATCCGAAGCATTCGCTTCGGATGGGGGTATCCCTTTGGCGCAGGCTCAGCCGCGCTTTTTCTTTTCCGGCATGTTGTACTGACGGATCAGATAGCGCACATAGGTATTGTTCTCGATCGAGCGCTCGCTCATGGTGCAGATCGCCTGCAAAAACTTGTTCATGTTCTGTGGCCTCCCTTGCGGTTTGATTTTTGGATGGTATTTATCATACGCGGTTTGAGAGGAGAAAACAAGACGATATTTGAACAAATAGCACAAAAGTAAATATATTAATTTGTATAATATGATGAAATATACGCTGTAAACCCGCATCTCCTGCCGCAGATCATATTGACTTCTGCGCCTGCATATGGTATGATAAAGCGCAATAAGGGAGTAGTCGGCACGGAGCGTTCCAGCCGTGCGGCAGGGCCAACATACTGGGGAGGACGCTCCTCTGGCTTTGCATGAAATGACGAGACTTATCTGTTCGAGGAGGCAGATGGGTCTTATTTTTTATGCTTTTCTGCCGCCCGTGTACGACAAGGAGGACAAGAAATGGGTTTGTTGGAGCTGTTCATCATCGCGGTGGGGCTGTCCATGGACGCGTTTGCGGTATCCATCTGCAAGGGGTTGAGCGTACGCACGCTCAGGCTGCGGTATGCGCTGGTCACGGGGCTGTATTTCGGCGGCTTCCAGATGCTCATGCCGCTGATCGGGTTCGCGCTCGGGGTGCGGTTCCAAACGCTGATTACCAGCGTGGATCATTGGATCGCGTTTGTGCTGCTGGCCCTGATCGGCGGCAACATGGTCCGCGAGTCGCGCGCGCAGGAGGAGGAAAGCCTGAGCGATTCCTTTTCCTTTGCCACAATGCTGCCGCTCGCGGTGGCGACCAGCATCGATGCGCTGGCCGTGGGCGTGACGTTCGCGTTTCTGCAGGTGGATATCGTGTCGGCGGTGTGCTTTATCGGGGCCACGACCTTTAGCCTGTCCTGCGCGGGCGTTAAGATCGGACACGTATTCGGGGCGAAGTATAAAGCCCGTGCGGAGCTGTTTGGCGGCGTTGTGCTGATCCTGATGGGGCTCAAGATCCTGCTTGAGCATCTGGGCGTGTTGGGGTAATGGTCGCCAAAACAGGAGAAAAGGACGCCGGAAGGCGTCCTTTTCTGCAAAAGCGGATCAGCGGTGGTCTTTGGGGATAGTGTACGCGGTCAGCCCGCGCGGGCAGCCGTTTTTCTCATAAAACGCCTGCGCCTCCGGCTGCGCGCCGAAGTACAGCATGGTCGGGGTATGCGCTTGGGCGAGCCGCAGCAGCCGGCTGCCGATCCCCCGCCTCTGGTGCGAGGGAAGGACGAGTAGCTCGGTGATGGTCCCAAAGTAATAACCGTCCGAAAGGATGCGCAGGCATCCCACAAGCGTCCCGCTGTCATACGCGGTGATATTGATGGTTTTGGATAACGCGGTCTGCGTCCGCTCCCGATCATATTCCCCCGGCCATACCGCATTGACGAAAGGGAGAAACACATCCGCGCGCAGCGTCCGGTCGTCCACCTTGTATTCCATATTCATCCTCCTCTTATCATATGGGAAAAAGGGCGCCTAAACAAGCGCCCTTTTTCCTGAAACCGGCTGCCGCCGTTATTCGCTGAGCAGCATGCGGTCGTTTTCGATATTGAACTTTTCCAGCAGGTCGCGCACGGTGAGGTTTTTCTTTTCCTCCCCGCGGATATCGACGATCACCTTGCCCGCGTCCATCATAATCAGGCGGTTGCCGTACTGGATCGCGTTTTTCATGTTGTGCGTGACCATCAGCGTGGTCAGGTTGTCGCGCGCGACAATCTCCTCGGTGAGCTGCAGCACCTTGTCTGCGGTCTTGGGGTCGAGCGCGGCGGTGTGCTCGTCGAGCAGCAGCAGATCGGGCTTCTGCAGCGTCGCCATCAGCAGCGTCAGCGCCTGGCGCTGCCCGCCGGACAGCAGGCCGACCTTGCTGGTCATGCGGTCCTCCAGCCCGAGGCCGAGCGTGGCGAGCTTTTCATGGTAGAGGGCGCGTTCCTCATTGGTAATGCCGTGGCCCAGGCCGCGCGACTTGCCGCGCCGGTAGGCCAGGGCGAGGTTTTCCTCAATGCCCATGGTGGCGGCCGTACCCATCATGGGGTCCTGAAATACACGGCCGAGGAAGCGCGCGCGCTTATGCTCGGGCAGGTTCGTGAGGTTGAAGCCGTTTAAGCGGATCAGGCCCGCGTCCACCGGATACACGCCCGCGATCAGGTTGAGCGTGGTGGACTTGCCCGCGCCGTTGCCGCCGATAACCGTGACGAAATCGCCGTTTTCCAGCGTCAGATCCAGGCCGTCGATGGCGCGCTTTTCGTTGACCGTACCCGCGTTGAACGTTTTATAGATGCCCTTCAGCTCAAGCATTGCCGTCCTCCTCCTTTTCCATGCCGCCGGACTTGGCGACCGCCTTGGCCGCGCCCTTGAAGTATTTGTTCTTCCAGTAGGGGATGGCGAGGAAGACCGCCACGACCGCCGCGGTGATGAGCTTGAGATCGTTGGTGTCCAGGCCGGCGGTCAGCACCACCTGGATGACCACATAGTAGATCACCGCGCCGAACGCCACGCCCAGCAGGCGCAGCGCGAAGTTGCGGAAAATGCGGCTGAACACGACCTCGCCGATGATGACCGCCGCCAGGCCGATAACGATCGCGCCGCGGCCGGCGTTGACATCCGCGAAGCCCTGGTACTGGCAGTACAGCGCGCTGGCCAGCGCGACCAGGCCGTTGGACAGCATCAGGCCGAGCACCTTGTTGAAATTGACGTTGATGCCCTGCGCGCGGCTCATGTTCGGGTTGGCGCCGGTGGCGCGGATAGCGCAGCCGAGCGAGGTGCCGAAGAACCAGTACAGCGCCGCAATCACGATCACGGTGAACACCCCCGCGACAAAGATTGGGTTTTCGAGGGTGAGCTGCTTGACGTTGCGCAGCGATACCAGCAGGTCATAATTGTTCGGGTTGATCGCCATGTTGGCCTTTTTATCCATGATGCGCAGGTTGATGGAGAACAGCGCAAGCTGCGTCAGGATACCGGCGAGGATCGCGGGTATGCCCATAAAGGTATGCAGGATACCGGTAATCAGGCCGGCCAGCATGCCCGCGATGAACGCGCACAGCAGCGCCACCCAGACGTTGACACCGCTCGTCATCAGCATGATGCACACCGCGCCGCCTGTGGCCATGGTGCCGTCTACCGTCAGGTCGGCCAGGTCGAGCACGCGGAACGTGATGAACACGCCGATCGCCATCAGGCCCCAGATCAAACCCTGTGCCGCCGCGCCGGGCAGCGCGGACAGCAGGTTGGAGAAGAATTCCACTTTGATTCCCCCAATAAGTAATCATCTGATAAAGTGCAAAAGCACATTACATATAGTATAACAAAAAAAAGCGGAAAAGCAAAGCCTTTTCCGCTTTTTTCGTCCGGTGGGTCGGGTTATTGGCCGATCGCCTCGTAGCCGTCCGGAATGGTGACGCCGAGCGTCTCGCAGTTGGCGGCGTTGTACATCTTGGTGAAGTTGGGCGCGGGTTCGATGGTCATTTCGCCCGGGTTCGCGTCGTTTACAAGGACTTCGAACGCCATCTCACCGGTGACCTCGCCCAGCTCGTAATAGTCGATGGACAGGGTCGCCACGCCGCAGCCCTCGCAGATGCCCTGCTCGCCCGCGATAACCGGCACGCCCGCCGGCAGGACCACGTTGGCGATCGCTTCCGTGCAGGAGGCGGCGGTGTTATCCGTGGGGATATAGATGACATCGCAGGCGGAAGCCGCGTTCTGGGTGACGGAGGCTACGTCATTCGAGTCGGTAAAGGCGTACTCGGTGCAGGTGTAGCCCATCTCCTCCAGGAAAGGCTTGATGGTGTCCACCTGGTAGCGGGAGTTCGGCTCGGCCGAGCAGAACAGCAGGCCCACGTTCTTTGCATCCGGAAACAGCTCCTGCAACATTTCGGCCTGCCCGTCAAGCGGGGCGAGGTCGGTCGTGCCGGAGATATTGGTTCCGCTGGTAGAGGTGCTGGTCCAGTTATCCACGCCGAGCGCGGTGCCGTAGTCCGAGATCGAGGTGCCGAGGATCGGGATATCCGCGGTCGCGGCCTGCGCGGCCTGCAGCGCAGGCGTTGCGTTGGCCATGATCAGGTCCACGCCCGAAGAAACAAAGCCGTTGACGATGGTGGAGCAGTTGGCCGAATCATTCGCGGCGTTCTGGTAAGCGTATTCGACCGAGCCGCCGGCCGCCTCAATCAGCTCTTTCAGTTTATCCTGAAAGCCCTGGGTTGCTGCGTCGAGCGCTTCATGCTGTACAAGCTGCACGATACCGACATTGTAATCGCCGGCCTGTGCGGCGGCATCGTCTCCGCTGCCGGTGTCCTGCGTCGTAGAATCGGTGTTGGAATTGCCGCAGGCAGCCATGGAAAGCGCCATCGCGCCGGCCATCAGTGCGGCGAGCAATCTCTTTTTCATGAGTAAACCCCTTTTCTGCATAAAATGCGTGTCAAAAACCGGTAAAGCCTGTTGACTTTTACAGTTTAGCAGTTAAAAGGGCATAAGTCAAGGCTGCAGGGCACATTTTTTTGCTGCGGTCGCGGCTGGCTGTCAACTTTTACAAGAATACCCTGCCAAATTGTAAATAAACTGTAAGTATTGACCGATAACGGTTGACCGAAAGGCCGCGGCATTATACAATAACAAAGGAATCAAACGGAGGAAAACCATATGAACATATCTTTTTTTCTCAAACCGAAAATAGAGGTTTCGTACCTGTTCGACGACTGTCCGGTGCGGCAGGCGCTTGACGATATGATGAAAAGCGGGTTTACCGCGATTCCGGTGATCGACCATAATGGGCGTTACATCGGCACGATCGGGGAAGGGGACTTCCTGCGTCTTCTGCTGCGCAAAACGCCTGAGCAGCTCGAAAAAATGACCGTGGGCGAGGTCGAGCGCCGCGTGCGGCATCGGTCGGTGAGCATCGACGCCAAAATGGAGGATATGGTGGATCTCGTAACCGCGCAGAACTTTGTGCCGGTCGCGGATGGACGCGGCATGTTCATCGGCATCGTCACGCGGCATGACGTGATCAAGCACCTGCGCGATACCTGCAGGGCGGAAAAAAACTGACGGAGGGGGAACATAATGGGAAGATCAGGCGGCGGCGGAGGCGGGTTCCGCGGCGGGGGCGGCTTTCGCGGCGGCGGACGGTCCTCCGGCGGTTTTTCCGGCGGCGGGGGACGCAGCGGCGGCAGCTTTGGCGGCGGCGGGTTCCACGGCGGCTTCGGCGGGTTCCGCACGGGACCGGTTATTATTCACAATTCGCGCCGCTACTACGGTGGAGGCGGGCCGAGCGGCGGGAACGGCGGCGGACGCGGTATGACGGTGCTGGTCGCCGTGATCGCCGTGCTGCTGTTTATCGGTGTTCTGCTGGCTTCGGGCGGTATTCCCTCAGGCGGCGGGGTGGCCAAGTCCACGGTGGAGCGGGAAAAGCTGCCCGTCTCGGCCGTGCAGGAGACCGGCTATTATACGGACGAGGGCGGTTGGTTTGGCAACGCCAACCGTCTGGAGGCCGGCATGAAGCAGTTTTATCGGGAAACGGGCGTGCAGCCCTACCTGTACCTGCTGCCAAACGGCGCGGTTACCTCGGTCAGCGAGCTGACCGAAAAAGCGGAGGAGCTGTATCCGCAGCTATTTCAGGATGAGGGGCATTTCCTGCTGGTGTTCTGCGACGACGGGCATGGCTCCTATAACTGCGGCTATACGGCCGGTAGCATGGCCAAGTCCGTGATGGACGACGAGGCGGTCGGCATCCTTGCCGACTATCTGGACCGGTATTACAGTGACTATTCGATTAGTGAGGAGGAGATTTTCTCCAACGCCTTTGCCAAAACCGGCGAGCGGATCATGACCGTGACCCGATCGCCCGTGGTGCCGGTGGCGGTCTGCGCCGCCGTGGTGGTCGTGGCGGTTCTGGTGTTCCTGACGCTCAAAAAGCGCCGCGAGCAGCGGGAGCGGGAGCAGAAGCGCACCGAGGAGATCCTGAAAACGCCGCTGGAAAAGTTCGAAGACCAGGAAGTTGAGGATCTGGCAAAGAAATATGAGGATAAACCATAAGCAAAAAGAAACCGTGTGGAAAAGGAGTAAAAAATCATGGGCATTCTAGAACGTTTCACCGACATTATCAAGGCAAACATCAACGACCTGCTCGATCGGGCGGAGGATCCGGCGAAAATGATCGACCAATACCTGCGCGACCTGACCGAGAACTTGGCCGAGGTAAAAAAGGAGACCGCGGGCGTGATGGCGCAGGAATCTCGCGCAAGGCGCATGGTGGAGGATAATCGGGTCGAGACCGAAAAATACGACGGTTTGGCGCGCAAGGCGCTGCAGGCTGGAAATGAGGGCGACGCGCGCGTGTTCCTCGCCAAAAAGCAGCGGCTTACTGAAAAGGCCGCCTCGCTGCAGGCGACCTATGACGCCGCGCACGAAAACGCACAGAAGATGCGCCAGATGCACGATAAGCTGGTCGAGGACATTGGCACGCTGAACGCCCGCCGCGAAATGATTAAGGCAAAGGTCGCGGTTGCCAAGACCCAGCAGAAGGTCAACGAGTTTTCCTCGTCCGCGGACAAGGCCGCGGGTGCGATGAGCGCGTTCGAGCGCATGGAGGCCAAGGCCGACGAGATGCTTGACCGTTCAAGCGCGATGGCCGAGCTGAACGGGCAGCCGAAGGACGAAGCCGCGGAGCTGGAAAAGAAATACGCCCAAGCGGGCGCTTCCTCCGCGGTAGACGAAGAGCTTGCCAGACTGAAAGCAGAGATGGGCCTGTAACCGGTCAGCCAGAGCAAAGGGGAGAGCGAAGCCGCTCTCCCCTTTTTATTGCGCCTGTTTCCGGTAGACACTGGGCGATATGCCGGTGTATTTTTTAAAAATATAGCTGAAATAGTGCGGCTCATTGTAGCCGATGGCGTAGGCGATGTCGGCGAGCCGCAGGTCGGTCTCGCGCAGCAGGCGTTTGCTCCGCTCGACGCGGAACCGCGTCAGGTATTCCACAAAGGTCTGTCCCATCTGCTGGGAAAATACCGTGCTGAAATGGTTGGGGCTGAAGCCCACCTCGGCCGCCACCGTGTTGAGCGAAAGGTCGTTGTCCGCAAAATGCCGGCGGATATAGTCCTTGGCGCGTTGCAGCTCCTCCCCGTACCGCACGCCCTGCTTGCGGTCGCGCTGCAGGATGACGGCCTCCACCAGCGAGCGGGCAAAGGCAAGCGTGTCCGGATAGGTCACAACAGCTTTCATCAGGGTATCGCTGTTTCCAGCGTCCCGCAGGATGGCGGGCTGCTCCGCGTCGATGCTCTGTAGCAGGCGCATGGAGGAAACGACCAGATCGGCCAGCAGGTAATACCGGTACAATAGGCTGGAGCCGTTTTCCTCACGCGCGGAGCCGAAGTGGTGCTCGAGCAGGAAATCGATATCCTCCTGCGACACGTGGCGCAACCGTTCCGCAAGCGGGACTGCTTCGGTGAAATCGAACTGGGGGAACAGGCCGTGTTCCAGATCAAGCGCGCTGAGGATTGAGCCGTGCGGCTGGCCGACCAGCCCGCCGAGCGAGCGCCTGGCATCCTGATAGGAGCGCGGCAGCTCGCTCAGCCGCGGCACGATCGAGCCGATGCCGGCGGAAAGGCTGGCGTTCATCATGCGTTCGGCCTCGTGCTTGAGCGCCTGCGCGGTTTCATAGGCGGTTTCAAGGAGTCCATCATTTTCTCCGGCCTTGAGCAGCAGGAGGAAGCCGTCCCCGCGGCCGCACCACAGGATATCCTCCCGTTCGTCGAGCATGCGGCCGAGCAGCAGGCAGAATTGGCGGCGCAGCAGACTTTCCGAAACATCCCCTGTATCCGAGCGGATGTCCAGGCAGCAGATCAGATATTGCCGCGCGGCGAGCGAAAGGCCGAGCTTTTCCGCCCGCGCCAGCGCGTCCGAGGCGGAAAAGACCTCATCCAGCAGCTCGTTGAGGAAATGGCTGACCATTACACCGCGTTTGCGCGCGGAGGCGTTTTCCGTATCTAGGCCGGTGAAATAGGAGGCGCGCTCCTCCTCGATCTTGCGCGCGGTCTTTTCCAGGCTTCCCAGAAGCTGCGGCATGGTGACCGGCTTGAGGATGTATTCATCCACGCCGAGCGAGACCGCCTTGCGCGCGTATTCAAATTCGTCGTGGCCGCTCAAAATGAGGATATGCACCCAAGGCATTTTCGCGCGGATCATTTCGCACAGCTCCAGGCCGTCCAGAAAGGGCATGCGGATATCGGTCAGCAGGATATCCGGCTTAAGCTCCTGGATCATGGGCAGGGCCAGCTCGCCATCCGAGGCTTCCCCGCAGATGGCGTATTGGTTTTCCGCGCTCTGCAGGAGTTCGCGGATGCCTTTGCGCACGACCTCCTCGTCGTCCACAATAAATAATTGATACATGGTGTTTCCTCCGTCAGTCCATACGGCAGGGGATGGTGAATGATATGGTCGTGCCGGACCGGTAGGCGCTTTGAATATCCAGGCCGGAGTTGTTGTAATAAAGGCGGATACGCTGGTTGACGTTGTACAGGCCGAAGCCGGCCTGCGGGCCGGCGTCCGAGGTCAGCGCCGCGCGCACCTCTGCCAGCCGCTCCGCGGGCATGCCGATGCCGGTATCCGACACTGAGAACGTCATGGTCTGGTCGGGATTGCGCCGGCCGGTGACAGTGATCAGGCCGCGCCCCCGCTTTTTCTTGATGCCGTGATAGATCGCGTTCTCCACAAGGGGCTGAAGCAACAGCTTGAGTATGGGACAGGGGGCGAGCGACGCCTCCACATCGATGCGGTACTGCATGATGCTTTCATAGCGCACGGCCTGTATTTTCAGATAGCTTTCCACATGGGACAGCTCCTGGCCGACAGTGATATAGTCGCTGCCGCCGCTCAGCGAGATACGGAAAAACTGGGTCAGCGCCATAGTGATATCCACGACCGCCTGATTTTCCTTCTGCTGTGCCAGCCAGACGATCGTATCCAGCGTGTTATAAATAAAATGCGGGGTGATCTGCGCCTGCAGGGTGCGCATTTCTGCTTTGCGCAGACTGCGCTGGTCCGCAATGCGGTTCTCGATCAGCTCGTCAAGCTGGTCGGCCATGGTGTTGAGGCTGCGGGTCAGGGTGTCCAGCTCGGATACGGAGGGCGGCGCGGCGCGCGCCTCCAGATTGCCCGCCGCGAGCTGGACCGACATGGCCTCCAGCCTGCCGATCGGCTCGCGGATGTCCCGCTGCACCGACCGGCAGGAATCCACCGCCGCCATGATGATCACCAGCAGCAGCAGCGCGGCGAGAAAGGTGATTGCGATCGAGCAGGAGCGCAGCTGTCCGTTGATATCCGAGATCACGCCGATCTCAATGAAAATATACTCCTGTAGGACCGTGTGGAGCAGGTCGGACACGCTTCGGATCTCGCGCAGGATCTGCTCGTTGGAATACATGACCGAATGGCGGTAGGAGGGTGCGCCCAGCTCCTCCATATAGGAGGACATCGTATCCACGAGCCGCACGGCGGCCTCTACCTGCTGGCGGCTTTCATAGATTTCGGTTTCGTAAAGCAGGCGGTCCAGGCGGGTGGAGATCTCATCCATGATATGCTCCTGCGCTCCTGCCTGGTAAGCCTGGTTTCCGGCAACGATATCCCAAAGCTCGCTTTCCAGGCGGGCGCCGGACAGATCAACGATGGCGCGCGCATCCGAGATATAGTTGATATGCTGGTGGTAACGCGCGGTCGTGGGAAGCAGGAACAGGAGCAGAAGTACGGTCGGCACGGACAGCAGGCCCACGATGAACAGATAAGAGGAATGCAGGCGGCGCTGAATGCTCTGCTGTTTTTTCATGGCCCGATCCCTCCGTTGACCAGCAGGGTCCCGGGGAGAAGCGTGTTCTCAGCGGGCGACCCGCCTTGTTCCAGCATCCAGACCAGATCGATGACCGTTGTGCCGAAATCGGTGAGGTCGCACTGGCCGAGCGCGTTGATTTTGCCATCGGAAAAGGCCTGCATCACGCTTTCCCCGCCGCCGAGGGAAAATATACGCACGTCGCTGCCCGGCCGCAGGCCGTTTGCCTCGAGCGCGTCGATCACGCCGAGCGTCATTCCATCGTTATAGGACAGCACGGTGTCGAATTCATATTCGTTGCGCAGCAGGGAGCGGATCAGCTCATAGGCGCGCGAGCGCATATAATCCCCGCCCACGCTGAAGCAGAGACGGTATTGGCTGCTTTGGGAAAGCGAATCCTGAAACCCGTCCGAGATATCGTGCGCCGCCGAGGAGGCTACCGTGCCGCCGAGCTGGACGAGCTGGAACCCGTCGCTGCCGCTTTGGCACAGCGTTGCCGCAAGCTGTCCGGACAGGGCGTAATAGTCGAAGCCGACATGGTAGACCTGACAGGCGCTATCCTGCGGGCCGCCCGCGGCGGATTGGGACAGACGCTCGTTAATCGTAATCAGCGGGATTTCAGCCTCTGCGGCTTCGGACAGGATGTATTCCCAGCCGTTTTCCATTACCGGGGAAAAGATGATGGCATTCGTCCGGTAAACCAGGAGCGTGCGGATCGCGTCGATCTGGTCGGCCTGCGTGCGCGCGGTCTGGATGGTGGTTACCTGGATATGGCTGCGGCGCGCGGCCTGCTGGATGCTGTCGTACATCTGCTGCTTCCAGTCGTCCTCGCAGTCGGTCAGCACAAGGCCGATCACAACGTCAGGCGTGGCCGTGCCGCGGCCGGAGGGCTGGAACAGGATCACGCTTTCCACCAGCAGCATGCCGGCGACAATCGCGGCGATCGCGAGCAGGAGCGGTTTTCTGACCGGCATGAGCATTCCTCCATTTCCGTCCGGCGCAGCGGATAAAACGCGCGGCTGCAACAGTATACCATAATAAAAAATCATATCGGAAACCGGAGGCTGTTGCAACTGGAAACAAATTCCGCATGGGTGCATTGTGTAGGAAAATGTTGTATATTTGCAAAAAATACGAAAAATAAATGGGGAATGTAGAAAAAATAATGCGGAAAATGGAGGAGGTACGAATTTTTCTGATATTTTTTTGTTAGTGGGGCGGGCTGCGAAAATTTCTCGTAAGTTTGTGCATTTCCATGCGGGGAACTGACCCTTATACTAAAACTGCGATCCGACAGGAGACGGAGAAGAAAGAGACAAGAGATAAGGAGGCAATATTATGAAAAAGAGAATGCTGTCATTACTGAGCCTGCTGCTGGCGGGCATGCTGACCCTGACCGCCTGCGGTAACGGCGGCCAGACAACAGGCGGCCAGACCGATGAGGATATGGGTGACGCCCAGGCCGAAACCACGGATGTGGGCGAGGGCATGGTGGATACCTCGCAGTTCAAGAAGGACGGGCCGTATACCATTGGCTTTTCCAACATCTCGGTGGTCAACACGTTCCGCGTGCAGATGGTGCGCGAGCTGGAATACGCGGCCGAGCAGGCGGGCGTGACCCTGTATACGACGGACGCGGGCGGCGATACCTCCAAGCAGGTATCCGATATTCAGGACCTGATGGCGCGCGGCATCGATGCGCTGCTGGTCGCGCCGGGCTCCACGACCGCCACCAACGCGGTGACCAGGAAAGCGATCGACCAGGGCATACCGGTCATTGTCTTCAACTCCGAGGTAGAGGACGAGAGTGCGTTTACCGGCTATGTGGGTACGGACGCGATCGAGTTCGGCTATGTTATGGGCAAATGGCTGCTCAATGAGCTGGATGGCAAGGGCAACATCATCGTTCTGGACGGCACGGCCGGCGCGGGTGTCGGCGAGATGCGCCACCAAGGGCTGCAAAAAGCGCTGGACGAGCTGCCGGACGGCGGCAAGAACATCAATATCCTCGCCACCTATTATGCCGACTGGGCCTATGACAAGGGCAAGCAGGCGACCGAGCAGGCGCTCGCGGCCTATCCGGATATTGACGGCGTATGGTCGCAGGGCGGTGCCATGACGCAAGGCGCGATCGAAGCGTTCCAGGCGGCAGGACGCCCGCTGGTACCGATGACCGGCGAGGACAGCAACGGTTTCCTCAAGCTGTGGAAAGAAGCGCAGTCCGAAGGCTTCAAGTCCATCGCGGCGAGCGATGCCGCTTGGCAGGGCGAGGTCGCGCTTGAGGCCGCGCTCAAGGCGCTGGCCGGCGAGCCGATCGAAAAGTACAACTATATTCCGGTGCCGACGATTACCGACGCCGATATTGACCAGTATGTCCGGCCGGAATACTCGGATGCCTATTGGTGCAACACCAAGATGCCCAAGGAGGTAGCGGACCAGTACTATCTTGAGTGACTGACAGGAAGAGAGGGAATGGATTTGCGACAGACGGTTCTCGAAGCTAAGGACATCTGCAAATCGTTTTACGATAACCTGGTGCTTGATCATGTAAACTTTAGCTGTACGTCCGGCGAGATCCATACCCTCGTTGGGGAAAACGGCGCCGGAAAATCCACGCTGATGCGTATTTTTTCCGGCGTCTACCAGCCGACGTCGGGCGAGCTGTACCTGAACGGCAAGCCGGTCAAATTCACCGGCACGCTGCAGGCGCAGCAGGCGGGCGTCAGCATCATCCATCAGGAATTTAATCTGGTGCCGCACATGAGCATCGCGGAAAATATCTTTTTAGGGCGTCAACTGCGGAAAAAGGGTGGGAACCTTGATTTTCCAGCCATGCGGCGGCGTACAGAGGAGCTGTCCCGCATGATGCGCATGGAACTGGAACCGGATGCGCCGGTGTGCAGCCTGACGGTGGCGCAGCAGCAGATGGTCGAGATCATGAAAGCGATCGAGCTGGATACCCAGATCATCATTATGGACGAGCCGACCGCGGCGCTCACGCCGGTAGAGGTAAGCTCGCTGTTCGCGGCCATGCGTCGGCTGCGGGACGAAGGACGGACGATCATTTACATATCCCACCGCCTAAACGAGGTGTTTGATATCTCGGACCGTATTACCGTGCTCAAGGACGGTGTTATGGCCGCGACCCTGCGCACGGAGGAGACGACAAAGGACGAGGTGGTTAGCCTGATGGTCGGCCGCAAGCTGGATAATATTTTCCCGCCGCGCGACGAGGCGGCGGCGGGAGAGGTACGGCTGCAGGCCGAAGGCCTGGTGATTGCGCCCGGCAAGGGGCCGGCAAGTTTTTCCGTCCGCGCGGGAGAGATACTCGGCGTGACCGGACTGGAGGGACAGGGACAGCGGGAGCTGCTGCGTGCGCTGTTTGGGCTGCACCGGCTGGCCGCGGGGAAAATCTTTATTGACGGGCAGGAGGTCCGTATCCGCAGCACCAGGGAGGCGATGGCGCACGGCGTCACCTTCCTGACCGATGACCGGAAGAACGAGGGCTTGTGCCTGGACCTGCCGATCTATCGCAACATCAGCCTGCCGGTATTCCGCAGGCTGAAGACCGGACCGTTCCTCACCGTGCAGGCGGAACGGCAGGAAACGCAGCGCTACATGGAGCTGATGAACATTAAGGCGGAAAGCTCGGCCAAGCTGGTGCGAAAGCTGTCCGGCGGCAACCAGCAGAAGGTATTGCTCGGGAAATGCCTGTCGCCCGCACCCAAGGTCCTTTTGGTGCATGAGCCCACGCGCGGCATCGACGTGGCGGCAAAGATCGAGATTTATACGCTGCTCAAAAAGCTGGCGCGCGAGGAACAGGTCGCAGTCGTGATGGTATCAAGCGACCTGATGGAGGTGCTCAATGTCAGCGACCGCATCCTGGTTGTTTACGGCGGCGGCATCAGCGGCGAGCTTGCAGCGGCGGACGCGACCGAGGAAAGCGTGATGCGCCTTGCGACGGGCGTGGCGAAGGAGGCGGCGGTATGAATCTGCGTGCGTTTATCAAAAGGCATGACAATCTGTTTATCGTTTACGCGATCCTGCTGGCCGTTGCGGTGGTGGGCGCGGTATCCTCTCCGCGCTTCCTGACCGGAATCAACCTCGGCAACATCATGGAGCAGGCGGTGGGGCTTGGCATCGTGGCGCTCGGCCAGGTGCTGACCATACTGCTGGCGGGCATTGACCTGTCGGTCGGCGCGGTGGTCAGCATGTCTACCGCGATCATGTCGCTGGAGCTGTCCGGCGGCGCGGCGGGTATCCTGCTCAATATCCTCCTTACGCTGGCCGCGGGCGCGCTGGTCGGTGTGTTCAACGGCTTCGGCATCGTGCGCCTGCGCATCCCGCCGTTTATCATGACGCTGTCCACCATGTGCATCGTCAACGGCGTCGCGCTCAAAATCCGGCCCGTACCGGGCGGGTCGATCCCCTATGAATTCATGGATCTGCTGTTCGGGCGGATCGGCATTTTCCCGCACGCGGTGCTGCTGTGGGCGGTGGCCGGCGCGCTGCTGGTCTGGCTGCTGGGCAGCCGCCGTCTGGGACGGAATCTGTATGCGGTCGGTGGCAACCCGACGACCGCCGCACTTTCCGGCATACCGGTCGGGCGGGTGCGCATGCAGGCGCATATCCTGTGCTCGGTCCTGGCGGCGGTGGGCGGCATTTGCGTCGCCGCGCGCATGGGCTCGGGCGACGCCACGCTGGGCGAGACCTACAGTATGGATTCCGTGACCGTGTGCGTACTGGGCGGCGTGAGCCTGTTCGGGGGCCAGGGCAATATCGTGGGCCTGTTGGCCTCGACCTTTATCCTGACCGGAATCAGCAATATCCTGAACATGGTCGGCGTCAGCTCGTATTATCAGTATGTTTTCAAGGGCTTAATCCTGCTGGTCACGGTGCTGGTATTCTCAATCAAGGATAAGCAGAAAGGGTGAGGGCGGTGCAAATGGAAAAAAGCATAAAATGGAAAGACCGCTTTGCCAGGCTGAACGTTCCCATCATTTTCTGGGGCCTGCTCCTGCTGGTGGTGATACTGGGCTTTGTGTCCCCGAACTCGGTCAAGCCGGCGCACCTGCTTGACTTTACCCGACAGGCGGCGCCGATGATCCTGGTCGCGATCGGCCAGACCATCGTTATGATGATCGGCGGGCTGGATCTGTCGGTCGCGGCAGTCATGGTGCTGATCGACGTGGTTGCCGCGCAGATGATGATGAACGACCCGTCCCGCGCCGTGCCGGTCGCGCTGTTATGCCTGTGCATCGGCATGGTGGTGGGTCTGGTCAACGGCTTCCTGTGCGCGGTCATGCATATGCCGAGCTTTGTGGTTACATTGGGCATGAGCACGCTGCTGCTGGGCGTGACGCTGCTGTACAGCGGCGGCTCGCCGAAAGGCTCGATTCCGGATAACTTCCGTTTTCTGGGTACCGGCTTTGCCGGAAAGATACCGATGGCCGCAATCGTCTGGCTGGTGATAGCGGCGGTGGTGATACTGGTCATGCGTTTCCTGCCGATCGGACGGTATATCATGGCGACCGGCGTCAATCCAATGGCAGTGTACCAGTCGGGCGTTGATCCAGTGCGGATACAATTGACCTGCTATGTGCTCTGCGGCCTGTTTGCCGCGCTTGCAGGGCTGCAGATATCCGCCTATATCGGCACCGCCAGCCTGCAGCTCGGCGAGGACTACCAGACGCGCTCGATCGCGGTCGCGCTGCTCGGCGGCGCGGCGTTCACCGGCGGCAAGGGCAGCATTTTCGGCACCATACTCGCCAGCCTGTTCATGGTGGTCATGTCCAGCCTGATCGCGGTACTCAACATGGACGCAGGGGACCAGAATATCATCCAAGGTGTAATCATCCTGGTGGGCCTGCTGCTCAGCGGAATGAAGAAAGACGACTAACCCCCTGCATAAAGGAGCAAAACAAATGAAAGGACTTGAATTTGCCATCATCCGGTATGGGTCGATCTGGAACGATCCGGCCTTTAACGTGGCGGTACCCAATCCGGCGACCGCGCACCAGCCGCGGACGGAGAGCGTGTTCTCCGAGTTTCCCGCGTCGTTTATCCTGATCCGCCATCCGGAGGCTGGCTATATCCTGTATGATGTTGGCGATTTCCCAGACGGGGAAGACGGCATCCCCCGTCCGGATTACTGGAAGGAATATTTCCAGCCCCGCATGGAACGGGAGGATTATGTCGATCGGATATTACCCAGGCACGGCATCGAGCTTTCGGATATTTCCTGTATTATTTTGTCCCATATGCATTATGACCACGCAGGCGGCATCAAGTTTTTCAAGGGTACCAAAGCAGCGCAGAACGTGTATGTACCCCGAGAGGATTTTGCGTATGCCTGCCTCTCAGCACTGACCAATGACGAGGAGCGGAAGACCACCTCCCCCTATTGGCGCAGCGTCGTCACCGCGGGCGGGATTACCTATCACCTGCTTGAGGAGGACGTCGAGCTGTTCCCAGGCGTCCGGCTGTTCCTGATGTCCGGACACACGCCGGCGGTTGCGGTGCTGCTGTTGGAGGCGGAAAACGGGAACTACCTGTTTCCGAACGACGCCTGCTCCTGCCGCCTCAATTACGGCCCGCCGACCAGGCCGACCACCATCCTGTACGACAGTCTGGGCTATGAAAAAAGCGTCAGACGCCTGCGCAGGCTCGAGCGGGAATACCAGGCTAAGCTGATTTTTTCGCATGATCTGGAGGAGGACCGCAGCTACCGCCATTTCCCATCATTTTACCGGTAAACGAACTTCTTTTCTTCTCTTTATACCAGTCCCTTGTCAGGACAAACGAAAGGCCGGATAAACCGGCCTTTCGTTTTGGGAAATAACAAACGCCGCCCAGCCTGCGCCGGGCGGCGTTGTTGTTCCGGTATAGCCGTCACTCAAGCTGCACCTGTGTGCGGATACTGCCGGTGACTGTGATGGGTTTGGTCGTTGTGGTATAGCCGCTGCAGGAGACCTGGATGACATAATTGTCGCGGCGGAGGCTGAACGAGGCAACGCCGTCCGCGCCGGTGGTGGCCGCCTTGCCGCCGATCGAAACGACCGCGCCCGACAGCATGGCGCCGTATTTGTTGGTGACGACAACCTGCACGTTTTCCAGTATCTCGCCGGTCATCTTGACCGTGCGGGAGGAGGATACGCTCGTTGTCTGCGAGATCGATTCGGTAAAGCGCTCATGCGCCGCGGTCAGCGTATAGGAGCCGCGCTTGACGTATACGGTGGCTTTGCCGTCCTCGTCTGTGGTGGCGGTCTGGGTGGCCGTGCCGGTGGCGGAGTCCGCAGGCGTAAAGGTGACGGACGCGCCCTCGATCGGCAGGCCGAGGTCGTCCACGACGCTCGCGGTCAGCGCATAGGTGGTGACATAGTTGACGCGGAGCGTGGGGTTCTGGCCGTTCGACATGACGAAGGTGAAATCCGCATAGGACGCGCCCTTTTCCGCAAATTCGGAAATCGCGGATTTGTTCAGCGTGACCTGGTTGCCGCTGACCTTATACTGCCAGTCCTCCTCCAGCTCCTTGTTATTGCAGCGGATCCTGCGCAGCTCCGCGCCGTTGGCGGGCGTCAGGGTGACGGCGATATCGCGGTAGCCGCCGGAGCTGGTGTTCGCGTCAAAATCGACCTCCTCCGGCGCGATCTTGTTGACCGGCTTGGAGTCCGTGATGGTCAGAGAGCAGGTGGTGGTCGAACCCTTGCTGGGTACGAAGCTGATGGTGTACGAACCCTTGCTCTTTTTGGCGAGCGTTTCGGCCATCAGCACCACCTGGCCGGTGGAGGTGTTGTAGGTGTAGTCCGTGCCGCGTTCGAGTACTGTGCTGCCGAGCTTGATGCTGCTGAGCGTCACGCCGGCCGGTGTGGAGACCGTGAGCGGCACATTGGCGTAGCCCGCGGATTCCTCGTATTTGTCAAACGTGATTTGCGAAGGGCTGACCGCCATCTGGCCGGAATTGCTCGTGATGATAGTGAGCGCGGCGGTCGAGCGGTCCGAGAACGTGAGCTTGGCCGTATAGGTGCCGGCCTCGAGCGTGGTGAGATAGGTCTTGTAAATGCGGATGCCGTTTTTATCGGTCAGCAGGTTGTAATCCTCGCCGAGCGTGAGCGTGTCGCCATCCACGGTGATGCGGACCAGGTCGTCCTTATCCGCGTTGAAGGTAAAGTCATAGGAATGGGCGATGGAATCCGCGTTGCCGGCGTCGAACGTCAGCGCGGCGGGGGAGATGGAAATGCTGTTGGAGGACTGCACGCTCTCTCCGGCGATGGTCGCGGTCACGCCGCTGGCCAGCTCGACAGTGGAGGGCTCCATCACCAGGTCGCACCCGCTGACGTTGAGCGCGGCCTTCTGTACCGAGCCGCCGCCGGTGAGCGTGACCTTGCCGTCCGCGGTCAGGCTGTCGATCGTGGTGCTGCCGGTCGTGAGGATGGTGCAGGCCTGCTTGACGTTGACGTCCCAGAGTGCGGCGTCCAGCGTCAGCGAAAGGTTTTCGCCGTTGACGTCCAGATCGGAGAGGCCGCCTGCGCTGATGCCCAGGCCGCTTTCATACAGCATGGCGTCCGACTGCACCTCAGTATGCGCGATGCTGGTGTTGCCCGAGCAGGTGACGGAGAGCGTCTGGTCGCAGGGGCTGGAAACGGTCAGGTCGAGCGCGGACACGCCGTTCAGCACGACCGAGCCGCCGGAGACGATGATCCTGCCCTCCACCGTGACATTCTGCAGGGTCACGCTTCCGGCACCAACCCCCTCGGTGATATAGAGGTTGCCGTCGATGGTTGCGTTGGACAGGGTGCAGGGCCGGGTGATGGAGACGTTGTCGGTAACGCTGTCCAGATCCGCGCCAGTGTAGCTGCCGCCCTCCTTATGCAGGGAGGTGCCGAGAAAATAATATAGGATCTTGGCGATCTCGCCGCGGGTGATGGTACCCTGCGGCTTAAAGGTGCCGTTGGGATAGCCGTTGATGTACTTGAGCGCGACCGCCTCGGCGACGTATGCGCGGGCATAGCTGCTCACCGCGGATTTGTCCGAAAACGTCATGTCGTCCGGATCGGCGTCCGGCGTATACTTGTGCAGGCGGCCCAGGATGGTTGCGGCCTGCTCGCGCGTAAGCGTACCCTGCGGGTCCATTTTGTTGTTGCCCACGCCGTTGATATAGCCGTAATAGACAGCGGTGGCGACGATGTCGTAATAAGCGGAGCCGGAGGGTACGTCGGTAAAGCTGATGGACGCTTTTTCGGTGAAGTCAAACGCTCGGTTGATATAGCGCATGAATTCCCAGCGGGCGATCGGCTGGTCCGGCGTGTACTGGCCGGACGAGGACGGGTTGATGATCTCCAGCTCGTGCAGCTCGGTCAGATAGGTTTTTGCCCAGTGGTTTTCGATATCGGACGCAGCAAGCGCGGCCGGCAGCATGCACAGCAGCATGGCGGCCGCCAGCACTGCGGATATCAGTCTTTTCACAGCGATCACCTCTTCGGTATTGTTATTCCTATTTTACCATTAAAAGAAATGTTTGTGTACTGTTATTTTTTGAAAACGCGGCCGAACCCTAAACAATGTAAAAATCATACATAAATGGAAGCATCTGCCCCTTAATCCATAATAAACCGACAAAATTCGACGAAATACGAATTTTTGTGATAAAATAAAATCCAATCAAAAAAGCGGAAAGGGGATTTATCAAGATGGACATGTCACCTGTTATGGGTATGCCGCATATTTATGAGGAGGACGGTTACATCCACTTCATGCTGCGTCCAGAGGACCTGATGCGGCTGCGCTATTCGGAGGAGGCCAAAACCTCTTTCGTGGATTTTATGGACCAGTGGCTCGACCAGATGAAAACGCAGGTCCGCGAAAACACGATGGACGGCTACCGCTACGCGTTTGAAAAGCACATCCGGCCGTTCTTCACCGCGCGCGGCACCACGCTCGCCACCGCGCGGCCGATGGATTTCCAGGACTTTGTCAACCTGAAGTTTTCGCAGGGCCTATCGCCGACCTCGATCGTCAAATTCCACTCCATCATGCACAAGTGCCTGAAATACGCGGTCGCGCTGCAGATCATCCCGCTCAACCCGTCGGACAACGTGATGCTGCCCAAGCGCTACAAATACCGTGGGCAGGTGTACAACCGCACGCAGATCAACGTATTCCTGGCCGCAGCGCTGCACTCGCCGGCCGAGGCGGCGTTCGTGCTGGCGGCCACCTACGGCCTGCGCCGCAGCGAATGCGCGGGCCTGCGCTGGAGCGCGATCGACCTGCGCGCCCGCACCATGGTCATCAACCATACGGCGGTGCAGTCGGGCGGGCGGGTCATTTACGCGGACAGCGTCAAGACCAAGTCCAGCTACCGCACCCTGCCGCTTTCCGACTCACTCAAGCGCTATCTGAGCGACCTGCGCCGCCGCCAGAACGAAAACCGCAAGCGGTACGGCAAAAAATACTGCAAGACCGACTATGTCTGCTGCCATGAGGACGGTTCGCCCCTCCGGCCGGACTATATTTCGCGCGAATTCGAGCGGGTATGCCGTAAGGCGGCGCTGCCGCGCATCCGCTTCCACGACCTGCGCCATTCGGTTGCGACCATCCTGCTCCAGCAGGGCTTTTCGCTCAAGCAGATCCAGGAATGGCTGGGCCACGCGGATATCGCGACCACGGCGAACGTTTACGCGCATGTTCCCTATGTGGAGAAGATCTCGATCGCCAAGGGCGCGACGCCCGCGATCGTGCTGCAGTAAAGCGTAAAAAGCGGCCTTATGGCCGCTTTTTACGTTTGCTTTATGCGAATGCGCGGTACAGGAAGGTGACGATCTGGCCTCGGGTGCAGGTATCGGACGGGGAGAATGTGGTATCGCTGGTGCCGGTGGTGACGCCCTGCTCAACCGCCCAAGCCACCGCGTCCGTATAGTAGTCCGGAACGTCGGTGAAAGCGGCGGGCGCGGCCGATTCCGGCTTGCCGTCCATTTTCCACATGAAGTCCACCGCATCCGCGCGGGTGCAGGAATAGTCCGGATCAAAGCCGATTCCGGTGGTCATATCCTGCTCATTTGCCCACTGCGTAGCCTTGAAATAATAGCTGTCCTTCGAAACGTCGGCAAAATATCCCGCCATGCTTTCCGGTTCGGGCGAACCCGCCGCGCGCCACAGGAAAGTGATGATCTGGCCGCGGGTGCAAAGCTCCTCGGGCGAGAAGGTGGTGTCGCTGGTGCCGGTGGTGATGCCCTGCTCAACAGCCCAGGCAACTGCGTCCGCGTAGTAGGCGCCGCTCTTTACGTCGGAAAAGCCGGTATCGGTTTCCGTGTCCTGTGCGGGCTGGGTCGTGGAGCCGCCCTGCTCCACGGCGCGGAAAGCGGTTCGCTGCTCGCCGGCATACGCACCGCCGTTGTCCTGGACACACATCACTGTCTTGCCGGTTTCCAGCGCAAGCGTATTGATGTGGAGATCAAATGTGGTGATCCAGCCCCTTGTTGCATCATAGGTGCTGACACAGAAGCCGCGCGGCGCATCCACCGTCAGCACCGTGCCGGCAGGAACGAGAAGCACGGTAAACTCGTCTCCCCCAATAACGTCCTGCATGGTTTCCGTGCCGATGATCGGCTGGGACAGCGTGTACTGCCAGCCGTGGATATCGGTCAGCGTGGTGTCCCCAGCCTGTGCGGCAAACGCCGGAACGGTTAACCCCATGCACAGAGACACGGCCAGAATCAGGGAAAGCAAACATTTTTTCACAAAAAACCCTCCTCTTTTTCTCAGAGAAGGGCCTTTCCGGCTCCCTCTCTGGATGAAACCGGTATGCCCGCCGTGGCGGACCTCCTTTATAAAAAAGGTAGCACAATACGGGCCGGATTGCAAGCTTATTTCCCGCGGAACGCAAAAAACCGCTGCCCAAGGTAGTTGAAGCCGGTAAACAGGCACATGCCCGCGAACATGGAGACGTTGTCCCGCACGCCCGCGGCCACGCCGGACAGGAGTGCGCGGCACAGCGGCTTGGCGATGCCGTAGGCCAAAAGATAGCATGCCGCGATGTTGAGCGCGAAGCGGACGATCTCCCCCGCGCTCCTTTCGCTGCTCTGGAAGGTAAAGTATTTATTGAGGAAAAAGCTCAGGATGCTGGTCAGCAGGTAATTGGCCGCGCTTGACACCCAGTAGGAGCAGTGGGCAAGGTTGTACAGCCCGAACATGATCGCCGTGCCGACCAGCGTGTTGACCACGCCCACAATCAGGAATCTGGCGAGCTTTTGGTCAATAATGCCGGACAGCCTGCTCATTTGATGCCTTCCTCCGTTTCGCGCACCAGATAGATCGGCCGTCGCTTGGTTTCCAGATAGGTTTTGGAGAGGTACTGACCGAGGATGCCGATGCACAGAAGCTGCACGCCGCCGAGGAACAGAATGACACATATCATGCTCGGCCAGCCGCCGACCGGATCGCCGAACGCCAGCGTCTTGACCAGCACCACCAGGATGAACACGAACGCGATCAGGCACAGCAGCACGCCCAGCACGGATGCGAGCGCGAGCGGCACGGTCGAGAAAGCCACGATCCCCTCCAGCGAATAGCGGAACAGCTTCCAGAACGACCACTTGGTTTCGCCGGCCACACGCTCGACGTTGACGAACGGGATCCATTTGGTGCGGAAGCCCACCCAGCCGAATATTCCCTTGGAAAAACGGTTGTACTCGCGCATGGACAGGATCGCGTCCACCACGGCGCGCCGCATCAGGCGGTAATCGCGCGCGCCGTCCACGATGTCCGCGTCGGATATTTTATGGATCAGCCGGTAAAACAGGCGCGCGAAAAACGACCGGATGGGAGGCTCGCCTGCGCGGGTGGTGCGGCGGGTGGCGGCGCAGTCGTAGCCCTCCTCGGTGACCGCGCGATACAGCTCGGGCAGCAGGGCGGGCGGGTCCTGCAGGTCCGCGTCCATCAGGGCGACGTAATCGCCCGTCGCGGCCTCCAGACCGGCGAGCATGCCGGCCTCCTTACCGAAATTGCGTGAAAACGATACGAACCGCACGCGTCTGTCCGCCGCGGCAAGGCGGCGCAGCACGGACAGGGTATTATCGCGCGAACCGTCGTCGATGAATACGAATTCAAAATCGATCCCTGACATTTCCCCGGCAACACGGGTTGCCTCCTGATAGAACAGGGGCAGCGCCTCCTCCTCGTTATAGCAGGGGACCACGATCGAGATTATGGGCATGGCTTTTCTCCTCTCTGAAGCGGTCAAAGGCAGGCACTACGTTGGAGCCGCGAAAGACCGCGCGGATGGGGCAGTGGAGCCTTATACTCTGGAATTATTTTAATCCCTTGCCATATCGATGTAAAGAAAAAACGGCCGCATTGCAACAAACCTGTAACATTATACCCGCTTATGTCACGATTGTTACACTTTTCCGCCTGCTATTGTGAGAAATGGGAGGAAACGCTATAATTTAATTACGATAATATCCAAGGATGGAAATGACTATGCTCAAAAAAACAATTTCCGCCCTGTTTGTGGCGTGTATCATGGTGATAGGAGCCGCGGCGGCGGGCACGATCTTCCCCGTGACCCGCACGGATATCGACGGCGTGAGCCGATCCGGCTATCTGGACGAAGAGGGCAGGACCGTACTCTCGTTCGCCTATGCGCAGGCGGGCGAGTTCGCGGACTGCGGCCTGGCCGCGGTCGAGGATGAAAAGTGGCAGACCGCGGTGATCGATCGGGAGGGGAGACTGGTTATCCCTTATACCGCGTCGCCGGTGTCGGTCGATTTTTCCGAAGATATGGTGGCGTACCGCTACGCCGACCACAGCGTCTACTACACCCTGCAGGGGGAGCTGGTCGGCTCCTACGCGGGCGCGCTGGATTTCTTTTCGGATGGCCTGCTGCTCTGCAAAAGCCCGGCCTCCGGCCTGTATTCCTACGTCAGGCAGGATGGTACGGCGGCCTTTGAAGGGGAATACAGCGACGCAGGCGTTTTCCTGAACGGCCGCGCGCTGGTGCGCACGACCGATGGCGCCTACCTTGCCATCGACACGCAGGGGCAGACCCTTTACACGCTGGAGCATCATATCACCCCGTCCTATATGACCATTTTCGGCACAGATACGGTTGTGCTTTCCGACGGGACCAATCAGGCGCTGTATTCTCTGGAAAGCGGCAGCTATATCACGGATTTCCTGTATAACACGATCTCGGAATTCCACGGTGGCGTCGCCATGGTCCGCCAGGCCAACCGTTGGGGGCTGATGGACACCACAGGCAAGCTGCTCACCCCGCCGACCTACTATTACCTGTCCTATATGGGGGACGGGCTGTACGCGGCGCGTAGCGAGGACGGCTCGGCCGCGGCGGTGGACGCCAACGGCAACATCGCCTACCGCACGCTTAGCTATGTCGGCGGCTTTGACGAGCTGCGCTACGGCCTGGCATGGCACGGGACCTCGGACGGGAGCCTGATCTTTTTCAAAAAGAACGGCGGCTATTTCGCCAGCCTGAAGAATGCGGAAAATCCGACGCTGCTCAGCGAGAACGTGGTGCGCGTCACGCAGGACGGAAAGCAGAAGTATGTTAACCTTTCCGACGGGCGGACGCTGTTCGAGCAGCCGACCTCGTTCGATCTCGGCAAGGGCATCACGGCGACCACCGTGCATTACGAGCGCTTTTTCGGCTATCAGGCGGATGGGAGCGAATATGGCTGGAACGTGGATTTTCCGGAGATCTCCGGTCTGCCGGATGCCGATGTGCAGAAGAAGATCAATGAGGCCATCCGCAAATTTTTCCTGGAAGGCCCCTCAGTGTCGGCGGAGTATGAGGCGCTCGAAGGCGGTTACGGCGCGTCGCTGGAGGGTTCCGTGCTGGTGGTTTGGGCGAACTGCGTCAGCGGAAAGGGCGCGGGCTCGTCAGTCTGGAACAATAACCTGGCGTTTGATATCCGCACGGGCGAGCAGTATGGGCTGAACGATCTTCTTTCGAGCGGCTATGTGGAAACGGTCAAGGCGCTCCTGCCGGATACGCACGCGTTTTACCTGTACAGCTTCCCGCGCATGAGCACAAAGGGCGTGACCTATTATTATAATGAATATGAGAGCGAAACGCGCCGCGCCTATACCGAGAGTTACCTGCTCACATTCGAGCAGCTGCAGGAGGCGGTCGATCAGTCGGGCGAATGCTACCAGGCGCTGAAAACGCCGTTTATTCGCGAGACCAGCCTGACCGGCTTCCGTGACGTTCCCAACAGCCATTGGGCCGCGGAGTATATTCAGCAGGTCAAGCAGGACGGCGTTATGCAGGGCGACGCGGACGGGCTGTTCCGGCCGGACGACCTGCTCACAGGCGCAGAGCTGTGTGCGACCATCGCGCGGAGCGCGGCGCTCGAGACGCCGGATACGGTGCTGGAGGGCGTCAGCGCGGACGCTTGGTATGCAAAGGATGTCAGCGCGATGCAGGCCGCAGGCCTGCTGGATGGTCTGGAGCTTGACTTTACCGCCCTGATCAGCCGAGAGGAGGCCATGCAGGTGTTCGCGAACCTGCTTGTCGGTAAAGGTAGCGCGCTGCCGGACGAGGCGGAAACGGACGAGCTCCTGTCGTCCATTTCCGACCAGGAGACGATCACACCGGAGTACCGTGCCGCCGTGGCGTTGTGCATGCAAAAGGGACTGGTCAAGGGCTATGCGGACGGTACGCTGCAGCCGGCGGGTAATTTTACCCGCGCGGAATTTGCCAAGCTGCTGACGATGCTCTGAATAAAAGGTGAATAAAGCAGCCTTTCTGCCGTGGATACTGACGCGGCAGGAGGGCTGTCTTTTTGTAAAAAAGCGGCCGGAAACTGCGGGAGGAGGAGAAAAAAGCTTTTCCTGTTTTCAGGGGAACGGCGAAAAAGCGTTTTTTTCGATTTGTTGCAAAATAGAAGATATTTGGCCGAAAACGGGGCGATTAAGGGGAAAATCAGGAACAGGCCCGCCATCAGAAAAAGGTTCTCGCACTGGTACTGGCGTTCGCATGCGCGTTCACCATGTTTGCCGGTGCGGCGTTCACGGACGAGGCGGACATTAAGGCCACCGACGCCGTGAACATGCTGACGGCGCTGGGCGTAATCGAGGGCGACCCCGATGGCTCCTTCCGTCCGGATGCAACCGTTACCCGTGCGGAAATGGCGAAGATGATCTTCGTTGTCCGCAACAACACCATTGACGACTCGGCTTACGAGAACAACTCCTCTAAGCTGACCGACATCAACAGCCACTGGGCCAAGGGCTACATCAAGTTCTGCGAGTCCCAGGGCATCATCGCCGGCTACGGCGACAACACCTTCAAGCCCGACGCGACCGTAACCGGCGTGGAGGCTGCGAAGATGCTGCTCGTTCTGGCAGGCTACGACGCTGACAAGGCTGGTCTGGTAGGCCACGACTGGTCCACCAACACCCTGCGTTACGCTGGCTCCGCCGGTATCCTGGACGACGTCAACTCCGGTCTGGAGTCCGGCCTGCCGCGCCAGTACGCCGCGCAGATGATCGCAAATACGCTGGACACCAACCGCGTGAAGTGGTCCACCGATTCCGACTCCTTTGACGACATCCTCAACGGCGGCGTCAAGGAGACTGTCGGCTCCGCTTACATGGGCCTGTCCTACGACTACGGCACCCTGACCACGATCACCAGCGACTCCCTGACCGTCTTGATCGACGACAGCTATGATTCTGATAACTACCATCAGTCCACGAAGTACACGGACGTTACTTTCTCCAAGGTAGGCACGGACTACTCCGACCTGCTGGGCCAGAAGGTCAAGGTCATGTTCAAGGATGGCAAGACCAACAATGTCCTCGGCGTTTACGCGATCTCGGACAACACGGTTTACGAAACCTACCTGAACAAGACCGAAATGGACGGCGAAAAGATCAAGTTCGGCGGTTCTTCCTACTCGGTTGAGGACATGGATAGCACCGCTAAGGGCGTTCAGATCGACGTCATCGTGGATGGCGCTACTGCTGCCAAGACTGACATCACCGATTTCGACGACACCGCCATGTTAGACGGCAATAACCTGAATAAGGTTTCCATGAACAAGGTTGTCTTTGTTGACACCAACAGCAACAACAAGATCGACACTGCGATCATCACCACCTACACCGGCGGCGAGGTCACCTATGTCGGCTCTGACAAGATCACCTTTGCTGGCGAGTCCTATGAGTTTGACGATGAGAACATTGACGAAGAGATCGTCAAGGACGACTTTGCAGTTATGTCCAAGAACCTCTACGAGGACTGCAAGGACATCGTCCGCGCGGACATCCTGACCACCGAGCTGACCGGCATCAAGGAGAAGGACGGCTACTGGCAGTATGAGCTGGACGGCACCTGGTACAACGCAAAGGACGAGGCCGATGTTGATACTGGCGACACCGTTAAGGCTTACGTTTACAACGGCATCGCGCTCGACATCAGCGCGGACGACAGCAACGGCGCGATTCCGGATGACATCGCGGTCGTAGTCGGCGTTTCCAGCCATGTTGATTCGCTCAACGGCGATCAGGCGAAGCTGCGCTTTTTCAACGGCACCACCAAGACCGTTACCATGTCTGACGACAGCGTAAATCCCAAGCTCGGCAACGCTTACAAGGTTTCCGGCTCGGATTCTGACTGCAAGCTTGAAGTAATCGACTCCAAGAAGTACAACGGCTATCTGTCCCTGCTGGGCAACGGCAAAACCGATTATACGTCTACGCTGACCGCTACCGCGGGCAACACCGACACAATCGCGAATGAAAAGGTTGCTGACGACGCTGTCATCATCCTGTACACCGAGCTCGGCCGCTCCAAGCAGATCAACGGCAAGCAGTTCAAGTCCCTGAGCGAGGACGCGAAGGGTGTTAAGAATGCACCTGCGACCGCGGTATTCACCAAGGAAACGGATGGTCTGAACCGCGTTAAGCTGGCGGCGATCAAGGTCAGCAGCACTGATTTGGTCGGCGAGTCCTCTGACAACTACGCTTACATCGTAACAGCGGGCGTCAAGGCTTCCGGCGGCGTTAAGTACACCATCTGGACCGGTTCTGAGAACGTGACCGTTACCGAGGACATTTCTTACTCCAAGGATACCCGCGCCAAGGGTACCCTGATCGGCTACTCCGATATCGACGAGGATGGCATCATCAACGACGTTAAGGATTACGGCACAATCAAGGCTGCGGATGATGTGAACAAGGGTGATACTCTGAATCAGGGCGAGATGTACCGCGGCGGCAACGAAGCCAGCGTATCCAAGTACATTGCGATCTATGGCGCGCAGTTCAACGTAACCGCGGACACCACGGTTCTTCTGGTTGACTCCAAGGCGGACGACGACAAGAAGATCGGCCTGGAGTACACCTACGGCGACAAGCTGCCGGAGGGCTCCAAGTACAAGGATGGCGCAGACGACAAGTACCTGGTCAATGCGTTCTGGATCATGGATGAGACTGGCGACGACGATGCAGACATCGAGGTTCTGGTCATCGACTCCACCGGCGCGTTCGACGGCTTTGAGCTGGATGATGTGAATGCGCCCAAGCTGACCGCTGTGAAGACTTCCGGCGATGCATCGACCACAAAGGGTACGGAGGCAACTCTGAAGTACACCTTGACTGCTTCCAACTATGCAGCAGATGCAGCCGATGTTACTACCTCTATCAATTCTGAGGATAACGTCAACATTACTGCTTCTGGCGATGGTACCTTTGCTGTAAAGAATAACGGCACGCAGGAAATCATTGTAACAGTTGGTACTTCCACCGCAATCGGCACGTATAATATTCAGATCAAGGCGGGCAATACTGTTCTGCTGACAGATACCTTTGAGGTTACTGCAAAGCCGGTTGCCACTCTGAATGCTGTTACTGCAAGCGACAGCACCACAACGTTTACCGAAGCTGGTAAGGTCAAGGCTGGTGTACTGGATACCATCGTTGGCAAGCTCAAGAAAAATGAAACCACTAATGTGAAGGCTTCGTTTAAAATTGTGGCTAACGATCGTCCGAGCGCAGATACCTCTGTTTACACTCCGGTTGCAGGTGAAAAGGTTACAATCACCGCTACCTTTACTCCGGATGCAGACTACGCAATTACTGCTACCGCAGCTCCGACTCTGGCAGGCACGAATGCTGATGCTGACTCGTTCAGTGTAACGAATGGTATTGCAACTGCAACTTATACGTTCACTGTTGTAGCGTAATTTTTTCACAACAAAAAGAGAAAACCCCCTCTTTCGAGGGGGTTTTCCCTTTTCATTTTAAGGCGATATAGACGTATTTTATATCTTTGGCATTTATCCGTGACTTGTCGCCGGGGCTGTTCAGACGAAAGCCGGTTTGCGTAAGCAGGCAATAGTCCGGTTGTTCAGACTCCTCGACCGGAAACGCAAGGAACTGATAGGTGTAACCGGTGGAACCGGTCATTCCGTCCGCGCGCATGATAAACACCATTTTGGGAGCAAAGCCCAGCGTTATCTCGCGGGGATACACACCATCGCCTGTGTAGGTGCCGAAATACAGGTCGCTTCGCCGCATCAGGTTTGCGTCCAACTCATCGGACAGCATTTCTTCTGTAATCGTGTCCCCGAACGTATCCACCACGATGCCCTCCACACGCGCCTCCAGCCGTGAAGCCTCGTCGCAGATTCCGTTCACCGCCTGCCGCAGCTCCTCCGGACTGCTGTCGAACCGCGCTTTCAGCTCGTTTGCCGGCAGGCTCGGCTGGTCGGGCAGGTCGGTGATTTTGTGTGCGAATTGCGTGATCTTGTGGTCAGAAAAAGACATGGTTTCCTCCTTTTTGTCGGTGCCGCCCGCGCGCGTTCCTTGGACAGCGCGCGCGGGCGCGCGTGGGGCGGAGCCGCCCCGTCTGGTTTTTCATGCGGGGAAAGTAAGCAACCGTTATAATAGCCCAAAAAACGGAAAGCGCAAGGGCAAGTATTTGCCCTTGCGCTTTTTCCCGTTTCTGCTATTCTGGTAGACGCTTACTTTCCCGTGCCGGTGCAAACGGCGGGCGGGGAACCCCTCACGCGCGCGCCCGCGTGGTCAGAGGAACGCGCGCGAGGGGGAGCTCCGGCCGCCCCAAACAAAAGGAGGTTTTTCATGTCATTCAGCGATCATAAAATCACAGCATTCCAGCACAAAATCACCGACCTGCCCGACCAGCCGAGCCTGCCGGCAAACGAGCTGAAAGCACGGTTCGACAGCAGTCCGGAGGAGCTGCGGCAGGCGGTGAACGGAATCTGCGACGAGGCTTCACGGCTGGAGGCTCGTGTGGAGGGCATCGTGGTGGACACGTTCGGGGACACGATCGATCGGGAGATGCTCTCAGGGGAGCTTGCCGCCGAGCTGGACGCAAAAGCGACCCAGGCCGCGCTGACCAGTGAAACCACCGCGCTGAAAAACCGTGTCAGCAGCCTGGAACAGGCGATGCCAAAAAGGGCGCAGGTCATTTACGGCACCTATACCGGCGACGGGACGGAAAACCGGTTGATTTCCCTTGGTTTTAAGCCGTATCTGGTCATACTTGCGCCAACGATAGGCAATTTTGA